>Ga0207639_10000001_pt1 | contig 1431562 bp, 1089 predicted proteins | sample KBSCornC32_FD_184299 | JGI IMG/M metagenome (GOLD analysis project Ga0207639, IMG submission 184299) | Corn rhizosphere microbial communities from Kellogg Biological Station, Michigan, USA - KBS Corn C3-2 (SPAdes) (version 2) | ecosystem: Host-associated > Plants > Roots > Rhizosphere >...
CAAGCACCACTATCTCCCTCTGCGCAAAATCCCGCCAACACTCCCTCCTTTGACCCCTTGAAATATCACCCGCAAAACTGTCAGCCATGTGTCCGAACACTTGTCAGCCATGTGTCCGGTCTATACACGCCGCCGCCGTCCCCAATTTCGCTCGGGGGTCGAGCGACTTCCGCGGCCGATTCCCACGTGGAAAGAGACATATTCCCCATCGCTGACGAGCAGTGAAGTCCGTTGGCGCTCTGAGCGAGATCAGAGACGGCGGCGGCGCGCCATCCCTACCTGCACTGCTCGCTTCACTCGCTTACCAAGCGGGGCACGCTGCTCTCCGTTCCATTACCCAGGCGCCTGACAGACACCTTCAAGGGCTAAACAGATACAAGCCCCAAGAAACTCATCTCAAAAATGCCAAGAAGGCTGAAAGCCCGATTCATTCAATACCTTTCAGCCTACTCTTCCGGGCCGCGAAAATGTGAAATTTTCCCCTTTGCGTGGAGCTTCGCCTTGCGGCCCCACCACACTCCGCGCATGGTCGTCTCCGCCAAAAGCCCATGACTGTGGAACCCGTAAACGCCCGCGAAAATCCGTTCGCTTCAGCCCGCATCGAGAGCCTGCCCTTCCGCTTTCCGGCCGGCACCGATTGGAGCTCACTCCTCACCCGCCTGGAGGGCCAGCAATGGTGCGCCAGCATCGTCGGCGGCAATGGCGTCGGCAAAACCACGCTCCTCGAGCAAATCGTCCCGCACCTCGCGGACCGCGGCTTCGAGCCCGTCATCTTCCGTCTCAACGCCGAGAGCAGCATGAAGGAGAAAGAGCGCCTCCCGGATAAACTGCGCGAGGTGAAAGCCCCCGGCTTCATCCTCCTCGACGGCGCCGAGCAGCTCTCCACGCGCCACTGGCTCAGCGTTCGTGCGGCCGCCAGCACTGCCGCCGGCTTCATCGTCACCGTGCATCGCTCCAGCCGTCTCCCCGTCGCGATTGAATTGGAGACCAACGCCAAGCTCCTCGATTCTCTCGTCGTCGATCTCACCGGCGGCAAACTCCCCGAAGGCGAAGCCGGCCTCATCTTCCACCGCCACCGCGGCAACGTCCGCGAGTGCCTCCGTGAACTCTACGACCGGTGGGCCGGATAAAATGACGGAATGACGAATGACGAATTTTGGGATTCGCCCGCCCATTCGTCATTCGTCATTCGTCATTCGTCATTCGTCATTCGTCATTCTTTCGCCGGCATCCCACTCGCCAGACGATTGATCTGCGCCGCCGCGTACGCTGCCCCGAAGCCGTTGTCGATATTCACGACCGTCACGCCGCTCCCGCAGGAATTCAGCATCCCCAGCAGCGCCGCCAGCCCGCCGAAGCTCGCCCCATAGCCCACACTCGTCGGCACCGCGATGATCGGTTTGCTGACCAGCCCGGCTACCGCGCTCGGCAGCGCCCCCTCCATCCCCGCCGCCACGATGATCACGTTGGCCGCCTCCAACTGGTCGCGCACCGCCAGCAGCCGATGAATCCCCGCCACCCCCACATCCGAAAAGCGCTCAACTCGATTTCCAAAAACATCCAGCGTCACCGCCGCCTCATCCGCCACCGGCAAATCGCTCGTGCCCGCGCACACCACCGCCACCATCCCCGGCAGCTTGGGCAACGCCGGACGCTCCACCGTGATGCACCGCGCGCGCTCATGCCACTGGGCCTCGGGAAATGCCGCCGCCACCGCTTCAAACTGCTCCTCCGTCGCCCGGCTCGCGAGCACCACCGGATCTTTGCGCAGGATCACCCGCGCAATTGCCGCCACCTCCTCCGGCGTCTTGCCCTTGCCGAAAATCACCTCCGGAAAGCCACAGCGTCGCCGCCGGTCCGTGTCCACTTTGGCAAAACCCAGATCGGTAAATCCGTCAGTCATACGCAAGTTCCTCTTCGGTCATCGGCTGCCGCGCAAGAACCGAGCGGACCAATCGGCAAAAAACTACCCCTTCGGCAGCGTCGCCGAGTCTTTCACCAGCGGCAAGCGAAGCGGAATCATCTGTGACTTGAAGAAGCCCAGCCGCGAGAAGAAATCGTGTCCCTCTTCGTTGAGCCGATCCGTTAGCAGCGTGATGCGCGAAAATTCTTTCTTCTTCGCGTACTCGATGGCGTGGGTCAGCAACTGCGTCCCCACTCCGCGCCCCCGGTACTCGTGATGCACGATCACATCCTCCAGCAGGACGACAAAGCCGCCTTCCGCCGTGGAAATGGTGAAGAGCAGATTCACCATGCCGAGAATCTTTTCATTCCAGCGGTAGACAAAAACGCGGCCGCGGCTCGGCTCTTCCAAAATGAGCCGGAGACCTCGCTCCTGCTTGGCCCGGTCCGGCACAAAATCCCCTTCCTGGCTGAACAAATCGTAAAGGAGCTCGACCATCTCGGGAAGATCCTCGATTGTCGCTTGTTCGATAACAGGTTTATTGAGATCGGGCATTGTTCTCCCTTTTTCGCGGACCAAAACGCGCTCGGCAAGGCAGGATTTTTACGGGACCCCCTGAAAAATCCCTACGGATGATTACGCATCCCGCCCTCTGGGGACAAAAATTATGCATTTTCATCAGCTTTCCGCAAAACCCGGAGGCCGAACGCGAGCAAAAGAACGGCTCCCGCCGCCATCAGCAGAGGCCGGGCTGGATGCAGGTCTCCCAGCTGGAGCATGGGCCGGGGCGTGAAAGAGCCCCCCGATTGGGTGGTCAAAACCGGCTCCATTTTCGGACGCGCCAAAGCGGCCAGCGCCCAGGAGCAGCCTACTCCGAGCAACAGCATCCCCGCCGGAAACCACCACACCCGCCGGCCGGAAATCACCCGGGCCAGCGCCGCCGCCGCGAAAAGCAGCCCACACGCAGACACGTAGCCGAGGCGCAATTGGAGCGACGCCTCCCGGCTCGCCGACATAACCACCACTTGCACCTCATCCAACAGCCGCTCAGTAAACCAACCGCAGTAGGGACGGTACGTCAGCCAGCCCAGCACGGCGCCCACGGTGAAAAAGGCCAGCACCAGCAGCGTGTCTTTCAGCGGGGTCTTTCGGTGGATCATCAGGATTTTCTCCGCGTGCTGCGCATAGTTCCTGCCCCCTTGTCACACGAGTGTTGTTTGCGAAAATGTCATGATACCCCTACGATCGCGTTTCATTTCAATGTCTGTTCGGTGGCGCTCTCTCTTCGTCCTCACGTTTCTCGTCTCCCTGGGCGCCTTCGCTCCCGGAGCGACGCGCGATCGCTATGTGCTCCGTTACGGAGGTCAGGATCATTCCTTCGACGTTGCCACCGATGAACTGGAAGTCCGCGACGCCCAGCGGCACACCCGCAAGCTGGCCGTGGCCGGTGCCGCCAATGGTGCGGCCGTCCGCCAGGCCGCCGAGCGCCACACCGCCACCTCCGGCGAAGAAGCCGACCTCGTCCTCTACGAAACCGGCGCCGCGCATCGCGAAGCCACCCGCCGGATCCTCACCAAGCAAATCGCCGTCAAACTGAAAGCCGGCGCCGATCCCGCGGCCGTCGCGGCCAAACTCGGGCTCGTCGCCCACGGCGAGCACCCCGCTGCCAAAGGCTGGTTCCTGTTTGACGCCCCCTCCTCCGCCGGCGCGCTGGACGCCATCGAGGCCCTCGCCACCGAGGCTGGCGTGGAGACCGCTGAACCCCAGCTCGCGCGCCACATGACGAAGCGCTCCATCCCCAACGACCCGCTCTTCGGTGGCCAGTGGCACCTGCGTAATACCGGCCAAAGCGGCATCACTCCCGGGATCGACGTCAACGTCACCAGCGTGTGGGATACGTGGAAAGGCACCGGCATCCGCCTCGCCATCGTCGACGACGGCCTGCAAGTCGCCCACCCCGATCTCTCGCCCAACGTGGACACCGTGAATGACCACGACTGGAACGACACCACGCCCACCGACCCCAGCCCCGATGTCACGGTCGACTACCACGGCACCTCCTGCGCCGGCGTCGCGGGCGCGCGCGGCAACAACAGCCTCGGCGTTTCCGGCGCCGCCCCAGAGGTCACGCTCGTCGGCTTCCGTCTCATCGCCGCGGCCGAGACGGACTCCGACGACGCCGACGCCATGGGCCGCAGCAAGGACATCATCCAGATCAAGAGCAACAGTTGGGGGCCCGATGACAGCGGCTCCGTGCTCGAGGCCCCTGGAACCTTGATGCAAGCAGCCCTCGCCGACGCTGTGTCGACCGGGCGCGGCGGCCTCGGCACCATTTTCGTCTGGGCCGGCGGCAATGGCGGCGACCTCGGCGATAACTCGAACTACGACGGCTATGCCAATTCGCTCTACACCATTGGTGTCGGCGCACTGGATAGCAGCGGGCATCAAGCCTACTACAGTGAACCCGGCGCCAACCTCATCGTCTGCGCACCCAGCAGCGGCGGCAGCGGCACCCTCGGCATCACCACCACCGACCTCACCGGCACCAACGGCTACAACGATGGCTCGCTGCTGGCGGACACCAATTATACCAACGATTTCGGCGGCACCTCTTCCGCCGCCCCGCTCACCGCGGGCGTCATCGCGCTGCTGCTGCAAAGCAAACCCACCCTCGGCTGGCGCGATGTGCAGGAAATCCTCCTGCGCTCCGCCACGAAGGTCGACGCCACCGACTCGGACTGGGTCACGAACTCCGCGGGCTTTCACTTCAACCACAAGTACGGCGCCGGCCTCCTCAATGCCCAGGCCGCCGTGAATCTTGCCGCTACCTGGACCAACCTCCCCGCGCAGCAGACCAAGAGTTCCGCGCAAAACAATCTCGCCGTCAGCATCCCGGACAACAACGCCACCGGCATCACGCGAACCTTCACTATCACCGGCTCACCCCTCCGCGTGGAACGCGCCACCTTGAAACTCTCCGTCACCCACGCCAACCGCGGCGAATTGGAAGTCACCCTTACTTCGCCTCGCGGCACCGTGAGCCGCCTCGCGGAAAAGCACGGCGACATGAACGCCAACTATTCCGCCTGGACCTTCTCCACCGTGCATAGCTGGGGCGAGCTCTCCACTGGCAACTGGACGCTCAAAATTGCCGACCGCACCGCGGGCACTACGGGCACGCTTACCAGCGCCACCCTCACGCTCTACGGCACGCCGGGCAACAATCCGCCCACGGTCACCGCCGCCACCGTCTCTCCCGCCGGACCCGTCTTTTTCGATCAATCGCTCACCGTCGGTGGCGTCACGGCCAGCGACGTGGAAGGCGATCCTTTCACGCTCAGTTACCAGTGGGAGCAATCGGCGGACAACGTTACCTTCAATGCCATCGGCGGCGCCACCGGCGCCACGCTCGCCCTCACCTCCGCGCAGTCGGGAAAATACGTGCACTGCGCCGTGAGCGCGACCGATGCGAGCAACACCGGCCTCCCCTTCGCCACCAACGCCGTCGCCGTGAATCGCCGCCCCGTGGAGTTTGCGCGCTCCGCCGTGAGCTACAGCTACGACTGCGATTTGCTCGGCGGCGGCGCCTTCGTGGCCTCGCGCTCTTTGATCATCAATGAATTCACCCAAGGCCCCAGCGGCAGCAAGGAATGGGTGGAGCTGCTCACGCTGCAAACGTCCGACCTTCGTGGCTACTCGCTGCGCGACAATGGCGGCCTGTATGGAACCTTCGCCAGCGTCGCCGCGTGGAGCGCCGTGCCCGCCGGCACCTTGATCGTCCTCTACAATAGCGGCGACAAAGACCCGCTCCTTCCCGCCGATGATCTGGATCCGTCGGATCACCTCATGGTCGTCCCGATCAACAACACCGCGCTGATCACTTCCGGCGTCTGGCCGGGCCTGGCCAATTCGGGGCAGGAGAATATCCAGATCCGCGATGCGGCGAATACCACGGTGGATGGCATTTGCTTCGGCGGTGGCACCGCCACGCAAACCCCTGCCCTGACCAGCGTCGGGACCGCCAAAGCCGCCACCTACACCAGCAACACGGAAGCCGGCGTGGAGACGGCCGCCAATTGGTCCATCATCGCCGCCACCGCCGCCACTCCGGGCGCCGCGAATAATGCGACGAACGCCGGCTTTCTTTCGATCCTTCAATCCGGCTCCGGCTTCCGCCTCGGGGCCTCCAGCGACGTGGTTCCCGGCTTGTCCCTCGATGCCATCACCGGCGTCCTCAGCGGCACTCCGAATGTCCCGGCGGGCGGACTCTTTCACATCGTCATCGAGCGCGCCGGCAGCGCCACGGTCTCGCAGTCTTTCTCGCTGCTCGTCGCCGACGCCAATGGCAACTACGTCGTCCCCGCCGGGAAAACGTGGACGCTCGATCAACCGTCCAGCGTCCCGGGAAATCTGAGCATCCTCGGCAGCATCGATACCGCCGGCCTCGCCCTCACGGTGAATGGCACCATCAGCGTCGGCGGCAGCGCCACGGTGACCAACGCCACCGGCAGCATCGCCTACCTCCAGCGCACCGGTTCCGCTTTGCCCGGCACCACGCTCCTCATCCCCGACGCCGCCAACGACCTCGCCGATCTCGATGGCGATGGGACCGTCAGCCTGCTTGAATTCGAACTCGGCATGGACCCCAGCATCGATAGCCGCGTCGGCCTCCCGCAAATCAGCACCGTCGCCGGCCATCTCACGCTCACCTACAGTACCCCCGCCGGCGCGGGCGGCGTCACGGCCACCGTCGAAGTCTCCAGCGATCTCATCCATTGGAACACCGGCGCCGGCTTCACCGAAGTCATGTCCGACACCACCGCCAGCGGCCTGCGAACGCTCATCATCCGTGACGTCGCAACCGGCGCACCGCAGTATATCCGCCTCAAGGTGAGCCGCCCCTAGTAAAGCTGCGACCGGCAGGTCGCGGGCTGATCAAATTTACCGCGCGAGATCCACCCACCTCGCACTCCCGCGCTCCATTTTTGAAATCCAAACATCCCGAACGTCTGCACAGTGGCCTGCACAAGAAATCCTGTTTAATCCTAAAATCCTGTAAATCCTGTCCCAAAGTACATCCCCGCTCCACTCCCCCACCAAACTCCACCCAGAAATATTTTCTCGCCACTATTCCCCCACCAGCCGGATTGTTCCTTCCGCAATCCGTCAATCCACCTACCCAAACATGCACCTCTCACGCGCCTCTCGTCGTTCCTTCCTGAAAACCGCGCTCGCCGCCGGCGTGGCGCCCCTCATCCTGCCGGGCCGCATCTGGTCCGCGGAGATCAAGCCCAATGACCGCCTCGGCATCGGCCTCATCGGCGTGGGCAAAATGAATTCCGGCCATCTCAGCGACTTCCTCCGCCGCCCGGATTGCCAAGTGCTCGCCGTGTGCGACGTCGACACCACCCGCCGCGAGAACGCCAAGAAGATCGCCTCCGAGCGCTATGCCAAGGACGGCGCCGGCGGCAAAGGTGTGGACGCCTACGGCGACTTTCGCGAACTGCTCGCCCGCAAGGATATCGACGCCGTCTGCATCGCCACGCCGGACCACTGGCACGCCCTCATCGGCATCGCCGCCGCCAAGGCCGGCAAGGACATCTACGGCGAAAAGCCCATGACTGAGACCGTGCACGAAGCTTGGACCCTCGTGCAGACCGTGCGCGACAACAGCCGCGTCTTCCAGACTGGTTCGCAGCAGCGCAGCTCGCGGGAATTCCGCGTCGCCTGCGAACTCGTCCGCAACGGCATCATCGGCAAAGTCTACCACGTCGCGGTCGGCGTCGGCGGTCCCGGCAAAAATTGCGACCTGCCCGAAGAAGCCATGGAGCCCGGCCTCAATTGGGACATGTGGCTTGGGCCCGCGCCCATGCGACCCTACAACAGCATCCTCTCCCCGCGCGGCGTGCACAATCACTTCCCCGATTGGCGCAAGTACTGGGAATACGGCGGCGGCCTCGTGACCGATTGGGGCGCTCACCATTTCGACATCTGCCAGTGGGGCCTCGGCGAAGACGAACGCGGCCCGCTGGAAATCATCCCGGCCGACAAGCCCGACGCCCAGGAAGGCGTGAAGCTCAAATACACCGGCGACATCGAAGTCACCCACATCTCGCAAAACGGCGTCACCTTCCACGGCGACCGCGGCATGGTCTACGTGAACCGCGGCCGCTTCGCCCTGACCGTCGATAAGCGCGCCGTCTCCGACTTCACCAAGGCTGACAGCAAGCCCTCGCTCAACGAGCAACTCGACGCCGTGGAAAAAGAATTCCTCGCCGACGCCAAGATCAAGCTGCCGCGCGTGACCAACCACAAGGACAACTTCGTCCAGTGCATCCGCTCCCGCGAGAAGCCCCTCGCGGATGTCGCCATCGGCGCCCGCTCCGTCACCACCTGCCACCTCATCAACTTCGCCTACCGCTACGGCCAAAAAATCCAGTGGGACCCCGCGAAGCTCAACTTCGCCCCCGGCAGCGGCAAACCCGAGTGGCTCACCCGCGAATACCGCGGCGATTGGAAGGTGTAGCCGAGCCACCACCACTGGGAGCCGGTGCCCAGCGGCTACGCCGCATTCCTTGAACCAGGCCATTAGCTCTCGCCCCGGGGGTCACTCGAATCTCGCCCGAGACAATGTAGCTGCGACCGGAAGGTCGCAGTTGGCATCGGCTTTTCGCAAATCACTCGAGCCACCGCCGGGCAGTTCGGAGTCCCGCCTTTAGGCGGCCGAGGTTCACGCATCACCAACGCGGCCCCGAATAGCGGCGCCACGCGCCCACGAACCTTGCCATTCCCTTTCACATCCGCACACCAAAAGCCCCTTGCGCGCCACATCCTTCTCCAACCATCCTCTTCCCGTGAGCACCACCACCCGCCGAAACTTTCTCCGTGGCACCGCCCTCGCCGTCAGCGCCACCATCGCCACCCCGCTCGGCCTCCGCGGCGAAGAAACCATCACGCTCCCTTTCGCGAACGGCACCCGCACCATCGCCAAGTATCCGCAAAAGCGCCCGCTCATCGTTCTTACGGCGCGGCCTCCGCAATTGGAGACGCCCTTTCCCGTTTTCAACGAGTCGGTGATCACGCCGAACGACGCCTTCTTCGTCCGTTACCATCTCGCCAACATCCCGCTCGAGATCGACACCGCGACCTTCCGCCTGGAAGTAAAAGGTCTCGTCGAGACCCCGCTGCAGCTCTCGCTCGAAGACCTGCGCACGAAATTCGAATCCGTGGAAGTAGTGGCCGTGAACCAATGCTCCGGCAACAGCCGCGGTTTCTTCCAGCCGCGCGTCGGCGGCGGACAACTCGGAAACGGCGCCATGGGCAATGCGCGCTGGAAGGGCGTCCGGCTCAAGGACGTGCTCGACAAAGCGGGCGTGAAAGCGGGCGCGAAACAACTCGTCTGCAATGGACTCGATAAAGCGGTGCTCCCGCAGACCCCTGATTTCATCAAGGCGCTGGAAATCGATCACGCGCGCAACGGCGAAATCCTCCTCGCCTACGAGATGAACGGCGAGCCGCTGCCCATGCTCAACGGCTTCCCGCTGCGGCTCGTGGTGCCGGGCTATTTCGGCACGTATTGGGTGAAGCATCTCCACGAGTTGGAGATCGTCGGCGAGCCGTTCGGCGGCTTCTTCATGTCCACCGCCTACCGCATTCCCGCCACGCCCGGCGGATGCGTGGAGCCCGGCACGGTGCCCGCGGCCACGATTCCGATCGCCAAATTCAAAATCCGCTCCTTCCTCACCAGCGTGCTCGACGGCGATCAACTCCGTGCCGGCGCGCCGCTCACGCTCCGCGGGATCGCATTCGACAGCGGCGAGGGCATCACCGAAGTGCAGGTGTCCACCGACGATGGCGCCACCTGGCAGCGCGCCGAACTCGGCAAAGATCTCGGCCGCTATTCCTTCCGCGAGTGGAGGCTTCCCTGGAAGCCCACCGCCGGCGACCACGTTCTGAAATGCCGCGCCTTCAATCGTCTCGGCGAATCGCAGCCGCTGGAGCCGCTGTGGAATCCCGCCGGCTACATGCGCAACGTCGTCGAAACCACTCGCGTGAGCGCCGCCTAAATTTTTCCGCCCTCATGAAAAATCACCCGCTCCTTTTTTCGCTCTCCCTGGCGGCTGCCACTTTCGCCCTCGGCACCATCGTTAGCACCGTGACCGCCGCCGATGAAAAGCCGGCCAAGACGGTCGTCCGCATCGAGCTCCCTGCGGAAACCGCGGCATATCGTCCCGGCCCCGGCGTACAGCAGGCGCAGGCCTCCTGCATGATTTGCCACTCCGCGGATTACGTCGCCATGCAGCCCCCGATGCCGCGCAAATTTTGGGAAGCGACGATCAAAAAGATGAAAGACAAATACGGCGCCCCCATGCCCGAGGACATCACGCCGCTCGTCGACTATTTCACCACCAGCTACGGGACAAAGTAGCCTGGAGCCATTGGCGCTCCGATGCGCGCCCGTAGCCGCAGCCTCCCGGCTGCGGCTACGGACGCATCAACCGACGGGCGGCCACCACTGAATTTAGGACGCTCTGAAATCAGGCCAAGCCCTGGGCAACCGGCACCCGTTTGCGTCTTCGCCCCTTGGCGTGAGCGCCAGTCTCTACTTCGGCGGCGGTGCCTGTTCCGGCGCCGGCTTATCTGTCGTCGTCGAAGTCCCCGTTGCGCCCGTCGCGACTGGAGCCGGCGGCGGCGCCAGCGGCATCGGCGCGCTCCGCGGGATCGCCACGAACCACGCCGCCCCCATCGGCAGCATCGTGCCATACATCGAGATCGACCCCGCTGCATCCACCACGAACCCCTCCGGCGCATCGCCGTAGGAAATCACGCTCGGCAGCAGATGCTTGGTAATCGTCTCCGCCTTCGGAAATTTGCTCGGGTCGATGTACTTCGCCACCGGCGAGTTCGCGAGTTGCCCCTTCAGCGTGTCCACATACATCGCGTACACCCGCTCAATCAGCTGCTTGAGATCCAGGTACGAAAGCCCCCCCGTCGGCGTCACGACCGTCTTCACCGCATTCTTAAAGGTCTCGCTCTGCGCCAGATTGCTCCCGCCGTCTTTGAGGTGCTTCAGCCCCTCATTCGCCTCCGCCTTGTTTAGCGCAAAGACGAGATGCTTTCCATCATACGCCACCGCCAGCGCCAGCGCATCGTCCATCTTCCCCAGCAGAGTCCAATACACCACCCCGTTTTCCTCCACCGGCCCCTCGGCTTTCGACGCACTGGCCATCTCCGGGACCAGTGTCTCCGCAAAGATGCGCCCCTTCGCCGTATCGCGCACTTCCACCCCGAGAAAAAATGTCGGCCACGGGGCCCCCGTCGGCCAATCCGAATAGAACGCCACCTCGGGTCCAAACGCCTCGCCCAAGTCTGCAAACTTCAGCCCCTTTTCTTTCAGCTTCTTGCCGGCGTCCGAGTTTTTCTCCTCCTCGTCCGTGAGCGCAAAGAGCGGCCGCGTGAAATTCTCCATCCCCGCAAAGTTCATCACCCCATAGCCGAAGCTATTCGGTGAAGTCACCGCGATCGATCGATTCACCAGCGCCCCGGCCTTCGGCCAATTCGGAATGCGCACATACGCGCGATCCCGCATGAGCAGCCCATCCAGCTTGAGGCTGTAGTGCACCACCTCCGGAATGAACGCCTCCAGCGGCGACGGCGGCTCCGGCGGCACGCCCGCTCCTTTGTACCGCGCATGCCGCTCCACCTTCTCGATCTCCGCCATCTTCTTCACCCGCGCAAACACCGCAAAGTCCGGCTCCAACACCCCTTGCTTCGCCGCATCCACAAAAACGGCATCACTGGAAAGCCCCGCCGATTTCCCCCCCGCATAACGCTGCAGCAGCCCTTTCATCGGATCGAGGCCATTGGCAAAGAAAAACCAGTTGTCCCGGTAGGCGAACGCCAGGGTCGTTCCTTGCAGCGTGACCACTTCGATCTCCGTGCCCTCCGCTTTCACCAGCTCGGATTTCTGCGCCGGCGCAAATTGCAGGATGCCCGCCCGCAGTTTCTCAATCGCCGATTTCGCCGCCGTTTTTTTCCCGCGATAAGAAAATCCGCCGACAAAGATCGGCTGCGACTCCGCCACGGACGTCATCGCCAAAAAGCCATTCGCCGGGTCCGCCTCCTTGATATCCGCATACGCTTCGCTCAGCGATTTGTCCGGCAGATTATCCGTCACCAAGTCCCCAAACTTCGCCACGAAGGCCTGCCACTCCGGCTCCTGCGTGATCTGGTAGATGGACGTCTGCTTCCATCGATCCAGCGTCCGGTGCACATCGGACGCCTCCCAAAAAACCAGGCAGTCCGCCGGCGCCAAATCCGCCGCATGCATTTCCCGGGTTTCCGGCCCCTTGAAAAAAAAGACAATGGCCGCGGCCGCCACCGCCGCGAGCACCAGCACGAGCGCGAGGGTTTTCTTCATGCCAGCAGCATCGCCCCCACCCCAACTTAGCCAAGCACATTTTCCCCTCTTCCTTTTTCTCAAGGAGGGCTTTCCCCGCCCCCCTGCGCGCCAGCTTACAGCCGCGGCAATGTCCCAAAGTACCGATCGCCCGCGTCCCCCAGGCCCGGGACAATGTACGCATCATCGTTCAGCCCCTCATCCACCGTGGCCGTAAAGATCGGCACATCCGGATGATCCTTCCGCAACTGCTCAATGCCCTCCGGACAGCTCACACAGCAAATAAACCGGATGCTCTGCGCCCCCGCCTGCTTCAGCTTCGCAATCGCGGCGCTCGCGCTGTGCCCCGTGGCCAGCATGGGGTCCACCACAATCACATCCGCCTCCGGCAAATGACTCGGCAGATTGAAATAGTATGACTCCGGCCGATGCGTCACCTCGTTCCGCTTCATCCCGATGTGCCCCACGCTCACATCGGCCAGCACATGAAGCATCCCCTCCACCATCCCCAGACCCGCCCGCAAAATCGGCGCAATGATAATCGGCCGCGCCAGCGCCGCCCCCTCAAACTCCTGCAAGGGCGTCCGGATCGCCTCCGGCCTAGTGTGCAAACTCCGCGTCGCTTCAAATGCCAACAAGGTGGAAAGCTCTGCCAGCCGCGCCCGAAACTCCTCCGGCCGCGTCATCTCATCCCGCAACCGCGTCAATTTGACACGGACCAGGGGGTGCTGAATCACAGTAACTCCGGGTGGCAATTCCGACATACCCACCTCCCTGCCAGAAAACCTGCCCGGTGGCGAGCGGTCTCTGCGCCCCTGCGCTCTCTGGCTCCTGACCCCTGATCTCTGACTCCTCCCCTTCCTTGCAATTGTTTCATTTCCGCGGAATTTCGGTTGCCAACCGCCCCCCCGTGCCTACTCTCCCGCCCCTTTTCGGATGAATCGCCACCTCAATAGTGAGATGAAAATCTTCAGCGGCTCCGCGCACCGTGAGCTGGCGCGCAGCATTGCTGACTACTGCCGCGTCCCCCTCGGCGACGCGACCGTCGATTCGTTCCCCGATGGGGAGACGATGGTCAAGATCAATGAGAACATTCGCGGCCGCGACGTGTATCTCGTGCAGCCGACCTGCCCGCCGACGAACCAAAACCTGATGGAATTGCTCATCATGGTGGATGCTGCGCGCCGCGCCAGCGCCTCGCGCATCACCGCCGTGGTGCCCTTCTTCGGCTACGCCCGCCAGGACCGCAAGGACCAGCCGCGCGTGCCCATCACGGCCAAGCTGGTGGCGAACCTCCTCGTCGCCTCGGGCGTGGATCGCGTGCTCACCATGGATCTCCACGCGCAGCAGGTGGCCGGCTTTTTCGATATCCCGGTGGATCACCTTTTCGCCGCGCCGGTAATTATCAAGTTCCTCCGCGAAAAGAATCTCAACGACCCGGTGGTCGTCTCGCCCGATGTGGGTGGACTCAAGATGGCCAACGCCTACTCCCAGGCGCTCGGCGCCGGCCTCGCCATCGTGGCTAAGCGCCGCAAGAGCCCCACGGAAGTCGAGGCCACCAGCATCATCGGCGACGTCGCCGGCCGCCCCGTCATCCTCGTGGATGACCTGACCGAGACCGCCGGCACGCTCACCGCGGCGGCCAAGATTTTGAAGGAAGCCGGCGCCAAGGAAATCATGGCCTGCGTCTCGCACGCGGTGCTCAGCGATGTCGGCATCGCCCGTCTGAAGGCCTCCGAGATCACCGAGCTCGTCTGCACCACCAGCGTACCCGTGCGGGATGGCGAAGGCTTCAAGATCACCCAGCTGTGCATCGCCGAGCTCCTCGGCGAAGGCATCCAGCGCATCCACGGCGACGAGTCCGTCTCCTCGCTCTTCCAAATTCCCAAGGGAGAATAAATTTCGGGTCGGAACGCTGCGCCGCGGTGCCCCGACCTTCATCGAGTAACACCAACGACAAACATCGAGGCGTCTGCGGCGCGGCCGCCTCATCAACCAGCAGTAGCTACTAAAGCAATGGCCAAAACCATCCAATTGAAAGCGGAGCCCCGCAATGGCTCCGGAACCACCGCCTCCAAAGCGGTTCGTAAAGCCGGCAAAGTGCCCGCGACCATCTACGGCCGCCACCAAGCCCCGCAGAGCCTCCAGCTCGACGCGCATACCCTCGCCCTCGCCCTCGGCAAAGGCGCCGGTGAACACGTGCTGGTGAACCTCGAAATCTCCGGCGGCGCCACCACGCTCGCCCTCATCCAGGACGTGCAGCATCACGCCGTGAAGCGCCACATCCTGCACCTCGATTTCCACGCCCTCAAGGAGGACGAAAAGATGCACACCACCGTGCCGGTCATCGGCCTCGGCGAACCCGCCGGCGTCAAGACGGGCGGCGGTCTGCTCGAGCAGATCATCCGCTCCCTCGACGTGGAGTGCTTGCCGAAGGATCTCCCGGACTCGATCACCATCGACGTCTCTGGCCTGAACATCGGCGACTCCATCCACGTGAACCAAATCCCGCTGCCCGCCGGCGTGCACGCCCGCAATGCCGAGGACGCCGTTGTCTTCCATTGCGCCGCTCCGACCGTCGAAGCCGAGCCGACCCCGGCCGCTGAAGGCGCCGCCACCGAGCCCGAAGTGCTCAAGGAGAAGAAGCCCGAGGAGGGCGCTGCTCCGGCCGCCGGCGCGAAGGACGCCAAGAAGGACGACAAGAAGAAGTAACCGTTCGCGGATGAATGGCCACCTTTCGCCTTATCGTCGGCTTGGGCAATCCCGGTCGCGACTACGCGGAAACGCGCCACAACGTTGGCTTTATGGTCCTGGACCGTTTGGCCGCGGGCGCGAAAGCCGTCTTCCGCACGGAAAAAAAATGGCAGGCTGAAGTCGCCACGCTTGGCGACGTCTGGCTCTGCAAACCGCAAACTTACATGAACCTCAGCGGCGAAAGCGTCGGCGCTCTCGGGCACTTCTACAAGATTGAGCCCGCGCGTGTCCTCGTCATTTTCGACGACATGGCGCTGCCGCTGGGGCGCTTGCGCCTCCGTGAAAACGGAAGCGCCGGCGGCCACAATGGCCTCACGAGCATCATCGACCACCTCGGCACCAACGCCATCCCGCGCCTCCGCGTGGGCATCGGCGCCGCCCGGCCCGGTGAAGCCACCGGCCATGTGCTCGGGCGATTCTCGCCCGCCGAGCGCCCCGCGCTCGACGAGGCGATCGCCCGGGCCGTCGAGGCCATCGAGTTTGCGCAGAGCCAGGGCTTTCCTGCCGCGATGAACCGATTCAATCAAAACCCAGCAACCACGAATTAAGACCATGAGCAAAAACCGCTACGAAGGACTCCTCGTCCTCAATGTGAAGGGCAAGGAAGATGGCGCCCAGAAGATCATCGACCGGATCGAAAAAGACTTCAAAGCCGAGGGCTGCGAAGTGGAGAGCATCCAGAAGATGGACTCCCGCCACTTCAGCTACACCGCCGGCAAGCTCGATACCGGCTTCTACGTGAACTTCGTCTTCTCCGCCGAACCCGGCACCGTCGAGAAGCTCCAAATCAAGTTCAAGCTCGACGACGACATCTACCGCCAGCAGTACGGCCGCCTCGCGGCCAAGAAGAAGGCGGAATAGTGTAGCTGCGACCGGAAGGTCGCGGTCTGATCACCTTCGGGAGCGCGACGAAAACCTCGTCGCGCTCCCCTTTGTCGTTTGAACATCCCTCCCAGCACATGCCAACCGAGCCGGAAACTCCCAGCACCGAGCTCGTGCAAGCGGATCTCGATCGCCTCTGGGAAACTATCGACACGGCCAACGCCGCTTCCCCACGCGCCCCCATCCAGTTCGACACCGTCATCCAGAATGTTGTCGCCTTCGCCGCGGCGTATTCCTCCGCAAACGCATGGTATGCGGCCGGCTATGCTTCCTACATGCACCCGATGCGGATGCCGGATGAGATCATCCGCCAACAGACCGTTTTCTACCTCACCAAAGCCCCCACCCTTCGGCCCGGTTTCGCCCTCCCGTTGCTCTACCTCGCCTACCACTAAGCCGACCTACTTCAGCCGGAGACCGCCCTCGCCCTGGCCTGCTCGTTCGAGACGACGGAACTCGAAACCTACCTGCAATTCGAATGCGCGGAACTCCGCGTCGCCTGTCTGCTCCATTTGTCCCGCTGGGCCGAAGCCGAACAGGCACTCGTCAAAGTTGAGGAGCGATCCCGCATTCGTGAATGGCAACCTTTGAACGCCCTGAACTTCTGGAGGGCGTTGCGTGCCTTGGGGAAGGCCATCCCCGAGGACTACCACCGACGGTTTCAGGCCGCTCAGAAGCGGCTGGATCAAGCCACCTCGGACGCTCTCTTCCGATCCTAAAAATTTCCGCGCCAAGCTTGCGCTTCGCGCTAAAAACACAATCCTCCGCGCCATGCCGAATCTCAACAAGGTCATGCTCATGGGCAACCTCACCCGGGACCCCGAAATCAAATACACCCCCAAAGGCACGGCCATCGCGCAGATCGGCCTCGCCGTGAACCGCACGTTCACCATGCCCGACAGCGGTGAGAAGCGCGAGGAAGTGACGTTCATCGACGTGGAAGCTTACGGCAAGCAGGCCGAGACCATCGGCGAATACTGCAAGAAAGGCCGCCCGCTCTACGTGGAAGGCCGCCTGCGCCTCGACACGTGGGACGACAAGGCCAGCGGCCAAAAGCGCAGCAAGTTGAAGGTCGTGCTCGAAGGTTTTCAGTTCCTCGGCAGCCGCGAAGGCGGCCCCGGTGGCCCCGGTGGCGGCGGCACCGACTACGCCGACGCCCATGGCGGCGGCGGCAGCGGTGGCGGTGGTGGTGGCTACAGCGCTCCCCCGCCACGCCGCGCCCCCTCGCAGGCCCCGCGCCCGCCGGCCGATCCGGACCTCGATGTCCCGCCGGATGACATCCCGTTTTAAGCCGTGGAGGTAGCGAACGGAAATCTCGGAGTGCGGTGCCGAGCGAGAGCGCGACACCGGCCTTTGGAGATCTGCAAACCGCGGGCGCTTTAAAGAGTCGAAGCGCCAGCTGAAATTATCCACTCCTCGTGCGTGTCGAGAGGGTTCAAAGGCGGTGTGGAGCTGACTTCCCAACGCACTCCAAGATCGCGTCCCGCGTTTGCGACTACAACCCGGCGATAATGCGCTCCACCTGGCGCCGGTGAAGCTGCATGTGGAAGCCCGCCATCGCGTGCCAGCCGGCGACATCGAGCGGGCCAAACCACGGGTGGGCGTGACGGACGCGCGTCCGATGATCGGCGATCCCGTCCGATGTTTCGAGAAAGTCCCCGCAGCCCTCGATGAAGGTTTCGATCACGGAAGGATCGACCTGTGGTGACGGTTTGACGGCGGCCGTGCTGGCGACGCGATCCGGCACTTTGCCCTGGGCCAGGATCCGCATCACGCCGGTGCACCCGCGGTTCACAATGCGCAAATGATCGAGCGTCATCCACACCGACCAATAGCGGCTGCTGTCCTCCATGCCTCGGAGACGCGGGATGAGCACCCGCTGCGCCGCTTGGGCCGGCTCCAGCGCGCGGGCCAGGCCGAGGAGGATGTCGCGCTCCCGGGCGAAGAGCGCCTGGAAGCCGGCGCGATTCGTCCAAAGGCGCCGCCAACGAAAGAGCAGACGGGCGGCGAAGAGTTCTGGTGTCGGTAGGCCAGCCCCCCGGGGCGCCAGCGCGGGTTCAGGGTTCGCAGTCATGCCGGCAGCCTTTCGATATTACTTGTATTTTGCAAGTATTTTAATTGTCGATTGCAAGTGATTCCCGGATACGTTCCCCGCATGCCGAAATCGTCCCGCTCCCGCTCCGCCCCTGCCGAGGAACGGCGCTCGCCCTGCCCGGTGGCCTGTTCACTCGATTTGTTTGGGGATCGCTGGACGCTGCTCGTTGTGCGCGACCTGTTCCTCGGACGCTCGCGGTTTAAAGAATTTGTCGAGGCTCCCGAGGGCATCCCGACTAACATCCTCGCCGATCGGCTGGAGCGCTTGCTGCGCGCGGAGATGGTAGAACAGATCCCAGCCACGGACGGCACCAAGCGTCTCGCGTATCAATTGACCGAAAAAGGCAAAGCGCTGGGACCCGCGCTCAAGGCCATTCGCGACTGGGGGCTGGCGTGGGAGAAGGGGACGAAGGTTCTGCGGGGGTGACCGTTTGGCGTGCGGCTGCGAGATTTCGAGAGGATGCCCTTCCCCGCTGGCCATCCGCTCGCACTGCTCACACCAAAGCGGCCGTTCGTTCCTTGCAGCCGCACTCCAAACGTTTCCTTGCGCGAGGAAAACAGCCCGCGTGTATTCCCGGGCTCCGTCACACCCATGTTGAAATCCGTCACGCACTATCTCTCCGCCGCTCTCACGTCTTCCCTCCTGGCGCTGGCTACGACCCAGGCGGCCGATACTCCGCCGGCCTCGCTAATCCAAAATGGTAACTTCGAGGCTGATGCCAATGGCGATCAAATCCCAGATGGCTGGGCGCTGCCGAAGAATGGCGGAAGCTGGGCGAGTGAAGGCACGAATCATTTCGCCCGGCTGCAATCGACCAAGCCTGACGACATGGTGCTGCTCCACCAACTTGTGAAGGTGCCCGAGGGCGTGAAAGCGCTGGAGCTTTCGTGGAAGATGAACGTAACCGGGCTGAAGAAGGGCCAGCAGTCATGGTTCGACGCCCGTATCATGATGGATTTCAAAAACGCCGCGGGCGAGAAGATGGGCGGTGCGCCGGCGCCGAATGTCGGCAAGGACACCGGCGGCTGGGTGGACAAGTCGGTGAAGTTTTTGGTACCGGACGGCGCCCGCACCATCGACTTCATGCCCGTCCTTTTCCGCGTGGCGGCAGGCACCTTCGAAATCGACGACCTCGTGCTGAAGCCCACGGACGCCGCGCCGCTGGAGGAAGCGGCCCAGGCAGCGGCGGCCGCGAAGGCGGAAAAGCAAAAGAAGGATGCGGCGGTGAAACAAGCGCGCGCCGGCGCGGCGCTGGAGCAAGGCGGCTCCCTGATCACCAACGGAAATTTCGAAGCCGACAAAAAGGGTGCAGGCTGGCCGGATGACTGGGGCCGGCCCAAGGAGGGCGGCACGTGGGAGCAAGAGAATGGAAACCATTTCCTGCGGCTCGCAGCCTCCGCGCCGGGAGAAACCATTTTGATGCACCGCCTCATCCCCCTGCCGGCAGCGAAGGCGCTGGAGCTGAGCTGGCGGCAGCGCGTGAGCGATTTGAAAGTGGGCAAGCAACCGTGGTTCGACGCGCGCATCATGATGGAGTTTCAGGATGCCGCCGGGAAAAAGATGGCCGGCGCCCCAGGCGCGCCCAACACCCGCAAGAGCACGGAAGGCTGGGTGGAGCGGAAGATGGAGTTTCTCGTGCCGGAGGGCGCGGTGGCGCTGGAATTCATGCCGACACTGTTCCAAGTGGATCGCGGTACCTTTGACCTCGACGACTTCGTGCTGAAGCCCATCGGCGCAGATGTGTTGCTCGCGAAACAAAAGGAAGCCGAGGCCGAGCGCAAAGCTTCCGAGGTGCCCACCGAGCAACCGCGACGCGACAAGTGGCCGAAGGAGCTGCACGTAAAAGGCACGCAGGTGCTCGATTCCGACGACAAGCCCGTGTGGCTGCAGGGCGTGAACATTGAGAGCCTGGAATGGAGCGCGCGCGGCGAGCAGGTGATGAAAGCCACGACCGTCGCCATCGACCAATGGAAGGCCAACGTGATTCGGCTCCCCGTGAATGAGGAATTTTGGAATGGCAAAGGTGCCAGCGACCAAGGCGCGGGCTATCGCGAACTCGTCGATAACCTCGTAACGCTCGCCGCGAACCGCGGCGCCTATCTGCTCCTGGACCTCCACCGCTTCAAAGCGCCCAAGCAAGAGCACGCCGACTTTTGGAAGGACGCCGCGGCGCGCTACAAAAACCACCCGGCGGTGATCTTCGATCTCTTCAATGAGCCACACGGCACCACGTGGGAGGTGTGGCGCAATGGCGGCTTCGTGGAGGAAAAGAAGAAGCCCGGCGAAGAAGACGCCTTCACCACGACCGAGGACAAAGCGAAGACCGCCCGCGGCTTCCAGGCCATCGGCATGCAGGCGCTGCTCGATGCGGTCCGCATCACCGGCGCACGCAACGTGGTGCTCGCGGGCGGGCTCGACTACGCTTACGATCTCTCCGGCATCGCGAAGGGTTTCGCACTCGAGGACAAGAGCGGCAATGGCATCATCTATTCCACGCACATTTACCCGTGGAAAAAAGGCTGGCAGGAAAAGGTGCTCTCCACTGCGGCGGGGCATCCCATCTTCGTCGGCGAACTCGGCGCCAATACGCAGAAAATGACGTGGCTGCCCGCGGACTCCCAGGAAGACGCCACGACGTGGGTGCCGGCCATTCTTGGCTTCCTCCAAAAGAACCATTTCCATTGGAGCGCGTTTTCCTTCCATCCGAAATCCGGACCCCACCTGCTCACCGGCTGGGACTATGCGCCCACGCCGGAATGGGGCGTGCCGGTGAAGCGCGCACTCTCCGGCGAGAAATTCGAATTGGATCACCTGCGGTAGCAGCGTCCGTAGAAGCGCTTTCCCGGCGCGTGCTCTATTTGGCCATCGAAGAGTCAGCCAAGGCGCTAGGCCTTTGAACTGCAGCGCGCGTGCCCCTCTTGGCAAGCGAGCCGAGCGAGTGGCGCAGGTAGGGATGGCGCGCCGCCGCCGTCCCAGATCTCGCTCAGAGCGCCAACGAATTTCACTACCCGTCAGCGAATGGGATCAGTCCGCATCCCGTGCGGAAATGGGCCGCGGAAGTCGTCCGACCCCCGAGCGAAATTGGGGACGGCGGCGGCGTGTATAGACCGGACACATGGCTGACAGGTGTCCGGTCTATACAGCGGCGCGCCATCCCTACCTCCGCTGCTGGCTCGGCGCGCTTACCAAGAGGGGTAAGCGAGCCGCCGTCCGATCACCACACGCCTGACGAACCCATTCCGGGACCCAACACACCCAGGTGCTCGCTCATCAGCAAGCAGGACGTGGGCATCAAAAAGCGGCAGGATGCCGCTTCTACGAAGCTACTTCCCCATCGTGGCTTCGATATCGTCAATCTCGATCGGGATATCGGCCATGAGGTTCACCGGGCCGTCTTCCGTGACCAGCACGGTGTCTTCGAGCCGCACCGCGAGCTTCTCTTCGGGAATGTAAATGCCGGGCTCTACCGTGATCACCCAGCCGGCTTGCATCGGCTTAACCGTATTGCCCACGTCGTGGACATCGAGACCGATGGGGTGGCCAAGGCCGTGCATGAAATACTTCTTCACCGCCGGCCAATCGGGGTCCTGCTTTTTCACGTCGCGCGGCTTGAGCAGGCCAAGTTGGAGCAACTCCTCCGTCATGCGCTGCTCGGAAAGCTTCTGCCAATCCTTGTGCTTCAACCCCGGCTTGAGATCCACGATGCCTGCGCGCAGGACGCGCAACACTGCTTCGTAGACCGCACGCTGGCGGCGGGTGAATTTGCCGTTCACGGGAATGGTGCGCGTCATGTCGCTCGCATAGTTGGCGTAGGCGGCGCCGACATCGAGCAGCAGCATCTGGCCATCTTCCAGCTCCGCCTTGTTTTCCTGGTAGTGCAGGCAGCAGGCATTCACCCCGGCGGCCACGATGGGCTCATACGCAAAGCGTCCGCGTCCGCGGATGAACTCATGCGCAAACTCGGCCTCCACGTCCGTCTCCGTGCGCCCGGGCTTGGTGAAGCGGAGCACCCGCTTGAATCCCTTCGCCGTGAGGGCGCAGGCGCGGCGGATCTGCTCGATCTCGATCTCCGACTTCACCACGCGACAATCGTGCAGCAGCGGCGCGAGACGGCGGTAGGTATGCAGCGGATAGCGGCGCTGGATATTGCTGATGAAGCGGTCCTCGCGCGTCTCCACTTCGCTGGACGAACGCTTGTGCTCGTTGCTGTTGATGTAGACTTGTTCGGCCTCGAAAATCATCCGGCGCAGCATGCTCGGGAAATCCGACAGCCATTTGATCTGCTTGATGCCCGTGGCCTTCTGCGCCTCGTCCTTGCGTAACTTGTGGCCCTCCCACAATTCGTTATGCTCATTCGGCTCCCGCAAAAAAAGCACTTCGCGCAGCTTCTCGTCGTCTGCATCCGGGAAGAGCACCAGGATGCTCTCTTCCTGCTCCACGCCGGTGAGATAGAACAGATCGCTGTTCACCCGCATCAGGAAAGAGCCATCCGCATTCGTTGGCAGAATGTCGTTCGCATTCACGATGGCCATCGAGCCAGCAGGGAGCATCTTGGCGAGCCGGGCGCGGTTTTCGGTAAAAAGTTGGGGGTCAATCGGATCGTATCGCATGCACTCCGTGGTGAAAGGAGGAAGAGGAAATGTCGAGTGGGATATTTTTACACTGGATGTTATTCCAGTATACTGGATCGTCATTCCTAGGACCTATTCGTCCTATCGGTCCCATGCGTCCTATTGCCAAAGCGCCCGCATCCGCCTACGTTGCGCTTTGGACGGCCGGCGGTCGCTCGCGGTTCGCCCGCGAGAGGAAAGTCCGGACACCACCAGGCAGCAGACCGTGGAGAATCCACGGGCGCCGTCGGCCCAAGCCGGCGGCGACAGAAAGTGTCACAGAAAATCAGACCGCCGGGTGCAACCTCGTGTTGCCTCCGGTAAGGGTGAAAAGGCGGGGTAAGAGCCCACCGCCCGGTGCGGCAACGCCCGGGGCACGAAAAACCTTCTGCCGTGCAAGACAGAACAGGGGGCCCGGTGCCTGACCGGTCCGGCGCAAGCTGGACGGCCCCCGGGTAATAGTCGCATCCTGTTTCGGCAGGACGGTGCGCGTCGCGCAAGCAGCGCGCGCCGAGAGAAATGATCGCCTCCGTGTATCTTTCACGGACACAGAATCCGGCTTACGGTCGTCCACTACTACGGGCGCCTTTGGGAGAAACCCAGAGGCGCCCTCTTTTTCGAAAGAGGTGTTGCACTTTTGTGCGCGCAATTTTTCAAAGGCTTACAAAAGCAAGTATTTCCACAGCCGGTGTGCTGTGGTGAGGCGATCTAATCATTTTACCAGGGATTAGTATATTTACGTACAAGATTTTGTACGCGCCGGTATGTAATTTTGGAGCTAAAAGCACCCGCTTGTCCACGCATAAGTATCCGTACCGCAAGTATTCATACTACATGGAAACAAGATGACAACGCCTAGGAATTTTTCCAATTTATTAGAAACGTAAGCTTGCAGTCCCCTAACTGGAACAATTAATCTCTGCGAACTATGGGTACCCTCACAAAACGCGAAATAGTCGTCAACATCAGTAACGAAACCGGCTTGGTGCAACATCAGGTCTTCGATGTCGTGCAAAGAACTCTCGATCATATCGTCGAGGCACTTGCGAAAGGCGACAGCATCGAGCTACGGAACTTCGGCGTCTTTGAAGTCCGCCTGACGAAGCCGCGCGTGGGTCGCAACCCGAATCAGCCCGGCAGCCATTTCGTGATCCCGGCTCGCGCCACCGTTAAATTCAAGGCGGGCAAGGTGATGAAGCAGCGGGTGGAGCAGCGCTCCGCCACCATGAAAGCCGCTGCCGCCGAAGGAGAGCAGTAGGCACGGGAAGCGGGAAAGTTGTCGAACGCGGCCAAGTACCCAGGCTGCCGAAACAACTTCCTCATTTTCGCGCTTGCCAAGCGGACCAAATCTTTTATTTTCCGCGCCCTCAAATTTTTTATTATGGCAAAAACCTGCTGGCTCGAGCGCGAAAAGCGCAAGGCCAAAACCATCGCTAAATACGCCGCCCTCCGCGCGGAGCTCAAAAAGAAGGGCGACTACGTCGGCCTTTCCCTGTTGCCCCGTGATGCGAGCCCAATCCGCCTGAGCCGCCGCTGCAACGCCACCGGCCGCAAGCGCGCTTACATCGGCCGTTTCCAGATTTCCCGTATCCAGCTCCGTGAGATGGCCTCCATGGGCCTCATCCCGGGCGTGACGAAGTCCAGCTGGTAGGACGGCGTACCGTTCTCTCATACGAGCCGCAGGCCACTGGTCTGCGGCTCGTTGCTTTTTTCCAATGCTTAACGCCGCAGCCATGCTTTTGGCGCTGAGTGACGCGGGGGGCGCCGCCCACGAATGGGAGGACGGCGGCAAAATCCTGCTCAAGCTCGGCGCAATCATCCTGCTCGTTTTTCTGAACGGCTTTTTCGTCGCGGCGGAATTCGCGCTGGTGAAAGTGCGTGGCAGCCAGCTCGACGAGCTCATCCAGGAAGGCCACCGCGGGGCCAAGCTCGCCAAGCATCTGACCTCCAATCTCGACGCCTACCTTTCGGCGTGCCAGCTCGGCATCACGCTCGCCAGCCTGGGCCTCGGCTGGATCGGCGAGCCCTATTTGGCCACGATGATCAGCCCGGCCTTCTACAAGCTGGGCATCAACAGCGAGGCGATCATCCACACCGCGGCTTTCATCCTGGCCTTTGGCGCGATGACCAGCCTGCACATCACGCTGGGCGAGCAAGTGCCGAAGATTCTCGCCATTCGCAAATCGGTCGGCGGCACCCTGTTGATCAGCCGGCCGCTGCAGATCTTCTACGGGATCTTCAAACCCTTCATCTGGTTTTTAAATGCCGCCTCGAACTGGATGCTCCGCAGCCTCTTTCGCCTGGGCCCGACGAGCGCGCACGAGTCCGCGCACAGCGAGGAAGAGTTGCGCGTCATCCTCTCCGAAAGCGCGCGCGCGCAGGAGGTCACCCCGCTTGGCAAGGAGCTGCTCATCAATGCGCTCGACCTCAAGGAGCGCGTCGTGCGCGACATCACCACGCCGCGCGGCGAGGTGACTTTTCTCGATACCGAGGACTCTTTTGAAAAGAATCTCCAGCGCGCGCTGGAGAGCCGCCACACCCGGTTCCCGCTGTGCCGTGGGCATCTCGATGAGACCCTCGGGCTCGTGCACATCAAGGATCTGCTGAAGCTCGTGCGCGATCCGTCGCCGCATCTCGAGAGCATCCGGCGCGACCTGCACAATGTGCCGGAGATGATGCCACTGGAAAAGCTGCTCGCTTTCTTTCTCTCGCGGCACGCGCATCTCGCGCTGGTCGTCGATGAATTCGGCGGCACCGCCGGCATCGTCACCCTCGACAACGTGCTTGAGGAAATCGTGGGCGACATCCAGGACGAGTTCGATACGGAGAAGCCCGAAGTCCGCAAGGTGGCGCAAAATGAATTCAGCGTGGATGGCTCGCTCGGGCTCTACGAACTCAATGAAATGCTCGGCCTGGAACTGGAAAGCCCGGATGTAAGCACCGTGGGCGGCTATGTCACACAGCTGATCGGCCATCTCCCGGCCACCGGCGAGAAGACACGTATCGACAACTTCGAACTCACCATCACCAAGGCGGATGGACGCCGGGTGCAGGAGGTCCATTTCAAGCGGACCGCGGAAGCCACCAAGTAGCATTCGGGCACCCGCGCGCGGCGCCGAACCCGCGATTCATTCAGCATCACTGTATGAAAACTGTTTTACTCCTCGCGGCCACGGGCGCCTCTCTTTTTTCCATGGGCGGCTGCACGACGGTCGTTGAAACGCCCCGTCCCGCCGCCGTCGGGGTGTCCGTCCAATACTACCACGGTCGTCCTTATTACTACTCCGGGCGAACCCGCTATTGGGGTTATCCGCCCGGCTACGTGCGGCCGGTGCATCGCTCGCGCGTCGTCGTCTATTAATGTAGCTGCGAGCCCAGCGGCTATGCCGCTCGCCCCATAAGTTACCACGGGGAAGCTCGTGAGCACTTTGTACGTGCGGCAGGCTGGAGACTCCGCCAATTTCCCCTGCGCGAATCAGCCATGCCCATTTACGAATTCTTCTGCCCGCAAAACCGACGGATTTACTCCTTCTTCGCCCGCAGCTTGCGCTTCGCGGACAAAGTGCCGAGGTGCCCGGAGAATGCGCGGTGGAAAATGGAGAAGATGATCAGCGGTTTTGCCATCACCGGCCGAACCAAGGAGAAAGGCGTGGCTGGCGAGCTGGGCGATGACATGGACGAGGCGAAAATGGATGCCGCCATGAATGCGATGGAGCAGGAATTTGGCGGCGTGGCCGACAGCGACAATCCCGATCCCCGCGCGCTCGCCGCGATGATGCGCCGCATGGGTGAACTGACCGGCCAGAAGATGCCGGCCGAAATGAACGAGGTGATCGCCCGTTTGGAGAAAGGCGAGGATCCCGAGAAACTCGAATCCGAATACGGCGACGTCTTTGATGCGCTGGAGTCCGGAGATGATTCCGACGGCGGAGGGCTGGAGGGGAAGCTGAAGCTCAGGAAGAAGAAGCGGATCACTCGCGACCCGACGCTCTACGAGATGGCGGATTATTGCCCTGAGTAATGGAGCTGCGAGCGAAAGCTTGCGGGTTGATCCATTACCGCGGCCGAGGAGAAGAATGCCCGCGACCTTCCGGTCGCAGCTCCATTAACCCGCCACCGCCGCCGCCAAGCCGTTCTCAAACGCCGGCCCATCCTCGGCCATGCCGAAGAAGAGCACGGTCGTCTCAAACCGCCCATCTGCTCTCCGGTCCGAACCCACGACGACGCCGTGCACCGGGGTGCGGCAGCGGCCCGCCCGCGGATGCTGGAAGTCGACACAGATACTCAGTTCGGCCATTAACGGAAATTCCCATGGGCTTTCGAAGGTGACGCCATGCTCCTCCACACGAAACTTGGTGCAGGCGGCTTCATCGACGCCGTGGTCAAGATACAGGCGCATCGGCGGCTCTTCGGAAGCGGTGGTTCTGGAGTTCATACGCTTGGAAGTGTAACTCGAACGTAATGCTCTCAGGGCAGCTGTCAAAAGCCCCTTTTGTAATTTTTTAAGGCCCGAAAACCATGTCCCGGTCTACGGAAACAGCTCATTGAGCAGTTCCCCGAGACGGTATCCGGCCACGACGATACGGCGACTGGCAATTTCCTGGCTCTGGTGCACAAATTCCGGCTCCAGCTTGCGGACCTCCGTATCGTGCGGGTGGTCCCCCGGCGGGTAGGCCTTGGTGCAGCCGAGCACGTGGCTTTCCCGGGCCCAATCCTCGGCGGTCCCCTTGGTCTTCAGCTCGTCCAGCGACTCCCGCGGAAACTGCTTCATGAGCTTCGCGGCTTCCTCGGCGATAATCGTTTCACCGGCGGCTTTGGGGCGGTGCTCCACATCGGGCGATTTCCACATTTCGAAAATCTGCCCGTCCTTGCCGTCGAATCGGAAGGCCTTGTCCCAGTACGTATGCAGATTGGCGCTGGAGCGGCCCAGCGTGTCGCTAAACGGCACGCCCATGATCGTGTAGCCATTGCCACCCTTGTCATTCCACGTGGTAGCGTGCAGCGGTTGGTGGATGTCGCCCACCCAGTGCATCAGCATCCCAACGGCTTTGGCGCGATCTTCCTTGGTGGCGGCCGGATCCTTTAGCGTCTTCAGATTTTCGCCGATGGCCCAGACCACGTGCGGCGGCTCCGGCAGCTTGAAGTCCTTGCCGTCATCCGTCTTCTCGCTGTCCACATAGTGCCACTTACTCCAGAGATACTGCTCCCGCGGAAGTGAGCGCAGATCATCCATCCAGCAGCAGATCGTGACGAAGTTATAGGGATTCCCGTGATTGAAATGGTTGTCGATCGTGGAAACCAGCTCCCGCACGGCTTCCCGCGCCTTGGGCGTGCAAGTCTCCCAGGCGATTTCGCCCACGAGCATGTGCCCGGCAGCGTCCCACGCCTGGGCCGCCACGGGCAGCAGACCCAGCAGCGCACACGGCAAAAGCAGGCGCCACTTCATGGCTGCACTTTGAGTTGTTCGAGGGAGTCGATCTTGATTTGCAGATCGGAATTACGCGCGTTGAGCGTGCCTTCTACCCGCACTTTTTTTCCGATGAATTCGGCCAGCTTTTCCTTCGTGAACGTGCCGTTCCCCGCATTGGCAAAGAACACCAGCGAGACCGATTGATGAAAGTCCTTGGTGAAATTCAGGTAGCGAGTGCCCGTCTTGCCTTCGCCCTGCGCGACGAGATTACCCTCGATGGTGACTTTCTTTCCAAGCACCGGCTTGAGCGCTTCCAGGTCGTTCGCGGCATAGACCTTTTCCGCGGCGGCCGGTTCCGCGGGTTTGGCGGGCTCGGCCGGCTTCGCTGGCTCGGCGGGTTTTGCGGGTTCGGTGGGTTTGGGTTCGTCGGCGACAGCAGCTCCGAGCAGGAGGGCGAAGAGGAAAGCGGAGAGTTTCATCGGCCCCATCGGTAACCCGCTCTTCCCCGTAACGCCAGCGTGGAGAATGCGAAAATCCGAGGACAATCCGGGAAGCCTGGGGAGCAGCGCAGTTGCGTTTTTGCGCCTCCTGCCGCAAAGTGCGGGGATGTTGATGCGCTGTGCTGCCGCCGGTTTTTTCCTGTGCGCATCGCTTTGGGCAGAAGATGTTCCCACGCCCATCGCCGAGGCCGTGGCGAAAAATCTGGTCCGCGCGGAGTTCACGGGTAATGGCCGGGATTCCGCGGCCCTCCATCTCATCAACGCCGGCAAAGTTCCACTGAAACTCACCATCCCCGCCGGCACCGTGCTGGTGGCCGAAAATGGAGAACGCCAGCTCACCCTGCGCACGCTCGCGGCAGACGTCGCCGCCGAGGCGGACGCCGCCCTGCCCACCGCGGCGCTCTCTTCGAAAAATACGTCCGCCTCCCGCAAGCTGGCCATCTCCCCCGCCGGCGAACCCAAGGCGGCGAAGCTGCTCGCCTATTTCGACCAGCAAAACGATCTCCCCCGCCCCACCGCGCAACTCGCGCTCTTTATGGCGCTCGAAGATCTCTCGTGGGCCGGATGGCAACAATGGCTCGGCCCGGTGTGGTCGGCGGAAAACCCGCCGAAAGCGCATCCCACTCCCGTGGAGGTGGCCCAAGCCGTGGACGCCGTCGCCTTCGTCCGCCTGACCGAGCCCGAGAAGAAACCGGCGCTGCTCGCCGACGAAAATTTCAAGCGCCTCGCGCTCCACAACTCCTGGGCGCGCACGAAGGCCATGGCGCTCTATGGCATCACCGTAGACAACGCCTTCACCGGCGACCCGTCGGCCACGCCGGACCTTGGGAAGCTCCTGCACACCGCGCCAAACGACAATTGCCCCATCTGCCGCCAGCGAGCGCAGATGCAGAAGGGTAATGATTTTTGAGGGCGCATTTTCGGCCTGCGGGACGGGACTTTCGATGCTTTGAAAGGTTAAAATCCCCCGTTGACAGACCCAGCCATCAAGGCTACACGTCACACCCTTTTTCCACACAACCAATTTTCAACTGCCCTTTTTGCCATGCCGAACACGACTGAAGTAATTTTGACGGAGAAGATTTACAACCTCGGCGCCGAAGCCGACATCGTGAAGGTGAAGACCGGCTATGCCCGGAACTTCCTCATCCCGAATGGCAAGGCACTCGAAATCACGCCGGCCGCCCTGCGCCGCCTCAACCTGCTCAAGGCCAAGCGCGCCGAGCGCGAAGCCCAGGAGCTCAACGAATCGCAGGAGCTCGCCCGCAAGATCGGCAAGGTCAAGCTGGAGATCGAACTCGAGACCGGCGAAACCGGCAAGGCCTTCGGCTCGGTCACGGCTCAGGATATCGCCGACAAGCTGCGCGCCGCGCTCGGGGGCAACATCGAGATCGACCGCCACAAGATCAATCTGGAGCGTCCCATCAAGGACAGCGGCAAGCACGAGGTGTCCATCAAGCTGCACCACGACGTGACCGCCACGCTCGAAGTGAACATCACCGCCAAGGGTGCGGCCCCGGCGGCGGAAGGCGAAGCGGCCAAGGAAGAGGAAAAGCCCGCCGGCGGCTACAAGGCCAAGGCGAAGGCCAAGCACAAGACCAAGGACGAAGCGAAGTAGTCCTTAAATTGTGTGTTCACCGTGCAATATTGCTTGCACGGCCCAGATAGCTCTGCCATACGCATCCGAGTTCGCTCTCGGCCCTGTGCGACTCCGTCTCTGCAGTGATTCCGAGAGTGAATTTCCATTCCTTCCAACGTGCGCACTACGCTCTAGCTGATGAGCTCGGGTTCTTCTGATATGAATCCGGGCGGTGGAAAGAACCGAGGCAAGGAGCCTCGGGCGGATTTGAAAGCGGGAGACGGTTATTCACAGGGTACTGGTAAAGTTGTTCGCATGCATGACATGCACCGGGAATTCCCGCAGTCCCCGGATTCGGAGCGCGGCGTCCTCTCGGCCATCCTGCTCGCGCCCGAGGAAGTGCTCGATCTCTGCGGCGAAAAAGGTGTCACCAAGGAGACTTTCTACCTCCCCGCCCATCAGGAGCTTTACAAAGCGTTTCGCGAGATCCGCGAATCGAACCGGCCGGTGGAGTTCATCACCATCGCGCAGCATTTGCGCGACCGGAATCTGCTCGAGGCCATCGGCGGCCCGGCCTACCTGAACGAGCTTTCCGTCCTCCTTCCCTCGGCGGCGTACGTGGCGCACCACATCGAGGACCTGCTGTCCAAGCACGTCCTGCGGCGCATCATCGGCGTTTGCACCAAGTTTGCCCAGCGCAGCTACGACGAGCAGGACAAGCCGCAGATCCTGCTCGATGAGGTGGAAAAGGAGATCTTCAACATCGCCAAGGACCGCTTCAAGGAGAAGGTCCCCGCGATGAAGGACATGGTGATGCGCGCCATCGCCGACATCCAAAAACTTTACGACAGCCGCGGCAAAATCACCGGCTTGGAGACGGGCTTCAAGGCTTTCGACCAGATGACCGATGGTCTCCATGGCGCGGAAATGATCGTCATCGCTGCGCGTCCGTCGATGGGTAAGACCGCTTTCGCAATGAACATCGCCGAGCACATCGCGGTGGAGAAAGGCCATGCGGTGGCGGTGTTTTCGCTGGAAATGGCGGCGCAGCAACTCGTGCAACGTCTCCTGTGTTCGCTGGCGAAGGTGAACCTCGGCAGCATCCGCAACGGCTTCCTCTCCGAGCGCGATTTCCCCGCGCTCATGGGCGCGGCCGAGCGGCTGGCGAAGTCGAAAATTTTGATCGACGACACGAGCAGCATCGAAATTCTCGAACTGCGCTCGAAGGCTCGCCGCATGAAGTCGCGCGACAATATCCAGGCGATCTTCATCGACTACCTCCAGCTCATCCGCAGCCCCGGTGACCGCAATAACGACAACCGCCAGCTCGAAATCGCGGACATTTCCGCGAACCTCAAAGCACTCGCCAAGGAGTTAAATATTCCGATCATCGTGCTCGCGCAGCTCAACCGTAACCCCGAGCAACGCACCGGCGAAAGCAAGGGCCGCCCCCGGCTGAGCGATCTCCGTGAATCCGGAAGTATTGAGCAGGATGCCGACCTCGTCGGTCTGCTGGTGCGTGACGAGTACTACGCGGAGACGGATGAGGCGAAGGAGGAGATGCGCGGCAAGGCCACGCTGATCATCGCCAAGCAGCGTAATGGCCCCGTCGGCGACGTCCCCCTCACCTTCCTCAAGGAATTCACCCGTTTCGAAGATCGCGTGGATGCTCCCGAGCCGCAGGGATAGCCTCTGAATCTGGCAGGGCGCGATCTTGGAGTGCGGTTTAACACCTTTCGAAGGAGGCAGCGACGCGCACCACTGTTTAAAGGTCCCTTGCCCCGCTATCCTGCCAAAAATTCCAATGCGGAAAGCATTCTTCATCCTCCTGCGCAGCGTCCTGACCGTCTACGCGCTCCTTCTGCTGGTGCTCTATTTCGCGCAGCGCTCGCTGATCTATTTCCCATCGCACAACGCCCCCAGCGGCGCTCTCAAGCCTTGGACTGTCGATGGAAAAATTCTCGGCTGCTGTCGCGAGGTCTCCAATCCCAAGTCCGTCTGGCTCGTCGCCCACGGCAATGCCGGCCAAGCCACGGATCGCGATTACCTTCTCTCCTGCTTCGAGCCCGACGCATCTGTCTATGTCGTCGAGTATCCGGGCTACGGGGATCGCCCTGGCCGCCCCAGCGCCGGCGCGCTGAATGAATCCGTCGCCGAGGCCTACAACGTCCTCCTCAAAAAGTACGCCGCCCTCGGCATTGGGGTCGTGGGTGAGTCGATCGGCAGCGGCGCCTCCTGCCTGCTGGCCCGCCAGGCCACTCCGCCCGGAAAGATCGTCCTCGTCGTCCCGTTCGACACCTTCACCAGCGTTGCCGCGGAACATTTTCCCATCCTTCCCGTGCGCCTGATTTTGAGTGAGCAATGGGACAATGTGGAGGCGTTGAAGCAGTACCAAGGGCCGGTGGAAATCTACGCAGCGAGCAGCGATGACGTGATCCCTCCGCACCATGCTCGCCGGCTGGCGGAAGCGGTGGGCGCAAAGTTCACGCTGCTGCAGGGCGGCCATAATGATTGGGCCAGCGGGGAAGTGACGATCCGGATGCCGGAATCGCCTTCTCCACGGCGTTGATGCTCTCTGCCGCGGAGCGAATATCAAAGGTGGGGATGGCGCCCAGCGCGAAGCGCGCTTGCCACACGTTACCATTGGCCGCCGCCGTTCCTGATCTCGCTCAGGGGTCGGACGGCTTCCACGGCCAATTCCCTGATTGGAAACCGAAGCATTCCCGTTCGCTGACGGGCAGTGAAATTCGTCGGCGCTCTGAGCGAAATTGGGGACGGCGGCGACGCGCCATCCCTACCTTTACTGCTCGCCCTGCGAGCTTCCGCTCGAGCTACAGCCCCAGCAGCTCCCGCTGCCACGGCAGCAATTTCGCCAGCGTTTCCTCGGGACGGTAGGACAGGCCCTCAAGTGTCGCTTTCGGCGCGATGAGCGAAGGATCGAGCTGATGGTCCGCCGCCGCTTTGTCCCGCTTGGCTTTCAATTCGTCGAAGCGATCGAGCTGTGCCTTGGTCGGGCGAAGCCGCGGGCGTTTTTCAAATTTGGGCCACTCGCTCTCCGGCAGGGCCAGGCCACGCTCGGCGGCTTCGAAAAACTTCCGCTCTCGCGGTCCGCGCAAATGGCGGATCTCCACGCGCTGGCCGGCATCGAAACGCGTGGCTGCATCGACGAGCAAATCGGTGTGGGCGATATGGAACGTGGGCTTGTCCACGCGGCGCGCTTCTTCATCGCGCCACTTCCACAGCTCGCGGAAGATGGCCGCCGGGCGGCCGCGCAGATGCCCGCTGCCGGGGACGCGCCACAGCTGGTCGGGATCCACTTCCTTATCCATTTCCGCGGCCCGAATGGCGCGCTCGCACAGCTGATCAAACCATGGCCGGCGGCCCTGGCGATCGAGTTCCGCGCTGAGAATATCGGCCAGACCGGCGAGATGCTTGGTGTCATTCACCGCGTATTCGAGCATCTGCGGCGTGAGCGGCCGCCGCGCCCAATTCGCCTTTTGCGACGCCTTGGCGATGGTCACTTGGAAAAAGCGATCCATCAGCGCGGCATAGCTCACTTCCTTGAGCCCCACGAGCCGCGCGGCGAGCATGGTGTCGAAAATGCGTTCCGGCATCTGGCAGCCCGTCCGGCGTAGCAGACGGAGATCGTAATCCGCGCCATGGAAAATCAATTCCTTCCCCAGCCACGATTGCCACAGCGGCGTGAGGTCCAGCCCGGCGAGCGGATCGATGAGGAAGTCGTGTCCCGGAACGCTGATTTGGATGAGGCAAAGCTTTTCGAAATAGCAGTGCAGCGAATCCGCCTCGGTATCCACGGGCACGCGCGATTGCGTGGCAATAATCGCGGCGGCGTTGGCCAGCGCTTCGGCCGAATCGGTCAATTCCACCAACTCGCTGCTCATACGCACGGACAAGACACGAGCCCGCGCGTCGCGCGAGGTTGAGGTGTTCCGAGGGGTCGACTCGCCAAACTCATCCGCGCAGTCCTCCCAAGAGCAGCGTGGTGTTGGACGGGGTCTTCTTCAGCGCGTGGATCAGCACCTCGGTGGCTTCCACGGGCGGCAGCGCCGCGAGTTGCCGGCGCAGCACAGTGATGCGCTGAAATTCGTCAGGATGATAGAGCAACTCGTCCCGGCGGGTCGCGCTCTGCAGCAAATCAATCGCGGGGAAAACGCGGCGCTCCGCAAGGTAGCGGTCCAGCTTCACCTCCATGTTGCCGGTGCCCTTGTATTCCTCGAAGATGATGTCGTCCATCTTGCTGTGGGTATCCACGAGCGCGGTAGCGAGGATGGTCAGGCTGCCGGCTTCCTCGGTATTGCGCGCGCTGCCGAAAAACTTTTTCGGTTTCACGAGTGCCTTGGTGTCGAGACCGCCCGTCATGATGCGGCCCTTGCCCGGCTGCGCGTTGTTGTAGCCGCGCGAGAGGCGGGTGATGGAATCGAGGAAAATAAGGACGTGCTTGCCCTGCTCGACGAGGCGCTTGGCGCGGTCGGCGACGATATCGGCGACCTGGATGTGGCGGGAGCTGCTTTCGTCAAACGTGGAGCTGTAAATCTCCGCGCCCTTCACACCGCGCTGCAGGTCGGTCACTTCCTCGGGCCGTTCGTCCACGAGGAGCAACATGACTTTCAGCCCGGGATTATTCGCCAGCGCCGACTTCGCCAGTTCCTTCATCAGGATCGTTTTGCCGGCCCGCGGCGAGGCAACCAGCAGGCCACGCTGTCCGCGGCCGATGGGAGCGATGAGGTCGACCGCCCGCGCGGTGACGGACGTGTACCCCTCGCCCTCGAGGCGGATGCGCGCGTCCGGGAAGCGCGCGGTGAGCAAGTCGAAATCCTTGGGCTGCTGCCACTGTTCAAAAGGCAGGCCTTCGATGGTGAGGACGTCCTCGACCATCATGTACTTTTCCTTGTGGGCTGGCGGACGGAACTTCACCGTGACCAAATGGCCACCGCGCAGCTTCAGACGGCGCGCGGCCTGGAAAGGAATGAACGGATCCTGCGGACCAGGGCGGAAGCTGTAGCGCGGGAAGCGCACATAGCCGCAGCCATCGCTGGTGATAAATTCGGTGATGCCCTCGGCGAGGAGGCGGAAGCCCAACGAGTGATACGCCTTGAGCAGATCACAAACGAGGTAGTGCCGGGTCTTCTCGGGATTAACCCGCATCTTCAGCTGCTCGAGGCGCTGATGCAGTTCCTGGACGGTCAGCGAATGCAGTTCGTCGACCCAGAGGTCGCGCGGTTGCAAATCGGGAGGCAAAGTAGCATCGCCATCGCCGGAAGTTTCGAGGTTTTCCGATGCGGCGGAGTTATCCGCCGGCAAGTTGGCTTCAGCTGCGGCGTCCCCGGCAGGGGCGAGCGTCGCGGCGTTTTCAGTTTCAGGCATGGGCGGTGGAGCTCCATTCTCGGAGCCAAGAGGCGAGGAGGCGGGATTGTCCGTCGAGGTTGGAGACGGTGCTGTCATTCCAGATTACGTGATCGGCTTGTTGGATTTTCGCGCTCAAATCGAGCTGCGCGGCGATCATCCGCGCGGCCAATTCGGGCGCCAGCCCGCGCTCGGAGGTCAAACGCCGAAGCTGTGTCTCGCGAGAGCAAGCCACAACGATCACGCGGTCAAGCCCATCCTGAGCGCCGGTTTCGTATAGAAGCGGGATATCCACCAGAACGCAAGCGTTGGTTTTGCGGGCCACTTCCACCCGTTCCGTCCAGCGAGAGCGGACGACCGGATGGAGAATGGCTTCCAACGCCTTTCGGCGCTCTTCGTTTTCGAAGACCACGGCACGCAACTGAGCCCGGTCCGGACGCTGGTTGGCATCCAGGACAGCCTCCCCAAAGGACGCCACGATGGCGTCCCGGGTGGGATCGTCCTCGGCCAGCAATTCATGGACACATCGATCGGAATCGAAGTATTCCATGGGCAGTTCCCGGAGCAGCAACTTGGCAAAACTGCTTTTGCCAACGGCAATGCCACCGGTGAGGCCTAGGGCCGGCACGTGAGATCCCTCCCCGCCGCGAACGGCTACTTGAGGCGGCGCGGCTCGCGGACTTGCTTGAAGTCCACGGCCGGCAGCGTGCTCGGAGCCACTTCAGGCATCGGCAGCTCGTCCGCTTTCTCTTCCTTCTCCTCGTCGGAGACGATCGGCTGGCCTTCCGCATTGATGATGCGGGCGGTCACGAAGATCACGAGATTGCGCTTGATGTGCTGGTCGATGTTCGAGCGGAACAGACGGCCGACGAGCGGAATATCACCGACGAACGGAACCTTGTCTTCCACTTTCTGCACGTCCTCGCGAACGAGGCCGCCGAGCACCACCGTCGCGCCGTCAAACACGGTCACGTTGGTGCTGACCTTGCGGGTGCTGAAGATCGGCTGGTTGATGATGTTCGGCGTAATGATGTTTACCTGCGTCTGGCCGATCGCGTTCGACGAAGTCGTCTGAATCGGGCTGCCGTAGTTGATGAAGCCTTCGAATTCCACGACCTGCGGCGCGAGCTGCATATCGATGGAAGAGCCATCCGGGCCGATGTTGGGCTCGACCTCGAGCGTGACACCCGTGTTGCGGGTTTCAAACGTGGTCGGCGTGGTCGGCGTGACCGGGAAGGAGCCGTTGTTGTTGAAGGCAAGCGGGTTGATGTTGCCGCCGGGCAGCAACTGGACACCCTGGTTGCCCTGGTTGCCGAAGGTCTGCGGAATCTGCGGTTGCTCGAATTCGATCGGATAACGGAATTCGCGGATGATTTCGATGACGGCGCGGTTGCCGCTCTTCGTTGTGACGCGGGGGGCGGACAGGAGGTCCACACCCTTCTTTTGGTCGAGCGCGCGCATGACAACCTGGAAGGTCGGGTCGGTGCCGGCGCCGGCCACCGAGAACACGCCCGGAGCTTTCAGCGTCTGGCCCGCAGTGCCGAAGAGCAGCGCGTCAATCGCGTTGGCGCTGATACCGAGTTGACCGCTGCGGAGGCCTTGCGTGAGCGGGTTGCTGCCGATTGGCTGGCCGCCCTGCGTGAAGACGTAGTCCGCCGGGTCGACCTGTGGCGCGGTGCCCGAGGTGCCGCCACCGAGGAAGACGCCATTCGATTTCGGGAAGTTCGACTGACCGAGCAACCAGTCGAAGCTCAGCTCCTTCAGGTTGTTTTGCGTGATTTCGACGAACTTCGCCTGAATCTCGATCTGCTTGATTGCGGTCTCCGTGCTGGAGATTTCAATGACGCGCTCCACGAGGTCGAGCTGATCATCGGTGTTCTTCACGATGAGGGTCGAGGTCGCCTTGCTATACATGGCGAACGCGCCCTGCGGGAAGGTCACGCCGTTGGCTTGCAAAAAGTCCTTCGCGGACTGCGAAGCCGCGAGAGCCGTGCCGCCGCCACCAATGGTCGGATCCGCCGGAGCCGCGCCACCCGCAGCCGGAGCCGCGAGGCCCGTGCCGCCGCCACCGCCGGGGGTTTCCCGGAAGAGCGTGGCCGACACCTTGAATTCGCGGGTGTGCATTTCCGTCGTGTCCGTGCCCAGCGGCACGATGTAGACGGCGTACGGCTCAATCTTGTATTTGAGGTTCGCGAGATTGGTGATGTACTTGATGACCTCGAGCAACGGGACGTTGTTGAGGGTCAGAGTGATGCGGGTGTTCGCATCGCCGCCGCCACCGCCGAGCGAAGGAGCCGCAGCCGGAGCCGCCGCACCCGGATCGGCCAAACCGGGAATGGCCACGCCGCCACCGCCAGTCGGAGCCACCGGAGCCGGAGCGCCGCCGGCGCCTTCCAGCTTGAGCACGATGTTCACGCCGGTACCCTCGGTATCAAGCGCGCGGGCACGCTGGTTCAGGAATTCCATGGCTTCGCGGACCGTTGAATCGCGGAAGTCGACCTTCGGAAGCACGATCTCGGACAGCTTGCGCTTGATGATGACCGTATTCGGAGCGTCGGACCGCTTGTCGGAACGGATCTCGGTAACCTTGCGGTCGAAACGGCGGTAGGGACGCTGCCACTGGCTGGTCACTTCCCACACGGCCTGGCTGCGGGTCGCATCGTAGGCGGCCTCAGCGGCGCGCTGCTTCGTTTCGTAAATTTCGCCACGCAGCTTGCTGGCCGCGATGTTATCGGGGTCCTTGTTGAAGATCTCCTCCACCTTGTGGAGGGCCATATTGTTATTGCCCAGATCCTTGTAGCCTTTCGCAGCCACGAAGTCCTGCTTCACTTCCTCCACCTTCGCGCGATGCTGCGGGGTGATCTGCTTGTTAAAGTAGTCGGGCGCCTCGATGTTCGCGATCAACTTGAGCGTGCGCTTGTCGTCGGGGTTATACTTGAGCACCTCCTGCAGAATCTGCACGGCGCTGGCGTAGTATCCTTCCGTCACGCGCTGTTCCGCGAGCCGACGGCCGGCGAGCGTCAAGCCATCCACGGCTTCCTCGTACTCGCCCTTGGTCGCCGCAGCGTTCGGGATCTTTTTGCAGGCGTTGTCAAAGTTCGCGAACGCGGTCTCGTAGTCCTTCTTCGCGAGGGCTTCCTTGCCCTTCTTGATGTCGAGCTTGCCTTCTTCGACACGCAGCTGGCGGCGTTGAAGTTCGCGCTGAACAACTTCCGACTCGCTATAGCGTGCCTCACCACCTGCATAAATGGCGATAGGCTGGGCAATGAAACTGGCGATCAGGAGAGTAGCGATGGGAGCGGCGAGCGGGGGCCGAATCATGGTCGTGTGTTTGGAGTTCAAGTTAAAGAATTTCAGGGTGGATTGGTTCAAAAGGGGCTAGTTTAGGATAGTACTGAGATAGTCGTTGGTCTTCAGGATCAGCTTGTTGAAGGCTTTATGCTCCTTATCGTCGTCATGCGACATCTCAATGGTCACTTCGCCGGGCGGGTTGTTTTGGGGGCCTGGCGCTTTAATGTCAACGACCTTGTAAGTGACGTTGTCGTCTCCGGGAAGCTTGAAAGTCTCATCTTTCCGCTTATTCATGTCAGCAGTGGGCGCCTCGCCGGGCTTCACCCACAGATACCGGAGCACCACATAGCTTTCCGGGGAATTGACCACTTGGCCGAAGGGAAGGCCCACCGTCACCTTGGTCGTCGGATTGAAAATGGTTACCACGGACTGGTCCGTAACAATGCCATCCGCTCCCTTGGATTCTTTCTTTTCGAGTTTTTGAGTGACGTAGGCCGTGCCGGGGATGGGTTTGCCGATTTCCACAAACTGCGTGCGCGCTCCACGGTCGATCGTGTTGATCTGCACGGTGATATCATTCGGGTTCCGCGGATTGATATCGTAGCTCATGAACTTCAACCGGAACGGGATGCTCACGATGCCCGGGATGTTCCCCTGGGGCAGCGGTGCCAGACGAAGCCGGGTGAAGTATGGAGGATGCGACTTGGGATCGATCGGAGAGGTGGAATCATCCGGCAGCGTCTTGCCGTCCGGCCCCTGCACGGGCTGGCCCGCTTCTTTATCCGAAAGATGGCTCAGGCCATCCATGCCATCCCATTCAATCCGGTTGGAGAAGCCATCCTTATCCGGGTCATCGTTGGCGACGTCCTTGCTCAGGAAGCTCAGGCCGTATTTGATCAGCCAGGCATTGGCGATGGGCTTTTGGAAGTAGCCGCCCTCGGGCTTCTTAATCACGCCGTTTTCCTTGACGTAATTATCCGCCACGAACAGAGAGCCTTCGGCAGATTCGTTAAACTGCCACTTGGCCACGGTGTCAGCCTCTTTGGTCGCGCTGACGATCCCCGTCAGGTCCGTATTCGGGATACCGGGCTTGGGTTTTCCGGGATCGCTCGGTTCCTGAACGGTGCTGGGAAACTGGCTCACACCGGACCATAGAAAATAGGTCGAGGCGAGTACGCCCACGGCAACGGCGATGAGGGCGGTTTGTGCGGGATTCTTCTTAATCCAATCCATGGCTTATTTCGATTTGCTGTTGCCCTTGGCGGGAGTGGGAGCGGCGGCCACTTCGGGATCCGCCACGTCGCAGATGTCGATGTCGAGCTCGAGAAGGACACGCTCCTGACCGAAGACGGTTTCCAGGCCCGTTTCCGAAGCTTTTTCACCCGGTTTCGGGACGTCAGCCGGCCCTCCAGAACTGAGTTTTACCTTGGGCGGAGAGTCCTGCACGGAGTTTGTGACTTGAAGATTCCTCACGACAAAGATCTGTTTATCGTGGCTGGAAATCCCATTGAGCAGCAGGATGAAGTGGCTCTGGGAAGTGGTCATGTGGATGGTGAAGCCCGCCTTGCGGATCAGCTTCTTCTCCTTCTCCGGACCTTGAGCTTTCGCATTCTTACCACTGGACTCTGGAGCCTTCTGTTCCTCTTTCAGCTCTTCGCGCTTCCACGATTTGACCTCCACGCCCTTCACCTGGAAGACGAGATCCGAGACCAATTCCATCGCCCGAAGTTCCTTCAAGAGGGCGGCGGCCGCCTCGTTGTTTACTGGCGGCTTATCCTTGTAGCTTTCGAAGCCGTAGTAGAACTCCGCATACAAATTGCCATCCATGTCCTTGGCCTTTTGGGTCAACTTGACGACGGATTCCTTGAGCTTATCCTGGAAGAGGTTAGGCGAAACGTCCGAGGGCTTGTCGGTCTTGAGCTTGATGGCGGCGAGCTTCGCCTGCAGCTGCCCGATCTGGGCCTTCACCTCTTCCTGCCGCTTCTGGTAGAGCTTGACGTTTTCGTCCTGCGGGAAGGGTTTGGAGGCGTAGAGGCTGGTCAGCTTTCCCGAGGCCTCGTCGAATTTCGTCTTGGCCTCATCATACTTCGAGCTCGCGCTCATCGTGAAATAGCCCAGCGCCCCGGCAGCCACCAGGATGCCGCCGCCAAAAATGGCCAGGAATTTGTTATCGTGAAACCAACTCATTTGAGGTCGATGGGGTTCTTAAGCTTGAGTTTGAACTGGAACTTGAACGCCCAGTCCGTGTCGTTTTCCTGGCTCCGGACGAACTCAGGATCTTCCGCCGCCGGCACCGTGGCCATCGGCTCGCGCTTCCGCTGCTTCTTCTCGGGATCGGCCTCCTTGGTATCGAGCAGGGATTCGGGCTTATCGAGATTCTTGATGAAATCATCGAGCGTTCCCTGGCTATTCGCGTTGCCCGCCGCATTCCCGAGGTAAAGGCCGCTGATTCGGACGATGAGCGGGTTCTCCTCCTTCTCCTTCTTGCTCGGCTTGCTCACTTTCTCCTGCACCGCCTTCGCTTCTTCGGCCGCCTTCATCTCCTCGTGGGTCGGCGGCGAGAATTTGGTGATCCAGATATTATCCGCCGGCAGGCTCGCGTTGACCTCATTCAGGACGTTGACCCAGTATTCGCGGGCCCGGGTCAACTCGACCATCGGCTGCGCGGCCTGAAGCATCTCGCCGACCTTCGACTCGGCGGTTTTCATCTGACTTTGTGCCCCGCTGAGCGGATTCGCTTTGAGCTCCAGAGCTTCGGCCTGCTCCTCCGTCTTCTTCGCGGCGTTTTCGTAGTACTGCCACCAACCCGCCAAGCCGGCGAGGATGGCGATCCCAGCGGCAATGATGTAAGGTTTTTGGGAAGCCGCTTTTTCCGCCTTGGCCACGCTGACCGGGCGAAGGTTCAGTTCCATCGGGCAGCTCACCGCGCTGCGGAGCGCGAGGCCAACCAACTCGCCGAGCATGTGGGCATTACGCCCCACTTCCTCGACGTCGAGGTTGCTGGCGACGGAGACGTTGCGCAGCGGATTGAAATACTCAACCTCCATGCCCGGGAACTTCTCCTGGAAGAACTCGCGCATATAAGGAAGCGAAGCCGTGCCACCGGCGAGGAGCACCCGCTCGGGAGCGGCGCCGCCGTGTTCGCTGCGGTAGAAGGTGATGCTGCGCGCAATCTCCTGATGCAACCGGGTCATCTGGTTGCGGATAATCTTGGAGATGCGGGCGATTTCGACGTCGTCCGGCTCGGTGTAGCTGCCTCCGAGGCTGACAAAACCGTCCTCTTCCTTGCGCTTGTCGGCTTCCGCGAAAGAACCGCCCAAATCCTTGGCCACCGCGCTGGTGATCGTGCTGCCACCCAGGTTCAGGCGGCGAGGGAAAATCTTGCCCGGCTCACAGAAGAGCAGGTTGGTGGTGCGCGAACCAATGTCGACCAGCAGCGTGCATCCGCCGGCATCCGCATAATTATAGCGGAGCGCGTTATAGAGCGCCATCGGAGCGATTTCCACCGTTCCAGTGCGCAGCGCGCTCTCTTCCACGGCGCCGTTAATTTCGTCCAGCAAGTCGGACTTGATGGCCGCCAGAATTACTTCCATCTGGCCGCCCTTGCCCTCGTCGAGCAATTGCCAGTCCCACACCACTTGATCGATCGGATACGGCACATTTTGTGCCGCTTCGAATCCGATAATCTCCTCGATCTTCGTCGCTTCCACCGCCGGCAAACGCACCGGACGAGTGAAGACGACGTGCGAGGCGATCGCGTAGTTGACCAGTTGGTGCTTGATGCCAAATTCCGCGACCAGTTCCTGGACTTGGAATTTTGCCTGGGCAATCCGGGCCGCATCCGGGACGGCCGGATCGCCGAGGATGGCGGACTGCTTATATCGCGTGAGGACGACGCCTCCCGATGGGTTGGTCACAAACTCAGCCAGACTGATCGTCTGCGTGCCGAGGTTGAGCGTGTAGATACGTTTTTGTGCGGCCATTCTAATCCCTTTGTGCGCTTAGCGGGCTCCGGGAGCTTTCACTGCCTCATACCGATCCCACCACAACACCTGGAACGGCGTTTCGGATTTCGGAACCAGCAGACCCGGCGTCTGGGGAGTATTCGGTTGAGCCGTCTTCTTCAGCGAGTCCTCGCCCAGCTTCTGACCCTGCCGCTCCACGGTCACCCAAATGTTGTCCACCATGCCGGCGGTAAATGGAGCGCCCATCGTGGCCCGGTCAATCGACCGCGGCGACATATACATCACCGAGTAGTGATCCGAGCCGTTCGGAATATTCACGTGCGTCACTTCGCCGGTGAGGAGCTTGCCGTTGAACAGCACCGTGTACTTGAAAGTCAGCTCATCGATGACCTGGCCCTTCGGGATCTTATCCACGTCGAACTCCACCTCGATTTCAAACCACTTCAGCTTCGGCGACCGCTTGTCCGGAACGTCCGTGCGGAACTCCGGCGAGGTGATGACCGAAGGGTTGATCTTCTTAACCTTAATGTTGGCCGGCCCGACTTGCACGGGCACCTGCGCCATGGCGATGCCAGCCGTCGAGACGAGCGCTAAGAGGAAGGAGGCAAGGAATTTCATGATCGTGTGGAGGTGACTCTCTGCGCAGTGCGCGCCGGAAAGTGGGGTCTTTTTTACCAAGGTGGCGCAGATGGAAAGTAAAAATTGCGGCCTTCACAAAGATTTTAGCAAAGACGCGCGAAGCATGTATTTACGGCGTGGGCACGCGGATCGCGTGATTTGCCCGCTGCTTTCCGGCAAAAAATCGGCGCAAATTTTCAACTTCCGAAACGTGAATTTTTCGAACCTCGCGCGCTCCGTTTTTCGATAGGGTTCGGTGGTTTCAGAATCAAACGTCTCCTGTTGAAACGCACCTTTGGTCCGTCCCAAATTGATCGCTCGAACGCCTCCAGAATGTCGTCGGGCCGCCGCCACGATGGCGAGGGTGGATCTCCGGCCAGGACCCGCTTTGGAATAAAAGCGTCACGGCTTGGTAAATCACGCGGGCTCTGGTGAGCGTAACTTTTTCTAATCCCCCACCGGCCGTCGTCTTGGGGGCAGCGCCGCCAATTCTCGCTTCAAGCCCATCAGTCGCTGATGAATGGCCCCATGTTCCTCCAGCGAAAGCCCTGGCTGGCGACTCTGTGCCGTTTGTTCCGAAATGCGCCGCTGGATGTCGCGCCGTTCCAATTCGAACCAGCAATCCTCCGCGCATTCCTTCCCGTCCGACGGCAGTTCGGCGGCCAGTGCCGTCGACACCGCGGCCTCCTCTTCGCGTGAAAGCTCGCCCTGCCACGCGGCCAGCGAAGCCGGCTCGTCCGGGCGGATTTCCGCCTCGAGGATCTTCACCAGCAAGGCCGCCCCGGGCGTGCCGTCGTCCAGCATCCGCTGCCAACCCCGCGATTGCAGCCACGCCCGCGCCACCGCATGGCGCAGGCCCAGCTGCGCGAGCAGTTGCTGCGTGTGGTCCAGTTTGATCGGCTCGATCGGCTTCACATCCACGACCGGTTCGTCGTCCGCGCGCCGGAGTTCCTCCGGCTTTTTGAGCAGCGCGCGCAATTGAGCGGGCTCCACGCGAAGCCGCATCGCCGCATTATTCAGCACCGCTTCCCGCGTCACCGCGTCGGGAATGTAGCTGACGAACTCCGCGATTTTCCGCGTCGCCGCGACCTTGCCGCGCGGCGTGGCAAATTCGGGCTTCGAGGTATAGCGCGCGATCTGAAATTCGAAGAAATCCCGCGCATCCCTTACTCGCTGCCCAAAGGCATCTGGCCCCGAATTTCGAATGAGCGAATCCGGATCTTCCCCCGGCGGCATTTCAATGCACCGCACGATCAGGCTCTCGCCCAGCAGATGCGGCATCGAGCGCTCCGCCGCCTTTTCCCCCGCGGCATCGGCATCAAAGCACAGCGCTACCTCCTCCACATAGCGTTTCAAAATCTTCGCCTGCCGGGGTGTGAAGGCGGTTCCCTGCGGCGCAATCACATTCTGCACGCCAGCCTCGTAGGCGCTGATGGTGTCGATCTGCCCCTCGCACACGATGGCCTGCTTTTTATCGAGCAGCGCGCGCTTGCTTTTGTGCAGCCCGAATAACACCGCGCCTTTGATGAACAGCATCGTCTCCGGCGAGTTCACGTACTTCGCCGGACTTTGCTCCGCGAAGAGCACGCGCCCGCTAAACGCGATCACCTCCCCCGCGTCGTTGCAGATCGGAAACATGATGCGCCCCCGGAAACGATCGTAGAGCCGCTTCGTGTCTTCTTTCTGCGAAAAGAGCCCGCTGGCGGTGAGTTCGTCCGGTTTGAAGCCGTGGTCCTGCAAATGATTGTGCAGCCCGTCCCACGTGTCCGGCGCGAAGCCAATTTTCCAAGACTTCGCCACCTCCGCGGAGAGTCCGCGCTTTTTTAAATAATCGCGCGCCCCGTCCGCCGTCGGCGCCCGCATGAGCTGCACGTGAAAGAACGCCGCCGCTTCCTGGTGCATGGCCAGCAACCGGCTGCGCAGCCCGGCGCGCGCATAGTCCTCCGCGCTCATCTCGGCCTCGGGAATGGTGATATTCGCCCGCTGGGCCAGCTTCCGCACCGCCGTCAAAAAATCGGTGTGCTCAAACTCCATCACAAAGCGGATGACCGACCCGCCCGCCTGGCAGCCAAAGCATTTGTACATCTGCCGCTGTGGATTCACCGTGAAGGAGGGCGTCCGCTCCGTGTGAAACGGGCACAGCCCTTTATAGGTGGCCCCCGCCCGCTGCAGCCGCACGTACGAACCCACCACCTCGACGATGTCATTCGCCGCGGCAATTTGCTCGATGATCTCTTCGGGAATACGGGGCATGGGCACGCAGCATCACGGCGCCAACGTCAAATTTCAAACCTCCCGTGCACTTTGTGCGAAACTTACCACTCGAAATCGGCCCGCAGCCTTCCGGCGGCGGCACCATTACTCTTTCCGCACTTCCTTGGCGCGCAGCACGCCGCCCTCCGTCACGTCCACCTTGAAGAGAAAGTGCTGATCCTTCCGCAGGTCCAGGCTGTTGAACTCGGACGACACAATGATCGGGATGGCCTTGCCGTCGACGATGACCGAAAACATCCGCGTTCCCTTTTCATACCCGAGCTGGCGGTCAATCACGCCCTCTAGCTTGTAGGTGTTTCCGCGCAGGGAATTGCCGTTGTCCAGATATTCACTGGCGGGGAATTGGGGCAGCGTACGGAAGGGATCGCTGAAGCGATTTTTGAGAAACCACCCCACGGCAATCGCCACCACCACGATGAGGGCGGCAACGATAAACCAGACGGGATTGGTAGCGGAACTGGCGCGGCGGGCCATAAAGCGCCGGGAACCTAGGAGGCGACCCCGGCCCATGGCAAAAGATTTCGCCGTTAGGCAAAAAAATCATCAGCGGCCCACCCCACCGCTTCCGGGGCTTACGCCTCCAAGTGGTCTTCCATCCACTTCTCCGCGGCGGCGCGGCACTGTTCACAGTAGCGCACGGCGATCATCTTCGGACGGCGATGGCGACTGAACCAGCTCACCCGCACATTCGGCGCCATGCTCACCACGGTGCGCCAGCTATTTGGGAAAAGGTTGCGCTTGGCCAGGGCCAGCTCGCCTTCACAGTGGGTGCCCGGCATCACCGGAGCTTCATCGAGCATGCGCTCACAGCCGTGAACCCCGCACCTCCGGCCAAGCAAATCGGCGTCGTCGCGAGGGTCATTGCGATCTCCGCGATCGGCCGCCGTGGCCGGCGAGGAGGAACGCGTAAACGAAGAAAAAATGGACGTAAAATGCATGGCCTTGTTCTTGTTGGGCAAAGAATTCCAGTTCCCTCGAAATCGCGCCATACGTCGAAAGTCTTAGACCGCAACTGGACGGGCGGACTTGGCATCCGACTTTCGACGGAGGTCGCCCTACCTACCGGACACTACCTCCTACGCCGATGTGATGATGTTCCGTTCCCACCTTCACACTGGAGGCACATCCCCCCAGCAAAAGGCCACAAACGCAGAGAAAAAGGGCTGCTGTTTTCATATATCCCCAGATCGAAAAAAAGGGGCTCCTCGCGTGGATATTGTTGCTGTCGATTTAGTTAAAATTCGCGCCCGCCGCTTCTGTAGACGCAATTTTTAGCCCCTTTCCGATAGCCCCCCTGCGAGCCGCTCGCATTCGACGGCTGCTCCCCTCCACTTGCTCTGATAGGACGGATCGGACCGAAAAGACGGATCGGCCCACACCCGCGCGTCCGAAGGATGCCAATGGGTAATCAAACATCAGCAATCAGCAATTTCGTCATCCCCCCCAATCCCTTTCCCACTAGGCCACACGCCTATTGCATCCCTACCCGGAATGCCCTAGTGCCGGGGCATGCGCTTCTTCCTACCACTCTTTTCCCTCGTCCTCGCCGCTCACGCCGCGGATCCTAACACTCTCACGCCCGAAGAACAAAAAGCCGGCTGGAAGCTTCTCTTCGACGGCAAGACCAACGCTGGCTGGAAGGCCATTGGGAAAAAAGAATTCCCCGCGAAGGGCTGGGTAGTCGAGGACGGCGAGCTCAAGCGCACTACCGCCGGCGGCGACATCGTCACCACCGAGGAATTCGACAACTACGAACTCTCCTGGGAATGGAAAATCTCCTCGGGCGGCAACAGCGGCGTGAAATACAACTTGCCCGACCCCACCAAGGGCCTCGGCTTCGAGTATCAGATGCTCGACGACGATAAGAACCCCGACGGCGCCGTCCCTGGTGGCACGCACCGCACCGCCTCGCTTTACGACCTCATCGCCGCCCCGGCGGACAAGAAGGTCAAGCCCGTCGGCGAATGGAACGAGAGCAAAATCATCGTCAACGGCAACAAGGTTGAACAGTGGCTCAATGGCGCCAAAACCGCGGAATTTGAAATGGGCAGCGAGGCGCTGAAGGCGCTCATCGCCAAGTCGAAATATAAGGGGATCCCGAATTTCGGCGTGAAGACCAAGACGCCCATCCTGCTGCAGGACCACAACTCCGTGGTCTCTTTCCGCAGCATTAAGATCCACCAGCTCTAAGAGAGCGGGAAGAGCCATGCTGGAGGACAACCTCCGCGACTGGATGGCCGCCGATCTCGCAGAGATCGGGGGAACGTATATGCCATTTGGCCGGTTCGGCCCCGAGCACTTCCCGCCCCACGGGGTGCCGCTCTTCGACCTGCCGGTGGAATATCTCGCCTGGTTCGAGCGCAAAGGCTGGCCGAAAGGCCGCCTCGGCGAGTTGCTCAAGCTCCTCCACCAGCTCAAGGTCGATGGCTGCGACGAGATCTTCGATAAATTCCGCCGCGCTCGCGGAGGACGCACCTCGCTGCGGTAACGGCCAATCTACCCTTGCGCGCCTGCAGGAGGCAGCCACAGAGAGCACAAAGGGCACAGAGTTCATGGGAAGGGGGAACACGCGGATGGGCGGGGATTCTTGGTGGCGTGACGCTCTGCGTCGCGCCTCGTGAAAGGAGAGCCAAGGCGCAGGGCTTTCGGCCGGAGCGGCGCGTACCCGTCTTTCATCCGATGTCGAGATGGCGCCGCCGCCATCCCTGATCTCGCTCAGGGCGCCAGTTTTTTCACTACTCGTTGGCGGATGGGAGCACGTCTCTGTCCCAATGCGAGAACGAGCCGCGGGAGCCGTCCGACCCCCGAGCGAGATTAGGGATGGCGGCGGCCAATGGTAACGTGTGGCAAACGCGCTTCGCGCTGGGCGCCATCCCTACCTGCGCGGGCTCGCTTCACTCGCTTGGAAGGAAAGGCCCGCTGCTCGCCGTTCTATCGCCCAGCGCCTTGTCTCGCCTCAATGGCACAGCGCCTTGGGTTGCTTCTTATTTAAGGCGCGACGCAGAGCGTCACGCCACCGAGGGCGAGCACCGCCGCGTGTCCTCTGTGGCAATCATGGGCGCGGCATTCCCATGATCCTCCAGTCCCCCTTCCCCCATTTCTTTCAGTTTTTGGTGACTTTTGGGAGAAACCGCCGGGTGCCACAAATAACGCCTCTTCTCCCAAACCATCCCACCCCGCTTCCCCTCCTCTTTTGAACATGGAAAGCCCGTGTTGAGACGCCCCTCTGCCTCCCAAACGACATCATGGCGCGCCGTACCAGAGAAAAAGAGGCCCTCCGACATCGATTGCGGTTGACATGCTTGGGTGATTTTGGGAGGAATTTGGCCGTTTTGGGAGAACCTGGGACCCGCCCGCCCGTAGAACTCTTCGATGCCTGATGCCCTGCCATTGCCAAAATTCGATGCCGATCTTGAGCGCACGCTCGACAACGGCCTCCGTTTGGTTGTGCCGCCAGACTGGCGTGAATTCGGCATCCCGGAGTTCTTCCTCGTGCGCGATAGCAGCAACTCTTTCATCAAGGCCTTCCCTCCGGCCGAGTACGACAAAATCATCAACCAAATCGAGCAGGAGTGCGGCAGTGACCTGGCGCGTCTGCACGACGAAATGGAGGCCATCGGTTCCGTGTCCAAGCGTGTAAAACTGGATACGGCGGGCCGGCTCGCAGTGCCGGCGGACATGTGCGAGGCCATCGGCGTCGGCACCAAGGGTCCGAAAGTGCTGCTGAAAGGGGCTGTCCGGACTTTCAACATTTGGAATCCGGCCAAATATGCCGAGCGCGAAGAAGCGCGCAAGCAAATGGAGGCCGCCGGCCAGAAGCAGGTCAACGGGAGAAGGAGGCTGGGGCTGTGATGGATTTTTGCGCCAACCACCCAATCGAGCTGGAGGAATTCGCCATGCCAGATCCCGCGCAAGATTTTTCCTACCATGTGCCGGTATTGCTCCGGGAGGTCGTCGACTTCCTGCAGCCTGCCCCGGGCAAGGTCATCGTGGACTGCACGCTGGGCGGAGGCGGCCATACGGCCGCGTTCCTCAGCGCCGGCGCCACCACGGTCAGCCTCGACCAAGATCCCGAGGCGATTCAAACTTCGAGCCAGCGGCTGGGCGGTTTCCTTGGGCGGTTCCGTCCAGTCCTGGCCAATTTCCGAAACGTCGGCTCCGTGCTCGACGGACTGGGCATCGCCACCGTGAGCGGCGCCCTGATCGATGCGGGCGTGAGCTCGCGCCAACTCGACGACCCGCAGAAGGGCTTCTCGTTCATGCACGACGGGCCGCTCGACATGCGGATGTCGCCCACGGGCCCGCTCACCGCGGCGGACATCGTAAACACGTGGAGCGAAGAACGCATCGCGCAAGTCCTGTTCGAACTGGGCGAAGAACAGGCTTCGCGGCGCATCGCCGCCCGCATCGTCCGCGAGCGCGCGGCGCGGCCCTTCACCCGCACGCTGGAACTCGCGGAGTGCATCACGCGCGTGGTGCCGAAGCGCGGCCGCATCCATCCGGCCACCCGCTCCTTCCAGGCGCTGCGCATCGCGGTGAATGAAGAGCTCACCGTGCTGGGCGAGGCCATTGCCGCGCTCGAAGCCCGGCTCGAGGTTGGCGGCCGCCTGGCGGTGATCTCGTTCCATAGTGGCGAGGACCGCATCATCAAAAATTTCTTCCGCGACCACGCCACCGAGTGGCTGGATCGGCCCGAGTGGCCCGCGCCGCGGCGCAATCCCAACTACACTTTGAAGCTGCTCACGCCACGTCCGGTCATCGCGGGCGAGGAAGAGCAGGCTCAGAACCCGCGTTCCCGATCCGCCAAACTCCGCGTTGCGGAGAAAATCCACCGCCATGTCTAATCAACGTAAACACGCCCCCGTATTTCCGCTCGCCGCCACGCTCATCGGAATCGCGATGGCCGTCTGCGTGGTGAGTTTCTTCGTCAAGGCCCTGCTCGTTCGCCATCAGGTCATCCAGGATGGCGAGCGCATCAAGCGCCTCGAACACGCGGTCACGGAGATGAACGCGAAGAATGAATCGCTGCTCGCCCGCAAAAATGAGCTCACCTCGGTGGACTCGCTGAAAAATGCCCTGCGGAACGATTTTCTGAAGCTCCGGAAGATCGATGAGCGCTTCGTCGTCAACGTCACCCAACCGCCGCCGGCGGTGGCCGTGACCACCGGCGTGGAGGCGCACTGACAGATGTCTCTCGCGTCGCGTGCCTGCCTCGCGTGCTATGGATTCGCGGCGATCTTCACCGGGCTTTCCGCCCGGCTTGTTTATATCGCGGTCAATCAGCATGACCTTCTGACGGACAAGGGCCGGCAGGCTTATCAGTCCAAAATCACGCTGCCGGCGAAGCGCGGCAGCATCCTGGATGCGAAAGGCGCCGTGCTGGCCCGCAATGAGCCCCAGCGCAACGTCATCGCCGATGGCTCCCTGCTCGTGTACGAGAAGAAGGAAGGGAAAAATAAGGTCTTCGTCGACGACCGCCAGAAAGTCGCCTTCCTGTTGAGCAAGCCGCTGGGCATCCCGCCGGAGGATATCATTGCCAAGATCAAGCCGACGAGCCGCTACGTGGTCCTCAAAAAGAAAATCAGCGAGGAAACGGCCGGCGAGATCGAGAAGGCACTCGGGGACAAATACAAGGGCGTCCACTTCGAACCGAATTTCGAGCGCGTCTATCCCGAGAGCGAAATGCTCAGCCACGTCGTCGGATTCTACGGCTACGAGGAACAGACGGATCAGGACGGCAAGGTGACTGGTGGCCGTTTCAAGGGCATCGAGGGCATTGAGCGTTCCATGGACGACTGGCTCTCCGGCCAGGACGGCTGGCGCTGCTTTGAAAAGGACGGCCGCGGCAAGGAGATGGTCACCTACCGCACGGAGGACCGCGCGCCTCGCGACGGCAACAACGTGGAGCTCACCATCGACCTGGGTTTGCAGCAGATCCTCGAGGCGGAACTGGACAAGGCTTATCACTCACTGACGCCGATCAAATGCAGCGCGGTGATGATTAATCCCAAGACCGGCGAAGTGCTGGCGATGGCGAACCGGCCGTGCTTCAACCCGAACGAACCCGGCGACGCCAAGCCGGAACAGCGCTTCAACCACGCGGTCGCCGGCGTCTACGAACCGGGCTCAACGATGAAGATGGTGACGTGCTCCGGCGGCATCAACTTCGGGAAGTTCAAGCTGGCCTCGGAGATTTTTTGCGAGAACGGCCACTGGACGTACTGCGGCAAGCCGCTCGCCGATCACCATCCCTACGGGATGCTGAGCGTGGCGCAGGTCATCGAAAAGTCGTCCAATATTGGCGCGGCCAAAATCGCGCTCAGCCTTGGCGAGGAAACCTTCCACGGCTGGCTGCGCAAATTCGGCTTTGGCCAGATGACGGGTATCGCGCTGCCCGGTGAATCGCGCGGCATTCTGCATCCGCGCAGTGCCTGGACCGGCATTTCCATCACACGCCTGGCCATGGGCCACGAAGTCTGCGTCACCCCGCTGCAAATGGTGACGGCGGCCTCCGTCATCGCCAATGGCGGCCACCTCATGATGCCGCAAATCATCAAGCGCATCACGGATCAAAGCGGCCATGTCGTGCGGGAATATCCGCCGCAGGAAGTGCGCACGGTGATGTCGCCCGCCGTCGCCGCGGACATTCGCGAAGCGATGATTCGCGTGACCGGCGCGCAAGGCACCGCCAAGCGCGCGGCCATCGCCGGATACCTCATCGCCGGCAAAACGGGCACCACGCAAAAATACGACCAGGAGAATGGCGGCCGCCCTTCGAAAACGAAGCACGTGACTTCCTTTGTGGGCTTTGTGCCCGCGGACAAGCCGGCCTTTGCGCTCATCATCGTCATGGATGAAGCGAAGATGCCGGCCAACGAAGACACTGGCGGCATGGTCGTGGCACCCATCTTCAAGGCCATCGCCGAAAAATCTCTGATCTACCTTGGCGTCCCGCCCGATCCCGCGCTGCTCCAGCAGGACCTGGAGACACAAAAGAAACTCGCGAACCAATGAATCTTGAAATTCTAGCACAAGTCCTCCGGCCGATTGCCGTGACCGGCTCGCTGGATCGCGACGTAACCGCGATTTGCTACGACTCACGCCGCGCCACCGAGGGTTGCATTTTTGTCGCGCTCCCGGGCGCGAAGACCGACGGCAATGAGTTCATCGATGCCGCCGTGGCGAAAGGTGCTGTGGCGGTCGTGAGCGAAAAGCCCGGTCTCGCGACCCGCGCCACGCACCTGCAGGTGAAGGCCACGCGCCCCGCACTCGCGGATCTTGCCGCGGTCTTCTTCCGCAATCCGTCGCACCACCTGAAGATCGCGGGCATCACGGGCACCAACGGAAAAACCACGGCAGCCTTCATCATCAAACACATCTGCGATACCGCCATGCTGCGGTGCGGCCTTATCGGCACAGTGCGCTACGTGGTGGGCGATCGCGAATTGCCCGCCTCCCGCACGACCCCGGAGAGCGCCGACGTCCACGAACTGCTGTGGATGATGCGCTCCGCCGGCTGCAAAAGCTGCGCGATGGAAGTCAGTTCGCACGCGCTCATGCTCGACCGCGTGCGCGGCGTGGAGTTCGACGTCGCCGTCTTCACCAATCTCACGCAGGACCACCTCGATTTCCATGAGACCATGGACGCGTATTTCGATGCGAAGGCGCGCCTGTTCGAGAGCCTGCCGTTACAGACCAAGAAAGTCGGCCGCGCCGTGATCAATCTCGACGACCGTTTCGGCGCCCGCCTCGTGGACCGCATCGGCCGCACCATGGAATTTTTCACCTACGGCCAGGGCGTGCACGCACAGTTCCGCGCGAGCAATGTGCGCATGGATTTCTCCGGCACCTCCTACGCGCTCGACGCGCTGGGCCGCAGCTATCTCGTGAAGATGCCGCTCATCGGCGCCTTCAATGTTTACAACAGTCTCGCCGCGCTCGCCGCCGCTCACGCCATGGGCGTGCCGATGCGCACCGCGGTGCAGGCGCTGGCCAAGCTGCCGCCGGTCCCCGGCCGGATGCAGGCGGTGCCGGCGAAGAAGCCGTTCCGCGTGTTTGTTGATTACGCACATACCGACGACGCGCTCATCAACGCGATGAAGACGCTGCGCGAACTCGAGCCCGCGCGGCTCATCACGGTCTTTGGCTGCGGCGGCAACCGCGACCGCGCCAAGCGCCCGAAGATGGCCGCGGCGGTCGATTCGCTCGCCGACTACGCGATCGTGACGAGCGACAATCCGCGCAAGGAAGATCCGATGGCGATCATCGAGGACATCAAGCCGGGCTTCCGCCGGCTCACGCCCGAGATCATCGTCGACCGCAAGGAGGCCATCTACAAAGCCATCGCCATGGCGCAGCCCCGCGACATCATCCTTCTCGCGGGCAAAGGCCACGAAGCCTACCAGGAATTTGCGGACAGCACGATACCCTTTGACGATGCGGCCATTGCCGCCAGCGCCCTCGGCGATCGCCGTGAGACCATCAGCCGTCCGCGTCCGCGCCGCCCCCACGATGAGCGCGGCGACGGACCCCGCCAGCGCCCGGACCGGGAAGGCCGGCCTGGTCGTGAAGGTCGTCCCGGCGGCGAGGGCCGCGGGGGCCGCGAGCGCGGCGACGACGAAGCTTTTGATTGAGATGAACCCAACGCCACTTTTCAAGATCGCGCAGTGGGCGGGCGGACGTGTGTTCGCCGGCTCCGCGGACGTTCTCATTGAGAGCGTCTGCACGGATACGCGCGCCTTGAAAAAGGGCTCTCTTTTCGTCGCGTTGCGTGGCGATAACTTCGACGGCCACAATTTCATCGTCGAGGCTGCCCGCCAGGGCGCCGCGGCCGCGCTGGTGGAAAAGGTTCCCGTGGGCCTGCCGGCGGACTTCGGAATCATCGAAGTTTCCGATGCGCTGAAGGGCCTGCAGTCTCTCGGCGGAAACTACCGCTCCACGCTCACCGCGAAAGTCATCGGCATCACGGGCAGTAATGGCAAAACGTCCACCAAGGATGCCACCGCCGCCGTGCTCGGCCGCCGCTTTAAGACGGCGAAGACCGAAGGCAATTTGAACAACCACATCGGCGTACCGCTCACGCTGCTCGCGCTGGATTCCAGCCATGAGGCCGCGGTGGTGGAAATGGGCATGAACCACGCCGGAGAGATCGCCCCGCTCGCGGCCATGGCCAAGCCCGATGCGGCGATCATCACGAATATCGGCGTCGCCCACATCGAATTTTTCGGCACGCGCGAGGCCATCTCCCGCGAGAAATCCGTGCTCGCCGAAGCCGTGTCAGACAACGGGACGGTGATCCTCAACGGCGACGACGAATTCACGCCCTCCATCGCCTCGCGCTGCCGCGGCAAGGTCGTGACCGCGGGCCTCAAGCGCGGCGACGTATACGGCACCGACCTGCAGCCTTCTCTTTCGGGAACAAAGTTCCGCGTCCATGTTTCCGGGCGGTTCGTGGACGCGGAACTCCCGGTCCCGGGTGAGCACATGGTGCGCAACGCGCTCCTCGCCATCGCCGCCGGCCTCGCGCTCGGCGTGTCGCTGGAGGAGTGCGCCGCGGGGCTGGCCGAACTGCAGCTGAGCAAGGGCCGGCTTCAGCAAAAAGAAATCGGCGGCCTGTTCGTCATGGACGACAGCTACAACGCCAACCCGGACAGCATGGCCGCGGGCCTCGCGACACTCGCGCAGATGCCCGGCACCGGACGCCGGATTGCCGTTCTCGGACGCATGGGCGAACTCGGTACCGAAGCCGAACGCGGCCACCGCCGCGTGGGCCAGGCCGCTGGGGCCCTCGGAATTTCCTGCGTGATTGCCGTGGGCGACGAAGCCCGCTGGATCGCCGAAGCCGCCACCGAAGCCGGCGTGCGCAAAGTGCTGCCCGTCGCCACGGTCGAAGACGCCGTCGCCGCCCTGCAGGATTACGCCAAAGCCGGCGACCTCGTGCTGGTGAAGGGCAGCCGCTCCGCCCGCATGGAGCGCGTGGTGCAAGGTCTCGAAACGCTCGCGAAAGGAGGGGCCGCCTAATGCTCTACTTTTTGCATAAAATCGCCGTTGGTGCGGATAGCGATTTTCTGAAGGCATTCAACGTCTTTCAGTACGTCACCTTCCGCTCCGCCTACGCGGCGCTCACCGCTTTCGTGCTCTCGTTGCTGCTGGGCAATTTCACCATCCGCAAGCTGCTGTCCCTCAAGCTGGGCCAGCCCATCCGCAGCGCGGAGGAAGTAAACAAGCTCCACGAGCTGCATGGCAAAAAGGCCGGCACCCCGACCATGGGTGGCATCCTGCTGCTCGGCACCACGGTTATCTCCACGGTTCTCTGGGCTCGCCCCGACAACTCTTTCGTCTGGCTCGTGCTTGGCGCCATGGTCATCGCGGGCGGCCTCGGCTTCGCCGACGACTACCTCAAAGTTTCCAAGAAGAACTCCGCCGGCGTGAGTGAGCGCACCAAGCTCGTGGTGCAGCTCTTCATCGCGATCGGCGTGACGATCTTCTTTCTCAGCGATCCGAAGCTGAACGTGCAGGCCCGCGCGCTCTTCGTGCCGTTTTACAAGAAGATGCTCATCCCAAACATGGGCTGGATCATTACCTTCCTGTTCTTCGCCGGCATCATCATGGGCACGAGCAACGCGGTGAACCTCACCGACGGCCTGGATGGTCTCGCCACCGGCTGCACGCTCACGGTCACCTTCGCCTACGCGGTGCTCTCCTACGTGGCCGGCCACACGGTCTTCTCCGACTACCTGCAAGTGCCCTTCTATCCACAGGCCAGCGAGCTCACCGTCTTCTGCATGGCACTCGGCGGCGCGTCGCTCGGCTTCCTGTGGTTCAATGCGCACCCGGCGAAAGTCTTCATGGGCGATACCGGCTCCCTCGCCATCGGCGGCGCGCTCGGCGTGGTCGCCATCTGCGTGAAGCAGGAATTACTGCTGCTGCTCATCGGTTTCGTGTTCGTCGTGGAGGCGGCCTCCGTCCTCATCCAGCGCTTCTATTTCAAATACACCAAGCGCAAGTACGGCGAAGGCCGCCGCGTCTTCAAAATGGCGCCGCTGCACCACCACTTCGAACTCAGCGGCTGGAAGGAAACCTCCGTCGTCGTCCGCTTTTGGATCGTCAGTTTCATTTGCGCCCTGCTGGGCCTCGCCACGCTGAAACTCCGCTAAACCACCTTTCGTCTGCCAAACCGCCCACTAACCCGTAACCGCCACCGCCAGTATGAACAAGCCACTGCAAAAACTTCGCCGCTTCTTCTCTCGGAATAAGCGCCTGAATGCCACGGCCAATCCGGACGCGCTTTCCGCCGCCTACGATGATGATGACGGAGCCAGCCGGCTCTCCGGCGCCTTCGTCGTGGTGCTGCTCCTCCACATCGTTGCCCTCGTGGGGGTCTTCGCTTTCGCGCGCATCAAGGACAGCCGCGCGGCCAAGACCAACGAAACCAAGACTCCCGAGGTCACCACGCCTGCCGCCGGAGCCGGCCTCGCCGCCAATGCCGGCACCAGCAAAGGCACCGCGCCCAAGCAGCCGGCCACAACTCCCGCTCCCGCGGTCACGCCCACGCCGGCGCCAACCGTGGCTCCCGCCGTGGTTTCGCACGACGTTCCCGCCGCCACTTCCATCGCCGCGGGCCAAGCCCACAACGCGGACGCGGCCAAGACGGCTGGTGCCAAGGGCGTTCACATCGTGAAGAACAACGAAAACCTCACGAAGATCGCCACCGCCAACGGCGTCACTGTCCAGGAACTCGTGAAGGCCAATGGCCTGAAGAATGAAAACGACATCCGCGTCGGCCAGGAGCTGAAAATTCCCGAGCCCGGCAAGACGCCCGCGCACGCGGCCGTTGCTGCCGATACCAAGCCCAAGACCACGGAGCCCAAAGCCTCCGGCGACAGCTACACGGTGAAGAAGGGCGACAACCTGACGAAGATCTCGAACTCCACCGGCATCACCACCGAGGTGTTGATGAAGCTCAATAACATCAAAGATCCGAAGAAGCTTCAGGAAGGCCAAAAGCTCAAACTGAAGAAAAGCTAGCGCCCGTCGCGCCGCATTGCGCCCGTCCCACATCCCCGGGGGCCGGCGCCAGCGGCGAGATCCCGCGCCCAGCCCCGAGCCACTCCAACTGCCCAGCCGAATGCACCGCGTTCTCTTCTTTTCCAAAGCAACGCTTGTGGCCGTCGGAATGGCTGTGCATGCCACGGCACTCCTGGGAGTGGTCGCCTTCGCGCAAATCAAGGACACAGAACACCAGGATACTCTTCTGTCGCGGAAATCCGCCGCCGAAACTCTTCATAAACCTTCGAAACAGAAAGGGCCAAAGCGCGACTAAAACGAAGCGCTCCCACTCGCAGCCCAATCCACCGCCATGCAACGCAAATTCGTATTCGCCAATGTGCTCCTGATGGTGTTTGCGGTCGTCCTCGTCGTCTCTCTCGGCGTGGTCATGCTTACCAGCACGGGCGCCTATGCACAGGAGGCGCGTGGTGATGCGAACTTCTTCCTGAAGCGCCAGCTCATGTGGCTCGGCGCCGGCGTGGTGTTCTGCGTGCTGGCCGCGGTGGTCGACTACCGCTGGCTCGAGAAAAAATGGCTCTGGCTCTACGCCATCTCCGCCCTCCTGCTCGTCTGCTGCTTCATTCCCGGCATCGGCAAAAAGCTCAACGGCGCCCGGCGCTGGATTAAGCTCGGCGTGGGCGACCAGGGCTTCCAGCCCTCGGAGTTGGCGAAGCTTGCCGTGCTCGTTGCGCTGGCCGCGTGGTACGCGCGCAAGGAAACGCGGGCCAATTCCTTCCTCAGCGGATTTATTATCCCGCTCTTGGGCGTCTGCGGCCTCGTCGGGCTGATCGCCCCGGAGGTCGATCTCGGCACCTCCACTCTGCTCCTCTCCACCGCGCTCCTCGTCATGTTCGTCGCCGGCACCCGTATCTGGTGTCTGGGCCTCCTCGCCGCCGCCGGCGGAGCCGGCCTGTGGGGCGCCATCCATTTCATGAGCGAGCGCATGGGCCGCATCCTCGCGTTTCTCTATCCGGAGCAGTATCGCGACGACGCCTATCAGCAAATGCAGGGCCTCATCGGCATCGGCTCCGGCGGCATCTGGGGCCTCGGCATCGGCAATGGCCGGCAAAAGATCAGCTACCTCCCCTACGCGCATACCGATTTCATTTTCGCCAGCGTGGGCGAGGAACTGGGCCTCGTCGCCACGCTCGCGGTTTCGCTCCTGTATCTCATCCTCGCCGTCACGGGCACCGTCATTGCCACGCGCGCCCGCGATCGTTTCGGCAAGTTGCTCGGCTTCGGCATCGTCACCCTCCTCGTGTTGCAGGCGGCGATTAATATGGGCGTGGTCACGATGGTTCTGCCGAACAAAGGCCTCGCGTTGCCCTTCATCAGCTACGGCGGCTCAAATCTCGCCTTCTGCCTCGGCTGCGTCGGCATCCTCATCAGCATCTACCGCCACGGCCACGGGGAACGCCCCGATCCCGAGGGCGCGATTTTTGCCGCGAAGATTAAAAAGCGTGAAACGCCCCGCATGTAGCAGGCACGATTCCCTGCAAGGCGCACGCCGCTGAGTTCGTTCTCTATCACCTTATGAAGTTTGTCATCGCTGCCGGCGGAACCGGCGGGCATTTGTTTCCTGGCCTAGCCGTGGGGGAGGTCCTGCGCGCGCGCGGCCACGAGGTGATGCTGCTGATCTCGGAAAAGGAAATCGACGCGCTGGCGACCAAGGGACGGACGGAATTTCGCATCGAAAAAGTCGTCGGCGAAGGCCTGCAATCAAAGTCGCCTCTCGCGCTCCTTCGCTTCTGGCTCAAGCTCCAGGCCGCCAAGCGCCAGTGCGCCCGCCTCTATAATGACTGGAAGCCCGCCGCCATCCTGGGCATGGGCGGCTTTACGTGCTTCGCGCCGATCGTCACCGGACGTAAACGCAAGCTCCCCACCTTCGTCCACGAGTCCAATGCCATCCCCGGCCGCGCCAATCGCTGGAACGCCAAATATGTCACGCGCGTGCTCCTCGGCTTTGAAGACTGCCGCCAGCACTTTCCGAAAGCACAGTGCGAAGTCGTCGGCACGCCCGTGCGCGGCGCGCTCCGCCAGCCCATCACCCGCGAGCAGGCCCTCGCCGCTTTCGGTTTTTCCAGCGAGCTGAAAACGCTGCTCGTCATGGGCGGCAGCCAGGGCGCCAGCGGCATCAACAAGCGCGTCGCCGAGGCCCTGCCCAAACTAAAAGGCCGCGTGCAGGTCATCCATCTCACCGGCAAGGGTGACGAGGAATCCATGAAACAGGCGTACGCCGCCGCCGACATCCCCGCGCACGTGGCCGCCTTCCATCATTCCATGCAGGAAGCTTACGCCGCCGCCGATGTTTCCGTCGCCCGTAGCGGCGCCGCCAGCCTCACGGAACTCTCCTATTTCGGCGTCCCGGCCCTCCTCATCCCCTACCCTTTCGCCGCTGACGATCATCAAACGGCGAACGCGCGAATTTTTGATCGCGCCGGCGCCGGAGTGCTGGTGAAAGAGAGCGATGCTACCGGTGATATTTTGGCCGGAAAAATCCTGGAGCTGCTCGATTCCCCGGAGCGGCTGGCGGCGATGGCGCAGAAAGCGCGCGCCCTTGCCCCGGGAGATTCCGCCGAGCGGGTGGCCGACACCATCCTACGCTTTTGTCCATGATCCTTGAAGGCCCACAGCTTGCAGACTTTTTGACCGGCAACGCCCGGCGCGTCCACCTCATCGGGGTGGCCGGCTCCGGCATGAGCGGCATCGCGGGCCTCTGCCTTTCCCTCGACCACCGCGTCAGCGGCACCGACAAGGTGGCCACGGTGGAAACCCAGCGCCTGCAAGGCCTCGGTCTCGATTTCTCCACGCCCGACAACCCGGCGAAAGTGAATGACGCCGAGCTCGTCATTTACTCTTCCGCCATCAAACCCGGCCATCCGGACTATGACGCCGCGACCCGCCTGAAAAAACCAATGGTCCGCCGCGCCGACGCCCTCGCCGCCATCATGCGGCTGAAGAAAGGCATCGTCATTGCCGGGATGCACGGCAAGACGACCACCAGTTCCATGGCCGCCCATGTGCTCCGTGGCGGCGGCCTGCATCCCTCGCACTACGTCGGCGCGGAAATTCCGATCCTCGGTGTGAATGCGCTCTGGGATCCCGCGGGCGATTATTTCGTCGCCGAGGCGGATGAAAGCGATGGCACCATCGTCGGCTATCATCCGGAGCACTCCCTCATCCTCAACATCGAGGAAGAGCATCTCGACCACTACGCGGACCTCGCCGCCATCGAACGCGCTTTTGAACAGTTGCTCAGCCAGACCAAAGGCAAAGTGTTTTATTGCGCCGACGACCCGAATGCGACCCGGCTCTGTTCTCGACACCACCAGGCCATTGCATTCGGGGAGTCGCGCGCAGCGCACTACCGCTTCGAGGCGGTGCACGCGAAGGACTTCCAATCGCACTTCGTCGTCACTCGCGGTGGGGAAACGCTCGGCGCCGTCACGCTCAACGTCCCCGGCCGGCACAACGTGAGCAATGCCACGGGCGTCATCGCCCTCGCCACGGAACTCGGCGTGCCCTTCTCAAAAATCGCCGAGGCGCTCGAGACCTTCCGTGGCGCCAAGCGCCGCTTCGAAATCAAATACCGCAGCGAGCGCTTCATGCTCGTGGATGATTACGGCCATCACCCTACCGAAATTCGCGCCACGCTCGCCAGCGCCCGTGGCACTGGCCGCAAACGCATCCTCACCATGTTCCAGCCGCATCGCTACACGCGCACCCAGGCGCTCCGCGATGAATTTGGCCGGGCCTTCGAGGATACCGATCATCTTTTCGTCGCCGACGTCTATCCCGCCAGCGAGCCACCCATTCCGGGCGTGAGCGGGCAGACCATCGTCGACGCCATCGCACAGCAAACCGGCCAGCCGGGCTGCGCCTTCTTCCCGAAGCGCGAGCACATCACCACCGAAGTCGGCCGCCTGCTTGAGCCCGGTGATCTGATCCTCAGCCTCGGCGCCGGCAATATCCACGAGCAGGGCAACGCTCTCGCCCGCGACGTCGCCACGCTCGACGAACTGCTCAACGCCATGGGTCCCGGCTCCATCAAGCTCTACGAGCCCCTCGCCCGCCACACCACCATGCGCGTTGGCGGTCCGGCGCAATTCTGGGCCGAACCTGAGACCGAGGAAGGCTTCGCCCGCCTTGTGCGGTACTGCACCGAGAAATCGCTGCCTATTTTCGTCATGGGCCGCGGCTCGAACCTTCTCATCCGCGACGGCGGCATCCGCGGCGTGGTCGTCCATCTCGCCCGCGGCGAATTCAAACGCCTCGAAGTGCACGATGGCCTCATCTCCGCTGGGGTCGGCGTGAAGCAGCGCGAGCTCGCTATTGCCGCGCGCGATGCGCAAATCGGCGGCTTCGAGTGGTTCGAGGGCATCCCCGGCAATGTCGGCGGCGCCCTTCGCATGAATGCCGGCGCCATGGGCGGCGAGACGTTCCGCCAGGTCGTCAGCGTCCGCTACGTGGATGCCAACGGCGACTTCCACACCCGCACGCCGCAAGAAATGGAAGTCCATTATCGCGACATCCCCCTGCTCACCACGAATTACGCCGTCAGTGCCATCTTCCGCGGGGTCCCCGCCGCCGCCGAGGACATCGTGCGCAAGCTGGAGGAGAGCATGACCAAGCGCCGCACTTCCCAGCCGAAGGAATCCTCCGCCGGCTGCATCTTCAAAAATCCGGTCACCATTCCCGCCGGCAAGCTCATCGACGAGCTCGGCCTCAAGGGAACGCGCGTCGGCGGCGCCCGCGTCTCGGAAATCCACGGCAACTTCATCGTGAATGAGGGCGGCGCGACGGCCACCGACGTCCTCGGTCTCATCCAAAAAATCAAAGAGACCGCCAAGCGTGCCCGCGACATCGATCTCCACACCGAGGTGCAAATCGTAGGCGAAGATAAACCGCTCCACGGATGAACCCAATTCACACATTTTCGAAAGGCCGCGACGTGCCCCGCGTATTCCGGCACGATGAATAAGAACATGCCACTCGATCTCACCAACTGGAATATTGCGGTGCTCATGGGCGGACCCGGCTCCGAGCGCAAAGTCTCGCTCAAGACCGGCGAAGGCGTCGTCAACGCCCTCCGCACCCTGGGCGCGCAAGTCACGCCCGTTGACGTCACCGACGCCAATTTCCCGCTGCCACCCGGCGTGCAGCTCGCCTTCAACGTCATCCACGGCACCTTCGGCGAAGACGGCCAAATCCAGCGGGAGCTGGAAAAGCGCGGCGTCCGCTACACCGGCGAAGGCGTGCGGGGCAGCGAGCTCGCCATCGACAAAATTGCCACCAAGCAGCGCCTCATCGAGCGTGGCGTGCCCACGGCGAAATTTGAAATCATTCGCGACGGAGCCCGCCCCACCCTGCCCATCCCGCTCGTCATCAAGGCGCCGAAGGAAGGCAGCAGCGTCGGCGTCTATATCGTCAAGAGCCCCGCCGAGCTGGAGTCAGCTCTCACCGAGGCGTGGAAGTTCGGCCGCGAGCTCCTCGTCGAGCAGTACGTCGCCGGCCGCGAACTCACCGTCGGCATCGTCGGCAACCAAGCCCTGCCCGTCATCGAGATCGTCGCCCGCAAGGATTTCTACAACTTCGAGAACAAGTACCCGTGGATGAATCCCGGCGCCGCTCCCGGTGCGGACCACTACTGCCCCGCCGTCCTTTCGCCCGAGGTCACCGCGAAAGTCCAGGCCGCCGGAATCGCTGCAAATCGCGCGCTCGATCTTGAAGTTTATTGCCGGGTTGATATTCTGCTCGATGACGCGGGCGAGCCGTTCGTGCTCGAAGTGAATACGATCCCCGGCATGACCCCGACGTCGTTGCTGCCCGAAGCCGCTGCCGCTGTGGGCATCAGCTACGCCGAGCTCTGCCGCCGAATTGCCGAGTTGTCCCTTGCCCGCTTCCACTCGCCATGAGCAAACGCCGCACTACTAATCGCAAGCTGACGTCCGAGCGCGATCAGCAGAAAAAATTCATCATTCGTGGAGTGGTGAAGCGCGGCACCAACCCGCAACTGCAGCGCGCCAGTCGCAATGTGTGGAAGGTGATCAAGACCACGTTCAAACTCGCGCTCCTCGCGGCGGTCGGCGTCGGCGGCTGGATCGCCTACGACAAACTTTTCTGGCGCAACCCGGACTACGCGCTCTCCGACATCGCCTTCACCACGGATGGCTCGCTCTCCCGCGAGCAGGCGCTCACCGTGGCGCACCTGCAGCCCGGCCACAATATTTACAGCTACCGCCTGGAGCAATCCTGCGAGGCCCTGAAAGCTTTGCCGCAAGTGGAGAATGCGGAGATCCGCCGCTACCTGCCGAATCGCGTCGAGGTGACGGTCACCGAGCGCAAGCCGGTCGCCTGGGTCACCGATGATTCCAGCGACGACCGCACGCATCTCCTTGATGCCCGCGGCCTCGTCTTTCAGCCGAAGCGCGCGCTGCCCGAGTATGACCCGCTCCCCGTCATCAGCGGCGTGGAACTCGGCGACCTCGCCCCGGGCAAGCCCATCCGCAAATCGGAGCTCCTCGCCGCGCTCGAGCTCCTGCGCCGCTCCCGCGAAAGCGGCGGCGAGACCCAGATTCTCTCCATCGATGTCTCCCGCGGCTACTGCATCGTGGCCACGGACCAGCGCCACGCGCATCTCACCTTCGGGCTCGATGACATCGCCGCCCAGCTTGAGACCCTCGCCGCCATTCGGCGGACGGCCACCCTGCGGGGCGACGAGATCGCCACGGTGAATCTCATGGTGCAGCGCAACGTGCCCGTCACCCTCGTCCAGCGCGTCAGCGCCGACGATGATGACGACACCATCGCCGCCATCGCCGAGCGGCCCAAGGTGCTCAGCACCGACACGCCCAAGCCTTCGTCTTCCTCGACGAAGTCCACTTCACCTGCCCCGGCCAAAAAAGCCGACCCCGCTCCTTCGCGGACTTCCCCCGGCACCAAATCGATTACCAAACCTTTTCGCCACGCAGCCTGATGGGCAAAGATCACATTGTCGTTGGACTAGAAATTGGCACCTCCAAGGTGTGTGTGGTGGTGGGCGAACTGAAACGCGACGGCACCGTGCAAATCCTCGGCGTGGGCGAGGCGCCCTCCCGGGGCGTGCGCAAAGGCGAGATCGTCGACATCGATACCTGCGGCAAATGCGTCCGCGAGGCGATCGCCGATGCCGAAGACAAGAGCGATGTGATGATCAAGAACTGCTACCTTGGCGTCACTGGGTCCCACATTTCGAGCTTCAACAATCGCGGCACTTTCTCGCTCCCGGATGACCGCGAGCGCATCGAACAGGACGACTGCATCCGCGTGCAGAATGAAGCGCGCACCGCGCCCATCCCGCCGCAAAACATGTTCGTCCACACCATCCTGCAGCACTACTACGTGGATGGGCAGGACGGCGTGCTGAACCCCGTGAACATGTTCGGCCGCAAGCTGGAGGCCGATTACCACATCATTCACGGCAACGCGAACCGGATCAAAAACAGCATCCAGTGCCTGTGCGACCTCGACCTGGAAATCGAGGACATCATTTTCAACCCCTACGCCGCCGCCCAGGCCGTGCTCACGCAGAGCCAGAAAAACATTGGCGCGCTCGTGGTGGATATCGGCGGTGGCAGCACCGACTATGCCGTCTACTCCGCCGGCGCGCTGAAGCAGAGCGGCTGCCTTGGCGTCGGCGGCGACCATATCACGAACGATCTTTCGCTTGGCCTGCGCATCCCGATGGGCAAAGCCGAGCTGCTCAAAATCAAGGAGGGCTCCTGCGTGCTCGGCAGCAGCCTCCCTGGCGAGACCGTGACGCTGAAAGACGAAAGCGGCTTTGCCGGCAAGGAAGTGGAGCGAGAGATGCTCAATACGATCATCCACATGCGCCTGCGCGAGTCCTTCGAGCTCCTCAAGCGCGAGCTCGAACGCGCGCACTACATCGATTACCTCGGTGCCGGCATGGTGCTCACCGGCGGCACCTCCGAGCTCAAGGGCATCAAGCATCTCGCCGAGGAAATCTTTCAGATGCCGGTGCAGCTTTGCCGCGCGCAGAACGTCGCCGGCGTCACCAGTGCTTTCGAAAATCCGCAATACTCCACCGCCATCGGACTCGTGAAATACGCCCAGGCGACTTTCGACGACGAGGGCGCTGGCTGGTTCGGCTGGTTCAAAGGCCTCTTCGGCTGATACCCACTATGATCCCACTTTCCCGCAACCCGAATCACCGCCCCCCGGTCATCCGCGTCTTCGGTGTCGGCGGCGCCGGCTGCAACGTGATTGATCGTCTCGTGCTCGATGGCATCGAGGCCGTCTCCGTAACGGCGATCAACACCGACGTGCAGTCCCTGAACGCCTCGGTCGCGCCGGAAAAAATCCATCTCGGCCAGCAGTCGACACGCGGCCTCGGCACCGGCGGCGATCCGGAAATCGGCTACACCGCCGCCGAGGAAAGCGCCGGCGAACTGGAGTCCGCCGTCGCGGGCGCCGACCTCGTCTTCGTCGTCACCGGGCTCGGCGGTGGCACCGGCAGCGGCGCCACTCCGCTCGTGGCCCACTACGCGCGCCGCGCCGGCGCCATGGTCGTCGTTTTCGCCACCATGCCCTTTACGTTCGAAGGCCGCCGCCGTGGCGTCCAGGCCGTTGAAGCGCTGGAGCAAATCAAGGAGCAGTCAAACCTGCTCATGTGCTTTGAAAACGACCGCATGGGCGAGGCCAGTTCCCCCACCGCCGGCGTCCAGCAGGCGTTCATTGCCGCCGATCACCTCGTCAGCTCCGCCATCCGCGCTCTCGTCGGCCTGGTGCGCGGCCACGGCCTCATCAGCGTCGGCCTCGATCACCTCGCGGTCGCCCTTCGCCAGCGCGACTCCCGCTGCCTCTTCGGCCACGGCGAAAGCGACGGCGCCAACCGCGCCCACGAAGCCCTCGACCGCGCCCTCAAATCCCCGCTCCTCGAAAAAGGCCGCGTCCTCTCCGATTCCCACACCATCCTCATCCACGTCACCGCCGGCCCCGACATTACGCTGAACGAAGTCACGGTGCTCATGGAAGATTTCCAGCGCCAGGTGTCCGACACCACCCTCGTCCAATTCGGCCTCACCACCGATTCCCGCCTCGGCCGCAAGCTCGCGGTCACCATCCTCAGCTCCACCAGCTCCCGTGCCCTCGCCGCCCCTGCGGCGCACGAGCACCCGGCCGCTGCTCCTGTGGTCACCATGCCCCCGGTGAAACCCGCGCCAGCACCAGTGCCCGCCCCAGCCGCTCACGCCGCGACCGCGCCGACTCCACTTTCGGCGCCCATACACACGCACGCCCCCGAGCCCGCGCCCACCGCCGCCGTCCCGGAAACCCTCTTCGCCCTGGACCCCGAGCCCGAGCCCGAACCCGTCCGCAAACCCGCTCCCGTTCCCACTCCCGAGCCCGCCGTCACCGCCGTACGCGAGGAAAGGCGCACTACCACCGCGCGCCAGCCCGCCACCGCGAAAGCCGCTCCCAAACCCGCTCCCGAGTCCGCCGGCAAAAAAGAACAGAAAGCCGAGCAAATGCCCCTCGAAGCCCCCAGCCGTGGCCGCTTCGACAAAGGCGAGCCCACGATCGTCGACGGCCAGGACCTTGACGTCCCCACCTTCCTCCGCCGGAATGTGAAACTCAAGTAGGCTCGCCCGGGCCTACGCCAGTTCTTGGACTGCGGCAGGCCTCTGCCGCTTTGGCAGGGGAGCGCAGGGAGGGAAGAAGGAGCAAATTTATTCCAAACCTTCTCTACTAAAACCGACCGACAACAGCCATCCATCCGCCCCCCACCCACAGTCCCATCCGAAAGCGGCAGAGGGCTGCCGCGCTCCAAGAACTGGCGTCAACTCGAACGCGCCTCGCCATTCGTCATCCCTCTATCGTTCCCTCCCTTCCCGGATTACCTCCACACCATGACCGCTCGCCTCCTCGCGCTTCTCCTCATTCTCTCCGCCTTCGCCCACGCCGAAGACTGGCCCGAATGGCGCGGCCCGCGTCTCGATGGCCGCAGCGCCGAGACCACCTTCCCCACCACGTGGAGCAAGACCGACAACATCGCCTGGCGCACCGAACTCCCCGGCTCCGGCCATGCCTCCGTCATCGCCTGCGGCCCGAAGCTGTTCACCGTCGCCGCCCTCGATGACACCCAGGAGCGCATCCTCTTCTGCCTCGACCGCGCCACCGGCAAAATCCTCTGGCGCCAGACCGTCGTGAAATCCCCGCTGGAAAAAAAGCACAAGGAAAACAGCCAGGCCAGCAGCACCCCGGCGTGCGACGGCGAGCGTGTCTTCTGCGCCTTCCTCGATGGCTCCGATGTCGTCATCGCCGCCTACGATCTGAACGGCAAACAACTCTGGCTCCAGCGCCCCGGCGTCTTCAGCAGCGTCCACGGCTTTTGCAGCACGCCCATTCTTTACAAAGACAAAGTCATCCTCAACTGCGACCACGACGGCGACGGCTACATCGTCGCCCTCGCCCGCACGGACGGCAAACAACTCTGGCGCATCGAGCGCCCCAACAAGACCCGCAGCTACTGCTCCCCGCTCATTCGCGAAACCGCCGGGCGCACCGAGATGGTCCTCAGCGGCAGCAAATGCGTCGCCAGCTACAACCCCGATAACGGCCAGCAATGGTGGATCATCGACGGCCCCACCGACCAATTCGTCGCCTCCCCCGTCTACGACGAAAAACTCGGCTACTTCTACATCACCGGCGGCTTCCCCGATCACCACGTCCTCGCCATCAAACCCGGCGGCAGCGGCAACGTGACCGAGACCAACATCGTCTGGCACCACCACGCCGCCCGCGGCGTCTCCTACGTCCCCTCCCCCCTCCTCGAGAGCGATTGGCTCCTCCTCGTCGACGACCGCGGCTTCGCCACCGCCTTCGATAAAAAGGAAGGCGGCATCGTGTGGGAGCAGCGGTTCGGCCGCACCCACGCCTCCCTCACCAGCACCGGCGGCCTTGTCTATTTCCTGAACGACGACGGCCTCTGCCGCGTCGTCCAGCCCTCCGATAATTTCAAAGTCGTCGCCACCAACGATCTCGGCGAGCCCACCTACTGCTCCCCCGCCTTCAGCAACGGCCAAATTTTCCTCCGGACCACGAAGGCGGTCTACGCCATCGGCCAGACGAAGTAAGAGCGGCATTCTTGCCGCCCTGGGTGTTCGTGGTCCGGCTCGCTCGGCTATTTCTTCGGCACAAAGGGCGATAACCAATTCGTGATCGCCTTCCGCACCTGGTTGCATTCCTTCGCCTGCTTTTTGTCGATCAGCCGCCCGATGTCGTATTTCGCCGTCCCGTCGTTCCATTCCACCACAATGTCTTTGTAGACGTAGTCCGGCAGGGCGACGACTTGCTTCTCCAGTGCTTCATAAGCCTCCACGGCCTCCCGCTGCTCGGGCGTGCGTGGGGAGAAATGGTCCGGCGGGATGGCCACCGGCGAAGTGCCCAGCGCCTTGATTTTCGCAAGCTGCGCGTCGATCGCTTTGTTGAGCTCGCCATTCTTCGCTTCGATCGCCTGGTACTCCTCGGGCGTCCGCAGAACGAGCACCCGAAACGAAAACCGGAGCGGCACGGGCTCGCGAACTTCCTCAGGCGCATTCTTGTCTCGCGGCGCGGGATTGGGGATCCCTTCCGGCGACATCAACGGTGGTTTGGCTTTCTCCACGGTCACCGTCCCGCTCGTCTCGCTGAAGCCAGCCGTCCAGCCCGACGGCAAGCCCTTCTGGATGCGCGCGACAAAATCGGCGACCGTCGCCTTCCGCTTTACCGAGACCTCCGGCAAATTTTGCGCGGCGCCGGGCGCGGCCGTCGGGGCCACATCGGGGACCGCGGGCACCGGACTCGCCTCACACCCGGCCACCACCAAGCTAAGCACCGCCACTCGCGACAGGAACGGAAACATGGAAGCTTTCATAACCGGCCAAACCGTATCGCCGCCAAATGGTGGCGGCAAAAACAATTGCGGGGGCTCATCCTTTCGTCCGATGCCGCCACCACCATTCTCTCGCTTCCCGCAAGATTTCCGTATCCTCGAAGCACTTCTTAAATTTTAAATCCTCAATCTTAAATAAGCGCCCATGTCCGACGACCTTTTCGCCAGCTCCGAGCCTCCCGCCCAGGACGCCGCCCTCCGCGCCGCGCCGCTAGCGGAGCGGATGCGCCCGCGCACACTGGATGAGTACGCCGGCCAGGAGCACATCCTTGGCCCAGGCAAACTCCTGCGCCGCGCCGTGGAGGCCGATCGCATCGCGAGCATCCTGCTGTTCGGCCCGCCGGGCACCGGCAAAACGTCGCTCGCCCAGATTATCGCCCATGCCACCAAATGCCGCTTCGAGTCCCTCAGCGGCGTGGAGAGCAATATTGCGGACTTGCGCAAAGTCGTCGCGGCCGCGGCGAACCGCCTCCGCACCAGCGGACACAAGACCATCCTCTTCGTCGACGAAATCCACCGCTGGAACAAAGCCCAGCAGGATGCGCTGCTGCCCGACGTTGAGCGCGGCACCGTGCGGCTCATCGGCGCCACCACGGAAAATCCGTTCTTTTACGTCAACAGCCCACTCGTCTCGCGCTCGCAGGTTTTCCAGCTCGAACCCCTCACGCCCGCCCACCTTGTCACGCTCATGCGCCGCGCACTCGCCGACCCCGAGCGCGGCCTCGGCGCGCACCACGTGCAGGCCGACGACGAGGCCCTCCAGCACCTCGCCATCGTTGCCGACGGTGATGCCCGCAAAGCGCTCAATGCCCTCGAGGTCGGCGTCCTCACCACGCCCGCCGGCCCCGATGGCGCGATCCATTTCACCCGCGCGGTCGCCGAGGAGAGCATCCAAAAGAAAGCCGTGGTTTACGATGCCACGGGCGACCAGCACTACGACACCATCTCCGCCTTCATCAAAAGCGTGCGCGGCTCCGACCCCGACGCCGCGCTCTACTGGCTGGCCAAGATGCTCTACGCCGGCGAGGATATCCGCTTCATCGCCCGCCGCCTCGTCATCCTCGCGAGCGAAGACATCGGCATGGCCGACCCGCAAGGCCTCGTCGTCGCCGTTGCCGCGCAGCAGGCCGTTCAATTCATCGGCATGCCCGAGGCGCGCATCACCCTCGCCCACGCCACCGTCTACCTCGCCACCGCGCCCAAATCGAATCGCGCCTACGCCGGCGTCGACGCGGCGATGGACGAAGTAAAGCAGGGCGTCACCCTCGCCGTCCCGCGCCACCTCCGCAGCTCCGGCCACAAAAAAGGCGCGAAAGCGCTCGGCCATACCGGTTACCAATACAGCCACGAAGGCGAAGGTGCCTACATCCCCCAAGCCTACCTCCCCGAAGGCCGCCGCTACTACGAGCCCACGGAAAACGGCTACGAAAAGCGCGTCAAAGAGCGCCTCGACTACTGGCGCGCCCTCTTCGAGCAATCGCAAAACACTCAAAAAAAAGAGTAGCTCAAAGGTCAGCCAGGAGATCCGTCATTGGTCATTTCCTGACTTCTGACCGCTGCCTCCTCATTCCTGTCCTATGCGCCTCCTCCTCGCTCTTCTCCTCAGCGCCACGGCGGCCCTTGCCGACACCGTCGACTTCCAGCCCCTCGCCGCGCAAGTCCGCCGCGTCGGTGAAGCACTCGAAGTCCTCGGAGAGCCTCTCACCGGCCCCCAGCGCACGGCGCTCGATTCCGCCCTCATCTCCGGCGACATCGCCAAGGTCCAGGCTGCCCTCGATTCCCGCGTGCTCTTCGAGGTGAATATCAATCCCGAGCTCCGCGTGAAGGTCGCCCCCGGCAACGCCAAACCCGCGCTCGTCGAGGACGGCTGGCGCGTCTTTCTCGTCCGCATCACCAATGAAGCTGGCGCCACCGCCCCGCTCCATGCCACCAGCCCGCAGGCGCAAAAGCTCTACTCGTCCAATTACCCGCCCAGCAAACCCGCCCCCGGTGAACTTCCCGCCGCTGAGCGATGGCTCGATCTCACCTTGCCCGATGCTCGTCCGCTTCTGCCCAAGCTCAGTGGCCTCGGCATCGAGTATCGCCTCATCGCCCTTTACTCTCGCGATGCCGGGAAGCGCGAAGCCCGCTTCACCTTCGACGTCGGCCAAGGCACGCAGGACCTTGGCTTCCGCGCCCAGGCCGACATCCTCTTCGACAGCGCCCCCGCCCGCGAAATCACCCTGCGCGTGCGCGACGAGAAGGGCGCTCCCGCCACCGGCTGCTTCCTCATCCGCGATGCCGCGGAGCGCGTCTATCCCGCGCAGACCAAGCGCCTCGCCCCGGACTTCTTTTTCCACCCGCAGATTTACCGCGACGACGGCGGAAAGATCCGTCTGCCCGACGGCGCGTATTCCATCGAATTTACTCGCGGCCCCGAAAGTCTGCCCGAGACACGCAAAGTTACCGTCACCGCGGACACCAAGGAACTGACCTTCCAAGTCCACCGCTGGATCGATCCCGCCGCCACCGGCTGGTGGAGCGGCGACCACCACATCCACGCCGCCGGCTGCGCGCACTATACAAACCCGACCGAGGGCGTGCACGCGCCCGACATGGCGCTGCATTGCCGCGGCGAAGATTTGAAAATCGGCGCAAACCTCACGTGGGGCCCGTGCTTCGATTACCAAAAGCAATTCTTCACCGGCAAAGAAGACCCCGCCTCCCGCCCGCCGTACTTGATCCGCTACGACATCGAGGTCTCCGGCTTCGGCTCGCACAAGAGCGGGCACCTCTGCCTGCTCTGCCTGCACGATGAAATGTATCCCGGCGGCACCAGCAGCCTGCACTGGCCCACCCTCGGCCTTAATACGCTGCGCTGGGCGAAGAAGCAGGGCGCCGTTTGCGGCCCCGCCCACAGCGGCTGGGGCCTGCGCATGCCGGACAATGCGCTGCCCAGCTATGCCGTCCCGCCGTACGATTCCATCGGCGCTGACGAATACATCGTCGACGTCGCCAACGACGCCGAAGGCCCCGACGGCAAAACCGTTCCTGCCGTGGATTTCATGAGTATGGTCGACACCCCCGCCACCTGGGAGCTCAACATGTGGTACCACACGCTCAACGCCGGCTTCCGCACGCGCATCAGCGGCGAGACCGATTTCCCCTGCATCTACGGCGAGCGCGTCGGCCTCGGCCGCAGCTACGTGAAACTCGACGGCCCACTCTCCTACGACTCCTGGTGCGAAGGTATCCGCCAGGGCCGCAGCTACGTGGGCGATGGCCGCTCGCACTTGCTTGATTTCAAAGTCGACGGCCTCGGCGTCGGCGAGGATCGCGGCAATGGCCCCAGCGAACTGCGGCTCGATGCCCCGCGCAAAGTCAAAGTCACCGTGCGGGCCGCCGCCCTGCTTCCAGAGAAGCCGGACCCAAAAATCCGCGGTCTCGGCACCGTCACCGGCCAGTGGGGTAATGCCTCGGACAAACCGTTCTGGCACATCGAGCGCTCCCGCCTTGGCGAAACGCGCAGCGTCAACGTGGAGATCGTGGTTAATGGCGAGTCCGTTGCCCGCCAGGCCTTGCTTGCCGACGGCGTGCAGCACGAGCTCAGCTTCGAGATCGACCTCGCAAAATCAAGTTGGGTCACCGCCCGCATCCTCGCCTCGTCCCACACCAATCCCGTCTTCGTGGAGATCGGCGGCAAGCCCATCCGCACCAACGCTTGCAGCATCGAATGGTGCCTCGCCGGTGTCGACACCTGCTGGAAGCAAAAAGAGAACACCTACGCCCCCGCCGAACTCGAAGCCGCTAAAGCCGCCTACACTCACGCCCGCGAAGTCTACCGCGCAAGATTGGCAGAGGCCAAATAATGTAGCTGCGAGCGGATTCGAGTGGAACGAGAAAGCCTGCCGCAGGCAGCCCGCAGGGTGCGAGCGGAGCGAGCAGCAACGTCGCGGGCATTCTTTCTTCTTACGCCTGCGCCACCGTCTCCCGAGCCCCCGTCAACGCTGCCGCCCGGCGGCGCCGCAATTTCTCCACCGGCTCGATCACCCAATGCAATAACACTATCGCAAACAGGATGGTCAGCCCCGCGGACACCCACTCGCGGCTTCCCACCACGAGGTGGTACTTCGCCAGCACTTGTGCCATCCAGATCGCGAGAAAGTGAATGATGTAGATCGGATACGAAAGTTCCCCGACCCACCGGTCCCGCTTCCACGATTTCGACAGCTGGAACAGCCACGGAATCGCTGAGGCCACGAGGAAGTAATAGGCCCAATTCAGCATCGGCGGAATCGTGCTGAGGAAGGGGAGCACCAGCGTGAGCACGAGCGCCGCCCCCGCGCACAGCCCATTCCACGGCGAATGCAAAAACCGCTGCGCGCTCGGCAACTTCCCCAGCCGATACGCAAAACTGCCGAGCAAAAAGAGCCCCACCTCCGTGGGGAAGAAGCGGTAGGTCCACGGGTCCATGTTGAGTCCAGCAGCCAGCACCAGCGCGAGCCGCAGCGCAAAGGTGGCGGCGATGATTCCGCCGATCACTTTCAAGCTTCGCCGCACCAAGTACGGCGCGAGCAAATAGAAAAGAACTTCCAACTCCAGCGACCACGCCTGCGGCACAAACAAAAATCGCCAGAGCTCCGGCTTGGAATCGAGGAAGGTCTGCGTCCAAGCCAGCTGATGCGCCCCCGCATCCCACCGCAAATACAACAACTCCACCTGCCCGAGCACGGTAACATTGGTCACCGCCAGCGTGGTTTTGGCGGAGGTGGAAAGGTCTGCTCCTTGCGCCGCAAATTGTTTCCACGCCCCCACGCTCTCCCCAAACCAATGCGCCGCCACCCAGCAAAAGCTGACGCTCACCAGCAGCGTGATCCAATACGCAGGGAAGAGGCGCAGAAACCGATTGCCGTAAAACATCTGCGTTGAGCCGGCCCCGCGGTACTTTTCATTCAAGATCAGCGCCATGTAGTAGCCCGAGATGATGAAGAAGCACTGCACCGACGCGTAGGCATGATGCATCTCCAGCCGCGCGCCCAGCGGCGAGCCGCCGTGGACGCAGGCCACCCACATGGCGAGGAGAAAGCGAAAGATGCCCATTCGCGCGGGTAGATAGAAGGGGCCGGGAAGTGGGTCAAGAAACCGCGGGCAGCATGAGCGTGGCGAGAGGTAATCTTGGTGCGGTGGGAAGCGACAGCGCCACACCGCCTTTGGCGATTCGCGAGCGCGCTCTTCCGCTCGGAACGTGAGTGTGTTCTCCGGACTCGTCGCAGCGATCACGGCGACAATCGGCCCGATGGTCATCGACGTCCGTCGCGAATTTTGCACGTCAAAAGGCGGTGTGGCGCTATCGCTTCCCACCGCACTCCAAGATCGTGCCTCGACGCTCGAATGCCCTTTCGTCATCTTCCTTTCGTGCCACGTCCTTTGTTTGCCGACGCTCTCATCCCACCGGAACTGGATCCGGACATGCCCGCGCTCGTCGGCGTCAGCGGCGGCCGCGATTCCATCGCCCTGCTCCACTGGCTCCATGGCCGCGGCTGCAAACAATTGGTCGTCTGCCATCTCGACCACGGCCTGCGCCCCGAGAGCCGGGCGGACGCCGCCTTTGTCCAAGCACTGACCAAGCGTCTCGGACTGGCGTGCGAGACCGCGCGTTCCGCTTTAAGCACCCTCGCCAAGCGCCAGAAGCTCAGCATCGAGACCGCCGCCCGCGCCGCGCGCCATGCCTTCTTTGCCCGCTGCGCCCGCAAGCACGGCGCGAGTGTGCTGTTCCTCGCCCACCACGCCGATGATCAGGCGGAGACCTTCCTCTTCAACCTGCTCCGCGGCGCCGGGCTCGGCGGTCTTGGGGCCATGGCGCCGGTGACACAGCTGGGGAAGCTCCACGTCGTGCGTCCGCTCCTGGGTATCTGGCGAGAGGAGATTGATGCCTATTGCGCCGCCCATCAACTGACCTGGCGGGAGGATACCAGCAATGCCGGCCGCGACTTTACCCGGAACCGGCTGCGCCACGATGCCTTGCCCGCTCTCACCACCGCGATGGGGCGCGACGTCCGCCGCGCACTCTGGCGGGCGGCGGAGGTCCTGCGGGGTGAAGATGAGTTGCTTGCCGAAATCACCGAAGGCCTGCAGATGGGCGCGGAGTTGGAAGTGGCGCCCCTGCGTGAGATGCCGCTCGCCATTCAGCGGCGCGTCCTCCTTGAGTGGTTGCGCAGCCAGGAAGTCGGCGATGTCGGCTTTGAAGAGGTGGAGCGCGTCCGAGCGCTGCTCACGGAGGTGCGGGTGGCAAAGGTAAATTTGCCTGGAGGACGGCACGCCCGCCGACGAAGTGGGAAGATCTTTTGTGAGTGAAAGGATCAGCCCGCGACCTTCCGGTCGCAGCTACATTACAGGCTCACTCACCCCGGAGGTGCGCGTATCGCTGGCTCCACTCCTCGGGCAGGCGGAGAGGCTTGGCCGCGGGCATTTGGATGAGTGCCAGGCTTTGCTGGCACGTCACCAGCACCGTGCCGTCCGCCGGCAGCACAATTTCGAAGCCGCACCAAAACCGCACGCGCTCCACGCGCTCAAGCCGGCCCTGCACGCGCACCTTGTCCGCCAGCTTGGCGGGGCGCTTATAGGCGACATCGGTATGCAACAGCACCGGGTAAACGCCCGTGGCCGCCATGCCCGGCATATCCATCCCCAGATTCTCCGCGAGCAAGGTGCGCGCGGTTTCGATAATGCGCAGATACGCAAGATTGTGGACCACGGCAGCGCAGTCCGTGTCGAAGAACATGATCTGGTAGTCGTACTCGATGCTCGGCGTTTCTGGCATGGGGGACGGGTGCATGGTTGCGGGCGCAGCGGCAACACTCTTCTCGCAGGGAGCAAATCGTCACTGGACGAAAGGCGCCCATGGGTGTAACCCGCCCGCCCTTTCGCCATTCGTGGCGGAAGGCCATTTCCATTTACCTACCTCACATGTCTGTCCTCGTTGTCGGCTCCATCGCCCTTGATACCGTGAAAACGCCGTTTGAAGAACACGCTGATCTGCTCGGCGGGTCGGCGAGCTACTGCTCGGTCGCGGCGTCGTTTTTCGCGCCGGTGAATCTTGTGGGCGTGGTGGGCGAAGATTTTCCCCCGCAACATATCGAGTATTTCAAAGACCGTGGCATGGACCTCGCGGGCCTGCAAATCGCCCCGGGGAAGACCTTCCGGTGGTCGGGCGAATACATGCTGGACATGAACGTCCGCGAGACGCGCTCCATCGCGCTGAACGTGTTTGAGCATTTCAATCCGGTGCTGCCCAAGGGCTATGCCCAGACGGCCTTCGTGCTGCTCGGCAATATCGGGCCGAACCTGCAGAACCACGTGCTCGACCAAATGGAGAAGCCGAAGTTCGTCATCGCCGACACGATGGATCTCTGGATCAACATCGCGCTCGATGACCTGAAGCGCCTGCTTGGCCGCGTGGACCTGCTCATCCTGAACGAAAGCGAAGCCCGTCTGCTCACGAAACAGGCCTCGCTCATCAAAGCCGGCAAACTCATCCAGGCCATGGGGCCGAAGTTTGTCGCGGTGAAGAAGGGCGAACATGGCTGCCTGCTCTTCGGTGAAAACGGCGACTTCTTCTCCTGCGCCGCCTATCCGCTGGAGGAAGTGAATGATCCCACCGGTGCGGGCGACACTTTTGCCGGCGGCCTGGCCGGCTACCTCGCGAGCAACGTCGAAGGCGACGTGAAATTCTCGGATCTTCGCAAGGCGGTGGTGCACGGCTCCGTGCTCGCCAGCTTCAACGTGGAAAAGTTCAGCCTCGAGCGCATGCGTACGCTGGACCAAGCCGAAGTAAAGACGCGCTACGAGGCTTTCCGCCTCTTCAGCCACTTCGAGGTCATCGAGTAGTCGACCAGAGCGCGCCTATTTAAAGGCATCCTTGATATTATCCATCGGCGCCTCGTCCTTCTTTTTGGGCGGGACTGGTTTGTGATCCTTGCCGAGGCCGACTTCCCGGTCCGTGCCGGTCTGGCCACTCGCATTGCTCCAGGTGCCGCCCTGTCCGCCGGGCGTCGGCGGCGGGAGTTTTTTGTTCAGCTTCACCAGCTTGAAATTGGTGAAGTAGCTTTTGCCGGCATTCGGCGTGCCCTCAAACGTGTAGGCCTTGAGGCAGAGGTAGGCGGGCTTCACTTTGAATTTGCCGTCGGTCCCGATGGGCCATTCGTCGGGAATGGTGAACTCGCGGCCGACTTTCACCCACTGCTTGCCCTTTTGCGCCACGGGAAGCTGGGCGCGGAAAATCATCACCAGCGCGGGCAGACCCTCGCGCGGCGGAATGCGCTGCACGGTGAGCCGCGCGCCTTTGGCCTCAGCCGCCGCGCGCGCCTCTTCGTCGCGTGGATCCACGGCATAGGCTTCGGCGTGCAGCATCGCGGAAAATTCGGGGAGCAGGCACTCCACCTCCGCGTAGTACGTGGCGCCGGGCTCGGCGGGGATGAGGGCCGTTTCAATCTTGCCTCCTTCATTGCCTGCCACGCCGGGCGGCAGGGAGATCTGGGCGCAGCGCTTGCCCTCCATGGAGACCACGCTCACGTAGCCGGCATTCTTTTTATACCAATCCTGATACGGGAAATCATAGCGCCAGGCTTTGAGTGGCGTGGGATCGGTGAAGTTCCAATTCGGCACCAGGTTTTGCTGGGACCAAGCGGCCAGCGGGGCAGCCAGCAGGAGGGCGGAGAGGACGGCACGCATACAAACATGATCGGCCGAAGTAAGCGTCTTGTCGAGCCTGCTGGGCTGGCTATTCCGCCTCCAATTGGAAAGGCCGGACCGTGGCCGGGCGCTCGGCGCGGGCGGCATTCTCGATCCGCTGCTCAGCTTCCTTGCAAAAGCGGGTCCACGGAATCGCCTTCAGACGAGCCGCAGGAATGGGCCGGCCGGTGGCCTCGCACAGGCCATAGGTGCCGACCTCGATGCGCTTCAGCGCCGCCTCCACCTCGTGGAGCTGCAAGTGCTCGCGCGTGAGTTCAATGAGCGCCAGCTCGCGATCCGTATCGCCAGCGGCCGCCTCGGCGGAGTCGACATACTGCGACTCCCCGGGCGCCGCGGCGCCCCGCAATCGATCATGCCAATTGGCCGCCAGCCGATCGCGCATGGCACCGAGCGTCTGGTAGTGCCATTTCCAGCGGGCCGGGATTCGCGGGCTCTTGCGCCGCACTTTCACCAGGGGGCGGGACATGGACTTGCGCACCGTGTTGCGAGGCTTGCTGGCACCATTTTTCGATTGAGCTTTCATAGCGAGGTTGCCGTCCGCCGATTGAGGCGAACGGGAATGCTGAGTGGGCTACGGGGAAAGCAAAGCCCATTTTGCCCCGCCTTCAACCCCGGCCTGCGCTCATTTCATCTGTTTCACGGAACAGAGCACATACAGGCCGTAGGCGGCGGCGAGGATGAAGGTAGCGAAGGCGATGACTTCAGGATTCATAGGTGTTTTGCTTTGTTCCCTATTTGCCACTGCCTGGCTGGCGCCGCTCACCGGCGATTGGCGGGAGCCGACCCAAATTTGGCACGCCGCTTTCCGCTGGCGACGGGGCTGGTTGGCATGGAAGGATGACGGGCATGAGGACTGCCCTGCTCGCCGCTCTGTTTGCCCTGCTGCTCGCGCCGTGGGCCTGCGCCGAAATCCTGGGGAAGGCACGGGCATCATCTACGGCAAGGACCATGCTTTCAGCCTCACCGCGCCCAAAGGCTGGATGCTCGATAATGAAAGCGGCGTGGATCAAGGCGTGCGCGCGGTGTTTTATCCCAAGGGCAGCACGTGGGCGAAGAGCGAGGTGGTGGCGTATGCGCGAGCCCGGCCCAAGACGGATAAAATCGCCACAGCGGACGATGTGGCCAAAGCGGTCATCGAGGACTTCCATGCCCATGGCAGCCCCAAGTACGAGGGCCAGCGCGTGAAGACCTTCAAGGCGGACTCCGGGCGCGAAGTCGTCATCTACCATTTCAGCGGGGACCAATGGGGCAACAGCGAGGCGGTGGCCTATTTTGTGGAGGAGAAAACGGTGAACTTCCTCGTGCTGACTTCGCGGGAGGCGAAGACGTTTGCGGACTCGCTGCCGGCGTTTGAGGCGCTGGCGAAGTCCTACATTTTCATGGGGGACCATCCGCTGGATCCCAAGGCGGATCCGAAGAAGAAGGAAGAGAAGTAAGGGCCACAGATTGTCAGACGAATCTGCCGCCTCTGCCGGGGCTTGGCCTTTCCTGATTCGACAACCGGTGGCTCGCGCTACGGATTTATCTAGCCTCTTCCGGTGAGCGTGAACGGAACCATGTAGCTGCGACTGGAAGGTCGCGGAAGTTCGCACGCTCACCGTTCGGGCATCTGCGACCTTCCGGTCGCAGCTACATCACGTTCCGCCAAAATCGAACGGCTCCACCTTAACTTGAACCACTCTACGTGAAGTTGATCACGACGGATTTGATCTGCGTGAAGAGCTCGAGGCCGTAGGGGCCTTTTTCGCGGCCCCAGCCGCTTTGCTTGAAACCGCCCCAGGGAGAGGCGTTGTCGAAAGCGTTATAGCAGTTGATCCATATAGTCCCGGCTTCGAGCGCGGCCGCGGCTTGGTGAGCTTTGCGGATGTCGCGGGTCCACACGCCGGCGGCGAGGCCGAAGGGGGAGTCGTTGCCCTTGGCGATGGCGTCGGGCAGATCGTCAAATGGGATGGCACAGACGACGGGGCCGAAGATTTCCTCCTGCGCGATGCGCATGGAATTATCGACGCCGGCAAAGACCGTGGGCTCCACGAAGCAGCCCTCGTGCAGCGGCCCGCCGGGTGCGCGACCGCCGGAAAGCACTGTGGCGTTCTCCTCCGCGCCGAGGCGCACGTAGCCGAGCACCCGCTCCTGCTGGGCTTTGGAGACCAGCGGGCCCATCTTGGTCTCGGGATCCAAGCCGTGGCCCAGTTTCACGGCACGGGCCATGTCGGCGAGGCGCGCGACGAAGTCGTTGTAAATCGTGCGCTCCACGAAGAGGCGTGAGCCGGCGGAGCAGATTTCGCCCTGGCAAAAAAAGATGCCCATGAAGACGCCCTTCAGCGCGGCTTCCAGATCAGCATCGGCGAAGACGATGTTCGGAGATTTGCCGCCGAGTTCCAGCGACACCTTTTTCAAATTCCCCGCGGATGCGCGGACGAGGGCACGCCCCACCTCGGTGCTGCCGGTGAAAGTGATTTTATCCACGTCGTCGTGATGTGCGAGCGCGGCGCCCACGGTTTCGCCGAGGCCGGTGACGACATTGAACACGCCTTCGGGGAAACCAGCCTCCTGAAAGATTTCGGCCAGGCGGAGCGCGACCAACGAAGTGTCCTCGGACGGCTTGAGCACCACGGTGTTCCCCGTGGCCAGCGCGGGCGCGGCTTTGTAGAGCGGCATCGTGAGCGGGTAGTTGGGCGGCGTAATGCCGACGACCACGCCGAGCGGCTCGCGGATGGTATAATTGAGGAACTGGCCCGGCAGCGACACCGGGATCGTTTCGCCAGTGAGCTTGGTGGTCCAGCCGGCATAGTACTCGGTCCAGCTCACCGCGGTGCCCACTTCCTTTCTCGCCTCCCACAGCGGCTTGCCGTTTTCGAGGGTGACGAGCTGGGCGAGCTCCTCACCGTATTTTTCAATGAGCGCAGCGGCTTTTTGCAGGAGGCGTCCGCGATCGTAGGGCGCCATCTTTTTCCATGCAGGGAAAGCGCGGCGCGCGGCGCGCACGGCTTCATCGGCATCCGCGGCGCCGCCGGCGGGAAAGGTGCCGAGCGTTTTGCCGGTGGCCGGATCCATGGAAACCAGCGTGCGGCCGTCGGCGGCCTCGCGCCATTGGCCGCCGATCATCTGCCGGCCGGGGCGGGCGAGGAAGGAAATCGCCGCCGGCAGCGGGGGCACCGCATTGGGGATGGGATGGGCCTGCTCAAAAGTCGGGTAGCCCCCGAGCTCCACGGAGGAGCCGGGAAAGCCGATGCGCTGCCACACGGCGGGGTCGCTCATGTAGAGTCCGCAGGTGTCCGCGCGGAGCTGGCGGAAGAACAAGGGCGCTTCCTCCCGCAACCAGCCGAGCAACTCCTGGATCGCTTCCACCGGCAGCGCATCAACGGGCTGCTGGTATCGCTCGCGGGCGAAGCGATGCGCGAGGACCAAGCCTTCGGCATAAAGCGGCCCACTGGCCGCGCGCCGGGCACGATCCGCGATGCCCGGCCCAGCGTGCACGCCCATCGCGCCGGCGTCACGTGCATCGGCCGGGACAATGCCGCCCGCGAGCGCCGCAAGCGCCGCAATGTCCTCGAGTGTAAAGGGGGTCTCGGTCATAGATTTCCTTTCCACGCCTCGGCGGCGAGAAAGCCGGCACTGCGGCTGGCGATGGCCATGGCGGTGAGCGTGGGATTCACCCCAGCACCGGTAACGAACACGCTCGTGTCGCAGATGAAGAGATTGCGCACATCGTGCGCCTGGCAAAACTCATTCACCACGGAACTCCCCGGGTCGCGGCCCATGCGGCAGGAACCCATGGCATGCGCACCGTAGTTGAGGCCGATGCGCACTTTGCGCGCGCCGGATGCAGCCATCATCTCCGCGGCCTTGTCGCGCGCGGCGGCGGAAAGCGTCACGTCATTCGGCGTCCATTCATACGTGATGCGCGCCACGGGCAGCCCACGCTGGTCACGCAGCTCGGGGTCGAGCGTGATCGCATTCTCGGGATCCGGCAGTCCTTCCGCATGCGCCCACCACGCGGCGGTATGCGCATAATCGTGCAGCAGATCCTTCAAGTCGGTGCCGAAAGACAGTCCACTGAGATTCGCGAACGTGGCGGGCGTCATCATGTAGGACAGCAGGGTGAAGCCCCGCGCGCAGCCGCGCTGCGGATCGGTGCGGTAGTAGTCCTGCACCATCACGTGTCCCATCTGCATGCCTTGGAAAGCGTTCACCGGCTCATCGAATGTGCCGAGGACCTGCCACGTCGGATGGCTCATGAAGTTTTTGCCGACGAGCCCGCTCGAGTTGGCCAGGCCTTGCGGAAACGTCGCGTTGGTTGAAAGGAGCAGCAGCCTCGGCGTCTCGATCGCGTGCGTGGACAGGATGACCACCTTCGCGTCGAGACGATGCTCGCGGCGCTCGGAATCCAGATACTCCACCCCGGTCACGCGGCCCCGCGCGGCGTCATAATTCACACGATGGACGAAAGCCTCAGGGATGACCCGGGCGCCGGCCCGCTCGGCGCGGGCGAGATATGTATTCGCCGCCGTGGCCTTCGCCTCCGTCGCGCAACCGGAGCCGCACCAGCCGCAATAGCAACAGGCGGGGCGTCCATCGCGCTCCACCGAATTAATGGCGATGGGCGGCGCGAAGGGCCGCGCCCCCAGCTGGCGCGCACCGCGGGCAAGGATCTGGGCATGCCAGTTCATACGGTGCGGTGGCATGGGCAGCGTATAGGCCTCGGACGCGAAGGGGCCGCACTCGCCGGCCACGCCAAATTCGCGCTCTACCTTTTCATAGTGCGGGCGAAGATCGTCGTAACTGAGGGGCCAGTCCTCCCCCACTCCGTCGAGCGTGCGCGCCTGAAAATCCCCGCGGGTGAAGCGCGGCATCACGCCCAGCCAGGACAGCGTGCCGCCGCCCACGCCGACGCCGGCCTTGGGCATCACGGCGCTGCGGCCCACAAAATTGCGGGGCTCCGTCCACATGATCTTTCCGGCATTCGCCTCGGAATTCGCGAAGTCGGTCGCGGGCGCGTAGCGCTTGCCGGCTTCGAGGACGGTAACCGAGAAGCCGTGCGCAACGAGTTCCTTGGCCATCAAGGCACCGCAGGCACCGGCGCCAATGATGAGCACGTCTGGAGAGGTCAGGGGCACGATGGGCTGGTCTTAGCCCGAAGAGCGAGACCGGCGCTAGAAACAGGGCGGCGGAAATTGGGATAAGAGCAGCGGAGCGGGAGAGCGAGATCGCGGGCGAGTCTCCCAGGGGAGGGATGGCTGATGGCTGATTTGGGGCACTCGTTATAGCCGGAAATCGGACTGAGGGCGGCGGCGGAATTTTTCTCGGTACTCGTGCGGGGTCATGCCGGTCTCGCGGCGGAACTCGCGGCCGAAGTGGCTTTGATCGCAAAAGCCGTGGGCGGCGGCGATATCGGCCAGCACGCGCTGGGTGTAGACGAGCGGGTGGCAGGCAAGCCGCACACGCAGGCGGCGCAGGTATTGGTGAGGCGAGAGCCGGAAAGCCTCGCGGAACCGGCGCTCGAGCACGCGCACCGAAAGTCCTGCCTGCCTGGCCACGGTCTCGTTATCGATCGCCTCGGCCAAATGGCCGCGCATGAAATCAACGGCCCGGGCGAGCGCGACGTCGGTGACGGAGGAAACGACTTCCGCCCCAGCGAGCGTCCGCGCCACGCCGGCGGTGGCGATGACTTTCCCGCGCGCATCGCGGAGCGGCACCTTGTTGGTCATGCACCATACCGCCGTGTGATCGAAGCGTCCGATCAACTCCACACGGTTCACGATGGTCTCGCCGTGCAGCACGAGTTCGTCGTCCAGGCGGAACTGGGTGGCGATGTGCGCGGGGGACAAATCGAAATCGGTCTTGCCCTCCGCCTCGGCAAACGAGGCGAGCCCGTAGTCGAGCAGGCAGGCGCGGTTCATCGCGCGGTAGCGGCCGGCGGCGTCCTTAATCCAAAACTGCACGCTCTCGACGCAGTCGAAAAGCTGCGCCAGGGCGGCGGCATCCGGGCTGAGTCGCGATTTGGTCCTGCGCATCATGGCGGCGGGTCATACGGGAAAGTCGCCGGGGTGGACATCAAACAAATGGGTAGCTTTGGCGCGCGGGGTTGGAAAACCCCGCTCCCGTTGGCCGCCCCTGCCAAATTACTTTGCCATTCCGTTGAAGCCGGAGATAGTGTGCGCTTGGTCGCGGAGCTGATTTTCACCTCAGGATTCCGCACGCATGAGACCGCCAGCGTAGCTCAGTTGGTAGAGCAGTTGATTTGTAATCATCAGGTCACGAGTTCGAATCTCGTCGCTGGCTCTCTTCGCATCATTTTGATCTCTGGTCGCTCCGCTTTAGGGATCGCGATGGAAACCAATTCCGCAATCCACACGGGAAATGGGGAAGTGCGGAAAGAAGCGGTTCGTGCGCCGATTATTGCACGAGCGTTATGTTAATTTTTCATTGCGGCGCGTGTTCGCAGTTGTCGGGTGGTGGTTTCTGAATAGGGTGCCGGCGCTTCTACCTGCAGCCCCTTCGAGCTCCGTGCTCGCTCCCACAAACACCACACCGTCTCCGTCCATGCGCAACTCCCGATCCGTCCGTCGCCCCCTGTCGTCGTCTTTTTCCCGACTGGGCTCCGTCGCCAAAATCCTGAGCGCCCTGGCGCTCGCCGCCGGCACCGCGAAAGCGGCGCCGTACATCTGGGATCCCCTTCACAATCTTTCCGGCTCCGGGGGGGCGGGAACCTGGGATCTCGCGACGGCCCTTTGGTCTGACGGCGCCGGGAGCGACGTGGTGTGGCCGAATACCGGAAATGATGTGGCGATTTTTGGCGGCACCGGCGGCTTGGTGACCATTGACACGGCGCTGGACGCGGGCGTGACGGTGAATGGGCTAACCTTCAATACAACGGGCTACACAATCGCGGGGGCGATTCCGTCGGAAGTGCTCTCGCTGGGCGGCGGGACCGCGACGATCACGGTGACGAATGCGGCCGACCAGGCGACGATCAGCGCGGTGGTGGCGGGCGGATCGGGACTGACGGTGACCGGCGCGGGGACGCTGAACCTTACGGCGGCAAACACTTACACGGGGCTCACCACGATCAGCGGCGGCACGCTGAAGATCAGCGACATTCTCGGGCTGGGCACGAGCGCGGCGGGGACGGTGGTTTCCTCCGGCGGCACGCTCCAACTCGCGGCGACCGGCACCATCCTCAACGAAGCGCTGACGCTCAACGGCACGGGCGCGACCGGAAATGGCGCGCTGGTGGTGGATACGAGCAGCACGTGGACGGGCGGCCCCATCTCCATCGCCACGAGCGCCACCATCAATGTCGGCACGGGGGCGACATGGACCGACAACAACGCGGTGGGCACCACCGTGACGGGGAATTTGACGAAGACCGGAAATGGCACGCTGCAATTGACCAACGGCATCACCCTGGGCACCGGCACCCTAACCATCAATGGCGGCGTGTTTGCGATCGACGGTGCGGCGCGGTGGAATAGCGGCGCCATCACGATCAATAGCGGGGGTATCCTCCGGACCACCGGCGGCTCGGACTCCGTGGGCAACACGGCGAGCATCACGGTGAATGCGGGCGGCGCGTTTGATTTTCAGCAGGGCGCCGCGGAGACCGTCTCCCAGCTGTTCCTGAACGGCACCGGGGTGGGCGGAACGGGTGCCCTGACCAATAGCCTGGCCGGCAGCACTTCCACGCTCACCGGCACCAACCCCACCACCCTGCAATCGGCCACCTCGGTGGGCGGCGCGGGCAACATCGTCACTTCCACCCAGATCAATGCCGGCGGCTTCCGGCTGACCAAGGTGGGCTCGGGCAACTTCACCCTCAATGCCGCCAATACCAGCGTGGGGCTGACGATTAATGGCGGCCAGTGGATCACCAATACGGAGACGGCCCTCGGCAATGCGCCTACGCCGAATCCGGTGGCGGACAGCATCATCCTGGACGGCGGCGGCATCACGTGGACGGGCGGCGCCATCACCTTCAACGTGAACCGCGGCATCTCGATCGGCACGAACGGCGGGAGCATCAATAACAACACCACCAATACCATCCAGTTCCCGCAGCTCATCGCGGATGTGGCGGGCCAGTCCGGCGCGCTCACGCTCGGCGGCAGCGCCGCGGGCATCACGGCGATGATGGGGCAAAATACGTTCTCCGGCGGATTGATCATCAACGGCCCCACCATCTTTGTGCCGCAGGCGAGTTCCACCGGCCCGGCGGGTGCGCCGACCAGCGGTCCAGCTGGGACCGGCACGATCACGTTTAACGGCGGCCAGATTCGCGCGACAACGGGTGTGGCCATCACGCTGGCGAACAATGTGAACCTGGCGGCGGATCTCACCATTCCCACCAGCGGCCTGGCCCTGACGTTCAGCGGCAATACGACCTTGAGCGGCGCCACGCGCACAGTGACGGATAACTCCGCCACCGACGTGACTTTTTCCGGCGCCATCGGTGACGGCGGCAATGCCCTGGGCCTGACCAAGGCGGGCACCGGCCGACTCGTCCTCTCCGGGGCGAGCACCTATGCCGGTCCGACTTCACTTACAGCGGGCACTTTGAGTTATGCCTCGATTGCCAATGTAGGCGGTGGAGCCAGCGCGTTGGGTGCGCCCACCACGGCAGCCAATGGGACGATCAGCGTCGGCAGCGGCACCACGGCGGTCACCCTGCAGTATGCGGGCACGCTCCCGTCCTCGTCCAATCGCGTCCTCGATTTCGCCGGGACCACGGGCGCGGTCACGCTCGATGCCTCGGGCACGATCGGCGCGCCGGTCGCTTTCACGAGCGTGCCCACCTATAGCGGCGCGGGCGCCAAGACGATCACCTTCGCGGGCAGCAATACCGACGAAAACTCCATCGCCGCCCTCGCCGACGTTCTCCCCGGCACGTTTGCGACCACCGTTTCCAAGACGGGCGCGGGCCAATGGGTGCTGGCGGGTGCCAACACCTACACGGGCACCACGACCATCAGCGGCGCGAATGGCGTCCTCACGCTGGCGGGCAACAACACCGGCTCCCCGAGCGCGGTGACGATTACGGCCGGTTCGCTGCGCGTCTTTTCCACGCCCAACTTCACCGCGGGAGTGACCACGCTGAACGGCGGCATTCTGGATCTGCGCAATGATGCCTCGTCGACATTTGCGAAGGATATCGTCCTCGGGGCCAACTCCACCATCAATGTGGATCATCTGCCCGGCGGCGCCGGCTTCCTGGAAACACTCACGCTCCAGAGCGTGTCGCAGACCTCCGCCGCGGCGCGAACGCTGAACGTGACCGGCGGAAGTGGTTACGGCCTCACGCTTCAAAATCTGCAACTGGCACCGGTGGGAGGCAACCAGACGACCACCGTGAACCCGACGACGGCCAACGTGACGATCCAGAGCGTCACCAATCCCATGAACGCGGTGGGGGTGGCCGATACCCTTGCCCTCGGCGGCACGAGCCCGGCCAACTTCGTCACGGGCGTGATCCCCGATACCGTGGGCAACACTGGCTTTACCAAAGTGGCCAAGACGGGCACGGGCACGTGGACCCTTTCCGGAGCGAACACCTATACCGGCTCGACGACGATCACCCAGGGCGTCCTGAGCATCGCCACGCTGCCCAATGGCGGCGTGGCCGGCCCCATCGGCGCCTCCACCAATGCGCTGGCGAATCTTTCGCTGAATGGCGGCACGCTCCAATACACCGGCACCAGCACGACCACGGATCGCGGCGCCACGCTCGCGGCGGCCAGCACGATTGAAATTACCAACCCGGCCGCCACGCTGGAATTCACCGGCCAGATCACCGGCGCCACGAGCCGAGTGCTGACCAAGGCCGGCAACGGCACGCTCACCCTGAGCGGCGTCACGGATAATACCGCCCTCTGGATCGGCATCAACGCGGGCACGGTCATTCTCAACAAGACCGCCGCCAATATGCGGATCAGCACGATCAACTCCACGAATGCCGGGACGCTGTTGATCCTCCAGGGCAATAATGGCGACCAAATCAACGGCGCAGTCCTCAGCCACAATGGCACCTGGGACATGAATGGCCGGAGCGAGGCCATCACGCAATTTACGGGCGGCTCGACGGGCTTGGTGACGAACAGCGTGGCAAACACGCGCTCCCTCCTCACGGTGAACGGCGCGGCCAGTGCGTTTTCCGGAACGTTGCAGGACGGTCCCACGGGCGGCATCCTGGGACTTTCGGTGACGGGCAATGCCCTCAACCTTTCTGGAACGAACACCTACACCGGCGGCACGACCATCACGAGCGGCGTGCTCACGTACAGCTCGGCGGCATCGGTTGCGGCCAATGGACGCAATATCGTCGTCTCCTCGGGCGGCACGGCGGCGTTTGACTACGTCGGGGTCCAGGATGCGCTGAACCGGACGATCAACGGCATCAGCGCCGGCGCCGTCGGCATTGGCGCGAATAGTGGCTCAGAGAATATCGATCTCACGCCGGCAGGCGCCAACCTGCCCTTGGTCAGCTTGGGCGCGAGCACGGCGGGTTTGCACTACTCCGGCACGCTCACGCCGGCCAACAATGTCTACCGCCTCGGCAATACCAACCAACTCCAGCTGGATAACGTGCTGGCCGACGGCCCCGGCGGCGCGGTGCGCAGCGTGGTGATCACGGGTGCCATCAATTATCAGCAGAGCGCGGCCAATACCTACACGGGCGGCACGACGCTCGCGACGGGCGGTGTGCTGAATTTCAAAGCGGGCACGCTGAGCACGGGTGACATCGCCTTTACCGGCAACGCCACCCTGCAGTGGAACAGCACCAACACGAGCGAAGATATCTCGCTGGGCCGAAAGGTTACGCTCAGCGCGGGCACCGCGACGTTTGACACGAATGGCACAGGCCAGACGCTTTCCAATTCCATCGGCAACGGTGGCGCGGGTGCCTTCGTAAAAGCAGGGAATGGCAACCTGACCCTGGCGGCAGCGAATACCTTTACGGGAGCTTCGTCCGTCACCGGCGGCACGCTCACCCTGGCAAATACGGATGCGCTCCGGAACAGCACGCTCACCTCGACGGCGAGCGTGATTTTCTCGAGCACGGCTGGCGGGAAGTTTACGCTCGGCGGCCTCACCGGCAGCACGGGCATGGTCCTGCAGGACGATGCCGCGGTGCCCGCTCCCATCACGCTGCAAGTGGGTATGAACAATTCCGCGCAGAGCTACACGGGCGTGCTCAGCGGCGCGGGCGGCTTCACCAAAGTGGGCTCCGGCACGCAGACGCTGACCAACGCGAATACGTATACGGGCACCACGAGCATCATCAACGGACCGACCACCTCGCAGCAGACCGTCGGCACGCTGAAACTGGATTTCTCCGCCACCGGCGCGGTGGCGACCAATATCATCGGCGCGACCTCGGCCCTGTCCTTCGGCGGCGATGTGTCGACACCGGCCACGACGATCCTCGGCAGCGGCACGCTGAATCTCACCGGCAAAGCGAGCACGACCAATGCCCAGACGTTTGCGAGCACGAACCTCGGCGCGGGCGGCGCGGGCATTGTGCTCACGGCCGCGGCCACCAATCCGCTCTCGCTCAGCCTCGGCACGATTACCCGTGGACGCGGCGCGACGCTCGATATTACCCAGCCCACCGGCACGCTCACCTCGACCGCACCGGCCAACGGCGTGCTCACCCCAACCGGAACGGCGAGCACGCTCCTCAGCGACGCCAACGGCACGGCCTATGCCGTCGTCGGCACGACGGACTGGGCGGCCAAGGATGCGACGAATACGTTCATCGTGGGCCTGAGCTCGATCGCCGGCGGCTACACGACGTTTAGCGGCAGCGGAGCGATCGGCGGCAATGCGGATGTCACGGCCAGCGGCACCGCCACGACCGGCTCCACTTTTAACACCGTGCGCTTCAATACCGGCACCCCCACGCTCACCCTGGCGGGAGTGAATACCATCAGTGGAGGCGGCGTGCTGCTGGGCAACGGCCTCGGCGGCAACGTGACGATCACCGGCGGCAGCATTCAGCCCGGCACTGGTGCGGAACTGGTCTTCATCAATGACGCCGTGACCACGGCGCGGACGGGCACGATTAACTCGACCATCGTCAACAATGGCGCCACGCCGACCAATGTGACCTTCCGCGGAAACTCTTCGCAGGCCACCCAGTTTGCCGTCGGCGGAACGAACACCTACAGCGGCACCACGCTCATCACCGGCAGCCGCGTGAGCACCAACGCCGTGGCCAGTCCGTTCGGCACCGGAGACGTTTACATCAACGGCAACACCGATGGCGGCTACCTCAAGACCGGTGGCACCACGACCAACCACTTCTACATCGTCGGCAACGGCTGGCAGGAAACGAACGGGCCCTTCGGCGCGATCCGCGTGGATGGCGGCACGCTCTCCGGCACCATCACGCTGCTGGGCGATGCGGCGCTCGGCGCGCAGGGCGGCGGCACGGGCGTGATTAGCGGCACGATTGAAGGTGGCTTCAACCTCACTAAGCTCGGGACCACGGCCCTGACGCTGAGCGGCACCAATACTTACACCGGCAGCACTTTCATCAATGGCGGCACGCTGCAGTTCAACTCCACCGGCGCCATCGGCGGCACTGGCGCGAGCGTCACCGTCGCCAGCGGCGCGAGCGTGGCGTTCAACTATGCCTTCGACCAAACGTCGGTGAATCGCCTCAACCCGGCCTCCGCCGGCACCCTGGCGCTGCTCACCGCGACGAGCACCAATCTGGACTTCAGCAGCCTGCCCTCGGCCTTCCTCGGCGCCAATGCCGCGGTGACCTATTCGGGCACGCTGACGCCAAATGGCAATACCTACCGTCTCGGCGGCGGCAGCAACACGCTGACCCTGGCGAACACGAGCCAATTGACGGGAAATCGCAATGTGATCACCAACGGCGCCGTGGTGATGCCGGTGGCCAGCGAATTCACCGGCAGCCTCACCACATTGGCCGGCACGGCCACCATGCAGTGGGGCGCGGGCGACACGCAGGACATCACGGCCACGCGCACCATCATCCTGACGGGGGGCGCGTTTGCCGCGGACATCGGGGCGAACAACGTGGCCTTTGCCAACCCGATCGCCAATGGCGGGGCGGGCGGCTTTACCAAGCTGGGTTCCGGCACGCTGACCGTGAACGCGGTGAATACTTACACCGGCACCACCACCGTATCCGCCGGTACGCTGCTCGCCAATGTGGCGGGTGCAGTGCCCTCGACCGGCGCGCTGGTATTGAATGCGGCGGCGGGAGGCGCCACCCTGCAACTCGGCGCGGATATCAGCATCGGCTCGCTCGCCAGCACCGGTACATTCGCGGTCGGCAATGGCCGTGTGGACCTGAACGGGCACACGCTCACGATGGGCTACAACAATGCGGCCACCAACTTCTATTCCGCGATTATCGGTTCCGGCAATCTGTTGAAGTTGGGCACGGGCACGCAAACCCTGACGGGCAACACGACGCCGGCCAACGGTCTCACCTACACCGGTTCCACGACCATTCAGGGCGGGGCGCTCTTCTTGAATTTCGCCGATGGCGTGGCACCCGCGACCAATATCCTGCCCACCGGCACTGCCTTCACGCTCGCCGGCGGCGCACTGCAAATGACGGGTAAGAATACCACGACCAACAGTCAGACCTTTACCAATGGCGTGACGTTGAATCCCGGCGGTAGCGGGGTCACGGTGACGGCGGGCACCACCAACCCCATCGTGGCGAACCTGAATGGCATCACGCGCAACACGGGTTCCACCGTCAACTTCACCAATCCGTCCGGCACCCTCTCCGCGACGAACGGCATCACGACCACGACGCTCAATGCCGACTACACGGCGGCCGGTGGCTCGCAGACGATCCTCGGCGGCTACGCCACCGTGAGCGGCAACACGTGGGCGGTGACGTCCAACACCGCTGGGACCAACAACGTGGCCGGCCTCGCAACCTACACCGGCTTTGCCGCGGCAGCGAACGTCGACGTTCCCAGCAGCGTCACCAGCGCTCCGGGCGCGATAACGGTGAACTCCATGCGCTTCAACACGGTGGGCACGGCGACGGCCACCATCGTCGACGCGACCGGCGGCCTCTCGGTGGCGAGCGGCGGTATCCTGATGACGAACACCGTGGGTGCTTTCCCGGTGGCGATCAACAATGGCACGCTCACCTCCGGCAATGGCCAGGATTTGATCGTCTTCCAGAACGATACGAGTGCCGCGGGCACGCTGACGATCAGCTCGAAGATCACGGGCAGCATCGGCCTGACGAAGAGTGGCGGCACGACGACAACGGCCAATACGGGCCTGCTGAACCTGACCAATGGCGCCAATGATTTCACCGGGCCGATCAACGTCAATGGCGGCACCCTCCAGCTCAGTGCCAACGGTGCTGCCGGCGCGGCCAGCAATGCCATTACCCTGAACAATGGGGCGATGCAGCTCACGCTTTCCGGCGGCATCACGCTGCCGAATGCGATTACGATTAACGCGGGTGTCGGGCTCACTGGCGTGGGCGCGATTTCGTCGGTGAGCGGCAACAACGTTGTCAGCGGACCGGTGACGATTAATGCGTCGACCATCGCGGGCGGCCACTTGGGCGCCAGCAGCGGCAGCCTGAGCTTCACCGGCCCCATCACCTCCAGCGTTCCGATCGTCGTTCGCGTCGGCAACGTCAGCTTCTCAGGTGGCGGCAACTACGCGTCCATGCAGATTACCCAGGCGACGGCGTCGCTCGGGGCGGACAACGGCATCGCCACCAACGCAGTGGTGGACTTTGGTATCAGCGGCACCTCCAGCCTCGATCTCAACGGGCACAACCAAACCCTCGCTGGCCTGACCAAAATTACCGCGGCGAATGCCGGCACGCTCACGAACTCCAGCACTACGCCCGCCATCCTCACGCTCAACGTCCCGGCGGGCGCTTCCTACAGCTTCGCCAACACGACTCCGGGCACCATCACGGGCAACCTTAGCATCGTGAAGAATGGCGCGGGCTCGCAGCTCTTTGGTGGTCCGAATACCTACACCGGCTCCACGACACTGAACGCCGGTTCGCTGATTGCCGCCAGCTCGACCGCCTTCGGCAACACGCAGTCCGCCACGAATGCGTTCACCGTCAACGGCGGCACGCTGGACCTCAACGGGATCGGCAACCTCACGGTGGGCGCCTTCAGCGGCACCGGCGGCACCGTCACCGACAACGGCACCACCGCCGGCACCACGACCTTCTCCACGGCGAGTGCGACGAATGCGACCTTTGCCGGTGCGTTTGCCGATGGCTCAGTGCGGTCCGTTGCCCTCGTCAAGGATGGGACCGGCACGCTGACGCTCACCGGCGTCAACACCTTCACGGGCCGGACGGATGTCTATGGCGGCACGCTCGCGGTGAATGGCTCGCTCTCCGGCACGGTTAGCGTGCGCTCCGGCGGCACGCTCGGCGGCTCGGGCACGGTCGGCGCCATCAGCGTGTTCAGCGGCGGCGTCCTCGCCCCCGGCAACAGCCCGGGCATCCTCACGACCAATGGCGCGTTCAACCTCTCCAGCGGCGGCGCCTTCAACGTGGAAATCAACTCTGCCACGCCTGGCACCGGCTACGATCAACTGAACGTGAACGGAACCGTGACGCTCGCGGGCAACCTGAACGTATCCGGCGGCTTCCTGTCCGGGGGCAGCACGTTGTTCCTGATTAAAAACGACGGCACGGATCCCATCTCGGGCACGTTCAACGGCCTGGCGGAAGGCAGCCATCTCTTCTCCGGCCTCGGCCAGGAATACATCCTCACCTACCTCGCCGACGCGGGGAACAACAGCTTCACCAACGGCAATGACGTGGCGCTCCAGGCGGTGCCGGAGCCCGGCTCGGCTCTGATGCTCCTCGGCGGCCTGGCCGTGGCCGCCCAAGCGCGCCGCCGCCGGAAGCAGTAGACGGACGCCCCGGGCAGGCTAAATTGAGTTGTAGCAGCTGCCAATGCTCGGTGCGCCTGGAGCCGCAGCCGGATTCGAGCGGAGCGAGAAAGACTCGCCGCAGGCAGCCCGCAGGGTGCAAGCGGCAGCGAGCATCAACGCTGCGGATTTCAGCCACGACTCTTCGCAAACCGCTGTCGAGGCACACTCCAACGCGCTCTTTTACGAAGGTTGCTTCCCTCGCGTCGCCGCCGCCAGCGGCTGCACGAAAGCTGTCACTTTTTCGACGAGCTTGGGATCCGCACCGTGTTGTTCGATGCGCTTTACAATCGCCGATCCGACGACCACGCCATCGGCGCCGGCGGCAGCCACGGTGCGCACGTGCTCGGGCGTGCTGATGCCGAAGCCGACCGCGATGGGCAGCTCCGTGTGCTTGCGAATCACCGCCACTTGCTGGCTCAGATCCGCGGCCATCTCCGCCCGCTCGCCGGTGACACCGGTCCGCGAGACATAATAGATAAAACCGCCCGCGCCATTCGTGAGCAACGCCACGCGCGATTCCGGCGTGGTGGGCGCGATGAGGCGGATGCGCTTGAGCGGGCCATGCATCCGCAGTTCCGGCGACGCCTCGTCTTCGTCGGGCGGAAGATCCAAAAACAAAATACCGTCCACCCCCGCGGCCTCGGCGTCGGCAAGGAAGGCGTCGAAGCCGTGCCGGTAGACCGGGTTCATATAGGTGTAAAGCACGATGGGAATCTGTGATTTTTCCCGAATCTCGCGCACGCACTGGAAAACGCCGTTCACACTCGCGCCCGCGGCCAGGGCCCGCGTGCTCGCCATTTGGTTTACCACGCCGTCCGCCAGCGGATCCGAAAACGGGACGCCGATCTCCACGAGATCCACGCCCGCTTGGTCAAAGGCCACCACCAGTTCGCGCGTGGCGGCGAGACTGGGATCGCCACCGCAGATGTAGGCGATGAATCCCGCGCGGCGCTCGCTGCGCAGCCGGGCAAAAGTGGCGTCAATGCGGTTACTGGACATGGCGCCAAGAGACACGACGCGGGGGCGGCTTGTCTATGATTTCCGTCACGGGGCTAGTAGAAGCGGCATCCAGCCGGCCTCTTGGAAGATACTGCATAAGAAGGGCGGCTGCTCCATGTAGTTGCGGGCGGGAGCCCGCAGAAGCTCGCACGGAAGTTCTCCGGGCGTCTGCGATCTTCCGTCGCAGCTCCATGCAAAGCGCCTGGACGGCGCTTCTACGCGTACAGCTCCCGCACCGGCGCGCCCTGATCCAGAATGCTCACCGGACGGCCTTCCGGCGTCCGCAGCTCCTTGTTCGCGTCGATGCCGAGCGCATCATAAATGGTCCACGCCACATCGGCCGGCCGCACCGGACGGTCCGTGACAAACGCGCCGTTTTTGTCCGTCGCGCCGAGCACCTTTCCACCGACGACGCCGGCGCCCGCAAAGAGGAGCGAGCCCGCGCGGCCCCAGTGATCGCGTCCGGCGTCCTTGTTCAGCTTCGGCGTGCGGCCGAATTCGCCCATCACCACCACCAGCGTGTCCTTCAGTGTGCCACGCTCATCCATGTCGCGGAAAAAGCGCGCCATGCTCAGGTCAAATTCGGGCAGTTTCTTGTCGAGGTTCTCGAAAATTTTCTTGTGATGGTCCCAGCCACCATAGGTCACGGTGGTAAAGCGCACGCCCGCCTCCACGAGCCGGCGCGCCATGAGCAGCGACTGGCCGAAATCCGTCCGGCCATATTCATCCCGCAGCTTGTCCGTCTCGGCGCCGATGTTGAAAGCCGCCTGCGCCTGGGGCGAGAGCACCATCTCCGCAGCCTTTTGGCCAAACTCGTCGTAGGTCGCAATCTGGTCATTGCCGTGCACCGTGGCCCCCAATTGATCCACGGCGGCGAGCAGCGTCTTGCGGCGCTCCAGCATTTGCGGCGTCACGTCCTTGCTCTGCGTGAGGTCGCGCACCTTGAATTCCTTGTCGTTCGGGTTGCCGCACTTGAACGACTCGCAGCGCCCACCCAGCCACGCGCTTTTGCCGAGTTCCCACGAAAAGGACGGATTTTTCGGCACCGCCACATACGGCGGGACCGCGCCATCAAAACCCGTTTCATGGGCGACGATCGCGCCAATCGCCGGATGATCGCCAAACGGCGAGCCGAAGCGCCCGCTCAGCACCCAGTTGCTCGCCGTTTCGTGGTGATCGTTTTCATGCGTGCCGCTGCGGACGAGCGCCACCTTATCCATCACCTTGGCCATGTTCGGCAAAAGCTCGCCCACCCTCAGGCCCGTCACGTTCGTGGAAATCGTCTTGTACTTTCCACGAATTTCCTCCACGGCGTCCGGCTTGGGGTCGAAGGAATCATGATGCGAGAGGCCACCCCCGAGATACACGAGGATCACCGACTTCGCCCGAGCATTCCGGCTCACCCCACCCTGCGCGCTCTGCAGCCCGAGCAACCCCGCCAGCGAAAGCCCCAGCGGCGCGAGCGACCCCACGCGCAAAAAATCGCGGCGCGTGTAGCCATTGCACAGCCGGGAACGGCGGGTGGACAGGGAGACGTCGAGCATGCCGGGATAACCGCCCGCGCGGGGAATCGTTGGAAAGATTTCCCCTCCCCCACGGGTCGCGCTTGCCACGCCTAAGCAACCAAGATACCGGAGGCTTATCTCCTATGATGAACCGACGCCATTTCCTCGCCACCACTGCCGCCGCTTTCGCTGGGTCCACGCTTTTCGCCGCCGATGCCCCCGCGCCCGCCGCGCCCACCACCCGCAAGCGCCCGAAGATGAAGAAGGCGGTGAATATCGGCATGTGCAGCGTGAAGGGCAGCGTGGAGGATAAGTTTAAGGCCATCCGCGACGCGGGCTTTGACGGCGTGGAACTGAATCTGCCGGACGATCACTGGGACGTGGACACCATCCAAAAGGCCAAGCAGGCGAGCGGCCTCGAAATCGGCGGCATCATTTGCGTGACCCACTGGAGCTCACCGCTGAGCGACCCGAAACCCGAGGTACGCGAGCGCACGGTGAAGGCATTGACCATGGCCCTGAAACAGGGCGGCGAAATCGGCGCACAGAGCGTGCTGCTCGTCCCCGGCGTGGTAAACCGCGAAGTGCCCTACGAGGATTGCTGGAAGCGGAGCATCGAGTGCATCAAGCGCTGCGTGGATACCGCGGAGGCCGCCAAGTGCCCCATCGCCGTGGAAAACGTGTGGAACAAGTTCATCACCAACCCGGTCGAGGCCGCGCGCTACGTCGATGAGATCAATCACGCGTGGGTGGGCTGGCATTTCGATATCGGCAACTGCGTGACCTACGGCTGGCCGGAGCAATGGGTGCGGACGCTGGGGAAGAAGCGGATCAAAAATCTGCATCTGAAAGACTACAGCCGCGCGAAGCGTGACAAGGCGGGCCCAGGCGCCGGCTTTGGTGCGGACCTCGGCGAGCCCTGGCTGGCCGACCCGAAAAAGGATGATGGCGTGAACTGGACCGCCGTGATGACGGCGCTGGATGAGGTCGGCTATGAGGGCTACGGTATCCTGGAAGTTGGCGGCGGCGACGAGAAGCGGCTGAAGTTTCTCGCCGAGCGAACGGACCAGATTTACTCGACGTAAGGGTTCTCCCGAGTAGGCGTATCGTTTTCCGTATGCGCCTTTCTTCAGCAGCCTTGTTTTTCGTCGTGTGGTTTTGCGCGGCCGCTTTCTCGCAGGCCGCCACCGGCGATTCGCAACTCATGCCCAGCCAGCGCGGTGGACAGCCATTTGCTCTCCTCGATCAGTCCAAATGGACTGATGCGCGACTCGGCTTCACCGAGCGCACAACGGCTGATCTTCCCGCGCTCTTACGTGAAGCGCTCGCGAAGACGGGTGAGTTCGGCGCCATCGGAGGCGCGCGCGAGCAACTCGAGGAGACCGTTTCCCTGGCGCGATTTGACCTCAACGGGGATGGCAGCCCCGAATATTTTGTCCGCTGCCCGGCGGAGAGCGGCAACGGAGGCTCCTGCTACATGGTCTTCCAACTCCAGAAGAAAGGATACGTGCGCATCGTCGACATTTTTGGCCAGGGCTTTTCCTTGGGGCGCCGCGCGAACGGATACTACACCATTCACAGCGAATCCCGGGTCGGTCCCGGATCGCGGCATGGGAACGTCCTTCGGTATGCTAGAGGCGCCTACCACCTGCAGACTATTCCATGGAAAGTCGATGAGCAGGGGGACTGGGTTAGAAAAGACCGGCGCTAAATGGCACTGCCGGCGCTAACACGATCTAGGATCGTACCTCCAACCGCCGCAGCACCTCCGGATACAGCCGGTGTTCCTCCACCTGAATCCGCGCGTGAAGCGAAGCCGGCGTATCATCCGGCAGCACGGGCACCTCGGCCTGTGCGATGATTTCACCCGTATCCATGCCCGCGTCCACGTAGTGCACGGTGCAGCCGCTCTTCGTTGCGCCGGCAGCGACGGCCTGCGCCCAAGACTCCAGCCCGGGAAAAGCGGGCAACAGCGAGGGGTGGATATTTAAGATGCGCCGCGGGAAAGCTTCGAGCAGCGGTGATTTCACCATGCGCATCCAGCCGGCGAGTACCACCCACTCGACGCCGGCAGCCTGCAGGAGAGAGACGAGTTGCTGCTCCACCTCGGGCTCCAGCTTGGTGCGAAAGCGGCCTGGGGGGAGAAATTGCGCGGGGTAACCGCGCTCTTTGGCCAGCGTCAAAATCCCCGCATTTTCCACGTCGCTCAACACCAACCGCACGTCGGCGGAGAGTTCGCCGGCGGCAATCGCATCGGCGATGGCGCGGAAGTTGGAGCCTTTGCCGGAGCCGAGAATGCCGAGGCGCAGTGGTGTAGCCATGTGCGCTGCCATGTGCGCCGGAGTGGCGGAACCGTCAAGCGCCGCCTGCTCTTATATGCGCCATTTGGCATACATTATTCGCGCGGAATGCATTACGCCAAAGCCAAGAAACAAGCGCCCTTGCGGATGGTTGGAGCAGCGAGTAACTCTCTCACCACCATGTCTGACGCCGCTGCGCGCAATCCCGTTCCGCCAATTTCCCTGACGATTCCCCGTCCGGTGGCTCCACCGCGCTATCGGCAGCCAAAGAAGAATATCCCGCAGACCCCTGAGGAGCGGCAACATATCCTGCAAACGGTGCGAAACTATGTGGCGGAATTCTCCCCCACCCCTCCGGTGCCGATGGCCGAGCTCAGCGTGCATGCGGACCGCGTGGTGCAGCACCTCGGGTGCAATCCCATTTACCGCGACTACATCGGCGTACTCATTAACAATGAGCTCTGGCGCGAACAACTCGCCGCCGTGCCCTTCGAGCGCCGCCTGTTGCTCATGCCGAAGTGCCTGCGCCTGGAGAGCAAATGCCCGGCGCCCTTCGATGAATTCGGCCTGCTCTGCAAACAGTGCGGCCAGTGCAGCATCCAGGATCTGCAAAATGAAGCGGAGCGCCTCGGCTATGCAGTGCTCGTGGCGGAAGGCAGCGCGATCGTGATGTCACTCATCCAAACCGGGCAAATCGAGGCCATCGTGGGCATCAGCTGCCTGAGCGTGCTGGAGCGCAGCTTTCCCTACATGGAGGCTGCGGCCATTCCCGGTGTGGCCGTGCCGTTATTGCAGGATGACTGTATCGACACCACCGTGGATCTCGATTGGGTCTGGGACTACATCCATCTCACTGCGGAGGATTCGACGCGCCGGCTCGATCTCGGCGAACTCCGCCGCGAGGTGGAGACGTGGTTTGACGCCGCCGCGCTGCAGGATCTCATCGGCCCGCCGCAGGACGAGACGGAGCGCATCGCCCGCGCCTGGCTCGCCCGCGCCGGCAAACGCTGGCGGCCCTTCCTCGCCGTGGCCGCCTGGCGCGCGCTCGCCGGGCCAGAGGCCGAATTGCCCGCCGATTTGAAAAAGGCCGCCGTGGCTATCGAGTGCTTTCACAAGGCCTCACTCATCCACGACGACATCGAGGACGGCGATGCCACCCGTTACGGCGAAGCAACGCTGCACACGGAATATGGCGTGCCCGTGGCGCTGAATGTCGGCGACCTGCTCATCGGTGAAGGCTACCGCCTGCTCGGCGAATGCCGGCTCAGCGCGGAGCAGCGCGCCGCCATGCTCGCCGTGGCCGCCGAAGGCCAGCGCGAACTCAGCCGCGGCCAGGGCGCCGAGTTGCTCTGGGCCCGCACGCCCGAGCCGCTCACGAGCCTGCAGGTGCTCGACATTTTCCGCAAAAAGACGGCGCCGGCCTTCGAGGTGGCGCTTCGGGTCGGTGCGATCTACGCCGGCGTGGAGGAGCACGATGAGGTGCGCGATGTCCTGCACGCCTACAGCGAGGCGCTCGGGATCGCCTACCAGATCCGCGACGATCTCGATGACCTCGGCCAAACGAAGGACACGAGCGATATCGCCGGCCTGCGCCCGAGCCTGCTGCTCGCCACCGCCCACGAACGCGCCGAGTGCGAGTATCGCAAACTGACCAGTGCCCTGTGGTCCCGCCATCTGCCCGAAGGCGCGCAGGTGAGCAGCGTGGAGGAAATGTACCGGACGCTCAAAGTCGATGAACGCTGCCGAGAACTCCTCGAGCGCTACAAAGAGGAAGCCATCCGCAGCCTCGCCACACTGGAGAATCCCAGCCTCAAAGGCCTGCTCCGCCGCGTCCTCGGCAAGATTTTCAACGACACGGAAATCAAAGGCTGGTGCAAGGAATTCGAGGCGAAGAACCTCCTCGGCGTCGCGGCCGCGGAAACCGCCCTGGAAAAGGCGCCCGAGCCGGTAGTCGTGTCACGGCTGTAGTGCGCTGAGAGCCGGAGGCGCGAATCGAAATTAGCCGGTGGCGTAAGCCACCGGACGACAACACCAAGATCCCAAACCCCGGAGGGGCGGTAGCACCGCCGAGATCGGTTTCGGAAAATGTTGTGCCGCTCTCCGCAGCCTTCCGGCTAAGGCTAGAGACGCACACAGCATCGCGAGCGACCGTAGTTCTTCTTGAACTGCTCTACACCAGCGGCTCAATCCCGCGCAGCGTGGAGAAACTCACCTCACGCATGATACGCAAAAACTCCTCCATATATGCGACTCGCGCAGCCGCGGTGGTGGTCGCCGCGTAGAGCCGACTCTGCAGCCCATTCTTCCCGACAGGCTTGGGCACGACATAGCTCCGATCCAAAAACGGCTGCACCGCCCATCCCGGCAGCGCCGCCACGCCGCGGCCGCTGGCAACGAGTTGCAGAATGGCCACCGTCAGTTCCGTCTTGCGGCGCGCCGGATTAATTTTGGCTGGCTGCAAGACTTCGCGCACGAGATCGAGCCGGTCGTCCGGAATCGGATACGTCACGAGCGTCTCGTCCTTGAAATCGCGCGCGGTGAGGTAGGGCTTGCGCGTGAGCGGATGGTGCCGCGAGAGCAGCGCCAGCACTTCGTAGGCGAAGAGTGGGTGGAAGGCCACATCCGGCCGCTTCAGCGCCCGCGAGACGATCACCAGATCCGCCCGATTCTCGCCCAGCAGGCCGATGGGATCGGCGTGAAAGCCCGAGACGAGATCCAGTTCCACTTGCGGCCAGTGCTCGCGAAAGGCATCCATCGCCGGCATCAGCCAGTCGAAGCACGAGTGGCACTCGACCGCGATGCGCAGCTGTCCGGCTTGCCCCTGCGCGATGCGTGCGAGGTCGCGCTCCCCGTCCTGCACGCAGCGCGTCACCTCGTAGGCGAGTTCGACGAAGCGCTGGCCCGCCGCCGTCAGTCGCAAGGGATCACTCTTTCGCTCAAAGAGCTCGAGGTCGTAGTGCTCCTCCACGGCGCGGATCTGGTGGGAGACCGCAGGCTGCGAGAGGTGCACGTGCTTCGCGGCCTTGGAGAGGTTCCCGGTTTCCGCGAGAGCGACGATGGTTTTCAGGTGGCGCAGTTCGAGCATGCCGCCAATCGCATCATAAACGCGGTGAATGATGAACCCAAAAACGTTGCGTTATGAGAATGGCCACGGTCCCGGCAGCATGGTCCGAATGAACAAAGTGCTCCATACTCATAATCTCGGTTTTCCCCGCATCGGCGAGCAGCGCGAACTCAAGCGCGCCACGGAGGAATATTGGAAAGGCGGCCTCGCCGAGGAGGAACTTATTCGCACGGGCGCGGAACTCCGACGCGCCCATTGGCTGAAACAAAAGGCGGCTGGCGTCGACCTCATTCCCTCCAACGATTTCAGCTTCTATGATCAGATGCTCGATCAGAGCTGTCTGCTCGGCAATGTGCCGGCGCGCTTCGACTGGCCAGGCGGCGAAGTGGATCTGGCACTCCAGTTCAAAATCGCACGCGGGGCCGGCGGCGCGCACGGGGCCGATTGCGCCTGCGGCCACGGCGGCGCCACCGCGAGCGAGATGACCAAATGGTTCGACACCAACTACCATTACATCGTCCCGGAGTTTCGCGCCGACACCTCCTTCGCCCTCAGCACCAGCAAGCCGTTTGACGAATTTGCGGAAGCGCTCGCTCTCGGGATCGTAACCAAGCCCGTGCTCATTGGCCCACTGACCTATCTTTTCCTCGGCAAGAGCCAGGATGAAACCTTCGATCGGCTCGCTCTGCTGGAACGCCTCTTGCCCGTTTACGCGCAAATCCTCCAGCGCCTCGTGGCCCAAGGCGCAGAGTGGGTCCAATTGGATGAGCCCATTCTCGCGCTCGACCTCGATGCCGATTGGCAGGCCGCCTTCGCCGCTGCTTATCGGCAACTGCATCTTGCCGCACCCGACGTGAAGCTGCTGCTCGCCTCCTATTTCGGCGAACTTCGTGAGAACATCCCGTTGGCCGCCAGCCTGCCCGTGGATGCGCTCCACATCGATGCCACGCGGGCCGAGGGCGAACTCGACCAACTCATCGCGCAGCTGCCATCGCCGATGATTCTTTCCGTTGGCGTCGTCGATGGACGCAACATTTGGAAGAATGATTTCGCACACTCGCGCGTCCTGCTGGATCGCGCCCGGGCGGCGCTGGGCTCCTTGCGCGTGTGGGTCGCGCCATCGTGCTCGCTGCTGCATAGTCCGGTTTCCCTGCGCAGCGAGACGGCTTTGGACGCCGAGCTGAAAAGCTGGCTCTCGTTTGCCGAGGAGAAACTCACCGAGGTCGCGACGCTCGCCCGCCTGGGCACCGGCGCGGGCGATCCGCTCGCCATGCACGCCAATCAGGTCGCGGTGCTTTCGCGCCGGGCGAGCGGCCGCATCCATCGCCCAGAGGTCAAGGCTCGCTCCGAGTCGGTGACTGCCGAAGACAGCCACCGCTGCTCGCTCTTTGCCGAGCGCCAGGAAAAGCAGCAGGCCGCACTCCATCTCCCTCTTTTCCCGACGACCACCATCGGCTCCTTTCCACAGACGAGGGACGTCCGCAATGCCCGGGCCCGCTGGAAGAAGGGCGGACTTTCCGACGCCGCCTATGCGACGATCTTGCAGCAGCAGACAACGGCCTGCATTCGCCTCCAGGAAGAGATCGGCCTCGATGTACTCGTGCACGGCGAATTTGAGCGCAACGACATGGTGGAGTACTTTGGCGAGCAACTCGACGGCTTCACTTTCACCGCAAATGGCTGGGTGCAAAGCTACGGCTCCCGCTGCGTGAAGCCGCCTATCATTTTCGGCGACGTGCGCCGGCCCAAAGCCATGACCGTGGCGTGGTCCACTTTCGCCCAGTCGCTCACCGCGCGGCCCATGAAAGGGATGCTCACCGGCCCCATCACCATTTTGCAGTGGAGCTTCGTCCGCGACGATCAACCGCGCCGCGATACCGCGCGGCAAATCGGCCTCGCCGTGCGCGACGAGGTGCTCGACCTCGAAGCCGCCGGCATCCGCGTGATCCAAATTGATGAGCCCGCGCTCCGTGAAGGCCTGCCCTTGCGCCGGAGCGATTGGCCCGCGTACCTCGCCTGGGCCACGGAGGCCTTCCGGCTCTCCGCATCGGGGGTGCGCGACGAAACGCAGATCCACACCCACATGTGCTACTGCGAGTTCAACGATATCATCGACTCCATCGCCGCGCTCGATGCCGATGTCATCTCCATCGAGACCTCGCGCTCCAACATGGAGTTGCTCCAGGCCTTCACCCACTTCCGCTATCCAAACGAGGTTGGCCCCGGGGTGTGGGACATCCACTCCCCGCGCGTGCCGACGGTGGAAGAAATGACCTCGCTCCTGCAAAAGGCGGCGGCGGTTTTGCCCGTGCGCAATCTGTGGGTGAATCCCGATTGCGGGCTGAAGACGCGTGGCTGGGAAGAAACGAAAGCCGCCTTGAAAAACATGATCGCCGCCGCGCGTGGCCTGCGCGCGCAAACCGCCGAAGCCCAGAGCGCCAGCCCCCGGGCCTGACCGCGCCTCCACGTCATGCATATTCAAGACATCCTGGCGGCGAACGAAACGACGTTCTCGTTCGAGTTCTTCCCGCCGCGCACGCCGGAAAGCAGCGAGCGCCTCTCGCAAACGATCGCGGAACTGGAGCCCTTCGCACCCGCCTTCGTCAGCATCACCTATGGCGCCGGCGGCACCACGCGCGAACTCACGCCGGATCTCGTGCTTCGCCTGCGCCGCACCACCGCGCTCGATCCCATTCCGCATCTCACGTGCCTGGGCCATACCGAGCACGACATCGCCGCCATGCTGGAGCGCTACGCCGCTGCCGGCGTAAGCAATCTCCTCGCGCTGCGCGGAGATCCGCCGACCGGCGCACCCATGCCCGCGGGCTCCCTCGCGCGCGCCGCCGACCTCGTGCGCACCATCCGCCAATTCGCACACCCGGCGGATCGCCGTGGCTTCGGCATCGGCGTCGCGGGCTTTCCCGAGGGCCATCCCGGCATGCCGAATCGGCTGAAGGAAATGGACTACCTGAAAGCCAAGGTGGACGCCGGCGCCGACTACATCTGCACCCAGCTCTTTTTCGACAACCACGATTTCCACGACTTCCGCGACCGCTGTGAACTCGCCGGCATCCGCGTGCCCATCCTCGCCGGGCTCATGCCCGTGACGAGCCTGCGCGGTCTGCATCGCATGGCCGACCTCGCGGGCGGCGCGCGTGTACCCGCGCGGCTGCTCAAAGCACTGCAACGCGTGGACGACACCGATCAAGAAGTAGCGCGCATCGGCATCCATCACGCCACGGAACAATGCGCCGACCTGCTGCACCACGGCGTCGCCGGCCTTCATTTTTACACCCTCAATCAATCAACCCCGACAAAGGAAATCCTTTGTCGGCTCGGTCATCGCGAAGGCCAGAAAGCCGCGGCTGGCTTTAGCGCAAGCCAGCCAGGCGGGACTGAATCGCCTCCGCCAGCTTCTCGCTCACCGCGGATAGTCCCCGGACAAACCGCGCAAACGGCACCACCCGCCCTGGATGCATCGCGAGCCACGCCAGCAGGCGAAACGGCCGCGGCCGCTGCCGCCTGAAATCGTACCAGACGACAAACGGCACCGGCAGCGCCTGCTCCGCCGTGTCGCTAATGGCCCGAATGGCCGTAAAAGCGCTCCCCCACTCCCGGCATTTCGCCAGCGTCTCCGTCTCCATATCCACCGCCACGGCGCCCGTCTCACGGTACAGGGCCGCCTTCCCCGCCACCGTCTCCACTGGCATCGGTCGCGAGATGATCTTCCGTTTCCCCCCCACCGCAAATTCCTGCACCACCACATCTGCAACGGCCAGTTCCGGCGCCAGCGCCCCGGCGAACCCCGCGCCAATCCAATGCCGAATTCCCGATTGCCTTCCAAACTCCTCCACCGCCTGTTCCGCCGCTTCCGGCCCGATGCCCGTGTGCACCACCGCAATCCGCTGCCCGCCTAACTGCCCCACCTTCACCTCTCCGATTTCCACCTCGGTGAGGCGTTTCCTCAAGCCGCGACTCTCCTCCGGGCGGGCAAAACTAACAACGATTGGCGGGAAATCAGGCATGCGTGCGCGTGAATCGTCAATTTTTAGGCACTTTCCGCAAGCCGCGAACAGCTTTCCGACAAATTTTTCCGCGAGACGGCTAAATATTCACCCGTCACGCAATCGAGGGTTGCACGTTTTTTGCGCGTCCTTAACATAGCGGTTTGTGTTTGTAGTGCTCGCACTGCCCTCAGGGTGCGGGTATTGCTGAGAGTTGAAAACCCGTAGTTTGAACCCGTTCGCTTTTATCACGTATGGCCACTGCCGCTAAATCCAAGGACGCTGAAAAATCGGTCGCTAAAGAAGTCGATTTTTCCAAGGCACCCATCAATGCCAAGCTGACCCCGGAGCAAAAGCTGAAGCTGCTCTCGGAGATGGTGCGCATCCGTCGTTTTGAAACGGAATCCAACCGCCAGTACGAAGCCAAGAAAATGGGTGGCTTCCTGCATCTTTACAGCGGCCAGGAGTCGGTCGCCGTCGGCTGCGTCTCTCTGATGGGCGACGACGACCACGTCATCACCGCCTACCGTTGCCACGGCCATGCTCTCGCAGTTGGAATGTCCATGAACGAGTGCATGGCCGAATTGTTTGGCAAGGCCACCGGCTGCTCCAAAGGCAAGGGCGGCTCCATGCACTTTTTTGCACCCGATAAGAATTACTGGGGCGGCCACGGCATCGTCGCCGGCCAAACTCCGCTCGGCCTCGGACTCGCCTACGCCCTGAAATACAAGGGCGTCAAAGGCGCCGCCATGTGCTTCATGGGCGATGGCGCGGTGAACCAGGGCTGCTTCTTCGAAAGCCTGAACATGGCCTCCCTGTTCAATATTCCCGTCGTCTACATTATTGAAAACAACGGCTACTCCATGGGCACCAGCGAGGCCCGCAGTTCCGCGTTCAAGAACTGCCTCGCCCAGCGGGCCGAAGGGTTCAATATGAATTGGAACGTCTGCAACGGCACCGACATCCTGGAAGTACGCGCCGCCGTGTACGACGTGCTGGAACTCGCCCGCAACGAGAACAAGCCGTCCATCCTCGAGATCGACACCTATCGCTACAACGGCCACAGCGTCGCCGACGCCAACCACAAAGGCGGCTACCGCAACAAGGAAGAGATCGCTTTCTACAGGCAGAACCACGACCCCATCACCGTTTTCAAAAATCGCCTCATCGCCGAGGGCATTCTCACCGAGGAAGCATTCGAGCAACTCGAGGAAGCCGCCGGCGCCGAAGCCGAGGCCAGTTCCGTCTTTGCCGAAGAAAGCCCCTACCCCTCGGAAGCAAGCATCACCGAGGACGTCTATTACGAGGTGGACCGCCAGACCGAGGCCGGCCGCACCGGACGGCATTTCTTCAACGAGTAAGACGGCCCCCCGGCCCGTCCGCTGGCGAGCCCATCGCCATCGCCCATGAAGTCCAACAAATCCGCCATTGCCGTTTCACTGCTCATCATTGCGCTGGGCGTGGCGTGGCTTGTCGACAAGCTGAATGTCACCCCCGGCTTGGATTGGATTTGGATCACTGGCCTCTTCGTGTCCGGTCTGCTGCTGCTCACCGTCGCGGGCATCGACCGTTTTAATTTCGTCGTCGGCGTCAGCCTCATCGCCTGCTCCTTCCTCTCCGCCTTGCGGCAGTGGGGAAAACTGACGGGCGATCTTGTCCCCCCCATTCTGGCCACCACGGTCGGCGTGCTGCTTTTTCTCGCGCACCTCTTCCGCCTTCCCTCCAGCAAAGCCTCCGCCGACCGCGAATCGGCCAACCTGTCGAAATGAGGAAGTTCCTTCTACTTCTTGTTTTGCTCGCTTTCGCTCTCCCGGCCTTCGCCGCGCCGAAGACGGCAAAAAAGGAGGACGCTCCCGCCGAGGAGAAAATCAATTTCGACCTGCCGCGCTGGGTCGTCATCCTCGGGGTCTACAAGGACTTCCCCGAAGCCAAGGCCGACGCTCAAAAGTTTTCCAAGGCGGGCAAAATCCCCTTCTCCATGCGCGGGAATATCTTCGACAAAAAGGGCCTGCACTACCCGAAGAATTTCGAGGACGAGCTGTATGCCGGCGAATACCTCGCCCGCCGCGGCAACGCCACCCGCGAAGGCGACAAGGAGCTGGAGGAGCACCTCTCCATCGAGCGCTCCGACGGCTACCAGGGCTTCGCCAAAGGCTACTACATCGTCGTCGGCACCATCGCCGAAACTTCGAAGGACGGCCTCGCGCAAGCCGAGCGCTTCAAAGCTTTCGCCCCCGATACCTACGTCAAAAAGACCACCATCTACATGGGCTGCCTGCACTGAGCAGCACCCGCAAAATCCTCAACCCGTTTCACAATCATGGCACTCATTTCATACCGCGACGCCCTCAACCAGGCCTTCGACGAAGAACTCGCCCACGACCCGAATGTCGTCCTCATGGGTGAGGAAGTCGCCGAATACAATGGCGCCTACAAAGTCACCCAGGGCCTCTGGAAAAAATGGGGCAGCAAGCGCGTCGTCGATACGCCCATCTCCGAGGCCGGCTTCATCGGCATGGGCATCGGCGCCTCCATGCTTGGCATCCGCCCCGTGATGGAGCTCATGTTCTGGAGCTTCGCCACCGTGGCGTGGGACCAAATTATCAACAATGCCGCGCAAGTCCGCTACATGAGCGGCGGCCTCATCAATTGCCCCATCGTCGTCCGTGGCCCCGCCAATGGCGGCACCAATGTCGGCGCCACGCACTCGCACAACCACGAGAACTTCATGGCCAACGTACCCGGCCTCAAGGTCGTCTGCCCCGCCACCGCCTACGACGCGAAGGGCCTCATGAAGTCCGCCATCCGCGACAATGACCCCGTCATGTTCCTCGAGAGCACGCTGCTCTACGGTGAAAAGGGCGAGGTGCCGGAAGAGGAATACCTCATCCCGCTCGGCAAAGCCGACGTGAAGCGCGAGGGCTCCGATATCTCGCTCATCGCCCACGGCCGCGCCGCGCTTACCGCGCTGAAGGCCGCCGAACTCCTCGCGGCCGAGCACAACATCAACGCCGAGGTCATCGATCTCCGCAGCATCCGCCCGCTCGATGAGGAAGCTATCCTCAACAGCGTGCGCAAAACGCACCGCGCCGTCTATGTGGAGGAGTCCAAGCCCTTCTGTGGCATCGGCGCCCAAATTTCCTCGCTCCTGATGGAAAAAGCGTTCGATGATCTCGACGCCCCGGTTCTTCGTGTCACGCCGATCGACGCCCCCGCCATCTACTCGCCGGAGCTTGAGAAGCGCCAACTGCCGCGCCCGCTCGACGTCGTTGAGAAGGTGCTGAAGATTTGCTAAGTCGGCTAAAGCCCGTCGTCGCCGTTCATTCGCAGCGCCAACGCCATCAACGGCGAGAAGCTGCGCCGCATTCTCCATGAGTTGCCATGATGGGCCTGCAAAATTCGGCTTCGGCTGTTCTCGGCCCACTTGGCCATCTACGTCTCAGGAAGAGTCCAGCGTCCGTGGCCGTTAGGCCAATTTCGATAGCCGGATTATCTTGATCGATTGCCCAATCCACATCAGGAATCCTTTCTTTTCATTCCTCCAAGTCCCTGAAGGTCACCCCAATCGTAGGCTTGAGAAACGGCGAACGCCCTCCGCTGAATCTCAACAATTCGTTACTACTCAACACATTCCAAATCCTCCCGCCGCAACCAATTGGTACAATACCAGCTAAGCGCAAGGGCCGCTCATTTATTGATTAACCTTCATGCGCATTACGGCCCAACGTCACTTCTGGCTGAACACCCTTCTGGTGGTGTGGCTGGCTGGCTTGGTCTTGGGGGGGCGGGCTCTCTGGGTTTACTCTGTTACGCCGGGCAAGGCCGACCTCACGCCGGCCCAGTGGCCAGAACAGGCGCCCATCGTCCGGAAACCCGGACAGGCGACGCTCGTGCTGCTCGCTCATCCGCATTGCCCTTGCACGCGTGCGAGCCTCGCGGAACTGGCAAAATTAGTGGAACATAACGAGGCCGATACCTGGATCCTCTTCCTCCGCCCGGAAGGCGCGCAGCCTGGCTGGGAAAAAACCTCCTTGTGGGAAACCGCCGCCGCCATCCCCGGCGTTCATGTTTTGGCGGATACCGACGGGACGGCCGCCCACGTTTTTGGTGCGGAAACTTCCGGCCATGTCCTGCTCTACGATCCGGCTGGCCGGCTGCAATTCAGCGGAGGCATCACGGCTGCGCGCGGCCATGAGGGCCCCAGTGCCGGCGGCGCTTCGGTGCTCGCTGCGCTGCACGGCGCAGCCATCCCGCAGCACCAAGCTCAGATTTTCGGTTGCCCCCTGCAATGCCAGGAGACAACTCAATGACGCAAACCACCCGTCCCCACACCTCCCCCACCCCTTCCGCCATCGCGCTTTCCTCCGATGCGGAACCCATTTACCGGGAGCGCCTGCTGGAGCGTCGCCGCGAGGCCAATGCCATCTTCCTTTGGCTGCTGCCGGCCCAATGGCTTTTTGCGCTGCTCCTCGCTTTCACCGTTTCGCCGCGGGCCTGGGCTGGTCTTTCGAGCACGGTCCATCCCCATGTCTGGGCGGCGCTCCTCGGCGGCGGCTTAATCGTAAGCGCGCCGCTCGCCTTCATCCGTTGGCGGCCTCAGGACAAGATCACGGGCCACGTGGTCGCCATCGCGCAGATGCTCTTTTCCGCGCTGCTCATCCATCTGACCGGCGGTCGTCTGGAGACCCACTTTCACGTCTTCGGCAGTCTCGCGATTTTGGCGTTCTATCTCGACCGCTCCGTCCTGCTGACCGCGACCGCGGTCGTTGTTTCGGATCACCTGCTGCGCGGGCTCTTCTACCCAGAGTCGGTTTATGGTGTCTCGACCGCCGGATGGTGGCGGTCCCTGGAGCACGGGGGCTGGGTCCTCTTCGAAGTCCTGTTCCTCGTCTACTTCGCGCACCGTACGTTCCGGCGCACGCTGCGCCTGGCCGCCGAATCCGCCGCGTCGCAGCAGGCCTTGAAGGAAAGCGAACATCGGTTCCGATTGGTCATTGAAACTGCGTACGACGCCTATGTCGCCATGGATGCCGACGGGCTGATCGCCGGCTGGAATGAGCAGGCGGTCAAAACCTTCGGCTGGACCAGCGCCGAAGTCATGGGCGAATCCCTCGCGGACCGGATCATTCCCGAGCGCTTTCGGGAGGCTCATCGCCGCGGCATGGCACGCTTCCTTCAATCGCGCGAAGGAAAGGTCCTCAACCAACGACTAGAACTCTTCGCCCTCCATCGCAATGGATCCGAATTCCCGGTGGAAATGACCATCTCCGCGGTCCGCTGCGGTGAGACCTATCTTTTCAACGCCTTCCTCCGCGACATCACCGAGCGCCGCGAAGCCGCCCGGCAGCGGGAAGACATGCACCGCCAGTTGCTGGAAACCTCACGCCAGGCGGGGAAAGCCGAGGTGGCCGTCGGCGTGCTGCACAATGTCGGCAACGTCCTCAACAGCGTGAATGTCTCCGCCGGCATGATTCACGACACCGTTCGCAATTCGAAGGTGGCTGCACTCGGAGAAGTGGTGGAATTGCTTCGTTCGCAGGATGGTGGGCTCGCGGAGTTCTTGGCGAACGATCCGCGCGGCCGCCTGATTCCCGACCTGCTGGGCCGGCTGACTGACAGCCTGCGCGCCGAGCAGACCCGGCTCACCTCGGAAGCCAGCTCTCTGGTTTCCCATATCGGACACATCCGCGAAACCGTGTCGCTGCAGCAGAGCCACGGTTCTATTTCAGGAGTGGCGGAAAAACTGGCGGCCGCCCAGCTCATCGAAGACGCGCTCAAGCTCGAAGGCTCCGCCATGGTCCGTCACGGCATTAACGTGCAGCGGGAGCTGGAGCCCGTTCCGCCGATGATTGGCGACCGGCATAAGACGCTGCAGATTCTCGTGAATCTCCTCCGCAACGCCAAACAGGCCATGGCCACCAACGGCGCCCGGGGAAAACAACTGACGCTGCAGGTCCGGCACGCGGAAGGTGGTCCCGTCCGCATGATCGTACGCGACAATGGCACCGGCATCCCGGCGGAAAATCTCAGCCGCATCTTTAATCACGGTTTCACCACCAAGCCCAGCGGGCACGGCTTTGGCCTCCACATCAGCGCCCTGGCCGCTCGCGAAATGGGTGGCACACTGACTGCGGAGAGCGATGGCGCCGAGCAAGGCGCGTCCTTCACGCTCGAACTGCCGCTCGCTCCAGCCGAGGCTCCCCGGCCCACCAACGGCGGCCCTGTCGCCCCGCCCTCTTTCCCGCCCTCCGTCTCCCCGACACCAGTCCTCACCGCAAACGAGCCATGACGAATTCGGGCATCAACAATCGCATCCTCATCATCGACGACAATCCCGCCATTCACGAGGATTTCCGAAAAATCCTCGTGGCCGCCGGCGGCGGCGATTCGGGCATCGACGACCTGCTCGGTGCCGTGCTCGGCAAAAGCGAGAAGCGACCGGCACAAATTACTTTCGAACTCGACAGCACCTATCAGGGAATCGAGGGACTGGCTAAAGTGGAGGAAGCTCTGGCGGAGGGCCGGCCGTACGCCCTCGCCTTTGTGGATATCCGCATGCCTCCCGGCTGGGATGGCGTCGAAACCATCACGCGCCTCTGGGCCTGCGACCCGGCGTTGCAGATCATCATCTGCACGGCGTACTCGGACTATTCGTGGCAGGAGATTGTCGACAAACTCGGCAACTCCGATCGGCTGGTCATCCTCAAAAAGCCCTTCGACAACATCGAAGTCCTGCAGCTCGCGCACGCCATGACCAAGAAATGGAGCGTCACGCGGCAGGCGGCGGCCAAGTTCGAGGAGCTCGATCGTCTCGTGCGCGAGCGCACCAATGAGCTGCAGGTTTTAAATCGCGATCTGGCCCAGGAAATTTCCGAACGCGAACAAATGGAGGTTGCCCTGCGCGTGTCGGAAGAGCGGCTCGCCCGGGCCTTCGACGCCTGCCCTCTGCCGACAGCCATTTTGCAAGTTTCCGACCAGCGCGTGGTGCAGGCCAATCCCGCCCTGCTCTCCGCCATGGAACGGACGTCGGAGGAAGTTGTGGGCCGTTCTTTTTGGGAAACCTGCCTTGAGGCCCCGGAAGAGTTTCGCCAGACCACGGCCGCCCGTCTGCACCGGGGCGAAGCGCTCCGGCGGCATGAGTGCGAATTTCATCCCAAGAGCGGCGACCGTCGCCGCGGGATGCTATGGATGGAACCTTTCGCCCTCGCCGCCGGCCCGCACGTGCTGGCCATCCTGCAGGACGTGACCGATCAGAGCGTGCTCGAGCTGCAAATGCGGCAGGCCCAAAAGATGGAAGCCGTGGGCCATCTCGCCGCGGGTGTGGCGCATGATTTCAACAATCTGCTCACCGTGATCCACGGCCATTCCAGCATGCGCCTGCGCAGCACCAACCTGGATCGCAAAATGGCGGACTCGCTGGCCGCCGTCCAGCAGGCCGCCGAGCGCGCGTCGGATCTCACGCGCCAGCTCCTGGCCTTCAGCCGTAAACAAGTGATGGAAAAAGGGCCGCTTTGTCTCGCGGCCGTCGTCACCAATATCTCGGCCATGCTTACGCGGTTAATCCCGGAGAGCATCCACCTGCACTTCACGCACACTTCATCGCGTCTCTCCATCTTTGGCGATCGCTGCAATATCGAGCAGGTGCTCTTGAATCTCGTGGTGAACTCGCGCGACGCCCTGCCCAAGGGCGGAGACATCTTCGTCAGCACCGAAATCGCGGAAATCAACGCGACGCACAAGCGGCGCTCACCCGAGGCCCGCGTCGGCCGCTTCGTCTGCCTGCAAGTGCGCGACAATGGCAAGGGCATGGAGGAAATCGTCCTCCGCCGCATTTTCGAACCCTTCTTCACGACCAAGGAAACCGGGCAGGGCACCGGCATGGGGTTGGCCACCGTCCATGGTATTGTGAAGCAGCACGACGGCTGGATCGAAGTGGAGAGCGCCCCCGGCGCTGGGACAACCTTCCGCATCTACTTCCCGCTCACCGATTCGACGATTGAAGTCACGCCCGCACCGCTGCCCGTGGCCACCAAGCCCGTAACGGGGCGCACCATTCTTTTGGTAGAAGATGACGGCGACGTGCGCACGCTGGCCAAGCACGTGCTCGAAGAGGCTTCCCTCCGCGTCATCGAAGCCCCGGACGGTCCCGCTGCCCTCGTGCTGTGGCAGGAGCACCGTGGCGAAATCGATCTACTGCTGACCGACATGGTCATGCCGGGCGGCATGAGCGGAGCAGATCTCGCCGACCGCATCCGCCGCGATCAGCCGGACCTGCCGGTGATCTTCAGCAGTGGCTACAGCGTCACGTTGTTCAGCGACGACCGCCAGTTCCGCAAGGACGTGAACTATCTTCCGAAGCCGTATCTCTCTTATGAGCTGGTCTCGATCGTCTCCTCCGCCCTCGCCGCGCGGGATACTTCCAGCCGGGCCTCGGCCGCCTAAAGAGAGCGCGCGCCTTACTCGTATCGCAGCGACTCAATCGGATCCAAATTTGCCGCCTTGTACGCCGGGTAGCTCCCGAAAATAATCCCGACCGCCGAGCAGATCACCAGACCCGCGATTGCCCAATCCATCGGGAAGGCCGGCGGCACGTCGAGCACGTAGACCGCCAGCGCATTCGCTCCACCCATCCCGAGCGCAATACCGAGGATGCCGCCGAGTTCGCACAGCACAATCGCCTCCACGATGAACTGCACCATGATGCTGCGCTTCGTTGCCCCCAGCGCGCGCCGCACGCCAATCTCCCGCGTCCGTTCCGTCACGGAGACAAGCATGATGTTCATGATCCCCACGCCCGCCGCCAGCAGCGCGATGGAGCTGATCACCGCGAGCCCCATCCGCACCGCGAAGGTCACATCCTGGAATTGTTTGATCATCGAGTCGCTCGTCTGCACCTCGAAATCATCCTCTTCCCCCGGCGCCACTTTGCGGATGGACCGCAGCACCCCGCGCGCCTGCTCCACCGCATCGCCAATCGTCGCCGGATCCTGCGCCTGGACCAGAATGCTCACATCCCGCCGGCGTCCAAAGCGATTTAGCGCCGTGGTGATGGGGATGATCGCCGCGCCGGTATCCCCCTCCGCCGCCGCGTGCTCAAAGGTCCCGACGACGAAATAGCTGATCGCATCGATCTTGACGCGCTGCCCCACGGCCGAGCCCAGCGGAAAGAGCGTCTTCGCCACGTCCTTGCTCAGCACGCACACGTCGCGCACCGACTCCACATCGGCGTCCACCAGTGACCGCCCATCGACGATGGTAAAATTGCTTGCCGGGAAAAGCCCCGGCGTCCCGCCCTGCACCGAGACATTCGGGGGCGTGGTATTCAGCGGCGACGTGATCTCCCCTTCCCACACCTCCACTTGCAGGCCGACCTGCGGCACAAACGTCGCCGCGATTTTCTTAAAGCGCAGCGCCTGCAGCAGGGTGATTTCCTTGCGGCGGAAAAACTTCATGTAGCCCTCCCTCCCGCCAAAATAGGCCGTTGGCCGCCGCGAGATCACAAACGTTTTGCTCCCGAGTTGTCCGAATTCGTTCTCGATGTTGTTCTGCATCGCCCGCACCGCCGTCATCACCAGGATGATCGAGAAAACGCCGATCAACACCCCGAGCAGGGTGAGCGCCGAGCGCAGCTTGTGCGTGGCGAGCGCGCTAAAGGCCATCGCCACACTTTCGCCGAGACCGGAAAACATCCCCTTCATTCCTTGCGCAAGGCGTCCACCGGTTTCATTCCCGCTGCCCGCCACGCGGGCAGCAGCCCCGAAATAAGGCCCGTGCCAATTGCCACCGCAAATGCCAGCAGCACGATCGAAAAGGAAAACGACACCTGCGGAATGTACTGCCGCGCAATCTCCACCGCCACCCGCGCAATGATGAGCGCAATCACTCCGCCCAGCACACAGATGCTCGCCGCCTCCACGAGGAATTGCAGCAGGATCGTCCGCCGTCGCGCCCCGAGCGCCTTGCGCACGCCAATCTCCTGGGTGCGCTCGGTGACCGACACAAACATGATGTTCATGATCCCGATGCCGCCGACAAACAGCGACAGGCCCGTGATGAAAAAGCCCGCGGTCGCAATGACCATGGATACCTTCTTGAACTGATTCACCAGCGTCTCCTGCTGATTGATGGAGAAATCATCGTCCTTTCCCGGCGGTACTTTGCGAATCTTCCGCAGCACCCCGCGCAGTTCCTCCTTCGTCCCGTCGATATTCGACGGATCGCCCGCCTTCACTTGAATGATGCAGCTGGGATTCGAGCGAAAGGTGCGGGTCATGCATTGGATCGGGATGATGATCTGGTTGTCCAGGCTCATCCGGCCCAGCACGGAGCCTCGCTTCATCAGCGTGCCGATCACTTCGAATGGCATGCCATCGATGCGCAGCCTTTGCCCCAACGGCGATTCGCTGCCGAAGAGTTTCTCCGCGACCTCGGAGCCCACCACACACAGGCTGCGATTCGCATACGCCTCCGTGCGCGTGAGGAACCGGCCGGAAGCGAGTTCAATCCCGCCGGTCACCAGGAGCTGCTCGTTCGTTCCCGTCACCATCACCATGCTCGCCGAGCGGCTGCCATGCGTCACCGAGTCGCTGCCATACACCACCGTTGGCGCAATTCCGCGCACCCCGCCGAGTTCCCGCTCCAGCGTGCGGGCCTGCGCCAGCGAGATTTTTTCCCGCTTCATGATGTCCTGCCACTTGATGTTTGAGTCCGCGAACCACTCCTCCCGCGCCACGTAGAGGACGTCGGTGCCCATGAACGAAATCGCCTCGTGAAAGACCACGTCGAGCGTTTCGAGTGCCGTGGCCATGAGCGTCACCGTCACAATCCCGATCACGATACCCACCGTGGTGAGCACGGATCGCATGAGGTTCGCCCGCAGCGCGCTCCACGAGATCGCGATCCCCTCCCGCAGCTCGGAGAGCAGCTTCATGGCGCCGCCGTTTCGTCGCTGGCCACCAGCCCATCCCGAATCCGGATAATCCGATGCGCATGGCGCGCCACATTCTCCTCATGCGTCACCACGACGAGCGTGTTCCCTTTCGCCGAGAGGCTCGCGAATAATTCCAAAATCTCCTCGCCCGTCTTGGTATCCAGATTTCCCGTCGGCTCGTCCGCCAGCAGGATCGAAGGCTTGTTCACCAGTGCCCGCGCGATCGCCACCCGCTGCCGCTGCCCGCCCGACATTTCATTGGGCCGATGCGACACGCGCTCCGCCAGCCCCACATCCGCCAGCGCGCCCAGCGCTGTCTCCCGCCGTTCGTCCACATCCATGCCCGCATAGATCAACGGTAGCTCTACATTTCGGAGCGCCGTGGTCCGTGGCAGGAGATTGAATGTCTGGAAGACAAACCCGATCTCCCGGTTGCGGATCCCCGCCAACTCATCGTCATCCATGTCCGCCACTGCCTGCCCATTCAGTTCATAGCTCCCGGTGGTCGGGGTATCCAGGCATCCCAAGATGTTCATCAGCGTCGACTTCCCCGAGCCCGATGGCCCCATGATCGCCACATACTCCCCGCGCTCGATGCTCAACGAAACACCCCGCAGCGCATGGACGGTCTCCGTGCCCATCTCATACGATCGCCACACCTCCTCCAGCCGAATGAGGCTCATAGCGCGGCGCTCACTTCCCCTCCTTCCCGCCTCTCGCCTCGCTCCCCAGCTTTACCTTTTTCCCATCCTCCAAATCCTTACTGATCGCCTTGTACCCGCCAGACACCACCTCGTCGCCTTCGCTCACCCCCGACGCGATTTCGAAATAGTCGTTGTCGCTGATGCCCGTCTTCACCGGCACCATCTTCACGTGGTCCCCATCGTGGACAAATACGACCTCGATCGGCTTCACCGGCTCATTCGCTTTTTTATGCCCGGGCTTGTTGCCGGCATCTCCCGCGCCCGCATCGCCGCCTTTCTCCGCGGGCGGCTTGGCCGCGCCACCCGGGGGCAGCCGCGTCGTCACGCTTTGGATTGGAACGGTCAGGACATCCTTCTTCGAGCGCGTCTCGATCTCCGCCGTCACCGACATGCCCGGGCGAAACTGCTCCTTGTCATTCACACGGATGCGTACCTGAAACTTCGGCGCCTCCTGCGAACTGCTGCTGCTACTACTGCTGCTGCCTCCCGCCATCGCGCTCAGCGATGAGCCCTTCGTGGAATTCGCGATCGCCGTCACCGTCCCGCCGAACTTCCGGTCCTTAAACGCGTCCACCTCCAGCCGCACATTCTGCCCTTCTTTGATCAGCACGATGTCGATTTCCCCGATGTCCACCCGCGCCTCCATGTTGTCGAGCTGCGCGATGGTCATCATCTCCGTCCCCATGTTGAACGAGGTCCCCAGCACCCGCTCGCCCAGCTGCGAGTTGAGCTTCGTCACCGTCCCGTCAATCGGGGAAGTGATCGTCGTCTTCGACAAATCGTCCACCGCGCGATCCAGCGCAAACTTCGCCTGGTCCACTTGATGGATGGAATTTTGCAGCCGCAGCTTGGCCACATCGTAGGCCGTTTTAAATTCCTGAAATGCGCTGGCCGTCACCAGCTTGCTGCCGAAAAGTTCTTCGTTCCGTTTGAAATCCGCCGTGGCCTTTTCCAACTCCGCCTCTGCCTGGTTCCGGCTGCCGATTGAAAATTTGTAGTTTGCATCCGCCGAGTTTTTGCTGGCCACGTAGTTGTCCGGCTTGATCTGCACCAGCAGGTCGCCCTTTTTCACCCGCTGCCCCTCCTGCACCGGCAGCGCGGTGATTTCCCCCGCCACCTCGGGACTGATCATGACCTGGATCACCGGCTGAATGCGGCCGCTCGCCACTACCGTTTCCGTGAGATCGCGTTTCGCTGCTTTCTCCACCTGCACCGAGAGCAGTTCCTCCTTCTTCCACAAAAACCTGGAGGCCGCCCAATAGCCGAGGCCGAGCAGGATCAGCAGGATGTAGATCCATTTCCTGCGCTTGCGCTTTCGTGGTTTGGGCATGATGGCGAGGGGTCTTTGGTCACCGAGGAGCGCGCAAAGCGGCCCCACCGTCAAGCTTCCGCAAGGTTGGCAACAGAGTACTCATCCCCTACTTCACCGTAAACAGACGCACCGGCTCCGGCATCCCACGCACGGGGTGGGCCCCCGTATCGATGACCTCCACGCTCCCTTTCAGCTCCCGGCGCGTCTCCTCGGTGAACAGGAGCGGCGCCCCCACCACCTTCGTCATTCCCTCCACGCGCGAGGCCAGATTCACCGTGCTCCCAATCGCCGTGAACTCCAGCCGCGCCGGCGAACCGATGCTGCCCACCACCGCCTCGCCCGTATGCAATCCGATCCCAATCGCCAACGGCACGTCGCCCCGCGCGCTCATCCGCACATTTAGATCCGTCAGCGCCGCCAGCATGTCGCGCGATGCCGCCACCGCTTCATTCACCCGCGCCCCGTCCTCGATCGCCCCGAAGATCGCCATGAAGCCATCGCCCAGGTATTTGTTGATCATCCCTCCGTGCCGCGATTCCACGATGTCCACCATCACGGCGAGAAATTCGTTCAGCCCCGCCACCACTTCGCGTGCCGATAGCCCTTTGCTCCGCGTGGTGAAATTCCGGATGTCCACAAACATCACGGTGATCGTCTCCTCGATGCCACTCAGACAGGCATCGCGCTCCAGCAGCCGCTCCGCCACACGCCGGCCCACATGCAAGCCAAACGTCTGCCGAACACTCTGCGCCGTCCGCAGTTCGCCGATCATCTCATTCACCTCCGCCGCCAAGACACCAATCTCGTCCGCACGTTGGATGGGCACGGTCGATTGAAGGTGCCCGTCCGTCACTTTTACCACTGCGCCGCGTAATTGATCGATCGGATGGGCCACCAGCTTGTCGATGAGCGTCACCGAAAATACGCCGAACCCGATCCCCACCACAGCGACAAACAGCTCGAACCACTCGGACCCCTGCGTCTTCGGCGCAAAGCTCAGCAGCAGCAGCGAGACCAGCGGGCAGATGCACATCGAGACCGCCCACACCATGCCGCGTCCGCGCAGCGAGAGCGGGCGCGCCCCCGGCGTGCGGTCCGGCCGCGCGTTTTGGAAGAACAGTGGAAACAGCCGCTGCTGCGTGCACAGCTCCACGAGAAAGAACGCATGCGTAATCGCGATGAAACCCGACACCGCAAAGGAAATCGGCAGATGCCAGTAGACCCGGCTATCCAGCGCTACCGGACATACCTGCCCCGGGTCGCTCGGCGCCATGGGGGGACACTCGACCGAGGCCAACGCTCCAAGAAAGATCGGGATGCACGCAAACCATGCGATCGCCGCCACAATCGAGGCCGTCCACGGCAAAAAGATCAGTCGCCGCCGCGCCGCATTCAGTCCTTCCTCCGAAATGGCCGTCCTTTGCGCCAGCGCATCCAGCGCCGGGCGTAATTGATAGACGAACCGGTACCAGAAATAGACCCCCGCCGGGTAAATGATCCCATTGCAGAGCACCACCGTCATCGCAAACCGGTGCTTCAGCTCCGGCGTGTTCAGCAGTGGATTCACCACCACCGTGTTGTACCAGATGTTGAAGATGCTCCCAATGATTTGGGGGATGAGCGGCGAAAGCACTGTGGCCAGCAGCGCTCGGCGCGCCGCTTTCAGCGTAGCGTCCATGGCTGGAAGTAATTCATCAAAATCAGCCGTCCCGGCAAGTGCTCCTCCGAATGCATCCGCACCACCTGCGGAAAATCCGTGAGCTGGCCAAAGCGGAAGGGCCGATTCAGCGGACGGAAAAAGTCATCTTGGTGGCTGGGCAGAAAGTACCGGGGCCGCAGGGCCTTAAGCAGCGCCGGCAGCCGCTCCCGGGAATCCTTCAGGGCCACCCCGGCCATGGCCAAATCCACTTTGCCCACCCGCGGCACTGGTCCATCCAGCCGTCCGCCCGAGTCCACGTAGATACGCTTCCCTCCCACCTCGATGAGGAAGGCCAGGGGCACGCCCATCTTCCAGTCACTGGCCTGCGCCGGCGGCGTGTTCTTCTTCACCTCCCCGGGGTAGGGCTCTTTTCCAAAGACACAATCATGCCGGGCCTCGAGGGCCGTCACCTTCCACGGGCCCATCCGCAGAGTCTGGCCAATTTGCACGGCCCGCAACCTCCCCGTCGGCGCTCCAGCCAGTTCGGCCAGCTTTACCGTTGTCGCTGAGCCCACGAGCCGGGCTCCGGTGGCCCGCATTACTTCCGGGATGTCCAGGTTGTGGTCAAAGTGCCCATGCGTCACCAGCACGCCCACCGCTTTCGGTTTCATCTGCGCCAACGCCCAGTGGACCGTCTGCGTCTCCGAGTGCAGCGGAAGCTGCAGGGCCACCCGCCCCAGGCTCGCCCGGGTAAAGTAGGGGTCCACCAGCAGCACGCTGCCATGCCATTCCAATTGATATCCATTCGTTCCCAGATAGGTAATCCGCACTCCCGCGGCCTCTTTCCCATCTGGATCCGAGATATTTGCGGGGCGCACGCGTCCGGAGGCCGCGTCTCCCCCAGAGGGATCCGCAACGAGGAAACGCTGATATTGATCAAGGCCGCCAGCGAGTGTGACCCCCATCAGCAACCAGCACAGTGCAAGGACTCGCAGCATGGTAAACGGTATAGGGAAGGTCTGCGCTGAATTCCAGCGCGAGTCGCGGGGAAATTCCCCCCGCACCAGACAAAGTCACTCTCTTCACACACAGCCCCACCCCCGTCATTCACTTCTTCGCCCCCAACCATTTCATCTTCGCCGAAGAAATTCCGCTGACGTAAATATTTCCGTCTTCCAACAACTGCGGAACCCGTCCCTCCCTGCCCCTCAGGATTCGCATGCGAACAGAGGTGAGGCCCCATCCCAGAGAGCGGTTGGCTCCCACTGTCTGCCCAGGAGCGCTGCCTTGCGCCGCTCGCCGCGATTTTAGGCACAACGCAAAATTGGGGCCACCACGTTGCAGCCGCCATGTTCCTTGGCATCCGATTGACGTGGTTTTTCTCTCATGCCACGCGGTCATTAAAAGCGCACTATTTCCATGCAGAAGGAATGGCGGAAATTTTTAATTCCAATGCAAACTCCTTAATTCCGACGGTTTAAACTACAACACGACCCTTGACACAAATTTCCACCCCTTCCGTCATTATAGAAATTATAACCTTGGCACGGCTCCCGCTTTACCATCCTGCATGATTAGTCTCTCCCGTATGACGGATGTTGACACAGACCATGAAATTACCACCGGCACTGCGGTGGTTTCGCAGCCGAAGTGCTTTGCGGTCACCATCTTTACGCACCGCTACAGCGAAGTGCGAGACTTTTATGTGGATATCCTGAATGCGCATATCCAAACCGAAAAGCCCGGCCGCGTGTGCGAGCTGGAGCTGGCCGGCATGCCGATTTGTCTTCGTTCCGCCGAACACGGCGAACTCGTGAGTTACTTCCACCTCCACCTCATGATCAAGCAGCCTGAAGCGGTTCTCTCCGAGCTCCGCCGCCGCGGCATCATCGTGACCTCGGTCGGTCCGTTCACAAACTTCCGGGACCCGGAAGGCCGCGTTATCAAAATCTCGGAAGAACGCGTGGCGGTGGCCTAAAGATTTCAGCGGGGCGGGTGGGCTAGGTTGGGCTGCTGATGCCTGCTCGTCCCGCGAAAATTTTAATCAGGTTTCCGCGGAGTGGGTGCAAATGGTTGGGCTTAATTTTGCACCTGCTCCGCGGATCCTTTTTTGCCCATTTGTAGCCGCGACCGGGAGGTCGCGGACCGTCGCCCGCATCGCGGCCGATAAGATACTTCAAGGGAAAGTATCTGCCGATAGCTCCCGACCCCGACAATGTCCCTGAGCTTCTCGAAGCGGGTCGGGAGTTCCAAGCATCGCGCGCGAAGCGCCCCTTTAGGACCTCAACCTTTTTTCCCCCGAATACACATTAAACGCCTGGCCGCGGAGAAAGGCCACGAGCGTTTGGTCCCCATGGCGCGCAGCATCGATGGCCAGGCTGGAGGGAGCCCCCAGCGCCACGATCACCGGCACGCCCGCCGCCAGCGCCTTCTGCGCCATCTCGAACGAAACCCGCCCGCTCAGCAGGAGCACGGATTCCGAGAGCGGCAGCCGCCCTTCCCGCAGCGCCCAACCGAGCAGCTTGTCCAGCGCATTGTGCCGGCCCACGTCCTCCCGCAGCGCAACGAGATTTCCCTCGCCGTCAAACAGTCCGCACGCATGCAGGCCGCCCGTCCGGCGGAAAGTGGCCTGCGCCGCGGTGAGCCGCTCCGGCAACAGAGGAAGCACACTCGCGCTTATCAGAAATGCGTTTTCGATTTTGGGAAAGGATTTCAGGGCTTGTTCCAGGGAAGCGGCCCCGCAAACACCGCAGCTGGCATTGGCTACCGCAGCCCGGCGATGGCGCGCGGCGTCGAAGCCCGCGCGGTCGTGCAAAAGCACGTCCACCATACCCGCACGCGGGTCGTCGCCGGGCCGTGCAATGATCTCTGCAATGTCAGACGCCCGGGAAATAATCCCTTCACTCAGCAGCCAGCCCGCCGCCAGCTCCTCGTCCTGCCCCGGCGTGCGCATCGCCACCGACAGCAGTTCGCCCTCCACGCGGATCTCCAGGGCTTCTTCCGTGGCGACGTAATCCGTGCGCGGCCCGAGGCATTGCGCCTCCTGATAGCGGAGGATGTGTTCTTCGCGATCCACGCGGAGAGGATTCCAGAGATGTTAGACGGGGGCAAGTTCGGTGGCCTGTCGTTTCGCGCCGAACCGATCAGGCCCGACACAGAGCGTCGGTATCTATTCAGCCGCTGAAGGGCCAACCAAGGCGCTTGGCTCCGGGACCACGAGGAAGGTCCCCCCTTGGAGAGCGAGCGGAGCGGCTAAACTGGTACGGGCGTCGGACCAAAGAGTACTTAGTTGCGGCATTCTCCCTCAAACTGTGCATCATCCGGGCGATGCGATTCCGCCTGACCAAAGATTTTCTGTTTGAAGCCGCCCAAACGCTGCCGTGCGCGCCCGAGGGGCACAAGTGCCGCAAGATGCACGGACACAGCTTCAAACTGGAGATCACCGTGGAGGGCGAGGCCGACCCGAAGACTGGCTGGGTTTACGACCACGCGGACATCTCCCGCGCCATGAAGCCCCTGCTCGAGGTGCTCGACCACGGCTATCTCAACGAAATCGAAGGCCTGGAAAACCCGACCATTGAAAACATGTGCGCCTGGTTTTGGGCCAAGCTGGCGCCGCAGCTTCCGGGACTGGCGGAGATTGTGGTCCACGAGACGCCGAGCGCGCGGTGCAGCCTGCGGGCACAGTAGGCGGCCCTGAGGGATGCGGCGCTCCGCGCGGCATCGGAAGATTAAGCGCGGAGCGCCAATTTTGAATGCGGACGCCACCGTGATGGCGCCTTCGGCGTTCTGCTTTCGCATGCCGCGCGGAGCGCCGCATCCGCCGAAGATGGCTACTTCGGCTCCACGTGCAGCAGGCCACTCTCCTGGGCGCCGAGGAAGAAGCCATCGATCTCCTGCAGCTTCTGCACGATGATGCCTTTAAACGTCACCACCTTGTGCGTATCGGGGTTGACGAGGCTGCCGGTGACCAAGCCGGTGAGGGTGATGGTCAGCTTGGGCAGCAAGCCGGCGGGCGGGGAGACGAATTGCACTTTGTTCTTCGCATCCACATTGGCACTCAGGAGGATCGGGGCGGACAGATTGCCGCCGGTTGCGCCGAAATCCACATTCCCCGCCGGGGCCGTGGCACCGACGCCGGTAAAGACACTCGCGATGGTCCCCTTTGGCGGCAGCGCGAAGAGCGAGCCGACGCAATTCAGCCGGACGCCCCATCCACCCGGATAGCGTGTGGCCTTCGGGTCGCCCGCCTTGAACCAGAGCATCGGCCCGTCGCTGGCGACGTCCGTGTTGCCGCTGGAATCAAACAACCACGCCCCCGTCACGCAACCCTTGCCCTTGTAGAGCGCGACGTAAATCGGGCAATGCTTCGAGAGCGAAAGCGCATTCGAATAGGAGATGGGCGTTCCGTCCGCGAGCGTGCCTTTCACGGTCACCACGCCGCTCGGGGCCACGGTCACGAAACCAAAGCCCGCACCCTGCGGATACTCCGTCGCACCGTAACCCAGATTCGGCGCGTGGACCGCGGGGAAAGCCACGGTGTATTTGCCGGCGAACCCCGCCGGGAGAGGCAGGAGCGGGGGCACTGGATTTTTCTTCGCGGTGTAATAGGCGCGATCCGCCACGCCGGTCGCCAGCGGCTGCCCGCCTTCCGTGATCGTGGCCACAATCGTATCGAGCGCATCGACCGGCGGAATATGCACCGCAACGCGCAGCTCCGGCAGCGGCGACTGTCCACGCGGCACGGGGCGCTTAATCAGGAAATCAGCGGTGGCCTTGGGGCCAAAACGCGCCACGCCCAAAAGATCGAACTTCGCCACGAGCGGATACTTCTTTCCATTGAGCGTCAGCGCGCCGGTCATCATGCCCGTCTTCGTCACGGTCACCTTGAGCAACCCGGAATTCTGCGCGGTCTGTCCGGCTCCGTCCGGCAGCACCAGGCCATTGTAGGTCGCCGCCACCGCCTCCATCGTGCGCACGGACACCGTCGCGGTATAGCCGCCGTCATCCCCCGCATCGACTTGATAGGTAAACCCATCGCGGCTGCCGAGCGGGATTTTCCCCGTGGGCGTATAGGTCACCGACTCGTTGGCATTCGTGCTCGAAGTGCCGAACTGGGCGGCCCCGAGGCCGGCCACATGCAAGGTCGGCGTGATGCCCGTCCCCGCGTCGTTAGCCAGCACGGAGAAATTCGCCGGCTTCGTGCCGATGAGGAAAATTGCGTCGTCGAAATTGGCCACGGTAAATTTGGTCGGCGTGGGATCTTCCCCGAGCGGCGGCTGGAACGTTTGCGTGGTCATCTCGTTCGTCCCATTGAGATCGAAGTCGTAGGCCACATCGCCCTGCGCGGAGATGACGTCTTTAGGCTGCGCTGCGGCGAGAATCTGCGCCTTGATCGTGATGGTCACGCTTCCACCCGCTGGGATGCCGCCATTCCACGTGATTTGGTTCAGCCCACCATTCGCCACGGTCGTCCCGGCGTTGGCGTTGGCCGAAATTAGCTGAAGCGAGGCCGGCAGCGTCTCCGCAAATTCATCGCCGGGATTATCCGTCTGCGCGCCATTGCCGCTGTTCGTCAAAATGACGGTATAAGTCACTTTGCCGCCCGCGACGAAGATCCCCGTGACCGTCTGCGAGGCGGACACCAGGGCCGAAGAAATCGTGGCGGTGTTGGCGTCCTGATCGGCATTCGTGTCCGGGTCATCCGTCAGCACCATGGTTTCATTCGTCCCGTCCAAATTTGCATCGTAGTTGATGATGCCCTGCGCCGTGGCAATTTGGCCGCCGGCGGAGGTGCGGACCGTGCAGTTGATCGTAATCGTCACCGAGCCGAATTTCGGGATTCCGCCATTCCAATGGACGATCGTGGAATCGTCGTCCGAATTGGTCGTCGTCGTGATCGCTCCCGCACTCGGCGTCGCGCCGACGAAGTCAAACTGCGCCGGCAGCGTCTCCACAAATTCATCTCCGACATTGTCCGCCTGCGCGCCGGATCCATCGTTCGTCAGCGTGACGGCGAGCGTCACACTTCCGCCGGGCACGAACGTGCCGGTCATGGTTTGCGTGCCGGAAACCTCGGCCGCCAGGACGACAAACGTCGTCTGCTGGAGTCCCGCGCCCGGTTGGCCATCCGTCTGCGTCGTGGATTCATTGGTGCCGTTGTGATCCGCGTCGAAGGAAATCAGGCCCTGCGTGCCAACCAACTGCCCGACGGTCGCATTGATGGTGGCGGTGATGGTGATGGTCACGGGGATGCCCGCCGTGATGGCGCCATCCCAATTGACGGTATTGGTCCCAATGGTGGCGACCGCGGTACCGCTGGAGGCCGTCGCACTCACCAGCGTGACTTCGGCCGGGAGCTGCTCGGAAAACTCCGACCCGGGATTATCGCCCTGGTTGAGGCCGGTGCACCCGAGGGTGACCGTGTAGGTGACAGTGGTGCCAGTGCCAAACGTCCCCGCGGCCGTCTGCGTGCCAGTAATGGCGGTGACGAGGCCACCGGCGAACGCCGGCAGGGATGCCAGGGCGAGGAAGAGCAAGGTGAAAAGCGCCCGGGCGAGGATGCGGTAACGAATGGCAGTCATGATACGAAAGCTGGATGACGTCGGTGGGAGAAGGCCGGGGTCTGGAAAGCGAAGAATATGCCGACTCCCGGATGGAAGAAAGCCCGAAACCCCGGAACGGTTGGGATAGGACGGATTTGGGCAATTTCTGCGCATCGCAAGTGATTCGTCCTTTTTCGCAGGTTGTGACGAGGGTTCCGGGGTGTTTCGGTCCCCGGAACCAAGAGGCAGATGGAAAAGGATGAGCCCAAGCCCCCACACATCAGTTCGTTCTTTGCCTGGGCTCTGATCGGACTTCTGCCGGCCGAGTTGCTTCTGGCACGTCTCGCCGTCCAGAACGATTGGCCTGCCGGCAAATGGATCCTCTTCGTCTATCCCATTACCGTTTTACTTCTCTGCATCCCGACATTTGTCAGGGTGATCCAATTTGACCTTCAGAGAAGGCGGAGAAAAGACCCCATGAAAAAATGACCGGCGGGTTCCACGGAAGCCTCAACGAAACACTTGGCAAGTGTCGCTGGACCGCTAAGGTCCGTCCCCTGATGAAACGCCTTGTCTATAGTTTTTCTGCTGTCGCGCTCATGCTGGGCTTCAATGCCTGTGAAGGGCACAACGACGAGGAACTGCCTCCGCACTACCAGGAGCGCATGGGCGTCCCAACGGCGGAGCACAAAGGCGCGGAGGAAGGCGCGAAACACGAAGGCGGCGAGAAGGCGGGCGAACACGCCAAGCCGGCGGAAGGCGAACCGAAGGCCCACTAACGGCCAAAAGCAGCCATGAAACCTCCGCCGGCGGGTTTCTGGTGGGCGCGACTGCGCAGCTTTCGCTACGCTTGGCGGGGTATTGTGTATCTGGTGCGCACCCAAGGCAATGCGCGCCTCCATCTGGCATCGACCATCCTCGTGGTCATTTTGGGATTTGTTCTGCACGTGACCCGCGGCGAGTGGTGCCTGCTGGCGCTGGCGTCGGGAATGGTCTGGGCCGCGGAGGCGCTGAACTCGGCCCTCGAGTACCTCGCCGATCACGTGACCATGGAGCATCACGAACGCATCGGACGGGTGAAAGACATGGCGGCCGGCGGCGTGCTGCTAGCCGCGATCGCGGCGGCAATTATTGGCGGGGTCGTATTTATCCCGAAGCTGCTGGTGCTGGTGGGAGTGCGGTGCTGTGCGGGCTGATCGCTGAATGGGTCCCCGAGGATACGCCAGTTCTTGGAGTGCGACAGCCCTCTGCCGCTTTCCATGGAGGCGGCAAACCTACGAGTGAGGTGTGAAAGAGCCGGAGCGTCAGCCCATACCAGGAGACTTGGCACGGTGTGGTAATTCGCAGGCTCTGTCGTGCCCAGACCGAAAATTTTACATCACCATGGAAAGCGGCAGAGGGCTGTTCCAAGAACTGGCGTACATGTGCGGTATCTATTTCGATTCCAGCCACACGAGGATCGGCTTCTCCCCCGCCTCGACAGCGAAGTAGCCCTCGATCTCTTTTTTCACTTCCACCTTCTCCGCCGGGCCGGGCTCGAGGGGCATGCGCTCGGCGCCGCGAATTTCCATGGGGTCGTGGAACAGGCGCGCGACCCGCGGGGGGCCGGACGGCTTCCAAATGGCCCACACGCGCTGGCGAGGATTGGTCCCATTCACAAACTCGTAGGCGAAACACTCGCCGGAATCTTCCCGCTCCACGCGCGAGAACCGGTAATCGCCCAGCGATTTTTGCAGCCACGCGAGCGAATAGAAGGCCGGCTTCGGCTTGAAGTTGCGCATGATGCCGCTGCTGCCGTGCACGTGCGGCTCGTCGTTGTCGTTGAAAAAATACACGTGCGCGCGGTCCACGCCGTAACGGGCGAGGAGGAGGAAGGAACGCACCAGCCACATGGCCTGCTGCTCCTCCGTACTGCCTTCCCATTTTTTGAAATCACCCTCCTTTGGCGGCGGCTTGGTGCTGGCGTCGAAACCAAATTCCGTCACCCACAATTCCTTCCCCTTCGCATGCACATCGCGCCACGCGATCATCTTCGTCAGCGTCTCGATCCAATGCGTGGCCGGGTCTTCCGGGTAGCTCCGTTTCCACGTGGGCCAGCCTTCCACCTGCGCATAGATGTGGACGTTCAGGATGTCCCACAACGAATCGAGGCCCTGGAAACAATCGACGGTCTTGGCGTACTGCTCGCTTTTTCCGAGGCAGGCCGCGCAGGTGACGATGCGCAACTTCGGGTCCCCTTTGCGCAAGCCCTTGGCCATGGCCTCGAAAACGGCGCGGTAGGTTTTGTCGTCGTATTTGCCGGGCTCATTGCCGACTTCCGCGGCCTCCAAATATGCGCCCTTGCTCGAAGGGCCCAGCGCCCGGGCGAACTGCTCGCCATAGCGCTCGGCGTCGGCGGGCAGATCCTTCCAATCCTTGGAAAAATCATCGATCATGATGCTCGCATGCGCGCGGTAGCCGGCCTTTTTCCACGCGCCGTAAACTGCCTCCCATTCCACGCCGTTGTTCGTGTGCGGCACCGTAAAGGGAGCAGAGGAATCCTTGTCCTTGGCCACATCCCAGCGGAAGGGGTGGTAATCGCGCACCACATTCGTGACCGGGGCATAGAGCGCCGGCTTGAACTGCACCGTGTGCCCGTTGATGCCCATCAGATCGCGCATGAGGGGCAGCGGGCGATCCGCTGCGTGGACGGTGGCGGCGAGCGTGAGAGCGAGGAGGACGTGCTTCATCGGGCGGGAACCTGACGCGCGCGGGGTGCGGTGAGAAGTGGGAAGTTTAGGAGACGAATGATCCCCCGTGGCCCTATTCCTCCCGAACGTAGTCGGCCAGGAGCTTTTTCTCGTTCACCACGTTGTGCAAAGTTTTGAAAGCGGCATCCACCGTCCACTCCTCCCGCCCGCGCTGCTTCGTCCAATTGAATTCCAGCCGATCGGAGGCGATGACTTTCCAAGTACCGGTGACGCCCAACTTCGTATGGGCGGCCCCGCCGGCCTCCAGAACCATAACTGAGCCCCCATAATTCCTCCAGGTGGTGCCGGTAAATTTCTTGGTAATCGCGGCCATCCCCACGGGATCGCCATGGATGACACGATTTTTCTCCGCGGCGATCTCAGCCATGGCGGCGGCGTCGGTCCGAAATTGGGATTCCAGCGTGGTGAGCGACCGCAGGTAGTCTGCGTTGATACGCTGCTTTCGCGGGGCATGATCGGTGTCCGCTTTGGCCACGGAAGCGAAATACGATTTGCGCGCGACGGCCAGAGACTTGGGCAGATCCGCGGGTGGGGCGCCCGCCAAATTTCGGTTTTTGAGCCCGTCCCGCTCAGCCGCGATGGCCGCCAGCGGTTTCATATCGCTCACGGCCAGCGACGATTTCTCCGCCGTTTCCAAAACGCCGAGGTAGGTCCGCCCGGCTCGATCGACGTCAGCATCCTGGGCCGCGGAGGCCGCTTCCATGTCCGCCTTATATTTGGCCTCGAGATTCGACAGTGAGGGAGGCATCTCCGCAAGGACGGTGACCGTAAGCAAAAAGAGCAGGCACAGGGGCTTCATCGAACAAATGGATTCCTTCCTCTTCTATCGCCTGCTCCTCTCTGTTGGCAACACGCGGGACTGCCGCTTCGCCAGGACAGTAGCAAAATTAACGCACCGGCCCATCCCTGCGGTTGCCCCTAAATCTGCGCATTTGTCGTGTTTCCATGCACTTTCGACTTGGCGGAATCGCAACCTTCGCCGACGTAAGGAGTGTGAAATCCGCCTGCTTGCTCGCCGCGCTGACCTTCCTCGTGATTGCTCCCGCCTCGCACGCGGTGGTGGACGATGCGCACAGCTTCGCGCTCGAGGCCGCCGCACCGTATGTGGAGAAAGGCTTCACCGTGCGCGAGGAACATTGGTCCGGCTCCATCTCGACCAATCGAAAGAGCACGATCACCCAGCAGCTTTTCAAAGGAAACGAGTATTGGTTCTGGCTGGCGAGCGACGAAGGCAAGGCCGTGCTCAACGTGCACGTGTACGACGCGAAGGGAAACCTCGTGGATGAGGAAGCCTGGGCCAAGGGGAACAAGGCCGCCGTGCGCGTGGTGCCGAAATCCAGCGGCACCTACTACGTGGTGTTCGTCGTGGAGTCGTCGCCGGAAAAGCGCACCCGCTGGTCCATCGCCTACGGGTTCAAGTGAGCTCCCACCATCACGGCGGACCGGAGGGGGATGGCGAGTGGCGGCCGCTGGCCGTGCGCTCAGCGCTGTGCCTGGTCTGCACGATTCTCGGCTGGAGCCTCCATGGGCAGCCGATCATTTCGAATGTTGCCTTTGCGGGCGCCTACCTCGCCGGCGGCTGGAGTTTGACCATCGAAGTGTGGGAAGGGTTGCGCGAGCGCGAGTTCGGGACGGATTTTTTGATGTGGCTGGTGGCCATCTGCGCGGCCTGCATCGGCGAGTATGCGGAGGGCGCGATTCTGATGTTCCTCTTCTCCGCTTCGGCGGCGATGGAGCATTTCGCCGCCGGCCGCACGGAGCGCGAGATCCGCGCACTGCTCGACCGCGCGCCGAAATTTGCGCGCCTGCTGGAAAATGGCACCGAGCGCGAGGTGCCGGTGGCGCGGTTGCAACCCGGCCAGCGCGTGCGCGTGACGGCGGGCGATCAAGTGCCCGTGGACTTGCAGGTGGAGAGCGGAACGAGCGAGTGCGACGAGGCAATGCTCACCGGCGAATCCGTGCCCGTGCCGAAAGCGCGCGGCGATACCGCCTTTGCCGGCACGCTGAATCTCAGCGGCGTCTTTGAGGGACGCGTGTTGCGCGCCGCGGAGGATAGTGCGCTGCAGCGGATCATCCGGCTCATCAAAAACGCCCAGGAGCTGAAAGCGCCTGCGCAGCGCTTCACGGACCGCTTTGGCACGCGCTACACGGTCATCGTGCTTTCGCTCTGCACCCTCGTCTTTTTTGTATGGTGGCTGGGCTTGGGTGTGCCGCCTTTTGTGACCGGCTCCCGCGAGAGCGCTTTCTATCGGGCCATGACGCTGCTCGTGGTGATGTCGCCTTGCGCGCTCGTGCTCTCCGTGCCGTCGGCAATTCTCTCAGCCATTGCCTATGGTGCACGGCATGGCGTACTTTTTCGCGGCGGTGCGGCGATTGAAAATCTCGCCGCGGTCAATGTGGTGGCGATGGATAAGACCGGCACCCTCACGGAAGGCCGACTGGAGGCCGCCAGCATCGAACCGCTGCAAGGCAGCGAAGACGACGTGCTGCTCGCCGCGGCAAACTTGGCGCGCATGTCGAATCATCCGCACTCCCGCGCCCTCGCCCGGCTCGCCGAACGGCGCGACATTCCCCGCGAGGAACCCACCAGCGTGCAAAATGTGCCCGGCACCGGCCTCCGCGCGCAGTGGCGCGGGCAGGCGGCCATGCTAGGGGCGCGCGAGCTCATCCACGAACTTCTGCCGACGGCCACGCTGCCGCCGCCGCCGGAAGGCGCCAGCGAAGTGTGGGTCGCAGCGCAGGGCATCCTCGGCCGCATCGTGCTGCGCGATCAAATCCGCCAGACCGCCCGCGAGCTCGTGGCCCAACTCGAAGCCGATGGCCTTCGCGTGGTGATGCTGACTGGCGACCGCACTGGTGCCGCCGCGCAACTCGCCGCCCAGGCCGGGGTGAAGGACGTGCGCAGCGAACTCCGCCCAGAGCAGAAGGTGGAGGCCGTCCAGCAGCTCAAAGCCGGCGGCGCGCGCGTGGCGATGATTGGTGATGGCGTGAACGATGCGCCCAGCCTGGCCGCCGCCGATGTGAGCGTGGCCATGGGCGCGCGCGGGTCCGACGCCGCCATTGAGCAAGCCGAAGTGGTGCTGATGAATGACCGCCTGGAAAACTTTCACCTCGCTCGCGCGCTGAGCTGCCGGGCGCGGCGCATCATCCGACAAAACATGACCATCGCCCTCGGCGTGATCCTCGGCATGTCCTGCGCCACGCTCCTTTCCGTCTCGCTGCCGCTCGCCGTGGGCGTGCTCGCGCATGAGGGCAGCACCGTCATCGTGGTGCTCAACAGCCTGCGCCTGCTCCTCGGCGGCGGCGGCCGGAAGCGCTCCGCGTCTGTGGCGCCCGCACTCCAACCCGCCCAAGCATGAGCGATACGATTGCCGCCATTGCCACCGCATTCGGCGAGGGAGCCGTCGCTCTCCTGCGTCTGAGCGGTCCGCGCGCCCAGGAAATCGCCGATGGCCTGTGGGTCGGGAAACATCCCGTGCCCTCGCTGCCTTCCCGGCAGGCGACGCTCGGTGCGTTGCGCGAGAACGAGGAAAAGCTCGACGACGTGCTGCTCACGGTTTTCCGCGCGCCGAACAGCTACACCGGCGAGGATGTGGTAGAGATCGCCTGCCATGGCGGCATCCTCGTCACGCGCACCATTCTTGGCGCGCTGCTCCGCGCGGGCGCACGGGCGGCGGAACCCGGCGAATTCACCCGCCGCGCCTACCGTCACGGCAAGCTCGACCTCACCCAAGCCGAAGCCGTGATGGATGTGGTGCGCGCGCAGACCAGCCTCGCCCTCCGCGCCGCGCGCGAGCAGCTCGGTGGGGCGCTCGGCGCGCGCATTCGCGGCGCGCGGGCCGCGCTGCTGGAGACGCAGGCGCAGATTGAAGCGGCGCTCGATTTTCCCGAGGAAGATATCGCCCCCGAGACCGGCGCCATCCTCCGTAAGCGTGTAGCCGGCGTGCTCGCCGATGCCCACGCGCTCCTCGCCACGGCGCGGCAGGGACGCGTCCTGCGCGAAGGCCTGCGCACGGTGATCTTTGGCGAGCCCAACGTGGGCAAATCCTCGCTGCTCAATCGCCTGCTCGGTTTCGAGCGCGCCATCGTCAGTGCGCGCCCGGGCACCACGCGCGACGTCATCGAGGAAACCATCGTGCTGCAGGGCATCCCCGTGCGCCTGCTCGATACGGCCGGCCTGCGCGAGAGTGATGATGAAATCGAGCAGGCTGGCATGGAACGCACACGCCGCGCTGTGGATGATGCGGACCTGGTTCTCCACGTGGTCGACGCCAGCCGCCCCGCACCCGACTTTATCCCCGAATCGCGTACTATCCTTGTGCTCAACAAATGCGATCTCGGCGAGCATCCCTCCTGGATCGGTCGCGGAGACGTCCGCATTTCCTGCAGCACGGGCGGCGGTCTCGAAACTCTCGGCGCCGCGATCGCGGATCGTGCCCTCCACGGCGCGGCACAGGAGGATTGGGCCATCTCCATCAATGCCCGGCATCAAGCCTGCCTGGAACGCGCTACTGCTGCGCTGCAATCGGCTCTCGATGGCCTGGATACTCAGCGCTCGCTCGACCTCGTCGCGGAAGATCTGCGCGCGGGCATGGAAGCCATCGGCGATATCGTGGGCCGGCCGGATACCGAAAATCTCCTTGGCCTCATCTTCGGCCAATTCTGCATCGGAAAATAATGGGATGCGACCGGATGCTTCAGCGCCTCTCCGCGCAAAATGATCCATGCGCCTCCATGTTTACGCTCCCATGGATTTGCACACCAACCGAGAAGAGCCGTCCCCTCTGCGGCCTCCCGGTCGCAGCTACACGGTTTACGCAAGGCTGAGCGCCTTACGCCGTCTTCGCCGCCGCCGGGGCTGCCGCTTGGTTCTGGCTCAGCACCCGAATGAGCGCCGAATAGATTTCCGAAGGCCCAAGGCCCTTGCTCACGTAGCCATTCGCACCGGCTTTGCGCGCGGCTTGCATGGCCTCCTCGTCATAGCCGAGACCCGTGAACATCACGATGGGCAGGGCGGCGTACTTTTCCCGAATCATCGAGATGAGCGAGATGCCGTCGATTTTCGGCATGCCGATATCGAGGATGATCGCGTCGCACGCATTGAGGTCCAGCCAGCTCAGCACCTTGGAGCTGTCGGTCAGTGACGAACAACTATGCCCCTTGCTGCGCAAATACGTGGTCAGGAATCGATTCAGCAGGCGATTGTCGTCAACAACGAGGAAGTTCATTCTGATTGGGCCGGTTTAGGTAAACGCCAACATAGCAGTGCCTGTGCCAGCGGCTAAACCAAGGGCCACCGATACGGGAAAACCCTTAGAAAGCGGGCGGTTTACACGGGCGTTTTTCATCATGTTCGCATCGCTCCCCGACCTTCATTCGCATGCATGATTTTCCATCCCTGCGACAAAAATTAGCGTACGTAATTCAACGGATAACCCCCTCTTCTGCCAGGCCCTGAATTTCTCGTTATTCCCATGCCTGCAATCCAGCTGCGTACGCAACTCCTTCACTGAGAACCGGGACGTCCTCGTCCCGAGACCCTTTCAGTGAAAATAAGCGCCTACTTTTCCAGAGTTCGGGAGGATTAAAGCCCCTCACTTCCGCCGGCCGGAGCCGTGCATAAAATAATGCGCGGTCTCGCAGATTTCAAACGTCCACCCCATCCCGCCGAGCCGCCGAACCAGCGAGTCCGCACTGTAAAATACTTTGTAGATTTGGAACTCTCGCCCGTCGTTCAAGCGCCGACGCTGCAACGGATCGCCTACCGCCGGCAACTGATGGTCCTGTGCGGTGGAGGTCGGCTCCCGCCGTGAATCCACGAAAAACACCCGCCCCTCCGGCGCGAGGCTCGCGTGGACGATTTCCCAAAATTCCTCAAACCGCTCCGGCGGCACATGCGATAGCCAGAACCCGAAAAAGATGGCGTCGTATTTTTCCTCCGTCCCCCACTGGAACAAATCCGCCCACACATAGCGCACCCGCGGCGAGTGCAGCCGCGCTTCATTCACCGCCAGCATTTCGGAAGAGCCATCCACCGCGGTGATAGACTCCGCGGTGCGCTCCAGTTGCTCCGTCCAAATCCCCGTGCCGCACGCCAGCTCCAGCACGCGTCCGCGCAGCCCAGCGGCTGCCAGAGCGGTTGAGACCTCCGCCGCCTCCGCAAACCACTGCGCATTATTTTCCTCCCCGCGATCGTAGCGCCCCAGCCGCAGCCACCACTCATCATACTCCGTGGCCCGCGCTCGATAATATTCCAGTTGCTCCCGAAGAATGGCGTCCGTCGACATAGCGGCGGACACGAATAGGCCGGGGGCCGCCAATAGCCAGCACCGAAGGGCCTAACGCGGGCTCGGCGATGCGCCTACTGCTGTTTCTGTTTCTCCGCCTTGAGCCGGTCGATCAGGTAATCCTGCACCTCCGGATGCTTCACCTTCGGGGCCCCAGGATATACCAGTTCGCACTCCACTTTCGCGTCGATGAGATGTTCCTCCAGCTTTACGCCGAAATTGGCCGTGTGCGTCGGGTCTTTCTCCGGTTTGCCCATCGCCGGCGGCGTGCGGAAAAACATGTAGATCGGCGGATCATCGGACGTCACCAGCGCGTACGGCGAATACTCCGCAATCCACGGCAGAATTTTCTCCCGCTGCTCGAGGAAGGCGTCGAAGTCCATCGTGTCCTTGCCGTCCACCTTTTTGAAAATGCCGAAAGCATGGCTGCCGTATTTGCTATTGGGCGTCCATTCCTTCATCTGCTTCGGGTCCAGCGACGTCTGCGGATTGGTGACCGCCGCGCACCACAAGCGCGTAGATTCATGGGCAATCGGGTCCGCGCTGGCGGGATCGGCGAGGTCTGGATGAAATGCCAGCCACAGGCTGGTGCATGCACCAGCCGAGCCGCCGGAGGCGCCGATACGCTCCTTGTCGATATTCCACTCCTTCGCCTTGCTACGCACAAACTGCAGCGCCCGCGCCGCATCATCGAGCGGACCTTTCACCGGAGGCTCCACTTTGTCGGCAATCGCCTCGGGAATGAAGCGGTATTCGACGGAGACCACGGAGATGCCCGCTTTCAGCATCGCCGGGAGCAAGGGCGCCAGCCCACTCGTCCGGTTCCCATTCATCCAGCCGCCGCCATGGATGAAGAAGAGGAGCGGTGTCGGCTTGTCCGACTCCGCTTTCCAAAAATGCATCACTTGTTTCGGGTGCGTGCCGTAAGCGACGTCCTTCATCGTGGGCTCCGGGAGTTTTACCTCCGGGGCCTTGACTGGAGCCGGTTTCGCCGGTGCAGAAGCCGCCGGGGCAGCTGGAGCCACAGTCGCAGCCGGAGGGGCCGAATTTTCCACGGCAAAGGTGAGAACTGGAACCAGCAGCGAAGCAGCGAAAACGAGGTGGCGTTTCATGCGGAGAGATTTCGTGAGTGGAAAAGCGGGCAGACGTTCGAATCTTTGAGAAACTGGCGCAAGTTATTCGCCCTCCGCACCGCGATTCCACACCTCTTCCAGCAGCGCAAACATCCCTGGGTCCACCTCCTTCAATTCCTCCCGCGTAAACGGATAAAAATCATTCTGGCCGAAGTACGCCTCGCTGCATTCCGCAAAATATTCGCGGGCATTCGTCATCGCATAGGCGCGCTCCATCGTCACCCGCCCCTTCGAATCGCGACGCTGCACGTGATCATATTTTCCGGAGGCCCTGGCCTTTTCGTAGGCCGCCTCGATGCGCGGATCATTAAACCCGAGCACGCGGTCGTGGTAGGAATGCGCCAGCTCGTGCAGGGCGAAACAGGGCATCCGGTGTGTCTCGGCCTCGAAAATTCGCACATTCGTAAATTCCACGCCCTTTTCCATCACTGGGTCGCGGCCATTGGCGCGCAGCCAACCGGCGCCCGGGTGATACTCCGCCCGCGGCTGCACGCCGGGATATTCCGGCGAGATCCACAGCGGCACCTTCTGCAGTTCCGCGACCGCGCCCTTCGGCACAAGGCGCACAATTTCCTTCAGCTGCGTGCGCAGCAGCTCCAGCGCCCGTTCCGTCGCCGCCTGATCTTTTTCCAGCAACACCTCGTTCACCCGCACCGTCCACCCCTCCATCTCGATCGTCTTTCGCGGAATGCCCTCCGGCTTGGTCGGCGCAGGCGGTTCGCCATCCTCCGGCGGCGCCAGCGTCCGCTTCACCGGAGCCTTCCAATCCGCAGGCTTCGGGTTGGGCACCGTCAGCGGCGCTTTGTCGCCGAAGGTCTGCGCCTCTTTCTCCAGCAACGCTGAGAGCTTGGCCACCTGCTCAGCCTGTTCCGGCTTGTCCGCAAGATTGTTCATCTCCGCGGGATCGCTGGCCAGATCAAACAACTGCGTGCGGTTCACTTGTGGATACCGGATGAATTTCCACCGTTCATCCCGCACCGCCCGCTGCACATTGCGGTAGGCAAAGAAGAGCTCGGGCCGCGCCGCCTGCGTGGGATCGGCGAGCACCGCGGAAAGATCCACGCCCTCACTCGTGGCCGGCTCCCCTACGCCACAAAGTTTGCCGAGCGTGGGCAGCACGTCGAAGAGGTAGCACATCGCCTCCGTGGTCTTTCCCACCGCGACACCCGGGCCTTTGACAATCAGCGGCACGCGCACCGACTCCTCATAGAGGTTCTGCTTGCCAATAAGCCCGTGGCTTCCTCGCGACACACCGGAATCGGCCGCAAACACGACGATGGTATTCTTCGCGTAGGGAGACGCCTCCAGCGCATCGAGCACTCGGCCGATCTGCGCGTCGAGATGCGAGATGTAGCGGTAATAATCCGCCAGCATCGCCCGCACTTCCTCCGGCTTGCGCGGCCAGGCGAGGAGTTGCTCGTCCCGCACGGTCATCTCGCCATTGTCGAATGGATGCTGCGGCAGAAAATTCGGCGGCAGCGGGATTTTGTCGGCGTCGTAGTGAATGGGAAAATCCGCGGGCACGATGTGCGGATCGTGCGGCGCATCGAAGGGGACGTAGCAAAAGAAAGGACTGGGGTGTTCTTCGCGCAAAAACCGAATCGCCTCGTCGGCGAAGATTTCGCACGCATGTTTGGGCGCGAGCTGCGGTGGCGTGATTTTGCCGTCCTGCAGATCGCTCAGCTTCGCCTTCATCGGGTTCGTCATCCCGCCCGTAAAGACGGCGCGGGCCTGCTGGAAGCTCTTCGCGACGGACGGCGGTCCATTGTGCCATTTACCCGTCATGAACGTGGTGTATCCGGCGCGCCCGAACGCGGCGGGCCACGTCTCATCGCGCATTAGTTTTTCATCGATGCGGAAGAGTGACTTGCCGGAGAGGAGCATGGCGCGCGACGGCACGCACGTCGCCCCCTGCATCCCTCCCTGCATATAGGCGCGATGGAAGGCGACGCCGCTGTGTACGAGACGATCGAGATTTGGGGTCTGGATGATCGGATTCCCCAGGTCGGCGATCGTGTCCGCGCGCTGATCGTCGGCGAAGAGGACGAGAATATTTGGGCGCTCGGCCGCGAGAAACGGCGCGGCGGCGCAGGCGTAGACCAGTACGAGGATGATCCGGACAAAATTCTTCATGGAAGAGATGGGAGCAGCGGACACGGCGTGGCGGCAAGGAGGCAAAAACGCCACGCTGCGACTAATCCGCGTGCCAGGACAACTGCGTGCCCTCCCGGTTCTTTGCGCCTTTGCGTCTTGGCCTGAGTCTCGTTACTCCTGGGTCTCGATCCGCACCCGCGCCGCTTCGACCAGACCCAGGATCCCTCCGAGGTTGACGAGCCAACTCGTCCCCTCCTGCTTCCTCAGCGCGGCCAGGACGAGCTTCGCATACACCTCCGGACGTTCCAGGCGCACGGCCACGGCTTCCTTCAATGTTTCCTTCAGCGACTCGCACATGCTGCGGAAGACCCAGTTCCACGGCGTCGGGCTTTGGCTAAGCAATTCCCGCAGTTCGTGGTGGGGCAGATGTTCCATCGACACCGGCTCACGGAACAAAAAGCCCGTCGGCGCCTCGTCCGGCGTGTGCCACACGCCGTTAAGCCGCTCGGCCTCGCCCTGCGGGTGCAGCGCGCAGATTTGCTCCGCCAGGCCATCCACGGCCCGTGCGATTGGCACCACCGTGCCGTCGTAGGCGCCGCCATGCGGCTCGTAGAGCGAGGGCATGCAGTTGAAATCCGCGGCCGCCATCAGCGCCGAGAAAAACTTCAGGAAGCCATCGATGCACACCACGTTGTCCGGAAATTCCTCTGCCAATTCCTCCATGCGCTGGAGACGCGCTGGGCTGCCGGTATCGCCATGCACCGTGCTGAAAATCACCAGGATGGGAGCATGCTCATTTTCCCGCAACATCCAGCGCACCGCTTCCACGAGCACATCGTGCTGCTTCTGCGAAACCCGCCGCCCCATGCTCGCCACGATCGCTTTGCCCTTCGCCTTGGCCTTAATCTCCGCCGGCATTTCCGCCAGGGCCTTTTCCTTGCGCGCGAGCAGTTGCTTCAGCCCCGTGGCGGGATCGGCTTCGAGGGCCTGCCGCAGTTCCACCAGCTTTGGGTCCAGTGGCGCGAAGGCGGCATTATTGATGCCGACCACGCGTGGCAGGAAGTCTCGCAGATGCCCCGCCATTACATCGCGCAGCAGTGGCTCCTGACGCATCCCAAAGGCGAAACCGCGATTCACCGTCGTCACCACATCCGCCGTGTCGATGCCCAGTTCCAGCGCCGTCACGTAGCCATGATGCCGCGTGCTCGTTTGGTTGAACGCCGCAAACCGCTCGCCGAAGCGCCACGCCTGCACGGAAAGGCACTCATCGAACGTATTGTGCAGCGTCAGCGCGGTGAGGTGGCGTTCCCGCACCAGCCACATCGCCGGCACTGTTTCCCAATCCGCCGCCCACACGAACTGGCGTCCATTGCCCACGTCGCGCAGCAGCACGTCCACCGCGAGGCCAAAGACCAGCGCATCCATCCGCAGGGTGGCGGCGGGATCGTGGTCCGGTGCTTCCGCCGGCGTATCATACGGCGTCTCCACCCCGCGAAACCGCCCCGGCACGCTCAGAAACACAATCGGCGCCAGATCATCCGTCGTCACCATCACCTCGCACAAAAAGTCGCCCGCCTTGAACGACCACCCCAACGCCCTCACCTTGCCGCTCGCGACGGGGTCATCCGCCGGGCTCTTGCGCTTCAGTGCCGGACACCACGGCGCCAGCACAACCCCATTGGAAAAATTGCGCCGTTCCTGTTTGTTGACGGCCGTGATGCCCGTGCAGGGCGTAAACTCCGTCTCATAGCGGAGCATGAAAAATTGCGCCGTGCGCAGCCGGCGGCGGAGGGTATCGGACGTGATAGCAGTAGGCATGGTGATCCTCGTTCCCTTGGTCGGAGGGCGATGCAGGTGGGTGCGCGCAGCCCGACGCCGCCGATGTCAGCCCGCGGGGAGAGGGCAGTCAAAGCAAAAGCGGATGGGCGCAGTATTCAGTGTTCAGTATCCAGTATTCAGTAGGTGCGCCCTGATTTCGAAAGCGCGCAGCGAATAAGAGCGCCGTCGCTGGGACCGCCGACGTCTTCAGTCGGCTTTCTGACGCCCGAAACGCCAAACCGAATTCCGCGCCACCTCAGCATTCGCATTTCGAAGGACTTCCTTTTGCGAATATCCGCGCCCATCCGCGTGATCCGCGGTTATCTTTTAACTGCGGATTACACGGATGAGCGCGGATAGGTTCCAGCGAGTTCCCTACCACAAAAGAATTTCCCCCTGAGATGGCATTCCATTCGATTTGGCGCTTCGCGCTGGAAGAGGCCGACTAAGGACGTCGGCGGTCCCAGCAGCGGCGCCGATGTTCGACGGCGCACTGCCAAAGTCACGGTGCGCCACTGAATACTGAACACTGGATACTGAAAACTTTCCCGCACCGCCGGCTTATAGACAAAACTCCGCCGCTATGCCTTCCACGGCCGCCGCGAACCGGCGTCGATCAGCCCCTGCCGCAAGTCTGCCAGCTTCTCCTCGTCCACAATCTTCCGGCCCTCCGGCGCGGTGATGTGGAAGGTATCAATCGCCGCCGCCGCCTCCGTCGTGATGCGCGCATACGTGATTTCAAAGCCCGAGCGGCTGATCATCTCCACCAAATCATACAGCAGCCCGAGCCGATCCGGCGCCACCACCTCGATGACCGTATGCCGGTCCGGCGAGTTGTCCACCATCACCCGCGGCTGAAACTCCAGCGTCTGCTCGCGCTTGATGGCATGCGCATACGCCTTCGCCAGCGCCGGGTGAAAATTGTACTCCTCTGCCTGGAGCGCGGCGTTCAGCATTTTGTCCACCTGCTTGAGGTCCCGTTTGTCCTCCACGGCCTGGAATTTCGCCGTGCACACGCGGAACTTGTCGAGCACCAGACCGTCATCGCGCGTAAAAATGTCCGCGTGCAAAATGCTCAGCTCCGTGGCCGAGAGCGCGCCGCAGATGCGCTCCAGCAATTGCGGCCGATCCCACGTGCACACCAGCAGCACGCTGTGCCCTGCATTGTGCTGCGGCTGCCAGCGAATCACCGGCGACAGCGGATTCTCATCCGAGTTCCAGCGCGATTCCAAAAACTCCCGGAACATCTGCACATGCCCCGCAATCTGCACCGCCTTGCCCGCGTGCAGCGCAAAATAGCGATCCGGCATCCGGGTAAAGTGCGCGTCCAGCTCCGCCTCCAGCCCGGCCGGCAGCAGCTTCGCCACTTCCTCGCGCAGTTCGTCCCGCTCCACCTGGCGGCGGCGGATATAGCCTTCGCAATCCTCGAGATATTGCGAAGTTTGATCATAGAGCTGCCGGACCAATGACTGGATCCAGTCATTCCACATCTTCTGATTGCCCACGCCGAGGCCGTCCGCCGCGGTCAGCAGCATCAGCGCATCGAGGTTTGTCCGATTTTCCACGATCTTCGCCAGATACTCGATCGTATCCGGATCGTATGGGTCCTTCTGCCGCGCCGTTTTTGAAAGCAGCTCATGGTTGTCCACGAGGAAGAGCAGCAACCGCCGGTCGTCTCGCTTCAGCTGTAGCCGCCGCCACACGCGCTCCGCGTTCAGCGTGCTCTGCACCGCGTGCACCCGCTTGTTCGCCGCCTTGCCCGTGTCATGCAGCAGGATGGCGAGGTAGAGGACAAACGGGTCCTCCATTTTGCGGAAGAGCTCCCGGTGCTGCGCAAATTGCGGGGCATCCGTGTCGAGCAGGCTGTCCAGCTTCTCGATGCACACCAGCGTGTGCTCATCCACCGTGTAGCGGTGGTAAAATTCATGCTGCACCAGCGCCGTGAGCTGGCCAAATTCCGGGAGCCAGCGCCCCAGGAAATTCGCCCGGTGCATCATCCGCAGGATGCGCCCCACCTGCCCCTTCTGCCGCAGGATTTCCGAGAACACTTCGCGGTTCGCCTTGTTGTAGCGGAACGTGTTGTCCACGTACTTCTGCCGGCGCCGGATGTGCAAAATCAGCTCCGGCGCGAGCGATAGCCCGCGTTGCTGCGCGTAGCGAAAGACCCGCATCATCCGCCCACGATCCGAGCGAAAGGTGAGCTGCCCTTCCGAGTAAATCCGATCCCCCGTGGTTACAAACCCGTCGAACTCCTCCCGGCGCTTTTGCGGCGCCACCCGCAGCAGCCGCTTGAAAAACCCTAGCGGCTTCGGGGGCTCCGGCTTGGGCAGCGTCATGCGCTCGCAGACCAGCTCCGTCACGTCGTAAATATTCCGCGCATGCCCGTAGTAGTCGCGCATGAGGGCCTCCGTGCGCCGCAACACATCCGCATGCTTTTCCTTGTAGCCCAGCCGGTTCGCCAGCTCGAGCTGGTGGCCGACAAAAATCTTATCCGTGTGCAGCCCCGTGAGGTAATGCAGCTGCGACCGCAGCTTGAAAATATACTCGTACGCCCGGTCGATTTCGCGCTGCTCCGTCTCGTTCAGATACTTCGCCTTCACCAGCTCCGCCGTGGTGCGGATGCCGTGTTTGAAATACGCCATCCACAACAAATTTTGGTAGTCGCGCAGGCCGCCGCAGCCGTTTTTCACGTTCGGCTCCTGCATGTAGACCGTCTCGCCGTTCTGCGCATGCCGCTCACTTTGGTTGGCCACGCGCTCTTTCAAATACGCGTCCTCATGCCCGCGCACGCATTCCCGTTGGAACCGCTGGCGGAACTTGTTGAACAGCGTCTCCGACCCCCACACCAGCCGCGACTCCAGCATCGCCGTGCGCGACTTCATCTCCTTGTTCGCCTCGCGGATCGTCTCGTCCAGGCTCCGCGTCGAATGCCCCGGCGAAAAATTGCACGTCAGCACCAGGTTGTAGACCTCTGTAATGATCTCCTCAAACCCCGCCGGCAGCCGGGGCCCGCCCGCGTGCAGGAACGTCACGTCCACGTCGCTCTTCGGATTCAGCTCCGAGCGCCCATAGCCCCCCAGCGCCACCAGCGCGATCACCGGCGCCTTCGTCACGCGCCCCGTCGCCTCGTCCATGAGGTGCGCCAGAAAATCGTCCAGCATCTCCGCCCGGGCCAGCCCGCCCGCCAGACCGGAGCGGCCATTGGATTCCTGCATCTCCAGCCAGCGGTTCTCCGTGTTGACCGCCACAAGATACGCGGCGGCGCGGTCAGAAAGATTGAAGCGGTCTTCCGCTTTCAACCGTTTCGCTATATTCGCAAGTGTGCGGGCAAATCGGCGCATGCAGGTCTCTCGTCGGGCGCGCGGAGGAAAGCGTCCCCAGCGAAAATTGCAATCAGTTACGATCCGGCGTCAACCACGGCTCCTCTCGATTTGACGCCCCGCCCTGCCTATGGGAGTCTCCCGCCGTCCTCACACCACATCTGTGAAATTCCTGCTTCCGCTCCTGGCCGCTGCCCTGCCGGTCCACGCCGTCCTCGTTGCCCAGGGCGATGGCACCCAAAATCTCAGCGCTCCGACCGATGATTTCGGCTGGGCCAATGTCGGCACGGTGTTCGACCCGTCGGAGGGAATTAACATCACCGGCGTGTATCTCGGCAGCGGATGGGTCCTCACCGCCTACCACGGCGTGCGCGACGCTACCCAGACCGGCTTTCAATTTGGGCCCATCGTGTTCGGCGGCGTCCCCTACACGGCGGAAGCGGGCAGCGGCGTGCGCCTGACCACCCCCGGTGTTGGCCCGGCGGATCTTGCCCTCGTCCATCTCACCAGCGAGCCCCCGCTGCCTTCCGTCACCATCGCCTCGACGGATCCCACCAATAATCTCTCCGCCACCCTGATGGGCAATGGCCCCAATCGGGACCCGAATCAAACCCACTGGATCGTCAACACCCTCACCGAGCCCGACACGTGGACCGAAACCGCCCTCACCGGCAACGCGCAGGGCTACAAATGGATCGCCGGCCAGTCTCTCCGCTGGGGCACGAATAATATCTCCGCCTTCTCGGGAAGCGTGACCACCAATAATTTCGACGATGGTTTTGGCACCGTCACCGCCTTCCGCACCAATTTCACCAATCTCTCGGGCGAGGCGCAGGGCGGCTTCGGCGACAGCGGCGGCGGCGTTTTTTGGAAAACTGGCGGCCAGTGGCAGCTCGGCGGCATCATGCTCTTCACCGGCGGCCTGAATGGCCAACCCGCTAACACCGCCGTCTTCAACGACGAAACCTACGCCGCCAATCTCGCCACCTATCGCACCGAAATCACTTCCATCGTTCCCGAACCCTCCGCCGCCGCTCTTGCCCTGCTCGGCGTTACCGGCCTCATCCGGCGCCGCGCTCGCAGGTAGCGCAGGCGTTTTCCGCCGTCCTTTTATCGAATCGCCCGACATCCTCCGGTTCCGGTGCATTCAACCGCCTCATGAAATTCCTTTGCTGTCTCCTCGCGATGGTCCTGGGCGCCGCGACGCTGCGCGCTGAGGAGCGGTTGGATCCGGAAAAGGTCATGAAGGTCGAGCCTGTCCCGGAAGAGGTGCGGACGCAGTTCAAACTGGCCGCGTTTTATCAGAAATACGTGGATGCCGGCGGCGTGCCTATCGTCGCTTCGGAGAAGGTGCAGGATGCCGCCCTGCTCGAGGCGCGATATTTGATCCTGGAGATGATCGGACACCGGCCGGACTTGCTCGCGGCGATCGCGAAGAACCATGTCCGCGTGGCGATTCTGGGGACGCAGCAATTCACCACCGATATCCCGGAACACAGCGATTTGCGGCCGCGGACCTATTGGGACAAACGGGCGCGCGGCCTCGGGGCGACAGCGCAGCGCCCGGCCATCAGCGGCGGTGAGGAGAACCTGCTCTGCGCGCCGGGCGACCCGTATGCGGCCGAGAATATCTTCATCCATGAGTTTGGCCACGTGGTGCATGAGCGCGGAATAAACACCGTGGACTCGACGTTCGACCGCCGGCTCCGCGTAGCCTACGAAGAGGCCCTGAAGGATGGGCTGTGGAAAAGGACGTACGCAGCGACCAACCGGATGGAGTATTGGGCGGAAGCTACCCAATCGTGGTTCGACACCAATGCGCGGAATGATCGCCAGCACAACGACGTAGCAACGCGGGCCAAATTGAAGCAATACGATCCGCGCGTGGCGGCGCTCTGCGCGGAAGTGTATGGCGAGGGCGAGTGGCGTTACACCCGGATCGAAAAGCGCAATCCGCCTTCCGCCCATCTCGCAGGCTACGATGCGAGCAAGGCGGTGCGTTTTAGCTGGAAGCTGCTGGACGAGCAGCAAAAGGCAGGGCTGCGGAGCGAGGACGCAGGAAAGGGAAAATAAGCGGGAGGCAACCGCTCCACTCCGCGCCCGCAATCTTAATTCCGAAATCTCAAATCCCGGCAGGCTCCGTCCGGCCATGCTTCCACGAGGCCCAGAACACGGCCCCGCAAATCAGGCCCCCGCCCACCATCGTCCGTCCCGTCGGAATTTCCCCCAGCAGCAACGCCGCAAAGAAAATCCCGTAGACCGGCTCCAGCGCAATCACCAAGCTCGCCGTCTGCGCGCGGATGTAGCGCAAGCTCGACACCACCAGCGCCTGCGCGGCGGCCGTGAAGACCGTCCCCAGCAGCACCAGCAAGCCAATCGTCTTTTCGCTCGGCACCGCCGTCAGTGTCCACAGCGCCGGCAGCGAAAACACCGCGCCAAACGCCTGCTGGTAAAACGCCACCGCCACCGGAGGCTGCGTCCGCACGCATCCGCGGCTGAGCAGCGAGAGGACGGCGCAGCCGAACGCGCAGAGCATGCCCCAGAGCACGCCCTGCATGAGATGATCGTGGAAATCCAGCCGCGGAGGAATGATCGCCAGCCCGATAATCACAACCACCGCCGTCGCGATATCGGAGAGGTGCAGCTTCTCCGGAAAAAACAGTGGTTCGAGAAAGGTCACGAAGAGCGGAAACGTCGAAAACGACAACATCCCAATGGCGACCGTCGACACCTCAATCGATTTGAAAAACGTCATCCAGTGCAGCGCCAGCGTTGCGCCCGAGAGCACCAGCACGCCCAATGCTTTCCGCGACGAAACGCGCAAACTCACTCCCGTCACTAGCGCAAACACAAACAGCGCCACAGCCCCCACGATGAGCCGCCCGCACGTGATCATCGCCGGCGAGAGCTCCAACCACTTTGTAAACAATCCGGGAAACCCCACCAAAAACGCGGCGACATGAATCATCACCAATCCGCGCCGATGCAATGCCCCGCCCGGCCGAGCCGCGAAGGACTCCGCCCTCGCCGCTTCATCACCATTCCCAGGCGCACTCATACAGACTCTTTGCGTAAAAGCAGAAATTCACGCAAGCACAGGACGCAGTTGGCGAGAACCGAAGCGCGCCGTGGACAGCGGCAGCTTGCTGCCGCACTCCACGGCGCCACCCTCACCTCGCCGACCGCGCCAACTTCTCCGCCTTCGCAAACCCAAACATCCGGTACACCATCCGATACAAAAACGGCGCCGCCGGCCCCGAGAGATGGATCAACTCCTTCCCCATTCGGTCGTCATGATACTTCTTCGCCCCCGTCATGTCATAGCGCGCCCACGTGCGTGACATCTCCAGGCACGCCCGCCCGATCTCCCGGCGGTGCACCGCCGTGGCATTGGGGCCGAGCCATTTTAGCAGGTCATCCATCAGCTTCGTCCGCTCCCGCACCACCAGCAGCGGGTCCTTGCGGCAGAGCGTCTCGTCGCTCCACACGCGATAGACCGCCCCGGGCGTCGGTGCGAATTTAAACCGCAGTGCTGCCTTCAGCGCCCGCAGATACAGCTCATGCTCCTGGCAGCACGGCTGGTCATCCTTCCACCCGCCGATGAGCTTCAGCATCTCGCGCCGCCACAGCGCCCCGCCCGTCTGCGGGATGTGCCAGCGGATCCACTGCGTGTAGATATCCATGTCCGGGGACACCGTGCTCGCCTCGCGCGTCGAACCCTCCGGCGCCCACGTCTCGATCCACACCGGACTGTAAATCACATCCGCGTCCCCCTTTACCTCCGCGAGCTGCGTGGCGATTTTTTCCGGATCGAGATAATCGTCCGCATCCAGAAACTGCACCCACTCCCCCTTCGCTTCCTCCAGGGCCAGATTCCGCGCCCGCGTAGCGCCCTGGTGCTCGCTCTGCAACACGCGCACCTGCTTTCCAAATTGCCGCGCAATGCCCACCGAGTTGTCCGTCGATCCGTCATCGACCACGATGATCTCCTTCTCGTCCACCGTCTGCTCGAGCGCGCTCTCAAGGCACTGCTCCAGCCAGCGCTCCGCATTGTAGCAAGGAATGGCGATGGTCACTTTCATGCTTTCAGCCCCCTCCGCCATTTTTCATACAGCCACAGCGAGAAAAATACGCGGCCACCGTCCCAGCGTTTGGCCACTAAATCGTTCCACGCTTCGTGCAGGAGCTTCCGGTCCAATTGCCCGCACACCGCCGAGTCCTCGGCAAAAACCTCCGCCTCCACCTGCTCGCGCAGCGGACCGGCCAGCCACGCCGCCATCGGCACTGGAAAACCCTTCTTCGGCCGAGCCAAATCCTCGTTCAGCTTCCGCGCCAGCACCTGCCGCAGCACTAGCTTGCCCGGGCCGCCCGGAGGCAGCTTCAGCGCGCTGGGAATGCGCGCCGCCACCGCCGCGACCTCCCGGTCCAGCAACGGTGTCCGCAGTTCAATGCTCGCCGCCATGCTCATTTTGTCGGCCTTCTGAAGCAAGGATTCCGCCAGTTGCCAGTCGAGATCGAAAGTTAGTAGCGAACTCAGCAAATCCCGCTGAGGCCGAAAGACTTCCCCGCCGACCACTTTTGAGCGCCCCACCAGTTTCTGCAATTGAGCCGGGGTCAACCCGCGCGGCTCCCGCACATCCCCCGGCAGTCCCTCCATGCGCAGCAGGGCCGCCTCGCTTCCCGGCGTGGTGTGCGCCCGGAGAAACAGCCGCTGCCAGCGCGACGATGCCGCCACCGACTTCGGCCGCGGCAGCAGCAGCCGCCACTGCCGCAGCTTTTCCGTCCGCTGCATCGTGGCGAGCATCCCGCTGTAGCGGGCGTCATAGCCGCCAAAAAGTTCGTCGCTCCCCTCGCCGGAAAGCAGCACCTTCACGTGCTCGCGCGCCAGCTCGCACACCCGCAGCACCGCAAAGCACGCCGGGTCGCCAATGGGCTCATCCAGATGCCACGCCACGCGCTCCATGCTCTCCGCAAAATCCCGCGCCGTGAGCAGCAGTTGGTGATGCTTCGAGCCAATCTCCTGCGCCGTCCGCGCCGCGCCGATGAACTCCGAGTCCTCGTCACCAAACCCCACGGTGAAGGTCTGCATCGTCCCACCCATCTGCTCCTGCGCGTAGGCCGTCACCACCCGGCTATCCAGCCCGCTGCTGAGCAGCACACCCAGCGGCACATCCGCGCGCAGATGCAGGCGCATGCTGTCCGCCAGCGCCGCATCGAGCTTTTCGACCGCCTCCGCGCTGTCCGCATAATCCGGCTCGCCCGTGAGGTCGTACTGCCAGTAGCGCCGCGGCTCCGCGCGGTCCGGCGCATCCAGCGAAACCTCCAGGCAGCTCCCCGCCGGCAGCTTCCGCACGTGCCGCAGATGCGTCCGCGGCGCCGGCAGCGACAGCCACGCCACCCAATCCAGGAATGCCGTTTCATCCAGCTCCCGGCTCACCCACGGCAGCGCCAGCAGGCACTTCAGCTCGCTCGCAAACGCCAGCCGCCCGCCGCCCACACTGTAGTAGAGCGGTTTCTGCCCAAAGTGATCCCGCGCGATCAGCAGCGACCGCTTCGTCTTGTCCAGAATGCAAAACGCAAACATCCCCCGCAGCTTTCCCATCATCCGCGCGCCGTGCTCCTCGTAGAGATGCACCAGCACCTCTGTGTCACTCTGCGTCGCAAACACATGTCCCTTCACCTGCAGCTCCCGCCGCAGCTCCACGTAGTTGTAAATCTCCCCATTGAAGACGACGCCAATCTTCCCGTCCTCATTCCAAATGGGCTGATTGCCCCCCGCCAAATCGATGATCGACAGCCGCCGCATCCCCATCGCCATCCCCGGCTCCGCATAGAGCCCTTCCCCATCCGGACCGCGGTGCGCGATCAACCCGAGTATCCGCCGGAGCACCCCGGCGGATTCCGGACCCTCATTCGCCACAAATCCAGCAATGCCGCACATTTCCACCCACTCCTACCGGAACCCCCGCCCGCTGGTCACGGTCCAAAACGCCCACACCGCGACCCACACCATAGGGCCTATGGGTCCTATAGGTCCCATGCGTCCTATTTTCGTCCCCCAAAAAAGCGCTCCGAAAATCTCGCCAGCAATTCCTAAATCCTGAATCCTAAATCTTACATGGAACTCAGCGTCATCCTCGCCACCTGGCGGCGTCCGGATCCCACCCGCCTCGTCCTCGGCGACCTGGCGAAACAGACCGCCCCCGGCGGCGTCGAGGTCATCGTCATCGACCAAAACACGCCCCCGATGTCCGAGGAAATCTACGCCGAGTTCCGCGCCTCGGGGCACACGCTGAAAATCCTCACCCACGCCCAGGGCGTCGTCGCCGCCCGCCGCGCCGGAGTCGAGGCCAGCACCGGCAAAATCCTCGTCTTCATCGACGACGACGTCCGCATCCGCGACCCGCGCTTCCTCGAATACCACGCGGAAAACTACGCTGCCGATCCCGCCCTCGCTGCCGTCTGCGGCCAGGAACTCTCGCCGCCCGATTACCAGCCCCGCCCCGGCCCGGGCGGCGACTTCACGGATCCGTTCGAGCAGGCCATGTTCTTCGCCCGCGCCAGCACGGAGCGACGCACCGTCGCCCATCTCGCCACCTGCAACTGCTCCCTCCGCCGCACCGCGTGGGATCAGGTTGGCGGCCTCGACATGGCCTTCGTCGGCAACAGCTATGGCGATGACTACGACCTCGCCCTCCGCCTCCACCGCGCCGGCCAATCCATCGTCTTCGACCCGCGCGCCAGCGTGGAGCACACCCGCGCCCCCATGGGCGGCCTGCGCCTCGACGACCCCCGCAACACCTACGCCGAGTGGGAAAAATACGTCTCCCTCTGGGTCTTCCACCTCCGCCACGTCCCGAAGAAATGGCGCCGCTGGAATTTCAAGGAAGGCATCCTCCGCAAAAGCCTCCTCCTCAAACGCAACGCCCTCCGCCCCTGGCGCTGGCCCGGCGTCATCCTCGGCCTACTCCGCGCGCGCTCGGTCGCCAAAAGGGTAGCGTGAGCCCTCCCTCATTCGCTCTACACCATAGGTCCTATAGGCAGTATACGCCTTATATAGCCTTCCCAAGCCCACCCGGCCCGGTCCCTGCTAATCCCCACCCAAACCACGCCCGGCGCTGCTTCCGAATTGCCGAATTGCCGAAGCCGCGCCGCGCTGCTACCTCTCCGCAATGCCCTTGCAATCCGAATGCATTGCAGCCCTCACCGCTGCCGCCAAATCCGCGAGCGCCCGGGCCTACGCCCCGTATAGCCATTTTCCCGTCGGCGCTGCCGTCCTCACCGAGAGCGGCGAAGTCTTTTCCGGCTGTAACGTCGAGAACGCCTCCTATGGCCTCACCAACTGCGGCGAACGCAGCGCCGTCTTTGCCGCCGTCAGCGCCGGCCACCGCAAACTCCTCGCCTGCGCCATCTATGTCCCCGGCGATCAAGTCGCCGCTCCCTGCGGCGCTTGCCGCCAGGTCCTCCGCGAATTCGGCGCCACCATGGACATCATCAGCGCCTGCGGCTCCGGCGAAGAAATACGCACCACCCTCGACGTCTTACTACCCCATTCCTTCGGCCCCGAGTCTCTGAAGTAATCTTCGTAACTGCGACCGGAAGGTCGCGGAGGCGCCAGAAAAAAGCCCGCTTCTTCAAGCGTTCAAGGCGCCGTTCCCCATCAGCCCAAAATTTCCGCGTGTCCACCAGCCTCCCGAACCAGCGCCCCCCTCTAAATCCCCCTATCGCGTCGGCATTAATCCCTGCCCCACTGGCACTTCCGGTTCCGGGCGCCCACCCTTGGCCAATCGCGATACCACAAAGGCCGGAACAATCGCCCACAGCGCAAACGCCACCGGGAACCAGGCAATCGTGTGCATCAAGCTCGTGACGCCCTCCTGCTTGCTAAACCACCCGTCCGTCGCCCCCACCAGCCACGCCGTCAGCCCAATCGCCCCGGCTGCCAGCAAACTCGTGCAGAACCCGAAAGTGAACACCACCATCTTCTTCAACTCCCCGTTCGACACCCGCGCCTTCAGCCGGTCCAGCGTGATAGCCTTCAGATGGAAATATCCCTTCAGAGGCAGCAACCACAGAAGCACCGGCCACAGGACCACGGCAAAGAGGACGAAGGCGACCGAATAATCGCTCACCTGATGAAAACGAAAGAGTAGACTCGTGCAAACGAGCCAAGTCGCGGCAAAATGGCCTGTGCAAAACCAGCGCATATTAGGGTTGGGCTACGGGGATTTACAGCAGTTATAGGGCCAACTCCCCCATGTCTCCCCCTCTGCGGTAACAAATTAGCCACCTTCCAGGCCCGATAACTCCCGGGAGCGCCACTCCGAAGTCTGCTAAACCGCGTCCGTCGGCGCCAAAATGGCATTGGCCCACTGCCCAAAGCTCGCCAAGGTCCCATAAAAATCAGTGGCGGGAAGCAGCACTTCCTGGAGATTTGGGTTTTCCCACGCCTGCCCGATCAGTCTGACCTGATCCGCACATTCCATCACAAACACCCAATCCCCGTCAAAAACCTCCGACAACCCCGGGCAGAGGACAAAGCGGCGATATTGGACCTCCAAGCGGGCCGACTCCTCCAGTTCATGATCCCCATCATAGAGGGCCATTTTCAAAAAATGAACCACCTCTCCCACCTCCATCCGGGACAGTTCCGGTGTCGCGAGAGCGCCCCGACTCCCCAGCAACTCGACTAAGCCACTGGCGGGAAGGTGGAACGTCCCCCACCGCTCATGATCCCCAAAGCTGCAACCCCGACAGCCACAACCGGATTCGGCACCAGATGCAGGATGGCTTTTCGCGATGGGTCTCATCGATTTCACATTCGATGGCAAAGCAGTCTCGGGAGCCAAAAAGCATGTTCAGGATGCCCTTTAAAGCACCGGGCACCAGCAATCAGCAATCAGCAATCAGCAATTCGTCATTCGTCATTCCTGCCCTCTGACCTCTGATTCCCTCCCTTCCCCTCCAACCCGAAACCCTTCCTCCATTGACCACCCGCTCCCCAGCCCCTACCCTCCGCGCCCGCATGAAAAAGCCCGCTCAGCTCGTCGCGCTGACTCCTCTCCTTTTCCTCGGCGCCTGCTCCTTCCTCCCGCAATTTAACGCGCACCGCCCCGGCAACAACGCCATCATCACCCCCATGCACTGCGACCAGGAGGGCGACCGCCTCCGCCTCGCGGTGAAGGACAACATCGACGTCGCCGGCGTCGTCACCAGCGCGGGCTCCCAGTACTTCGCCACCACCCACAAGCCCGCGGAGAAAGACGCCCCGTGCCTCGCGCTCGCCCGCGCCCGCAACGTGCAGATCATCGGCAAGGCCAACCTCAGCGAATTCGCCGTTTCCCCCTCCGGCGTGAACGAATACTTCGGCACCCCGCGCAATCCTTTCTGCTTTTGGCGCAAGCGCATCCCCGGCGGATCTTCCAGCGGCTCCGCCGTCGCTGTCGCAGGCGGCTTTTCCGATGTCGCCTTGGGCACCGATACCGCCGGGTCCATCCGCGTTCCGGCGGCCTGTTGCGGCGTCGTGGGCCTGAAGACCACCAAGGGCCTCGTGCCGATTCAGGGCGTGCATCCCATTGAGCCCGAGCACATGGATACCGTCGGCCCGCTCGGCAAAGACATCGCCAGCGCCATCGTCGGCATGGACCTCTTGCAGGAAGGCTTCATGGAAAAATACGCCAAGGTGAAAGCCGACCATCCCAGCGCCGGCACCTGGCGCGTCGGCCGCCTCAAGCTCAAAGGCACCGATCCGAAAATCGACGCCGCCATCGACGAAGCGCTCACCAAAGCCGGTTTCCAGGTCGTCCAACTCGATCCCAGCTTTGAGGCCAAATGGGAGCAGGCCAAGCGCGATGGCAACGCCGTCGCAGCCGCCGGCGCCTGGATCAGCGACAAAGACTACGCCAACAAAGCCGGCGTCTCGCTGCGCACCAAAGTCGTCATCCTCACTGGCCGCCTCAACTACAACCTCAAGTACCAGGGCGCCCTCGCCCGCCGCGCCGCGTGGCAAGCCGCGCTCACCGACACCTTCCGCAAAGTCGATTTCATCGCTCTCCCCACGCTGCAAAATATTCCCGCTCCCCAGCCCAACAAACTCGACATCGGGCAGCTCGAGGCCCAGATGCTTTCCCTCCAAAACACCGTCGCCATCAACTACGCCGGGAACCCCGCCATCGCTCTCCCCATCCCGCTGCACGGCGCCGGCTTCGCCATCACCAGCCTCCAACTCATCGGCCCCAACAAGAGCGAAGCGAATCTCCTCAACGCCGGCCACTTCGTCGAAGTCGCCGTCCACAAATCCAACCGTGGCTCCTCCTACGACCGCCTCGCCACCGCGTGCCCCTACACGGAGACCTCGAAAGTCCTGCGGCACTAAGCTAATCCCAAAAATTCAGCGATGGCCCCGCATCAGGTAGCTCCGACCGGAAGGTCGCGGAGCGAGCCTGCAAGCGAAATCGCATGTCGCACGTGGCACCTCTCGTTCCGTTCAGCTCAGGCCTTCGCCGCCCCGCGTTGGGCGCCGCGGATGATGTCGTAGACTTCCTTCGCGCGTTCGATGAGGTCAAAAGACGGCGGCATATAGCGACCGGCTCCCGGCCACGAACCCGCCGGGAAAAATGCGCCCATCGCGTGGGTCGGGCCGAAGGCAATGGAGCCGCTACCATCGGCCCGCTGGGAGAGCGACACATCGGCCAGCGTGTGGAGCGAGAGACTTTTGGTCTGCTGGCTGAACACTCCGCTTACGATGAGGATGCGCTCATTCGTCACCCCGTAAAAGGTGCGCGCCCGCAGCCGGGCATCGAAGAAAAACCGACCGACCATCAGATAGAGGCCGATCACCACAAACGGCAGCCCGAACAGCGGAAAGACGACCCCGATCGGGCCGGGCGCTTTCGACGTTTGGGTCAACGCCATATACTCCCAAAAGATGGCAAACCCGCCCCACATCACACTAAACGGGATCAGCAAGGCATCCTGTGGACGAAGGCGCAGCCCACCGCGGGGCTGACCAGCCCAGAGCAAACGCTCGCCCGGGTCGAGATGCTGAGTCAAAACCTGGTCTACCGATTGGAACATAGATTGGTTGTCCAAGGTAGATAGCGCGCCTTTACATCTCAGCAACTTGCCGTGCTTTCACTCTCGTTCCGCGGGCGCACGGCAAAGACGAGCACATTCCCATCCGGGTCTCGAATCCCGAGTTCGCGCGTGCCCCACGTTTGCTCCGTCGGCGGAAGCTGCACCACGGCCCCGCGAGCGGCAAACTCCGTGTGCAGCGCGTCCACGTCGGTCACCCACAAAAAAGCATCGGTGTGGCCTGCGCGCTCCAGCTTGTACGACTGCAAGTGCAGCCATACGCCATCCCGCGCGAGCCCGAGATAGCGCGGCTCTTTCGATGCCTCCCGCGGATAGCCGAACATCTTTTGAAAACCCAGCACCCGGCAGTAGTAGTCCTCCGCCCGCGCGGAATCCGAAACGGCGATGACGGGAATGGCGCTCGTGATCGTTCCGGTCTTCGCCGCCTGCCGCCGCTGCACCTCTTCCCGGGAAATCCCCGCCCATTCCAGCACGGTGTCGATCACGTCTTGAATCTCCGTGCCGATGCCGCCAAAGGAGCGCGTCTTGCGCTGCGCGCCACACCGCGGACAGTGCGCGTAAATCTCCAGCGCATGCACTCGCACCGGGGCCGCGCATTGCTGGCACGCAAACGTCCGGAACGCCGGCAGCTTCCGGATAGCGTCGATATCGTCTTCGATTTCGTCAGACATACTCTTTGGCCGGGGCTCTCATTTTGAAGAGCCAAATGCGCACGGAAAAACCCGTCTGCTGCGCATTCGCCAGCACTACCGAAAATTGGCGCGTCCCCAGCAAGGGAATGTCCACCGACAGTTCCGCCTCCCCGCCGTACGGACTGATGCCACAAAGGTGCCCAAAGCGTGCCAGGATCGCCCGGAACCAAGCGCGGCGCGTCTCCGCGATCGTTTCCACTACTCCACGATCCGCAGGGTGGAATACCCACCGCGTTGGGGGCGCTTGCGGCGCATCCACATCCACTGCCTCCAGCACTCCTGGCCCTCGCCGCGCCATCGCTCCCAGAAGGAAATCAGGAAACAACGAAATCGTCTCCGGGCTTCCCGTCGGCGGCTCTGCAACTTCTTGGATAGCGATCTCTTTCACAGGCTTGGATTTCACTTGTCGGCAACATCGTCAATCAATCCCCTTCATCTTCCGCACCCCAAAAACCAGCGCCGTCGCCACCAGCATCAGCGGCAGGTAGCCATCTTTTAGAAACTTGAGGTCCGTCTTGGTGGGCGACTGCGGCCGCCGGCAAATCACCACCAGCGCCCCGGCCCAAAACGTGATCGACGCAATGAGACAAATCCGGGCCAGGATGCCGCCATCGAAGACCAGCCCGCTGAACACCCCGAGTCCCACCTGCCAGGCCACCGTCTGGAAAAGCGGCCCGCGGTAGCTCGGCGAGATCGGCAGTGGGTCGTTCAGTCGCATGGGGCTCCCCTCGTCTATCCCGCAGACCACCCGCATCTTTGGCCAGCGGGCATTTCACGAGTCGAACAGCCCCCGATACAGGACAAAGAAATTCGCGACGCTGAACGGCCACAGGAGAAACAGGGAAAGGATACGCAGTAGCAGCCCGTTCACGTGCAGACAGCAAATCAAGCCGGTGTTCCGCAGGAACGCCTGCGTCTCCGGCTCCTCGTGAAATCGCCGCGGGGCAAACGCAAAGAACAGCAGCAACGGCCACCAATACCCGATAAAAAACATGCCCGGCACCGCCAGCACCGGCACCGTGATCTTGTTCAAGTACTGCGCGTAATCCGGCACCGTGAAATAGAGCACACCATGCAGCGCCCCCAGCGCAATCCCCAGCCATTGAAAAATCCGCAGCATCGTCCACGGACGTTGGTGCGAAAGATGCCCGCTTCCGGGGACCTGGCCGCGCGAGGACTGGTTTTCCTTCATCTAGTCCAGCTCCTGCGCCAGCTCCAAAATGATCCCCTCCGGCCCGCGCACGTAGCACACCTTGTAGACATTTTCGTAGTTCACGATCTCCCGCACCAGCTCCCCGCCATGCTCGCGCACCTTGGCCACCGCGGCGTCCACGTCTTCCACCACCAGCGTGAAATGCCGGATGCCCAGTCCATTCGCCGCCGTCCGCGCCCCGCCGTCCACCTCCGCCGGCGTGTGAAACTTCACGAGCTCGATCCGCGTTTCGCCCTCTGTCGGCCCCAGCATCGCGATCGACGCCTGCACGCCCTCCAGCCCCACCACCCGGTCCACCCACTCCCCACCCACCTCCTGCTCCCCCAGCAGTTCCATCCCCAGCGCGAGAAAGAACGCCTTCGCCGCCGGCAAGTTCTGCACGACGATGCCCACGTGATCGATTTTACGGATTTTCATAAGCTATGTTCCTCGGTGAATTCGGCTGTCTAATCGGCCCCCGTTTCTTCCACAAATCCCGTCCCGTCGTCATAGCCGAGGAGCTCGTGCCCATACGCCAGGATCAGGGCACGCAGGCTCGCCGTCCCGCCAAACGGGAACGCGTGCGGATCGAACTCCAAAAAGCCGGTCTGCATGTCGTCGGAACGAACGCCGAGCAGGGCATACTCGCCCTCGCGAATACCGTCGAGCATCGAGCTAAAGTCCCACGGGAGATCCAGAGAAGGATCGGTCCACCGGGCCGGCACGGGAGTGGCCTCCCAGCGCCGCTTCCAGTCCGCCCGCTCCTCGTCCGTCGGCCTCCAGAAAAACTGCAGCTCTTCGGCGGAGAAAAGTTTTCGCCATTCCTCCTCGGCGCGAAACGCCCCCGCTTCCTTGTCACGCCGCAGCTCCGCGACGACCCGCGCCAGTCGTTCCCATTGCGGCGGCGAGGAAATTCGGAAGCTGACGTAACAGGGTGACATGGATGGTGATGGTGGCCCGGCCAAAGCAGCGTTTCTATCCAGTTACTCTACCGAATCCCGGACGGCGTCGCGCGCCTTCTGCAACAACTCGGCACCGTTCGGAGCAAATGGTTCGGCCAGCATTTTTTCCAAATCGCAGCCCAGATCCCACAGCACCCGCGCCTCCGCCCGATCCCGGATTTCCAATTGGTTCGTCTGGCTGAAGCGCCAGAGAAAGTCGAACAGCACCAGCGCGCGCGCCGGCGAAAGCTTCAGGACAACCGGCTCGTCGGACTGAGGATGTTCGGTGTTCATCGGTAAAAGGTACGTGGTCACCTTACTCGCGCCACGGCCCCACATAGCGCGATCCCTCCTCCCCGGAAAGCATCCACGTCTGGCCGTTCTTCTGGTAGGTCATCTCCATCTCCCTCACGGGAGCCGTCGCCGGGTAGGCTGCGGGAGAAGAGCTCACGTAGCGAATCAACACCCTGGCTTGCCGGGCACCATTCTCCGCCAAGGCCGTCTCCACGATTCTCCAGCGCGGATTCCGGGCCTGAAAGTCCGCCTCGGCTTGGCGGAGCACATCCTGCCGCCCGCACGCGGCGAGCAGACAGCATAGGACACAGGTTAGAACGGAGCGTATCGTCATCCTCAGCCCATCACCCCGTCTCTGATCGTTGCGGGCTTTCATGGAGCCGTTCGGAGTAATACCCGGGAAAAGTTTTCATGCAGCGTTGAAAATCCCTCGTTTTCCCACGCAAAAATCAGCAGCCACCGCAAACGCGGCTCAGCCTGAGTGGGATCGTCGATGTCCACCCATGGCCGCGGCTGCTGCGCCAGCAGCGTCGCCAGCGATGCCGCAAAATCGAGGCGAAAGCTCAGCATCGTGCGCTCCAACGGACTGAGCGGCGGCCACGTCCGCTCCGCCGCAAACTGCCGCACCGCTACCTCCACGGCTTCATTCATGTCGCGCTCATGATTCAAAAACGTCTCCGCGATCCGCTCCGGTTGGGGGAAGAAAGCCGCCGAGTCCGGCAACTCACTCCGCACCTGCTCCAACTCGCGCTGGCAAACTTCAGCAATCTTTTCCCAGTTCATCGGCACTTAGCGGAGACCATTAGTTCACAGGGCTCGATAACCGCCATCAGAATGCCTTGATCTGCAAACGCGCATTCTCCCACCCGGCAAGACAGGCGAGCAGCAGCCACAGAATAACGCCTGGGACACTGGGGTGGCAAAGAGCTTCATGGGATCGTCAGCGGTGGAACGAGGCCAAAATCCTCGCTGGTGGAGTCTCACCGATGCAAGTGCGTATTTAGTGCAGGGCGAGCCGGCTGAGGACTTTACCTTGGATGGGGAAGGCGGAGACTTCAGCCGCCCCGCAGTTAGGGAACCAAACTCCACACGGATCTGCCGACTCTCGACCGCTGACTTTATTCCTTATTTACCTAAACTATTTCCCCCACCTCCCCTCTTGGCAGAAACCTCCTCCCGTGCAATCCGTTCCGTCCGATGATCGAATTTCTAGAATCGCGTATCGCCCCAGCGGTGGTTTTAAATAAAGCGGGCCTTTTCAAGGGCAGCAACCCGAGCCTGCCGGACGTGATCGCCACTGACTCGAGCGGCAACATCATCGTGGTAGGCCAGTTCAATGGGACCATCAAGCCGGACTTCTTCACGGACGTCACACCGCTGACCACAGAGGACCCGGCAGGCGATATTTACATCGCGATGTACGCGCCGGATTACACCCTGCTCTGGCAGAATAAATGGGGCGGAACGGGGACGGAAATCCCCACCTCCGTGACCTTCGATAGCAGCGGGAATGTGTTCATCGGCGGCAATTTTGGCTCGACCAATGCCTCCCTGGGAACGGGCGGGGCGACGCTCAGCGTGACCAACGGGGTACCGCAGGGCTTCGTGCTGAAGCTCAGTGGCATCGATGGCGACGCCGACACGAACTTCAACGGGACGGGCGCCCTCAAATTTGGCAACGGCACCGACCCGAGCAGCGTCAATGCGGTGGCGGTGGACGGCTTCGGCCACCTGGGCTTCGGCGGCTCGTTTACGGGCAGCAACAACGTCATCGGGAATGCATCCTTCGGCATCTCGGCCACGGATACTGACGGCTTTTTCGGCCGGGTGGACGCCGGCACGGGCGCCCCGGATTCCCTGGTGGGCAGCACCACCGGCCTGATGGACGTGAACTTCGGCGACATGTTCCAGGACAGCGTCGACAAAATCATTTTTGGCAGCGCGGGGAACGCCATCTTGAAGATGACCTCGACGACCGTGGCCTCGGGCACCCCAGTCACGGCCATCACCGCCGTGCAGCTGAAGTCGTCCGACGCCAGCTACGAAACCGCGTGGGGCAGCAACGGCATCGCGCCGATCGGCGGGAACGGGCAGGCGCTGGATTTTGTCTTCGACTCGACGGAGAACCTCATGGTGGCGGTGGTGCCGAGCCCGGGGGCGCCCGTGGTGCTCGCCCGCTTTCATTCCAATGACGGCTCCCACGACGATACGTTCGCCCAGGGCCCCAACTCCATCGTGATCGTGCCGGGCGCTTCCGTGAGCATCGTCCACGACAGCGGCGGCGGATACTACGTCGGCGGCGAAACCACCACCCACCTCAATTACCTCGGTCATTTCAGCAGCAATGGCACGGTGGATCCGTTGTTTGGCAAAAATGGCGCGGTCACCTTTGGCGGGACAGACCCGGCGCTGCCTGGATCGGACATGGGCTTGGCGTTTGACGCCACCAATGGCCGCCTCATTTTGAAGGATTCGTTTGTCGGCAATCCCGACGTGGACCCCGGCAAGAGCGTGCTAAAATTGATTCCGGCCGGCAATCCCACGGGCGGCGCCTTCCTCGTCTCGGTGGATCCGAATGCGTTTACCACCGGCCAATCCTTCACCATCCCCGGGCAGACGGCGGACGGTCACCAGGCGCTCACCATCATCACGCTGACCGGCCCCGGCTACATCCACGTGTCACCCAATGGCAATGCCGCAGGGAACGTCGATCTCATCGAACTTTTCAACACGACGCTCGCCTCCAGCCTGACGGTGAAAGTCATCAACCCAGTGGAGCAGGTAACGGTCAAACAGATCGTCACCCACGACGCCTCGCAAAACATGGGCAGCATCTCCCTGGATACCAACACCGTGCTGAACGATGGGGAATCGACGGCGGCCGCCAACCTTTTGGTCACCGGCAAGATCAACAACATCGTGCTCGGCGATGTCGCCGGCAACGCCTTCATCAAGCTCGGCCAGGACCTGCCCTACAACGTGCCGAACGACACGACCACGCCGGACACCTACAACAACAAGCCGAACCTCACCATCCGCGACGTGCTGGGCGACAACCTGATTATCGAAAACATTGGCGATGGCGTGACCCCGGGTGGCGTGGGCGGCGGCGGCTTTGGGAAAGTGGTCTTCAATACGTGGTCGGGGGGCGGGGCGCTGCGCACCACGCAGGGCATCGGCAGCTTCACCATCCTGAACGGCGATTTCAATGCGACGCTCGAGGTGGACAAATTCCACCTGGGCGAAAGCACGACGGCGAACGTGGGCACCATGACCGTGCAGAACGGCTCGTGGGGCAGCTCCGGCACGGAGGTCGAGGGCAACATCGGGGTGTTCGATGTGGATGCCTTCCTCGCGGGCGCGAGCATTACCGCGGGCAGCGTCACGAAAGTGGTCACGGGCACCGGCGAATTCAACGGCACGCTGACGCTGACCGACACGCAGGCCAAGGGGGTGGCGACTTTCACCGTGGGCACGAATTTCCAGGGCCACGTGGTGTCGAGCTCGCCGCTGAAGAAGCTGGTGATCAAGGGCGACTTCATGGGCTCGCTCTCCGCGCCGAGCATCGCGTCCATCACAGCCTTCTCCTTCCTCGGCACGACCACCGGGGACACGGAGGGCGACGCGACCAAGCTGAACATCACGACGACGGCGGGCCTGCTCGGCCTGATTACCGCGAAGTCCGGCGTCATCAAAGACTTCGAGTTCACCTCGCCCGTGACCTTCAGCGGCATGAAGGTGATGCTGAGCAAGCTCACCAGTTCCACGGTGGGCGTCGAGAATGTGAACGTGGCCGCGCACGACATTGGGCCCATCACGGTGCAACTCGCCGCCAACGCGAAGACCGCGGGGGTGGATCTCACGGGCATCAAGAACAGCTCATTTTCCTCGGATGGCAAAATCGGCGCGGTGCTGGTGAAGGTCTCCGGCGCGAGCGGCGCGAGCCTGGGCCTGAGCAATGCGACCTTTCACGGCGCGTCGCTCGCCAACGTAACCGTCAACGTGACCAAGGGCTCGATGGCCGGCGCCACCGCGCAGGCAGTAAACACCGCCACGATCAGTTCCGGCTCGAACATCGGCGTGGTGAGCATCATCGGCGATGCGACGATGACGCAGGCCTCGGAGCTCGATCTGTTCGCCCAAGGCAAGGTGACCGCGCTCAATGTGAAATCGAAGACGGCGGCCTTTGGCACGCTCGACATCGGCCGGGTGCTCGTGGGCGAGGCCTTCAATCCCGCGAATATCCCCGACAAAAAAGCGCTCACCAAAGCGCTCGCGGGATCGAGCATCGGGGCGATCAACATCAGCGGCTCGCTCACCAATACGACGCTCGCTTCCGGCGGCAATTTCGCCGCGGTGAACGTCGGCGGCGACATGACGAACTCCACCGTGATCGCCGGCGCTTATCTCGGCGATGACCGCGCACTCGGCGGCACGAATGATGTGTATCATCGCGCGGCGTCCATCGCGTCCATCACGGTGAAGGGCGCCTTCACGCAGAGCACGATCGCCGCGGGCATCAACCCCGGCGACAACCTCATCGGCAACGGCGACGACACGGCCGCCGAGCTCGTGAACAACGCGCTCGTCACCACGTCCGCGATCAAATCGATTTCCATCGGCATCGCCAACCTCGGCGCCAGCGCGCCCGGCATGGCACACAGCTATGGCATCGAGGCGCAGACGATCGGCAAGTTCACCGTCGCGGGACAGAAAGTCGACCTCAGCGTCGGTCCGCTCTTCCTCGACAACAGCCCCACCGGCGAAGGCGCCGAGGACATCACGGTGAAGCTGATCGCCCCGGTGTAGCAAGGTAGCGGCGACCGGATTCGAACGGAGCGAGAAAGCCCGCCGGAGGCGGCCCGTAGGGTGCGAGCGGCAGCGAGCAGCAACGTCGCGGGCTGTACTTTCCCAACGCCGACTTCGCAGCACATGTGGCCGCGAAGAAAAGTGACCGCAGGCTTCCGCCTGCAGCTACATTAAAAAATGCGCCCGCCTGTCCAAAATGGCGCGCGCGATTCGTCGTAGTGTTGAAACCAACGCAACTCTATGACGATTGAAGCACCAAAGATTGTGTCCCACGACGAGTGGCTCGCGGCGCGCCGCCAGCATCTCGTGCGGGAAAAGGAACTTACGCGCCTGCGCGACCAACTGGCCGCCGAACGCCGCGCGCTGCCGTGGGAGAAGGTCGAGAAGGCCTACGTATTCGAAGGCCCGCAAGGCCGCGAGACGCTCGGCGATTTGTTCGCCGGCCGCCGCCAGTTAATCGTGTATCACTTCATGTTTGGGCCGGACTGGGAGGAGGGCTGCCCGGGGTGCTCGTTCCTGTGCGATCATCTCGACGGCGCCAACCTGCATCTGGCCCACCATGACGTGACGCTGCTGGCCGTCTCGCGCGCGCCCTGGCCGAAGCTGGAAGCGTATCGCAAACGTATGGGCTGGAAGTTTAAGTGGGTGTCGTCCAGTGGCAGCGACTTCAACTACGACTACCACGTGAGCTCCACGCCCGAAGAAGTGAAGAAGGGCGAAGGCTTTTACAACTACACGCAGACCGAGATCGATGGTGAGGAGCACCCCGGCATCAGCGTGTTCTACCAGGACGAAGAGGGCGACATCTCCCACACCTACTCCGCCTATGCGCGGGGCGGCGACATCCTCATTGGGGCGCTCAACTTTTTGGACCTGACGCCCAAGGGCCGAAACGAGATGACGACGATGGATTGGGTGCGGCGCCACGACCAGTACGAGGATGCGGAGACGGCCGCATGCTGCGGAGGAGGAAAGCAGAAATGAATGCGTTCGCCGCCAGGGCAATCTGGACTACGCTGCTGCGGCAGTGCGCCGGCGCTGCCGCGTGGGTGGCGCCCAGCGCGGGGCTGGTGCTCATGCCGAAGTGCCCGCTATGCTTCGCGGCTTACGTGGCGATGGCCACGGGCCTCGGCCTCACGGCGACGGCCGCGGGCTACGTACGCTGGGGCGTGCTGGCTCTGTGCGTGGTGAGCCTGCTCGTGCTGGTGGTTCGCCGCGTTCGGTCGTGGCGCCGACCCGCGTGCGCGAGGTGCCGCGCGGAGCAGCGACGGACTCCTTGAGCAGCCCGAATCGCCCTACGGCTGGTGGATCTGCGGATCGGAGTTCGCGGAGTTGCCAGTGATGTTCGACGTGGTGATGACGAGCAGGCTTGCGCTGTTGGTGTAGTTGGCGATGCCGCCGCCCTTTGTTTTCGCCACGTTGCCGGTGATGGTGGTGGAGATGACATTGAGCACGCCCGTGCTGAAGAGGGAGATGCCGCCGCCGCCAAAGTGGGCGGAGTTGTCGCGGAGGATGCTGGATTTCACCGTCTTGACGGCGACGCCGCCAAACGAGATGCCGCCGCCATTTCCGGTCATGGCGGTGTTCTGCGTGAAGGTGCAGCCGGTGATGTTCATGGGCACAGTGCTCCGGAGGTAGAGCGCGCCGCCCTCGCCGTGGGCCACGTTGCCGGTGAACTTGGTGGAGGTGAGGAACACACCGACCGCCCCGACGGTGTCGATGGCGCCACTGTCGTCGCCGGCAAAGCCACCGGAGAAGACACTGCCGGAAATGAGGAGCGTGGACGTGCCGGCGCCGCTGATCGCAGCGCCATCACCGGCGGCAAAGTTATCGAAAAATTTGGCAGCCGTCACGGTCACGCCGACCGCGGTGCCGCCATTGGAATCGACGTAGAGGGCGCCGCCGTTGGCGCCGAGGGCGAAGTTGTTGGAGAAGACGGTGGAGGTGATCTTCAGCGCCTGGCCATCGGTCACGACGATGGCGCCGCCACCACTGGCGGAACGGTTGCCAGTGAACGAAGACGCCGTGATACTCGTCGTAAAGACGCCGGTGATGGAGAGCCCGGCGCCGCCGAGCTTCGTGTTGTCGGTCGTGCTGTTGTTGGAAATGCGGGAGCTTTTGATGGTCAGAGAATCCACGAGGCCGAAAGCAGCGAGGCCACCGCCGGTCCCCGTGGAGATGTTGCCATTCACGGTCGAGCCCTGGACGAGGATGTTGCCGGCCACCAAATCGAGGCCGCCGCCGTCGGAACTCGCAGCCGTGGTCCGGTTGCCGGTGATCGTGCAATTTTGGATGATGATCGCGCCGTCGTCGCTGGAGTGGTCCACGTTGTCCGGGCCGGGGGCCACGTTTCTCAGCTGGGCGCCGCCGCCAGCATTCGCGGAGGTATTGCCCACAATGCTGGTCTTGGAAAGGATGAAGGCCGCCTTGGGAGTCGCGGCCGTGCCCGCTACTTTTCCGTAAAGGCCGCCTCCATTGTCGCCGGCCGTATTCCCAGAGATGACCGAAGTGGTGATCTGCACGCCACTGTCCGCGGAAGCGTAGAGGCCGCCGCCGTCGGCGATGGCGCCAGAGGCGGTATTGCCGACGACCTTGGTGCCCATCATCGTAAATTTTCCCGCCGTGGTGACTTTAAGCCCACCGCCATCGCCGTTGGCCACGTTGGCCACGAGGACGCAATTTTGGAGCGTAAGCGTCTCGGTATCGAGAATGGCGCCGCCGGAGGCGGCCGCATTAGCCTTGGTCAGCGTGAGGGCGGAGATCTTTACCGCTTGCAATTTGTTGGCGTCGTTATCGGTGATATTGAAGATGCGGGAAGCGGCATTGCCGCTGACGGTGAGCTTGCCGGCGCCCGGGCCGAGGATGTTCACGCTCTCCGTAATCGGGATTTCGCCGGTGGTGAGTACAATGAGGGAATCCGTGGGCAGTTTGAACGTGATGGTGTCGAGGCCGAGGTGCGCATTGGCATCGAGCACGGCCTGGCGGAGGCTGCCGGCGCCGGCGTCATTGGTGTTCAGAACCGTAAAAGTCGCGGGAGCGATCCGGCTTTCGAGCGGTTCCAGGCTGGAGACAAGAATCCTTTTCGTCGGCATGGCGGAGCGTTAGTTTTTGATTTGCGGATTCACCGGGGCGGAGTTGCCAGTGATGTTGGACGTGGTGATGACGAGCGAACCGGAGTTGCCGGTGTAATTGGCGATGCCGCCGCCATTGACCTTGGCCACGTTGCCCGTGATCGTGGTGGAAACGATCGCCAGGGAACCGGTGCCGAACATGGAGATGGCGCCGCCGGTGAAGTTCGTGGTGTTATCGCGGAAAATACTGCTGCTGATCACCTTGGCGCCGGTGCCGCCAAAGGAGATGGCGCCGCCATTGCCGGTGACCGAGACATTCTGGGTGAAAATGCTGCTGGTAATGCTGACCGCGGCAGTGCTCCGGAGGTAGAGAGCGCCGCCCTCGTTCCGGGCGAAATTTCCGGTGAACTTGGAAGCTTTGATGGCGATGGCCCAGGCCCCGTCGGTATCGATGGCGCCGCTATCGCTGCCGGCGAAGCCGCCGGTGAACATGCTGGCGGTGATCGAAAGAGTGCCGCCGGGGGCTCCCGCCGCACTGATGCCGGCGCCGCTACTGATGGCGTTGTTGTCGATGAACTTGGAGGCCTTCACGTCGAGGTTCACGGCAGCGCCGGCGTTCGGGTCGAGGTAGATGGCGCCGCCGTCGTCGCCGAGGGCGAAGTTGTTCGTGAAGACCGTGGAGGCGATCTTCACGGTCTGGCCGTCATTGATCAGTATGCCGCCGCCATCGTTGGCGGATTTGTTGCCGCTGAACGAGGAGGCCTGGATCGTGGTGACGAAGGCACCGTGGGCAAACAAACCGGCTCCGCCGAGCTGCGCACCGTCTGTGGTGAGGTTGCCGGAAACGCGGGTGCTCTTGATGGTGAGCGAATCGACCGCCGTCGACGTCCCGATCCCTCCGCCGGAGCCCGCGGTGGAATTGCCAATGAAGAAGGAGCCTTGAATCAAGACATTGCCCGAGACGGCATAAAGGCCGCCGCCGTTTTGGCCCGCCGTGACCCGATTGCCGGTGAAGGTGCAGCCTTGGATGCTCACGGCGCCATCATCCTTGGTATGATCCATTCCGTCGGGCCCGGTGAGGTTGTTGCGCAACACGGCGCCGCCGCCATCGCTGGTGGCTTGATTCCCGGCAAAGATGGTTTTGGAAATCACGAAGGCAGCCTTGGGATTTGATCCGCCCGCGTTAACACGCCCATAAAGGCCACCGCCTTGATCGCCAGCGGTGTTTCCCGAGATGAGAGAACCAGTGATCTGCACCCCGCCTCTCGTGGAGACATACAGTCCCCCGCCATCATCAGACGAAACGTTGCCGATCACCTTGGTGCCGATCATGGAAAACTTCCCATCCGCGGCGACGTGAACGCCGCCACCGGCGCCGGCCGCGGTGGAATTTTCGATGACGCACCCCTGGAGGGTGAGCGTTTCCTTAGCGATCAAGGCGCCGCCATTGCCCGTGGTTTTGCCGTTCGTGAGCGTCAAGCCAGAGAGCTTCACGGTCTGGAGGGTGTTGGCGTTGCTGTCGTCGATGTTGAAAATGCGGGAGTTGTTGTTGCCGCTAACGGTGAGCTTGCCGGCACCCGGACCGAGGATGTTCACGCTCTCGGTGACGGGAATTTCGCCGCCGGTGAGGAGGATGAGGGAATCCACCGGGAGCTTGAAAGCGATGGTGTCGACGCCGAGGTGCGCATTGGCATCGAGCACGGCCTGGCGGAGACTGCCGGCGCCGGCGTCACTGGTGTTGATAACCGTGAAGGTCGCGGGGGCGATGCGGCTTTCGAGCGGTTCCAAGCTGGAGACGATGATCTTTTTCGTAGGCATGGCGAGCAGAACGAAGTGGCTGAAGGGCTCTCTGACTCCTCGAAGATGGCGACCCGATTTACAGGCTGCAGCCGATCCGCGGACTAGCGGAAACGGGTGGCGTTATCCGTTGATTCGTAACGGCTGTGAGCGCGTGGAGCAAACGAAAACGGCGGGCTGCCAATGGCAGCGGAGCCAAGCAGATTAGCGCTTCGCGCTCTGTTCCAAACTCCCGAACGGAGTCGGGAGCTACCTTCTCCTACTGCGGAGGGGGAGTGGTGCCTGCTGGAGCGCCGCTGCCGGCGGACTTGGGAGCGGGGTCGCCTTTGAGGAATTGAAGGAAGCCATCGTCGGTGGACAGGAGGAGGGTGGTGCCGCGGGTGAAGGAAGTCCGGTAGGTATCGAGCGTGCGGAGGAACGAGAAGAAGTCGCGGGCGCGGGCATCCTGGTTATACGCGGCGGCGTAGATGGCCGAGGCATCGGCGTCGGCCTTGCCCTGGATGGTTTGGATTTTGCGATAGGCCTCGGACTCGATGGTTTGGAGATCGCGTTCGCGCTGGCCCAGGATTTTGGCGGCTTCGCCCTCGCCCTCGGCGCGATAGCGGGCGGCGATTTGCTGGCGCTCGCTGACCATGCGCTGGAAGATCTTATTCGCCACGGCCGGGTTGTAGGTCACGCGCTTGATGCGTATGTCCAGAAGCTCGATGCCGTATTCTTTCAACTTGGGCGCCGAGGACTTGAAGATGAGGCCCTCAAGCATGACGCGCCCATACTGGATCTCGGGCAGGCCGGTGCTGAGCGCGGATTCGCCCATGGTGGGATCGACGATGGGCTTCCGGCCCTTTTCCGTGCGCACGAGTTCCACGAGATTGTGCGCGGCGACGGTGTTGCGCGTTTCGCTGCCGAGGATGTCGCTCAGGCGCGACATCGCACTGCGCTCGTCGCGCAGGCGGACGAAATAGAGCTGCGGATCCCCGATGCGCCAGCGCGCAAAGGTATCGACCGAAATGTAGAGCTTGTCCTTGGTGGGCATCTCGGTGACGTCGCCGTCCCACTCGAGCATGCGCTTTTCGATGCGATTCACCGTTTGCACAAAGGGCACTTTGAATTTCAGGCCGGCCTCGGTGACGGGCGCGCCCACGGGCTGGCCGAATTGCGTGATAATGACCTGCTCGGTCTGGCTGACCGTGTAGACGGACGAGAAGAAGAGAATGACCGCGAGGACGGCGACGGCGACAATGGCGGAAAGTTTGAAGTTCATGGCGTTAGCGTCCGTTGGTGGCGGCGGGTTTGGTGAGGTCGAGCGGGAGCAGCGGCAAGAGTCCGCGGGCTTTGTCGTCGACGATCACTTTCTTTTCGAACTGCGGCATCACCTCCTGCATGGCTTCGAGGTAGAGGCGCTGGCGGGTGACCTCCGGCGCCTTGAGGTATTCGGTGAAAACGGCGGTGAAACGCTCGGCGTCGCCGCGCGCTTCGTTCACGCGCTTGGTCGCGTAGCCCTCCGCTTCCGTGACGCGGCGATCGGACTCCCCCTTCGCGCGCGGGACAACTTTGTTGTACTCGCCATTGGCGACGTTGATGGCCTGCTGCTTTTCCTGCTGGGCTTGGTTCACTTCGTTGAACGACGCCTGCACCGGCTGCGGCGGCTGTACGTTTTGCAACTGCACCTGCACCACGCGGAGCCCGCAGTCGTAAATCTGGAGAAGCTTTTCCAGCCGGGCCTGGCACTCCACTTCGATGTCTTGCCGGCCAATGGTGAGAACTTCGTCGATGGTGCGGTCGCCCACGACTTCACGCATGATGGCCTCACTGGCGTCGCGCAACGTCCAGGCCGGCTGCTTCACATTGAAGAGGAATTTGGCGGGGTCATCGATGCGGTACTGGATGACGAACTCCACGAGCGCCATGTTGAGATCCCCGGTGAGCATGGTGCGCTCGGCGCCGGCGTCGTCGGGATACTGATCCTCATTGGAGCCTTGCGCGGCGCCGCTCCGGCGGGAATCGAAGCCCATCTCCAGCTTGAGCTGACGCTGGATGGGGACCACTTCCACATGGTCGACGCCGAAGGGAATTTTGAATTGCAGGCCGGGGTTGAGCGGCGGTCCGGAGTATTTGCCGAAGCGCATGAGGATGCCGACGGAATCCGCGGGCACCGTGACGAAACTGGAGAAGACGCCGATCAGAAGGATGAGGCCGACGATGGCGGCGGGAATCCAGGCCGGGAAACGGCCCGATGCTCGGATGGTCACGATAGGGCGATTCGATGGCATGATAGAGGGGTTATAGCGCCCATCTTTGGAGTGTCACGTCGGGGATGGGACAGGAGCATCCGTACAGCACAAAGGGCAGAAACGAATGGACGCTGGCAATCGAAGCGTTTGAAAGTTAGCCCGCGACCTCCCGGTCGCAGCTACACTATAGCGTCTTGAGGAATTTGATAAGGTCGGTGACCTTGGGGCTCTTGGCAGAGCGAACGTAGAAGCCGCTGGTGGCGACGCCGATTTGGAGGCTTTCGGCGAGACCGAGACCGAGGATGCGGCCGAGGCAGAAACCGGCGTTGAAGTGGTCGCCGGCGCCGGTGGTGATCTTGGGCTTCGCGGTGAAGGGGCCGACGACGTGGGTCGAGCCGGTGGAGTCGGCCGCGGCCGCAAATTGCACGGGGTGGACGACGACGGTGTCGACCTTCAGCGCTTCGCGGATGCGGGAGGCGGCATGGGTGACGGTGCCATAGGTTTCCTCCACGGGCCCAAGGCCGAGGACTTCGCTGACCTGACGGGCCTCGCCGAGATTGAGGCCGAGGATGACGCGGGCGTGCTTCTCGTATTTCGCAATGAGCTTCACCACAGCGAGGAGGTCTTCGCGCGAACGCTTGGCCGGGTCCGCAAGATCGAAAAACACCCAGCGGCGGGCGCCACCGAGCTTGGGCATCACCGAGGTGAGCAGCTTTTGCAGCACGCCGGTGAGGTTGGTGAGCATCGTCCAATTGACGATGGAAATGAAGCTGGCGTCCTTGAAGAGCTTGATGAGTTTCTGCTCGGGCAAGTGCTTGAGGAGGTTCGCCCAGTTCACTTCCTTGAGCGACTGGTGCTTGCCGAACATGAGCTTGCCGTCCTCGAACTCAAGGGCGTCGGTGTAGCCGGGCTCGGCGATGGAGATGACGTTCACGCGCTCGGCGAAATCGGCGAAGACGGGATGAATGGCCGGCTTGCCGAGGCAGCCAAGGTACGTGAGCGGGAGGCCGGCGGCACTGAGGGCGTTGGCCATGATGGGGCCGTTACCGCCGAGCTTCACCATTTGCTGGGCGAACTCGAAATTGGCGCTGACGCCGGAGGCGGCGGAGACGCGGCCTGCCCACTCGCTCATCATCGGGTAGGGATCGTACTTGGTGGGGTTGTGGCGGGTTTTGACCACGTGAAGGATCGTGTCCACGAAGCCGTCGAAACCGACGACGGTCTTGGTTTTGGCGAGGGCGGGAGCGGCCTGACGGAGTTGTTCGGAAGTAGACTTGGCGAGAGTGTCTGACATGTGCGGGAGCGCGGTGTAGCGTGGGGGACACGGGACGGCAAGGGGGGCTTTTGTTCCCCGGAAGATACGATGGCCGCGAGTTACCACAGAGTGCACAAAGAACACAAAGGGCACAGAGAGATGGGGAACGGCCTTTTACCGCAGAGAACGCTGTTCCCTCAGAGAGCGTAGATGAGCGGAAAACACTCCCGATGGGTCGTGTAATTCAGAGTTGAATGGAGGGGGTGAGGCGTTGGATGGTTGGGGGGTGCGACTCGCTTATCTTTTCAGCCGCTACCCGGTCATCTCGCAGACGTTCATCGATACGGAGATGCTGGCGATGGAGCGCGCGGGGGTGGAACTGGAAATTTTCAGCATTTATCCGCCGCCGACGTCGTTCCGGCACGGACATGCGGCGCGGCTGAAGGCGCCGATCCATTATGCGCCGCCGCAAAGCATTTTGAAACTGGGCGAGCAGCGGGCGAAAGCGGAGGGACGCTGGCCGGCGGAGCTGATTGCGGCGCATGACCGGAAGTATGGCACGGACTATAAGGCGGGACTGCGCGCGCGGAATGCGCTGTATTTTGCGGACCTTTTTAAGCAGCGCGGGTTCACCCATCTGCACGTGCATTTTGCGAACCGCGCGGCGATGACGGGACTGTATGTGAAGGCGATCTCGGGGCTCCCGTTCAGCATGTCCACGCATGGGCAGGACTACATGGTGGATCTGGGCAACCACGATCTGCTGCGCGAGATCTGCGCGGGGGCGGAATTTGTGGCGAATGAAACGGAGTGGAGCACGAATGAGCTGCGGCGGCTGTGCCCGGACTCGGCGGACAAGATGCTGCGCGTCTTCAACGGAATGGATCTGGCGAACTTCGCGGGAACCGTCGCGGGCTCGAACAATGCGGTGCCGCGCATCGTGAGCACGGGGCGGCTGATTGAATTCAAAGGCTTTCATCATCTCATCGCGGCGTGCGGGTTGTTGAAAAGCCGCGGGCTGGAGTTTGCGTGCGACATCATCGGCGAAGGGCCGTGGCGCCCGCAGCTCCAGCAAGCGATCGATGCCGGCGGATTGGGCGGCTGCGTCCGGCTGCGGGGCGCGCTGCCGCAGGAGGAAGTATTTTCCGCGCTCCGCAGTGCGGACATCTTTACGCTGCCATGCATCGTGGATCGGAACGGGGCCAGCGACGTATTTCCCACGGTAATCCTGGAGGCGATGGCGAGCGCGCGGCCGGTGGTCTCGACGCACATCGCGGGGGTACCGGAGCAGATTGAGCACGGGGAGACGGGGTTCATTTGCCAGCCGGGCGATGAAGCCGGGCTGGCCGACGCACTGGAAAAACTGCTGCGCTCGCCGGAACTGCGGACACAGATGGGCGCGGCGGGCCAGCGCCGGGTGCAGGCGGAATTTGCCGTCGATCACACGGTGAAATCGCTGTTGGCCCAATATGAAAAGCACGTGCAACCGGCACCGCCGCACGCGGCGAAGCCCGTGGGGCTGGCACTGCTGCTGGCGGAGTGGCCGGCGCCGGAACGCCACGAGGCGGAGCTGGTGCAGCTCGCACAGCAACTCCCGGAGTCGCGGGCCTATGTGCTGAATGCTTCCGCCACGCCGGTCGCGGACAGCTGGCGAAAGACGCTGCCGCATTGCGAATTTTTGCCGGACGCGATGGTGGTGGAGGGCGAGTGGCAGCAGCAGAAAGATCTGCGACATCGCGCGGAGGTCTTGCGTGGGGAAATCGGGAGCAAGATGGCGACGGAGGACTTTCTCGCGCACGCGCGGCACGCGCTGAGCCTGCTGCGGCTGCTGCGGCGCGACCAGGTACGGCATGTGCACGCGGCCAGCGTGCGTGAATTGCCGGTGGCGTGGCTGCTGAAGAAGCTGGGCGGCGTGAGCATCAGCGCGTCGCTCGACGACAAGGTGGCGCTGCACGATGAAACGCTGACGGTGCTGCTGAAAGAATGCGCGGGCATCCGCGTGATGCGCGGACGAATGGAGGAAAAGATTCCGAAGCCACAGGGTGGCAGCGGGCCCTACGTGTTGGTGCACAAATCAGGGCGCGGGTTTGAGCCGGAATGGATGGGAAAACTGAAGGGGTGGGGCGCTTAGCTTTTTTTGCTCCACGAAGCCACAAACGGCACGAGAATTAAGCTCTATCGGAGCTGAGCGAAACCCAGGCGACCGACGACCCCCATACCCGAGCTGGCATGCTGCTCGCTCTATAAGTGATTCGCGTGTGAAAAGAATACTGCAAATCATTTGTCTTATCGCGCTCGCTTTCGGCTACTTCCGCTGGGCCGTGGCCAGTGCGGCGCGACTCAAAGCCTCGCTGAGCCGGGCGGACCGCGGCGCGGTGGCGGAAATGGTCGACTTCCGCGGGTTTCGGAAAAGCATGGGGCAGGAATGGCACAACGCGTGGGAAAAGGTGATGGTGGCGGATGATCCCCGCAATGCCGAGCAGATCCATCGCGGGATGACCGAGCCCCCGCCGGAAGCTGACGATCCGCATATCCTGGAAATGATGTATCCAGACGACAAGATCCTGGAGACCATCCTGCAACCGGGCAACTGGGACGATGGCAAATGGCGTTCGCCCTTCGCCTACGCGATTACCAACAGGCTGAACGGCACTCAGCTCATTCTCCGCTTCGGGCGAACCGGCTGGAAATTGTCGGGGATTGAATACGGTTTGGCGCAAGCGCGGGAGGCCATCCACAAATAAGGTCGAAGGAGTGGGCGCACCGGAACGCTCCAGAGAAAGCTGGCATGCGAGCGGCTCCCAGAGACGTTCAGCTCCGTGAAAAAATTTCTACAGTTTCTGGTCTTTGCCGCGCTGGCGGTGGGCTATTTTCTTTGGCCGTCGTACACGATGGGAAAATTTACGGCGGCGATCGATCGAGGGGACCAGGCCGCGGCGAAGGAGTTGATGGATTTTGACGCCCTCCGCCAAAGCCTCGTGGATGAGAGGGGCCGGCCGGAGTTTGCGGCAGCATTGAAGCAGTACGGCTACGGACACACGATGCAGGAGGACTATGAGAGAAACCAAGCGCGAGGGGCCTTGGGACCGAATCCGAGGGCGCAGGACACTCTGCGGGTGGCGGTTCCGGATGAGACGGTGATGCTGGCCGTTTTTCCACGGGGAAAAGCGATCTGGGAAAACGGAAAATGGGAGGGGCTGTTCACCTACTCGGTGACGAACAAGACGAGTGGGATGAAGTATCTCTTTCGCATGGGGGCGACCGGATGGAAGCTGCGCGGAGTGGTGCTGGGAACGGGGCAAATGTACGAGATGACGCGCATTTTGTAGGACGACGTCCGACCGGCGAAGGCGACCGACGGGCCGCCAATCCGGCTTCACAAATGAAGCCTGAACCCCTAGGCGAGAGGGGTGATTCGGAAAGCCATCATTCTGGCCGGCGGCGCCGGCACTCGCCTGCATCCACTCTCGCGCATTGCGTGCAAGCAATTGCTGCCGGTGTACGACAAGCCGATGATTTACTATCCGCTGGCGACGCTGATGCTGGGCGGGCTGCGGGAGGTGCTGATCATTTCCACGCCGAAGGATGTACCCATGTTCCGGGATCTGCTCGGCGACGGCGCGCGGCTGGGAATGCGGATCGAATATGCGGCGCAGCCAAGGCCGGCGGGACTCGCGCAGGCGTTCCTTATCGGGGCGGATTTTGTGGGGCAGGAGGGAGCCTGCCTGATCCTGGGCGACAATATTTTTTACGGAAAACTCGATTTCTTCCGGCAGGCGCTGACGCAAATCGGGACCGAGGGCGGCGCGTGCATTTTCGGCTACCAGGTGAAGGATCCGGAGCGCTACGGCGTGGTGGAGTTTGGGCGGGATGGACGAGCGCTGAGCATCGAGGAAAAGCCGGCGAAGCCGAAAAGCCCGTATGCGGTGCCGGGGCTGTATGTGTATGACAACGCGGTGGTGGAGATTGCGCGGAATTTGAAGCCGAGCCCCCGCGGAGAACTGGAGATCACGGACGTGAACGTGGAGTATTTGCGGCGAGGACAATTGCACGTGAAAGTGCTGGGGCGCGGGATGGCGTGGCTGGATACGGGCACGCAGCAGAGCCTGTTGGATGCGAGCAATTACATCGCGGCGATCGAGAACCGGCAGGGGCTGAAAATCGCGTGCCTGGAGGAAATCGCCTACAACCAGAAATTCATCGATCTGGCGGGCTTGCAGCGATGCATTGCGGAGACGCCGAAGAGTCCATACCGGGAGTACTTGGAGATGGTGGCGAGTGAGTGAGAAAGCGGAACACGGGGAGCCATCTCTCCGTACCCCTGTCAGCCATGTGTCCGGTCCATACAAGCGCCCAGTACAAGAAGCAGGCGCCGTCCTTGCGGGCGGCGCCTGGGGTTCCAGGGTGGTTCTGTTCTGGCGGAGAGGGATGGATTCTGGCGAGAGATGCTAGGAGCGGCGGCGGGTGCGGCGGAGGCCGACGAGCGTGGCAACGCCGCCGAGCAAGATGGCGACGCTGCCTGGCTCGGGAATGACGTATTGGAGATAGACGTCGTTGCCGGATAGCCCGGCATCGAAATTCCCGTCGTAGAAGATGTTGAACTGAGCCACCCCGACGGTGATGGAAGTGCCTTGCGCAAACTGACCAAAGACGGCATCGGAAGAACCGCCCGTATCGTCGTTCAGGAGGATCGGGAACTGATCGCCGGGACTCGCGGCAAAAGCGGGATCCAGCGACAGCGCGAGATTGGTATTGGTGACGTCGACCAGACCGATGACGCTCAATTGGTCGAAATTGCCGGCGTTTTTGTTTTTCAGCTGCACCGCGAAATTGCCCTGGCTGGTGAGGGTGCCGATGACGAGCTTGCCGATGCCGCCATTCGAAGCCGGATCGCCCGGAGAAAGCGTGGAGGAACCGAAGATATTCACCGGCACAGCGGTGCTGGAATTACCGCCGAGGACGCCGCTGAGGGAGGCATTGATGACGCCAGCGCCGTCGAGCGGAGCATTCAGGATCAACGCGCCCCCGACGATGTTGATGGAGCTGCCGTTAATATTACTGTGCACGCCGGTGAAGCCGGTGACCGAGCCGTTGAGCACGAGCCGGCCGCCGGTGTTGGCGCCAGCCGGCGCATCGATGTTCAGCGTAGAGCCGCTGGTGAAGACCATTTCGCCCAGTGTCAACACGTTGTTATCGCCGAGCAGCACGGTGCCCATCGTGCCCGTCAGCTGGATGCGCGCCGCGCTGCTGGAGAGCTGGCTGGCTTTGTTGGTCAAGGAGAGGGTGCCGTTGTTGGCCAGGCGAATCGACGTGACCCCATCAAAGGATTTCACCCGCAGCTCCGCGCCGGAATCGACCTGGAAGTTGGAGCCGGCGCCGTTGTCACTGAGGTAGGAAAAAAGGCCGGGCTGGTTGGTGGGGTTGATGGTGTTGCCGTTGATGCTGGCGCCGAGACTGCTGCCGCCGCCGGTATCCTGCACCGCGAATAGAACATTGTAGTACTGGCCGGCCTGCAGGGTGGGCGTGTTGTTGGTGACGGCGGCACCGCAGCAGCCATCGACGTTGACCACTTTTTCGTTGTCCTGGAACACGCCGTCCTGATTGGAATCGAGCCAGATGGCGGCCTGATCGTCATTGAAGAGCGTGCCGAGGTTGGTCGTCCCCGTGATGGGCGAGCGATAGCGGCCCACGAAGGCGGCGCTGAAGACGTCGACGTTGGCGCCCGGCGCGAAGAGATTGGCGAAGGCGTTGTCGTCCCCGAAACTGAGGTTGCCGGTGAGGTTGACCTCCTTGCTGAGACCCGGGTTGGTCGTGCCGTTGAACATCCGATTGGCGATGTCCGTGGTGCGAGGATCGAGGCGGGCGCCATTGAGCAGGGTGTAAAGGCGCGCCGCCAGGGTATTGTCGAGCAAGGTCTGGGTGAAGACGGTGCTGTGAATATTCACCGCGGAAAGATCGGCAATGCCCGAGACCGCGCGAACCTGCGCCTTGGTGTCCAGCGAGAGATCACCGCCGGTGAGCGTGGCCGTGTTGCCGGCGCCGGCATCGAAATTCAAATTGGCCGCCTGTGTGGCGCTAATGCCGGTGGCGCCGGTGGCGAGGGAGCTGCCGATCTTCAGCGTGCCGCCACCGGACAGCGCCACGTTGCCCACCGATGAGACGCCATTCAAATTGGCGGTCGCTCCCGTGACCGAGAGGGGACCGGTGGTGGAGAAAGTGCCGTTGGCGTTCAGGGTGGCGTTATTGGTGAGAGCCGCCGAGAGATGGGTGCTCGCGCCGAGATTCATCACGCCATTGCCGTTGCCCGTGAGCGTCCCGGTATTGGTCGCGGCGCCTGTCAAATTCAGGGTGCCGCGCGTCGTGGTGATGCCCGTGGCATTGGTGGTGCCGGTGACCGTGAGGGAGCCCGGGAGAAATTGGCCGGTGATCAGGTTGTCGCCGAAATTCGTGCCGGTATTGCCATTCGGCAAATTACCCTGCTGCAACAGCGCATTGGTGGCGAGGTTGCCATTGATGGTGACGTTGGCCGCGCGGTTGGTAAAGTTGCCGCCCACGTTGTTCACGCCGCCATTGAGGTTCAGCTTGCCTTCCTCGGTCACGACGGCGCCAGTGCCGGTGATCTGTGGCGTGATATTAAGGGTGAAGTTGCCATCATTCACCCGGAGCGTAAGCGTGTTGCCGGTGGGCGCGACAAGCGTGGCGGGGTTGTAAGTAATGTTGGTGGCGGCGGTGATGTTGCCGTTGCCGAAAGAGCCGGCGGCAATCGTGAGATTCGCCGAGCTCGAGACGGGATCGGTGTAGATCACATCGCCATTGGTCGAACTCATGCCGAAGCCCGCCCCAGCGAAGGTGATGGCGATGCCCGCCAGCGGATCGCCACCGGCATTGCTGCCCATGGTGACGATCAAACCGTTACTCGCCGTGATGGTGGTGCCGGCGGTGGGTGCATTCAGGAAGACCAGATTGCCATTGCCGGTCTTGGTCAGCGCGGTCGCGCCCGACAGCACGCCGAGCGAACTGTTGGCGTTGAAGCCGGTCACCGCGACTTGATGCGCGCTGCCGGTGAGCGTCGTGGCGGCAAAACGAGCCGAGCCATTGATCGTCAGCAGCGTATTGGCCGGCAGCGACAGCGCGCCGAACTGCGCCAGCGCCGCGCCAGACTCGATGGTGGAGGGCGCGGTGATATTGATCGCCGGCGCGGTGTAGTCCTCGGGTCCATCGCCGGAGTAGAGGACGGAATTCGGAATGACCTGCCGTGAGCCGCCGGCGGGCGTGTATTCCGCAATGAGGCCAGCGTCGCCGCCGCCCTCCGCGTAATACATTAGGAAATCGTGCAAGCCGGCGGTGAGATTGATGTTGCCCTGCCGCGTCGTGTTGCCCTGGAAGTTATTATTCAGCACCACACGCACGCCGTCGATGAAGATGCCGCTGCCGTCGTCGCTGCTCGTGAAGAAGGTGGTGAGACCGGGGCTATCGATGCGGATTTTGCCGGTGAAAATGGCGCGCACGTTGTCGCCATCGTTCACTCCCAGGCTCGCAAAAGGAGCATTGCCGTTGAAGCCGCCATACGTGAGGCCGGTGCCGCCGGCGGTCGTGCGCACCTGCGTGAGCGTGCCCTGCGCCGCGGCATAGTAGCTCGCCACGCCCCACGGGCTGCTGTTCATGTTATCGCTGTAGGCGCCATAGTCGTAGCCCCCGGCGAAAATATAGGCGAGCAAGCCCTGGTGGCCCGCGCGCAGCGAGCCACCGTTGAGGTTCACGGGATTGGTGGCCGTCAAGGCGCCCGGGACAACTTCCAGGCGACTGCCAGCAGCAAGATTGACGGCGCCGGAGGGAAGCGTCACCCCGCCGTCCTTGGTCAGGGCAAGCGTGCCGGCGCTGATCACTGGCAACTGGCTGAAGCTGGTGGAGCCGGCGAGTTCGAGCCGGCCATTGCCCGTCTTCGTGAGGACGGCCGAGGTATTGACGTCACCGGTGAGCGCATAGTTGCCCGTGGCGTCCATCACTCCCACGGTCGCGTTGCCGTTGAGCAAAAGGACGCGACCATCCGTCGTGGTGCCAGTGCCGGTCAAATTGAAGGCCGTGCTCGCATCGAGGGACAGGAAGTTGCCGGTGCCATTGCCGACCCGGGCGGCATTGAGGGTGCCCGCCGTGATGAGGATGCTGCCGGTATGGTCGGTGGTGGCGCCGAAAGACAACGTGCCGAGGCCGCCCTTGGTGAGCGCGCCGGCGCCGGTAAGTTTGACGAAGCTGACGTTCTGGCCAGCCGTGGAGACGTTGAAAGTGGCGGGACCGACCATCGCGAGAGCGCGATTCACGCTGGCCGTGCTGCCGGTGTAGTTCAGCACCGCGTTATTGGTCCCTGCGGTGTCGCCGAGGTTCAGCACGGAGCCTTGGCCGAGGTTGCCGGCGGTGGCTGGATCGCCGATGGTGGCGACATTCACCGTGCCGTGCTTGATGCTGGCGTTACCGGTAAAGGTATTGGTGCCGGTGAGATTCAGCGTGGCGTTGCCGCTCTTGGTCAGGCCGCCCCCACCCATGAGGGCGCCACCTCCGATGGTATAATTGGAGGCGCTGGTCACATCCACACCACCCATGGTCACGCCCGCGGCGTCGACGGTAATGTTTCGGTCGCCCGCCGTCCCGAGATCGGTGAAATGCGCGGTGTTATTCGTGGAGAAGAGCGCGTTGGGGCTGCTGCCGTCTGGATTAATGGCCCAATTCGTCGCCGTGGTGTTCCAGGCGCCGGCGCCGGCGCCGAGATTCCAATAGACGTCACCCGTGGAGACAGGGGGCAGTTCGAGCAACTGGAAGCCGTTGATGCCGACACCGTCGCCGCCATCGACCCAGGTCCAATGAAAATTGAGATCGCCGGAGAGCGTAGGCGCGATGTTGGTCCACTGCACATAGTTGGCGACCGTGCGGTTCGCATCGGCATTCACCGTGTTCGTGCCCTGGATGAACGTTCCCCCGAACTGATTGGGCTGGAGGAGATAATACGAGTCATAGCTCGCGAGGCCATCGAGGGTGTAGTTAACCTTAACGTCGTTGTTGCTGTTGTTGACGTTACCGTAAGCGATGAGGGTGTAGAGAGTGCCCGGCGTCAGGTTGTGGAAGGTGATGGATTCCGGCTGCCCCTTGCCGCCGCCCGAGGAGCCCTGGGCATTGCCGGCTTTGACGATCCCGCGCATCAGGCGATCGTTCGGAGTGACCTGGGGTCCGTCGGAGTGCCACGCGTCATTGGTGCTGACCGTGACCGTTACCGTGGATGTGCCTTTCGTGCCATCAGCCACCCCATTGTCGGTAAACAATGGGCCGCTGGTGATGTTTCGGAGGTTGCCATTGTTCGGATCCGTGAAGTTGCCTGTGGGTTCACCGGCAATGTTGTTTCCGAGGTTGTTCCAATCGGATTGCGGGACGACGCCCGCGACTTCGTTCGGGGTAACGACATTGACGGTCTCATTGTCACGGCCGAGGAAGTTGACGCCGATTTTGAGCAGGGCAGCGTAGGAAGTGCCCTGAAACGCGGCGAACGCGAAAAGGGAAGGTACCAGGAGGCGACGGGTGTTCATAGGAAGGGTGAGTACGCGAGGTACTTAGAACAGATGAATAGAACCGGCGTAGACGCGTTCTGGAGTTCTGGCGGGATGGGAGGGCTTCTACGTTATGGAGCCAAATAACGACTCTTAAATCCGCGCGTCAACTTTCTTTTGTGACAATTTCGCGCGCAAGGAGTGACAGCTGATTTAGCGGTGTCAATTATACGGTCAGGGATACGATACTCGAGATGGGACCGCGGGGAGTTTAGTATGAGTGATCGCCGGCGTGGAGATGAGGCCTTTCAGCTCCCCCATCCCTACCTCATTTCTTCGCGGCGCGGGCCTTCTCCAGATTTTGCTTCGCGAGGACGTCGTTGGGGTTGATGGAGAGCGCCTTTTCCAAGTGGGGAATCGCCTCGTCCGGCCGACCCTCCACGAGCAGCAAGTAACCGAGATTGTTTTGGGCTTCGAGGCTCTCCGGTTGCAGGGCGACGAGGGCTTCAAAAGCAGCGCGGGCCTCGGGGAGTTGGTTGTTGCCGGCGTAGGCGTGGCCGAGAATGAGATGGGCGCGCGGGGTCTTGGGATTGTCGGCGGCAGCCTGAAGAGCCTCGCGGATGGCGTCGTCGCGCCGGCCCGCCGTCAAATAGGCGGAGGCCAACTCAGCACGTGCGGTGGCATCCTTCGCATCATGCTCCAACTGCCATTGGCAGAAAGCGATTTTGTCCGGCAGGCGGACTTGCGTGATGAAATCGCGCGCGAGCACGGGCAGGTCGGCCTCGCGGCGCGGGAGGAATTGCAGCCAGAACTCCCCCATCTCGTCGGAGCTCTGCAAACCGAACCGGACACGCTGGGGCGGCTGATGGGGATTGCGCGGATTGTCCTTCGAATTGTCGTAGACGTAGCGCATGTGCAGAACCGCGCCGCGTGGCAGCGGCACTGGCTCGGTGTAGCGATAGGCGCCCTGCCAGTTGAAATCCCAGCGCGGGATCCACAGGAGATCGCGCTGCGTGCCATCCGGCAACTCGGCCCAGGCGCGCGCTTCCTTGCCGAGGTAATGCAGATGCGGGAGGACGGAGAGCACGTCGCCGTCAACCGGCAGTGGGTAGGAGCGCTCGACCGCGTAGTTCGCGTCGCCGGCCGGGATATCGATCGCGAGCGTGCGCAAGTTCATCATGAACGGGCGCCGCGTGGGAGCCCGATCGGTGAAATAAAGCGCCACGCTGGTTTGCACCTTCTCGCGCTTGCCGGTGGGCCGCATGTGCAGTTGCAGGACGAGGTCGGCCTTTCCGCGCAGCACCCACGCCATGTCCTCCGGACGCTGCTCGGGCCGGCTGCCGGGCTGCCAGCTCGCGAAGGTTCCGGCGGGAGCGGCGGTTTCCGGCCCGGCATTCATGCCTCCAAAACCGGGACCGGGATCCTGGGCATCGAGTTGCCGTGCGCCACCACTGCTATCGAGCAAGAGGAACGCGTGATGGACGGCGGTGGCGGGCGACGGCCGCAATTCGAAAGCGACGACGTAGCGATCCTGCGGCACCACGGAGGGGATGACAAAATTCCGATACACATCGGGGCCCGCGGCCGGCAGCGTGTAGGGCTCTGGCATGGTGACCACGAGATCGGGTTTGCCAAGTTGCCAGTCGTTGCTCCACCCGGCCTTGGCTTGCAAGTCTTCGGGAGCGCCCTCGGCGAGGCCGCTTTTCGCCCAACTGACCAGCGTCGCAATCTGCTCGTCGGTGAGCACCCGCGCGCCGATAAAATCACCATGGCCCGGCATGGGCAGCCACGGCGGCATGAGGCGGGCGCCGGTAACTTTCACGATCTGCTGCGCGTGCTTTTTGACCTCGCGATACGTGGTGAGCGGGAAGGGCGCGCCTCCCTCAGGATGATGGCAGGCCACGCAGTGCTGGAAGACGATCGGCGCCACATCGCGATTGAAGGTCGGCGCGGCGGCTTGCGCTGTCGCCACGGCAGCGCACCCCAGCAACAATCGAAGGGCGCGCCTCATGGCCCCTCGATGAAACACCCCACCGCCGGACCCGCCGCGGCCGGCGCGCGCTTGCCGGCGGTGACCGCGCGCAACGCCTCCGCGAGATCATGCACCGTTGCCGCGGGCCGGGCCTGGCCCAGCGCGGCAAAGCGATCATCGATCCGGCCGTGATAGAGCAGCTTCCCATCGGCCCGATAAATGGCGGCCTCGGGCGTAATGGTGACCTTCGACTGGCGCGCAAACGCATTGCCGGGATCGCGATAGGCTTTCAACGAATAGCCGTAGTCCGAAAGATGCGCGCGGATGGCCTTGGCGGAGTCCTCCCCTGCGCCGTACACCAACCGGAACGTCACGTGCCGCGCGGCCCAGTCCTTGGCGAGACGCTGGATTTCCGGGGCATAGGTATTGGCGACCGGGCAATCGCTGCGCACGAACAGAAAGACGAGAAAACCCGGAGCGCCGGCCGCAAAGGGATGGGCTGGCCGGCCGGACAGTTCTTGCAAAGCCGCGCCGGGCTCCTCACCCGCCCATGCGCCTACGAATCCGCCAAGGGCAGCGGCGAAAACCAACAGTCGCTGGGAGAAGTGGGGCATCGGTGGAAATACTGGCCCGCAAGGTGAGCCCGGAAAAGACGAAAAGGTGAAGGAGGGCAAAACGGCGGAGGGCTGGGACCCGAAAATACTTCAGGCGCCGATTCGTCCGAAGCGGCGCCTGAAGCAGCAGGGTTGGTTCTTGCTTTTGGCGAGATTAGCGGCGGCGGCGGGCGCGGCCGAGGCCGATGAGCGTGGCAAAGCCGCCGAGCATGATGGCAACCGTGCCGGGCTCGGGAACGACGTACTGGAGGTAAACGTCGTTGCCCTGCAAGCCGGCGTCAAAATTGCCGTCATAGTGGATTTGGAACTGATTGATCCCAACCGTGATGGACGTGCCTTGGGCAAACTGGCCGAAGATGGGATCGGAGCTGCCGCCGGTATCGTCATTGAGCAGGATCGGGAACTGGTCGCCCGGAGAGGCGGCGAAGGCGGGATCCAGCGCCAGGGCCAGGTTGGTATTGGTAATATCGACGAAGCCAAAGACGCTTAACTGGTCGTAGTTGCCGACGTTCTTATTCTTCAACTGCACCGCGAAATTGCCGCCGCCGCTGTTGCTGGTGAGGGGGCCGGTGACCAATTTGCCGATGCCGCCATTGCTCGCCGGATCACCGGGAGCGATGGAGGCGGAGCCGAAGACATTAATCGGCATATTGATGCTGGCGGTGCCGCCGACGAGGCCGGTGCCCGAGGCATTCACCATGCCGACCCCGTTGATGGGCACATTGGCGATGAGGCCGCCTCCGTTGACGTTGATGATGCTGCCCTGGATGTTCGAGGCCACGTTCGTCGCGCCCGTCACACTGCCGGTGACGACGATCCGGCCGCCCGTGGTGGCGCCGGCCGGGGTGTCGATATTCAGCGTGCCGGCGGAACCGAGGGCCAGTTCGCCGACGGACAAGACTTGGTTATCACCCACGCGCACCGTGCCCGCAGAGCTTGTGAGCTTGATCCGATCGGCATTGCTCGCGGTGGCACTTCCCTGGTTGGAGAGGGTGAGGGTGGCGTTGTTATCGATTGCGAGGCTGGTGACGTTGCTGACCGATTTGGTTCGCAGTTCCGCATTGGCGCTCACCGCCACGGTGCCACCGCCGCCATTCGATTTCTCCGCCGACCAGTAGCCGGACTGGGTGCCGGGGCTGACAATGGTGCTGCCGGTGATGGTGCCGCCCCCCGGCTCATTGAAGTAGCCGCGGAGACCGGAATCACCGCCGGAGTCATCCACCATCCACGCGACCATGATGCGCTGGCCGGCGGTCAGGTTGATATTGATGGAGGTGTCCTGGCTGCAGCAGGCATCGGCCGACCAAGTGTCTCCGTTGTCGAAGACACCGTTGTAGTTGGTATCGGCGATCACCATGTTCCAGTCATCGCCATTCGTCTTGCGGAAGTTGTGGGTGCCACTGACCTTCGCCGTAAAGGTGCCGTAAATGTAGGCGGAGAAGTCGGTGCTTCCGCCCCCGGTGCCGAAGAATTGGTTGAACGTCGGGTCGCCGTTTTGTGGGAAGTCGATGCCGCCATTATTGCTGGCCCCGCTGCCATTGGGCAGGGAGGTGGTGGCAATCGTGGGAGCGTTAATGGCCTGCTGTGCGCCGGCGCCATTGAGCGCCCGGATACCGATGTCGTTATTCGCCTTGGCGGCGAAGAGCGAATTCGCCGGATTGCCCGCGACGAGCGAGGTGACGATTAGCGGGCTGCTCGCGTTGATGGAGGCATTGCCCAAATCAGTGATGCCGCTCTTGGCCACCACCGCAGCACTGCTATTCAGCACGATATTGCCCCCGGTGTAAGTGGAGGTATTGCCCGTACCAGGGTCGAAGTTGATCGAGGTGCCGGTGGAGGCGCTGACGCCCGAAGCGCCGGCATTCAGCGACGTCTTCACATTGACCAGGGCAGAACCCGAAAGCGTGACGCCACCGGGGACGGTCGCCGCTTGGTTGAAGTTCGTGGTGCCCGCCGTCGCGGTGAAGGCGCCCGATGTCTGGAAGGTTCCATTGGCATTCAGCGTGCCGTTGCCCGTGACGCTCGCGGACGCATGCGTGCTGGCGGCGAGGTTCATCGTGCCATTGCCATTGAGGGTGAGAACGCCCGTGTTGGTGACGTTCCCATTCAAATTCAACGTACCGCGGGTGGTCGTGATACTCGTCGCGTTCGTGGTGCCGGTGACCGTCAGCGAGCCCGGGAGGAATTGGCCGGCGATGAGATTATCGCCGAGATTGGCCCCCGTGCTCCCATTGGGTTGGTTGCCTAATTGCGTCAGCCCACTGGTCGCGAGGTTGCCATTGATATTCACCGTGCCCGCGCGGTTGGTAAAGTTGCCGCCCACATTGTTCACACCGCCATTGAGGTTCAGCTTGCCCTCGTCCGTGATAATGGCGCCGGTGCCCGTGATCTGCGGCGTGACATTCAGGGTGAAGTTCCCGTCGTTCACCCGCAGGGTGAGCGTGTTACCGGTGGGCGCCACCAGGCCGGCGGGATTGAAGGTAATGTTGGTGGCCGCAGTGATATTGCCATTGCCGAACGAGCCCGCCGCAATCGTGAGATTGCTCGTGCTTGAGACAGCATTGGAATACATGACGTCGCCGCCTGTGGAGCTCATGCCGAAGCCGCCGCCATTGAACGTCAGCAGGGTGGTGGCCAGCGGATTACCCCCGGCATTGCTGCCCATGGCGACGACCAGACCATCGTTCGAAGCGATGGTCGTGCCCGCCGGCGGAGCAATGGCGAAGACCAAATTGCCGTTGCCCGTCTTGGTGAGCGCGGTGGCGCCGGAGAGCACGCCGAGAGAGGTGTTGGCATTGAAGCCGGTCACGGCCACTTGATGCGCCCCGCCGGTCAGCGCCGTCGCATTGAAGCTCGCCGAACCATTGACGGTCAGCAGCGTATTGGCCGGCAGCGCGAGCGTGCCGAACTGGGCCAGCGCTGCGCCGGACTCGATGGTGGAAGGCGCAGTGACGGTGATGGTCGGCGCGGTAAAGCTTTCCACGTCCGCCGTCGTCAGGACCGAATTCGGGATGACCTGCCGTGAGCCGCCGGCGGGCGTGTATTCCGCAATGAGGCCAGCGTCGCCGCCGCCCTCCGCGTAATACATCAGGAAGTCGTGCAGGCCGGCCGTGAGATTGATGGTCCCCTGCCGTGTGGTGTTGCCCTGGAAGTTGTTGTTCAGGACCACCCGCACGCCGTCGATGAAGAGGCCGCTGCCGTCGTCGCTGCTCGTGAAGAAGGTCGTGTCGCCCGCGCTATCGATGCGGATTTTGCCGTAAAAGATGGCGCGTACGTTGTCGCCATCATTCACTCCGAGGTTGGCGAACGGTGCCGCGCCGCTGAAACTACCAAACGTAAGATTGGTCACCCCATTGGCATTGCTCCGCGTCGTCAGCGCGGGACTGCCCGCGGCGGCGAAGTAGTTCGCCACCGTGTACGGACTGCCGTTCATGTTGTCCGTGAATTGCCCGTTGTCGAAGCCACCGGTGAAGAGGTAGGTCTGCAGACCTTGATGACCGACGCGCAGCGAGCCGCCGCTGAGCGTGATGGGATTGCTGGCACCCAGGACGCCCGGGACAATTTCCAAGCGCTGGTTGGCGCCCAGGTTGATCCCACCGGAAGGTAGCGTGACATTGGGCGTCGTCACTCCACCAGTGGTCGTCTCCTTGGTTAGCGCCAGCGTGCCGGCGCTGATCACTGGCAGCACCGAGAAGCTGGCCGCACCCGCCAATTCGAGACGGCCATTACCCGTCTTGGTGAGAACCTTGCCGCCATCGTTGAAGTCGCTGGTAAGCGCGTAGTTTCCGTTCGTCGCCGTCACGCCCACGCTGGCATTGCCATTGAGGAACAGCACGCGGTTGTCCGTGGTCGTGAGGGGCGCGGCCACATTGAACGACGTCCCGGCATTGAGGGAGATCAGGCCCGTGCCACTGCCAATGGTGCGCACGGTCAGCGAACCGCCCGTGACTGTAACGCTGCCCGAGAACGTGGAAGCCGTGCCCGTAAAGCTCAGCGCGCCATTGCCCGCCTTGGTGATCCCGCCACCTCCGGTGATGTCGCTGAGCGTGAGCGTCTGACTGGCGGGCACATTCACGGTGCCGCCCGTGGAGGCGACGTTCACCGAGCGCACCGCCGTGAGCGAGGTACCCGTAAAGTTCAACACCGCATCCGAGGCTCCCGTGGTATCGCCCAGGACAATCAAAGTGCCTTTGCCGAGGTTACCCGCCGCCGAGGCGTCACCAATGGTGGAAACGTTGACTGTGCCATGCTGGATGTTGACGACCCCGGCAAATTCATTGGCTCCGGAAAGAGTCAGCGCGCCGTTGCCCGTTTTCGTGAAACCACCAAAGCCTTTGATGGCCCCGCCCTGGATGATGTAATCATTACCCGCGGCGTTATTGACGACCATGTCGCCGGGGCTAACGCCGTTCACATCCACATTGACCGTCCGCGTGCCCGTGAGGCCAAGATTGCCGAAATTCGCCCGGTCCTGGTTCGCGAACGTGGCGTCGGAGGCCCCCGCGGTGTTGACGGACCTCCAATTCTGCGTCACGCCGGTGTCCCAGTTCCCGACCCCAGCTCCGAAGTTCCAGAATTTATCCGGGCCAACCGCCGGCGGCAGCTCGACGAGTTGGATGCCCGCGAGACCAATGCCATCGGTGCCGCTATTGTGGTGCATGGTGAAGACCAAGTCCCCATTGGCCTGAGCCGAAACGCTGTCCCACTGAACGTAGTCCACTCCGGTCGTGCGGTTGTTAATATCCGTACTCGTACCCCGGGTGAAGGTGCCATCAAAGCTGTTGGTAATCTGGGCAAAATACGAGGAGTAGACGGAGCTGCCGGAGAGCCCATAGTCGCCATTGGCACCGGCCCCGTTTTCCGCCGTGTAGGCGATGAATTTGTAGTTCTTAGTGATGTCCAAACCGTGCAGGGTCACGGTCGCCGTGAAGTTGTTTTGTGCCTTCACGATGCCCTTCATCAGCCGCTCGTTGGTCGACCCCGTCGGGCCGTCGCTATTCCAAGAGTCATTCGCCGTGAGCGAGAGCGTGATGCCGCTGGTACCGCGCGTTCCGGCAGCGCCATCGTCGGAAAAGAGAGCACTGCTGGTCAGGTTGTTGAACTGGGGATCCGAGAAGTTCCCCGTGGGTTCCCCGGCTCGATTATTGCCCAAGTTATTCCAATCGGCCTGGGGATCGACGCCGGCAGTTTCATCAACGCCGAGGGTCTGATCATTGCCGCGGCCGACGAAGCTGACGCCCACTTTCAGCAGGGCAGCATAGGAGGTCCCGGTAAACGCGGCAAACGCCAGGAGAGAAGGAACAATGAGACGACGGGTGTTCATAGGAAGGGTACGCAGGAGGAAGTTGTGGGCGGAAGGAAGAACCGATGTAGCTGTTCTGGAGGAGGGAAGGCTGGGAAAACTACTACAAGATGTGCCGGAGGTAACGTCTCTTAAATAGCTCCGTCAACTTTTTTTGTGACAAATAGACCGGATTTTTTTCGCAATTTTTTGACATTTGGCCGATCTTTCCGCGTCTCCCGATCCATTCAGCCTTCCCGAACATGCCGTCGACCGTCGCGCTTTCGCTCTCCTGCTCTCTGATGCTCGCGCTGGCTCCCAGCGTCCTGGCCCAGAAAGATACCGTCACCCGCCTGGACGTCCCTCCCGGTGGGAAGCCAGGTTTCACGCTGCTCAAGCCCGAACAGACAGGCGTGACCTTTCAGAACGCGCTGAAGGACGAGGAGGGCGCCAAGAACCGCAATCTCTATAATGGCTCCGGAGTCGCGCTGGGCGACTATGACGGCGACGGACGGGTGGACATCTATTTCTGCTCTCTCGAAGGCGAAAACAAACTGTATAGAAATCTCGGTGGGATGAAGTTTGAGGACACCACGCAAAAGGCGGGCGTGGCGATGGGGGGCGGCGCGGTCTCGCGCGGTGCGGTGTTTGCGGACATCGACGGCGACGGCAAGCTGGACCTGCTGGTGACCGTGATGGGCAAGGGCGTAGTGGTCTTTCACAATGAAGGCCAAGGCGCCTTTAAAAATGTGACGGCCAGCGCGGGCACGGAGACGCCCTATGGCGCCGTGAGCATGGCCCTCGCCGACGTGGACGGCAACGGGACCCTGGACTTGTACGTCGCGACCCACCGCGTGCAGGACTACAAGGACACCGCCGAACTCACCCTGCTGAAGGACGACAAGACGGGCGCGATGATCATCCCGCCAGACAAAAAGGACCGCTTTGTGATCGATGCCAACGGCAACCTCCAGGAGTACGGCGAGCCGGATACGCTCTACCTGAATGATGGGAAGGGGCACTTTACCGCGCAGGGGTGGACGGACGGGACCTTTCTGGATGCCGACGGCAAGCCGCTGGAAGGACCGCCGCTCGACTGGGGGCTGACCGCGATTTTCCACGATGCCAACGGCGATGGGGCGCCCGATCTCTACGTGTGCAACGACTATTGGACGCCGGATCGCTTTTACTTCAACGATGGCAAAGGGCACTTCCGCGAGGTGCCGCGGCTGGCGATGCGCAACCAATCCGCCAGCTCCATGGGGGTGGATTTCGCGGACATCAACCGCGACGGCTACGTGGATTTCATGGCCGTGGACATGCTGAGCCGCGACCACCAGCGGCGGAAACAGCAGATGGGCGCGATGAAGCCGACGCCCATCAGCATTGGCGAGGTGGAGACGCGCCCGCAGGTGATGCGGAATACGCTCTTTCTGAATCGCGGCGACAACACGTGGGCCGAGGTGGCGTACCTCGCCGGGGTGCAGGCCAGCGAATGGAGCTGGCAGCCCATCTTTCTCGACGTCGATCTAGACGGCATGCCGGACCTGCTCGTCTCCAGCGGCCACGCCCGCGACGTGCAGGATGCGGACACGACGAACCAAATCAGCGCGCTGAAGAAAGAGGACCAGCTGATCTCCAAGACGCTGCATCTGCCCAACGCGCTCGATCTTTCAAAGCAGGACAAATTCAGCGCGGAGCTGCTGGCGATGTCGAAGATGCGGCCCCGCCTGGACTCGCCGATCGTCGCCTTCCGCAATAAGGGCGACCTGACGTTTGAGGAAAAGGACTGGGGCACGGGCGCCCTGGGTGTGCACCACGGCATCGCGGTGGCGGACCTCGACGGAGATGGCGACCTCGATCTGGTCGTGAACAATCTGTACGATGTGGCGGGCATTTACCGGAACGATTGCTCGGAGCCGCGGGTAGCGGTGCAACTCGTGGGCTCGGCGCCCAATACGCAGGGCATCGGGGCGCTGGTGACGCTCCGCTCGCAGCCCTTCGACCAATCGCAGGAAATCATCGCCGGCGGGCGCTACGAGAGCGGCTGCGGCACTTCCGTGTGCTTTGCCGCCAGCGAGGAAAAGATGGCGCTCGAGGTGCGGTGGCGCAAGGGAAAGGTGTCGCGGGTGGAGAACGTGAAAGCGAACCAGCTCTACACGATTGCCGAGACCACCGCCGAGGCGGCACCGGTCCCTCCCCCGCCCCGCCGGGCCCCGCTGTTCAGCGACGTGACGGGCCGCCTGCTGCACACGCACCACGAAAATGCGTTCGATGATTTTCAGCGGCAATCCCTGCTGCCCAACCGGCTAAGCCAGAATGGGCCGGGCGTGGCCTTTGCGGACATCAACGATGACGGGCAGGACGAACTGCTCGTCGGCTCCGGGGCGGGCGGCGGCGCGGGGGTGCTCAGCCTGAAATCGAACAGCAACCCCGTGGACGTGAAGCGAACGAAACTTGGATCGACCACGGAGCGCGACCAGGGGGGCATCGTGACCTTTTCCCCGCGGCCCGGCGAAGTGCGGGTGCTGACCACGCTGTCCAATTTTGAAGACGGCAAAGTGGAGGGCGATGCGGTGGCCATCACAGACGTGAGCAAGGGCGTGGGCACTGATGCCATGGGGCTCGCCGCGTGGGACAGCAGTGCCGGGGCGATTTGCCTCGGAGATGTGAATGGCGACGGAAACCTGGACGCCTTCGTCGCGGGGCGCAGCATTCCGGGACGCTATCCCGCGCCCGCGTCCTCGCGTCTGTATCTGGGCAATGGGGACGACAAATTTACGCAGGATGAATCCTTTTACTGGGCGCACCAAAAGCTGGGGCTGGTGTCCGATGCGCTGATGGTGGACCTCAATGGCGACGGCGCACCCGATCTCGTGCTGGCGATGGAATGGGGACCGGTGACGGTGCTGATGAACGACGGGCACGGCAAATTCACCGACGCCACGGAGAAGCTCGGCCTGTCCAAGGATCTCGGCTGGTGGAATGGCGTGGCCGCGGGCGATCTGGATGGCGATGGACGGCTCGACCTTGTGGTGACGAATTGGGGGCGCAACTCGAAGTATGAGCATCACTATGACTCCGCACATCCGCTGCTGGCCTACTACGGCGACTTCAACGGCGACGGCGTAACGCAAATCGTGGAGGCGCATTTCGACCACGCGATGAACAAGCTGGTCCCGGAGCGCGGCCTCTCCTGCAGCTCGCGCGCAATGCCGTTTGTGAAGACGGTGGCGCCGACCTACACGCAATTCGGCGGCAGCGGACTCGCGGATCTCTATCGCGGAAAAATCGAGAATGCTCCGGTGGTGAGAGCGACCATGCTCGACAGCTCGGTCTTTCTGAATCGCGGCGATCACTTCGAGCGGCACAGCCTGCCCATCGCCGCGCAAGTCGCGCCCGCTTTTGGCTGCGTGGTGCAGGACTTTGACGGCGACGGCAACGAGGACGTGTTCCTCGCCGACAACTTTGCCGCCGCGCAAATCGAAACGCCGCGCATGGACGCCGGCCGCGCCCTGCTGCTGCGGGGCGATGGCCATGGCGAACTCTCCTCCGTGCCGGGCGACATCAGCGGCATCGCGGCCTATGGCGACGGCCGCGGCTGCGCTACCGGCGACTACGATCGCGACGGCCGCGCCGATCTGCTCGTCGCGCAAAACGGCTGGAAAACGCATCTTTTTCACAACGACCGCGGGCGGCCCGGCCTGCGCGTGCGTCTCGCGGGCCCGGTGGGGAATCGCGATGGCATCGGCGCGCAGGTGCGCCTCGTCTTTGGCGACGCGCGCAGCCCGGTGAAGGAGGTGCACTCCGGCGGCGGCTATTGGAGCCAGGATAGCCATACGCTCATTTTCGGCCTCGGCACGCGCCAACCCACCGCCGTTTGGATCCGCTGGCCCGGCGGCAAGGAGACGACCACGCCGCTGGAAGGCGCGGCGAAGGAAGTGGCCATCTCGCGGGATGGAAAGCTGGCGAAGTGAGCTGATTTTATCGCCGCTGAACTCTCAGCGCGTCTCCGACAGGATCTTAAGCTTCATCAAGATGCCCTCCGTGATCTTTCGCGCGTGGCGTCCACTTGGGTCTTCACCGCCGGTGAGGCGCGTGGCGAAGAAGTAGTCTCCACCGGGCGTGGTCACGCTGCCGATGAACCACCCGAGCACGGTGACATCCCGGTCGTTGTTCCCCGTGCCGGTCTTGCCGCGGAAGACCATGCCGCCGGTGCGCGTGAGCGTCATGATGTCGAGCAGCGTGTCCACGTTCTTGGCCGCGAAGGGCAGTTTGCGCCCGTGCAAACGGCGGAGGAAATCGACCTGTTCGTCCGGCGAAATCTTCAGCGAACCCTGGATCCAGAAATGCGGGAGCCCGCTGGAAGTATCCATGTTTCCATAGTGGATCGCGGTGACGAATTTTTGCATCCGTTCCATGCCCACGCGCGCGGCGAGGATTTCGTAAAACCACACACACGAAACGGCGAAAGCGCTGCGGAGTGTCTGATCGTGATTCCACGCTTCGATGGCATGGTGCGTGCCATCCCACGGCAGGGCAAAATCCGCGCCCGTGGCCACGCCCGTTTCCAAGCTGATAAGCGAATTTGGCACTTTGAATGTAGAACACGGGGAGGTGTGGACCCGGCATTCGTCTGGATGGAACCGAAGCCAGTGCTCGTGCGCGGCATCATAGAGGACAAACGATCCGGCCGCCGATCCGAACTCCGCGGAAAGATCGCGCTCCTCCGAAGTCTCAGCCCCCAGACCGAAACTAGAGCACGTGGCAAACAAGCAGAGCAGGAAAACGGATTTCATCAGGCGACACTATACGCGCGAAGCCGTTCGATCTTGCAACGGGATGTGCCGCTCCAGCGCTCGCTTCGAAAAGACCCGCCGCAGAGCATCGGGCCACGGAAGCCGCCGCCTTACTGTTTCTGCACCACCACCGCCGTGCCGTAGCAGATCACCTCTGTGCTCGAGGTTTCTACCTCGGACGCATCGTAGTGCACGCCCACGATGGCATTCGCGCCCAGTTGGCGGGCATGCATCAGCATGTCGTCGTAGGCGGTCTGCCGGGCCTGCTCGCACATCTCGGTGTAAGCGCCGATTTTGCCGCCGATGAGGTTTTTCAGCCCGCCGAGAATGCCCTGCGTGATGGTGGGCGAGCGGACGATGATCCCGCGGACGATCCCTTTGTATTCCACAATGGACCAGCCCTCGAGGTGAAATGTGGTGGAGACGATCATGGCTTTAAGGTTCGCAGGGATCCTTAGAGGTTCGGCGCCGAACGGCAACCACCGACGCGACCTGTGGGCAGGTGAACGCGGGACAGGTTTTCAACCTGTCTGGGCCCAGCGCAAAGCGCGTTTGCCATAAGTTACCATTCGGCGCAGCGAGGCTGGGGCTCGAACTCCGTACCACCACAGCCCACCGCGACAGGTTGGAAACCTGTCCCACGTTCACCTGCCCGCAAGTCGCTCCCGCCTACCCTTCCGCCACCAGCGACAGTACCGCTTTCTGGGCGTGTAGACGATTTTCGGCCTGGGTGAAGATCGTATCGGCGTGCGCCTCGAACGTCTCGGCGGTGATTTCCTTGCCGCGGTAGGCGGGCAGACAGTGCATGACCAGCGCGCCGGGCTTGGCGAGCGATACCAGCTTTTGATTGATCTGGTAGCCTGAGAGCTGCGCGAGGCGGTATTCCGATTCGGCCTCCTTGCCCATGCTTACCCACACATCGGTATAGAGGGCATCGGCGCCGCGCACGGCGGCCTCGAGGTCGTCGGTCACCACCAGCCGTCCGCCGTCTTCATTGGCAAACTCCCCCTGCTGCACGCCAAGCTTCGCATTTGGGAAGGCGCGCCGGATCAACTCCGCGCTGGGCTGGAAAGCCTTCGGCGCCGCAATGCGCAATTCGAAATTCAGCTTCGCGGCCGCCCACAACCACGAGGCCGGGACGTTGCACGCACCGTCGCCGATAAAGACGACCGTCTTCCCGACAAAGGAGCCGAGCTTTTCGTCGATGGTCTGTAGGTCCGCCAGGATCTGGCAGGGATGCTCGTCATCGGTCAGCGCATTGATCGTCGGGATGCCGCTGTAGCGCGCAAAGTCGTCTACGTCGCGCTGGGCAAACGTGCGGATGACCGCGCCGTGGCACATGCGTCCGAGCACGCGAGCGGTATCGGCGATCGGCTCCCCGCGGCCGAGTTGAATGTCGTCCGCCGCGAGAAAGAGCACATCGCCACCGAGTTCGCGGATGCCCACCTCAAACGAGACACGGGTGCGCGTGGAGGACTTGGAAAACATCATGGCCCAGCACTGGTGCCGCAGCGGGTGTTGCTCGTGGTGGCCGCGCGTTTGTTTCATCACCCGGGCAAGTTCCAGCACGGAGAAAATCTCTCCGCCAGTAAGCGATTCGAGCGACAGGAGGTGTTTCATGGTTCCCAGAAAAAGGGGCGGAAGATGACCCTTTCCCCGATAAAGACAAGCCACCTTTGCATTGCACTTGTGCAAAAAGCCTCGGTCGAAAATGGCGACCGCAACGCTCTGCGGGTCTCCTTTCGAGTTTACATCCCCTCCCCCGGCTCCGAATCCTTCCGGCATGCCTCGTCTTTACTTCCTCCTCGCTGTGCTCCTGCTCGTCGTCCGGGTGGGTGCCGCCGAGCGGCCGCCGAATATCATTTTCATCCTCGCGGACGATCTCGGCTACGGCGAACTCGGGTGTTTCGGGCAGAAGCTCATCGCCACGCCGCATCTCGATCACATGGCGGCGGAAGGGATGAAGTTCACCCAGTTCTACGCGGGCGCGCCGGTCTGCGCGCCGAGCCGGAGCGTGCTGGTCACCGGCCTGCACACGGGCCACACGCGGGTGCGCGGCAATGCGGGCAAGCTGAACAAAAAGGTGCAGGACCTCCGCGCCGAAGACGTGACGATTGCCGAGATATTGAAAAAGGCGGGCTACGCCACGGCGCTCATCGGCAAGTGGGGCCTGGGCCAAGAGGGCAGTGAAGGAGCGCCGAATAAAAAGGGCTTCGATTATTTTTACGGCTACCTCGACCAGCAGCACGCGCACAATCCGTATCCGCCCTTCATCATGCGCAACAACGAGCGCGTGAAGCTGCGCAATGAAATCATCCCCGGCAGCGATGGCCGCAAGCCGGGTGCCACCGAAACTGCCGTGGGCGATGGCGTGGCGGAATCGCCCATCGACTACGTGCCAGATCTCATGGCCGAGGAGGCGTTGAAATGGGTGACGGAAAACAAAGACCGGCCATTTTTTCTCTACTGGGCGCTGGTGGCTCCGCACGCCAATAACGAGGGCACCAAAGTGGGCCGGGGCCAGGAGGCGCCCGACCTCGGCGCCTACGCGGAGAAACCCTGGCCGAAACCCGACCGGGCCCACGCCGCCATCGTCTCGCGCCTCGACGCCGACGCGGGCCAGCTCTTCGCCAAGCTCAAGGAACTGGGGCTGGATGAAAACACGTTCGTGATCTTTTCCAGCGACAACGGCCACCACAAGGAAGGCGGCAACGATCCGGAGCTCTTCGACGCCAATGGCCCGCTCCGCGGCATGAAGCGCGACCTGACCGAGGGAGGGATCCGGATGCCGACCATCGCGCGCTGGCCGGGGAAGGTTCCGGCGGGTAGCACCTCGGCCGCGGCGCTGTGGTTTGCGGATCTGCTGCCGACGTTTGCGGATCTCGCCGGCGCGAAGGATACGGTGCCACCGAAGCTGGATGGCATCAGCTTTGTCTCCGTCTTGCGGCAAGCCGCCGATGCGTCGTTTCCGGCGAACCGCACCTTTTATTGGGAATTCCACGAAGGCGGCTTCAGCCAGGCCGTGCTCATGGAGGGCCACTGGAAAGCCATCCGCAACAAGCGCCTCGACGCGCCCGTCGCGCTCTTTGATCTCACCGCGGACCTCGGCGAAGAACACGACCTCGCTGCCGAAAAACCGGAGTTGATCACACGGGCGAAAGAGCTCTTCCAAAGCGAGCACACCGACACGCCGGACTGGCCGATTAAGGAAGCGCCGACTGGCGCGAAGGCCAAGTAGATCGTGAATCCTTTAGAGGCGCGCGTTCGAGCGGAAGCACCGGTGCCGGGAGCGCCGACGTCCTCAGTCGGCTTCTTCCAGCGCGAAGCGCCAAACTCATAGCGTTGCCATTTCAGCGAGCGCCCGGGTTTCGCATTCCGAGCAAAGATTGCATCCATTTGGCTTGGCGCTTCGCGCAATAAGAAGCCGACTGAGGACGTCGGTGCTCCCGGCGGCCATGCTCCGATTCGAACCCGCCCTTTCGTTTTTTCGTGCGCCCTCGCGCTGCTGGGCTAAAGGAAGAGGTCTATGTGGAAAGGACGATTCCAGGAACAAACCGCCGCGCTGCTGCAAAGCTTCAGCGAAAGCATCAGCTTTGACTGGCGGCTGTGGCGCCATGACATCGAGGGCTCCATCGCGCACAGCGCCGCGCTCGAGAAGGCCAGGCTCATCACCACGGAGGAACGCACGCAAATCGTGAATGGGCTGCGCGAAATCGGGAGCGAGATCGAGGCGGGCAAATTTTCGTTCAAGGTGGAGCTGGAAGACATCCACATGAACATCGAGTCGGAGCTTACGAAGCGCATCGGCGCCGCCGGGGCCAAGCTCCACACGGCGCGCAGCCGGAATGACCAGGTGGCCACGGACGTCCGCCTCTACCTGCGCGATGAGTGCGATGCGCTTGGCGGACTGCTGCGCGATCTCCAGCGCGAACTCGTGGCCCTCGCCGAGCGCGAACGCGACGTCATCATCCCAGGCTACACGCATCTCCAGCGCGCCCAGCCCGTGTACTTTGCACATCATCTCCTCGCTTATGTGGAGATGCTCGACCGCGACCATGGCCGTATCGCCGATGCGCGGAAGCGGCTCAATGTCCTCCCGCTCGGCAGTGGCGCAATTGCCGGCTCCACGATCGTGCTCGACCGCGAGCTCGTCGCGCAGTTGCTGAAGTTCGACGGCGTCACGCACAACTCCATGGATGCGGTGAGCGATCGTGACTTCGCCGTCGAGCTGCTCTCCGCGCTCGCGCTGGTCGCGGTGCATCTCTCGCGGCTCAGCGAGGACATCATCCTGTGGGCTTCGAGCGAATTCAAATTCATCACCATCAGCGATGCCTACACCACGGGCAGCTCGCTCATGCCGCAGAAAAAGAACCCCGACGTGGCCGAGCTCACACGCGGTAAATCGGGCCGGGTCGTCGGCAATCTCGTCTCGCTCCTCACCACGCTGAAAGGTCTGCCGATGACCTACAACCGCGACATGCAGGAGGACAAGGAGCCGGTCTTCGACAGCGTCGATACCGTGAAGACATCCCTCGCCATTTTTGCGGGCATGATGGCCGGCATTAAAGCGAACCGCGCCGGCTGCGCCGCCGCCGTGAGCGACCCGATGCTCCTCGCCACCGACGTGGCCGATTATCTCGTGAATCACGGCGTCCCCTTCCGCCACGCCCACGAAATCGTGGGCAAGGCCGTGGCGCTCTGCGTGCAGCGCAGCTGCGACCTCCCGCAGCTCACGCTCACCGACTATCGCGCCCTGTCGCCGGCGTTCCACGAAGACGTCTTCGCCTGCTTCCAGATCGAGACCGCCATGGCCGCGCGCAAGGGCATCGGCGCGCCTTCCCCGCAAAACGTGGAGAAGGAACTCAGCCGCTGGGCGAACCATTTGAAATAGCGGCGTATGCGTTTCCACCAATTCATCCGCGGTGAGGCGGGCTGGCAACTCGTGGACGACGAGACCCTCTTCGCCAACCCGTACCTCGAGGTGCACAAGGTGTCCGTCACCACCCCCAGCCGCTCCGAGCCCTTTCCGTGGACCGTCGCGCACCGCAAAGGCGCCGTAGTCATCGCCGCGACGACGGCGGAAGGAAAGCTCCTCCTCGTGCGGCAGGAACGCATCCCGATCCGCGCGACGATTTGGGAATTCCCCGCCGGACAAATCGACAACCACGAGGAGCCCGACGCCATCCGCGCCACCGCGCTCCGCGAGCTGCATGAGGAAGCCGGCTACGGCCTCGGCGCGGGCGGCGAGGTGATTCCCCTCGGCCACTTTTTCCCCAGCGCCGGCTTTACCGATGAGCACAGCCATCTGCTCCTCGTCCGGCCCGCCGTGCCCATCGATGGCGGCGCCCGCCCGGAATCTGCCGAAGCCATCACTGAGTGCCGCGCCTTTTCCGTGGAGGAGCTGAAAGCGATGATCGCCTCCGGCGAAGTCCGCGACGCCAACACCCTCGCCGCCTTCGCCCGCATGGTGGCAATGGGGTTGATTTAATCGACGCAAGCGGAAGAGGCAAACGGTCGCCTCCAAGGGGCGCCCGAGCGGACGCCAGTTCTTGGAGCAACGGCAGCCCTCTGCCGCTTTCCATGGCGACGTAAAGCTTGCGGGCAAGGTGCGAGAGAGCCCTCACCCTATCAAATCACGGGAGGTTAAAGGGCTACCTTTGCGGAGAGGTTCCATCGGCTCTTTCGCACCCTCCCCGAAAATCTAAAGCAACCGAGGAAAGCGGCAGAGGGCTGCCGCTCAAGAACTGGCGTTCGTTCGGGCGCCCCTTGGAAGCGACCGCTCGGCTCGCTTGTTCACGACAATCCCAATGCTAGCTCATCGCGGGGGCGGCAGGCTCGCCGGGTTCGCAGCTACCTGAGGCCGCCCTTGGACGAAAATAGTCCGAATAAATTCAAATCTTTTTCGTCTTCTTGATCGCTATGAACCGCGCCCTGATTCTCCTGTTCACGCTCACCCTGGTTTCCACCCTCTTCGCCGGCGATCCCCCGCCTTTGCGGCGGGCGGACGCCCAGCGGCTCCTCGAAAACATGGAGTGGCACGAAGTGAACATCGTCACCATCCAGCAGGGAGTGAACAACAAAGGCGTCGTCGCCCCGATTTACGCCACCATCGTGGCCCTCGCCACCCGCGACAGCAAACACCAGCAAGTTTTGCAAAATGCCTACTATGACGAGGAACGCGGCTGGTTCTTTTATGAACTTACCGAGAAGGGCGCGCGCATCTGGACGAAGGAGCGCTACATTGAACTCAAGCCCTGGAACACGTGGTAGGCGAGTTCGGCGTCAAATCTTGCGAAGCGTGCATCACTGGGAGCCGGGACCCAGCGGCTATGCCGCGTTCGCCAAGAGTTACCATTGGCCCTCGTCCCGAGTTTCAATTTAGAGCGGTTTTGGAAATGTCGTAGCCGTTCTCCGCGGCCTCCCGGCCTCCCGGCCACGGCTACAGGCGTCCACCGCATCGTGAGCGGCTACAGTTTTTCTTGAACAGCTCTGGGCGGAGTCGCGCCAAGGACACGGTAGGAATCAAGCAAGTAGCAAAAAGTGAAGGGGCTTCAACGAAGCTCGGGCGAGGGCATCCCGGCTCCAATGTGGGACCGCTACCGATTGTCCACCTTGTGCCGCCACTCGGAGGCCTCTTTTTTCCGGCCCGTCGTATTGTAAAGCTGCGCGAGCTTTTTCACCACGGTTACGTATTTGGTCCGCTCCGCCTCCCCGCCTTGGGCCTGCAGGGGCTCCAGCGCCCCGATAACCGTCAGAAACTCTTTCTCTGCCGCCGCCACGTCCCCTTTGCCCATCAGCGCGGAGCCGAGCAAAAAGCGGGCGTCCACGGCCACCACGGCCGGGGCATTTGGTTGCACCTGCTCGCGGAGTTGCGCGGCGGATTGGGCCGGAGCCACGGCCTCACCGTGCTTCCCCTGCTCGATGAGCGCGGTCGCCAGCTTTTCCAGCGTGTTCGCCTGCTCAAGCCGATAGGCGGCAAATTGATCACGGCCCTGCTTGGCCGAGGACTCCGCGGTCGCCGCCTTGGTCGTGGCCAAACGCGCGACTTCCGCGGCATCGGCCGTGGCCTTCTTGGCTTCGCCCTTCGCCTTTTCGGCTTCGGTCTCAGCCGCCTTGCGCTGCTGCTCCTCGGCTTTCAGCTTTTCATTGGCGCGGGCCACAGCCGTCTGCGCATCCAGTGTTTTGATGATGGCCGCATCGCGCTCGCTCTCTGCGGTCGCCTTGGCCGCCACGGCCGCCTGGGCCTGATGATCCGCCGCGGAATGCGCGGCCCGTTCATTCGCAAAAATCACCGCCAACGCACCCACGGCGCCCGCCAGCACCGTGGCCAGCAGCCACGGGAAAGTGCTCTGCCGCACGGGCTGGGCGCCCGCCGGCGTCATCTGCATATCGGGCATCGGCACCAAGGCCACCGCCCCGCCTCCACCCGTCATCGTCATCATCTCCGCCCGCTGCACGGTGGGCTGCATCGCCGCTCGCTCCGCGAGCCGCTGCTCCACCCGCCCACGCAGGCCGGGATCCTCCGCGCACACGCGGTCCAAGTAGGCCGAGCGTTCCGCCGGATCCGCAATCGCGCTGGCCACGGACAAAATGGTCAGCTCGCCCGGCGACATCTTCGTCGGTGCCGCGGGAATGGTCACCGGCACCGGCACGGGGGCCGGAGTCGGAACAGCGGTGGGTGATTTAATGAAGGGCTTCAAGCTTAGCCTTTAAAACCGAGAGGGGTGCCCGAGCGCATCGCCTCATGCTCGGCATCGGTGCAGGCGCTGTTCAGCGGCACGTTGGTCGTCGCCGTGCTGGGCGCCGTCAGATTGTTCTTCAGAAGGTATGCTTCGAGTTCCTCGCCCGAGATGTCGGGAAGCATCACGCCGTTCACTTCCAGCGTGGGCTGGAGGGATTGGCCGCTCTTCTGTTCCATCTCCCAGCGGAAGGCCGGGTTCTTGATGATGTCCTTATCCTCGAATTCGAGGTTGTACTTTTTGAGCACGGCGCGCACGCCATTGCTCCAGCCACAGGAAGTCTTCAGCCACGCGGTAATTTGCGGTTTGTCCATAGTCCAAGAATATCCGCCGAGTGCCCCCTCTCGGCAAGCGAAGAAAGAGGGAGCGCGGGCGCGGGCGCTCTTCTTTTGTCTCAGGGAGACGCGGGAAGCGCAAAAATACCGCTACTGCCGCCAGCGTTGCCTTCACCTTTGGGGAAGCTACCCTGGCCCCAATGAAAGATCACCTCCTCTCCGTGGCCTCCGTCTTTCTCGGGATGCTCGGCATCGCCGCCGCCGAACCCCCAGCCCATACGCCCAAGGTAAACACCTTCTCCATCGTGGCTTGCGATCCAACCACCGGCGAACTCGGCGTGGCCGTGCAGAGTAAATACTTTGGCGTGGGCAGCGTGGTCCCGTGGGCGGAAGCCGGCGTCGGCGCCGTAGCCACCCAATCCTTTGCCAAGATGAGCTATGGCCCCGACGGCCTCCGTCTCATGCGCGCCGGCAAAACAGCGTCCGAGGCCCTCGCCGAACTGACGCAGGCCGACGCTCTCAGCCCCCTCCGCCAAGTGGGTATGGTCGACGCCCAAGGCCACACCGCCGTGCACACCGGCGCCAAGTGCATGGACTGGGCCGGCCATCGCGAGGGCCGGGGCTTCACCGTGGAGGGCAATCTGCTCGCGGGGGAAAAGGTCGTCACCTCGATGGCCGAGGCGTTTGAAAAAGCGCGCGACTCCGGCCAAGGCGAACTGGCCGATTGGCTCCTGTCTGCCCTGCGCGCCGGACAGGAAGCCGGCGGCGACAAGCGCGGCCAGCAAAGCGCCGCTCTGATCGTGGTGCGTGCCGGCGGTGGCCCCGGCGGCGACAACGACCGGTACATCGACCTCCGTGTCGACGACCACGAACACCCGATCGATGAACTCGGGCGGCTGCTCGAACTGCACAAAAAATTCTACGCCCCCGCGCACGAGCACAAGAAGCGCATCGAGAAATGAGTTTGAAGTTCCATTTTGGAGGCGCCCATCCGAGTGGAAGCGCCGCCGCTGGGAGCGCCGACGTCCTCAGTCGGCTTCTTCCGGTGCGAAGCGCCAAGTCACATGCCTTGCTATCTCAGCGGGCGAATTTTGAGAACGCATCTTTCTACAAATCCGTGCCCATCCGCGTAATCCACGGTTAAAAGAAGACCGCAGAGTACACGGATAAGCGCGGATATCAGAAGATTTCAAATCCTGTGACCACTCGGCGGCAGAAATGGCAGTGCATCTGGCTTGGCGCTTCGCACCGGAAGAGGCCGACCGAGGACGTCGGCGGTCCCAGCAGCAGCGCTCTCGTTCGAACCGGCGCTTTCAAACCGGCCCTATCCTTTCGCCTTGTGAAACGCCCCCAATCTTTCCCCTCCTCGTGGCTCTACTCCACAATGCTCCCACGCCGCCAGATGCTCCGCCGCTGTTCCCTCGGGTTCGGCTCGCTGGCGCTGGCATCGTTGCTCGGCCGGCAAAGCCACGCAGGCACACCCGCGCGCCCGGGCCCGCATTTTCCGCCGAAAGTGAAGCACGTCATCTTCGCCTACATGAGCGGCGGGGTGTCGCACGTCGATTCGTGGGATCCCAAGCCCGAGCTCGCGCGCCGGCATGGCCAACCCATGCCCGTGCCGGTAAAGCCCACGATGTTTAACAACAACGGGAACATCATGGGCTCGCCCTGGACCGCGCAACCACGCGGGCAGAGCGGCATCGCCTGCACCGATCTTTTTCCGCATCTCGCCGAGCTGGTCGACGACCTCGCGATCATCCGCTCCATGACCACGAAGGTCAGCGAGCATGCGCAGGGCAACTACACCGGCCACACCGGCTTCCCGTTCATGGGGCATCCGAGCGCCGGGGCCTGGGTGAGCTATGGCCTTGGCGCGCTGAATGAAAATCTGCCCGCCTTTGTGGTGCTGCAAAGCGGCGGGGCCAGCGCCCCGCATGGCGGCGTCGGGCTGTACAGCAGTGGCTTCCTCCCCGCGCAGCATCAGGCGAGCATCCTCAATCTCGATGGCGAACAGGCCCTGCCCAATATCCGCCCGCTGGAATCCGATGCCGCGCAGCGCCGGCGCCTCGCCTTCATTTCGGAAATGGATGCGCCCTTTGCCCAGCGCACGGGAGACGGACAGGTCGAGGCCGCCATCCACAACTACGAGACCGCCTACCGCATGCAGGCTGCCGTGCCGGAGCTCACGGATCTGCGCGGCGAGACCGAGGCAACCAAGCGTCTCTACGGCCTCGATTCTCCCGACAAACTCACCGCCGGCTACGCGCGCCAGTGCCTCGTGGCCCGCCGGCTCGTTGAGCGCGGCGTCCGTTTTATCGAGTTAAGCTGCTTGAATGCGAGCATCGGCGCCGGCAACGCACCGAACCCGTGGGATCAGCATGGTGAGCTCAAGCGCGGCCACGGCGCCATGGCGCGACAGGTGGATCAACCGCTCGCCGCCCTCATCCGCGATCTCAAAGCGCGCGGCCTGTGGGAAAGCACGCTCGTCCTCTGGGCCGGCGAATTTGGCCGCACACCTTTCTCACAAGGCAACGATGGCCGCGATCACAATCCCACGGGCTACAGCGTGTGGATGGCCGGTGGCGGTGTGCGCGGCGGCACGGTACTCGGCGCCACGGATGACCTCGGCTACAACGCCGTCGAAGGCATCACCACCATCTACGATTTCTACGCCACCGCGCTGCACCTGCTGGGCTTCGACCACGAGCAGCTCACCTATCGCTACGGCGGCCGCGACTTTCGCCTCACCGACGTGCATGGGCATGTGCTGAAGTCGCTCTTAACGTAGCTGCATCCGGAAGGATGCGGGCTGACTAAGAGGAAGGTCCGCCGTGTGAACGATCTACCCGCAAGCTTCCGCTTGCAGCTACGTGGCTACACTCCGGAGCGACGCAACTGTCTCCGCAGCACAAACCCCAGGATGACGAGCAGCACCAGCGAACTCCCAAGGAGGATGGCCGCATTGTACGTCCACACCGAAACCGTCACCCCCTCCGCAAAAATCCCGAACATGGTAAAATGCTTCGTCGGGCTGAAAAATGGATTCACCTTGTAGCTGCGCCGGTAGTCCGCCTGCTCGCTTTCCGCCTTCGAGACCATGTCGGCAATCTTCTGGTTCTCGTACACGTCCGAGACAGTGATGCCTTTCACGATGCTTTTGAAATCCCCCTTCGTCGGCTGCCGGCCGCGAATAATCTCGTCCACGAACAGCAGGCGCCGATCGATTTCGCGCGCGCTGCCCGTCTCCAGGCCGCTCAGGCTCGCCAGCGTGTCCTTCAAATCCTCCAGCCGATCATCCTCCGCTTCCGTGCGCGGATGCTTCGCCGCCAGATCCTTGATCATGTCCACCAGCATTTGCTGGCGGAGGGCGAGCGGGTTCAGCTTGGCCTGTGCGACCACCAGTGCCTCGTAGCTGTAGTGCGTGGCCACGAGCTTGGAAATCAACGGTACCGCGAGCTTGCGGTCGCGCTCCATGTCCTCCGGCGAGCGCTTGCTATCCAGCCACCGCTGCACCGTGTAAATGATGCTCGGGTCGCGGTTCATCTCCTCGTATTTGATCAGCGCGCCGCCAAAGATGAGCTGCGGAATGAGGATGAGCGGCACGAGCAGCGCGGCCGTCTTGGAATTCGGCACCAGCGCGGAGACGAGTAGCCCCAGCGAAATGCCGCTGACCGCCGTGAGGAACGTCCACAGGAAATACTCCGTGAACATATTCCGCACCTCCAGAATGTCATTTCCCACGATCACGAAGAGCCCACACTGGAGGGCGGAGAAGACACAGAGCGTCAAAAATTTCGCGGTGACATAGTAGAGCATCCGCACGTCCAAGTTTCGCTCCCGCTGCAGCACCGTGCGGTCGCGAATGATGTCCTCGACGCTGTTCATCAGCGCAAGGAAGAGCGCCACCAGCAGCGCGATGAAAATGTAGGTAGGAATGTGGAAGGCCGACGCGAAATAGTACGGTCGATCCGAGTCTTTGTTGAAATAGAGCGCCCAGCCAATGACCGCCGCCAGCACCGGCGGCGCGAGCAGCGTCACGCAAAGGCTGGAGATATTGCGCAGTTTGGAAAGAAACGCCCGGCGCAGGAGTGTATGGAACTGCAGCCACTCTTCCTTCCACCGCATCTTGCGTTTCGGCGGCTGCTGCCGCTTTTTGCGCTCCTCCGGCGTGGACATGCGCGGCACCATCATGGCCCCGCTCTGGTCGCCCGCAAACGTAACGCTGCCGAGCTGCGGCGCCGACGCTCCGCTCCCCTGCCCGGGCTTGGCCTTGCGAATAATGCTCATCTTCACGTCCAGCGTGAGCCGGTGCGCTTCGTACCGGTCGCGCCAGAAATCCGGCGAGAACCGGCGGGCCGGGATGAGCTGGCCATTGCTCGCCTCCTCCAAAATCACGTCGCCGCTCAAGTCGTGCAGCGGTGTCTCCAGCACGTCGAAGGCAAACTCAGGGCTGCCGCCCTCGGCTTTGACCGTGGTTGGCGCCAGCACCTTTTCCTCGATGGCCGCCGTGGTAAAGTAACTCAGCATCTCCGCCGGCTTGCCGAAAAAGACCAGCTTGCCGCCGCGGTCGAGCAGCACCGCCTTGGTAAACATGGAGAAGAGCCGCGCGCTCGGCTGGTGGATGACCACGAGGACGATCTTGTTGTGCGCGAGGCCGCGAATGACCTCGATGACGTGCTCGCTGTCCTTGCTGCTCAGGCCGCTGGTCGGCTCGTCGAAGAGGTAGACGTCCGCGCTGGAAATCATGTCCAGACCGATGTTCAGCCGCTTACGCTCGCCGCCGGAGAGCGTCTTCTTCGCTTCCGAGCCCACCACTACGTCGCGCCGCTCCGCCAGGCCGAGTTCCACGAGCCGGCTGTCCACCCGGCGCTCGCGGTCGCGCCGGCTGAGGTGCGGCGAACGAATCGCCGCGGCGTAGCGCAAATTTTCCTCCACGGTGAGATGGTCGTCGAACGCATCATCCTGCGGCACGTAGGCGATGAAGCGCTTCAGCTCATCGAGGTTGTGGTAGAGCGGCTGCGAATTGAGCAGCACCGTCCCGCGCGCGGGCGGCAGACGCCCGGCCAGCGCCCGCAGCAGCGTGCTCTTGCCCGAGCCGCTGCCGCCCATCACGCACACAATGTCGCCGCGCGTGAGCGTGAAGTTGATGCCATCCAGCGCCGTGCGATTCCCACCGAAGTGGCACGTGAGATCGCGCAATTCGAGCTGCGACACGATGTTCCGCTGCTCCTCGATAATGCGCTCGCTGAAGTCGCACCGGATGCCCTGCCCCGCGTCGATCCGGATGAAGTCATCGTCCTTAAGATCGCAGGCCCCGCCGACGGGCACGATTTTCTCGCCCACGACCACCGGCCGGCCTGAGGAGATGACCTCCAGCTTGCCCACCTTGTTGTCGTAGTCGCAAAGCACCTTCAGCAGCACATCGCCCGAGGTGCCCGGCGAGAGCAGGATGTCGTCGGTTTCCAGCAAGCTCGGGTTGTTCGAAATCTTGTAGGCGCTCTTGTAGCTCTTGAGCTGAAAGCGCACGCCCAGCGCCCGCGCGCGCCGGCGGAGGTCCGAGAGCGCCAGCTCCGCATCGTGGTGAAACACGATCCGATCCTCCAGCGTCGCATTAAGCATCGTGCCCGTGCGGAGGGCCACGCCGTTGAGCAGCGCATCCACGTCGCCCAGCGCGCGCACCTGCACTTTGAGGCCAAAGCGCACCTCCAGCACGCTGTTGCGCGTGCGCACGCGCGAGAGCTCCACTTCGTCGTTATCATTCAGTTCCACGTAGACCTGCGTGACGTACACGCCCTTCTTCGCGTTGAAGTAATAGGCGAGGTCTTGGAACGTGAGCACCTGCTCCTCCATCACCACCCGCTGGCCGGCGAAGATACGGCAGAAGGCGCCGGGCGCGAGGGGGCGCCCCCGCACAAACACGCGCCGCTGCGACGTGTTTTTCACCAGCACCAAATCGTGATAGCGGAAAGTGAGCAACCGCTCGCCAGGCTGCAGGCTCTTCAGCCACACATCCGCCTGCGCATCGCGCCCAAAGGTGAGCACCTCCAGCGGCAGCTCGCCATTCGCCGCCAGCGATTTGTCCGCGCGGTCGCCGCCTTGCAGCTGATGGACGATCTCGATGGCCTGCGCCGCCATCCCGAGTTTTTCCATGAACGTGTAAAAAGCCGGCATCTGCTGCACGCGCTCCCCGCCATCCGGCCGTGCGATAATGTCGTAGAGCTGCACGCCAAGCATCACCTTCTGCTCGGGCTTCAACGCGCGCGAGAGCTTGTCGGCCATCGCGTTTACATCCTGCTGCTGCCCCAGCGCCTCGCGGAATTGCCGCCGCAGATCCGAGTACACCGCATCCGGAAATCCATGACGCAGCAGCCCCAACACCGTGTCCACTTCTTCCTCCACGATCTGCCCCTGGCTTTTGGAAAACGCCGCCAGCACCTGGATCACCAGCGGAAAGAGGCTCGCCTCTTCCGCCGGACGCGATTTGCCGGCCAGCCGGCGCCATGCTCGATTGAAAAACCGTCCCATCCCGCGGGCAACCGGAGCGACCTTGTCGCGAATGAATGAAGGTGCGGCAGCAGTGCTCATGAATTGGCCGCCGCATTAAATACCGGCTTGCCCGCCCTGTCCATCCACTCCGCGAGGAAGTTGCAATCTTGGAGCGCGCCCCGCCGCTACGAGCGTTTCCTCCGCCGCATCCCCACGACCGAAGCCAGCCCGCCCAGTAGTAGCGCCGCCGTGCCCGGCTCCGGCACAGCCACCAGCGCGACGCTGTTGCCGCCGAAGTTGTAGTCGATCGAAAACGCGTTCGGTCCGAACGTGAACACTCCAGTGTCGTCCGCGATGGGCAGCCCGCCCACGGAGAACAGCCCGTTATTCCACGTGCCATTGTACGTGATGAACGGCAGCGCGGTCCCCTGCGCCAGCGGCACGCCTGCACCGAGGTCTGTGAGCGCCAGCGCCGGACTGGTCACCAGGTCGAGCGTGAGAGAACCCGTCGACGCCAGCAGATCGTTCGTCGTGCTACTCGTATTGATTTCCAGCGCAAACGTGGAGCCAGCATTCATCGCCAGCGCGCCGCTGCCGAGTGATTCGATGCCGCCCGCGCCCGGCGCCAGCGTGCCGCCGCTGCCCACCGTCACCGCTCCCGACACGCTGCCCGTGCCACCCAGCGTGCCGCTCACGGCCACGCTGATGGCGCCCGTGCCGAGCGCCGATCCCGTCGCATTGTTGGCCTGCAACAGCCCCGCCTGCACCGACGTCCCCCCCGTGAACACGCTCGCATCATTCAGCGCCAGCAGGCCATTGCCCGTCTTCGTCAGGCTGCCCGCCCCACTGAAGCCCGCGCCCGCCTGGAACGTCGCGCTCCGCCCGGCATCCACATTCACCGTGTGCGCCGCCGCCGTAAGCAGGCCAATGGTCATATTCTGGTTGGTCAGATCCATGCCACTGATGTTCCCGATCGTGCCCCCATTCCAATTGTAGGTGCCCACGCCCGTCCCCTTGCTCAAATCCTGAAAGCGCATCGTGCCGCCGTTTTGCGTGATGACGCCCACGGTGCTCGCATGGTTGGTGGAAGTTCCTCGAAAATCCGACATCCCGAGTTGAATCGTCTGCGCCTGGACCGTGCCCGCGTTGAAAATCAGCGAGCCCTGCCCACCGCCCGTTCCCGTGCCGTTACCGGCATGGCGCCCAATCACCAGCAGATTCACCCGCACATCCGCCGTGCCCGCGCTCAAATCGAGCTTCGTCAAAGTGGAACTCTGCACGGTCCCCGTGCCCGCGGCGTCGTTGTCGCCGATGAACACGTTAGCGCTCGACGTGCCGCCGGATACCCCGCGCAGCGTAAATGTGCCGGCCGTGCCGAGGGTCACCGCCCCGTCGGTCTTTTGGCCACCGACCGTGAAGGAATCGACGTTGAAGGTCGTGCTCCCCGTCCCCAGCGCGATGGTGGATTCCACGGTCGCCCCCGTATTACCGGGCCCGGGGGAGTTCCCCACGATGATCTGGTTCGCGGTCACCACGTTGGTCCCATTCGAGAGATTCAGGTCGCCATCGATGTTATTCGATCCGGAGTTCGGCGTTTGCCCGAGAATGACGCGGGCCACATTGATATTCACCGACGTCGCGGTTTGGAAATTCACGGTGCCGCGCGTGGTCCCAGCCACCGCGCTGGTGGCCGTATTGTCCCGATAACCGATCAACACAAAATCATCGCCGCTGCCGTCGCCGATGTTCACGGCCCCGCCGTTCACCGTCAGGGTGCCGGTGCTGTTTCCCGTACCCGTAAAGACGGCGCCGACAATCAGCGACTGCGTATTCAGCCCGCTGGTTACCGTGGAGGTCACATTCGAGGTGTTCGTGTCCGACATCAAATAGAGTGCCGAAGTCGTGTTGGCCGCGATCGTCGGGAAATTCATCCCACCTTCGCGAACGAACGTCGGCCCCGTGTAGGTGGGCGCTTCACCGAGCGTCAGGGTTCCCGTGCCCACTTTGGTCAGGCCACCGACTCCGCCATTCCCGATGGCGTGGGCCAGCGTCACGTTGTTCGCGCCGATGTCGAACCGATTGCCCACATTGAGAATGGTCCCGGCGCTCACCGGATTCACATACGAGCTCGGCCCGAGCAATTCCACCGTGCGCGCGGAGCTATTCGCTTTCGAAGAAATGTCGGTCGTATTGGTGCCCGACCACGTAAGCGTGCCGCCGGCCAGGCGCACCGGGCCGTCCACGCCGAGGTTCGCCGCCGCCGTGAACTGGAGCACACCCTGGTTGATCGTCGTCGTTCCCGTGTAGGTGTTGGTGCCGCCCAGCGTCAGCGTTCCGCCGCCGGATTTCGTCAAGCTCGTCGCCGCGGCGCCATTGTTCGCAATCACGGAATTGATCGTCAGCGCCGCCGTGGTCGGCGTGGCATTGCTGGTCGTCACGTGCACCACCAGTTCATCCGGATTCGCGTCATTCGCACCCGCCAGGATCGCATCAAATCCGCCAATGGTGGTGGCGTTGGTATTGGCCCCCGCGCTGACCAGCAGCGCGCCACTGGTGAGCGTGAGCGGAACTCCTGCCGAGCCGGTCAGATCGACATTCCCCGCCGAGTTATCGACGCGCAGGCTGTTCACCGTCTTCCCAGCCAAACCCGTGGCCGTGGCATTTTGGGAGAGGTTGTCCGTCGTGGCCGCGGTGGCAAAATTCGTCGCGTATTCGGTGCCGATCGCCAGCGGGCGCATGCCATTGGCGCCCACGGTCACGAAGGTGTCGCCCGCATTCGTCAGGCTCGAGTTCCCACCCACCGCAAACGGCAAAATCGGAATGGTCGTGGTTCCCGCGCCTCCGACTCCGCCCACCAGGTCTCCGGTGATGCCGCTGGTAAAGGTGATACGGGTCGTTCCCGCCCCCGCCGGCGTGCCGCCCAAGTCCACTCCGCTCCGCACGAGCAGCGTGGCATTGTTGTTCCGGGTAAAGGCGTCGGTGGCATTCGCAAAGGCCACCGCGGTGACAAACGTCGTCCCGCCCGAAGTATTGGTGAGCGTGATGATGCTGGACCCCGCATTGAGGTCGAGCCGATCCACCGTTTCGGTGCGCGTCCCGTTCTGATTGCTCGTTACGCGCAGACCGTTGCCCGTGGTGCCCTCGAGGTGGATCACCGCGGCATTGTTGAGCTTGTCTACATTCGCCCCTTGGTTCTGCTCCGAGAGCAGCGAGCCACCGCGCAATAGGACGCTCGTCACGCTCGTAAGACCTGTATTGCTGCTGGTGAAATCCGTGAGGCCCCCCAGTACTTGCCATTCGCCGGTGTAGGTCTGCGGATTGGTTGTCATGATCTGGGTGGCGGAGCCCTTCTTGATGACGGTCCCCGAACCCGTGATGAGCCCCTGGTAAGTCGTGCCCGCGATCCCGTTAATGGTCAGCGTGCCCCCGATACCCAACTGAATCTCGCTTTGTCCCTGGCTGTTAAAAGCGCCGCCGGCCAGCGAGCCAATGCCTTCCGACGCGCCATTCAAATCCAGCACGGCGCCGCCCGCCGTCGTCATATCACCGCCCACGGAAAGGGTGAACGTCCCATAATCGCTGAACGCATTTCCGCCCGACGCCCGCACCCTTCCCATGATGCTCGTGGCGCCCGTGTAAAAGTTGCGCGACGTAACATCGATGAGTCCCGTGCCACCCAGCGTCATCGTCTCCGTGGTGGACAGCGGCGCATTATTCGCACCCACCGACGCCCCGAGTGTAAAGGTCCCCGTGGAAAAATTGGACACCACCAATTCCGCCGCGCCGCCCGCCGCGCTGTTGAACTCCACGCCCAACTGCCCACCGCTGATCGCCGTGTTGTTCGCCCCCACATTGGCCGTCACCACCAAGCCGCCGGAGCGCACCGTCAGTCCACCTGTGGTTCCCAGCGCCAGCGTGTTCGCCGCCGGTGCGTCGAGCACCAGCGAGTTCACCACATTCTTCGTCAGCGTTCCGGTCAGCGCGCTGTCCACCACAATATTCTGCGCCCCCTGCCATTGGCCGGGATCGTTTTGCACCGTGCTGCCCACCGGTCCGATGGCCCCAGCCGCGATCATGGCGAAACGGTTTCCATTAAAAGTCGCATACGGCCCGAGAATCCCCTGCGCATTATTGGTGGCCGTCGTCTGGTAGGTGGTCAGCGCTGCGTTCGTCGTCCGGAAATCGATTAAGCCCTGCCCCACCGTGCGGGTGATGCCGCCCAGGTTGAACGTCAGCGTCTGCCCATTCTTCGGCATCAACTGAATGCTGCCCGCGCCGGATGGGACGCTAATGGACGGCACCACTTCCGTCGTCGGCGCGTCCACATTGCCGCTCAAAATCAGCGCACCACCGCGCATGCCCACCACGCCGCCGGTGTCGGGCGCTTTGCTCCCGTTGTTGATGCTGTAGTCAAACACCAGCGTGCCGCGGTACACATCCGTATTTCCGGTGAAGGTGTTATTACCCTGCATCACCATCCGGCCCGTCTGTTCTTTGCGCCAGTTTCGGGTGGTCGCATCGCCGTTCGCCAGCGCGGCCGACAGAACCAAATCGTCCGCCGCCGGACCGTCGAAAATATTGAAGGCCCGGTCCCCAAACAGTCCGAGGCTGCCGGCGCCATCCACCACGGACCCATTCGCCTGGGGATTGAATGAGGGATTATTGCCCAGCCGGTAAATCGCGGTCGCCGTGATCGTCAGCCGCGGCGTCACCCCGGCCGTGCTGCCCATGACCAGATTTCCCGCCGCCGATTGGGTCGCATTCTGGATCACCGTGCCCTCGTTAATATTGAGGTTCCCCGTGAAGGTGTTGACGCCGTCGAACTGCACCACGCCCGGCCCCACCTTGGTCACCGCCCGCGCGGTCGTGTCGCCATTGGTCACCGGCACCCCAATCAACAAATCCACCGCCGCCGCCGGCACGTCGTTAATCGTCAAGGTCCGGTCGCCATTCAGCGCCAGCGAGCCCGAGGCGTTGCCGTTAATCAGCCCCGGATTCCCCGCCGTGTTTTGCGTGATATTGGCCACCTTCATCGCGACATTCGTCGTCAACACGGGCGTGCCCCCGGCCACCGTGCTGAAGGCCACCGACGGATTCGCTGCGTTCACCCCGTTCACGGTCACATTGCCGTCGTTGATCGTCATCGTCCCGGTGAACGTATTCGCTCCCGTGAGCACCAACGTGCCCACGCCATTCTTGATGAAGCCATTGGCCGCGGACGTGCTGGTGATGTTCAGCAACGGCGTGGCGATGCTCAAATCCGCCGCGGCATCGCCCGTGATGTCCGGCACCGTGATCGTCACGCCGCCCGTCTTCTCCAAGTGAATGCCATTAAAGGTACCGCCCGTCGTGGTGATGGCCGAGGGCGTCGTCCCGACCACCGTTACGTCGCCATTGAAGGTCATCGCTTGAAAAGTCGCGCTGTTGCCCTGAATCACGGTAATGGTGCCGCCGTTCAGCGTCAGATTTCCGAGCCGCGTAAAGCCAGCGGTGTTCCGGATCGTTCCTCCATTGACGATGAAGGCCGGCGGCGCGCCGCCCGTGGCATCGCGCCCCAGAAAATCAATCGTCGCCCCGGAATTTATCGTGACCGTCCGCGTCGCCACGCTGGCGCCCAGGCCGTTGATAAATTGCGTCCCGGCTACGTTGCCCACCTGGAGCGTGCCCCCATCCACCACCACATTGCCATTCCACGCGGGGCTCGCGCCGGTGAGCAGCAGCGTGCCGGAGCCGCTCTTGGTAAAGGTGGCCCCCGTCGCCGCGGTGATGGCTCCATTCAGCGTGAGCACCCCGGTGCCCGTATGCTCGATCGTTGCTCCGCCCGATCCCACCGCCAGGGCGCGCGTCGTCCCCAGCGTTTCCGCCGTCGCTCCCGTGAAGCGCAGGGTCGCATTATTCGAAACCGCGATCGAATTTCCCGCGGCCGCACCGCCCAGATTGACACTCGCGCTGAAACTCAGCACGCCATTCGTCACCGTCGTTACGCCTCCGTACGTATTTACTCCGCCCAGCGTCAGTGTGCCGAGCCCGCCCTTCGTCAACCCAGCCGCGCCCGCTACGCTCGCATTAATCGCCGCGCTCAATCCCGGCGACACCGTCACCGTCGGCGCTGTGCCGCTCAGCGTCAACGTGTTCGCCGGCACGCCGCCATCCGTGATCGTGTACGTGTCCGTATCGAAGATCAGTCCATTCGCCACGATCGGCGCGCCGAGCGTAACCAAGTACGGGCCCGCGGCCGAGCCGCCAAAGACCGCGATATCCGCATCCACACCGGCCTCATTGGGCCAGAGCCGACTCGGTGCCCCGAGCCAGTTGGCCGTCGTCAAATCCCACAAGCCATTGCCGGTGATGACCCCGCCATCGTTGTTTGGATCCCAAACGAAGGTATCGGCCTGGCTGGCAGCGGCGGTGAAGGCGAGAAACGCCGCAACGGAGGTGCGGCAAATGCGACGACGGATCTGCATAACGGGTGGCGTTGGGTGGTGGATCGCCGATAGTGGTGCGTGGAGGTTCGGCGTGGGTCGAGCAAAGCGCGAGTCACCAAATCGCGCAATGGTTTTCGCCATTTGGTTGCTTCAGCGCGGTGAAACTTTCAGCTCATTGATAGTTTCCTCGCTCCGCCGCGTGCACGTGTTTCCACGAGCGGTCTCCGAACGTCGGCGCCGGGGCCGGGACCGCCGACGCCCTCAGTCGGCTTCTTATGGCGCGAAGCGCCAAACCAAATGCGGTGCCATCTCAGCCACCGAGTCGTCGAAAGCATAGAAATTTGCACCATCTCCGTGCCATCCGTGAAATCGACTTCACTCGGTTTTTTGGCCGCTGAGATGGCGCGGCATTTTGCTTGGCACTCCGCGCTACAGGAAGCCGACTGAGGACGCCGGCGCTCCCTCTCGAACGCTCGCCCGAAGATCAAAATGATCCGCGGTCAGTCCCTGCCTCAATCATCCGAATCATTCGAAAGAATCCACGCCCGCCGCGTCGGTGCCGGCATCGGCGACTTCGCTCCGCGCACGTTGCGCCAGATGATTTCGTTCAGCACCAAATCATCCGCGGCGTCTTCCTTCGAAAAATCCATCTGCGCGCTCTCCTCCGCGCCGAAGGCGGATTTTGCATTCAGCTTGGTCCGGTCCGTCTTCGGCATCAGGTGCTCATACGGTTTTAGATCCGGATCCTTTTGAAAGCTCGCCATCATGGGCATCGCGAGGGCGTCGAACTGCGACATCGGCTTCATCCCGAGGATGAGTTCCATCGTCCGCAGCATCGAGGCGGTGCTGTAGAGGGTGCTGTCCACCACGCCGTGGCGGACGTAGGGGGAAACCACAAAGGCGATGGTGCGGTGCGCGTCCACGTGGTCGGGGCCATTTTGCGCATCATCCTCGACGACGAAAATCGCCGTGCTTCCCCAAAACTTCGATCTGCTCACCGCCTCCACGACCATGCCAAGCGCGAGGTCGTTGTCCGCCACCTGCCCGGCCGGGGTGGGCTTGCCGGGGCTCGCGCCGCTGGTGTGGTCATTCGGCAGGCGGACGATTTGCAGCCGCGGCATCTCGCCCTCTTTTTCAAACCGCTGTAGCTCGCTGATGAAGCGCTCCGCCCGCTTCACGTCGGGATATCCAGTGTCGAAGGAATAGTATTCCGGGTCGATGTGCCCCTCGAGCGCCTTCACCTTGGCCTGCGCGGGCTTGGTCTTCGTGGGGCTCAGGGTAAATTCGCCATAGCTTCGATAGGTCACGCCTGCCTCGGCCGCACGATCCCACAAGTATCCACCGGCCGGCGTGGCAGCCGCGAAATTGCCCTCGGCGGGGTAGACGAATTTTTTCCCCGAATTGTGCCCGTAGCTGAGCGGCCAGTTCTTCTCCACGAAATCAGTCGCGTACGCGCCCATCGACCACTCATGCCCGTCCGCGCTCACCTCGCTCTCCACATAGAAATTATCCAGCGTGACGAATTGCTTCGCGAGCGCGTGGTGGTTGGGCGTCACGTCCTCGCCGAAGAGACACAGCGACGGATCGCCATTTCCCGGCTTCAAGTCGCCGAGCACCTGATCGTAGGTGCGGTTTTCCTTCACAATATAGATCACGTGCTGAATCGGCGACTTGTCGCCCACCTTCAGCGGCACGGGGTGCCCCGTCACATCCATCGCCGCGATCTTCCGCTGCGCATCCGGCATGTTGGCATAGCAGATGGAATTCCATTTCTTCATCTGCGCCTCCATCTCGTCCTCCTCCTGCGGGAGCGGCAGCACGCTCACGGTCCCCTGCAAGATGCCCGCAATATATTCATTCACCCCAGTGGGCGGCGCTTTGGAGCCCGGCTGGACGAAGTTGCGGTTCGACTTCGACACCACGCCCTTGCCGTTCGCGATGAGCAATTTCTTCCCCTTCGCCACGCGCACGCTCGTGGGATACCAGCCCGTGGGAATGAAGCCCAGCGAGCGCGATTTTCCGATTTTCTCCACCTCGAAGACGGCCACGCAATTGATGTTCGCATTCGCCACGTAGAGCAGTTCTTCGTTGGCCGAGAGCGCGAGCGAGTTGGGCGTGTTGCCCGGCGGCGCATTGGGGATGAGTTCCGCGACGAGGGTCTCCTCCACCTTGCCCGTCTCCGTACTCAAAATAGTGACCGAATTGCGGTTCGCATTCGCCACAAAAAGATGCGCGCCGTTCTTGCTCAGCAGCATTTCATTCGGGTGCTCCTCGGATTCCCAGCGCGCGACTTCCTTCCACTCCTTCGTATCGATCACCGCCACGTGTTTCTCCGCCCACAGGCTCACGTAGAGCCGGTTCTTCGCCTCATCCAGCACGCACGTGTACGGGAACGGCGCATTCTTTCCGCTCGTATCCAGAATCGCTTCCGCGCGCTTGGTGATGCTCGGGTCGTCCGTTTTTTCGCCCGTCGTGGGCGCCGGGGCCTCGCCGCCTTTGAGATCATAGAGCGAGAGATCCGTAATCTCGGCCGCTCCGGGCCCCAGTTTAACGCGGCTCACGCTGTGCCCCCAGACGTTGGTCACATAGATCGTCGAGCCATCCGCGGAAATCGCCAGGCCGCCCACGATGCCCCGCTTGGCCTTCGGATGGATCCGGATCTCGCTGGGCTCACTCAGATACCCGTCCGCAAATTTGAAAATATGCAGCACCTCGTCCCCCGAGCCGCTCACCACCAGCTTCGTCCCGTCCTTGGTAAACGCACAGCCGTAAAACGCCTCCGGAATATTCACGCGCGACAAAATCTTATTCGTCGCGAGGTCCATCACCTGCACCTCGTGCTGCCCGTAGCCACAGTGCAAAATCGCCGCGTGCAGCCCATTCGGGTGCATTGCGATATTCACCGGAAAATCGCCCACCTTCACCTGTGTCCCTGCCGGCCGGAGGTACCATTGATTCGGCAGCAGCACCGCGCCATCCGGCTGCGCGCCAGGCACCGAAACTTTCTCCGGTGGTTTGGCCGCCGGCTCTTCGGCAAGCACGGTGCAGACGGAAGCGAGGAGAATGGCGGTGCGCAGCATGACGCCGCTTTATCTACGATTTTTGCCCGAGGGGAATGCGAATTAGTACGGACACGTAAGGAAAGCTCGGAGTCCTGGGTCGGCCGCCGCGCGGATTTCACCCGGCCGAACGCTGATTGTGACTCCCGACCGTCTCCCGGTACCAGGAATGCACTTCTACTTCGCGGGAAGGTGCTTCTCCATGCGACTTTGCTTGGCAGGATGCCCGCCGCCTGCTGTAGGTGGCGCCGAGAATGCCGCGTCCATCCGGCTCCCTCTCGCCGAATCATTTCAGAGTTTTTTCCTCGCTTATGTCGAACTTCAACCATGCCGTCGTCGCCGAAAAAACCCTCGCCGTCGTCCTCGGAGGTGGTGCCGGCTCGCGGCTGTTCCCGCTCACCCGCGAACGCAGCAAGCCCGCCGTGCCCCTGGCCGGCAAATACCGCATCGTCGATATCCCGATTTCCAACTGCCTGAACTCCGGCCTCCGCCGCATCTACGTCCTCACGCAGTTCAACAGCGTCTCGCTGCACCGCCATATCCAGTCCACTTACAAGTTCGACCAGTTCTCGCGCAGCTTCGTGGAAATCCTCGCGGCGCAACAGACGCCCACGGACTCCCAGTGGTACCAGGGCACGGCCGACGCCGTCCGCCAGAATCTCACCGACTTCCTGTCCCTCCCCTGCGAATACTACGTCATCCTCAGCGGGGATCAGCTCTACCGCATGGATTTCCGTGATGTGCTCCAGCAACACATCGAGACCAAGGCCGACATCACCATCGCCACGCTGCCGGTGAATCGCCGCGACGCCGAGGGCTTCGGCATCATGCACACGGACGCTGAGCGCCGTATCACGCGCTTCGTGGAAAAGCCGAAGGATCCCGCCGTGCTCGACAGCCTGCGCATCCCGGCGCCGCTGCTCAAGGAACTGGGCTTGCCCGAGAATTCCGAGCACTTCCAGGCCTCCATGGGCATCTACGTGTTCAACCGCGCCTCGCTCATCTCCGCGCTCGATAACCAGGAGATGGACTTCGGCAAGAACATCATCCCCGGGGCGATTAAAAACTCCCGCGTGCAGGCCTACATTTTCCAGGGCTACTGGGAGGACATCGGCACCATCCGTTCCTTCTTCGACGCCAACCTCGCGCTCGTCAACCTGCTGCCCCCCTTCTCGTTCTTCGACGCCACCGCGCCCATCTTTACGCACATGCGCTTCCTGCCCGGCAGCAAGATGAATGGCGCCAATGTCCGCCAGGCCATTCTCAGCGACGGGTGCATCATCAGCGATGCGCACATCGAGCGTGCCGTCGTCGGGATCCGGAGCATCATTCGCAGCGGGTCCACGATCAAAAACTCCGTGATCATGGGCGCCGACTATTACGAGGAAGATCTGCCCGCCACCGATGGCCAGCCCGCCCTCGGCATCGGCGAAAACTGCGTCATCGACCACGCGATCATCGATAAAAACGCCCGCATCGGCAACGGCGCCGTCATTACCCCCGAGGGCAAGCCCGACCACTGCGACGGCCCCGTGGCCAAATGGAGCGACGGCAAGGAAAAGCCCCTCTGGTACATCCGCGACGGCATCATCGTAGTGCCGAAGAACGCGGTCATTCCGGACGGCACCTGGGCGTAAGCGGCCCAAACCTTGGTGGCCCGAAGCTCCGGCTCCGGGCAAAGTAGGATTCCCTTGCCCGCAGGCAAAGAGGAACAGTCCTCGCGCCCGGGCATTTCCCTTGCCCCTCCGCGCCTCCCGTGGGAGGCTCCTAGTCGTACCCTCAACCACCATGAAGCCCTCCCATTGGTTCGTCTTGGGCGTGATGGCCCTCTCCACCTCCCTACAGGCCGCTCCCCCGGCCGCTTATCTCTACGTCGGCAACCGCACGCTCGAAATCCAGGATGCCCACGTCTCCAATAGTTCCTTCCTGCAGATCTTCGCCACGGAATCCGGCCCCACACCCCAGCCAAACCCGTTCACGAATATCCAGTCTCTCGAGCTCCGTCTCGCCAATGGCCAGATCATCCTCGGCGCTCGCGGCACCAGCAGTGGCAGTAACAGTTCCCTGCGCAACGGGCGCATCGTCTGGGCCGATCAGCAATGGGAACTCGGCAGCTTCCGCGCCCTTCCTTGGAATGAGCAAAACCTCGACATTCATTTCACGCTTGAGGGTAAGCCGTACCAATTCACTCTTCCCAATCCCGGCTATCGCGCCAACGTCCCCGCTTGGGCTCCGCCAGCCGGACCACTGGTGTGGACGAAGGGCGAGCTGACCGTAAAACTGGAGAGCTTAACGCTCAAACCAAACACCAACCCGATGTCCGCTTTTGCCTGGGTGCCCAATCCGAAGTGGACGGTCACTTGGCATGGTCATCCCACCAATTGGTTTTCGGTCGGCTCCCCTCAAGTCGAGGACGCCTCCGGCCAGCGGTCTCCCTATGGCGGCTTGCTCAATGTCTCCGCTTGGAAGCTTCACAGCAAAGTGTGGAAGACCACCCAGTTTCCTCTCCTGGAAAATGAAATTCGCTGGTTCGGCTGGCTCGAAGCCGAGCGTTTTAAAAACATCCCGCCCGGCGAGTGCGACCTTCTCTCCATCGATGAAGTCGGCCGCAGCGCCGGGATTTACCTCGTGGGCTGGTTCGCTCCGGGCGACTACGACTTCACCGACGGCAAGCTCGTGCAGCAGGCTCCGCCGGGAGTCAATCCCGCCAAATTTTTCAAAGCGAGCTACGACCCAAAAACCGGCAAGATGCACCTCACCATCGTGCACCACACCATCGTGACGGTGACGGATCCGAAGCCGCAGGTTCCTGGCTGGCGGGAGATGTGGCAGGAGCGCGACGGAAGAACCGTGGGGCTTGGCGGCCAGGGGACCGGAGCGGGCGGACTGCAAGTGTTGTGGTCAGACCCGCCCTACACCGGACACTCGGTCCGATTCGGCATCGGAGCCTTCGGCGCGCCCGAGGAACTCGAAATGCTCGTGGCCCCGCCGCAAGTTCCCAAATAGCCATCTCGTCCGGCGAGGGCCCGCCAATCCGATGAAGACTCGCTTACTTTCCCGCGCTGGCGGCACCTCTCAGGCTGTTCATTTGTCCGCACCAAAAGCCTGGGGTAGCGAGGAATCATGCGCCTCCCCTTGCTCCTGCTCTTCCTCCTGGCCGCTGTTCCCATCCTCGCGGGCGACGCCGAAGAACGGGCCGCCGCTTTCGTGCGCGACAACGCCTCCTGCTTCGTCTTCGTGGAAGATCAGGTCGGCGCCGGCAGCGGCTTCATCGCGATGGCCGGCGACAAGCCGTACGTTTTCACGAATCAACATGTGGTGGCCGGGCATCCCGGTTTTCGCTGCACGCTGCTCGACCGCTCGCCACTGAAGCTCGGCGCGGCCTCGGCCGTTGTGGGCCATGACATCATGTTCCTGGCTGTCGACTCCGAGGCGAAGGGCCTCGAAGTCATGACCGACCTCGAGCAAAACGCCGCCCTCGGCGACGACATCGCCGTGCTCGGAAATCCCGAGGGCGCGCGCGTGATCAAGCCGCTGCTCGGCAAGTTGGTGGGCATCGGCCCCAATCTCGTGGAGGTCAGCGCCGAGTTTGTCCCCGGCAACAGCGGCAGCCCCATCATCCATTTGAAAACCGGCAAGGTGATCGGCATCGCCAGTTACGTCACCGTGCGCGACTCCGATTCGATTATCAGCCAGCACGAGCCGGAGGTGCGCCGCTTCGGCTACCGGCTCGATACCGTGAAGGAATGGCAACCCGTGGTGTGGGCCGCCTATCACCAGGAGTTCGCCACCATCGAGCAAGTGCGGAAGCGCTCACAGGAAATCGTCGCCCTCATCCAGGACATCGCCCAGGACACCGGCTTTGTGCCGGCACATTATCAAAGCGTCGTGCTTCGAACACCGCTCGAGAAATACGTTCAGACCACCAGCCGGAGCGGGATCAACCGCCAGGACCGCCTGCGCGCGGAAATGGACATGCTCGCGACCGTCCGCAACGCCTGCCAAAGCGACGTCGACCAAGCCTGCCGCACGGTGCGCTACGATTACTTTCTCCGCGCCCTCGGCCAGGAACTGGAAGTCCGCGGAAGATTTCGCCAGCTCTTCGACAAGATTTTGAAGGAGCAGTCCGGACGGTAGCTTCAGCCGACGTCGGGTGACTCTTGTGCCTGCATCACGCCAGAGTCCGAGTATTCAGTATCCAGTATTCAGCGAAGGATCTGAAAACCTCACCCTTGAACAGCATCGTTCGCGCTGGCCGCCTAAAGGCGGAACTCCGAACTGACTGGCCGAAATTCTACCGCGCCCACCGAATACTGGATACTGAATACTTCCGTACAGAGGAGAGGCCGCGAGCTTTCGCCCGCGGCCTCCCTGATAACACCAACAAACGTTACACGGTAGGATTCCGCAGCAGCACGCTGATGTCCGCCGAACTGCGATTCGTCAGCACCACGTCCACCGCGCCGTCGCCGTTGAAGTCCGCGAGCGCGATGCTTGTCGCAAACTTCGGCGCGGGGGCGCCGGTCAGGAACGTCACCGCCGGATTCAGCAGGCCATTGCCCACGCCCAGCATGACGCGGAAGAGGCCGTCGCCCGCGGCCGCGAGGCCGAGGTCCACGTTGCCGTCGCCGTTGAAGTCCTGCACCACCAGCGCGCGCGGCGCATTGCCGGCCGGCGTCGCGATGCGCACCTGCGGCTTGAACTGGTCCCCCAGCGCCGAGCCGTTGCCGAGCAGCACACTCACAAAACGGCTCACCACGTGGTTCGCCACGATGTCGAGGTTGCCGTCGTTGTTGAAGTCCGCGACCGCCACCGAGGTGGGACTGCGACCCACGTCAAACTTGGCCGTGGGCGTCGTGAAGCTTAGCGAGCCCGTGCCGGCGAAGAAGGCGAGCTGGCCGCTGGTGTTGATCACCACGATGTCCTGCTTGTTGTCCTTGTTGAAGTCGGCAATCGCCACATCCGCCGGACCCACGCCGCCCGTCTTCACCATGGTCGGCGCGCTGAAGTTGCCGGTCCCGTCATTCGCGAGAATGGAGATGCGGCTGATCCGCTGGTTGATGACGACCAAGTCCTGGTCGCCGTCGCCGTCGAGATCGCCGAGCGCAAACTCCGTGGGCGCCGTGCCCGCTTTGAAGGACACCGCCGCCGAGAAATTCGCCAGCCCGTCATTCTTCAGCACCGCCACTTTGTTCGAGCCGCGGTTGCTGGTGATGATGTCGAGGTCGCCATCCGTATCGATGTCGTTGAGCTGCAGCTCAATCGGCTGCTTCCCACCCGACTTGAAATGCACGGCCGATTGGAACGTGCCATCGCCGCGGCCCAGCAGCACACTGATGTCTCCCGTGGTGTTGTTGGCCGTCACGATGTCCGCGAAGCCGTCGCCATTCACATCGCCCGTGGCCACGCTCTCCGGGCCTTTGTGCACGGGGAAGTACGTCGGCGCCGAGAAGGCGCTCGCGCCGCCATTCGTGCCGCCGAAGCCGCCGCCCGACGACGAGTTCACGACCGTCAGGACTTCGATGTCATTGAAGTCCACGTTGGAGAAGCCCGGGATCTTGATCGTGCCGGTGTTGAAGTCCGACTTCTGCACCACCACGAACTGGCCCTGGCCGTCGAGGCTGAGTTTGTCGCCCGGCGGCACCGGTGCGCCCAGCGGGCCCGGCGGCAGGTCCGGCGCGCCGCCTTCGATATGCCGCGGCGCGGTGAGCGCATCGGCGTAGATGAGGTCGTTGAACGGCGTGCCCGTGAAGTTCTCCGGCGCATCGCCGAGGATCACGCCCGCGGCGCCCGTGCTGAAGGTTTGCTTCACCCCCGTGAGGTCGAGGTCGATCGTCACCCCCGACGGCGAGGCCGAGAGATCCAGCGTGTCGAGGCCGTCACCAAAGGTCAGCGTCAGCTTCCCGGCAAAAGCGCCGACCGCAAAGACGTTGTCGCTCGCGCCGCCGGAGAGCTTCGCACCTTCGATGCCGGAGAAGGTTTCCGCCGCATCCGCGCCAATGATGAGCTGCGTCGCGGTAAGCGTGATGTTCGCGTCGCGCGTCTCCACGATCGTATCAATCCCCGCGCCACCCGTGAAGGTGTCGAGGCCGAGTCCGCCCGTCAGTGCGTCGTCACCGAGACCGCCCACGAGCTTGTCATCGCCCACACCGCCGTCGAGCGTATCGTTGCCCAAGCCGCCGGTGAGCAGGTCCGCCCCACCACCGCCGTTGAGCGTGTCATTGCCCTGCGTCGCCGCCACGGTGAGCCCGCGCAGCGCGCCGGCCGCCGGGTCCACTTCCACGGCAAAGCCCTTCGCGAGGTCGATGGTGTAGAGCTTCGTCACGCCGCCTACTTCCAGTGCCGCATAGGCCAGATTGGTGCCGGGCACGATGTCGAAGCCCACCACCGCCGTGGCGTCCACGCCCAACGCACCGACGACGGTCTGCGTACCGTTGTTCGGCGGATTCTGGATGAGCAGCTGATCCGTGGTGGAGTCGATCGTGTAGAGCGTCGTGGCGGAGGTCCCCTCGTAGTTGTTCGTGTAGGCCGCGCCCACCACCACCGGCGTGCCGGGGTTCAGCGCCACGTCCGTGATCACGACACCGGTATCCACGTTGATGCGGATATTTTCACCCGTGTCGCTCACCACGCGCAGGCGATCCACCACCGGGTTGAAGTCCACTCCGAACTCCGTGCCGGTGAAGCCCACAAAGGGATCCGTCACATCCGTCGGGTCCGCCGTCAGCGTCGCTTTCAGCGTCGCCACGCCCGTGGCCGGATCGATCGTGTAAATATGGTTGTGGTCGCCGAGCCCGATGAGCTCGCCCGTCGACGGGCGCACATCGATGCCGAGCAAATGCTCGCCCACATCCATGCCCGTCACGGCCACCGTCGAGAAATACACGCCCGGCGTCTTCGGCGAGAACGTCACGATCTCGTCCGCCGGCGTCAGCCCGTAGAGGAACTGCGCGCCGCCGTCGCCGATGAGCGTGTTGGCGCCGCTGCCGCCATTCAGGATGTCGTCGCCCGCGCCGCCTACTAGCGTGCCATTGGCTGTCAGGATGTCATTACCCTCGCCACCATCGAGCGTGATGCCGATGACCGCCTCCACGCCCGCATTGGCAAAGAGTTTGTCGTCGCCGCCATTGCCCGCCACCGTCACCCCGTCCGCGGCGGTCGATTGGAAGATGCGCACGTTGGACCCGAGTCCCGTCAGGCTCACAAAGTTGCCCGCCTGGAAACTCAGGTTGCCCACATTCGGCAGCTCATCACCGTTCAGGATCACCGTGTCGTTCACGGCGTCGTTGCCGAGGAAGATATTGAACACCGCCGGCCCCACCGTCGTGAGATTGCTCACGCTGATCGCATCATGCCCCGTGCTGCCAAAGATCCCGGCGAAGTTGCCGAGGATGGAGCCCTGGATGTCCGCGAAGCTGATGCCGTCCGTGTCGCCCACGCCGATGTTCAGCGCAATCGTCCCGCTCGCCTGCACCTTGCTGAAGTTCTTCAGTACGATGCCGTCGCCCGCGTTGAAGATGACATCGCCCGCGGTCGCCTGCACGGTCAGCAGTTTTTCCACCGTGATGTCGTCGCCCGGGTCCGTGCTTTCCAGCGCGTTGAAGGTCATCGTCCCCACGCCAAACGTATCCACGAGGAAGGTGATCGGGCTCGCTGCCGAGATGGTCGTGGTCGTGCCATTATTGTGCGACGTCGCCACGCCATCCACCACCGTGATGAAGAGCGCCCCGGTGTTGAAGAGGTTTACCGCCAGCCCTTCGTTGTGGTAGGCGAGGTTCGTCACCGCCGTGTCGATGTCGTCGGCATCCCCGATGCCATTCGGCCCGGTTTGAATGGCCAAATTCTTCACCGTGAGGTCCGTCTGCTCACCCGGCGTAAGATCCGCCAGGCCCAGGCCCAGCAGCGAGAGGGTCTCATAGGTCGTTCCGGTGATCTGGCTGGTCAGGACAATCACCCCCGTCGTCCCACTGCCAATGCGCAGCAGCGGCGTGTTTATCAGGTCCAATTCTGCATCGGACAGCTCCAGCGAATTCGGCGCGACGTCCGTCGTGCTGCCGAGGTTGATGGTGCGGAGGAGGGACTGGGGCTGGATCGTCACCTCTCCGTTGTGGGCATCTACGGAGGAGCCGGAAATCGCCAGCCGATCCGCCTCAATGCGAATGTCGCCGGAATTCGAAAAGACCCCACTGGAGAACGTCACGTTAATCGTCACCAGCGCATCGATGCCCCCCGCGAGAGTGATGCCACCCCCGGCCGTTCCATTCGCGCTCACGCTGGCATCGTCGCCGTTGGCGCTGAGAATGCCAAGGGTGCCCGAGCTACTGATGATCACATTGCCGCCGGTGTTGTGGCCAAAGTCATCGGAGGCAATGTCGGAAAATCCTTCGACCACAAAATTGCGCCCGGCCGTCAGGGTCACATTGTGATCGGCGCGCACGTCGTTGTCGAAGCTGGGGCCATTGCCGAGGAGCAAGTCGCGCCCCGCCACGATCGTGATGGAGCCCCGGACCGCGGTGACGGCATCAAAGCTGACCCCGCTCGTGAAATCCGCCGCCACGCCCAGGGCGCTCAGCGAAACATCCCCGGAGGTACCGCCGCCATGCACGCTTTCCACTCCGTCCGTATCGATCAATTTGATCGAGCCGAGCGTCGTGAACACGATGTCGCCGGACGTATTCACGAAGAGGCCCCTCAGGCCGGCCGAGACCCCGCCAATGTTCACGTCACCCAGGTTGGAAACGAAGATCCCGCCCGTATCGGTTTCGGCCTCGAAATTCGCCACCGCCGTCGGCAGCAGTCCGCCCAGGCTGGCAATGCCGGTTTGGGCTTTGAGGCCGGCGCTGTTCGTGATGATCCCGGAAGTCCCCCCGACCAGGAGCGCCCCCGCCGTGCTCGTCAGGCTCACCGACCCGCCCTGCACGTGCAGCGAGCCGACCGTAAAGCTGCTCGCAATGTTGATGCTCACCGTATCGGTTCCTCCATTTCCTTCCACGTTCACAATGCTCGTCGCATCCGCCGGCAGCGTTTGGTCGCCGGCCACCGTGGAGTCAAAGTCGAACGCGCTGTTGAACCCACCGTCCACGCCAAAGCGATCGTGCATCAGCAATCCACCGCTCTCGGTGATCGCCAGCGCTTCCGCCCCCGGCGTCCCGGTAAACTGGACCGAGGTCCCCGTCACTTTTGCACTGAAACCGCTCGCCACCGCGATCCCGCGCATCGGGACCGACCCGTCGCCAATGGTGCCCACCAACGTCGCCGCGCCCGTGGCGAGATTCACGCCATAAAAAGACGTTGAGGCTCCCACCTTTGCGGCCAGAAAGCCCGCATTGCTGGCGCCCGCAATGTCGAAGCCGGTCACCGTATCGAGGTCAATTCCCAGCGCGCCCACCGCCACCAGCGTCCCGATATTCGGCGGGTTTTGGGTGAACAGTTGGTCCGTCGCCGCATCGATGTCGTACAGCGTCGTCGCCGCCGTCCCGGCAAAGGAGTTCGTGTAGCCCACACCTCCCACGTCCGGGGATCCCGGGTTGAGGTCCGCATCCGTCGTCACCAACCCATTGCTCGGGTTGATGCGCAGATTCGTGTTGTTGTCCGACACCACCCGGATGCGATCCGCCACCGGGTTGAAATCAAAACCGAACTCCGTCGCGGGCAGCGTGGTGAACGGGTTGGTGAGGTCTGCCGGATCCGCCCCCAGCGAGGCGACCAGCGTGGCCGCGCCCGTGGTCGTATCGAGGGTATAAAGACGTCCGGCTCCGGCGGTATTGCCGATGGCATACAACATCCCGTTCGCCGGCCGCACGTCGATGCCGATAATCGATTCCCCGGCTTGCAGCCCAGTGATCGTCAGCGGGGCCGACAAGGCCCCCGGCGTCGCGCTGTCGAATTGGTACAGGTGGTTGGTCGTATCGAGCGCAAAGACGGTGGCCGGCGCAATGCGCGCCTCCAGCGCTTCCACGCGCGACATGGTTCGGACATTCCGCCCGGACGGGCGCGAGACGAGGGAACGGTGGTGAAGCAGGTTTGGTTTCATGAGTCGGTTGTGTTGGTGGCTTTTCGGAACTCAAACACTCCGATCCTCAGCGCTCCTGCACGTTGGTGGCACGACGGACAGGCGCCTCGGGGGTGGATCGACCGGGGCCCCGCTCGCCTCTCCGGGCGGCGGTCCTTCGGCTTATCGGCACATCCTCCCCCGCGGCTAAACCGCAATGACGGACGGGCTGCATGGCCGCGACCCTGCGGCAACTACGTAAGCCCCGTCAAACAAAAATAAATATTATGTCAGAAAATCCGTAACAGCCTCGCTAATTTTCCAGCCGCTTCCCGTCGCTTGTTTCCTGAAACATGATAGCCCGAACCGTTCCGGGTTGCTTCCCAATTCGGTGGCGTCCTCATTTCATGGAACCGCCCCGCGAGGTGACGCGGCAGCATCTTTGGATGGTTTAGCCTGAGCGAGCGGAGCGAGTCGCAGGACCTCACTTCACTGGCTGTGCCATCTCCGCTCGCCATCACCGCCCCGCCGCCCGTATCTCCCGTTCCTTCAACGCCAGATCCGCCCCTTTCCGCGCCAGCGCCCGCACCTGCTCCTCGATATCCTTTAAATGCTGAGCAGCCAGCAGCGACCGCCGGACGATCTCCGAGAGATCATCCATCTCCAGGGGCTGCTCCGAACCGGTGGCATCTTCAGGAATGTGCATAACGGCTGGTTCCCTCTACTGCATCAGGCGTGCCGGACGTAACGATTTGGCAGGAATTTTCATGACAGCTACTTTTTCTCTGTTCTGCTCCTCAGAGAACGGTCGCGTATCTCTGTAAAATGCTTCCTTTTCCCGGCTCCACCCGCGCTGAGTCATCGTCGACGATGTGCATGGTTGTGCGAAATTTTACCGAAATCGGCGCTTCTTTCTCAATCGGATGCCATCAGTTTTGTTACTTTTCATTCCCCCTTTCCCGCAGCGTATGCAACTCCGCTAGAATCAGGCGCATTCGTTCAAACGCCCATTCCGATCCCGCCCCTTGCGCCACCCACTCCAGGAGTATTCTCAGCTCAGCTCTCAGGCGCCTCTCCGATTCTCGTATCATAAGTTTTTCTTGCATAGCATCTTACAATGCCTCCATCCACCGAATCGCCCCAACCCCTCCCAGCGGACCTCAAGAATTGCCATTACATCGCCCATACAAAAACCACCGCTCGGGTTCTACGCGCGCCCTACCGCGCGTGTTCCTTCCCAGAAGAATTTCAGTGTATTGCTGAATTGTTTGGGAACGGAAGGTCTTGGCGAATCTCGGAAAGCCTACCCAGTATCCCCCATCGTCCCTGACATTTCTCTCGCCCCCCTCCCCTCCCTTACCCTCTCCTCTGCCCACCATGAAATTCCCGCTCACGCTGCTCGCCTCTTCGCTCGCTGCCCAGCTCGGTGCCTCGGCTGTCGATTGGCCGCAAATCACCTACCCGGCCACCCGGCAGGAGGACGTGACCGACGACTACTTCGGCACCAAGGTCCCCGACCCGTTCCGCTGGCTGGAAGACGACAACGCCGCCGAGACGAAGGATTGGGTGCAGGCCGAAAACAAGGTGACCGGCGGCGTGTTGGAGACCATCCCGCAGCGGGAAAAAATCCGGGAGCGCCTCACCAAGCTTTGGAACTATGAGCGCTTCGGCACGCCGGCGAAACACGGCGGCCGCTACTTCTACTCTTACAATAGCGGCCTCCAAAACCAGTCCGCCATTTACGTCGCCGATACGCTCGACGCCAAACCGCGCCTGCTCCTCGATCCCAATACGCTTTCCACCGATGGCACCACTTCGCTCACCGAGCTGGAAGTCAGCGAGGATGGCAAGCTCCTCGTCTACGGCCTCAGCAAGGCCGGCAGCGACTGGCAGGAATTTCACCTCAAGGACATCGACTCCGGCCAGGACCGCGAGGACGTGATCCATTGGGTGAAGTTCAGCGGCGCCTCCTGGATGAAAGACGGCAGCGGTTTCTTTTACTCGCGCTACGACGAGCCCAAGGCCGGCGACACCCTGAAGGGCAAAAACGAATTCCAAAAACTCTACTTCCACAAAATCGGCACCCCGCAAAGCGCCGACACGCTCGTCTACGAGCGGAAGGACCACGGGGATTGGGGCTTCGGCGGCAGCGTGACCGACGACGGCCACTACCTCGTCATCAACATCAGCCAGGGCACCGATCCGAAGAACCGCGTCTTTTACAAAGACCTGCAGGACCCCAACGCGAAAGTCGTGGAACTGCTCAACGAGTTCGATGCCGACTACGGCTTCATCGATAACGTCGGCCCCGTTTTCTATTTCCGCACCGACTCCTATGCGCCGCGCTACCGCGTGGTGGCCATCGATATTCGCCACCCCGAGCGCGCATCGTGGAAGGACATCATTCCGCAGGCCGTGGATCTCCTCCAGGCCACGAGTTCCGTCGGCAACTCCATTGTCGCGACCTATCTCAAAGACGCCCACAGCGAGGTGAAAATTTTCTCCCTCGCGGGCCAGCTTATCCGCACGGTGGCGCTGCCCGGCCTCGGCACCGCCGGTGGTTTCGGCGGCAAGCTCGCGGAGACGGAAACGTTCTACTCGTACGCCAGCTATACCCAGCCCGGGGCCATCTACCGCTTCGATCTGCCCACCGGCACATCCACGATGTGGAAACAGCCGCAGGTCGATTTCGACGGCGCCGCCTACGAGACGAAGCAGGTCTTTTTCCCGAGCAAGGACGGCACGAAGATCCCGATGTTCATCAGCTACAAGAAGGGCCTAAAGCTCGATGGCTCCGCGCCCACGCTGCTCTACGGCTACGGCGGCTTTAACATCTCGCTCACCCCGGGCTTCAGCGTCTCGCGCGCCGTGTGGATGGAAATGGGCGGCGTCTACGCCGTGGCCAATCTCCGCGGCGGCGGCGAGTACGGCGGCAACTGGCACCTCGCCGGCACCAAGCAACATAAACAAAATGTCTTCGATGATTTCATCGGCGCCGCCGAATATCTCATCGCGCAAAAGTACACCTCCTCCGCCAAGCTCGCCATCAATGGCGGCAGCAATGGCGGTCTCCTCATTGGCGCCTGCATGACCCAGCGCCCGGATCTCTACGCCGCTGCCATCCCCGCCGTCGGCGTGATGGACATGCTCCGCTTCCACAAGTTCACCATCGGCTGGGCCTGGAAGAGCGACTACGGCAGCAGCGAAAACGCCGAGGACTTCAAGTCCCTCTATGCTTACTCCCCCTACCACAATCTCAAGCCCGGCACGCACTACCCCGCCACCATGGTGATGACCGCCGACCACGACGACCGCGTCGTCCCCGCGCACAGCTTCAAGTTTGCCGCCCGCCTCCAGCAGTGCCAGGCCGCCGGCGGTCCGCCGGTGCTCATCCGCATCGAGACCAGCGCCGGTCACGGCGCCGGCACCGCCCTCAAAAAACTGATCGAGGAATCCACCGACACCCTCGCCTTCCTCGTGAAGGCGCTGGATGTGAAAAACTAGTCAGGGCAGCGCTCCGAGAGGCGCGCGCTTACTGGGAGCCGGGACGCCCTCGTCCCGAGCTTCGTTGTATGCCTTAGTAAAACGGAGCGGTCATCAGATCATCACAAGATCTGTAGCTGCGACCGGAAGGTCGCAGTGCAACGTCCGCATGCCCGAGATCGAATCACTATTCAGAAGCGTTTCGAGCCCCGTACCGAGGGCCAACGCCTGGTGTGGGTCGCACCTTTGGTGATCCAGGGCATGCACGCCACCGATGATTGCGGCTTCAGAAATGCCGTAGCCGTTCTCCGCGGCCTCCCGGCCACGGCTACAGACGCCCAACAATCGCTCAGGGCTAAATCGCTCTACAAATCCAGGGACGCAGGCGTCCCGGCGAAACACGACTCCAGCGAAGCCCCTTACGGGTTCTTCTTCTCCGGCGTCTTGTTGTCCGCCGGCTTGCTGTCGTCGGGCTTCTGCACGTTGATGCCCGTGCGCGCCACGAGTTCCATCAGCGCCTTCGCGTCTTCGTCGCCGCCTTTTGCCAAGTCGCTAATCGCCTGGACGATGTCCGTCGATTGCTTCTCCAGCTTGGTCGTCTGCTCGATGAGCGGCTTCTGATCGTTGAAGACCTTCGTCGCATCGGCCAGCTGCTTGTTCAGTGCCTTCATGCGCGAGGCGGCCTTCTGCGCGGTCTCGACTTCCTTCGCCTCTTTCTTGGCGTCGTCATTCTCGGCCTGCTGCTTGGAGGCCACCGCCGTCTCCTCCTGGCGCTCCTTCTGGTCTTCCTTCTTCTGGTCGCGCTGCTTCTTCAGATCGTCGCTGAAGGTATCGAGAGACTTCTTCTGGTTTTCGAGCACCAGCTTGTCCACGCCTGCGTCCTGAAACTGCACGAAAAAGAACAGGGACAGTGCGGCCGCCACGAGCGCCACGGGAATGGCGGCGCCGGCGTTGGAGGAGGGATTGGGTGAATCGTAAGAATCCATGGTGAGGAAAAGTGGAGGTGTTTAGCGAGGGCCGGCGGGAGCGGGCGCGGCATTGCCCTGGGCCTTGATCTGTTCTTCGACCTTCTTGAGTTGCTCCGGTGTGAAGATGGCGTCCTTCAGGTCAAACTTGACCAGCAGGTCCCGCAGCTTCGCGTTGTTCTTCTTGGCGGCGAGATAGCCGGTGTTCAGAACAATCTGCTCCATGCGCTGCTTGATGTTCACGGCGCGGTTGTAGAGTTCCTTCTGGATCTGCAGCTGGGCCTGCCGGTTTTGCAGCATCCCCTGGCTGATCGCCAAGACCTTGGCTTGGTCCGCGGACTCCTTGTCGAGGGCGCGGATTTCATCCTGGATTTGCTGGTTCTCAGTCTGCTGCTGGACCATCGCCTGTTTCAAAGAGCGATTGGAACTCGCGCTGGCAAAGAAGAGCACGCCCAGGACGAGGCACAGGGCGGAAATAATCGTCGATATAAGCAAGGGGACGTTTTTCATGCGGGCGCGGACGTATGGGTGAGGTCGACGGACACGTCAAGGGGTTGTTGCGGCTAAATTACAAGCGTCAGAGAAGAGCCCCCGTTAATCAGGCGAAACGGCCCCCAATTTTTCCTTTCCGGCCTTTCGGAGCCGATTGGCCCGGATGAGCAGGGCGATGGAGAACCAAATGAGCAAAGCGGCCAGCGGCCAAGCGACGACATGCGGAAAGATCAGCGCGATGAGGCCGAGGAGCATGGGCGCACAAGCGACCCAGCCAATGGTCCGCGCTTCGTCTGGAGCGAAAAGGCGGCGGTTCATCATCGCGGCGCCGAGGGTGCGCCCCAGGCGCAGGGCGCCGGCCGTGGCGCGGGCCACGCTGCCCCCGCCCGGGCGGCTCTTGCGCTTGCCGGATACGTCCCGCCGCACCCGTTTGCGCTGGTGCAGCACCACCTCGGTGCAGTGATTGAGGTCGTTCTCGTACTGGGCTTCCATCTGCTTCGCGAAGTCCACGTCCTCGATGGCCACGTCCAGTTCGTGATTCGACATCCAGCTGGCGACGTTGAGGTTTGTGGAGCCGACGCGCGCCCAGCGGCTGTCCGCGACCGCGGTCTTGGCGTGCATCATCGAGCCATTCCATTCGAAGACGCGCACGCCGGCCTCCAGCAAGGGCCGGTAGCCGGCAGTGGTCAGCGGACGCAGCAGCGGCAGATCGCTGCCGCCCGGGATGAGCAGGCGCACATCCACCCCATCGCGCGCCGCCGCCCGCAGCGCCTGGATATACGCGGGGATGCCGGCGAAGTAGGCGTCCGAAAGCCACAGGCGTTTCTTCGCCAGCGCGGAGACGAGCAGATCGAGGCGATACACCCCGGCGAGATTCGGCGCCGTGGCGATGACTCGCAGATGCGTATAGCCGGCCTCCACGGGGTGCGGCAGCTCGAGGTCTTCGGGTTCAAGCTTGTTGCCGTTCTCCGCCCAGACCTCGGCGAAGGCCTTGAGGAGATCGTTCACCGCGGGGCCTTTGATTTCCACGCCCGTGTCGCGCCAGGGCTCCACGTTCTTTTGCGGGTTGCCCAGCCAGCGGTCGCTGACGCACAGCCCGGAGACGAAGCCCGTCTGGCCATCGATGACCATCGTCTTGCGATGGTCGCGACTCAGCCAGCCCAGCGGACTTTCAAAGCGAAACGGATTATGCACCCGGATGATGCCCCCCGCATTGATCAGCGGCGCCCAAAACCGGCGCGAGGCCTTGAAAGAGCCGAGCCAATCCTGCAGTACGCGCACTTTCACGCCCGCCGCGGCGCGCTCGGTCAGCGCATCGCGAAAAGCGCGGCCCGTTCGATCCGGGCTGATGATGTAGTTCTCGAAAAAGATCGCATGCTTCGCCTGGGAGATGGCCTCGAGCCACACGGGGTAATTGCCCCGTGCATCGATGAGCAACCGCACGGCATTCCCCCCGACGAGTGGCGCCCCCGCGGCGCGGGAAACCGCACGCTCCGCGATCGGGCGAATGCTCCGCGGGTTCTCGCCCCGGTCGGGATGATAGTCAGGCTGTCTGCTGCTCATGTGGCCGGCTCATTATACGGAAGCGATGAAAATAAGGGCATGGAAATTGCGCAATGTTGTTACGCACGCCCAAAAGTGGGGCGTGCATTCGGAACGCTTCTCGCTTCCACTCTCTCCCATGTCTCGCATCATCCGCCTGAACGGCCGCGAAGCCGCCGTGCTGAAAGCCATCGGCTTTGGACTTGGCCTCACCGGAACCGAACTCCAGGAACGCCTGCAAATGGCGCCCGAAGACTTGTGCGACGTGCTCAACGCCCTGCTCGGCGTCGGCTATGCGGAAGCGGCATCGATGAAGGAAACGGTCACCGTGGAGGAATACGCGACGGAGACCTTTGAGTTAAATCCGTCCTACGTCGCCGATCTGAAAGAAGCGCTGAAGCGCGGCCATTAATGGAGCTGCGAGCGGAAGCTCGCGGGCCAATCGCGGCGCGGAGCGCGCTGGTTTAGGCCGCCTTCCGCTTGGCCTTATCATCAAACCCCGGCCGCTTGAACTTCCGCGCCTTGGGAAACTTCGCCTCGATGCCGCGCCGCAAGCGATCGAGGTGGACGAGCATCTCCAGGACAGAATCCGTCTTCTCCGGAAACATCTCCCGGAGCGTTCCCCAGGCCTCCATACTGCGGTCCAGCGCGAGGAGCGCCACCTTGGCCGAGCCATCGGAATCGCGCTGGCGCTCCTTTCGCCCTTCCTCCTCCACGTGGGAGCTGAAGGCGCGGCAGAGCTTTACATAGATCAAGTGCTGGTACCACCGGATGACTTCCACGCAGTCGTTCAGGCGGACCAGATCGCCCTTCGCGCGAGCCACGCTCAGCGTCCCCTGCCGCACGCGCCTTTCCATATCGCGCACATGTTTTAGCGGGACCTTCAGCTCGTTGTTGAACCACTCATCGGTCATGTGCGCGTAGGTCAGCGCCGCTTTGGATTCGCGCGCACCCGAGCGGAGGGCGCGGCGCTGGAGCCGTTTTTCCACGGCGATGCCGGCGCGCAACGCTTCCTCATCGGTCTCGGCGGCGGCCTTGCCGGCGGCCTTCCCGATCTCGCGGCGGGCCTCCTCAAAAACGCGGCTCAGCGCATCGAAGACCGTCTGCGTCTGGCCATGGCGGGCTGCTGTCTCGCGGTCACACAGCTCCTCGGTGACGACGAATTTCAGGCAGCGGTGGGAGAAAGGACAGCGCTCACACCAGCGATCACAGTAGTAGTGGATGCCGGGGATGAAGCGTTCGTTGGCGGACTCCTCCGGGGGCGTGGCCGATGGTCTGCGCTTGGCGGGCATGGTCGTGCCTAGCGATTTCCATTCTCGGGGGCAAGCGGTGATGAAAGACAGGACTGTTACTCGTCCTTGGTTTTCACCCGCACGAAGCGAAAGCGCGCGTCGTAGCGGCCGCGACTATGCGTGCGGCAGCATTGCACGCAGGCGGAGTCGCGGCGGAGCGGACGCACGCGGCCGACCTCCGTGCCGCAGGCGGGACAGCAATAATGGTAGCGGCGTTTGAGCTCACGGCGCGGGAGCGGCAGGTCATGCGTGCGGCGCTCATTGGGCAGGCCGAGATCGCAACACGCCTTGCGCCACTCGGCGCCATGCGCGGCGATACCACGCCGGCCGGCGCGCTCATGCGCGAGGAGATGCGCGAGCTCGTGCCGGAGCGTCCGAGAGATTTCCCCTTCCCCAAATTCAGCGAGGCGCGGATTGAGCGTCACGAGCGCCTTCGTCGGATACGCCATGCCCGCGGTGCTGCGCATCCGTGGGTTCCAGCGCACCTGCACGCGGGCGGCGAGGGCGACGGCTCCAGCGGTGGCGAGCAACGTGCGGGATTCCTGCAGAAGCTGGGCGATGTCGGGCAGGGCGACCGGCGGGGCTGCGGGCGCGGTGTTTTTTGCGGGCTTCGCGGATTTCGCGGGCGGTTTCGCGCCCTTTTTCGGGGGCACGAAGGGCGGCGGCGGGGTGGGCCGGAGGCCAAAGAGACGCTTTAAAAAATTAAACTGCATAATGAACTAAACGGCGGCCAGCAGGCGGGAAAAAACGGAGGGGAGACGAGCGACGGTTTCCTCGATGTGTTGCGCAGTGGTGGTGGAGCCGAGGCTGAAACGCACCGTGGCCTGCGCGAGTTCCACCGGCACGCCCATCGCGAGCAGCACATGCGACGGCTGGATGCTGCCGACCATGCACGCCGAACCGCTGCTGACGCAGATGCCGGCGAGGTCCAGCGCGATGAGCAGGCTCTCCCCATCGAGCCCGGGAAAACTGATGTTGAGCGTGTTTGCCAGGCAGTGCTCGGGAGCACCATTGCGCACGGCCGCGGGAAAGGCGGCCAGCACGCCCTGCCACAAGCGCTCGCGGAGCGCGGCCAGGTGCGCGGGATCGAGCTTGGCCACGGCCAGCTCCGCAGCGCGGGCCATCCCCGCGATGGCGGCGGTGTTTTCAGTACCCGGACGGCGTTCGCCTTCGTGGCTGCCGCCATGGCCGATGCGATCGATCGGAATGCCCGCGCGCAGCCACAGCAGACCCGCGCCAGGCGGTCCGTTGAATTTATGCGCGGTGAGCGACACCGCATCAAACGCACTCGCTCCGAGTGGCGGCAGCGGTTCCTTGCCGAAGGTCTGGATGGCGTCGGTGTGGAAAAGCACGCCGCGCTCCCGGCAAATCGCCCCGAGTTCCGCCACCGGATGGCGCACGCCCGTTTCGTTGTTCGCCGTCATCACCGAAACCAGCGTGGTCTCGGGCGTGAGCGCGGCGCGCAGCACGGCGGGATCCAGCCGGCCATCGCTCTGCACCGGTAGCACGGTCACGCGGAAGCCTTCGCTTTTCTCGAGGGCCTCGCTGGCGTGCAGCACGGCGTGGTGCTCGGTGGCGCAGGTGATGACGTGGCGCCCGCGGCTCGCATTCCGCCGCGCGAGACCGAGGATGGCGAGGTTGTCCGCCTCGGTGCCACCGCCCGTGAAAATGATCTCGTGCGGCTTCGCGCCGAGCAGCCGCGCCAGCCGGTCACGCGCGTCGTCGATGGCCGCCCGCGTCTCGCGTCCCGCGGCATGGATGGACGAAGGGTTGCCGTGATGCTGGCGCAAGTACGGCATCATCGCCTCCAGCGCTTCCGGCGCAAGGGGGGTCGTAGCGTTGTGATCGAGGTAGATCATTCCGTGTGCACGCAGTCCAAAAACATCACCCGTTAAATCACCCAGTCATCCGCGACCCGGCGGTCCTTCTCGAGCACGCGGATGCCATGGCCTTCCGCCAGCACGAGCGAGCGCGCGGGGACGCTGTGCGTGAGAAAGACGCTCGCCCCAATCGTGGAGCCGTTTCCGATGAGCGTGTCGCCGCCCATGATTGTGGCGTTGGCGTAAATGGTCACATTGTCCTCCACGCTCGGGTGCCGCTTTTGGCCGCGCAGCGATTGTCCGCCGGCGAGCGAGCGCGCGATGAGCGACACGCCCTGGTAGAGCTTCACATGCCGGCCGATGACGCTCGTTTCGCCGATGACCACACCCGTGCCGTGATCGATGAAAAAGTGGGAGCCGATGCTCGCGCCGGGATGGATATCGATGCCCGTGCGCGAGTGGGCCCACTCCGTCATCATGCGCGGAATGAGCGGGACCTCGAGGGCGTAGAGCACATGGGCACTGCGTTGGATGGCGATGGCCTCGATGAACGGATAGCTGAGGATCACTTCGTCGAGCCCACCCGCGGCCGGATCGCCCTCGAAAGCGGCTTGCACATCCGTGGCGAGCAGCTCGCGCACCCGCAGCAGTCCGCCGAGGAATTGCCGTGCCAGCGACGTGGCGCGCTCATTCGGGCAATTCGGCTCATCGAGCCGCAGGCTCTTGCAAATTTCCTCCGCGAGCCGCTCGCTGATGCTGAACACACGATGCGTGGTCACGCGTGGCAAATGCGTGCTGTGGATGGGATCCGTGTCGTGAAAACCGGGGAAGAGCAGCTGCAGCAAATCGTGGCAGATGCTGGCGATGGCGCACTTGCTCGGGAGGTTCGCACCGTCCACGTGGTTCGTGCCTCCGCCCGTCGCATACGAGCGGAGAATCGCATCGGTCACATTGCCCAGATCGTTATCCATGCTGGCGGCAGTATGCGCGGTCCTGTGGAAAAAGAAACGGGAAGGTTTGGGGAATTGGTGAATGTGGACCGCGAGTATTCAGTGTTCAGCATCGAGGATTCAGTGGGCGCTTTCCGAACGTCGGGCACCGAGTTCGGAGTTCCCGACCTTCGAACACCACCACTGAATACTGAAAACTGAACACGGAATACTTTCCCCCGCCGCCCGCGTCACAATCCGCGACCTCCCGCCGCACCCGACTTGCCTCTTGCAATCTTGGGCAACACAGCGCAGACGTGTTCTTCCCAACGCACGCGGGCGGGCCACCGGTAACCGCACGTGGCCGGGCAACGCAAAGCCGGCTGCCTCCCGTGCAGGAAAATACGCCATGCGGTCCCACCGGACGGCCGCGATCCGCTGCTCATGCTTACCGAAATCGGCTCCGCCATCGCCTTCACGTCCCTGACGTGCTGGAGCATCTGGGTGTTCCGGCGGCAGCAGCGGATCATCCGGGAGGTGCAGCGGCAAAAGGTGCGCATCCAGACGGAGGAGCGGCGGCTGTTCGAATTTCTGCACAGCATCGGCACTGCGCTCAAAGAAGACGCGAAGCCGGGCGATCTGCACGGGAGCATCGTCGAGGGCGCGCTCGGAATTTTAGAGGCACAGGGCGGTGCGCTCTACCTCGCCAACAAGGACGGCTCCTCGCTCAAGCCCGTCTATATTTCACGCACGCCCGTGCCGTTTGTGGAGTTGCCGCCCATGCCCGGGGCTACGCAGCGCGCGGTCTTCAACGAATTGAAAATCCACTCAGTGGCCGCAGGCGATGGCATGATCGGCGACGCCTACACCCAGGACAGCACCACGCTCATCCGCCAGGGGGATGCCCGCCTCGCCCCTGCGCGCGCCTTTGGCGCCAACTCCGCGTTTGTCGCCTCACTCACGTATGCCGGCCAGCGGCTGGGCGTGCTTGCGGTGGCGCGATGTGGGGGCGAACCTTTTGGCCAGGAACACGCGAGCACCATGCGGGCGATTGTGGAACAATCCGCTTTCTCGCTCTGGGACGCGATTCTCCATCAGGAAGCGGCGGAGAAAAAGCAGATCGAAAAGGATCTCGTGACCGCCAACGAGGTGCAGCGCATTTTGCTGCCCACGGAGTCGCCGGACCTCCCCGGCTTCGAAATTGCCGGCATGAACGTGCCGGCCCGCCACCTCAGTGGCGATTATTTCGATTTTATCCCGCTGGACGACTTCCGCTGCGGCATCGTGATTGCCGATGTCTCCGGCAAGGGCGTCCCTGCGGCGCTGATCATGGCCATGTGCCGCGGCGCCCTCCGGCAGATCGCGCCCGACCGCGAATCGCCCGCCGAGGCCCTGCGGCGGCTGAATGCGCAGCTCTACCCGGATATTAAAGAGGACATGTTTATCTCCATGGCCTACGCGATTATCGACCGCCGGGATACCAATGTCCGGCTGGCCCGCGCGGGCCACGATGCCCCCGTCGTCTTCCGCGCCGCGACCGGAAACGTGGAAACGGTAAAGCCCCCCGGGATGGCAGTGGGCATTGACAGCGGGGTCGCCTTCAATAAAAGCACCTTGGATTTTTCTCTGCCGCTCGCGGCGGGCGACTGCCTGGTGCTCTATACCGATGGAGTGACCGAGGCGCTCAACCGGGCCGGGGATGAATTTGGAGTGGAAGCGATGAAGCGCGCCATCCAGGCCAGCGCGCCGGAGGGAGCCGCCGCCGTCGTCCGCCGTGTGGCGGAGGAAGTGCGGGCCTTCGTCGGCGACTACTCGCAACATGACGACATCACTTTAATCGCTATTAAGAAGAAATGACCGACGAAGAAATTTTGACGACCGGAGCCGACGACGACACCACCGCCACCGCGGGTGCCGCGTCCGCCAACGATCCCGTGGCCCAGGCCCAGGCCGAAGCCGCCAAGTGGAAGGATACCGCCGCCCGCAACCAGGCGGAGTTGGAGAACTACCGCAAGCGCATGGCCCGCGAGCGCGAGGACGACATGAAGCGCGCCCGCGCCGGCTTGCTCGAGGACCTGCTGCCCGTGCTCGATAACTTCGAGCTGGGCATGATGGAAGTGCGCAAGGGGGATCCGAAATCGCCCATCGTCATCGGCATGGAAATGATCGAGCGCCAGCTCAAGGAATTCATGACCACCTCCGGCGTGGAGGCCGTGAGCGCCGCCGGCGCCAAGTTTGACCCCAACGTGCACGAAGCCGTGTCGCAGGAAGCCAGCCCGACCGTGCCCGAAGGCACCGTGGTGCGCCAGATCCGCAAGGGTTACAAGCTGCGCGACCGCCTGCTCCGGCCCGCCATGGTGGTGGTGAGCAAGGGGAAGGCGGAATAATTTCCATGTCCGCCAAACGCGACTACTACGAAGTCCTCGGCGTCGAACGCGGGGCCAACGCCGACGAAATCAAGAAGGCCTACCGCAAGCTCGCGGTGAAATATCATCCGGACAAAAATCCGGGCGATCACGCGGCGGAGGAAAAGTTCAAGGAACTCGGCGAAGCCTACGATGTGCTCAGCGATGAGCAAAAGCGGGCGGCGTACGATCGCTTCGGCCACGCCGCTTTTCAGCAAGGCGGCGGTGCGCGCGGCGGCGGGATGCACGATCCCTTCGACATCTTCCGCGAGGTCTTCGGCGGCGGGGGCGGTGGTGGCGGCGGCGGCGGGATGGGGAACATCTTCGAACAATTCTTCGGCGGCGGGGGCGGTGGCGGCGGCCGCGGCGAGCGCGAAAGCCGGCAGCGCGGGAGCGACCTGCGCTACGACATGCAGATCACGCTGGAGGAAGCCGCCTTTGGCGCGGAAAAGGACGTGGAGATTTCCAAACTCGATACGTGCGGGACCTGCAGTGGCAGCGGCACGGAGGGCGGATCACGCGTGATTACGTGCAACACCTGCCAGGGCCGCGGCCAGGTGGTGAGCAGCCGTGGTTTTTTCCAAGTTTCGCAGACCTGTCCGAAATGCCGGGGCACCGGCCAGATGGTGGAGCGCCCCTGCCAAAAATGCCGGGGCGAAGGCCGCTTGGAGCAGACCAAGCGGATCAAAATCAAAATCCCGCACGGCATCGAGCACGGCTCGCGACTGCGCGTCACCGGCAACGGTGAGGCGGGCATTCGTGGAGGTCCAAAAGGCGACCTCTACGTGGTCGTCCACGTGAAGGAGCACGAGGTCTTCGAGCGCGAGGCCGAGAACCTTTACTGCGAGGTGCCCGTGACCTTCACCGCGGCGGCGCTGGGCGGGGAAATCAAAGTCCCCACGCTCGATGGCAATGCCATGCTCAAGGTGCCCGGCGGCACGCAAAGCGGCGCAGTGTTCAAGCTGCGTGGCAAAGGCATGACCGTGCTGAACAGCTCCGCGCGGGGCGACTTGATGGTGCGGCTCATCGTGGCCGTCCCACAGAAGCTCACGCCCGAGCAGCGCAAGAAGCTGGAGGAATTCGCCGATCTCCTCGGCGAAGACGTCCCGCCCCCGCAGAAGAGCTTCTTCCAGCGGGCGAAGGAGTTTTTTCAGTAGCGGCTTGGTGACCGACGCGTTGCGTCCCCACCATGATCGCATCACGGCGCCCGGCCGCCAGCCTTTGGCATTTGACCAAGAGGTTCCTGCCCCTCATGGGCAAGCCTGATGAGACTTTTCCTCTGCAGTTTCCTCGCCCTTCTCGTAACCGGCTGTGTTTCCACCGTGCGGGATGGGGTCGTCGTTCCAACCAAATTCGCGGGTCAATTCTCCATCCCACGCTCGGAGGGTCCTGCCGGAACTCCGAAGGCATACCTGCGTAGTTTTGATTTGGGCGGCCAGCGTCTCTACGCGTGCCTCCTTCTCTGGAAAAATAATACCGCAGCCACCGCCGGCTTATTCAAGTTTAGGCCTACATCATCCCAAATCACCCTCCAAAGCCTTGCTGAAGTCGGCCATTACCGAATCGTCGACAAAAATCAAATCCAGCTCGAGATGTTCGCGGCGAGTGGAGAGAGAAGATATTTCTTCATGTCCCATGGTGATTATGGACGAAACATCATCACGATCAAAGCGGAACAAAGGCGAGACGTCCGGGACGCTAAATCCATCATGGACCGGTACGAATATGATCCCAGTTTGGTGATCTCTCTTCACCCAACTTGGTAGGAGGATCTCGAACGATCTCGGCGGAATGAGTTTCCATTGCCCGCCCGCCCTTCACTGCGCTATCAAAGTTTCCCATGGCCTTCAGCGCCGACGACGCCTACGACCTCCTGCAAAATGCAGATGCTGCCCAGCGGCTCGCGCATGCTTACTTGATCACCGGCCCCGAGGGTAGCGGCGCACGCGCGTTGGCGGTGCGGCTGGCCGGGCTCATCGTCGGCGCCGCCGATACTCCACTGAAGCACCCGGACGTCCACAAGGCGGAGCCGGAATCCAAATCCCGCCGCATCGTCATCGACCAGATGCGTGAAATGGAGCGCGAGCTGCAAATGCGTTCCCTGCGCGGCGGACGCAAGGTGGGGATCATTTTCGACGCCGACCGCCTGCAGGAACAGGCGGCCAACGCGTTTCTGAAAACCCTCGAAGAGCCGCCGAGGAATACGCACCTCCTCCTGGTCAGCTCTCTGCCGGATCAACTGCTGGAGACCATTCTCTCGCGCTGCATCGAGGTGCCGCTGCGCGCCGTGGAAAAGCGGCTGCCCGGCGAGCGGCAGGTGCGGCTGCTGGAAGCGCTGCGCTCTTTCACCACCCGCAACAGGGCCGACCTCTCCGGGGTTTTTGGGCTGGCGCAGAAATTTCGGGAGCTGCTCGCGGAGATGAAGGAGACCGCCGGCGACGAGGCCGAGGCCGCCTACAAGGCCGAGGAAAAGCACTACAAGGCGACCAGCGGCGTGAGCGCCTCGTGGCTGGACGAGCGCGAGGAATATTTCAAGGCGCTCGGTGAGTCGCGCTACCGCAACGAGCGACTCGCGCTCGTTGAAATGCTCGAGCAATGGTGGGCGGACGTGCTGCGCCAGCAGCATGGCGGGGAACATCTGGATCTGCCGGATTTTTCCGCCGATACGGGGGCACTCGCCCAGCGCACGCCGGTGACCTCCGTGCTCCGCCGCGCCGCGGCCATCGCCGGGCTGCGCGAGAATTTCGGACGCAACGTGCAGGAACAACTTGCGGTGGAAGTGGCCTTTCTCGAAGCTTTCGCCGCATGATGCTCCTCGCCAGTTTCTCCGACGGCCTGTCCTTTGGGGTAACGCTCGTTCTCAGCCTGACCATTCCGACCATTGGGCTGATTGTCAGCGGCGTGACGATGAACAAGCACGGGCTGAACCCGTGGAGCGGAGCGGGCAGCATGGCCTTTTTTGTCGCCCTGCTCATCGGCTCCATCATGTGGGTGCTGGATGGCCGCCAAGGGATGGATCAGCGCATCATCATTTATTCCTTTTTCGGCTGTGTGGTCATCCACACGCTCAGCGGGTTCATGGCGCTGCGCGGTCTCTCCCAAGTGCGGCAGAGGCGAAAGTGGACCCACGGCAAACGCCGCTCGTACTGGGTGGTGTGGCTCAATGTCATCGCCATCTTCCTCATCGGCGCGTGGTGCTATTACCACGTGAACGAGACGTTTCACAATACGTTCCAACCTCCGCAGTAGCGGCCGTGGAGTGCGGCAGCTTGCTGCCGCTGTGGCAGGAGTGCAGCTGGCGGCACGTGGTGTGGACGGTGATCGGTATTCACGCTCCCCCGCCACACGCCGCAAGCTGCGCCCACCACCCAGCGGCAGCGAGCTGCCACACTCCACAGCGCCTTACGGCGCAAAGCTCACCGCGGCGCTTTGGCCGGGCGTCAACGCGTAGCCGTAGCCGGACGACGTCGCCTGATCCACGAGACCGCTGAACACCCGCGCTCCTCCCTGCGGATTGACATAGGCTCCCACGAAACGCCCGATGCGCGGATTAATCGAAAGCCGCCAGCCGGCTGGCGGCTGCATGGGATAGGTCACCCGCATGGCCGTCCCGAGGTTGAAGGAAAGCGTCATCAGCGTATCGAGCTCCGGCGAGTCGATCTGCAGCGTCGCCGTGGTCACGGAGAGCGTGGCGGCGGTGCCGGTGGGCGGAAGGTAGACCGAACCATCCACGGCGTTCTGCGTATCCCAAGCCGCCGGAAAGCGCGTCCCCGGGCGAACAGGCTTGTGCCAGTCGAGCGTGGCCTGGGCGGTGCCGTTGGTGAGCGTGATGGTTCCAGCGAGCGAACCGGCCCCGCCGACGAGCGGCACGTAAACCGGCACGGCGTTATTCGTCAGATAGCTGGCGGCTGCGATGGGCGTGCCGTCGGCGAGCATGCCCGTGACGCGCGCCAGCCCATTCGCACTGATGATGACCGTGGCGTAGCCGTAGCCGCGCGGCGTGGCCGTGTCGGCCGACGGAGCGATGCGCACGTGGTATTGCGCGGGGTCGGTCGTGGACGGGCTGCGCGCCGCGTCGAGCGAAAGGGTGACGGTGCCATCCGTGATGGAGCCGGTGATTTGCTGGTCCACACCCGTGGTGTCGATGTGCAGGGTCAGCGTGAGCGACTCCAGGCCGGCGCGCGGCACGGTCAGCACCGCGTCGCCTTGGGAGTTAAATTTCCCCCGCAGGGCCAGGCGCTGTCCCGAAAAAAAAAGGGCGCCCGTGAAGACGCCCCCCGACGTGATTTTCGTGAAGAGAGCGCCGCTACTCGCATGGGCCGGTGTGGTGTCCGTGAAGACCCCACCATACCCTGCCGCCAAGGCCGGATACGGGTCCGGCACAAAGTGCGCGGTCAGCGCGAGCCCTTCCGTCATCACCACGGTCTGCGCCTGGCGATAAATGTCCGTGCCATCGGGCAGGCCTTCCCATTGCGAGAAAATGAACCCGGGCTTGGGCACCGCCACGATGGTGAAGGGCGCGCCCAATTCCCGTTGCGTGGTGCCGAGAAAACCGGCGGTCACCGAGCCCTCGCCATCCACCGCCACCGCCAGCGGCTTCACGATGATGAGCTTCACGCTGCGCGTCATTTCGCGCGCGACATTGCCGGAACTCATCGTGCGCACCCGCACTGTATTCAGGCCGGGCTTAAGGCCACTCACGCTGGCCGTGAACTTGCCCACGCCGCTACCGCTCGGGAGCGGGAGCGTCTGCCAGTCACCGGGCGTCGATGCCGGAGCTTCGAGCCGGTATTGCAGCGAGGAGAAAACCTGGTCACCCGAGACGCTGCCAGTCACGGCCACGCTGGGCGCCGTTACCCGGGCGTTTGCGGCGGGCGTGGCGATGGTGAGCGTGGCGATGGGCGACGGCGGCGCCGTAATCACCACCCAGTAGTGCTTGTACTTGCTCTTCGCGTCGTAGTAGTGGCCCACGCCATAGCTGGTCTGGTCGCGGTAAAAGCTGTCCAAGGCAAGGAGGTGCGTCTTGTGCGGCGAGGAGGCCATCCAGCCGGACCACGCGTCCTCGGCCGTCATGTAGCCGGCTTCGATCGACTCGATGTTGTTGGCCGACTTCGACGTCGACCAGAAGGAGGGCAATTGATAGCCGGTCTGGCGGACAAGGTAGTTCGGGCCGTAGCCGTCGGGATTGACGTGATCGAAGTAATTCCGCTTCGCCATGTCCATGGCGCGGGCGCGGGCTACCTGGATGAGGCGGTCATCCGGGTGCATCTGCGACCGGTCGCGGTGCTGGCCGGAGGCATTGACGAGGTAATTGGCAATCTTCTGCTCCTCGGGCGTCAGCGTGAGGGCGCGAACCGGCAGGCAGGCCAGAAGCAGGGCGAAAATCGTCAACCACCACCCTTGGTGGCTGGTGCGTTCGCAGAATCGTTGGGCTTGGGCTTTCATCTCTACGGATTCTGAAAAACCATAATCCGTGCCAGAGATGCCGTACGCTTGATAAAATTTATAGATACCAGAGAAAAAGGTGGCTGCAAGGCGGGTCGGGCGGCGCGGCGTTTTGTAGCAGCCAGCCCCCGGATTTCGAGTGAAAATCGTGCAATCCGTGGTGGTTGCGAAGATGGAACACTGCAAGGGGGGACACCTCTCAATTCTGTGGAGTGAGAGTTTTTTCCGGGACGCCCTAAATCACGGAGCCTCTCACCCCCGCGACAGTTGACGCCCACGCCGGGAATTTGCACGGTCGGCGCCGCTCAGGGAAGGGACGCGGCTTCCCGGCAGTTCAGAGTTCGGACATTTTCCGCGCAGAGCTCTCATTACCCTCATGATTTATCGGAAAATACTGTCGCCCGTCGGTTGGTTTTGCGCCGTCGCCGTCTGGCTTTTGCTCGGTGCCGCAACCGGAAAGGCCGCGACGCTGCCGCCGGGATTTACCGAAACCCAAGTGGCCAGCGGGCTGAATCCCACCACGATGACTTTCGCCCCGGATGGGCGGCTCTTTCTCTGCGAAAAACATGGGCGGCTGCGCGTGGTGGCCAATGGGCAGATGCTCCCGGAGCCCGTCCTCGACCTCTCCGCGAAATTGGAAACGTGGAACGAGCGCGGGTTGTTGAGCGTGTGCTTCGATCCGCAGTTTGCCACCAATGGCTGGCTCTACGTTTACTACACCCACAACCGCAATCCGGCCGACGCGAATCATCTCTCGAGCAACAATCGTCTCAGCCGCTTTACCCTCAAAGGTAATGTGGCGGACCCCGCCAGCGAAGTAGTCCTGCTGGAACTCAACAACCTTTCGAAAATCGGCTGGCACAACGGCGGCGGCCTTGGTTTTGGCCGCGACGGCAAGCTGTACCTCAGCACCGGGGAAAATGCGAATGGCCCCAACGCGCAGGACACTACCAACCTGCTCGGCAAGCTGCTCCGCCTGAATAAGGACGGCTCGATCCCCACCGACAATCCGCACTACCAGGAATATGCCGGCAACAATCGGGCGATTGTCGCGCTCGGCCTGCGCAATCCGTTCAGCCTGTCCGTGCAGCGGACGACCGGCCTGCTCTACGTCAGCATGGTCGGAAACATCTACGAGCAAATCGAGGGCTACGAGACAGACAAAGCCCCGGTGGCCGTCAACTATGGCTGGCCCGGCCTGGACGGCACCCAAAAAAACCCGCCAACCCTGGCCGGCTATCGCGCGCCGGTCTACGCCTACGACCATGGCCGCGGTGATGCCGTGGCGCTGTGCGGCGGCGATTTCTACAATCCGGCCCAGCCCAGCGCGGAAGCCTTTCCCGCGGAATACACGGGCCGCTTTTTCTTCAGCGATTACAAGGGGTGGATCAAAATGATCGATCCGGCGCACCCGGAAACCCGCTTGGATTTCGCCAGCGGCATCGACCGCCCGATCGATGTCGATATCGCTCCCGACGGCGCGCTGTGGTACATCGCCCGCGCCGGCATTCCCGGCGGCTCGGACGAAGCCAACAGCGCGAGCGCCAACGGCTCTCTGTGGCGGGTGCGCTGGACGGGCGGCGGCCAGGCCGTAAAGCTCTCCGTGCTTCAGCAACCCCACGGCGCCAACGTGGACGCGCCAATTGGCGTGGTGAAAGTGGCGCTGCAAGATGCAAGCGGCAAAACCGTCGCCACGGCGAATGAGACCGTAACCCTCGCGCTCGAAAGCAAGACCGCGGCGGGCACGCTGACGGGCACAGCCCAAATCGCCGCCGTGGACGGGGTAGCCACCTTCCCCGCGCTCGCCATTGGCCAGCCCAGTCGTGGCTACACCCTGCGGGCCACCAGCGGAAAACTTTCGCCCGCCACCAGCGCGGCATTCGAGATCGCGAATCAATTGGCCACACCCACGATCACTCCACCGACGAGCAGTTTCAGCGGTCCGGTGTGGGTGCGGATTTCCAGCGCCACGCCCGGCACGACGATCCGCTTCACGAGCGATGGCCAGGATCCCGGGGCTTCTTCGCCCATTTATTCGGGTCCTTTCCAAATCACCGAGAGCAAGGGGATCAAAGCCATCGCGCAGAAGGATGGCCTAACCGCCAGCGCGGTGGCGCAGGCCAGCCTCAAGGTCAACGGCAGCACCCCCTACGGGATCGACACGCGTCCTCCCGTCAGCGGCGTGAAGCTCCCCGCCACCGCGGAGGGGCTGCCGGCCACGCTCTCCGCCACCGGAATTTTCAGCGATACCAAGCAGCTCACAGCCAAACCCGGAGTCATCCCCTACTCCCTCAACAGCTCGGTGTGGGCAGACGGCGCGCAGCTCCAGCATTGGGTGATCTTGCCCGAGGCGGCGCGGATTGGATTTGCCCCGACGGGAGAATACCAGTGGCCGGGCGGCACCGTTTTCGTGCAGCACTTTGAGATCGTGACAAACCAGGCGACCAGCGCGCACCGCCGGCTCGAGACTCGCCTGCTCGTGCTCGATGCCGCTGGTGCCTTCGGCTACGGCGCGACCTATCGCTGGCGCAAGGACCACAGCGATGCCGATCTCGTCGACGCCAACGGAAAAGAGGAAACGCTGAAAATCACGGATGCCTCCGGCGGCACCCATGACCAAAAGTGGAACTACCCGGCGCGCGGATTCTGTTACATGTGCCACACGCCGAATGCCGGCTTCGTCCTCGGGCCCAAGACCCGCCAGCTTAACGGCAACTTTGCGTATCCCGGCGGACGCACCGACAACCAGCTCCGCACGTGGAACTATCTCCAAATGTTTACGGCCGGTTTGGACGAAAGCGCCATCCCGAGCTACGCCCACACGGTCAAGGTGGATGACCCCAGCGCGCCGCTCGAAACGCGTGTCCGCTCGTATCTCGATGCCAATTGCGCTTCCTGCCACCGCCCCAACGGCACGGGCGCGCTCTGGGATGCGCGCTTCGACATCCCGCTTGCCAAGCAAGGCATCCTCAACGGCGGCGTGCGCAACACGTTTGGTCTCGCGGACGTGAAAATCGTCGTTCCCGGCGATCCGGCCAAATCAATGATGCACCTCCGCCTCAACTCGACCAACCCCGCGCAGCAGATGCCGCCGGTGATGCGCAACACCGTGGACGCAACGGCCGTCGAAGCCTTCAGCCAGTGGATCCGCGCGAGCGGCCAACCGGCCAAGGGTGGGTCCGACCGGTAACCACGCCAGAACCGACCCGAAGAGTTACTGCGATGGAGTGCCAGTAACCTTCACGCGGAGAAAGCGCTGAGGGTTGCCCTCCACGGGAAAATTATCGCGCACCTTGAGAATATTGCTGTCGTTGACGAGGACCGTCGTCGTGTCAGCACTGAACGCGCTCGCCAGCGGCGACCCAGCACTCTCCACCACGAAGGAAGCCCCGAGCCGCTTGGTCAGCGTCAAAGTGAGGTATCCGTTTTCGACTACGGGTTGAGGCAGAACGGCGGCATCGGGTTTGGTGGGATCGCGATCAAAGGCGAGTTCCATGACCTCGGGAATCCCGTCGTGGTCGGAATCTTCATTGGCGGAATGCGCCGCCGTGCTGCCGAAACGGGCGATTTCCCAGGCATCAGCGAGCCCGTCGTGATCGGCATCGGCGTCGGCCGGGCCATATTTGATGGTCGCAAAGTCATAGCCGAAACCGTTGCTGGAGCCGCCGACGACAATCACGTTGTCCAAATTATCGACCGCAATGGAGCAGCCGCGTTCATCGGAATCGGCCGGTCCATTGTAGTATTTTTCCCAAACAAGCGCCCCATCCGTCCGGGCATACTTCGCAGTATAGGCGTCAAGATAACTCGGCACGGAAGCGTCTCCGAAAATCAGGACATTCCCGGCGTGATCGAACGTGACCGCGACGCCGTAGTCCGTTTTTCCCGCCGGCCCGTTGAACCGCTTCTCCCAGAGCAAGGCCCCGTCGGACGCGGCGTAAAGCGCAGTGTAGGCGTCATCAAAACCATCAATGTTTTTGAAAGACCCCGTCACGGCCACGTTGCCCGCGGCATCGGTCGCCGCACTGTAGAAATAGTCGTTGCCGTGGCCCGCGCCGTCGTAGCTCACTTCCCAGAGCACGGTTCCGTTGCCACTCGCATATTTCGCCACGTAGGCATCATCGTTCCCGCTGGCATTGCGCCGCCACCCGGCAATCACCACATTTCCGACGGGGTCGAGAGAGATTCCGTGGGGACTATCGTCGCCGTGGCCCGGCCCGTCATAGCGCCGTTCCCAGAGAATGGTCCCGTCAGCTGCGGAGTACTTGGCTGTATACCAATCGTCGTTCCCCGCCGTGTTTCGCGAGGTGCCCGAGACGACCACATTATCCGCCGTATCCACCGCCACGTAGTAGCCGTCGTCATCGCCAGTGCCCGGGCCGTGATAAAAGCGCTCCCACCGAAGTGCTCCCGTATCACCGGCGTACTTGGCAGTGTAGAAGTCGCCGTCTTTTCCATCCAATTTCGAGCAACCGGTGATGATGACATTGCCCGCATGGTCGACCGCCACCCGGCTGCCAAAGCTACTGAGGCCAGGAGTGCGCACGTCCCACAGCAGCGTGCCGTCTGCCGCGGCATATTTAGCCACGTAGAGGTCGAAATTATTTCCGCCATGACTGGAATTGCCGGTAACGATGACATTCCCGGCGGCATCAAAGGCGAGGCCGTATCCGTTGTTTCCTTCGTGCGCCGGTCCATCATAAGCTCGATCCCAAAGGAGCCCTCCGTTCGCGTCATACTTCGCAACATAGAGATCCGATCCAGTGTCGGCATCCACATATCCCGTCACCGCGACATTGCCCGCCGCGTCCACCACTCCCCCGCCCCATGGAAAACTCAGCCTCCTGGAGGACGCATGACGATGGACCCATTTCTCGACCACATCGTCTGCCACCGAGTCCGCAGCCAGTACGCCGCAAAGGAATAGAAAACCGGCAAGGGCGCAGAGGCAGCGTGGGAACTTCAGCATGATGGTTGGGCTGGAAAATGGGCGGCACGCAGACAGCACGCAGGGTGCCAGCAAAGCAAGCGGCGCCTGGGGGTATTTCCCGGCATCGGAGTGCGGCCATGCTCCCTGGCCAGCCACGACGTTCCACAGCTTGCTGCGAGTAGTCCGGAGGACGCCGCTACGCTACGCCTCGCAGCTTCCTTATTTCTTCGCGTCCGCGACCTTTCCGCCGCCGCTCGCCTTGTCCACGCGAAGGATGCCGCCGCTGGCGATGGTGTTCGTCATCGGCTCGCCGTCGCGCAGGAGGGTGAAGGAGGCGAAGACCGTCTTGTGCTGGCCGACCATGGCTTCGGGCGTCGCTTTGAGGGTAAACTTCACTTCCTTATCGTCCTTGGTGATCTCGCGTTCCTCAGCGGTGACGCCCTGCGGCAGCCCCACAAGGGCCACCTTGGCCTTGCCCTCAAATGCGTTCTTTTGGTCGAGCTTCAGCGTCATGTTCCCTTCGCCGCCCTGATCGATGTAGGTGCGCACGAGCGTGCCGCCGACAAAGGGCGGAGCGACCTCGAGGTCGATGAGGCCGGTGCTGAACCACGTGGTCCCCTTGCCGGTGTCGATGTTGCCGGTGATGCACGTCTTCCACTTGGTGAGCGGAGCATTGCCATTCGCACTGATGGTGATGGCGCCTTCGCTCTTGTCCTCGGGAATGGTGATGACGCCCGGCGTGCCGATGCCCGGCGGGCCGTAGAGCACCTCGATGCGGATCGGGCCTTTGAAGTCATTGCGGCGCTCGGCCTTGACCATGAGGTTCATCGAGCCGTTTTGCAGGACGGGCACTTTCGACTGCACCGCGTTAATCGTCACCGGCACTTCATCGGTGACGGCCACGGCGATATCTTCCTCGGTCACGCCGTAGTAGGCGCGCTGGTTGCCGTTCTCGGTCACCTCCACGCGGTGCTCCACTTTGCTCAGCAGATTCTTGCTCGCCGGAGCCTCGGTGGGCTGGGCCACGATGGTGAACTTCTTCTGCCCCGGCGCGGCATCTGCCTTGGCCTCGAAAATCACGGGCACGGAGTCGACGCTCTTGTCGATCTTATTGGTGGTGAAGCTCACGCCCGGCGGAAGGCCCTGGATATCGAGCGTGTCGTCGCCACCGATGTCGGAGCGTTTCACGCGGAGCAGCGTGGCGTAGCGATTGCCCTTCGGCACCGGCACGGCACGGCGCTCCTGCGAGCTGTTGATGACCATCTCCGGCAGATACGTCATCAGCTTCGGCTGCACCGGGCTGATCTCAATGCGGTAGGTATAAATCGGGCCGCCGCGCATGAGTTGGTCATGCACCGAGAGGCAGAACTCGCCATCGGCCGGCGCGGTCCAGCGGAAATAGCTGTCCGGGCCGCCCTGATCGTCATTGCCGGCGATGCGGTTGCCTTTCGCGTCGTACAGGTCGACCACGGTATCGATGGGCGAACGCGTAAACCGCGAGTAGCTCGTGAAATCGTACGCCTCGCCTTTCTTCGCCGTGAACTTGAAGAAATCCACGTCGTTCGGCTCACCGATCACGCCATTCAGCGCCAGCGGCAGGGGCGTGGTGACGGCCGTCGCCTGCGCCACGGAGTTATTGGGCTCCGGGCCTTCCAGGGCATTCGGGAAGGGCGAGACGCGGATGTAATTCGGCTGTGGGGCGATGGCGCCGTCCTTCTGCGCGAAGACCTCGAACCGGGCATCCGGCGCCGCGGGAAGTTTCACCGTTTCCTCGATGGGGCCGGACGCGTCGCCGAGCATCGTGACTTTCAAATCCGTCCCCACCTGCCCACCGGAAGGATAGACCACCACCGGGCGCGGGTAATTGCCGATATGCAAAATGTAGTTTGCCGAGCCCTGCGCACTATTCGTGGCCTCGCGAATGATCACCCGATACTTGCCGTCCGCCGGCGCAATCACGCTCAGCGCGGGGTCCTGGCGGGTGAAAGGACCGTCGTCCATCTCGGCGAGCACCGTGCCGTCGGCCTTGGCGATGGTGAGATACGGATCATACTGCTGCTGCGTGGAGAGTCGCACGCCGATGACCTCCGCGCTCAGGCGCTGCCCCTTCTTCAAGTCGACTTCGAAATGATCCTGATCCTCACCCGGGGTGCTGCCGTAAATGGTGACGCCCAGCGGCACGCTCTGCGGCTTGTAGGGGTCGATCTTGTCCTCGTCGGCCTCCTTTTGCACCGGGTACGGCGTAACGTAGAACAGCCGCACATCGGAGATGCCGGAGTTCGTCACCGCGCGGACCACGTATTCGCCGAGACGGGCATCCGGCGCAATCTTGAGCTTCGCCTTGAACTTGCCGTTGTCCGCATCGCTCACGCCGAGCACCTGGATGCCGGGGTCGTTAAACAGCAGGGTGCGCGCATCGGCCAACCGGGAGCCGGAAAGGACCACCTCCACCTCCTGCCCGCGCTGGCCGACGGCGGGCAGGATCGTCGAAACGTTCGGCGAACCCGCCAGAGCGGTGCCGGCCATGAGAATGGTGGAAGCAAGGATTCGTTTCATGGGAGAGCGCATGATGGAGCTATCTTCCATCAATACCGGAAAGGACCGAGTCTTAGGGTCGGAGGTGGTGGGGTATTCAGTGTTCAGTATCCAGCTTTCAGTGGGCGCGTTGTGATTTTGGAAGCGCGCTGACGAACGTCAGGCCGTCAGTTCGGAGTTCCGCCTTTAGGCGGCCGGCGCCCACCCTTCCCAAAGCGCGCATCCGAGTGTCAGCGCCGCTGCTGGGACCGCCGACCCTCGAAACAGCGACCACTGAATACTGAATACAGAATACTGGACACTGCCCCCTACGCCACCCGCTTCTCCAGCAACCGCGCCAGCAACTCGATATCCGCCGGCGTAATCCCGCTGATCTGCGCTGCGTGGCCTAGCGTCCGGGGCCGATAGTGGGCCAGTTTTTGCCGGGTCTCCGTGCGGAGGCCCGGCAGCGCGGTGAAATCCGTCTCCGCTGGAATTTCGCGGGCATGCTCGGCGGCCAGGCGCTCAATGTCCCGGCGATCCCGCGCGATATACCCCGCATACTTCAGCTCGATCTCCAGCGATTCCCAGAGCGAGTCGGAGGACAGCTCCTGAGCGAATGAAGGAAAGTCGTGCGCGATGGAGGAGCGCACGTCGGCGGGGATTTTCGTGTAGTCGTTCTCGGGGCGTTTGAGCCATTGGGCGAGGGAAATGCTGCCAAGCGCCGGACGAGTGCCGGCGGCAGCTCGATGCAAATCGTCGAGCAGGGTGCGTCTATTGCGAGCACGCTCAGCGCGCTCGGCATCGACGAGGCCCAGGCGCTCCGCGATGGGCGTGAGTCGCAAATCGGCGTTGTCGCTGCGCAGATGCAGGCGATGCTCCGCCCGACTGGTAAACATGCGATACGGCTCCGTCACGCCCTTGTGAATGAGGTCATCCACCAGCACGCCGAGATAGGCTTCATCGCGCCCGAGCAGCAGCGCTGGGCGGCCCAGGATTGCCAGCGCCGCATTGGCTCCGGCGAGCAACCCCTGCCCGCCCGCTTCTTCGTAGCCGCTCGTGCCATTGATTTGGCCGGCGAAATACAGACGCGGCACACGCTTGGTCTCCAGCGTGGCGTGGAGCTGTTGGGGCGGACAGAAATCGTATTCCACCGCATAGCCCGGACGAATGATCTGCGCTTTCTCCAGCCCCGGAATGGTCGCCAGAATTTGCAACTGCACCTCGAAGGGCAGGCTCGTGCTGAGGCCATTGATATAATATTCCTCCGTGTGCCGCCCCTCCGGCTCGAGGAAGAGATGATGGCTCGGCTTCTCGGAAAATTTGACGACCTTGTCCTCGATGCTCGGACAATACCGCGGTCCCGTGCCCTCGATCTTTCCCGCGTAGAGCGGCGATTGGTGCAAGTTCGCGCGGATGACCTCATGCGTGGCCGCGGTGGTATGCGTCTGCCAGCAGGGCAACTGCTCGCAGTGCAACTGGCCGTCGCGCCACTCGTTGAGGGTGAAAAAATCGTCCGGCCCGCGGCGCGCAATGCGCTCCGGCAAATAGCTGAAGGGCCGCGCGGGCTCATCGCCCGGCTGCCGCTCGCACACGCTAAAATCGATGGTGCGGCCATTGAGCCGGCAGGGCGTGCCCGTCTTGAATCGGCCCACCTCGAAACCCAGTTCGCGCAAGCAGTCGCTGAAGGTCGACATCGCGTCGCCCATGCGCCCACCCTTTTCGTTTTGCATGCCCACGTGGAGCAATCCGCGCATGAATGTGCCTGTCGTCACCACCACCGCGCGTGCGCGGATGCGCAGGCCGAGCGTGGTCTCGATGCCCCCCGCGGCGCCATCGCCGTCGAGGACCACACGCGTGACGTTTGCCTGGAAAATATCGAGGTGCTCCGTCCGCTCCAGCATCGCCTTCGCGCGAAATTGGTAAGCCTTCTTGTCCGCCTGCGCCCGCGGCGAACGCACGCCCGGCCCCTTGCTCGCATTGAGGGTGCGGAACTGGATGCCGGTCGCATCCGTGTTCAGCGCCATGAGCCCGCCGAGCGCATCGATTTCCCGGACGATCTGCCCCTTCGCCTGGCCGCCGATCGCCGGGTTGCACGACATCTGGCCGATGGTGTCGAGGTTTTGCGTGAGCATGAGGGTCTCGCACCCGAGCCGTGCCGACGCCAGGGAAGCCTCGATGCCGGCATGCCCGGCGCCGATCACAATCACATCATAAACTTTAGGGTGCAGGACCATTCGCAGAACGAGACCTATCCCGCATTTGGGGGATTTTGTCAGGAGCCTTTTTGGGAGAGCGTAAGCGAGACTACGGCGTTCCCACGGGAGGGCGGTGAACGTGGGACCGGTTTCCAACCGGTCGCGGTAGGTTGGGCGCAGGCGGCGCGGTGGACGCTTCCGCTCCAGCCCCGACCGGTTAGAGCGGATGCCAAAAGTCGCTTCCGGCCCGAAGGGCCGATGGCCAGTAGCCGGGGGCTTCAGCCCCCGGAACAAGCACGAATGGAAATGCGCCGCGAAGCCGGCGCCGGAAACCGAATCGGAAGTTACTTTTGGCAACCGCTCTAAAAACCGGTCCCACGTTCACCGCCTCGTCCGTTCGCACCCTGAATCAAAAATTGCTCCACGATCCCACCGTTCATTCCTTCCCAAAGCGCGCTTCGAACTCCGCCTCCGTATACCGCGGCGTAATATACTGCGGGCAGTTCCAATCGAACCCGACGACATCGATCAAAAACAACCGCTCGATGCGCGCCCGCCACTCGGGGCCGGGACTCAACTCCTCAGCCAGCGCCGTATTCTCGCGCGCATCGATCACTCGCGCATGCCCCAGAATCTTCAGCCGCTCGCGCCGCGGATAGTCCATAAGGAAGAGCGTCACGCGATCATTGCCGGCGAGATTGCCCGTGGTGAGCATTTGCCGGTTTCCTTTGAAATCGGCAAAGCCCAGCAGATGCGGCCCGAGCACTTTCAAAAAGCCCGGCGGTCCGCCCCGGTGCTGGATGTACGGCCAGCCATCGCCATTCACCGTGCCCATGTAAAAGCTGTCGCGCGCGGCGATGAAATCGATCTCCTCCGCGGTGAACGTATCGCGCTCTGGCGCCTCAGCCACGACGTGGTGCCGGCCAAAGTAGTGGTCCTGCGCCGCCTGCACGGCAGGCGTCAGGGCGAGTTGCATGAATTTGGCGGCCATCGTGGTGAATGTCGTTACCGATTTCCCTCAACGTTTTTGAGTGGCGGACGAATTGCCGCCCTCTCCCTCACCGCTCCCACCGAAACTTCCGCTCCGCCTCGGCAATCGGCTGGTCGTTGATGCTCGCATAGCGCCGGGCCATGTAGCCGTGCTCGTCGAATTCCCAGTTCTCATTGCCGTGGCTGCGCCACCACTGGCCGGCTGCGTCGTGCCACTCATATTCGAACCGCACCGCGATGCGGTTGCCCGTGAAGGCCCAAAACGTTTTGCGCAGCCGGTAGTCATGCTCCTTTGCCCATTTGCGGCGGAGAAACTCCACCACCTCGGCACGGCCGTGCAGAAACTCCGCGCGGTTGCGCCACTCGGTCTCGGGCGTGTAGGCGAGGGCCACGCGCTCCGGGTCGCGCGTGTTCCACGCGTCCTCGGCGAGCTGGACTTTTTGTCGGGCCGTTTCCTCGGTGAATGGTGGTAGCGGCGGTCGCGGTGTGCTCATGGCAGTGATGAAGGATGAGGTGGTTCAGCGGAGCCGCAAGCGGAAGCACTCCGCCTGCGGCTCCCAAATTTTTCGTTACGCCGCCAGGACCGGCGCGGGCTCGATGACCCCGGCTTTCACCGGCGGGAAGTCGACCTCCGTCCGGGCAAAGTTGTTCGTGTAGTTCGTCAGCGTGGAGAGCGCGACGTGCTGGATGATCTCCACCATCTCCACGTCGGTGATGCCGGCGGCGCGAGCGGTCTGCACTTCCGCATCGGAGACATGGCCCCGCTGCAGCGCGATGGCGCGGGCGAGCTTGAGGATGGCGTCCACCTTGCCGTCGGTCGCCATGGCGCGGCGAGCCGCGGCAATTTCCTCCGGGCTCAATCCGGCACGCGTGGCGTAGACCGTGTGGCCGCTGAGGCAGTAATCGCAGCCGTTGATTTCACTGATCGTCAGCGCGAGCTGCTCGCGCACCTTTGGCGGCAGCACACCTTTCGTGAGCGCGCCGCTGAAGCTGAGATAGCCCTCCAGCGCGGCGGGCGAATTGCTGATCACCCGGACCAAGTTCGGCACGCGACCGAGCTTCGCCGTGACAACGTCGAGCAGCTGCTTGGTTTTGCCAGTGGTTTGTTCGGGGTCGATTTGATGAATACGGTTCATGGTGAGTTTGGCGGTTAAGTTTCTGCTGAAAATGGGTGGCGCGCTTAATCGAGGAGGAAGGCAAAGCCCGCGGTGAGGAGGATGGCGTGCAGCCACACGACAAATGCCTGCATCTTGCCGTAAGAGCGCGAGCTGCTGTTCTCGCTGGGATGATCCGGATCCGGCCCGAAGAGCCGCTCGTAGTTCTTCAGGACATGCAAGCCGCCGAAGAACACGGCGATGAAAAGGACGAAGAAGATGAAGCGGGCGAAGCGGATGGCGTCAGGTTGCATGATTGGTTCGTGGTTACGCTCCTCCCTATTCATTTGGCGTACCGTGCGTTTCGTGACGGCAAAAACGGCCGATCTTCAGAGAAAAACAGCGATTTTGCTAATTTAAGCGGGTATCTACTAGTTTTCGTAATCAACGAAATTTCGTTGGAATATTCACCGATTTTTCGTAGTTTTTGGCATGAACTGCGCGGAACTGCCGAAAGCGATGACCTCCATCGCGCAGAACCGCACCCTGGCGGAGGTGCTGCACGCCATTGTGGAAGGCATCGCCTCCTGCCGAAACGTAGCCCTGACCCGCATTTGGCTCATCGAGCCCGGCGACCTCTGCGCCACCTGTCGCTTTCGCGAGGAATGCCCGGACCAATCGCGCTGCTTGCACCTCGTGGCCAGCGCGGGAAATGCCCGCGACGAGCAGAAAGATCTCACCCGCATCGATGGCGCCTTTCGCCGCTTCCCGATTGGGCGCCGAAAAATTGGGCAGATCGCCGCCACGGGGCAACCGCTCTTGCTTCCGGACGTACAAGGCCATGAGGAATGGATCGCCGACCGCGCGTGGGTGCAACACGAGGGCATTCGCACGTTCGCCGGGCAGCCGCTCGTATTTCGGGGTGAAGTGCTCGGTGTGCTGGCGCTGTTCGATCGGATGCCGCTGGCCGAAGCGGACTTTTACTGGCTGCGCATCTTCGCCGACCACGCGGCCGTGAGCATCGCGAACGTGCGGGCCTTCGAGGAAATCGAATACCTCAAGGAACGGCTGGAGGAAGAAAACAGCTACCTGCGCGAGGAAGTGAGCGCGGCCGCCGGCGCGGGCGGAATCATCGGCCAGAGCGCGGCCATGCGAAAGGTGCTGCAGCAAATCGAACTGGTGGCGCCGGCGGAGGCGACGGTCCTCATCACGGGCGAAAGCGGCACCGGCAAGGAACTCATCGCCCGCGCCATCCACGAGCGCAGCCCGCGCGCCGCGCGGCCGATGATCAAAGTGAACTGCGGCGCGGTGCCCGAGGCGCTGTTCGAGAGCGAATTTTTCGGCCACGTGAAAGGCGCCTTCACCGGCGCGCTCCGCGACAAGCCGGGACGCTTCGAGCTCGCGGATGGCGGCACCCTTTTCCTCGACGAGATCGGCGAAATCCCCCTCCCCATGCAGGCGAAGCTACTGCGGGTGCTGCAGGAGCAGGAAGTGGAGCGTGTGGGCGACACTCGCGCGCGCAAAGTGAATGTGCGCCTGCTCGCGGCGACGAATCGTGATCTGAAGGCCGAGGTGCAGGCCGGCCGCTTCCGCCAGGATCTTTTCTACCGGCTCAGCGTCTTCCCTATCGAGAGCCCTCCGTTGCGCGAGCGGCGCGACGATATCCCGCTTCTCGCCGATCATTTCATCCGGACCGCGGCCAAGCGGCTCGGCGTGAAATCACCGAAATTCACCCAGGCCGTCGCGCGCCAAATTTCCGGGCAGGATTGGCCCGGCAATGTCCGCGAGCTACAAAACGCCGTGGAGCGCGCGGTGATCCTTGCGCAAGGCGGCCCGCTGCAATTCGAGGCCACACCGATCGCCGCTGCGATCCCTCAGCTTACCGGCGATGAAGCTCCCGCCGTACTCACGCGGAGCGCGCTGAAACAGCAGGAGCGCGCCAGCATCACCGCGGCCCTCGCGCAGACGGGCGGAAAAATTTTCGGCCCGAATGGCGCCGCCGCGCTTCTCGGCATGAAGCCCACCACTTTGACTTCCCGCATCAAAGCCCTGGGCTTGTCACGCAAGGGAGCAGGAGCGGGACCTTGACAACCCCATCAAACCATTGGAAGGGATCGGCAGCTTGAACGCTTTTCGAAACAACCGGGGATGGCGGGCCGCACTCGTGGTGCTGACCCTCGCCGCGTGGCTGGTGCTTTCGAATCACTGTGCGCTCGCCGCGCTGTGGACGGACAGTCCCGCGAAGCAGCCCGCCCCCACCTGCGGCTGCAATCCGGCCCCGGAGAGGTCGCCCGAGCAACCGAAACCGGCCGCGGAATGCTGCAAGACATTGCAGGCAAAAATGCCCGAAGCCGCGAAGATCACCGGACCTCCACTGCAGGCCGTCCTGTTGTTGGTGCTGGAGTGGATGCCCGCCGCGAAAGTGACCGCGGCCGGGCAGTCGACGCTGGAAAGATGGACTGGCCCGCCCCCGCGCACGGCCACGTTTAGCGAGTTGGTTTTGCAGCGGAGCCTGCGCTCGCACGCTCCGCCCATCGGCGCGTAGCGATCTCGTCCCGCCATCGGCTGGGAAGATCGCCGCGTGAGGTTGCGCCCCGCGGAAGCGACCAGAAGCACGCGCCATCCTTGATTCCGCATCGCCTCGTCGCGTCCCGATCTGCCGCGTGAACGAGGCGGACCAACCTCCCGGCAGACCGCCAATCATCTCATGAAGAATCCATTTTCACTTTCCATGGTCCTCGCCGCCGTGCTGCTCAGCGGCTGCGCGAGCGCTCCGCCACCGAACTTCCCATCCTCGCATCCGGCCAGTCCGGAGGCCCCGGAGAGCCGTCCCCTCACTCGCGTCACCTCGCTGCGTGCGGATGAAGTCACCCGCAAAACCGACGCCCTCCTCACCGCCGCCCGCAAGGAGCAGGAGCGCTGGGACGCTACCGGTCCCGTGAGCGGCACCCCGAGCGCGCCCGCAGACTCCAACCACTCACCTACGGCCCATGAGCATCCCTAAAACCTTCGCCGCCCTCTTTCTCCTGGGCACCGCCATCGGCGTGCCTGCCGAAAGCAAAAGCCCACCGTTTCAGCCGGTGCAGAATGTGGTGCGCGAGCGCACCGGACTCTCCGTCCGCTGGCAGCAAAATGCCGACGCCCGCGCCGAAAGCCTGGCACAAGTCCGCACGCTGCTGAAGCGCCCGCTCACCGCGTCGTCCGCGGTCCAGATCGCCCTGCTCAACAACCGTGACTTGCTCGCCGCGCTGGAAGACGTGGGCGTCTCCGCGGCCGATTTACGGGAAGCAGGGATGTGGAAAAATCCGTCGCTCGATCTCAGCCTGCGCCTTCCCGATCGCGCGCCGAAGGGCCCGAATTGGGAGGAGGCCGCCGCCTTCGACTTTCTCGATCTTCTGCTGCGCCCGCTGCGTCAGCGCGTGGCCGCCAATCAACTGCGCGCCGTGCAACTGCGCACCACGGATCAAGTGCTCCAACTCGCGGCGGAAGTGAAGAAGACCGTCTACACGCTGGAGGCCGACGCCACCTTGCTCGCCAAGCGGCAGGCCATCCAGGAAGTCCAGCGCGCCGCGCTCGAGCTCGCACAGCGGCAGCACGAGGCGGGCAACATCACCGACCTCGCGCTCGCCCAGCAGCAGGCCGCATACAATGCCGTGCGTCTCGAAACTGCGTCTGCCGAAAACGAGCAGCGAGAGCATCGCGAGGCGTTGAACCGCCTGCTCAGCCTGTGGGGCCCGGACACGAGCTGGACGATTTCCGCGGCGCTGCCCGCGCTGCCGGAAAACGAAGTGGCCCTGCGCGGCCTGGAATCCCTCGCCGTCGCGCAGCGGCTCGACCTCGCCGCCGCGCATCAGGACCTCGCCGGCATGGTAGAAGCCCTCGGCCTCACGAAGCGCTATCGCTACCTCGGTGCGCTCACTTTCGGCATCGACACGGAGCGCGAGAGCGAGGGCCCCCACGTCACCGGCCCGCAACTGTCGCTGGAGCTCCCGCTGTTCAATCAAGGCCAGACGCGCATCGCCAAGGGCGAAGCCGAGCTGCGCCGCAGCGAGCGGAAGGTGGAGGGACTCGCCATCGTGATTCGCTCTGACGTGCGCAAATTCCACGATCAACTCACCGCACTCCGTGAGCTTTGCCGCTTTTACGAAAGCGAAGAGCTCCCCGTCCGCCGCACCATCACCGCGGGCCTGCTGCTGCATTACAATGGCATGCTCGTCGGCCAGTACGAACTCTTCTCCGCGCGCGCCGACCAGCTCGAAGCCGAGCTCAAAAGCATCGCCGCCCGGCGCGACTACTGGACCACCCGCGCCGAACTCGAGCGCGCCGTGGGTGGCAGTCTCCGCCCGCGCATCACCAAATCCGCCATCCGCAAAAATCCGTGAATTCCCAAGCCATGATCTCTCGCCGCGAACTTCTAGCCACCAGTGCCGCCGCGCTCGCCGGTTCCGTCGCCCTGGCGCGCCAAGCCAGTGCCCAACAAGCTCCACCGCCCCCGACCGCCCTGCCGCCCAAGGCGGAAGCCAAAGAGGAAAAGCCCGCGTGGATGCGTCCGCCCCATCCCGAACCCGGTGAACCTGGACGCCACTACACGCCCGTCGTGACGCCGAATGGCAGCACGCTGCCCTGGAAACTCATCAATGGCGTGAAAGTCTTCCACCTCACCTGCGAGGAAGTGCGCGATCACGAATTTGCCCCCGGCCTGAAAGCCCACTGCTGGGGCTACAATGGACAAATCCACGGACCGACCATTGAAATCGTGGAAGGCGATCGCGTGCGCATCTACGTCACAAATCGCCTGCCTGAAGCGACCACGGTGCACTGGCACGGCTTGCTCATCCCGAATGGCATGGATGGCGTGGGCGGCCTCACGCAGCGGGCGATTCGCCCGGGCGAGACGTTCAAATACGAGTTCACCGTGTGGCAGGAGGGCACCTTCATGTACCACTCGCACCACGACGAAATGCTGCAAATGGCCATGGGCCAGCTCGGCCTTTTCATCGTCCACCCGCGCGAGCCCAAGGAACCGCGGCCCGACCGCGACTTCGCCTACATGCTCAGCGAATGGAAAATCGTCCCCGGCACCATGCGCCCGGACCCTAATGAAATGGTCGAGTTCAATGTCCTCACGCTCAATGGGAAGTCCTACCCAGGCACCGCACCGATGATCGTCAAGACCGGCGACCGCGTCCGCATTCGCATCGGCAATCTCTCCGCCATGGACCATCACACGATGCATTTCCACGGCCACCATTGGTGGGTCACGCAGACGGATGGCGGCGTCATCCCGGAGTCCGCGCGCTGGCCGGAAACCACGGTCATCGTGCCCGTAGGCAACACGCGCACCGTGGAATTCGTCGCCAGCAATCCCGGCGACTGGCCCTTCCATTGCCACATGACCCACCACGTGATGACGCAGATGGGCCACGGCCTGCCCAACTTAATCGGCGTAAACACGGAAGGTTTCGATCGCCGCGCCGGCAAAGCGGTTCCGGGATATATGACCATGGGCGAGACCGGCATGGCGGAAATGGGTGAGATGGGCATGAGCGTCCCGCGCAACAGCCTCCCCATGGTCGGTGCCAAAGGCCCGCACGACTACATCACCATGGGCGGAATGTACACGAACATCAAAGTCCGTGATCATTTGGACAGCTACGACCGGGACCCCGGATGGTACGAAAAACCGCCCGGCACCCTCGCGGATGTCGCGAGTGCTGAGGAGATGCAGAGAGACTTGGGAAAGACGCTATAACTGCGGTGGGCAGCGACAGCGCCACCCCGCTTTCAAGGCGAAGGATGCCCCGATCCCGACAGGAACGTGGGCCGCGATATTTTGAGATGCGAACGCAGCCCCCGAATGACGAAAGATTTTCCGGCTGGCCGGAAAGCGGGATGGCACTCTCGCTCCCCACCACGGTCCATATTGGCGCTTTGCCGCCTCAACGGCCTTCGCCAGCGATGACCTTCTCGAACAACTCTTCATACGCCCGCGCCGGCGTACTCCAGGCGTAACGCTCCAGCGCCAGCGCCCGGCTCGCTCGCGCCATCTCCGCCCGCCGCGCCGCATCACCCAGGAGCGGAGTCAGCGCACTCGCAAACGCCTCCGCATCCCCCGGCGGAACGAGCGTCCCGTTGCCCTGCACGAGTTCATCATTCCCCGGCACCCGCGTGGCCACAATCGCCAACCCGCTCGCCATCGCCTCAAGGACCACGTTGGGCATCCCCTCATCGTGCGACGGAAAGACAAATGCGTCCGCGCTCCGATAAAGCCCCGGCAACTCCTCCCGCTGCGCCCAGCCATGAAAATGCACGCGCTCCGCGAGACCCAGCCGCGCCGCCTGCTCCCCGAGCGGCACCCGCTCCGGACCATCCCCCACGATCGTCAGGCGCCACGACTGCTCACGCAAGCGCGCCAGCGCATCGAGCAGCACATCCACACCCTTTTGCCGCGCCAGGCGGCCGACAAAGAGCAGATGGGGAGGAGCATCGCGACGGACGTCATTCGCCCCCGGTGAGAATCGCACCGTATCCACGCCGTTGCGAATTTCGAGAATGGGCAAATCCGGCGCGAAACGCTCCGCCGTCGCGCGGAGCCCCGCGCTGTTCGCCACCACCGCCGCCGCTCGGCGCCAGAGCAGCGCCGTAACCGGCCCGGTCATCCGATGCATCGCGCCCATGTGCTTCTCGTCAAAGCCCGGCACGTCGCCCCCGCGCAGCGAGACCACATAGGGTGCGCCGCTGAAAAGATTCCACAGCAACGCCGCCGGCCCGGACGGAATGCCAAAAAACGGCACGACCACCTGCGGGCGAAAAGCCAATCCACGCCACACCGCCGGCAGGCAGGAGAGCAGCATGAAACTAAACATCTCCGGCACCGAGCACTGCCCCTGCCGCGCCCGCGGCGAGCAAATGCGACGCACCGTGAAACCGTCGCGCTGCTCCACGCGCGGCACCCCGCGAAAGCCCCCGGTGAGCACCTCCACTTCATGTCCCCGCGCCGCCCACTCCCGGGCGAGACAGGCGGTGGCATTGCCCGCTCCGCCACCCAGCGGAGGAAATTCGTAGTTAAGGACCAGGATGCGCAATTCACCGGAGCTTCCCGCAATTCGGGCCGGGGATGCAATGCCGGAGCGGGGACAGTATTCAGTGTTCAGTGTTCAGTGTTCAGTGGCGTGAACGTGGTTCGGGAGATCCGTTTGGAGTTCCGCCTTTAGGCGGCAAGCGTTCCCACACGACAAGCGTGCGCCCAAACGTGAGCGCCGCATCCAGACGCCGCCGCGCCCGCGGAAACATTCGCTCACCGACAAAAGGCGGAACTCCAAACGGATCTCCCGAACTACGTTCACACCCACTGAATACTGAACACTGAAAACTGAATATTCTGCCTCGTCCCGCAATTTTTCCCCCGCCACTCGATTTTCGCTTTCCTTGCCGCCCGCAGTGGCGCACAAGCGCGAAGCTCGATGAAAGTTTCCGACCTGCGCGGTATTTTGACCTATGTTCCACGCTTCCGCGAAAAGATTTTCGTGGTCGCGGTAGATGGTGAAGTGGCGGGCTCGCCGAATTTTTCCAACGTCCTGCTGGACCTCGCCGTGCTGCGCTCCCTGAACGTCCGCGTCGTCCTCGTGCATGGCGCCGCGCACCAGATCGATCAACTCGCCGGCGAACGCGGCGTGAAGCTCAGCAACAATGACGGCACCGGCATCACCGATGAGCCCACGCTGAAGGTCGCGCTCGATGCCGCGACCACGCTGATGAACGAGATCATGCAGGGCCTCACCAGCGTGGATCTGCGCGCCGCGTACGCGAATGTGATCATCGCGCATCCCGCCGGCATCCTCGGCGGCGTGGATCATTTGCACACCGGCAAGGTGGAGCGCGTCGATACCCGCCTGCTGCAGCTGCTGCTCGATGAAGGCGTCATTCCCGTGATCCCGCCCATCGGATTCGACGGTGAAGGCCGCACCTACCGCGTGAATAGCGACGCCATCGCCGTGGAAGTCGCCGAGGCCGTGCAGGCGATGAAGGTGCTGTACCTCGGCTCGCGCGATGCCGTCACCGACGGCGGCGTGCTGCTCCGGCAGCTCAGCATTTCCGAGGCGGAGGACATTGCGAAGCGCCGCCGCAACCAACTTGACCGCGGTATTCTCTCGAAGCTCGAGCACGCCGCCCGCGCCTGCCGCAACGGGGTCCCGCGCGTCCACCTGCTCAATGGCAGCATGGACGAAGCGCTGCTCTCCGAAGTGTTCAGCACCGAGGGTGTGGGCACGATGATTTACGGCAACGACTACCAGCAGATTCGCCACGTCATGAAAAAAGACGTGCGCGGTGTGCTGGAGCTCATCAAGCGCAGCGTGGAGCACGCCGAGCTGGTGAAGCGCACGCGCGCCGACATCCTCGCGCAGATTGACGATTGGTGGGTGCTCGAAGTCGACCGCCAGCTCGTGGCCTGCGTCGCCGTGCATTTTTACGCCGAGTCCCAAAAAGCCGAGCTCGCCTGCCTCTACGTCTCCCGCGCGCACGAAGGCCAGGGCCACGGTCGCAAGCTCATGGGCTTCGCCGAACAACTCGCCGCCCAACGCGGCGCCCGGGCCATCTTCGCCCTCAGCACGCAGGCCTTTAATTACTTCCAGCAAAAAGGCGGCTACGTCGAAGTCACGCCCGACGAACTCCCCGCCGAACGCCGCAAGAAATACGACGTCAGCGGCCGGAATTCGAAAGTGCTGCAGAAAGCCGTCGTCGCCACCGCCGTCGAGCCCGCCCGCGTGTAGAGTGCTGGCGCCGGCGGGGGCATCTCCGCTCAGCCTAAAGAGACGTGAGAGTCAGCTAGCGGGAGCAAATTTGCTGGAAAGGGGCACGCGTGGACCTTCTCTCCCTTCCACCGGCGAAAGGCTCGCAAATCCCGCTCCCGTGCGATTTGCCGCGTTCAGGATTGCCCGATGATACTTCAGCCATGCATAGGAGAAGTTGCGCTGCATGAATCCCGCCATACTTATCGATGCCGTCGTCGTGGTTGTTTACTTCGGCCTCGTCCTCGGGATTGGGTTATGGATGAGCCGGGGGCAACGATCCGTGGAGGGCTTTGCACTCGGCAACCGGGAAATCGCCTGGTGGGCGGTCATGGCCAGCATTCTCGCCTCGGAAATCAGCGCCGGCACCTTCTTCGGCACTCCGGGTGAGGGTTTCCACTTACGGAATTACACCTACTTACAGCTGATTGTCGGCTATTTGTTGGCACGCGTGATCGTCAGCTTTGTCTTCATCCCAGCGTACTATCGGCACAATGTGGTGAGCATTTACGAATTCCTTGGCACGCGCTTCGGCCCACGCACCCGCCGCATCGCGTCCGCGGTCTTTCTAGTAACCCGCCTGCTCGCGAGTGGCACCCGCCTTTGGGTTCCGACCGTGATCTTTGTCATGATGTGGCACCTCAGCTTCCCGGAGATGAAGATCACGCCGCTCAACGAGTTTTTGCTGTGCGGCGGCGCACTGGTCATCATCACCCTGGCCACCTCCGTCTACACCACACTGGGCGGCATCCGGGCGGTGATTTGGACAGATGTGCTGCAAATCTGTGTCCTCTTCGCTGCGCTTGGCTTTTCGCTGGTATACCTCATCAGCCACGTCGGCGGGTGGGCGGCCGCCAAGCCACACTTGCTCGATGCAGAACTCTGGGACTGGGGCACGAAGTCGAGCGACAGTTTTTGGCGGAATGTCAAAAACGTCCTCGAGCAAGAATACACCGTCTGGGCGGCTTTCATCGCCTCCACCTGCGTCACGCTTGCCACGCATGGGACGGACCAAGACATGGTGCAACGCATGCTCACCGCGAAGAACAAGCGCCAGAGCGCAGTGGCGACCATTCTGAGCGGATTAATCGACATTCCGATCACGCTCTGCGTGCTCGGCATTGGAATTCTGCTGGCCGTCCACTATGGCGCACACCCGGACCCGTTGTTGCCCACGCAAGCCAATGGAAATATCGCCCCCAACAAAGTCTTCCCGTATTTTATTCTGACGGCCATGCCCAGCGGATTGCGCGGCCTCGTCATCGCAGGCGTGCTGGCCACCGCGATGGGCTCGCTCAGCACGGCGATCAATTCGCTCGCGACGAGCTACGTCCGCGACTTTCACTTTCGCTGGTTTGGCGAGCCGCCGGATGAGGCGGGGAAATTGCGCTCCTTCCGCTTTGGCACCATTCTTTTCTCGGTGCTGTTCATCGCGGTCGGGCTGGGCACGGCTTGGGTCAGCGCGATGAACCCCCAACTTCGCATCGTCCCGATCATCCTCGGGATCTTTGGCTATACCTACGGCTCTCTGCTGGGCGTCTTTTTGCTGGGCCTGTTCACCCGCACCCGGGGCAGCGAACTGGGCAACGCCCTGGGTATGCTCATCGGCTTTCTCGTCGTCGTCTACCTCAGCGGGTTGGACCGCGATCTCGCGCATCTCTTGGGCGCGGCCGGCTTTTCCTGGCCGGCGTGGACGCCGCCATTCGTGCAGCGCTTTTTCGGTCCAGATGGCCTCCCTCGTCCCGACGGGATGCCGATCATCGAGTTCCCGTGGCGCGTCTTCTTCGGCACGCTCACCACTTTCCTCATTGCAGTCTGCTTCCGCACACCTTCCCAACGCGTCATATCAGGCGCCGCTCCACCCGCCGAACGGCTCCCCTAAAGGCTGTCACGCCTACACAATCTGGCTGCCAAAAATCCGTCACATGGCAAAACCCGCATCATTCCAAGACAATTTCATCGCGGATCGGCGACAACCCAGCGAAATGGAGGGGGCATCCTACCACGAGGGGGCGCGCAAGGTTTTTCTTCCGGAAAAAGTTAATCCGAGTGGGGGAAATTTCTTGGCAGAAAGACCCACTATTTTCATGCTCCCCGCCATCTCGCGGGCGACAAAATTGCCTGTGTGAATAACTCGTGAATAACTGCCCAATCCAAACGAAGATCGACAACCCGGCGCGCTGCACAGCGCCTCTCGGGCATGGAGTCTTGTGCGATCTTGTGGGCATCAGGGTTCCACATGAACCCCCTCTACATCCCCCTCATTATCAGCGACTAAGAACTGCACTTTTCTGCCCCTGCTGAAAAGCACGTGGAACAGAACTCGCTATAATTCCGGCTAATTGCCGCTTCCCCCCGCTGCGCCACCAAGTCTAAAACTGCCCATCTCTTATCCCTGTGGATAAATCTGCTACCACTACGCATCTCGGACCGGTTTGGTCCGACATCTCGTCGGCACTTCGCTCCGAAGTGACGCCTGATATTTACGACCGTTGGTTTAAGGAAACCGAACTCGTCGAACTCGACAGCGAGCAACTCACCTTGCGCGTCCCGAACGACATTTATCGTTACTGGATCGAGGATAACTACCTGGCGCCCCTACGCACCGCCGTTCTCCTGACCCTCAAGGGTGCGCGCGAAGTTCGTTTCGTGAGCGCCGGCAATTCGCACGTGCCGGCTCCCGCGCCCGAACCGTCCCGCGCTCCCGAAATCGAAGCCGACGAGCCGGAGGAACGCGCCGTCGCCAACGGTTTCAATCCCGGCAATACCTTCGAGTCCTTCGTGGTCGGCACGGATAACGAGTTCGCCCGCGCCGCCTGCCATGCTGTCGCCGAGAATCCCGGCAAGGTCTACAATCCGCTCTTCTTTTATGGCGGGGTCGGCCTGGGCAAAACGCACCTCATGCATGCCATTGGCCAGCACATCCTGGCCACGCGCAAGATGAAGGTGTCGTACGTCACCAGCGAAAAATTCGCCAACGAGTTCATCGACGCCATCCAGACGAACACCCTGGTGAAGTTCCGCAAGCGCTACCGCCAGGTGGACGTGCTGCTCATCGACGACATCCAGTTCTTCGCCAATAAAGGCCGCTCCCAGGAGGAATTCTTCCACACCTTCAACACGCTGTTCGACGGTCGGAAGCAACTCGTGCTCACCTCGGACCGTCCGCCGTCGGAAATCGGCAACATCGAGCCCCGCCTCGTCTCCCGCTTCGAGTGGGGTCTGACGGCCGAGTTGCAGGTGCCCGAACTCGAGACCCGCGCTGCCATCTTGAAAAAGAAGGCTACCGCGCTGGGCATCAAGCTCGCCCCGGAAGTGCTCCTCTTCATTGCGGAAAACATCCGCACCAATATCCGCCGCCTGGAAGGCGCGCTCATGCGCGTGGCCATGCTCACCTCCCTCGGTGGGCCTTCGCCCAGCATGGAGCGCATCGAGATCCTCCTGAAGGATCTCCTCGCCGAGGAAGCCCGCCGCAGCGTGAATGTGGAGCAAATCCAAAAGGCCGTCGCCGAACACTTCGACGTGCGCTTCGCGGACATGACCAGCAAGCGCCGCCCGAAGAACATCGCCTTCCCCCGCCAGATCGCCATGTATCTCGCCCGCGAGCTCACGAAGATGTCGCTCGTGGAAATCGGGGAGTCCTTCGGCGGCCGCGACCACGGCACCGTCCTCCACGCTTACCGCCTCGTGCGGGAGCGCATGACCGACGACGACAAGATCCGTCAGGTCGTCCGCTTCCTCAGCGATCAGCTGCACCGGTAAATCCTCGTGGATCGGTAACTGCAACCGTTGCAGATGCCGAGGCTCGCCAAAAAAGCAGGCTGCTGCTCTGCTGCGCCGATGTCCTCACCCGCACCTGCGCCGGAGCCCTCCGGATGCCTGTCCTGGCCGGTAATCGTCATCGCGCTGGTGTTCTTCTGGCCACTGGGCCTCATCCTGCTCGGGATGCGGCTGAGCCATGATCGCGCCAAGCAGATGGCTTTGGGCGGAGTGATGCTCGTCATCGGCGGCGGGATCGCGCTCCTCTGTCTCCTCGGCGCCATCGGTTTGGTCACCACCCGACAAGAAGGAGTCGACACGGTCTCCGCCTCGGTGACGTTGTCGCTTTTCGCCTTGGGCGGTCTCGCCGTGGCCTTCAAGGGACAATCGCTGCGGGAAAAGCGCCGGCGGGTCCAGCAATACGTGACGCTCATCGTCAATCAAGGGCTCACCCGCATCGATGAGATCGCCACCGCCTGCGGGCGCCGCGATTTCACGCGCGTGCAGACGGAAGTCCAGCAACTCGTCGCCGAAGGCTTTCTGCCCGGCTACCGGGTGGATGCGCTCGAGCGGATGGTTCTCCGGGTAGCCGAGCAACTACACACGTCCGAGGAAGTCGGCTTCACCTGCCGGAGCTGCGGCGCCAACAACATGGTGCTCGCCGTGGGGCGATTCGTCCGGTGCGAGTATTGCGGCACGCCCATCAAGGCGTGAGGCCGGACTCTACTTCACCGCCCACCCCATCCACAGCCACAGCTTCATTCCCAGCCAACCCAGCGCCATGCAGATCGGCAGGGTGAGCAGCCACGCCGTGATGATGCGGCCGACCACGCTCAATTTCAGCGCGCTCCAGCGGCGGGCACAGCCCACCCCCATGATGCTCGTGGTCATCGCGTGCGTGGTGGAGACTGGCATGCCAAAGTGCGCTGCCACGATGAGCACCGAAGCACCCGTCGTATCTGCGGCAAAGCCATTAATCGGCAGCACCTTCACCATCTTCTGCCCCATCGTCTTGATGATCTTCCAGCCGCCCGCCGCAGTGCCCGCGGCCATCACGAGTGCGCAGGTCAGCTTGATCCACGTCGGGATCGGCGAATCCTTCCCATAGTCGGGCAGGTGGAGAAAGCCGAGCCAGGACGGCAGCTCATTCAGCGAGCCGGCTTTGGTCGCCGCCGCCAGCGCGAGGGCGATGATGCCCATCGTCTTCTGCGCGTCATTGCTCCCATGGCTGAAGCCCATGAAGGCACCGCTGAACAACTGCCCAAACCGGAACGTGCGGTCCACCGTCCCCGGACGCCAACTGGCCACCAGCCGGTAAAAAATGCTCATCACCAGCATGCCGCCCAGGAACCCAATGACGGGGCTCACAAACATGGGAATGATCACCTTGTAGAGGAGCCCACCGTAATCCTTGAACGCCGCGCCCGGCTTGATTTGCGACCAGATCACCGACGACCACACACTGTGCCCATCATGGATCATCGTCGTGGCCGTGGCCAGCGTGGCGCCCACCAACCCGCCCACCAGCGCATGCGAGGAAGACGAGGGTAGCCCAAACCACCACGTCACCAGATTCCAAATGATCGCGCCCGAAAGCGCGGTGATCGAGGTCGCGGTCGTCACGAATTCATTTTCCACCAAGCCGGAGGAAATAGTCTTCGCCACCGCGGTGCCGACGAGCGCACCGACGAGATTCATCATCGCCGCCAGGGCCAGCGCCATGCGCGGCGAGAGTGCCCGCGTGGATACGCCCATCGCGATGGAGTTGGCGGTGTCGTGAAACCCGTTGATATACTCAAACGCGAGCGCGACAAAAACGACAATCAGGACGAGTGTCATGGGCGCGCTAGGAGTTCTTCAGGCAGATTTTGAAAACATCGTTGCCCACGTCGCGGCAGCGATCCGTCACGCGCTCGAGCAAGTCGTAAAGATCCTTCCAATAAACGAGCAGCCGCGCATCCTGGTCCGTGCGGTAGAGTTCCCGCAGGTGCTCCAGCAGCTTTTTGTCGGCATCGCCCTCCAGCGCCTGCACGCGTTCGTACGAGTCTTTGATATTCTCGAGATTCGGCCCCTGCCGCAGTGCGCGCACGAGCGTCTCCACCACCGTGCACGCATGCACAATCGCCGCCATCTCCTGGCCGAGCGAGCCGAGCTTCGCGCCCGGCGGACAAATGGTCAGGCGCTCCGCCGCTTTCTCAATCGTTTTGCTGATGCGATAGAGCGAGCCGGAGATGGCGCCGATGTCCTCGCGGTCGATCGGCGTGATGAACACCTTTGCGAGCAGTTCGCTGATCTCATTCGTGATTCGCTTGTGCTTGCGCCGGCTCTGCGCGACGTCGCCGAGGATCGTCTCGATGAACTCGCCGCCAATGGCTGCCTGTAATTTGTTGAGCAACGTCGCGCCGTTAAGCGCCTCAGCGGCACTCTGCTCGAGCATCTCGTAAAACCGGGTGTCGCGATCGAAGAAACTGAAAATTCCCATGTAGGTAAGAAGGGTCGTAGTGGTGTTGCCTCCTCCACCGGGGTGGCGGAACAGGCGCGCGAAGATTTGGCGATGATTGTTACGGTTTCGTGGCGCGTCGGTTACGACCCTGAGGCAAATCAACGACCAGCATGGAAGGACACCGGCTATCTCTGGCGCCACCCGTTTCCCGGCTTCCTCGAGCCCGACTTGCCTGGGTCCGGCGCTACTTCACCGGCCACCCCACGGCTATCCACAGCTTCATCCCAAGCCATCCCATCCCGGCGCAAATCGGTAACGTCAGCATCCAGGCACTGAGAATCCGGCTGACGACACTGAGCTTCAGAGCGCTCCAACGCCGGGCGCAACCGACCCCCATGATGCTGGTCGTGATGGCGTGCGTGGTGGAAACGGGCATGCCGAAATGGGCCGCGGTCACGAGCACGGACGCCCCCGTGGCGTCCGCGGCGAAGCCGTTGATGGGCAGGACCTTCACCATCTTTTGCCCCATCGTTTTGATGATTCTCCATCCCCCGGACGCAGTGCCCGAGGCAAGAACCAGTGCGCACGTCACTTTGATCCACATGGGGATCGGCACGTCCTTTCCACAGTCGGGTTGGTGCAGAAAACTGAGCCAGGATGGAAGATGCTCCAGGGAGCCGGCCTTCGTGGCCGCCACAAGCGCGAGCGCGATGATGCCCATCGTTTTCTGCGCATCATTATTTCCATGGCTGAAGCCGACGTAGGCCCCGCTGAAGAGCTGGCCAAAGCGAAAGGTCCGATCGACGGTCCCGGGGCGCCACCGGGCGACGAGCCGGTAAAAGAGCGTCATGGTCACCAAGCCGCCGAAGAATCCGAAGAGCGGACTCGCGATCATCGGGACGATCACTTTGTAGAGCAGTCCCCCATACTCCTTTAAGGGCGCACCCGGCTTGGCTTGGGACCAAATCACCGCCGACCAGGCACTATGACCGTCTGCCATCATGGTGGAAGCGGTGGCCACGGTGGCTCCCACGAGTCCACCGATCAGCGCATGGGACGAGGATGACGGCAGGCCCAGCCACCACGTGACCAAATTCCAGGTGATCGCCCCGAGCAGCGCCATCACGATGGTTGCCGTGGTGACAAATTGGCTGTCCACCAACCCCGAGGAAATCGTGGCGGCGACGTTGGTCCCGACCAGCGCCCCCACGAGATCCATGCACGCCGCCAGCGTCAGCGCCATCCGCGGGCTGAGTGCCCGCGTGGAGACCCCCATGGCAATGGAGTTGGCCGTGTCGTGAAAGCCGTTGATGAACTCAAAGACGAGCGCGACGAAGACGACAATCAGGACGAGCGTCATGGCCGCGTCAGGAGTTCTTCAAGCAGACGTTGAAAACGTCGTTGCCCACATCGCGGCAGCGGTCCGTGACACGTTCAAGCAAATCGTAGAGGTCCTTCCAGTAGACGAGGAGCCGGGGATCCTGGTGGGTGCGGTAGAGTTCTCGCAAATGCTGCAGAAGCAGCTTATCCGCGTCGCCCTCCAGGGCCTGAACGCGTTCGTGGGCGTCCTTGATGTTGTCCAGATTGGCGCCATTGCGCAGGGCGGCCACGAGCGTTTGCACCACGGTGCAGGCATGGACGATCGCCGCCACCTCCTGGGTCAGCGTCCCGAGTTGCGCTCCCGGCGGGCAGATGGTGAGGCGCTCCGCTACTTTCTCGATGGTCTTGCTGATCCGGTAGAGCGATCCGGAAATCGCGCCGATGTCCTCGCGATCAATCGGCGTGATGAACACCTTCGTCAGCATCTCGCCGATGTCATTGGTGATGCGCTTGTGTTTCCGCCGGCTTTGCGCGACGTCGCCGAGCAGCGTCTCGATGAATTCGTTGCCGATAGTAGCCTGCAGTTTCCCGAGGAGCGTCGCCCCGTTCAAAGCCTCGCGCGCGCTTTCCTCGAGCAAGTCGTAGAAGCGGGTGTCACGGTCGAAAAAACTAAAGATTCCCATGGGTATGAAGGCAGGCAGCGGTTAACGGGAGCCCGGCAGCGTCCAACGCGTTTGTTACGAACGTGTGTCGGAAAGGTTACGGTCAGGAACCATTTGCGGCGAATAGGTGTCTATTTCGACAATCGCGTGACAAAACCTCTCGTATCGATCGTGGCGCAGAGTGTGCCACTAGCCCCCCATCATCTGGGCAGCATGATCCGCTGGAACAGTTCGACTGTCCCAAACGTAAATGGCCTGCCCGCGGTTCGAAGACCGCCGCGTTCTCCTGCTATTCCCTTTTCGGGACCTAGTCTCCTTTGCGCGGCAGGGCCACTTTCCCCGTACGGGTCACAGCGGCAATACCGAAGGGCTCCATCAGCGTGATGAACTTGTTGATTTTGCTCTCGTTGCCCGAGACTTCGATCGTGAAGTTGCGCGGCTGCACGTCCACGATCTTCGCGCGGAAGATGTCGCAGATCTGCATCACTTCGCCGCGGGTCTCGCTGGTGATATTCACCCGCATGAGCACCAATTCGCGGTCCACATATTCGCCGTCGCGGAAATCCTGCACCTCGATGACGTCAATCAACTTGGCCAGCAGCTTGCCGACCTGGTCGAGCGTGCGGTCATTGCCGCGGACGACGATCGTCATCCGTGAAGTGGATGGATCGAGCGTCGGGCCGACGTTGAGCGAGTCAATGTTGAACCCGCGCCCACTGAACATGCCGGCGATGCGAGTGAGCACCCCGAACTTGTTTTCAACGAGCACAGATAGCGTATGGCGCATAATGAAAAGGGGGCGGACCGTGCCCACCAAAGCCCCCTCCGTCAAACGCAAAAGGCAAAACCTTGCGGAAAAGACCGGCGACCGCCAGGGCCCTCCTGCTACTCGGGCAATGGGCAGCGCGAAAGCGTCGCCGTCGCTTTCATCGTCGAAGTTCCCCCCGGTTTCCCATCGCCCCACATTTCAAAATTCGTCTCCATGTTCAGGGTCCCGGAAACCCACGCCTTTTGCCCGGCGTCGTACGTTTCCCGCCCCGTAATGGTGTTCCGGATGTTGCGGAGTTCGACCATCTTGCTTTGTTGCAGGGAATCCTTCGTGAGCGTCCCCGAGACAGCGTAGGTCTCGCCCAACCCCTCCGGCAGCCGTTTATAGCTCAGGTCCCCCTTTAGCGTGGCTCCGTTCGAGATGGCCATTTCCGCGGCACCTTGAAACTCCTGGCGCCCGCCGGGCGGCAGCGGATGAAACAGCAACCCGCTGAGATGCACGTTGGCCGAGAGGAAATCCCTGGCCGCCGGAACATCGCTCAGCTTGCGCCCAATCTCGTGGCCGTTTTGGTCAAAGGTTTGCACCATCAGTGGGGTGCCCATCGCGTCCATTTTCGCGCGCAGTTCCGGGGGAGCGGTGGCTCGCTCAAAGGCTCGCGGTTGGCCATTCGCGGTGGCCACCACCCGATTCTTTTCCACCAGCAGGTTCATCCGCTCCTCTCCGTCGATGCTCATGCGAATCAGGGCCGAATGCAGGGTCAGCGTCCGGGCCTGCTCCACCACCTGCCATGAATAGATGATTTCCGTGCGGGTAGTCATCTTCATCGTTTTCCCCAAGGCCGTGACGCTCCCGTTGCCATCAATCACCAATCGAAACCCCTGCTCCGCCCCTTGCGCGGGCCGCATGAGAGGAGAAAGGAGCCAGAGCCAGCACAGCACCAACCGCAGAGAAATGGGGACCAGGAGTCTCATGGTTTCCGTCGAGATAGCAACGTTCATGCGCAGCCGCCCTTCTCCGGATTCCCCGGGCAAAAATGTTGGGGCCGCCGGTCCTTAACCCGTACCGGCGACCCCATGTTCCCCCCAGAACGCGATCATAGACCCCGGACCGGCGCGTTCGTTCAAAAGATTTTTCAGCCTTTCCCCCTCCCCTTCCATGGCCCCGCCCGCATCACTTTAGTCCCGCAAAAAGTCTGTAGTCCCAAAGGGGATAATCGGTATCGTCCAACCTCCACCGGTCGCCCACCCCGGCCCATTTCCCAGAGGTAGAGCCACTTCCAGCGCCCATTTCCTGCCGTTGAGAACACATCCTGCTGACGCAATTACCCCTTGCCCCTCCCTCCCTATCGTCTATTCTCTCCGTCGCTCCATGAAGAAGTTGACGACCCTCATCGCGGGGATTTTTTGCCTCGCGGTCGCCCACGCTGAAAGCCCCTATCAAAGCAGTTCGGACTTCGCGAAATACGCGATGAAGCTTCGTGAAGATTCGATCTTGCAGCTCGAACCCCAGGTTATCATTCCCACGGAATCGAATAAGGCCGGGGTTCGTGGCCTTTACCCGTGGCGCCTGAATATCGTCACCACCATTTTTTGGGTGGGCGAATCCGCCTCGGTCAATAACCCCGTCCACAATTTCTCCAGCTCCTGGGACCGTGACTGGATGCAAAACTTCGGCGGCATCGATAGCGGCTCCTCGCGCCGCGCCTTGCCGGACGGCGGCAGCATCCCCGCCGGGTTCCTCCCCCAGCAGAATCCTTTCTACTTCGCCCTGCCCTACAACGACGTGGAGCATGGCAACCATAAGGCCGAGGCCCACTCCGTCATCCCCTGGTTCAACCAGGTGTTTGAAAAAGACGGCCAGAGCGTGCTCAAGGACCGCTGGATCGCCATCCGGAAAAACTACCCGAACGGCTCCTCGCGCGTCTGCTACGCCCAGTGGGGCGATTGCGGTCCCTTCCGCACCGACCACTGGCAGTACGTCTTCGGCAATGAGCGCCCCGCGCCCAACCTGAACCACGGCGCCGGCCTCGATATCTCTCCCGCCGTCCGCGACTACCTCGGAGTCGGCACCATCGATACGCTCGACTGGAAGTTCGTGGAGTTCAAAGATGTTCCCACCGGCCCCTGGTCCCGTTTCGGCGAAAACAACACCTTTGTCCTGGAGGCTCGCCGCAACCAGACTCGCGTGGCCCAGGTGGACAAGCGCGCCACGACAACTCCGAAGACCAAGGCGCCCGCCGGCCCCGCGAAAACCGTGGCCAAGGACGATCTCCCGCTCCCCAACAAGGACGACGCCCCGCAGGTCATCACGCAGTAGGCTCGAAAGAAGGCGCGCGCATCTCGCAGAGTGCGTCTGTAGCTGCGACCGGAAGGTCGCAGAGGATGGCTACGTCTTCTCTGAAATGGTTCCGGCCCGTCTGGCACTCCCGGGGGCGAGATTTGAGAGCCCACCTTCCGGGCGGGTTCTAGAGTAGTTGCCAAAAATATCTTCCGGCACGCTGCCCAATCCCGAAGGGATTACCTAAATCGGCGAATGGGGCGGAGCGACATCGCCTGCCGCAGGCAGCCCGCAGGGCGACACCGGAGGGTGTCGGCAACGGTTGGCGCGTCGCGCCTAGAGCGAATGCCAAAAGTCGCTTCCGGCCCGAAGGGTCGACGGACACTAGCCGGGGGCTTTAGCCCCCGGATCGAGAGAGCGTGGAATGCGCCGCGAAGTCGGCGCGGGGAACTGAACCGGAAATTACTTTTGGCATTCGCTCTACCCTGGAAACAGGATCCAAACGGCGGTGAACCCTGAAAGGGTTCCCTGGCCGCGCTCCTCCTACCCGAAATGACTTTGGGCCGTCGCTCTAACAAGCCAAGGCTCGGGGATGCGTTTCGCGGGCATCCTGACCTCCAGCACCTCGAAATCACTCCACGCTTCCAGTTCGGTCCCGACGTTTCTGATCCGGCAACCCAGAGATGGGGGACGTAACGACGCCTCGACAGTGGGATGCCCACGTTGAAAAATACTCGCGCATTGGCGACGGGACGCCTCTGCTGACACGCTGATGATTAGTGAATCGTTGAACCTCGAAATCTGGGATCGTCTCATTCAAGGCAAGCCACTCGACGGACTTCCCTTGGGAGCGAAGGAAGGGCGAGTTGATTTGGGTGGATTGGGATTGCCCGAGCCTTCTGCGTTGCGACGTTTCCAATTCAAAGGCGCGCCGATGGCCGAAATTGAACCTGGAGCATCCATCCAAGGCGCCAAGTGGCAGAACCTAGATTTCACCGGCAGTAAGCTGAACGGCCTTCGGCTCTTTGATTGCGAACTCAGGAACTGCCGGTTTGATCGGTGCCATCTTCGAGATTTGCGCGTGTGGGCAACGACCTTCGGCGAGTGCAGTTTTACGGGGGCCAATCTTCGAAAGTCTGTGCTTGGTGGCGTGCGGAACGGTAAGCGGAACAGTTACTCTGGAGTGGATTTTTCCGGCGCCGATTTGCGCGAGACGGTTTACAAGGCGGCAGCCTTTGAGCGGTGCATTTTTCGCGATGCGAAGCTGGAAAGGATCGACTTCCAAACGAGCACCTTTGAGGACTGCGTGTTCGAGGGTGAACTTCGCGATCTGTTGTTTTATCGTCGTGGCTTCGACGGAGACGCGTATCCAGCGAATGAAATGGTGAACGTGGATTTTAGCCGTGCCAAGCTGCACGACATCGGTTTCCGCGGACTGACCTTGGATCGGGTGAAGCTCCCAGAGGATACTGACCACATCGTAATTAAGAACGTCGATATTACTCTGGATCGCTTGACCGCAGCGCTGAAGCACCAAGATGACACTACTGCAAAAAAACTTACCGCGTTCCTAAACATCGACAGGAAGTGGATTGCCCCAAACCAAGTCCAGAAAGTGATCAATGTCCAAGATCTGGCTGACACCGTCGGCAGGGAAGGAGTGAATCGGCTTCGTGAATTGCTGCAGTAAGCTTGGGGCTCAGGGTGTGCGAGGTTCCGGCCTGCGTTGCCCTTGGCGATGCCACGCGTACTGGTATGTTACCCTAACCCCTCAATGAAACCCCAGCAACCGTCCCCCTTGGTACACCACCAGCGCCGCCACGTAGGCCAGCGTCGTCATGTAGGCAATTTGGAACAGCGGCCATTTCCACCCGCCGGTCTCGCGTTTCACCACGCCCACGGTGCTCAAGCACTGCATCGCCAGCACGTAAAACACCATCAGCCCCACGCACACCAGCGGAGTATAGCGCGGCGTGCCGTCCGGCCGCACCTCCTCCTTCATCTTGTCCTCGATGCGATTGGTGTTCTCGTCCTCGTCGTCCGACTCGTCGATGTTGTACACCTGCCCCATCGTGCCCACGAACATCTCGCGCGCCGCGAAGGAGCCGATAAGCCCGATCCCGATCTTCCAATCGTACCCCAGCGGCGCAATCACGGGCTCCAGCGCATGCCCGGCGCGGCCGCCGATGCTGTACGACAGCTTCTCACTGCTCGACGCCTTTTCGTCCGGATGCTGCGGATAATACAGCAGCGCCCACAGGATCACGCTCAGCGCCAGGATCACCGTCCCGGCCCGGCGCAGAAAGATCAGCGCCCGGTCCCACATGCGCTGCAGGATGCCGCGTAGCACGGGGGCGCGATAGGGCGGCAGCTCCAGCAAGAGCATCGGCGTCTCACTGCGCAGCAGGGTCTTTTTGAAGACCCACGCCATCACAAAGGCCGCGACAAACCCGAGCATGTACATGCTCAGCATCGTCCCCGCCTTCTGCCAGGCATTCGCTGCCGGCAGCATCAGCGCGATCATCACGCTATACACCGGCAGCCGCGCGGAGCAGCTCATCAGCGGCGACACCAGGATCGTCACCAGCCGGTCCTTCCGGTTCTCAATCGTCCGCGTGGCCATGATGCCGGGAATCGCGCACGCCAGTGAGCTCAGCATCGGCACAAACGATTTCCCGTGCAGGCCCACGCGCGACATCAAGCGGTCCATGATGAAGGCCGCCCGCGCCATGTAGCCGCTGTCCTCCAGCAGCCCGAGGAAGAAAAACAAAATCAAAATCTGCGGCAGAAATTTCACCACGTTCCCCACGCCCGCGATGATGCCGTCTTTCAACAGCGACCGCAGATCGCCCGCTCCCATGTGCTTCTCCACAAAATTCGCCAGCCAGTCCGTGCCGCTCTGGATCCAGTCCATCGGCCACTGCGCCACGAAATAGATGCACACAAACATCAGCCCCATCAGTCCGATGAAACACAGCCAGCCCCACAGCTTGTGCGTCAGCACCGCATCCACGCGGTCGCTCAGCGTCAGCCCGTCCGCGCCCTCACCCCGGCGGTGAATCGCTTCCTCGCACACGTCCGCCACCCAGTCATAGCGCGCGTCCACCGGCGCCGCGATGGCGTCGATCCCATGGGCGCGCAGCCGCGCCTGCGCCTCCGTCACCTCCGTGCGCCGGGCCGCATCGCCCTGCTCGGCCAGCGCCTTTTCATCCATGGAGAGCAGCAGCATTGCCTCCTGCCGGGCCGTGTCCGGCGGGCAGGGCAGCTTCTTGCTCAGCGCCACTAGCTCCGTCTCGTAGACAATCGGCAGCTGCGGTCGGTGCTCCGGCACATGCAGCGGTGTCCGCGACAGCGCCTGCTTCAGCTCGATCATCCCCGTCCCCTTGCTCGCCACCATGGGGATCACCGGCACGCCGAGGCGCTCCTTCAGCGCCATCAAATCGATTACCAGACCGCGCTCCTCCGCCACGTCCACCATGTTCAGCGCCACCACCATCGGCAGCCCCAATTCCAGCATCTGTGCCGCGAGATATAAGTGCCGGTCGAGATTCGACGCATCCACCACCGCCACGATCACGTCCGGGCGTTCCGTCCCTGCAATCCGCCCCAGCAACAGATCGCGCGCCACCGCCTCGTCGGGCGACCGCACCTGCAGCGAGTAGCTCCCCGGCAAATCGATCAGCTCCATCGCCTCGCCGTGGCTGCCAAAAAACCGCCCCGTCTTTTTCTCCACGGTCACGCCGGGATAATTCCCCACCTTCTGCCGCAACCCCGTCAGGGCGTTGAAAATCGTGCTTTTGCCGGTGTTCGGGTTGCCCGCGATGGCCACGCGGCGAAAGAGTGGTTCTGCCATGGACGTCAGGCCTCTAGAGCTTTTGGACGCGAATGCCGGCGGCCTCGGCTTTGCGCAGGGATAAATGGCCACCGCGCACTTTGATATCCATCGGGTCCCCCAGCGGCGCAAACCGCACCACCTCCACCGTAATTCCGGCGGTCAGTCCCAACTCCATGATGCGCCCCCGCGCCGACCCCGGCAGCTCAATGGCCACGACCTTCCCCTTGTCCCCGGGCCGGAGGTCGCTCAGTGGTTGGCTTTCAGTCGTCTCCTCGCCCATAAAATCAATTTCCGCAACCCGCTAGGCCGCAGCCAGTTGCTCCACTTCCACATGCTCGCACAGCTCCCGCCCCAGGGCGAGCCGCGTGCCGAGCAGGATGCAAATGATCGCCGCCCCATCCACAATCTTCTTCACCACCGTCCGGTCATGAAACCCCAGCTCCCGCAGCCGCACGCAATGCGGGCAGTCCGGGCAAATATGCCGCACCCGCAACTTCTGGCCGCACTTGGCCGTCGCAAGAGTCAGTGTGGGATGAGGCATGTGTTCCATGATGACTATGGCGATTGAGATTCGTTCGCAACAGGAAAATTAGGGGATTTCCGCCGATCAGAAGCTTTTTTCGTCACCGCCCGCGTTGCCCCGCACGGCGCCATGTAGCTGCGACCGGATTCGAACGGAGTGAGAAAGCTTGCCGCAGGCAACCCGGAGGGTGCGATCAGGAGCGAGCCTGCGAGCGGAATCTCCCCTCAGACGCCACCACGAACCTACGCGCCGCGGCCGGGACCGCCGACGTCCTCATTCGGCTTCTGATGGCGCGAAGCGCGAAACCAAATGGATTGCTATCTCCGCGTCGAATAACCCCAGGCAAATCCGTGGTTTAGCAGGCTGCTGAAAAATGATTTTGTGAGATTTCGCGGGAATGATCCGCCAGCGGGGTGAGGGCGAAAAACGCGCTGGCGGGCAGTTTAGAGCGTCGATTTTGGATAAAACCTCACCGCTCTCGATACTTTTGAAAAACAGGCCTTTTTTCAGCGACCTGTTAGAGCGAATGCCAAAAGTCGCTTCCGGCCCGAAGGGCCGACGGCCACTAGCCGGGGGCTTTAGCCCCCGGAGCGAGAGAGCGTGGAATGCGCCGCGAAGTCGGCGCCGGAAACCGAATCGAAAATTACTTTTGGCAACCGCTCTAAAAAAGAACCACCGATGACGCGGATGGCACGGACTAGTGGGTTCCGAGGTCTCTGGATGGGCGAAGACTGAAATGGCGTTCCATCGTTTTTGGCGCTTCGCGCTCGAAGAAGCCGACGGAGGACGTCGGCCCTCCCGGCCGCGGCGCTCCCATTCGGCCCCCTCCCGCCGTCCCCGTGAACCCCGACGTGCAAGTCGACAAAGTCGACGTCACCGGCAGCTGGGCCGCCAGCAGCCTCGCCGTCGGCGCCGACCGCGGCAGCGACCGCTTCGTCGGCACCGCCGACGACGCCCCCATCACCGGCGGCAGCGCCGCCATCGTCTCCCGCATCGCCTCCCTCACCATCAAAAGCGCCGCCTACGGCAGCCCCGGCACATCCGAGGACTTCTACGGCATCGCCGCCGAGGAAATCGCGAGCGTGAAAATCGCCCTGACCCCGCTCGTCCTCACCGCCGGCGCCAGCAACGATACCGCCTCGTTCTTCTTTGGCCCCTCCTTCGACTTCGCCCTCCATGAAGTCGGCTCCGCCACCTAGGCCATCCGCCAGCCGCCCGCTATCGTGCCCAGCCTGCATTTCCGGGAGATAGTCCCGGCTGGCACGGCTACCGCTTCAGCAGGATTGGGAAAGGCGGATCGTACTTATTGCACCGCAGCCGGAAGGCTTCCCCTTTCTTCACCTGCTTGAGGAAAATGGTCTGGCTCCGGTTATCGTTCTTCACCAGCAGTCCGCCAAGGTCCGCCTCGGCCACGACTTGCCAGCCTTCCGCCTTAAATTTCTCCTCGTTCCACGCTTCTTCATCCCATTTGCCGGAGCCGTTTCCTTGATTGTCGTAATTGCACGCGAGCATCAGGTAGCCGTCGCCCAGGACCGTGACATCCGCCACGCCATTGGTACTTCTTGATGGCTCATAGATCACCGCGCCGGTCTTTAATTGCGGGGGCACCTTTACCCAGCCGACCTTATCCGACTTCTCGACCTTCTTCTTTTCCTCCGCGAGCCGCGCAGGCTGCATGTTAATGACTTTGATCTGTGCCGGTGCACGCTTGACGGCCTCCCAATCGATGGCCCTCGAGGGGGTGCCAAGTACCGTGATGGCAGCAAGCGCGTAGAATGCGGTGTTCATGGGAAGGGAGTGGTTGGGAGTGTCCGCTCCGTTTAACTCTTGCCGGAGCACCCGTCAACGCGCAAGGGACCGCGAAGGCCTGCTGGCCGGGGCGTCACATCGTCAGCGGCCTTCCATCCTCCACCAATTTTCCTCCTTTCAAGCTTCCAATCCCAATCCCCAAATGCCATCCTCCCCGCTTCGTTCGGAAGATGACGAGAGCAGATTCCAGAGCCGACAAAGCCCCCCCTCTTCCAGTGCTCATTCCTGCCTCGAAATTTACCCATCAAAAGGCAGCAAAAGGCGGCCTCTACCTCTGAAAACCCAAATGAAATCGCCCCGGCTTCCCATCCTCCTCGCACTCGCTCTGGCCCCCCTGCCATTCCTGCTCGGAAAAGACATCCCCAAAGAACCCGATGAGTTGGAACGGATCCGCCAGACTTACCTTCAACGGCGGACGGATGCGCTCAAACCGGTGAACACCTGGTACCAAGCCCAACTGGACGCGCTCCAAAAGAAGTTCACCCAAACCGGCAATTTGGACGCCGCCCTGGCCATCCGCCACGAGATGGACTGGCTGCGCGACAGCGAGGCGGACGCCCCGGGAGATCTGCACAAGGCGGTGTTGGGGAGCAAATGGTCGTGGGCCGACAAACCCAACGACAAAGGGGTGCAAATGACTTTCCGGGAAGATGGCACCGTCAGCCATATTGGCATGCACGGCACGTGGGAAACTACGGGGCCGCGGGACGTGACCATCACCGTTTCCGATGGCGCCAAGGTGGTTCTCCGTTTCGACGTGTTTATGAAAAGCTACTATCAGGTCGGCGGAAAGATCCACGGCCGGATCTGGCCGTAGCCCGGCAGGATCGCGTCGCTCGACCACGTCATCCAAATTTCCCCGCATCTGTCGCTCGACACACCCCCACCCGCCTCTCTATTTACTCCCTATGAAAGCCATCCTGCTGTGTCTGCTGACCGCCACGCTCCTCACGGGGTGTGAGTCGGATCTGCCGCCTAACCCCAACCAACCCGCGGTGAAGCTCGGCAACAACCAATTCCGTGAGGACGGCAACGAACGCCCGGCAAATCTCGCCACGGATCGCGAAAAGAACGTCTGGTAGTCCCGTCATGTCCGAGCACTCGCGCATCGTCATCCTCGATTTCGGCAGCCAATACACCCAGGTCATCGCGCGCCGCGTGCGCGAGTGCCAGGTCTATTCGCAGATTTTACCCTACAACACGCCGGCGAAGGAAATCGCCAAGCTGAAGCCGAAAGGCATTATCCTCAGCGGCGGCCCGTGCTCGGTCTACGCAAAGGAAGCACCGCATCCGGATAAAGGCATCTTCAAGCTCGGCCTCCCGATGCTCGGCATATGCTATGGCGTGCAGCTGATGGCCCACCTGCTGGGCGGCAACGTGGAGCACAGCGCGCAGCGCGAGTACGGCCACGGCCAGCTCAAGGTCACTCGCAAGTCCCCGATTTTCGACGGCATCGGCGAAGCGATGGACGTGTGGAATTCGCACGGCGACAAACTGACCAAGCTCCCTGCGGGCTTCCGCGCCGTCGCCAAAACGGCTAACGCTCCCTATGCCGCCATCGAGGACGCGAAGCGGAAAATGTACGGCCTCCAATTCCACCCCGAGGTGGCCCACACGCCGCGCGGCAAGGAGCTGCTCGACAACTTCATCTACCAGGTCTGCCAGGCCGCGCCGGACTGGACCATGGGCTCCTTCATCGAGGAGATGTGCACCAATATCCGCGAACAGGTGGGCAATGATCACGTGCTTCTTGGCCTCAGCGGCGGGGTTGATAGTTCCGTCGCCGCAGCGCTGCTGCACAAGGCGATCGGCGACCAACTCACCTGCGTCTTCGTGAACAACGGCCTCCTCCGTGCCGGCGAAGCGGAAGCGGTGCAGCGCATCTTTGGCGAGCACTTCCACATCAAGTTGAAGTACGTCGACGCCAGCTCCCGCTTTTTGAAAAAGCTCAAGGGCGTCACCGACCCCGAGCGCAAGCGGAAGATCATCGGCAACGAGTTTGTCTACGTTTTCCAGGACGCGACCAAGTCGCTCGCTCGCGGCAAGAATTCGAAATTCAAGTGGCTCGCGCAGGGCACGCTTTACCCCGACGTGATCGAGAGCGTGGCCATCGGCGGCAATCCCGCCCACATGATCAAGAGCCACCACAACGTGGGCGGCCTGCCGAAGAGCATGAAGTTCAAGCTCCTCGAGCCGCTGCGCGAACTCTTCAAGGACGAGGTCCGCGAGGTCGGCGCTCAGCTCGGGTTGCCCAAGGAGATCGTCCACCGCCAGCCCTTCCCCGGCCCCGGCCTTGCGGTGCGCATCCTCGGCGACATCACCAAGGAACGCCTCCGCGTTCTCCGCGAAGCCGACACCATCGTCGTTAGCGAAATGAAGGCCAGCGATTGGTATTACAAAGTGTGGCAGTCCTTCGCCGTGCTCCTCCCCGTGAAGAGCGTCGGCGTGATGGGCGACGAACGCACCTACGACAACTGCTGCGCCCTCCGCGTCGTCGGCAGCCAGGACGGCATGACCGCCGATTGGGTCCGCCTCCCCTACGACCTCCTCGCCCGCATCTCCTCCCGCATCGTCAACGAAGTCAAAGGCATCAACCGCTGCGTCCTCGACATCACGAGCAAACCGCCGGGGACGATCGAGTGGGAGTAGGGACAGCAAACGTGACCAAGCCCCGGCAAAGGCGGCAGCCAGAGCCGATTATTTCACTTTGACTGTATAATCGGACACAACCGCCACCTGCTCACCCAGAGGGATTCGGAAGCGGTGTGCCATCTCACAGCCTCTTCACGCGCCAAACGTTGACCATCGGCGCCGACGCGATAGCCAAGCACGCACCATGAAAACCCTCCGCCTTCCCGCCTTCGCGGCCCTGCTCGCCCTCGCTTCGGTCCTGCCCCTTCACGCCGCCCCCAAAAACGAAAAACTCACGCCGGAAAAACTGGCCGACCTCAACTCCGCCGACCATGTCCCCAAGTATGCGGTCTGCGGCGTAACCATTGATGGAATATCGCTTCCGCAAACCATCACCGGGAATAGCCTCCCCAGCGCGAAGAATGGGAAGAAAGCGTTGGAAAAGAAGCAGCCCCTTTCCATTCATATAAAAACCGATGGAAACCCGGCCACGATCGAATTGATCCACGAGCTCCGCTACCCTACCGCCTTCGATTCCGCCAAAGCCGATCCCAAAAACACCGGCGCCGTCGTCACCCCAACCACACCCACGGAATTCGAAACCATCAACACTGGCTGGAGCATCAAGCTGACCGCCCGGCAACAGGGCAAGCTGCTCGCCGTGACCGGCGTGGCTGACTACACCGAGGCCGAGCTCCTCCCCGGTGGTTACGGCCAGGGCGCCCAGCCCATCTACTCCGCCGACGGAAAACTGATTACCCCCAACAAGCTCGTGCTGCCCAAGGTGCAGACCACCACCAGCCGCTTCTGCCTCCTCGCCGTCCCGGGCGAACCCTGCGAAGTCACGCTCTTCCGCGGCCAGAAAGCCGAGAAGCACACCGTGACGATCACGTCGCCGTAAACAAGGTGTGCCGGATTTTATACAGTCATCACGCCGAAATCGGCGTCCTCAATCAATCCCCAAATCCCGGATAAATTCCGCGTCGTCTCCGAACTCATCCAGCCCGGTCACGTCCATCGTCAGCGTCCGCACCACGCATCGCACCTCCGCCCGGGTCCAAGCCTCACCTGTCGGCTTCAGGTCGCGGATCGCATGCACGATCGCCCACCGCACCAGACCCTCCATCGTCTTCGGTGAAAACCAACCCGGTGCCGGCAGCCTCGGGATCCCGCATGCCGCCTGCACCGCGGCCCACCGGCCTCGCTCCGCGGGCGGGACCAAATCGCGGATTCGTGTTCTCCGCCGCACCCGCTCCCGTTTCACGCCCATGATCTCCACCAGCGCTCGACGCAGCCGGTGAAACACCCGTTGTGACAAGTTGGGCCCGCCAGCCCGCGCGCTCAACTTCATCGCAAAGAGCGTCGTTGCTTCCCGCGGCGTGGAGACAAATTGAGACTCCGCGGGCGTCATGGTCACCCCGAACGCATTCTCCCAGCTCATTACCAATTCAACGGAATCGAGCCCCATAAGATCATTCGTTGGACGCTCCAAATTTCTCCAACTCAAGCATAAATTCCCGCGTGGCCGTGGGCAAATCGCCGTGTGCCCCCTCTCGGGCAAGGGAGAAGGCTTCGTCGGTCCGGTAAACAAAGTGCAAGTCCTCCGGCATGTCCGAGTAAGACCCGGCCATCTCCAGAAACAACGCGTTCGCCACACGTTCCGCTTCGTGGGGATGGGCCAGTAGATACCGATACACCGCGGGCATCGCCTCGCGGCGCGCCACCCACACATCGGCCCCTACTCGCAGCCGCGTGAGCCACGTGAGAACCCCGGCGAAATCGTCGGCCGGAGTGGTCACTAATTCGAGCAACTCCAGCGGCGGATCTTCGAGTTGCGTCACGAGATCCGTGGCCCAGGTAATGACCTCCGCCCCCTTCACCACGCCCAGCCGGACCAGCACGTAGGTCCGCTGGGCTTCCTCCCGAATCATGTCCATGACCTTCATACTATTCCGGCCGATTCCCCATGCTAAATTTGGTTACTTTGAAATTTCCCGCCGCGTCCACCTCGGCATTCAGAAATGCATTCAGGTGTGGCAGCTCCGGCTCCGCGCCCTTGGGATCCGAAGTCAGATCCACCTGCAGCTTCACCGGAAACGTCAGATCATCTCCGCCGCCCACCGCGCCTACATTTACCGTAAACCCGTCCGGATACGCCGAGCCATACCCCTTCGCATGCGCCGTCTTGATCGTCGTATATTTCTTCGGCTCCGCCTTCCGCACGCGCGCCAGGATTTCCTGCTGTCCTGTCTTGAGCAAATCCACCTGCACCTTGGATGCGCCCTTCTCCAGCGTGAGCAGCACCAGCGCGCGCGGCGACCATTTCCCGTCCACCTGCCAGAGTACCGCCGAGTTGTCCTTCGCCCACACCGGCGGCAGCGCGCCACCGTGATTCATGTGATCAAACCCCGGCTCCGCATTGATGACTGCGATCACCTTTCCCGTCTTCGCCTCCACCAACTTATTGTGCGGATCTTTGATGTGATCCTCCTCCGCCATCTGCGGAACGAGGATGCCATAGTGATGATTCGGCGAGAGCGTGTCCTCGGGAATCGACATCCCCGCCGGCAGTTTCTGCGCCCACGCGCCACCACCCATTCCGAGCAAAATTACTGCCGCCATCATGCCCAACACACGTTTGAAATTTCGCGCATTCATATTTGCAGGTTGATGGGAAAACACTCCTCCTTCCCGAGGCTTTGCTCCCCGGCGCCTCGAAACAAGCAGCAAATCACAACGCTTCAGTTACGGGAACGAAAGCACTCATTACCGCCAATAATGCCTCATTAACTCATGCGTCCACGCGGGCTGCCAGATTTCTCCCTCCGGCAAAAATTCCCGCATCACCGGCTTCAGGTCCAGCACCGGCGTGCCGTCGATCGCGTCCAGTCCCCGCACCCACAGGCGCCGGCCCTCGTGCCGCAGCAGGCGCGCCGTCGAAACCCCGAGGCGGTTCGGCCGGTTCTTCCCGCGCTGGGCAAAGATGCCGACCTTGGGCCAGGCCGGATTCCCCCGCGGATGCCGCGCCCCGCGCTCCACTTTTTCCTCCGGCACCCGATCGAAAAAGTAAACCACCTCTACATGCGAAAACTCCCCGATTCCTTCCAGCGCCTCCACGTCAAACTCTGCCCCCAGCTCAATGACCGACTCCACAACGCCCCAGTCATCATCCCTCGTGTCCGTGCGCGGGCTGCGCACAAAACCAATCGGCGTCAGGCAAATCTCCATCGGCACAGTGAAACCTCCCGCTACCCCCGGTGCGATGCAAAACCGGTCCCCTACTGGGCCGCATTGGCCGCCGCCTGCGCCGCCGCTGCATTGGCAGCATCCGCCGCGGCTTGCGCGCCCGCGATGGCGGCCGCGTTGGCCATGTCATTCCCCATCTGCGCCGTCGCCTGCGCCTGATCCGAGGCCGCGCGATTCGACGCCTCGATGCCGGCGAGCGTCACCGGGTCAATCCCACCGCTACTCGGCGCTGAGGCATCCATGAAAAAGTGCCGTGGTCCATGCACCGGCGGCCGTGCAGACGTCGCTTGCTCATCATACGCACATCCCGCCATCCATAGAGTTCCCATGAGCGCCAAACGAGAGAAAGGAAAGATGAGGAAGATGAATCTTTTCATAGTCATTCGAGGAGTCGTTTGCTCCCGCTCGATCAACCCCTCCCGCCGGCAAAAGTTCGGTTCCGCCGCCTCATCCTTTCGGCCTATGCCGCCCGCCCGGCCTATTGAAATGCTTTCCCACCCAGCAATTTTTCCACCGCCTTGAGGTACGCGGTAAAGGTCTTGGTCTGCTCCGGACTCCCATTCGCTTTGCCGTCCGGCCCGGGATAACTGTTGCTCCCTGTCGCCTTGATCTCCGTGCCCTCATACGCGACCTCGAGCGTCCATTGCGTCCCGTCTGCCACGCCGTGGTTAAAATAGCTATCCTTCCACTGCCATACTTTCAGGTCGTCGAGCGCCTTTCGAAATTCCCGCCACTGCGCCTCCGTCGGTTTGACCGTTTCCGCTTTTGGATTCTGCTGCCCGCGCCCCGCCGCCGTATAGCTCAGCACGCCATCCTTGAATTCCACCCGATAGCTCGGCCCAAAGAATCCCCCAATGGCCGCGCGAAAACTCTTTGGCGCCGGCGCTGGCTCCGCCGCGCTCACGGTGGCCAGGCCCGTGAAAAAAATGAGCGCGAGAAAACACCTTTTGGTCAGCATCGTTTTCATGAATGGCGTAGAGCTTCCTTGTCCCTGCGGATTGCTTTCAGGGCAAATGGAAATCGGGCCCATACGACCTAAGTTGCAGAGCAACCAGGCCCTTGCTGTCCCCCGTCTCTCCGTCAGGCCGTCACCTTCCCCGGCAGAGTTGATCTACGCGCGCCAGCAGCGTCGGAATCCGGTGCTCCCCGTGCATCGTCCGCACTTGCTCCGCCGCCTCGTCCACCGCCAAGCCCACCGCGCTGACATAGAGCGGGCGCTGGCTGCTCCCGCGCAAGACTTCCCGCACTTCGTGCGCGCCGAGAAACTTCGTCTTCGCCACCCCGACCACCGCCACACGTCCCTCCAGCGCCGTATGCAAATGCGCCCCCAGGCCCGGCTTCCCCGGCCCGTCCAGCCACACATAGCCATCCACCACGATAGCCTGCATCTCCGGCAGCGTCTGCAGCATGGCCAGCAGGCATGGCAATTCCCGCCGGTAGAATTGACCGGACTCATACGATTTCACTTCCGAAACTGGCCGCACCCGTTCCGCACTCGCTCGTGCATCCCGCCAGTCTCCAAACACCACCGCTCCCACGCGCTCCGTCGTCTCGCGATAATCCACATCCAGACAGACTTTCATCGACCCGCCTCCCACGCCCTGCGTCCCAGCGCCCACAGCCGCGCTGTCCCCAGCGGAATTCCTTCGCCATTCTTTCGCACGTCGTTCCAGCGCTGCTCAAATCGAGCATTGTCCCCCGTATCCTCCGCCCAATCCGCCAAGTGTCCCGCGGAGTCGAAAACATAAGCCGCCACCCCGGAACGCAGCGCCAGCACGCTCGAATCCGTCCCCTTCCGCGCCACGTAAAAATAGCCCCGCCCGCCAACGCCGCTCCTCCACACCGACGAAACATCCGCCGACGGCGGATACACCAACAAATTCGCGCCCACCGGCGGGCGAACCCGCGCGGTATCCCTCGATACCGCCCGAAAATGCGCCCAGCCCAAGCCTGTGAAAATGCCGAGCGCCATCAGCGGCATGCGGACACGCCCGACCGCCTTCCTCAAAAGGCCAAGCCAGCGCGCCGTTTTCATCATCTCCACCTGACCAAATTCCCACCCAATCAGCAATCAGCTATTCGTCCTTCCCCTCTCACTCCCCACCTAGTTCCGCATTGCCATCCCCCACCCCAATCGGCCACACTCCGTCCATGCCCGACACTGCGTTGTCTGTCATCGTGCTCCCGTGGTTTTGCGTGCGCTCGCAGCCGGCACGGCAAAACGTCGCCGCCGCCCACCTCCGCAGTTTCGGCATCGAGGTTTTCAATCCCCATCTCCGCGTCCGCAAGGCTACCCGCGCCGGCGTCGTCTGGCGCGCCGAACCGCTGTTCCAAAACTACCTTTTCGCCCGCTTCGATTTCGCGGAACTCCACCGCCGCGTCCGCTACGCGTTCGGCGTAAATAACCTGCTCCATTTCGGCGGACGCTACGCCGAACTCTCCGACGCCGAACTCTCGCCCCTCCGCGCCGAGTGGGGCCCGGCCGAGACGCGCCCCGTTGACCCCACGCTGCGCCCCGGCGATCGCGTCCGCCTCAGCGGCGCTCTTTTCTGCGGCCTGGAGGCCGAGGTCCTCTGCCTGCTCCCCGCCCGGCAGCGCGTCCGCGTATTGCTCAATTTGCTCGGCACCCCCGCCCCCGCCGAAGTCGCCGCGGGCGACATCGTCCCCATCCTCTCCCACCCACTCGCCGCCGCCCCCGTTCCGGCGTAGGTCAAAAATTTCCGCCCTCGCATCCGGCGACGGGTCGCGAGGGCGCCAGCATCCATCACGGACAGACATGGAAGGTCTCGCTTTTCAAAAGCACCGCGAGCGACCGAGGGCGGTAGCTTGCCAAAAATTTCGCACTCATCCCCCAAAAGGCGGATCGCCAACGCCGCCCGAGCCCCGTAAATCCTCCCGCACCGCGCTCCACGCCCGGAGAATTTTTAGCTCTTAAATCCTCAATCTTCATTTCCGTGACTGATCTTCGCGACACTCTTTTCGGCGACCTCTCTCTCGACCAATGGCCGTCCCAGCCCGCCGAGGGCTACCCGTGGACCAATTTCGCCGCCGCCCGTACCGCGCTGCTCAACGGCGACACAGCCACCGCCATCGCCACGTGGAAGGCCATTGCCGCCGATGCCTCGCTGGAACCACGCCACACGCTGCAGGCCTGGCACTTTCTCCGCCAACAGGGCCAGCAGCCTGACGAAGCGGAGGCCAAGCTCGTCCTCGGAGTGGTTCTCGAAGTCGCCCTGCCCGAGGGCCTCGACCTTCTCGCCGCCTATCCGGATCACTCCGCGCGTTATTACAACTACTCCGGCGCCGGCGTGGTCTGGGAACACCCCGATGATTCGCTCAACGATCCCATCGACGACCTGCTCCTAGCCTCGTCCGACATCGTCTACCGCATCGGCCCGCATGACGGCACCCGCCCGGGCATTCCGCCGGAAGGACACGCTCGCTTGAATTTTCTCACGCCCAGCGGCCTCCATTTCGGCCAGGCCCCGATGGATGCTCTGTCCGCAGACCCGATGGGTGGCCCCATTCTCCAGCGCGGCGCCGCGCTTATGCAGGCGCTCATCAATAAATCCGGCAAGTAAGCGCCGGCGGCAACCCAGCGGCCGGCCGCGTTGGCGGTGCGTTTCCATCGGGAAAGTGACGCTCGCTCTCTTTGGTCGCTCATACCATTTTTTGACAACTTTCCCGTCGCGCCCGACGGAGGGCCGGCGATGCTTGTTCAACATCCATTGAACATCCGGGCGAGCGCCTGTGTCTCAACGCAGTGTCCGCCCATCGCAACCCGGAAACACCGCCACCGCCATGCCACTCGCTCGTCGGCTTCTTTTCCCGGCTCTCGCCGCACTCTGCGCCGCCCTCGCCTTGGTCGCGCTTTGCTACTTCCAGCTCACGCCGCCCCCCGTGGCATCCTATTCGGGCCCCGGTCTCACTGCGACACCCGCCCCCTCGGCATTGTCAACGAAGCTGGTCCACCCCGCGAATGATACCCCCACCAGCGCTCCGACCGATATCGTGATTATCGAGCCCGAGACCGCCTCGCCCGATAACCTCGAAGCCGAGCGCGAGACCGTCCGCCGGCGCATGGCGGAGCTCTCCACACGGACCAGCCAGCTCCGGCAGCAATTTCATATCGAGGACAGCGACCCGGAATCCGCCACCTCGCAAGCGTCGATTCCCACTCCCCAGACCTTCACGGCGAATATCGTCAGCGACCTCGACGACAATAAGAGCATTCAGGTGGCCTTCTCGAAGGTGCTCGTTTCCTCCAAAGGGGCACCCGGCAATACCGGCAGCACCACCATTCAAGGAGGCACTTTTAATTTTACCGCCATGTCTGGCGAACTCACCTCCGCCGACAACACCCTCGTCCTCACCAGTCCCCTGAACGACAACGGCACGGCCAACACCGCGTCCTCTTCCCTCGTGATCACGAGCAACGGATCCGGGAGCCTGGATAAACTTTCCGGCCTGAAAGTTTACGCCCTTAAAACCGACCAAGAAAAGACGGGGAACCGTCCCTTCCAGCTCCTGTCCTACTACCACACCGATACCCCGGCCGATCCCGCGCGCGGCCTGCGGGATTATCAAACCGCCAAGTCCGACTATCTCGCTGCCAAGGAGCAACTCGGCGTGCTCGAACACCGCCTGCAAATCTCGCATCTCAATCCCCTGCCACCGGAACGCGTGAAAGACTGGCGCCGCCAGCCCTCGCTCGAGGCGTCTCCCGCCAAACCCTGACGTGCCCATGAAACTCCACCGCTTCCCACTCACGCCGGCACTACTCGGCGCTGGCTTTCTCACGGTCTCTCTGCTTGCCGTTTTCAGTCTCACGTCATTGCCTCCCGCCCCCCGGCCGGCCTCTCCGATGGAAGATCCCCATCCTCCGGCGCCCACCGCCATGACGCCGAGCGGCATCGCCAGCATCCGTGAGGCGCCCATCGGAGACGACATGAGCATCGAGCCCGAGACCACTTCGCCCGACGACCTCGAGTCCGAACGCGACACCGTCCGCGCACAGATGTCCACCCTTCTCGCGAAGGCCACCCAACTCCGCCGGGAATTCAGCATCGATGACAACGACCCGGACTTTCCCACCGTCGACGCCCTCCCCCCTGCCTACACCGATTCCAACGAACCCGTGTTGGTGCGCAATGACGGGACAATCGAATCCTTCGACCGCTTCGTTTCCTCATCCGGCACCACCGGCAATTCCGGGACCACCGCGGTCAATGGGGGCACCCTCAACTTTACCGGCGCTTCCCGGGAACTGATGGCTACCGGCAACACGCTTGTTCTCACCAATGGTCCAGCAAACAACATCTGGGGATCCCAAGTCCTCACAAACGGTATCTCCGGAAGCGTCACTACGCTTTCCGGTGTGAACACCGCGCAGGACCAATCCGTCGGCGACCGTGTCCAGCTCCTCACCGCTTACTTCAACACCGCCGCCCCCGATCCCGTACGCGGCCTGCAGGACTACCAGTCCGCCAAATCCGACTACCTCGCCGCCCGGGAACAGCTCGCCGCGCTCGAACACCGCCTGCAAGTCTCGCATCTCAATCCCCTCCCGCCGGAGCGCGTGAAGGATTGGCGCCGTCTGCCCGCGCTTGAGGCGCCTTCGACGATGCACTGATGCACTATGGGATTCACGCACCACCATCTCGTTTTAGGTCTCGCCGGCTGTGCTCTCGCCGTCATCGGCACGGTTTCGTTTGCCGTGCTACAGGATGCTCCGAACGCTGCGAAATCGGATACGCCCGGCTCCACGACCGCTGCGCTCGTTTCGTCTGGTGACGCCTCTTCTTCTGGCGTCGTGAAACGCGTCCTCCCGGACCTGGCCTGCGCCTCCGAGCCTATCCATCAGGAAGTCGAAGCACTCCGCCTTCCCTTCGAGCGTCGGGCCGCCGCGCTCGAGCGCAAACGTACCGCACTGCACATCGACGATCCAGATCCCGCCGACGCCGATGCCGCCATCTCCCTGCGCGCCGGGCCGGCGGACATCGCCGCTCTCGAGCGCCGTCTCCCCGAACTCGAAGCCCGAGTCGCCGAGCGCTCTGCGCACTGGCAGCAGGTCATCGAGCGCTCCGTGGAGGAATTTCAGCGCACCGCGCCGCGAGACCCGTCCTCCTGCGGTATGGGCATCTACTACGGCCTGCTCCAAGCCAATCTCGATGAAATCGCCCGCCTGAGCACCGCGCACGTGGAGGAGGCCAGGCGCATGATGGACGCCCAAGACAACGTGAGGTCCTTCCAAAAAGCGCTCGTCGAATCAGCCGTGTATGCGGAACAGCGGGAACTCAATACCACGCGCACGATCATTGCGGAACTGAGTGATCCGCAACAGGGCCTCGATGCGTACCGCCAAGTCAAAGCCGACTACCTTGCGGCGAAGCAGAAATTCGATGACGCCCAGCAGCGGTACATCGTCGCGCGCAACATTCCTCTCCCGCCACAGCGCACCAAGGATTGGCGCCTGCCAAAACCCACCACGCCTTAGTCACGGGCGCCTTCCGTCATGCCCCTTACCCGCCGCCAGATTTTCGCCGCCATCATGTTGGCCGGCTTGGCGCTGGCCGCGTCGCTTTCCTACCTGGAGTGGCCCAGCCACCTTCCGCCCACCTCCTCCAGCGCTTTGGATTCGCAGGGCTCCGCAACCGCGGGAAGTCCTACTGCAGCCACGTCCACCTCCGCCTCCACCCTCGACCTCGCCTGCCAATCCGAGCCGTTGAAAGAAAAGCTCAGCTCGCTCCGCAGTCGCGCCGCCGACCTGGCCAGGCGCGCCCACAGTTTTGCCGAGCGTGTCCAACTCCGGGACGCCGACTTCGAAGACGCCTCCGCCGAGGTCATCGTGCCGGCCGATGCCCAGGCCATCGCCAAAATGCAGGCCGATCTCGCCCGGCACAACGCCGCCCTCGATCGCTGGATCGCCGAAGCCGGCCCCGTCCTCGACCACGACTTTGATACCTTCATGAAGGATTTGGAAAAGCGAAGCCCGGCCTTGATGACCACCACCATCCCCGTCGAATACGAGGGCGCCAAAAAGGAGGAAGAAAAGCTTCGTGCCGCCGGAGTTCCAGCCACGGACCCGCGCCGAAAGTCCGCCCAGGCCAGCATGCAGCTCTATCGCGACCAACTTCTCCGCTACGGCTCAGGCCTCACCGACATCAATGCCGACGAGACTCGCTACGTGCTGGATCACCAGCGAAATCCCGGAGCCACCATCGCCGAGTACCAGGCCTACAAAACGCAGTATCTCACCACCAAAGCGGAAGCCGCCGAAACCCAGCGGCTCTACGAGGCCGCCCGCCTCATCCCGCTCCCCGCTTCGCGCACCAAGGATTGGCGCCTCGCACCCACCACCAGCGCGCCATCTCCACACTAACCCGCCTCTGCCATGCCCCGGAACCGCCAGCCTCTGCTCCTTGCGCTCGCTGCCGTGGTCCTCTGCGCCGCCGCTGTGTGGTTCTTTCTTTCCGGTCCCGCACCTCGATCTTCCTCCGAGTCCACGCCCACGTCTGCCGCAAGCCCGCCTGTCGGCGATTCTCCGGCTGCCACGCCCGATGCGTCCACAGCGAACTCCACCTTCGCCCCGGCTTCGGCCACCTCCGGCCTCACCGCAACGCCCGGAGAACCCGCACACTCCGTCATCGATCTGCACCTTGAACGCGACCGCCTCCGGCAACTCAAAACCGCGCTCAAACAGCGCCTCGAAACCAAAAAATACGAGCGGCTCTTGGCCGACCTCGAAGTTTCTCAATTTTCCGCGGATGCCCAAGCCGCGCGAGCCCGGGCAGCGGACGATTCCCGCCTGACCCCGGTCGAAAAAGAACAAAAGCGCGCCGAGGCGGCAGTCGCCGAGGAAAAGGCGCTCCGGACCAGTCTGCTGGTGGAAGGCGACGCGCGGAAAGCCCAAACCGAGATGGAATCTGAATACCGGAAACTCGACGATCAACTTGCCAAAATCGATCGCGACCTCGAACGCACCACTCCTATCGCCCCCGACCACATCCGCGACTGGCGCCAGCCCCGCCCATCTTCACCCTCTCCGGGCACACCTTGAATCCAGGTAGCCAACATTCCTTCGACAACCATTCGTCATTCGTCATTCGTCATTCGTCATTCGTCATTCCCCACATCTCCTCACCACCCTCCGCCTCCTCCTCGGCCCGGTCGCGATCTGGTGCGCCTTCGCCCCCGCTCCCCGCGGATGGTTCGCGGCCATCGTCGTCGCCGGTATTCTCTCCGATATTTTTGATGGCATCCTCGCCCGCCGCCTTGGCGTCGCCACGCCCGCGCTCCGCCGGTACGATAGCGCCACCGATGTCATCTTCTGGCTTTGCATCCTTTTCGCCGCCTGGCGTGTGGCTCCCCTGCCCATCCGGGCCGGCGCCCCATGGCTAGTCGCGCTCGTCCTCGAGGAAATCGCCTGCATTGCCATGAGCCTCCTCCGCTTCCGCCGCCTCCCCGCCACGCACAGCTACCTCGCCAAAGCCTATGGCGCGGCCCTCGCCCTCTCCTTCCTCAGCATCCTTCTGTTCGACGGCCCCTCCTGGGTTCTCCGCGCCCTCGGTCTGCTTGGCACCGTAGCCAATCTCGAAATTCTCGCTATTCTCTTCCTCTCCCCAACCGCGCCCATCGATGTCCTTTCGCTGAAGCACGCGCGACGTCGGGGGCCCTCCCGTTCCACCTCTCCATGAAAGAAATCTCTCGCACCGCATTTCCTCGAAGAATCACGGCCAACGGCGATTAATCCCATGTCCATACTCCCCAAAAATCACCCTCCTCGAATCAATTCTTAAGTCCTAAATCTTAAATCCCACCCTTCCCCATGCGCCTCCTTGCCGCTCTCTTCGTATGGTTCGCGTCCTCCCTCTGCGCCGCCGATAAGCCCATCAAAGTTTTCATCCTCGCGGGCCAGTCCAACATGGAAGGCCACGCGAATACCTCGCTACTTGAGTATCAGGCGACCCACGAGCCCAACGCCGCGCTCTTTGCTCACTTCCGCCAAAACAATGAGTGGCTGAAGCGCGATGACGTCTTCATCAAGTTCATCGACCGCCACGGCCCGCTCACCATCGGCTACGGCGCTCCGCAGTGCACCGGCCCGGAACTGCAATTCGGCTGGACCATTGGCGACCACTACGACGAGCCCGTCCTCCTCATCAAACCCGCTTGGGGCGGCCGCAGCCTCTATCGCGACTTTCGCTCGCCCAGCGCCGGCCTTCCGCCCGATAGCGCCCTGCAAAAGCTGCTCGAGAATGCGCAGAAGAAAAAGCCCGAGACCACGCTCGACGACATCAAGAAGACCTTCGGCGCCACTTACCGCGACATGCTCGGCGAAGTGCACACCGGCCTCGGCGATTTGAAAACCTACGTCCCCGGCTACCACGATCAGGGCTATGAACTCGCCGGCTTCATTTGGTTCCAAGGCTGGAACGACATGATCGATCCCAAGGCCACCGCCGAGTACGCCGTGAACCTCGCCCACTTCATCCGCGACGTGCGCAAGGATCTGAACGCACCCAAGCTCCCCTTCGTCGTTGTGCAAATGGGGGTCGACGGCCCGAATCCCAACGACCACACGAAAGCCTTCAAAGCTGCGCAAGCCGAGGCGGCCGCGCTCCCCGAGTTCCAGGACAACGTCGCCCTCGTGAAAGCCGACGTCCTCTGGGACATGGAAGCCGACGCCGTCTTCCGCAGCGGCTGGAAGGAGCACAAGGAGGAGTGGGACAAAGTCGGCAGCAATTTCCCCTACCACTACCTCGGCTCGATCAAATGCCTCTCCGCCATCGGCCAGGCCAGCGCCCAGGCCGTGCTGGAATTACGACACGAAGAGGCGCCCAAGAAGATCATTAATTTTTTCCCGGCGAAGTAGCACAGACGATGCAGCAAAAATTTTCGCGCTCCTTTGCGGAAGATTCTCCCGCGTCCGCCCTCTCACCCGCATGCGCTCATTCTTCCGCATGCCCCTGGCCTTCGCCGCCTCCCTCGCCCTGGCTTCTGCCGCGCTATGATTCATGCTTTGCATTCTCTCCGCCCACAGCGTCACCGGAGCACAGCTTCACGTCGATCCCTCCGGCCATTATGAGGTCGTCATCACGGAGATGGCGCCCTCCCTCCAGCAGCAATTCGAGGATCATTTCCACATCGGCCTGCAGAAAACGGTGAGCCTCGTCGTGCTGCGCGATTACGCCACCCATCAAACTATTCGACAATGCGTGCGGACCATCTACGCGGCGTGCCCGCTCCTTCCCGGCGATGACGCCAAGTGGTCTGGTGAAAAGGTTCAAGTTTACTGCGACGATGGCGATTACGAATGGTCGCTGCCGTCACCCGCACTCGCCACTCATCCATGAAACTCCAACCGCCCATTCCCGTCTTCCGCATCTTCGACGACCGCCTCGCCAAATCTTTTTACCTCGACTGGCTCGGCTTCCAACTCGACTGGGAGCATCAGTTCGAGGGCAACGGCCCGCGCTATCTCCAAGTCTCGCGCGACGCCGTGATCCTCCATCTCTCCGAGCACTACGGCGACTGCACGCCCGGCGCGAAAGCGATCATCAACCTCGACGACGTGGAGGCCTACCACCGCGAGCTCCACTCCCGCCCAAATCCCAACATGCGCCCCGGCATCGAACTCGAGCCCTGGGGCTCGAAGGTGATGGAAGTTATCGACCCTTTCGGCAACCGGATCTGCTTCAGCCAATCACTCCAAAAGGGCGATTGAGCCGGGCCAGCGCCTGACTAACCGGCGCCGGAAAAGTGACACCCCACTAATGCTCCCCCGCCCCGGTGTCTTCCCCGCACCCCCATGCGTACTACTCTGCTCCTGCTCCTCGCCCTCTTCCTGGCGTCCCTTGCATGGCCTCACGCCCTGAGATTTTTCGCGGTGTTGTGTCACCTGAGCGGTAAAATTGGCCGCAGCCATTTAGATCCGGCGGAGCGTCCTGTAGCTGCGACCGGGAGGTCGCAGAGCGAGCTGGCGAGCGGAACGGCCTTCACGGAAGATGATCACGTCACTATCCATTTGAGTTCATGTCCATCCGCTCCGTCGCCGATCTTCTTGCCGAAACCGCCCGCGGCCTTCGCCCCAAGTATGTCTTCTTTTGGGGCCACACGCCCGCGCCGGATGGCTCCGTCACCAAATCCTGCTTCAGCCAATGGTGGCCCGCGCCTTTCACGATCGAGGGCGACACCTACGCCACCGCCGAACATTTCATGATGGCCGCCAAAGCACGCCTCTTCGGCGACGCCGACGCCGCCCAGCGCGTGCTCGCCGCGAAGCACCCCAAGCAGGCCAAGGCCATCGGCCGCGAGGTGCACGGTTTCGATGAAGCGATATGGCTCCGCGAGCGCTTCGCCCTCGTCGTCGCCGGCAACGAAGCCAAATTCCGCCAGCACCCCGCGCTCGCCGAATTTCTCCTCGGCACCGGCGAACGCGTCCTCGTGGAAGCCAGCCCCGTCGACCGCATCTGGGGCATCGGCCTCGCCGCTGATGATCCCGACGCCGAACGCCCGCAAAACTGGCGCGGCCTCAATCTCCTCGGCTTCGCCCTCATGGAAGTCCGCGCCCGCCTGCGCGGCGCTTAGCGAAAGCGGCTGCCCAATGTGGCTCCCTACTCCGCTCGGGAGTTTGAAGGCAAAGCGCAAAGCGCCCATCCTCCATCGCGCCCATGCCGCTCTCATCGCCCACTCTCAATCTCCTCGTCCTCCGCACTCCCCGTCTGACCTCTGCCCAAATAGCCTAAATCCCTCCCCGCCCTCACAGGTCCTTTTTTCGCCCTTTCGCGCCCGGCTCGACGCCCTTTTCTAGCGGCGTGAATGTATAAGTCAGCCGCAGGCCCGGCGTCCGTTCATCCACATCGCACGCAATCTTCCACGAGCCCTTGTGCGCCTCAAAACTCCAGTAGGCCGCACTATGAAACACGCGCCGCTCGCTGTCCTCCTTCTCCGCTTTGCCATACTTACTCGCCAGCGATGCCTTCAACGTCTCGTACTTCTTAGTCATGCCCGCCTTCTCCTTGTCCAAAATCCAAACCTCGCCCTTTCGGAAATGCCCAGCCTCAAAGCTCAGTTTCCACCGGGACGCCTCGAAGCCGGCAAAAACTCCGCCCTCAAACTCCGCCGCGGATTGATCTGGCGCCACTGTCGTCAGCTTCAAGCCCGGCCGTGCCAGCAGTTTGGTTTTGGCTTCAGTGAGGCTCGCCTCCCATCGTACCTCCGCAAAATCTTCCGGCGGTCGCTCCGCACTCTTAACCATCGGAGAGAAAGCAATCATCATCGCCAGGCAAAACCAGGAGGTCATTTCATGCCCCCCGCCACTACCGTATGGAGTAACCGAAACAAGCCGTTTCCCTCCGCCCGTCGCCTGCGAAGTCCTAAGTCTTCAATCCTAAATCCTGAATTCTCGCATGTCCGTTCTCACCCTGCCCTTCAACTCCTTCCTCGGCCTTGAGCCCGCCAGCGAACCCGGCCAACTCCTGCGTCTCCCCGCCGATCCCAAGTATCTCAATCACCTCGGCACCGTGCACGCCAGCGCCCTCCTGGCGCTCGCCGAGGCCAGCAGCGGCGAATTCCTCTTCCGCCATTTCGGCTCCGCGGAAGGCATCCTCCCCGTCGTCCGCCGCCTCGAATCCAAATTCCGCAAACCGGCGAATGGCGCTGTCACCTCCAATGCCAGCGCTCCGGCTGAAGCACTCACGCAAATCACCACCGACCTCGCCGCCAAAGGCCGAGCCCTCCTCCCCATCACCGTCGAGCTTCATGATGCTTCCGGCACCCACGTCCTCACCGCCACCGTTGAGTGGTTTCTCCAGCGCCTCACGCCGTAACTCATCGCGCAAGAATTGCCCCGCCCATGCGTATTGCCCTCCATGCTCTCAAAAAAGGAACGCGTCGCGATAGTGGTTTCCTTTCGCGTCGTCGCCTTGATCCTCGCCTTGGTCGTTGTTGCTGTGAATGCCATCTCCTGGGGACTGCTTAGAGAAGGCATCGACGACACTTTGATAGCTCGCTTCGAAAGCGATCCGCCCGAAGGATACCAATACTGATACGACCGCGAGTTTCGTGAAAAGCTTCCCGAAAACATTATCTTTTCGGCCGTCACCTGTTCCATCTCAGGCGTATTGCTATGGCTTGCCGTCTGCGTGGTGAAGATCACCCGCCTCCGCGAAAATCTGTCAACCCTATCGCCTCCCCTCAGCATCCTCCCGCGTCGTAGCACCTTCCCGTGGCCCAATAGGTCGCATCAGTCCCCATCGTTCCCATTGGCATCGCTCGCCCCCGTTACTCTCCCCGCCTTGACTCCCCATCCTAAATCCCCTGTCATCCTCGCAATGCCCACTCCAGGCTCCATCCGTCGCGAGCCGAGCCACCATGCCCCATGCCTCATGGTGCGCCTTCCCCATTTGATTTTTCTGTCGCTCGCGGTTCCACTCACCATGGCGCTCCCCGCGCACGCCGATGATCGCGACGAAGAGCTCGCGCAGATGAAAGCCGCGATGCAGCAGATGTCCCAAACCATCCAGTCGCTGCAGCACAAAGTCGACGCTCTCGAAAAACAAAAGGCTCCGCCCGCCCGCGTCGCCGCTCCCGCATCGGCGGCTGGCCCAGCCACCAAGCCCGTCTCCAGCAAACCGGCTGCGCCCGGTACCGCGCCCAACGCCGCCCCCACCCACCCCAGCGTGTCCGACGCGAAGTCCATCCTCGACACCACCCCGCCTATCCCACACGGCTACATCGCCATCCCCAATACCGACGTCATTTTCAAAATCGGCGGCAGCGCCCGGCTCGACGCCATCCAGGACTTCGGCCGCAACGGCAACCCGAATTGGTTCATCCCTGCCACCATTCCCGTCGGCCCGCAAAAGCGCTTCGACGACAACACCGACCACTTCGTTCTCCACGGCAAGGGCTCCCGCCTTTCCGTTGATGTGCTTCGCCCTGGCGACGACAACCATTTCCACATCTACTACGAAAACGATTTCTTCGGCGACTCGGCCAATAGCTCGCTCGTCTACCGCGTCCGCCATTTCTACGGCGAAGCGTGGGGCGTGCTCGCCGGCCACACGTTTTCCAATTTCATGGACATCGACGTCTATCCCGACCTCATCGATTACGAAGGCCCCAACGGACTCGTCTACGTCCGCCAGCCGCAGATCCGCTACACCTACCCGCTCGCCGATGGGCACACCAAAATCGCCGTGGCGATCGAAAATCCCAATCCGCTGATTGATACCGACGACTCCCGCCTCGGCACGAACTCCGAAGTCCATCACCGCTTCCCGGACCTCACCGCCCATCTCCGCTACGACGAGCCGAAATGGGGCCACTTCCAGCTCTCCGGCGTCTACCGCCAGCTCTCCTACGAAAACGAGCTGCGCCGTGATGAGACCAATGGCTGGGGTGTCTCCGCCTCCCTCGGCCTGAATCTTTCCCCGCGCGACTCCGTCCAGCTCCAGGCCACCTACGGCGAGGGGATCGCCCGCTACATTCAAGATCCTAGTGTGTATAATCTTGACGCTGGGCTCGATTCCGCCGGCTCCCTCCACGCCATCCCCGTCTTGGCGGTTTCCGCCGGTTACACGCACCATTGGTCCGACCGCTGGCGTTCCACCCTCACCTACAGCTACGCCCAGGTCGACCCCGAGTTCTCCAACGGCCCCGACTCCTACCGCCGCAGCCACTACGCCGCCGCCAACCTCATCTACCAATCCTCCTCCGCCGTCAGCTTCGGCCTCGAGTATCTCTACGGCCTCAACGAACTCCTCGACGGAAATTCCGCCCCCGCCCACCGCCTCGATTTCGTCATCAAGTACGACATCAATAAATGATGCGGACCACGTAGCTGCGACCGGAAGGTCGCAGGGCCAACGGACAAATATTCAGCGTTCCGTTTTCAGTATTCAGTGGGCGCGTTCGAACGTTAGCCGATCCGTTCGGAGTTCCGTCCGGCCTTGCCGGGCAGCCGGCGCGGACAGTCCTCAGACGTGGCAGCGAAAGTCAGCACAGGCACTGCAACTACCGCCTCGCCGACATTTCCTAACGGCGTGCCATCGCCAAACCCGAGCCCACTGAATACTGAATACTGACTCCATTCATCATCCGCATGTCACCGCTCCGCCGCTACCGCCTCGTCCTCACCTTCTTCATTCTTGCCCTCATCGCCAGCGGCGTCACCGCCTTTCCGCTCAATTGGGAACTCGGCCTCCTCACCCGCTGGCGCGGCGTCGAGCACCTCGCTCCCGCCGCTGCTTCCAACGGCCTCGACCAGTGGCTCCTCACCGTCCGCGACGGTCTCCGCGATATCGACGCCCGCTATCCGTGGTACCCGTACGGCACCGATTGGCTCGCCTTTGCCCACATCATCATCGCCTGCTTTTTCATCGGCCCGCTCATCGACCCCGTCCGCAACGTCTGGGTCCTCTACGCCGGCTTGATCGCCTGCTTCCTCGTGCTGCCACACGCCTTCCTCTGCGGCCCTGTCCGCGGCATCCCTTTCTACTGGCGCCTCATCGATTGCTCCTTCGGCATCCTCGGCTCCCTCCCCCTCCTCTATTGCCTCAAGCTCACCAAACAAATCGCCCGCACCGCACCGGCGACATAGCAATCAGCCTGCGCCCTCCTGCCTTCACGGCTTTGCCGAAGTCTTCTTCCGGCCATCCATTCCCATGGGTCCGATAGGTCCCATCCCGTGAATCGCCTCCGCCTCGCCTCACGGCAAATTCACCCACCCCTCCCTTGATCCGCGCCCAATCCTCGCCACGCTTTCCAAGTTCGCAGCATCGTCCACTGTTTTCTTGCACCGTGACTGTATAACGCCACCACCACTCCACCCGGCCATGCTTCCCACTCACCGTCACCGCCGCGCCCTCACGCAACTCGTCGATGGCGCCCTGCAAGCTCTCTGCGCCGCTCCGCTCTTCCTCATGCTCGTCAACGTGCTCGCCAATATCGCCACCGTCTCCGCGGAGGATGCCGTCGAGCACGGCCCCACGCTGCAGACCACGGTGAAATGGCAAATGTTCTCCCTCGTCTGCTGGATTCTCTCCTCGCGCCTCCCGCTTCCCAGTGCCCGCCACATCAAGGTCACCCTCGACGCCGCCACCGTCCTCCTCTGGCTCCTCGCTATCCCGCCCTTCGTCCAATTCCTCCAGACCGATCTCCCTCACTCCCGCCCCATCCTTCTCGAAAGCATCTCCACCACCGCCTGGCTCCTCGGCCTTACCCGCACCCTTTTGCGGTATCGGGCCCAACTCCCTTTGCACCACTCCCCTTCCTGCCCATGAAGCAGCTTCTCATCTTCCTGCTGGCTTTGGTGAGTGCGGCTCCGCTGAAGTTACGCGGACAGCAAATCCTCACCGATGCGCAACAGCGCACCCTCTGCAGGTGGGCCACGAAGAATGAAGCAAACGCGCAGGCTTTTTTCGACGCACTCCGCGCCGATCCACGCGTCCCGGCCTACAAGACGAACTCTGATGTGAAGGAGTTGTCCCGCGCGCATTGGATCCAATCTGCTTTTCTCCCCGGGCCAAAAGTACGTTCCCATCGAGTGTCCGAGGGAGTTCGCGTTTCCGAAGCGATTCAACTCACCCGAGAGATGCTTTTCTCCCTGCTCAATCCAGCGCTCCTGCCTCCCGGTTTTCAGCCGGACTTCGTCGCGCTGAAAGATGTGCCACAAGCCATCGCGCGCGATGACTTTCAGGGCGCGCCTCTCGATCACGTTCTCGCCACCTTCACCCTGCAGAATTTTAATGCCTCCGTTCACGTCACGAGCGACCGGGGATTTACCCTCATCCTGAATCCGCGGGAAGATGGCCCCCGCTCTGAGCACATCCGGGATTACGTCAACCAGACCATCCACCAGCTTTTCATTTCCCCCGCGACGCCACTGGTGGCGCGCCTCCGCAGTCTCTCGCTGGATCAGGACACCACCGGCACGCTCGAAAACGGAATCTTGAACGGATACTTCCCCCTGGCGGAGGAGGTCGCCCCCAACAAGTTTTCTCCGTGGCGGAACCAGGGAGCTGGCATCATCTCCGACGGCCGATTTCTGGTCATCTCGCTCACTTGTTGGACTCAGGGTGGCTATTTGATCGTCGGCCCCCGGCCCGGTCCGCTCGATTGGTTTTAGACTCCATCCACGCCCAACCGTCGCGTCCTACGCAGTCCCCGTAACGCGAAGCTCCTCTTTCGGGAACGCGCAATTCGTGCAATTTCTGCACTTCCATGACGCGCCTCATTCGCCTCTTTATCTGCACCCTCGCCTGCCTGTTCTTCTCCGGCTGCGAAGGGGAAAGCCTGCCCACGCGTTTCCTCGTTCCACCCAACTACGAAGGCGCGGTCCTCACCGTCTACGAGCAGCCCGGATTTCCCGAACTCCCCACGGAAGGCGGATTCCGCGTGCACCGCTTCCCCGCGGACGGAATCCTTTTCACCTCGAGCAAAAACGACTTTCGACCCTGCACCAAACCGGATGAGGCGCTGGAAGTGATGCCCGATGGCTCGCGGCACCCCCTGCCCGGCGGACGCCACGTCGCTTATCGAGCGACTGGAGGCTATACCGGCCCCGGTCTGAACGTAAACTATGAGTCCGCCTACATTGGGGACGACACCTATTTGCGCACACACGGAAGCGATGAAAGTGACAAGCAGTGCCAGGAGGCCATCCGCCGCATCGAAGACCGCCAGAAAACCAAGTAGCCCGAGCACGAAAATCCCGGAAGCCCCTCCGTCCCCGCAAAATCCGCCCCCTCTTCCCCACTCGCATTAATTGCAAAAACCCTCCTACCCTTCAGTATGTCCCCCACTGAATACCGAAAACTGAGCACAGAATACTTTCCGCAAACGCCAGCCACACCCGCGCACTCCTTTCAATGACCGACGCCGAAATCATCGCTAAACTCGACCAATACAAGTGGTACCACATCCTGCCCGTGCAGGGTTCCGTCTCCACTCCGGGCAATAAAGACTTCGCCAAGCACCACGCCCCCGTCCTCCGCCAGATGGACGCCATCGATTTCCGCGGCAAGCGAGTGCTCGACGTCGGCTGCCGCGATGGTCTCTTTTGCTTTGAGGCGGAAAAGCGCGGCGCCGCCGAAGTCCTCGGCATCGATACCAGCCTTTCCCTTGGCGCCGTCGAATTCCTCATCCCCTTCTACCAGAGCAGGGTGCGGATGAAAGAGATGGGCCTCTACGACCTCACCACGGTCGACCACGGCCAATTCGACATCATCCTTTTCCCCGGCGTCCTCTACCATCTGCGCTACCCTTTCACCGCCCTCAGCACCCTCGCTGACCTCCTCCCCGAGGGCGGCCGCATGGTCATCGAAACCGGCATCTTCGCCGATACCGACAAGCACGCCCTCCTCTACTGCCCCGTGGGTAAAGAGAGCCCCTACGAGCCCAGCAGCGTCACCTTCTACAACCGCAAAGGCATGGTCGACTCCCTCCGCACCTTCGGCCTGCGCACCGACGCCACCGACTACAAGTCCGACAAAGACCGCAAGACCACCGACGGCTCCGTGATCCGCGGCACTTTCCTCTGCACCAAAGTCGCCGCTCTAGCCGCCGAGCATCCGCACCATTATTGGAAGGGTGGCGCCCACAAGCATTGGCAGAAGTGAGGAAATTTAAGAATTAGGATTTAGGATTTAAAATTTCCCACCGCGATCACCTTGCTTGCCCGCTCCACCAAGACGCTCCTCCAGGGCTTTCTCATTGCGACGGCCATCCTGGCGCTCGCCGGTGCGGCGGTCTTTGCGAAACTCCGTTTGTTCTCACGGACTTCCGTTCCATACCAAACGCAAACCTCTTTCGATCTCGGTCCCGCTGGATGGGCGACCATCGATCTTGGCCATTCCACCGCATGCGGAAGCGACAGCCTTCCCACGTCCATCGAATTCGATGTTCCCACAAGCGACTCTTCGCATCGCGTCCGCGCTGTCGATATCACCGTCACCTGCCTCCAGGATCACACGCAAAAAGCGCTTCACCTCCATACTTCGAAACTTCCAGCCGCCCCGCTGAGCCTTCACCTCCCCGCCTTGGTCCCGAGTGGAATCGGCCCGCTCTTCGACAAACATTCCGCCGGAGACTATCAACTTCAGCTCTCTCTTTTTTTGGACGGCTCCACGGCCGCCATCCCCGCGAAGCTCCCGCTCCTCATTCACATGATCCCCGATGCGGGTTCAACCGACGGCACTGCATCCCCTTCGCTGTTGGCCAGACTTTCCAATTTGTTTTAGCCGCATCCTCGTTGCATCACGGCCGCCAAACCTCGCCGCAAATCTTAATTCCTAAATCCTAAATCTCGCCAAATGCCTGAGTCCTGGACCAAACAGATCCTCCCCCGCCGCGGCCTTTTCGATATCCCGCTCCGCGAGCTCTGGGCCTACCGCGATCTCGTCTGGCTCATGGCCAAGCGCAACCTCACCGCGCAGTACAAACAAACGGTTCTCGGCCCGGCTTGGTTCATCATTCAGCCGCTCGTGACCACGCTGGTCTTCAGCTTCGTCTTCGGCCGCATGACCAGCCTGGGCACCGATGAAGTCCCCCACTTCCTCTTCTACATGGGCGGGCTCGTGCTCTTCAGCTACTTCAGCGATTTGGTTAATAAGACCGCCATCACCTTCACCCGCAACGCGCAGCTCTTCGGCAAAGTCTATTTCCCGCGTCTCGCCATGCCGAGTTCCCAGGTCCTTACCAGCCTGGCGGGCTTTGCCGTCCAGTTTGGCGTCTTCCTTATCGGCTTCGGCTTTTATCTGGCGAAAATGCACTGGTTCCCCGACGCCGCCCATCCCATCCACGTCCATCCCAATTGGCGCATCGTTGTCGCTCCGCTCCTGCTCCTCCAAGTGACGCTCCTCGGCGTCGGCCTGGGCATGATCATCGCCGCCCTCACTATCCGCTACCGCGACCTCCAAATGGCCGTCGGCTTCGGCGTGCAGCTCTTCATGTTCGTGAGCTGCGTGGCCTTCCCGCTCAGCGCCGTCAAAGGCGAGGTCTACCAGCGCATCCTCTCGCTCAATCCCCTCGTCCCCGCCATCGAAGGCCTGCGCTTCTCCTTCCTCGGCACCGGCAAAGTGACCGAGCTCGATCTCGCCATCTCCTTCGCCACCTCCGCCGTCATCTTCCTCATCGGCCTCCTCATGTTCTGCCGCACGGAGCAAACCGTCATGGACACCGTATGAAGTGGAATCTCTCGCTGCGCCCGAAAGTCCTCTCCCTCCTCGTCCTCGGCTTCATCGCCGTGATGAGCCGCAAGCCCATTGCCCACGGGCAAAGCGACGAAAAGAAAGTACTGTGGTTCGGGAGCGCGTCTTGGGAGGATGTCCTCTTCTTCTACGAGAGATACAGCGGCAAACATGCGCAGTGCGCGCCCAATCTCCGCGAAAACGTGCCCGCGGTCGCCAAACGGCTCATTAGCATTCCACAGCGGGAAGGCACGAAAGCCGAATTAACCGCCGTCCTGGAGGCAGCTTTTCTCGAGCAAGCCGGGCTCCGTCTGAGCCAAAATTCCGACGGCTGCACTTTTACCATTTCATACGCCGGCCCGCCCACCAAGCCAGTTCCCGCCATTCCACCGGCAAAAGGACGCATTCGGCCAAGGCCCCTAAAAACTCCTGACCTCTGACCTCTGACCTCTGACCTCTGACCTCTGACCTCTGACCTCTGACCTCTGACTCCTGACCCGCTGCCAATGTCTCTCGCCATCCAAGTCGACCAACTCGCCAAACGCTACCGCTTGGGCGAACTCGGCCGCCGCAGTTTTTTCCACGAATGGAAAAATAAGCTGCTCCGCCGCGAGGAACCCGATGATGCGCCCGGTAATTTCTGGGCGCTGCGCGACATCAGCTTTGACGTGGAGCAGGGCGAGGTCGTCGCCATCATTGGCCACAACGGTGCGGGCAAATCCACGCTGCTAAAAATCCTCAGCTCCATCACCAACCCCACCCGCGGCGCCGTGCGGCTGCGCGGCCGCGTGGCCTCGCTGCTCGAGGTCGGCACCGGCTTTCACCAGGAACTCACCGGGCGCGACAACGTGTTCCTCAATGGCGCCATTCTCGGCATGACCCGCCGCGAGGTGGCCTCGAAGTTCAACGACATCCTCGCCTTCTCCGAGATCGGTGATTTCATCGATACGCCCGTGAAACGCTACAGCAGCGGTATGCGCGTGCGCCTGGCCTTCGCCGTGGCCGCGCATTTGGAGCCGGAGATCCTCATCGTCGATGAAGTCCTCGCCGTGGGCGATGCCAGCTTCCAGCAGCGCTGCGTGGGCAAGATGGGCGAGGTCTCCCGCAGCGGCCGCACCGTGCTCTTTGTGAGTCACAACGCCGCCGCCGTGGAGAACCTCTGCAACCGCGGCATCGTGCTCCACCGCGGCCGAATGGATTTCGATGGTACGCAGACCGCCGCGCTCGAGCATTACGCCAGCCGCTTCGCCGTAGCCGGCACCGATCTCCGCGCGCGCACGGACCGCACCGGTTCCGGCGAGGCGCGCATCACCGCCGTCGAGTTTCGCGATGCCCAGGGCCGCCAGATCAGCGCCCTGCCCGCCGGCGATCCGCTCGAAGTTTGGGTCCGCTACGAGTGCCCCAGCGGTACGCGCGTGCCGCGCCTCACCTGCAATCTGTCTTTCACCACCGCGCTCGGCGCGCCGCTCATCACGCAGTCCAATTTCTTCACCGACGAGCGCATCGTCGACCCGCCCGCGCAAGGCACGCTCGTCTGCAAGCTCCCCTCGCTCCCCCTCGCCGAGGGCGTCTACCGCTGCGACACCGGCCTCTACCCGCTCTACCGCCTGCGCGCCCCGTACGATGAACTCAAGCACGCCGGCGAACTCCAGGTGATGGCCAGCGACTTTTTCGGCGGCGGCAAGAATCCCTCCACGCCCGCCGGCGACGGCCCCATGCTCGTCCGCGGCTCATGGCGCCTGGAAGGAGGCGCCGCGTGAGCGTGAGCGCCAAGCGCCAGCGCCCGCCTGCTCGCGAGCGCGATCGCCAATCGCGTCCGCCTCGCAACGAACCCGGCCTATCCCGCCGCGGCTCGGGGGCCACCGTGGCCGCCTTGATGCTGGTCGTGCTCGTCCTCGGAGGACTGGCCATCGCCTCGTTGCTGAAGTTAATTCCGTGGTGGCTCACTGATGTTCACCTCGGCATGAGCCTCATCGCCTTCGTCGCCTACGGTCTCGACAAATCAAAAGCCCAGCGCGGCGAGTGGCGCACCCCCGAGGCTACCTTGCATTTTTTTGCCCTCGCCGGTGGCTGGCCCGGTGCACTCATGGGCCAGCGCGTTTTCCGGCACAAGACGAGCAAGGTCTCTTTCCAGGTGATGTTTTGGTTCATCGTCGTGCTCCACGGCGCCGCATGGACATGGCTCATCGCCCATCGCGACTCCCCGATCGTGAAACGCTGGCTTACCGCGACCGCCCTCTACATCCCCCACTCTTTCTTGCCCTCGGGCAGCCCGAGCACCCACGTCGCATTCGCCTCATACCCGGCCCCCTTGAGCAGCTCTCCGTACCGGCTATGAAACAGCTCTCCCAGCCGGCGCGTGAAATGATTTTTCCAGTCTCCCGCAATGCCCTTGCGCCCGTGCGACTTCACATCCTCCTCGCCCGGCTTGCGCCCGTAGATGGTGTCGAACCGCTGCGACACCACCGCTTTCTCCACCTGCGCCGCACTCACCGGCAGCTTCAACTGGTGCACGAAAATCTTGGTGAACAGCTCGACGTCATTCGCGATCAAATCCTCGTATCGGTAGATAATCTCGTCGGTCCCAATCCACGACCGCTGAATCTTCGCCGTCGCCTCCATGCCCGCGTCGCCCATCACCTCGGTGAGCCCCTCCTCCACGCTCATCTCCAGCAACCGCCCGCGCATCGCCTCGATCTTCCCCGCCGGGTCCGGCTTGTGCGAATCGCGAATGCTGAAGTAGCGCGAGATCATCGTATCCCGCAGATCCCGCAGCACAAAAAACCGCTTCGCCTTCTGCACGTCCGGCGACTTGAGCGCCTCATCCCGCGCCAGGAAAACCGAGGCAAACACGTGCCCCTGCGCGCCGGTGAAATCCGGCTTGCTCCAAAAGCGCGGCTTCACTCGCTTGCCAAACAGCTCCCGCAAAATCCCATCAATCCACGTCGAGCCCGCCTTGGCATGCGTAAAATGCATCACTGCCGGAAACCGTTTGAGATAGCGCAACATCCCCCCACGCTAAACCGACAGCAAAACCAGCCGCAAGCCTCCCGAACGTCGGGACGCCTCTTCGGCCTCCTTTCCTAAATGCTCCGCTTTTTCCGCCAACTCCGCGCCTTCCGCGCCGCTGCTTCCAAATCGAAGCAGCCCTGGCTCTCCCAGCTCCGCTGGCTCGGCCCATGGGCGCGCAGCCTCCGCAAGGGCGCCACCTCCGTGCGCGATGAAAGCCCGTGGATGACTTTCCCCGCCATCGCGCACCTCGACCGTCATCTGCGTCAACTCAACGGCAGCGGCCGCATTTTTGAGTGGGGCAGCGGCGGCTCCACCCTCTTCTTCGCCCGCCGCGCCGCGGAAGTTATTGCCGTGGAAAACGACGGCGACTGGGCGGAAAAGGTCCGCGCCGCTTGCGCCGAGCGCCAACTCCCCCATGCCACCGTCGCCTTTCACCGGGCGGACAGCACCGAAGCGCCAAGAGATTTTGACCCCGCCGATCCGGAGAAATTTTACAGCGGCTCCGCTCTCCATAACGGCCACCACTTCCAAAGCTACGCCGAGCACATCAACCAATTCCGCAGCGAGTCCTTCGACGTCATCGTCGTCGACGGCCGCGTCCGCCCCGCCTGCCTGCGCATCGGCATGCCCAAGCTCAAGCCCGGCGGCCTCCTGGTGCTCGATAACGCCGAACGCCCCTGGTATGCTCGCGCTCGCGCCCTCGTCGATGCCGAACACTGGCCCCGCACCGACCATACCGGCCCCGGACCCTACAACCAATACTTCTGGCAGACCGTCATCTGGCAGCGCCCCGCCTAGCGCGCCCTATTTGCATGCTCTCTTTTCTCCAACGCCTCTTCCGCAAGCCGCCGCCCGAGCGCAGCTACGCGCTCAACGAACTCGATCTCAAGCTGCTCCCCTTCCTCGATCAACGCCGCGGCTTCTTCATCGAAGCCGGCGCCAACGACGGCGTCACCCAAAGCAATACGCTTTTCTTCGAGCGCCACCGCGGCTGGCGCGGCTTGCTCATCGAGCCCATCCCCGACCTCGCCGTCAAGTGCCGCAAAAACCGCCCGCACAGCATCGTGGAAAATTGCGCCCTCCTCGCTGCCGGCGATACCCGCCGGGAGCTGACCATGCAGTTTTGCAATCTCATGTCGCTCGTCAAAGGGGCCATGCACTCCGAGGAAGCCGACCGCGCCCACATTGAAAAAGGCTGCGCCGTCCAAAACATCCAGACCTACGAGGTCACCGTCCCCGCTCGCACGCTCGACGATATCCTCGCCTCGCATCGCATCACGCACATCGATCTTTTCTCCCTCGATGTCGAAGGCTTCGAACTCCAGGTCCTGCAAGGCCTCACGAAAGTCCGCCCCCGCTTCCTGCTCATCGAAGCCCGTGACCGCGCCGCCATCGACGCCCATCTTTTGCCCAACTACGAGGTCGCCGCCGAACTCAGCCACCACGACGTTCTCTACCGCCTCCGCGCTTAGCTGATGCCTGCTCCCATCGCGCTCTTCACCTACAACCGCCCCGCGCACACGCGCCGGACGCTGGAGACGCTTGCGGAAAATGCTCTCGCCGCGCAGAGCCGGCTTATCGCCTTCAGCGACGGCCCACGCGCCGGTGACGAAGCCAGAGTGGCCGAGGTCCGCGCCATCCTCCGCGAGCGCCCGTGGTGCGGGGAGGTGCGCGTGGTCGAATCCCCCGTCAACCGCGGCCTCGCCGCCAACATCACCAGCGGCGTTACCGATCTCCTGCGCGAGTATGAGCAACTCATCGTGCTCGAGGACGACCTGGCCCTCTCTCCCGGCTTCCTCGCCTACATGAACGACGCATTGGCGCTCTACGCCGTCGAACCTGGGGTGATGAGCGTCTCCGGCTGGCTCCCCGAGCTGAGCGTCACGTTGCCCGAGACCTTCTTCCTCCGCACCACCACGAGCTGGGGCTGGGCCACCTGGCGCCGTGCATGGGCCAAATTCAATCCCGATGCCGGCGCCCTTGCCCGCGCCGTTGAGCCACGTATTCGTGAATTCAACGTGGAGGGCGGCTACGATTACTTCCGCCAGCTCCGGCTCAATGCCGACGGCAAATTGAAAACCTGGGCCGTGCTGTGGTACGCCAGCATCTTCCTCGCCGACGGGCTCACGCTGCACCCGCGCCGCTCACTCGTCCGCAACATCGGCCACGACCATAGCGGCACTCACAGCCAGCCCGACGAACGCTTTCTCCACGCCAGCCTTGCCCCGAGCATCCAGGTCGCGCCTGTCCCCATCGAGCCCAACACCACCGCCCGCGCCGCTTTCCGCAAACAACTTCGAGGCCCTTTGCGCGTGCGATTGGCTGAACATCTGAGTCGCCTCGCGAAGAAGATTCGACGCAAACTCCGCCTTCGATGAGCGCCGCCGCCAAAAATATGACCGCCGAGGAAGCCGTTCGCTGGTACCGCAGCCAGCCCGGCAACGAACAGGCTGTCCGCGACAACTATTTCGATCTACCCGTCCTGCCGGCCGCAAAGCGCTACGCCGCCAGCGAGGAGTTTGCCGAGGTGCGCCGCCTGCTCGGTCCCGGCGCCGGTCGCACGATTCTCGACGTCGGCGCCGGCAATGGCGTCGTGAGTTACGGGCTCGCTTCCGACGGCTGGAAGGTCACCGCGCTGGAGCCGGACACCAGCGAGGAAATCGGCTCGGGCGCCATCCGCGCGCTCGCCCGCGACGCCGGTCTTTCCGTCACCGTGGAGGAACGCATCGGCGACCGCCTGCCTTTCCCCGACGCCACCTTCGACGCCATTTTCTGCCGCCAGGTCCTCCACCACATCCCCGACCTCTTCGTCGCGCAGCGCGACTTTTTCCGCCTGCTCAAGCCCGGCGGTGTCATCCTCGCCCTGCGCGAACACGTGGCCAATACCCCCGCTGAGTTGGAGGAATTCCTGCGCAACCATCCGCTCCACCAACTCTACGGCCAGGAACACGCATGGCCGCTGGAGACCTACCGTGGCTCCGCGCGCGACGCCGGCTTCACCGAACGCCACGTGTGGGCGCCGCTGGAAAGCATCCTGAATTTTGCTCCCGGTAACGAAGGCGGCCGCCGCAAGGCCATCCGCAAACTCGCCGAGCGCCGCTTCGGTGGCCTCGGCAAATGGCTGAAGTGGTGGCCCAATTTTATGCAGAACAGCCTGCGCGCCCACATTGCCGCCGATACCGCCGGCGGCCGCATCTACTCCTTCCTGTGGGAGAAGCCCGCCCGCTGATCGCCGACCGAAGATTTCATGAGACCCTTTGATTTTCTCCGCCGCAAAAACCGCCAGCTCGACGAAATGTCCGAGCGCGTGCGGAGCTTGGAAGCCACTGTCGAGCATCTGCGCGAGGCCCTTGGCCGCATTGAATCCAGGCAGTCCGCCGGGCAACCTACACCGTCGCTCCGCGAGCATGAATTCAAGGTCTTCTCGCAATGGGGCGAGGATGGCATCATCGACCACCTCATCCGCCACGTCGCCATCCCGCGCCCCTTCTTCGTGGAGTTCGGCGTGGAGACCTATCGCGAGGCGAACACGCGCTTTCTCCTCACCCAGCAGGCGTGGCACGGCCTCATCATGGAAGGCAGCGAGAAGGACGTGGCGGCCATCCGCCGCGACCCGATTTGCTGGAAGCACCACCTTTCCGTGGTCCACGCGTTCATCACCAAGGAGAACATCAACGACTTGCTGAAAACGAATGGCGCCGCCGGCCCCATCGGCCTGCTGTCCATCGATGTCGACGGCAATGACTATTGGATCTGGGAAGCCATCACCGTCTCCCAGCCCGCCATCGTGGTGATGGAATACAACGCGCTTTTCGGCCCGGACCGCGCCGTCACCGTGCCCTACAATCCGGAGTTCCGCCGTGATACTGCGCACTGGTCACAAGTCTACGTCGGCGCCTCGCTGCGCGCACTGGTGCGCCTCGGCCATCGGAAAGGCTATGCGTTCGTGGGCACGAACCGCGCGGGCAACAATGCGTTCTTCGTGGAGTCCTCCAGGCTCCCCGCCGGCTGGCGTGATCTCACCGTGGAGGAAGGCTTCACGCCCCCGCAATTCCGCGAGGCCCGCAACGAGAAGGGCCAGCTCGGCTATTTTCCCGCCGAGGAAGCGGCGAAGCTCATCGCCAATCTCCCGCTCGTGGAGGTGCCCGAGTGATCCGCGAGATCGCCGTAACCGACGAAGCCGCCCTCGCCGCGTTTTTCGAGGAGAACAATCGCCCCGAAGTGACCGCTCATTTTCATCCCTTTCCGCTCGACGCCGCGACCGCCCATCGGATCTGCGGAGAGCCGCGCCGCGACCGTTACTTCGCCGCGTGGGACTACGACGCCATCGTCGGCCTCGCCATGCTCCGCGGCTGGGATGAAGGCTACGAAACCCCTAGCTTCGGTATTATTGTCGATCACCGCCGTCACGGCCGCGGCCATGGCCGTGCCCTCACCTCCCACGCCCTCACTCTGGCAAAGGAACTGCGCGCTCCGCGCGTCCGCCTCACCGTGCACGCCGACAACCCGCGTGCCGTCGCGCTCTACGAGCGTTCCGGTTTCCGCACCGCCGAAACCCTCCCCGACGGCCGCCTCCTCATGTTCGCCGAATGCCCATGACGCCCACGCTCCGCATCGCCATCAATTGCGAACTCGCCCCAGGCACCCAGGCTGGTGGCACGCAGAGCGTCGTGAGCGGACTCGTGCGCGCCCTCGGTGAACTCGGCGGCACCGAGGAATACCTCCTCCTCTGCCATCCGGAAAACCGGGCGTGGCTGGAACCTCTCGCCGGTCCCAACACCAAGCTCATCAACCGCCCTCAGCCTCGCCGGGCCAAATGGCGCGCCAGCCTCCAACGCCTTGGGGCCAAGGCGCTGCGCACCTTCACCGGCGACCGTGCCCGCACCTGGCCCGAAGTCCCGCGCTCCGATGGCTTCTACGAATCGCTCGGCGCCGATGTCATCCATTGGCCCTGGCAGCATTTCGTCATCACCGCCCTGCCGGCGGTTTTCAATCCGCACGATATCCTCCACCTTCACTACCCGCGCTTTTTCCAGCCGCGGGATATCGTCGCCCGTGAAGCCGTCTACCCCGTCGCCTGCCGCCTCGCGCACACCGTGGTCGTCGCCAGCGAGTGGGCGCGAAATGACATCGCCGGCCGCTACGCCATCACCCCGGATCGGATGCAGATCATCCCGTGGGCCCCGCCCACTATGGCCGCCGCGGCTCCCACCGACTCCGACATTTCCGCTGCGCGCTCCAAATTTTCGCTACCCGAGGCCTTCGCTTTTTACCCCGCCGTCACCTGGGAGCACAAAAACCACCTGCGTCTCCTTTCCGCTCTCGTCGAGACGCGCGACCAACGCGGCCTCACCATCCCGCTCATCTGCACCGGCCACCGCTTCGAGCGCCACGCCGTGAAAGTAGATGCCGAAGTAAAACGCCTGGGCCTCGAAAATCAGGTCCGCTTCCTCGGCTCCGTCAGTTTCGCCGAACTCCGCGCCATCTACCGCGCCGCGCAGTTCGTTTTCGTTCCCACGCTTTTCGAGGCCGCCAGTGGCCCCGTCTTCGAGGCCTGGCAGGAAGGTACGCCCGTCGCCTGCTCCACCGTCACCTCGCTTCCGCAGCAAGCCGGCGACGCCGCCCTGCTCTTCGATCCCCACGACACCCACGCCATCGCCGAAGCCCTCGCCCGCATGGCCACCGACGCCGTCTTCCGCGAAACTCTCCGCACCAACGGCCAGCGCCGCCTGCAGGATTTCCCGTGGGAGCGCACCGCGCGCGCCTACCGCGCCACCTACCGCCGCGCCGCCAGCCACGCTCTTTCCGCCGAAGAGAAAGAATTGCTGGCGTGGGATTGGATGCGCGATGCTCACCAACCACTTTCATGAGTAACACCTTCATTCCCGTTTCCGCGCCCGTGCTGGCGGGAAACGAAAAGAAATACGTCAACGAATGCCTCGACGAAGGCTGGATCTCCTCGAATGGCAAATTCATTGGCCGTTTTGAATCCGAATTCGCCGCCTTCTGCGGATCGCCGCACGCCATCGCCTGCTGCAACGGCACCGTGGCGCTGCACCTGGCCTTGCTCGCGCTCGGCATCGGCCCGGGCGATGAAGTCATCGTCCCCACCGTGACCTTCGTTGCGACGGCCAATGCCGTTCACTACGTCGGCGCCACGCCCGTCTTTGCCGATAGCGAGCGCGCCACGTGGAACCTCGATCTCGCCGACGTTGCCCGCAAGATCACCCCGCGGACGAAGGCGATCATCGCGGTCCATTTGTACGGTCATCCTGCCGATATGGACGCCCTCTCCGCGCTCGCCAAACAGCACGGCCTCGTTCTCGTGGAAGACGCCGCCGAAGCCCATGGCGCCGAGGTCCGCGGCCGGCGCGCCGGCAGCCTGGGCAACATCTCCACCTTCTCCTTTTACGGCAACAAAAACCTCACCACTGGCGAAGGCGGCATGTGCCTCACCGCCAATGCCGATCTCGCCGACAAGATGCGCCACCTCCGCGGCCAGGGTATGGACCCGAAACGCCGCTACTGGTTTCCCATCATCGGCTACAATTACCGGATGACCAATATCGCCGCCGCCATCGGCGTGGCGCAGCTCGAGAAAGCCGATTGGCACATTGGCAAACGCCGCGAGGTTTTCGCCTGGTACCACGAACTCCTTGCCGACATCCCCGGCGTCGAATGGCAGCCCACCGCCGACTGGGCCATCCACGCCTGCTGGATGTTCACCGCCCTGCTCGCTCCGCAATTCGACCGCGACACCATCGCCACCCGTCTGCACGCCGACGGCATCGAGACGCGCCCCGTCTTCCCGCCCATGCACCTGCTCCCGCCATACGCCCACCTCGCGGCCGCCGGCTCGCTGCCTATCGGTGAAGACCTCTCCCGCCGCGGACTGAATCTCCCCACCGGCGCCCATGTCACCCGCGCCGATATCGAGCGGGTTTGCGAGCGACTGCGGGCGGCCCTTCAGCCGGTGTGAGCCAGCGATGTCCCCGCTCCTTTCCATCATCGTCCCGACGCTGAACCAGGCCCGGTTCATTGGCCAGACGCTGGCCTCCATCATTGGCCAGTGCTGGCCGCGCACGGAGATCATCGTCATCGATGGCGGCAGTACCGATGGCACGGCGGAGGTCGTCCGCCGCTTTGGCGACGCCATCACGCATTTCGTCTCCGAGCCCGACCGCGGCCAGGCCGACGCCATCAACAAAGGCTTCCGGCTCGCCAAGGGCGATCTGCTCGCCTGGCTGAATAGCGACGACTACTACCTGCCCGCGATGATCGATCGCGTCGCGTCGCTCCTCGGCGATGGCCGCGAGCCTCGTCTCGCCTATGGCGGTACTATCGCGCTGCTCGAGGAGACCCACGAAACCAAGCTCTGGCCCGCCCCCACGTTCGATCGCGAGGCGCTGAAAACCCGCGCCCTCATTTACCAACCCAGCGCCCTCTGGACGCGCGCCCTGTGGGAGAAGACCGGTGAGCTTCACATCGACGAACACTTCACGCTCGATTGGGATTGGTTCCTCCGCGCCAGCGCGCACTGCGATTTCCAGCGCATCGACGAACCGCTCTCCATCTATCGCTTCCACGCCGGCCACAAGACGAGCAGCGGCAGCCGCCGTCGTACCGACGAAATCTGCGCCTTCGTGGAAAAGCACGCCGGGCCGGAATGGGGTGCCGCCTTCCGCGACGTCGCCGCCGCGCTGCCCACGCTGGTGCCTGGTCTCGCCCGGCTCAAGCGTCTCGGCCTCTTCCGCTGGCGCACGCTGTTTTACCGCCGGCTCTACCGCCAGCACGGCGCAAAAGTGAAGGTCGCCATCTCCCAATTGAGCGTGTAAACCTCGGCCTCAGCCACACCGGTCCATCGTGCACTCCGGACCGGAAATCAGCCACCGAACCAAACCGCCACCACTCGCCACCTGCTCAACCACTCTCAACCCATGAACCTTCGCTTCCTTTTCGCTGCCTTCATGTTTTCGCTGCTGCTTCCGCTGCAGCTTTCCGCCAATGAAACCGTGAGCATCGGCAACCAGTCGCTTTCCATTCCCCTCCCGGCCCCGTTTGTCCGCGTCGACGGTCTCAGCAAACTTGTCGACCAGGCCATGGCCAGCATGCTCCCGCCCTCGAATCGCTCGCTGATGATGATCGCCACTCCGGCGGATGCCGCCCGGATCAAAGCCGGCACCCCCGGCGACATGCCCCGGTTCATGAGCGTCCAAACGCTGCGGGAGGCGGAATCCCAAACCATCAGTCTGCGTGAATTCAAGGAGATCTCGGAGGAGTTGGAAAAGCAATTCAGTGCCGGCGGCTCGGGTATGCAAACCGCGCAATCCCAGATCAACCAGCAACTCAAAAACAACAACCTCGGCGTCGATCTGAAGCTGGGCGAAACGCGCTCGCTGGGCATCTACGAAAAGTCGCCCCAAGCCTTCCAGTTCGGCCTGATGATGAAGGCACAAATCGGTGGTGGGGCGCCGGAAACCATTGTCGCATCGGCGAGCGTCCTCAACGTGAAGGGCAAAATCCTGTACCTCTATGTCTACGCCGACTTTCACAGCCAGGCCGATACCGATTGGAGCCGCACGACGCTGAAAGCCTGGACCGATTCCATCCTCGCCGCGAACCCGGGGGAAGTCCCCGCGGGCGGCTTTGATTGGAACTCCGTCTTCGGGAAAGGCCTCATCGGCGCGCTGGTTGGCGGCTTCGTCGCTCTGTTGGTCAAATTCTTCAAACGAAACTGAGCTGGAGTCCCGGCTTCGGCCCCACGAAATAGGTTTCGCGGCGGCCTCGGCGTCGGCTTACTTCCGCTCCGCTCCAGCAAGAAGGCTTGCGCGGAACGCCGGAACATCTGGACCAACCGGCCGATCTCTGAATTCTCCTTCGCGCTCGTGTCTCTTCGTCTTTCCATCGTTACGCCAAGCTTCAATCAGGCCCGCTTCCTCGGCGCCGCCATGCAAAGCGTGCTCCCGCAGCTTGGTCCCGATGGCGAGTACGTGGTGATGGATGGGGGAAGCACGGATGGCAGCGCGGACATCATCCGGCAGCATGCCGCCAAACTCACGCACTGGCAGAGCGAACGCGACGCCGGCCAGTACGACGCCATCACCCGCGGCTTCGCCCGCACTACCGGCGAAGTCATGGCGTGGCTGAACAGCGACGACCTTTACTGCCCGTGGGCCTTTTCCCTCGTGCGTGAGATCTTCACCGCGCTCCCCGAGGTGCAATGGCTGACCACCACGATGCAAATCCGTTGGGATGCCGATGGCCGCCCCGTGCGCACGCTGCACGTCCCCGGCTATTCGCGCGCGGCGGCCCTCGCCGGCGAGCATTTGCCCATGCCGGGCACACGTGCGCTCGGCTGGATCCAGCAAGAGAGCACCTTCTGGCGCCGGTCGCTGTGGGAAAAGGCCGGCGGCCAAATCGGCGCCGGCTACCCGCTCGCCGGCGATTTCGAGCTCTGGCTGCGCTTCTTCCAGCATGCCGAACTCTACGCGGTCGAAACCCCGCTCGGCGGTTTCCGCTTTCACGGGGATCAGAAAACGGGCGGCGATCGCGGGGACTACCTCGCCGAGGCCGAGCGCGCTTTCAGCGCCCACGGCGGCCGCCGCCCCGGCGCACTCGGCCGGCTCCAGCGCCGCCTCGGCCTGCGCCCCTACGCGGCCAAAAGCGTCCGGCACAACCGGCGTACCGGTACTTGGGCCGTGGTCCATCACGCGGTATGAGCTTTCTTTCCGCATCGTGAGTTCCATCGCCATCATCATCCCGGCGTTCAACGCATCGCCCTGGCTCGCCGACGCCATCCGCAGCGCGCTCGCGCAGACGCACTCCGCCTGTGCGGTCGTCGTGGTGGATGATGGCAGCACCGATGGCACCGCCGCCGTGGCGCAATCTTTCGGAGACGGCATCATCTTCCTGCATCAGGCCAATGCCGGTGTCTCCGTTGCTCGGAATCACGGCGCGGATCAAGTCTCCGCCGAATGGCTGCTCTTCCTCGATGCCGACGATCGCCTCCTCCCCGAAGCGCTCGAGCTGCTCTCCCGGCGCGCCGCGCAAGGCGACTTCGGCGCCGTCTATGGCCAGACGCTCGATTTTTCCAGCACCCCCGGTGAGCACGCCCCGCGCGGAGATGCCCGTATGGAAGGCCCGCCGCCCGCCGCGTGCGCGGCCGCTTTTTGGAAAGCTCCCATCTCCACGCCTGGCGCCGTCCTCATGCGCCGTGAGCTCTTCATCGAGGCGGGCCGCTGGGACAAACATTTCAATACCACCGCCGATCGCGATCTGTGGTGCCGTGCCGGCGTCCTCGCTTCTTTCGCCTTCACGCCTCACGTCGTCCTGGAGCGCCGGCTGCACGGTGACAACATGTCCGGCGACAAGAACCGCGCCCGCCGCCAGGCCGTCGAGGTGCAGCTTCATTTCCTGAAATGGTGCGCCCACCGCGCTCTCGGCGTGGAATTCCTTGAGACCTCCGAGCGCGACATCCTCGAGCGCAACGTCCGTCGCGCCCTCGAGGAGCGCGCCTTCACCGCTGCCCAGTGGATTGCCGAGGAGGCCGGCCGTCGCGGCCACTCCGGCGATCTCTTCCGCCGTGCGCTGCGCCTCGCCGCCATGCCGGACTTCGCCCGGGAACTCGAACTGAAAGTGCGCGGCGTCCTCGGTCTTTCGTAATCGATGAGCGCTCCCTATTTCAGCGTCGTCACTCCCTCCTGGAACCAGGCCGCATGGGTCGAAGGCTGCATCCAGAGCGTGCTCGCGCAGGGCATCACGGATTTCGAGCACATCGTTTTCGACAACTGCTCCGATGACGGCACGCGCGAGATTCTGGCGAGCCACCCGCACCTCGATGTGCACATCGAGCGCGATACCGGCCAATCCAATGCACTCAACAAAGCAATGCGCCTCGCCCGGGGCGAAATCATCTGCTGGCTGAACGCCGACGACCAGTATCTCCCCGGCGCTTTCTCCCTCGCGCGGAGGGAATTTGCGAATCCCGACGTCGACGTGATCTATGGCGATGCCGAGGAAGACTACTGCGACGGCCAGCCCGCGCGCGTTCGAAAAGCCCGCTTTCCCAGCCGCGACGACCTCCTCATTTGGTGGGAAAAGCGCACCGACCTCCTCCAACCCGCCGTCTTCTTTCGCCGCCGCCTGCTCGAGGAAGTCGGCCCGCTCCGCGAGGATCTCCACGTCGTGATGGACACCGAGCTTTGGTGGCGTCTCTCCGAACACCATCCCTTCCGCTACGTCGGCCAGCCCCTCGCCCGCCAGCAGCGCCAGCCCGACTCCAAGACGATCAAACACGTCGCCCGCATCTACGAGGAAAAGCACCGCGTCTTTACCCCGCTGCTCGATGCCGCCCAACCCGACCGCCGCGAAGCCAATGCCCGTGCCCGCCGCCAGGGGATGGCCCGCCGCTGGCTGGGCCTCGCGCAATCCGCGGCGAAGGTGAACCCCGCCGCCGCACGCGACTTCCTCGCCCGCGCCCGCCGCGAGCGCCCGTTGCTCCTGCTTTCTCCCGCCTGGTGGCGGGCCCGCTTCGCTATTCCAAAAATCTCGGCTGTATGAATTTTCTCAAAAGCCTCTTCGGTGCCAAGGCGACGCCGACCGACTCCTGGCCCATCTTCCCGCCGGCCACTCCAATGCTGGACCTTGCCAAGGAAACGGCCGGCCCGCTCCGTTTCAACACACCTTTCACCGAGGCCCAAGTGTTCGGACGGCCCGACGAGTGCCGCGGTAATCCCGCTAAAAACGGACATCTGGACTATGTTCGCGCCGGATTCTCGTTGGAGTATGAAGCCGGCCTGCTCGTCTTCGTGACTTACTTCATCGGCCCGGATGAATTCGCGCCCAAGCACGAAGCCCTCATCCATTCCCGCCCGCAGATCCTCGCCCCCAATCGCCCGCCCGGTGAAATCCACGCGGACTCTACTGCGGAGGATTTGGTCGCCGTCTTCGGCCCGCCTGAGAGCGCCGAGGTCGAAGAGAACGAGTCCATCCTCACCTGGTCTTTCGGTAATCTGACTGTGGAGGCCGAACTCGGCGACCAAGCCCACATGCGTCGACTCAACGTTTTCTTGACTCGCTAGTGACTCGTCCACCCACCATCGTCGGCATCATGCTCGTGCGGAATGAGGACCGCTTCCTCCGCCGTGCCGCGCTCAATATCGCCGGATTCTGCGACCGCATCCTCGTCGCCGACCACCAATCGCAAGACGGCACGCCCGAGATTTGCGAGGAACTGGCCCGCACTTCGCCCAAGTTCGAAATCTATCGCATCCGCGATCCGCGCGAATCCCACGAGATGCTCGTCCCCCTCGCCAATACGAATACGTGGGTCTTCGGCGTGGATGGGGATGAACTCTACGATCCCGCCGGCCTTGCCCAAGTCCGCGCGCACTTGCAGGCGGGCGAGTGGCAAAAATGGTGGGTGGTCTTCGGCAATGTGCTCAACTGCGACGTGCTCGACGAATCCGCCCGCACCGCCAGCGGCTGGCTCGCCCCGCCCTGCCGCAGCATGACGAAGCTTTACAACTTCTCCGCCGTGGAGCGGCTCGACCCCGCCACCAAGCACCGGCTCCATGGCCGTCACGACGTCTTCAACCCTGGCTGGCACCCCGTCGAGTCGCGCAATGAGCTCTACAAGCAAGTCTCCTGGAATGAGGCTGAGTTCCGCTGCCTCCACACCTGCTGGATGCCCCGCAGTTCCCGCGATGCGGCCCTCTCCCGGCGCAATGTCACCGAGAGCCTCGGCCTGCGCAATCGGTTGCGCTCCCTGTTTGCGCGCTTGCTCGGGCGCACCTCCACCAGCGATTACAAACAGGAGAAGTACCGCCGCGGCGAACACGTCACCGTGGACGCCACGCCTTTTCTATCATGCCCATCGATCTAAACCAATTTCAGATGAACCCCGCCGAGGCGGCGCTGCTGCGCGAGCTCGTGCAAAGCGCCTCGCCGAAGCGCCTCGCCGAATTCGGCAGCGGCCTCACCACGCGCTTTTGGGCGGAAAACTCCGAGGCCCGCATCACCACTTGGGACAACTACCTCGAGTGGATCGCGGAGCTGAAGTCGGCCTTCGGTAATGCTCCTTGGCTCAGCCGCGTGGATTGGCGGGACTACACCGTCACCCCCGAGGGCGTCCGCTCCGTGGAAAAGGATCCTGTCCCATGGGAGGGCGAGCCTTTCGACTTCCTCTTCCTCGACGGCCCGCGTTCCGCGCATCCGCAAAACTTCGGCCGCAGCGGCACCTTCCGTTTCGCCACCAAACACGCCGCCCCCGGCGCCCTTATCGTCTGGCACGATGCCCAGCGCCCCCACGAAAAACAAATGGCCCGCAAATATTTCGCCCATTGCGTGCGTAAGCGCAAAGGCAGCGTCGGATGGTGCCGCTGGGAAGCGCCCGAGTCCGTCAGCAGCCTGAATAAATTCGTGCGCAAGCTGAACCCCTTCACCTGAGCCGGACGCGCGTTTCGCCTCATGCCTTTCGATCTCTCCTGGCTCGCCCGCCTGCAGGATAGCGTCCCCCGCTTCCTGAAATCGCTGCAGCCTTCATCCAACCCCGGGCGCTACTTTCCCTGCCTGCGCGGCGCCACGCCCGTGGGCAAAAAGATGGCCCTTGGCTGGAGTTGCTTTGCGCTGAAAACGCTCCACCTCCTCGGCCGCTGGGAACCGCTCTCCCGCGAGGACCGTGAAAGCTGGATCGAGTTCATCCAGGATTTCCAATGCGAGGATTCCGAGGCTGGCTTCGACGATCCACCGCAGACGGCGCATCTGCACAAATCGCCCGGCCTCATCGCCTCGCTGCTGCGCCTCATCGGTCGCGGTCCATGGCGGCCTGATCCGCGCAGTATCATGCTTGCGGAGACGAAACAGGCCATCGCCACGCTCGCCGATGTTGGCGCCGCTCCGCGCCAACCCTTCCGCGGCTTCCCTCACACGCCGGACAAGGTGCGTGCCTGGCTCGATGCGCAGGATTGGTCGCGGCCGTGGGGTGCCGGCGGCCAAAGCGCCGGGCTCATCGTTTTCCTCAAGACCCAGGCGCCCCTTTTCATGGACGCCTTCGAGGTCGATGCGCTCCTCGCCGTCTGCCGCGATTTCTACGCCGGCCTCGCCCACCCGGAGACCGGCGCTTATTTCCGCGGCTCCACCCCAGCGCACGGGGAACTGATCAACGGCGCGATGAAAGTACTTATGGCGCTCGATTGGCTCGATGTGCCCATCCACTACCCGGAAAAGCTCGTGGCCACCGTGCTCGCCCAGCCGCCCGAGCCCAGCGGCTGCCATCTCGTGGACGCCATCTACGTGCTGCATCAAGCGCTCGCTCGGGGCCAGGAAAGCCGCGCGGATGACCGCGTGCGGACCTACTGCGGCCAGGTGCAGGAGCTCATTCGCGCCCACGCCAATGACGATGGCGGCTTCTCCTTTTACGTCCGCAAAGCGCAGAACGCCTACTATGGCGTGCCCGTCTCCCGGGGCCTGGAGGAAAGCGACATCCAGGGCACCTGCCTCCTCGTGTGGGCGCTCGCGATGATCTGGCAACTGGTCGATCCCGCCGGCGCCGAATGGAAGCGCATCAAGCCGTGAGTTTTCCCATGCGCTTCATCGTCGCCAACTACGGCACCCGGCACCTTGGCCTGCTTCTCGCGCACCTGGAGTCCGTGGCCCGCAGTCATCCACAGGCTACCCACAGCGTGTACTGGCAGGATATCCCGGAGCGCTTCATTTCCGCCCTGCGTGCCGCTTTCCCACGCGCCGAGTGGATTCGCACGGAGTTCGATTTCGCGCACGATCCCATCCAGCGCATCTCGTCCAAGGTCCTCTGCTGGGCCCGCGCCGCAGAAGATCACGCGGGCGACGACGCGCTCGTCTTCTGCGATTCCGACACCCTCGTTCGCCGCGATGTCTCCGGCTTTTTCAGCGCCGCCGATGCCGACGTGATCTTTACCACCAAGCCGGAAAACGTGCCTCTCAATACCGGCGTGATGCTCGCCCACGGTGGCGCTGCCGCCACCGCTTTTTTCCACGCCTGGCGCGAGGCCACGCTCGCCATCCTCCGCACGCCCTCCGAGTACGCCAAGGCCAACGATGCCTCCTTCCCCTATGGCGGCACGGACCAAATGTCGCTCTACCAGCTCCTCGGCTACTCCCGCGAACAAGACCGCTACACTCTCTCGCTATCCGACGATAGCGCATCTTCCATTTCCGTCCGGCTGCGCGCCGAGCCTTGTGCCCGCCTTAACGAGACGAACTCCCGCCCGCTCGCCGACGACATCCACATCGTGCACTACAAAGCCGGCTGGCAATCCATCCTGCTCGATGGCCGGCCCTTCTCCCGCTTCCGCCCGCGCGACGCTTCCTGGGAGATGTTTGCCTATTTCCTGGAGACCCTCTCCGCCGCCCTCGCCCGTGTGAATACTGCCACCGGCGAGCATTTCACCGCCCGGGATTTCCGCATCCAGCAGCCGTGGTACTATCGTGCTGGGAAATTCAATTCCTGGGCCTACGCCGCCTGGCGCGTCCGCGCCGCCCTCTGCCGCGCCTGGCTCCTCGCCACCGGCCGCCTGCAACCGGGAATGTAGGATGGTGGAGAGCGCGCTCCGTCGCGACATGAAGAGCCACACGCCGCAGGGGCCATTGTTTCCCCCTCAGCTAAACTTCTAGATCCCTCCCGTCTTGCCACCGCACCCAATTTCGGATTTCCTCCCACGATGGATGCACTAGGTCAGTGGATTAAGACCTTCGACGACCCTCCTCGTCGCCAGCGGGTTCTGAATATCGGCCTGCTCACCGGCCTCCGCTTCGATGCCGACGGTTCCTACCGCCTCGCCAATTTCGAGCGGGGCCTTCTCCTCGATCGCATCGTGGAACTCCAGCGACCTCGCCGTGTCCTGGAGCTTGGGACCGGCCGGGGCCTCGGCGCCTTTGCCCTCGCTGCCGCCGGCCAGGCCTACGGCGTAGAACTCGAAGTCACCACCGCCGACATTATCCCGCTTTCCAAGCAACAAGACTATCCTCTCGAGCTCAACGGCCAGCGCGAGCGCCGCCGCGCGAGTTGCGAAGAGATTTGGTCGAAGCATCTGGACCCCGGCCTGCGCCAGCGCATCACGCCGCTCACTGGCCCGTCTGCGCGCACGCTGCCCCAGCTCCTGAAATCCGGCCGCCAGTTCGATTTCATCTTCATCGATGCCGGCCACGACATCCCGTCCGTGTCCCACGACCTCGCCTACGCCGCCGCGCTCCTCGCGCCCGGCGGCACCATCCTCATGGACGACTTCGCCCCGCTCGAGGAATTCGGCCTCGGCACCTGCGTGGCGGTCTCACATGCCCGGCACTTGTTTTCGCACGTGGAGGTCTTCCCGTCCGAAGGCCTCGTCTACGGCGGTGCCGTACACCCGGAATGCCCGCGCGGCATGGTCTTTCTCTCCGGCCTGCGCGGCCCGGTGAAAATCCGCGGCTGGGTCCGCCCCTTTTGGCGGCTGGCCGGCGCGCTCGTCACCCGCTGCTATCGTTCCTCGTGGTTTCCCGCTCGCCTCGCCGCCTGAGCCCTCTTCATGGTGTGAGTTGAAATGAAGTTGCTCGCTCAATTCCTCGGTCGCCGCCGCCTCGCGCGCGTGCGACCGCCGGTTCCACCGGTCGCCCGCATCGCTGTTACGACCACGCCCATCTTCGGTCCGTGGGGCGGGGGCAACCAGTGGCTCCTCCAGTTTTCCCGCTACATGCACTACTCCGGCTACGAGGTGGTGCACGATCTCCGCGGCGGCGCCGACTGCATCCTCATCCAGCACAACGGCCTGACCGGCGCGATGAGCATCGACTTCGACGCCATCGCCGCCGCCAAGCGCGCCAACCCCAAGCTCCGCGTCGTCCATCGCATCAACGATAACGATATCCGCAAAGCTACGACGGAAATGGATGCGCTCATGGCCCGCTATAACACGCTGGCCGACTTCACGGTCTTCATCTCCGAATGGCTCCGCGATCACCATGCCGCCAAGTGGTTTGATCGATCCAAGCCCCACGCCTGCATCCTCAATGGCGCGGACCCGAGCATCTTTCACCCCGTCGGATCGCCCACCTGGAAGGCCGGTGAGCCCTTTCGCTTCGTCACGCACCATTGGGCCGACAACCCGATGAAGGGCTTCCCACAGTATGCGCTGCTCGATGACCTCATCGCCCGCGGCGAGCTGCCCGGCGTGGAGCTGTGGATCGTCGGCCGCTGGCCCAAGGATCTCGTGTGGAAAAAGGCGCGCACCTTCGGCCCCTGCCACGGCCCCGCGCTGGCCGAACTCCTCCGCCAATGCCACGGCTACATCACCGCCTCACTGTGGGAACCCGGAGGCATGCACTTCATCGAAGGTCTGCAATGCGGTCTCCCCATCGCCTTTCATGAGGACGGTGGCGGCATCCCCGAGCTCGCCCGCCGCTACGGCGTGGGCTTCCGCGAAAACCTCGCCGAAGCCGTCCGCGCCCTCATGGCCGGCTACGCGGGCTACCGCGAAAAAGTGCTCACGCATCCGCCCGGCGGCGACACCATGTGCCTCGCCTATCGCGAAATCATCCAGCGCGTCCTCACCGAGCGCTGACCATCCTTTCCATTTCAGCACTACTCTGGCACCCTCGCACCCATGACACTCACGCGGCTCCTGCTCGTCTTCTCTCTGCTCGCCTCCATCGCCCGCGCCGAAGTCTATGAGCCCAAGCCCGGCACGCCCGATCGCAAAGCCATCATGGACGCCATGCGCGTTCCCGTCACCAAGCAGATCGGCGAGCCGGTGGAATTCACCGGCTCCGTCAAAATCAGCGGGAACTGGGCTCGCTTCGAAGGCAACGTTGGCACCAAGAGCGGCAAGCCGCCGAAAAAGGAAGACGCCCGTTTCGATCTCGAACTTGATTTCCTGGCGCTCCTGCGCAAGGAAAACGGCGAGTGGAAGGTACTTTCCTGGGGCTTCTCCGGCGACATCAGCGCCTATATGGATGCGAAGAAAAAGTTCCCTGAGGTTCCCAAGGATCTGATGCCGGACCTCCCGCAGTAGTCGCACTGTCTGCCTGATTTTCGGCCGGCACCCATGCTTCGCTACACCCTGCGTTCACTGCTCGAATTGCCCGCGCGGCTGCGCTTTCGGCGCACGCTCGCCGCTCGCGCCACGTCCATTCCGGCGGGTGCGCCGGTGCTCAACTACGGCGAGGTCCTCGGCGGCTCCGGGCTCATCGCCGGTGGGAAAGTAAAGCTCCTGCATCTCCGCGAGCGCTGGCCTGAGCGCGATCCATTCAACATTCTCTATCTCGTCAGCAGCGCCATCCCGCCGCAGGCCGCGGAGCTCGTCCGCTGGGCGAAGCGCACCGGCATTCGTTTCGTGTGGAATCAAAACGGGGTCGGCTTTCCCGCCTGGGCCGGCTGGCACACGAGCGATACCAATCTTCCCATGGCCGGCTTGCTCCACCAAGCCGATCACGTGGTCTATCAAAGCGATTTCTGCAAAGTGAGCGCCGACCGATGGCTCGGAGCGCCTTCCGCCCCCTCGACCGTCCTCTACAACCCCGTCGACACCTCCGTCTTCCGCCCCGCGGCCACACCGCCCGATCCACGCGATGGCTGGCGCCTGCTCGCCGCCGGTACGCACTACCAGCCCTTCCGCGTCCTCGGCGCGCTGGAAACTCTCCGCGCGCTGCTCGATGCCGGCCACCGCGTCCATCTCACCGTCGCCGGCCACATGCGCTGGTCCGACGCCGAGCATCAGGTCCACGACGCCATCAAGCGCCTGCGCCTCATTGAGCACGTTACGCTGCGCCCCGACTTCACGCAGGCCGACGCCCCCAGCCTCTACCAGGCCGCTCACGTGCTCCTCCATCTCAAGTACCATGATCCCTGCCCGACCGTAGTCATCGAGTCCCTCGCCTGCGGCGTCCCCGTCGTCGGCTCCCACAGCGGCGGTCTGCCCGAACTAGTTGGTTCCGAGGGCGGCGAACTCATCCACGTGCCGCTTTCCTACCAGCGCGCCAGCTATCCCGGCCCACGCCCTCTCGCGGCCGCGGTCGCCCGGCTCATGGCCCATTGGGAAACGTATCACACCGCCGCTCGCGCCCGCGCCGAGCGCCTCTTCCGCAAAGAATCCTGGGTCGACTCTCACGCCGAAATTTTCCGGAGCGTGCTCACCATGTAGCTGCGGCCGGAAGGTCGCAGTCGAATGCAGTTTGTGCTTCCCTATCTACGACAACCTTTCGAGCGTACTCACTCCACCTTCCCACATCGAAACATCACTCCATCAAAGTACGCCCCGCCCCCCACATTGAACGGCACGAACACCAACGCCAGTTCATCCCCCGCCACCATCTTTACCAACCCTTGCTGCACAAAGGGCTTCATCGCCACCCGGCTCGACGAAAAGAATGCCACCGATTTCCCCACCTCCGCACCCGCCGGAAAATGCACGAGATTCAGCCCGAGTTGCTTATCGTGCTGGGAAAATCCCACCATGCTCTGCGCGCCAAACTCCGCCACGTACTCTCCTGCTTCCGGCGCGATGAAGGTCACCACGGCCATCTCCGTCGCATTCGAGCCAAACTCCCCCGCGCGGTCATCCACGCCTCCCGCCAGCCGGCGCAGCGAGGGCCCGGTGAAAAAGCGCGGCTCGTCAATCCACTCCAAGTTTTTCTGCCATTTCGAGCGGTCCAGTCCGGCCGCGGCATCGAGTACCTTCGGCGACGCCAACGGCTGCCAATACAAGCGCCAGCGCACGTTCCCCGCCACCGCAAACTCCGGCGAGCCAATCCACTGGTCGCCCAGCCGCGGCATTTCCAACGGATGTGCCGCCACCCGGCCCGCGGCATCACGCAGCACCGCCGGCGCGCCCTGCGGCACCGCCACCGCCGGCGCCGGCCGCAGCACAAAATTCGCCGCCATCGGCTCCGGCATCGCATGCGGCCCCGGCTGGCCTGCCGCCAGGATCGGCGGCAGTGCCGCAGCCATCGCCTCCGTGTAGTGCGTGTAGCCACGCAGATGCGGATGGCACGTGTCATTCGAAAAATCCGGCCACGCCAGCGACCCGGCGAGCACCTTCGCGGCCACGGATTCTCCGATCGCAATCATCGGTACACCGTAGTGCGCGGCCGCCTTTTCATGCTCCACAATACTCGGCGGAAAGATTCCCTTTTTGTAAAAATCGAGGTCGCTCTGGCTAATCGTATAAAGAAACACGATATCCGTCTCCGCATTTGCCGTCCAAGTCTTGCGCACGATACGCTCCATGTGCGCAAAATCCGGCGTCGCCATGTCATTCACCGCAAACTCGACGAACAGCAAATCGGGATGATGCACAAGCACCTCGCGGTCCATCCGCTGCGCGCCCAGCGCCGAGCCCGTCCCACCCCAGCCCGCATTGATCGCCTGGATCTTCGCCGCCGGGTATTGCTCGCCCAGCCACTTCGGGATCGTGGTCGCAAAGCTCCCGCGATTCTCCGTAATCGACCCGCCCAAAAACACGACGGTCACCGCTCCACCCGCTTTCAATTTCTTGAGCACGTTCGGGCACCCATTCCGCACCTCAGACGCCACCGCCTTTTGCGCCGGAGCCACCGCGCCTTGCGTTTTCGCCGCGGCAAGACTCATCACGCAAAACAACAGCAGCGCCAAAATTCGAATCATCGCCTTCTCCTAGCATCACCCATCGGCCTCACAAAACTGATTTCGCGCTCCCTCTCTTCACGTCGCGGCGAGCGGAAGCTCGCGGACCGCGGCTTTACGCCTCGGAAAAGCTCTGCCCATTGAACCCCACCATCTCCATCCTGCTCTCGGTGCACAACGGCCTGCCGTATCTGGAGGCCGCCGTCCAATCCATCCTCGCCCAAACTTTCCGCGAGTTTGAATTCCTCATCGTGGACGACGCCTCCACCGACGGCACCCCGGATTACCTCCGCACGCTGACCGACCCACGCATCCGCATCCTTTCGCTCCCGCAAAACATCGGCCTCACCGCCGCGCTGAATGCCGGCCTGCGCGAAGCCCGGGGCGAGTTCGTCGCCCGGCAGGATGCCGATGACTGGTCGCACCCGCGCCGCCTGGAGCTCCAGCTTGCCTACCTCCAGTCTCATCCGCGTTGCGCCGCTGTCGGCTCGCAGGCCCGGCTCATCGATGGCTCCGGTCGTTCCCTCGGCAAAAAGGATTTTCCACTTAGCCCCCACGGCATCCGCTTCGCGCATCTGTTCGACAACGCCCTGGCCCACACCGCCGTCACCTTCCGCCGGGCGGAGGTGCTGTCGCTCGGCGGCTACGACGAAACCTGGACCGCTTCACAGGACTACGAGCTTTGGTCGCGCCTTAGCGCCACGCACGACCTTGCCAACCTCCCCCAGCGCCTCGCGACCCTGCGCATCCTCGGCACCAGCATCACCCGGCAGCACAAGCGCCCCGAGCTCATCCGCCGTGTGCAGGCCGCACACTATGAGCGGCTCTTCGGCCGCGTGCCCACCGACGCCGACCTCGATCTCATCGCGCTTTTCCGCTCCCGCGTCGTCCCCGAGCGCCTGCGCGAATTCCGCGCCTTGCTGGAGGAGCTCATCGCCGCCTATACCGAGAAGCATCCCGCTGCGGCGACCGATGCCGATTTCCGCCGCTCGCTCTCCATGATCCACGAGCGCGTCGGCTACAACCTGCTCTCCCTCTCGCGCCGGGCAGGGCTTGGCGAACTCTTCCGCGCCATTCGCACCCGCCCGGCCGTCATCTTTTCGCTGCCCTGGCTGCGCATTGGGGCGCTGACCGTGCTTGGCGATTCCGTCCGCCGCCTTTACGAACGTAAGCAGAAATGACTGCCGCCACTGAAGTAATCGAGGCCGCCGGGATTCCCGAGCTGCCACGCAAGTATCGCGTGCTGCACGTAATCGATTCGCTCGATCTCGGCGGCGCGCAAGTGGTGCTGGAAAATCTCATCCGCCACGGCGACCACGACCGCTTCGAATTCGAGGCCGCCACCATGCACGGCCATGGGGTCTATTGGGATCGCCTGGCCGCGCTCGGCATCCCGCTGCACTCGCTCTCCTTTCACCACAAGGTGCCGCTCTACGTCCCGCGCCTCGCCTGGCTCTGCCTCACGCGGCGCTACGACGTGGTCCACACGCACCTGCTCGCCGCCAACGTCATCGCCAAGCCTGTCGCCGCCTGCTGCGGCGTGCGCGTGCGGATCAACCATGACCACTGCAACGACAAGCTCACCGACCCGCGCTGGTGGGCGCTGCCCGCGGACAAGATCACCAATCGCTTTTCCACCCATATCATCGCGGTCAGCGAGAGCACGCGCACCTTCGTGGTGGAACAGGAGGGTATGCCCCCATCCCGCGCCACCACGGTGCACAACGGTATCGACCTCGATAAATTCCGCCCGCGTCCCACCCAGCGCGCCGAGGCCCGCGAGCGCTGGCAACTGCCCGCCGACGCCTTCGTCGTCGCCGGCATCGGCCGCCTCACGTATCAAAAAAACTTCGCCCTCTTTCTCAACATCGCCGCGGCCATCATCCGCGAGCATCCCCATGCGTATTTCGTGCTCGTCGGCACGGGTGAAGATGATGCCGCCCTGCGCGCCCAGGCCGAACACCTTGGCCTCGGCGACCGCGTGCGCTTCCTCGGCTATGTGGCCGACATGCCCGCGCTCTGGCCCGCGCTCGATTGCCTCCTGCTCACCTCCCGCTACGAGGGCCTGCCCATCACCATTCTCGAAGCGATGGCCTGCGGCGTCCCCATCATCGCCTCGCACCTCGACGGCATGCGCGAAATTCTGCACGATGAGGTGAATGCCGATCTCGTCCCGCCCGGCGAACCCGCCCCGTACGTCGAGCGCCTGCGCCGTCTGCTCACCGAGCCCGAGCGTGCGCGGCGCCATGCTGAGGCTGCTCTGCAAACGGTGCGCGAAGGCTACAGCGCCGAGGCCATGGCCCGTGCGGTGGAGCGGATTTATCTCAAATATCTCGAACCGGTAGGAGCGCTCCCATGAACCCACTAGTATTCAGTATTCAGTGTTCCGTATTCAGTAATCGCGGTTCGGGCTCGATTATCCTGCGACTAGTTCGGCGTTCCGCCTTTAGGCGGCCACACCTCTCGCATATCACCGGCAGTTCCCGGCCACCCCGCGACCCACTGAATACGGAACACTGAATACTGCCCCATGAGCCTCCTCTCCGACTGGGCCGCCAACAGCGGTAATCTCAAAGGCCAACTGGTCCTGTTCTGTTTCCGGCTCGCCGGAGCGTGCCGACGCCTGCCCGCGCCGCTGTGGTGGCTGACCATTCCATACCTCATGTGGTACGAGCTCAGCATTGTGTGGGGGCTCAGCATTGAGCTGCGGTACAAGGCCAAAGTCGGCCCGGGGCTCAAGCTCTACCATGGACACGCGCTCGTGGTGAACGACGGCGTGACTATCGGCGCCCGCGGCACGCTGCGCCAGAGCACCACCATCGGCTCCAAGCAACTGCCCGACGGCACCGAGAGTGCCTGCCCCGTGTTGGGCGATGACGTGAATGTCGGCTGCAATGCCGTCATCCTCGGCCCCATTAAAGTCGGCGACCGCGCGGTCATCGGGGCCGGTGCGGTGGTCGTGAAAGATGTGCCCGCTGGCGCCGTCGTCGCCGGCAACCCAGCGCGGATCATCCGCCAACAGGGCGCTGCATAGAGGGCAGCGGTCGTTGTGGCATGCTTTCGCTTTTCCGTGCGGAGCTCCGCCAAAATCCGGTCATCGGCGGGACGGTCCTGGGAGCGCCGCCGTCCCGTGCGGCCTCCAAGCAAAGCGCGCACCGCCAATTCTGAAGCGCGTCCAAATTTGGCCTTCGCGTATTGAGTTCCAATGCCGCACGGGACGGCGGCGCTCCCAGGACCGTCCCGCTGATTCGAAAACAAGGAAGCCGGAGCCGCAGCTCTACATATTCCCCACCTTCGGCGGCTGGATCGGCACGGGGCGGATGCGCGGCAGATTCACCGCTTTCTCCGGCTCGGGTTGTGTGAACACCTCGGGCTCCACTTCGATCACCGTCGGCGTGGGCGTGCTCGGGCGGGCCGGCTTCTCCGGCATCGCGGCGGCGGCCACCACCGGGCTGCTCAGCTCATCGAGAAAATTGCGATGCTCGTCCGTGAGCCGCGAGAGGCGGCGCAGCAAATCGTCGCGCTGCTGGGCCAGTTGGTCGCGCTCGGTGCGCGAGGCGGAGAGTTGCCGGCGCAAATCCGCCAGCTCGGACGCCACCGCCGAACGCGCCGTGCGCTCCTCGTCGAGCCGCCCGGCGGACAGCCGGCTTTCGCTCGCGGCGGCCTGCATCTTTTGCTCCCACTCCGCCCGCGCCGCGGAACCAGCCGCGCGCATCTTGTCGAGATCCGCGGTGAGTTCGGCTTGCGCATGGCGCGCCTGTTGCAAATCGGTCTTGGCCGTCTCGAGCTCGCGCTGCACGCCGGCCTTCGCGGTCTCCAACTGGCGCAGTTCTTCCGCGAGGGCCGTCTTCTCCTTCCGTGCAACCTCGGTCGCTTCCGCCGCCGTTTTGCGCGCTTCGTCCATCTCCCGGCGCAGCACCGCCGTCGCCGTCGCGGTGTGCTTGTTCGCTTCCTCCGTCGCCGCGCGCGCCTGCTCCAATTCGTTCCGGAGCCCCGCCGCGTCGCGCTCGATTTTTGCCAGCGCCTGCGTGGTCTCCTGGCGCGCTTTCTCCGCGCCCTGCCACTTGCGCTCCATGGCCCCATGCGCTTCGCCGTGCTCGGCGCGCACCTGTTCCAAAGTCGATTTTAGATCTGCCGCCGACGCCTGATGCTTCCCGGCTTCCGCCTTCTGCGACTCGAGCGCGGCTTTGCCAGCCTGAATCTCCGCCCCCAGGGCCCTCTGCGCTTCCTGCAGCTTGCCGATTTCCGTCTGCGCCGTGGCCAGCTTGACCTGCAGACCCGCCGCTTCGGTGCGCGCGGATTCCAGGCTGCCCGTCGACGTCTTCCGCAATTGTTCGAGCTCGTGCCGCGCCTCGTTGGCTTCGCGTTCGGCGCCGTCAAAAGCCTGCGCCAAATCCGCACGCGTCGATTCTGCCACCGCCAGCTTGTGCTCCAGCTCCTGCTTCGCACGCACCGCCGCCAGCAATTCATCCTCGTGCTGCGCCGTGAGATCGCTCTGTTCCTGCCGCGCGGAATGAATCTCCTGCCGCGCCGATTCCAAATCTTCGTGCACCTTGGCCGCTGCCGCGAGTTCGCCGGTGAGGCGTTCGGTTTCGACCTTGAGACGTTCCGCCTCGGCCTTCAGCGCGGCTTCGCGATCCGCGGCGCTGCGCACGTCCTTCTCCAGGGACAACACTCGCTCCCGCGAGGCCGCCAGTTCCGTCCGCGCTTGATCGCGCTCGCGCTCCAGCGCCGACACCGATTCCGCCGTCCGGCGTTCCAATCCGGCCAGCGTTTCCGCATGGTGCGCGCTCGTGGCGGACACATGCTTTTTTAGCTCCTCGGCATGCTGCTCGCGCAGGGCCGTCAGCGCCGCCTCCGCCGAAGCCAAATGCTCGGCCAACCGTGCACTCTTTGCCTTCTCCTCAGCGAGCGCAGCGTCGGCCGTTCCTTTCGCGGCCACTTCTCCGCGCTTCGCGCCTTCCTCCGCCTCGCTCAGGCGCCGCACGAGATCATCGTTCTCGCGCACCACCTTGGTGTGGTCTTTTTCCAGCGTGCTAATGAATTCCTCCTGCGCCGCGATCTTCGATTTCAGCTCGGCGGACAGCGTCTCCACGCGTCCACGCAATTCATCGCGCTCGCGGACCAGCACCGTGAGCTGCTGCTCCAGCGCCACGCTTTGCTCCCGCAAGTTCGACACCGCGTGCTTGCGCTCGGTATCCAGCGTCTCGTGTTCGCGCTGGAATTGATTCCGTAAATCTTCGAGCTGCACCCGGAGCGACTTCGCCTCTTCCTGCGAGGCCTCCAGCTTGGAGCGCGTCTCGGCCAGCGCCGGCTCCAGGCCCGCCCTCTTCTCGGTGAAAGATTGCCGCGCGCCTTCCACGGCGGACAGCAGTGAGCCCGCGCGCTTCTCCAGCTGCGCCCGCTCCTCTTCCGCGTGCTGGCGGGCGACATCCAGTTCGTTGCGCAGTGCCGCCAGCGCCCTTTCCTTTTGCTTCAGCTCCGCGCGCAGCGCCTCGGTGTCCGCGGAGGCCTCGGCCGGCTTCACCTGGGCCCGCGCTTCGTCGCGTTCGCGCAGCAGCACCTTCAGCCGCTCGCGATAGGATTCGATGTCTTCTTCCAGCTGCGTCACCAGCTGCGCCTGCATCGGGTCTGGCCCTGCCGGCGCCGGTGCTGCGAGCGCCGCCGTCAGCTTCGCCTCCAGCTCGGAAATGTTGTTGCGCGCATTTTCCAGCTCGGTGAAGGCCTTGCTCCGCTCATTGCCCACCGCCGTGATCTGGTCCTGCAGCTCCTTCTGCGCCTTGCGAAACTCGATTTCCTTCAGCCGCGCACCGGTCTCGATTTCCTTCCGCATCTCGGCTTTCGCCGACTCCATATAGTTCGCGCTTTCCTCCTGCAACTTGTCCGCCGCGGCCAGCATCTTCTCCGCCTTGGCACGCGCGTCCTTCTCCTTCGCGATTTGCAGCGCCGTGTCGCGCTGCGTGGCCTCCATCGCGGCAATGCGCCGCTGGTAATCTTCAATCTGCCGGTGCAGATGCAGCCCGCCGCCGCCATTGCCCGCGGCCGGGGCACCACCGCCCTTTTTCATCAGCTCGGCATTTTGCGACGACAGATAATTCTTCTGTTGCTGCAGCGCATCGCGCTCGGCCATCAGCGCCGCCATCTTGGAATCATCCTGCAGCGCCTGCAGCGAAATCAATTGCTGCTTCAGCGAGAGCATTTCTGCCTGCAGCGTGTCCTTCTCCGCCGTCACCTTTTGTACCTGCTCGCGGCTCATCTCGGTCACCGCGACCTCCGCATCGATATCCCCCTGCGCCTTCTCGTAGTCGCGGCGCATCTTCTCGAGGTCGCCCGCCAGCCGGTCGCGCGCCTCGGTCGTCGTGCGACAGCGGCGGTCGAGCTCGGCGATCTGCCGCTCGTAATCCCCTTTGAGCACGGCAAACTTCCGCTGCAGATCCGGCGGCAACTCGGCGAGCTTCACCTCCTCTCCGGGCTTCGCCGCCGGCTCGCTCGGAGCAGGCGCTGGCGTCCCCACGGATGCTGGAGGCGTATGGCCCGGCTGGCCCGCAGCCGCCGTGGAAGCGGGCGCCGACGCCGGATTCGTTTCATTCGCGGCCGGAAAAGGCAGCAAGTCCTGGGCGGAATTTGGGCTGGCTGCTGGCATTTTTAGAGTAGTCGTTTCGCGTGGCGCCGGTGCTTTGGTCGCAGGCTCGGGCATTTTTAACGCCGGCTCCGGTGATTTTTCCGCCACCGGGACTGGCGCGGGCACGGGCGCCACGGCTGGCGCTGGCGCGGGCACCGGTGCTGGCATCGCCACCGACTTTGGTTGCGCTACTTCCGCCGGTTTGTCCACCGTCGGTTTGCTGAACCACGAAGCCGCCTTGCTTCCGCCCCGTCCGGGCAACACCGGTTGATTCATCTTCACGTCGGGCGGATCATTCGGCGCGGGCGCCGCGCCCGCGCCCTTCAGCCGGCTCGCCTTCAGCTTTTGCGCCAGCGATTCCACCGTCGGGTCTGCCGGCACGCTGCCATCGGCTGGACGCGCCAGGCTCACCAGCTTCGCCAGCTTCTGCCACGGGAAACGGATCTCCGTCTCCGCCGCCGACCCCAGCTCTCCCTTGAAAATGTGCGGGCACCGCTTGTAAATTTCCGCCAGCAGAATCGTCGTCTGCCCCTTATTGATCTGCCGCGACAGCGCTGCGATCTCGAAGCGGAGCTCATAACGCAGATCGTGCGGGCCCGGCGCCAGCACAGCGGCGGGGATACGGTGCAAAAAGTCCCCCAATTCGAGGACCAGCTCATCGGGACTTCTCTTCTGCGGGGAGGGGGGCGTGGGAGGAGTAGGCTTGTTCTTGACGTCTGGGGAGTAGGCAGGCGCCGCCGACGGAACTGGAGGAGGGTCTTCTTTAGCTTTGCGCTTGAAGCGGCTGAGGAATTTCATGCGTCAGGCTGCGTGACGAGATGACACTGCGGGTTAAGTAGCGATTTCTATGGGCTTTGTCTCCAAAAAGGTTGTTTCGGGATGGAGAAATGCGGCGTCACTTGTCGCATTGTGGATACGCACAAATCGTGCGAGCTCTTCGACTAATTTGCGGGAAAGCGTCGCCATCACGTGAGCGTCCTCCCCCTCATACCGCACCTCATGCACCTGCGCCTCCCGGTGCAGCCGCGCCAGGATGCTCGATTCGGAGACCGGAATGATCAACTCGCGGGTCAGCGTGCCGGGAGCGGCTAGTTCACCCATTCGCTCCAGCAGGGCGGGCAGCCCTTCGCCCGTCTGGACAGAGATGAACATCGCCTCTGGGAAATGGGATTTCAGCCGATGCAGGACGGCGGGGTCGGGAAGTTTATCGATCTTATTAAAAGCGACGAGCATGGGGCGCTTGGTCGCTCCCAGTTCGCCGAGAACCTTCATGGTGGTGGTATAAAACTCCATCACCTCCGGAGCGCTGGCATCCAACAGATGCAGGAGAAAATCCGCCTCCGCCGCCTCCTCCAGCGTAGCCTTGAAGGCCTCCACCAGCCGGTGCGGCAGGTTTCGCACAAAGCCGACGGTGTCCGTCAGGAGCAGAGGCTGGCGCGAAGGCAGCGCCACCTTTCGCGTGGTCGTGTCGAGCGTGGCGAAGAGCTTGTCTTCCACCAGCACCTCCGCGCCCGTCAGCTTTCGGAGCAAGGAACTTTTCCCCGCATTCGTGTAGCCCACGATGGCACAATTCGGCACCGGCGTCCGCTGGCGGTCCTTGCGCTGCGTCGCCCGGGCCGACCGAATCTGCGCCAGCTCCCTCTTGAGCCGGTCCATCGATTTCCACATCCGCCGGCGGTCCTGCTCCAGCTGGCTTTCACCCTCACCCTTCGCCCCAATACCGCCTCCTTGGCCGCCCAAGTGTCCCCAGGCGCGGGTCAGTCGCGGCAGTGAATACTCCAATTGAGCCAGTTCAATCTGCAGCCGTGCCTCCCGGGTCTGCGCCCGGCCGGCGAAAATATCCAGAATGACCTTTTGGCGGTCGAGCACCGGCACTTTGGCCAGTTCCTCCCAGTTCCGCTGCTGGCTCGGCGTCAGGTCATGGTCAAAAATCAGTGCCCCCAGTTCCTCCTTTTGCACCCGGTCCGCCAGCTCCTGCGCTTTGCCGGATCCCAGCAGATACCTCGCATGCATCTCCCGATGGAACACGAGGATACGCTCGGCCACCGGGTGTCCCAGTGTCCGCACCAGCTCCTCCAATTCCTCCAAAAGACTCATCGCCGTCTCGCGCGACGCCTGGTCCGTATAAGACCCAATCAAAAGCGCCGGTCGGGCGAGGCGCGCAATAGTTTCAAACATACCACCAGCATTTTAGCCGAAGGGGCCTCTGAGGGCAACGGGGATTCGCCCTGCTCTTCCGTAGGACCTATAGGTCGCATTGGTCCTATAGGTCCTAATTTACACTCCGAATTCCGCCCACCGCCCTCGAAGGGCCCTCTCTTTTTCCCCAACAACCCTCCTTGCCCCGTGTCATTCTTCCTGACAACCTGAAGGATAATACCCGCCGCCTATGGCTCTTTCGACCTCCACCGTCCATTCCGTCCTGCGAACCACGGCGCAGAAATTCCGCCTCTCCCTGAGCGGTCGTTGGATGCTCGCCGGCGGTGCGCTCGCCTTTCTCAGCCTGATCGTGTTCCTGCTGCTGGATGCGTGGCTGCACCTCGGCGCGACGGGGCGATGGATGGCGCTGGCCTTTGTGGTCGGGCCGCTCGTCGCGGGGGCGGTGATGGCTTGGCGGGCATCGCAATTGAAGCTCTCGAACGAAGCGGTCGCGCGGCGCATCGAGAAAGCGACGGAGGGTGCAGGCAACGTGCTCATCTCGGCGGTGCAATTTGATAAGGATCTCCCCGGCGGTGCAGTCCGCACAGCGCTGTTCAATGAAATGGCAGATCCGTTTCCGCGCGTGAAATGGGACCTCGTGTTCGACGGCCAGCTGCTCCGCCGGCTCGCTCTCGCACTGGGCATCGTCATGGCGGGCGTGTTTGTGTGGGCGGTCGCGCAACCGGGCTATTTCTCGAATTCCGCCAAGCGCATCTTCATGCCGGCGGCGGCGATCGATCCGCTCACCCGCACGCATCTCGACATTCATCCCGGCAAAAACGACACGGTGCCGCATGGCCGCAATTTCGAAGTGTCGGCGCACCTCAGCGGCACGGTGCCCGCCAGCGCCTGGCTGTGGTACCGCGAGGCCGGCTCCACGTGGCAGAAGACGCTGATGTCGCGCGACGCCACGCGCCCCGATTTTTCATTCGAGTGGAAGGAAGTGAAGCAGCCGCTCGAATACTATGTGGAAGCGGGCGATGCGAAGTCTGCCGTGTTCGGCCTCGGCGTCCGCCCGCGCACGGCGGTGAAGAGCAAATCGGCCACGGTGGTGCCTCCCGCCTATACCGGCCTGAAACCCACGCAAATGCAGGATTTCACGGCGCTGCAAAACGTAACGCCCGGCTCCGCGGTGACGGTGAGCGTGGAGTTCAACAACGCCATCGCCAAGCTCTCGGCGAAGGACGAAAAGGGCAATACCGTGGAAGTGAAGCAGGAGGGCGAACTGCGTGGCGCATTCACGTTGAAGCCGACGGGCAACCAGTCGATTCGTCTGCGTTTTGAAGACGCGCTCGGCACCACGGACGACGCGACCATCGCCCTCGGCGTGAAGCCCGACGACGCGCCCAAAGTGGTCGTGCTCGACCCCGCAGAAGGCGGCCAGGTCATCGGCATGAAAGGCGGCAAGCTGCCCATCCATTTCAAGGCCGAGGATGGCTTCGCGCTCGGCAGCGTGCAGGTCTTCCGCAGCACGGATGAAAAGGAGGACGCCGTGCTGGTGCAGGATTTCCCGGAAGCCGCGGGCAAGCCGCAGTTTGAGGCCACGGCGCAGGTGCCGCTGGTGCCCGAGGGCGAGCAGGACCGCATCACCTTCCGCGTGGTGGCGAAGGACAAGAATGACGTGACCGGCCCCGGCATCACGATGTCGCGCCCGATCGTGGTGAATCTGGAATCGCGCGACAAGCTGGCGAAGGCGGTGGATGACGCGACCTCCAAGCTCACCCAGGGCCTCAATGCACTCATCAAGCTGCAGGAATCCAATCTCGGCGACTCGAAGGCCGCCGCCGTGAAGCATGACGCCGGCAGCCTCACGGGCCTCATCGGCAAGCAGGTGCAGATCGCCGACATCGGCAAGCAGCTCGCCGCCGCCGCGAATGCCGTGTCTCCCGATGTGCGCGATGCGCTTGTGGCCCTGAGCCAGCACGAGATGAAGGACGCCGTGCTCCAGCTCCGCAACGCCGACAGCGCCAAGGACGCCGCGCGGGAGAAGTTTCTCGCCTCGGCGCTGGTGAGCGAAGCGATGATTTTGGCCCGCTTGCAAGGCGCCCCCGCTCTGGCCGAGGAAGACAAAAAGCAACAGGACATTGCCGACCTGATTAATGGCGTGGAAGATTTGCTGAAGAAGCAACGCGACCTGCTGAAGGAGACGAAGGCCGGAGGCGACCTCGCCAAGCTCGGCGAGCGTCAGGATGCGCTGGCTGATAAATCGCAGCAGGTGAAAAACGGCGTGGTGAAAGACAGCCAGAACCCAAGCGTGGGCGATGCCGCCTTCCGCGAGCGCCTCGGCAAAGTGGCCGCGATGTTTGGCCAGCTGAAGATTTACGAGGATATGCTCGCTGCCGCGGAAAAGCTCTCCGGCAAGCAGGCCGCGCCCGCCACCGAGACCGAGCAGCGCGTGGTGGTAAACCTCGCGAAGATGGTGGAACTGCTCAACCAATGGCAGCTCGCCGACGCCGCCGAGAAAGCCGAGGACATGCGCAAGAAGGTGGAAGAGATGAAAGGCAAGCTCGACAAGCTCGCCGAGATTCAGCGCGAGATTTTGGAGAAGTCGAAGGAACTCGCGCGCAAGTCCGAGTTCAAGCCCGAGGACGTGGCGACGGCGAAAGACTTCAAGGACCAGAAGGATTTGATGAAGGACGTGCTCGAGCAGATGACCACGGACCTGCAGGCCTTCCCGGAGACGAAGTCGGGCAATGAGATGAAGGGCGAGATCGTGAGCATTTTCGAGGATGTGCAGCAGGCCGACAAGGACGACGTGGCCAAGAACAAGCTGAAGCCGCAGGAGATCGCCGTGCAAAAGGAGCAGGGCATTCTCGACGGCATCGAGGCCGCGAAGAAGATCGCCGCCGACATGGAAATGTGGCTCCCGAGCAAGACGGAGACGCAGAAGTGGGAGATGGAGAATTTCGACAAGAACGAGATGCCCGACATCCCGATGCTCCCGCTGGCCGATGCGTTTGAGGATCTCGTGGGCAACCTCATGGATGCACAGAAGGACATTGAGGACGAGGTGCAGGATCCCGCGAGCAACCAGGCGATGGCGATGAACCCCGCCAATGGCTGGGAAGTGCGCGACGGCCCGATGCCTGGCTTCGGCGCGCAGGGCCGCAGCGGCAACGAGCGCCCCAATCACAATGAGCAGATGGGCCGCAGCAGTGGTGGCCGCGAGGGCATGAGCGACGGTGAAATGGCCGCCGGCAAAACGCAGAGTCTCGAGGGCGACACACCCACCACCCGCCGCACGCGCGACAGCCAGCAGCAGGGCCAGGTGGAGGACGAAGGCGGTCCGTCGAAAACCCGTGCCACCGGCGGCGGCAAAGCCTCCGGCTTTAGCGATCGCCAGGGCATGGAAGGCAATGGCCAGCTCCGCAGCTCGCAGGCACAGGTGCGCGGCGCGGATGCCGCCGCCGCGGCGCAAGCGCAGCTCGCGCAGAAGACCTCGAAGAAAATGGCCGAGGCGAATCTGCTCTACATCCGCGGCGGCGAGCAACTCGGCCAGGTCGCCAAGCTCATGGATGACAACGCCCAAGCCATCCGCGAAGGCCGCATGAAGGACAGCGCGAATCTCCACCAAAAGATCCTCGGCCGCTTGAAAGAAATCCAGGGCGGCGTGGCCAGCGGCGAAGTGACGACCTTCACTGCCACCGACGGCGCCAAGGCCCAGGACAAGCAACTCCTCGGCGGCCAGGAAGGGGACGCCCCCGCGCAATACAAGGACCAGGTCGCCGATTACTTCCGCTCGTTGGTGGAGGAGAAATAGGTGTCGGGGGATTATTGGAACCCGTCACGTGTGTCCCTGGCACCTCCGATAAAATGCTTGCTGGTGTGCGCCGTTGCGCTTTTCGGTGGCTGCTCCTCCACGCCCAAGGAAGTGAAATCGGCACTCGCTCGAATCACCAAAATTCCAAAAGGAATGGAACAGGGGAAAGTTTTCGATTTTTTGAGCCTCCCCAAACCGAGCCGGCAGATGGATTTTTCGATCCGCAATCCAGGACTGACTTGGGTCAGATATGAGATTGGATTTGGCGATCAATTTGTCCTCGAATGTGAGGCGCCGAGTGCGTTTGAAAATGCGCGGCTGTTCCGCTTTGACACCGGTATTTTGCACTCCGTCAGCCTTCGGCGATATGGCCGCCCCATTTACGAAACTCTGAACCCGGCATGGAGCGAAATTTAAAATTTGGAGAGACTTTGCACCCGTCGCTTGCAGCCATCATGCTGCTCGCTCTTTCCGCCTCACTCTATGCCGCGACCCCCTGGGCCATCCAGGACGCCCCCGTGCGCGTCTCCGTCCATGCGGGAGCAACGGCACCCACCATCCCCGAAGCCGGCTGGCTGATTGAAGTGCCAGAACTCGGCGCGACCTCACCAAACATGGGCGACGTGGTGCTCACCGATGCCAAGGGCGCGCCGATGCCGCTGGCAAAGATTTCACGCATGGAGGCGCACAAGCTCCTGCTGCTCGCGCAGACCCTTACGAAAGGGCAGGAATACTTCGTCTACTACGGCGGCAACCGCCAGCGCCGCGACACCAAGTGGTCGCCCAAAGTGAGCCTGCTGATGGAGACACGCCGGATGCCGAGCGGCACGAAGATGGATACCTACTCGGACCTCGAATCCGCGTGGAAGAATGCGAAGGACAGCGATGGCGCGGGCTTCGTCGGCACGATCAGCCAGGGCGAAAATCCGTTCGGTGACAGTAATAATTTCCTGAGCCACTACACCGGCCTGCTGCGGCTTCCGGACAAGAAAGCCACGCTCTACACCATCTCGTCCGATGCCTCCTTCGTCCTCGCCAACGACAAGTTGGTGGTGAGTTGGCCCGGCAAACACGCGCCCCACGTCAATGCCAACACGGTGCAAAAAGGCACCGCCTCCGCGCCGGAGGGGACCGTGAAGATCGACTACTACCACGCCAAGGAAAGCGCGCCGCCGGTGACGATGGTGCTTGGCTGGGAGAAAGGCGGAAAGCTGGAGCCCCTCCCCGCGGATGCGTGGGTGCATCCCGGCACCACGGAAGTCGGCCCCGTGGAGCAAGTCTCCGGCTGGCCCGTGCCACAGCCCGGCGCGCGCGTGGCTAGCTACATCGGCTACCAAAACCAGTGGCTCTTCGAGACCCGCTGCACACTTGGCAACATCCCATCCGGCTGGAATGCCCGCTGGGAGTGGAGCGATGGAGCCGTGTTTGAGGGCAGCGACTGCAATCGTGTATGCGTGGGCCCCGCGCCCGCGCGCGTGATTGTGCGCCTCGTCAATGGCCAGCAGCAGACCACCGGTGCGCGGCAGATCGAATTCAACGGCACGCCGAAAGAAGCGAGCATCGAGAATGATGGCGACGTCGCCCGCTACCTCGGCCTCATCGAAAAAGAAGACCCTGCGAAGCTCTCAGCGGCCACGCTCACCGGACATCTGGTGCTCGTGAGCGAGTTTGGCACCGACCAGCTTCTCGGCCGTTACGGCACCGCCTGGGCGGCGAAGAACAACAACCAGAACGACCCGCTCTGGCTCACTGCGCAGCTCGCGCGCATCCGTTCCCTCGGCCAGACGAATCCGCCCGCGGCCATCACCGAGCTGCACAAGTTCGACCTCGCCACGCGCAAGCGCTTCCCGCAGCTCGCGTCGCTGGAGCTCGATATCCTCGTCTTCGGTCTCAAGAGCCCCGACGCCGTGCAGGCCGCGCAGCGCCTCGGCTTCGACAACCCAAACACCGACTACGCCCGCATCGCCAAAATCCGCGTGGGCGATCTCTACCGCCTGCTCGGCAAAGTGAAGGAAGCCCGCGCGCAGTACGAAAGCGTGCAGAAGACCATTGCTGACGAGACCGGCGGCAAGAAGCTGCCGGCGATGGACCGCGCCTTTTCCATCACCATCAACGGACTTGTCGACCAGGGCGAGCGTAAGGCCGCCGAGGACAAGCTCACCGAGTGGGAATCCGAGCATCCGCTGGCCAAATACGAGAGCGACTTCCTGCTCCTGCGCGGTCGCGTGCTCATGCTCTTCGGCCGCTGGAACGAAGCGCTCCAGGAGATCGAGAGCTTCCGGACCATCCAGGGCGACAACCCCTTCCAAATCCTCGCTGACTTCTACCGTGCGAAAGCGATGTTCGAGCTCGGGCAAAAAGACGAAGCCAAGAAGATCTGGGCGAGCATCGCAAAGGATTATCCCAAGCACGAACTCGCTCCCGAAGCCGCACGGCTGGCGCGGTAGGAGCGCAGGCGTAATCACCGGACGTGCCGTGGAGTGCGGCAGCTTGCTGCCGCTGTGCGGCGGGCGCAGCTGGCTGCGTGAGGCGGGCGAACTTGTCGAAGCCGAGCGGCGCTCCCCACCGCGACGCAGCAAGCTGCCGCAGTCCACGGTGCGCCTCGTCGATGCGCCAGCTCTACTTCTTCGGCCGAATCAAAAACGGATCGGGCACCGAAGACTTGCCAGTACCGGTGCCGGGCGTGGGCGCCGGCGGGCGCTGCGTGTTTGGCTGGGCGATGACGGCTTGCGGGGCGAGCGCGCGCACCTTGAGATTGCGGAAGGCAACTTCGCTGCCTTCATCGAGGAGGCAGAGCTGCGTCTTCACTTTCGAGCCGAAGTAGGGACCGAAGCGGGCATTCCGGTCGCCGTTGCGCTCGGCGAGCGTGCGGAGCTGCGGGCCGAGGTCGAACTCGAGAACCTTCTCGCCATTCAGCCAGTGTTCCACGTGAGCGCCGCGGACCACAATACGGCCTTCATTCCACGGGTCGCCTTTGCGGGCGAGCGGGTCGGCCGTGCGGAGGTGCGCGTTTTCGCCCACGGGCAGAATGTTATCGAGCGAGGCCGAGCGGCGGAGCGGGCCGCCCTTCAGGCCGATGGGCGTGTGCACATCGTCAATGATCTGGTATTCCAGCCCCGAGGGCGTCTGCCCCAGGCTCTGGCCAAGCATGTAGCGCACACCGCTATTGGAAGAGACGGCGGCCTTCCATTCAAAGCGGAAGTCGAAATCAATGTAGGCTTCGGTGGTAATGAGGTCGCCGCCGGTCATGCGATCCATCTCCCGGATTTCCTTGGGCAGATTCAGCTCGCCGTCTTGAATTTTCCAGCCGGAGGCCAGCGGGTCCGAGCGCTGCACCCCCTTCAGCCCGAGCAGACGGTTGCCATCAAACAGAAGCTTCCAGCCCTGCGCCTGTTCCTCGGGCGTCAGGGTGTTCGGGATGGTGTTCGAAAGATCGGTCAGCGGCGCTTCGTCGACCGGAGCGGCGGGAGCCGGGGCCGGAGCAACCGGGGCGGCGGGCACCGCCGGGGCCGTCGGGGTGACGCCGGACGGGGTCAACTGAGGGCGGATCGGCTGAAGTGGATTTACCGGCGCGGGGCGGCCAGGGGTCAACGCGGACGGCGGCAACTGCGCCCAGGCAGAGACAGACAGCAGGGATAAGAAAGAAAGAAGACGGTGACGAAGCATGTGTATGGAGACGCCGGAAATGGAACGGCTATTAGCACCCGGTGGCCCGGGAACGTGGGACTATGAACGAGGTTAAAGAACTTTTCCAGCGCCAGCTTCTTTGAAAGTCTGAGCGACCGCGCCTCCGAGAGCGCGCGGTGGGAATACGCTCAGGCGGCAAGCCAAAGCGCACAGCCCAGCATGAACAGTAGGAACGCCCGTGCAAAACGGCGCATATCCGGCTCGAAAAGAAAGAGCGGCATGCGCTGCGTCTTAGCGGAAGCAGCGGACAGTGCGAGTGGAATTTTCAGACCAAGGAAGCAAAAAGCGGGCGCAATTGGTTGGAAATCTGCGGTTTCTTTCGATGAGGCACCGAAAAGCGCTCCTTGGGAAATCGAGAGGGCGAAGTAGCAGACACTTTCCCGCTTGGCGTGTACGCTAATCGGCTCTTTGTTGGCCTCATGCACATGGAGAAAGTCGTGATCGTCGGCGCCACCGGTTATTCAGGGGAGGAGCTTGTCCGCCTCCTGTCCCGCCATCCGCGGGTGGAACTCGTCGCGCTCACTTCACGCCAGCTGGCCGGGCAGCCGCTTTCGGCGGTCTACCCGCGGTTTGTTGGGACGCGGTATGCGGGGCTGAAGTTTATCGAGTCGACCGTGGAGGCGATCATCGGCACGGGCGCAAAGGTCGTTTTCCTGGCACTGCCTCACGGGGTGGCCGCCGAGTTTGCCGCGCCGCTGGTGAAGGCCGGGCTGCGGGTACTGGACCTGAGCGCGGACTTCCGCATCAAGGACCTTGCCGCCTACGAGCACTACTATGGCGAAAAGCATCACGCGCCGGAACTGGCAGCGATGTCCGTCTACGGGCTGCCGGAGCTGTATCGGGATAAGATCCGCGGCGCCCAGTTGGTCGCCTGCCCAGGGTGCTATCCCACGAGCATGCTCGTACCGCTGGTGCCCCTGCTCCGCCGGCAACTGATTAAGCCCACGGGCATCGGCGTTTTCAGCATGAGCGGCGTGAGCGGCGCCGGACGGAATGCGAAGGTCGATTACCTCTTTGCCGAGTGCAATGAGAGCGTGCGCGCCTACAGCGTGCCGAAACATCGGCATCTGGCCGAAGTGGAACAGGAACTGAGCATCGCCGCGGGCGAAGCGGTGCGGATCAATTTCACGCCGCACCTCATCCCGGTGAATCGGGGCATCCATACGACGATCTACGCCGAACCAGCCGCGGGCGCGGAGCCGTACCACTTCACCAATGCCTACAATGAGGACTACGGCTCCTCCACCTTTGTCCGGTTGCTCGGTGACACTGGAAACCTGCCCGACACGAAGTACGTGACCGGGACCAACTACATCGACGTGGCGCTGCGGCATGACCCGCGCACGAGCCGGGTGATCCTGCTCAGCGCGGAGGACAATCTCGTGAAAGGCGCCTCGGGCCAGGCCATCCAGTGCTTGAACCTGCTCTGCGGGTGGCCGGAGGAGACGGGGCTGGTGTAACGAGCGATTGTTCGGGCCGGCATAGCGGGCGCTTGCGAAGAGAGGGGGAGCTGTTTCCACTCTCGCCACCACCTACTGCCATGCCGACCACCGCTGCTGACGAAGCCCAAATCCGCACTCTCATCGACGAATGGCGCGCGGCGCTCGCGGCGCGCGACCTCGATCGCTTGATGACGCACTATGCGCCGGACGTGCTCTTCTTTGATGCCGTCCCGCCCTACCAGCAAAAGGGGGCGGCCGCCTATCGAAAGACGTGGGAGAATATGTTTTCGTTTCTGCCGCCCGGGGTCGAATCCGAGATGCAAGAAGTGAGCATCCACGTCAGCGGCGATCTGGCGGTGATGCACTGCCTAAACCGGCTGGTGCATGCGGGAACGAAGCGGGAAGCGACGTGTGGCTGGGTGCGCGTGACGGTGACCTACGAGCGTCAGGGCGGAGCGTGGAAGGTGGTGCACGAGCATATCTCCGTGCCGTTTGATCCGCACAGCGGGAAAGCGGCGCTGATTCATGCGCTGTGATCTTGGAGTGCTCCGCCGCTCGCAGATCCGCAGTTGCATCGCCTCCCCACTTTCCCCCACCCTCCGCGTCTCTCACCCAGCATGCATCCTTCCAACTCGCGCCTTCTCCTCTGGTCCATCGTCTCGGCTTTGGCTGGGTTTCTGTTCGGCTTCGATACCGTGGTCATCTCCGGTGCGGAGAAGACGATTCAAACGCTCTGGAACTTGAGCCCGGGGATGCACGGCGTGGTGACAAGCGCAGCGCTGTGGGGGACCGTGGTGGGATCCATCGTCGGAAGCTGGCCGACGGATGCTTTTGGCCGGCGGAAGACGCTGCTGAGCATCGGGGTCTTTTTCCTCGTCGGCTCGCTATGGTCGGCGTTTGCGCAGGAAGTCTACTCGTTCATGATCGCGCGGTTCGTGGGCGGGCTGGCCATCGGCATTTCCACCGTCGCCGCGCCGCTCTATATTTCCGAAATTTCGCCGCCGGAGCGCCGGGGGCGGCTGGCGGGGATGTTCCAGTTCAACATCGTCTTCGGCATCCTCGTCGCTTTCCTCTCGAACTATCTGCTCGCGCGGATGGGGGAAAGTTCGTGGCGTTGGATGCTGGGCATCATGGCGGTACCCTCGGTGATTTACACGCTGGCGTGCTTCACGATTCCGGAGAGCCCGCGCTGGCTGATCGCGCGGAAGGGCGATCGGGCCGGAGCGATTGCCGTGCTGAAGCTCATTAGCCCCGAGGCCTCCGAAGCGGAATTGCAGGCCCGCGCCGAGGCCATGGCCGTGGCCGCAAAGGAAGCGGATGCAGGCCCCGTGGCGGGCTTTTGGACGCCGCGGCATCGCATCCCCATCCTGCTCGCCTTCCTCGTCGCGTTCTTCAACCAGCTCTCCGGCATCAATGCGATCCTCTACTTTGCACCGCGGATTTTTGAACTCACCGGACTCGGGGAGCAATCCGCGCTCCTCCAATCGGTGGGCATTGGCGTGACCAATCTCATCTTCACCTTCGTGGGCCTCTGGCTCATCGATCGCCTGGGTCGCCGCACGCTGCTCTATATTGGCTCCTTCGGCTATATTGCATCGCTGGGCCTTTGCTCCCTCGCCTTTTTCACGCAGACCTACGCCATCGTCCCCGCGTGCATTTTCGCCTTTATCGCGGCGCACGCCATCGGGCAGGGCGCGGTGATCTGGGTGCTCATCTCGGAAATCTTTCCGGACCGCTACCGCGCGCAGGGCCAGTCGCTGGGCAGCGCCACGCACTGGGTTTTCGCCGCGCTGCTCACCGCGTTCTTTCCCTCGATGGTGTCGAACTTCGCCCCGGGGTGGGTGTTCCTGTTCTTCTGCTTCATGATGGTGCTGCAGCTCGTGTGGGTGAAGACGATGGTGGTGGAGACGAAAGGCGTGCCACTGGAGCAGATTGAAGAGAAGCTGGGGATCCGGAGATGATCACACCGCCGACCATTGTGGGATTGGGAGAAATTTTGTGGGACGTCTATCCAGACGTCGCGCACTTTGGCGGAGCGCCGGCCAATTTTGCCTGCCATGCGGCGAGCCTCGGCGCGGAGGCTTGGGTGGTGAGTGCCGTAGGCAAGGACGAGGACGGACGGCGCGCGCAACAGATCCTGGCCAAACGCGGCGTGCGCGGCGAGGGCATCGCCGTGGACGCAGAGCACCCGACGGGCCGCGTGGACGTGAAGCTCGATGCCAGAGGACAGGCGACGTACCTTTTCCAAGCGGACACGGCGTGGGATTTTCTCTCATGGAATGAATCGCTCGAGTCGCTGGCGTCGCGCTGCGATGCCGTCTGCTTCGGATCGCTGGGGCAGCGCAGCGTGACCGCGCGCGAGACGATTCGGCGTTTTGTCGGGCTGGTACCGCCGGAGGCGATGCGGGTGTTTGACGTAAATTTGCGACTGCGGTTTTACGATGAAGAGACCCTTCGCACTTCGCTGCATCTGGCGAACGTGGCGAAGCTCAATGACGACGAGCTGCCCATCGTGGCGCGGCTGTGTGGGCTGCCGGGTGGGAGTGAACTCGAAATGATGCAGGCGCTCGCGAAGCAATTCGATGTGCGGCTCGTGGCGCTCACACGCGGGGCGCGGGGCGCGCTGCTGCTGGCCCAGGGCGAGGTGAGTGAATGCCAACCGCCACCAACCCAAGTAGTGGATACGGTGGGCGCGGGCGATGCGTTTACGGCGGCGGTGATTCTCGGGTTGCTGCACGGATGGCCGCTGGCGGAAATCAACCAGCGCGCCTGCGCCGTCGCGGCGTATGTGTGCACCCAGCGGGGAGCGACACCACCATTGCCGGAGGACCTGCGCACGCCTTTCCGGCCGCGGGAGGAGGCATGATATGCGCACGTGGAGAACGGCGCCTGGCCAGCGCCCAAGCGGGATGCTTTTCACGGGTTGCCAACCCGTGCCACTTTTTCTCACCACCCGTCAGGTGAGCGACATAACCCTTGCTCCATGATGCCCGTGAAAACTGTTTCCATTCTCTCCGCCGTTTTTGCCTCCACCGTGCTGCGCGCGGCCTCGCCGGATATCGTCTTCGAGGATTTTGAGCGCGGCGATTATGGTAATTGGACTGTAGAAGGAACGGCTTTTGGGAAAAGCCCGGCACATGGGACGCTGCCGGGCCAAATGGCGGTGTCGGGCTACCAAGGCAAAGGGCTCGTGAATTCTTTTGCAGGTGGCGACGCGAGCACGGGGAAGCTCACTTCGCCGGAGTTTTCCATCGAGCGCCACTACCTCTCCTTTCTCATCGGCGGCGGCGGCTTTGCCGGAGAAACCGAAATGCGCCTGCTGGTGGACGACAAGGTCGTGCGCACCGCGGTGGGGCCGAATACGAAGCCGGGCGGGAGCGAAGCGCTGGCGCCGTCCTCGTGGGACGTCTCGGAATTTGCAGGGCGCAAGGCCCGCATCCAAATCATCGACGAGGCCACCGGTGGCTGGGGGCATATCAATGTGGATCAATTGGTCCTGACAGACACCAAGCCGGAGCCGCCGGGACCAGCCTCGCGAGAGCTGATGGCCGACCAGCCGTATCTGCTCTTTCCCGTGAAAAAGGGCGCGCCCAAGCAGCGGGTTACTGTGGCCGCGCAGGGCAAGACGGTGCGCGAATTTGAAATCGAGCTGAGTGACGCACCCGAATGGTATGCGCATCTCGACGTGACGCCGTGGCAGGGCGGCAACGTAACCGTGCACGCCAACAAGGTGCCCGGCGGCAGCAAGGTGCTGGAGCTCGTCCGCCCCTCGAAAGAAATCTGGGGCGCTGAGCAGCTGTACCACGAGGCGCTGCGCCCGCTCATCCACTTCTCGCCGCGCCGGGGCTGGACGAATGATCCGAACGGACTCGTCTTCGCCGATGGCGAGTACCACCTCTATTTCCAGCACAACCCATACGGCACGGAGTGGGGCAATATGCATTGGGGCCACGCGGTGAGCCCGGACCTCGTGCATTGGCACGAGCTGCCCATCGCGCTCTATCCTCCTCGCTACGACGACATGGCCTTTAGTGGCAGCGCCGTGGTGGACAAGGACAACACGAGCGGCTGGAAGAAGGGCGACAACTCCCTGCTCGTCGGTGCCTTCACGAGCACCGCGCGCGGCGAGTGCATCATCTATTCCAATGACCGTGGCCGCACGTGGACGGAGTATGAGGGCAATCCCGTGGTGAAGCACTCGGGCCGCGACCCGCGACTGCTCTGGTACGCGCCGACCAACCAGTGGGTGATGGCGCTCTACGACGAGTCCGACAAGAAGCAGTGGATTGCCTTTTACACGTCACCCGACCTGAAAACGTGGACTTACCAAAGCCGCATCGAAGGTTTCTTCGAGTGCCCGGATCTGTTCGAACTGCCACTCGACGGCGATGCCACCAAAAAGAAATGGGTGCTCACGGCGGCGAGCAGCGAATACATGGTGGGGAGCTTTGACGGGAGGACCTTCACGCCCGAGACGCCCAAGCTGCCGGGGCATCGAGGCAACAGCTTCTACGCGGCGCAGACGTACAGCCACGACCCGAAGGGACGTGTGATCCAGATTGGATGGGAGCGCTCGGCCTCGCCGGGGATGCCGTTTAATCAAGCCATGTCCATCCCCCTGGAGCTCTCTCTGCGCACGACGCCCGAGGGGCCGCGGCTGGCGTGGAAGCCGGCGGAGGAGATGGAGAAGAGGCTGGCAGTTTATAGCACGAGACCAAAGGACATCAGTCTGGAAAATGAACGGCAGACGCTCGGTCAGAAGAACGATGACGCGGATGAGCCGCAAGCGCTCGTCTTTCGGACCGAGATTCAGTGCGATCCGACCACGGTGGTGCACTTCGAGGTGCTCGGAGTGCCGGTAGTGTACGATGCCGGGAAGCATGAACTCACGGTGAACAAGCATCATGTGCCGGCACCGCTGATGGACGGGAAACTGAAGCTGGCGTTGTATGCAGATCGGACGCTGTACGAAGTGTTTGTGAACGACGGGCTGATCTACGCGCCCGTGAATGCGATCCCCAAGGCGGAGGCGAAGACGATCGACGCGTGGGCGGAAGGCGGAGCGGCGAAACTGGAGAACTTCAGGAATGAGCGGTTCCAGTCGAGTTGGACCAAGTAGGTAGACACGCGGCGCTTCGGTGGATGCCGCGCTCCGTCGCGGCATGAGAGAGCAAAACGCCGAAGGCGGTTGTCTGCAAACTGCTCGAACCGAAAGGAAATGTGCGCTTCGCGCGTTTACCCTCCCCTGCCGCGACGAAGAGGCATTCACCGAACACACCACCTCGTTGCGCTCGTCCGCGACGGGTTGAAAACTCCGAGCCGGACGGGCAGTCCCACGTTCACCTGCCCGCGCTTTCGAAACTTCCTCTTACGGCTCGAGGTAGAGGATTCGGCCGCAGTTCAGGCACGTCGTCACTTCCTTCGCGGCTTTCACGGAGTGGATGATGTGCGTCTGCGCTTTCACGTGGCAGCCCTGGCAGATGTCGTTGGCGAGAGCCGCGACGGCGACGCCGTCCTTTTTGTCAAAGAGGCGCTGGTAGGTATCGAGCAGGTCTTCATCCACCTCGCTGGCAAGGCGGGTGCGGTCGGCCTGCACTTCCTGCTGCTGGGCCTCAATGGCCTTAATCTTCGCCTCAATATCGGCGATCTGGCGCTGCACGAGGTCGCGGGTGTGGGTGGCTTCCTTGTCAGCGGCGGCGATGATGGGCTTTTGCGCCTCGGCCGATTCCATGAGCTCCAGCTCGCGATCCTCGATGCCAGCGATCTCCGTCTTCAGGCTCCCGATGGCGTGGTCGAACGCGGCGTATTCGTCGTTCTTTTTCGTCGCGAGCTTTTGCTGCTCGTACTTCAAAATTCGTTCCTCCCGCGTGCGCACCTCGTTTTCGAGTTCCTTGCGCTTCACCTCGATTTCCTTCGCCTTGTGCTTGGCCGCGTCGAGCGCAGCCGAGGTTCCCGCCAGTTTGCTCTCCAGCGATTTGCGCTCAATCGGCGCGTTCTTGAGTTCGATCTTCAGGTGGCGCAGCTTGCGGTCGCGGTCTTGGATAACGAGGAGCTGGGTGACTGCGGGCAGTATCATTACCCGCCAAAGTGTTCTTTCCCGCCGGGGGCGTCAACTACGGCGAGCGGAGATTCGCATTGGAAGGCCGTGCGGCGCCTGCTGTCGTCCGGCTATGAAACACCTGTCCACGCTGTTGGCCCTGCTGGCCCTCCTGCTCCCCTGCTCGCTGCGTGCAGCCAGCGAGGAGAAAGAGAATCCCATCGACGCAGAGCTCGAGGCCGCGATGGAAAAGAACCCCTCCACCTCCGGCATGGTCCACGCCCTGGGAATCGCCCGCGACAAATGGGACAAGGAGATGAACGCGACCTATAAAAAGCTAAAGGAGACGATGGAAGCCGAAGACTTCAGACAGCTGGTCGCCGCACAGAAAGCCTGGCTGGCCTATCGCGACGCCCAAGTGGAGCAGATCGGAAATTATTTCGGCAAAAAGGAAGGGACCGTCAATCGGGTCAACGCCGCTTCGCTGATTACCGATCTGACCAAGAGCCGGGCCTTGTTTCTCAAATCGCTGCTGGAAGGGGCCGAGGAGTAAGCAGCGAGGGGCCTTACAGTCCCAGCCCGTCAATGAGCCTCCGCGCCTTCTTCGTGGGGCGCCCGCTGCCGGCTGGGCGGAACATGGGCGGGAGGAAATTCGGCTCGCGCTTTTTGGTGTATTCCTCGGGCGGGGTGAGATCCTCGGCGAATTGCGGCACCAGCTTGGCACCAACACGGGAGGGGGGCGTTTCGATCACCCGGACGGTGCGGGTCAGTTCGCCCACCAAGGCCACCATGAGGTCGCCGGCGCGGACCTCGCGCGCCGGCTTGGCGCCCTGGCCATTTACGGTCACGTGGCCGGCTTTGATCGCATCCGCAGCGGAGGTGCGCGTCTTGAAAACCCGCACCGCCCAGAGCCATTGGTCGAGTCGCATCGGGGCCATTAGTCGACCATCACACCCGGCACGCTGTACGGGACCGACTTTCCATCTTTGGAGATTTCCACGGCATCCGCATCGCGAAGTTCGATGAAGTATTTACCCACCGGCAGGTGCATGGGCTTGGCCGTGGGATAGAGATAATCCTCGTAGAGCGGCTGTCCGCCGGGACCAGTACGAATGGTCACCCAGGTCTTGCGCACGGGCTCGAGGACGATCGTCCCAGGCGGGAGCACGGGGCCGGACGTCGTTTCCTCCTGCACCGGAGGTTCGGTTGGGGCCACGGTCGGCGTGTTGGCCCCCACGGTCGGAGGCGCGGTGACAGAGTTTCCAACGGTGAGCGGCGGCGTGGGAACGACCGGCGGAACCGGCGCGCCATTGTCCGGGGATACCGGTGGAGGCGTGGGAACTGTGGGATTTACGGCAACATCGGAATGCGGTACCGGCGTGGGCGCCGTCACCACCGCTTTGTTCGGGGCCGTGGCATCCGGAGCCGTTCCGGTGGCCGCAGGCGCGGGGGTGCCGGCAGCCTGCGGGGCTGGAGTCGGCTTGGTGGCGTCAAAGCGGTGCAGGGTGTTCGTGACGATGAAGACCACGAGCCCGATGGCGCCCACGACCACGACGAGGATGAGCGGCAGCCAGGAGCGCTCCACCTTTCGCGCCACCACGAAATCGTACCGCGGGTCCGCGGAAGCCTCCTTTTGCAGCCGCTTCTCCTCGCTCGCCAGGCTGGTGAGGTATTGAAAATCCTCCACTCGCATCTGCGTGCTGGTGTCGATGGTGCCGGCCACGCCCTTCATATCGATGCCAAGATACTTGGCATACATGAGGAGGAAGCTCTTGGCGTAGGCGGCGTTGGGAAATTGGGTAAGATTGCTATCCTCCAGCGCGCGCACGAGGCCGGGGCGCATCCGCGTGCCCTGGGCAGCCTCCTCCACCGTCAGGCCGCGAGCGAGGCGCGCCTGAGTGAGCCGTTTGCCAAAATCGTGATCCACAGTTTGCGAGGTTGACTGGGGGCAACCTGAGCGCGCTTTGGCTCCGCAATCAAGTTGGGAAACGAGGACTTGCACGGCGCGAAGCTACTTTCCCGCTTCCCCTTCCGCCCGCGCTTGTCTTTTGTCCCGGCATGTCCGCCCCGCCCACCCGTTTCCGCGACCTCTCTTCGCAACAGCGCAAGAGCGGCCTCGCCGCGTGGCTCGGCTGGCTCTTCGACGGCCTGGATATGCACATCTATACGATGGTGGCCGTGGGCTTTGTGGCCATCCTCGTCAATCGCTACACGTTGCAGGGCGGCTTTGAGGCACTGGCGCAGGAGGGCGCCTCCATCCGTGCGGAGCAATGGCCGGCGCAGGTGGCGCTCGACGCCAATCACGATGGCCGCCTCACCAAAGAGGAGCTGTATGCCGGCATTTCCAATCCGCTCATCGGCGCCCTCGTGCCGGACCATGGCTCGCTCTTTGACCGGCTCGATGTGGATAAGGATGGATTCGTTTCCGCCGCGGAATGGCCCTCTTTTGCCAAGGCCGATCAAAATCGCAGCGGGGATCTTTCGCGCGATGAATGGGAAGTCTTCGCCGGAAATTTTCATGCCGCCGACGATGCGGTAAAGGAACGCAGCTCGTGGATTCAGGCGGCTTTCCTTATCGGTTGGGCGCTGGGCGGGGCATTCTTCGGGCGACTGGGCGACTTGATTGGGCGCAGCCGGGCGCTCTCGCTCACCATCCTCACCTATGCGCTCTTCACCGGGCTCTCTTTCTTCGCGCAGACGTGGTGGCACCTGTTGCTCTTCCGCTTCCTCGCGGCGCTGGGCATCGGCGGTGAATGGGCCGTAGGCTCCACCCTGCTGGCGGAGACCTGGCCCCGCGCCTGGCGTCCGTGGACGGCCGCCGTGCTGCAGACGGCGGTGAATATCGGCATCCTCGGCGCGGTGCTGGTGAATGGCTTCCTCGCCGGGCATCACCCGCGCTGGATTTTCCTCATCGGCATCATCCCGGCGATGCTCGTCTTTTACATCCGGCGCCACGTGCCCGAGCCGGAGACGTGGGCGGCGGCGCACTCCACGCATGAGCGGCCCTCCGTGGCCAGTCTCTTTCGAGGCGAAACGCGGCGCATCACTTTGACGACCATCGGCATCTGCGCTTTTTCGCTCACAGCCTGGTGGGCCTTCCTGTTCTGGCAGGCACAATACATCCGCGTGTTGCCGGAGGTGAGCGCGCTGAGCCCGATGGACCGCGACAGCCTGGTGACATGGAGCTTCGGCTGGCTCATGGTCGCCTGCATTGTGGGCAATTTCGTCGCCGGCGCGCTGGCGGCGCGCTTTGGCTACAAGGCCACGCTGCTCTTCATGTTTGGCGGGTTCGTGGTGACGATGTGCGGCGCGTTTGGCGCGGTGCATTCAGTGTGGGCGCTCACGCGTTTTTGGATGCCGGCGGTGGGCTTTTGGAGCGGAGTCTTCGGGCTGTTCACCATGCTGCTGCCGCCGCTCTTCCCCACCCTGCTGCGGACTACGGGCGCGGGGTTTTGCTACAACATCGGGCGCATTGCGGCGGCGTTTGGGACGATTTTCGCGGCGCAGATCACGCCGGGGTCCGGGTTTAGCACGACGCTCTTTTACGACGGGTTTCTGTTTATCCCGGCCATGATTTTTACGCTCTTTCTGCCGAAAGAGGAGGAAGCGCCGGTTTCGGCGAAAGGGTGAACGAGCTGCGGAGCGACAGAAAGTGGAACGGTTTTAAGCCGTGGCCTTTGTGTCCCGAGGCAAAGAGCGTCGAGAAGTTCGGAAGCCGTCCCGCCACGGCTTGAAAAGCCGTTCCACTTTCCCGCATCTCCCAAAGGCGACCTCGTTTACTTTCTTTTGCCCCAGAGGGCCTTGGCCTGTTAGGGTCGCGCACACGTGAGCCAAACCAATCACCCATCGCTGGCGCCGGCGCCGGAGCCCCCGTATTACGCGGTCATCTTTTCCTCGCTGCGCACGGAAGGCGACCAGGGCTATGGCGACATGGCGGTGCGCATGCTGGAACTCGCCGCACAGCAACCCGGCTACCTCGGCGTGGAGTCTGCACGCGGAGCCGATGGCCTCGGCATTACGGTCTCTTACTGGCAAACCACCGAAGCCATCTCCGCCTGGAAAGCCGCGGCCGAACATCGCGCGGCGCAGGAGGGCGGGCGACGGGATTGGTATGCCGCGTATCAAGTGCGCATCGCCCGTGTCGAACGATCTTATGGATTCAGCCGCTGAGCCCCGTCCTTTGTTTCAACGCCGTATCTGGTGGGTCGTCCTGCTCCTCCTCATCGCGGGTGCGTACTTCGGCAGCTACTATCGCTACAGCCTGAATCTCCGCGACGAAAGCGGGACGGTCACGCTGCTCGGCCAGCGGGTGGCCAACGGCGAAGTGCCGTTTCGCGATGTGGTGCTGGGCTACAATGTCGGCTGGTTTTTCCCCATTGCGGGTCTCTTCAAGATCATCGGGGTCAACTTCATCGCCCTGCGCGTTTACTTTTTTGCGCTGAGCACGCTCGCGGCGGTGCTGGGTTTTTTGACGGTCGAACGCGCGGCGCGCCATGGCGGGCTGCGGTGGTGGGCCATCGGGCTCGGGATGCTGGCCGGGGTGACACTCATCCTCACGCCGGGGATGACGTTCAAAAACTATAACCCCCTCGCGGCGGTCGCAAACTCGTGGTGCCTGCTGAACTTCGTCCTCGCGATGGATGGGCGCACGGCGCGACGCCGCGCATTCATCGGCGGGCTCGTGCTTGGCGCCACCTGGCTGGTGCGCATCGACATCGGCACGTTTTTCACGGTGATTTGGCTCGGCGTTATTTTCTCGCTGCTCTTTGAACGGCGATGGCATGGGCGCGGGACCATCGCCATCGCCTCCGCGGGGCTGCTGCTGCTGGGCATCCTGCTGCCGCATGCGCCCGTGGTGGCCGATGCGATGCGGCGCGACTACATCCATGAGCTGGCTGCTTCCTACCCGAATGAATGGGTGCGGCTCGGGCAGAGTTTGAACAAGGTGTTGGGCAAGTCCAAGTCCGCACCAGCGCCCTCCCCAGCAGCGGCTCCCGCGAAGCCCGCGGCTGGCTCCGGCGAGACGGCTGCTCCCGCTCCGGCAGCGCCAGCGGCTCCGGCCACCAATACGGACACACTCCCCCGCCCGAAGTGGAGCAGTGACGCCAAGACAAACCGGACCATTCTCTTGATGTATCTACCCATCCTCACGCTCGGGGTGCTGGCCTGCTGGTCGATAGTGGCGTGGTTCCGCGCGGTGGGACGTGGCAGCGGGACACAAGGACCGATGGCCGCGCTGGTTCTCACCGGCGGAGCGCTCACGATGTTTCCGCAGTACTTTTTCTGGCGGCCGGATGCGCCGCATCTTTCCGAGTTCGGCCCCGGCTATTGGACCGCCGCCATCGGCGCCATGGCGCTCCTCGGCGCGTGGGGCCAGTCCTGGAAGACGCCTTCCCGCTGGCTCGTGGTGCTGCTCACGGTCAATCTGGGGCTGTGGTTTTACAACATGCTGCAGGACCGCTGGTGTGGCACCATTGCCGCCATGCAAAACCGCAAGACGCTGCTCGAAGGGAAAAACGGGGTGCGCGTCTTTGAGCAAGCGAAGACGGTCGCATGGATGAAGCAGGTCCAGGACATCGTGGCGCAAAAGAGCACGGAGAAGGATTACCTCGTGGCCTATCCGTATCATCCCGCGTTCAACGTCATCACCAACCGCCCCACCTGCGAACCGGACGTCTACGTGGATAACGTGAAGGGCGCGGTGTGGATGGCAAAGGCACTCGACCGGCTGAAGGAAAAAAAGCCGAAGATCATCATCATCAGCGGCTGGAAGATCAACGGCACCAGCGTTTCGCAGTTTAAAAATTGGGCAAAGCCGGTATATGATTACGTGCGCGCCAGCTATGAGAGCGCCGGGACTTTCGGCGATCTTAAGGACGGCGTGCTCAACGAAGAAGACGCGTATGAAGTCTTTGTGCGCCGGCCCGATGTTCCGGCCAGCCAGTCACCATGACGATGCCTTTCCAAACCCGCCGCTTTTTCGCCGCCGATGCCGGTGGCTCCGCCGGCGCAAAGCCGGCCGGCACCGCGCTGGAAGTGCTCACGCTCGTGCTCGATGAAAGCGTCTCGGCGCTTAATGCCGGCGACGGCTTGCAGATTCCCGACGACGAACTGCATCGCGAAATCCTTGTCCCGCTCCTGCCCGCCATGCTGGGCGACAAAGCGATCCGGCAGCATTGGCGCGAGCAATCGGCGAGCGGCTTTCTCGCCCGGCTCGCCGCGCACCTCGAAGGCGATGCGCCTGCGCCGCAATGGGCGGCGGCCGATTTTGAAATCCACGTCACCGCCAGCTATCTCGCCGGGCCCGATGCCAAGGCGCTCGCAGACACGCTGCTGAGCGAGGAATCGCTTCGCGAAATGACCGCGGAGCTGATGAATCAGATCCTGCACGTGGTGTGGGGACGGTTACCGGTGGCGGTGCCCGCCGCGCCAGAACTCGTGGCCCCCGTGGTCGAACCGGTGGCGCCTGCCGTCGAGGAGCGGGAACTCGAACCAGCCGCAGAGGCTTTTGTGCCCGCCGAGGAATTGGTGCCGAGCGCCGTGGAGATCGAGCACGAGCACGGCGTGTCCCCGTGGGTAGCCTTGCTGGCCGACACCGCGCCGCCACTCCCAACCATGGTGCGACCGGCGAAGCCGAGTCCGCTCCGCGGGACTCAACACACTTTCGGCGGCCTCGGCGACCGCGGCTGGCAGGCGCGCAATCCGCTCACACGGCAACCGATGATGTAACTGCAGGCGAATCAACGGGAGATCCCGTGGACAGCGCAGCTTGCTGTCGCTGTGTGGAGGGCGCAGCTTGCTGCGTGGCGCGGGAGAACTTTGAAATTGGCGTTCACGCTCCCTACCGCTCACCGCTCTAGTCGCCCCTCACAACAAAGATCGTCACATAGAGTCCCATCGCGATGAAGAACAGAGCGAGCCCATAGAACACCATGAGCAGGACGGCCAATCCCCCAAATCCGAGCAAACGTTCCTGGAGATAAGCTCGGGCCGCGAAAACGAAGCCCGACATCGCCGACCCGACTAAAACGAGCAGCCCCAAAAATCTGAACGCGAAGGAGATCCCGGGAAGCACGTCGGTTGTTCCGGCGCTTCCCGCTATAATGGCTGCGAAACCACCGGCACCGACCGCCAACATGGCCCCCGACCGCTTCAACCAATGGTGGGCGGAGACCGTGCTCATGGTTCACAGAAAGTTCTCCGCTACTTCGCCGCCGCTTCCTCATCCAGCTTCGCCTTCACGGCGACGGTGAGTTCGTCGAACAGGGCGCTGTCCGTTTTGAGGAGCTCCTTCGCGGCGTCGCGGCCTTGGGCGAGTTGGTTGCCCTTGTAGCTGAGCCAGGAGCCGCGCTTCTCCACGATTCCCTTTTCCAGCGCGAGGTCGAGCAGCGCACCGGTGGAGGAGATGCCCTCGTTGTACATGATGTCGAACTCGCACTCCACAAACGGCGGCGCGATCTTGTTCTTCACGATCTTCACCTTGGTGCGGTTGCCGGTCACCGTGCCATCGCTGGTCTTGATGGCGCCGATGCGGCGGATGTCCACGCGGACGCTGGCGTAAAACTTCAGAGCCTTGCCGCCGGGCGTGGTCTCGGGGTTGCCGAACATCACGCCGATCTTTTCGCGAATTTGGTTGGTGAACACGCACACCGTGCGCGCTTTCGCAATCAGCGCGGTGAGCTTACGGAGCGCGGCACTCATGAGACGCGCCTGGGCGCCCACGGTGGAATCGCCGATTTCACCTTCCAGCTCCTGCTTGGTCACGAGGGCCGCCACGGAGTCGATCACGATGACATCGAGCGCATTGCTGCGGACGAGCGTTTCGCAAATACGGAGCGCTTCCTCACCGCTGCTCGGTTGCGAGACGAGCAGGTCATTCAGATTCACCCCGAGCTTCTTGGCGTATTGCGGGTCGAGCGCATGCTCCACATCGATGAACGCCGCCAGGCCACCCTGCTTTTGCGCCTGCGCGATCAGCGTGAGCGTGAGCGTTGTCTTACCCGAGGATTCCGGACCAAAAATCTCCACCACCCGCCCCCGCGGAAAGCCACCGGCGCCCAAGGCGCGGTCGATGAGAATATTACCCGTGGGAATGACCTCCACGTCCATCTGTTTCGAATCGCCGAGGCGCATGATGGCGCCGTCGCCGTATTCCTTGGCGATGGTCTGCAGCACGAGATCCAGGTTCTTGTTGCGGGCGGCAATGACTTTGCTCTCGGTATCGGCGGCGGATTCAGCGGCTTTGGCCATGGAAATGCGGTGGCTGTAGATTCAGATGCGGGTGAGGTACGGTACGTATGGCGCGCGCCGAGTGGTGTCGAGGACCGAGTGGCGAATGGGAGGAAAATTTGTGGCAGAAGGGGAAGTATTCAGTGTTCCGTATCCAGTCTTCAGTGGACGCTGTTTGAAACTCCACCGATCAGAGACCATCGCCCCCCCACCGGCCCCAGACGGACTTCAAAGCCGAGCCCAAAGGAATGCAGCGCCCACTGAAGACTGGACACTGAATACTGAATACTCCCCTACGACGCCTCCGCGTGCTCGGAAGGCGGCATCTCCGAGAGAATGGACTGCCAGTGGCTGGGGTGCTGCACCCGGCCCTGGGACCACCATTCAAAACCGGTCCAGACGCCGAGCGGCATGCTGCCATCGGCCAAGTGGAGACGGACACTTTTCCATGGCTCCGGCTGGGTCTCGGTCACGGCAAACGCCGGGCCGAAACGGAAATCGGCGGGGCCGTGCGCGTGTGGGCGGAAAAGTGAGATTTTGGGGAGCCCGAGGCTGGAAACCAGCAGGCGAATGCGCGCCCGGGTATCGGCCAAATCGGCCGCGAGCTGGTTGGCATAGCGGGTGAGGCGCGCCAGCTCCTCCCGCTGTTCATGAACGTTTTTCATGACGGAACAATTTAGTGGTGTCTTTCGCGGGCGCGCGGCTCTCACCTCGCGGGGCTTCCCGTGAAAAAGGAAATAGCATGGCGACTGCCGACGCCAGTGATCCTGCGTAACAAAATGCGAAGAAAATTCAGCATCAGAGACGGGTGCATAAACTTGCATAATACCCGCCTAAAACGCCGCGATCTTTTGACGCAATTTTGGGGCACAATTTCTCAGGGGTGCGAGGGTTGGAAAAATAACGGCGCGACCATGATTCTCAGAGGAAACCGAACGTTAACACCGTCCACGCAAAACGCCGTCCCCAGCGTGCAGCCGGGGACGGCGTTTGAGAAAGAATGTTGTGAAGGAGGCGCCTACTTGCCGCCGCCCATTTTGCCGAGCCCTTCGATGCCGTATTTGTCAGCCGCCGCTTTGAGCTTGGCCATGTTCGGGACCATTTCCTTTTGGATGGTCATCATTTGCGTGCCGAAGGCCTTCTGGGTCTCGGGATCGGTGAGCTTCTTCTGCACCTCGGCGGGGTCATTGGGCAGCGTGGCCGCGAGGGTGGCGACTTGGGTGAAATTACCGAGCACGGCGGTCCAGGCGTCCTTCAGATCCGCGGGCAGGCCGTCGGTATTGATGCCCTTGATCTTCTCCACCATCTCGCCAATGGCATGCAATTTCGCCAGCGGATCGGCTCCGAAGGTCTTTTCCTTTTCGTCGGCCCAGGCCTTCATGGCGGCGACGTCTTTTTTGAATTCTTCGAGGGCGGTTTTCTCGTCGCGGGCAAAGCTGCGGGAAACGAGGAGGGAGGCGGCAACGAGGAGGGCAATCAGGAGTTTTTTCATTGGTGGCTTTGGTGGAGCAAGGCGCGGGGTATGGCGGGGCTGCAAGATGGTGGCAATGAAGAAAGCACCCGCGCGTGTCGCTTCCGGCGTTAAGCGTAGCCGCCACGACTCATTCGAGCTCAGACCGCACCCCGCTATTTCGAGCCGATGACTTTATCGAGGCCTTCGATGCCGTACTTCTTGGCCGCCGCCGCGACCTTCTTTCCATCGGCATCAAGTCGATTCATGAGGTCTTCGAATTTCTTCTGCACGTCCGCCATGTTCTCCGCCAGCAACGGATCGTTCGCACCGTTAGGCAGGTCAGCCGACATCACGGCCATAATCGTCCCCAGTTCTCCCACATCGCGAACGATCGCCTGCCACGTCGACTTCAAATCTGCCGGCAAGCCGCTGGTCTTAATCGCCTTCAGCATCCCCACCAGTTCGTGAAGTTCTTTCTGCTCGGCATCCGGGTCGGATTGACCGGCCTTTGCCCGCACCTGCTCCTGCTCCTCGGACCGGGTTTTGAGGCGCGCGACGTCTTTCTTAAACTCCTCGAGGGCCGTTTTTTCGTCACGAGTACCGGTGGCGCCGGCGTCGAGGGCCGAAGCGGGCGCGAGCAGCAGGGAGACTTGCGCGAGAAGCACGAGCAGGATCTTTTTCATGAAGCTCCGGGTGAAAACAGAAATGCGGTAAAAATTTGGGCCGCCTAATCACCCAGTTTACCTAGACCTTCGATGTCGTACTTCTCCCCAGCTTCCGCCAGCTTCTTTTGGTCGGTATCCATCTGAGTCATGATTTCGTGTACCTTGGCGGCGTCCAACTTTCCGCCCGCCGGCATTTCGTGAAAGAGCACCGTCATCTTCTCCGTGCATTTCACAGCCGAGAGCCACGGCTCTTTGAGGTCGGCCGGCAAACCGTCCGTCTTGATAGCTTTGAGCTTGGCCACCATCTCTTTCATGGCGGCCGGGATTTCGTCCATCTTGGTGGCCTTTTTCTTTTCCTGCGCGAAAGCCTCAAAGCTCGCGAAGTCCTTCTTGAATTCCTCGAGCGCGGTTTTCTCGTCCCGGCTCGTTTCCTGGGACAGGCCATCATCCTTGGCGTGAAGAAAACTCGGAGCGAACAACGCCGCGGTGAGGATGAAGAGGGTGCGGAGCAAATTTTTCATCGGAGGAATCGGAGGATGTGGGAGCTCGAACGCTAATCGACGACGGAGGCGTAGCAATGCCGAAGCGCTTTTCCGTCCAAAAAGAAACCGCTCCCGCGCAATGAGCACGGGAGCGGTGATGATTGAATAGCGTTAGCTAAAAAGCGGGTCGTTTAGTCGCCCAGCTTGTCCAGGCCTTCGATGCCGTATTTCTTTCCGGCTTCCGCCAGTTTCTTTTGGTCGGTCTCCATCTGCTCCATGGCCTTTTTGCCTTCTTCCGCCTTGGCCGGATCGGGTTTTCCGTCCTTCGGCATGTCGTTAAAGAGCGCGGTGATCTTTTCCATGCCAGTCACGGCCGAGGTCCACGGATCCTTCAAGTCGGCCGGCAACCCGTCCGTCTTGATGGCTTTGGCCTTGGCGACCATCTCTTTCATGGCGGCCGGAATTTCGTCCATCTTGGTGGCCTTTTTCTTTTCCTGCGCGAAAGCCTTAAAGCTCGCGAAGTCCTTCTTGAATTCCTCGAGCGCGGTTTTCTCGTCACGGCTGCAGCCGTTAAAGGTGAACATCGCGACCAGCGCGACGAGGCTAAGCAATAGGCGGTTCATGGTGGTTGGTGGTAGTTGGTTGGTTTGGTTTCGAGTGCGAGGGAAGGCGATTCCACCGGGTAGTATTACGGCGTGCAATGACAAAACCGTTTCCTCTCCGTCGGACAAAGCCGGCAGATTGGGACGCGAGCGGAATCTTCCTCACGACGGAGATATACGCCGATCCCCCGAAACTCTTACATCCTCCAAAGGTCGTAGGTGGAGCGATTTATTGGACGGAGCGAATTCTTCTCCGCTGTTTTTCAAATGGTGGCCGTCGACAACGACGGAGTGTGACTTTTTGGCCGCCGATCTTGACGCCATGCGCTCGGCCCATAAGTCTGCGCCCGGATTTTCGAAAACCCGTTTTCAAACAACAACCACTACGTTCGCAGCACTATGAACCTTGATCTTCCTGCTCTGTCCCGCGCCGCCAACGAGGCCCGCGGCCTCGCCATGGACGCCGTCCACACCTGCCAAAGCGGCCACCTCGGCCTGCCGCTCGGCTGCGCGGAAATCGGTGCCGTCCTTTACGGCCACGCCCTGCAGCACTGCCCGGACGACCCGAAGTGGCTGAATCGCGACCGCTTCATCCTCAGCGCCGGCCACGGCTCGATGTTCCTTTACGGCTGGCTGCACCTCAGCGGCTACAAGAGCGTGCCGCACGATCAGGTGAAGAAATTCCGCGCGCTCGGCTCGCACACCCCGGGCCACCCGGAATTCCACGAAACGCCCGGCGTCGAGGCGACCACCGGCCCGCTCGGCCAGGGCATCAGCAACGCCGTGGGCTACGCCATTTCGCAGAAGATGGCCGCGGCGCATTTCAACACGGCGGCGCACACGATTTTCGACAACCACATCGTGGCCCTCGCCGGCGATGGCTGCATGCAGGAAGGCGTGGCCATGGAGGCCATCGCCTTCGCCGGGCACTTCAAGCTCGATAACCTCATCCTCATTTACGATTCGAACGACGTGACGCTCGACGCCATGGCTTCCGCCTCGCAGAGCGAGGACGCGGCCAAGCGCTTCGAGGCCGTGGAATGGGGCGTGCAGACGGTGGACGGCCACGACATGACGGCCTTCCTCGCCGCGTTTGAAAAGGCGAAAGCCGCCACGGGCAAACCGCAGCTCATCATTGCGCGCACGCTCATCGGCAAAGGCATTCCGGAAGTGGCCGGCACCGCGAAAGCGCACGGCGAAGGCGGCGCGAAGTTCATCGACGCGGCCCGCAAGGCCCTCGGCCTGCCGGAAGAACATTTCTTCGTGAGCGCGGAGACGCGCGCGTATTTCGCGGAGCACGAGAAGGCGCTCCACGCCAAGCACGCCGCCTGGAAGGAAACTTTCGCCGCGTGGGAAAAGGCGAATCCGGCGCTCGCCACGCAGCTCAAGGGCGGCACGCCCGCGGATCTGCTGAGCAAGATCCCGGCGTTCCCGGCCGACGCGAAGATCGCCACGCGCAAGGCGGGCAGCGATGTGCTGCAGCCGGTCGCGGCGGCGGTGCCGAACCTCATCGGCGGCAGCGCGGACCTCTACGGCTCCACGCTGAACTACATCAATTCCGACAAGGATTTCACCCCCTCGAATTGGGGCGGACGCAACATCCGCTTCGGCATTCGCGAGCACGGCATGTGCGGCATGATGAACGGCATCGCCTATGACGGCATCTTCCGCGCGAGTGGTGCGACGTTCCTGGTCTTCACCGATTACTGCCGCGCGAGCATCCGCCTCGCGGCGCTGAGCGGGCTCGGCACCATCTACATCTTCACGCACGATAGCGTGGGCGTGGGCGAAGACGGCCCGACCCACCAACCGGTGGAGACGGTCAGCAGTGTGCGCCTGATTCCGAATCTCGACGTGATTCGCCCCGCGGATCCCGAGGAGACGGCCGGCGCTTTCGCCGCCGCGCTGCTGCGCACCAATGGCCCGACCTTCCTCTCGCTCACCCGCCAGGTGGTCCCGATGCTGAACGAAGCCAGCGCCCAGACCCGCCGCGAAGGCGTGCTGAAAGGCGCCTACGTCCTCGTGAAGGAAACCGCCCCGCTGACGCACATCCTCCTGGGTGCCGGCAGCGAAGTGCAACATGCCGTGGCCGCCGCCAAGACCCTCGGCGCCGGCGTGCGCGTGGTCAGCGTGCCGTCCTTCTACCGCTTTGACCAGCAGCCGCAGGCCTACAAGGACGAAGTCCTCCCGCCGAGCTGCCGCAAACGCGTGGCCATCGAAGCCGGCGTGACCGGGCTCTGGTACAAGTATGTCGGCCTCGACGGCAAAGTCGTGGGCATCGACCGCTTCGGTCTCAGCGCCCCCGGCGGCAAAGTGATGGAAGTGCTCGGCATCACGGCCGCGTCCGTGATCGATGCCGCGAAGGCGCTGTAAGAAATACTCACCACCCAATATTCAACCCACCACACCCAATGGCCGGCGAAAGCTGCCATTGGGTGTGGTGCGTTTGGGGAGATACACTTTTCACTCGCCCAAAGGCGGCTCTTTCCGCGAAGACCTTGGCCATCTTCCATGAGCCAGCACCTTTCCGCGCGCGATCTGCACCGTTCCTTCCAAATGGGAAAACGGAAGCTCGAGGTGTTGCGCGGTGTCTCGCTGGAAATAAATCCAGGCGAAGCGGTCTTCCTCTGCGGCGCGAGTGGCGCGGGCAAGAGCACCCTGCTCTACACCCTCGCCGGGCTGGAGCGCCCCGGCGCCGGCTCCGTGCTTTTTGAAGGCACCGACATCTACGCCCAGGGCGAAGCGGCGCTCGCCAGGATGCGCAACTCCGCCTTCGGTTTCGTTTTCCAAGCGTACCATTTGCTGCCGGAGCTGACGGCTCTCGAAAACGTAATGGTTCCCGCGATGATCGCCGGCTCCTCCAAACGCCAAGCCGCCGAGGAAGCCCTCGCCCGCGTGGGCCTCGGCGAGCGCCTGCAGCACCTCCCTGCCGAGCTCAGTGGCGGCGAGCAGCAGCGCGTCGCCATCGCGCGCGCCCTCATCAATGCGCCCCGCGTGCTCTTCGCCGACGAACCCACCGGCAACCTCGACAGCACCACCGGCGAAACGATCATCCAGCTCCTCCTCGGCCTCGCCCGCGACGAAAAGCGCACGCTCATCGTGGTGACCCACGACGCCGAACTCGCCACCCGCGGCGACCGCAAGCTGGTGATGCGCGATGGAGTGATTGTGTAAGGCGCGGCTCACTGGAGCCGGGGCCCAACGAGCTGCGCTCCTCAGCTCGCGATCCGCTCGTACCGCGCCGGGGTCGGCGGGATACTCGTGGCGCTGGTGAGGTCCAGCACCCGCTGCTCTGCGCGCAGCCCCGCGAGCACTCCACTCGCCGCCGCCGCGCTATTGCCCAGCAAAATCACCTCCGCTCCCGCCACGGCTTCCGCCGCACTGCCGACCATCAATCTTTCAAGGTGCGGCAGATGGCCCTCAATATAGCGGCGGTTGGAACCGACAAGCCGCGCGGTGTTCACGTAGGGATCGTAAAGGCGCAGTTCGCAGCCTTTGCCGAGCAGCAACTCGGTGAGCGTGACGATCGGCGACTCGCGCAGGTCATCGGTGCCCCCTTTGAACGCAAACCCCAGCACGCCCACGCGCGGGCGGCCCTGCGCGATGATCGCCTGCAAGGCCCGGCGAATCTGCGTCTCGTTGCTCACGGCGAGGCTGGCGAGCAGCGGCACTTCCACCTCGCGCGAGCGGCCCGCCCACGTCATGGCGCGCACGTCCTTCGGCAGGCAGGACCCCCCATAGGCAAAGCCGGGACGCAAGTATGCCGGCGAGAGGTTCAGCTTCGCGTCCTGGCAGAAAATTTCCATCACCTCGCGACCATCGGCGCCCAGCGTTTTCGCGAGGATGCCGATTTCATTGGCAAACGTGACCTTCGCGGCGTGCCACAAATTGTCCGCATACTTCACCATCTCCGCCGAGCGCACGGACGTCTGGATGAGCGGTCCTGGGAGAGCGGCGTAGAGCTGCGCGATGAGCGCTGCATCCTCCGCCCGGGACGAACCGATGACCGTCTTGGGCGGCTGGTAAAAATCGCGCACCGCGCTGGATTCGCGCATGAACTCCGGGTTCATCACCACCCCGAAATCCGGCCCGCACTTTTTCCCGGAGGCCGCCTCCAGCGCAGGGATCACCACTTCATCAATCGTGCCCGGCAGCACCGTGCTCCGCACGACGACCACGTGCCGCTCTGTTTTTTCGCGCAGCACCGCGCCAATATCCTGCGAGACCCGGCGCACGAAGGTCAGGTCCAGTTCCCCGCCCGCCTTGCTGGGCGTGCCCACGCACAAAAGCGAGATGTCGCTTTGCAAGACAGCCTCCCGCGCCCCCCCGGTAGCCCGTAGCTGCCCATTCGCAACTGCCTCGCGCAGCAGGTCTTCAATCTCCGCCTCCACGATCGGTGAGCGGCCGCCATTGATGAGCTCCACCTTGCCGGGCTCCGGATCCACGCCGATCACCTGATGCCCCGCCTTCGCGAAACAACCCGCGAGCACGGTGCCGACATAGCCGAGGCCGAAAATACTGAGGCGCATAGTGAGGATGGGCAAAGGGCGCGCACCGTGAGGAAGCATTTTGGGCATGGCAAGTTTCCCTTGCGGTCGAAACACAATTGCCACCAATTTTTGCATCGCACGAAAGCCGGTCTGCCCTACAGTCCGCGCCCCATTCCACATGGCTACGCCAGAATCCCACGCCCAAGCTGAAAAGTTTTTTGACCAAATCGCCGAGGACTACCGCAAGCGGTCCGAGGGCCAGGTTTGGAACGTCAGTTCCCTTAGTTTTGCCCGCCGACAGGAGCAGGTGACCAAGTTGCTCAGCCTCACGCCTGAAGGCGGCACGCTGCTCGACTACGGCATGGGCCCGGCGGTGTTCGGCCCGCCGGCCGTCGCGCGCAAACTGCGCTACGTGGGCATCGATATTTCGCAGAAAATGGTGGACCTCGCGAAGGGGATGAATCTGCCGAATGCGGAATACCATATCGGCGATCTCTCGTTGCTCGCGCAGTTCCCGGAGTACGCCGACACCGTGCTGCTCATCGGGCTCATCGATTACCTCGAGCATCCCGCCGAGGGACTGCGCGCCCTCGCCTCCACCGTGAAAAAAGGCGGGCGCATCATTCTTTCCTTCCGCAATCACCGCTCCTTCCCACGCCTGCTGCGCAATGGCGCGAAAGCCGCCTACCGCGCCGTGCGCGGCGAACGCAAGGGCGCCGAGACCGCCTTCGAGGCGCCGGTGCTGGAGCGCTCCTTCGTGCCGGGCCGCGATTTCATTCCGCTCCTGCGCGAGGCCGGCTTCACGGAGTTCAGCGTGAACTATCTCGATGCCTCGCCGGTGTTTTGGAAGATGCCGCTGCCGAAGTGGCTCTGGCACTTTTGGAAGAAGTGCGACGCCGTCTTCTCCCAGCGCTGGCTCTCCTTCCTCTGCGCCTCGGGCGTGCTGATGGCGTCGGGCAAAAAGTAGGAATGGCGTTCACCGCGCTGATGTACCACTCGCTGGCCGACGGCCGGCATCCGGATGCGCTGTATCCGAAATACACCACGCGCCGCGCTACGTTTCGCGAGCATCTCTCCGCGCTCGTCGACGCCGGCTTTGAGCTGGGCAGCTTCCGCGAGTTGCTGGAATCCAAGGACGCCGGCATGCCGCTCCCGGATAAAACGTGCGCGCTGACTTTTGACGACGGCCACCGCAGCTCGCTCGATCTCGCCGAGGTGATGGACGAGTTCGGCGTGCGCGGGACATTTTTTCTCACGGCCAACTACTGCCGCGAGAAGGCCGATTTTTTGAAGCCTGAGGAGATTCGCGTGCTGGCCGCGGAAGGCTTTGATTTCGGCACCCACGGCGTCACCCACCGTCCGCTCAACGCGCTGCCGGAAGCCGAAATGAAGCGTGAACTCAGCGAGAGCAAAACGTGGCTGGAGGAAGTCCTTGGCATCCCGGTGCGCACCATGTCGCTGCCCGCCGGACAGGGTGGACGCGCGGTCCATGCCGCCGCTTTCGCGCAGGGCTACCGGCTCATCGGCACCTCGCGGGAGGCGGCCAACGGGTCGGTCAATGCGCCCGGGACGGTGAATCGCTTGGTGGTGCTTTCCGGTCACTCCGCCAAGGACGTGGTGAAGATTGCGTCCGCCTCGCCGGCGTACATCTGGAAGCGTCGCCTCCGCGCGATGGCCATCTGGCTGCCCAAGCAAATCCTGCGCACCGCCCATCGCACCCGGGAGGACGGGCGATGAAGCCGAAGCGTGCCGTGGAATGCGGCCGCTTGCTGCTGCTGTGTGGAGGACGCAGCTTGCGGCGTGTGGAGGGCAAGACTATCGGACTTCGGGAGGTATTCACGCCGCAGCGCAGCAAGCTGCGCCCACCCACAGCGGCAGCAAGTTGCCAGACTCCACGGCGCGCCCGCCCATTTTCGCGATGAGCCTCCGCATCCTCTTCCACAATTGCCGGCTGCTGCACCCGCTCCACGGCGGCGACCGCATCCGCACTTACCAGATGCTGCGCGAGCTGCGAAAGCGGCACCACATCACGTATCTCACCCTCCGCACGCCGCTCGATGCACCCGAGGCCGTCGAGCAGGCCACGGAATACTGCCACGGACTCATCGCCGTGCCGCACCCGGTGAAGAACCAGCGCTCCCTCGCCTTCTACCTCGAGGTGCTCGGCAACACCCTGTGGGGCCGCTACCCCTTCCTCGGCCGCAAATACCTCTCCCGGGAGATCACCCGGCGGCTGGCAGAATTTGCGTCCCCCCAGCAGCAGCCTCCTTTTGATCTCCTCGTGTGCGATTACCTCGCGCCGATGGTCAATTTCCTGGAACTCCGCCAGCGCCCCACGGTGCCCACGTTGCTCTTCCAGCACAATGTGGAGTCCGTGATTTTCAAGCGTCACGCCGACACGGCCAAACATCCGCTCAAGCGCGCACTCTACCGCCGCCAGTGGAAGATGCTGCGGAAGTTCGAACAGCGGTCGGCCAATTTCGTGGATGGCCAGGTCGCCGTTTCCGAGCCGGATGCCGCCTGCTTCCGCGACGAGTTTGGCATGCGCAACGTCCTCGGCGCCGTCCCCACGGGCGTCGACTGCGACTACTTCCAGCCCCCCGCGCAGCCCGCGACCAAACCCGTGCTCGCTTTCCTCGGCTCGATGGATTGGGACGCCAACCAGGACGCCGTGACGTGGTTCGCCGGCGAGATTCTCCCGCGCATCCGCGCCAAGGTCCCCGCGGCGGAATTCCTCGTCATTGGCCGCAACCCGCCCACCTCGCTGCGCGCACTCGCGGAAAAGGACCCCGGCATTCGGATCACGGGCACGGTGCCGGACGTGCGCCCGCTCATGGCCGAGGCCGCCGCCATGGTGCTGCCGCTCCGCATCGGCGGCGGCACGCGCATTAAAGTCTACGAAGCCATGGCCATGGGCGCGCCGGTGATTTCCACCACCATTGGCGCCGAAGGCCTGGACATTACGCACGGGAAGAACCTGCTGCTCGGCGATACCGCCGAAGCTTTCGCCCACGAGACCATCGCCCTGCTCTCGGAACCGGCACGCGCCACCGCCATCGCCGCGGAGGCCCGGCGTCATGTCGCGGAGAATTATTCGTGGGGCCGCGTATCGGAAATTTTTGCTGACTACTGTGCGCAAGCGGCCGCCGCACGGCGGCCGTGATTGGAGCAGTATTTAGGGCGACCTCAGAAATGTGGCAGCCGAAATCCGCGGCCTCCCGGTCGCAGCTACATTCTTACTTCTTTCCTGGCGCTGGGACCGGTGTCGCCTGCGCTGGCACAGGCTCCGTTTTCGAGACGTACCGCTTCCACAGCTTCACCAGGCTCGGCCAGGCCAGCCAAAGCCCCACGGCAATGCAGGCCACGGAAATCGCGTTGATGAGGTAGGGGACGAGTTTGGTTGAAGACCGCTTCGCGGGCCGGAGCGGCGTACCGCACTCGGAACAGACGAGCGGTGCTCCGTCGGGGACCTCGATGTCGTCGCCATGATAGCCGACCGTGCAGCCGAGGTGGTTGGGACATTTGTAGATGGAAGCACGCATCTTGCGCCGCGCAATGAAGCGAGCACCGGGGGGCGAATCAAGCCGAGCCTGCGCCCTGTCACGGAATTGCTACTTTCCCGTGGCATCGAGCGCCACGAGCTCCCCAAGGTTGTTTCGGCAGAAAATCCGGCCATTGGCCAGCACCGGCTGCACCCAGCAGCGGTCCTCCAGCACCTGCTTGCGGCCCAACTCCTTGTAACCCTCCGGCGAGGCCTCGGCTTCGATGAGCCATCCCTCTTCGTTGAGAATGAGCAGTTTGTCGCCGGCCAGGATGAGGGAGCCGTTCTTCACGCTCTTCTCCCGCCATTTCTCGTCGCCCGTGGCAGCATTCAGGCACACGAGCGCACTGCGTTTGCTCACCTCGCCGTCGATCCCGTAGATATAGCCTCCGCGGTGCACTGGCGTATTGAAATGCGTCATCAGCTTTTTGGAAAACCAGACCTGCTGCGGCTGGCCGCCCTTTACACGAATCGCCGTCGCCCCGTGATTGTAGCCGGAGGAGATCACGAGCGTATCGCCGATTTGCAAGGGCGTCATGGCGTTCACTTTCCACGACGTGTCCCAATCCTGCCGCCACAGCGGCGCGCCCGTCCCGGCATCATAGCCCACGAGCGCTCCAGCCTTGAAAGAAACGGCCGTCTTCCGCCCTTCGATGTCGGCCAGCAGCACCGTGCTGTAGCCCGCCTCGTCGTCGCCGGATTTCCAGACGAGCGCACCCGTTTTTTTGTTGAGCGCGATCGTGCTCGCGCCCTTGCCGCCGCAATCGAGCAGCAGATGATTACCATCGACCGTTGGCGAGCCCGCATAGCCCCAGTCCATGCGCTTGCCGCCAAAATCGCGCACCAGATCCTTTTCCCACACCGGCTTGCCGTTCGAAGCCTCCACACAGGCCACGTGGCCATCGGCGCCCACCATATAGACGCGTTCCCCATCCACCGTCGGCGTGGCTCGCGGGCCGCCGGAGAAAAGATAATCGCCCAGCTTGGCCGGCCACGAGTGCGTCCAGAGCGTTTTCCCATTCGCCGCGTCGAGGCACACGAGCGATTCACCATTGCGATAGCCGGCCGTGTAAACGCGACCATCGGCGCACGTCACGCTGCTTACGCCTGTCCCCACCTTGACCCGCCAAAGCTCCTTCGGCCCGTCCTTGGGAAAAACCGCGAGCTTCTCCGGCGTGGAACCATCCTGCCGCGGACCTCGATACTGGAGCCAATCCTCCGCTTGCAGGGGAAGCGCGCACGCCAGGAGCAGAACAGCGATCTTCATGGCGCCCACGAGATACGCCCCTTCGCACGGTGTCAACGACGGCTCACGCTGCCCCCGCCTTTACACGTCGTCAATCGCCCGCAGCGTCGTCATCGACGTCGAATAGTCCCGCCCGCGGAAATTGAAATCCAGCCGGAAGGTCACCCGCCGCACGGTCGCATTGAGCGGATTAGGCTCCGCGATGACCGTGCGCGTCAGCGTGCCCTTGAGCACGATGCTGGTTCCATCCGCATTCTGCACGAGCAGGTTCACTAGATTGTCTCCACCGCCGTCATCATCATACACCGTCCCGGTGGCGGGAGTGATTTGCAGGATAGCCGGAGTCGTCGCGGTATCAAAAGAAACGGCCAGCGCGTATTCGATGTTCCGCTCCACCACGATGCGCGCCGCCGTGAGCGCGCGGTACGCCGCGGCCTGCCGGTTAGCCTGCAGCATGCCCATAATGGACGAACCTATCACCACCGCCACGAGGCCGGTGGCCACGAGCATCTCCACGAGCATGATGCCGGAGCGCCGGAGATGCGCAGAGAGAGAACGGAGCGAGGTTGCCTTTGGTGGGGCCGAACGCGGGCAGATGGAATTCATGCCCGTCCATGAAGCAGCGCATGTGCTGCGCCTCCGTGGGACGACTCCGCATTCGCAGCACAGGATTTCGCGGAGCCTCCGTGGGAGTTCCCCTCCCCTTCCTACGTACTATCGCTCGAAACAATGTCGCTGCGACCGGAAGGGCGGGGACGCTCGCACAATGGATCCACAGACGCCTGCGACCTCCCGGTCGCAGCTACAGAACGCGCCTTAGTTCTCCCCTTTTTCGTCTCCCGGCTGCACGAGGGTCCAGCGCCGCATGGTGTCATCGGCACGAGCCGAGATGACGGCGAAGTCCTTCCGCGGACAACCGGTCTGCACGACGATCTGCTGGCCATTATCGAGCACCAGGTAGGTGACGCTTTCCTGAAAACCGAGACCACCGATGCGATACCGGAACGTGTAGCGGTACGACTTCCATTGATTGATCGGAAATACGTTTTCCCCCTGCCACGCCAGTTCCACACCTTCGGCCGACGGCGGCAGCATCGCCTGCGCAGCCTTGGCATAATCCGGCAACGCTTCCACGCTGAAGGGAGCCGGCTTCGCGAAGGGCGAGGCATGCAGGATCATTGAGGCTTGCGACACGTTGGTAAACCGGAAAACCGCGCGGCCATTCTCCCCGCTGATCTCCGTCTCACCATCGATCGTCATGGAGTAGTTCTTGTCCCCATCCGCGAAGTAAGCGCGGTGGAGCAAGCCGCCTCCGATTTTGACAAAGTGGGGCGTCAGATCCAAGTCCGCCACGGCGGGTAAAGTCGCGAGGAGACCAAGAGTGAAGCAACAGGCCAAAAGTTTCATGAGAGTCTAGAATCGCATCCAGCCGCCGCGCACGATGGCCACGGCATCGAGGCTGCCCGGGGGCGGGGTCGTGCTGAAGTTATTGTCGAAATTCCACCGTCGATTTGGTGGTTTGTAGATGACGCCCGTATCCCATTTGCCCGTGAAGGTCTTGCTCTGGAAGAGCTCCACCATCGAGCCATAGTACGTGCAGCTCTTGCTGCTCCAGTCTTCAAGGAAACGCGGGAAGTTGTTGGCGCCGCCGGAGTATCCATAAGCCGCCGCGCTGCCCGAGCCATCCGGGTCATAGCCCGAAGGCATGAAACCCGCGAGGATCGCCATATTGTAGGTCGTGTTGCTCGCGGCGCGCGTCGTCACGCTGGAAGACGCCTTCGTGTCGTCCCATTTGTTGGAGAGCAGCATCACCGCGTCCGCGATGATCGCCGCCGGCTTGCGGGTGTAGCCGGACACCACCGGGCTGTCGGTGTTGTTCGGATTGCCCGTCGAATTGGCCGGGACCGCGGTGGAACTCGTCGTCGTTCCGGTGTTGTAGTCGCCCTGAATGTAAATGGGATTCTGGCTCGCCACCGTGAGGCCATTGTTCGGCAGGATGCCACCATTGGTGATGCGCACCGTCTTCGGTTCCGGGTCCGAGGTGCCCACCGTCGTGGTGTCCTGGATGTAGAGCAGGCCGTTGAAAGAGGCCAGGCCGTTCAGCACCGTCGTCATGGACGACATATTGAAGTTCGCCACGTCCACGTTCTTACCTTCCCGCGCATCATACATCGTGGTCTTGCCCGTGAACGCCGCCTTGAGGTTGGTGATTTGGGTCGACGTCATCGACGTGCCGTTCTGCGTGGTCACGGTGACCGTGGTTCCGCTCACCGAGACGATGATGCCCGCCTTATTATACAGCCGGCGCCTGGCGATCTCCGGCGGGTCCGTGAACGACGTGTTCGCCGGTTCGATGATCTCGTGAAAGGAGTCGTTGTTCGGATTGGCGTCGCTCGTGTTCAGCACCGTCGCGGGTTGCTTGCCGAGCGGCTCAAAGCGCTCCACTTTGGAGATCTGCTGCGCGGCCCCACCGCCGGAAAAGGTGGGCGATTCCATATTGGCCGGAGCAGCGGCTACCGTGAAACCCGCCCACGCCGGACCGCCAATCGGTGGCTCCGAGAAGGAATAGCCAGGCGTGCTGGAGGAGCCGCCGGCATAAGACACCGGGCTCTTAATTTCGATTTCGACGCCGGTCTGGTCGGCGGACCCGCTGATGAGCAGGCGGGAATTCGTGTGGATCTTGCCATCAATAATCATCGGCGCGGGCCGGTAGATTTCCAAATCGTGCTCAAAAAAATACATCGATTGGAAGAGCGGCACCTCGATGTATTGGAATAACCGGCGCCCACCCGTCGGTGCGGGGCGATTGCTCGTCGGCCCCAGGCTCGGCTGCACCGTCACGCTCGCAATGTAGTTCCACGCGTTGCCGCGCCAGCCGGGGTAATCGGAGAGATACACCAGCACGGGCACCGCGGTATTCGTCGGCGTGCCATAGGCATCCACCGGCTGAATATTGAGCTGCTGGGTGTAGGTGATACCCGGGAGCGAGGGTGCCTGGCCGGTCAACACCGTGTTGTCGGCGGCGATGGATTTGGAGAGCGGGCCGTCCTTCTGCACCGTGGCGGATTTCCAGACGCCGTAAGCGTATTCGAGGACACCGTCCACGGCCCGGGAAGCATTGGCAAAATTGGTCGCGCGGGCACCGATGCGTGAGGCGCTGGTGCTGCGCTGAATGGCCACCGCTACCATGGCGGTGAGCAGCGTGGCGGTGATGAGGGCGACGAGCAAGGTATGACCCGCCGTCCCCAGCGGAGGGAGTCCGCGGAGCGAAAAAGGGCGAGTAGAGGTATTCATGGCAAAAGGACGGGATTAAAAAGGACGCGACTTAGTTCGTGGTTTTGGGGCGCAGACGGGACGCCATGGACATGTTCATCCGGAAATAGGTGTTCATCTGGTTCTGCTGCCGGTTGGCCAGCCAGCGATTGTAGTAGCGTGAGTCGATATGCACGTTGGCCTGCACGATCTTGTCGCCATTGACGGTGAGCACATCAAAAGGCGTGGCCTCGCCCGTGCCCGTGGCGAGTTGGTCGGTCACCACCGTGTATTTGGTGGTGTCCGTCAGCGTGGGCATCGGATCGAAGGCCGGATAAAAGCGCAGCTCATTGCCGCCGTTGCCCGAGGGCATCACGATGTAGGCTTCCTGCCGCACGAGGCGCGCCCATTGCGGCTGGTTGGCGCCCCACGTGAGGGACTGCCCGAGCGTGGTGGCGAAGGTGAGGGTAATCTTCTGCGTGCCGCCGCTGATGGCCGCGGCGGAGACCGAGGTAATGCGCACGCGGATGGTACCGCTCGGCGTATCGATGAGGAGGATGTCGTTCACCGCCGGGATCGGCGGTGCCCCCACGGCGGTGGTGCAACGATAGACGCTCAAGCTCGTCTGCGACGAAGTCAGCGAACCTGCCGTCGTCACGGGGTCGATGGCATAGGGCTCGCCGATGATGCGGTCATAGCGCAGGCCGGCCGCCGGGCCGGCCGTCACCGCGGCCCCGCTCGTATTCAGCAGCGTGGGCACATTGCGCGCCATGCGCAGGCTGTTGGACACACGATCCATGGCGCTGCGCAAATCTTCATGCGAGCGGTTCAGCGAGGCATTCTTGGCCGCCAGGGCGCTGCCCGCGCGGATGGTGCTGTAGATGACGGCGCCGACGGAAACCGCCAGGATGCAATACATCATCATCTCGAGGATGGTGATGCCGGCGCGATTTTTGGAACGAAGGGCACGCATGGGCTTAGAAATCATCGATGGCCCGCAGTGTGGTCATCTCGGTGGAGTAGGCGCGGCCGCGATAGGTAAAGTCGCAGCGGAAGGTGACGCGCTTGATGGGAGAGCCCTGCGCGTTGGACTCGGCGAGCACGATGCGCGTGAGCGTGCCCTTGAGCACCGTGGTGCTGCCAGCGGCATCCTGCACGAGCAGATTCACCAGGTTGTCGCCCCCGCCGTCGTCATCGTACACCACTCCCGAAGTCGTGGTGGTGGCGAGAATGGCCGGGGTGGTGTTCGAGTCGTAAGTGACCGCGAGCGCCGTTTCGATGTTGCGCTCCACTACCAACCGCGCCGCCGTGAGGGCCCGGTAAGCCGCCGCCTGGCGATTCGCCGTGAGCAACCCGGTGATGGAAGACATCAAAACGAGCGCGAGCATCGTGGTGGCGACAAGCACCTCCACGAGCATCACACCGGCCTGGCCGGTGGGGATCCGGCGCAGGGAACCGGGGCTAGGGGACATTTTCAGCAGCGGTTGATAAATCATTCAGCAAAGGCCTTAGCAAACGCTGGGCCAGTCCCATTTTTGAGAACCCGGCCCCTCCTCCCTTTTTGGTTTCTGGACGGTTGGGAATTGAACACGTCCGAAAACCTGCTGTCTCCTTCCGCCCATGGTTCGACTCACTCTCGCCCTTACCCTCGCCGCCGCTACTGTCCTTGCCCAGCAAGGAGAAGAAAACAAGCGCCCCACCCGGCGCCCGGAACCCGAACGCGCGCAACCCGGCGCCGAGGAGAAGAAGGACGAAAAGAAAGACGAGAAGAAGGACGGCAAGGATCAGAAAGCCGACGCGAAGATCAAAGAGACGCGGGGCTCCGTGAACATCGCCGGCAACAATGTTTCCTACCTCGCCAAGACCGGCACGCTGCCGCTGATCAAGGAGGACGGTTCCCCGCGCGCCGACGTCTTTTTCGTCTACTACGCCGCGACCGATGCGGACGGGAAAACGCTCGCAGAAAAAGATGAGCGCCGCCCCATCATGTTTTGCTTTAACGGCGGCCCCGGCAGCGCCGCGGTGTGGCTCCATTTCGGCGGCCTCGGCCCGAAGAAAATCGAGGTCCCCGCGGATGGAAAAACCTTCGAGTCCATCGGGAAGATCGTCCCGAATTCGCTCTCGATTCTCGACGCGACGGACCTCGTGTTTTTGGATCCCGTCGGCACCGGCGGCAGCCGGCCCGCGAAGGGCGAGAAAGGCGATCAATTCTGGGGCGTGGATGAGGACATCGAGGCCTGCGGCGAATTCATCCGCACGCTCACCACGCGCGAGAATCGGTGGATGTCGCCAAAGTTTTTGTGCGGCGAAAGCTATGGCGGCCTGCGCGGCGCCGGGCTGTCTGGATACCTCCAGGATCGGCATGGAATGATGCTCTCCGGCTTTGTCTGCGTGAGCGGCGTGCTCAACTTCGCGACTCTCGGCGCCAGTGAATCCAACGATCTCCCCTACCTTACCTTCCTGCCCGCCTTTGCGGCCACCGCCCACTTCCACGGCAAACTCACCGGCGATCTGGAGAAGGTGACCACCGAGGCGCGCGACTTCGCTTTTGGCGAATACGCCGTGGCCCTGCTCAAGGGCGCCACCCTCCCCGCCGAGGAGAAAAAGCGCGTGGCCGAGAAGGTGGCGCATTTTACCGGTTTGACTGTAGAACAGGTCCTCGATCGCAACCTGCGCATCGACCCCAGCACCTTCCGCGAATTGCTTCTGCGCAAAGAGGGAAAAATCCTCGGCCGCTATGACGCCCGCGTGACCTCCGAAGACGGCGATCGCAGCAACTCCAGCCCGGAATTCGACCCCAGCTTCTCGGATGTGATCGGCCCCTTCAATGCCATGGCCAACGCCTACCTGCGCGGCACCCTCGGCTGGGAAAGTGAGTTCCCGTATCGCGTCCTCGGCGGCCTCCCGTGGAACTACACGCGCTTCGCGAATCGCTACGCCGGCACCGAAGGCGCCCTGGCCACCGCGATGAAGACGAATCCTCAGTTCCGTCTCCTGGTTTGCGCCGGCCTCCGGGACCTCGCCGTCCCCGCCGACGCCACCAAATATTCCATCGATCACCTCTCCATTCCCGACAGCCTTCGGAAAAATATCACCTACGCTCATTTCGAGAGCGGTCACATGATGTACCTCCTCGATCGCGACGCGACAAAGCTTCGGGAAGAAATCGTGAAATTTGTTCGCGGAAAATAGAAACGCGCCTCTTTCTGATCGGCGATTCGGGCCGCCGACTGATGCAAATGCAATGCGCGCCCGCCCCGCCTGCACGCGCATTTTTGCGGATGCACGAGGAGACATATTAGTTGGTCTGCATTACCTACTGTTTACCCCGCCCTTGCCTTCGGTGTAATAAATCCGGTCGGCGTTTTCGCCCTCGGCCAAACGGTCTCTCCTGAGGTGGCTAGGGGAGTTCTCCCCTCTGGACCCAATGAAGAGCCAGTCAAGGCGCTCGGTTCCAGGACCACGAAGGACGTGCCCACTTGGTGAGCGAGCAGCGCAGGTAGGGATGGCGCTACTCGCTCCACCCGAAGAGGTGCGACCGAGGGTGCTCTTTTCAACCACCGCAGCCGAACCAACCAACGGTCTTGCGGCAGGCCTCAAAACCGGACACCCTTCATTCCACGTTACATCCGCGCATTTCCGCAGATTTCAGTTGCGTCCCCCCAGCGATCCGCTATGTAGCGCGCCCCTTTTCACTCAACCGACCGAGCATTATGTCCAAGATTATCCAGAAGATTAACAACGAGCAACTGAAGGCCGATCGGGACGTTTTCGGCGTCGGCGACACCGTGTGCGTCCACACGATCGTCAAGGAAGGCGACAAAGAGCGCGTCCAGAAGTTTACCGGGGTCGTCATCGGCCGCCGCGGCACCGCCATCAACTCCTCGTTCACCGTCCGCCGCATCAGCTACGGTGAAGGCGTTGAGCGCGTGTTCCCGCTGCACTCGCCCCGGATCGCGAAGATCGTGGTCGAGAGCAAGGGCGCGGTCCGCCGCTCCAAGCTCAACTATCTCCGCAACCGCACCGGCAAAGCCGCCCTCGCAGTCAAGGAGAGCCAGGAAACCGTCCAGGCTTAGTCCTCGGTGGCTGGCGCTGCGCTGCAAAGCTCGGCGTCCGCGCTGCTAACCAATCTCCGCGCAAAGCCTGCGAGCCTGCCTCGCAGGCTTTCGCACGTACCGAGCGACCACCAAACTTCAAAGCGGCTCCCTCAATGTGGCTCCCGACTCCGCTCGGGAGTTCCAGGCTCAGCGCGAAGCGCCCATTCTTTTTTGGTCCACGAAACCCACGAAAGGCACGAAAACAGCACCCCGCCTTTTCGTGCCTTTCGTATTTTTCGTGGATCACCAATCCCCACCCCGTTAAACCCGCCTCATGCCCTGCAATCTCGCGCACGAAAACCGCCTTCGTGCCCAAGGCATTCTCCTCGTCGCCGGCATCGATGAAGCCGGCCGCGGCCCGCTCGCCGGGCCGGTGGTCGCGGCTGCCGTCATTCTCCCAGCCAAGTACCGCCACAAAAAGCTGAACGACTCCAAGCAGCTTACCCACCTCCAGCGCGAGTCCATCTACGGCGATCTCACCTCCCATTCGGAAATTCATTGGTCGGTCTCCACCGTCCACCACGACGAAATCGACCGCATCAATATCCTCCGCGCCACGCATGAGGCCATGCGGCGCGCCGTCACCGCGCTCACCGTCCAGCCCCACCATGTGCTCATCGATGGCCTGCCCGTCCGCGATTTTCCCCTGCCCCAGACCGCCCTCGTCGACGGCGACACCCTCAGCTTCAGCATCGCCGCCGCCAGCGTGATTGCCAAGGTGACCCGCGACCGGCTAATGGTGGAGATGGATGCCCTCCACCCCGGCTATCAATTCGCCCAGCATAAAGGCTACGGAACCCCCGGCCACCTCGCCGCGTTGAAGCAGCATGGGCCTTGTCCAATCCATCGCCGCTCTTTTCTCCCGGTCGCCCAGACCGAGTTTAAGTTCTGATCCGCGCCACGTCCTGGGCCGCCGCGGCGAACGCCTCGCCGAAAAATACCTGCGGAAAAACGGCTACCGCATCCTCTACCGCAACTACCGCCCCAAGCGCGGCGGCGAAGTCGACCTCGTCTGCCGCGACCGCGCCGAAAACGAACTCGTCTTCGTCGAAGTCAAAACCCGCACCCGCGCCGACTTCGGCCGCCCCGCCGACGCCGTCTCCCGCGAGAAGGAAGAACTCATCGCCCGCGGCGCCCGCTCCTGGCTCAAGCTCCTCGACAACCCCGACGTCGTCTTCCGCTTCGACATCGTCGAGGTCGTTCTCGGCGACGGCGGCGGAGAGCCGGTGATCACGCAGATCAAAAGCGCCTTCATTCTGCCGGAGGAACGGCGGAGGTAGATCCCAGTGTTCAGTGGGCGTGATTTCGGGCGCGGTCAGGGCATCGAAAGCGCCGCCGAGTCTCGGCGGCGCTCAACGAATACTGAATACTTGTTCGGTACACACAAAGACCGGAGCCCTTCTCAGACTCCGGTCTTCGTTACATCTGCCCTGGCACGCCCAGTGCGCTAGGGCTTCTTATCATCCGTCGGCGGCGCCAGCGGGGCGGATTTCTCCTTCACCTGCTTCAGCAGGATCTCGGCTTTCTCCGCGGCTTCCCGCGCATTGCGCACCGCTTCCTCCACCGACTTGCGCACTTCCTCGCGCTGTTCGGGCGTAATCTGCGCCTTCTCCAATTCCTTGCGCACCGTTTCCACCAGCTGCTCCGCCTTCTCGTTGGCATACTTCTCCACCACGCCGTTCGGGCCGATGAGGTACGCCTTCTTTTCCATGATCACGCCCGGGAGCTTGTCGCGCAGTTCGCGGAGCCGGCTCTCCGCCTCGCGGAGCTGATCCGTGCTCCGCAGGATATCGAGCTTCCGCGGGTCAAACTTGCCGCCCGGCCCCGTGAGTACACGGAGCGCGTCCGCCGGCTCCGACTCATGCTCCACGAGCGTGGCGCTTACTTCCTTCTTCTCCCCCTTGCGCAGATACGTGAGCCGCACCGCTTCGCCCGGCTTGTGCATCTTCACCAGCGAGCTGAGCTGGTCGCCCGAGACGAGGATCTGGTCATCGAGCCGCGTCACCACATCGTGCTCCTCCAAGCCCGCCTTCGCCGCCGGACTGTCGGGAATCACGCTGCGCACCACGAGCCCCTCGCCCGGCTGCAGCGGAAGCTGCGCCCGCAGTTCATCACTCACCGGGTCTGCCCCCACGCCCAGCCAGGTCACTTTCTCCAGCTTGCCCAGCGCGGCCTTGCCCTTCTTCAGCAGTTCGCCCAGGGCCGCCTTGCCGCCCGCCGCCGCCGCTTTCACGTCGCCCCCATCCAGTTGCAGCATGAAGGGGCCGCCTCCCTCGCCCAGCTTGAAGGTCTTCTTCTCCTTCTTGCCGTTCACGTCGATTTCGATGGTCACCTCGCCATTGGCCACGGTGGCCGTGCTGGACGAGAAACTATGCGTTTCTTTGTGCTCCTGTTTGTCTTTCGGATCGGCGGCATCATCTTTCGGTCGAAAGTTTGGCTCGTCAGCCACGGCCAGTGAGGCGGCGCCGAGGAGGATCGCGATGGTTGATTTCAGAATGTTCGTTTTCATGGTTTCGGTCTCGTTGAGGTTCTTCTTGGTTGGTCAGTAAATCTCCAGGGCCACGGGCACCACCTGGCGCCGGTGCGTCTCCACGCGCACCGCCTTCCCGCCATCGGCGGGCTGCAGGGTATCAGCTTGCACCCAATCCACCTGCATCAGGCGGAAGGGCCGCTGGTTCGGCGAATTCATGATACCCAGCTCCTGCGCGGCCACGAGCCGGTTCTCGCTCTCAAACGGCAACGCGCCATTGGCCGGATTTCCGTGCCCGGAATTATCCGCGATGAGAGGCATCTCGCCACCGCCGCGATGATGCGATTCCAGCACCATCACCGTGGCCACCGCCGCCGTCGCGCACACGCCCGCCGGCACCAGCCAATGCAGGAGCCAGCTGCCCCATTTACTGCGGCCGGCACCAGCCTCCGATTTTTCCGCTTCGCCCGTCACCCGGGCGCGGGCCGCCGTCAGCCGCGCCATCAAGTCCGGCTGCAGCTCCGCCGGCTTCATCCGGCTCAGTGCATCTTCAATGGGGTCATTCATTGGAAAACTCCTTTCAAGGTTTCACGCAATTCCTCGAGCGCGTAGCGGTAGCGCGACGCCGCCGTGTTCATCGGCACGCCCGTCACTTCCGCGATCTGCTGGAACGTCAGCCCACCCCAGAGCTTGAGGCTCACGACTTCGCGGTAGTTGGGCGGCAGGGCATTCACGGCTTGCTCGAGCAGCCGCTGCGTTTCGCGCTGCTCCACGTCGGGGATGAAAAATGGCTGTTCCGGCTCCGAGGCCTCCTCGCGGGCACTTCGCCGGTCGGCGCTTCGGGCGAGATCAATCGCCCGGCGGCGGATGGTGGCAAAGACGAGCGCATCGTCGGGCATCCCGCCCGCCCGCTGCCAGGATTCCACGAGAGCATCCTGGAGGACGTCCTCCGCGTCTCCCTCCGAGCGGGTCTGCTGCCGGGCGTAGAGCAGGAAACGGCTGCCATGGTCACGCAGCCATTGCCGCCACTGGTCGGGAGAAGGTTCGATTTGCACGTTCGCGGAAACATCTTGTCACCGGATGAAGCGATGTCGTTCAGAATTTTTGTCTCAGATTTCGGCGAAAAAGGACGGCTAGCCCCATGGGACCTATAGGTCGGATGAGGCCTATAGGTCCTATGGGAGCCCTCCTCTTTTTGGGCCATTTTCCCCTGAAAATGGGGTGCCATTTCCACCCCGCTTGCTACCCTTCCGGCTTACTGATTTCACCCCTGCTTTCATGCCCGAAGAGCCGCCCGAAAACACCATCCGGAAGATCGAAAAAGTGTACACCCCGGACGATCTTCCCGTCCTGAAAGGCCTCGAGCCAGTGCGAGCGAAGCCAGGCATGTACCTCGGTGGCACGGACGAGCGCGCCCTTCATCAATGCGTCTCCGAATTGCTCGACAATTCGATCATCGAATTTCTCTCCGGCCGCGGCACCGAGATCCACGTCACCATCCACGTCGACGACTCCGTCACCGTCCAGGACCACGGCCACGGCATCCCCGTGGAGACCGACGAATTTTCCGGCCGCCCCAAAGTGGAGGCGTTGCTCACGACATTGTATGTAAAGCCAAACGCCAGCCCCTACTGTTGCTATTGCGGTGTCGGCGCCAAGTGCGTCAACGCCCTCAGCGAATGGTTCAAGGTCGAGGTGCGGCGCGACGGCCAAGTCTACGCCATCGGCTTCGAGCGCGGGAAGACGACCCAACCGCTCAAGATCATCGGCCCGTTGAAAGACCAGGAGCCCACCGGCACCACCATCACCTTCAAGCCCGACTCGCTCATCTTCCAGCAGACCACTGAATTCAAAACCGAGCGCCTTCGCCTCCATTTATGGGAACTCGCCTTCATTCATCCGCCGCTCACGTTCCATTTCCTCGATGAGCGCATCGAGGGTATGAGGCCCGAGCGCATCCAGCACCGCCCCGCTGAATTCCCTGCCTTCGCCGCACCCAAATCTCATTTCCCTCTTTTCGGAACACCGCTGGAGTTTACGATTCGGCGCGAATCGCTGGGACTCAGAGTCGTGCTGCAGTACGCACAGGCGCGGGGAAATGAGATCTATTACTATGTAAACCGCCTTCCCACTCCTCAAGGAGGAACCCTCCGCGCCGGCTTTCTCCAAGGACTCGCCCGAGCCTGCATGGATTTCAGCAAGGCCGATGAGCTGCCCGAAAAGTTTTCCAAGTCCGATGCTGAATGCGGGCTTCACGCCCTCGTGGCTCTCACCCACCCAGATCCGAAATTCGAGGGTTCCACCAAAGAAAAGCTATTCTCTTCTGATGCTCGGCCCTTTGCGGCCAAAGTCGTTGCCAGGGAGTTGAAAGGATACTTTCGGCAGCATCCCGAAATCGCCCGGCAAATTATCTCCCACATTCTCCACTACCGCCGCAAATAGCGTCCCCCTGATCGAGGCAAGAATCCGCGCCTCATTCCCCTTCATTTTCGTGTTTTTCGTGCCTTTCGTCGACCATCCCCTCCACGCTACTTTTCCCGCTGGACGTGACATTCCCCTCATTAGGCACCACTCACAACCCCTTGTGGTGGCCCAAAATTTCACCCCACAATCTACGGTAGAAACTACCGCCCTTCTCTGAAAAAGGGTGTTGTGCCCCCGTCCCTTCTGGATACACTTCCGAGTTCAATAATTTCACCGCACATTTCCATGTCAGAAGAGATCGCCGAAAACACCATCACGAAGGTCGAAAAAGAGTATAATGCGGATGATCTTCGCACGATGAAAGGGCTGGAAGCGGTGCGGGAAAAGCCCGGCATGTACATCGGCGGCACGGACGAGCGCGCGCTGCATCACTGCATCAACGAAGTGCTGGATAATTCGGTCGACGAATTCCTCGCCGGCCACTGCACGCACATCGACGTCGCCATCCACGTGGACGGCTCCATTTCGATCAAGGACAACGGCCGCGGCATCCCGGTGGACATCAATAAGGACTCCGGCCTGCCGGGCGTGGAGGTGGCGCTCACGGTGCTGCACACGGGCGGCAAGTATGGGCAGGGTAACTATGAATATTCCGGCGGCACCCACGGCGTCGGCGCGAAGTGCGTCAATGCCGTCTCCGAGTGGTTCAAGGTCGAGGTGCTGCGCGATGGCAAAATCCACGCCATCGCGTTCGAGCGCGGCAAGACCACGCAGAAGCTGCAGGTCATCGGCGATCTGAAGAACAAGAAAACGACCGGGACGAATATCACCTTCAAGCCCGATGCCCTGATTTTCAAGGAGACCACGGAATACAAGACGGAGCGCATCCGGCACCGCCTGCACGAGCTCGCTTACATCAATGCGCCGCTCGTCTTCAACTTCATCGACGAGCGCGTGGAGGGGATGCATCCGGAGATGATCCAGCACCGGCGGGGCATCGAGGAGTTCGTGGAGAGCCTCGCGGAAAACAAAGAGAAGATCATTCCCAAGCCGATCGTGATCAAAGGCGGGAAAGACAAGATTCTAGCCGAGGTGGTGCTGCAGTACGTCGATACCTACAACGACCAGCTCCTCTGCTTCACCAATGCCATCCCGAATGCCGATGGCGGCACTCACAGCAGCGGCTTCCGCGGCTCGCTCACGCGCGCGGTGAATCAATACGCCAAGAGCAACAACCTGCTGAAAGAAAAGGACCCCGCTATTTCGGGCCCCGACGTGCTCGAAGGCATCGCGGCGGTGGTTTCCATCAAACACCCCGACCCGAAGTTTGAGAGCCAGACGAAGGTGAAACTGATCTCGCCCGAGGTGGAGAGCATCGTGGGCTCCATCACCTACGAGGGCTTGATGCTGCACTTTGAACAAAACCCAGCGGTGGCCAAGAAGGTGATCGATAAATGCCTCATGGCCGCCCGCGCCCGCGAGGCCGCCCGTGCCGCGCGTGAAGCCGTGCGCAAGACGGCGCTCACCGGAGGCGGGCTCCCCGGCAAGCTGGCGGACTGCTCCGAGCGCGACCCCGAGCTGACGGAACTCTACGTCGTCGAGGGCGACTCCGCCGGCGGCTCCGCCAAACAGGGCCGCGACCGCCGCTACCAGGCCATCCTCCCCATCAAGGGCAAGATCATCAACGTGGAGAAAGCGCGTCTCGATAAGGTGCTGCAAAACACCGAAATCCGCACGCTCATCACCGCCATCGGCACCGGCATCGGCGCGGGTGAGCAGGAAGGCTCCTTCAAGATGGAGAAGCTCCGCTACGGCCGCATCGTCATCATGACCGATGCCGACGTCGACGGCTCCCACATCCGCACGCTGCTCCTTACGTTCTTCTATCGCCAGATGCCCGAGCTCGTGCGCGCCGGCAAAATCTACATCGCCTGCCCGCCGCTCTACAAAATCACGCGCAAAAAGAAAGAGCAGTACGTCGACGATGACGTCGCGCTGAACAAGATGCTCATCCAGCTCGGCGCCGATGAAGTGAAGCTCAAGAACCTCGCCGACAACCGCGAGGTGCCGGCCGCCGCGTTCAAGGAAATGCTGACGCTGCTCGACCGCCTCGCGCGCTACAGCGACATGATGCGCCGCCACGGCGGCGACTTTGAAGACTTCCTCAACGCCCGCAGCGCCGCGGGCAAGCTGCCGGAGTATCTCGTGCGCATTCGCGAGGGCAACGAGGACCACGTCCAATACTTCCCGAACCTCGATAGCATCCGCGCCTTCCACGAAAACAACGCGGACCTCGGTCTCTTCGAAGCCGAGCCCGAGCCGGCGCCCGAGGACCCGAACCTCACGCTGGAGGGTGAAGCTGCCACGCCGGCTACCGAAGCCGCCGCGCCAGCTGCCGCTGAAGCCACCAAGGGCCGCAAGAAGAAGGACGACGCCCCGCGCCGCCGCGCCAAACTTGTGGAGCTCTACGAGGCCGTCGCCGTGGAAAACCTCATCGCCGAGCTCGCCAAAAAAGGCCTCAAGATCGCGCACTACAGCAATAGCGATCAGCCCATCTTCGAGATCACCGAAGGCGAGGGCGAAAAGATGGTGAAGACCCCGCTGTTCAGCATCCCGGAAATTCTCACCAAGGTGCTCGATATCGGCAAAAAAGGCATGTCCATCAGCCGCTTCAAGGGTCTCGGGGAAATGAACGCCAAGGAACTGTTCGAGACCACCATGAATCCCGAGAAGCGCAAAATGTGGAAGGTGGACCTCAACGAAGACAACGCCGTCGAAGCCGACAAAATGTTCACCATCCTCATGGGTGACGTCGTCGAGCCCCGCCGCGTCTTCATCGAGGACAACGCGCTCAACGCGCGGCTGGATGTGTAGGCCTTGCGCATGACCCGGCGTCTCAACGGCATTTCAAAATCAGCCAATTGGCTTGGCGGGAGTATCCTGCTCATTGCCATGCTGATCGCTGGTTGCGAAAAAACGCCGGCCGCCCGTGAAGACGCCGCGAACCCGCCGCCCGCTCAGCCGCCAACACCCGTCGAGTGGCCGGCCGAATCCTGGAGCAAATCGCCTCCGGCGCAGTGGCCTCAATTCGTCCTCACCAATGAAACCGCCTTCCGCGGCCATACCGCGCTGCACGGGGCCAGCGCGTTTTTATTCGAGGCCGGGAATCACCGTCTCTACGCCGCCACCGCCAATCATCTCCTCGGCGAAAACGGGGGCGTGAAACCGGAGATCGGCCGCCCGATGCTGGATTCCGTTTTGCAAGGCTGGCGGCTCTTTCCTCGCACCCAGCCCGCCAAAAAGCTCACCGCCTCCGGCTGGGCCTCGCAATCTCCCGCGGCCCCGGGCAACGACTGGCTCATCCTGCAACTCGGTGAACTGCCGAAGGAATTGCCCGCGACGCCGCTGCACCTGCGGAACACGCCCGTGAGAGTCGGCGAGACGGTGTATCTCATCGGGGTTCCATACGCGGAACCTGACCGCGCCCAAAACGTCTATGTCGGGAAGGTGACCGCTCGGAATGCGCGCAACACCCGCTTCCGCTACGACATTACCCCGCCCGTGGACATTAGCGGTTTCAGCGGCGCCCCCATCGTCGACGAGCACGGCCTCGTCGTCGGCGTGATGACCGTATGGTTCGAACCCAAAATGCAGGGCGAGAAAATGCTCGAGGCCGGCGGCGAAGACGCCACCTCCATCGCCACCATCTTCAACCTCCCATGAATGCACGCCAACGCTCCGCAAAGCTCTCCCCCGCCGCTTCCCGTTTAATTTCTTAACCACTCAACTCCTGCCCCAAAATCGGGCACCCAAATTTCCACTCTCGATGTATCACCAAAACGAAAAAGTTCAGCCGGTAAATGTGGCCGAGGAAATGTCCAAGTCATTCCTCGACTACTCCATGTCCGTCATCATCTCGCGTGCGCTGCCGGATGCGCGCGACGGCCTCAAGCCTTCGCAGCGCCGCATCCTCTTCGCCATGTCGGAGCTCGGCGTGTGGCCCAGCCGCAAGCCACTCAAGTGCGCGAAGATCGTCGGCGAGACGATGGGCAACTACCACCCGCACGGCGACCAGGCCATCTACCCCACGCTCGTCCACATGGCGCAGCCGTGGGCCATGCGCGAGATGCTCATCGAAGGCCAGGGCAACTTCGGCTCCGTCGAGGGCGATCCGCCAGCGTCCATGCGTTACACCGAGGCCAAGCTCCAGCACCTCGGCGCCGCGCTCATGGACGACATGGACAAGGACACGGTCGACTTCGTCCCGAACTACGACGAAAGCCGCACCGAGCCCACCGTCCTACCCGCCGCGTTTCCGAATCTGCTCGTCAATGGCGGCACCGGCATCGCCGTCGGCATGGCCACGAACATGCCGCCGCACAACCTCACCGAGGTCATCAACGGCATCTTCGCGCAGATCGATAATCCCGAAATCACCATCGAGCAATTGATGGGCTACGTGAAAGGCCCCGACTTCCCGACGGGCTGCGAAATCCTCGGCACCACCGGCATCAAGAGCTACTTCCACACGGGCAAAGGCGCCGTGCGCGTGCGCGGCAAAGTCGGCGTGGCCGAGCTCAAGGGCGGCCGCGAGCAGCTCATCATTTCCGAGATCCCCTACAATGTGAACCGCGCCGTGCTCGTGGAGCGCATCGCGGAACTAGTGAACGAGAAGATCATCACCGACATCAGCGCCATCCGCGACGAGTCCGATGAACAGACCCGCGTGGTCATCGATCTCAAACGCGATGCGAACCCGAAGGTGGTCATCAACAACCTCTTCAAGCACACCGCGCTGGAGTCCTCCTTCGCCGCCTCGATGCTCGCCATCGACCACGGCAAGCCGAAGCTCCTCTCGCTGAAAGACGCCATCGCCTGCTACATCGAGCACCGGCGCGACGTCGTCCTGCGCCGCACCCGCTTCCTGCTCCGCGAGGCCGAGGAAAAGGCCGAGAAGCTCGAAGCGCTGCTCATCGCGATCAACAATCTCGACGACTTCATCCGCATCATCCGCGATTCCCGCGATCGCGACGACGCGAAGATCAAGCTGCTCGCCCTCTCGTGGGCGCAGCGCGCCGTGGAGCAAATCGGCATCCTCATCCGCGGCCAGGCCCAGCTCGTGGATGGCCACTACCGCTTCAGCGAACGGCAGGTAAACGCCATCCTCGACCTGCGCCTCTACCAGCTCACCGGCCTCGAGCGCGAAGCCGTGAAGACGGAATACGACGCCCTGCTCGAGACCATCAAGGACCTGCTCGACATCCTCAGCAAGGAGGCGCGCGTGTTCGCCATCATCAAAGGGGAGCTCAAGGTCATTCAGGACAAATACGGCAACGAGCGCCGCACGCAGATTGTCCCGGACGAAGGCGAGATCAACATCGAGGACCTCATCGCCAACGAAGGCTGCATCATCACCATCACCCACGGCGGCTTCATCAAGCGCACCGCCGTTTCCGCCTATCGCGCCCAGCGCCGCGGCGGCAAGGGCGTGAAGGGCATGGTCACCCGCGAGGGCGCCAGCGAGGAGGAAGAAGGCGATTTCGTGGAGCATCTTTTCACCGCCACCACGCACGATTACCTCGTGTTCTTCACCAAGAGCGGCCGCTGCTACGTGGAGCGCGTATTTGAGATTCCGGAAGGCTCGCGCGCCAGCAAAGGCCGCAGCATCGCGAACCTCCTCGAACTTCGCGCCGAGGAAAAGATCGCGGCCACCATCCGCGTGCAGGGCCAGAAGACCGACGAGGAAACCTGGACCGACAAGCTCTTCATCGTCTTCGCGACGAAGAGCGGCATCGTGAAAAAGACGAACCTCGGCGAATTCAAAAACATCCGCAAAGGCGGCCTTATCGCCATCCAGATCGAGCAGGGCGACGAGCTCATCGACTGCAAACTCACGACCGGCCTCAACGAACTCGTGCTCATCACCCACGACGGCATGAGCATCCGTTTCAACGAGGAGGAAATGCGCGACCAGGGCCGCAACAGCATCGGCGTCTGGGGCATTCGCCCCGAGAAGGACGACTTCGTCGTCGCCGCCGCCATCGTGGACAACAATTCCATGCTGCTCGTTGCCGGCGAAAATGGCATCGGCAAGCGCACCCCCTTCGAGGACTACCGCGTCCAATCCCGCGGCGGCAAAGGCATCATCACGATGAAGACCGGCGACAAAACGGGCAACGTCGTCGGCGCTCTTACCGTCCGCGAGGCCGATGAACTCATGCTCATCACGAACAAAGGCCAAATGGTCCGCACCCGGGTAAAAGAAATCCGCGAGACCGGCCGCAATGCCCAAGGCGTGAAACTCATGGATCTGAAAGGCACCGAAAAGCTCCAGGCCATCGCCCCCGTCGTCGCCAACGAGGACGAGGAGGAAGGCGGCGCGGAGGGAGCCACTTCAGCGGCTCCAGCGGCAGAATAAAGCTACCCTTAAAAGCCCGCCTCATCCCGACTTAGCGCGCACTTGTACAACCTCCGCCTGGATCGTTTCCTGCGGTCGCACTACGCCGTGTCATTTCATATTTAGCCCCGCTTCGTCTCCACCGCCGGCAGTCGCGCTCCGCGGCCACCCGATCGCTGTACCCTGCGGTCGTGCGGATGCCAGCAGCCGGCCGCGCCGCTAAATCTCCATACCACCACCAATCATGTTGTTCCGTCGCGTCTCCCGCTTTCTCGCGTTCCTCTGCTACGCGGTTCTCCTAGGCCTTGTTCCGACGGCCTCCGCCGCCCTCACCTTTACGCTGGGGCACTACTACAGTGCCAATCAAGGCTCGCTCCGCATCTCTGAATATAACGCGGCCGGCACGGTCGTTGGCACCTTCGACCTCCCGTCAGCGCTGGGCCAGGAAGCCCGTGGCGTGGTCTTCGGTCCCGATGGCTTCCTCTACGTCACCGTCGTCCGTGGTTCGGGCTTTTCGGTCCTGGCACTCGATAGCACCTGCACTGTTCAAGCCATCTACTCCGTGGCGAATGTCTATACTGCCGGCGCCCTCTCCTACGGCAGGCTCGCCGTGGATGCTCAGCACATCTTCGTCACCGCCGGCAACCAAGTCACCCGGTTCGACATCGGCGCCCCCAATTCCGGTGTTGCCATCTACAACGACAATCAACTTTACGACGTCAAACTACTGCCCTCCGGCAATCTCTTCATCGCCACCGCGTATCATATCTTCGAGATCACCGCTTCCGGTACGGTGGTGCGAGAGATCGTCTTGAAGGCCGCCGATCCAAACGACCCCAAAGCCTACCTCGTTTTCTTCACCGACATCCGCGGCCTGGAGTACAACCCCACCACGAACAAGCTATTTGTCACCCACCTCGGCCACACCGATTTCTTCTCTCAATTCATGCGCATCGACGCGAGCACGGGGGTGCTGGAAAAGAACATCACCTTCGGCGGAGACGATCTCTTCCTCACGACCTCCGGCAATCTTTTGGTCGGCAGCAGTTTCCAAGTTCCCCGCGTCTTCACGCAGGACCTTGACCAGGTCGGTACGCTCGGGACGACCGCGCAGCCCTTCGTCACGCAGTTGACCACACCTCCGCAGCCCCCTCCCCAGGCGCCAACCCCGCCCACCGGCGGCAGCTATACGGTCGCCCCCACCTCGTCCGTCAATTCCACCACCACTCTCACCGCCACGTTCGCCGGGTGGCAGGGCTACACGGCGCCACTCACTTATTCCGTGCGTGAAGGTTCCACCCTCATCACTCCCCCGGGCGCCAATACAGCACCCACGTTCACGCTCTCCACCGGCACCCACCAAGTCTATGGCCGCATCATTGACGGTCACGGGATTGAGACCAATACCGCTCCGGTCACCATTGTTGTCCAAGCCCCCCCGCCACCCGCCGGTGGCTCCTTCACCGTCGCTCCCACCGGTCCGGTCCTGCCCACGACCACCTTCACCGCCAACTTTACCGGCTGGCAGGGCAGCACCCCTTCGCTCAACTATGCCGTGCGCGTGGGAAATACCGTCATCGTCCCTGCGGGCTCGAACCCCTCTCCGACTTTCACCCTCCCCGCCGGAACCCAACAGGTCTACGGCCGCATCACCGACACCGCGGGACGCTTTACCGACACCCCGACCACGGCCATCGTGGTGGACGGCACGGCACCGGTGATCACTCCGCCCGTCAGCGGCTTCACTCCGCTTCAGGTCCTCGAGAGCACCAACTGGCCCAACTACGCCGGGCAGGCCACCATCACGGACAACGTGGGTGTCAACAACATCACCCAGGATCCGCCCGCTGGCACCGTCGTTCCGTTCCCGTTCTCCGGGCAGGTCACCATTACCGCCACGGACCGCGCCGGCAATTCCACCAGCTATCCTCTCTCGGTTCAGGTTATCCGCTTCAGCCCCGCCTTCGTCGCGTTGTGCTCCACCGGCGGTGCGGTCGCGAACCCCTCCGGCGACGTTCGCATTCAAGCCGGCGCGCAGTGGGTGGCCTTTGGCATGCCGGCCATCAACGCGGCCGGCCACGTTGCTTTTCTCGGCCGCTGGAAAGCCCCGGCCGTCATTGGCCCAGTTCCCCGGCGCGCCCAGGCGGGCACGGGCATCTTTGTCGACGATACACTCATCGTGAAGGTTGGCGATCCCGTCCCCGGGATCGAGGGCGCGACCTTCAAGACGTTCAAGGATCCGGTCCTTGACGATCGCGATCACGTCGCCTTCCTCGCTTCCATCGCGGGTTCAGACAATGGGCATGATTCGGTAGTCGTCACTACCGGACGCGACGGCCAGCTCGAAGTCCTCGCCCGCGAAGGTTTTTCCGCGCCAGACACCGGTGGCGCCCTTTTCAAATCCTTCACCAGCGTCTCCATCCAGAGCCCGGTCAGCGACATCGCTCCGCGCGGCGTCGCGCCCACCCCGACGGGCAGCGCCTCCGGCATCGTCTTCACCGCCATGCTTGCACGCGGCAGTGGTCTGCCCGTGATCAACACGACCAATGATCTGGGCACGTGGTGGCTTCCATCAGGCGGGACTTCGGTTGAGGCACTCGTTCGCGAGGGCGACGAACTCTTCGGCCCCGGCGAAACCGTGAAAAGCTTCACCTTGCTCAACGCCCTCGCCGCCAGCCCCGCCCATGGACGCGGCCAGACGAGCGGTGACGGCGTTCTTTTCCAGGCCACCTCCAGCGCTGGACGCCAGGGCGCTTTCAGCGTCCATCCCGGCGCCACTCAGAACCTCGCCATTACCGGCGGACTGCTCAACAGCACCGGAATTTTCGGCATTCGTTGGCAAAAGCTGAACCTGCCCTCCTCCGACGCCCGCCAGCAGAATATCGCCGTCTACGGAATTCTTTCCCCCCGAGACGGCGGCATGACGGCCGCCTATGCCCGCGGCATCTATGTCAGCCGGGATTCCGGTGCCTCCTGGGAGCCTCTTGCGCGCACATTTGATTCTGCTCCGGCCCTCGGCGACACCGCTGTCTTCTCCAGCTTCCGCGATCCCGTGCAGGCGACCACCGGCCTCGGCGTCGCCTTCCTCGCCAGCGCCACCGGCGGAACCGTCACCTCACCCACCAATAACGAAGCGCTGTGGTGGCAGCCTCCGGGCGGCGCCCTCACGCTCGTCGCTCGCGAAAGCGACCAACCGCCCGGCGCCCCGATCGGCGCCAAGTGGAAGGCCTTCACCTCGCTGGCCTACCCGGGCAGTCTCGACGGCACGCCCGGGCCCATCTTCACCGCGACCCTGCAGCACGGCCCCGGCGGCATCACCGGCATCGACGACCTCGCGCTCTACGCCGTCGACAGCGCACACACCCTGCGGGAACTCGTCCGCGAGAACCAATCCCTGCTCGGCAAACCCGTGCAAGGCTTCAGCGTCCTCAAGGCCCTCACCGGCAGCGCTGGCACGGGCCGTGCGGGCAATAGCCACGGTGCCGTCGTCCTTCTGGCCACATTCGCCGACAAGACCACGGCCATCGTCCGCATCGACCTGCCATAGTCATTTCCCGGGCACCCTCGTCCTACGTTTCCGCCGGTTCGTGGATCGCGGCCAGAGCGCCAAACACCGCCGCGCACCACGCTTCCAACCCGGCCTCGTAGTCGAGATCGTTGTCACTCCGTGGGGCGATTCGGCTGCCGCCCTTGGCGGCGAGCTCTTCGTCGAGCTTCCGACCAAAGCCGCAGAAATCGGCGTAGGTGGAATCGCCGAGCGCGTAGACGCCATACCGCAGCGGTGCCAGCGTGCCCGGCGGCAGCGCCTGCACCTCGGCCCAAAAATCATGCGCGGAGTCCGAAGGATCACCATCGCCATACGTGCTCACACAAAAGAGGACGATGGGTTCCTGGGCGAGCTGCCGCACCTCAAAGCCGTCCACATCCCAAATGCGCGGCGCATAGCCATGCCGCACCGCCAGACCGGCCACGCGCTCGGCGCAGATTTGTGCGTTGCCCGTGGTCGTGGCGTAGAAAATCAGCAGTGGTTGGCTCATGGTGTTTCAGTCGTTGGATTAAAAGATTCCGGCTCCTCGCGCAGCCGGCGGAGGAGTTGGCGCCAGCTATCGAGCTGCCCCGCGTCCGCGGGACCGAGCACGAGCGCCGCCGCCTCACCCGCCGTGCTCGCGCACACCACCGGCACCGATTGCCCTCGCACGCTGTGATACTCGATCGACGCGCGTCCAAAGCCATCCGGACAAAAGTGCAGCCCCACTTCATCGTCGGAGGCAAACCACCAATCCTCCAGTGGCTTCACCGCGCCGGGCTGCAACATCGCCCGCTGGGTCACTCCCGCCGCCGCGACCGCGACCTTGATCCATAGTCCCCGCTCGCCGCAGGCCGAAAGCAAAGACTCCAGCCCTCTCGGGGCAAACGGCTCCCTCCAGCTCACCTCGCTCCCCGGTGGTCTCTCCTCCGGCTCGCTCATCGGAACGTCTTCCGCCCGCTCCACCACGCAGGCCTGATGCAGCCGCACCCATCCGCAAAATTCATCCAGATCGCTTTCCGGTGTCAGCGTATGCCGGTGCACAATGTTCCCGGCGTGGTCCTTGAATTCCACGCCAAAGACATGCCCAGTCTCCCGCCGCCGATGCAGCGCATGGGCCGCGCCAAACTGCCGCACATCCACCCACAACTCGCCCTCGGCCAAATTCCGAGCCACGCCCGGACTCGGATAAACCATCCGCTGCCCGAGAATCGCCGCCTCGTTTCGCGTCATCACCAACCCCTCTCCCGCCGCGGACAATTGCCGCAGCATGCGCATCCAATCGTGCCCGAGTTCCACCAGGAGCGTCCGTTCCTCGCGATCATAGCTCACGCACTCCAGTTGCACCCCGGGCGTCAGGGGGCTGCGCCATTGCGGCAAGCAATCCCAGCCCCCCAATTCCGTGGCCGTCACAATGGCCCGGCAACACCGGCAAGCCCCGGCCTCCCCACACTCGGTTCCCCCGCCGGAAGCAGCGGGCAACGACCTGATACGCTTTTGCACAGGCGCACTCTGGCCCCCCGTGCTCTTCGCCGCTTCCCCGCCGTTGCGAAAATGAGGCCCCGCCTTGCGATTCAAAACTGCCCCTTGCGCTCTGCCTAACGGAGCCCCGCCACGCACTCTCTCCCCAGTTGCTTTGGGCGTCTTTTACTGCCATTATGGCAAGCACGGAAAGTAGCGAGACGCCACCTCGTCTTGCTCCATCAGCCCCACAGCTCCGTTCCGGGTCACGGCTCTTGTCCAGTGACCTCCCTTTCAACACCGCTCCGAACCACCATGACGAAACAAACCAGCATCCTTCGCCTGCTCCGGCAATCAGGCTCCGCCATCCTGTGGCTGGTAGGCTGGATGCTCTTCGCCGCGCCGGCCGCGCCGGCGCAGACCACCACGCTTCCGCCGGCCACCCATTTTGGCTTCACCTCGGGGCACATCTATACGGTAGGTCTCTTCACCCGGACGATTCTGGAGCACAATGCCAGCGGCACCATCGTCGCGGGAGACACCATCTCGGAGAACTACGCGGACGCGCTCCACGGACTCGCGTTTGGACCGGATGGTTACTTGTATGTCGTCGCCGTCCGCAGTTCGGGCTTTGCCGTGCTGGCCGTGGATAGCACCGGCACCGTTCGGCGCGCCTACCCCATGAACAACGTCTATGTGGGAGGCAATCTCTCTTCCGGAAAGATCGCCGTCGACGCCCACCACATCTACGTCGCCGGCGGAGACCAAATCACCAAGTTTGACATCGCCTCCCCAAGCTCGGGCACATCCATCTACACCAATAACCAGCTCTTTGATGTCAAGATTCTGCGCAACGGCAATCTCCTCGCCGCGTCTGCCTACGCCGTGAATGAGATTACCACCACGGGCACCGTGGTTCGTTCGATCGCCCCCGGCGGGAATGGGCACTTCGTGGATGTCCACGGCATCGAATACGACCCGGTCACCGACAAGGTTTTTGTGACGCAACTCGGCTCCTCTGGTTCCCTCCACCAGCTCATGCGCCTCGATGCGACCACCGGCGCGGTCGAAAAGAATGTACAGTTCAATTACGCGGATGATCTCTTTCTTCTGGCTAATGGGAATCTGCTGGTCGGCAGCAACTATAGCCCGCCCCGGCTGTATACACCGGACCTGACGGAGGTCCGTGAACTCGGGCCCTACGACGCCAACTTTATCACCCAGTTTCATCCCCCGCCACGGCCAGTCGGGGGCACGTTCAAAGTGGGCCCCGCCACGATCACCCCCGACATGACGTTCACCGCGACGTTCGCCAACTGGCGGGATTCGGCTCTGCCTCTGACCTATGAGGTGCTGGAGGGAAACACCGTCCTGGTCCCGTCCAGCGCGAGCACCAAGTTCACCTTTGCTCTGCCGCTGGGTCCTCACTTGCTGCACGGCCGCATCACGGATCGGAGCGGCATTTCCACGGAAACGCGTGAAGTCGCCGTGCAGGTGGTCCTCGGCCCGCTGGATCCCCACGCGCCGAAAATCACCGTCACCGCGCCCACCGGCAAAACGATCCCCGCGACTTTTGATCTCGCGGGCACGGTCTCGGAAGACACCGCGCTGCAGTCTTTCGCCGTAATGCTCAATGGCGTGGTCCTCGTTCTCGATGCGCCTCTTTCCTTTTCCCCGAGCGTGCCCGCCGTTTGGGCGATTAGTGCGGCCACCGCGGAAAATGGGCTCAACCTCCTGGACGCCGCGGCCACCGATTTTTCCGGACACACCACGCACCTCTCCCGCACGTTCACCTACGTCAATGACCGCCCGGCTCTGGCCGGCATCTATCAGGCGCTGCTGTTGCCGGATGACCTGGCCGTGAATCAAACCCCTGCCTCGCTGGTGCTCACCGTGATGCGCACCGGCGCCTTCACCGGGAAACTCCTCTTTTCCGGAACATCGTTCAGTCTCACCGGCGTCCTCAAGAATAGCGGAGAGGCCCGCTTTAAGCCGGACTACGGAACGACCTTTGCCCTCCCCTCCCGCAGCCTCCCGGGGACGACGCTCGGCAATCTCTCGCTGACCGTCGATGCCACGGGTTTGGCCGCCACGCTTTCCCTCGATGCCCAGGGCAGTCCCATCCTCGTGACTGGTTCGGCGACCGTCTCCAACTTCGCTCCCGAAAACCCCTTGCCGGCCGGCCTGCTCAATCAGCCGCCCAGCAATCCGTCCAAAGGCGGATACAACGTCGCTTTGCCCGCCAAGGATCAAGTCCCCGCCCTGGATCCCCTCACCTATCCTCAAGGCCACGGTTACTTTTCCCTCAGCCTCACCAAGGGTGGTTTGGTGGCCATCGTGGGCAAGCTGGCCGATGGCACCCCTCTCACCGCCGCCTCGGTTTATCGCCCGGATCACTCCACCCCGATTTTCACCCAGCTCTATAAAAAGGCCGGCTATCTCTGCGGCGAACTCTCCTTTGCCGATCTGGCCGACTCCGATCTCAGTGGCCTCGACTGGCACTGGAACCGCCCGGCCGTCGCAAACTCCTCGGTGTATCCGTTTGGCTGGGACGATGTCCGCATGGATCCCATCGGCACTCAATATGCGAAGCCCGCCACGCTGAATTTTGGGCAGGGCGCCACCAATCCTGGCAGCGGCAACACCACCCTGAGCTTCAGCGGCGGCCTGCTGCCAGCCACGCTTGAGTTTGCCGCCAATATCTCTCCCGACACGGGCGCTGCCACGCGGGTACCCACCAACAATCCCTCCTTCACCCTCTCGCTAAAATCCGCCACCGGCATCTTCTCGGGCTCGGTGGCTTCCGGCGCGCACCAGCGTTGCGCCTATTCGGGTGCGCTCCTGAACAAGGGCATTCACCGCGGTGGCTTCGGCTCCTTTCTCAGCCCGGCGGCCTTCGTCACAAGTGCGCAAAGTGGCGCCGTGCTCCTGGCCCCCGCCGGCCCTTAAGCTCACGTCCGCCCGGCGGTCTCGCCGACCATTTGTGGCTAAGACACGCGACCTTTCGGCATGATGCTTGGCGCGCTCAGTTCCGGGCCTCATCGGTCCAGGCTGTTGCTCCACTCCTTGCTCCTCACCATTACTCATGAAGCTTCTCTTCGCCTTCGCCCTTGCCCTGCCCGCCTTGCTCCACGCCGACGACCTGCGCCTCGGCATCATCGGACTCGATACGTCTCATGTGACGGCTTTCACCGAGTGCCTGAATAATCCCACGGCGAAAGACCACATTGCGGGCGCTAAAATTGTCGCCGCTTTTAAAGGCGGCAGCCCCGATATCGCCGCCAGCGCCACGCGTGTGGACGGCTACACGACGACGCTGCGCGACAAGTATGGCGTGAAAATCTGCGACACCATCGAGGAGGTCTGCGCCAATGTAGACGGCGTGCTCATCGAGAGCGTGGATGGTCGGCCGCATCTCGCGCAGGCCAAAATCGTCATCGCGGCGAAGAAGCCTCTCTACATCGACAAGCCCGTCGCCGGCACACTGCACGACGCCCTCGAAATTTTCCGCCTCGCGAAAGAAGCCGGCGTTCCGATTTTCACCGCCTCCTCGCTGCGCTTCGGCAAAGCCACGCAGGCGGTGCGGAATGGCAGCATCGGTAAAGTGCAAAGCGCCGAGACCTCCAGCCCGGCCCACCTCGAGCCCACGCACCCGGATCTTTTTTGGTACGGCATCCACGGCTGCGAATCGCTGTTCACCGTGATGGGCACTGGCTGCGAAAGCGTGCAGCGCCGCACCACGCCGGATGGCCTCATCGAGGTCGCCGGCACCTGGAAAGGCGGACGCACCGGCACCTTCCGCGAAAGCAAGACCTACGGCGGCACCGCCCACGGTGAGAAAGGCGACGCGCCCGCCGGCGCCTTCGAAGGCTACACGCCGCTTCTCGCGGAAATCGTGAAGTTTTTCCAAACCCGCCAGCCCCCCGTGACGGCGGAGGAATCGCTCGAAATCTACGCCTTCATGGAGGCCGCCGATGAAAGCAAACGCCAGAACGGCGCCCCCGCAAAACTCAGCGACGTGATGGCGAAAGCCGCCGGCGCGCCGGCGAAGTAGCGCCGCGCCGCAGTGGCGTGATGCTCCGCGTCGCGTCTTTGGATCCGCACTCAGGATCCTCCGCTGGCGCGCAAAAAATACGAAATCCCGAAACGCGCGTAGAGGATACCCGCATCGAGCAGCACGAGGCCCACCCAGACGAGCACCGTCCACCCGCCCGCCTGGTAATTGTCCCGGTGCCGCCGCGGCTCCGTGATGGCCAGCGCGCCGATCATCGAAAACAACACAATCGACACCGCGAGAAAGACGCCACCCGCCGGAATCTCCCATTTGGGCCACATGTCCATGGCCAGCAGGAGGCACACGGAAGTAGGCGAAAGCCCGAAGAGGATGAAGATGGTTCGCATCATGGCGCGCGTCCTCCACGGGAGCATGGCGCCGGCGGAATGGAAATGAAGAACGGAGGAGGACCGCACCCGCCCCGTCTACGGCCCGTGCGACCCTTGGCAGGAGGTTAGGATGAACGAGAACAAAAAATACAGCCCTGCGAGAACCGTGGTCGCCACTCCCATCGCGGCGCCAAGCAGCACCCACAGACCAGTGATCCAGCCACTGCCGCTGGACTTGGGCGCTCGGATGGCGGCGTGGTCGTTGGGATGGTATGGGCGATGGTCATAAGGGCCTGGGTTTACGGGGTGGTTCTGTCTCATGCGGTGAGACTGCCACGCGCAGTAACATTTACAAAATCGGTAAATGCAACGCTATCATTTACTCCATCAATATCGCTACCCGGCGATCTCGTACCCTTTCCGATATTCCTTCGTCAGCAACTTCTCAACCTCCGGCGCATTCGGGAACTTCATCGCCGCCGCATCCCACTCCAGCTTTTTCCCCGGCGCGCGCGTCGCCACGTTGCCGAGTTGCACGGTCTCCGTGAGCGGGCCAGCATAGTGGAAACCGTCGGTCGTCCGTTCATTGGCCAACGCGGCGTCCACCCATGCGTGGTAATGATTCGCGCCCGGGACAGTCTCGATCTTGTGGCCTTCAAATTTCTCCACGGGATAGACCGTCGGCAACGCATAATGCGGCAGCACCATGGCGCCGCCCTCGCCGACAAACAGGCTGCCGGCACCCGGCAACTTTTTCCCCTGGGGCAACTGTGCCAGCGCGGCGTCGGGCTGGCGGCCACCATCGTACCAAGTCACCGCGAGCTTGGAATCCGCCGTGAACTTCGTGCCGGGGAAAACATAATGGATCGTCTCCGCGCCCGGCCACGTCTCCTCATGCGGATCCTCATTCTCCGCCAGGATGGAAATCGGCGAGGTCAGTTCCAGCGCGGTGAAAACGGGGTCCAAAATATGGCAACCAAAATCGCCCATCGCTCCACCGCCGAAGTCCTGCCAATCGCGCCATTTGAAGGGTGCGTAGATGTCCGGCACATAGTCGCGCGCCGGCGCCGGCCCGAGCCACAGGTCCCAGTTCAGCGAAGCGGGTGGGGGCGCCACCTTGTCCTTCGGCCGGACTGCCAGCTTGGTGAATTGGTTCCCGTGATTCCCCATCCACGAATGCACTTCTTTGATTTTCCCGATGACTCCGTCGCGAATCACCTTCACCCCCGTGCGGTATTCCTTCGCGCTGTGGATCTGATTGCCCATCTGCGTAATCACCTTCGCCTGTTCCGCCGCGAGCCGCATCTGCCGCGCCTCCCAGACCGTGTGGGTGAGCGGCTTCTGACAGTAGACATGCTTCCCGCGCTTCATCGCCGCGAGCGAAATGGGCGCATGCCAGTGGTCCGGCGTGCTCACCTGGACGCCGTCAAGCGTGTCGCCCAATTTCTCAAACATCTCCCGCCAGTCACCAAACGTCGGCGTGCCGGGAAACTTCTTCAAGGGCGCGCCGAAATGCGCGCTTTCCACATCGCAAAACCCGACGAACTTGGCTTTCGGATGCGACCCAATTTGCGTGAGATCACTGAGCCCCTGTTGCCCGCACCCCACCACCGCCACTTGAAAATTCGAATTCGGTGATTTGGCCCGCAGAATGGCCGGGAAGGCGAGAGCAGCAAGGGTGGTGCGAGCGAGAAAGGAGCGTCGGGAGAGAGCCATGTTGGTAATCAATCATTCGCCCGCCCCTTTCTTGGCATCGATACACCACTTTCACCGACGCGGCTCGACGCCCGCCCCGCCTTCACCGTAGCATCGCCGCATGTCCGACCTTTGGCATTCGTTAAACCCCGCGGCCCGCGCGCGCCTCGCCCAGCGCGACTACTCGCAGAAAAGTCCCGCCGAGCGCCTCGCCACCACCGGTCTCGAGGCCGGTGAACTCATCACGCGCCGTGCCGAGCTGACCGCGGCGTGGATCCCCGGGGTGGAACTCTTTGCCCGCCGGATTTTCCCGCAGCGCCATCGCGGCATCTTCGGCGAACTCGCACGTATGGACGAAGGCCCGCTCAACACCATCGGTCTCTGGCCCCGGCAGTGGGCCACCGCGCGCATGGACGCCGGCACCGCCAAGGGTTTCCATATTCACCCGCCCCACATCCCGGCGCAGGAAAAGCCCGAAGCCTGGTTTCGCCGCCTCTTCATCGATCAGCCGCAAAACTTCGGCCTGCGCCCGTATGACCGCGAGCAGTGGGACGTGATGTTCTTCGTGCAGGGCAACATCGAGATGCTCCTCGTGGACGAGCGCGCCGGGCTCCCGCGCAAAATCATGCGCTTTCTCATCGAGGGCGACGACCATCGCGGGCCGAACAACGCCGGCGTGGTGATTCCCGCCGGGGTGGCGCACGCCCTCCGCGCCGAGGGCTCCCGCGACGTAATCACCGTTTACGGCACCTCCACCAAATTTGATCCCCAAGCCGAGGGCCGCATCGCCTCCGAAGTGGAAAGCGCGCCGCTGCCCGCGGAATGGCAGAGCTACCTCGGCACGTAGCCCGCCCCTTCTCCCGCGGTGATCGACCTTCTCCTCAAACTCTGCGGCGTCAAAGTCGAAGGCGCCTCCCAGGTGTCGGGCGCGGAGTTTGCGCTGCGCAATCACGCGTGGCTCGGCTGGCTCATCGTGGTGGGTCTCGTGCTGGCGGTCCTCACGTGGTTTTCCTACCGGCGCGATGCCGCGGAATTCGTCACGCCGGGCAAGCGACGCCTACTCACCAGTCTGCGCTTGCTCTTTTTCGCGCTGCTGCTGCTGCTGCTCCTGCGCCCCGTCATCGCTTTCACCGTCGACACCGCCATCCGCCGCACGCTCCTCACGCTCGTCGATGCCAGCGGCAGCATGAAGATCCAGGACCCGCGCTTTGACCCCAGCGATCTGAAACGCGCCGCCATCGCGAAGGGCCTGCTCGATCCGCGCCAGGGCCTGGAACAGTCACTCGACCCGGCCCGCGCGGCGGATGTGAAGCTCCTTCCGCGCGTGGACGTCATGCGCGCCATGCTCAAGAACGAGCAATTGAAGCTCTGGCCCGCGCTGCAAAAAGATCTCGATTTCGCCGCCTTCTCCTTTGGCCAGACCCTCGCCGAATCCGGCACCTCTGGCAGCAGCACGGATGCCGCCGCAGATCCCAAAAACCCGGCACCCAGCACCTCACCCGTCGCCTGGCTGGATCAGCTCGACCCCAAAGCCACGGCGACCGCGCTCGGCGATGCCATCCGCGAGTTGCTCAACCGCAAGCGTGGCCAGGCGCTCGCCGGCATTTTCCTCGCGACGGATGGCGCCAGCAATTATGGCTCGCCCGCGCTGGAAGCCGCGCGCCTCGCCAAGCAGGAAGGCGTGCCGCTCTTCATCTACGGCGTCGGCATCACGTCGCCGCGGGACATCATCGTCGCCAGCATGCTCACGCAGGATGTCGCCTTCATAAAAGACGAATTGCCCGTGACCGTGCGGGTGCGCGGCCAGGGCCTGAAAGGCGAGCACGCCAGGCTGGTCGTGCGCCTCGTCCCCGCCAAAGGCGGCGCCGGCGAAGTGGTGGCGGAAAAGGACCTCAATTTTTCGGACGACGAAGACATCGTGGTCCCCGTTCCGTTCACCCCCAAGGAAGTGGGTGACTACGAACTCCGCGCCAGCGTGGATCCGCGCAGTGACGAAGCCTCCAAGGACAACAATGCCGTGGCCCAGCGGCTGCGCGTGATCGATTCGCGCGTCAAGGTACTCTATGTGGAAACCACCCCGCGCTGGGAGTTTCGCTACCTGCAAAACACCCTCCTGCGCGACCGCCGCCTGGATGCCAAATTCGTCCTGCTCGAAGGGGATCCCAGCCTCGCCGAGGGCGAGCAATCGCCCTATCTCGCCAAAATCCCGCCCACCAAGGACGACCTGTTTAAATTCGACCTCATCATCCTCGGCGATGTTGCCGCCAAGGAATTCTCGCCGGAGCAAATGACGGCGCTGGAGGAGTTCGTGCAAAAGTTTGGCGGCTCCATGCTCTTCATCGCCGGCCCGCGCGCGAACCCGAATACCTACGCCGGGACCGCGCTGGAACAAGTCCTCCCTGTGGAACTTGATCCCTCCGCCGCGCAGCAACCGCCGACGCCCTCCAGCGGCGTCGTGATGGAGCTCACGCCGCAAGGCCGCACCAATCCACTACTCAAGCTCACCGCCGGCGACGCCGATAATCTCGAGGCCTGGCGCAAATTCGGCAAGCTCTACTGGACCGCTCGCGTGCTGCGCGCCAAACCGGCCGCGCAGGTGCTGATGGTGGATGCCGACGCCACCCGCGCCAATCGCCACGGCAAACAAGTGCTCGCCGCTTTCCAGCAATACGGCCTGGGCCAGGTCTTCTACCTCGGCACGGACAACACGTGGCGCTGGCGCCGCAACGAGAGCGAGAGCCAGCACACCGCGCTGTGGGGCCAGCTCACGCAGAAGCTCGGCCTCCACCACCTCCTCGGCGGCAGCAAGCGCACGCAACTCACCGTCGACAAACAAAACTACACCACCGGCGAGCGCGTCAGCGTTTACGCACGGCTCTACGGCACCGACTACTCACCCATCCGCGCATCCACCGTGGAGGCCGGCTATACCGTGCGCGTCGCCGGCACACCCGGTCCACAGCAGGACGTTGTCCTGCGCGCTGTCCCCGACCAGGCCGGCATGTACCGCGCGGATTTCGTCGCCCTCTCCCCCGGCGTCCACCAATTCACCGTCCGCAACGATCCCAGCACCCTGCTCGAATTCAACGTCACCGAGCCCAAATTCGAGAGCGGCGAGACCGCGATGAATGAAAGCCTCCTCCGCCAAATGGCCGAGGCCAGCGGCGGCGCCTATTTCCGCGAGGAAAATCTGTGGCAAATGCCGGAGACGATCGCCCGCAAGGCCGAACGCATTACGACCACCATCGATGGCGAACTGTGGACCTCCCCGCTCTTCTTCCTGCTCATCCTCATCGTCGGCAGCACCGAGTGGTACCTCCGGAAGCGGTGGCACCTGAAGTAGAGGCACCTCCCATAGGACCTATAGGTCGCATAGGCCCTATAGGACCCATGTCCTCCGGATACGCCCCTACCCCCGCGTCCCCTTTTGGAGTCGCTTGAGCTTGCCGGAGAGGGCCGCACGCGAGGCCGCACTCATGCGATCGATGAAGAGCACACCGTTGAGGTGATCCACCTCATGTTGCAGCGCGCGCGACAGCAGACCCGTCGCTTCAAATTCAATCGGTTTCCCCTCCAGTGATTTCGCCGTCACTTTCACCCGGTCGGAGCGCACGATGTCCGCGCTCAGTTCCGGAAAACTCAGGCACCCCTCCACGCCCTCCTCCATCTCCTTCCCGAGATCGAGCACGGGATTGATGAGTACCATCGGCATGAAGGTCTCGTATTCCACTTCCTTGCCGTCGATGAACATCTCGCTCGGCCGGTCCTTCACATCCGCCACGTCGATAATGGCCATCTGCACCGGCACGCCCACCTGCTGCGCGGCGAGGCCGACGCCATTCGCCGCGTTCATCGTCTCGATCATATTGACCGCGAGCGTGCGGATTTTTTCATCGATATCCTTAATCTCCGCGCCTTTCGCACGCAGAACGGGATTTCCGTATTTGACGATTTCAAGAACCATGTGACGCCAAGTTATGATTAAGGGCCAAGACCTTCGCTAGCCGAATCTACGCCCTACGGCAGGAACAACTCGCCCCGCGAAAACAATGTCGCGTGCCCGCCGATGCCCACGCGGTCGCCGCGCATCTCGCAGTAAATGGTGCCGCCTCGCTTGGAGAGCTGCCGCGCGACCATCTTTTCCTTCCCAAGCTTCTCGGCCCAGTAAGGGATGAGCGTGCAGTGCGAGCTGCCCGTCACCGGGTCTTCATTCAGCCCCGCGCCCGGCGCAAAAAAGCGCGAAACGAAATCCACGTCCTTGCCCGCCGCCGTCGCGATCACCCCGAGGCAATCGAGCGTGGCGATTTTCGGGAAGTCCGGCGTGAGCGATTGCACATCGTCCTCCTCACCGAGCACCGTCAGATAGTCGCGGCTCTTGCGCACTTCGCGCGGGATGTGCCCCAACCCCTCGATGAGCGCCGCCGGCGCCGCGCACGCCTCGCCCGGCCGCGACGGGAAATCGAGCATCACCACGCGCCCGTCCCACGTCGCCCGCAGCAGCCCGCTGCGGGTCTGAAAATGCACATGCGCCTCACGATGCCGCAGCTCCGTGAACAAAATAAAGGCCGGCGCCAGCGTCGCATGGCCGCACAAGTCCACCTCCTGCGCCGGGGTAAACCAGCGCAACTCAAAGTCGTCTGCCAGCGGCACCAGAAACGCCGTTTCCGAAAGATTATTCTCCCCGGCAATCTTCTGCAGGTCTTCGTCCGGCAGCCACGTTTCCAGCAAGCACACGCCCGCCGGATTTCCACTGAACGCGCGCTCCGCAAAGGCGTCGACTTGATAATACGGTACTTTGGTCACCCGGCCAAAGTGGCAGGGTCTTCCCGAAGTGAGAAGGGAAGATTTTGCACCTTCAAATCCCTGCGCGGCGCTTCGAAGCGTTTCCGCCCAACAAAGCACCCCATCCATCATACCGCCGCCCCCTCCATTATCCCGCCTTGACGCTTTCGGCGTCGCGTGCGAACTCCCGGTGACCATGCGCTACTCTCTTTCCAAGTTCGGCCAAAAGCTCGGCGGCCCGTGCGGCATCCAGGAACTCATGGACGACCTCGGCAAGGCCATGACCACCGAACCCGGCATGCGCATGCTCGGCGGCGGCAACCCCGCGCACATTCCCGCCGTCCAGGAAATCTGGCGCGCCCGCATGCGCGAACTGCTGGAGGACGGCGCCGGCTTCGACCGCATGCTGGCGAACTACGACCCGCCGCGCGGCAACCCCGCTTTTCTCGATGCTCTCGCCCAGTGCCTGAACACCACCTGCGGCTGGCACATCACCGCGCAAAATCTCGCCGTGACTCCCGGCGGCCAGGCCGCGTGGTTCATGCTCTTTAATATGCTCGCCGGAGAGCAACCCGGCGGTGCGCACCGCAAAATCCTGCTGCCGCTCGTGCCGGAATACATCGGCTACGAAAACCAGGGGCTCGACGAAGGTTTCTTCACGACGTGCCAGCCCGGCATCGAGCAACTCCCCGGCAACGAATTCAAATACCACGTCGATTTTTCCGCCGTGGAATCCGCGCTCGATGCCTCCATCGCCGCGCTCTGCGTCTCGCGCCCCACCAACCCGAGCGGCAACGTCCTCACCGACGCCGAAGTCTCCCGCCTCGCGCAGCTCGCCGGCCAGCGCGGCATCCCGCTCCTGCTCGACAACGCCTACGGCGTCCCCTTCCCCGGCGCCATCTACACGCCGGCCACGCCCGTGTGGAATGAGAACATCATCCTCACGCTCAGCCTCTCGAAACTCGGCCTGCCCGGCACGCGCACCGGCATCGTGGTCGCACGCCCAGAGATCGCCGAGGCCATTCAGGCAATGACGAGCGTCATCGGCCTCGCGAATACGAACATCGGCCAGGCCCTCGTCCTGCCGCTGCTGCGGAATGGGGAGATCATCCGCATCAGCCGCGAGATCGTGCGCCCCTTTTATGAAGAGCGGGCCAAGCGCGCGCTCGGCTGGGTGCGCGAATCCTTCGCCGGACTTCCGTGGGCCGCCCACCGCCCCGAGGGCGCCTTCTTCCTCTGGCTTCATTTCCCCGGCCTGCCCATCGCCACTCGCGAGCTCTACCAGCGCCTCAAAAAGCGCAAGGTCCTCATCGTCCCCGGAGAATACTTTTTCTTCGGCGCCGACCGCGATTGGCCCCATGCCCGCGAGTGCATCCGCATGACTTTCTCCCAGCCGGAGGAAGTGGTGCGCGAGGGGATCGCAATTATCGCGGATGAAGTGCGGAAGCTGTGAGGCGCTGAAGTATTCAGTATTCAGTGGCCGCTGGCGAACGTCGAACGGTCAGTTCGGAGTTCCGCCTTTAGGCGGCGAAACCGTTCCCGTCGAGGACGCGCGTGCGAGCGCAAACACGACTCCTGAGGCAGTCGACCGCGCTGACATTCGTTGCCGCGCCTGTGGAAACACGCGCTGGCCGCCTAAAGGCGGAACTTCGAACTGACCGCTCGACGCTCAAACCAGCCTACTGAACGCTGGATCCCAAAAACCGAATACTCCAACGTAACTCCTTCACCTCCATCCGCGTCTTCTGTCCCGAATGAAACCGTCTCTCGTCCTCTGCCTGGCCGCGGCCGCGACTCTCTCGACCACCCTGGCTGACGACCCCGGCTCCCCGGCTGCGCGCATCTTCCGCCTGCTGGACCGAGACGGCGACGGCAAGGTCACCGCTGAAGAAGTGAACCGCTCACCCTGGGTCGCCCGGCTCGATAGCAACAGCGACGGCGGCGTCTCCGCGCAGGAATTCACCGCCGGCTGGGACGAGCACGCCGAACTCCGCGCTCTCCTCCTCAAACGCTTCCCCAACGCTCTTGCGCCCACAGCCCCCGCGGAAGCCAAACCCGCGCCCGCCGCCGCCGCCGAATCCCCGCGCCAAGGTGCCCGCGAACTCGCTCGCGCCGAATCCGGTATCGGCCTCCTGGTCCCCGATGTCGGCCTCACCACCCTCGACGGCAAGCCCGCCCAGCTCGCCAGCTTCCTCGGCACGAAGGCCACCGTCATTGCGTGCGCCAGCAGCAGTTGCCCCGTAGGCAAGCGCTACTTCCCCACCCTCGCCGCGCTGGAAAAAGAGTACGGACCGAAAGGCGTCGCCTTCGTCCTCATCGGCCCCACCAAGACCGATATCGACCTCCGCGCCGCACTCGATGCCGCCGGCGTAAAAGCCGTCTGCCTGCGCGACCCGCAAAACACTTTACTGAAAACACTCGGCGCCACGGCGAGCACCGATTGCTTCGTGCTCGATGCCCGCCGTACCCTGCACTACCGCGGCGCCATCGATGATCAATACGGCCTCGGCTACTCACTCGAGGCCCCGCGCCAGCGTTTCCTCGCCACCGCGCTCGAAGCCGTCCTCGCCGGACGCGAGCCCGCGCTCGCCGCCACCGAGGCGCCCGGCTGCGCGCTCGACCTCGGCGATGCCAAGCCCGCGGCCGCAGCTGCCGTCACCTACCACAATCGCATCTCCCGCCTGCTCCAGCAGAATTGCCAGGAGTGCCACCGCACCGGCGGCGTCGCACCCTTCGCGCTGCTCACGCCCGACGACGTAACCGAGCACGCCGGCATGATCCGGAAGATGGTCGACCGACGCCTGATGCCGCCATGGTTCGCCGCGCCCGCCGCGGGTGCCACGCATTCCCCGTGGGCCAATGACCGCTCTCTCGCCGAGCGCGACCGCGCCGATCTCCTCACCTGGCTCAGCACCGGTCGCCCGCTGGGCGACGAAAAGGACGCCCCGCTCCCGCGCGTGTGGCCCGCCGACGAATGGTCCATCGGCCAGCCCGACGCCGTTTTCCAAATCCCCGCGCCCGTTTCCGTCCCCGCCACCGGCGTGATGCCGTACCAAATCCTTCGCGTGCCGACGAACTTCACCGAGACGAAGTACGTCTCCGCGATCGAAGTCCTCCCCACCGCCCGCGACGTCGTCCATCACGTCCTCATTTTCGCCGACAAAACGCGCCTCGCCCCGCTGCGCCAAATCCTCCAGCGCGGCCAGTTCCGCGGCGAGGGCGAAGACGGCGAAGAGGGCGGCTTCCTCGCCATCTACGTCCCCGGCAACAACACGCTCATTTACCCCGAGGGCTTCGGCAAAGCCATCCCCGCCGGCGCCACGCTCCGCTTTCAAATCCACTACACGCCCAATGGCAAAGCCACCCAGGACCAGGTGCGCGTCGGCATGAAATTCTGCCCCACCACGCCGCCGAACGTGGTTCTGAACGCCGGCATCGCCAATCGCCGCTTCGCCATCCCGCCGAACGATCCGAATTTCCAAGTCACCGCACGCCTCCCCGTCCCGGCCGATGTGAAAGTCCTCGCCTTCCTCCCCCACATGCACCTTCGCGGCAAGGCTTGGCGCTATGAGGCCATCCTCCCCGATGGCACCACGAAGACGCTCCTCGACGTCCCGCGCTACGACTTCAACTGGCAGCTCCTCTACCGCTACGCCGAGCCCTTCTCGCTCCCCGCCGGTAGCGTCATCCAGGCCACTGCCACGTTCGACAATAGTCCGGGCAACCCCGCCAACCCCGACCCCAACAAGCTCATCCGCTGGGGGCCGCAGACATACGACGAGATGATGCTCGGCTATGTGGAATACTACCGGCCGCGGAGCGGAGGAAAGTAACCTTTCCTGCGGCTGGTCCCTGCGCTCTTTGGCACAGCCAAAGCCACGCCTTCGTCACAACCACCCATTTGCCAAGGTGCGAATCCTGCTCAACTTTCATCCTTATGCGTGCGAGATTTGCCACCCTCGTCCTGGCGCTGCTGGCGGCCTTTCGTCTCCCGGTTTCCGCTCAGCTTACCCGCGCCGCGTCGAGCATTAATCTCCCCTCCGATCTCCCCACGGCCACCGGCTACACTACGGCCAACGCCTTCCCGACACTCACCTTCTCGGCGCCCATGCAGGTGGTCAGCGTTCCGGGCGAAACGAACCGCATGTTCGTCGCCGAGCGGGGGGGCAATATCCAGCTCGTCACCAATCCCGGCGGCACGCCGGCCAAGACCGGCTACCTGTCCATCAGTAGCCTGCTCGCCGCCGGCGAGACGCTTCGCACCGATGGTGAGGACGGCTTGCTGAGTATCGTCTTCCATCCCAACTTCGCGACGAACCGCACGCTCTACGTCTATTTCAGCCTGCAGGCGAATGGCCAGCTCCACCAGCGTCTGCACCAGGTCACCGTCAGCAGCGCCACCGCCAGCACCGTCACCATCACGCAGCACAAGCCGCTGCTCACCGTGGTCGACCGCGCTACGAATCACAATGGCGGCACGCTCGGCTTCGGCCCGGATGGCTATCTGTACCTTTCCATGGGTGATGAGGGCGATGGCGGCGATAGCTTTAACAACGCGCGCTTTATCAATACGCAACTCGATCCCGTCGGCACGGCCAATCGCGTGACGCGGACCGGGTTCTGGGGAAAAATCCATCGTATCGCGGTGGAGGTCGATCCCGTGGGACAGCCTGGCGTGTTCCCACCTGATACCGTTGCGCCCAACCCGCAGGCGCAAGACTCCGCCAATTACCCCTCCGCGCTTCACGGCAACTACCGCGTGCCCACGAGCAATCCCTTCCACGGCTTCACCTCGTGGCACAATGTCGCCATCGATCCGAACAGCGTCCGCACCGAGATCTACGCCACCGGCGTGCGCAATCCGTTTCGCTGGTCCTTCGATTCGCAGACGGGCCGCCTCTTCCTCGGCGACGTCGGCCAGGGCACGTGGGAGGAAGTCGACATCGTGACGAAGGGCGGCGACTACGGCTGGAGCTGGCGCGAGGGCAACCACACCTACAACAGTCCGCCCGCGCCCACGTCGCCGCCCGCACAGGGCTTCAATCCCATCGCGCCGATCTACGAGTACGATCACACGATGAGCAGCAGCACCGATATCTACGGCAACGTAATCTGCGGCGGCATGGTTTACCGCAGCGGGGCGCTCTCCGAGCTCTACGGCAAATACATCTTCGCCGATGAAGGCAGCGGCTACATCGTCGCGCTCACGGAAAATGCGAATGGCACGTGGTCGCCCACGCTGCTCTGCGGCACGGCGGACGCCGTCTCGGCCATCGTAAATTTCAGTGTGAATCCCGGCACCGGCGAAATGCTGATGTGCAATCTAAACTCCGGCACGCTGCTCAAACTCACGCGCAAAGGCACCACCGGCACTAACCCACCCGCCACGCTCTCCGCCACCGGCGCCTTCTCCAATCTCACCACGCTCACGCCGTCCACCGGCGTCATTCCGTATACGCCCAACGTCGCCTTCTGGAGCGACTACGCGATCAAGTCGCGCTGGTTCGGAATCCAAAATCTCACCTCCTCCGCGACGTTCAGTGCCGATGGTAATTGGACGCTCCCCACCGGCATGATCTGGGTGAAGCATTTCGACATCGAGACCACGCGCGGCAACGCCGGCACGCGCCGCAAACTCGAAACACGCTTCCTCGTGAAGACGGCGAGCGGTGTCTACGGCCTCAGCTACAAATGGCGCGCGGATCAGACCGAGGCCGACCTCGTCGCGGAGGACGGGCTCACGGAAGTTATCCCATTAAGCAGCCCCTCACAAACCTGGCGCTACCCGAGCCGCACGGAATGCAATACCTGCCATTCCGCCGTCGGCGGCTTCGCGCTCAGTTTCAATACGCGCCAGCTCAACCGCCCGCAGACCTACGGGGCGCAAACGCTGAACCAAATCGCGGAGCTCAGCCGCGTTGGTTATCTCACCGGCTTGAATGCCAACGTAAACAATCTCCCCGCGCACGTCGCTGACTCCGACACGACCGCTTCGCTCGAGGCCCGCGTGCGCTCCTATCTGGCGGTGAATTGCGTGCAGTGCCACCAACCCGGCGGCGCCGCCACCGGCAATTGGGATGCCCGTATCGCTACGCCCACGGATTCCGCGAATCTCATCAACGGCGCGCTCGTCAATAACGCCGGCGACGCGGCCAACCGCTGGCTCGTCCCGGCCGACCCCGCCCACTCCATGGTCCTCAAGCGCCTGCAGGGGAATGGCGTCCAGCGCATGCCGCCCCTCGCCACCAACGAGCACGACCTCACCGACGAAACGCTCGTCACCGATTGGATCAACGCGCTCGCCGGCCGCCAAAGCTTCGCCGACTGGCAGGCCACGCAGTTCACCGCCATCGGCGGCCCCAGCGTCCCCGGCGCTCAGCCCGATGCCGACCCCGATTTCGACGGCCTCACCAACCGTGGTGAATATCTCCTCGGCCGCGCCCCGCTCACGTTCGAGCTGCCGTATCTCGCCAGCCCCGTCGACGCCACGAACACCTTCACCCTCAATTTCCAGCAACCCGCGAACCGCTCCGTCCTCGTCGAGACCAGCACCGACCTTCATACTTGGTCGCTCTGGGACGTCCCCGGCAACACCCCCTTCTTCCCTGCCACCCCGCAACCTCGCACCCTCACCGGCCCGAAGGACACCCTCATGCGCGCCTTCCGCCTGAATATCTCCGGCCAATAATGTGGCTCCCGACTCCGTTCGGGAGTTGTAAAGCAAAAGCGCGCAGCGCCATTTAGAACGGTTGCCAAAAGTAATTTCCGATTCGGTTTCCGGCGCCGACTTCGCGGCGCATTCCACGCTCTCTCGCTCCGGGGGCTAAAGCCCCCGGCTAGTGGCCGTCGGCCCTTCGGGCCGGAAGCGACTTTTGGCATTCGCTCTAAAAGTCTCCCGCAGCATCTCCGTCTTCATCTGCGCCATCTGAGTTATCTGCGTCATCTGCGGTAAAACAACCGCGCCTCCACCTCTGTGTCCTTTGTGCACTCTGTGCCCACAGTGGCGACTCGCTCCTCCTTAATTCCCGCCCACTCTTTTCGTATCTTTCGTGCTTTTTGCGGGCCAAACCTGATCCGCCACATCCCCCACTCTTTTCCCCGCCGAAATTACCTTGTCGACCCAGCCGCGACGCCTAGTGTCACCCGCCCGCTGCGGCGGGTCCCAATCAACCACAATTTCAACTTCGCACGAGCATGAGCACCTTCAATTGGATCGAAACCCCCGCGTGGCAGCTTTCCTTCTTCGGCCTTCCGAACCGCATTCCGTGGCCCACCAACGCTCCGGTGCCGGACGGCAAGACCGTCCAGTTTGACCTCGGCTCGCTCATCAGCGGCCTGCAGGCCTGCGTGGAGCAGGAGCCGAATGTCATCGGACCGTGGCGCGGCTTCCTCGAAGCCTCGAAGAGTTTTGACGGAATGACCGAGGCCCTCGAGGACCACGAGTATTCCCGCGCCGCCGAGCTCCTCAAGGAGATCGACAAGCATCACGAAGGCTCCGCTTATTCCCTCTTCCATCAGGCTTTCGTCCAGCGCCAGAGCGGCAATGACCAGGAGGCCGTCCGCCTCTACGCCGAGGCCGCGCAAAAGGCCCCGGGCATCCCCTTCATTTGGGACAACCTCGGCACCATGCTCGCCGAGAATGGCAATCGTGAGCAGGCCGTGCAGGCCTTCATCCGCGCCGTGCAGGCGAACCCCGAGGACCAGGTGGCCCTCGAATCGCTCGTGCAGCTCAAGGCCGCGGTGAAGCTCATGCGCGACCCGAAGGACCCGAAGAGCGCGGTCGTCGTGCCCGTGGAGAAATTCAAGGAAATGGCCACGCAACAGCTCGAGGCCATCAGCCAGCACCGCGAGCAGCTCGTGCAGTTTGGCGAGACGCTGCTGCGCGACGGCATCATCCCCGATGTCGGCGTGCAGGCGCTGGAAAAAGCGCTGCAGTCCCAGCCCGATGACGCCCGCGCGCTCGTCGCCCTCGGCGCCGGCTACCGCATGCTCGGCAAGTTTGAAGAGAGCAAGCAGGCCTTCACCAAATACACTGAGGTGAAGCCGCAGGATGCCTGGGGCTTCTTCAATCTCGCGCAGACTCTGAATGCCGCCGGCGAGACCGAGGCCGAGCGCGCCGCCCTCGGCAAGACCATCGAAGTCGACCCGAATCTCCAGCAGGCCATCGGCATTTACTTCGGCCTCAAGGGCGAACCCGATCCCGCCAAGGAGCAGGAGCTCGCCAACTTTGCCGATGCCCGCAACGCCTGGATGCCGCTGCTCCTCGCGAGCAGCATGGCCCGCGACCGCAACGACATCCCCACGGCCCTGAACTACTGCGCCCGCGCCTACGAGCGCAATCCGAAGGCCGAGGAAGTGCTCCTCCAATACTGCGCCATGCTCGGCGACGCCGGCGATACCGAGAATCTGGATCTCCACATCCAGCCCGCCGTCACCACCGGCCGCTACAGCAAGCGCCTCGATTGGAACTACGCGCAATCGCTCCGCCAGACCGGCAAGGTCGCCCTCGCCATCGAGGCCCTGCGCCGCGCCCAGCTCAACGACGCGCCCGATGATTTCAAGGCTGCCGCCGAAAACGCCATCGAAGCGTGGACCGGCATGCGCGCCCAGGGCAGCGTCGGCCTGCAAGTGCACAACAGCGGCCAGCTCCTGCGCCCCGTCCTCCTCACGCTCGAGGACGGTGACGGCGGCATCGTGCTGAACCCGCGCCAGGCCTTGCCTGCTCACGGCAAATTCCAGTGGCGTGCCAAGGAAAACGGCGGCACCGAAGCCCGCGTGCGCCTGCAGCAAGGCCAATCCGGCGTCGGCGAAGCCCCGCTCGCCCTCGGCGTCCTCATCGCCAAGGGCGTCACCCCGCCCGCCGACGGCTCCCAAGCCACCGTCGAATTCCGCGTCGAAGCCGACCCGCAAGGCCGCGTCTCCTTCTCCGCCGGCCAATCCGGCCGCAAACTCCCCGTGGAGTGGTCGGAGAACTAAACGCGCAAATTTTCGAGCACCGATCTTAATTGCGAGCGGTAATCTTGGAGTGCGGTGGCCAGCGTCCGCGCGACACCGCCCTTTGCCGTCCGCGGTGTGCGATCAGCACCCGAGTAACGGAGATCAATGTAGCTGCGACCGGAAGGTCGCAGTAAACCTCTCGCATCCGAGCCAATAAAACTAGGCTCGGGGCAAGGACGCCCCGGCTCCCAGTGATCTTCCCAAAATAGAACCCCACTGGCCCCTCACCCCATTCCCCGCTATCCTTCCCCGCATCGCTCCATCCGATCTCAAATCTATCATCACCGCCGAGGCCCACGCCCTCGGCTTCGACCTCTGCCGCGTCGCCTCCGTGGTCACGCCTCCGCACACCGCGGAGTTCCGTGCCTGGCTGGCGGCCGGGGAGCATGGCGACATGGCCTGGATGGAACGCAACGCCGACCGCCGCACTGACCCGCAACTCGTCCTCCCTGGTGCCCGCTCCATTCTCATCCTTGGTCTGAACTACTGGCAGCCCCGCCCCGAAAACACCTCCTCCGCCACCGCCGGCCGCATCGCCCGCTATGCCTGGGGCGACGACTACCACGACATCATCGAGCCCAAGCTCTGGCAGCTCGATGCCTTCCTCCAGCAGCACGGCGGAAAGCAGCGCCAGTACGTCGACACCGGCCCCATCCTCGAGCGCGATTTCGCCGCCCTCGCCGGTGCCGGCTGGCAAGGCAAGAGCACCATGCTCATCCACCCGCGGCTCGGCACCTGGCTCTTCCTCGCCTCCATCCTCACCACGCTGGAACTGCCCGCCGATGAGCCCATGCGCGACCACTGCGGCAAATGCACGCGCTGCCTCGACGCCTGCCCCACCGGCGCCATCACCGCCCCGCACCACGTCGACGCCCGTCTGTGCGTGAGCTACCTCACCATTGAAAACAAGGGTCCCATTCCCATCGAACTCCGCCGCCAGATCGGCGACCGCATCTACGGCTGCGACGACTGCCTCGACGCCTGCCCATGGAATCGTTTTGCCACGCAATCCCGCGAGACCCGCTTCGCCGCCCGCGAGTTTGTCGGTCTGAGCCTGCGCGAACTCCTCGCTCTCGACGACGACGCCTTCCGCACGCTCTTCCGCAAATCGCCCATCAAGCGCATCAAGCGCGCCCGCCTGCTGCGCAACGTCTGCGTCGCCCTCGGCAATACCGGCACCGCCGAAGATCTCCCCGCCCTCACCCAAGCCGCGACCGATCCCGATCCCCTGATCGCCGAGCACGCTCAATGGGCCATCGCCGAAATCCAGCAGCGCACTGTTTCTTCGGATGGCCGCGAGGATTGGTCTCGCAGCTCAGCCAAATGATCGAGCGTCAGATGATCAGTTTGGAGTTCCGCCTTTAGGCGGCGAGCGTGTCCGCATTCAGGAACCCAGGCTCAAGCGAAAGCGCTGCTGCAGAATCAGGCGATGCCCGTGAATGCGGATGCCCTGCCGCCTAAAGGCGGAACTCCAAGCGGATCACCCGACATCCGGATGCGACCACTTAATACTTGCCGCCTTCGACCGAGCGGTCAGACGTCCGCCACCTACGGCGCCACCGATTCCAAAAACTGGAACCCACCATTCCCAATGCTCAAAATCACCGCCGACTTCGACGCATTGCGGTCCGCATCAATCGTGATCGTTCCCGTGATGCCCCTGTAGTCCTTCGTCTGGCCAATCGCCTCGCGCAGTTTCTCCGCGTCGGTGCTGCCGGCGCGCTTGAGCGAATCCGCCAGGATCATCGCGCTGTCATACCCGAGCGCCGCCATATCGTCCGGCACCGCGCCATACTTCGCCTTGAACTTCGTCACGAACGCCTGCGTCGTCGCCGACTTGTCCTCCGCGCTGAAGTGCGAGGAGAAGAAGCACCCATCGAGCGCTTTGCCCGCGACCTTCAGCAGCGAATCGCCCACCCAGCCGTCGCCGCCCAACAGCGGCACGTTGATGCCGAGCAGCCGCGCCTGGCGCGCAATCAGCGACACCTCCCCATAGTAGCCCGGAATGAAAATCGCGTCCGGCTTGGCCGCCTTGATCGCCGTGAGTTGCGCTTTGAAATCCTTGTCGCCCGTCGCGTACTTTTGGTCCTTCACAATCTTCCCGCCATTCTCCGTGAAGTGCTTCACGAAAAACTCCGCCAGGCCCACCGAATAGTCCTGCTTATTGTCCGTCAGCACCGCCACATTCTTCCAGCCCTTGCTCAGCGCGAACTTTGCCATCACCGTGCCCTGAAACGGATCAATGAAGCACACGCGGAACACAAAGTTCCCCACCTGCGTCACCTTCGGGTTCGTGGACGCCGGCGAAATCATCGGGATCTTGTTGTCCTGGCAAATCGGCGCCGCTTCGAGCGACTTCGACGACGCCACCTCGCCCAGCACCGCGATCACCTTGTCCTGCGCGATCAGCTTGCGCACGATCGTCGCCGGCTGCCCCGCCTGTGATTGGTCATCCTCCGTCACCAGTTTGATCTTCTTCCCCAGCACGCCGCCCGCCGCGTTGATCTCCTCGATCGCCAGCGCCGTGCCCTTGTGAGAGCTCTGGCCGAAACTCGCGCTGCCGCCCGTGAGCGAAGCGTATTCACCAACCGTAATCTCATCCTGGCCGGAAGCCGTGAAAACCGAACTGAGGGCCAGAAGCGCGCCGAGAAAAGTAGACCGTTTCATGATGCCCGCCCTCTTAGCGCGCTTCCCCGCCGCTGAGAAGACAGAAGTGTCACCGTTCTTCATTCCGACGCTCCACCCATTCTATACAGTAAACCTGCGTGTATTCGACAAACCCGCCGGCCAATTGCCGCCATCCCCTGGGCTCCGGCCGCGCATGACATTCCCGTGCCCCGGCCAAAATCCCCTCGCGCCTCCGCTCCCCCGATTCCATCTTGTCGACAGCCATGCGAAATAAACCCCTCCTCGGCGCCGCCGTGCTCCTCCTTTGCCTCCTCCCCGTCTTTCCCGCCCAAGCCTGCCTCAACGACTACCACCCCAATATGGAAATCGTGGCCCAGTCCGAAGGCCTCGTCCGCAACCTCACCGAGGTTCACCTGCACGAATCCTGGCCCAATCGCCTCACGCGCCTGCGCCAGGAGGTCGATCACGGTGGCGACTACCAGGCGCAAAACGATCTCGCCAGCGCCCTGATGCACATGGGCTTCGCGGAAAAGGCCGTCCCCATCCTGCAGGAAATCGAGAAGACCCATCCCGGGCTCTATCGCACCGCCAGCAATCTCGGCACCGCCTACGAGCTCGCCGGCGACCCCGTCCACGCCTTGGAATGGATTCGCCAAGGGATCGAGCGCAATCCCGCTTCCCACGAAGGCACCGAATGGCTCCACATCCGCATTCTGGAAACCAAAATCGCTCACGCCAAGGACCCGGACTGGCGCCCGGAAGGCTCCATTCTCGGCCTCGATTTCGGCGAAAGCGACGCCCTGAAACCGCCGGCGCAAATGCCCAAGGGAAACACGGGCGTGCCCCTCACGCTGCCACAATTGGAATCCGCTCTCACCTACCAACTCCATGAGCGCCTCCAATTCGTCCACGCCCCGGACCCGCTGGTTGCCTCCCTGCTTGTCGACCTCGGCGATGCCGTCGCCCTCAACCATCACAACATGGGCCTCGCCGTGAGCGTGTATCAGCTGGCCAACACGTACGCGTGGCCCCAAAACTCGAGTCTCAATCAGCGGGATCGTCTCTCCGACCTTACCCACGAACGCAGAAGAGCTGCCGAGGGGGCCAACCAGCTCCCCAATTCATTCCGCACCTCTCCGTCCATGTGGGGTGTGTACCTTGGCCTTCCCGTGGGCGCCTTCGGCCTCATCTTCGTCCTCCGCCACCGTCGCCGGCGCCTTCGCGCCGCGGCCGTCAGCGCGTAGCCCATTCGGGGTTGGAGCAGTTTAAGACGACTTTCACGGTCCAAGATGGTGAAAGGAATGCAGCTTTCACTGGATGGTGTGCTCCGCCGCGCCATGCAAAGCAAAACGCCGAAGGCGCGATCTGTCGTCTGTGATTAGAGCGATGGCCCAAAGTCATTTCGGGTTGGGCGAGCGCGGCCCAGGGAACCCTTTCATGGTTCACGGGGGGGTGGACCCTGTTTCCAGGGTAGGCGCGACGCGCCAACCCTTCGCTGATTTAGGTCATCCCTTCGGGATTGGGCAGCGTGCCGGAAGATACTTTTGGCAACTCTCTAAAAGAAGATCATGCGCGTCTGCCGTTCTATCACCAAACGCCTGACGGCCCCGTTCTACGGCCAAACAGATCCCAGACCTTCGGTCCTCAGCAGGGCTCCGCACAAAGTGCCGCACAGCCTCTAGACTCCAACCAATCCATCTCCCCCGCCTCAAAACAAAAGACCCGGACAGCGGGTGCCGTCCGGGTCTTTGAAAAAGCAGGGTTGCTTTACGCGTTAGCCGTTCTTGGTATCGGTCTCGCGGTCGGTCGGGCTGTTGTCAGCGCCGCTTTCGAAGCGGTTACCCGGATTATTGATGTTGTGCAGAACCTCTTCGAAGGCCTGCTGGACCGCGAGGTAGGAAACGCTGCCGGCCTTGCCCGAGAGCTTGAGGAAGGCTTTTTCCAAGGCTCCCACCGTGTGGCCGGTGCCACCCGAACCCGGGTCACCGAGCAGGGCATTGCGCTGGGCCTGCGTAATTGCGCTGCTATTGAAGGCGTTCTGGATAACCAGAGCGATGCTGCCGGCGATGTCCGGCGCTTCCAACAGGTCAGCCTTGAAGACTTGGGTGTTCGCCACCAAGTTGGCCACGTTGTTGCCCGGGATGTTGCGAACCGCGAGAGCAGGCACCTTGTTAAGCGTCTTGAGGATGTTGCTGCCAATCGTGGTGATCAGCTTGACCTCCGCGGCCTGGCCTTTGGAGTCGGTGCCGCTGTGGCCGAGGATGTTCTTCGTGAGGGCGGCGCCGAGTTCGCCGAGCTCATCCATGCGATTCGCCATGGTGATGCCGGGGCGGGCCTGCAGGGCCTTGGCCAAGCCAGTGGCAATCGTGCCAGCGAGCGAAGACTTAATCGGGCGGCCAGCTTCGTTATTGCCGCTGATCTTGGTGCCCAAGTTCTGCGCGATGGCGGAGATTTGCTCGATGTCGACGACGTTGGCTACCGCCGTCGCGATGGTGGCCGCCTTGCCGATCGCCACCTTGTCGCTGCCGTTGGCGTGCATGATCGCATTCACCGTGTAGGTGTCGGCGTTGATCGGATCCGCGAGAGACAGACCAACGGCGACGTTCTGCACGAACTTGGGAGCGCCGGTAGCGAGCTGCTCGGTGAACAGGGTCTTATCCGTCACAATCGAGGAGAGGCTGGCGATCTGCCGGACGATGTCGCTGGCCGCCTTGGTTCCCTTGGGCATCAGGCTGGTGGCGATGGCGGCAGCGCCGGCTTGGGTGACCGAAGGCGTATCTTCCACGATGGCGGCGGCGATGTAGCCGGCGGCCGCGGTGCTCTTGACCTTGCCGACCGTGTTCTGGCCGAAGGTCACGCGGGTGGTCGGGTCGGCGAAGGCAACATCAAAAATGGACCGGGTGGCCACCTTGGCGGCGTCCGGAGTCGCCAGGGCAAGCGCGTTAATAATCGCGATGCCGAAAGCGGTTTGCTTCTTCTGATCGGTGCCGACCGTGGTCGCGAGCTTGTCGACGATGGCGTCCACCTTGGCGAGGTCGTTGCCGGTGCCGGTCACCATGGTCGCGCCGTACTTGGTCGGGTCGAGACCGCCGTTCGCATTGATAATCGTGGTGACATCGGCCACCGCGCCCGCGCGAAGGAGGCCCTGCGTCACAAGGGCCTTGGTCGTCGCCACCGTGCCAGCGCCGCTATTCAAGGGCGCCGCCAAATTGGCAACATTCGCCGTTCCCGTGGAAACTGCGATGATTTCGCCGAGGGCCTTGGTCAGCTTCTTGTCACCGATGGCATGGAGAAGGAGGTTCTGGACTTCCGTCTGACCATTAACGCCAGTGTATTTATTGCCGGGGTCATTGGCAACCAGACCACCGTAAAGGGCGCCGGCGCCGACGATGTTCACGGCAGCCGTCTTGTCGGCCACCCCTTGGATGAACTGCTCGGTGGCGTTGGCGTTGCTAGCCGTGAGCGTTCCGTCCACGTAGCCGGCGAGGACGGCGCCTTGAGCGTAGGTGGTCGTCTTGCCGAGACCCTTGACCGTATTGGCCAGGAGCGTGGCGAGGTCGCCGGTAAAGCCGGTGGTGACATCGTTGCCGACTTTCTCACCGACCGTCGCATCCGCGGACGATTTGATGGCGCCGATGACGGCGTTCGCCTGGCCGGTGGCGGTGAGCTTCGCCTTGGTGTTCGAGGCGTTCGCGTTGAAAATGGTGTCGGTCAGCAAAGCGAGCGCGATGGGATCATCCGCAATCCCAGCAGCGGCAGCGGCCGTCGCGATGATCTGGCCGGCGATTTTGTCTTTGTCCGCGCGATACTTGCCGGCGCCGTCGAGAGAGAGAGCCGCCGCGGCGATGTCGGAGACGGAGGCATTGGGCGAGGTCGTCGGATCCTGAATGGCGAGGGAGATCGCCGTGAGGAGGTCCGCAATCTTCGCCTTCTGAATCGTCGGCGCGGTTTTCAGCGCGGGAAGATAGGTCGGCTGAAGATGATTGGTGAGCGCAGTAATGCCGTCCGAAGGGGCGGCGAGAGCGCTGCCACCGGTGCCGGCCAACACGAGGGCGACTGCGGGTAGGATTGATTTCGTGCAGAGGGAACGAAATGCGAGTGTTTTATTCATAGTCGTTACGGTGGTTTTGAGAAACGTACTTAACTTTCGCGGTGTGAGTGGCGAAAAAATCGCCGGACGAAAAGGGGAACGCAAATTCTTTTTTTCGTCCTTCGGATATATTTATTTGCAAGGCGTCGTCAAACGAGAATTTCAACTAATTCGCGGGGGAAGAGTTGCGCTTAACACTGATGAAATATTTTTTGACGTCGAACGCCACGAGACGCTGGGCCGAGAGCCACATAAAGTTTTCCCGAATTGGGTCGCCGATCCTCTGGAAATGACGGGCCAGAAACGCCCGCGGATACCAGAATTTGGGATCGAGCGCGACGGCGCGTTCATAGGCCACCCGAGCCTCCGGGTATTTTGCCTCGGCGTCCAAGGTCTGGCCGAGGGCGACCCAAAAAACCATCTCCTGATCAAAGAGAGCGATCGCGTGACGGTAAGCCTCTTCCGACTGCGCGAGCTCCGGTCCCGGCTGGCGGAGCCCGAGGCTAATGAATTGGAGGCGGAGAGCATCGCCGAGATACTTGTAGGTATAGGGATTGGCCGGATCGAGGGCGAGAGACGTGTGCGCCAAGGTAATCGCCTCGGCAAAATGGCGGTCGCGCACCCCGGCGCGCGCTTGCTCGGAGAGAATCTCGCCGCGCCAGCGGGAGCCGATGGCCAGCAAGAGCCCAGCTCCCAGCGCCGGCAGGGCGAGACGCGGCAGGACACCGGCGAGAGTCAACGGCGGCGCCGGGGCGGGCGGCTCGCCCTCCCCCGCGGATTCCACAGGCACCGGCGGCAGCTCTCCGGGGTTAGCCAGGAGCGCGAAGACGAACGCCACGCAGAGCGCGTTGCCAGGGAGGTGGAGATTAAAATCCACCATGGAGTGGGCGAGATACGAGGCAAAGGCGCAGAGCGCTCCCAGATTGAGTGCCAGCTCGGGCGAAGGCTGGTAGCGATCTTCGGCGCGACGCTCGCTCCAGAGGCGGTAACCGTGCCAGCCGGAACGCGCATGAAGAAAGAGAAAAGGCAGTAGCAGAGCCAAGCCGGCCAGGCCGTATTCGGCGAGCAATTCGAGATAATCGGAGTGGGCGTGCTCCGGATCGGACTGCAGCTCTTCGCGCCGATATTTGCGACCGTAATAGAGATGGGTGCCCGCGCCAGTCCCGAGCCACCTGGCCTCCTGCCACTGATCGAGAGCAGCCATCCAATTATACACTCGGATATCGTGAATCTTTTTTTGGTCCACGAGCTCTGAGACCGCATCCAGGCGGTAACTCAGCACGCTGCTGCTGCGCATGAAATAAACCGCGCCCCCGATCAGCGCGAGCGCCGCGAAGACCGACAGGTAAACGAGGACCGGGAAACGGGACCGGCTCGTGCGACGAATCAAATCGCGGCTGAGAATCACAAAGATTACCAGCGCGAAAGCCGCGCTAATCCAACTGCCGCGGCTGGCCGTGATGGCGATGCCGAAATAGCAGACGGCGGCCATGTAGCCCGCGAGCAACCGAACCCAGATGCGGCGCGTCCCCCAAAAAGCGATGGCGAGGGCAAAGGGCGCCATAATCTCGAGAAAACCGGCGAGATGAGCGGGATTGATGAAGGTGCCACTGGCGCGAATGGTATCACCCTGGGCCTGCCGGATGAGTCCGAAGGGGAGCCAATCATTCCCCACAAACTGGCGGGTCCCGATGACCACCTCGAAGCCGGCCAACGCAAGCAGCAGCCACACAATGGACATCCGCTCCGTCGTGCCGCTGATAAAAAATGTGTTCAGCCCGTAGACGGCCAGAGCAGCGAGAGCGAGGTAGAAGTCCTGCCGGGCAAGATACGGCACCGGAGAGTTCGCCGCGCGGATCAGGATGTACGCAAATAAGAGGCCGGTCGCCCACAGGCACCACCGGCCGGCCCGGGAAAGACGGGAGGCCGGAGAAAAAACGGCTAAAATCGCAATGGCGCCCAAAACAAGATAGGCGGGCATCGAAAATGCTAATCGTGTGCCGCTAATATAGCATTGGAGAACGACCAAAACCGACGCGAAAATGGCGGCGAAGATTGAATTCACGAGTGGTCTCAATTCAGCAAACAGACTGAGACAATTCAACCGCACATTCGTCGCAAAGATTCATTTGCGAGTTTTCCACAAAATTGATTAAACCGCCATGAATGGAGCACAAAAAACTATTTGACAGCCCCGGCAATTTCGCCGATTTGTCAATGCGTTTGTGCCCTAGTCCCGCTCTCCCCGCACCACCTCATTCGCCCTCCTAACACCTCAAACGACCCACTCCATCGCCCATGAAAACGCCAAACACCCTGACGGCCGCCCTGGCCGCATTTGCCGGCCTCAGCTTCGCAGTTGCGTACGCCGCGCCGAGCTACACCCCCAATCCGAACAGCCCCATCAATGCGACGCCCCTGCTGAACTCCGCGTCGCCTCTGCTCAATACCTACGATGACTACATCAAGCTGGTCGACGACGCGCTGACGGGCACGGATTCGTTGCTGCTGCCCTCCACGGGTGGGAACACCTTCCCGAAGGCTCCGGCGTTTGTCGCCGCGGTCGCGAAGGCGGTGCATGATAATCCCGGCAACACGCAGCAGATCGTGGAAGCGGCGGTGCAATATCGCGGCGGCAACTACGGCGACAAGGTGAAGGACATTTTGAAGGCGATTGCGACGGCGGATCCAGCGCTTGCGGAAGACGCGGTGATCGGTGCCGCGGCGGGCAATCCGCTGAAAGTCGCGGACGCGGCGGCGGGCGCGGTGCTGGGCATCATCGTTTCCACGGCCAAGGACACGGCGGACTACGGCGACATCGTGGACGAGACGGTGGACCTCTCCACCCAGGCGTTGATCGAGAAGATCGGCAAGGCGGCGGTGAGCTCGGCGAAGAAAGCGCCGGTGGATTCGCCGATCAAGGCGGTGAAGATTGCCAAGGCCCTGACCGCCGCGGTGATCGCGGATGGGGGCACGCTGTATATCGATGACCTGGCGCGTGGCCTCGTCGCCGGCGCGGCGGGCATCACCACCAGCAGCCAGGCCGAAGTGGCCGCGGGCGCCCTGGACGTGCTGGACAACACGGCCTATGAAAACACCAAGTTCATCGCGGAATTCGCCAGTGGCGCGCTGAAAGCCGTAAAAGTAGGCACCTCGTTTTACACCAGCGTCCTCAATGCTTTGGAAACGACCTCGGTGGTTGGCTCCTCGCACCTGAGCACCATTCAGGCGGTGGACGCCGCGCACCAGGCGCTGCGCAATGCGGCCTCCGGCACGGAAGGCAGCACTCTGCAGACGGCCTTGACGGCCGCCTATATCAATGACCTCGAAGCCTTCATGATTGGCGCCGTGCAGAACAAGCCCTCGAAATCGGGCGATCTGGTGACGGCGATGCTGACGGACCCACAGGTGACGGCCGCAGCTCCTTCCAACGCTGTGAAGCAGGCGATTGTCGGCGCGGCGGTCCGTGGCAAATTTACCAATGGCGGAAAAGTCGTGGCGGCCGCGATTGACGCGGGTGCAAACGGCCTGACCCCCACCTTGGCGGTTACGGCGGCCATCCCGAATGCCACCTCGGATATCGCCGGGAGCATCGCGGGCGCGGCCATCAAGGAGACGGTCAAGCTTGGGACGAGCACTACCAGCGTTTCCTCGGGCGTCGGCAGCGTCGGTGCGACGCAAGCTGACGATATCGCCAGTGCGGCGGTGTCGGCGGCGGTGAGCGCCGGCTACGGCGATTCCATCAACGACATTGCCCTGGCGGCAGTTAAAGCGAAGAAGCTGGACGAGGCGGCCATTGTGCAGACCTTGGTGGCGAATTCGGATTCGGCCGGCTGGCGGGAAGCGATCGTCGCCCAGGCGGTGATCTTCGACAAAAAGAACAAAATTGCCCTCAAGGCGGCCGCGGACGCGGGCGCGGTGACGGCTGGCTCGTCGGCCTTCGAACGCGCTTCGCTGCAGCTCACCGGAGATCTCGCCGAGCTGGCCAAGCTCCAGAGCAAGACGGTGTTTGATGACAGCGTCGAAGACTTCTTCAACGGCTCTCCGATTGACGTCGGCGGCACGCCGACGGCGCGTTCGCAGTTCGCCAAAGCCATCCTCTTCGGCCGTGGCGAAGTGAACATCAAGCTGGCGGGCCCGTTGCTCGCTCTGGCGATGAAGTACAACACGAATCCGGGGCTCACCTCGGCCCAGATGCTGGCCGTCGCGAAATCCATCTACAAGAAGGGTTCGCCCGCGCTGGACATTCAATACACGGTGATTCAGGACGCCCTGAGCACGCCTGACGCGCTGTTCGACCTCGTGGATCACGAGACGGCGACGAATCTGGCCAAATATGCGCCGGACATCGCGGCGGCGGCGACGGCGGCTCGTCCGGAATACGCGCACATCATTGCGCGCGCCGGCTCCTTCCGTTCGCCTTCGAATGCCGGCAAGATCGGCGCGGCGGCGATCACCTTCGGCCACATGAAGAGCAACCGCGACACTGCGGGAAATCCGATTGCGGACCCCAATGATCCGGCGGCGGTGGCGGCGATTTCCGCTGCGACCATCCTCGGCATCAAGGACGCCAAGCTCCCGACTTCGCCGACCGATAAGGAAACGCCGGCCGTGAAGAACGCCGTAGGCGCGCTCGTGAAAGCGGCAGCGCTCCTGGAAGATGACACGGCCACCTTCCCGCAGTACACGGCGACCGGCCCGGGCCTTGAGAAGGCGCAGGGCTCAGCGGGTGCGGTGACGGGTATCATTGCGGAAATCCAGGGCTACGGTGGCAGTTCGACCAGCTCCCTGAGCACCCTGGCTGGAACGGCCATTACCGCGGCGATCAAGGCGGACAAAAAGCACAGCCTCCAAATCGCCCAAGCGGCGGCTCAGGCGGCCCAGTGGGTTTACCAATTGAACGGTGGCGTGGGTGCCATCAGCGCCAGCTTCCGTGACGCCATCCTGGCGGCCGTGAATGCGGGTGGTCCGCTGGGCAACGTAGGCGCGGCCATCGACTTCGGCATCAGCGAGGGCGTGGCGAACCACTATGGCGCGGGTGCCGCGGGCATCCTGAACTACGCGCACCGCAGCGGCATCCTGCCGGCGGTCACGTCGCTCGAGAACTTCTAAGCGAAGTTCCCAGCCTCAAAGAATCACTCAGCACGCCCCGGTGGGAAACCACCGGGGCGATGCTTTTTTTGGGGGATGGTCATGGATGTTCACTGCCGCCGTCAGAAGACCCCTCCATTGCAAACATCGTCATCGAGGGAATCCGCCGAGGAAACGGATTATAAGCAGCAGCACCTCTGGAGCTACGGTTTCTTACACACCCATCTTTTTTCCGAGTGGCGGCGCCTACGAGGTGAGCATCTGGATTCCGGGCAGCAATCAGTTCACGGCCACCAGTCCCGCCGTGGACGTGGTACACCAAGGGACCACTTCGTCTTTCACCGTGAGTGTAGCAACTACGGGCAACTATGAAGGCGGTTGGGTGCAGGTGGGCACCGCGCCCTTTACCTTCGACCCAACCGTCAACAATAGCAATAACCGGGTGATTATCAAAACGAGCGGCGGCGGGACCGTGCCTGCCGATGCCGTCCGCTTTACGAGAGTCGGCGCCGCCTCCACCTTCATCGACAACGTCGACGCCACACCGAACCCGAACCCCGGTAACTGGTCCCTCACCGCGACCGCGCCAGCGGCCCGCCCGTGGGGCAACGATCAATGGATTGCGATGGGCATCAACGCGAGCCGCGCACCGGTCAACACCTCCAATAGCATGGTTTACACTCCGTCGTCTCTTCCGGAGTACGGCGTTTACGACTTATTTGCGTGGTATCCGCATAACAATTCCAACGAGCAGTACAATGATGTCGACGTCGTGGAGGCCTCCACAGCGTTCACTCGATCGGCATCGATCAGACATTGCCGGGTGGACATTAAATGAGCCTTGGCCGCTTTGTCCTCGACCCCGCCAAGGTGCAACTCACTGTCCGGACTCCGAATATCAGCTATCCGGAATATACCCTCGCGGACGGATTTTTCTTCCTGCGCGCCGAAGACAATTTTGACAACGATGGCGACGGAATGCCAGATGGATGGGAAGCCCAATACTTTGGAACCCTGTTGCGCTCTGGCCTCGGAGACTACGAGGGCGATGGCGTCAGTGACTTTAATGAATACTTGGCCGGGACCGATCCCACCGTACCCTGAGCCAAACGAAGTCAGAGTGCTTCTGCTGCGTGACGTGTGTTTCCACACGAGGCGGAGCGACGAGCCGCCATCCTCTTCGACGAAGGCTAAAAACGCGCAGCAGCGCCCCGTAGTTTGCGAGCGCTGGCAAAATCGCCGCTGAAAAGCCGGTTTAAAATGCCCATTCCAGCGGCGTGGCAGTCCCGCCCTGCGGCGCGCTGGTGATGGAGGCTATTGGTTCTAGCCACTACGCTTGCCTCAGGCGAACTGGCTGGCCAGCGACTGGAGAATATCCATTCATCTATTTGAACATAAACGAATTGCACATTTCATCACTGCCCAACCCTAACAAATCCTCGTGCCCGCGCCTCAACTTGACCATGCGGGCCCATCGCCCAGAAATTTACAATACTTCCCATCCCCATCTCGCTCAAAGATCTCAACCCAAAGCCCCTTCCTCTCCGCATTTTCCCACGCATAAATCCCCATTCTCCTGTACTGCGCTTCCTTCGCATTTCACATAAAGTTCACTTATACGCGCACCATTCTCCATCTTTCGCCCGTTTCCTTTTCGATCTTTTCGGATGCACCGCCGCACGATCAGCCTTCCTTCTTCCGCGTCCTGGCCCAGGAATACGATTTCCCGGCGCCTGCCTTTTCTTCCAAATTTTCTCCTTCTCCCCTCATCTTTTTGCCTATTCACCCGCCCTCAGGATCACCACGATTCCGCCGCCTCCGCCCCTCCCCTCTCTTGCCTCTGAAGCGGAAAGAGATTGCCAAAATCGATTTTCTTCCCTGTTATCCGCCCGCGTCCTCTGCGGGTTCGTCCCACCCGATTACCATGAGTGAATTCCTTAGCCGATTTACATTTCAAATCGATAAACTAACGACCCAAGTCTGGATGATCGCTCTCGTCCTCTGGGTGGCGATTGTCGCATGTGCCATCTCCAGCATCATGCACCAGCCGTTTACGTCCAAGCAGCGAACAGTCTGGCTTATCCTCGTCACCTGTTTCCCGATTTTCGGCCTGCTCGCCTATCTTCCCTTCTCCATTCGGCGCGACGACCTGCCCACCGCTTTCCTCGGCCGGCCCTCACCCAAGGAGCGCCGCCGCGCGCAGCGCCAGTTGACCTCTCCGCGAAGTCCCCGTCCCTAGGATTTTTTTAGAACCCCATGACCACCCACTACCACGCTTTCGCCCTGGCCTGTTTCGCTGGCTTGGGCGCCGCTACACTCAGCGCCTCCGCCCTCGGTGCTGAGTTCGTCGGCAGCGATGCTCCACCCGCCCAGGGCGCGCCCGCCACCCCCACCGATAATCTCGAGCGCATCCCCCGCACCGCCTACGACACGCCACCGGCCGGCATCCCCTTCCACAGCCTGTTCCGCGACACCGGCGCGCCGTACTACAACGCTCTCCGCGACGTGCAGGTCAATCCCGTCGCGCAGCCTTCCGAGACCGTTGGGCTCCAAGGTCACGCCGACCTGCCCGATTTCCGTGGCAGTTTCCCGCTCCTCCAGCGCGGCTTTGCGCCCGAGGACGCGGATCTCAAAATCGGACCCCTTTATTTCAAGCTGCGCCATCTCTCCGCCGGCGTCCTTTACAGCGACAACATTCACCACGACGATCGGCACAAGGAAGCCGACACGATTGGCATCGTCGCCATCGGCGGCCAGATCATGGCCCAGCTGACGGAGGGCTTCCACATCGCCATCGCCGGCAATCTCGTCTATCTGCCCTTTGACGGCTCGGGTGGCTTTGATGGCTTCGGCTTCGTTGCGCCTTACAATTTCGGCCTCACCGGCGTCCCCAATGTTTCCGCGCAGGTCGCTTGGGAGCCCACGCTCCTCGGCCTCCCTTTCGTCATCGCGGACGAGTTCCGCACCGGCCTCGCTCGCTTCTCCAACAGCGGCTACAGCTCCTTCGAATTGTTTGACGGCTTCGATTCCGACGCCGTCGACCGCGCCGGCATCTACACCGTCCGCGCGCCCCAGCCCCGCAACTTCCGGGAGTCGGATCGCGACAGCAACACGCAGGACGATTTCGAGTTCCTCTATTACAGCAACACCGTCAGCATCAACACCGGCGGAAAATTCCCCGGCGACAGCGTTTTTCATTTCCGCGCTTCGCACGAAAACATCTGGTACGAGGACAACAGCAACGGCCTCCCCGACGTCCGCGATCGCGTGAATTTCCATGTCGACTCCGTGCGCGAGAGCCTGCGCTTTAAACCGTTTTTCGACTACGAATACCTCCACACCGAAGATCCCGATCGGAGCGGCCATACCGTCCGCGTCGGCGTCCGTGGTCCGATTACGGACCTCATGTTCTTCCGCGGCGATGTCGGCTATTTCTTCGACCCGGATCGCGACAACTCCAATTTCCTGTGGAGCCTGCGCGTTTCGCATACGCCCACGCCGCGGCTCAAACATACCGCCATCTACGAGCGCAGCACCTCGGATTTCCTCGATGAATTGGATACCCGCGCGGGCTATAGCATCCGCTCGACCATCGGCCCGGATCTGACGGGCGCCGCCTACATTACCCACCATTGGATCGAGGATCTGGACCACCAGGTGCCCGATCGCGAGGAGACTCGCGCCGGCCTGACGTTCAATTACATCCAGAGCCCGCGCACACAATATCGCCTCACCGGCGAATATGCCCGCATCGCCTACGAAGACAACTTCGGCGACAGTACCGTGTGGCGCGGCCGGGCGGAAATCGAGCACCGCTTCCTCGAGAAACTCTACGCTCGGCTCATCTACCAATACCAGAAGCGCGACAGCCACCTCCTGGATCCCAACTTCACCGAAAACCTCATGTACCTGACCGTTTCATGGATTTTCGACTAGCGCCCAAGGCGCGGGGGCGGGCTCCTTTTCCGTCTCCCGCCCTAACTAACCAGAACCTTTTCGAAGCACAAATTTGTTGAAACCGCCACTCTGGAATTGACCTGATTCTCGAAAAACAGCATCTTAACAATTCGCGTCGCCCACTCGCTTGCACCCTAAAAACGCTCCAAAAATGAGCCCTCACGCCCTAAAAAATCGGTGGATCAAAGCATCCCTCTGCTCGATCCTCTCCCTTTTCGCCGCCTCTTCGATGGCCCAGGAGACACCCGCTGCTCCTGCCACGCCTCCGCCCATCCCTGCGGAAGGCCCGAAGACCGCACCGTTCCGCGCCCCAGCCGCCGGCCTCAATACCGCTGAGCCGACCGCCAACCCCGGAGAGATCGCGCCCATCCCCACAGGCACCTCGCATCAGGATATTCTTGATCGCCGCGACAGCCTCGAAGGCGACATGCGCTACAACAAGGCCAAGCTCGACGCCGCCCGCAAGCGGATCGAAATCCTGCAGGCCGTCGGCAAGTCCGAGGAAGCGGAGAAGGTGAACGGCGAAATCAAGGACTACGAAGCCAAGATCAAAAACATCCGCGACCAGCTCGCTCAGGTGGAGGAAGAGCTCGGCAAGTCCAATGATGGCGGCGGCGCCATCCAATCCGGCGAGGAAGTCATCCTTCCGGGCAACAATCTCGAGGTCTTCGTCAACGAAGACACCTCCTTCAACGGCCGCTATCAGGTGCGCCGCGGCGGTTACATCATTCTGCCGCAAGTCGGCCGCGTGGCCGTGGCTGGCAAGACGCTCGCCGGGGCCGAGCAGGCCGTCCGCAAGGCCCTCCAGGCCACCCAGCTCCACAAGGCGAGCGTGATGATTGAGCGCTTCGAAGGCCCCGATATCAATCCCGGGCCGCTCATCTATCTCTCCGGCGAATTTAAAAACCCGCGCCCCTTCCACGTGCCCGCCGGCACCGCGCCCACGCTGGTGAGCGTCCTGCTCAGCTCCGGCGGCTTTACCGACCATGCCGACCTCACCCACGTGAAGGTTATGCGCGTCGCGGGCAACAACCCGATTACCGAGACCGTCAACGTGAAGAAGATTCTCGGCGGCGACCTGACCGGCGACCTCGGCTCCGATCTCCATCTCACCGAAGGCGACGTCATCGTCGTTCCTTCCGGTTCGATGAACCTCATCTACGTCACGGGCCGCGTGAAGAAAGCCGGCAGCTACAAGGTCGGCGACAACGAGAAGCTCACTGCCTACGGCGCCATTCTCCAAAGCGGCGGGTTCGATCACTTCGCCGCCAAGAGCAAGGTGCACATCCTCCGCGCCATGCCGGACGGCACCAAGGCCAAGCTCCCGATGAACATCACCGACATCGAGAAAGGCAAGCGCCCCGACGTCGTCCTCCAGCCCAACGACATCGTCGTCGTCCCCGAGAAATTCTGGGCTTGGTAATCATGGAGCTGCGACCGGTAGGTCGCAGTCAGATCCGCTTTCCGGCCCTGCCGGTTCCACACCCCGCAAGCCCTGAGGGCTCTGCGGGGTGTTCCGCGCCAAGGGGCATCCAGAGCCTGTCCGGCACTCTAGCGCAGAGCGCATTTGAGGACCGAAGGTCCTGGATCTTTTGGGCCGCAGAACGCACCCGTCAGGCGTTTGAGGATTAAAAGAGCGGGCGGCGCGCCCTCTTTGGAGAGCGAGCGGAGCGAGCAGCACAGGTAGGGCCCTTCCTTCGTGATCCGGAAGCCACGCGCCCTGGCTGGCCTTCAGACAGCCATCGCCAACAAGTGCCGGATAGCCTCTAGGCCTTCCCCACCTGCTTTCGTCACACAAAACTTTCCCATATCCGCTTGAATATTGGCCCCCCCTGCCATAGTCGTTCCGGCTCCAAAAACCGCACCCATGCTTCCCGGCACTCGCAAACGAGTCATCAATTTCCATGACGTCCTCATGTACGTCGCCCTTGCGCGGAAGCACCTGCGCTTGATGGTTCTTCTATTGTGCTCCTGCTGGCTCGCCGGTCTCGTCTTCTACGTCTACGCCCGCCCCGTCTACTACTCGCGCGCGCTCATCCGCGTGAATCAGGTCAAACAGCAGATTTCCGCGGAAAAAGACTTCAACGAAGCCTCGCGCGTCCCCGGCATCATGAAGGAGCTCACCGCTCCCCACATTATCGCCAACACCGCGGCCAAGCTCGGCGTCAAAGCCAGCCACCAGGACGTGATGAAGTACTTCATCAAGAAAATCATCCCGCGGAAGAACTCCGAGGATAACATCGAGATCGAGTGCTACCCCTACACGTTCGACTGGGCCAAGCGCTGGACGGAAACGATGCTCCAGGAATATCAGGACTATCGCCAGCAGCGCCGCATGGATGAAATGCGCGAGCGCTTGCAGAACTATCAGAAGCAGCGCGCCGAGTACATCAGGATGCTCGACGAAGGCCACCAAAAGCTGGCCGAGATTCGCACCGAAGCGGGCGTGAACGAGGCCAAGATGAAGTATGAAAAGCTGAAGACGCTGCACGAAGATCTCGTGGCCGTCGAAAAGCGCCTCGATGACGTCGCCCGCGTCCGCATCGAGATCCTCGATTCCTCCATGACCACCGTCGAGAAGCTCTCGCGCATTTCCGGGGTACTCGATAACCCCGCGATCGGCGCCGTGGCGCCCACGCCGCTGCCCATCGCGCAGCCCGAAGGCGCTGCGTCCGATAAAGGCCCCACGGCCATGGTCCTGAGCGTGGTCACACCCTCCATGGCGCACGCCAGCAGCAGCTGGCGCGATCTCGAACGGGAACTCCACGGCCTGGAACTCAAGCGGCAGGAAGCTTCCCTGAAGTACCTCGAAGGCCATCAGGTCATGCGTGGGATCCAGGCGGAAATCGACTCCGTCAAAGCCAAGCTGGACGCCGAGCTCATCACCTCCACCGAGGCGCTCACGCACGAATTCAATGCCCTGCTCGACAAGCGCAAGCACATGAACGAGCTCCTGCCGGAATTCGACAAGGCCTACGCCCAATTCCTGCGCACCCAGCAGAAGGATCAGCTCGCCAAGGCGACGCTCACCCCCATCGAAGGCCTGCTGCAGAACCTCGACAAGTCGGTGCAGAACGACCAACTCGCCATCGACAATGATCGCATGGAACTCGCCTACGGCGGCATGCTCCAGATCAACGACATCCCCGTTTCCCCCAACCGCTTTACCCTCTTCATCTACACCACGCTACTCGGCGTCATGCTCGTCGTGGGCGTGCCTTTCCTCGTCGAGTACCTCGACCACACGCTCTCCAATCTCGAGCAGGTCGAATCCGCCTTCCAGCTCCGGGGCCTCGGCATCATCCCGAAAGTCGACAATGCGGATACCTCCGTCGCGCTGCTCGACTCGCCCGAGGCGAAGGAACAGCGCCTCCTCGAAAACTTCCGCGTCATCCGCACGAACCTCCTCAGCATGGGTTCGCTCACCAAGGCGCCGCACGTCATCATGGTGACCAGCGCCATGCCCAAGGAAGGCAAGACGGTCGTTTCCACGAACCTCGCCCTTTCCTTCGCGCAGACCGGCGGCAAGACGCTGCTGATGGACACGGACCTTCGCCGTGGCCGTCTGCACCGCTTCTTCGGCTATCGCAAGCAGCCCGGCCTCAGCGGCGTTTTGCTCAACCAAAACACGCTCGACGAAGCCATCCGCCCGACGCCCCACGAAAACCTCTTCGTCGTCTCCGCCGGCCAGCACCTGGAAACCGGCACCGAGCTCCTCGGCTCGCCGAAATTCCACGAGCTGATGCAGGAACTCCGCAAGCGTTTCGACCGCATCATCCTCGATACCCCGCCCGTCCTCGGTCTCTCGGAAACCTCCGTGCTGCAAAACCAGGTCGACGGCGTGCTCTTTGTGATTTGGAGCGGCTACACCCCGATTAAAGGCGTCAAAGCCGCCATTGAGATGCTCCAGGCCAACGGCGCCAACTTCTACGGCTTCGTCCTCAACCGCCTCGATCTCAACGCCACCGCGAACTACTACCAGTACTACTATTATTCGCACGACTATTACTACCAATACAGTCCGCGAAACCTCGAGAACGTGTAACTGGGAGCCGAGCGGCCCTCGGGCCGAGCATAATGCTAGCGCATAGGACCTATAGGTCCTATTTTCACTCCGCCTTTCATGCACCCTGACCATATAATTCTCAGCCGCGCATGATCCCCGTCTCGATCGCCATCCCCGCCTACAACTACGCCCACTACCTCCCCGCCGCGATCGATTCCCTCCTCGCCCAGACCTATTCCGAATTCGAAATCCTCATCGTCGACGACGGCTCCAAGGACAACACCCGCGAGGTCGTCGCCCGCTACACCGACCCGCGCGTCCGCTACATCCACCAGGAAAATGCCGGCCTCTCCGCGGCCCGCAATACCGGCGTCCGTGAAGCCCGCCACGAGTTCATCGGCTTCCTCGATGCCGACGATATTTGGGAACCCGGCCTGCTCGCCCGCGTGATGCAGCAGTACGCCGCGCTGCCCGCCGAGTATGGCGCCGTGGCCACGGCCGCCCACCGCATGGCGCAGGATGGCCGACTGCTCTCCGCCGCCCATTTCAGTCTCGGCGGCGATGGTGAAATCAAGGCCCGCGATTTCTGCCTCCGCAACCGCCCCATGTCCTCCAGCATCATCCTGCGCAAGGCGGTCTTCGCCCAATGCGGCGGCTTCGATACCATGCTGCGCAGTTCCGAGGACCGCGACCTGTGGCTTCGCCTGACCACCGCCGGCTGGCGCTTCTGGTTCATCGACGAACCGCTCGCCCGCATCCGTCGCCACCCGTTCAACATGAGCAAGAACGCCGGCCGCATGACTGCGAACCGGAAGAAGATTTTGCAAAAGGCGCGCCGCTCCGGCCTCACGCCCGCGTGGTCCCCGTTTTGGTGGAAGGTTTTCAGCATCCACCACTATCAGGCCGCCTGGACGCACTACCACGAGGCCGCCCGCGGCGCCGCGCTGCGCCACCTGCTTTGCTCCTGGCTCTGCTGGCCTTTCTTTTTCAGTCCCGGCGCCATCTCGCAGCCCCTGCTCTTCCGCCTGCGCGCCCTCCGCAATTTCCTGAAACCCGGCGACCCTACGAAGGACCCGCTGGTTTCCGGCATCGAAGCACCACCGTCCCCGCAAAGTGGCTCACCCCGGGCAGCTTGAGCAGCAGCCAGTCCAGCCGCGCCAGGCTCGTCAGTGCCGCGCGCCCGATCACGGTGCGATTGGAAAAGAGCCGGTTCAGCCGGGTCGTCAGATGAAAGTAGCGCGTCTCCAAGACCTCGAACTGCGCCGCGATCTCGCGCAGGTCCGCCAGCCCGAGCTGCCGCTCATTCGGGCTGATATCCTTTTCCACCGGCGTCACGTCCCGCAGCTTTTGCAGCCAGCGCGAAAAGGCCACGGGCTCCACGATGACCAGATGCCCGCCCGGCTTCAAAATGCGCCGCAGCTGCGCCAGGCACTCCGCCATGTTCACGTGGTGCAGCACCGCCTGCACGACGATGACGTCAAACGTGTTGTCCGCAAACGGCGCCTGCCCGCCATCCGCGAGCACAAACTGGCAGCGCTCGGCCACCCCATCCAGTTCCGCCCGCTTCCGGGCCAGCTCCAGCAAATCCGGTGACACATCCAGCCCCGTCACTTCATATCCGCAAAACGCCAGCTCCGTGCTCGAGTCGCCCGAGCCGCAGCCAAAATCCAGCACCTTCACCGGTTTGCTTCGGTGCACGAGGGAAAACGTGTATTGCTTGCGATGGCTCCGCCATCTCCGGCAGTCTCGATATTCTTCCAGCGTGGCCTGCGGCGTGGCGCGCAGATCCTGCGCCGCCGCCTGTCGCGCCTGGTAGGCGAGTTCTGCCTGCAAATCTTTCGTGTCTTCCATCGTGAGTCCTTCACCTCATATCGCCCGTCCCCATCTCCGCAATGCGGAACTGTCCGCATGGCGCGCCCGCCATGCAACATTCACGCAACACAGACGTGAGCGCACCCGCACGACGCGCCGTGGACTGCGGCAGCACTGCGGCTATGCCGCGTTCCTAAAAACCTACACTTGGGCTGCCGCTGTGTGGAGGGCGCAGCTTGCTGCGTGGGGCGAGGGGGAGCTTTTGAAGTCGGGTGGTGCATCCCGCCGCGACGCCGCAAGCTGCGTCTACCGCTGCGGCCGCAAGCGGCCGCCGTCCACGGTGCACCGCGCGGTTTCTCCCGTCATCAAAAGGTCATGACCGTCCTCCACCTCGTCCACTCCCTGGAGCCCGGAGGCATGGAAAACGGCGTCTGCAATATCGCCCAAGGCCTCGCGCCGCGCGGCGTCACCACCCATGTCGCCTGCCTGGAGCGCCGCGGCGCCTTTGCGGATCGCCTCCCCGTGCCGCAAAACGTGCACGTCCTCGGCAAAAGCAAGGGCTTCAGCCTCCGCGCCACCTTCAACCTCTGGCGCACCTTTCGCCGTCTGCGTCCCAACGTCATCCACACCCACAACCTCGGCCCCCTCGTCTACGCCTCCCTCGCTAATTTTTTCGGGCGCCGCCGCATTGTCCACGGCGAGCACAGCCAGCTCGCGCCGTGGGAACTGGAGCCCCGCCGCCTTCAGCAGCGCCACAAGCTCTACCGCCGCTGCGCCGCCATTCACACCGTGTCCGCCGCGCAGCTCGACGAACTGCATCGCCTCGGCTTCTCCCATCCGCACCTCGTCGCCATCCCGAATGGCGTCAACACCGGCCGTTTCACCCCCGAGGGAAAATCCGAGGCCCGCGCCCAATTCGGCCTGCCAGCCGACGCCCTCGCCATCGGCCTGGTGGGTCGCTTCGGCCCCTATAAGCGCCACGATGCCCTCCTGCGCGCCTTTACGGAGCTCGCGCCCCGTTTCCCCCAAGCCCGCCTCGTCTTCGTGGGTGGGGGCGGCAGCGAGGAGTCCCGCATCCGCGAACTCGCCACCGCCAGTAACTTCCGCGACCGCATCCACCTCCTGGGCTTTCAGCCCGACCCCGCCCCCTGCTATCGCGCGCTCGATCTGCTCGCCATTCCCAGCACCAACGAAGGCATGTCCAACGCCGCCCTCGAGGCCATGGCGAGCGGCGTGGCCGTCCTGGCCAATACCGGCTGCGGCCACGAGCAGATGATCACCCAGGGCCGCGACGGCCTCATCGCCGACCTCTCTTCGGACCGCGCGCTTGCGCAACAACTGGGTGAAATGCTCGCCACACCGGAGCGCCTCGTTGACATGGGCCAGCAGGCACGCATCACTGTCACTTCCCGTTTTTCACTGCAGGCGATGCTCGACGCTTACCAACAACTTTACCGCGCCCCGGCGCACTGACCACGCATGGATTTCGCGTGCATCGTCCTCTTCCTCGCCATCTACCACCTGAAACCCCAGGAGTGGACGGAGATCTTTTCGAAGATCCACTTCGCCCAGCTGGTCATGTTCGCCTCCATCGGCGCGCTCTTCCTTCGCGAGCGCAGCGTCCAGATCCGCGATTTCTTCCGCACCCCTCACGACTGGGCGATGTTCGCCTTCTTCGGGTGGGTCGTGATCGCGAGTCCCACCCCCATCGATACCTTCAAGGAGTTCTTAAACCGGCTCGTCTTCTACGTGGTCATCGTCCAGACGCTCACCAATTGGGAGCGCATCAGCAAATTCATGGGCTGGTGGACGGCCATGGTCGTGATCACCGCCTTCCTGGCGGTGGCGGGTGAGTATTTCTGGGATCCGCTCGGCAGCCGCACCATCACCCATGGAGCCATGCGCGAGCGGCTCATCCTGAACCTCTCGATGGTCAACAACCCAAACGCCCTGGCGCATACCCTCGCCCCGGCGTTCTCGATGCTTTACTACTTCTGCATCTGGAAACGGCCCATTGTCCTGAAACAGGTGGGCATCGCGCTGCTGGCGCTGCCCCTCCTGGCCATCTATCTCACGCAGTCCAAGGGCGGCTACTTCGCCACCGCCGCCGTCATCATGGCAACGCTCACTTTCGGCCGTCCGAAGTTCATGCAGGTCATCCTGCTCACGGTCATGATCGTCGGTGGCACCACCGCTTTCTACGCCCTGCCACGCATGGGCGAATTGGATAAAACGAAGACCGACGAAGCCATTCAGGGCCGCATCCGGGCGTTCACCGCCGGCAAGGGCTACTACGACACCTACATCCGGGGCGTCGGCCAGGGCCAGTTCATCACCCGCCTCTTCAAGGACGAACATTACTACAAAGCGTCGCACTCCACCTATGTGCAGACCGGCGCGGAGCTGGGCGCCCCCGGCATGTTCCTGTTCCTCCTTTGCATGTGGTGCAACTTCCGCACCGTGCTCTTCGCCAAAACCCAAACCCCCGAGCAGGAGCGAATACGACGCCTCCTCTTCGTCTTGCTCCTCTCCTTCACTCTCTCCGGATGGATGGTGGACTTCGCGTATCGCCCGACATTCTTCATGTTCTCAGCCGCCGTCGCCGCCTTCCATCGCCACCTCTACCGCATTGGCGTCGGTGAGGACGACGAAGACGAAAGAGCTTCCAACTCTCCCGCGTGGCGTCTCGCCGCCACGCGCCCGCGGCCCACTCTGCCGGTAATGGCGACCGCCCCCGCACCAGCCTCGCCGGCTCCGACCACCGCGCTGCCAGCGACCGCCCTGCCGAGAGCTCTACCCGGCCCGGCTCCGTCGCCGGCTCCGGCTCCAGTTCCCGTTGCGCCGGTCCCAGCCAAAGCGCCGCCTCACCGGTGGGCGGTGCAGCAAACCACGACCCGTCTGAAGCCGGCCGCACTATTCTGGCAAAAACAGGATCCCACCGCCCTCGCAGCCACCGCCGCGGAACCGGAAGAGATCGAGCCGCCTCGCCGTGTCTGGCGCCGACTGGGCATTATCGATATCGCCATGGCCCTGGCCTGGACCAAAGCGACGGCCATGCTGTGGACCTATATCATCATCCACGTTTGATCCGTGCTCGCCTCGCTCCTTCCTGCCATGGTCGAGGTCGCGTTCTGGGGCAGCGCCCTGCTGATCGTTTTCACCTATGTGGGCTATCCCGTGCTGATGGCGGTCCTGGCCCGCGGGAAAAATCCGCAGCCCACTCCGCCGGCGAATCCTTTGTCCATCACCGCCGTCATCGTTGCGCATAACGAAGCGAAGCGCATTACCGCGCGCATCCAAAACTTGCTGGCGTCCGACTACCCTGCCGACCGCCTGCGCGTGCTCGTGGTGTCCGATGGTTCCACCGACGACACCGTCCGCGTCGTCCGCGCACTCAATGAACCGCGCGCCGACGTCCTCGCCCTGCCCGAGCGCGGCGGGAAAGCCGGCGGCCTCAATGCCGGGGTCGCCGCCAGCGACAGCGACCTCATCGTCTTCGCCGATGCCCGTCAGACTTTTGCACCCGACGCCATCACCCGGCTCGCGTCCTGGTTTGGCGACGCTCGCTATGGCGCCGTGAGCGGCGAATTGGAAATCGCCGCCGCCGAAAGCGGCACCGGCAGCGGCGTCGGCGCCTACTGGAAGCTCGAACGCTTTCTCCGCGCCAAGGAAGCGGCCACCGATTCCTGCATCGGCTGCACCGGCGCCATCTACGCCATCCGCCGTGCGCTCTATACCCCCATCCCACCGGATACCACGCTCGACGACGTGGTCATCCCGATGCGCATCGCCGTGGCGGGCCACCGGGTGGGCCACGATCCGCAGGCCAAAGCTTTCGACCCCCAATCCCAGGAACCGGAAGTGGAAGCCCTCCGAAAAAATCGCACGCTGGCCGGAAATTTCCAGATGCTCTTCCGCCAGCCAGGCTGGCTTTTGCCATGGAAAAATCGCCTGTGGTGGCGTTTGATTGCCCACAAATACCTGCGGATCATTGCCCCGGCATTGCTTTTGATCCTCCTCGCCTCGAGCGCCTTCCTTCGGCAGGAATCGTTATACTTGGCCGCTTTACTTTTGCAGCTCGGTTTTTATCTAGTCGGCGCCTTCGGCATGGTGACCCGCCTGCGCATCAAAATCTTCTCACTACCGGCTGCGTTTGTATTTCTGAACCTCGCCGTCGTGCGCGCCTTTTTTGGCTACCTCTTCGGAAACAATCTTTCGCACTGGAAGGTCTCGCGTCGCTAAATGCTGTTCAACTCACTCAGATTCGTCGTCTTCCTCATCGTGGTTCTCGCCGCGGTGCGCTTGGGCGGCCTGCGGCGGCGCAATTGGCTCCTCCTCATCGCGAGCTTCACCTTTTATGGCTTGGGGAGCTGGTTCTACCACCCGGCCACGGTCACCTCGATCCACGAGTTCGACTGGGGTCGGTTGAAGGGCGCGCTCGGTTTCCTGGCCCTCCTGTGTTTTAATTGCGGCGTGGCCTACACTTGCGGCCTGCGGATTGCCGATTCCCAGGAGGCCGCGCACCGCCAGCGCTGGTGCACCGTGGGGGTCTGCACCAGCGTCGCGATTCTCTGCTTCTTTAAATACTGGGGCTTCTTCCTCAATAACCTGTATGCCGCGCTGCATGCGGTGGGCCTCGGAGGCGCGCATCCGCTCGTCACCATCATCCTCCCCATCGGCATCAGCTTTTACACGTTCCAGGCGATCGCTTACATGATCGATGTCTACCGCGGCACGACCCCGGTGTGCCGCAGCCTGCGCGATTTCCTGCTCTTCAAAGGCTTCTTTCCCCAGCTCGTCGCCGGCCCGATCGAGCGCGCCAACCATCTGCTCCCGCAGATTCAAAACCCGCGCCCGATCCAGAATGCCGACATCCTCGAAGGCCTGTATCTGGTGCTCTGGGGCTTCGTGAAAAAGTGCGTCATCGCCGATAACCTCGCGCTGAAAATCGGCCGCATTTACACGCAGGACGCTTTCACCAGCGGCGACGTGCTTCTCGCCGCGCTCGGCTTCACCTTCCAGGCCTATGCCGATTTCAGCGGCTACACCGATATCGCCCGCGGCGTGGCACGCTGGTTCGGCGTGCACCTGATGCAGAATTTCAACCACCCCTACTACGCCACCAGCCCGCAGGATTTCTGGCGGCGCTGGCACATCAGCCTCGGCACTTGGCTGCGCGAGTATCTCTACATCCCGCTCGGGGGAAACCGGAAGGGCGCCTTCCGCACGTGGCTAAACCTCGTCATCACCATGCTCGTCGGCGGCCTCTGGCATGGCCCATCCTGGAACTACGTGATCTGGGGCGCCTACCAAGGGCTCATTCTTTCGCTCCACCGCGCCTATGTCGCGTGGCGCGGCGAGCGCCGGCACACCCATCTTTCCCGCACCTTCGCCATCGCCGGCAACTTCCTCCTCACCATGTACGGGATGCTCATTTTCTGGCTCATCCCGCATGAGGACGCCTCCTCCTGGCAGCGCATCAGCGCGGCGACGAGCGCCATTTTCAGCTTCGACGCCGGCCCCGAGTTTCTGGCGCGCTTTGTCCGCATGCTCCCCTACATCGGGCTCATTCTCCTCATGGAGACGCCGGTGTTCCTCACGAAAAACCAATGGTTCTTTGTGCATCGCCGGCCCGTGGTCCTCGCGGCCGTCTATCTGTTCCTTTTCTACTGCCTCCTCGTCCTGGGCGTGACGGGCGGCGATCAATTCATCTACTTTGCCTTCTAGCCCATGAACCCCGCCGCGCCCAACAGCCCAGGTGATGCGGAATTGCCCGCCATCAAAGCCGCCCCGCCCAAACAGGCCGAGTGGTCCCCGCGCCTCACCGCGCTCTGGCTGTTCATCGTCGGCTTTCTCGTCATCGAATCCTTTCTGCGCTTTCTGCCCGAGGGCTCCATGACCCGCACGCTCCGCCATCGCTCGGAGGAAATCCTCTATCTCCCGCCCACGCGCATCCAGTTCATGGGCGACAGCGCCACCAATGCCCTGCAGGTCTCGCTCATCGAGAAATTCGTGGGCGGCAATCACCAACTCAGCAACTACGCCCTCCCCGGCACCACGCCGCTCTTTTGCTATTTCGTCCTCAAGCGCCAGATCGAAGCCGACCGCGCGCCGCAGGTGATTGTCTTTGCGCCGCATCCGTTCACGTGGGGCGACTCCTTCATGGATCGCTTCCTCGGCCGCTTCGCAAACATTGGGGAGTCGGCCCGGTTGCTCAAGGACGGCGTGGACCTCGACGACTGGATCTACGGCAGCCTCTGCCGCATGAGCTATACGCTCCGTTACCGCGAAGAACTCTACAAAATGCTCACGCAGGGCGACATGGCCTTCATCCATTCGTGGAAGCAACAGATTACCCCAGTGCAAAACACGCGCGCCAAGATCGCCGACGAGGAGAAGCAGCCCGAGGAGCCGAAGCAATCGCTGCTTAATCCCAACAACATCCCGCCCATTCTCTCCCGGCCCGTCAGCATTCACCCTTACAACGAGATCTACCTCGATAAATTCTGCGACCTCGCGGCGGAGCACCACATCCAGATCATCTGGCTCACGCTGCCGATCCCGGAGTCGCTCGCCAAGCGCATCCCGGAAAGCCAGCGCACGGCGGTGTATGAGCAATTCGTGGAACGGATGCGCCAGCGGCATCCGAATCTCCACCCGCTCGAAGCCAAGATCCACACGCTGCCGGACACCCACTATCGGGAGGACTACTGGCACCTGAATTCCTATGGCTCCTGGGTCTTTTCCCAGCGCGCCGGGGAGCAACTCGCCGCGTGGCTCAAGGAACACCCGCTGAACTAAGGCCACCATGCTCAAAGGCCTCGACCGCTGGCTCTCTTCCTGGATTTTCCGCCGCCGCACCCGTCCGCCGGCGCAACGCCACGTGCTCATCGCGATCTGCGATCACTTCGAACCTTTCCACGGCACCGGAAAATCGACCGCGCTCAGCCGGGTCGAGCACTGGCACGCCGAGTTCGCGCGAGTCACGGCGTCGTTTCGCGACAGCAACGGCACCACCCCGCGCCACACGTTTTTCTATCCCATCGAGCAATGGGACACAGACGTGTGCAGCGCCCTCGCCGTGATGTGCCACAACACCGGCGCCGAAGCGGAAATCCATCTCCATCACAAAGACGATACCGCCGCGCATCTGCGTGACGTCCTCCTCGAAGGCCGGGAGCGCCTCGCCAATCTCGGCCTGCTCTCTCGCGATGCCGAGGGCCGCTTACGCTATGGCTTCATCCACGGCAATTGGGCGCTCGACCACTCGCACCCCGAAGGCAAAGCCTGCGGCGTGGTGGACGAATTGCGCGTCCTCCGCGAGACCGGCTGCTATGCCGATTTCACCCTGCCGAGCGCGCCGAGCCCCTGCCAGGTCCGGACCATCAACTCGCTCTACTATGCTCGCGAGGACGGCCACCCCCGCTCCCACGAGCGCGGTGAACGCGTCCTGGCCGGCCGCCCCCGCCCGGCCAGCAACGATGAACTCCTGATGGTGCAGGGCCCGCTCGGCCTCAACTGGCGCTGGCGCAAATGGGGACTGCTCCCGCGCATCGAAAATTCCGACCTCACCGGCGCCAACCCGCCCACCGCCGTCCGCCTCGGGCTGTGGGAAGAATGCCACATCCACGTCGCCAGCCGCCCCGAGTGGGTCTTCGTCAAACTCCACACCCACGGCGCCGTGGAGCAAAACAGCGGCATGCTCCTCGGCGAGCCCATGCACGCCTTCCACCGCCTCCTCGCCGGGCGCGCCCGCGAGGACGAGGGCTTCCGCTACCACTACGTGACCGCCCGCGAGATGGTGAACATCCTTCACGCCGCCGAGGCGGGGAAAGAGGGGAACCCGCACACGTACCGGGATTTTGTGTACCGGCGGACGTAGTATTCAGTATTCAGCAGTCGCGGGCGTGTTCTTGAGGGCGGGCGAACGAACGGAGGCGCCGGTGCTGGGAGCGCCGGCGCTCCCGTTCGAAACCGCGCCCGACCATTCAACGGCGTCCACTGAATACTGGATCCTGAACACTGAATACTTTGGCTCACACGGCGGTGCGCCATCCCCACCCCGTGTTACGATTACGAAAATGCCGGTTGACCCCTTTTCATGGCGCCCCGTAGCATCCGCGCTTCGAAACCCAAAAACCACACCTCACTACCTTGGACTTAAAAGATATCAAAGAGCTGATCGCGCTCATGAGGAAGAACGACCTGTCCGTCTTCAAACTCGAACAGGAAGGGTTCAAAGTGACTCTCAAACGAGGGTCCGATCCCATTATCACCACTGCCCCCGTTGTCGCGCCCGTGGCGATGCAAGGGGCCGTGGCTCCCGCCGCCACCGCCACCCCGGCTGCCCCTGCGGCGGCCGCCGCCCCGGTGGGGAATGACAAAATCAAAGACATCACCTCGCCCATGGTGGGCACGTTTTATTCCGCGGCCTCCCCCGACGCACAGGCCTTCGCCAAGGTCGGCCAAGAGATCCAGCCGGAGTCGGTCGTCTGCATCATCGAAGCGATGAAAGTCATGAACGAGATCAAGGCGGAGATCGCCGGGTCCGTCGTGGAAATCGTCGCCGAGAACGGCAAACCAGTGCAATTTGGCGAGGTGTTATTCCGCGTCCGCATCAAATAGCATGTTTCCAACCACCCTCACCCAGCCGCAGCGCGAAGGCATCTTCGATCTGCTGCTCCTCGGCATGTATGCCGATGACAAGCTCCGCCTCGCGGAAAACCAGGAGCTCTACCACCAGCTGAGCCCCTATGGCTGGGAGAGCTATCTCGACCCGCAAAAATATTCCGAGCTGGCCACCGCCCGGGCTCGCGCCGCGCATGAGACGGAAGACGGCACCAATGCCTTCCTCATCAACATCTCCGCGCGCCTGGAGCACGACGACGTGAGGAAACTCGCACTGGCGCTTCTCGCCCGGCTCATCGAGGCCGATCATGAGGCCACCGAGTCCGAGGCCGATTACTACCAGCAAGCGCGTACCGCCTTCGGCATCTAGTTCAATGTTCAATAAAGTCCTCATCGCCAATCGCGGCGAAATCGCCCTGCGTGTCATCCGCGCCTGCAAGGAACTCGGCATCAAAACCCTCGCCGTGTACTCCGAGCCGGACGTGGACAGCCTGCACGTGCAACTGGCCGACGAAGCCATCTGCATCGGGCCCGGCCCCAGCGCGCAGAGCTACCTGAAAATCGACCGCATCATCAGCGCGGCCGAGGTGGGCGATTGCGATGCCATTCACCCTGGCTACGGCTTCCTGTCGGAAAACGCGCACTTCGCCGACGTCTGCGCGAGCTGCAACATCAAGTTCATTGGGCCCACGCCGACGGCCATCCGGTCCATGGGCGACAAGAATACCGCCCGCGACACCGCCAAGCGCGCCGGCATGCCGGTGACCCCGGGCAGCGACGGCATCGTGCCGGATGAAAAGGCCGCGCTCTCCATCGCGCGCAAGATCGGCTACCCGGTGATGATCAAGGCGACCGCCGGCGGCGGCGGCCGCGGCATGCGCCCGGCGCACAATGACGGCTCGCTCGTCACCGGCTTTCACGCCGCGCGCGCCGAGGCGGAAAAAGCCTTCGGCAACCCCGGCGTCTACATCGAGAAGCTCATCGAGAACCCGCACCACATCGAGTTCCAGATCATGGCCGACAGCCATGGGAATGTGGTGCACATCGGCGAGCGCGACTGCTCCATGCAGCGCCGCAACCAAAAGATCATCGAGGAAACGCCCTCGCCGATCATGACCGACGAAATCCGCCAGCGGATGGGTGAGGACTGCGTGAAGCTCGCCCGGGAAGTCGGCTACATCGGCGCCGGCACCATCGAGTGCCTTATGGACGACAAGGGCGGCTATTACTTCATGGAGATGAACACGCGCATCCAGGTGGAGCACTGCATCACCGAGGAGGCCTACGGCGTGGATCTCGTGAAGGAGCAGATCAAAATCGCCGCCGGCGAACCGCTCTCCCACTGGATGCGCAACATCCAGCGCAAGTACCATGCGATTGAGTGCCGCGTGAATGCGGAGGATCCCTTCAACGGCTTCCAGCCCAGCCCCGGCAAAATCGATCTCTACTACGCCCCGGGGGGCCGCGGCGTCCGCATCGATTCGCACGCCTACGCCGGCTACACCGTGCCGCCGTACTATGATTCGATGATCGCCAAGGTCATCGCCGTCGGGACCACGCGCGACAACGCCATCGCCCGCATGCGCCGCGCCCTTAGCGAATACATCATTCGCGGGGTCAAGACGACCATCCCCTTCCAGCAGCGCATCATGCACGATCCGGATTTCGTTCGCGGCAAATACGATACCGGCTTCGTCGCAAAGCTGCTCGAGGCCCAGGCCGGCGAGTTTCGGAAGTAGTGTAGCTGTGACCGGAAGGTCGCGGGCATGCATCGGAAGACGAAAATGCCCACGTATTTCTTCCGATGAAACGACGGTTCGATGCTCGGTTTCCATTTCTGGTCTCGCGCGCACTGCAGCTTCCGGCGGAACCGGGTCCGACCTATGATCCCGGGCCTCCTTCGGCCCAACTCGTGATGCGGCTGCACCGTGCCACGGAAGTATCCGTAGCACTGGCTCGCGCGTTTCTCGATGATCAGCCCCGGGAGTTGTGGGAGCGAATTCTCCGGGTGGCCGAAACCTGTGGAGAGACACCGCCCAATGGCTTTCACGATCCGCAGGAGGAAGACCCGCATCTGGGCCCCATCATCGCCCGGATCTTGGAGGAAGCTGCCGCGCAGGCAGAACGGGAGGACGAGGAACGTCTGGCCGAGGCCAAGCATCTCGCCGCACCCGGGCAGGAACCATATTGCTCCCGACTCGGCACCTGTCACCGGATCTGGCGCGTCGCCAAAGAGCGGTTGAGGAGCGAGCACGGCATCGAGTGGCTGACCCCCGCGGAAATGAATCCTCACTGTGTCTTCGACTAAGTCCGCGGCGTTTGCTCAAACTCCCGCCGGCCACACAACCTCAAACCCCATGCGCAAACGCAAACTCTTCGGTCTGCCGATCCAGCTCGCGGCCTTTCTCATTGTCCTGGTGCTCAGCGTGGCCCCGATGCTCTTCGCCACCGCCTTGGAATCGATCGCGAAGGATTTGCTCGGCTGGTCCTACAGCGAACGCCGCCTGGTTTTTATCGCCGGCTTCTTACTCGGCCTCGTCGGCATGATGGTCCTCCTCATTCGCACCTTCATCGGAATCCATCGCCGCGACCAGGAACGCATCCGCGGACTGGTCGCGCCGCTCGTGGATCAAAACTGCCCGGATTGCCGCCAGGTCTTCGGCCCTGCCATTCTGGCCACCGCCCACGAGGAGGTGCACCTGCCGCCTCCCAACCCCCGCACTCATTTGACCGAATTTCCCCGGAGCCCCTGCATCCGCTGCCCCCACTGCTCCACCAAGTGGACCTTTTTCGAGGGCGAACTGCAAAAGCTCGCCACGTAGTCGAGAAGCGCTCAAGCTGACGAGGTTCTTGAAATGCGACCGCCCTCTGCGGCGGTCCGCGAATACCTCCCGAAAACTGAGCGTATGCATACGCCGCCAGTCCAAATTCACCGATGCTTCCACGCCTTGGTTGCAGTCCGCGCCCATTTTGCCGCATAGTGAACGATTCTTATCTATCACTTTTCCATGCTTTATCGTGCATCCGTCGCACTCGCTCTCGTCCTCTCCGCCGTCTCCTCTAGCGCCCTCGCAGAGCCCAAGGCCTTTGAGTTTACCAGTTCTCTCGGCGCGCAGGGCTGGCAAGCGGCCCACGATGTCGGGGCCTTTCGTCCCTCGGCAGAAGGCCTGATAATCCCAATCACGGGGAAGGACGCCTACATCACCTCCCCGGCCGGCGATTACCGCATGCCCGGCACCACCCTGCTCACCGCGACGCTGAAAAGCCCGGCGGCGGGCTGGGGACAGGTTTATTTCTACAAGGGCGGCGCGTCGGAAGAACAGTCGCTGCATTTCCACGTGCGGGAAGGCTGGAATGAAGTAGCGCTCCCGCTCCCCCCACTCGGGGAAGACTGGAAGCTGCGGCTGGATTTCCCCGCAACCTCCGGCGAAAGCGTGCTCGCACGACTCGCCCTCGAACCGGCCGGCACGCGCGGCGTGCTCTCCGTGCGGCCTTCCGCCAAGGAACTCACTTTGCAGGTGCAGGCGCCGGGCCCGATGGAAATCGTGGAACTTCTCCCGCACCAGGAACTCAGCGAACAGTCCACGGCTCCCGTCGTTGGCCGCGGCGATGCCCAAGCGCCCGTCACCGTTCCTCGTTTCGATGGCCAGCGCGATCGGCTTTACAGCAGCTTCGTCGCGCGGACCGCAGATACCCATCGGTCCCTCGGCGCACCGCGCTATGTGGAAATCGAAGGCGAACTCGCTCGCGACGCGCGCCCGTTCCCCACGCCGCCGAGCAAAAAGGGACTGCAGGTGCACGACATCCCCGATGCCCTCGCCCTGGGCATCAAACATGGCGCGGTGAATATCAGCTACGGCCTCATTTTCGACCCAGACAAAAAGCCCGGCAATCCCACGTGGACCGTCGACGGCCAGATCTTTTCCTTTAACCGCTCCTACCTCGACAGCCTGCCGGTGAAGAAGCTCAGCGACGCCGGGGTGAATGTGTATCTCATCTTCTGCGCCTACGAGATGCACCGCCCGGAGCTGGACCGCGCGATCCTGCATCCCAACCACGCCGTGCCGCTGCCCAACCACATGGCGGCGTTCAACACCACGACCGAAGAGGGCACGCGCACGCTGCGCGCCGCGGCGGAGTTCCTCACCGATTGGTTTTGCCGCGCTGGCGATGAACATGGCCGCGTCGCGGGCTTCATCGTGGGCAATGAAGTGAACGCCCACTGGCAGTGGTACAATCTCGGCGCGCCGAAGCCGGCCGAAGCCGTGGCCGATTATGAGCGTGCGTTCCGCATCATCCACACCGCCGTGCGCAGCATCTCGGCACATGCGCGGATCTACATTTCCCTCGAGCACCACTGGACGCTGAAACCTTCCGCGCGCGAGCTTCCGGGTAAATTCGTCCTCGAGCACCTCGCCCACCTCGCCCGCATGGGCGGCGACTATGACTGGCAGGTGGCCTTCCACCCGTACCCGGAAAACCTTTTCCAGCCGCGCTTTTGGAACGACAAAACTGCCGGCGCCGATTTTTCCACGGGGCGGATCACGTTCAAAAACATCGAGCTCTTACCCCAGTGGCTCGCCCGGCCGGAGATGCAATACCATGGGCGTCCCCGCACCGCGATCCTCAGCGAAGAAGGCTTTCACTCCGACAACACCCCCGATGGTGACATCGCCCAGGCCGCCGCCTACTGCCTCGCGTGGGAAAAGGTCGCGCGCCTGCCCGGGATCGAAGCCTTCATCCTGCACCGCCACATCGACCACCGCGGCGAGGGCGGCCTGAACCTCGGCCTCTGGCGCCGGAAGCCCGATAGCGTCGCCACCCCGGATACCAAGCGCCCGATGTACGAATGCTTCCAAGCCGCCGGCACCCCGGCGGAGGAAAAGACGTTCCAATTCGCGCTGCCCATCGTCGGGCTCAAATCGTGGGACGACGCCAACCCCATCCACGTGGCGCCCTAAAGGTGGCCTTTGCGCCAAGCGCTCGAAGTAGCGAGCGCGATCTTGGAGGACGGTGGCCAGCGACAGCGCGACACCGCCTTTGGGCGCTACCGTCTCACGAGGGATGGCAAATTTCAGGCTGCGTCCACGTCCGCTAAGAACCTTTCGCCACGAAAGGGAGGATGTCGCCAAAGGCGGTGTGGCGCTGTCGCTTCCCATCGCACTCCAAGATCGCCACTCGCAAAAACACCGGCCTCTCACATTTTTCCCCACACAAAAACCGCGAGCGGCGGCGTTTCCTGAAGTAGATAGAGACCCCTTCATGTCCACTGATGAAAACTGGCGCCAATGCTATCGGGAGCTTGCTCCCAAGCTGCTGCTCTACGCCCGTCAATGGGTTGCAGCCCAGGCGGATGCCGAGGACGTGGTGCAGGCGGCCTTCGTTCGTTTTTGGAAAAAACACCCGGGAGCCAGCCGCGAGCATCATGCACTGCTCTTCGCCGCCGTGCGCACCATTGCGCTCGATACACTCCGGGGCGAAGAACGCCGCGCGGTGCGCGAGAATGAGCCCCTGGCCGGCGTGCCCCGCGAGGACATGCCGTATTTCGACCTCGCCGTGGAGCGCGCGGAACTCTCGGTGGCCGTCGACCACGCCCTGCGGCAACTCCCATCCGACCAGCGCGAGGTCATCGTGCTCAAGCTCTGGGCGGATCTTACATTTCAACAAATTGCGGATGCCCTCGGCGCCCCGCTCAACACGGTGGCCTCACGCTACCGATATGCGCTGGAGCGGCTCCGCGAACGCATGACAGCCTATGAACGAGCCTGACTTTGAACAGGAACTGCGCGGCCTGAAGCCCATCCGCCCTTCGCGGGAGCTCGAAAGCAAAATCGCGCGCGAACTCGCGCCGGTGGCCACGTCTCGCTCGTGGTCGACCTCCGAGCGGCGCACGCTGCTGGAGCGCCTCCTGCCCGCGCTGGGCTGGAGCGTGCTCGGCGCCGCCGCCGCCGTAGTGGCGATGCTTTCCATGAACCTCGCCAAGGGCGGACTGCAGGCCAAACTTCCGATCGGAAACTCCACCGAACCCACGGCCAAATTGGCCACACCAACCCCGACCAATTCCGCCGTGGCGCAGACCGGGATGCCCGCTAGTTCGACCGTTACCGGCGATGTCCTGGAGGCCAACGACGAGGGACTCTTCGACGGCGTGATCGGAGTCGCGCGCCGCGTACGCTACTCCTCGGTGGAACGCCGCTCGTGGCAGGATGCCTCGGGTGCGGTGACCATGGTGGAGGTCCCGCGCGAAGATGTGGTCGTGGTGCCCGTGTCCGTCCAATAGCTTATGAAACGTTTGCCTTATCTTTCCTTCGCCTGGGCCGCTATGCTGGGCACCGGCCTGCTGTTCGCGGCAGATGAGCCGCAGCCCAATGATCCACCACCGCCCGTGGCGGCCGGCGACCAGCCACCTCCACCGCCGGAGCGGAATAATAATCCACCGCCGCCGCCGGCGGACCGCCCACCACGGCGCGGCAACAACCAGCCGCCGGGCGGACGCGCCGATGGAGACTTCCGCCCCTTCAATGGTGGCGGCGGCGAGCGCCCCTACCGCCCTAACGGTCCGCAAGGCCCACAGGGTCCACAGGATGGGCGGGACGACGGACGGCGACCCTTTGCCAATCAGCCTGCGCCCATGAAGCCGCAGTCCTACCTGGGCGTGGTCACGCGCGGAGCCGGGCCGGACATCGCCGCGCAGCTCAAGCTCGGCGAGGGCTTCGGCTTGATTGTCGAGGATGTGCTGCCGGAAAGCCCCGCCGCCGCGGCGGGCGTCCAACCCAATGATCTGCTCCGCCTGCTCGATGACCAACTCCTCGTGAATCCCGCACAACTCGAGGCGCTCGTGCGCCGCGCGGGGAAAGATAAGGACGTGGCGCTCACCCTCCTGCGTGAAGGCGCGGAGCAAAAGGTGACGGTAAAAATCGGCGAAAAGATGATGCCCGTGCGGCGCCCGATGGCGAATGCCGGCGGCGGCGGCGATTTTTTCCCGCAGGGGAATCCGGCGCTCCGCCCAGGGCGAGAGGGCAATCGTCCCTTTGATGATTATCGCGCCGGGCAACCGCGCGACGACGCTCCCCTGAATCTCAATACGCGCTATGCCACGGAGCGCGTGCGCGTCCTGCGCCGTGACGAAAGCGGCACCTACGAAATCGGCCGCGACAATGGGGTCCGCATTTTCAGCGCGAAGAAACCAGACGGCACTCCGATTTGGAAGGGCCCCGTGGAAACCGAGGAGGATCGCAAAGCGATGCCGGAAGAGATGCGGAAGAAGTTTGAGGAAATCGAAAGCAGCCGTCCTCTGGATCGGCTCGGGGAGCGGCCCCTCCAGCCGTATGAGCCGGGCGGTGAAGGACCGGATGGCCAGCGTCCACGGCCCTTTGGCCCCGGCGAGCCCGGCCGGCAGCGGCCACAGAATCCGCCGCCGGAACAGGACAATCCGCCGCGTTAACCATTTGGGCCGGCCTGCCATAGGGGCCTCTATCAAGGCTGGCACACGCCCCGTCTCCGGGTGGAGACGGGGCGAAATATTTTGCGGCCGATTATAGGGCGCGCTCCGCGCGGCATGCGAAAAGTACACGCGCGAAGCGCGCATCTTTGAAATGCCTTGAACAACCGGACTTCGGGCACCTCAAAAACAGCGCCTTCGGCGAATGCTTTCCCATGCGGCGCGGAGCGTCACATCCACCGAAGTTTAATTTTCCCGCGTGCCGTCCGCGCACGGAGTGTGCATCATGGCCCGACCTTTTTGTCCCGTGGAACTGACCGACACCCATTGCCATCTCGATTTCCCGCAACTCGCGGCCGACCTGCCCGGCGTGCTCGAGCGTGCGCGGGCGGCGGGCGTGCACCGGATGATCACCATCGGCACCAGCATCGAGGGCAGCCGGCAGGCCATTGCTCTGGCCGAGCAACATTCCTGCATTTTTGCCGCCGTGGGCGTGCATCCGAATAGCGCCCACGAAGTGGAGCCCGGCTGGCTGGACGAACTGCGCCAGCTCGCCGCGCATCCGCGCGCGGTCGCCATCGGCGAAACCGGCCTGGATTACTTTCGCCTGCCGAAACCGAAGCCCGGCGCGGACGACGAAACCAAAGCGCGCAAAGCCGTGCAGGCCGAGGTTTTCAAGGCGCAACTTGATCTCGCGGCGGAGCTGAAGCGGCCCGTGGTGATCCACGAGCGCGACGCCTGGGACGATACGCTGCTCACTCTCCGCGCCTATACGGGCCGCATCCGCGCCGTGTTCCACTGCTTTGGACGCAGCTTCGCCCATGCCGAAAGCCTGCTGGCGCTCGGGCACCGCGTGAGCTTTACCGGCATCGCCACCTTTCCGAGCGCCCCGGAAGCCCAAGCCTGTGCCGCCCAATTGCCCGCGGGCAGTTTCTTCGTGGAGACCGATGCTCCCTATCTCGCCCCGACGCCCTTCCGTGGGAAAACGTGCGAACCGGCCCATGTGGTGCACACCGCCAGCCATATCGCGGAGTTGCGTGGTGTTTCCCTCGAGCGTCTCGCGCTCGAAACCGAGTCTGCTGCTGTAAAGTTTTTCGGCCTGCCCGGGTAGCTAAGAGCGGGTTAACACTCCCATGCTTGGCGCCTTTGTAGCCGCAGCCGGGAGGCTGCGGATTCCGGCTACGATTTCTCGCAAAACATTGTAGAGCGGAGCAGTGCGAAGCTTCGCACAGGTGTGTCCTTCGACGAATCGGATGAACGCACAGCCGCTGGGCCCATCCACCGAAAGGCCACGGTCATCCGCGGCCTCCCGGCCACGGCTACAGGCGCACACAGCATCGGCGCGACCACCCCAAACTCGCGGCGTGAAAATCGCCTACGCCTTCCCCCAGTGCTTCAGCAGTGTATCGGCCATCGCGCTGGGCGTCGCCGCCACGGCGATCCCCGCATCTTTCAGCGCCGCGATCTTCGCCGCGGCCGTGCCCTTGCCACCGCTCACAATCGCGCCGGCGTGGCCCATGCGGCGTCCGGGAGGCGCGCTGGCTCCGGCGATGAACGCCGCCACGGGCTTTTTGCAATTCGCCTTTACCCACGCCGCGGCTTGCTCCTCGGCGTCGCCGCCGATTTCGCCAATCATAATGATGGCCTCGGTCTCCGGGTCGTCGTTGAACATCTTCATCACGTCGGTGTGGTTCGTGCCATTCACCGGGTCGCCGCCAATGCCCACGCAGGTGCTCTGGCCAAAGCCACGCGAGGTGAGTTGCCACACCGCCTCATACGTGAGCGTGCCGCTGCGGGAGACCACGCCGACGTTTCCGCGCTTATGAATGTAGCCCGGGGCGATACCGATGCGGCAGCCGCCGCGGCTGCCCTCGCCGGTGCCGGGAGTCACGAGGCCGGGGCAGTTTGGGCCAATCAGGCGCGTCTTTTTCCCGGCCATCGCGGCCTTGGCTTTGATCATGTCATTCACCGGGATGCCCTCGGTAATGGCCACCGCGAGATCCAGCCCCGCATCCACGCACTCCAGGATGGCATCGGCCGCAAAGGGCGGCGGGACGAAAATCACACTGACCGTGGCGCCGGTCTGCTTCGCTGCTTCGGCCACGGTGTCGAATACCGGCACCTTGTGGCTCCCGTGCTCAAACGTCTGCCCACCTTTGCCGGGCGTGACACCGGCGACGACCTGCGTGCCGTATTCGAGAGAAAGCTTGGCGTGGCGGGACCCAAAGTCGCCGGTGATGCCTTGGACGAGAATGCGCGTATTCGAGTCAACGAGAATGGCCATGTTGCCCGTGGGGCATGGGCGAAGGGGCTGCGGGAGTCAAGCTTTGGGCCGCTCCGCCGATTTTAAGCGCTTGGCGAAAAGCAAATGGCCCACGGCATCCAGCACCCCGGCGAAGCGTTTCTCCCGCCCCAAATAGCGGTCGAGCACATAAAAGAGGTAGTAGTAAAACCTGCAGAACGACCAGACGCAGATCCCGAGCAGGACGGCGATGCGCAGGCTCGGCACCTGGATGAGCAGCAGCGTGGCCGCAAACAGGCCGAGAAACAGGAACAGCGCACCTTTCAAGTGGAGAAGCCAGGGAGATTTGAGGTCGTCGGTGAGTTTCATGGCGGCGTTCCAAGAACGATGCGAACGAGGACGAAAACCAATGAATTGGCTGAGAGTTGCGCCCGAAGCCGACGCCGGCTCTCAGCCAAAGACCAGCGCGGCTCCCGTGCGCACCGAATGGGCCGCCCCGTGCATGAGCCGGAGGAGCGCACCGCATTCCACGCCGTAGCGCTGCCACAAGCGATGGCCCTTTCCTTGATTCCGCTCCGCCTCGAGCACCTCCTCGCTCCCCAAGCTGGTATCGAGCGGCAGCCGCAGCGCTTTCGCGAGGGTAATGCATTCCTCCAGCAAGCGCGGCGAGGAACCGACATAGCCACCCGCCACGGGATATGCTTCGCCCGGGACGAGAACCGCCGGCAACCACACCGGCAAATAATAACCTTCCGCATCGCTGTGGATGACGAGGTGATCGAAATTCCGATCCAAATCTCCCCGCTCCCAAGACCGGTAGTAGGACTGGAGCAGCGGATCCTTCGCCGCCTCCCGATCGCCCGGGGCCGGCAGCTTCCCATGGTGGTCCCAATGCGCCGCAAGCCGCCGTAGGTAGTGCAGCGCGAAATATCCTCCCATGTCCATGCCCCAGGTTTCGCAACGCTCCGGCTCGAAGTGCACAGGAAGATTCCGCTTCAACAGGTAACGGTTCAGCGTATCGAATTCCTTCCGGTAATGAGCGATGCTCTGCTCGCTGTCGTGTCTGCGCAGGCTCGCCAGTAGACCGACCGTCAAAGAAAGACCCATACCCAATCAGAATGCTGTCACCCTCCATGCCCGGATGTCACCCTACTTGAGGCCCAGCTTTTCAAAAGCCGGGCGCAGGGCGGCCGCCCAGGCTTCGTAACCGGGAGCGGCGAGGTGGAGGTGATCGTCGGTGTAGCACTCCGGCTTGAGCTTGCCATCGGCCGTGGTGAGGGCGGGCGCGAGGTCGAGGAGAACGAGGTTCTTTTTCCCTTCGCTAAGCTTGGCGATGCGGCCATTCAAATCATCGAAGGCGCCGGGCTTCATCGGGGCCTTCGGGTTGTCGCGCGGCGGGACTTTGATGAGGACGACGGGCAGGTCGGGATTCGGCTGCCGGGCCTGGCTGAGGATGTCGGAAATATTCTGGGCCGTCGCCGCGGGGTCGCCGTGGGCGCTGAGGTCATTGGAGCCAATGCACAGCACCAGCGCGCGCGGATGCAGATCCACCACGTCTTCGTGAAAGCGGAAAAGCAGGCCGCGCGATACGTCACCACCGATGCCGCGATTCGCGATTTTCAGACCGGGAAAAGCCTTCTGCATGTCCGCGATCTTCCAGTTTCCCGTGAGCGAGTCGCCGGCAAAAACCACGGCGCCCTGGTCCTTCTCCCGCTGCGTCCAAAAATATTTGCGGTTGTCCACCATCCAGCCGAAAACCCGGATCGGTCCTTTGCCCGGCCAGGCGGCTTCTGTATTGGCATCCGGATACGGCGTGGGGGCATCGGCCGCATGGAGAGGTGAAAGCGAGAGAGCGAAAGCGACAGCAAGCGCGAGCGACGGAAGTTTCATGAATGGTAGGAGCCGCGTATGTACGCGAGGCGGCGGAAAAAGCGCGAGGAGAAGTGTGAAGAATGTCCTACGGCTCAAACTTGTAGCCAAATTCCCGCACCGTCTTGATGTGCTGCGGATTGGCCGGGTCCGGCTCGATCTTGTTGCGCAACGCATTGACGAACCGATCGATGGAGCGCGGCGTGACCATGGCGTCGTACCCCCACACACTCGTCATAATGAGATCCCGGCTGAGCGCCTGTCCCGGACGGCTGGCAAAAAAGCGGAGCAGCTCAAATTCCTTTGGCGAGAGCGCGAGCTCGGTGTCGCCGCGTGTGAGCGTGCGCGCCTCGCAGTCGAGCCGGCAGTCGCCAAACGTGTAGACCTCCGCGCCCGTGCGACGCCGGCGCCGCAGCAGCGCATCCGCGCGGGCAAGGAGCTCTTTGATGGAAAACGGCTTCTTAACGTAGTCGTCCGCCCCCAGCTTCAGCCCCAGCACCACGTCGCTCTCCTGCCCTTTCGCCGTGAGCATGAGGATGGGCATGTCGAACTTTTCCTCGCGCAAAAAGCGGCAGACCTCGTAGCCATTGATTTGCGGGAGCATGAGATCGAGGATGAGCAGGTCCGGCACCGCCTGCAGCGCGGCCTTCAACCCCGCATCGCCATCCATGGCGGTGAGCACCTTGTAGCCCTCAAATTCGAAATTGTCCTTCAGCCCGCGGAGCATGGCGGGGTCGTCTTCCACGATGAGGATCGTCGGGCGCTCGTTCATGCGGTGGGAATCTTCACGGAAAACACGCTGCCCTTTCCCGGCTCGCTCGCAAGGTCGATTTCACCCTGGTGCGCCTCCACGATGCGGCGCACGATGGCCAGGCCGAGCCCGCAGCCCTCCCGCGTGCGCGAGAGCCGCTGATCCACCTGATAGAACGGGCGGAAGATCGCCCGCTTTTGCTCCGCCGAGATGCCCACGCCATTGTCCTCCACGCGGAACGTGACGCCTTTCCCCTCGGCGGCCGCGCGTAGCGCGATGCGCTTTTCGTCCCCGGTGTATTTGAGCGCATTCTCGAGCAGGTTGGTGAAGACCTGCGAGCAGGCATCGAGGTCGGCGCGCACGGCGGGCAAATCCTCGGGAACCTCAAGCGTGAACCGCGCCGCGTCGAGCCGTGCCTTCAGCGGAGAGGTGGCGCGCGCCGCGAGTTCAGAAGGCGCGACCGGCTCGAATTGGAGCATCTGCGTCCCCCGTTCGAGCCGCGAGAACGTCAGGAAGTTTTCCGCCAGCCGGCTCAGCCGCTCGTTTTCCGCGGCGATGAGATCCAGATATTCGCGGCGCTGGTCCTCACTGCGCACCCGCCCCTCGCGCAGCGTATCCACCAGCATGCGCATGGAGGCGAGCGGCGTCCGCAGCTCATGCGCGACGGTGGCGACCGAGGTATTTTTCAATTCGCTGAGGGTGAGCTGCCGGCTGAGCGCGAGCACCGCCGTGCCGGCGATCAGCAGGGCCGCCACCGTCGTCAGTCCCCCACTCCAATAAAGAAACTGCCGTTGCTCCGCGATGCTTTGGTCCAGCGCTTCCGGCCCGGCGAGGTGCACATGCATGGTGACATGATCGAATCCCGGCACCGCCACGGAGGCCACCGGCCGCTCCCACACGTTTTCCGCTCCCGCGAGGAGGCGCCCGGCCGAGTCGACGATTTGCGCCCGCACCCCTGGATCGGCGGAGCGCTGCCATTCCGCGAGCAAGCTGACGGCGCGTTCCGCATCCGTCGTGCCGGCAGGCTTGGCCACCCGAAAAAGATCCGCAAGCGTTTGGGTGTGGTATTCACGCGCCCGGTCGAGGGCCGAAAGCCGCTCCGCCTTCAACGTATCGAACATGAAGCGCACCATCAGCGCCGCCGGGATGAGCGGAACGAGAAAAAGCAGCAACAGCAGGGCGCGAAGCTGGCGCGGTTTGATCTCTTGGGGCGTCATCGTTGCTGCAAAGATACACGAAGGTTCCGGGGAGTGCGAGGAGAGACGCGGCGCCACGGAGCCATCGCCCGGACGGGTCGGACGTGGAATTGGGAAGCGCGCGACCCCGGACAGATGGAACGCCTCTGCTCCAATTTCGTGGACAAGGACCGCCCTCGTCGCACTTATTGGAACGTCAGGGATGCGTTCACCTCTTTATAACCTCAGTGTTTTCAAATTTGGCTACGCGAGCGCGCAGATCATTCCGCGCCCAATCGCTCAAAAAATCGCCCTGGGGTTTGCGTGGTGGAGCCTGCGGCACTCCGAGGAATTGCGCCGCGTCATGGGAGAAAATTTGCACATCGCCACCGGGCGTACGGGCGATGATTTGAAGCGACTCGTCCGCGATAACGTCCGCAGTTTTTGCCAGATGCTGGCCGATTACTTTTTGGTCTCCGGCGACAAAGCGGCGCGGGCGAAGGAACTCGTGACGGAGTGGGGCGGCCTGGAACATCTCGAGGCGGCGCGCGCCCGAGGCAAAGGCACGATCTTGATCACCGGCCACGTCGGTCACTGGGAACTCGGCGGCCTCCTGCTCGCCTTGAGCGGCGTGCCCATCACCGTCGTCACGCTGCCCGAACCGAGCGAGGAACTCATGCGCTGGCGCGAGACCGCGCGGCGCCGCCTGGGAATTAACACCATCGCCGTGGGCGCCGGGCAGGAATTCGCCTTTGTCGAAATGCTGCGGGTGCTCCGCGGCAATGGAGTGCTGGCGATGCTCGTGGACCGCCCGTACTCCGGCACGGGCATGCGCGTGCGGCAATTTGGCCGTGAAACGCAATTCAGCACGGCCGCGGCCATGCTCGCGCATCATACCGGCGCGAGCATCGTGCCGGCCTTTGTCCTGCGGCAGCCCAATACCCGCTACCAAGCCGTCGCCTATCCGCCGGTGGAGCAAATTCAAGGCGACCTCCGCAACACACTGCCGCGAAACGTCCAACAAATCGCCGATCTTTTTGCATCGATTATCCGCCAATATCCCGAACAGTGGTTCAACTATGTCCCGGTTTTTTCCGCTTCTTAGCCTCGCCTTCGCCCTCCTCTTCGCTCCGTTCGCCCATGCCCAGGTGCTGAGCGCTGAGGAACAGAAGACCTTGGTGACGAAGTTCCAGTCGCACCGGGCCGAATATCCCTCGCTCACGGCGGAGTTTTCCGAGGAGCGCACCTCCAGCCTGCTGAGCGCGCCCATCAATAGCTCGGGGACCATCGCTTTCCAGGTGCCGAACAAATTCCGGCGCGAGATGCATGGCGACGCTCCCAGTTCCACGGTGTGCAACGGCACGGAACTGTATATTTATTACCCGAAGTTCAAGCAGGCCGAGAAATACACCCTCGGCCAGCAGAAGTTTTTCGACGATAGCATTGCGGCTCTCACCGCCGGCCTGAACTTTCAAAACGTCGACAAATTTTTCCGCCTCGAAGTCACCAAAGTCGCCACCGGCTACCAAATCGGCCTCACCCCCAAGAGCGGCGGGCTGAAGAAAATCCTGACCTCGCTGACCGTCTGGCTGGATGGCGACGGCAACATCCAAAAAACGGATGCCGCCCTCCCCAAAGGCGACCGTGTGAAGACCGTCTACAAAAACGTCCACCCCGCGAAAACCAGCGAGGCCAAATACGATTTCACCCCGCCCGCCGGCACGACCGTCACGACTCCGCTGGGGAAGTAGCCAAGCGCCTAATCTAGTGGCTTTTCGGCCCATTCTGTGCCATGGAGCAGCATGATCCTTGACCAGATTCCCGAGGTGAAGCGGCTCTCGGCCGACGAGAAATGGCGGTTGATCGACGAGCTTTGGGAAGAACTCATTCCTCAGGAGACCGAAGCACGGCCAGAGATGATAGCGCTGCTGGAAGCACGGATGGCGGAGTATAGGGAGAATCCGGCTCTCGGATCGAGTTGGAGCGAAGTAAAAGCACGTCTCAAAGCCGCGCGCGGCGCGTAAGGGAACTGATCGTTCTCGCCCGGGCAGAAAACGAAATCCTGGAGGCTCAGGCACGGCTCGAGGACTTGGCTGAAGGGCTGGGTGTTCGTTTCAATCTTCGCGTCGAGGAGGCTTTGGATCGGCTGCAAACCTTTCCCGAGATCGGCTCCGTTTATTCAGGGCGATTTCGTAAAATTCTCATCCGCGATTTTCCACTCGCGGTCTTCTATTCGCTCGAAGGAAAGCGGACCATTGTGCAGGCGGTGTCGGACCTGCGTCAGGATCCGGCAACCCTGCGCCGACGACTGGGTTTGGAATAGCGTCCCCATTTTCGATAGGTAATTACCCGATTTCGTTGCACGCCCCGGCTTGACGCTACACGCGTGCCGCCCTTCATTGCTGTCCCCGAAATGAGGAAGACGAAGATTATCGCGACGCTCGGGCCTGCCACTGATTCTCCGGAAATGATTCGCGCGCTTATCGGCGCCGGCGTGGATTGTTTCCGGCTCAATATGAGCCACGCGACGCATGAGGGAACACGCGCCGTCGTGCCACGCATTCGCGCCGCCGCGCGCGATGCGGGCAAAGTCATTGCCATCTTGATGGATACCCAGGGCCCGGCCATCCGCACGGGCGAACTCGCCGCCAAGCTTGCACTCAAGCCCGGCGACATTTTCAGCTTCACCGTCCGCGGCGAAAAGAGCGAGGAGCAGTGCAGCGTGGACGTGAACTACGACGGCCTCGTGGACGACGTGAACGTGGGCGACACCGTGCTGGTGGACAATGGCGTGATCCACATGAAGGTGCTGGAAAAGACCGGCAACAAGCTGAAGTGCGAAGTGCTGACCGAGGGCGTGATGGGCTCGCGCCGGCACATCAATCTGCCCGGTGTGAAAGTGAATCTTCCGCCGCTCACGGAAAAGGATCTGGCCGACGTCGCGCTCGGCGCCGAGCTGGGGGTGGACTATGTGGCGCTGAGCTTTTGCCGCGAGCCGGGCGATGTGCTCTTGCTCCGCAAAGTGCTCGGCGAGCATGGCAGCAGCGCGCGCATCGTGGCGAAGATCGAGGACCAGCTCGCGGTGAAAAACATCATCGGGATCATCGGCGTTACCGACGTGATCATGGTCGCCCGCGGTGATCTCGGCATCGAGTGTCCGATGGAAGATCTGCCGGTCATCCAAAAGCGCATTGTGAAAGAGTGCATCGAGCGCGGCTGCCCGGTCATCGTCGCCACGCACCTGCTCGAGAGCATGATCACCAATCCCGTGCCGACGCGCGCGGAGGTCACCGACGTCTCCAACGCGGTGCTGGAGCAGGCCGATGCGATCATGCTCAGCGGCGAAACCACGGTGGGTAAATACCCGCTGAAGTGTGTGGAGGTGCTGGACAAAATCGCGCGGCGCGTGGAGCGCGCCGGCGGCATGGGTTTTGCCACGCACGCCCATCTCGAGACGGATCGCGAAAAGACCGTCCACAGCGCCGTGGTGCTGGCCAACAGCGTGGCCGACGCCAAGCTCGTCGTCTTCACCCGCCGTGGCACCATGGCGGCGTATGTGGCCGGCCAGCGGCCCGAGCATGCGCCCATCTATGCCTTCGCGCCCACGTGGGACCTCTGCCGGCGGCTGGTGCTCATGCGCGCGGTAGAGCCGATTTATATGCCCTTCGAGTCCAGCCCGGAAAAAACCATCGCCGCCGCCGAGTTGTATCTCACCAAGAACAACATCGCCCGGCCGGGTTCCCGGCTGGTCATCGTCACCGATATGTTCGCCGGGGAAGACCGGTTCGATAGCATTCAACTGCGCCCGATTCGCTAAGGCGGCCCTCGGAGGGGCCTAAAAGACCCCCTTTTGGGGCCTGCGCGATTTTTCGAAAGAAATTTGACTAAGGGGCGGCGGGTCTCGTCAATACATGCACACGGCGTTGCGCCTTGCGGTTCAGCGCCCTGCAGAGCACCACACACGAACCGAACAAACCCACAACCCGAACACTACGATGAAACTCAAACATCTTCTCACCGCTCTCTTTGCCGCCGCGATTCTCGCCGCGCCCGTGATGGCCGCCGACGACGAGACGCCGCTCGACAAGGAAATGGAGAAGGCCAACAAGGCCTACAAGCTCGTGAAACGCAACCTGGCGGACGCTGCCCAAAAGGAAGCGAACGTCGCGAAGATCGCCGAAGTAAAGGCCTCCTTTGAAAAGGCGGCCGACCTCGAACCCGCCAAGGCCAAGGACATCCCGGCGGCCGACAAGGCGAAGTTCGTCGCCGACTACAAAGCGGCCATCAAGGACGCCATCAAGGACCTCGATGCCCTGAAGGCCGCCATCGAAGCCGGCAAGACCGACGAGGCCGCCAAGCTCATCGAGAAGCTCGATGGCGACAAGAAAGAAGGCCACAAGAAGTTCAAGAAGGAAGACTAGTCTTTCCCGGTGACGGCCCCACGGCCTTCATCGCTCTCACTCTCGGGGCGGCATGCGATTTTTTCGCGTGCCGCCCCGCTTGCTTTGCGCCCCCTCCCGCGCCAGCGTAGCTCCATGACGCGCAACGAACTCCTGGACCTGTATTTCATGGATGCCCGTGCCAAGGTGCTGGATATCGCCGCCTTTCTCGACCGGGTGCAGCGCGGCACCGGCGACGCTGATTTCCGTCTCGCCGCCCTGCGCCGCGCCCTCGCCGAACTCGCGCGCGAAACGCCCGATCGGGCCAAGGCCGTTCTTCTTTCGCTGAGCGATCACTCGGTTGAGCCGATCGAGAAGTCTCCGGGCAAAGGTGCCGTCGGCGCGATGCCGTAATCGGTCACTAAGCACCATGTCGCTGCGACCGGAAGGTCGCAGAGCGGGCTCGCGAGCAGTCGATGCTCTCGCTGGATTCAGGGCGTCCCCGCCCCACGGATCCCTCAGGAGCAGTTTAAGAAAAGTCGTGGCCGAAATCCGCAGCCTTCCGGCGCGCGGCTACAGACGCGCACGCAGATCGATCGGCTATAGCCCAATCCGAACCGCTCTTGGAAAAATTTCCCCTTGCATTAGTGTCCATTTAACACTAACAATTCCCTCAACAAACCAAAACCTATGAACGCACTCATCCTCGTGGACATTCAGAACGACTTCCTTCCCGGCGGTGCGCTGGCGGTGTCGGAGGGCGACCAAATTGTTCCCGTGGTGAATCGCCTGCAGCCGCGCTTTGAGCTCATCGTCGCCACGCAGGACTGGCACCCGGCCAACCACGGGAGCTTCGCGGCGAATCATGCCGGCAAAACGCCGGGCACCATGATCGACCTCAACGGTCTCCCGCAAATGCTCTGGCCCGTGCACTGCGTGCAAGGCACGCCCGGCGCCGGTTTCGCTCCTGGCCTGAAACAGACGACGTGGGCACGCATTTTTCCGAAAGGCACCGATACCGGCATCGATAGCTACAGCGGCTTCTTCGACAATGGCCATCGCCAGGCCACGGGGCTCGGGGAATACCTCCGCGGCCAGGGCGCGACCGACGTCTACCTCACCGGTCTCGCCACGGACTATTGCGTGAAATTCACCGCGCTCGACGCGGTGAAGCTCGGCTTCCGCACCCACCTCATCGCCGATGCCTGTCGCGGCGTAAACCTGCAACCCGGCGACGTCGACCGCGCCATCGCTGAAATGCGCGCCGCCGGCGTCGCCATCACCACCAGCGAGGCGCTCCTCGCGCAACCTGCCCACACACCATGACCTCTTCTCATCCCGCCATCGCACTCATTAACTTCTATCGCGTCAGCGATCCTTACGGAGAATTTTCCAATTTCTCCGCGCATCCCATCAAATTGAACGGCCACACCTGGCCCACCACGGAGCATTATTTCCAAGGCCAGAAGTTTCCCGGCACCGCGCAGGAAAAGGAAATCCGCGAAACCAAATCGCCGATGATCGCCGCGCGGCTCGGACGCAGCCGCAAGGTGCCCATCCGCAAGGATTGGGAGCAGGTGAAGGAGAACATCATGCGCGACGCGCTCCGAGCCAAGTTCACGCAGCATCCGGAATTGAAGGCCCTGCTGCTCGGCACCGGTGACGCCACGCTGATCGAACATACCACCAACGACTCCTACTGGGGCGATGGTGGCGACGGCTCCGGCCGCAATCGCCTGGGTCTCCTGCTCATGGAGCTGCGCGGCGAACTGCGCGCGGAGAACACCTCCGACCCCACTCGCTGATGAATATCCTGCCTTTCCAACGAAGCTATTGGGTGGAGCCCGGCCGCCTGCTCGCAGGCTTCTTCCCGGCGGACACCTCCTCGGAAAAGACCGACCAAAAACTGAGCGCTTTGCTCGATGCCGGCGTGACGTGCGTCTTCAATCTCATGGAGGCCGACGAAACGAATCGCGAAGGTCAGGGCTTCGCCGACTACGTCCCGCGCCTGCAAGAGCTTGCCCGCCAGCGCGGACGCACAGCGGAATGCGTGCGCCATCCCATCCAGGATCGCACCACGCCTACCGCCGCCTTTATGCGCGGCATTCTCGATGATCTCGCCGCCCGCCTCGCCGGCGGCGCCACGGTCTACGTGCACTGCTGGGGCGGTCGCGGCCGCACCGGCACCGTCATCGGCTGCCACCTCGTGCGGAGCCGGAAACTTTCCGGTCTCGCAGCCATCGCACTGCTGCATGAACTGACGAAACACGAAAGCGCCACCTTCTGGCCTGCGCCGGAAATGCCCGGCCAACGCGCCTTCGTTGCCGAATGGGAGGAGAGCCGATGAGCACGCTCACCTTGCGCGAACGCATGCTTGGCGGGCTCTGGGGCGCGGTCACGGGCGACGCCCTGGGCGTACCGGTCGAGTTCCAGGATCGTGCGTCGCTGCGCCGAAATCCCGTCACGGGGATGCGCGCCTTTGGCACGCATCGCCAGCCGGCCGGCACCTGGTCCGACGATTCCTCGCTGCTCCTCTGCTCGGTGGAAAGTCTGGCCGAGCGCGGCGAATTTGATTCCGCAGATCTTGCGCAGCGCTTCATCCGCTGGGAGCGCCATGCCCACTGGTCTCCGCACGGAGACGTATTCGATATCGGGATTGCCACCAGTTCCGCCATCGGCCGCCTTGAAGCCGGCGTTTCTCCGGAATTGGCTGGTGGCGCCGATGTCTACGACAATGGCAACGGTTCGCTCATGCGCATTCTGCCCAATGCGCTCGCCTTTTATGGTGCATCGCCCGAGAACCTCGCGAAGATCGCCGCCCGTTCCTCATCGCTCACGCATCGTCACCCGCGGTCCCAAATGGCTTGCGTCTACTACTGCCTGTTTGCCCGAGAGTTAATGATGGGCCAAGTGCCCACGGACGCCCTGTCTGCCACCAACGCGACCTTTGCACCGCTCTACGCTCAAGAGCCCTTCCACAGCGAACGCCTGAGTTTCCAGTTCCTGGAGGACGGCCGCCTCGCCACCCGCACGGAATATGAAATCGATTCCAGCGGCTACGTGATGCACACGCTCTCCGCCAGCCTCTGGTGCCTGCTCACCTCGGCCTCGTACGAAGAGACGGTGCTCAAAGCAGTCAACCTCGGCGGTGACACCGATACCACCTGCACCGTGGCCGGAGGCCTCGCGGGTCTTCTCTACGGGGTCGACGCCATCCCCGCTGATTGGCGCTGTCAGCTCGCGCGGCGTGGCGACCTCGAACGTCTCTTCACTCAATTTCTTCAACGCTTTTTACCGACATCATCATCCTCATGAAAACCACCACGCTCTACCGCCCGGTCGGCCCGGAGGAGCTCGCGCTCATCGCGCAGAGCGGCTACCGCGCCTTTCCGCCGCGCCTGCCGGAGCAGCCCATCTTTTATCCCGTGCTCAATGAAGAGTACGCCGTGCAAATCGCGCGCGACTGGAACGTGAAAGCGTCCGGTTCGGGCTACGTCACGCGCTTTGCCGTCGAATCCGAATTCCTCGCGCACTACCCCGAGCAGGTCGTGGGCGCCGCCATGCACCGCGAGCTGTGGATTCCGGCCGAGGAGCTCACGGAGATGAATCACCGCATCGTCGGCCTCATCGAGATCACCGCGGAGTTTCACGCCACCAAGGAGTAGCCATGAAATCGATTCCCAAGCTACCCGCCGATCACGACGCCCGTCTGCAACGCACGCTCCTTTCCCTGGACGGATTGTCCGTGGGTGATGCCTTTGGCGACTGCTTTTTCGGCAGCGATCGAGTGATCATCGAACGCATCGCGCATCGGATCGCTCCGCCCGCGCCATGGGGTTATTCGGACGATACCGTCATGGCCCTCAGCATTTATCGCTGCCTGGAGTCCTTCGGCCACATCGAACAGGATCATCTCGCGAATAGCTTTGCGAGCGAATACCGCCTTGCGCCGGATCGCGGATACGGCGGGACGGCCCACGGCATTCTCCAGGCGATTGGCGCCGGAACGCCATGGCAGGAAGCGGCGGGCTCCGTCTTCTCCGGCATGGGCTCGATGGGCAACGGTGGCGGAATGCGGGCAGCGCCCGTGGGCGCCTATTTTGCCGATGACATCCCCGCGCTCATCGACGCGGCGCGGAAATCCGCGGCGGTCACCCATGCGCATCCCGAGGGGCAGACGGGCGCCATCGCCATCGCGCTGGCGGCGGCATGGGCTTGGAATCATCGCATGCATCCCGCCGGCGAGCCGGCGCGGGAGATGATCGAATTCGTCCTCGCGCATCTGCCGGATTGCGATACCGGCGCGCGCCTGCGCCGCAGTCTCAACATCCCGTGGACCACGACGCCTTTGATCGTGGGCCATAAGATCGGCAACGGCAGCCTCGTCACCGCGCCCGATACCGTCCCGCTCGCCATTTGGTGCGCGGCCCGCCATTGCTGGAATTATCTGGACGCCCTGTGGGCCGTCGTAAGCGCCTTTGGAGACCTGGATACCACGTGCGCCATGGTCGGCAGTATTGTGGCGCTTTCGGCGGGACGCGCATCCATTCCGCTCGACTGGCTTTCCGCCCGCGAACCACTTCCTCTCTAACCCATGCCACACACCTACGAATATCCACGCGCCGCGCTCACCGTCGACTGCGTCGTCTTCGGCTTCGATCAAGCCGAGCTCAAAGTGCTGCTCATCAAACGTGGCCTCGCGCCGTACAAGGATAAGTGGGCGCTGCCGGGCGGGTTCGTGCGCGTGGATGAAACGGTGGATAACGCCGCGCGCCGCGAGCTGGCGGAGGAAACGAACCTGCATGGCGTGTTCCTCGAGCAGCTTTACACGTTCGGCTCCCTTAACCGCGACCCGCGCGAGCGCGTGGTCACCGTCGCCTACTATGCGCTCGTCGCGCTGGCCGAGCACCCGCCCACCGGCGCCACGGATGCGAGCGAAGCGGCTTGGTTCCCGGTATCCGAGCTACCACCGCTCGCCTTCGATCACGCCGAGGTGCTCGAAATCGGCATCCAGCGTCTGCGCGGCAAAGTGCGCTATGAGCCTATCGGCTTCGAGCTCCTCCCTGAAAAATTCACCCTCTCGCAGCTCCAGCACCTCTATGAAGCCGTGCTGCAGACCACGCTCGATAAACGGAACTTTCGCAAAAAGCTCCTGAGCATGGGGCTGCTCCTCCCGCTCAAGGAGCGCACCCGCACCGGCGCCCACCGCCCCGCGCAGCTCTTCCGCTTCGACGCCAAGAAATACGCCTCGCTGAAAAAGCGCGGCTTTCACTTTGAGTTATGATCGCCCTCCCGCGCGAAACTCCCACGTCCGTGGATCTGCCCAAGGCGCTCGCCGGCGTCCTGGTCGGCACCGCCGTGGGCGATTCGCTCGGGCTGCCCATGGAGGGCCTCTCCGCGCGGAGACAGCGCCGCCTTTTCGCACCGCCGCTCCGGCAGCGCTTCCTCGGTCCGTGGGGCATGGTGAGCGATGATACGGAGCATACGTTCCTCGTCGCTCAATCGCTTCTCGAATCCCCCAGTGACTCGATGGCTTTTCAGCGCGGTCTGGCCCGCCGGCTTCGCTGGTGGCTGCTCGGGCTGCCGGCCGGGGTCGGCCTCGCCACCCTCCGCTCGATCTTAAAACTCTGGCTTGGTATTTCGCCGGAGCGCAGCGGCGTCTGGTCCGCGGGCAATGGCCCCGCCATGCGTAGCGCGCTGCTCGGTGTCTACTTCGCGCACGACCAACCGCGCTGCCGCGCCTTCGTGCACGCCAGCAGCACGATCACCCACCGGGACCCGCGGGCCGACATCGCCGCCCAAGCCGTCGCCGAAACCGCCGCGTGGATGGCGCTGTCATCCCGAGAAGTCGAAGCTCTCTTCGCTCAGCTCGGATCGCTCGCGGATCTGCCGGAATGGGCTACGCTGGTGAACAAATTGCGCACCGCCCACACCGCGCAGCTGTCCGTCGCCGACTTCGCGCGCTCCATCGGCGCCGTCCACGGCGTCTCCGGCTACGCCTTTCAGAGCGCCCCTGCGGCCATCTACGCCGCGCTCCGGCACCGCGAAGATTTCGCAACCGCCGTCACCGAAATCATCGCCTGCGGCGGAGACAACGATACGACCGCCGCCATCACCGGAGCCCTCGTTGGCGCGCGCGTCGGCATCGACGGCATCCCGGCTGAGTGGCGCTCCCGCATCATCGATTGGCCCCGCTCCCTCGACCTGCTGGAACGCGCCGCCGCCAAACTCGCACGCTCTCCCGATGGCTCCAGCACATCGGGCCCGGTGCGCTACGCCTGGCCGCTCCTCCTGCTGCGCAACCTTTTCTTTCTGCTGGTCGTGCTTGCCCACGGCTTTCGGCGGCTGCTGCCGCCCTACTGACTTTTGGATTATGAATGAGAAACAACGAATCAAGACGAGCAAGTTCCTCAGCCTCGTCTTGCGCCATGAGCCCGAGTGCATCGGGCTCACCCTCGATCCGGCGGGCTGGGTCGAGGTGAACGCGCTTCTTGCGGCACTCCGGCAGTATGGGCGCGGCATCACCCGCAGCGAGCTCGAGGAAATCGTCGCTACCAACGAAAAGAAGCGCTTTGCCTTCAGCGAAAGCGGAACGCGCATCCGCGCCAGTCAGGGCCATTCCGTGGAGGTGGAGCTAGGCTACACGCCGCAGGTTCCGCCCGCTGAACTCTTCCACGGCACGGCCACCCGATTCATCGGCGCCATTTGCGCGGAGGGGCTGCGCCGGGGCTCCCGGCAGCACGTGCATCTTTCCGCGGAACTGGATACCGCCGTGAAAGTTGGCACACGCCACGGCAAACCGGCTGTTTTCGTCGTCCACGCCGCGGCCATGCACGCCGCCGGGCACGCCTTCTTCCTTTCGGAGAACGGCGTCTGGCTCGCCGAGGCAGTCCCCGCGGAGTTCCTGGAACTGCGCGAAAGCGAGCCGCTGCGCTCCTATTCCTCCGGCCCTGGGAAAAAAAGCTCCCGGGCCTCCATGGCCGAGGAGACCGTGCGCATCTGCGATACCGGCGAATACACCGCGCACGATGGAACCAACATCCGCTTGCGCGAAGACATCGCCACCGCGGTGGCCGGCACCGTCCTGCATGATCTCGCGACCGATGCGCCCGTCACCATCCCCAACCATGAAACGCCAGCCCGTCTGAGCGTCACCGCGGAGACGACACTCGCGGCCCTGCGGCGCTTGTCCGCCACACCTGGCGGTCTGGTCGCTGGCCTCAATTTCGCCTCGGCGAAAAATCCCGGCGGCGGCTTTCTCGGCGGGGCGGAGGCGCAGGAGGAATCACTCGCCCGCTCCTCTGCGCTTTATCCCTGCCTGCTGGCCGCTCCCGAATATTACCAGCGCAACCGTACCTGCCGCACGACGCTGTATCTCGATCTCGCTATTTGGTCCCCCGCCGTCCCCTTTTTCCGCGACGACGCCGGCGATCTGCTGGCGCAGCCTTTCACCGCGTCGGTCATCACTGCTCCTGCCCCCAATGCCGGCGCCGTGGCGAACAATGAATCCGAGCGCATCGGTGAAATCGCCCCCACCCTGCGCCGCCGCGCCGATTTCGTCCTCCGCATGGCCATCGCCCACGGCGTACGTCGCCTCGTGCTTGGCGCCTGGGGCTGCGGCGTCTTTCGCAATGACCCGCGCCAAGTCGCCCGGGTTTTCGCCCACCTTGTCGGTCCTGCCGGTCCCTACCATCATGCCTTCGAGGAGATCGTTTTCGCGATCTACTCCAAAGACGAAATGATGCACCGTGCATTCACCGATGCACTTGCCGGAAGCGCCGCCCCCTCGATGGCCTGACGCTCCGGGTCGGGCGCAACACCTCGGTTCTTTCGCCCCTCGTTTTCTGCCGAGGGCCCGGGTCTTCTTAGAAACGTTTCCACCCCTCCGCGCGATTTTCTGCAATTTTTTTCGCGCCTTCCGCGTAGTTCGCTGACCACCATAGCGTTTCCTACTCGTTCAACCCGTCCATGAAGAAGACCCTGTTCGCATTGCTCGTTTCCACCGTGGGTGCCGTCGCCGCGCCGTTTGAAATCAAGGATGGGGACCGCGTTCTCCTCCTCGGCGACGCCCTCCTCGAGCGCGAAAATACCTACGGCGACCTCGAACTGCGCATGCACGAGCAGTTTCCCCAGGCCCATTTCACCGTCCGCAATCTCTCGTGGAGCGGTGAGACGCCCAAGGGCTGGTCGCGCGCCAGCTTCGACCCACCCGCCGCCGGCTGGCAGCGGCTCAAGGAGCAAATCACCAGCGTGCGGCCCACGGTTGTCTTCCTCGGCTTCGGCATGGCCGCCAGCCTGCAGGAAATCACGGACCGCAGCGGCGACATGAGCCTCAATCCCGACCCCGTCCGCTACGGCGCCGAGCCCATGACCGCCGCCCGCTTTAAGAAGGAACTGGCCGAGCTCATGGACGCCATCGACCAGGTCGGCAACGCACCCGAGCAGCCGCGCGTGCGCTATGTCTTGCTCGCCCCCGTCCATCACGAAGACCTGCGTAAGACGCGCCCGGGCCTGCCTGATCCCGCGCCGCACAACGCCTTGCTGGAGCAATACGCCAAAGCGATCGAGGAACTGGCCGGCGAACGCAAAGCCACGTACTGCCCGGCCGATCCGAAGACTGGCATCCAGACGCTGGCCCCGTGGAATGCCACCGACAACGGCATCTCCCTCACTGCGCAGGGCTACTCCGCGTGGGCGCTCGATTTGAGCCGAAAGCTGGAATGGGGCGCGGGCTGGGAAGATGGTCGCGTGCTCCCTCTGCGCGCGGCAATTCATCGCAAAAACGATCTTTTCTTTTTCCAGTTCCGCCCCGCCAACAGCACCTACCTCTTCGGTTTCCGCAAACACGAGCAGGGCCAGAATGCCGCCGAGATGCCGAAGTTCACGCCGCTTATCGAGGCGGAGGACAAGATCATCGACGAGATCAAACACGCCACCACGGCGCCCGCCAAACCCGCGGCGCCCACCGCGAGCGCGCCCGCGGAAAAGATTCCCGCGCCCACTTTCTCCCTGGCCGATGGCCTGGAGCTCACCTTGTGGGCGGACACCGAGCTCATCGGCAAACCCGTCGGCATGAATTGGGATGCCGCCGGCCGTCTTTGGGTCGCGTGCTCGCCCGTGTATCCCATGATCACACCCGGCGGAAACCCCGACGACAAAGTCGTGGTGATCGAAGATACGGATCACGACGGGAAAGCCGACAAAACCACGACCTTCGCGAGTAATCTTCTCATCGCCCAGGGCGTCGCTCCGGATTTTTCCAGCAAAGGATCCCCGAGTGCCGCCTACGCCAGCGCCAGCACCGAGCTCCTCCGTCTCGAGGACACCACGGGCAACGGCCAGGCGGATCAACGCCGCGTTGTCTTCTCCGGCTTCGGCACCGAGGATACGCACCACACCATCCATACCCTGCGCTGGGGTCCGGATGGCCGGTTGTATTTCAACCAAAGTATCTACATCCACAGCCACGTGGAAACTCCGTGGGGCATGGTGCGGCTGAATAGCGGCGGCATCTTCGCCTACGACCCGCGCACCGAACGCCTGGAGGTCACCGCCCGCGGCTTCATCAACACGTGGGGCCATGCGTGGGACCAATGGGGGCAGGAATTTGCCACCGACGGCGCAGGCTTCGAAGGCCTGCACTGGCTCATCCCCGGCGCGATGTACCGCACCTACGAAGGCGCGCGCCGCATCCTCCCCAGCATCAGCCCCGGCAGCTACCCGAAGTATTGCAGTCTCGAGTTGATCCAATCGCCGCTCTTCCCCGCTGACTGGCAGGGCGACGCCATCACCTGCGACTTCCGCGCCCACCGCGTCGTGCGCTTTAAGATCGAAGATCTGGGCACCAAAAAGGAAGGTGACAAGTCTCCCGTCCTCAGCGGCTACATCACGAAGGAACTGCAGCCGCCCATCACCACGACGGATGCCACCTTCCGTCCCATCGATGTGAAATTCGGCCCCGACGGCGCGCTCTACATCGCCGACTGGACCAACCCCATCATCAATCACGGCGAAGTCGACTTCCGTGACCCGCGTCGCGATCACGTCCACGGTCGCATCTGGCGCCTCGCCCCCAAAGGCAGCACGCCGCTGAAGTGGGAGAGTCTGGTCGGAAAATCGACCGCAGAATTGTTCGCCTTGGTCGCCTCGCGATACGCGGATGCCGTCCGCCCGATTCACTTGCCCAATGGCGGGCTATCCACTCATCAACCGCCCAATGTCTGGGCCGCGGAGAGCGCCCGGCGCGTGCTAATCACGCGCCCCACCGAGCTCCGAAAGGAACTCGAGGATCTCCTGCATACCGGCATTGGGGGATCGCCGGACGTGATGAAAGCGGCGGGGGAGTTTAATCTGGCTCTGGGCCCCGCCCTTCCTCCGACGGCCACCACGCTTGAAACTGCCGTCATGGCCACGACCGTGGCGCGGATGGAAGGGAACACCAGTGGGCAAGACATCGCGCAAACCGTTCACCAAGCGGGCGAGACTTTCGTTCGCCTCCTCCAGGAGACCCCAGCGGGAGACAGCCGCAACTCCGTCCAGCACAATGCCCTCACTTTTCTCGGGGCGTTTGCCAAATCCAAATCCCCCCGCGTCCGGGTCGAAGCCATGCGCGCCCTCGCCCGCATTTCCACCGTCGAAAGTGCCGCGCTGGTGCTCGAAGCTGCGCTGAACGTTCCCGGCGGCGAAGCGCCCAAGAACATCAAGAGTGAAGACAAGGCCACGAGCCAGTTCAACCAGCCCACTTTTGCCGACACCACCGATCCGTACTACGGCTACGCCGCGTGGCTGAGCGTGAATGACCTCGCCCCGCAGGTGATGGAGTGGGTGGAAAAATCCGCCGCCGGCACCGTGCTCATCACCCCGGACAAAGCCGCGATCCGCAAAGCCCTCGCCGCCCTCTCCAAACCGGATCTCCAAAAGCGCCGCGACGATGCCGTCGCCGGCCTCAAGATCGATCAAGAACGGCACGAAATCGAACAAAAGCTGGCCAAAGTGCAGGCCGAGATCGCCACCTACACCAAGGCCGGCAAAAACCCGCCGGACGAATTGGATATCCGTGAGGGTTCGCTCAAATACGACGTGGCCCACTCCAACCCGCCGGCCTCTGTCGCCGAGCTCAGGGCCACCGTGGAGATTGCCGCGGAATTGCTGGGAGAGCCTGCCCCCGCCGCTTCCAAGACACCGGACCTCGCCACCGTGGTGACCACGGTGGGCGCGCCAACCAATCGCGACGCGATGATCGCCTATGCGCTGCAGGCTTTGCGTCCGGAACAGACGGGACCGCTCCTCGCCAAAATCATCGCGAAAAACGGGGTACCGCTCGATGGCTCCGGCCCATGGATTGAGCTCATCGGCCAGGCCGGTGGCCCCGTCGAAGCGCGTGTCCTGCTCAATGGTCTCCTCGCCAATACCATTCCCGACGGCGAAAACATGGAGCACCTGGCAGACCGCAAGTTTGCCTTCACCACCAAGGACGCCAATCGCCGCGCCGCCGCCGCGCTCATCGTCGCCGCGAAGCGCGGCGTGAAGCCCGTCAATCCACCCTACGGCGGCTGGGAGTTTTACCTCTACGGTCCGGACGAGGCGATCAACGACATCATCCGCCTCGCCGGTCTGTGGAAGGAAAACTTCCCGTCGCCCCTGGTCGCCCACATCGGCACGTCCGACGCGGCCCGACTGGACGCGGTCTTCGAATCGCTGCGCACCCTCGGCACGGATCAAGCCGCCAATTATCTCGCGGTCTTCCTGAATCCCGCGCTCAGAAAAACGATGGATGACCCCTTCCTCGGTGACGCGATCGAGCACAACAACGCCGACCTCCGCCGCCGCGCGCTCGGAGCTCTCGCCGCCTTCCGGCCCGATGTGGCCATGGCTGGGCTGCGCGGCGTGCTGGAGCAGTCACCCGGAGAGACCGCCATCCCGCTCTGGCGCGATCTCTTCGGCAGCGAAAAGTTCACCGCGCTTTTCCTCAAAAAGACGCCCACGATTTCCAAGGAGCAGGCTTTGCCCGCCCTCCGCGCCGCGCGCGAACTCGGCAAAAAGGGCGACAAGCTCATCGCCGCGCTCACACCTATTGCCGGTGAGGCCGCCGCGCCGGCGAACCCCGCGGACTTCGCCTGGCTCGCCGACTTCACGAAAAAGAACGGCAACGCCGCCAATGGCGAACTCGTCTATCGCCGCGCCGCCGTCGCGTGCACCGTCTGCCACGCCATCGGTGGCGCCGGCGGCCACGTTGGCCCGGACCTCACCACCATCGGCGCCAGCGCGCCGCTCGACTATCTCGTGGAGAGCGTGATGGTCCCCGGCGCCAAGGTGAAGGAAGGATTCAACGCCATCGCCCTCACCCTCAAAGGCAATCGCGCCGCCAGCGGCGTGCTCGCCCGCGAGACGGATCGCGACCTCATCCTCCGCGACGCCACCGGCGCCGAGCAGGTCATCGCCAAGTCCGACGTCACCGCGCGGGAAAACATCGGCAGCCTCATGCCGCCCGGCCTCATCGTGGGCCTCACCGATCGCGACAAGGGCGACCTCTTCGCCTTCCTCTCGCAGCTCGGCAAGCCCGGCCCCTTCGACGCCACCAAGGGCAACGTCGCGCGCACGTGGGAAATTTTTGACCAAAGCGAAATCGAGCCCGTCATCACCTCCGCCGCCAAAGCCGGCAGCACCGTCGCGAAGTCCGCGTATCATGCTTTCCCGCTGGTCGACGGCCGCCTGCCCAAGGCCCAGCTCGAGGAAGCGCTCCAGCTCGTCCCCAATCCCGGCGACACCATCCTCGTCCTCGCCCGCTTCACCGCCGCCAGCGCCTCCAAATCGCGCCTCTCCCTGCAAGGCGCCACCAAGGCCTGGCTGGACGGCGCTCCTCTCGCCATCGCCAGCGACCCAAATCCGGTCATCGATCTCGCCGCTGGCAACCACACGCTCGCCATCAAACTCGACCTCAAATCCCTTCCCGAGACCCTCCGCGCCGAGTGCGCCGACGTGCGTTTTTTGAATGAGTGAGGCCCGGAGGAATCTCCGCTCCACCAGCCCCATCTCCGCCGAGAGCGGTTTCAGCCATTAGCCTGTGGAAGGATGCCGATCCGTCTTCTGGCCCCCAGCTTTCGGCGATTGCATTGCTTCTGCACCGTTTCTTGGACCGCGTGACCACCAATCGCGCAGCAGCCTCACGCCGGCTCATGAGACGTTTGTCGATTCTCGATCCGACAGCCCAATTAATGCACAGCGAAAGGGAGGAAATGAGAGGTTCTTCGTTAATCGTTCTGATGCTATTCCATAATTAACTTTGGTGATATTCGACTCGCGCCGGTTCTGAGCAACGCGATGCCTAGCAAACCGAGGAGAGGCCATTTTCTGAGAGACTGAAACCAATCGCCTCTGGAAAAACATTAGACCCGATAATCGCCAACCTCGCGTCAGAGCCGGTAAAGCCATTCGAATACTGGTCCATGTGGCGAATGCTGTCCGGTTAGCTTACAGTATGGTTACGTAATGGCATCTGTCATGCTAGGGTCGCGTCCATCCCTAAAATGCCTGCGCAACCCAAAAGCCCGGGCGCTGGTTCTCCAAAAGCGCCCACTATCAATTCCAATGGACCGGAGATTCTTCGAATCTCTCCTCCCCCCGGGCCAGAGATCCTTTACACGGAACTTCGCGCCGAATGCGAAGAGCTCCGGCGCCGCATGGCGGCTGTCCCCCGGGCCACGCAGCATGCAGCCATCCGTATTTCGGAACTCGAAAAGGCCCTGCTGGCCATTCGCCAGGCACGCGATGCCACCCTTTCGCAGATCTATTCCCTAACGAGCCGATTGAAGGCGGAGGAAGACCGCGGGGCCGAGCTGACCCTCGTCCAGGAGTCGATGGTCTGCGCCGCGGAGCGCTCCCAAGCCGCACTTGAGGCCGCCACCCGCGAAAGCGAGGAGTTGCGCGGACTCCTCCGGACCAAGGACGAGGATCACCTGGTGGCCATGGCAGAGCTGAAGGCCCAGCAAAGCAAAGCGCCGGAGCCCGCCGGGGAAAGCCTCGCGGAAAAGCACCTGGCCAGCCAGCTCGCCGCAGCCCGGAAAAAGATTACCCGCCTGGAGGAGCGTTTGCAGAAGGCCGAGGAGCGGCATCGCGAATCCCTGGCCGAGTTCGCGACGCAACTCGCCGCCGCCGACCGGGAGAAGCGCTCCGCGGAGGGAACCACCGAGAAGGCGCGGCAGCAGCTGGAGCTTTCCACACGGGAGCGCGAGCAGTTGTCCAAGGATGTCGAAGCCCGCGAACATCAGCACGCCGCGGAAGTAGCAGACCTGGAGGCACGGCTGCTCGAAGCCCAATCCAATCCGGCAGAGAAACGACTGCTGGAGGAACTGGCGGCCGCGCAGCGAAAGATTTCTGCCGTGGATGCCTATTTTGAAAAGGCTCAAGCCCAGCAAAAGCAGGCCAATTCCACGCTGGTGGAAAAGTGCGTCAAAGCGAACCAGGAACGGCGCGCCGCGGAAGTCGCCGCCAAACAAGCCCGGAAGGAATTGGAAGAAAGCACCTCCCAGCAGGTGTGGCTGCGCCAGGATCTAGAGGAGGCCCGCGCCGAGGTGGCCCGGCTCCAGACGCGGGTGGCCCGGGCCGCCATCGAATCGGACGCCTCGGCGGAACTCGAGCAACAGCGGCACCAAATCACCGAACTTTCCGCGCAGCTCGATTCCACGCGGGACGAACTGCGCCTCGCCTGGGCGTTGAAAAAAGAATCCGCTGAGCCCGTGGCCGATGCGCCCGCGCCGGCAGAGCCGCTGATGACGGATGAGACCATTCCCGCTCCGTTGGAAGGCAGCGCGGCTTTGGCGGCCATCGAGAATCTGCGCGCCATCCTCGGCGTCGCCGTCACGTTGGTGGACCCCGCGGAAGCGCTCGCCCTGCTGCACGCACAGATTCAGGATTTCTCCCAGCGGACCCTCTGCGCGGGCTCCATGGCCACCTACCGGATCATCGGCGTCTGCGGCGAAGTGGTGCAATGGATGCTCAAGGCACCGCAAAAAATCGGGCTGATGCATGACATCCTGCAGGAAGCTTTCCGTTGCCTGACCAATCTGGCCGATACGGGCGGCGCCGCGGAGGCCGATACCGACGGCACGACGGTCTATGTCGTCGATGATGATGTGGATAACTGCGAATGCATCGCCATGGCGCTGGATAAAATCGGACTACGGACGCACTACGCGTCGAATCCGAAAATGGCCGTGCAGCTGCTCCAGACCCAAGCCCAGGATTTGATCATCCTCGACGTGGATCTGGGCACCGCGGATGGATTCGAGGTGCATGAACAGCTGCGCCAGGTCCCGCATCTTCGCCAAACGCCCATTCTTTTTTGCAGCGGCTTGAGCGGCGCCGATACCCGGACGGAGGAATTGGGAGATCCGCAAGTCGGCTTCATTTCCAAGCCCTACACCCTTCTCGGGCTGAGCTTGAAAGCTCTCGCCATGGTCATCAACGCACGTCTGGCGTAGGAGCGTCGTTAGTGTGCCGAAATCTCCACCCCACCCGAAAGCACCGCCGCGCTCGATGAAGCCGGCAGGGGCGGCAATAAAAAGAATCCCAGCGCGAGACTTTCCTGCGGAATGAGCAGCCCCACATAGCGCACGGTGCGCACCGTCGCCCCGTCCCGCAGATGGAACATGCCGTTAAACATCCCCGTCTTCGGATCGATCGCCAGCATGGTCCCGCATGGATTATTAGCCGCGACAAACACCGCCTTCGCCGCCGCGCTCAGATGGAACGCCTGGCTGGCCTCCGTTCCTTGCGCCGCCTGTGCCAGTCCGCCATCCGCAAACGTAATCTGCGCGTTCAAATCCGTATTGGGCAGCCCGAGCAAAATCGCCCCCGGCACTGGCGCGCGGTACTCGCGGGCCCACAGCTGTGGTGTCGCCGCAAAAGCCGCATACCCATGATCCGCCGCCGAGGAAGGCGCCCCCTTGCGCCAGTCCATTGCCCCGGAAAGCAGATGCTGCGAAAACGGTATCCCATATGTAAACTCCGGTGTTCCGGAGAGCGCCCCGTGTCCCGCATACAGCGCCGCAAAGGACGGCGCCGTCCCGTCATTCACCATCGGCCCGGACAGCGTCACCTTCGTCCCATCCCCGAGTTGCCCCACCAGCACCACCGTCGCGGTCTTACTCGCCTTCCCGCGCAACCAGCCCGTCCCTTGCGGCTTCGCCAGATCCCCTGCGTCTCCTACGCCCACGCGGAGCAGCACATTGTACGTATCCGCGTGCGCCGAGGAATCACTCAGCGCGTGCCGCACCGTCACGGCCGTACTCGCCGCCGGATCACTCCCATTCGCCGCTACCGAAATCGTTCCGCGCCCGGTTCCATCCGCTCCGTTCAGCGTCAACGCCAGCGCCACCGGCGGTCGTGTCCCGCGCCGAATGGTCACCGCCACACTTCCATCCCCGGCTGGCGTTGCCACCACCCGACCGGTAAAGGGAAACGCCCCCTGCGCGGTGGCCAGCTTGCCCGTCAGCAGACCCGTTTTTGCCACGTTCAGCGTCAGGCGTCCGCCAAGCCCGCCATTCACCGTGACCTCTCGATCCATCAACCCGCCAAACACCCCCGCTAGCGCCGTGGGAAACGGCGCCACCGGCAGCGTGACCTTCTGCACTCCGATGGAGCCATCCTCCAGATGCGCCGTAATCGACACCGTAAAATTCCCGCTCACCAGTGGGTTTCCCCAAATCACGCCCGCCCCCGTCGCTAGCTTCAGCCCCGGCGGCAGCCCCACGACCTGGAATTTCGGCGCCGGCACCTCCGTGCTGAGCAGCCATTGGAAATATCCGCTGACCACCGCCGGCGGCATCGCCGTCAGCGGCACACTCTGCAGACCGCTGTAGCTCACATGATCAAACGTCGCCGTCGCCAGCTCCGCGCCGAAGTGCGACGTCAGGCACAGTCCGATTTGCACCGATGCTCCCATGGTAATCGTGTCGCGCCCAATCTCCTGCCACTTCACCCCGTCCACCGACGCCGAGCTAATGAACCAGTTCCCCACCCGCTGCAGCCGCACCCAATACGGCGCCGTCCCCGTGAGGCCGGTCGTCAGGCTGTCTCCCGCCGATTCATGCCGCCGCTGAAACACCACGCCGTTGCCCGGGCTTACCGCCGTCATCGCGTGGCGGGAGTGCGTGTCGAACGTCTCCCGAATCATCACTCCGGCCTTCGTCCAACTGTCATTCTCGGTCTCCGACACCACCCGCGCGGTGATCGCCCCGTTCCCCACCAGCGAGTGATACACGAAATGGAATTGGTCCGTGCCGCCCCAGATGTCGTCCCCCGAACCATGCACGGTAAACGTCCCGTCCTCCAGCGTCGCATCGCCCAACAACGCCACATTGCCCACATCCTGGTGCTGCCACGGCGCATCGAGCGGCTTCGGCGGCAACGGCGCCACCGTCGCAATCCATTGTTCGATGACCTGCACCGCCGTCGCATCCACCACGTTCTTGGCAAGTGGTGGCATCTTGTAGCTCTCCGTCGCCGTCCTCAGCCGCTTGTGCAAAATGGAATTTTCCAAATCGCCCGGCACAATCACCCGCGCGCCCGCCTCGCCCAACGTATTGCCCACAATGCCGTTGATGATTCGCGCCTCGTCCAGCGGTGTCTCATAGCGCGCATCCCAAAATGCCCGCACTCCGCCCGGCCGATGGCAGTGCGCGCAGTTCGCATCGAGGTAGGATCGCGCCCGCTGCTCCACCGTCGCCACCGGATCGTCCAGCGCCACCAGCTTGAGCATCGAACCGATGGCGGTCTCATCCACCGCGGTGGTGAAATACCCCGCGTGGCTCCAGGCCCGGAGCTGATTGTCCGTCACTCCTGTCCCGGTGAAAAGGTGCGCGCGATTACTCTGCTGCGCATTCACCCCCAGCACCCCGCTGCTCGCCGGATTGTGGCACTGCGTGCAATCCTGCCGCCCGGGATAGTACCACGGCTGCGTCCGGATGGAATGGTCGACCGTCGCAATGCTCACATTCTCCGTCGTCCCGTCGATCACCAGATCCGCGTCCGATAAGTCCGCGCGCCACTTGTAGCTCCCGCCGTACACGTGCCCGAGCGAATCTCGCACCAGCACGCGCGTTTCCAATCGCTGCAATTTGCTGGGGTCGCCGTCATCTGTCGGCAGTTCGAAATTTTTCACAAACACCGAGCCTTCCGGAAAGGTCCACTCGCCCGTCGGCGCGAAATCCACCGTCGTCCCGCTTGGCACCGCGAACCAGCGCTGCTTGTGCGCGCCATCGCTCCACAGCGGCGTGTTCACGTCGTAGCTCACGAATCCCGCTGCCGGAGTCAGTGTCGCCAGATCCGAGAACACGCCCGTAGCCGAGAGCGTGAGCGGCATCTGATGCGCCTGCGGCCCGGTGCTGGAGAGCCGGTAGAGCTGCCCACCAGTGCTGCTCAGCTGGCAGAGCAGCAGCTCGCCGTGCGTGTCATAGCCAAACGACGACAGCCCCGTGTAATCGCTTCCCGAGTTTGGTCCCGGCCCCTTCGGCAGCGTCGCCAGCGGCACCTTCGTCGCCGGGGTATTCGCGGTGAGCGTGGACTCGTCGAGATACCAAATCGTGTTCGAAAGATTGTCGCCAAACACGTATTTCCCCACGAGCTCCGGCAGCGCCGTCCCGCGGTACACGTACCCGCCAATCACCGCACTCCCATCGCTTCCGTGCGGATAATCCAGCACCGGCCGCTTGTTCACGCCGAGATAGGGCGGCGTCAAATCCCCATGATACCCCTCGATTACGCTCCATTGAAAATTCAGCCCCGCCGGGTCATTCGGCTCGATCACGTCCACCTCCTCAAATGCCCCCTCGCCCACATCGCCGATAAAAATTCTTCCGGACTCCGCATCGTAGGTCATGCGATGCGGACTCCGCAGCCCCAGCGCAAAGATCTCCTCGCGCGCACCGTTTACGCCCACGAATGGATTATCATTGGGAACGAAGTACGCGTGTGGCCAATTCGGCCCCACCTCTTCCGTTGCCCGCTGGGTCGGCGCATGCGAAATCGCGCCCCCACGCTTATCCACATCGATGCGGATGATGCAGCCAAACAGCCCGCCATCGATGCGCTGGTCATGGTCCCCATTCGCATCGTTGCCATTCGTGAGGTACAGGAAGCCGTTCCCCGGATGGAAAAACATCCCGCCGCCATTGTGCCACGTGTTGTGATCGATCTGGTCCAGGAGCACGTACTCCGAGGCACGCGCGATCACTCCCGTCGCGGGGCTGTAGGTAAACCGCGCCAGCCGCTGATGCGTGCTCAGCCCATTCGGCGGACGCGTGGTAGCATCGCCCTTCACCTTCCCCGTCGGCACCCAATTGTACCACACGTAGACATAGTGGTTGTGCGCAAAGTCCGGATGAAACGCGAGCCCCAGCAGCCCCATGTCATCCCAGCCCTGGCAATTCGCATGCAGATCCAGGATGAGTTTCTTCGTCTTCACCGCCGGGTCATCGTCAAACGACCACACCTGTCCCTCGCGCCCCCATGTCACCAGCTTATGCGTCCCCGGCAGCGGCAACACGCCGAGCGGATTTAAGAAGGTGAGCTGCGGATACGCCGGCACGGTCGACCATGTTCCCGAGACCGGCTGCGCATTGATGGGCAGCGTCCCTCCATTGAACGCCGTAAACGATGGCCGCGCATTCAGCCCATACGGTTCCACCGCGAGCAGCGACATCCCCGCCAGCATCCAAAGGAGCAGCAGCAGGGATGGGACAAGACGGAGTGGCGGGACGCAAATCACGTGCAGGCCCGCAAGCTAATCACCCCCAGTAATTTCTCAACGGGTTTAAAATTTTCATAATAGTCAGCTTCGCGCCCGCACCCGCATTCATCAGCGCCATCCTTCACTGCCTCTTTCGCCTCTTTTCCACCTCTTTCGCCAGTTCCACGGGCCAGGACGGACTATCAAAATAACTCGGCTGCTTGTCCCGGTATTCCTTCGCGAGTGCTGCCCACGGTGCGTGAAACGCAGAGTCGAGATTCACAAGCCCCGGATACTGCTTGATGGCGTCATCCGTCGTGAGCCGCTCCATTTTGAAATTCCGCCGCTGCCAGGGCCCAGCCGAAAGAGGCTTGGGCAGCTCGGTTGGCGGCGCAGATCCAAACTTCGTTTCCCACAGATCGCACGCCGCGTACAACACATTCGCCACAATAATCAGCGCGCCCAGCCATTCGATGGGAATGAAGTTGATCGTGTGCGACGGCTCATCCCCGCGATTCAGCGCCCGTCCCCAAAACCAGCAGATAAAGCCCGCGACCAGCAACCCGAAAACAACCCCTTCTTCAACGGCATCCTTCTCACGCTCGCCGCCCAATGAAAGAAGTAAGGCACCTGTGCGATCAGCACCCCACAGACTGAAGCGACCACGATCACCAGAAGGCCCTTGCCTTGCCAAGTGACGATCATCCGCCCGCTCTCCTCAATTTTCTCGAACCGCCCGCCTTACTGCGGCTCCAGCTCCTGCAGGCGCGCCTCGAGCTTGTGCACGAGATGCTCAGCGGTCTCCCGAGCCCGACGCTCCTGATCCAGCCGTTCCTCCAAATCACGGATGCGCTGCTGAAGATTGATGCGGATGCTGCCGCGCGTCGTAATCGCCGAGGCTGGGTCCGAACTGGTGACGCTCTGCACTTCATTCGCGGGCACCAAGTCCCGCACCGTCAGCTCCGTCCCGTCCTTGCAATTCGTCAGGCTGGCCTCCGGCGAAATCTCGCCAGCGGTCAAAAATTCGCGGATCGCCCCCACCGTCGTCGGGCCGTAGAATTGGTCTTCGCCCACCTCGATGAGGTAGTCCATTTCCAGCTCCGGGACCATGGGCGCCTTCATCCAAGTCCGGCCATCGGTCGACACGTGGTCGAGCGGCGCTACTTGGGCCTCGGCGGCCCACTGACGGAGTTGCGAAAACGGGATAGGCCCAAATTCCGACCCATCATTCGATTTTTTCAGATACCAGTTCGTGTCGTCCATAGGGGCTATTGTGGTGGTGGAGTGTCTTTCTTTTCGCCTTTGTCCGCCGAAGGAGGCAAGATCAGCTGCTGGCCAATTTGCAGTTTCTTCGGGTCGGAAATCTTGTTCACTTTTTGCAGTTCCAGGATCGTCACCCCGTGCTGCTTGGCGATTTTGTCGAGCGAATCGCCCTTCACGATCACGTGCACATTGGCCGGCGGCACAATGTTCGGCCGGGGCGCTTCCGTCGTGGTTCCAGCACCAGCGGGGGCAGCCGGAGCGCCGGCTCCCGTTCCCGGCGTCGCTACCACGGCGGGGGCAGCCCCACTCGCAGCCACCGCGGGATCAATCCGGCGCGGGTTGTCCAGCAGCGCGGCCAGGTGGGCCACTTCGTTCTTCAGCCGGGCGATTTCGTCCTTCTGCTCATCAATCGACTTGCGCAGGGCTGCCAGTTCGGTTTGCACGGGGTCTTGCGCCTTCACGGGGGCAGGCATCAAGCTCGTCCAGCCGAGAACGCCAGCCAACAGCAGGTTGCGGAAACGCGCGATCATGCCCGCGTAATGTTCATGTTTGGGGCCCCTTGGCAAGATTGGCTTATTCATGGCTGAAAAAATGATTCGCGATTTGGCATTTGCGCGGAGACCCGCGCCGGGTATCGTAGCCCTATGCCAGAGCGGACGCAAAAACCAACAGGCCCCGCGCCGTGGGAGCGCAAATCGGGGGATGGCGACGGACCAAAGGCACCGGATGTAAAAAAGCCGGATACCAAAAGCATCCTCGACCGGATGCGCAAAGTCGACCCCGACCAAGCCAAACGCTACCGCCAGCGGACTGGCCAGTAATGGAGTTGCAGCCGGAAGGCCGCGGTCACTCTTTCTTTCATGCTTCCCGCATTCTCTCGCGGAAAAGTATTCAGTGTTCAGTATCCAGTATTCAGCCCGCCACGGGCCCGCGGCGGGACTGAATACTGGATACTGAATACTGAACATTCCCCGACCACCGCCCCCATTCCCCTCTCCAACTCACCCGCCTGAGACCACCTTCCATGTCCACACCCATCTTTCTCTCTCGCTCCGCCACCGGCGACTCCCCCGCTCCCGCTGATTTTGCCAGCCTGCTGCGCCATCACGGTCTCGCTCCGCAGAGCGCGCCGGCTTCCGCGACCACCGCCACCGGCCAACCTCCGCTCGTCGTCCCGCACGCCACCACCATTCTCGCTTTTAAATTCCTCGATGGCGTCCTCGTGGCTGGCGATCGACGCGCCACCGCCGGCAACACAATCATGTACGATCGCGCCGACAAAGTGATGGAGATCGATCGCCATTCCGTCATGGCCATCGCCGGCGTTCCCGCCACGGCCTGGGAAATGGCCCGCGTGCTCGAGCACAGCTTTCACTTTTTTCGCCGCACCCAACTCGCCGAGATGAGCCACGAGGGCAAAGTGCGCGCCCTCTCCAAACTCCTGCGCGATAACCTCGGCTTCGTCATGCAGGGCGTTGGTCTCGTCGTCCCCATCTTCGCCAGCTATGACGCCGTCGCCGCGATTCCGCGCGTCTATTTCTATGACCCCATGGGTGCCCAGTTCGAGGCCACCGAATTCACGGCCACAGGCAGCGGCAGCCCCTCCGTGCGCGCCGTGCTCCACCACGAAAACACCTACGGCAAACGCCCCCTCGCCAAACTCCGCGCCAGCGAAGCCACGCTCCTCGCGCTCCGCGCTCTCGATACCGCCGCCGAGGCCGATGCCGCCACCGGTGGCGTGGACCGCCGCGCCCGCGTTTTCCCCGTGGTGAAAATGATCACCAAGGACGGCATCAGCACCATCCCCGACACCCGCCTAGCCAAACTCTACAAGGGCAATCTCACCGCCTAAAGATGGCGACACGCTGGAGTAGCGACGATTTGGCGGTCGTTTACGAGCGGCTGCTGGCGGCCAAAATTCGCTTCGTCGTTGTCGGGGGCCAAGCCATTAATCTTTGGGCAGAGCATTATCGAGCGTCGACTGGCGAGGCCGCATGGGAGGCCCTCGCCCCGTTCACCAGTCCAAATCTCGACCTTTTTAACAGCCGGATCGACGTAGCGGCGGTGGGCGAAATTCTTCAGCTCAAGCATGTGCTCGAACCCTTCGTGCCAAAAGCCGACAACCTTAGATACGGGACACTGACCTTCCCCATGGACGACGGGCGCGAGTTGGCCATCCACTTCCGGCGCTACTGCTTCGAGGCCGGCATCGGGCAAACCCGTGACACGGCACAGGAACTGGTCTGGAAAGAGCAGGTTCTCCGGGTGATGCATCCAGCACTCTGCTTTTACAGTGCGATGGGCTGCGCCCTGAAATTCCCACAACCCGGTCGCCAGGACGTGAAGCACGTGCGCACCTGCCTCCTCATCCTGCGCGAGTTTTTTGGGGAACATTTTCCGTCGAAAAAGGACCTGCAAAGCTTGGCCTCCATATTGGACCGCACGGCGGATAAAGGCGGTCTGCGCATCTGGCACGAATATGGCATCCGCTGTGAAGAGTGCCTGCCGCTTGCGATGCTCCAAGAGCCGGCCTTTCCCAAGCTGGAAAAGTTCATGAATCAACTCGCCTTGCGCCGTCAGCATTTTGCCGAAATTGCCACGCGACGCGGGGAACAGAACGCGCCATAGTCTGGACACACACGATATGCACGAAGAGCCATTCCGTTGGGTTGAAGCGATCGCCAATCGTCGCGAATACATTGAGGACCAACTGGCGCCGGGCAGCCCCATCGTCGGCCTCACTTACCGGGATGGCGTGCTGCTCTTCACGCTGAGCCGCGAGCGGCAAAAGCTGTTCGAAGTCTACGACCGCATTGCCCTCGGCGGCCTCGGCCACCCCGGCGATATCGAGCGCCTCCGCCTCGCCGCCATAGAAGTCGCCAGCACTGAGGGTTTCGCCCGCTCCGCCGACGATGTCTCTCTCCGCCGCCTCGCGAATTTCTCGCTCAGTCCCGCCCTGAAGCAGGCCTTCGAGCAAATCTACGGTCCACCTTTCCTTGCCCGCATGCTCCTCGCCGAGCTCGGACGCCGCGGCTCGCCCAATCTTTTTCTCCGCCTCGACTACGACGGCTCCATCCGCACCAATGGCGGCTCCTTCGGTCGCTCCTTCGAGGACTTCGGCGTCATCGCCGGCAAGGCCCTCGCCATGAAGAGAATGGAAACCTTCCTCACTGGCAAAGACCACACCACCGCCGGGCTTTCCGAAGCCCTGCGCCTCGCCGGCCAGGCTTGGAGCGTCGGCCATCTCGCCCTCTCCGAGGACGACCAAGCCGAACTTCCCTCCGCCGAGCAAGCCACCAAGCATCTCCGCGAGCAAATCGAAGGCGCCTCCATCGAAGCTGCCGTCATGGAGCACCGCCCCCCGGTGGCTGTGACCTATCGCTCGCTCGTGGAGAAGGACCTCCGCGAAATCCTGGGGTAGCGCTCATTTCATGGATCCTATAGGTCTCATAAGGCCGATGGGTCCTATTCTCGTGTCCCCTACCACTCCGTTACCCCTCTCCTAATATTTTTACCAACCTCCCCGTTTACAGTCGCCGGGTTCTCCGTACGTTGCGGATGAAATCGGCGGCTTTTGCATGTCCCATTCCAACCCATCGACGACGAAACGCCGCCGCACGGCCCTGCCATCCGCAGGGCTGATTGAGCCGTTGGAATCGCGCATCGCGCCCGCCGCTACGGGGCTCGCCGTCGCCCGCGCCTTGGATTTGGAAGACGGCACCGCCGTCACCATCAGTGGCAACCCGGCCTCCATCGCCACGATGAAACTGGCCGCCACCGGCCAACTCCTCGGCTTTCCGAGCGGCGCGGATGGCGATTTCCTCGTCCTGAGCACCGGCATCGCCTCCCACCTCACCTCGGTGGCAAATACCGGCAGCTCCCAGGGCACCGACCTCGGTCCGCCCGGGGCCGATGGCGATTCCGCCGCCGTCTCTTTCACCCTGCAGGTGCCGCAAATCTCCGCCGGCAGCCAGCGCTTCAAGCTGGATTTCAGCTTCCTCACCGACGAGTATCCCGAGTTCGTCGGCGCGTCGGTGAATGACATCTTCACCGTCACCATCAACGGCGTAAACTACGCCGTCGACGGCCATGGGAACCCCATGGGGGTGAATAATGACTATTTCCAGGGCCTCGCCGCTCCCGGCACCTATTTCGACGGCCGCACCGACAAGCTCACGCTCACCTACGCCGTCCCCGCCGGCGTGACCTCGCTCAACGTCGAACTGCGCATCAGCGACGTCGGCGATGGCCAGGTCGACTCCGCCGTGCTCGTCGACAACGTGCGCTTCGAGACCGCCGAAAAAATCTACCTCAATTTCGACGGTGGCTTGCTCGATAACCATTTTGGCCCCGGCATCTCGGCGAATATCCCCGCCTTCCAGCCCTCGGACCTGGGCTCGAATGCGGACATCGCCGACCTGGAGAACCAGATTCTCGCCGGCCTGCAGCAAAAGTTCGCCGCCTACGACATCACGTTCACCACCACCAAGCCCGCCTACGGCAACTACGCCACGGTCTTCATCGGCGGCACCAATAACCTCGCGCTGGATCTGTCAAACGCCAGCGCGCTGCTGCAGAGCCAGTTTGGCAGCACGGGCTCGGTGCACGATGTCCTCGGCCTCGGCAGCGATGCGCTCCTCGGCCTCTCCGGCCCGCCCGATATCGGCAATCTCGATCACAACGACAAAGCGGTGATCTTCTCCGGTGAATTCGCCGGCTTCTTTGGGAATGATTCGCCCGAGACGCGCGTCGACGATCTCATCGTCACCATCGCCCACGAGATCGGCCACAATCTCGGCCTCCGCCATACCACCGACGCGAATCCCGGCGACATCATGAGCGCCACCGCGCCGCGCAGCTCCACCGCCACTTTTGGCAACTCGCTCGTCGCCCTCGGCGAGCAGTGGAGCGATGGCGTGACGGAGCAAAACGACAGCGCCTATCTCATGTCTGTTCTCGGGGGCGCGGGCACCAGCGCCACCGGCCTGCAGGTCTCCTCCGCGCACGTCGACACCAGCAGCAACTTCCTGCCCAAGCTCTCGCAGACGCTCTACAACGTGACCATCCACATCGTCAGCGGCGACTCCGACGGGGCCGGCCTCACGATGCATTTCAACAAGCTGGACGGCTCGCAAAACATCAGCCTGCCTTTGCTCCCGGCCGGCGCGCTCATTTCCATTTCCGGAGCCAGCCAGCTCGGCGGGCAGATCGACACCTACACCGGCACGCCGCACTCCGGCATGCTGAACGATGCGGATACCCTCGTTCCGCTCTTCGATGGCAGCGGCCATCTCGCCACACTCGCGCTGGCCAAGCTCCAATCGGGCGGCACCTTCGGCAATGGAGGCACGGTGGGGCTCGATGAAAATACGCTCGGCAATGTGAACGTCGCGCCGGGCAAAACCATCACGCTCACTGACGAGGACGGCGACCTCTATACCATCCGCCTCACCGGCCCCGGGAAGATTGGTTACCTGCTCGACGACATCGATCTCAACGGCAAAGGCCCGTTGCAAAAGCTGGTCCTCGATGGCACGACCTTCGGCGAAAGCGCACTGACGATCACGGTACAGAAGCGCGGGCCCAATGGCGATGGCCATGTCGACATCGGCGAAATCGTCGGCACCGCCGGCGCCGGACTCAAGCTACTCTCCGCCCCCGCGATGAACTTCATCGGCGACGGCATCAATTTCAGCGGCGCCCTCGGCACGGTGACGATCGGCGATTTGCCCGATGCCGCCAGCCTCATCGGCGGCGCCGCGGCGGGCGGCAAATCCGTCCTCCGCCTCCACGCCGTGGGCGACGGAACGCAAATCTCCCTCGGCACCGATGTCACCCTCTTCCAGGCCGCGCGCATCGGCGACTCCTCGATTTCCTTCCCGTCGCTCACCAAGTTGCTCGTCACGGGCGACAAGACCGCCGGCATCACGCCCGATTTCGGCGCGCAAATGCATATTTCGGGACATCTCGGCTCGTTCTCGGTGGGCGATGTCCACCCCACGGCTTCCCTCGATGCCGGCGGCTCGCCGCTCGATCGCACCGTCCTCGCCATGCGCTCTGTGGCCGATGGCGTCTCCATCTCGCTCGCCAGCACCGTGACCTCCCTCCGTGCCACCTCCGTGGGCGACGCGACCTTCAACGCGCAGGCGTTCGATTCCATCATCCTCACCGGCGCGCTCGCCGGCGATATCTCGGCAAATGGCAAAATCGGCCGTCTCACCGGGCGCGACCTCACCGGCACCGCCAGCATCACCGCCGGGGGACTGGCTACCGACAAGACCGTTTTGCTGCTCGGCTCCATCCAGGACGGCGCCGCCATCACGCTGGATAGCAGCATTAGTATGCTGCGTGCGACCAAAGTGGGCGATGCCGACATCACCGCCGCGTCCGTCGGCATCCTCTCCGTCACCGGCAACGTCACCGCCGGCATTGCGGGCAATTTCTCCGGCACTCTCATCCTCGCGGGCGGCGACAGCTTCTTCAAAAACAGCCTCACCCTCGCCACCATCGCCGGCACGGTGGACCATGGATCGATTAACGCCGAGAGCATCGGGACCTTCTCCGCCGGCAGCATCTCGAATAGCACCATCTACGCTGGCTTCTCCCCCGCGGACCCGCTCCATCCCTATGCGGGCGGCGTCTTCTTCGATGGCGGCATCATCAAATCTCTGATCGTCCGCAGCGCCCATCCCGGCCTGGAAAACTCCGTCATCGCCGCGACGAACGTGGCCACCATCCGCCTCCTCGGCCTCGACCTCGACAACGCCGGCACGGCCTTCGGCATCCTCACCCACACCATCCCCACCAAGGTCAGCATCAAGAACTTCAACTACTATCGAGGCGGCCTCGTCGACCAATACACCGGCGACTTCCACATCAAAATCCAATAGGTCCGTTCTCTCCGCCCCGGATAATGTGGCTCCCGACTCCGCTCGGGAATCCAAGCTAAAGCGCGCAGCGCTACTCTCAGTAGCTGCGACCGGAAGGTCGCCGTTTGTCCTCTCGGCCTGTGCTCCAAAAATCGCCGCACCCCCTTGGCCCGCCCCCAAATCCGCACCTTCCCACCATCGACTCCCCCGATTCCCTCTGCTTCCTTCTCCCGCGTTCATCCATGAACTCCCTGCAAATCGGCTTCATCACCGCCACCTTCACCGTCCCCGTGATCTGCTGGCTGGCCGCTCGCGATCCGCGCCCTGCCGCATCGCTGGCCGATCCCAAAGCCGACTCCCGCCCGATCGTCCGTGGCATCGCCTGGACCTTCTCCGCCATCCTCCTCGGCGTCTTCATCCTCGCCACCTACTTCCGCTTTCACGATGTCCGTTTCAGCCCCGCCACGCATCTCCCCATGCACCTGTGCGATTGGGCCATGGTCGCCACTCTCCTCGCCCTCCTCGGCCGCTCCCAAGCCGGCTTTGAAATCACCTACTGCTGGGGCCTCGCCGGCACTTTCCAAGCTCTGCTCACCCCCGCTTGGTCCGTGGAAGGTGGTCCCGCGGCGTGGTGCTTCCTCATTTTCCACAGCGTCATCCCCGCCGCGGTGCTCTGGCTCATCTTCATGGGCTGGCGTCCCTCCGCCCGCGCCTGGGGCCGCGTCTTCGGCTGGAGCCAAATCTATTTCGTCGCGGCCATCCTCGTGAACGCCGCCTCTCCCGGCTCCAACTACGGCTTCCTCGCCCGCCGCCCCGACCTCCCCACGCTGCTCGACAAATTCCCCGATCCCGCCGGCGGTTGGTTGTACATGCTCTCCATCGACGCCTTCGGCCTCGCCCTCTTCGCCCTCATGCTCCTCCCGTGGCCAAGCACCCGCCACCTCACTCAAGCCACTCCCGTCACGGCCCCCAGCCCCGCGACCAGCGACGAGTAGCCTCTGGCGTCAGGCGCGGCCTCGCATCGGCCCGAGGCGTCCTGTAGGTCCCATGGGACCTGTCCCCGCTTCACTCCAACCGCACATTATCAATCAAGCGCGTCTTCCCGAAAAACACCGCCAACGCAATGGCATCCCCTTTCTGGACGGTCTTCGCGGGCGCCAGCGACGCCCCGTCCACCACCTCGATATAGTCCACGCGTCCCAGCGGCGCGCCCGCAATCTCCTTGGCCACGATCGCCCGCAACTTCGTCGCTCTACACTCACCCTTCCGAAACGCCGCCTGGGTCGCCAGCAGCCCGCGCCGCAGCGCCGGTGCCTGCGCCCGCTCCTCGGCGGAAAGGTACACGTTCCGCGAACTCAGTGCCAATCCGTCCCTCTCCCGCACCGTCTCCCCCCACACCAACCGCACCGGCACATCCAGATCCCGCACCATCCGCGCAATCACCCGGCACTGCTGAAAGTCCTTCAGCCCGAATACCGCCGCATCCGCCTGCGTGATTAAAAAGAGCTTTAGCACGACCGTCGTCACCCCCCGGAAATGCCCCGGTCGCGACGCCCCACAGAGCCCCTGCGACACCGACTCCTCCACCACCCACGTGGAGCGATCTTCCGCGTACATCTCCGCCGGGTCCGGATAAAAAATCGCGTCGACCCCCAACTTCCGGCACAGCGCCTGGTCCGCTGCCCATGGCCGCGGATACCGCGACAGATCCTCCTTCGGCCCAAACTGCGTCGGGTTCACGAAAATGCTCACGATCACCGAGCCATGCTTCCCCGCCTCCTTCCGCGCCCGCTCGATCAGCGAAGCATGCCCCGCATGCAGCGCCCCCATCGTCGGCACCAACACCACCGGCCCTTTCTTCTTCCCCGCTGCCGCCCGCCACCGCCGAGTCGCCCCAATCGTTTTCAAAATACGCATCCCGCACCATGGCCGAGCCCCCTTGTTCAAGGCAAGGCCCGCTCCCTCTTTCTCATCCCCCGCTCTTTCCCGCGAAAGACATAGGTCCCATAGGCCCGATAAGTCTTATTGGCACCATTTCTCATCCTCTTCCCAAATTTCGTCCTTTACGAACCGTCCGCGCCGACTACCGTCCGTCACCCTTTCACTGCCTCATAGTGTAACGGTAGCACAACAGATTCTGACTCTGTTTGTCTAGGTTCGAATCCTAGTGAGGCAACTCATAAGACCCTCATTTCTAGGGACTTATAATTTGAAAATTGCCGCATTCTTCTTTGGAGAAATGCAGAAGTTCCCCAGCGGTTTAAATGGCTTTGCCTTCGCTCAGGTTTGCGGTCTTCCATTCTTCCATGAGCCCCTTTTCCGTTTTCTGTCTTCGTGTGGTTGGCGCGATCATGTTTGCCATTTCCACGGGAGCCATGCACGCGGCCTCACCACCGGCCGTGCCCGCCACACCAAGCGATCCTCCCGAACTGCTCACTCTCCGGGAGGCCTACGAAGCAAAATTACCTCCCCTCCTGGAAAAACTGGATGCCGCTTTGAAAAGGCGCGCCGAGCGCTATGTCGCGGATTTGGATAAGATCGCCGGCGAAGCGGCCGGCGCCGGCAAAACCGATTTACTCGAACCCATTAAAAAGGAGCGCGACGCTTATGCCAGCGGACTTTGCTCCAGCGGTTTTGATCCCGAGAATAAGAAGGTCCCGTCGGGAGCGAGGGAGCTTCGCCGCGCGTATGATCAGGATATCGCCAAAATCCGCGCGGAAGCCGCGGCGACCGCCCGTCCGGCGGCCGTGGAATACCTCCGGCAACTCACGGATCTCGAGAACGCGATGATGAAGAATAAGAACGCCGACGGGCTGCTCGCGGTTCGGAATGAAAAGAAGATTGTCGGGCAAGCGCAGGTTGATCCTCTCTACGGTGGTGATTCCGTCGTGGTTGGCCACTGGGTGAACCCGGCTGGAGTGAAATCGAGCTTTCGAGCCAATGGCACCGTCATGGACGCTGATGGGGTGAGTGGAAACTGGACTTGGGAGGATCGTGGCCGCCGGAAAATCCTCATCAATTGGAACGGCAACCGGAAAAATTATTCCTACACGCTCACCGCAGACGGAGGAGGAATGGTGGGCCTGGCCGCGACGCCTAAACATGATCGCGTTAGTTTGGATCGGCTGGCGGGGAAGTAGTGCTGCTTCCCCACCGCGCCTCACTTCGATACCCTGAAACCCTGTTCTTCACCCATGAACCCGCCCACCCGCCATCTCCTCTTCCTCGCCTCCATTTTAGCCTTCTTCACTTCCCCGCTCCACGCCGCCACTGAATTGGAGCGTCAACTCAGTGACTTGCTCGCGCAGCGAAAAAAGGAAATTGCCGCCGCCGAGGAGCCGATCAACCGCCGCTGTCAAACCGCGTTGGAGCAGCTTCTGCGGAAAGCCACCCAATCCGGGGATTTGGACGGAGCCATGAAAATCAAGGCGGCCATCGCCTCCTTCGATCCCCATGCCGTCGGATCGCGGGTTGTGGGACACTGGGCCGACGACGGAAAGAAGTCCCGGTTGCAATTTAGCGCCACGGGCGCTTTCCAAGAAAACTGGGACAACAAGGTCGCCGAAGGGCGCTGGGTGGCGACTTCCGACACGGATGTGAAAATCACCTTTAAAAAAGATGGCAACGTTCGGGACTATCAATTGAGCCCCGACGGCCAATCGATCAAGCGCATGGTCGATGGCAAAATCTGGAAACGAGATGAGTAGCGATCCAGCAGTCTGAGCGGGGAATTGAGCGAGCGCCCTCACCTATCCAAGTCCCCGCCCGCGTTTACACTCTTTTCACAGGCCGAATTTTCAGGGAAGTGGCACCTTGTCCGCATCGGCCTCTCGATCTTGAAAGCATCCCTCCCGGCTCCAAATGTATTCCGCCAGCACTGGCTCGCGTTCTTGATCCTCTTCGGCGCTTTGTTCGCGGCATTCTACGACATTTCCGTGCGCTGGTGGGGGATGGCTTCTCGACTCGAGATGGGAATCTACCGTGGCGAGCTCCATTTCTTTTACGATTCCTACCCGTCTCGATGGAGCCCAAGGTTCATGCCGATTTTGACTGAGTGGCACGGGCTTCAAGCGGGGAGATTCTTTGTTTTCCATTTCGAATCGGGGAAGACCGTCATCGGTATTCCCATGGCATCCGTAGTCGTCGGCGTCGGCGGTTGGATCCTTTTCCGCATCTGGCGCCCGAAACGCCCGCGCCTCTCTCCTTTGCCAACCGGGGAGCACCCCGTGCCTGATTCTCCGTGAGATCGGCCCCGGCCATCTTTCGCCACCTCGCGATTGCCTCCCACTCGTCCTCTCACCAGACTCTCCAAATGGATGCCCAACGCCGCACGCTGAAAACTGGTCCGCTCACGCTGGAAATTAAAGTCGATGCGGAGGGACGCCTTTGTTCCGTGACCCTGCCCAAAAAAGTCCCGACGGATCTGGATGCGGCCACGCTCTCCCAAACGCTCACCGAATTGGGCAAGTTCTCCCTCGCTCCCGAGGGCGCCGCCTTCACGCAGAAAGTCTGGGCGCACATGGCCAAGATCCCCTGGGGCTCCGCGCTGACCTATGGAGAGCTGGCCGCCAAGGCCGGCAGCCCCAAGGCCACTCGCGCCGTGGGCAATGCCTGCGCGACCAATCCCCTGCCGCTCATCGTTCCCTGCCACCGCGTGCTGGCGAATGAAGGCTTGGGCGGATTCGCCTACGGCCCCGAGTGGAAGATGAAACTCCTGGAACTCGAGAGCGAACCGCGGCCATGAGCGGAGCCCGCCCATGAAGCGCTGGTGGCTGATCTTCGGGTTGCCCGCCGTAATCATCGCTGCCGCGGGCGCCGCGATTCTGGCGGCGCCCGATCCCTCCTACCGGCTGGCCAACTGGATGGCCCTGGGCCGCTACCGCGCGCACGACGATACCATCCGCCGCGTCGCCCAAAGCTCCGGCCTCGACCCCTCCCTGCTCAAAGCCATCGCCTGGCAGGCCAGCGCGTTCGATGCAAAGAAGACGACCGCCCATGCGCGCGGGCTCCTGCAAATCAACGAGTCCCAGGCCCGCGAGTGGGCTGCCGCCGAGCGCATTGAGACGTTCATGTTCACCGATCTCTTTGACGCGGACACCAATCTCCGCGTGGCCGCATGGATCCTCACCCGCGCATTGAAGGACGGTGCTGACTTCGATTATCCCGAGCAGTATGCGCTCGTGGTTTTCAAAACGGGCCGTCTTCAAACCCGCGCGTGGAGCAAAGGCACGGCCTCGGTTTCAGGCCTCCTCGCCCACGCCGATCCCGACACCCGCGCCTTTGTGGCGGCAGTCGAGTCGCGGCGAGCCATCTACCGCTCCCATGGTTGGTGACTAGAGCGGCTTAAGTTGAATGGTAGCCGCAGCCTGGATCTCGAAGTACGACGCGCTCAGCGGCGGGATCGCTGGAATCAGAATCCCCGCCCCCTCGAGATCCCCTGCGGACACCGGCGCGTCCGGCAATCCACCCACTTTGTCCACCAACCGCAGCGGCCCCGACCCCAGTGCCGCCCGCGCTTCCGCGCTCAGCTGCACCCGCACGTCGCGCAGCGTTTCGCTCCGATGGAAATTCGCGACGACGAGATACCGCGATTGGCCCATGGCGTCGGCCCGCACGTAAGCGTACAGCCAGTGGCCGCTCGCGTGCTCTCCCAGCCGGCCATAGGCCGCATTGTCTTTGTTCGCTCCGTTGAGCGAATAAAAGATTCCATCCGCAAACGCCGGCTCCCCGCAGGTCTTCAGTAGCCGGCCGTAAAATGCGCGCAGCTCTTTTTGCCGCGGCGAGAGCCGGCCGCCGTCAAACCGGTGGCCATTCACCCATTTCGCGACCTCGGGCATCGACCAATAGTCAAAGATCGTGGTGCGGCCATTGTCGTCGGAAAATCCCTCCGAGCCGCTCGCCGGCTCGCCCACTTCCTGTCCGCTGTAGAGCAGCACCGGACCGCTGGAGATGCCGAAGAGCACGCCACTCACCGGACGCCCCACTTCCATGCCCAGCCCACCCCAATTCCCTTTGCTCGCCAGCCGCACCTCGTCGTGATTCTCCGCATAGCGCAGGCTGCGGGGAAAAACATATGGGCCCTGCGCGGCGAGCGTCTTATCCAAATCGTTGGCCCACGCCGGGCCATCGTAGATGGCCTTGAGCGTCTTGTACGCGGGGTCGTCGTAGACGGCGTCAAAACCCGCATTCAGCAGCTCCATCATCACATTGTGGTGGTGCGCGAGGAGCTCGTAACCGCCTTCCACTTTCATCGGGTCATTGTTGTAAGCCTCGCCGATGAAATACACGGCGGGACTCCGCAGCCGCGCGCGGTTGATCGCCCACGCCCAAAACTCCGGCGGCACCATGTGCGACATGTCGCAGCGAAACCCATCCACCCCCAGGCTCTGCCAGTGCGCGAGCACCGCATCCATTTTCGTCCACGTGTCCGGGACCTGGAGCTTCGGTGCTCCGGCATGCGGATACTCCCGTTTGCCGGTGGTGAAATCATAGCCGTAGTTCAGCTTCACCGTCTCGTACCAGTCATTCTGCGACGGCGACCACGTGCTGGCATTGTTCCCCGTCACCCGCCCGGTCTTGGTTTCCGGTCCAAAAAGGCCATCGCCCTGCCCGAGCACCCGGCACGTGGGGCTGAGGATTTGCCCGTCGCGCACCGTCGGCAGCCGCAGCGGCGCACCGCCCCCGGGACTGTCCGGCTGCAGCCAGAAAAAGTTATTCTTCGGCGAAAAGAAGATCTTCGGATCGTCCGTGTGGCCAAACGAGATGAGCCTTGATTCGTGGCTGCGCGCCACGTGATTCGGCACGAAGTCGATCATCACCCGCAGCCCCGCCGCATGCGCGCGTTCCACCAGCGCCTTGAATTCTTCCATTCGCCGTTTGGGATCCACCGCGTAGTCCGGGCACACATCACCATAGTCCTTGATGGCATAGGGCGACCCCGCCAGCCCCTTGAGCAAATCCGGATCATCCGCCGGCTTGCCGATCGCGGAGTAATCGGTGCCCGTCGCCTGCGCCAGCACGCCCGTGAGCCACACATGCGTCGCTCCCAGCTCATCGTGGATGGCCGCCAGCGCTTTCGCATCCAAATCCGCAAACTTGCCCACGCCATTCTCCGCCAGCGTTCCATTCGGTTTCCGCGTCTCATTCGTATTGGTAAAAAGTCGCGGCAGAAGCTGGTAAATGCGCGGGCGGAGATGTCGCGGCGCGCGCCTCATGCGCTCCGGAATTCCGTCTCCATCGTCCCCACCCCGAAGTGGTTTTCCAATCAAGGTGGAAACCGCCACATCGCCATACTCCGGCAGGGCCAGCGGGCTATCGAAAGGAATGGTCACGCCCCAGCCGTGGTTTTGATTCAGGTCCTTCGCCCAAACCAAACGCCCCGGCGCATGCAACCACCAGTCTTGAAAAACATCCGCCGAACGCTCCTCGACACGCCGCAGCCCGGGCATTTGGTGGAGCGTCCCTTCTTCTTTCAGGAGCGCCTCATTCAGTTCCCGTGTCCGCACTTCCAACCGGATTTTTCCGGGCTCCACGTGCGCGGTAAATTCCCCCTTCACCGGCAAAATGCCGCTCCATTGGGAGCCATCCCACTGCCGCCGCCACAACACCGGCTGGCCATCCTCCCCAATCCGCACCGCATAGATACGGTGCACCCGATATGGCAGGAAAACCGTGGAACCCTCGGCCCCTTGCTGGAACGGCACCACGGCACAGCCTCCCAGGCGCGACGTCCAGCCGGCGAAATAGAGCGCATGCCCGGGACGGTCCATGCCTTCGCTCGAAAATTCGAAGGAAATCCCGTCTTTCGTTTTCTGCGCGATGAGAGTGGCGTCGTTCATAGGTGGTGGCGCGGCAAACGTCCTGAGCGTCAGGAGGAAGATCGCAAACAAGCGAATCACTTTTCCAGCCTGCCCCAGCCCCCAGCCGGATGCAATGACACGGTGGACCCATCTGTGGCCCGAAGCTCCAGCTCCGGGCTCAAAGAAATGAAATCACCGCACCTTCACAGGCAGCCGCACACACGCCGCCTCCCGGTCATTCCGCACCAGCAATAGATCCCCCGCCAGCGCGATCGGATTCCACGTCTTCTGCTCAAACACCGGAAAGCGCCCCAGCTCATTCGGCGCCTCGGGCGTCGGGCGCAGGAGCACCAGTTCACCCGGGTCCTCGGCCATTTGGAGAAAGAGCTCGCCGACTAGTAAACACTGTCCATGCCCGTAGCGCCCGCCCTTCCACCGGCGCGATCCATCCTTGAGATCCAGGCAGGCAAAGTCGCCGTCGCTCACCCCGTAGAGAAAGCCCCCGCGCTCCACCGGGTTCGAAAACTTCGCCTGGAAACGCGGCGACTTCCACAATCGCGAGGCCGTGTAGCCGCCCTTGCCATCCGGCTCCACCGAGACCAACTCCGACCCATAGGCATATCCGCTGGAGATGAACACCTGCCGGTCATCGACTGCCAGCGGCTGCGCCACATTCGGCCGCCCGCTCGCCCACGGATACTCCCACAGCACCTTGCCCGTGGACGGATCGTGCGCGGTGAGCACGTCCGCATTCAGCATGAGAATCTGCTCCTTCCCGGCGATGGTCCGGAGAAAAGGCGAGCTGTAGCTGGTCTTCGCATTGCCCGCCGCCCACGCGGGCTTGCCGTCGGCAATCGCATAGGCGAGCAACGATTTGTCCGGCTGCCCACCCCCGCTGACGACCACCTTGTCTCCCACCACCAACGGCGAGGAGGAGAAGCCGTAGAGGGGCGGTTGCGTCCCCGCATCCATTTTGAGATCGCGCGACCACAACCGCTGGCCGTCGGCGAGTTGGAAGCAGTTTAGTCCGCCCATGGAGCCGAGCGCGAAAACCCGGCCATCCGCGATGGTTGGAGTCGCCCGCGGTCCTTCTCCCGCCATCGATTCCGAAAAGTGCCCGCCGTTTTCCATCCGCCACAGTTCGTTGCCCGTGGAGAGCTCCAGGCACACCACCCACTCCTTCCCGTCGCGCTCCTCCTGCGTCACCGCCTTGTTGCCCGCCGTGACAAAACCACTCCACCCAGTGCCGATATCTCGTCGCCACACGATTTGCGGCGGGTGCGCTGCCCAATCCGGGTCGAGTTCCGGCTGGTCCAATTTACCATTCCGGTTCGGCCCCAGGAATTGCGGAAATTCGGGCCGCGAGGCACCGGCATCCGCAAGTGCATTCACAACATGAAACGGCTTCGTCTTGCCCCAAAAGCGTGGCTCGAAAATCGGGATCCAGTCGCCCGTGAATCCGTGCAGCCGATAAAGCCCCAGCGGGCTGAGGGCGAGGAGCAACCCCGCCCACCTCACTCCGCGCGGCGCTCGCGAAAACGCCAGCAGCCAAATCAGCAGTGCCAACGCCGTGAGCAACACGATCCCCAGCGTGACCATCACCCCATACTGATGGTGCCGCCACTCCGGCACGAAATAGCACACCGGCACCGCCACCGCTCCCAAGGCCAGGATCATCAACGCCGGACGCCACCGAATGCGCACTGTTTCAGACATCCCGAAATCCCGCCCGAATGCCGTCCGGCGCGCAAGCGGGAAGTGACGAGTTCGGAGTTCCGCAGGACGCGCCCGGAGCGAGAAGGAAACGCCCGAAAGCGGGCGCGGAGGCAGCCATCGACCGATGGCGCCACGCTGCTTGCGGCGATACTCGCATTCCACCCGGCTTGGTTTCCGGTATATTGGAACCGCGCTTCTTTCTCATTACACCCGCGCCATACATTTCCCTCCCCTTTTGCTTTGCCATTCCGGCTCTTCCGGTTGCTCATTGCCGCGCATGTCTGTTGTTGTTGTTCCGATTGAAAAGGGCGGCTCCGGCCGCAAATTCTGGCGCGTCAATGTCTCGGGCCAATCGCACATCCTGGTGCGGTACGGCGAAGAGCGGCCGGAGAATCGGTACTACGTGGAGATCGCGCAGTTCCTAGCCCACGTCGGCGTGCGGGTGCCGCAGGTGTTTTTCCACGATCCCACGGAAGGCCTCATCCTCATGGAAGACGCCGGCGGGCACGACCTGTGGGCACACCGCGAAGATCCCTGGGTCCAGCGCCGCGCGCTCTACCAGCGCACCCTGGATGAAGCCCTGCTTCTGCATACGCGCGCTCACATCGCTGAAAGCCGGCCGCATCTGCAGCAGTCCTTCGACGCCGCGCTCTACCGCTGGGAGCAAAACTACTTCGTCGAGCATTGCCTCCAGCGGCACTTCGGCCTGGCCGAGCCGGATATCGATCGCGACCGTCTCGCCGAAATCGCCGAACGCCTCGCCAACGAACCGCGCTGCCTCGTGCACCGCGATTTCCAAAGTCAGAACATCATCATCCGCGACGGTGGGGTCTGCCTGATCGACTTCCAGGGACTGCGCCCCGGCCTGGCGCAATACGACGTCGCTTCGCTCCTGCTCGATCCGTACGTGAATCTCTCGCCGGCCGAGCGCGATGAACTGCTCGGCCACTACTTGAGCGGCCTCCTCGGCGCGGGCCGGCCCAAGGAATCCGAGTGGCTGGAACTCTACGATCTTTGCGCCATGCAGCGCCTCATGCAGGCGCTCGGCGCCTACGGCAAACTAGGACACGCCGACAACCGGACCCATTTTCTCGAGCACATTCCCGTTGCCCTCCCCCGCTTGCGTGACGTCGTCGCCCGCATCCCCGGCCTGTCCAAACTCGCCGGGACGCTCGCTGGCTTAAGGTAGCCGCAGCCGGGAGTCTGCGGTTTCCGGCACCGACTTCGCGGCGCATTTGACCGCCTCTTGATTCCGGGGGCTAAAGCCCCCGGCTGGGATCCGTCGGCCCTTCGGGCCGGGAACCCATTTCGACACTCGCTCTGACTGACAGCGCACTCAGCTCTTCAAAAACGTCTCGAACGCCCCACCGAGCAAATCGTGCACGTCCCGCTCGATCTCCGCGCGCGTTGGCTCCCAGCCGGCCGCGGCGAGGTTCTCATACTTCTCGGCCAACACCTTGGCGATAATCGGGCGGCTGTGCGCCCACTTGTAGGTGAGTTGATCGAGCACGCGGCAGTCGCTGTGCTGCGGCGTGACGCTGAGTCCGATAATTTCCAGCCGCATGCGGGTGATTTCCTCGATGAGCCCCGGCACGTTGAGGAACCACCAGCAGCCGAAAATATGCAGGTTGCGAAACTTCCGCGCCGCCACGCAGAGCGCGTGCTGGTTCTCCCGCGCGAGCATGGTGCAGAGGAATTTGTTTTGCGGGAACGCCGCGCAGAGGCGCTCCACCGCGCCGACATCCCCCGCCCCCACGCTGTCGCCGGCCAAACGGAGCGACGGGTTCACCAGACGCCGCACGCCAATCATCAGCGCGAAGGCCTGCCCGTGCTCGCGGCCATGCGGCATGATGGCGTGCTCGATGATGCGCGCCATGTCACTGTCCCCGGGGAAGGCAAAATCCGGCGGGAGCGAGACCATGCAATACTGGGCACCGATGCGCTTGGTCCAATCGGCCAGGAAGCGGCGGACCTCGGCATACGTCTGTCCGGAAAAATCAGCGCTCACCTTATAACCCCAGCCCGCCAGCTTCCGTGCGGCATTCGGCCAATCGCACAGCAACGGGTCGATACGCAAAGCGGCCACAAAACGCGAATCGCGCGTAAAGCCCCGCTCCCACACCGGACGTTCCAGGTCATCGAACGGCGAATTCGTCATCGCGATCTTCCGCACGTTGGCCAGCTCGCAGATGCGCGTCACATACGCATCCGGCTCCTGCGCGGAGAACCACTGCCGCAGCGCGGGCAGGTCCCGCTTTTTCACATCGAGTCCGAGTTGGTGGAGCACCGTCAGGACGCCGCGGCAGGCCTCGCTCACCGGCGAGTGTTTGACGAAGAGCTCGTTCCAAATCAGGTCGGCCTGCTCCGTCTTGGACGCCGCCCAAAACTTGTCGTACGACACATCGAGCCAGCGCGTCGATTCCGCGATGAGATAATGATAGGTGAGCAACTCATCGATGCCCCACAGGAGCAAGTCACCAAACGCCGGATCGTAGAGATGGGTGTGGATGTCAAAAACAGGTGTCTTCCGCACAATGTCGGCGACGGTGTGGCTCAACGCAGAGGTCATTCCTTGAATAGCGCGCGGAGTGGCCTGCGTGTCCAGACAAGATGGCGCGGGCGCCAGGAGGATGGCCGTAGCGAAAACTACGGAGCTGCAGCCAGCGTCGGCTCCGGCCTTGACGGCACGAGAGCGGCGGTCGGAGCGGGCCGCAACCGAAGTTCAAACTCCGTAATCTCCACATCCGAGCGCAACAGCCGAAGATCGCCCCCCTGCGCGCGGGCCAATTCGCGGGCGATGCTCAGACCCAGGCCATGGCCCGTTCGGGATTCGTCCGTTTCGCCCCGGGTGAACCGATTGAAAATAAGCGGCATCTTGTCGCCGGGAATCGGCATGCCGGTATTGGCCACCACCACGAAGACGCCCTCTTCATCCGTGCCCGCGCTGATATTGATCACGCCGCCGCGCGGACGGTTGTACTTTACCGCATTCTCCAGCAAATTGAGCAACACCTGCTCCGTGCGCGGAGCATCGGCGAGTGCGCGCAATTCCGCAGGCAATTCGCGCTGCACCGTGATGCCATGCGGCGTGGCCAGGATCTCCGCGTCCTCCAGGCAGCCATCGAGGAGCGAAATCAAATCCGTCTCCACCACCTTCATTTCCAGGCGGCCCGCATCCGCGCGCGCGAGGAGGAGCAGGCCATCCGCCAGCGACGCCAACCGGCGCGTTTGCTGGAGCAGGTCCGAAAGCTGGGTGTCCTGGTCCGGCCGCAGATCGCGCTGCTTCATCAGCGTGTCGATGCAGACGCGCATTACCGCGATGGGCGTCTTGAGCTGATGCGACGCATCGGAGGCAAAGTGCACCGCTTGGTTGTAGCTCTTTTCCAGGCGCGCGAAGGTCTTGTTAAGCACCTCGGAAAGATGCCGGATTTCATCCTGCGCCGGCGGCACGGGCAGCCGCTGATTCAACGCCTCGGCGGTGATGTGCTCCGCCGCCGCGGTGATGTCCGCGACCGGCCGTAAGGCGCGTCCGGCCACCCACAGACCGCCGACAATGCTGAGCACGACCACAGCCGGGAGCGAGGTGAGCAGCGCCAGCTTGATGCGGTCGATCAGCGCGTAATGGTTTTGCAGCGGGATGCCCACATGCAGGATCAGATACTTGTGGTAATACACGGCCACCCGGTACGGGGTGACGCCGAACGTGATCTCCTGCCGCTCCTCGCTCTTCTGGGTCAGCGTGTCGCCGCGCAGGCTGCTGGAGCGGTAGAGCACCTTCCCGTTGCGATTGTCCGTGATCTCGACGAGCCGGTTGTTCGTGGAGGGCGGCATCAGCTCCTCGGTGATCGACGTCCGGTTTTCCACCGGGCCGCCATCATAGTGGTCGAGGTTCGAAAAGATATCGCGCGCCGTGTTGTCGAGCTGCTTATCGACCCCCTCGATCAATTCGCTTTGCAAAAAGTAGAGAACGCCACAGAGAGCAAGCGCCATGGCAGCCGCCGCGGACAGCGCGGACCATAGCGCCACCTTGACCCGCAGTGGCAGCGACTTCATGCCGCCAGCGCGGGCGCCTCAATCTTGTATCCTACGTTGCGAACGGTCTGGATGAGTTTCACGGGAAAATCTTCGTCCACCTTGCGGCGGACGCGCTGGATGTAAACGTCGACGGCATTCGTCTCGTCGTCCAGCGCGCTTTTCCACACATGTTCACACAGCTCGGTGCGCGTAAAGGCGCGACCGGCATGGCGCATGAGAAAGTTGAGCAGGCCAAACTCACGCACGCTCAGGTAGAGTTTGGTGCCATTGCGCACCACCTCGCGGGTCGTCTCGTTCAGCACGAGATCGCCCACGCGCAGCAGTGGGGATTGATCCACGCCCCGGCGCCGGGTGAGCGCCGCCACGCGCGCGAGGAGTTCCTCGAGCGCGAAGGGCTTGGGGAGATAATCGTCCGCACCGAGGTCCAGACCCTGGATGCGGTCCGGCAGTTCGCCGCGGGCGGTGAGGATGAGCACTGGGGTGGCAATGCTCTTTTCGCGAATCGCCTTGAGAATCTCCAACCCGTCGCGCCCGGGGAGGGCGAGATCGAGCAGGATGATGTCGTAGGGTTTGGTCGTGGCCGCCGCGAAGCCTTCGTCGCCTCGCGTGATGGCTTCCACCTCGTGGCCCTCGTCGGTCAATGCCTTGGCCACGTAGCGGGAGATCTTTTGTTCGTCCTCGATCAGCAGCACTTTCATGGGAGGTGAGGTTTGCACAAGGGCAGTGTTTGAGCAAATGCGCTTGGAAGCAACCCCGGGCTAACCGGTTAACGTTTTTTTTACATCTCCCGCACGCCGCACTGACAAAAGAACGGCGGTTCGTGGCTAGCTTGGCGGCATGAAACTCAAGCTCGTTCTCGCCTCGCTCGCCTTTGCCGGACTGGGACTCAACACTTACGCTGCCGAAAAGCCGGCCGCACCCACGGAGCAGCCGCTCGTCCAAATCGCCATCCTGCTCGATAATTCCGGCAGCATGAACGGCCTCATCTCGCAGGCCAAATCGCAGCTCTGGAACATCGTCAACGAATTCGTCGCCGCGAAAAAAGACGGCAAGGCGCCGCGCGTGCAGGTGGCGCTGTACGAATACGGCGTGAATGACCTGCCGGCGGACAAGGGCTACATCCGCTTTCTCTCGCCGCTCACCGACGACCTCGACAAACTCAGCGAGCAGCTCTTCGCCATTAATACGCGCGTCTCCGGGAGCGAGGAATATTGCGGCTGGGTGATGCGCGACGCGGTCGACAATCTCGAATGGGACAAATCGGACAAGACCTACAAGGCGATCTTCATCGCGGGGAATGAGCCGTTCACGCAGGGGCCGGTGGATTATCGCACGGTCTGCAAAGCGGCGATCGCGAAGGGTATTGTGGTGAACACCATTCACTGCGGGCCCGAGGCTGAAGGCATCCAAGGCAAGTGGAAGGACGGCGCCGATCTCGCCGATGGGCGCTTCCTCATCATCAATCACAATGCCGTCGCCGCGGTCCCCGCCGCCCCCCAAGACAAGGAGCTTGCCGAATGGAACGTGAAATTGAATGGCACCTACTGCGCTTATGGGCGCCTCGGCGCGGAGGGACTGGCCCGGCAAAATGTGCAGGACAGTAATGCGGCCAATGCCTCAGGGGGAGCCGGCGTGCTGGCCTCCCGCGCGGCTTCAAAAGCCTCGGCAGTGTATCAAAATGGATCGTGGGACCTGGTGGATCGCGCGAAACAAAAGGACTTCAATTGGGCCACCATCAAAGACGAAGAACTGCCGGATGAACTGAAGAAACTGAGCGTCGATGAGCGCAAAGCCTATATTGCGAAAAAGGACGCCGAGCGCGCAGACATCCAAAAGAAGATCGGCGAACTCGCCAAAGAACGTGACCAATACATTACCCAGACGATGAAGAAAGACGGCGGGGACAAGACGCTCGGCGAGGCGGTCACCGCGGCCGTGCATGAACAGGCGGGGCGGAAGGGGATGTCGTTCGAGAAAAAGTAGCGCCCGAAGAACGGGGCCACTTTTTGGATTACGGCGGGAAGCGAAAGCGCCCAGCAAGCCTTACCCGCATTCTTCAGGGGCGTGCGTTCGAAAGAGAGCGCCGCAGCCGGGAGCGCGCGGAGCGCCAAACACGATGTAGTGGCATCTCGGTCTTCGAGTATTCGGCGACCTCGGAACTCACTCATCCGCGCTATTCGCAGTCAAAGAGGAACCGCGGATGACGCGGATGGGCGCAGATATGATGAATTCAGACTCTTCGGCGCTGAGATGCCGCGGCATTTGGCTTGGCGCTTCGCGCTCGAAGAAGCCGACTGAGGACGTCGGCGGTCCCAGCAGCGGCGCTCATGCTTGAACACGCGCCTCCAACGAGGCCGCCGGCCGTCTGATTTCGCTAACTCGCCAGCGTCTCGAGCGCCCGCACCACGGCGCTGGTGCGGTTTTCGACGCCCAGCTTGGTGAAGATGTGACCGAGGTGGGTTTTCACGGTGGGCATCGACATTTCGAGGATGATGGCGATGTCGGCGTTGGCCTTGCCCTGGGCGAGCCAGAAGAGCACCTCGGCTTCGCGCGGGGTGAGGCCGAGCACTTCCAGGCGTTGCGCGGTGAAGACGGGCGTAGGCTTGGTTTGCGATGACGCGCGTTTGAGGCGGGCGTCGATGGCGCTGAGCAACTCCGGGGCGTGGAAGGGCTTGGTGAGATAGTCGTCGGCGCCGAGGTTCATGCCGAGACGCATATCGGCGCGGGCGGTCTTGGCGGTGAGGAAGATGAAGGGGACGTTGGCGAGGGCGGCGTCGGTACGGAGCGTGGCGAGCACCGTGTAGCCGTCGGTCTCGGGCATCGTGATGTCGCAGAGCACCAAATCGGGCGCTTGCTCGCGGGCGCGGGCGATGCCCTCGGCGCCGTTGGCCGCGGTCACCGGCGTGTAGCCTTCCATCTCGAGAATGGTGGCGATGTTGGCGCGGACTTGCGGCTCGTCTTCGATGATCAGGATGCGCTTCATGGCGTGGAATCGGGTTTGGGTTGGACGAAAATGGGGAGATGGACAGTGACACTCGTGCCTTTGCCCTCCTCGCTTTGGAGGGCGATGGTGCCGCCGTGGAGCTCGACGCAACGCTTCACGATGACGAGTCCGAGACCGGTGCCGGGCAAGTGCTCCACATTGGAGCCGCGGTGAAAGCTGTGGAAGAGCCGCGCCTGCTCGCTGGCGGCGATGCCCATGCCGTGATCTTCAATGACGAAGATGGCGTGGTCGCCCTGGCGCGTGAGTTTCAAAAACACCGGCGAACCGTTGGACGAATACTTCACCGCATTGCTGAGCAGGTTCACCAGCACGTGACGAAGCAGGCGTTCATCCGCGTGAGCCATCGGCAGGCTCGGCTCACCGGTGAACGTGATGGGGCACTTCTCGCTCGTAGCCGACTGCAACTCGCCCACGAGGCTCTGGCAGAGCGACTCCAACGCGAGGGGCGCAACTTTGAGCTGCACGCGCTGGGACTCGAAGCGGCTGAAAAGCAGCACTTCATCGCTCAGGTCCGTGATGCGGTGTACGGCGTGGGAGATGGCGCGGAAATGCTCGGCACGCTTTTCGTCGGGCAGCCGGTCGAGATAGCGCGACAGGATGTCGGTGCTGGACTGGACTACGGAAAGCGGGGTACGCAGCTCGTGCGTGACCATGGAGATGAAGTTGGTCTTCATCGTGTTCAGCTCGCGCTCGTGGGTGAGCGCTTCGGCGAGGCGATCGTGCGCGGTGCGGAGTTCCACCGTGCGCTCGGCCACGCGGGCCTCGAGCGCGGCGCGGCGCTGGGATTGGCGCGCGGCCACCCACGCCACAACCAAGGCGAGCGGGATGCCACAGGCGACGATGAGCCAGGGTTGCTGCCGCTGGGAATCGCGCCAGAACTCGGCGGTCGGAGCCAGCGTCACGCCGACTTCCTTCCAAAAGGGATCGAGCCGGAGACGGTCGGTCCAAGCGGGTTGCAAGATCGCGAGGTTGGCGTTTCCCGCTCCTTCGTCGAGGCTATGAATATCCCAACGCAGCTGGCTATGGCTGACGCGGGTCAGGCTTTCCTCCAGGATGGGGCGCCATTGGAGTTCACCCAGAGCGAAGCCAGCGAGGTCACCAGACGGAGCGCTGGAATGAACTGGAACGAAGACGACCAGCACCTGGCCTTGCGTGTTGGGCACTTCGGCCGAGGGCATCCAAGGCCCTTGCCCACCATCAATCACCGAACCACCTTTTTCAAACTCCCGGCAATGCTCCAGCCTTTCCCGCCAGTGGCTGTTTTCGCCCACCGGCAGTGGAGTCGCGACGAGGGCGGATTGGCGATCGGCAAGAAGCTGGGTCTGCGTTTTCGCGAGGTCGGGAACGTTCGGAGCCCAGCCGACGGCGAGCAGATTGGGGAACCGGTGGGACCAAGCTTCCGTGGAGCGGCGCTGCTTCCACTGCTCTTCAGTGAGGCCGGCGGCGCACTCGGAGCCGACGCCGAACAGGTAGTCGATGTAGCGGCGATTCTCCCGCGACACCGATTGCTCGATCTCGGCTTGCAGGCGAACGATGCGTTCCTCGTCGCGCTGCGCGGCGCTCTCATGGAGCAGCCAGGCGCCCACGATCACCGGCGCGAGCGCGGCCAGGAAGGCCAGCGCTGCGACAGTGAGCAATCGGTTGGTGGAGCCGGTGGGCATCGTGGGTGATACGGTGGTAGCTCCCTATCAGGTTCGCGCCTATCCTCCAAATGGTTGATTTTGGGGTCTCTGGAGTTCGTCCGGTTAAACGGCGACCTGCCGGTCGCAGCTACATCTCCCCCTCGCTACGCTCGCCCGCGGCAGGTTGTTGGAAACTGTCCCACGTTCACCGCCCCGCTCGATCGAGATTCCCCGGATCGTGAAGCCACCACGAAGCTCGGCCCGCAGCCTTCCGGCTGCAGCTACACTAAAATGCCGAGCAGCTCGCGCTACTGGAGCGCGAGCTGCCGGGCTTTACTCGAAGGGTTTGGTGCCGACTAGGATTGGATGCCGAGCGAGGCGAGGAGCGGCCCATCGATCCGCGCGGTTACGGCGAGGCCGTGATCGGCTTGGTACTGGGCGATGGCGTCGCGCGTGTGGTTACCGATCACGCCATCGGCCGGGCCGGGGTCATAGCCAGCACGCTGGAGCTCGAATTGCACCTGCGCGACCGTGTTGGCGCCGATGGGAGCGAGGGTCGGACCACTGTTCTCGACATACACCCCGCCGCCGTAGTCGTAATCGAAGCCTGGATCGATGAGCACCCAGGTGCCGTCATACCAATGATAGCGGTGATGGTTCCAGCTGTAGACACGGTCATGATTCCAGCCGCGGTAGGCGTAGTCTGGGGCGTAGAAGTATTGGTAGTGGCGCCAAGTGTCGAAGCGGCGGTCGTCCCAGCCCCGACGGTCAATATCACGGCGCGATTCGTTGTTAAATGTCCGGGTAGCCGCGAAGGCGTTCGCGCGGCGGTTGGCGTCGACTTGAGCGCGCACCCCGTTTCGCTGGGCGACAATGGCGTTTCGTTCCGCGGTAGCGGATTGACGAGCGCGAAGCGTTTGCTCGGCGGCGCCGGCGCGCTGCTCGGCAATGCTGCGCTGGGCGGCCGTGGTCTGCCGTTCGGCCTCGGCACGGCGGACGGCGACATCACTACGGGCCTGCACCTGTGCGGGCGAAGGCTCAGGATTGATAGTTGTCCGGCGGTTGACCCGCGGGCTGGGTGTCCTGCTCGGACCGGCGGAGGCCACGGGATTGCGCACGCTTTGGGCGCTTTGACGGGCCACGGGGGCGCGAGTTACCGGGGCGGGAGCTCGCGGAACGGCCGCACGGGCATTCCCATTAGCATTGGCATTACCACGAACATTTCCCTGACCGCGGGCGGCAATGGAATTGGTTCGTCGACCATCGCTGGGCTTGTCGTTGTCAGCAGCGTAGAGCGGCTGACCGGCCATCGCGGTGAGGGCGAGGGCAACTACGGATGTTAAGAAAATCGGTTTCATACGTTATTCCTGTTTGCCCACTGATTCGGGGGACGCGGGGCGGGTGGATTTGTGGAATGATGAGCGTTGGCGGGGTGACACGAGTGTCGAGGGAGTGACACTGTTTTAAAGCATCGTGTCCGTATAAATAAATACACGACTCCTGCGACCTTCCGGTCGCAGCTTCACGCGCAGCCCCTTGGGGAAACCTCCCCTCAAACGAAGCTCGGGACGAGGGCGTCCCGGCTCCCAGTGAAGATCGCAGCTACCCTATTTAGTGAAGACAATCTTTCCGGACTGCTCGTCGGCGGTGACGGTGTCGCCGTCGACGAAGTGGCCGGAGAGGATTTCGAGCGAGAGCGGGTCGAGCAAGTCGCGCTGGATGGCGCGCTTGAGCGGGCGGGCGCCGTAGACGGGATCGTAGCCGGCGGCGGCGAGGTGTTGCTTCGCGGCCGCGGTGAGCTTGAGCGTCAGCTTTTGATCGGCCAGGCGCTTTTCCAGGCGCTGGAGCTGGACGTCCACGATGGCGGAGAGATCTTTGTCGCTGAGGCGATCGAAGATGATCGTCTCGTCGACGCGATTCAGGAACTCGGGCCGGAAATGCGCGCGCAGGGCTTCCATCACGCGAGCTTCGCGCTGTTCGGCATTGTCGGCGTCGAGGATGGCGGCGCTCCCGATGTTGCTGGTCATGATGATGACCGTGTTCTTGAAGTCCACGGTGCGGCCCTGGCCGTCGGTGATGCGGCCGTCGTCGAGCACTTGCAGGAGCACGTTGAAAACGTCGTGGTGGGCTTTTTCGATCTCGTCGAACAGCACCACGGCATACGGGCGGCGGCGGACGGACTCGGTGAGCTGGCCGCCTTCCTCAAAGCCGACATAGCCGGGAGGCGCGCCGATGAGACGGGCGACGCTGTGCTTCTCCATGTATTCGCTCATATCGATGCGGACCATGGCGTTTTCATCGTCAAACAAGAACTCGGCCAACGCGCGCGCCAGCTCCGTTTTGCCGACGCCGGTGGGGCCGAGGAAGATAAAGGAGCCGATGGGGCGATTCGGATCCTGCAGGCCGGAGCGCGCGCGGCGCACGGCGTTGCTGACGGCGACGATGGCATCGCGCTGACCGATGACGCGCTTGGCGATACGGTCTTCCATGTGGACGAGCTTCTCGCGCTCGCCCTCGCGGAGATTGGACACGGGGATGCCAGTCCACGCGGACACCACTTCAGCGATTTCCTCTTCGCTCACTTCGTTGCTCAGGAGCTTGCGCGCACTGGCGGCGGCACTGGCGGCCTGGATTTGCTTTTCGAGCTGTGGGATGTCGCCGTGCTTGAGCTGCGCGGCTTTCGAAAGCTCGCCGCGAGCCTCAGCCTGCTGGAGCTGAAAGCGGAGCTGCTCGAGTTGCTCGGTCATCTTGGCCTCCTCGCCGATGGCCTTTTTCTCCACCTCCCATTGGGCGCGCAGGGCGCTGGTCTTTTCGGTCATCTCGGCGATTTCCTTTTCGAGCACGGCGAGGCGCTCGCGGCTGGCGGCGTCCTTTTCCTTGCGCAGCGCTTCGCGCTCCATTTGCCGCTGCAGCAGCGCGCGCTCGACAGCGTCGAGTTCATGCGGCTTGGAATCGATTTCCATTTTCAGGCGCGACGCGGCCTCGTCCACGAGGTCCACCGCCTTGTCGGGCAGAAAGCGGTCAGCGATGTAGCGATTGGAGAGCACGGCGGCGGCGACGAGTGCGCCGTCCTGGATGCGCACCTTATGGTGGGCTTCGTAGCGCTCCTTGAGTCCGCGCAGAATGGCGATGGTGTCCTCCACGCTGGGCTCTCCGACCATCACGGGCTGGAAGCGGCGCTCGAGCGCGGGGTCCTTCTCGATGTACTTGCGGTATTCATCGAGCGTGGTCGCGCCGATGGTGCGCAATTCGCCACGGGCGAGCGCGGGCTTGAGCAAGTTGCCGGCGTCCACGGCGCCCTCGGCCTTGCCGGCGCCGACGATGGTATGGAGCTCATCGATAAAGAGAATGATTTCGCCCTGCGAGGCGGTGATCTCGTTGATGAACGCCTTGAGGCGGTCCTCGAACTCGCCGCGGAATTTCGCGCCGGCGATCATGGCCCCGAGGTCCATTGCGATGAGGCGCTTGTTTTTCAGCGACTCCGGCACGTCGCCGTCGACGATACGGCGGGCGATGCCTTCGACGATGGCCGTCTTGCCGACGCCGGGCTCGCCGATGAGCACGGGGTTGTTTTTCGTGCGGCGCGAGAGCACCTGCATGGTCCGGCGGATTTCGTTGTCGCGGCCGATCACGGGGTCGATTTTGTTTTTGCGGGCGAGGTCGGTGAGGTCGCGACCGTACTTCTCGAGGGTCTGGTATTTGCCCTCGGGGTTTTGGTCGGTGACGCGCTGCGCGCCGCGAACCTGCTGCAGGGCCTGCAATAGTTTGGCGTGAGTGACGCCGAGTTGCTTGAGCTGTTTGCCGAGGCTCACACCGGAATCGGACAGGGCGAGGAGGTAGTGCTCAGCGGAGACATATTCGTCCTGGAGCTTGGCCATCTCCTTCTCCGCGGCGCGGAGGATGGCCTGAAGCTCGGCGGCCATATTCGTCTGCGAGGTCAGGCCGTGGGCTTGGGCGCGCTTTTGGAGCGCGGTCTCGAGTTGCGAGCGGAGAGCGTCGAGCTTGACGCCCATTTTTTCAAAAAGCGGGGCGGTGATGCCCTCGGGCTGGTCGAGCAAGGCCAGCAGGAAATGCTCGTTATCGAATTCCGCGTGTCCGCGGTCGGCCGCCATCGATTGGGCAGTTTGCAGGGCTTCCTGCATTTTTTGGGTAAAGCGATCGAATCTCATAATAGGATTGGAAAAGAGCAATCGGAGCTTTGCATAAAACAGGCCGTGGGAGTGTCAGAGAAAAGGACACTTTTGGCGAGACAGGATGGCGCGGGAGGGCGCGGATGTGGCGCGGTGGGTGGGACGAGGTTGCGCTGGCATCAGTCGCGGCGGAGGGATGTTAGGAGATGGGATTTGGCGTTGCTTTTCTGGACGGGGGTAAGGTCGAATGACGGACATGTTCCACCGATCCGCTGTTGTTTGGCTGTTGCTTGTCCTGGGATCGCAGAGCTGGGGAGCGGAGGAACGGGTGACACTGTCGCTGAAGGCGCTGCGGGAGATGATGGAAGAACCGGTGACGGTGGCGACGTCGATGGCGAAGAAAGGGGTGCTCTCCGACGAGGAGGCGGACAATCTGCGGCTGACGATTCCGAGCCGGACGATGCGGATCTGGATGGACCTCGTGCCGGCGCTGGAGGCGAATGCGGCGAAGCCGCGGGAGCACGAGGATATCTTTCCGCCGGAGCTGGCAGCGGTCCTGAAGGATGACCCGGAAGTGCGGATGAAAGCGGGGAATTTGAAGGCGTCGCTCAAGCAGTTGGAGGAGCTGGCGGAGGCGGTGGCCACGCCGGGGGAAAAGCCGGAAGAGCGGAAGGTGATGGTGCCGCGCAAATTAGTCGATACGCTGTATCTGGAACGGCAGGCGCTGGTGCTGCAGGCCCTGGAGCAATGGGAGGCGCGCACGGGACGCAACCAGCCGACCATCTTGCGGCAAAACGGAGGAACGTTTGCGCGCTTTGGCGACGGGGCGTATCACAAGGTGGCGGATGGCGATGTGCCGGAGGAGGGGCCGGTCTTTGCGGCGCCGTATGGGGAGAAGGACACATGGAATCTCTACCAAGTGATTAACCGGCCGACGACATGGGTGCAGGCGGAGGCGGCGGCGGTGAAGATGCCGGCGCCGTACGGGGACAAAACGGTGGTGGGGCATCTGGTGTCGATTCGGTCGTATCCGGAGGACATGTTTGTGACGCGGCTGGTCCGCGGGATGTGGCTGACCTGGATCGGTCTCAATGATCGGCGCATCGAATGCGGCAAGGACGGGCTGGGGCCGTGGGAATGGACGAGCGGGGAACCGGTGGACTACCGGCGCTGGAAGGGAGGGGAGCCGAATTCGGCGGGAAACCAGAACCCGATGTTCGACGAGGATGGGGGGACGCTTTACCGGGAATCGGACGTAAACACAAATGGGTACTGGGGGGATTATCCGGCGGGGAATGAAGTGGAACAGGCGCGGCGGTTTCCGTACGTGGTAGAGTGGAATCTCAATGCGCCGGAGCCGCCGAAGGGCGCAGCGCTGCCAGAGCCAATTTTGCCGGCGGATCTCAAGGGGCCGGAAGGCGGGGATGGTTTTTTTGGCATGCGCATCGCGTATGGATGCGGCTCGTGCAGTACGATGCGGAGCGCGGTGGAGAGTTATCAATCAGGCAGCGGACGGATCGTGGAGGGGAAGCTTTCCACGCTGCACCTTGGGGAGCCGGACGACCGCGGGTGGGTGGAACTCTTTGGCGAAATGGAGCCGTTCCCGGGGCAGAAGGCGAAGGAGGTGGATAAGGACGTGACGATTTTTTGCCGGGGGCGCATTCGGATCGCGGAGGCGGGGACGTACACGTTTGGGATCCACCACGACGATGGATTCGCGCTGCGGATCAAAGGCGCGACGTGGAAGAAGACGACGGGGCTGTGCTGCATTGACCCGGCGGATCCAGCGACGATTGCGCACTTTTTTGCGTGCGGGAATGGGACGTCGCACGGGATCGTGGAACTGGCGGCGGGCGACTATGATTTGGAGTTTTTCGGGTTCCAGGGGGCGGGGCAGAACTACTTTGAGCTGTATGCGGCGAAGGGATCCTTCGGAGGGGATCTGGAGACGGACACATGGCGGCTGGTAGGGCACAAATCGCGCGGAAAAGTGCCGATGCCGGGCATCGCGGCGCCGGGCTGGGAAATTGAAGTGACGCCGCCGGGGGCGCTTTCGGCGGTGGCATTTGACGCAGCGGACCGGGCGATTGGGCGGAAGGGACGGAAGCTCGCCGAGCCAGCGCCAATCGTGGCGTATTTTGATCCGGACGGGCATGAGGATTATCATCCGGGGCCGTGCGTGCCGTTTCCGGACGGGAAGAAGGATGCGGACGACGATCTGTTTGTGCTGCGAGCAAAGGGGACGCTGGAGGTGCCGGCGGATGGGAAATACTGGATCGGCTACTTCGCGGCGAATAGTGGCAGGTTAATTGTCGAGGGGCAGAAGTGGCAGCGCGTGGTGATTGATGGTCCGGGCGACAAGTCGCTGGATGAGGATGTGCTGCAGAACAAAGCGGACAATTGGTACGGGGAACGGGTGCTGGGGGAACTCGAGCTGAAAGCGGGGAAGTATCCCATTGAGTATTTGGGCGTGCACGGGAAGGGGACATGGGCGTGGGACTTTGTGCACTGCGCCGCACCGGGGTTGCCGGTGCGGGCCTTGCGCGTGGGGGCGGCAGGAATGGTGGAGGACGGGGATGGACTGCCGTTGGTGAAGTAAACCGCAGATTACCACAGAGAACACAGAGGGCACAAAAGGCACAGAGATGAAGAAGCGGGCCGCTCTGTCTTTTTGAATCACGAAAGGCGGGGAAGGTCGGTCCTTTTACCGTAGATGCCATTGATAACTCAAACAGCGCCGATAAATGGCATTGGACCGCGGATGGCGTGGATGGGCATGAATATCTCACAGCGGTAGGGCGACGAGATTCGCGTCGCCCTCTGCGGGCGGCCCGCCATTCGCAGCAAGCTGCGGCAACCACAGCGGCAGTAAACTGCCGCAGTCCACGGTGCGAGCCGCTATTCGTCCACGCTTGGAGTGAAGGGGGAGCAGACCGCGACCTTCCGGTCGCAGCTACATTAGTTTGCGCGGTTTTCGGATTGTGTGGGGAGTGGGTTTGGGGCAAGCGAGAAGAGTATGATGCGGCCCCTTCCTCTCCTCGGTTTTGTGGCGATGTTTGTCGTGTCTACATCCTCCATGAGAGCGGAGGAGGCGGCGGAAAAGGTGACGATTTCGCTGCGCGCGCTGCTGGATATGGTGCGGGATCCAGTGACGGCGGCGGAGACAGCGGAGCGGCGCCCGGAGGATGGGAAGGAGGGCACGGAAAAGGAGGAGCGGCCGCTGAGGATTCCGCGGAAAATTGTGCAAGCATGGATCGAGTTGGTGCCGCTGCTGGAGAACTCGGTGGCGCACCCGCCAGAGCATGAGGAGGTTTTTCCACCGGGACTGGCGGAGGCGCTGAAAGACAAGCCGGAGGTGCCCTTCAAGGCGGAGCATTTGCAGATTTCGATGGAGCGGCTGAAAGCGCTGGCGGTGGCGGTGGCGACGCCGGGCAAGAAACCGGAGGAGCGGCAGGTGACGGTGCCGCGGATGTGGATCGATGCGCTGATGACGGAACGGACGGCGTTTGCGCTCCAGTCGCTGGAGCGGTGGCAATCGCATCGGGATAAGACGAAGCCGCTCTACCAGCGGCAAGGAACGACGACCGCGCTCTTTGGGGATGGAGAGTATCATCAAGTGACGAGCGGGCCGGTGGCCGCGGAGGGCAATGTGCTGACGGCGCCGTATGGCGAGCGGGGAACGTGGAATCTTTACCAGTTGATCAATCGGCCAACGACGTGGCTGCAGGCGGAAGCGGAGGCCGCGGAGATGCCGGCGCCGTTTGGCGATGCGAAGATCAAAGGGCATCTGGTGTCGATTCGCTCGCGCGGAGAGAATCTCTATGTGACGCGGATGATGCTGAATGTGCCACGGGCGTGGATTGGGCTGAACGATCGGCGCATCGAATGCGGAAGCGACAAAAACGGACCGTGGGAATGGACGAGCGGCGAACCGGTGGACTTTCGCAATTGGCAGCCGCTCGAACCCAACAATGCGAAAGAAGAGGACGCCTGCGTGATCGTGCGCGACCTAAAGCCGGAATTCAATGCGCGCTGGATGGACTATGCCGACGGAACGGACGCCACGCGCGCGGTTCGTTTTCCATACATTGTGGAGTGGAACATGAATGCGCCGGCGCCCGTTGAAGGCGCGAAGCTGCCGACGATCGCCTTTGCGCATGGGCTCCAAGGCAAGGACGGGGATGACGGGAGTTTTGGCGTTCGGATTGTCTACAATGGCGGGTCGTGCGTCTCGCTGGGGGCATCGATTGAGACGTTTCGCAAAGGCACGGGGCGCGTGGTGGAGGAGAAGATCGCGACGCTGCACCATGGCGACCCGGACGGGATGGGCTACCCGATGCTCTTTGGCGCGCCTCAACCGCTGCCCGGGCATAAGCCGGGAGCGCCCGATACGAATACCGCGCTGCTGGTGCGGGGGAAAATTCACATCGCGGAAACGGGGACCTATACATTCGGGGTTCACCACGTGGATGGGTTTGCGTTCCGCATGGAGGGTGCGAAATGGAAATCGACGTCCGGCGTGGCGGTGATTGACCCGGCGGAGCCCGAGACGATTGAAAATCTATTTCAGGCGGGTCCGGGGACCTCGCACGGCGTGGTGGAGTTGGCGGCGGGCGACTATGCGATTGAGTTTTTTGGTTTCCAAAGCGGAGTGCGCGGAGGCTTTGAGCTGTACGCGGCCAAGGGGGAATTTCAGCAGGATTCCGAGACGGATACGTGGCGGCTGGTGGGGCACAAGGCGGGGGGCGCAGTGCCGCTGCCGGGGCTGGCGGCGCCGGGCTGGGAGGTGGAGACGACTCCGCCGAATGCATTTGCAGCCCAGGCGTTTGACGTGGCGGAGCGGGCGCTGCAGCGGAAGGGCGTGAAGCTGGGAGCTCCCGTATCGGTACTGGCGTTTGCGGATCCGGATGGCCCGGCGCAGGCGGATGTCATCCCGACGGTCCCGTTTCCCGAGGGAGTGAAAGGAAAGGATGATGATTTCTTTGCGCTGCGCGCGAAGGCGACGCTGGAGGTGCCGGCGGATGGGAAATACTGGATCGGGTTCGATGCGATGCAGGGCGGACGGCTATCGATCCGCGGGCAGAAATGGAAACGCGTGGTGATGGAGGCGCCGGGGCATGGGGAAATCGATGAAGAGATTTTGCAGAGCAATGTGGATGCGCAGGAAGGGGCGCGCATACTGGGGGAGATCGAACTCAAGGCGGGGAAGTACGAGCTGGAATACCTGGGCGTGCATGGGAAGGACCCGCGGGCGTGGGACGTGGTGCATTGCGCGGGACCGGGAGTGCCGATCCGAATGCTGCGCGTGGGCGAGGCGACCACGGTGCAGGACTTTGATGGGCTGGGGGTGGTGAAGTGAAGGGCACCGAACCACGATGGAGCAGCTTCAGAAATTTCGCAGCCGTTCTCCGCAACCTCCCGGCTGCGGCCACAGACGCGCCAAGCCTCGCGAGCGGCCTCAACTCCATCTAAACCGCTCTGGAAGATCAGACCGCGACCTGCCGGTCGCAGCTGCATTAGCGGCGCCTGCGCCGCGGACACTCGCAGGCTAATTTGCGAGGGGGAGGAGCTTGGAAAACACGAGGCACTCGGTGAGGCCAAGGAGGCTGCCGACGGTGACAAGGATGGTCCAGCTCTTGAGAGTTTCGGACTCGGTGAAGCCGCTGAGTTTGCTGACGGCCCAGAAGCCGCTGTCGTTCATCCAGGAGATCATTTTGGAGCCGAAGCCGATGGCAAGGAAGATGTAGACGGTGTGGTAGGGCGGGCGGTGCTGGAGGATGATGGGGTACATGATGGCCGAGGCGGTGGCCATGGCGACCGTGGCGGACCCTTGCGCGACACGGATGATGGTGGAAACAGCCCAGCCGAGGAAAACGAGGTTCAGCTCCCAGTGTCCGGCGAGCGCGCCGGCGACGCGGCCGACGCCGGCGTAGCCGAGCATGGCGCCATACGCCCCGCCGGCGCTGGCGATGAGGATGATGACGCCGGCTTCGGCGAAGCGGGGGCCGATGATTTTATTGATCGCGGGCAGGCCGATTCGGCGCTGGCGCATGCAAAGCGCGATGGCAGCGAACGCGCCGAGGAGGAGAGCGACGTGGCGGTCGCCGAAAAACTCGATCCACGGGTAAACGGCGGGGGCGGCTTCATGGAGGCCGAGGACTTTGGAAAGTGAGGCGCACGCAATGAGAAGGAGCGGAACGACGATGGGCGCGAGGGCCAGGCCGAGCGTGGGGAGCTCGCTCTCGGGCTTGTCCATCATGGCCTGGAGCTCGGCGCGCGGCACGCCACCCGTCTCGCGCATGGGGGCATTGACGGTCCGGCCGATGTATTGCGCGAGGAGCCACATGCCGGTGATGGGGATGACAGCGGCGGCAAGGCCGGCGAGCATGGTGACGCCGACATCAAGATGAAGGAAGTCGGCCATTTGCAACGGCCCGGGGTGCGGGGCCATGAGCGAGTGCGTGATGGTGCCGCCGCAGCAGATGGCGAGGACGAACGTCATGTAGCTGCGGCCCGTGCGCACGTGCAGGGCCTGCGCGAGCGGGAGGAGGAGCATGAAGTACGTCTCGAAGAAAATGGGAATGGAAAGCAGGAAGCCAGCGGCGAAGAGCGCATGCGGGGCGCGGCGTTCGCCGAGGACGGCCAGGAAGCGGCGGACGACTTTTTCCGCGCCGCCGCTCTCGACGAGACAAACGCCGATGACGGCGGCGAGCGCGATGACGACGCCCATTTTTTCCGCGGCACTCCCAAAGCCGGAGACGGCGAGTTCCACGGCGCGGGCGGCGTAGCCTTCGCTTTTGAGTTTGATGCCGTTTTTGGCGATTTGGGCCTGGGTCTCGGGGCTGAGCGGACCGGCGAGGAGGCCGGTGAGGACGGCGACGGCGATAAGGGCGATGAAGGCGTGGACGCGGAGGACCGAGATGAGAAGGATGATGGCGGCCAGGCCGATGCCAAGGACGGCGAGCGGCCACATGGAGACTGGGCCAGCGGCCGAGGAATCAGCGACGGCGACGAGGGCTGGCGGGAAAAGGGCGGGCATGTGCGGGGGTGGTGCTAGCGCGGGGAATGGCGCGGGGGCAAGGGGAACGTGGAAGGGGGCGGACCTTCACGGACCTTCACGGACCTCCATGGACGGACACGGTGCGCCCATCTCCATGCTGGGATGGCAATACCTTTGGCTTGGCGCTTCGCGCCATCGGAAGCCGACTGAGGACGTCGCCAGTCCCGGGAGCTGCGCTCCCGATCGAGAGCGCGCTTTTTAAAAAAGACCCGCTAAAGACTGGCCAGTTACTTCGCGCCGTTCGCACCGTTTTTCACGGGGAAAAGCTGGCGCCATTGTTCCTCGGTCATGGGGCGGGCAACGACAGGGCCGGGGCCACGGTCGGGGCCGGAGGGCTGGATACCGACGGCGGGTTGCACGTGCCCGCCGGTGGCAGGATGAACGGCGCCGGCGGGCTGAAGGGTAGCGCCGCGCAGGGTGCCCATGCGGTATTGGAAAACTTTAGCGGCGGGAGCGGCGGGAGCGGCAGCGGGGGCCGGGGCCGGAGCGGGTGCAGGTGCGGGCACAGCGGGCTCGAGCTGGGGCACGTTCAAATCCGAAGCTCCATCCAAGCCCTCGAGCTGTAGCTGCAGTTGCTTGAGCTGCTCGACCTGGGCCTGGAGCTGCTTCAGTTTTTCCAGGACCTGGGCGGTGTCATCACCCGCAGTGGCGAAAGCGGTGGTCGCGAGAAGAGCGAGGAGGAATCGGGTAGCTTTCATGGGTGGTTATTTAAGCACGGTTTTTGGGAGCGTCCATAGCTTGCTGGAAGAAAAAGTGTTAAGCGAGTGTAAAAGCAGAAGCTTCGCCCGGGCCGCCCGGTTATGCATAATGTCCGGACCATGTCTTCCGACACCGCCAATGCCGCCCGCCTGCTCGTCATCGATGACGACCGGAAACTCTGCCGCCTGATTGCCGGCTATCTCGGGCCGCTGGGGTACGACGTGACGGCCGTGCACACGGGTCCGGAGGGCGTGGAAAAAGCGGGCGCGGAGCCGTGGCATGCGATCATTTTGGATGTGATGCTGCCGGGGATGGACGGGTTTGAAGTGCTAAAGCAGATCCGGAAATCGAGCGAAGTGCCGGTGCTGATGCTGACGGGGCGCGGGGATGAAGCGGACCGGATTGTGGGGCTGGAAATCGGGGCGGACGATTATTTGCCGAAGACGTTCAGCACGCGCGAACTGCTGGCGCGGCTGCGGGCGGTGACGCGGCGCAGCACGCGGGCAGCGGCGGCGCCGGACCCGGACGCACCAGTGCCGGACCTCGTGGTGGGGCCGCTGCGCGTAAACCCGAATACGCGCACGGCGGCAATCGGCGATCAGGCGCTCGTGCTCACGCCGGTGGAGTATGACCTGCTGCAGGCGCTGGCGAAGGCGAAGGGGCGGGTGAAGACACGGGAGGCGCTCATCGAGGATATTCGCGATCGGAATTACGATGTGTTCGATCGGTCGATCGACGTGCATATTTCAGCGCTGCGGCGCAAACTGGGCGATGATGCGAAAAGCCCGCGCTTTATCCGCACGGTGCGGGCGGCGGGGTATATGCTCACGGAACCGGAGGCGCCATGACGATCCGTCTGCCACTCCTCGCGAAAATTATCGGCTGGTTCTTTTTGAACCTGGCGGTGCTGGGGCTGGCGGGATGGTATCTGTTGCGGGATCAGTTTGCATTTTCGCAGCTGGCATCGCGGACGGCGGGGGATCGGGTCGCGCAGTTGGCAATGTCGATCGCGGGGGAATTGCCGGCCTCGGTGAGCCAGTGGGACGCGCTTTTGGAACAGCGTGCAAAGGAGCACAATGTGGCGTTTTATCTGTATAGCAAGGATGGGGAACGGCTGGCGGGACCGAAGGATCCACTGCCACCGGAAGTGCACAGCCATCTCATCGGCTCGCCGATTCCGCAGGCGGACGGGCGTCCGCCGCGCGCGGAGCCGCCGCCGCCCCGAGAAGATCCGCCGCCGCGCAATGGAGTGGGCGGACGGCCGCTGCGGAATGATGGACGCGGGCCGGGTGGCTTTGACGGGCCGCGCCGTGGGCCGGAGGAATTTGGTGGGCCACCGGATGACGATGGTCCGCCGCCGCCGCCGCCCGGTGGCGGACCGCCGTTTGACGAAGAACGACGCGGACCGCGCTTTGGCGCAGGGCCCCCGGAGTTTCGGAATCAAGGGCCGGGAGGACCAGGAGGGCCAGGGGCCGTGCGACGGAAGCCGCGAGAGATTCCGGACAAGCAGCTGGTGAAAAGCGACAACCCGGATCGGTATTGGGTCTTTTCGCGGGTGATGGTGCGCTACGGCGGCGTGATGCAGTCGGCGGCGTTGATCACCATGTCCGATTCGCCGACGGGAAACGGACTGTATTTCGATGCGACGCCGCTGCTGTGGGCGGGGGCGGGCGTGCTGGCACTCTCGGTGGTGGTGTGGTTTCCGCTCGTGCGCGGGATCACGCGGAGCATTGCACGGATGCGGGCGGCGACGGGGAAACTGGCGGAGGGACAGTTCGACGCGTGCGCGGATACGAAGCGCGGGGATGAACTGGGCGAGCTGGGCATGGACATCAATCGCATGGCGCAGCGACTCTCGGGGTATGTGGAAGGGCAGCGGCGATTCCTCGGCGACGTGGCACACGAGCTGTGCGCACCGGTGGCGCGGCTGCAAATGGCGGTCGGCATTTTGGAGCAATCGGCGCGGACACCGCTGGAGCAGGAGCAACTGGCGGACGTGCGGGATGAAGTGGAGCACATGGCCGGGCTGGTGAATGAGCTGCTGCAATTTTCCCGTGCGACGATTGGGGGAAAGAAAGTGGTGCTGCAGGATGTGGCGCTGAAGTCGATCGCGGAGAAGGCGTTTCACCGGGAGGCGGCGAGTCCGGAGCAGGTGCAGATTGAAATTGATGAGGCGCTGTCGGTGCATGCGGAGCCGGATCTCCTGCAACGGGCGCTGGGAAATTTAATCCGGAATGCGATCCGCTACGCGGGGCATGCGGGGCCCATCACCGTCTCGGCGCTGCGCGAGGGAACGGATATTTTCGCGAGCGTGACGGACCATGGGCCGGGCGTGCCGGAGGAGGCGCTGGCGAAGCTGTTCGACCCGTTTTACCGCGTGGACACGGTGCGGACGCCGGGACAACCGGGCGGAGGCGGGACAGGGCTGGGGCTTTCCATCGTGAAGACGTGCGTGGAGGTATGCGGCGGGGCGGTGTCGGTGCGAAATGTGGCGCCGTCGGGGCTGGAGGTGACGTTGCGGTTGCCCGCAGCGGTGTGAGGGCGGGCCGCCTTATACCCACAAAGCTTACAAGGAGCACAGCGAGAGGAGAAACGCGGTTCATTGACCGCCGGTGCCGCTGATCGCCCAGATTTCGCAGATGCAGAAGCGCGGGTCATTTTTTAACCACCGGAAAGAGAGGGCACATCCCTCTTGGCAATGTTGGGAAAGTGCGTTATGGGGCGCGCGCTATGGCCTGGCGTATCCATGACCATGTTGTTCGGGGGGAGCTTGATAACCGCGTACGCGGGCGGATTGCGGGGCGGATTTGGCTCGAAGGTGTAGCGGAACCGCTGGCGCTGACGCTGAAGGGGGACGCGCATCCGGACCTGGCGGGGTGCCTGCTGACCTTCAAAAACCCGAAGCCGATCGCGATGACGACGAAGCCGCCAGTGGGCGAGCAGCGCGGGATGGCGGGCGACTTTACCGCGGCGCGCAAGGTGCGGGTGCCGGACGTGCCACTTGAGGAATTTGTGCGGATGAAGAATGGCCCGTGGCACTGGGCGAATGCGCTCTACATCGAGTGGTTTTGCGAGCGGTGCGGGCGGGTGGTGATTGAGAGCACGGATTTCGAACTAAGCATCTCGGAGCCGGCGTGGCGGTTTACGGCGGAGGAACTGGCGGAGCGCGAGCGCGAGCGCGAAGAAGGGCGGAGCGAGTTTGAAATCGCGGTGGAGCACGATGGGGAGGACGCGCCGTGGGATGAATTTCGCCACGAGCAAATGCTGCGGGAAAGCGACGCCCTGAGCGAAAAGTACGGGCGGCTGCTACAAAAGTACAAGGAACATCCGGACTGCGAGGAAATCGTGGCGCGGGAGATGGGGTGGCGGCGCATGGATGAGGAGGTGCCGGGATGCGAGGAGGCGGAGGAAGACGAGGAAGAAGAGGAAGAAGATTTCGAGTCGGAGAAGGAAGCAATCCTGGAAGAAGCGCTATCGGAAGACGCGCCGGAACCGCCGGAGCCGGACCCGGAGCGCGAGGGAATCGACTGGGTGCGGGACAAGGATGGGGACATTGTGCACCCCATCGAGAAGCGGGCGAGCGAGGCGCTGGGGCTGCTCTTTGACGAGACGAAGAAGAATCCAGCGCTGGAGCAAACCGAGGACGAGGACTTCGGGGATTTTCTCGGGCACTTTATGTCGGTGAGCGCGAAGCTGGCCGGGGCGCTCGGCGGCATTGCGCGCGGCTGGCGGGAGACGGAGGAAGCAGGATTTACCATCGCCCTGCTGAAACGGGTACTGGAATATTTGCACCAGGCAATCGCGGCGGGGGAACGACTTTCGGGGAAGAAGCTCTTGAGCCCGGAGCGGCTGGCGTTTTTCCGGGCGGAGCTATTTGGGATTCGGGAGGAGATTCTGGCACTGATTACTCGGCTGCGGGGGTAGGGCCGGAAGCTCCGGGGTAACCACAAAAGGCACAGAGGGCACAAAGGACACAGAGATGGAGAGGGAGTGCAGATGATGAACGGACTGCGGACGCTTTGCCGGAGAGCACCTTTAAAATGTGCCCGCGCCGCGCAGATCTTTTCGTCGTCGAGTACATGCAATTCGCCTCGGTAACAAGCTATCTGCCGATCTGCGTCATCCGGGGTCCTTGTTACTTCCATCCGCGCTATTTGAGTTATCAGCGGTATCTGCGGCAAAAGGATCGCGCCTCTAATCTTTGTGTCCTCTGTGCGCTTTGTGGGAACTCGCACCCTTTTGGGTTCCGACTCCGCTGGTCTGGACTATTTGTGGACAAAGAAGAACCGTCCACTCCCCTGCCCTGCTCTGCTTTCCGTTTGCCATGGACGGGGGAGCCCGCTAAGCGGGGCGCTCTCTCCAACCTTATCTTTCCAGTCATGAGCAAAACACCCGCCTACCACGCTTCCATTGAAGGCGCCCAGCACGGCGCCAAGTCCCTCGCCCAATTCCTTGATTACGCCAAAGCCGCTGGCGCGGCGGGAGCGCAGCCGAGCAACTACATGCTGAATGACGGCAAGGGCGGATTCAAAAAGGCGAAGGAGATTCGCGAGACGTTTGAATCGCGCGGAATGAAGCTGGACGGCATTTCGGCGCACTGCCCGTTCTGGGTGCATACGTCGATTTGGACGGGGACGAAGTCGGGGCATCCGTTCATCGCGCCCGACGTGGCAAAGCAGTCGCCCGAGAAGATCGAGGCGTGGCATGAGAAGTATCTGCTGAAGCTGATGGATCTGGCGGCCGAACTGGGCGTGAAGTCGATGCCGATGTTCTGGGGCGTGGCGTTTGGCTGGGAAATGGCGACGGGATATCCGTGGGGTTTCTGGGCCGGGCCGGGCTATGATCTGCTGGCGGAGGGCAAGGAGCGCTTTGTGAAGAAGACGAAGAAGCTGCGCGACCATGCGCGCAAGCTGGGGATTTACCTGTGCCACGAGATCCATCCGGGCACGGGCGCCTCGACGGCGGACGATTTCAACATGCTGGTGGACATCTGCGACGGTGATGCCGTCCTGGGCGTGAATGCGGATCCGTCGCACTGCTGGGAGGGTGAGGACTGGGAGACGCGCTTTCTGAAAGTGGGCAAGCGGATCTATGCGGCGCACGTGAAGAATTTTGTGATCCGCCGCGGGTTCCCGCTGCGCGCGATGGAGCCCAATTGGCCGCGCCGGGCGATGCAGTTCACGGACCTCGCGAGCGGGGATCTGAATATGCAGCGCTACGTGGAGCTGCTGCTGGCGGTGGGCTACAAGGACCGGTATTGCAAACTGCACAAGACGCAGAGCGCGCCGTTGGTGGTGGAAGCGGAGAGCGCCCACAAGGAGCTGGATTATTGCTCGGCGGACGGGATTGCCTACGTGGCGAAGAACCTTTGCTTCCCGCAGGCGGCCGGCAGCTTTGAGGAAGGGATGGGGGCGTAAGGCCAATATCCGATCCACCTCCGACCCGCTCTAGCAGGGCTTCAGATGAGACCGCGACCTTCCGGTCGCGGCTACATTGTGCTGCGATATTCGGAGCGCTTCATAGCCTAAACTCAGGACGGAGGTGCCCCGGCTCCTTGACTTTGCCCGGAGCTGGAGCTTCGGGCCACCAAGGTCAGGTGTTTGCCTCGACGTAGGCGCGAAGCTCTTCCAACTCGCTGGCGAAGCCGCTGGAGAGGATGGGGAAGCGGCACCAGGTTTTAGGATCCAGGTTTTCGTCGTCGAGGTGGAAGGAAGGGGCGTAACGCTCGCGCTTCCATTGGTTGCGGCACCACATGGTGAAGAAGCGCTCCACCCACAGCGCCATTTGGGCGAGCGGATAATTAGGGAAGCGGGCGCGCATGAGCAGGCAGACTTCGAGTGGGTTGCGTTTGTCGCGGATGGAGGCGCGCTCGATCGCATCGAGCACCGGGTAGGGCATGAGGTCGTTTTCGTCGGTCTGGTGGTACTCGGCGGGGCGAAGCTCGGCGGTGGGGGCCTGGACGTTGATCACGTGGAGGTCGGGCAGCGGCCCGAAGCCCTGCGGGCCCTCGCGCTCCATCCACGCGAGCCATTGGCGAAGGAAGGCTTTGTCGATGCCGGCGATGGGGCTGATGCTGCCGCAGGTGTCGCCATCCATGGTGGCATAGCCGACGGCGGCCTCGGAACGGTTGCTGGTGGCAAGGAGCAGCGCGTGGCGAAGATTGGCGACCATCCACACGCCGGGGGCGCGAACGCGAGCCTGGATATTTTGCAGCGGGATGTCGTGGTCCCGCCAATTCAGGTCGGAGCCGAGAGCGCGGGAGACCATCTGCGTGTAGCCCTCCACGAGCGTGGTGACATCCCACTCCAGGAAGGTGGCGCCGACGGCGTCAGCGATCGTCTGGGCGGCATGACGCGTGGTCTCGGAGCTGTGAATGGTGGCCTGGTAGACGGTGGTGACGAGCTCGGCGATGACGTCGCGCTCGGGCAACGGCGCGAGTTTCGGGAGATGCGGGAGCTTCGCAAAGAAGCCGGCACGCCCGAGCTCGGCGAGGCCCATGCGGACGAGCAACGCAGTGAGGATGGTGACCGCGGCGGAATCGGCGCCCCCGCTGAGCGAAACCACAAACCCGCGCGAGCGGCATTTGCGCAGGTAGTCGAAGAGAGCGAGCACCATGGCGCGGGTAAATTCCTCCTCCTTGGCAAAGGCACCGCGCTCCCACGCTGGAGGCTCGGAGCGCGGATGCTCGGGCGGCTGCGCGGGAAACGAAAACGGGCAGCGGATGGTTTCCGTGTGTTCGCCGAGGTCGGGCGCGAAACTGCCGGTACGCGCCTGGCTCATGCGGCTGAGATCGAGCTCCACCACGGCGGTGACGAGCTCCCAATCCGCAAAAGAAAAGCGCGAGCCCTCGGCGATGAGACGTCCGCCGGCGGCGATGAGCGCGCCGCCATCGAAAATCACGCGGCCCGATTCATTGCCGAGCAAATTGGCATAGACGTAGGTGACGCCAAAAGCGCGTGAGCCCTCGATCACGAAGCGCTTGCGCACTTCACTTTTGCCGAAGGCAAAGTGGCTCGCGCTCGGATTGAGGATCACGTCGGCGCTTTGCCGCGCGAGCGCCGCGCCGGGGCGCTGGGCGACCCAGGCATCCTCACAAATCTCGAAGCCAAGGCGCAGGCCGCCACATTCGAAGACAAGATCGCCGATGGGGAACTGGCCCTCAGCGGTGTCGATCATGGCGCTGACACCCTGCGGCCACGGCTTGAACCAACGCGGCTCGTAGTGGATGCCGTCACCGGCGAGGAAACGCTTGGCCGCGAAACCGAGGAGGCGGCCATCCACGACCACCGCCGCGCAGTTGAAAAGCGCATGGCGGAAGAAGACGGGCAGGCCGACGGAGACAATCAGGCCTTTGGTTTCCGGGAGCAGCTCCTGCAGCAGCGCCCAGGCGGTGCGGTGCGTGGAAGCGGAATGAAAGGCGTCCTCGCAGCCGTAGCCGGTAAGGCAGAGCTCAGGCAGGCAGAGGACCGTGACGCCCTGCCGGCGGGCCTCGGCGAGCGTCGCGGAGATGCGCTGATGATTACCGGCCCAGTCCAGCGGAGTTTGATTCAGAACGGCGGCGGCGACTTTGACAAAGTTCACAACGTGGCCCCCTTCTCCGCGGCCGCGAGTTCGCGCGCCTGGACGACGAGCTTCATCTTCAGATCATGCAGTGCGGGCGAAAGGCCCACGGGGTATTCGTGCGGATTGAGGAAGCGCTTGCGCGTCTCGTGCAGCGCAGCGAGCTGCGCGAGCGTGCGCTGGCGGATGGCATCGAGCGCGGGCTGAGCGTAGATGAGCTCACCGCCGTGGAAGACGGGCACCAGCAGGTCCTCGCTTTGGGCGTCGGCGGGGACTTGTTTACGGCGCGTGGGATCGGCGCGGTCGACGATCGTGCGGCTGTCCTCTGCGAGGCCATCGAGATTGAAGATCATGTCGCCGATGAATTCCCCTCCCCGGCTGAACCGCCGCACCTGCTGCACGCCGGGCGTGGAGATTTTCGCGGCCTGCTCGGAGAGTTTGATCTTCGGCACCCACGGGCCATCGCCGTGGCGGACAGCAGCGAGCTTGTAGACGCCGCCGAGCGCGGGCTGATCGTAAGCGGTGACGAGCTTGGTGCCGACGCCCCACACGTTAATGCGCGCGCCCTGCTGCTTGAGGCTGACGATGGTGGTCTCGTCGAGATCATTGCTGGCGAGGATGGCGGCCTGGGGGAAGCCGGCGTCGTCGAGCAAACGGCGCGCCTCGATGCTCAGCCAGGCGAGGTCGCCGGAATCGAGTCGGATTCCCCCGAGCTCGAAACCGCGCGCGCGGAGGGTGTGGCCCACGGCGATGGCATGCTTCACGCCCTGCACGGTGTCGTAAGTATCGACGAGGAAAACGGCGTTGTTCGGCAAGGCCTGCGCATAGGCCGCGAAGGCCTCGGGCTCGGAATCGAAAGACATCACCCAGCTGTGCGCGTGCGTGCCGCGCACCGGGATGCCGAAGCGCTGGCCGGCGAGGACATTGGAGGTGGCGTGGCAGCCTCCGACGTACGACGCGCGGCTCGCGGTGAGCGCGCCATCCATCCCCTGGGCGCGACGCAGGCCAAACTCGACCACGGAATCGCTCTGCGCGGCGAGGCAGACACGCGCGGCTTTTGTCGCGATGAGCGTCTGGAAATTGACGAGATTGAGCAGCGCGGTCTCGATGAGCTGGCAAAGGATGAGCGGGCCCTGCACGCGGAGGAGCGGCTCGTGCGGGAAGACGACGGTGCCCTCCGGGACGGCGTCGACCGTTCCCGTCCAGCGCAGCGTGCGGAGGTAATCGAGGAAGGCCGGCTCGAAGAGCGGGCGCTGGTCGTTGCCGGTGAGGCCGCCGAGATAGGCGAGCTCCGGCTCGGAGAAAGCGAAGTCGCGCAAATATTCGACGACATCGGCGAGGCCGCAGGCGATGGCGAAACCGCCGGCAAAAGGCTGCTTGCGGTAGAAGACGTGGAAGACCGCCTCGGCGCGGTGAGTGCCGGTCTTCCAGTATCCATAGGCCATGGTGAGCTGGTAGAGATCCGTGAGCAGAGCGGGGATGCGACCGGCGGTCGGATGCGTGTTCATTGTTAGTGTCTTTGTAACACGAAGTAGGAATATGTCAACAGTGAAGCAGGAGCGGGGACGGGAGGCGATGAGGGAGAAAGGGGACAGGATAGAATAGGTCATATAAGACCAATGGGACCCATAGGATCCATGCGCCGATTGTTAGCTCAACCTGGGCCAAGGGTGACATGAACGACGCCCCCACCTGGGAAAGATTGGTTGGCGTTGCCAAAGGGGGAGGCTTGGGTAGGGTTGAAGACTGGTATGCGTACCTCCTCCATTTCCCGTCGTGAATTTTTGGCCTCGACCGCGCTGGCGGGCGGGGCGCTGGCGCTGGGAGGGGCCTCGCTGAGGGCGGAGGAAAAGGGGCCGCTGGGAAAAGCGGAGCACTGCGTGTTCATCTGGCTCGGCGGGGGGATGTCGCAGATCGATACGTTTGATGCGAAGAAGACGCATGGCGACGGAAAGAAGACGGCGGGGTGCTACTACGACACGATTGAGACGGCGATTCCCGGCGTGACCTTTTGCGAGCACTTGCCGCGGCTGGCGAAGATGGCGGACCGGCTCATTCCCGTGCGCACGGTGAATCACACGGTGATCGATGAACATGCCGCGGCGGTAAATCGCATGCACACGGGACGGCCGGTGAGCGGAAGCGTGGTGTATCCGAGCATCGGGAGCATCGTTTCAGCGTGCCGCGGACCAATCGCGGAGGGCGTGCCGCCGTATGTGGTCATCGGGTATCCGAGCGCCACGCGCGGCTCGGGGTTTCTCGGGCCGAAGGCGGGCTATGTGTATCTCACGGACACGGAGAGTGGTCCGGCGGGGCTGACGCGCGCGCCGGGGATCACCGATGAACGGCAGCAACGGCGCGAGGCGCTGCTGGCGGGACTGCGCGAGGATTTCACCAAGGCCAATCCCGGCGACAAGCTGGTGAGCGACTATAACGACGCGATCGGCGAAGGCTTTGGCCTGCAACGCGGCGACTTCATGAAGGCATTCAACCTGGGCGCGGAGCCCGGCGCGCTGCGCACGGAGTACGGCGATGAATTTGGCCAGCGCTGCCTGCTGGCGCGGCGGCTCCTGCAGCGCGGGGTGCGGTTCATTGAGGTGGGGTTCAACTTGAATTTCGTCAATGGCGCAGGCTGGGACACGCATAACGGCGCGCAGAAAGAACAGCATGGGCTGATTCGCCGGCTGGACCAGGGCGTGGCGGCATTCCTCACGGATTTGGAAAAGGAAAAGCTCCTCGAGAAGACGCTGGTGGTGATTGCCACGGAGTTTGGGCGCCCGGCGGCCTTCGATTCTGGCGGTGGCCGCGGCCACTATGGCAAGTGCTTTAGCGCGGTGCTGGCGGGCGGCGGGCTGCGCACCGGCCAGGCCGTGGGCGTGACGGATGAACTGGCAATGAACATCGTCGATGAGCCCTGCCCGGTGCCGGATCTTTTTGCCACGATTCTCGCGGGCCTCGGCATCAAGCCGGACCGAAACCTGATGGACGGCGAGCGCCCGGTGCCGGTGACGGACAAAGGGATGGCGGTGAAGAAGCTTTTCGCGTGAACACGGCCGCCGCTCCGCACGACACCCTGGGACGTCCGCTGCACGACCTGCGCCTCTCGGTCACCGATCGCTGCAATTTCCGCTGCCGCTATTGCATGCCGAAGGAGGTCTTTGGCCACGGTTACGACTTTTTGCCGAAGACGGATATTTTGTCGTTCGAAGAGCTTGCGCGCATCGCCCGGATTTTTGTGGGGCTGGGCGTGGAGAAGGTGCGGCTCACCGGCGGCGAGCCGCTGCTGCGGCGCGATCTCGAGCGATTGGTGGCGCAGATCGCGGGTCTCGGCGAGCTGCGGGATCTGGCGCTGACCACGAATGGCGTGCTACTGCCGCAGAAAGCAAAGGCGCTGCACGACGCAGGGCTGCGCCGGCTGACGGTGAGCCTCGATGCGCTGGATGATGCGACCTTTCGCGCGATGAATGATGTGGACTCGCCCGTGAGCGGCGTGCTGGCAGGGCTGGATGCGGCGCTCGCGGCGGGGTTTGCGCCCATCAAGATCAACATGGTGGTGAAGCGCGGCGTGAATGAGCAGGAGATTGCGCCGATGGCGCGGCGATTCGCTGGGCCGGAGTACATCCTGCGGTTCATTGAATACATGGACGTGGGCAATTCCAATGGCTGGCGGATGGCCGACGTGGTCCCGGCGGCGGAGATTGTCGAGCGCGTGGGCGCGGAAGTGGGACTATCGGTGCTGCCGCCGAACTATGGCGGGGAGACGGCGGTGCGGTATCGCACCGAGCGCGGCGGGGAGATGGGGGTGATTGCGTCGGTGACGCAGCCGTTCTGCCTGGGCTGCACGCGCGCGCGGATGACGGCGGACGGGCGGCTGCATACGTGTTTGTTTTCGTCGACTGCGGGCGTAGACCTGCGCGGGCCGATGCGCGCGGGGGCGAGCGACGCGGAGTTGGCGGAGATGGTCGCGCGAGTGTGGCGGGCGCGCGGAGACCGGTACTCGGAGATTCGAACGAGTGAGACAGCGCAGCGGCCGAAGGCGGAGATGTCTTTGCTGGGAGGGTAGCCATGGCGCGGCGACCCAAGCGCTGAAGCAATCTTGACGGTCCCTCTCCCCTCTTTAAAAGACGGCCATGAAGCCCCACCTCCTGCTCCTTTTCTGCGCGCATTTTGCCCTCGCGCAGGAAAACCCACTCCCCGAGCTACGGGCGCCTCTGGACCGATTTTCCGCCGGGATGAAGGCGGCCGCGGATGTCCAAGCCAGCAAACGCGACAAGGTGAACGCGGAGTATGCGGCGGCGTTAGACAACATTTTCAAACAGCTCGCCGCGACCGGCGATCTGGACGCCACCGTGCAGGCGAAAACGGAGAAGGAACATCTGCTCGCGGGCACACCGCTGGCCGCCACGAACACACTGCCGCCGCCGCTGCGCGCGGCCCGGGAGAAATACGAACGCGCACTCGATCCCCTCTTTCCAAATGCGCGGATTCTTCGAGCAACTCACCGCCGGCGCGAGCAAGCCACGCATTTTGAAAAACACGCTGAGCACGGGAGATCGAGGCAAGCCGTATCAGGACTTACCGAAGGAGGGGGCCTTTCTCGTCGGATTTGACATCACAATGGGCGACTGGTTCGGCGCGCCGATTCTTCATTCCATCCAACCCATTTACCTCGGGCTTCGCGGGAAATTCCGCGGAGAGGTGTCCGGCACACCCGGTAATCATCCGGTCACCCTGGAGGCCCGCGAAGGCTATGCCGTGAGCGGCCTCACGCTGCAGGACGGCAGCCTCCTCGGGAGCTTACAATTGACCTACATGAAAATCGACGCGCTGCACCGGCGCCTGGACAAAGCCGATTCGTACCAGAGCGATGTGGTGGGCGCACCAGAGCGACACAAGGGGATGAAGCCGAAAACCATCGGAAACGATGGGAACCCAATCACTGGCATTTTTGGCGCAGCGGGCGGGGAAATTAATAGCATTGGGATTATCGAGGCGCCGTGAGGGCGATACGCCCCGGGGCTTTTCAAAACGTCAGAATGCCGCTTCTGCTTGGTTACCACTGGAAATAGGCGGGTTCGTTGCCGCGTTTCCATTTGATGTTGCAGCCGATGCTGGGGCGCTGCTCGGGATTCACGGTCTGGCCGGAGAGGAGGGCGTCGAGCGCGGCCCGGAGGTCGGCGCCATTAAGCGTGCCGACGCCCGGTCGGTCGATACCACGCGGTGGGCGGGAGCCATCAAGCTGGCCGCGGTAGGCGAGCTTGCGGTGGGTATCGAAGACAAAGAAATCCGGCGTGCAGGCAGCGGCGTAGGCGCTGGCGACGTCCTGGGACTCATCGTAGAGAATCGGGAAATCGAAGCCGACCGCGCGGGCCATCGCGGCGGTGGGCGCAGGGGCGTCGCCAGGATACTGCTCGATGTCGTTGCTGGTGATGCCGACGAAGGAAACGCCGCGCTGGCTGTAGTCGCGCGCAACGCGCGCAAGCTCGGGGGCGACATGGACGACATACGGGCAGTGCGCGCAGAGGAAGACAACGACGAGGACACGGGAGTCGGCGAAATTTTGGAGGGTGAGCGTCCCGCCTTTGCTAACGGAAGGGAGGGAGAAATCGGGCGCCGCAGTGCCAAGGGCGAGCATTGTGGATGAATGTGCCATCCCGCAAGGATAGGGGACGTACCGGGGGATGCAAGGGGGGCGAATGGCGGATCGCTGATGGGGAGGCGTCCCCTGCGACCTTCCGGTCGCAGCTACATCGCGCTTTGACCTTCGCCTGGGACCTCTCAGCTTAAACCGCTAGTCGGCCTGGGTAGGGGTACTAGACTCGGGAGTGTTGTTTTCCATGCCTTTGGTGCGGCGCAGGTCGATGACTTGCTCGGCGAGAGGGAGGTCGCGGGGGAAAGTGATTTTGAAATTATAGTCGTGGTTTTCGAGAAGGGCGACGCGCTTGCCGTGCTTTTGGATGGCGCTCACCTCGTCGGTCACGAGTTCGTTGCGGGCCATGAGCGAGGCGTAGGCCTGGAGAATGAGGGCGCTGCTGAAAATCTGCGGGGTTTGCATGGCCCAGAGGTTTTTGCGCTCCACGTCTTCGTTCACCATCAGCTCGTAGGAGGCGCGCTTCACCGTGTCGGGCACGGGCGAGGCGCAGCAGGCTGCGCCGTGTTTTTGCGCGAGGGCGAGGCAATCGGCGATGAGCTTCGGCGTGACCAGTGGGCGCGCGCCGTCGTGGATGGAGACAAACTGGCTGCCCTCGCTCCGCACCGCGCGGAGGCCGTTCCACACGGAGAGGTGGCGCTCCGGGCCGCCAGCGACGACCTGGCTGACCTTCACCAATTTTTCCACGCGAGCGAGCTTGCGCACCTCATCGAGCCGCTCCTCCCGGGTGACCACGATGATTTCATCGATGACGGGGCAATCCTGGAACGCCACGAGCGACCAGTACAACACGGGCTTTCCGTGGAGGGGGGCGAAAATTTTGTCGAACCCCATGCGGCGGCTGCTGCCCGCGGCAACGATGATGGCACTGGTCATACGCAGGATTTAGCGGCGGGCGAGGGCAGGTGTCGAGATGGAGTATGGCGGGTTGCCAGAGGGCGCGGGGCGGGTATGCTGCTGTTTTCTGCAGCCATGTCTGATTTTGCCAAATTCATCCTCATCCTCGTCGTCGCGGGCGCGGGATGGTTTGCGTCAAACTACTATGGCCAGGAGTCGAGAAAGCTGGATGGGACAGCGGCGAAGAACCTGGTGGCGGTGCAGGGCAGTCTGCCGGCGCCGGGCGCGGCGCGGCCAGTGGTGCTGGAATTTTGGGGGACTTACTGCGGGCCGTGCATCGCGAGCATTCCGCATCTCAATGAGCTCTACGCGAAATTTGGGCCGCGGGTGCAGTTTGTCGCGATCTCGGCCGAAGACCGCGATGTGGTGAAAGCCTTTATGAAACAACGCCGGATGGATTATCCGGTGGCAGTGGACCCAGCACATGAGTTCTTCGAGGCGTGGGGCATTCATGCGGTGCCGACACTGATCTATCTGGATGCGAACCAGAAGGAGCAGTGGCGGGGGCACTCAATGGAGATGACCGAGGAGAAGCTGGCGGGGTTACTGGGGAAGTAAGGACACGGAGACTTTTTTGAAAATCGTCCCCCCAGTCCGCGACCTGCCGGTCGCAGCGACAAAAGTCAGGAACTGGCGCTCCCGTAGCGGGAGAGGGCGAAATTCCAGAGGAGGCGAGTCAGGGCAACGACGACAAGGGTGCCGACGGCGAGGGCGGTGATGCCGGGCCACGGCGATTCGAAGGGGCGGGCGAGGAGCTGCGCGGGGACGTTCGACACCCAGACGATCGGGATGACCCACGTGAAGATGAAGCGGAAAGTGCCGCGGAAGACGGCCTCGGGGAAACGGCCAATCATAAACAGATTGAAGTAACCGCTGATGAAGCCCGCCCGGATGCTCCAAAAGGCGATGCAGGAAAGCGAGAAGAGCACCGCGTAGTGGACGGCCACGCCGAAGCAGATCGCGATGAGCGCCAGCGCGATTTTTCCGACACCGGGGACGATGCCGAGTTTGAAGAGCGCCCAGCCGACGATGGCGACGCTGACGAGGGCATTGAGCAGGGAATCGAAGCTGACCTGCTTGGTGCTTACGGCAAACTGGGCATCGATCGGCTGCGTGAGCAGGAGGTCGAGTCGGCCGGTGCGGACGAGATCGGGGAGGTGCGAAAGATTGACGTAGAAGAGCCCCTGAAAGATCTGGGACGTGACCTGGTGCGCACCGACCAGCGCGACGACCTGCCACTTCGTCCAGCCGGCGATGGAGTCCACCTGGCCGTAGAGCACTTCGATGAAGGCGAGCTGCCCGCAAAACCAGAGCATCTCCACGAACATCCAGAGGATGAAGTTCGCCTTGAAATTCATCTCGCGGATGAGCGAGTTGCGCGCGAGGAGGCGGTAGATGGTAAGGTAGCGCATCATGGCGTGGGGGCGGTTGGAGCGCTGGCGGGCGACGTATTCAGTATCCAGTATTCAGTATGCAGTGGGCGGCTCGAAAATTTTCCCCGGCGTGAGATGCGGAAGTCCTCGCCGCCTAAAGACGGAACTCCAAACTCAGCGCCCGACGCTCGGAGGCGCCCACTGCATACTGAACACTGCATACTGAATACTGAGGTCCGCATAGACGTGGACATTATCCTCCCACGGCTTGGTACCGCCGCAACCCCGCCCGCCACATCCCTACGGCGGCGGCCCACATGAGCACGACCCAGCCGGCCTGGATGGCGAGGCCCTCGAGCAGTGCGGCGCCGGTGATGCGCTCCATGAAGACCTGCACCGGGAAGTAGAGCTCGTAGCTAAAAGGAGCCCATTTCACAAAGCCGGACATCCACGCGGGCAGCATGCTGAGCGGGAAGATGTGGCCGCTGAGAAAATATTCGAACGAGAAGACGATGAAGATGATCGTGGAGATTTCGAGGATCCAAAACGCGAGCATGGCCAGCGCGTAGGCAAGGAAGAACTGGATGAGGCCGGCCATGGCGGCGCTAGCGGCGAAGGCGAGCCACGTGAAAGCTTGCGCGGGGAAATGCAGATGCGCGCGCAGGAAATAAAAAACGAGCGCGACACCGGGCAGGATGATGGCGGTGTAGAGCGCGCGGTAGCTGGCGTAGAGCACGAAGCGGTAGGCGAGGTAATTGAGCGGCTTGAGCAGCAGGAAGCTGATGCGCCCGTCGCGGATGTCGGCGGCGATCTGCCATTCGTCCTCCGTGGGCGCGACGAGATTTTCCACCAGCACCGTCATCGCGAAATACATGATCAACGCGCTGAAATCGTAGCCGGAGAGCTGGCGGCCGGAATCGCCGCCGTACATGGCTTTCCACAGGTAGATGGTGCCGATAAGCGGGACGATGCCGAAAATGGACCGCAGGACAAAATTCCACCGGTAGGTAAAGGTGGCCTGAATGCCGGCGGTGAAGACGCGGGAATATTTGGCAAGGGCGGCGGTCATGGGGCGAGGAGCGGACGCCGGTGCGAATGCGGAGAAGTATTCCGTATCCAGTATTCAGTATTCAATGGGCGCCAGGGGACTTCGTGCGTCAGTGAGCAGGGCAAATCTTTACCGCCTAAAGGCGGAACTCCGCACTGAGTCCCCGAAGTTCGGACGCGCCCACTGCATACTGAACACTGCATACTGACTACTATCACGCGCCCCCCTTTCTCACCATCTCCGCGGCGAGGTTCACGGCGGCGATGGTGCTCTCCGGCCGCGCGGTCCCCTGCCCCGCGATGGCGAAGGCGGTGCCGTGATCGGGCGAGGTGCGGGGCCAGGGCAGGCCGAGGGTGACGTTCACCCCCTGGTCGAAAGCGTGGAGCTTGAGCGGGATGAGGCCCTGATCGTGATACATGCAGAGCACGCCGTCGAACTCGCCCTCCACCGCGCGCAGGAAAACGGTATCCGGCGAGATGGGGCCGGCAAAGCCACGCAGCCCGGCCAAGGCGGGGCCGATCAAATCCAACTCCTCGCGACCGAGGTCGCCATCCTCGCCGGCGTGCGGATTCAGCCCCGCAACGGCAATGCGGGGGATACGCCCGAGGCGGAGTTGGAGAAAATTTTCCAGCAAGCGGCCGACACGCACAATCTCCGGCCCGGCGAGCAGCGCGGGGACGGCCCGGAGCGGGACGTGCGCGGTGACGAGCGCGACGGTGAGTCGGCCGCCCGTAAGACACATCGCGAAGTTTTGGGTCTGCCAGCGGTTCGCGAAAAACTCCGTCTGGCCGGGAAAGGCGAAGCCCACGCGGTGCATCTGGGCCTTGCTCACCGGGCCGGTCACGACCGCGGAGATTTCTCCGGCGGCGGCGAGGCGGGCGGCCTCCTCCATCGCGGCGAGCGCGGCGCGCGCCGAGGCGTCGGTGGGTTTTCCGGGGATGACGCCGCGAGTGTCGCCGATGATGCGGTACTCAAAATCCGGATCGAGGCGTCCGCTCGCGAGCGCGGCGGCGGCCACCTCGGGGCCGATCCCGGCAGGGTCGCCCGTGGTGAGGGCGATCACTCGACGCGGCTCGCGGTTCGATTCCATGCCGCAGCAACGTGCCTGCGCGCAGGCCGCTTAGTAAATCTTGAAGTAGGCTTTCTTGCGCAGCCGGGCGAGCCAGCCCTGCTGCATCTTCTGCCGCTCCTCCGAGAGCAGCACGCGCTCGATATCGCCGCGCACTTCCGCCAGTGGGCGGGTGACGCCCGGCTTTTTATCCTCGGCCATCATCAGGTAGTAACGGCCATCCAGCGAAACGACGTCGCTGATCTTGCCTTTGTTGAGGCTGAAAATGACTTTCTCCAAATCGGGATTCAGGTCGCCGCGCTTCACCCAGCCCCAGTCACCGCTGTTATCCTGGTTGCTGTCCATGGAGTAGATGCGGGCGAGATCGCCGAAGTCGGCGCCGCGAATGATCTTCTCCCGGATTTCCTGGATCATCTTGCGGTTCTTCTCGGCATCCGCACCGGCCACAATGGTGATCATGCGCAGCTTCACCTCGCCGCCCTGGGTCCACTCGGCGGCGTGCTCGCGGTAGAAGCTTTCGATCTTCGACGGGTCCACCTGCGGCTCACCCTTCACCTCGCGCTGCCGCATGGCCTGCACGATGACCTTCTCCTCCTCCATCTTACGCAGACGATCCATTGTGTACCCCTGCGCGGCGATGGTGCGGAGGAAAGCCGAGCGGTCGCCGCCAAATTGATCGCGGATCACGGAGTTGATGCGATCGTCGATCACGTGGGAAGGGATCGTCGCCTTCATCGTATGAAACTCCTGGATGATGAGTTGGCGGTCGATGAGATCATTCACCGCGCGCAGGCGGATTTCCTTGATCTTGGCCTTGGCCTCCTCGCCCCGGAAATTGGCGAGCACGCTCTTCTCCAGGGCGCCGGTCATTTCGCGCACTTGGGAAAAGGTGATGACGTCGTCATTCACCACCGCGGCTACGCCGTCGAGCACCTGCGGATCAGGCGCGGACGACCCCGCGGGCGGAGCGGCAACAACCAAGCCATTCAGGGCCACCATCAAGCAAAAAGAACGAAAGGACTTCACAGGCAGATCAGATGAGTTCGCCTAGGGTAGAAACAGGGGCGGGCAAGTCAAGGCAGCAGAGGAGCCCCGGACCGGCGGTTTTCCTTCAAAGAGGAAAGCGGTGCGCGGCTTTCCTTGCCGCGTCATGTGCTCGGCCATTGCCAACGGCGAAAAACGGTCGCTGCTCTCCAGATTTGCGGGAGCGGCACGCTGGGGCGTGCTCGTGGCATGCGCCCTGGCAACCGCAGCTTTCGCGGCGGATGACAAGAAGGATGCGCCACGCCTTACCGGGCTTGTGCCCTTGGAAGTTAGCCCGGGCACGGAGGTATCACTCAAGTTTCGTGGATTGAAACTCGATACGGCAACGGAGGTGCGGTTTCCGGCCCTGCCCGGCCTCAAGGTCGAGCTGAGGGAAAAGAAGAAGGCGGACCTGCCCACGGGGCAGGAGGCGAAGGATGTGGGCGACACGCAATGCGAAGCGGTGGCGAAGCTGCCGGGCGATTTGCCCCTCGGCACGCTCGCCGTGGAGGTGGTGACGCCGGGCGGGCCGCTGGCGCGTGAGGTGCGGGTGGTGGCAGCGGACACGCTGGCGGAAGAGAAAGAGCCGAATAACGGATTTCAAGAAGCGCAGGCGGTCGTGCTGGGCAAGACATTGCGCGGGAAGATTGAGGCCGAGAAGGACGTGGACGTCTTTGCGCTGACGGCGGCGAAGGGGCAGCGCTTCAAGGTGGCAGTGTGGGCGTCGCGGCTGAATTCGATGATGGATCCGCTCGTGTCGATTTTTGACGAGCACGGGCGATTGCTGATGACCGTGGATGACTCGGAAGGGCGCGACCCGGAGTTTGTTTTCACCGCGCCGACGGCTGGACGCTTTTTGCTCGCGGTGCAGGATGCGGGGGACCGCGGCGGAGCGTGGCATGCATATGAGCTGAAGGTGGAGGAGGCGGGGAAATGAAAGTGCGCCGCTCGCCATTCCTCCTGTTTCTGCTGCTGGCCGCGCTGCCTGCCCTCGCCGTGCCGGTGAGCTACTTTCGGGATGTCGCACCAATTTTGCGGGCGAATTGCGTGTCCTGTCACAAGCCAGGCAAGCTGAAGGGGCAGCTCGATGTGTCGTCGCATGCGGCACTGCTGAAAGGCGGGAAACACGGGGAAACGGTGGTGGCGGGGAAGCCGACGGAAAGCGGGCTCATCGAGAGCATCAGCGGCGCGGAGCCGGAGATGCCGAAAGAGGGCGAGCCCCTCACCAAGGGGGAGGTGGCGCTGCTGACGCGATGGATTGCCGAGGGAGCAAAAGACGATACGCCCGCGCAAGTCGCGCGCGTGCCGGCGGTGCCGCCGGTGTATCGCTCGCTGCCGGCCGTGCCGGCGCTGGCGTTTTCGCCGGATGGCAAAGTGCTCGCGCTTGCGGGGCATCACGAGGTGATCCTGCGCTCCGCGGATGGACAGCAGGTGCTGGGACGGCTGCTGGGCGAATCGCCGCGCATCGAATCGCTCGCTTTTTCGCCCGACGGCCGGCTGCTCGCGGCGTGCGGCGGGGCGGCCTCGGAATTTGGCGAAATCCAGATCTGGGACGTGGCGGAGCGCAAGCTGATGCGGCGTATCGCGGCGAGCGGCGACTCGGTTTTTGGGGTTTCCTTTTCGCCCGATGGGACGCGCGTGGCGGTGGGCTGCGCGGACAAGCTGGTGAAGGTATTTTCCCTGACTGACGGCCGCGAGCTGATGCGGTGCGACAATCACCTCGACTGGGTCTTCGCCACGGCGTGGACGCAGGACGGGCAGCAACTAGCCACGGCCAGCCGGGACAAAGCGCTGAAGCTGATTGACGTGGCCACCGGGCATCTCATCGACGACATCAGCAAGCCGCGCGACCCGTGGCTCACGCTGGCGCGCAGCCCACGGGAAAACCTGATCGCGGCGGGGTCCGATACCGGACAGGTGATGGTGTACAAAATGGAACCGCGTGGCGGACGGCTCGCGGAGGGGGATGACAAGGAAAACAGCGCGGTGAAGGAACTCGACCGGCTGCCCGGCCCAGTACCGGCAATCGCCTGGAGCCAGGATGGCACCCTGATTGCCGCGGGCGGTGCGGCGGGTGAGGTGCGGCTGTGGAAAGCCGGCGAGTGGAAGCGCGTGTGGACGGCGAAAGAGAAGCTGCCGCCGATTTTTACGCTGGCATTTACAGCGGAGGGCACGCGCCTCGCGGTGGCGGGAGTGGATGGGAAAGTGCGGATGCTGGAAACGCAGAAGGGAGACGTCGTGGAGACGTTTGAGGCGGTACCGGTGGAGAGGTGAGGTGAATGCTGCGCTCCGTCGCAGCATGCAAAATGCATACGCCGAAAGCGCATTTGGCGGAGCGCACCTCATCAATTTGGTGCCTGCGGCAAATATTTTCTCGTGTCGCGGCGGAGCGCGACCTCCACCGAAATCGGCTGCACGCTGTCCCGTGACGATAGCTTCAAAAGCGGCAGGTTGCCGCTTTCATTACCGCGGCCCGTCCGTCCCCCGAGCGACGGGAACCGCGCGCTCCGTGCGCAGCCAGAGCTCCACGCGGCGGTTCCGCTGGCGGCCGGCTTCATCAGTATTGGAAGCAACGGGCAGCACCGAGCCGAAGCCATTGACAAACGAGGCTTTCACCCCGCGAGTCTCCAGTTCGTGGGCGACCAATTGTGCGCGCTCGCGCGACATCTTCACGTTCGCATTCTCGGGGCCTTGCTGGTCAGTGAAGCCGAAGAGCAGGAGCCCGCGCTGGGCGTTGCCGGGCTCGGCAAGCATCGTGCAAATGCGGTCGAGATCCCGCAGCGCCTTGTTGTCCAGCGCGGCCTTGCCCGTGCGGAAGCGCAGGCTCACGCTGAGTCGCTCCGCATGGCTGACGGACTGCGCGTAGTCCGCCGGCGCGCCCGCGGGAATGATGGGCCGCTCGAGATCAATGGTCTGTTTCACAAAGCCGGCGTGGCTCACCACTTCCTGGCCTTCCGCGCGCAAAGCAAAGTCCACAAATTTGGCAACATACGGATTTTGCGGAGCCACCGGCGTGTAGAGGTACAGACGGCGCGAGAGAATATAGTCCTCAGCCGCGACGGTAAAGCGGGTGGCAAAGAAGGGCTGCGTGCCTTCATCGGACACCGCGAGAGCGCGCGTCTGGCGGATGTAGGGCAGGCCCACGAAACCGATCGCGGCGGGATCGGCAGCGACGGCATCGGAAAGCGCATTACTGTCCTCATAGCGCGTGGCATGAGCCTCCAGCGGACTGGTACCGAGCACGATGCTCTTGAACGTATCGAAGGTCCCGGACTTGGCATCGCGCGCATGGAGATGGATGGACCCCGCCTTACCGCCGACGGCAGACCAATCGGCAATCTTCCCGGCGAAGATGTCGCCGATCTGCCGTTTCGTCAGCGCCCGCACCGGGTTGTCCCTGTGCACCACGACGGCGAGACCATCGAGGCCGAGCACATGCTCGCAGGAGGGCGCCAGGATGTCCCCGAGTCCGGAGCGCTCGCAGAGCTGCGCTTCCTCCGGCTTGGCCTGGCGGGACGCGAGGCCGATGTCGCAGGCGCCGACGGCCAGATCCTCAAAGGCCGTCTGGCTGCCATGCGCCGAGATTTCCACGGCCATGGGCGCGCGGCTGTTAAAACGGGCGACGACCGTTACATCTTCCACCGTCTTGCCGGACACACGCTCCACGGAGGTGGCTCCTTCGCGTTTTAGAAATTCCTCGGCCAGCATGGGCGCGAGCTTCGCGCCGATGGTATTGGAACCATGCAGGCGCAGCACAATTTCCGGAGGAGGTTCAACCGGCTTCGGCGACGCGGGAATGGGCTCATTTTTGGGTACCTCTACTTTGGTTTCAGCCACCGCCAGCGCGACCTTGGGAAGAGGAGAGGCCGGCTGCACGGCCTCCACTGGCTTTGGTTCAAGGGCCGGTTTGGGGGCGGCGGGAGCGGGCGGTGGCACAGACGCCACGGTGGCGGCTGGCGGTTCCTTGGGCCAGAGCGCGTAAGCGATCAAAAAGCACACGACGGCCACCGCCCCGATTACCGCGGGAATGAACCATGGGCGCGTGGTAAGCGTGGGCACGGGAATCCGGGTCGTGGCCGGACGCGGCTTCGCCGGCGGCAGCGGAATCGGGATCGTCCGCTGCGTGACGCTCAGCACGGCCTGTAAATGCTGCAGTGCCTGCTGTGCCGAGGCGTGGCGCAGCTCCGGCTGGCGGCTGATGAGCGCCATCACCCACTGGGTGACTTCGTCTGGCAAATCGGTCCGCAGTTCGCTGAGCGGACGGACCTCGTGGTGCAGATGCGCATTAATCACGTCAATGACCCGCGCGCCGTCGAATGGGTAGCGCCCGGTGAGCGCGTAATAAAAAACACAGCCGAGCGAGTAGAGATCGGTGCGCACGTCCACCGGTTCGCGATTGAGTTGCTCGGGCGCGATGAAATGCACGGAGCCCGTGATGGATTCCTGATTGGGATCCGGCGCGGCATTCGCATCCACGAAACGCGCGATACCAAAATCGAGAATCTTTACCAGCAGCGAGCCGCTGGGCTGGCGCGCGAGCATGATGTTCGCGGGCTTCAAATCGCGATGGATGAGACCAGCATGGTGGGCGGCAGTGAGGCCCTCCAGCGCTTGCAGCGCGAAGCTGCCAAACTCGTCCTCCGACAGTGGTCCCGCGCTGGCGAGATGCTGATCCATCGTCTCGCCCTGCACATACTCCATCACCACGTACGGTGAGCCGTCCTCAATCCCGAGGTCGTACACCGCCACGATATTGGCGTGGCGAATCGCGGCGAGACGCATGGCCTCCTGCCACGTGGCACCCATGACTTCCTCTTTCACTCCCGCGACCTTTAGTCGCTTGATCGCAACGGTGCGCTCCAACTGCGTATCCCAGGCCGTACTGACTTCCCCGGTGCCGCCCTCGCCGATGACGGCGTGAAACTGGTAGCGGCTGTGCAGCTTCGATTCGTTGGTTGGCTGTGACATAGCGCCGCATGATAAAGCGCATGCCGTTCCCGCGCCGGTGGAAGGATGGTAAAGCTTTCGCGCCGGAACGCACTCGCTTGTGCGACAGCTCCGCGACGATTTTCCAGAAGTTGCACGAGCATGTCGCAAGTTGCGTACCGCAATTTTGTGCAACCGCGGAAGCCGGGTAAATCCATGTCCTGAGCGTCGGAGCGCTCGCGAACCAGAACACGATTCGCAACCTTAATCCATTAACTGAACGGCGACCGCACAGTGCTTATAGCTCGGCTGCCGCGAATACGGATCGAAGGACGGAAAAGTGAGGCGATTCATCTCCGCATAGTGCATGGGGATGAAAATCTGTCCCGGCTGCACGGTGGGCGTAACGAAAGCCGCGGCCGCGATGGCCCCGCGGCGCGAGCGAATCTCCACGCGCTGCCCGGAGCGAATGCCGAGACGATGCGCATCGAGTGGGTTGATCTCCACATAGCACCCTTCGGGCGCGAGACGGCGGAGGACGTCGCTCTTATTCGTGCGCGAGCCGGTATGCCACTGCGCGGAGGTACCGCGCCCAGTGAGCAGGACCAGCGGATACTCGGCATCGGTCGGCTCCGCGACCGGTCGCGGCATCTCGAAAAGGAAGCGGGCCCTGCCGTCGGGCGTGAAATACTGGCCGTCTTCAAACAAGCGCCGCTCGCGCGCGGGCTGAGCATCTGCCTGGCTGGCTGGCCAGGGCCACTGGATGCCGCCGTTCTCGTCGATATGCGCGTAACAGCGAATGCCAGTGATTTCGCAGGGCTGGCCGCGCGAAATTTCCTTGAGCAGACCGAATGCAGCCTCGGGAGATTGCCAGCGGGCAAACATCGGGCCGCAGCCCCAGCGATCGGCAATCAGCTGGAAGATATGAAAATCCGCGAGCGCGAGGCCGGGCGCGCGCTTTACTTTTTTGACGAGCCCGATGCGGCGCTCGCTATTGATGAGTGTGCCCTCCTTCTCCCCCCACCCCGCCGCGGGCAGCACGAGGTCGGCGCGCCGTGCCGTTTCGGTGGTGGTGTACAGATCCTGCACGACGAGGAAATCGAGCTTCTTCAGCAACTCATTGAACTTCCCGTGCTGCACCCAGGAGTGCGAGGAATTGGTGGCGATCACCCACAAAGCTTTGATTTTTCCGTCCTCGATGCCCTGCACGATTTCATCGTAGGCCATGCTGGGCTGCGTGGGGATGCGATCCTCCGGCAGGCCGAGGATGTTCGCGACCTTGGCGCGATGCTCGGGATTCTTCGCATCGTGCCCGCCGATAAGGCTGGTGACATTGGCGAACAAGCGCGAGCCCATCGCATTGCACTGACCCGTAATGCTGTTGGCGCCGGTGCCGGGACGGCCCATGTTGCCCGTCATGAGGGCGAGCGCGATGATCGCCTGCGCGGTGCGGGTGCTCTCGTGGCTTTGGTTCACGCCCATCGTCCACCAAAATGAGACGCGCTTGCCGTCGCGAATTGTCTCAGCGAAATGCCACAGATCATCGGCGCTCACACCGGTTTCAGCGCAGACGCGATCGGTGGTAAAGGGAGTGACGAACTCCGCGAACTCGCGGAAACCGGTGGTGTGGGCCGCGATGTAGTCGCGATTAATCCAGCCGCTGGTGATCAGGATATTGGCCAGACCGTAGAGCAGCGTGAGATCGCTCTTCGGGCGCAGCGGGTAGTGCTGCGTGGCGGCCATGGCGGTTTCCGTCTTGCGCGGGTCGACCACGATGATTTCCGGCTGATTCGGATTGCGCAGCACCCGCTGCCACATGATGGGGTGAGCAATGCATGGATTCGCGCCGATGAAGACGAGGACATCGCTCTGCTCGAAATCGGCGTAGGTGAAGGGTGGCGCGTCAAAGCCAAAGGATTGTTTGTACGCGACGTGCGCGGTGGCCATGCACTGGCGCGTATTGGAATCGCAATGGACGAAGCCCAGACCGAATTTCCAGAGGGTGCCGAGAAAAGCCATTTCCTCGGTAACGATCTGGCCGGTGGACAGGAAGGCAGCGGACTCAGGCCCGTGCTCCGCCTGCACCGCTTTAAACTTCTCGCAGAAGACTTCCAGAGCGCGGTCCCAACCCACGGGCTCCAGATCACCGGTCGCGGGATTGCGCAGCAACGGTGTGGTGGCGCGGTCCGGCGCGGCGAGCGGCGTGAGCGCCTCCCAGCCTTTCGGACAGGCCATCCCGAGATTCACGGGATACTCCGTCTCCGCGCTGAGATTCACCGCCTCGCCGTCGCGCAGGTGAATCTTCAACCCGCAACCGGTGGAACAAAAACCGCAGACCATGGTGGTGGTTGCATCCGGCAGCAGACGCGCCGGGACCTGGCCGAGGCCGAATTTTCCAGGCTCGCGCACGAGGTCACGAGTGAGCGGGCCGTCAAAACGGCGAATCTCGGGCGTCAGGTCATCAAAGGAAAATTTCATGTTGGCACACCTCCGGGCATGCGCGGCGCCGCCGCCGCGCGAAAGAACATCAAACGCTCCGCGAGCACCGCGCCCACAGCAGCCACACTGGAGAGAATCGCACAGCTGCGCGGGGCGCCCATGAAGGCCACGGCGGCCAGGGCCACGCAGAGGAGCAACGCGATTTCGCGAAGCTCCCGCACTTTGGGCATCAGCACTTTGGCCGTGCGCGCCGCGCGATGCCACGGATGCTCCTCGTCGTCGATGGCGCGAGCCTCCGCGGAGGCCTGCCCGCCGGCGAACAGCAACTGCGCGACGGCAGCGGCGATCAGCGCCACCGGAGAAGCCGCCGCCACCGCGACCGCGTGCAATCCCAGGATGACCGCCGCACCGAAGAACCGCGCCAGCGTGGCGCGCGCCGTCCACCACGGACGGCGGGTATCGATGTAGATCATCGCGGAGCAAAAGATTCCGAGCGCGGCAAGCGCCACGGTGCCAAAGGCGAGCGGCCGGGCTACGGCCCAGCCCAGCCAGAGCGCGCCCGCGTAGGCCGTCCCCGCACCGGCGAACAGCCCGAAGCCCAAAATCTCCCGGCTCATCCACGAGGTGCGGAGGCCGAGGAAAAAACGCCAGGCGCCGAGCGGGCGCCCCAGGTGCAGTACGCTCACCGCGAGGCCGAGATGCAGGAGCACCGTGCCGGTCACCGCCAGCGGCAACCTAAGGAACGGGGCAAACCAGCCCGACGCAACGGACGCGGTATACGCTCCCGCGGCGGCCTGCGTGAGGACGAGCATGTAGATGAGCGGCCAGTGAGCATGGTCGAGGCGCAGTTCGGTATCGTTGGCCGGACGCGCATTCTCGGGCATCTGGCGCGAAGTCGCATACTTCGTGGTGGGGCGGGTGTAGCTCGACTCGAAAGCGCCGGGAGTCACGTGCGCACCGTTGCCGGAAGCCGCCACCACGTCCGCTTGATTCACGATCTCGATGCGGATAGCCTCATTCGGGCACGCCTGCACGCACGCCGGCGCCTCGCCCGCCGCGAGGCGGCCGTGGCACATGTCGCACTTCCGCACGATGCCTCGCTTGTGCGAGTATTTGGGCACGTCGTACGGGCATTTGAGCACGCAGTACTGGCAGCCGATGCATTGGTCATCGAGGTGCCGCACGATGCCGGTCTCAGTGTCCTTTTCATACGCCAGCACGGGGCAACCCTCGGCGCAGGCGGGGTCCACGCAATGGTGGCAGGCCGTGGTAATCGTCTGCAGATACGGCTCGTGGCGATGGCCGCCGTGCAGCGTGCCGACCGTGCGCCAGAGTTCCTCATCGTCGAGGCCGTTGAGCGAGTGGCACGCGCTGACGCAGGCCTTGCAGCCCGTGCAGGCATCGAGGTCCACCGCAAAAGCGTACTGCTCCCCTTTCCCGGGCTTCTCCAACGGAATGAGGTCGCGGTAGTAGCGAGCCTGCGCGGGAAGATCGTGGCGGTCGTGCTTGCGGGCGAAGCGCTCCACGGCGGTGAGCCGCTGCTGCTCTTCCAGCAAATCATCGATGAGCGTCCGTGGTGCTTCCATTATTCTCCAAAGAGTTCCTGCAACTTCCCAACTTCGTGCCGCGTGCTGAACTGGAGGAAAGTCTCGCGGCCTTCGCGATACTTGAGATAGGCACGCAGCATCTTCTCGATGGTCTTGGGCAGATCCTGCGCGGGCACGCCGGCAAAGATCTGGCGGCCCACGGCCTGGTATTTTCCAAAGCCGCCACCCACGAAGACGTGGTAGCCGTCCACGCTCTCGCCGCCGAGTTTCACCCTCGCGCCGAGCAGACCGATGTCGCCCATGTAGTGCTGCGCACAGGAATTCGGGCAGCCGGTGAGGTGAATGTTCACGGGCTGATCGAGTTCGAGCTTCTTCTCCAGATACTTACCAAGCTCCAAGGCGTGGCCCTTCGTGTTGGCGGAGGCGAATTTGCAATAGCTGTTGCCCGTGCAGGCGATGATGCCGCTGCTGATATTCGATTGTCGCGTGCTCAGCCCCATCTTTTCCACCGCGCGCTTGAGTGTGGCGACATACGTGTCCGGCACGTTCGGGATGATGAGGTTTTGCCACACGGTGAGGCGGACCTCACCGCTGCCGTAAAGATCGGCGAGTTCCGCGATGCGGATCATTTGCTTCGGCGTGAGATGGCCTACGGGCATAGCGATGCCGACGTAGTTCAGCCCCTTTTGCTTTTGCGGATAATCGCCCACGTGTGAGTGCGGCAGCTCCTGCGAAGCCCAGCGCATCTTTTCCGGATCGTACGGCGAGCGCTCGAGCTGGCGCCCGAGGAGTTTCTCGGTCTCCGCAAGATATTCCGCGAGGGTCATCTTTTCGAGGAGGTGCTTGAGCCGCGCCTTTTTGCGATCGCCGCGATTGCCTTTGGCGATAAAGACCCGGACGAGCGCGCAGACGATTTTGTTGATCTCGGCTGGCTTTACGAGCACGCCCAGATCCCGCGCAAAGGCCTTGTGGCCCGTGGCCCCACCGAGAGCGATGCGGAACGCCACTTCGTCGCCGACCTTCACCGCCTTCACCCCAATGTCATTGGTATCCTCCACGGCGCCGATGAGACCGCCGCCGTCGTAGGCGATGTTGAACTTGCGCGGGAGGTCGTAGAATTCGCGGTTGTTGAGGATCAGCGTGCCCAACTCACGGATGTAGGGCATCACGTCGATGAGCTCCACGGGGTCGATGCCGGCGGTGGGATTCGCGGTGAGATTGCGAATGTTGTCGGCGCCGGCGCCACGCGTGTGCAGGCCCACGCTCTGGATGCGGCGCAGCACCTCAGGCGCGTCCTTCGGCTGGATGAGGCGGATTTGAAAATTCGCGCGTGTGGTGATCTGCACGTAGCCGCTGGTCAGTTCCGCTGAGACTTTGGCGATCTCGCGCAGCTGGAAGGTCGAGAGCGCACCGCCGGGGATACGCAGGCGCGCCATGAAGGAGTCCTTCATCGGCGTGAGGAAGAAGAGACCATTCCATTTGAAACGGAAGATCTCCTCCTTATCGGGCGCCTTGTTGCCAATGGCGTTTTCGAGAATCTGGTCGTAGGCGTCGAGCGGGTGCAGCTCGCGCTTCACGCGCTCCTCGAAGATGAGGTCATCCAGCGCCGGCTTCTTCTCGGCAACCGGCGCGAGCTCGACGTCGTCGAAACGCTGACCGCGCGTTGCGACTCCGGCGAAGAGCCCGGTAAGATACTCCTTCTGCTCCGCGCTAAACCCCGCGCCATTGATGGGTGCCGTGAGTGTGCTCATAGATTAATAAACGTCGCGTTGATACCGCTTATCGGATTTCAGCTTCGCGACATAGGCCTTCGCCTCGTCGGCGGATTTGCCGCCAGCGGTTTCAATTACCGAGTGCAGCGCAACGTCGACATCCTTGGCCATGCGCGAGGCATCGCCGCAGACGTAGAAGTGCGCGCCGGCTTCCAGCCAGGACCAGAGTTCCGTGGCGGATTCCAGCATCCGCGTCTGCACGTAAACCTTCTCCGCCTGGTCGCGACTGAACGCGAGGTCGAGGCGATTGAGGAACCCGTCGGTCTTCCAGCCTTCGAGCAGCTCCTCGTAGAGATAATCAGTGGAGCGCCTTTGGTCGCCGAAGAAGAGCCAGTTGCGGCCCTTCGCGCCCAGCGCCCGGCGCTCCTCGAGAAATGCGCGGAACGGTGCGATGCCGGTGCCGGGGCCGACCATGATCATCGGGGTGTCGCCATTCCCCGGGGGCTTGAAGCCATGCGAAGGCTGCACAAAGACCGGAGCGCGGCCGCTGTCGCCCACGCGATCCGCGAGGAAGGTGGAGGCCACGCCCTTGCGCGGGCGGCCGTGGGCATCATAGCGCACGGCGCCGACCGTGAGGTGGACTTCATCCGGGTGCGCCTTGAGGGAAGACGAAATGCTGTAAAGCCGCGGCGCGAGCTTCTTCAGCAGCGCGGCGAGTTCGGCCGGCGTAAACGGCTGGGCGAGCTGCGACAGCACATCGATGACCTCGCGGCCATAGAGCCATTTCTTCAAATCGTCCTTCCGCTCGGGCGCGAGGAGCGCGGCGAGTTCACTGCCCGGAGAACGCTTGGCCGCGGCGGAGAGCAGATCGTTGGAAGGCTTGGTGATGTCGAAGTGATGCGTGAGGGCAAGTCGCAAGGTGGTCTCCGAGCCACCGGCATTCACCGCTTCCTCGCCGTCCATCCCGAGTACGCCGAGCAGGTCGGCGACATACTGCGAGCAGTTGCTCGGGTACACACCGAGCGCGTCGCCGACTTCGTAGGAGAGGCCGCTGCCGGCCAGCCCGATTTCAAAATGGCGCACATCCTTGGCGCTGCCTTCACGGGAGAGGCACAGATTTTTGAGCAGCGGCGCGGGAAAGGGGCGCTTTTTGCCATAAGCTTCGGCGGCGGGCTCGGGCGCGGCCGGTAAGGTCACCCCGGGCGCGGAAGCTGCGGCACCAGCGGGACCCGCGGCGCTCACGACTTCGGCGAGGCGCGCGAAAACCGCATCCGTCCATTCCTTTGCCGGACCTTCATAATCCACGTCGCAATCGCGGCGCTCCTGCATGCGCTGGGCGCCGAGGGCGGCCAGGCGTTCATCGCAGCTCTTCCCGAACGCGCAGAAAGCGGAGTAGTTCGTATCGCCGAGCGCGAGCACACTGTAGCGCAGGTGCTCCAGGCGCGGGGCGCTCTCGCCCTTCAGCCAGCTCCAGAAAGCCTGTGCGGTATCCGGCGGCTCGCCGTCGCCGTAGGTGCTGGTGATGAGGAGCACGTTGCTCTCGCTGGCCCATTGCACGGTTTCGTATTTTTCGAGGCTCATCACGCGCGGGGCGAAGCCACGGGCCTCCGCCTCCTTGGCGGTCTTCTTGGCCAGGCCTTCGGCGGTGCCGGTCTGGCTGCCGTAAAGCAAGAGTAGCGGAGCTTTGGGCGCGGCCGGCTCAGCGGCGGCAGCGATGACGCTCTGGCCGGCGCCAGCGTCGCTAAAGAAGCCCGCGAGAAAGCCATTCAGCCACATGCGCTGTTCGGCGGTGAAGGGGGCGTTTTCCGGGATGTATGGAATGCGAGTCGTCATTAATGCACAAAGAGTCGAAGGAGTAGATAGAGGGTGAGGGCGAGCAGCGCCCAAAAGCCGGTGCGATAGAAAGCGAGCGGGTCGCGCAGGATGACCGGGGCGCCTTTTTGGTAAAAGGGCTCCACCTTATCCGGATGCGCGAAATCGAAAGCCATCTCGCTGAAATGCTGATAGCGCCGCTCAGGCTCGAGGCTGAGCGCACGGAAGATTACGTGATCGAGCCAGGCCGGCAGGTGCGGGTTGAGCGCGCTTGGGCGTTTCGGCGTGCGGAAGACGGGCGTCTGGAAGCGCTCGATCTCGCCAAAGGGAAAACGGCCGGTGACCGCTTCGTAAAGGGTCACGCCGATCGCAAAAATCTCCGTGCGCTCGCACACCGGCGCACTTTGAAAGCGCTCGGGCGCGAGGTAGCTCGCCGTGCCGGCGCGGGAGGTGACGCTGAAGACTTCCGCAGCGATGCCGAGATCGATGAGTTTGAAGCGGAGCCGGTCGTAGTCCGGAATGACCAGGACGTTCTCCGGCTTGATGTCGCCATGCACGAGATCGAGCTGCAGCAAGCGAATGCCGGCCTCGCAGAGAAATTTTCCGAGAGCCACGGCGTCGTCCACGCCAAGCTTTCGCGATTTGAGCAGCGCCTTGAGGCTGGGCGCCTCGATGAACTCCTGCACGTAGTAGCGGGCGGTGACGCGCTCGGGCGTGAAGGCGGCCACGAAGTGTTCCGGCGCAGCCTCCGCCACGCGCTGGGCATTCCACGCTTCCTTGATGAAGCGGGCGAGCAACTCTTCATCTTCCCGCGCCTCGACGGGGGCGAATTTCAAAATCCAACGACGGTCATCCTTCTCCGTCACCCACACGCGATCCGTCCCGGCGAACGAACGCTGCAGCACGTAGCCATCCACGGTTTCGCCGCGCCGCGGCTGCTCGGGAATGGGAAGCGTGTTGGCCTGCACGGACTGCAGCTTACCAGCCTTGGCGACATCGATCACCACCGCGCTCATGTCGTCGAGTTCCTGCTCGCGGGCCTGCTCCCGGGCATGGTGCACGAGCACCCGGGCGCTGGCCCGGCGGTTCGTCTGGGCCGTCAGTTCCTCGGCCGAAATGACGTTGCTCACGCCATCCGAACAGAGCAGCGCGATATCGCCATCGGCGATTTCCGTCTCGAAGGTGTGCGGCTCGAGCGTCGGCTCGAGGCCGATGGCCCGGCGCAGCACGTGGCCGAGATTCGGATCCACATGATCCTCCGAGAGCTGGCGCAGCGTGCCACCGCGCGAGAGATAGACGCGGGAATCGCCCACATTCAGGCCGAAGAGACGGTCTCCTTCGATCACCGCCACGCTCAGCGTGGAGACCAGTTCCGGGCCGTCGAAGCGAGCCATTGATTCGCGGTACAGCATCTCATTCACCACGCGGGCAAATTCGCCGAGCGCGCGGTGCGGCGACCACTCGCGCGGCCGCGCGCAGTAGTGCGTGACGATGCTCTCCACGATGCGGCGCGAAGCCTCCGCCCCGGCCCGTGCGGCCCCGGCGCCGTCGGCCAGCGCGGCCACCACCGTCTCACCTGTCACGCGCCAGGCGCAGGCGTCCGCACACTCGCTCTTCGGCGGGCGGGGCAGGCTGTGACTGGTAACGTTGACGCGCATGGATGAAGTTCGTTCCGGCATTTCGATCAAATGCGGGCCTGAGCCATGGCGCCCCACGTGGTGCGCCAGCGGGTTTTCACGAGGGTGAGGCCGACGATGGCCAGCCCGCACAAGCCGGAGAAAATGAGGAAGCCGAGCGCGTAGCTGCCGGTGTATTGCTTGGCCAGGCCCAGCGAGCTCGCGAGCCAGAAGCCACCCACGCCACCGCCGCAACCAACCAGCCCAGTCATCACGCCGATGTCCTTGCCGAAGCGCTGCGGGAGTAGTTGGAAGACGGAGCCATTCGCCATGCCGAGCGAGGCACTGGCGAGCGCGAAGAGCACGGTAATCAGCCAGAAATTCGGGACCAGCGCGGCGACCGTGAGGCAGATGGCCGCCGAGGCGTAGAACACGTAGAGCGAGCGGATGCCGCCCACGCGATCCGCCACCGCGCCACCGATGGGCCGCGCCACCGCGCCGAGGAAGGTGCAGAGCGCTGCGAAGTCGCCCGCCTGCACCTTGGTGAGATGATATTCCCGCGTGAAGAACAGGCTGTAGCTACTGGCGAGACCCACGAATCCGCCAAAGCTGATCGTGTAGTAAAAGCAGAACCAGTGAGCGTCCTTTTCCTTCAGCAGCTTCCAGTAATCGGAGAGCTTCTTCTTCTTCACTTCCACCGGCGCTTCCTTGGAAAGAATCACGTAGATAAGGAACACGATCACCGCGGGAATGAGTGCGAGACCGAAGACCGCCTGCCAGCCATAGGCCGCGGCAACGCGGGGCGCGATGAGCGAATCCAGCACCACGCCGACGTTGCCCGCACCGGCGAGCCCCATCACCACGCCCTGCATGTGGGGCGGATACCAGCGCCCAGCCTGTGGCAGCGCCACCGCGAAACTGGCGCCCGCAAAACCAAGCAGCCCCCCCAGGAAAAGCGAGTGCCCGTAAGTGGGCAGACCGGCGAGCCACGCCCAGGTAAGCGCGCCCATAACGATGAGCTGCGCGGCAATACCCGTGTTCTTCGCGCCGAGACGATCCACCAGCATGCCGAGCACGATGCGCAGGAACGCGCCACTGAGGATGGGCACGGCTACCATCATGGACTTCTCGGCATCGTTGAGATGCAGCCCCTCGCCGATTTGCGCCCCGAGCGGCCCCATCACCGTCCACACCATGAACGCGAAATCGAAATACAGAAACGCGGTAAGGAGCGTGGGAAGGTGGCCAGCCGATTTTAGTTCAGAAAGTTTCACAGATTTTTGAGTGTTTCCGCGCCTTTCGCCCGGGCGGCAAAAAGCACGCCCACGCCCTTAGCCCGTGCCATGCCAGCCCGCGCCTTCCGCGAAAACAATGCCGCGCAACATTTTCATCACTTTAATGAATTCTATTCATACCACCTCCGTTCCTGCTTGGAATGAGCCCCACATCCCCTCGCCACCGACGTCGCCACAGCCCCCAATTTTTGCGGTAAAGCGCTCCATTCAAGGACCGCGTATCAATTCCGCCCCCCGTCGCGCTGTCGCGATTTAATCATCATGGGCAGGATGAGGGCTCGGCGCACCCGCCTAGGGCAGCGCTCCGCGCGGGCTTTTTCACGACGGCACGACGGCACTCCCCGCGCCTGTATCCGGCCGCTCGAAATGGGATCGACGACGCGCCTCCGCTGCAGGATCAACGGATCCGGCAGCCCATGCCGGCGGGAGTATCGCTCGGAAACTTATCGCGCGAGTCGGCGACTTAGAAATTCAGCGTCGCCTGCAAATAGCCGAAATCGGCATCGTCGCCGGCGCCGGTATCATTCAGATAATCGCCCGCCCAAAAATGGCTGTAGCCGGCCTCGAGCGTGAGCCACTTGGTGGCGGCGTAGGAAAGCGTCAAATCTGCTTCGAACCCCGCGAAATTGCTCGCCGCTCGCGCCGCGGGCGTGAGGGGACGAACCGCCGTTGCGCCATTGGAGCGGTACCAGACGTCGTCCGTCGAAGCGAGCCAGAAGGCATGCAACTCCGCCCTCGTCGTCAACTGCTTGGTCGGCGCGACCTTGAACAGCAGCGCCGCGTCGTGAATGTTTTGCCAGGAGAACGCATCCATCTGGCCGTAGAATCTGTGATTGGAGGGGAACAGGTTTTGGAAGGTTTCCACATCGCCATCGAGGGGGTCGCGATCACCGGAGGCGTAGTTGTATTCCACCCCAATCCGCGGCAGCCATGCGGCGTCAAACGTGTAGCCAAGGCCGGCATGCGCCGCAAAGGCGCTCAAATTCCGCCCCTTGAGGTCACCGGTCTGAAAGGCAAACTCGCCCTCGTAGTCGAAGCCAATCGGCCGCGGCGGCGCTGGTGGTGGCGGCGGGGTTTTGCCATCAGCGACCGATTTGCCGTCGTGCGGCGGCGGAGGCTGGTGCGAGAAAATCCCGGGCTTCGATTTGAACCGTGTGCCGAGGGTAAAGAAATTCGTATCGCCCGGCAGGTCGAAGCTCTCGTGCAGATGGAAGACGTAGAGGTCCGTCGTCTGCGGCCCGAGGGCCGTGGTGGAAAAATAAAGACCGCTGAAGACCTGGTCGCGATGCGTTTCGTTCCCGTTGAAGAGGTCGCTCTGGTTGTAGCCTTCCCGGTGAGGGAGAACCACCGTGGAAGCAAATGCATCCAGGCTCCACTGCGCCGTCTTATAGGTCAGCTTCACCGCATCGAATGTGCGCGAAATATTGTTCCACTCCGAAGGACCGACGAGCCGTTCATCTCCATAGGCGAGGACCTGTCGCCCGATTTTTACGCCCCAATGCATCTCGGACGTGTTACCAATTTCCACGTAGCCCTGGCGCAGGTCGACGGGATCATCTCCCTCCGCTCCCAGTACTCCCGGGATGTCCGCTCGGTCACTGAGATACTCGCGGCTGTCCTGGCCCTGCACATAAAATTTGAGCCACGGCGCGGGCTTAAGCGACATGCCAAATCGAAACCGATTCTCGATCCAATTGTCATCCGTCAGCGAGCGGATGGAGTCGTTGAAGTCGTAATTGTTTTCCCGAATTTCCCAGCGGAGCCGCTCCTGCACGTCGAAGACGAGTTTGCCATCAAAGAAGCTCAGCGGATTGTCGGCCGGTGCCGGAGTAATCGGCGGAGGCGCGGCCGCCGGACCGGCAAAGGCGAGGGTGGCAAAGCTGTTCAGCGCGGTAAAGGCGAGCAGCGGGAGCGTGGTGATCGGACGTTTCACGGGCGGGTAGTGGTTGGCAGGGTGAAGGCTGAAGCCAGCCGGGAGGCTGGCCGCAGGTCGCACTGCTTACAAATTTCCCCGAGAAATTGCACGGTGAAAGTGCCGACCGGGGAAAGGTGGGCTTCCCGCTAAAAAAAAGAGCACGCCGCGAGCGTCGCGGCTCGCGGCGTGCCCGTGACTACAACCACCTAAAAATTGAGTGTCGCCTGGACGTAGCCAAAATCGGCGTCGTCGCTGGCACCCGTGTCCTTCAAATAGTCACCCGCCCAAAAATGGCTGTAGCCGGCTTCCAGCGACAACCACTTGGTCGCCGCATAGGTCAGGGTGAAGTCCGCCTCCGTGCCCGCATAGTTGCTGGCGGCTCGCGCCATCGGCGTCAGCGGGCGCACCGCGGTGCTGCCGTTGGCGCGGTACCAAACGTCATCCGTCGATGCCAGCCAGAAGGCGTGCAGTTCCGCCTTCGCCGCGAGCTTCTTGGTCGGCGCGACTTTGAAGATGAGCCCGGCATCGTGCATATTCTGCCATGAGAAGACGTCCATCTGGCCGTAGAATTTGTGGTTCGTCGGGAACAGATTCTGGAACGTCTGGATATCACCATCCAACGGATTGTCGTCGCCCGAGCCATAGTTGTATTCCACGCCCACGCGCGGGGTCCACGCGGCGTCAAATGTGTAGCCCACACCGGCATGCACGGCAAAGGCCGTGAGGTCCTTGCCTTTGACCTTGCCGGTCTGGAAGGCAAACTCACTCTCGTAGTCGAAGCCTAGCGGCTTCGGCGGCGCGGGTGGCGGCGGCGGAGTTTTCCCATCCGCGACCGACTTACCGTCGCTCGGCGGCGGCGCTTGATGGGAGAAATAGCCGGGCTTGGACTTGATGCGGGTGCCGAGGGTGACAAAGCTCGTATCGCCGGTGGGAACGTACTCCTCATGCAAGTGGAACGCATAGAGATCGGTGGTTTGCGGGGCGATCGCGGTTGTCGAGAAATAGACGCCGCTGAAAACCTGCTCACGCTCCGTCTCGTTGCCGTTGAAAAGGTCGCTCTGGTTGTAGCCTTCACGATGCGGCGTGACCACGGTGGAAGCGAAGGCATCCACGTTCCAAGTCGGCGCCTTGTAGCTGAGCTTCACCGCATCGAAGGTGCGGCCGATGTTGTTCCAATCGAACGTGCCGACGAGGCGCTCATCGCCGTAGGACAGCGTTTGGCGGCCAATCTTCACGCCCCACGGCATGTCGGGCGTGTTGCCGATTTCAATGTAGGCCTGACGAAGATCGAATGGATCGTCTCCCTCGGCACCGAGCACGCCGGGGAAGTCTGGCCGGTCGCTGAGCCATTCGCGGCTGTCCTGGCCCTGCACGTAGAATTTCAACCACGGCGCGGGCTTGATCATCATGCCGACGCGGAACCGAAAGAGGAACCAGTTATCGTCGGTCAACGAACGGACGCTGTCGTTGAAATCAAAATTGTTCTCGCGGTCCTCCCAGCGCACGCGCTCCTGCACGTCGAAGATCAGTTTGCCGTCGCAAAAGCTGAGCAGTGGTTGCTCGATGGGTTTGCTGGGTGCGGGTGTGCTGATGGTCGGGGAACCGGCGAGCGCAGCGATGGGAAGGCCGGCCAGGGCGGCGGCGGCGATGAGTTGGATGGGTGTTTTCAGTCGTGTCATTATGGGTGTGGTTTTGGTGGATCTTGGATCGGTTTCAGGCGGGCTCCGCTTGTGCGCCGTGCACGGCCGGGGCGGAAACAGCCACCGGAGCAGGCTCGGAGCGGCGGTGGGCGCGCACCTCGAGAAAACTGATGAGCTGCTCGCGCAGCTTGGGATAGGCGGCATCGGCCATCACGCTCGCGCGGACCCGCGGCCGGACGAAGGGCACGCAGAGCACCTCGCCGATCGTCGCGGCGGGCCCATCGGTCATGCACACCACGCGATCGGAAAGGAAGAGGGCCTCGTCCACATCGTGCGTCACCATGAGGGCCGTGATGCGCTCCTTTCGCCACAGCTCCAGCAGCACCTGCTGCAGTTCGTAGCGCGTCAGGGCGTCGAGCATGCCGAAAGGCTCATCGAGCAGCAGCATGCGCGGCTTGAGCGCAAAGGCGCGCGCAATGCCCACGCGCTGGCGCATACCCTGCGAGAGCTCGGCGGGATACTTGTTCATCGCCTCTCCGAGACCGACCACCGCGAGATAATACTCCGCGATTTGCCGGCGCTCCAGACGGCTCGCGGTGTAGAAAACCTGGTTGATGCCGAGCATCACGTTTTCAAATGCGGTGAGCCAGGGCAGGAGTGAGGGGGATTGAAACACGATGCCGCGATCGGGCCCGGGTCCAGCCAGCTCCTTGCCGGCGAGAATGATTCCACCGGCGCTGATGTCATTCAGCCCCGCCACCATGGAGAGCACGGTGCTTTTGCCGCAGCCGCTATGGCCAATGATGGACACAAACTCGCCCTTGGGGATCGTGAGGTTGAAATTTTCCACGATGACCGCCGCCCCCTTCGGAGTCGGATAGCTCTTTCCCAGCTGGCTGAATTCCACGTAGTCGCTCATTTCGCCTCCACCTCCACACTTTGAATCTCGCTGCGCCGAATGGGTCCCCGCTTCCCAAACCATGGCAGGACGGGCCGTCGCCGGCTCAGGTCCTCGGGCATGATATCCGGCAGGACAAACTTCCGCTCCACCGTGGCCTGTTGCTGGCGCTTGCTGGCGAGCAAGGTCTCCACCAACTCCTGCCGGATGCGCAGAAACTCGGGCTCGTCCGCCAGCGTCTTGCGATCCCGCGGGCGCGGAATCGTCACCGGGATGCTCGTGCCCAGGGTCGCACGCGGCCCCGCGGTCAGCGGAATGACGCGATCGGCGAGCAAGATGGCTTCGTCCGGATCGTTGGTGATAAGCACGATCGTCTTTTCGTCCTCGCGGCGGATACGGGTGATCTCGTCCTGCAAGGTAGCGCGCGTCAGAGCATCGAGCGCGCTGAGCGGCTCATCGCACAAAAGCACCTGCGGATCCATGGCGAGCGCCCGGGCCACGGCCACCCGCTGGCGCATGCCGCCAGAGAGCTCCCGCGGACGCTTCTCCCGGGCGGGCGTGAGATTGACCATCTCGATATAGCGCTCCACATGGGCGCGGCGCCGGGCACGGTCCCACTGCGGAAAGATTTGGTCCACCGCGAGGGCGATGTTTTCAGACACCGTGAGCCAGGGCAGCAGGCTGTAGTTTTGGAAAACCAACGCGCGCTCCGAACTTGGGCCTTTCACCGGGACACCATTGCTGGTGACGGTCCCTCGATCCGGCAACGCCAGGCCGCTGAGCAAATTCATCAACGTCGTCTTGCCGCTGCCGGAGAAGCCGACGATCGCCACGAACTCCCCCTTCCCGATGCTCAGATTGATGTCGTGCAGCACCTCGGTCCGGTTCCATTTCGGACCATAGCCTTTGGAGGCAGCATTGATTTCCAGGAGAGCCATGAACGTTATGCTGTTTTGAAGCGCCCTTCGATGCCGGACATGGCTCGGTCGAGCAGAAGGCCGACGCAGCCGATGGTAAGGATGCACAAGATGATCTGGCCGTACTGCGCAGCGTTGTAGGCCTGCCAGAGGAAGCCGCCGACGCCCGGGCGCCCGGTGAGCATTTCCACCGCGACAATCACGAGCCAGGCGATGCCCAGCGATAGACGGAAGCCGGTGAACATATACGGCAGCGTGGAGGGCAGCAGGACTTTAAAGAGCGTCTTGGTCCGCGAGAGCTTCAGCACGCGGGCAACATTCAGGTAATCCTGCGGCACTGCACGCACGCCCACGGCGGTATTCATCACCGTGGGCCACATGGCACAAATGGCGATGGTGAACAGTGCGGCGGCATCCGACGGGCCGAAGACCGTCGCTCCATTTCCGCCCCCAATCTTCAGCGAGCTAAACAGGACCAAACCCAACGGAAACCATGCGAGCGGTGACACCGGGCGCAGCACCTGGATAATGGGGTCCACGGCCTTGGTGAAGGTCTTGGAAAGCCCCAGGCAAAAGCCCAGCGGCGCACCGGCGATCAGCGCGATGAGATAACCCTCCATCACCAATTTCAGCGACAGGCCGGTGAAGGACAGAATGCCCTGATCCATCTCGCCGCGCTTGGCGAACGGGTTCACCACATAGGGCCGTGAAGCCTCCCAGGTTTCGCGCGGAGTGGGCAGATCCTTGGAAATGCCCGCCCTCGACTTGACCACCACCGGATCGCCGAAATCGTCCACCGATTTGGTCACCGTCTCCTTCCCCGCAATGACCAACCAGAGCAGCAGGAAGGCCACGAGGCCGACGAGCGGGAGCAGAAGACTGTCCAGTTTGTAGCGCTTGATGAAGTCCATCTCCCCTATCCTTTCAAGGTCTTCACCGCGAAGCTCGCGGCATAGGCTTCCAGGTCTCCTTTCGGATCAAATTTGGCGCCGTCAAAGAGGGTCTCCGGGGCGTCGTCGCGGCTGCGGCCAGTCACACTGATTTCCTTCATCGCCTCTTCGTAGATATCTCCGCGCATTACCTGCTTGGCCACGCCTTCATAATCCGGTGCCCCCTGCGTGAAGCCCCAGCGTCGGAGCTGGGACAGCCACCACTTTGCATATTTCGGTTGCGGGTAATTGCAGTTCCGATCGCTAAAGATCATGTAGTGCGGATCCTTGAGCTTGCGGCCGTCCCCGTAGATGTATTTGCCCTGCAACCGGCCCAGGATGCTCTCCGGTGGACAGTTGATGTAGGTCGGCGCACTGACGATTTTAGCCTGTTCCTCCCGATTCTCCATTTTGTCCAGCCACACGCTGGCCTCGTGCAACGCCTTCAGCACCGCTTTGACCGACTTCGGGTTCTTTTCGGCAAACTCTTCCGTGAAGGCGCACACCTTCTCCGGGTGGTCCTTCCAGATTTCCTGGGTGGTGATGGCGGTGAAGCCGATTTCTTCGGTGATGCTTCGGGCATTCCAGGGCTCGCCCACGCAAAAGCCGTCCATCTTGCCTACCTTCATATTCGCCACCATTTGCGGCGGGGGGATGGTGATGAGCGAGATATCCGCGCCGCCTCCGGCCGCGTCGCCCGGATTGATGCCGCCCGCGGCGAGCCAGTAGCGAATCCACATGGCGTGGGTGCCGGGCGGGAAAGTCATGGCAAAGGTCATCGGCGAACCGGCGGCCTTGGCGGAATCCACCAGCGCCTTCAACGGCTTGGGATCGGCGGCCACTTTGCCCGCCAGCTCTCGCTTCAGCGTAATCGCCTGGCCATTGCGGTTCACCAGCCACGGAACAACCATCGGCTTCTTCGGCGCGCCCCCCAGCCCCATCGTGCTCGCGATGGGCATGCCAAGGAGCATGTGCGTAGCCTGGATATCGCCATTGCTGAGTGAGTCGCGGATGGCCGCCCAACTCGCCCCCTTCGCCACTGTGGAATTAATCCCGTACTTCTTGAACAACCCCTTTTCATGCGCCACCACGATGCTGGAGCAGTCCGTGAGTGCGATGATGCCCAGTTTCAAGTCGGCCACCTCCGGCGCATCGCTGGCGAAGGCCGAGCCGGTCCAGCCTTTGGGTAAACCGGCCAGCAGCGCGGCGACAGCGCCTTTTTTGAGAAACGAACGACGAGGAATGGATGGAGTCTGATTCATGGATTAAGCAGCGGTGGTTTGAGAGTTGGTGAGGAGCGCACGTGCTTGCGCATAAAGGTCGGGCCGGAAGCAGCGTTCCCCGAGATCGGCTGGCAGTTGCTCACGGGTGGCGAGACCGGCGCGCGTAAAGCCGTGCAGGATCCACGCGACCTTTTCCGGACCGGGAAGATTGGCGCCACCACGGGCGAAGATGTTGAAGCCGGGGCAATCCTCGACGCGGTCGAGCCCGAAGTCGTAGCGGCCGCACATGGACATCCGCAGGGCCTCCGCCGGAGCATTCACGTACTCCGGACGCGCCAGCAGGGCCACGAGTTCCTCGCGATTTTCCGGAGCCTCGCACCAGGCGCACGCTTCAATCAGCGCGGCAACCATGGCTAGGTGATCGTGCTGCGCCCGCTCGGCGAAATCGCCACGCACCATCAGCACTTTTTCGGGATGCTGCGGCGCAATCTCCGCGCTCCGCGCCACGACAAAGCCGGCGCGCTGCATCACCGCCAGCGAGGCCCAGGGCTCGCCCACGCAGTAGCCATCGAGATGCCCGGCGCGCAGATTCGCATACACCTGCGAGGGCGGGACGATGACCACCTGCACATCGCGGTCGGGATCGATACCGTGATCCCGCAGCCACAGGCGCAGCAGCACATGATGCGAAGACCAGTGGAACACCACGCCGAGCGTCAGTCGCTCGCGCTTGCGCCGGAGATGCTCGCGCAATTTGTGCCCATCCGTGGCGCCAGCCCGGGCGATGCGCTGGGACAGCACGATGGCATTGCCATGCAAATTCAACACCAGAGCGGTGAGACAATGCGCGGGCACCGTCTGCAACCCGGCCACGGCCGCCACCAGCATGCCCGCCGGCGCGTGCGCTGCCTCCAATTCCCCGTAGAGAATCTTGTCACGGATGGTGGCCCAGCCGATCTCCCGGCTGAGCTCGATCTCGAGTCCCCGGCCGGCGAAGAACTTCTTCTCCTTCGCAACGGCGAGCGGCGCGCAATCGGTCAATCCGACAAAACCAACCCGAATGGGCCGGCGCAGTATTTTTTTGGATAAGGACATGCAGACGTGTGGCAACTGGCCGGGGCACTCAGCCGCGCATGTGCCAGACCACGCGAAACGCTTTAGAAATGACTTGCGAGTTTTTCATGTCTACTATGAATGAAATTCATTCATGTCGGCACCATTGGATTCCAGACAGCTTCGCGCCTTCGTCACTTTGGCGAAGACGGGCAGTTTCACGCAGGCGGCGCGGGAGCTGAATTTAAGCCAGTCGGCGGTTTCCCACTCCATGAAGGCGCTGGAGCGCGAAGTGGGCTGTCGCATTTTGGACAAGCTGGGCAAAAAGGCTGTGCTCACGCAGGCCGGCGAACAACTGCTGGCGCATGCCGAGCGTATCCTGGCGGAGATGTCGGAGGCGCGCGCCGAGCTGGGCCGGCTGGGAAAATGGGGCCAGAGCCGGCTGCGGCTCGGCGCGAGCACCACGGCCGCGCAGCATATTTTACCCGGCGTGCTGCGTGAGTTTAAGGACAGCTTCCCCAGTTGCGTCATCGGCATCGAGCCGGGCGACACGCCGGAGATGATCGAAGCGTTACGCGCGCACCGCATTGATCTCGCGCTGAATCTCGAGCCGAGCCCGGGCGAACCGCTGGACTTTCGTCCGCTCTTCACGGACGAGCTGCATTTCATCCTCTCGCCGCAACACCCGTGGGCGCGCGCCGGGCGTGTGAACCGCGACGAGATTGGCCGGCAGAACTACATCCTTTACAAACGCCGGAGCTACACGTCGGCGATGATCGAGGCCTACTTCCGCGAGGAGGATGTGGTCCTCCACAGCCAGCTCGACATGGGCAACATGGAGGCGATCAAAGAACTGGTGAAGCTCAACCTCGGCATCTCCATTCTCGCCCCATGGACCGCCAAGGCCGAGTTGGCCGCGGGCTCGCTGGTGGCCATGCCGCTGGGCAAGCGCAAGCTGCGGCGGCGCTGGGGCGTTCTTCACTGGCATGGCCGGCGCATGAGTCTCGTGGAGGAAACCTTCATTGGGCTCTGCGCGAGTGTGGCAGCGCGGATGAAGCTGTAGCGCCGCTACGCGAGGAATTGTTTGTAGAAGGTAAGCGCCGAGAGCAGGAAGCCGATCGCGGTGATGACCTGGCGAACACGCGCCTGCGGGATCTTTTGCGAGTAGTGCGAGCCAAGGAAGTAGCCGGCCATCGCGCCGATGGTCATCACTCCCGCCGGCCCCCAGGCAATGAGCCCGGCGAAGACGAACCACACCGCGGCCACCAAATTGATCAGCGCGCTGAGGATCGACTTCAGCGCGTTCATCTCATGGATGTCCTCGAGCCCGATGAAACCAAGCGAGGCGAGCATCAGAATGCCAATGCCGGCGCCGAAGTATCCGCCGTACACCGCAACCAAAAATTGAAAGAGGATCGCCCCGGCATGCCCGTGCGAGGCGGATGCTTCCGACACGGGATGCGACGTCGACATTCCTTTGGCCGCGATGCGGCGGAACGCGCCCTGCAAAAAGAACAGCACCGTGGCGAAGAGGATGAGGAAGGGGACGAGTCGGGCGAAGGCCTTCTCCGACGTCACGGTGAGCAGCCAACTCCCGAGTGCCGCGCCGACCAAACTCACCGGCACAAAGCGCGGCAGCCACGGGCGGATGCGCGCCATTTGCCGGCGGTAGCCATACACGCTCCCGGCATTGCCCAGCACGAGCGCGAGGGTGCTGGTCGCATTGGCGATGATGGAGGGGATGCCGAACGCGAGCAGCGCGGGAAAAGTCAGGATGGTACCGCCGCCAGCCACGGCGTTGATGGCTCCAGCCGCGGCGGCGGCAGTTCCAAGGGCGAGGATTTCGACAATCGACATTCGCAAATACGGTACGGGCTCACCCAAGATGACTCAAGCGCCGGACGCTCAGCGTTTCTTGCTTTTGCTGGAGGAGCGGGAACTGCTGACGGGGGATTTGCTGGTGGACTTGGCCGATGAGGACGGGGTGGGCTTTTTCGCCGCGGGCTTTTCGGGCTCCTCGGACTTCTCCTTCTCAGGCTCGGGTTTGGGCGGCTCGGTGGCGGCGACTTCGCCGGCGGCGCTGCGCAGACCGGGGATGGGGCCGTAACCGATGAAATCGACCTTGGAGGCGCCGGTACCCTCCTGCTTCGGCATTTTGAAATCGAAGACGCTGACGCCCCAGCGCTGCACGCCGTGGTAGCTGCGGCCATCGCTCGCGCCAAACATCACACGCTGCTTCGTTTTCTTCTCCCGGCCGAGGTACAGCATCACATGGGAGACAGGAATCTCGCGGGCCACGGAGTAGGTGCCGGTCCAAAACATCAGGTCGCCGGGGCGGAGCGCATCGAACTCAAAGCTGTCGGCACTGGTGCTCACGACCGCTTGGAAGCCGCCCGCTTTGCGAATCCACACGTACTGCTCGGACGAATCGCGCGGCACCTCGGCAAAGCCTTGCTCGCGCAGCGTGTGGTAGATGGTGCCGGAGCAATCCATGCCACCGCGGGCGGGCTCGGCGCTGCCGTAAGTATAGGTGAGGTTCAGCTTCGTGAGCGCGAGGGCGGCGGTAATGATCTGCTGCACGCGCGGCGGCTGGGCCTCGAATTCCAGCAGGTCGGACGTCTCCAGCGTAGCGCTGGGCGCGCGGGGCCTCTGGTCGGCGGGGCCGGGGGATGGAGTGCTGTCTTCGGGCTTCGGCGCTGGCTTTGGCTTCTTCGCCGGGGAGTCGGTGTCCGGAGTATTTTTGTCGTCGGTGTCGGCATCGGCGGGGCGTTTTTTGGGCGCCGCTCTTTTCGGCGGCGGCTCGTCGTCCTCCGTCTTTTTGGCCGTGGATTTGGAACTGCTGGAAGACTTGGAAGAACTCGTCCCCTTTTTGGTAGCGGCCTGGCCGGTGAGCGGAAAGGCAGCCAGCGAGAGGCCAAGGACAAGACGCAGAAAGAGGTGAGGCGGAGAAGAAAGCCGAACCATGCGGTGGTGGCGCAATGTGCTGCGGCGTGGAGTCTTGGCCAGTAAAAGTCTTGGCAAATTTCGTCGCGTTGTCCGGCGCGCTTTTCCATGCTGCCGGGGTGAAGCTGCTCCTCCTTTGCTCTCTCCTGCTCGGTGCCGGTGTGACGTGCGCTGAAGAACCGGTGACGCTGACGGTCGATTTTTCAAAGAACATCGGCACCCTGCGGGCGCTGCACGGAGTAAACAAGGGGCCGCTGATGCCGGGCGGGCTCATCGATCTCACCGAAGCGCAGAAGGCGCTCGGCCTCCCACTCACGCGGCTCCACGACTGCCATTGGCCGGTACCGGACGTCGTGGATATGCACGTGGTCTTTCCGAATCCGGAAGCGAATCCGGCGGACCCGACGAGCTATAATTTTGGAGCAACCGACGAGTACATCGCAGCGGTGCGGGCGACGGGGGCGCAAATTGTGTATCGGCTCGGCGAGAGCATTGAACATACGACCATCAAGCGCTTCGTGCATCCGCCGAAGGACCTCGTCCGGTGGTCCGCAGCGGCGGTCGGGATCATCCGCCACTACAATGAGGGCTGGGCGCGCGGACGGCAGGACGGCATTCGGTACTGGGAGATTTGGAATGAGCCGGAAAACCGGCCGGTGATGTGGAGCGGGAATGACGACCAGTTCCTCGATCTGTACGCGACGGCTTCGCGGGCGATCCGGGCCCAGGTGCCGGGCGTGCTGGTGGGCGGGCCCGCCTTTGGGGCTTCGGGATCTTTTGTGAATGGGCAATTCCGGCCGACGGAGTTTGCGGAAAAATTCCTGAGCCGCTGCCAGCGCGAGGGGCTGCCGCTCGATTTCTTTTCGTGGCACTGCTACACCAACAATCCGAGCGAGCTAGTCATGCGGGCAAAAGCGATTCGGCAACTGCTCGATGCGCATGGCTTCACCAAAACGGAAAGCCACCTCAATGAATGGAACTATCTGCCCGGGAATTCATGGAAGCCGATTTCGAAATCCGGCACGCCCGAGGCGCGGCAGAAACATTATGAAGAGATGGCGGGCGCGGCAGGTGCGGCGTTCATCGCGGCGGCGCTGCTGGAGCTGCAGGATGCGCCGCTGGATGCGGCCAATCTCTTCCACGGCGAGGCCGGGGGCTTTGGGCTCTTCAGCGAGAACGGGGTGAAGCAAAAGAACTACTACGCGCTGCTCGCCTTTCATGAGCTGCTGCAGACGCCGCGGCGGGTGGCGATGGATGGGGCACAAGCGGGGAAACTGGCGGGGGCGGCGGGGATCAATGAGTCGAGGAATAGAGCGGCGATGCTGGTGAGCAACTTTGCCGAGACAAATCCACAGGTGCGGATGGCGTGGTCTCACCTGCCGTGGGACGGGCCGACGGCGGTTGAGGTACGGGTGGTCGACGCCACGCGAAACCTGGTGCTGACGACGAACGAGGTCGTCGACCGCAGATCGCTGGACTTGGCGCTGCCGGCGCCGGGAGTGGCACTGGTGATTTTGCGGAGCGGGGCGAAGTAGCGTTACGGCGACTGCGACCTTCCGGTCGCAGCTACCTCATCTATTTCCCGAGAATGATCATCACACCGGCCGCGATGGCGAGAAAGGGTAAGACCTCCCCGATGGCGCCAATTTTAAGGATGGAGATCGCCCCCACCAGGATGAGGTAGACCGCGAGGAGGAGCATGCCGATGTTCTTGTTTTTCATGGGTGGTGTCCGGTGCAGCCGCGAGAATCCCTGGAGTTCATCGCGGTGTCGATGACCTTCGCCGCCCAAAGGCGGAACTCCGAACTACGGCAGGGGGACGCTGCTGAGTTTGACGGGGACGGTGACGACGGATTTGTCGGTGAGGAGATAGACTTTGGCGATGGCGCCGGCGGGAGCGGAACCGCGCAGGGAGATGCTGACCTCCTTCTTGCCGCTGAAACCGCTTGTCATGCGTCCGCTGGTTTCGAGCGGCTTACCGTCGGCTGAGCAAATTTCGACCGAGGCGACCTTTTTATTCGGGTCGCTGATCGTGTAGGTGACGTCGGAGCCGCTGGGGGCCTTGAAGGTAAGGGAGGCGCCGGCGGCCGCAAGCGACTTGGCGGAGAGGGCCTTGCCGGCTTCCTTGGCGAGGTCGACGGTGATGACGGCGGCGGGATCCTTCGAGGGGATGAGGAGTTCGACGGAGGCGTTGAGCGTGAGAGATTTGGCGGAGCGGGCCGGATTCTCGAGATCGATCTGGGACTGGGCTTCGTTCTTCTTGGCATCATCAAAGCCGCCGAAGGGGCTCTGCGGAGATTGAAAATCGCCATCGTGCATGAAGCTCTCTTGTTCCGGAATGGCTTTACCAGTGTCGTCCTTGGCTTCCTTGAGAACCACGCGCAGGCCTTTGCAGTCGGCGAGCTCGGGGCCGGCGATTTTCAGTTCAATGCTCAATCCCGGCTTGGAAAATTTGCCTTTGCCCCGGTTGTCGGCGATGTCACCGGGGGTGACTTTCACTTCGGCGAAAGCAGTGGCCGCGGTTGCGAGGGCAAGGAGGAGCATAGTGGTGCGTTTCATGGGGCGGAGAGTGTGGGGTTTTTTAGAAAGGGGGAATAATACTTTCGTCGGGGGTGGGGGACGTTTGGGTGGCGGGGACCGGGAGGATGGGACGGATAGGACCGATGGGATGAATAGGGGTATGACAAAGACATTTCCTTTTACGCCGGTTTTCGGGTTTAGGTGGCGGGGATGTTGATTGCTTCCTTGCTGGCTGAGGCTGAGGTGGCGCCGCCGCTTTGGCTGCTGGTACCCTTTGGATTGCTGTTGCTGGCGATTGCGCTGGGGCCGGTGGCGTTTCCGAAGGTTTGGCATCGGCGCTATGCACACATCGCAGTGGGGTTGGGGGTGGTGAGTGTGGCGTGGTATCTTTTCGTGGCGCGGACGCCGGCGCCGCTGTGGCATGCGGTGGAGGAATATGTGGGATTCATGGCGCTGATCGGGTCTCTGTTTTTGGTGACCAGCGGCATTCATCTCCGTGTGAAGGGCGAGGCGACGCCGCTGACGAATGCGGGGTTTTTGTTCCTCGGGGCGGTCGTGGGGAATGTGATGGGAACGACGGGGGCGTCGATGCTCCTGATTCGGCCCTGGATTCAAATGAACAAGGTGCGGGCGGCGCCGTATCACGTGGTGTTTTTCATTTTCCTCGTGAGCAATGTGGGCGGAGGGCTGACGCCGATTGGCGACCCGCCGCTGTTTCTTGGGTATTTGAAAGGCATTCCGTTTTGGTGGGTGGCGACGCATTGCTGGCTGGGATGGCTGGTGGCGGTGCTGGGGCTCATCGGGGTTTTCTACGTTTTCGACCGGCAGAGCTTTGGCCGGGCGCCGCGCCGGATTCGGGAGGAAATCGCCGCGCCGGATCAGTGGCAGTTTCGCGGGGGGCATAACTTGCTGTGGATGGGCGTGATCATCGTGGCGGTGTTACGGCTGCCCTTCGGGTGGCGGGAGGGCGGGATGGCGGTGGCGGCGGCCGGATCGTGGCTGACGACAAAACGGGAGATTCACCGGGCAAACCATTTCAGCCTGGAACCTCTGCAGGAAGTGGCGTGGCTCTTTCTGGGGATTTTTGCGACGATGATTCCAGCGCTGGCATATTTGCAAATCCACGGGGCGGAGTTGGGGCTGACAAGTCCGATGCAATTTTACTGGGCGACGGGGGCGCTCTCGGGCGTGCTGGATAATGCGCCGACGTACCTGGCATTCCTGGCGACGGCCATGGCGGGACAGGGAGCGCACATCGACAACCGGGAAGCGGTGCTGGGGTTTGCGGCAGCGCAGCCTGGGCTGGTAGAAGCGATTTCCCTGGCATCGGTGTTTTTTGGGGCGATGACGTACATTGGGAACGGGCCGAATTTCATGGTTCGGTCGATAGCGATGCGGGCAGGGGTGAAGACGCCGTCGTTTGGACGGTATGTGACGCACTATGCGCTGCCGATCCTGCTGCCGGTGCTGGCGGCGGTGGGGGTGCTGTTCTTTTCCCGGTGGCGGATCCTGGGGTAGCGCGGAGGATCCGGGGCACACCGACCTTCGTACTCGCGCGCGGCTATTACCATCGGGACCGCGACCTTCCGGTCGCAGCTACCTCGCTTGCGGCAAATATAAGCGCTTCAAGAACTGAGCAGGGTTTTGAGGGCGATGACGCCGCCGACAGCGATGAAGCCGCCGAGGATGGTGCGGCGGGTGGGGCGGAGGCCGTCGACCGCCCAAGCGAGGAATTGGGTGAGGACGGGAGAAGTCGCGACAATAGGCATGATGATGCCAGTGCGGGTGGTGGTGAGGCCCCATTGGTAACACGCGACACCGAGAGTGGGACCGGCCAAGGCGTTGGCGGTAATCCACACCCAGGCGCGAGGCCAGACGCCGGGGGCGGGCTTTTGGTCGCGTCCCCGAAGGAAAAGGAAGAAGAGAAAGGCGACGACCAGTCCGGCGATGATGCGCTCATAGGCGGCGGTGGCGCCGTCGAGGTGAATGCCGGGATTGAGTTCTGCGGCGGCGCGATTGGCTTTAATACTGATGACCGAGCCGAAGCCCTGGCCGCAGGCGGAGCCGATGCCGCAGAGGACGCCGATCCAGAATTCGCGGCGGGTGAGGTTGCTGCCGTGGTCGGGCGCGAGGGCGAGGGCGACACCGCCGAGGATGACGACAGCGCAGAGGATCTCCCCTGCCCCCAGCTTGGAATCGAGCCAGAGCCACTCGGTGATCGCGGCGATGGGCGCGGCGAGGCAGTGGGTGAGCAGCATGGTGAGCCGAGGACCGAGACGCTGGAGGGCGCCGAACATCGCGACATCCCCCACCCCAAAGCCGATGACGCCGCTAAGGAGGAACCATGGAAAGGCCGGGCCGCCGAGGCTGGCGCGTCCGTAGGTGTGAGCCCACAGCGCCAACAGCAAAGTGGCCAGGGCCATGCGGGTGAGATTGGCCGCGGCGCCTCCGACCATCCGGGCAGAGCGCGCGGCACAGATGGACGAGCAGCTCCAAAGAAAGGTGGTCAGAATCGCGGGCAGCATGAAAAGGGGGGCGATGGAGACGCAAAAGTGGGGAGAGGTAAATGGAAATGGGGCGGGCTGCCCCCCCGAGGGGACGCTCGGTCGGCTGCTCCGGGAATCGATCAGCCCGCGACCTTCCGGTTGCAGCTACATTAAGTGGCAGCTCCGTTCTTACTCGGCGGCGGCGCCGAGGAAGATTTCGGAAACCTTGCCGTCTTTCAGGGTGAAGATGACGCCGCCGTAGATGGAGCCAGCGACGAAGGATTTTCCTTTTTGGCTGTCCTCTTTTGATTCCACATCGCCGTAGGCTTTGCTGACTTCGGCCAGCGAGCTGCCGATCTTGATGCCGCGGGCGGTGGCGAGTTTGCAGGCGCCGGTGGCGGTGATGGTACTGATGGTTTTGGCGCCGCCTTTTTTCGCGGAGGCCATAGTGAGTTTCAGGCCTTGCGCAGGGTAGGACCATGTTTGCACCCAGTCGCCGGTGGCCTCCTCTTTTTGATCGGCGCTTTTCTTGGCAGGGTCGCCGAGAGCCTTGGTGACGGCAGCGGCGGGAGTGCCGTCTTTGAATGCGCCGAGCGATTCGGTTTTGAGGAGATCGAAGGGGTCCTTGGCGTGGAGGGAAGCGGGGAGGAACGTGAGGGCGAGGACGATGAAAGAGAAGAAGGTGGTGAGTGATTTCATGGCGAAAAGATCAGACCGCGGCCTTCCGGCCGCAGCTCCATTAATGGCACGGCTCTATTTTTGTTCGAGGGCTTCGGCGATGATTTCGTCGCTGGTTTTGCCTTCGGCTTCAGCTTCGAAATTCAGGATCACACGGTGACGGAGGGAGGGAGCGGCGGCTTTAGCGATGTCGGCTTTGGAAACGTGGTAGCGGCCGTCGAGGAGGGCAAAAATTTTGGCAGCGAGGATCAGAGCCTGAGCGCCGCGGGGGCTGGCGCCATAGCGCACGTACTTTTTGGCGAGGCTGCCGTCGCGCGCGTGCTCGGGATGGGTGGCAAGCGTCAACTGGACGGCGAATTCCTGAACCTCGCGGACGAGCGGGACGGCGCGCGCGACTTCGCGAAGGGCGGTGACTTCCTGCGCGGTGGCGAGGACTTTGCCGATGCTCGGCTGTCCGGTGGTCGTGGTGCGGTCGAGAATGGTGTGGAGCTCCGCCGCGCTGGGGTAGCGGACTTTAAGCTTGAAGAGAAAGCGATCGAGCTGGGCCTCGGGGAGCGGGTAGGTGCCTTCCATCTCCAGCGGGTTTTGCGTGGCGAGAACGAGGAAGGGCGCGGGGAGCGCGTGCGTCTCGCCGCCGACGGTGACGTGGTGCTCCTGCATGGCCTCGAGGAGGGCGCTCTGCGTTTTCGGCGTGGCGCGGTTGATCTCGTCGGCGAGGAGAAGATTCGAAAAAACGGGGCCGGGGCGGAATTGGAAGGTTTTGCGGCCCTGCTCGTCCTCGTGGATGAGGTTGGTGCCGACAATGTCGGCGGGCATGAGGTCGGGGGTGAACTGGATGCGGGCGAAGCGGAGGTTCACCGCCTCGCCGAGCGTGCGCACGAGCATGGTTTTGCCGAGGCCGGGAACGCCCTCGAGCAGGACGTGGCCGCCGGCGAAGAAGGCGGCGAGGACGCCCTCAATGACGTCGTCCTGCCCGACGATGAGCTTGCGCATTTCGGCGGCGATGCGGAGGAAGGTCTCGCGGAAGGTCTGCGCCTGCTGTTCGAGTGGCTGGGTCATGGGTGTGCCGGGGAATGTTGCGGGTCAGAGGGAGCGAAGCAATAGGGTTTGCGGGCGGCGTCCTAGGGAGGAGGAGACATGGAGTTGAGAACGGAGATCACGGAGGCCTGAGTCACGGCAGGCAGGAAAGCGATGGTGAGTCTGGCATTGAGGACCTGGAGCGGCGGCGTGTGCTGTTTGAGGTCGGTCCAGGCGGGGCGGCCGAAACCGAAGACGGTCATTTGGTTCACGGCGCCGTCGGGCTCGGGTTTGTAGGGCCAGGAGACGTAGCTGTCCTGCTGGCCCGACTCGGGAGGCTGGTGATTGAAGAGGAGAAGACCGTGCGGGGATTCTTTTGCGCCAAAGCAAACCCAGGAAACGGAATCGGTCCATGGCTCGGAGAGCGGGGTCTTTTTGCCGTTGGAGCGGAGGACGAAGTCGTCGGCAGGGTCGAGCGCACCGCCCGGCGTTCCTTCATAGAGGAACCAATGGGGGCCGGGAATTTTGAGGAGGGTCATCGTGGCGTGCGTGGGAAAGAAATCCCAATCGCAGGCGGCGTCGGCGTTTTTGGTCTCGGAGTGAATGCGGACGTGGGCGGGTTCCTGCAGGGTGACTGTAGAGGCAAAGGGATTATCGGTGAGGTATTGGCCGAAGCCGTAGCCGCAGTGGAAATATTTGACGGGCTGGCCGCATTTCGGGAGGCCGCGGTATTCGCCGAGGGCCTTGCCGCCGGGGCGGTAGGAGATCCAGTCGTGGCCGGCGGGGTCGAGGAGGCTGGCGAAACCGGCACCGCGTTTGCCATATAGGTACGTAGCGGTGGGGGTTTCGATGCGGAAACACTCCATGTCCATGAAGAGAGTGACGGTGGAGACGCGGATTTCCGGGTCGGCGGCGAGGGTGCGGAGGGTGAAGAGCACCAGGAGGGTGATGATTCGGAGGGGCATGGTGGTTTTGGAAGGGTGGAGAGGAGTCAGCTCTTTGCTCTGCGACCTTCCGGTCGCAGCTACATTGGAACCGCGATGTTCGATCGTGCGTCTGACATGCGGTGCGTTTGCAGGATCAGACCGCAAGCTTCCGCTTGCAGCTACGTTAGCGGGGGCCGCCCATCCGTTCGGTTTCGACGTAGCGGACGGCTTCGTGGATCATTTCGGCGCTGGTGGCGAAGGACATCTTTTCTTTGATATGGTCGCGGTGGACGGAGACGGTTTTGGGGCTGAGATTGAGCTGGGCGGCGATTTCCTTGGCGGTCCGGCCTTCGCCAAAAAGGCGGAAGATTTCGAATTCGCGGTCGCTCAGGCGCTCGAGCGGCGAGAGGCTGCCGCGGGGGCGGGAGCCGGCGAAGGCGTTGAGCACACGGGCCGCGAGGGATTCGCTCATGTAGAGCTGGCCGCCAAGCACACGGCGGATGGCGCCGAGGAAGGTGGGGCCGTCGGCATCTTTCATCACGTAGCCTTTGGCGCCGGCGCGGAGGGCGCGCTCGGCATAGAGCGTTTCGTCGTGCATGGAGCAGACCAGGATGCGGAGCTCCGGGCGGATGGCGGCGAGGTCCTTGATGAGATCGAGGCCGCCGCGGCCCTGCATGGTGATATCGGCGATGACGAGGTCGGGGTTCTCGCGCTCCACGGCGCCCATGGCCTCGGCGACGTTGGTGGCGGTGGCGCAGACCTGCAGGTCGGGCTCGGCATCGATCATCAGGATGTAGCCGTTGAGGACAATGCGGTGGTCGTCAACGAGGAGGATGCGGGCGCGTTTCTGGGGCGGCTCGGTGGGAGTCTTCATGATGGAAATGGAATCTGGCAGGCGACGCGGGTGCCGCCGGCGGGCGGGGAGCCAATGGTGAGCTCGCCGCCGATGAGGCGGGCGCGGTAGCGCATGACCTGGAGGCCGATGCCGTTGCCAGGCTTCGGCGTATCAGAGTCGAGCCCATCACCGTCGTCATCCACCTCGAGCGCAAGCCGATCGGATCGGCGCTCGAGGCCGATGCGAATCTCGGACGCCGAAGCATGCTTGAGCGCGTTGGCCACCGCCTCCTGGGCGATCCGGTAGAGATGGGTGGCCGTATCGAGGCTGGAGATCTGCACGGGCTGCGGACACTCGAACACGCAGCGAATGCCGGCGCCATTGCGCGTGGACTCCGAGAGCGCCCCGAGCGCGGCCATGAGGCCGTCATCGGCCAGCGCGATGGGGGCGAGGCCGTGGGAAAGCGAGCGGGTCTCGGAGATGGCGGAGCGAAGCTGGCCGGCGATGACTTCCGCGCGGGCGGCCAGTTCGGGTTCATCGGCGGCCAGCGAACGGGCGAGGGCACTGCTCGCCATGGAAGCGGCGGTGAGATGCTGGCCGAGGCCATCATGCAAATCGCGGCCGATGCGGTGGCGCTCGCGCTCCGAGACATCGAGCAACTCGCGCTCAAGGCGCAACTGCTCTTCTTCGCGACGGCGCAGGCGGTCGCCCATGTCGATGAACGCGGCCGACATTTGGGCGACTTCATCGCCGCCGGGCACAACCTCCGGCAGACGCGTGCGGTCTTCGCCAAAGGCGCGCACGCCGGCGGTCAGCCGGGTCAAGCGGGCGGCGAAACCGAAATGCAGCAGGGCCCAGACGATCACGCAGGCCAGGCCGACGGAGCCGGCGGAGAGGCCGAACTGGCGGCGGGCGTCGCCTTTTGCATCCTCGATCGCGGCGAGCCGATCGAACTCGGCCACGACCCAGCCGGACGGGTTGTCCGCGGGGCCGGTGGGATAAGCAAATTGAACCGCGGAGGAATCATCGGAGCTCATGGTCGCGGGCTGCTTTTCCGGGCCGATGAGCTGGGCGGCCTTGGCGAGCAGCGTGTCTTTCACCATCTTGCCGTGCCAATCGGGGCGCGAGGCGGCGATGATTTTTCCGGTGGTGTCGATGACGGCGATATTTTGCACCCACGGCTCGCCGATGGCAGCGGTGATGTCTTTCTGCAAGAGCACGGCGTCAGGCTTCGCCGCGGTGCTGCCAGCGAGGCGGGCGAGCCGGCCGCACGCCGCGAGCCCGGCGGCGGTGACCTCATCGAGGTGCCGCTCCAGGTCGTTGCGGAGATTCAAATCATACTCCAGCGCGGTCGCAATGAGACCGAGCAGGAGCACGAGCAGAGGCAGTGAATACCTCAGCGGCGGCGGAAGGCGCATGGACGCGAGCATAGCAGGATTGGAGGGGCGTCAATAGGGTGGGGAGCCTATGGGGAAGGACGGAGAATGACGACTTGCTGATTGGCGCGCCCGCAGAAGCGCCTTCCAGGCGCTTTCGAGCGTTCCGCTTCTCAACGGCACTTCTCTAAAAGCGGCGGGATGCCGCTTTTACGCGAGCTACGCGCGGACGATGAAATTGGTGACGCTGGTCGGCGTGTCGGGGGCGCGACTGACGCTGCCGCGGCGGATAAAAGAGGTCGGGAAGATGGCCTGGTAGGGCTCGGCGGGGCGCTCCTTGGATTCCACGCGCTCGATGAGCATCGTCGCGGTGCGGCGGGCCATGGAGGCGATGGGTTGCGCGATGGTGGAAAGCGTGACGGGCAGGAAGGAGCCGAGCGGGATGTCGTCGACGCCGACGACGCTGAGATCCGTCGGGATGCGCAGGCCGGCCTCCACCGCAGCGCGCATGGCGCCGATGGCGGCGAGGTCATTCATCGCAATGAGCGCGGTGGGCCGGTTCTCGTTGGTGAAGAGTTGCGTGGCGGCATCGCGCGCGCTGGCGATGCTGTGGCCGCAGCGGATGACCTCAACGCTTTCCGGCGCGATCTGGTGCGCGGCGAGGAGGCGGCGGAAATGCTCGGGGCGATCGCCGGCGTGCTGGCCCTCGGCGAGAGCACAGAGGAAGGCGAAGCGGCGGTGGCCGAGGCCGACGAGCGCGGCGGTGCATTCCTTGAGGCCGGTTTCAAAATTGGCCATGATGGCATCGACCGGCGGCGGGACCTCGCCGGCAGTGCACAGGACGACGTAGGGCGTGCCGAGATTGGCCTGCGCGATGAGGTAGTCGCGATGCGCATCGGGGTCGCTCAAAAAAGCAGCAACGCCGTCGACATTGCGGTTCTCGAGCTTTTCCAAAATCTCCTCCTCGCGGCGGAGGTCATTGCGCCAGGTTTCGATGAGGACGTCGTAGCCCTGCTCGCCGGCGACTTGTTCCACGATGTCGGCAAACGCGGTGTAATACGGGTTTTGCAGATCGGGGATGACGAGGGCGAGGGCATTGTAGCGGCCAAACCGTAGAGCCTGCGCGGCGCGGTTGGGTTTATAGCCGAGTTCGGCGGCGGCTTTAAAGACGCGCTCCTCGGTTTCTTTCGAGGCCCAGGAGTTGGGGCGACGGTTCAGGATGGTGCTGGCGGTATTCACCGCCACACCGGCGCGGGCGGCTACGTCTTTGAGTCGGATCTTCTGCACGGGAATGGGGTCTATAAGGCGAAGAAGGTAGCACGACAAGTACCACTAATGAGTAGGAGTACGGATACCTTTCCTACATATTGGACATGTAATTGTAAGGTGTTTGTTATGTTAAGGAAGCGCGGAGAGAAAAAATCATACGCAGGCGGAAGAAAATTTTACAGAGATCGGTTCCTTGGCGAGCAACGGGGCACGCCGATGCCATTTGCGAGACTACGCCTGGGGATTGCCGGAGATTTCTTCCTCGGAGTCCTTGAGGGCCTGGAGGGCAATGCGGCCGAGGACGATCGTGAGGATCAGGACGGAGCCAAGGCTGAGGCCCCACCACGTCCAGTCGAGCGCGGTATACGAGGTCTGGCCCTTCCAGACGCGGAGGCCACTTTGCGCGAAGCGTCCGAGGAAGGCGTAGAGAAACATGCCGGGGGCCTGGCCCAGCGCGATCCACAGGACGCACGTGCGGATGGGCACGCGGGTGAGACCGTAGAGATAATTGAGGAGGCTCGTGGGGAAGAGCGGGTGGACCTGCGAGAGGAAGATGATCCACGGGCCCTGGCGGCTGACAGCGGCATCGAGGCGGGCCCAGCGTCCATTGGGATGGAGGCGGCGCTGCACCCAGCCGCGGCCAAACTTGCGCGCGAGCGTCACCGCGATGAGCGCGCCGAGGGTGGAGCCGAGGATATTCAAGAGCCAGCCCCACCACAGGCCGAAGAAGAGGCCGGCGCCGATGGCGAGGATGCCGCCGGGGAGGAGGAGCACATTGCACGCGGCAAAGAGGAGCGGGTAGAGGAGCGCGCCCCAGATCTCGAGTTCGGTGATCTTGCGCTGTGCCTGCGTGACGTATTCGGCCACGGGAAACCAATGCGCGGCCACGAGGAGACTGAGCGCGAGCGCCAGTCCCCCCGTCGCGTGCAGCAGCAGCGCCCGATTGGCTTTGGTCATGATCCCGCGCGTTGTCCGTGGGATGCCGCTGCTTGCCGAGCAAAAAGGAAACGTTGCGGAGATGAAATCCATACCGAGCGGTTCGAGTTTGACCCCGCGAGGCCCGGAAGCGCAGGCTGGGACGACCGTCTGCATGGGTGTCATCCGTTTCACCAATCTCACCGGCGCCGTGGAAATCGGCGCCAATTGCTATCTGCTCGAGATGGCCGACAAGCGGATCCTGCTGGATGCGGGGTATCACCCGAAGAAGGAGGGGAATGACGGGCTGCCGCGGCTGGAGACGATTCCGGATGAATCGGTGGACGCGATTGTCCTCTCGCACGCGCACCAGGATCACATCGGGTCGCTGCCCATCGCGATGCGGCGCCATGCGCGGGCGCCGGTGCTGATGACGGAGCCGACGCGGCGGCTCGGCGAGGTGATGCTGCATAACTCGATCAACGTGATGCTGGCGGAGCGTGCATCGGGCGGGCCGCCGGAGTATCCGCTTTTCACGCATCGCGAGGTCGATGGGCTGGTGCGCCACTGGCTGGGACGTCCACTGCGGCTGCCCTTCACGCTGGAGGGCGAGCGGACTGGACGCGACAGCACCGAAGTGACGTGTGAATTTTTCGATGCGGGACACATCCTCGGGAGCGCCGGGACGCTCATCCGTGGCGGTGGACGGACGGTCTTTTACGCGGGGGACGTGCAGTTTGATGATCAGACGATCTCGCGGGGAGCGGACTTTCCGTATTTCGGCGATGAGGATCCGTGCGATGTGATGATCATGGAAAGCACCCGCGGGGACCGAGCGACGCCGGAAGGCTTCACGCGGCGTGGCGAGGAAGACCGGTTGGCACGGGCGATCAACGATGTCTTCAACCGGAACGGCTGCGTGCTGCTCCCGCTGTTTGCGCTTGGGAAGACGCAGGAGATGCTGGGGCTCTTTCACGATTTCCGCCGGCGCGGGCTGCTGCGGCGCGACCTCCCGATTTACATCAGCGGCCTCGGCGCGAAACTGACGGAGATTTACGACAAGCTCGCGGACCGCGCGCCACGGCAGCGGAGCGGGCTGGAACTGCTGGAGGCGGTGGACCCGTACGTCATCGGCGGGCACAATGCGGCCGACTTGCGCGTGAAGCCGGGGCGCATCCTCGCGCTGAGCAGCGGCATGATGACCGAGCACACGCTGAGCAATCGCATCGCGCGGCAGTTTCTCTCGCGGCCCGAGCATGCGGTGCTATTTGTGGGGTATGCGGATCCGCAGAGTCCGGGCGGGCGGCTACGCTCGGCGAAACCGGGGGAGATGATATCGCTGGCGGCGGACCACGCGCCGGAGCCGGTGCGGTGCGAGGTGAAGGCGTTTAATTTCAGCGCGCATGCGAGCCGGGAGAACATCCGCGCGTATGTGAACAAGGCGAAGCCGCGGAAGCTGATCCTGGTGCACGGGGACCCGGCGGCGATTGACTGGCTGGCGCAGGCGCTGCGGAGCGATTTGCCGCAGATGGAGATTCATGTGCCGAAGCCGGGGGTGACACTGGAGCTGTAGGGGCGGCGAGGAGGCCGTAGCCAATTGCGGGAAGGGTGCTAAAGAAAAAGCGATGAGTGAGGATTTGGAAAAACTAGATGGGAAGCGCCTCGAACTGGCGCTGAAACGGGCAGAAAATGACAGCATTCGACTCCACCGCGGATATCTGCGCGGGACGCTGGTCCCGGCGCTGACCGGCGTCGGGATGGTGATCGCCATGGCCTATGGGATCCGCCTTCTTTGCACCCCGGGCACGCTCTTCGACCCCAAAATGGATCCCTACGTGCGGAGCCCGTACTACAATGCGCAATTGGACTATCTGTCCGGCGAATTGGAGCCGGCGGCCCGCCGGACAAGCGAGATTCTCATCAAGCTTCCCAGTCACCCGGCAGCGAATCAGCTCATGGCGCGCATCGAACTGGCGCGCGGGAATCGTGCCGCGGCGATTAAACATATTCGCAAAGCTTTGGAGACCTCTGACGATCAGGAAAAACTCACGCGGTGGCTCGCCGCGCTGGAGGCGAAACCGTGAGTGGGCCGGGAGCAGCCACCGTAAGCAGGAGCAGCGCTTATCCAACACGACGGTGATGAACGAAAATTCCGGCCACAGGGAGAGCATGCAGCGGGAGGTCGAACGCATCCGCGCGGAGAATGAAAGCCTTCCACGCCGGCGTGGATATCTGTTCGAGACAGCGCTGCCCAAGCTCACCAACCTCATGGCGCTGGTCGCGGGAGTATTCGGGGTCTACCATTTCGGCATCGAGGGGACGGGGCTCGATCGCGGGAAGGTACCGCCGGATCGTCATTTGTCCGACAAGGCCAAGTGGGACTACGCGGACGGCGATCTGGAGGATGCGGCCGAGAAGGTGGCCAAAATTCTCGCCAAGGTTCCTGGCCACCCGGAGGCCCATCAACTCATGGCCCACATCGCGCAACTCCGAGGAGATTATCCAGAGGCACGCGAGCATCTTCGCCAGGCATTGGAAACCTCCGAGGACCAGGAGGAGCTGACGCGATGGCTGGCTGAGATAAAGCGAAAGTAGCGGAGCTGCCGCCGATGGGACCCATGGGTCCTATCACTCCTATCAGTCCTATCGCTCGGACTGATTTGCGCCTGCCCTCCCCAAACGGGTAGTTGCATTTTTTTCGTGCGAAGCGCACAGGAAACCCAAGCCACCGCCCCCCTGCGCGGTTGTGCTCGATCCACATTTCTCTCCGACTATGCCTACCGCCACCGTCTTTTCCCGCCGAACATTTTTAAAATCCACCGCCGCAGCTGCGACGGCGCTTGGTTTTCCAGCCATCCTTCGCTCGCAGACGCCGAACAGCGATATCCGCGTGGCAGTGATTGGCTTCAATGGGCGCGGTGAGGCGCATATTTCGGATCTCAGCAAGGTGAGCGGTGTGCGCATCGCAGCACTATGTGATGTAGACGAGAAGGTGCTGGCGAAAGGCCAGAAGCGGCTGGCCAAGGATGGCAAGGAGCCCACGGGCTACACGGATGTGCGGAAGCTGCTCGAATCGAAAGAAATCGACGCCATTTCCACAGCGACGCCGAATCACTGGCATTCGCTCATCGGCGTGTGGGCGTGCCAGGCGGGCAAGGACGTGTATGTGGAAAAGCCCGTATCGCACAATGTGTTCGAGGGACGCGTGCTGGTGGAGGCAGCGCGGAAGTACGGGCGCATCGTGCAATGCGGCACGCAAAGCCGCAGCAGCGTCGGGCTGCACCAGGCGGTGAAATGGGCGCAAGCGGGGAATCTCGGCAAGCTCGTGTGGGCGCGCGGCACCTGCTACAAGGCACGGCCGAGCATCGGGAAAGTGGATGGCCCGCAGCCGTGGCCCGCTGGCATCGATCAAGATTTGTGGTTCGGCCCGGCGCCGGTCAAGCCGCTCATGCGCAAGAAGCTGCACTATGATTGGCACTGGGTGTGGGACACCGGCTGCGGCGACCTTGGCAACCAGGGCATCCACCAGATGGACATCGCGCGGTGGTTCATGGGCGAGAAAGCGCTGTCGCCAAAAATTTGGACCGTGGGCGGACGACTCGGCTACATCGACGATGGCGAGACGCCGAACACGATGTTCACCATGCACGAGTACGAAGCCGCACCGCTGATTTTTGAAGTCCGCGGTCTGCCGGAATCAAAGGCGAAGTGGAAGGGCGAAGGGACATGGGGTCAGCCGGACATGGATAAATTCCGCGGAAACGACGGCGTGGGCGTGTATCTGCAATACGAGAACGGCTACATCATGGTGCCGAACTACACCTCCGCCGCCGGCTTTGATAAGAGCGGCAAGATGGTGGCGCGCTTTGGCACCTATGCGGCGCCGAAGGACGGCCCCGATCCCGGCAAGCCGGATACCGAAGGCCAAGTGTCGCACCATGCGAACTGGATCGCGGGCGTGCGCGGGCGCAAGCCGGAGCAGCTCAACGCGGAGATCCTCGACGGTCACCTCAGCAGTGCGCTGTGCCACACGGGGAACATCTCCTACCGCCTCGGCAAGAAGCAGGAGCCCGGGGCCATCCTCGAGAAGGTGAAGGGCAACAAGGAAGCGAACGACAGCTACGAGCGGATGGTCGAACACCTCGGCAAAAACGGGGTGGATGTGAACAAGGACCACCTGACGCTCGGCGAATTCCTGACGATGGATCCGAAGACGGAGAAGTTCGTCGGAAATGCCGATGCGGACAAGCTGCTGACGCGCGACTACCGGGCGCCCTACGTGGTGCCGGCGGTGGCGTAGGGCCCATTGTCAGAATCGCAGGCGTATTGGCGCAGGATGCCGTGGAGTGCTTTGCGCTCGCCGTGGCAACGGCGATGTGCTTTCGTGCGCGGCCATGAGCGATCCATTTCTCGTGGCGGCGATTGAAGAAGCGAAAAAGGGACTGGCGGCGGGCGGCATCCCGATTGGCTCCGTGCTGGTGCACGAAGGGAAAATCATCGGGCGCGGGCACAACCAGCGCGTGCAGCACGGCAGTGTGATTCACCATGCGGAGATGAACTGCCTGGAAAATGCCGGGCGGCTGCCGGCGAAGGTGTACGCCCGCTGCACGCTGTATTCAACACTCTCCCCCTGCCCCATGTGCAGCGGAGCCGCGCTGCTCTACAAGATCCCGCGGATTATTGTCGGGGAGAATGAGACGTTCCAGGGGCCCGAGGAATATGTGCGCTCTCAGGGCGTGGACGTGCAGATTGTGCAAGACCCGGAATGCATCCGGCTGATGCGGGAATTCATCGCCGCGCGCCCGGAGCTTTGGAATGAGGACATCGGGGTGTAACCCCGGATGCTGAGTATTCAGCGGGGTTAATTCGGCGACCCGGCGCGTTTCCGAACGTAGACGCGCTTTCGAAGTTATACGGCGCCACTGAATACTGCCCCTCCCCTACAGCCCCCCGGGATGGCGGATAACATAGCCGGACGCCGGACGGCTGCGGATGGTCCACTGCGGACCCTCGGGATCAGGGTGCCAGCCAGTGTCGAAACGAACGCCGGCGATCACGAGGAAGACATGGCCGTTCTTCGCCCAAACACTGATCCACTGGCCAGGGCCGGAGCTGCCGTAGCGGCGGAAAGCTTTGGACGGCATGGATTCGCCAAGGAGGCCGGCGGTGCGCAGGACATAGCTGGTGGCACCGGAGCAATCGAACGTGTGGCTTTCGCCGGAGCCGTGACCGCCCCCATATTCGTACGCGGAACCAGCAATGCTGTTCGCGGCAGCAACGGCGGCCTGAACCCGATCGGGAGCGCCTTCCGGGGCGACCAGATGACCGTTGTCCATCGTGCCCGTCTTACCGGGAACGTAGTGGTATTCGTAGCGGAGCGACGAGCAACCGGCGGTGGCGAGGATGAGAGCGAGGAAAGCGAGGAGGCGCAGCACGCGGGTGTGATAGCGGGGAATGAGAGTTTCGCCAGTGAGAGAGTATTCAGTTTTTCAGCGACCACGAGGCGAAGGTTCACCGCATAGGACCTATGCGTCCCATGGGACCTATAGGTCCTATCGATCGCCGCCCACTGAACGACCAACTTCACGCCACCGCCTTTTTGCGGCGGCGCAGGAAGAAGCGCACCAACACGATGAGTCCCGTGACCGCAGCGCAGGCCATCGAGAAAACTTCGCCATAGCGCGTGTAGAAGGTCAGCCGCGGCTCGCGCTCGTAGTGGACTTCGTGGATCGCCTCGGCGGTGTTCTCAGGGTAGGCGGCGAATAGCGGCGCCCATTGGTGGACGCGCCCGTAGGCATCAACGAGGCACGTCATGCCCGTATTGCAGGCGCGGACGAGGGGGCGCCGATTTTCCACCGCGCGGAAGATGGCGTTATACAGATGATGGGCGGAGCCGGAGGATTTGCCGAACCACCCGTCGTTGGTGACGTTCACGAGGATTTGCGCGCCCATGAGCACGGGTTGGCGGGTGAGATCGCCATCGGTGTCTTCAAAGCAGATCGACGGGCCCAGCTTTACGCCGGGGTCGGGCAGGTCGAACACCTTGTGCTCGGTGCCGCGCTGGAAGTCGCCGTTCTGCATGTTTTCCGGCAGCCAGCGGAAGAGCGGGCGCAGCGGCAGATACTCGCCGAATGGGACGAGGTGCATCTTGTCGTAAACGTTGCGCTCTTCATCGAGCGTACCGTTGATGAAGAGCGCGGCGCTGTTGTGGTCGTCCCCGGGGCCATTGCGCCCAATGTCATCGGTGCCCATCAAGAGCGCGGGCACGCCCTCCAGCAGCTTTTCCATGTACTGGATGTTCTCCTCCACCCGGAGCACGCCGAGGGGCACCGCTGCCTCCGGCCACACGACGAGATGAGGCTTCAGCAGCACCGAGATGCGCGCATGGTGCAGCCAAATCGGATCCCACAAAAAGCCCACGCTCTCCGCACGGCCATAGGTGGCGACGAGGTGGCGCTTCGCGGTGATGTCGCGGATTTTTTCCCACGGGTCGGAATCCGGGTCCAGCGGGTCGCGGCGGAATTTCCAAATCTGCGGGATATTGGGCTGCACGGCGGCTACGCGGAGGACGGGGCCGCTCGGGTGCGGCTCGCGCGGGAACACCACTTTCGCGCTGTGCGGAACGGGCGCGACGGGGAAGAAAGGTTCGTCGCGCGGCAAGGTGCGCACGCCGTAGAGGAAAACGAGCACGACGAGCGCGACCGTCAGCGCGAAATCGAAATGCGGGCGGAGCCGCGTGCGGCCAATCTCCGCGCGCAGGCGCAGGATGGTGATGACGGCGATGGCGTTGCAGAAAACGAGGAGAAAGCTGAGGCCGCCGACGCCGGTGAACTCGGTGATTTGGATGAGCGCGAGCTCCTCATGCAGCGCGACGCCGAGGGTGTCCCAGCCAAAGCCGGTCATAAGCCAGCCGCGCACCCACTCCAGCGCCGTCCAGGCCGCGGCGAGCGCGGCAGCGATGCCGAGATTGCGCAGCGAGGACAGCAACGGCGGTCGGGAGAAAGGTTTGAGCGGATCGGGCGGCTCGACGTGAAAATGATCACCGACCAGCCAACCGGCGAAAAGCGCCCACACCGCCGGGTAGAGAGAAAGGTAGACGGAAAGGCCGAGCGAGAGGAAGCGCAGCCCCTCGGATTCGTAGAGCGGGCCGAGCTCGCCAATCCACCAAAAACACCCGGTGAAATAAACAACGCCGCACAAGTAGCCGGCGAAGAACCGGAAAATCCACGGGCGCCGCACGGGGCGGTATCGCCACAGCGCCCACAGCAGCGGCGAGAGAGCCAGGAAAGCCAGACCGCTCAAGTCCATCGGCGGAAAGCAAATCACCAGCAAGGCGCCACTGGCGAGGGCCGCCAGCCAGGGCCAAAGCCGGCGGCGCGGACGCGATGCGGTGGATGTAGTGTCGGTTGGCATGGCGCGGAGATGAGTCGGGGATGGGGGGAGATGCCAAGCAGGAATCAGCGGGTCAGAGGTCAGAAGTCAGCCCGGCCAAACATCGAGCGATTCGTTTGGAGTTCCGCCTTTAGGCGGCGAGCGCGGCCATATTGAAAGCAGGCGTACGAACGGAAGAGTCGCCTTGGAGAGCGCCGCCCACACTCGTACGCCCGCTGAAAAAAGCAGATTCTAACCGTCCCGCAACGGCGGGACGGAACTGCGAACTGATCGGCCGACGCTCGAATGCGCCCACTGAATACTGAATACGGCACACTGAATACTGGCCATTCCCTGCTTCTCCTTTACTTGCGCAGGCTGGTCTTCTAGCGTCCCGCCCCCATGAACGCACCCGACTGGAACAAGATCGCCGCGGACCCCGGCTTTCATGAATTGCAACGCGCGAAGCGCCGCTTCCTGGTCCCCGCCTCGATTTTCTTTCTCTGCTACTTTCTGGCGCTGCCAGTGCTGGTTGGCTTCTGCCCCAATCTGATGAAACAGAAAGTCATCGGTAGCGTGAATTGGGCGTATCTCTTCGCACTCTCGCAGTTTTTCATGACGTGGGTCATGGCCTGGCTCTACGTCCGCGCCGCTCGGCGCTGGGACCGCATGAATGCTGAGTTGCTCGCGAAGCTCGGTCACTCCGCCCACTAAGTCGAAACCACCCGTCACTCCGTCGATGCTCACTTTTCTTGCAGACGCCGTTCCTGCGGCCGCAGCCGCGGCCGCCAAAGCCCCGGAGGGCTTTCATTTTTCCAAGGCCTTTTGGATGTTCGCAGCCTTCGTGGTGGTCACGCTGATCATCACCTATTTTAGCGCCCGCAAAGCGACCGGCACCGCGGCGTATTTCGCGGCCGGCCGCAGCATCAAGGGTTGGCAAAACGGCCTTGCCGTGGCGGGTGACTACATGAGCGCCGCCAGCTTCCTCGGCATCTCGGGGATGATCTGCTTCAAGGGATACGATGGATTCATGTATTCGGTGGGCTTTTTGGTCGCCTACCTCACCGTGCTGTTTTTTGTGGCGGAGCCGCTGCGCAATGCCGGCAAATACACGATGGCGGACCTGCTGGCCTATCGCATGAGCCCGCGACCGGTGCGCGCGATGGCGTCGCTCTCCACGCTGACCGTCTCCACCTTTTACATGATCGCGCAGATGGTCGGCGCGGGCGGCATCATCGAGGGACTCATCGGCATTCCGTTTGCGCCGGCCGTCATTGGTGTGGGCGTGCTCATGCTCGTCTACGTGGTGTTTGGCGGCATGCTGGCCACCACGTGGGTGCAAATCATCAAGGCTCTGCTGCTCATGGGCGGTGCCTTTGCGCTGAGCTGCATGGTGTTAAGCCATCATGATTTCAGCATCAGCAAATTCTTCGATGCCGTGGCGCATGCGACCTATGGCGGCGAAGCGCCGGCTAAGGATCTGATGAGCCCGGGCGGGAAGTTTGGCGTCACCTCCATCAATCCATGGGGGGCGTGGGACTTCCTTTCCCTCGGCCTCGGCCTCGTGCTCGGCACCGCCGGCCTGCCGCACATTCTCGTCCGCTTCTACACCGTGCCGAATGCGAAAACGGCCCGGGCCTCGGTGGTGTGGGCGATCGCGATCATCGGCGTCTTCTACATTTTGACGACGTTCTTCGGCTTCGGCGCCGCGACCATTTTGCCGAAGTCGCTCATCATGAATGGAACCAAAGAGAACACCAATATGGTGGCGCCCATCCTCGCGAAAGCACTGGGCGGCGAGCTCTTCTTTGCCTTCATCAGCGCGGTGGCGTTTGCGACGATCCTGGCCGTAGTCGCCGGCCTCACGATGAGCGCGAGCACAAGCTTTGCGCACGATTTCTACACCAACGTGATTCACCACGGCAAAGAGCACCGGCCGGGCGAGGAAGTAAAAGTCGCCCGCATCACCGCATTCTTCGTCGGGGCCGTGAGCATCGGCTTGGCCATCGCCTTGGGCACCGGCGTCAATGCCGCGATGCTGGTCGGGCTGGCGTTTGCCGTGGCGGCGTCGGCGAATCTGCCCGTGATTCTGTTTTCGGTGTTCTGGAAGCGGTTCAACACGGCCGGCGCCGTCTGCGGACTCGCCGTGGGGCTCGCGTCATCGATCATCTTGATCCTGCTCAGCCCGAACGGTCCCTGGGGCAAGGCAGGGCCCTTCCCGCTCGAGAATCCCGGCATCATCAGCATCCCGCTGGGCTTTATCGCGGCGTGGCTGGGAACAATCCTGACACCGGCGGACCCGCAGGCGGAAGCAAAGTTCGCCGAACTAAACGTGCGGGCGCAGACGGGGCTGGGGGCGGAGACGGGCGGCGGGCACTAAGGGGCAGCGATACGCGGCGGAGGGCTTATTTCGCCTTCGGCTTGGGGAAGTTCATCACCGTCGCGATTTCGTCGGCAGTGAAGGCGCGTGAGAAGAAGAGCTGTTCATCAATGCCCGCAGCCATGCGCTCATCACGAAGATTGGGGTATGCGTGATTGCCGATCGTCACGAGGTGCAACTCCTTCAGAATATCGGTGGTCGCGAGAGGCTTGGCATCGAGAAAGGCCTGCGTCTGGCGCCCGTCGTGGACGAGAGCCACGTGATGCCATCCGGTGATGGTCTCGGAGGCCTCGGCCCAGGACAGGGAGCGCACCTTGTCATTCACCCAGTAGGCGAGGTGGGTTTTGGAAATCGTAAGGATCTCGCCGTGCCGGTCGAACCAAATGACCCCATTGGCGGAGGCCGCCGGCAGCAGGACCCAGGCGGTGAGCGTGGACTTGGGTTTGGCGGGATAATCGGACTGGAAGATGATGTGGGAACCCTTGGCCGAAAAATCCAGGTAGCGGTGGCCGTCGGCTTCCTTGACGGCCAGGTGGGCGGATTCCAGTTTGATGGGAGTTCGGCTCCAGGTGAGGCCGCCCAGGTCGGTGGAATCCATGGAAAAATAGGCATCCAAGCTATCCCGGAGAGCACCCAGACCGGTTAGGGCGGGAGGCAAATTGGGAGAGGCGACTTTTCGGGAGTCGCTGTTCTTGCCCGGGATGGTCAGCTGGACGGGAGCTTGCGCACGGGCCAGTGCCTGGGAAAGAAGCAGCAGGAAGAAGCGGAGAAACAAGGTCTTCATGGGAGAAGCACAGCGGGCGACGGATGTTACGGGCGGAATGGGCCGGGAAAGTAAGAGCTACCCAGCCCCGCTGGCCCTTCAAAATTGCGCCAGCAGCCGTTTGTGAACGAGCCACTTCCGACTGCGATTCGGCACCCTCTCGGCGCGGAATTGGACCGCTTCTCCCGGGACCTCCGGCAGGGGCGTGCCGTGCTCGCGGCAGGTACTCCCACCCCTCAAAATGTCCGGATCCTCAGCTAGAGCGAGCGGCACGCGATACGCCTCATAGTTGGAAGCATAGTCGTCCGCATCGTGGTGGAATGTCTGCTCAAGAAAGTAAGCCACTCCATCGCCGAAGACGATAAAAGCGCGGGGGCAATCCCAAAAGTTTCCGACGCGGACCGCGGTCCACCCGCTGAGCGGATGGGGGGCGGCTCGGACCACCGCAAACCAGCGGACCATATTGGCCTCTTCGTGACGCGCCGCATCGCTGCACAAGAAAGCCACGTCCGGGTCTTCTTCGCGAAACTCCACGCACAGGTTTTCCGCCTCGTAGCGGGACGCAAAGTTACCTGCGAGTCGCCGAAGAACGTATTCCGGAACCGGGGTCTGCACAGTCAGGCGATCCGGATAGATGATCGCGAAGAGACCGCCCTTCCCGCCCCTGATCCAAAAGCAAAACTCCAACGGCTCCTCCGTGCCTTCCCGATAAAACATGGGGGCCAGATAGCTCTCGGCCGGAGAAAAATCCACCGACCACGACGCCGATTCATCAAAGGGAAAATGTCTCATGAAGCGGGAGGCCCGAAGATGCATGGAATGCAGGCGAAGAAAAAACAAAACCGCCGCGCCCCTTGCGAGGCGCGGCGGCTGTGAATGGTTGCGTCCTTTCGGCAAAAGCGGCGGGACGCCGCTTCTACGCTAAAGGCGCGTCGGCTTAGAACTCGCCGCCGTGGCCGTGGTGGTCATGGCCACCGCCGGCAGCGGGCGCCTTCTTCTCCGGGATCTCGGTGATCAGCGCCTCAGTCGTGAGGAGCAGGCCCGAGATGGAGGAGGCGTTTTGCAGCGCGCTGCGGGTGACCTTGGTCGGATCGACGACGCCGGCTTTCACAAGGTCCACCCATTCGCCGGTGGCGATGTTCAGACCTTCGTTGCCCTTGCGACGCTTGGCTTCCGCGACGATGAGCGCGCCTTCGAGGCCCGCGTTGTCGGCGAGCTGGCGGAGGGGCGCTTCGATGGCGCGGCGGACGATGTCGGCGCCGACCTTCTCGTCACCCGTGAGGGTGAGGCTATCGAGAGCCTTCTGCGCGCGGATGAGGGCGACGCCACCACCAGGGACGATGCCTTCCTCCACGGCGGCGCGGGTCGCATGCAGAGCGTCTTCCACGCGGGCCTTCTTTTCCTTCATCTCGGTCTCGGTCGCGGCGCCGACATTGATGACGGCGACACCACCGGCGAGCTTGGCGAGGCGCTCCTGGAGCTTCTCGCGGTCGTAGTCGCTGGTCGTTTCTTCGATCTGGCGGCGGATCTGGTTCACGCGGCCGGCGATGTCCGACTGCTTGCCAGCGCCTTCGACGATGGTCGTGTTTTCCTTGTCGATGGAGACGCGCTTGGCCTTGCCGAGGTCCTCGAGGCCGAGGTTCTCGAGCTTGATGCCGAGGTCTTCCGTGATGCAGCGGCCGCCCGTGAGGATGGCGATATCCTCGAGCATGGCCTTGCGGCGGTCGCCGAAGCCCGGGGCCTTCACGGCCGCGATGTTCAGGGTGCCACGGAGCTTGTTCACCACGAGCGTGGCGAGCGCTTCACCTTCCACGTCTTCCGCGATGATGAGGAGCGGCTTGCCGGTCTTGGCAACCTTCTCCAGCACGGGCAGGACGTCCTTGAGGCTGCTGATCTTCTTCTCGAAGATGAGCAGGTAGGCGTTGTCGAGGATGGCTTCCATCGTCTCCGCGTTGGTGACGAAGTAGGGCGAGATGTAGCCCTTGTCGAACTGCATGCCCTCGACCACGTCGAGCGTGGTTTCGATGGACTTGGCTTCTTCGACGGTGATGGTGCCGTCCTTGCCCACTTTGTCCATCGCGTCGGCAATGATGTTGCCGATCGCGGTGTCCCAGTTGGCGGAGACGGTGGCGACCTGGGCGATCTCGGTGCGGTCCTTGACCTTCTTCGAGATGCGGGCCAACTCGTTCGAGAGGGCCTCAGCGGCCTTCTGGATGCCGCGCTGGAGCGAGGTCGGGTTCGCGCCGGCGGTCACGTTGCGGAGGCCTTCCTTGTAGATGGCCTCGGCGAGGACCGTCGCCGTCGTGGTGCCGTCGCCGGCGATGTCGCTGGTCTTGCTGGCGACTTCGCGGACGAGCTGGGCGCCCATGTTTTCATACGCGTCTTCGAGTTCGATTTCCTTCGCGACCGTGACACCGTCCTTGGTGATGGTCGGGGACCCGAACTTTTTGTCGAGGATGACGTTGCGACCGGAAGGTCCAAGCGTGGCTTTGACCGCACGGGCGAGTTTCTCGACGCCGCGCAGGAGGGCCTGCCGGGCGGATTCGTCGAATTGGAGTTGTTTAGCTGCCATAGTAGTATTTCAGTAAGAGTGTTGGGATTGGTGAGGCCGAGGCTTAGCCAATGATGCCGAGGATGTCGTCCTCGCGCATGATGAGGTAGCTCTCGCCGTCGACTTTGATTTCGGTGCCGCCGTACTTGCTGATGAGCACGGTATCGCCGGCCTTCACGACGAACGGGATGGACTTGCCGTCTTCATCACGCTTGCCGGTGCCGAGGGCCACGACTTTGCCCTCCTGGGGCTTTTCCTTGGCGGTATCAGGAATGATGATGCCGCCTTTTTTGACTTCCGCTTCCTCGAGAGGCTGGACGAGGACGCGATCCCCGAGGGGACGAACGTTCACTTTTGCCATAGTATTGTTGGTTTGTGGTTTTTTGTTGGTGAAAATCGCCGCTTCCGGGGCTTCCGGGAGATGGTGGTTCCCGGAGGGGCCGGAGGCGGCGAAGGTGTGAATCAACCCTGCCGCGTGTCCGGTCCTAGGCCCGAATCTCGGGGCGGCTCGGAATTTGGCGAGGTTGAAAGGGTATCCGCACTGGTGCGAAAGCTGGTGCAGGGGGTGAGGGTGCCGTCGAGCCCGACGGTGAAGCCGCGGAGCCACGACGCCTCGGCGCCCGTGCCGGAAAGCAGGGCGGGCGGGTGGATGCGGACATCGTAGTGACCGGAGACCGGCTCAACGGTTTTCAGGAAAATGACGCTGACGACGGAGTGCGCCGGCGTGAGCTGCCGGGCATCAAGCTCGCCTTGGGCGAGTTGGGCGGCGTCGGCGAGAGAAAGCATGGGCTGGGGAGATTGTGGCTGTTTAGACGAAGCGCTCGCCGGATATTGCTCCATACGAGCCAGTCTTGGCATAGGGTTCATGGCCGGAGCGTGCATGGTGCAGGCGAGGCATCCGATGGCGAGTGTAAGGCGGCGTTTCATGCGGGTGTGGGATGAGTGCGGGATTTTACGACTCACGAAGGGCTGGCCGGGAACTATCCAAACTTTGCGTAAAGACTCCCGTCCGCTGGCCGTTGCTGGTTCGAGTCCCGCTAGCCACCCAATACCCAACGACCCGCGCATCTCCTCCAAAAGAGGTGGCGGACGAAGCGTTGACCGGCAAAGGGCGGCTCATTGAGTGGTGAGGACGAGGGCGCCTCCCGCGGGCGAACCGCGGGAGGCGCGTTGAGATTCCTTACTTCTTCTTGTTCTCGTCCACGACTTCGAACTCGGCGTCGACGACGTCGTCGGCTTTCTTGGCGCTGCCTTCGGCGGCATCGGCGGCGGACGGACCGTCAGCCGGGTTCGGCTGCTGCGGGCCGGCGCCGGCGGCGGCGTTTTTGTAGAGTTCTTCGCTGGCGGCCTGGAATTTATTCTGCAGCTCGGTGTAGGCCGTCTTGATGGCCTCCACGTCGTTGCCCTTGAGGGCCTCCTTCACCGCGGCGATCTTGCTTTCGATGTCGGCCTTGGCGTTGCCCGGGAGCTTGTCGCCCATTTCCTTGAGCTGCTTCTCGGACTGATAGGCGAGGTTATCGGCGTTGTTGCGAATCTCGACCGATTCCTTGGCCTTCTTGTCTTCCTCGGCATGGGACTCGGCTTCGCGCTGCATCTTCTCGACTTCGTCCTTGCTGAGGCCGGAGCTGCCGGTGATGGAGATTTTCTGCTCCTTGCCGGTGCCGAGATCCTTCGCGCTGACGTGCAGGATGCCGTTGGCGTCGATGTCGAACGTGACTTCGATCTGCGGGGTGCCACGCGGGGCCGGCGGGATGCCGTCGAGGTGGAAAGTGCCCAGCTTTTTGTTGTCCTTGGACATCGGGCGCTCGCCCTGGATGACGACGATTTCCACGCCCGGCTGATTGTCGCTGTAGGTCGAGAAGATCTGCGACTTGCGGGTGGGGATGGTCGTGTTGCGCGAGATCATCGCGGTAGCCACGCCGCCCGCCGTTTCGATGGCCAGCGTGAGCGGCGCAACGTCGAGCAGGAGCACGTCCTTCACGTCGCCCTTGAGCACACCGCCCTGGATGGCAGCGCCGACGGCCACGACTTCATCGGGGTTCACGCCCTTGTGGGGCTCTTTGCCGACGATCTGGCGGGCGGTGTCGATCACCTTGGGCATGCGGGTCATGCCGCCGACGAGCACGAGCTCGTGGATTTCTTTTTCCGAGAGGCCGGCGTCCTTCAAGCAAGCGCGGGTCGGAGCGATCGTGCGCTGGAAGAGCGGGTCGGTGAGCTGCTCGAGCTTGGCGCGGGTGAGGCTCTTTTGAATGTGCTTCGGGCCGGTGTTGTCGGCCGTGATGAAGGGCAGGCTGATGTCGTAATTCTGCGCGGAGCTGAGGGCGATCTTTGCCTTCTCGGCTTCTTCCTTGATGCGCTGCACGGCGTCGGGCTGTTTGGTGAGGTCGATGCCGGACTCCGCCTTGAAGTCGGCAAACATCCAGTCCATGAGGGCGTTGTCCCAATCGTCACCACCCAGGTGGGTGTCGCCGTTGGTGGCCTTCACTTCGAACACGCCGTCGCCGATTTCAAGCACGCTGATATCAAACGTGCCGCCGCCGAGGTCGTACACGGCGATCTTTTCGTCCTTCTTTTTATCGAGGCCGTACGCGAGCGAAGCCGCGGTGGGCTCGTTGATGATACGGAGCACTTCCAGACCGGCGATCTTGCCGGCGTCCTTCGTGGCCTGGCGCTGCGAGTCGTTGAAATATGCGGGGACCGTGATGACGGCCTGCGAGATCTTTTCGCCGACCTTCGCTTCCGCGTCGGACTTCAGTTTGGCGAGAATCATCGCGCTGATTTCCGGCGGAGAGTAGGTCTTGGTCTCGCCGTTCACGCTGACCTGGATGTGAGCGTCGCCATTGGCGGCCTTCACGACCTTGTAAGGGACGCGCTTGAGCTCGTCCTGCACTTCGTCGAACTTGCGGCCCATGAAGCGCTTGACGGAGAAAATGGTGTTTTGGGGATTGGTAACGGCCTGCCGCTTGGCGGCCTGACCGACGAGACGTTCGCCGTTTTTGGAGAAGGCGACGACCGAAGGCGTGGTGCGCGCGCCTTCGGAGTTTTCGAGCACCGAGGGCTCCTGGCCATCCATGACGGCCATACAGGAGTTCGTCGTGCCGAGGTCGATACCGAGAATTTTTGGCATAGGTTATTGGTTAAGATGAGAGAGTTGTGAAATTGGTTGGAGACGACACTCCTTGCAGGTGGTGCGCCATGGCGCGGAAAATGTAACGATCACTGGGGATGAGTCACTTACGCACGATCACAGCACCCATCCCGGCTGAATAAGCGCGACTTTTGGCACACTTGGCACGGAGGGAGTGCGCCACCGTGGCACGCCGACTGGGCGCCCAGAAAGGGCCCGGCCCATCATAGGTCCTATACGTCCATCCGTCCTATCAGTCTCTATTAAAAACTGCCCAAAAATCAAATCCGCACGAAAGCAGTTGGCAGTCACGCCCAGCTGAGTATACTCCCGGTCCCACTTTCACCAAAAGGGGGCGTACTGGTTTCGACTGACGACTCGAAGCCCGGATGGCATGCCGTGGAAGTCTGGTTGGCCACGTTAAATCCGCCGGACAAACAACATAAACGCCAACTACAACGAAGAACTGGCTCTCGCGGCCTAACTCCGCGACGCGCCCTCAGTGACGCCTACTAACTGAGCTGCGCGACGACAGCAGGCTGGCTCAAGGGGGAGTGACCGCACCTTGAGTGAGATCGTAACGTGGACACTCGGCCTGAGGCAGCGCGTTCGTTCGCCGCCCCGGGCCTAAACTAAAAGCGAAACTAAGCATGTAGAAGTTCGCGCGGAAGGCCGCCAGGACAGGGGTTCAACTCCCCTCGCCTCCACTATTTCTCAGAAAACGGTTCATGAGAGCTGGCGCTTTGCGCGGCCAACCTCGTTTCTACCGTATATTTCCAAAGGTTTGCGAAGGACACGGTTAAGTTCTGGCCGCGCAAAAGGCGGTTCGGAGGGAAGCTCCAAGACCTCTCCTGCTGGTTTGATGGCCATCGAGGGCGTTACGGAGCGCATGAAGAAGATCGGAGCCGCACGCACCTTCGCAGTCGGATCTGCGGACCATACTAAGTCCGAGGAAGTGAACCTCAGAATCTCAGGCGCGCGCGGCGGCGGTCCAGACCGCATTGCTTCGTCACAAAGTCGCGGTGGACGGTATCATTGCAGTCGGAAAGGCCCTGGCCCCGGACAACACTTCAAAGGCAGATCGCCAGCAGTTCCGCAGCGTGCAAATATATATCCCCCGCTCCACCGCATCCAATGTGGCTCGGACGGTCGAATCCACAGCTCAACAGGCAAAATAACTGCGGAGCTTCCGACAAGGCTCGATTCTCCAAGGAACGCGCCTTTTCTTCTGTCGGGTTTCGGGCCGGCTGTGCGGTGCCGGTCGCACATCGGCTTCCTTAAGACGCGGGAACCGGTTTCGGTTCGGTGCAGGGCTCGTCTGGGCCGTGGTCGTGGTCCTCGTGAAAATCGTCGGGCTTGAGATCCCCATGCCGGTGGAAGATGCGATAGAGCGCTGGCAGCACCAGGAGGGTGAGCGCGGTGCTGCTGAGGATTCCACCGATCACGACAGTCGCCAGGGGCTTCTGCACCTCGGCGCCGCGGCCGTGCGCCAGCGCCATCGGCACGAAACCGAGAGCGGCCACCGCGGCGGTCATCAGCACGGGACGCAGGCGCGTCATCGCGCCTTCGCGCACGGCTTCGTCGAGCGGTTTGCCCGATTTTCGCAGCTGGTTGATGAAGCTCACCATCACCACGCCGTTGAGCACGGCCACCCCGCTCAACGCGATGAAGCCAACCCCCGCGCTAATCGAGATCGCGATATCGCGCACCCAGAGCGCCACGATGCCGCCCGTAAGGGCCAGCGGAACGCCGCTGAAGATCAGCAACGAGTCTTTGACCGTGCCGAACGCGGTGAAGAGCAGGATGAAGATGAGGAGCAGCGCCACGGGCACCACGATTTCGAGGCGTTTGGTGGCGCTCTGGAGTTGCTCGAATTGGCCACCCCACACGATCCAATAGCCGGTGGGAATCTTCACCCCCTCTCGCATCTTCGTCTGCGCTTCATTGACGAAAGAACCGAGGTCGCGCCCACGCACGTTGGCGGTGACCACGATCCGGCGCTTGCCGTCCTCGCGGCTGATTTGATTCGGCCCCGGCTTTTCCTCGAAGGTCGCGACTTCGCTCAGCGGGATGAATTGGGGATCGGCATGGAGCGACGCTTTTTGATATCCGCTGCCCTTGTCCAACGCGGCTTCGGGCAACTTGATCGGAATGCGGCGTAGCGCGTCGAGATCGTTGCGCAGCGACTCTGGCAGACGCACGACGAGCGCGAAGCGGCGATCCCCCTCGAACATGCTGCCGGCTTCGGTGCCGCCGATCGCGGCCTCAATGACCTCCTGCACTTCCTGGACGCTCAGGCCAAAGCGCGCCATCACCTCGCGCTTCAAGTGAATGGTGAGCATGGGCAATCCGCCAACTTGCTCGACCTTGATATCCTCGGCTCCCGGCACCTTGCCGAGCACGCCGGCGATCTGCTGCCCGGTGCGCAGGAGCGTATCCATGTCATCGCCGAAAATTTTGACGCCGATGTCGCTCCGCACGCCGCTGATGAGTTCGTTGAACCGGAGCTGAATCGGCTGTGACAACTCGTAATTATTGCCGGGAATCTCGGCGACCGCCTTGGTGATCTCCTCGATCAACTCGTCCTTTGATTTGTTCGGGTTCGGCCAATCCCGCGGTGGCTTCAGCATGACATAGCCGTCGGCGATGCTCGGAGGCATCGGATCACTCGCCACCTCGGCGGTGCCGACCCGGGCGAACACTTCTTTCACCTCGGGAAATTCCATCACCCGCTTTTCGAGCCGTTTCTGCATCTCGGTGGATTGGGCGAGGCCGGTGCCGGGCATGCGCAGCGCCTGCAGGGCGATATCGCCCTCATCCAGCGAGGGGATAAACTCGCTGCCCATCCGCGATCCCATCACGCCGCAGACGACGACGAGCGCAATCGCCGCGGTCACTACGGTCGGCCGATTCGCGAGGGAAAATTCCAGCAGGGGCCGGTAGATCGCTTTCGCGCCGCGAATGAGGAAGTTCTCTTTCTCGCTCACTTTGCCGGAGAGAAAAATCGCGATGCCGGCGGGTACAAAAGTGAGCGCAAAAATCATCGCACCGAACAACGCGATGAGCACCGTGAGCGCCATGGGAATGAACATCTTTCCCTCCACGCCGGTGAGGGTGAGGATCGGCAAATAGACGACCATGATGATGATCGAGCCAAAGATGCTCGGCGTGATGACCTCCTTGGTTGCATCGAACACGACCCGGAACCGCTCCCGCTGCCGCAGCAGCCGTCCGTGATGGTGCTGCGCTTCCGCCAGACAGCGGATGCAATTTTCCACGATGATCACCGCGCCGTCGACGATGATGCCGAAATCGAGCGCCCCCAGCGACATGAGATTGCCGCTGATTTTGTGCTGCACCATGCCGGTGATCGTAAAGAGCATCGAGAGCGGGATAACCGCCGCGGCAATCAGCGCCGCGCGGAAATTACCCAGCACGAGAAACAGGATCACGATCACGAGCAGCGCGCCTTCGAGCAGGTTCTTCTGCACCGTGGCGATCGTGGCATCCACCAGGCCGGTCCGATCATACACGGTGTTGGCCACCACGCCTTCGGGGAGGGAGCGGTTCACTTCCTTCATCCGCTCCGCGACCCGATGCGAGACGGTCCGCGAGTTTTCGCCCATCAACATGAACGTCGTGCCGAGCACGGCCTCCTCGCCGTTATGGGTGGCGGAACCGGTCCGGAGTTCCTCGCCCAGGCCCACGCTGGCCACATCGCGAATCCGCACGGGCACTCCGTCACGCGTTCCCACGACGATATTCAGGATGTCCTTCGTGTCGGCCACCTGGCCGGGAGCGCGAATGAGATACTGTTCGCCATTCCTTTCGATGTAGCCCGCGCCGACATTCGCATTGTTTTTGGCGACTGCCTCCATGATGTCGCGAAAGCCCAGGCCGTAGGCGATGAGCTGCGCGGGATGCGGCGTGATGTGGTACTGCTTCTCGAAGCCGCCGATGGTATTCACTTCCACGACGCCGGGGACGTTGCGGAGCTGCGGCTTCACCACCCAATCCTGCAATTCGCGCAGGTCCATCGGGGTGTAAGGTTTGCCATCGGGCTTTTTCGCGCCCGGCTTGGCGTCCACGGTCCACATGTAGATTTCCCCGAGGCCGGTGGAGATGGGCCCCATCTCGGCACTGAGGCCAGGCGGCAGCTGCTCCTTGGCCTGTGCGAGGCGCTCGGCGATTTGCTGGCGCCCCCAGTAAATATCGGTCCCATCCTTGAAGATGACGGTCACTTGGGAAAGCCCATACCGCGAGAGCGAACGCGTCTGCTCGAGATTCGGGATCCCCGCCATCGCCGTCTCGATGGGAAAGGTGATGCGCTGCTCGACTTCGAGCGGGGAATATCCCGGCGCGCCGGTGTTGATTTGCACCTGCACGTTCGTGATATCCGGCACGGCGTCGATGGGCAGGCGCTGGTAATTGTAGACGCCGAGGGCGGCGATTCCGATGACGGCCAGCACGACGAGCCAGCGGTGCTTGATGGAAAAGTTGATGAGTCGATCAATCATGGCGTGTTCCCGCTTAGTCTTCGTGCTCGGCTTCCTCTTTCCCGATTTCCGCTTTGAGGATGAAACTGTTGTCCGAAACGTATTTATCCCCCGGCGAAAGCCCGTGGAGGATTTCCACATACGCATGGTCCTGCGCCCCGAGTTCCACTTCGCGCGCTTCGAAGACGTCTCCCTCCTCGACGAAAACAACAGTCTTTTCCTTGAGGGTTTGGATCGCCGCGCGTTTGACCGCGACGGGCGCTTCGATGACCCCGGTAGAGACTCCCGCTGTGACGAATAGGCCAGGCCGGAGGTCACCGCTGGGATTCGGCACCTCGCACCGCGCGAGCATGGACTGCGTTCCCTCGGTCCCGAAGGGCGAGATATACGTGACCTTGCTTTGAATCACTTCCTCACCCGCGCCCGGATGCACCTCCACCGACTGACCGATCTTCAACGTGTGGAAATCCTCCCGGAAGACGACGAGGTCCACCCACACGGTCGAAAGGTCGGCCACCGTGTAGATCGTGTCCTCGTTTTTGACGAACTCCCCGAGGGTAATATCCTTTTGGATGACCGTGCCCGCGACTTCGCTCTTGATGTCGTAGGCCCGGAGTGAGTCGTTGCTCTCGACCACGGCGAGGAGGTCCCCTTTGGCCACCGGATCTCCGAGCCGCTTGTGCACTTCCTTCACCACGCCGGGGAAGCGCGGCTGGACGTGGGCGAGCGCCTCTTCGTTGCTCGCAATTCTTCCGTAGAGCGGCAGGCGCGTTTGGATCCTGGCCCCGCCCGCTTCCTCGATTTTCAGATTCGCGTTCTTACGCGCCTCTTCGCTGAGCTCCACGTGGCCTTCGTGGCCGTGCTCGTGCTCATCATGCCCGTGCTCGTGTTCCTCGGTCTTCGGCTCAGGCGGCTTGGTGTGCAGCACCTTCATCGTGCCAAACGCGGCCGCGATGAGGATGAGTGGAATGAAAATAAATTGCTTCTTCATGGTCTGGAAAAATGGCGCGGTTACTTGCGCTTGGTGGGTTTGGGTTTGCTGGCCGCGGGCTTGGCGATGCGCGGACGCGGCAGCTCAGTGGGTTGGGCGGTGAGGGCGTCGAGTTCCGCGCGCGCCTTCCGGTAATCGGCCAGGGCGCGCACTTGCTGGACCCGCGCGGCGCTCAGCGTACGCCTCGCATCCAGCAGTTCGAATTGCGTGAATCGTCCGGCGGCGTACCCCTCAGTGAGGAGTTTCTCGGCGTCTTTTGCCCCGGGAATCACGCTTTCCTCGAGGATCGAAATTTCCCGCTCCGCGCCCGAAAGCTTTTGATACGCTTCATTCAGCGCGGCAAAGGCACGCGCCTCCGCCGCACGCTTTTCGTCGTCGAGTTTCGCGAGGTTCGCGCGGGCTTCGGCGATGTTTCCTTCATTGCGATTATTCAGCGGCAGTGGGATGGAAAAACCGGCGACAAACGTGGCGTCGTCGGCCTTGCCTTCCATCCGCGGACCAGCCTTCAGAATGAGGTCTGGCCGCGCGAGCGTCTCCTCCTTGGCCAGAGACGCCGCCCGCTTCTCCCGCTCCGCTGTCCAACGCGCGAGGTCGGGATTTCGGAGCAGCCGCACTCGTAGATCGTTCAGCGACACCGGCTCTCTGTGCTGATCCAAATCACCGCTCACCGTCGCGAAGTCAGCCTCCCTCGCGCCCCACTGGGCCGCGAGCGTCCCGCGCGCCGTGGCGATGTCGCGTCGCGCCTGCTCCACCTCAATCCGCGCCGAAGACACCGCGACTTTGGCGCGGATGGATTCCACCGCGCTCACTTTGCCGACCCCGACGCGCTGGTCGGTGAGGGTCACCGCCTCTTCCGCGACCTTCACAATTTCGCTGGCCAACTCCAAGCGCCGCTGCGCCGCCAGCACCTCGATGAAGGCGAGCGTGGTCGTCTTGAGCACCTCCACGCGCTTCACTTGATAGTCCCATTGGACCAGGACACGCCCGGTCTCGGCCTCGTAGATCCGGGCCGGACGTTTGCCGCCCAGCTCAATGAGCTGGCTCAAGGTCAGGGTATTCTCCATCTGGTCGCCGCTTTGGTACGGCCCCGAACCGGTCGGATTTTCGATATCCAGGGCTAGCTCGGGGTTGGGCCGCAAACCCGCCTGAAGAATGCGAGCCTCGGCGGCGCGCAGATCCCAGTTATAGCCGGCGAGTTCCGGGTTGCCGCGCAGTGTGCGGGCGAGCGCCTCGGAGAGCGTGAGGGAGCTGGATTTTTCCGCGGCCGTGGCCGCGAGTGGAAGGGCGATAAGGAAGAGGAGTTTGAGAAATTTGCGTGTGAACATGGCAATGGTGCGTGGTGTGAGTGGGAGGTGACCGCGACATGCGGGCACAAAAAACCGACGAGAGTCGGGAAAGCCTGACGCTGAGAGGATCGTCGTTGCCATCCGGGCACGACGATGCGCGTCAGGCGCTAGGCGAGCTGGGGAGGATACTCAATGCCGAGCGGCACGGCATCCGGAGGGATCTCGCTCGCGAGAGCCAGGAGATCACTGGTCACGGGCAAGGTGTGCGTCAGGCCGAGCGGCTCAAAAGCGAGCGGCGTGACGGCCTGATGGCAGACGCATTGGCAACCGTGATCCTTTTCGGAATCCTTCGCCGGGCTCGAGTGGCCCTGCTCCACCTGGGGCGAGGACTCATGCGAGCAGCACTCGCCAAACAGCTCGCAGCCGTATCCCGTCAGAACGAACAAGGATACCATCACGAGAAAGAGTTGGGAGCGAAAGCAGCTCACGGCGCAGACTGGTAGGCGAGCCCTTGGTGCTTTGTCAAGGGACCGACGATTCGCCGGGAGCGCCGATGATTTGGGCGAAGAGCGATCGGTCGACGTTGCCGCCGGTAACAACGGCGGCGACCTTTTGGCCGTGAAGTCCGGTTCGTTCTTTGGCGACAGCGGCCAGGGCGGCGGCGCCGGCGCCCTCCGCGCAATTGTGGGTGCACTCGTAGAGCGTGCGCATGGCTTCAGCGATCTCGGGGTCCGTGACTTCCACGATGTGATCGACGTATTTCCAAATCACTTCGAGCGCCTCGGGTTGCGGTTTGCGGCACGCCATGCCGTCGGCGAGCAAGGTCGTGGCAGGTGATTCGATGAGACGCCCGGCGGCGAAAGACCGCGCGTAGGCGGGGGCCTCCGCGGATACCACGCCCACGACTTTGGTTTTGGGACTCAGCGCATTTCGGACGGCGATGGCGCCGCAAATACCCGAGCCGAGACCGATGGGGACGTAGAGGCGGTCCAAGTCGCACAGGACGTGGAAGAGTTCCGCGGCATACGTGGCGACGCCGCGCACGAGCAACGGATGAAACGAGGGCACCATGTGCGCGCCGGAGGAGTGCGCCAGGCATTCGGCGCGCTCCCGCGCTTCCTGAAAGTCCTCTCCACATTCGATGAGATTGGCGCCGAGTGCGCGCATGGCGGCGTTCTTTTCGGTGCTGTTGCCACGTGGCACTACCACCGTGGCCGAAAGCCCGTAGCGCCGGGCGCTCAGGGCTATCGACTGGCCGTGATTGCCGCGGGTGGCGGTGATAACCTCCTTCACCCCGCCGCGGGCGGCGAGGTCGGCGAAATACACCAAGCCGCCGCGAATCTTGAATGCGCCCACCGGGGTGTGATTTTCGTGCTTCAACCAAATTTCCACGCCCAGGCGCTCACAAAGCAGGGGCCAGCTGTATTGAGGCGTCGGCGGCACCACGGAATGAACCAGGGATTCCGCGGCTTCGATTTCCTGGAGTGTGGGAAGCATGGGATGCGGCTGGAAAGATTTGCGGACCTACTTCGCCTCGACCCACTGCACGGCATCGATGACCACGTAGCCGTCGGTGCCGGCATTCGTCACGACCACGGCGGCGGGCTGGCCATCTGCAAAGGCAAACGTGCCCAGCGACACGAACGACGCCTCGAGGGGCGGCTCGTTTCGCTCGTTGATGGTGACGGTTTCCGAGCCACCGGCGTGGAGGACTTGTACGGAAACTTTGGCAGCGCGATTCGCATTCGGCGTATAGGCAAAGCGCACTTCATATCGTCCTGCTTTGGGAAGCTTGGCCTCGAAGCGGGCGCTGGCCTTTCCGTCCTTGGTGTTGCCTTCGTGGCGGTAGCCGTGGCCGATGAATGTTTGCGCGGCGGCGCTCTCCGTCCATGCACCGGTGAGCTTGGCCTCGGCATCGTCCACCACAATGCCAGAAAGCTTGTCGACCGGGCGCCCGGCGCGGCCGGCGGACGCGGGGCCTTTGTATTCGAGCACCTGACCATCGGCGACGAGGCGTTCGCGGAGCTTGGGATACGGCACATCCTGCACCGCTTGGTGATCGTCGATCGCCAGCACCGCGGCGGTGGCGGCGGATTGGCCGAGAATCATGAAGACCGGCTCCATGCGAATGCTGCCGAAGGCCAGGTGCGAACTGGAAACACACACGGGCACGAGCAGGTTCTCCGCTTCTCCGCGCTTCGGCGTCAGCGCGCCATAGGCGATCTCATACGGCCCACTGAGCGGCACGCCGACATCGCCTTCGTTTTGCACGAAGCCCTGCGGCGTGATGTAGCGCTGCACGTTGTGTGAATCGATGGTGTAGCTGCCCATGCCCACGGAATCCGGTGTGGGGCGGCGCTTCAGCAGCTCGTTTTCCGTCATCACATAGCCGCCGATCATCCGGCGCGCTTCGCGAATGTAGAGCTGGCGCGCCCAGTTTCCGTTGTCGCGGAACTCGTCCTTCGGCAGGCCCCAGCGCTGCATCTCCGCCTGCACGTCCTTCGGCACGCGCGGGTCGTTGGCCACGAAATAGAGCCATCCTTTTTGATACGCCTCGTGGTCCTTGATGATCTCGCGCCGGCGCTCGTAGCTGGCCTCGGGGTAATCGTAGTTGGCGCCGATGTCGTCAAAGCTGAATGGCCCGTGGTTGTTCGTGTCAGTCTTATGATTGGGAATGGGATCGAACTTCTCAAACGTCTCGCGCCATCCGGCCGCATAGATGCGCGCCAGCAGTTCATACCGCTTCGGGTCGTAGCCATCGGGCTTGGCAAACGGGACGCGATTTTCCGGCTCCGTCGTGAGGCACATGCGGAAGCAGTAGGCCTGGATGCGCTTATCCGCTTCTCCAAACGTGCCCGGCGGTTCCGCGCTCACGCCGGGGAGCACCCCGCTTTTCGGATCGCCCGGCGTCACATATGGGTCGATGCCGCTTTTTAGCACGCCGAAGTGATGACGATGATGCAGCACGCCGACCTGGATGCCGTTCCATTTTTCGTCGTAGGTGCGGTTGGCCTCGCGCCCCACGGTATACGACACCCCAGCCGCCGCCATGAGATCGCCTTCGTACGTGGCGTCGATGAACATTTTCCCGCCGTAGGTCTTTCCGCTCAGCGTGGTGAGGGACGTGATTCGCGCGCCCTCCTTCTTCACGCCCTTGGCGCGGTCGAGCCACTCATCACGCTCCACGGGGATGTCAAATTCCTGCACGTAATCCTCAAACACCTGCTCCGCCACGTGCGGCTCAAAAATCCACATGGTGCGTTGCTCCCCGTCCACCGCCGGGGTGCCCTGCCCTTTCCCGCCGTATTCGGATTTTTTCTGCCAACGCCACGTCTCCGGCTTGTCGTACGCCAGCCACACGCGGTGGTAGAAATCGCGCGACAGCCCGCCAATCACGGCCTTGTTCCCCGTATCGGTAAAGCCAAGTCCGCCACTGGAGAGGCCACCCAGGAATTTGTCCGGGCTGACGACGACGACGGTCTTGCCCATTTTCTTCGCCTGCACCGCCGCGGTGATCGCCGCCGAGGTCCCGCCGTAGACGACGACATCATACTCGGCGGCGAGAAGGTGGCCCGGCAACGCAGCGAGTGAGCACGCAAAGAGAGAAAGGACGGAGAGGCGCATGGCGAGCGCAGGTAAACAACGCCGGACGCGGCGAGGCAATGATGGAAGGGACCGCCGTGGCGCGGCGGAGCAGTTTGGCCGACCAGAATGGTTTGCGATAAGTCGCAACCTAAATCCGCAGCCTCCCGGCTGCGGCTACAGACACGCCAAGCACGGAGAGCGGCCTCAACTCAATTTGAGTCGGGGAATCCTTTGCGCACCGTCGCCCCTCCACCCTCACTCCGCGTGCGCTTTGAGAATCTTCAGCACCTCGGCGATGGTCCGGAGGTCTTGGTGGGCGCTGTGGTCGCAGGGGACGATGCATTCGCTGGAAGCGGGGGGAAAGTGGGAGCTCCAGTAGGGGACGACGCCGTCGCTGGAATTCGGAGAGTCTCCGCGGCCGCGGTCGCCGATGATGGTATGGCAGGGAACGCCGGGGCAGATGGGGATGGTGTTGATCGCGTTCACAAAGCGGCTCTTCGGCGAAAGGGTATCGATGCTATTGGCGCGGCGCTTGGGTTTAAGCTCCTCCTCGCGGATGGTCGTGAGGTGGAGCATTTCGCGGCTGGCTTCGCTGGCGATTTTGAGCGGGCGAATGAACGCGGTGAAAATGCGGGCGAGCCAGCCGGCGGCGAGATCGCTGCCGCGGAGCGGCGCGGCGATGAGGATGGCGCGACCGATTTCCGGGCGGTGATGGAAATGGAGCTCATCCTCAAAATACGCGCGCGTATGCGGGGAGAGCGGCACTTGGTCGAGCGGCTTGCCGAAAATCTTGAGGGCGAGTTGATCGCCGCTGTCGGTGAGGAGCAGCCGGGTGATGCAGCCGCCCATACTGTGGCCAATGACGACCATCGGCTTACGGCCAGGGAAGCGCCGCTCCACCTCATCCAGTTGGTGGCGCAGGATGGCGGCGGAGTACGGGTACGGATAGCCGCTGGGGTAGCTGTAGAACCAGAATTGGTAGTGCTGCCGGATGAACGGATCGCCGCGCAGCGTGTTAATCATCGGGACCCACGTCGCCTGCGAATCCATGAGCCCATGGACCACGAGGACGATCGTCTTCCCGGGGTCGTAGGGCTGGAGCCGCTCGATGGCGGCGGTGTGCGCGTATTTCTCGGGGTTGAACACGCGGGCGAGGCCATGCTTTCCCGGATCGGTTTCCTGCAACATGACGGCGAGCGGCACGGTGAAATCGGCGGCCAGCGGCAGGGTGTGGCCGTGGAAGGAGACGGTCTCTTCCGCGAGAGGATCGTGCCCGGAGAGAACACAGCGCCGGCCATCGAAATGGGCAACCATCGTCACGCTATAGTAGAGCCGTGAGGGAGCGAAATCGCGCCGGGCATTTTTGCGCGGCTCGCGCTCGACGGCGATGATGGGCGCACCGATGCCCTCACGCACGGTACGCTGCGTCACATACCGGCCGTGGATGTCGAACTCATCCGCCGGCGTGAAATCATACCGGGTGGGATTCCACTCCGGGCGTGGGTCCGGGCGATGCGTGAGCACGTATTCGCCGTGCAGACCGGGGACAACAAGCGGCTTGGACCACAGGTCCAGCTTTTCGTGGCAGACGATGCCGAGGGCACGGCTAAGGGCAAAGTCGTAGTCGCGGCGCGCGAGGGTGCTCTCGGGAGGGCGTTGCAATTCCTCCGAAGCGATCTGGAGCGCCTCCAGGCAGTCACCCAGGGCACGCAGCGGATGGCGGTGATCCGGTCCCATCGCGAGGCCGATGCACTTCTCCGCTTCGCCCAAAGCGCCACCACCAACAGGACCCGTGAAGACAGGGTGCTTGAGGGTAACCTTGGCGTAAGGCGTGCACGCCGCCACCGCGAAGGCGGCGCCAAGAAAGACAACGCGACGCATCACCTCGTGTAGCGTTTTAAAACAAAAGATCCGACGCATGATTTTAAAGAAACGTTCTTTGCCTAGCGGAGGGCCAAACAGAACTTACGTAGTGTTACGGAACCGCGCGTAACGGCTCCGAAAGAAACGGGAAATCTGGTGCGTAGTCTCATGCACATGATGGATGAAAAGTTTGCGAGAAGCACACCAGAGCGCCGCCGACAGCAAAATAGGACCAAAGGCCCACGGACACAGGCGGCGGGGCAGATGGACGGCGAAAAAAGTGGCCTTCGCGGCATCCGGATCCCCACCCAGCGGCGTAAGGGAGTGCAACCCGCCCTTGCACCTGGAGCGACTATCGCTTTCTTAGCACCCATTCGATGACTGGCGCGCCCTTGAGTCCCCGCCCCCCGCACGCATCGCCTATTGGTCTCGTCTGTCTCGTGGACGACGATGCCTCCATTCGGCGAAGCTTGGAGCGTTTGCTGCGCTCGGCCAATTTCCGGGTGCAGACGTACGATTCCGCGATCGCATTCCTGCAGCGACTCCCGACGGAGGAAGGTCCCCGGTGCGTGCTCATGGATGTGCAGATGCCCGGGATGGACGGCTTGGAGGCGCAAAAGCATCTCTGCGCCACCCGCTGGCCGATCGTTTTCCTGACAGCAGTGGCCACCGAGGAGATGCGCCGGCGCGCCCTCGAAGCGGGGGCAATTTGTTTCCTGATCAAGCCGGTGGAGGAAAAGGCGCTTTTCGCCGCGGTGACCTGCGCCCTGGCCAAGTCCGCGGAGACAGTGGATGCGACCGGGCAAAAGCCAAGGTAGGCGCATCCTTTTCTCATGGCGCCACGGGGCGCGCCATCCACCAAGCAACCGTCGGACGGCTAGCGCGGGGCTTTGAGTTCGGCGATCCGGCGGGCGATTTCCGTGCGCAGTTTGGCGTGGAGCAGCGGGGCCTGCTGGGCGCTTTGCAATAGCTCCAAGGCGTGGGGCGCCTCTTCCTTGGTCACCACTTCGGCGGCCGTGGCGCCGCTATGGCCAAGCAACTTTACGAGGAGCTGGCCATCGTGCTCGCCGCCAGCGGCACCGTAAGCGGTGACGCGGACGAGCGGCAGCAGATCGGCATACAGGTAGAGCGGGTAGAGCAGGCTCGTGAGTTCCTGGGCATTCAGTGGGCTGATTTCCAAAATCGTCTGCGCCGCGGCGAAGGGCGGCATCGCCGGGTCGTCGTTAAAGAAGCGGATGATGTCCAGCAGATGCAGCTTCGCGGCCTGGCCGGCGGCGCCGAGGGCGCGCACGGCGGCGTTGCGCACGGATTCATCCTCGTCCTTGAGCAGCCCGGCGATTTCGGCCACGAGCCCGGGCTCCTGCGCGGGCTCGAGCTCGTGCAGGGTATCGAGCGCGGCCCAGCGCACACTGGCATCACGGTCCTTCAGCAACGGCCGCGTGGCCTGGCGGAGCTGGGCGCGAAGATCGGCGTCGGCGGCAAAGGCGCGCAGGGCAATGAGCGCGGCGCCGCGGGCGGCGGGCTCTTCGTCCTTGGTCATGTCGAGGAGGTTGGGCAGGAGCTCCTTTCCAGCCTTCCCACCCATTTGCCCGATGACGTATGCCACCGCGACGCGGACATCCACATTCGTGTCCTTGAGCGCGGCGCGACCGCTGGCGGTGGTTTCTTCCGAGACGCCTTTCACGTTCAGGATGATTGGAACCGCTTTCACCAACGTGGCGCGGACGGGCGCGGACTCGTTCGGGAAAATATCGAGAATCTTGTAGGGGAAATTGCGTAGCGCATCCCCCGCAACGGGCAGCGCGCGCAGGGCTTCCTCGCGCACCAGATCGGACGGATCGCGAAGAGCCTTCGCCAGCAGATCGAGGTTGGGTTTGGCCGCCCCGGCGCCCAGTTCACCCACGGCGGCAATAGCCGCAGCGCGAACGATGGAATCCGCGCTCCCCGCGCGCTCCACCACCAGCGGCACCCGGGCCAATCCCGCATCGCCGGCTTTGCCGAGCACGCGGAGCGCAGTCGCCTGCACCTCGGGCGTCCCGTTCTGGATCTGACGGAGCAGTGCCTCGATAAACGTATTCGCGACGCCCTTGGATTTACAGGCTTCCTCAATGATCGAAACTTTGACCTCCGGCGGCTCATTCTCAAACATCGGGCGGAGCGTGGCGCGAATGGCCTCCAGCTTCTCGGCCGGCAACTCTCCCGCGGCACTCGCGGCGGCGACAGTGCTCAGCGTCAGCGCCCAGGCCGCCACCCGCAATTCCGCCTCCGGGCTGCGCAGGAGCGGGCGGAAGGACTCGGCCTCCGCCGCGGAGAGACCGCCGATTTCCTGGAGCGCATTGAGCGCCGCGACTTTGAACTCCACGGCGCCCGAGGCCGCCAGTGCTTGCAGCAGTTCTTTCCGATAGGGTGCGGCGGCCTTCTTCGCCTGGCCGAGACAGCGAGCGGCCGCGGCGCGAACGTCGGCGCGCGCGTCGCTGAGCAGGGTCCGGAGCGTCTCGAGGTTCTTCGCCGAGGCCCGCGCCTCAAAAACGATTTCCAACACGGCCACGCGAATATTCGGGTCGGGGTCGGCGGCGTATTTGATTAGTTCGGGAACGTCGGCTGCGGCGGCCTCGCCGAGGCGGCTGAAGAAACGGAGGGCCTCCATGCGCACCTCGGTCGGATTTTCCGGGGCCAGCAGTTTCCGCACTTCCGGAGCAGCGGAGGCCTGCCTCCAGTCGGCCAGGCTCCGAAGGGCGAGGGCCACGACTTGGTCCGAAGAGTCCGTGAGTGCCGCCACCGTGCCCTTCACCACGGCCGGCGAAGGCTGGAAGGGTCGGTCTTCGAGATTGTCCGTTTGCGCGCGGGCGCTGACGCCGAGCCAAAGCCCGACGGCGGCGGTGAGGGTGAAGAAAAGACCTCTGCGAATCCGTTTCATAGTCGTCGGTTATTGGGGATAGGAGGAATGCAAATACGCCGTGGAGCCCACGTACGAGTAGCGGGCCAGCCACTTCTTTCCGGCCACGCGCTCGGCGTCCACCACCTCGGAATTCCACGTCGGGTCGAGGATGAGCCACTGTCCGCCATTCGGCCACAGGAGCCACGCGTGCGCCATCCGGGAGCTGGTGGAAATCTTTCCCACCACGTAGCGCGTCTTACGGTCGCTCATCTTATACGCGAGCCAGAGCGACTTCGCCTTGCAGTCCCCTTCCCGCTTGGCCTCGGTGACCTCCGGGAGTTGCGGGACGTAGGGGTTCGAAGAATCAAAGTAATAGCGAAATCTCTTCGCGGTCCGCAGCTGGGAACGCACTTCATCGAGCGTCGGCGTGCGGCCCGTAAAACGCGCATAGGTCTGCCGCATCGGGCCCATGTAGGCATCGTACACGGTGCTCGACGTCGGCCGGCCCGTATCAACGGCGGCGGTGAGAGGCAGACAGGACAGCAGAAAGAGGACGACCGAACTTCTCGTGGGCTTCATGCGGGTTGAGATATCAGCCCTAAAACACCAAAAGACTGGGAGGCGGGCCAATAGGACCAAAGGCCCACAGCCCCAGGGGAGGCGATGCCGGGGCCAGCGAACCGCGGAAAATGCTCGGCCAGAAAAAAGACGGAATCTTTCGCCGGAAAAATTCGAATCCACCGGTTGCCAGGGCTTTGCCCCGACGTCCAGCCCGCGTCCGGAACTCCAGCCACCTGCATCTCTGCCATGCCAGCCAACCTGACCACCGCACGCTTCACGCGCCTCTCCCACCACCAAACGGGCCTACAGGATCCGATTCTTCGGGCCTCCGGCCTCTCGTCAAAGGTGCTCCCTTTCTTCCGCCGCGCTCTCGCCGGTGGCATCGCCGCGCTGGGACTGCTGCTACCCGCGAGCGCGGACCAACACCTTTACAAATATGTCCAACCCGGCGGCGAATGGCTGCAGAAGCAGGGCAATGGCGGCTACTATTGGACGCAGTTGCCGAATCTTTTTAACATCCTGCCGGGGCCGGATGATGTCCTCGGCGTCGGCGCGTCGATGTTCCTCACGAACCATACCGTGGATGGCGGATACCTAAGCATCGGCTACCTCGCGGCGGGCGGCTTGACCTCGACGAATTCCATCCTGAACGGGCACAAACTGGTCATCGGCTCGGATTTCGACGGCACGGTGCGGATGGTGAACTCGACTTTCACGCTGACCGATGCCGACCCGCTCGTGGTCGGGCTTTCCGGAAATGGCACGCTGGAGATCGTCAATAATTCGTCGCTCGCCTTCCCCTCCGGCCAGGTGCAACTCGGCTTCGCCGCGGGCAAAGTGGGCCGCATCAATTTTGGCGACGGCGTGGATCCAAATCCGGTTGGAACATTTGCGCCCACCACCATCACCACGGGCTCAGGCGCGGGCATTCTCGAGTTCAAGCATGCCAGCACCTTTACACTGAACAGCCAGATCACCGGCGCGATCACGGTGCTTCAATCCGGCACCGGCACCACGCGGCTCACCAATGTGGGCAACACCTACACGGGCGGGACATCGATCACCGGCGGGACGCTCATCACCAACACGGGCGCCATGCCCGCGGGTAATGTGCCGAATGCCGGCACGCTGAACTTTGAGCAAAACACCAATGCGACGTTTGCGAATGGGATCAGCGGCGCGGGCCGCGTGGTAAAATCCGGCAGCGGCACGCTTACCTTCACCTCCGTGCAGATCTACGCGGGCGGCACCACGGTGGATGCGGGCACGCTGGTGCTCGGCACGGGCGGCCCGGTCGGGACGATCCGCGGGGCGCTCACCATCAATGCGGGCGCCACCGTTTCACTGAACGCGAACAATGCGATCGGCTTTGGCAACGGCACGAAGGTGGACACGCTGGTCATCAACGGCGGCACGCTGATCGCGCCGGCCACCGATACCGCCGATCAAGGCTGGGGCGTGGCCTACACGCTGAATGGTGCGACGATGATTTCGAACAACGGCACCAACAATGCGACCGCCAGTTCGCGGTTTGCCTTTGGCAACAACACCACGGTGACGGTGAACGGCATCACACCCTCGACGATTTCCGGCCGCGTGGATCTGCGCGCCGACCTCGGCGTGACGAATGTGAATTTCACCGTGACTGACGGCGCCACGCTGGCGATTCCCGCCGGCATCAGCTCGACCGCCGCCGGAGGCGGCGTCACCCCCGCTCCCGTGGATCTCACCAAGCTCGGCGCCGGCACCATGATTCTCTCCGGCCCCAATACCTACACCGGCCGCACGTGGGTCAGCGGCGGAACGCTGGTGACCAACACCACCAGCACCGCGGGGCTGATTACCGACAATGCGAAGCTCGAGTTTGCGCAGGCGACCGACGGTACTTACAGCAACGCGATCGACGGCACCGGCGCCGTGGTGAAGAGCGGCGCGGGCAATCTCACTTTCAGCGGCACGCAGCTTTACACGGGCGGCACGTCCGTCGAGGGCGGCACGCTTACGCTGGGCCTTCCGACGGTCACGAGCGTCGGGCAGATTCGCGGCGCGCTGACGATCAAGAACGGCGCGACCGTCAATGCCACCACGGTGGATGTGTTCGGCTTCGCCGCCGGGCAGAGCATCACCGCGGTGACCATCGACGGAGGCATGCTCAACAGCACGGCTGCCGGCAACCAAGGCTGGGGCATCACCTACGCGCTCAAGAACGCCACGATGCAGAGCAATGGCGGCACGAGTACTTCCCTCACGGCGTCCAAATTCGCCTTCGGCAACAACACCTCGGTGAAAGTCAGCGGCGGCGCCTCCACCATTTCCGGCCGCATCGATCTGCGCGCCGACGGCGGCGTGACGACGGTGAACTTCACCGTCGACCCTGGCGCCACGCTCAATGTCCCCGCGGCCATCACCAACATCAGCGGCAGCGTGGGCATCACCAAGCTCGGCAGCGGCGAGATGGTCCTGGGCTCCCGCGAGAACACCTACGCCGGTACGACCGTCGTGAATGGTGGCAAACTGACCATCACCGCCTCGCTCAGCGGAACATCCGTCCTCACCGTGGCCGGCGGTGCGGAGCTGAACCTGCCCGGCAACGCGCAGGGCGGCATCGCCGTGGGTTCGGTGAATTCCTTCGGCAAAGTGACCGCAGCGACCAACACCACCTTCCTCGGTGCGCTGCAAATGGGCAGCGGCGGCGAATTGACCATCGCCAAAGGGCAGAGCGAAGTGCAAGGTGCACTGAGCCTTGCCGCCGGCTCTACCTGGCACGCCACGCTGACGGATACGTTCCTCGGCGCCTACTCACAGCTCCTGACCAAGAGCACGATCACCATCGCCGGCGCGCTCGATATCAACCTGGCCCCTGGCTACACGCCCACGATGGGCTCCAAGTTCTTCCTGGTGTCGAACAGCTTTCAAAACGCGCCCATCAGTCCGGGCTTTTCCAATGTCGCGCCGCTCTCGGCCACGACGGGCACCTTCATTGATGAAGGCATCACCTATCTCGTGAACTACGCCGACAGCAGCCCCATCGATGGCGGTAACAATGACTTGTCCATTACCGTCATTCCCGAGCCCACTGCCACGCTGCTGCTAGCACTCTGCGGCGTGGCGCTCGCCACGCGCCGCCGGCGCCTCGCACCGATCTTCGGAACGACCCTTCGCTGAAAGGGCATCAATAGCTCCGGCAGAGCTACTTCGCCGGCTTCGGCTCCTTCACGTCCTTCACCGCCCATTTGCTGACGGTCAGGCCTTTGGCATTGCGGGAGCTGACCGGGATGGGTTTGAGGTCGAATTCGAACTCGCGCACGCGGGCGCCGCTGCGGCCATCGAGGAAGATGCGGAGCGACTTGGGCATCTCTTTTTCGCTCGGGCTGATTTTGAGATACACCACGCGGGAGCCCTCGGATTTCGTCAGCGGGTACAGTTTATCGCGCGAGAGGCCGCCGATTTGGAATTTCTTCGCGAAGGCCTTCCCGGTTTCGCCGTCCTGGTAGACCATCGTGTAGAAGTTGGTGTCGCCGTCCTTCGGCCAGATCGCGACGTGGATAATGTCGCGGCCCATGAAGATTTTGTCGGTGACCTTCGAGACTTTCAGCGAGCCGTCGCGCATGATCACCAAGGCGCTGTCGAGGATGGTGCACTCGGTGACGAACTCGTGCTGGCGCCAATTGAGGCCGATGAAGCCGTCCTCGCGGTTCACGTAGAGGCGCTGGTTGGCGGAGACCACGGCGGAGGCGTCGATTTGCTCGATCTCGTCGTAGCTCGTGCGGCGCTTGATGCCCTTGCCATATTTTTCCTGGAGCATCTCAAACCACGCGACCGCGTAAGCGGTGAGATTTTTGAGGTGGTTCTTCGTCTCCTTGATGTTCACCTCGATCTTCTTCATCGCCTCGTCGGCCTGGAAGCGGTTGTAGGCGGAGATGCGCTTGATGCGGATCTCGGTGAGGCGGACGATATCTTCCTCCGTGACCTCCCGGCGGAGGCCGCCGATAAAGGGTTTCAGGCCTTTGGTGATTTCCTCAATGACGCTCTCCCACGTCTTCGATTTCTCGATGTTCCGGTAGATGCGTTCCTCGATGAAAATGCGCTCGAGCGAGTCCCAGTGCCACTGCTGCTCGAGCTCGGCGAGTTTGATTTCCAGCTCGCGCTTGAGCAGCGCTTTCGTGGCGTCGACACTCGCCTTGAGGAGGTCGCGCACGCCGAGGAACTGCGGTTTGTCCTCGCCCGTCTCCGGGTCGCGCACGATGACGCACGCTGCCGGATTGAGCTGCATCTGGCAGTTTGTGAAAACGTAGAGCTGCTGGATGACCTTCTCCGGATCCGAGCCTTGCGGGAGGTGGACGAGGATCTCAACTTTGTCGGCGGTGTTGTCGTCGACGTGCTTGATCTTGATCTTCCCCTTCGTGTTGGCGGCGAGAATAGACTCGATGAGCGACTCCGTGGTCACGCCGAACGGCAGCTCCGTGATGGCCAGCAGATACTTCGAGCGCTCCTCGATCTTCGCGCGCACCTTCACTTTGCCGCCGCGCTCGCCGTCGTTGTAGGCGGAGAAGTCGGCGGTACCGCCCGTCGGGAAGTCCGGCAGGATGCGGAAATTTTTGCCCTGCAGGTGATTGATCGCCGCCCGGCAGAGGTCGTTGAAATTGTGCGGCAAGATCTTCGTGGAGAGGCCCACGGCGATGCCGTCGGCGCCCTCGAGCAGGACGATCGGGAACTTCGCCGGCAGCGTGACCGGTTCCTTCGTCCGGCCGTCGTAGCTTTGCTGCCACGTGGTGGTCTTCGGATTGAACAGCACCTCCCGCGCAAACGCCGTGAGCCGCGCTTCGATGTAGCGCGGGGCGGCGGCTTCGTCGCCGGTGTAAATGTTCCCGTAGTTGCCCTGCGGCTCGATGAGCCAGCCGCGCTGGCCGATGGACACGAGCGCCGCACCGATGGAGGCATCGCCGTGCGGGTGTAGCTTCATCGTGGCACCGACGACGTTGGCGACTTTGTGGAAGCGGCCGTCATCCATGTCCCATAGCGTGTGCAGCACCCGCCGCTGCACCGGTTTCAGGCCATCGTCGATGTGCGGGACGGCGCGGTCGAGGATGACGTAACTGGCGTAATCGAGGAACCAGTTGCGGTAATGCACCGCCAGCGGAGCCTGCTCATTCTGCACCGTCTCGCCCTCGGGCCGCTCCAAGGACGGCGGCGGGACGTCGGCCGCGGGCTCAGCGGGCGTTTCCGCGACTACTGGCTCGGGCTCGGCCGCCGGCTCAGCCTCCGGAGCCGGCGCAGCGGGCGCGGGCTCGGGTGCTGCCTCCAACGGAAGCACGGGCTGATCGTCTGAATTTTTGGACTTTTTCGATGACTTCTTGGCGGGCTCTTTCTTCGGTTTCGGCATTTAGAGCGTGGTGTAAAATTTTCGGGCGGTAACTTGGTGACCGTGGAGGTAACTGGATTCACCCGCGCTCGACAAGCGCCAGCAAAAGCAGGAACGACGCCTCCCTTTTACGCGGGGCAAGCTTTCCGCAACAGGCGCAGGAATTCCCGCGCCGCGCGGCCGTGATGGCACTCCTTGCGCCAAAGGACTCCAATGGCGCGCTTGGGCCGAGGCTCCGTGAGGGAGAGATAGACCGGGCGGCCGGGGCGTGGTGCGGCGGTGGCGAGCTTTGGAATCAGGGAGATACCGATGCCGCCAGCCACGAGGACCTGGATGGTCTCGAGCTGGGCACTGCGGAAAGCCACCTGCGGATGGAGATCGTGACGGTGGCAAAAACTGAGTGATTGATCGCCGAGACAGTGGCCTTCCTCGAGAAGGATAAAGCGCTCGCTTTCGAGATCCTTCACGCCGACGCGCTTCTTTTTGGTGAGCGGATGTTTCGGCGGCACGGCGAGGAGTAGCTCTTCGTCAAACAGGGACTCGCGGATAAACCGGGTGTCGTCGATGGGCAGGCTCAGGATGGCGAGGTCGATCTCGCAGGCGGCGGCACTGGCCAGCAATTGCGCGGTCGTAGCCTCGTGGAGACGCACCTCCATGGCGGGGCATTCTCGCGCGGTGAGCGCCAGCACACGCGGCAGAAGATAGGGCGCGATCGTCGGCAGCACGCCCACGCTGACTTTGCCGCGAATCTGCGCGCCCGCATCCGCCACATCGCCCCGGGCCGCCTCCACCTCGGCCAGAATCCGCGTCGCGCGCTGCACCAGCGCTTCGCCGGCGGAAGTGAGCACGGCGTTCCGCTTCAATCGATTGAAGAGGCGCTCGCCCAGTTCCGATTCCAGTTTGGCGATCTGCTGGCTGAGCGACGGCTGGGACACGCGGCACTGCTCGGCCGCGCGGCTGAAATTGCCGGTGCGGGCGACGGCGAGCAGGTAGCGGAGCTGGTGAAGTTCCATAGGTGTTTCCTATCATTAAGAAAGGAAACAAGTATTTCAACTATCGGCGCAGTCGCGGCTAGAAAGGTCGTTCACCGGTGTCGCATCCCGCGGCATCCCAACCTACTTCATCCCATGTCCGACAAGACCGCATCCGCAGATTCCCAAGGCCAATGCCCCTTTCACCACGCCTCCGGCGCCGGCACCCGCAACCGCGATTGGTGGCCGAACCAGTTGCAAGTGGAGCTGTTGAACCAGCACTCCGCCAAGTCCGACCCGATGGGGAATGGCTTCAACTACGCGGAAGAATTCAAATCGCTCGACCTCGCCTCCGTGAAAAAGGATCTCGCGGCGCTGATGACCGATTCGCAGGACTGGTGGCCGGCGGACTTCGGCCACTACGGCCCGCTCTTCATCCGCATGGCGTGGCACAGCGCCGGCACCTACCGCACGGGCGATGGCCGTGGCGGTGGCGGCCGCGGGCAGCAACGCTTCGCACCGCTCAATAGCTGGCCGGACAACGTGAGCCTCGACAAAGCGCGCCGCCTCCTTTGGCCCATCAAGCAGAAGTATGGCCGCAAAATTTCGTGGGCCGACCTCATGATCCTCACGGGCAACGTGGCGCTCGAAACCATGGGCTTCAAAACGTTCGGCTTTGCCGGCGGACGCGAGGATACGTGGGAGCCGGATCATGATGTGTACTGGGGCCGCGAGACGAAGTGGCTCGGCGGCGATCTCCGCTACTCCAAAGGCTCGCCCGGCACGAACGACCCGCACAGCACGCTGGTGAAGGACGACGACAGCCAGGTGCCACACACCCGCGACCTCGAAAACCCGCTCGCCGCCGTGCAGATGGGCCTCATTTACGTGAACCCGGAGGGCCCGGACGGCAAGCCCGACCCCATCGCCGCGGCGAAAGACATTCGCGATACCTTCGGCCGCATGGCCATGAACGACGAAGAAACAGTGGCGCTCATCGCGGGTGGCCACACCTTCGGCAAGACTCATGGCGCCGGCCCGGCGGAAAACGTGGGCAACGATCCGGAAGCCGCGGCGCTCGAGCATCAGGGTTTCGGCTGGAGCAACAAGTTCGGCACCGGCAAGGGCGGCGACACCATCACCAGCGGCCTGGAAGTCACTTGGACAACGACGCCGACGAAATGGGGCAATGGCTTCTTCGATAATCTCTTCAAATACGAATGGGAGCTGACCAAGAGCCCCGCGGGCGCACAGCAGTGGCGGCCCAAAAACGGGGCGGGCGAAGGCACCGTGCCGCACGCGCACGACCCGAACAGGAAGATCGCGCCCTCGATGCTCACGACGGACCTCGCGTTGCGCATGGATCCGGACTTTGAGAAGATCTCACGCCGCTTCCACGAGAACCCGGACCTGTTTGCCGATGCCTTCGCCCGCGCATGGTTCAAGCTCACGCATCGCGACATGGGCCCCCGCGCTCGCTATCTCGGCTCGGAAGTGCCTGCCGAGGAATTGATCTGGCAGGACCCGATTCCCGCCGTGACTCACCCGCTCATCGACGCGCAAGACATCGCCGCGCTGAAGAGCAAGGTCCTCGCAGCCGGCCTGCCCGTCGCGCAACTCGTCTCCACCGCGTGGGCTTCCGCCTCCACGTTCCGCGGCTCGGACAAGCGCGGCGGCGCGAATGGCGCCCGCATCCGTCTCGCCCCGCAGAAAGATTGGGAAGTGAACCAACCCGCCCAACTCGCCAGCGTGCTGAAAGCGCTGGAGGGCATCCAGGCGGACTTCAATAAGTCCGCGACCGGCGGCAAGAAAGTCTCGCTCGCCGATCTCATCGTCCTCGCCGGTTGCGCCGGTGTGGAAGCGGCCGCGAAGAAAGCCGGGCACAATGTCACCGTGCCCTTCACGCCCGGCCGCACGGACGCCTCGCAGGAGCAGACCGACGTCGAGTCCTTCGCCGTCCTCGAGCCCATCGCCGACGGTTTCCGCAATTACCTCAAGGGCAAATATGCGGTGCCGTCCGAGGCGTTGCTCATCGACAAGGCGCAGCTGCTCACGCTCACCGCGCCGGAGCTCACCGTGCTCATCGGCGGTCTCCGCGTGCTCGGTGCCACGTTCGGCGGCGAGAAGCACGGCGTCCTCACCCAGCGCCCCGAGACGCTGACGAACGATTTCTTCGTCAACCTCCTCGAGATGGGCACGGAGTGGAAGCAGGTCTCGCCCTGCGGCAACGCCTTCGCCGGCGTAGACCGCAAGAGCGGCGCCGCCAAGTGGTCCGCCACCCGCACCGACCTCGTCTTCGGCTCCAACTCCATCCTCCGCGCCGTCGCCGAAGTCTACGCCTGCGCCGACAGCCAGCAGAAGTTCGTGCAGGACTTCATCGCCGCCTGGGACAAGGTGATGAACCTCGACCGTTTCGATCTCAAGTAGTCGCGGAATCTCTCTCTCCCGCACTCGCTTGTTCACAGGCCTCTCACGGAAACGTGGGAGGCCTGTCGCTTTCAGCTACGCGAACGTTTGGTAGTACGGATTGAAGCGCAGCATCGAAAACAACAGCCAACAGGTGGCGCCGACATGAGGACGACGGAAAAGTTTAAAGCCAAAGCCGGTGGACGCCGCGTCGTGGGAGGCGGCCGCGATCCCCAAGCCATCGCCGAAGGGTGGGCGAAGCTGGCTCAATTGGAGCGTCCGGCGCAACGTCGCGGCGCGTTTGTCGCCGTGGTGAAACTGATAAGCCGCGGCCATCTGCGCGGTCCCTTCAAACCAGACGACATCTTTATCGTCGTTGAAATCAAACCCCGCCACGCCATCGGCTACCGTGGCGTGAGAGTTCTCCACGGTTTGAAAAAGCGCCGGATGATTTTGCAACGCGTCCGGCAGGGCCAAAGTGCTCCACGCTTGCACGTCCACGGGAAGCTGCCCCACCGCGGCATTGCGATTTCCAGGATCGGCGGTCCCGGCAAGGTAGAGTCCTTTGGATGAATCAAACATGGCTTCCACAAATGCCTGGGCGTGAAGCGCGTCATCCTGCCAGGTGCTATCGCTGGTTGCGGCGGCGAGCGATTTGAAGAAGGCGTAGCAATCGAGGTTGTGCTCCGAACTGGCCCACGGGCGGAGGACCGGCGAAGGATCTTCCGGGTTGTCGAGGCCCCCTTGAAATCCTTGGTAGGTCCCGGTTGTATTCCTAAAATTACGAATGAATTGGCCGATGTTCAAAGCGGCCTGAAGGTACGAGCCCTCACCAGTCCGGGCGTGCAAAGCGAGCAGCGCGATCCCCACCCAAGCGTTGTTTCCCACATCGCACGAGCTTTGTTGAACTTCGAGAAAGAGCTGGCGGGCGCGATTGTAAAACCCGGGAATGGTGGCGGTCTCCACCTTGCCATTGGGGATCCAGCCTGGAGGAAGCCACGGGTCGCCCGCCGCATAGGCGGTCCGAATCCGACCATCGGTAAAAGTGCGATCGTGCGTCGCCGCATGCACAAAGGCGTCACCAATGAGCCGTGCCCGGCGCAAACTATCCTTCGACCGGTGATCGGCCAGAAACGCCAGGATCGCCAGGGCGTTGTCATAACTGAAGGCCACCTTGCGCAGGACGACATCGATATCATCGTCAAGATTTGTGTCATCGGTGTCGGGTTGCCGGCCAAGGGTGGAGTAGCTGCGGAGGAACCGCGGCTGGTTCAACCGCTCCGCCAGCGCGTGTCCCCCGAGCCGAATTTCGATCCGATCGAGATAAAAAGTGGCGCCGGAGGAATTCCGGTTCTTGTCCGCCACCCACCCAAAACCGCCCAGGAGATAATGCAGATCGTGCCCGCGCAACGAAATCGCATACGGGCGCCAACTCTTCGTGAGGGTGAACGTCCGGTGGACGGCATCCGAAGAGTCCGGGTAGGGAACCGGCTGGCCGGCCAGGCCCACCCCACCAACGAAGAAGTCAATTTGCTCCCCTCCCTTTTCTCCCCGTGCGTGAAAGACCAGCATCGTCGCACCCGTTGCATCGAGGCCCGCGTCAGGCACGGTGCCAAAGTTCAATTCCGGCTGCCTCTCCGACCCGCTGAGGACGCCATTCAGAAAATAGTAGCCCCCAAAGGGAGTAGCTCCTCCGGCATCAAAGCTACACCGGATCGATGTCGCCCCATCCCACTTCACATTTGTGGCGGCCGTGTCCATGTCCACGGCCGCATTGGGATCCGGAATCTTCCCGAAAGCGGGAAAATGGTTTTCCGGCGCGTCCGCATCGCCATAGACGCCAAGTCGCAAATGGCAGGAATCCATGACCCGGCGGAGGTAACGAAGCGCGCGAGCGGCGGCAGCCAGATCGCCGGGACCAGGCCCGCGGGCTTGCAGCGAGTTCGGCAAAAGGAGACACGCGCTCACGCTGAAAACGGAGGCCAGAAAGTGGCGGCGGGAGGAAGTGGGGTTCATGGGGGCTAGATTGGGACAGTCTCGCTACGAACGATGCGGGGCAGTTGGCTCTACCAATCTGCGCATGGCGACATTTTTCGGAAACTGAGGATGAAGTTAATGAGAGGCAGGCAGCTTGACATAAGATTGCTTCAACTAGAGTTACAGCGACTTGCGGCCACTCACGGTCGCGACCGAAACCTGCGAGCTTTCCGATGGCAACTCACGGGAACACGGCACAGCCGCGGGGGCTATATCGGTTTGCGAAAAGTCGTAACCGCTCTCTGCGACCTTCCATCGGACTCCGCCATTTCGAGCGGCTACAGCTCAACTTAAGCTGCTCTAGCAGCTACATTGCTTCGGCACGGCAGCCTCGGAAGCCCCGCTCGCCCGGGAGCAAAAGCGCCACCCGACCGTGTTCTTCCGCTTACGCCTCCGCCTCCGCCAAATCCTTCTCCAGCCGCAATTCTCGATGATGAAGTCCTGCCGCTCGGGCGTGGGCTACGCTATCTCCATCAAACGAGCATTGATGGAATTTCCGATGACGAAAGAATCCTTCGCCGCCGTGAGATTGCCGAGTTTGAATTTCACGCCGTTCACGCTGAGGGAGCCGACCTCCTGCGCCGCGAAGCCGGTGATCAGGCTGGCATTGTAGAAGCCATTGACCGCGCCCTTGATCGTGATGGCCGCGATCCGCGAAATAGCGGAGCCGCCGCCCGAGAAGGCCACGTCGTCCCCACCGCCGAGGACCGCGTTGCCAAATTTCACGCCGGCGACAATGAGGCTGCGATTCCAGTCCCCGCCGATCTTGACCGGCCCAATCTGCGCATCGGCATTCCCCGTCATCGCCTGGCGAAAATCGAGGGCGATGCCATAGCCGGCGGCAATATCAGCATATTCTACGTCGCCGCCAATGGTGACCGATTTGATGGCGATGTTACTGCCGGGAGTGGAACTGGCAAAAGCCTGGATGGAGATGGGGTTGCCATCATCGCCAGTGTACGAGCCGCCGATCTTGACCGCGCCAATGCTCTGCCCGGCGAAGATTCCCGTCACCGTGTCAAAGTCGGCCGCCGTCCCCCGGAAGCTCCCCATGATGGTCACGGAAGCGATACTGCCCGCCGCGGCGATGGTTCCGCTGTTTCCGTCCGTGGTCGCGGTGGTGCCGCCTTCCAGATCCCCCCGAATGAAAACCGGACCGATATTTCCGTTATCCGCATTGATGCAACCAGCAAACTGGAGGGTGCCGCCGATCATATTGCCGCCGATTTTAATGGAGCCAATGTTGCCGGAGGTGCTGCGGATCGTCGCCCCATCGCCGACCAAATCCCGGCCAATGGTGACCGAGGTGATATTCCCGCTGGAAAAGAAACCGGACCGCGTCGCGGAGCCTCCGATTTTCGCGGGGCCAAAAACGGAGCCGGCATTGGTGACGGAAAGGGAGACATCCGTAAGGCTCTTCTTCACGGTGATCGAGCCGAGGGAACCGTCGAAAACACTTTGGAGGTTCCCCCCCGCCATTTGGGTGGTGGTGCCAAAAGCCCCCATTGAATCGACGACCAGCGATTTCACGGCGGGGCCGATGCGCACGAAATCGCCCGCATCGATCTGCCCGAGATCGCCTTTCAAAGTTACCTTGCCGAGGTCGATGCCCACGGCATCGATCGCGCCGACGGCGACCAAGCCGTCGCCGAAGTCACCCCGTTTGGTGACCGTAATGCTGATGTCCGAACCATCGTAGGTTGTGGTGTCGAACGTATTGAGGTCGAGCTTCTGCAGGATCTTCTTGCCATTGACCGGCGTGGTAAAGGTGCAGAGGGAAAGGAGCCCGGCCGAGTCCCCCAGCGAAGTTTTCACCGTGACGACATCGCCGTCCGGTTCGGTGTACGCGATGAGTCCCGCCGGAGCGATGCGGGGTTCCAGGGGTTCCAGGGAAGAGTGCAGATGTTTCATAACGATGGGAGCAAGATGAGTGGACTTCGTGTGGCTCAACAGGACACGGGCGGTGGCTTGGGTTCCCGCGTCACGCTCGCTCCGGACGAAGGCAGATCCGTAGCGTCTTTGGGGAAGACGCACTTTCCATCCTGTGGCCCAGGAGCGTTATGCCTCTACCAAATCCTTCTCTACCCGCAGGTTGTCGATGATGAAATCCTGCCGCTCGGGGGTGTTTTTGCCCATGAAGAAGGCGAGGAGTTCGTCGGAGCTGTGGAGGTGGTGGAGGTTCACGGGGTCGAGGCGGATGTTTTCGCCGATGAAGTCCTTGAACTCGCCGGCGGAGATTTCGCCGAGGCCCTTGAAGCGCGTGATCTCGTGGCCGGCGCCGAGCTTGGCCACGGCGGCCTGCTTCTCCTGCTCGCTGTAGCAGTACTTGGTCACCTTCTTGTTGCGCACGCGGAAGAGCGGCGTTTGCAGGATGAAAAGGTGGTTGTTACGGATGATGTCGGGGAAGAACTGCAGGAAGAAAGAGAGCAGCAGCAGGCGGATGTGCATGCCGTCCACGTCAGCATCCGTGGCGATGACGATCTTGTTGTAGCGCAGGCCGTCGAGACCGTCCTCGATGTTCAGCGCGGACTGGAGGAGATGGAACTCCTCGTTCTCGTAGATGACCTTCTTGGTGAGGCCGTAGGTATTGAGTGGCTTGCCTTTGAGCGCGAAGACGGCCTGCGTCTGCACGTCGCGCGTGGATGTGAGCGAACCGGCAGCGGAGTCACCCTCCACGATGAAGAGCGTGCTCTCCTCGCCGCGCGGATTTTTGTCGCCGAGATGGAGGCGGCAGTCGCGCAGCTTGCGGTTGTGCAGCGAGGCTTTCTTCGCACGCTCTTTAGCAATATTGCGGATGCCCGCCAACTCCTTCCGCTCGTGTTCGTTTTCCTCGATCTTCTTGCGGATGATCTCCGCCGTCTCGCGGTTTTTGTGCAGGTAGGTATCGAGCGCCTGCTGCACGAACTTGCCCACAAATTCCTTCAGCGTCGGCCCCTTCGGCCCCACGCTCGTCGAGCCGAGCTTCGTCTTCGTCTGCGACTCAAACACCGGCTCCTGCACGCGCACCACGATGGCGGCATCGATGGACTGCCGGATATCCGCGGCGTCGAAATCCTTTTTGAAATGGTTGCGGATCGTCTCCACGAACGCCTCGCGAAACGCGGCGAGATGCGTGCCACCCATGGTGGTGTGCTGGCCATTCACAAAGGACCAGTACTCCTCGCCGTAGTGGTTGCCGTGCGTAAGCGCGATTTCAATGTCCTCCCCCTCGAGGTGGATGATCGGGTAGAGCGGCTCGCCGCTGAGTTCCTTCGCCAGCAAATCCTTCAACCCGTTTTGCGAGCGAAAGGATTTGCCGTTCAGCGTGAGCGTGAGACCGCGGTTGAGGAACGCGTAGTTCCACAGCATGTCCTCGACGAACTCGGTGCGAAATTTGAAGTCTTCACCGAAGAGCGCCTTGTCCGGCGTGAATTCAATGAACGTCCCGTTGCGGTCCGCCGTTTTGCTCACGCGCGACTGCGACTTTAATTTCCCCTGCTCGAATTCGACCACTTTTGTCTCGCCCTCGCGCACGGCCTGCGCGCGATACGTGAGAGAGAGCGCGTTCACCGCCTTTTGGCCCACGCCATTCAGGCCCACGGCCTTTTGGAAGGTCTCGCTGTCGTACTTCGCGCCCGTGTTGATGATCGACACGCAGTCCACCAGCTTGCCGAGTGGGATGCCGCGGCCGTAGTCGCGCACCTTCACGCTGCGGTCGGTCATCTCCACCTCGATCTTCTTCCCCGCGCCCATCATGAACTCGTCGATCGAGTTATCGATCGTCTCCTTCAGCAACACGTAAATGCCATCCTCCGCGTGAGCGCCATTGCCGAGTCGGCCGATGTACATGCCCGGCCGCAGGCGAATGTGCTCCAGGGAGCTGAGAGTCTTGATGCTTGCTTCGGTATAATTGGACGCCATGTGAATCGTAAGGGAGAGACTGAGCGAAGGATGGGGAGGATTCGCGAGGAAAAAGGCGAGCAAAAGTGATGCCGGAAAATCCAAACTGGGCCGCAAAGCGAAGGCGGCCGCGCCCTGCAGGACGCGGCCGCTTCAGTAATGATTCTCGCGAGGCGTATTACTGCTTCGCACATGCCGCCACAAACGGCACCCCATTCTTCTGAATGTCGGCACCGATGGTATAGCCGGCCCCGTTGGGCTGGAGCGTGAGCTGGATGCCCAGGCTATTGGTCGAAACGGTGTTGGCGAAGACCGCGGCCACCTGGTTCGCGTCGTTGGCACGGCCGGTGAAGGAATAGGTGCGGCCATCCATTTGCAGGCGGCCGGTGACGGTGCGATCGGCGCCCACGTTGAGCGCCAGCGTGCCGGCGGCGATGCCCGCTTGGTTATCGGTCACGACCTGGCCAGTGTAGCGGCCCGCCGGGTTGGCGCGGACGATCACATACGCGGTGGCAGTGCCGCCCGAGACATCGGAGATGGAATAGCTGAAGATGTCGTTTTGCGCGGGCGAAGCATTGGCCGTGTAGGTGATCACCCGCGAAGTGGGATCAATCGTCGCGAAACCATGCGCCGGCGTGCCGACGGACGTGATCGTCAACGGATGTTTGTCGGCGTCGGCATCATTGTCCAGCACACGGATGACGGCCTGCTTCGGAGCGGTGGGCGTATTGCCCTTCAGAGCGTTCACGGAAAGCACATCGTCCTTCGCGATGGGCGCATGATTATCTCGATCACTGACGGCGCGGGCGGGAAAGACGTGGTCCATCCAGGTGGTGATCGGGCCGTTGAGCTGCCCCGGGTGAGCCTGGGCGAGATTCCAATTCGTCCGGAAATTACTGTAGTCCGGGTTCATGAGAAAGAAGGTGCCCCCATGGCTGCCGCCCCCCGTGGAGGTGCTGCCGATGAAACCGTAGGCCCCGTAGATTTCCAGGAAATTGGGCTCCGTGCCCTCGGTCGCGGAAACGAATTGATGCGCCACCGACGTCGCACCGGCCGGCGTAATCTCGACGATGGCCTGGCTGGTGAGGCACAGGACATTGCCATTGGGCAGTGCCAGCAACTTGCGCGGCTCATCCGTGAGCGTCGCGAGCTGCTCAAACTCGTCGTTCTCATTCAGCCGCCATACCTTGTTGGGTGAGCTCGTCGCCAGCAGAAGGTCGTGATTCGCCGTCTCCGCCAAAGCTTTTACTCCGCCGCTGGTAACCGGGATGTTTTTGTAAGAGCCGTCCTTGGAAAGACGGAGGACCCAGTCCACAAAGTCACCCCCAGTGGCGCGGGTGCCGGAATAAATGTCGCCGCTCTGCGCGACGAGCAGGGCACTGGGATCCCCGGGTTTTTCCAAGTGGTGCAATGCCTGGTAGCGTCCCGTGCGGTCGACCTTGAAGAGGAGGCCGTTGCCAAAGGCGCCGCCGACCGCGGCGCAGCCATAGATATTTCCATCCTGCCCCGTGGCCATCCCACCGGCCGGACGGCTCCCGGAGAGCCGGTGCGTGGGCAACCCGCGGGGACTGGGAAAGGTGTAGACCAACCGGGGCTTGCCGGGCGCATAACTGCCGACGCCCGTAGGCGAATTAAACCCCTCCTCCGCCAGCGCGTAGATTAAACCGCCCGGCGCGGAGCCATCGTTCACAAAACCATAGCAGGAGCCATCCCATGCCTTGACCGAGTCCCATGGGGCGAAGTCCACCGCGATGACATGGCCGTAGAGTTCCTGTGGACTCGCGGTGGGCTGGCTTTTGCTGTAAAGGAAAGGCACCGGAAGCCATGGTGGCGGGTCAAAATCCGGAATGGCCGAGGCCGGCTGCGTGGATGCAACGAGCGCGACGAGGGTAGGTACGAAGAGCCCTGCGACGAAGCGCGAGGGAACGGTAGTCTGCTTCATAGAACGGTACGAATGGTTCAGGTTTGGTGTTGGATCAAGGCGTTTTCTCAATGCCACGAACTAGTAACATACCCCAGAAACCGAGGGGGATACCAGGAACACGGTCAGCGGGCTATCGGACAGTGAGGTCCGGCGGCGCGTTCAAAGGGAAAGACGAAGGCAGGGGGACGGAAATTAGTTAAGGGAGGTAAAAAGGAGAAAAAGAAAAACCGGGAAAGCGATGGAGGGCGGAGATGGAGACGGGTTAAGCAGGTGGCGGAAGGCCGGCGAATGTCGATGCGTGCCAGGAGGCCGCAGAGATATCATCAGCAACGCCCACCACTCGAGCGCACACCGTCGGTTCGATGGCTTCCCCAATCACCCGCAATCCACCCAAAGCCGGTCTGTGATGCCCCGCCTGCCGGCTGGAAGTTACTGCCCCAATCGCCTGCGATCCGTCCAAGGCCGGAGTGCAGCGCACTGCCCGCTGGTCGGAAGTTGCTCCCCCAGTCGCCGCTCCGTCCAAAAATGCACCAGCCCCGCGCCATCGCCAAGCCGCCACTGGTCATTCCGCGATCCCCAAGATTGGTCGCATGAGCCATCTCGGAGCAAAACAAGGTGGAAAGAAGAGCGAGCGTGATGACAAGGGGCTTCATGATAGGCGAAGATTCACCAAAAACGGGAAATGTAAAGTGGGAGCACACGGTGAGTCCTGCCAGCCTCTCCGAGAATCGCCAGGCCAGCCTCTGCACCCTAATTCACCGGTACCAGCGGGGCCTCCAGGTCGAACAGCTCCCCGGCTGGATTCTCCACGATCACCTCCGCCGCGCGACGCCAGCTTTGGCGGGAGCGCGGCCAGTGTGCTTCCTCCGCGGCACCCCACCACAGGTAGCGCACGCCCAACTCGGCGGCGGCAATGCGCCATTCGTCCTCGCCATTCATGAGCGTATTCAGGCGGCCCTCGTGCCAGTGGATCGGCAGCCCGTGGCTCTGGACGTGCGGCGGATAGCCCAGCACGAGCCGGCGCCCGCTCAGCAGCAACGGATGATTATATTCCGGCGCGGCGGCAATGGTCTCGGAGCGCGGAATCTTTTGCACCGCCGCCTGGACCAGATCGAGCTCGGAGCCCCGCGCGATGGTGTAGCCGTGCTGCTGGCTGCCGAGCCCCCCAAGCAGCCCGACGCCCCCGCTGAAAAAGAGCAGGAAGAGCGCGCCCGCTTTGCGCCAGAACGGCCAGCGCACGAGCAATTGCTCCCACAAAAAAGGCATCACGATGAGCACCGCCCACAGCATCATCTTCGTGTTGTCCCAGGGCGATGGCGCAAAGAGGACATTGCACGCGAGCAGGAACAGATAGAGCGCGGGGAAGACAAAGGCGACGGGCCACAGCACGTCCTCCCATCGCCGGGCCGTGCGCACCAGCACGGCGACAAGACACACCGTCGCGAGGAAGAGGGGGAGCGCATCCACCGGCAGCCCCGGCATTTTGGAAGTCTGAGTGGAGAGATAAACCCAGAGACCATTGAGGATGATGAGCCCCGCGAGCGCAAAGCCACCCAGGCGCAGGAAGCGGAAAAGGCGCGTGTCCGGATTCACCATGCCCGCCCCCACCAGTGCCGCGGCGGCAAACAGGATGAGCGCCACGTGGCGGCCCATCTCCCCCACGCCCTTGCCGGTCAACAGTTCGGAAAGCGAAGACTGACGATAGGCGGACCATTGTCCCAGCGCCGGCAGGATGAGGAAGAACGCCAGGGCGCCCCACCACACCCAGCGCGCGCGGAGCGGCTCCCGCGTGAGCCCCCCGAGCAATTGAAACACCAGCATTCCAGCGACGAAAGGCCAGAGGCCAAAGTTGCCGAGCCAAAAGGCCAGGAAGCGCACATGCCCATCGACAATCGTTGGCTGGCGGCCGGTGATCGTCCGCACCGGGTCGACAGGTATTGGCTCCTGCTCCATCCAGCCGGGCTGCCAACCGAGCACCTTGGGCAACGGCCGATCCGGCGGATGTTCGACGTCCGACATGTTCCCCCACATCGGCACACGGGTGGACTGGCCCATGCCGGTCGTGAGCCAAAGCAGCACCGTGGCGGGAATCAACGCCGCGCCCACCAGCGTGGTGAGTTTCCAGCGTGCCCCGGCATGGCAGAAGAAAAACGCCGCGAGTAGGAAAGACAGCACGAGGAACGTGTGTACGTGAAACACGGGCATCGACGCGTAGAGCAGCAACTCGCCCCGGAAAGGCAGCCGCCAGCCATCGCCCGCACCGAAAAAGCGGGAGCGCCAGGAACTAAGCAGCAGCAACCCCGCGGGCAGAGCGAAGAGGAATCCGCGCTGCGTCACCAGCAGGGCGAGCGGCAGGCTTTTCCACGCCCAGTCAAATTTCAAAAAGCCCGCATAGTCCTGGAAGAACGGCTCCGTATTCGGCGCCAGATTGCCCAGCGCCGCGAAACCCACGAGCCCGCCCATGCACAGAAAACCCATGAGCGTAAACGCGCCGCCCCAGCGCCACAGCGCGAAGCCCGAGAGCACCGCCCCAATGAGGCCCACCCACACGAGGCTATGCACCACGTCCACGCCCACCAGCGCGAGCAGGCCGTTGAAATAATCCACGCCCACGGCGTAGCTGAGCTTGCCCCCGGAATAGATGGGACTATCCGGCCACCCCGTGATGCCGCCGCGCATTTGCTCGATGAAGGTGAGGTGCAGCGACATGTCGCCCAGATTATTGGACGAAAGCACCTTCAGCTCCCCGTGCTGCCACCAGATGAGCCAGAGGAAAGCGCGGCCGGCAAAAAGCGTGTAGAGCACTACCGGCACCCAGCCCCATCCGCGCGGCGGTTCGAATTTATGCCCATTGCCGCGTCCCTGCCACCACGCGACGAAGGCCACGACCGCGCCGGTCCCCAGCGCCAGCGCCGCGGCATCCGGCGTGAGTCCGTGCGCGCCGAAGCTCAGCGCGATGCCCGTGAGCACTGAGATGGCGACGAAATAAAGCAGCGCGGCGATGGTGTTCATCGGGCCGCCTCCTCCCGCACGCGCGGATGAAACTCCGGCTCGCGCCCGGGATAAAATTCGCCGAAGCGCTCGGCATTCAAAAACAGCCAGCAGGGCTCGCCGTAGGCGCGCGGCAGATACGGGATTTCAAAATACACGCCGCGCAGCCGGTGGCGGATTTCCCATTCGCGGTCGCCGGGATATTCGACTTCCGGCCCCGCGCTCCGCGGGAAGAGCAGGAAGTCGGCATCATACGCATCGTCCTGCGGGCTCTCGGTGGCATCGATGAATTCCACGCCGGGCAGATCGTTCAACTCCCACACCAGCGGGCTCGGCTCGGAAAAGATTTTTCCCCGCACATATTTGTTCAGCGGATCCCGCGCGATGAGCGCGCGCAGCGGCTTCAGCAGTTTTTCGATGTCGCGCGTGGTCTGCACGTAGACGTAACCGGTCTTGAGGCGGTCCTCATCATTCGTGGGATTGCGGAAATTCAGCCGCCACGCGGACCACGCCGGCTGGCCGAGCAGCATCACCAGCAGCAGGGCCATCGACAGGCGCTCCGTGCTCCCTTCGCCGACATAAGCCGCGAGCTGATCGAAGAGCCAGCCGACCACGAGGAAGAAGGCCGGCAGCGCCGCAATCATGCACCACGGCGTTTTGTACGAAATGAGCGAATAGCCGGCGAGCGAGCCCAGCCCGAACAGCGCCAGGAAGCGCAGCCCCACCGGCACATTGCGCGCGGGCGAGATGGCCACCAACGGCGCCATCACCACGCCGATCACCGCCGGCCATTCGTAGCGGCAGAGCAGCCAGCCATAATACCACCATGCTTTGTGGTGGCCTTCCTCACTATTCGGCCCGCTGGAGTAACCCTTGTGAAACATGTAGCTCCATGTTTCCAGCGGACCAATCGCCCCGGCCCAGTGCATGCCGAAGCCGGAATAAAACGCGATGAGCAGCCCAATGCAAACCGCGAAGACTTTGCGATTCGCCACACGCTCGGCCTCCGCACTACCAAGGATGGCCAATTGCTGCCGCTGCCGGCGCGGATTGAAGAGCGCGGCCGCATCGGGCCGTTCGTCAAACGCGAGCGCGCCGCCGGTCGCCTGGCCCATGAGCCAAACGCACCCCCACGCCGCCGCCGCGGCGACGAAATGGAGCAGATACGTTTCCTTCGTGAGAATCATTCCGGTGAGTCCGAGCCCCAGCCACCATCGATCGCGCGGCCCTGGCTCGCTCATCAGCCCCATGCCGCCATAACTCGCCAGCATCACAAAGAAGACGAGCCACATCTCGTGAATGGCATCACGGGAATAGAAAATCATCGCCGGTGACAGAGCCATCGTGAGCGCGGCCACCAGGGTGGCGCGAAAGGACAGCCAGCGCCGGAAGGCGAACATCAGCGCCACCGCCGCCGTCCCGATGAGCACCGTCGGCATCCGCAGCGCCCACAAGCTGCGCCCGCCCAGCTGTTGCGCCGCAAAGAGCGCATAGAAATGGAGCGGCCCGTGATAGTTCTGCGGGTCATACGCATAATACCCCTGCGAGCGCATCTCATCGACGAAGGACCCATTCACCCCCTCGTCGAAATGCGTGGGCCGATCATCCAGCATCCACACGCGCACGAGAAAGGCGCCGAGCACCACGAGAAAGGCGAAGATGCGCTCGGTGCGGGTCATGCGCGATTTTTGGTCGATTCTGCGCTCCGCTCGTGTTGGCGGCGAAAGGCGAACCGCGCCGTGGACAGCGGCAGCTTGCTGCCGCTGTGGATGGGAGCAGCTTGCTGCGCCGTGGAGGGAGCACCGTCCACATTTCGAAGCGCTCCCCCGCCGCACGCAGCAAGCTGCGCCCTTCTCACAGCGGCAGCAAGCTGCCGCAGTCCACGGCGCAGTTCGTCTTTCGCCGGGAATTCATCGACATGCGCCGGCCTTGCCAGGCAGGGCACGCGGCAAAAGATGTTCTGGGATTCGTCCGTCCCCTCGCGGGGCCGGGTTTTGGAAAGTGGCATGGTTTTGACCGGCGCGGCCTGGGGCTGGTAGGCATGGGTGAGATGCCAGCCAGCGGCGCGCCATTCGTTTCGCTCGTCATTCCCGCCTACAACGAGGCCCTTCGCCTGGAGGCGAGTGTGCGGGCATTGCGCGAATACCTGGGGTATGCGCGCTGGCCGCACGAGGTGATCCTCGTCGTCGAGCGGAGCACGGACGACACGCTGGAGCTAGCGCGGCACCTCACTGTGGGGCAAGCGCCCTTTCACGTGGTCGGCCACGAGGTGCAGCGCGGCAAGGGCCACGCCGTGCGCTCCGGAATGCTCCGCGCCCGGGGAGATATCGCCTTTTTCATGGATGCCGACCTCTCCACGCCCCTGCCGGAAATCGACACCTTCCTCACCCATTTCGCCGACCACCCGGAGACGGACGTGCTCGTGGCCAACCGCCAGCATCCCCAAAGCGCCATCCTGAAACGGCAAAGCCTCCTCCGGCGCAAACTCGGCCAGAGCTTCAACACGGTCCTCCGCTGGGTCACCGGCCTGCGCCTGCGCGACACCCAGTGCGGCTTCAAAGCGTTCCGCCGCACTGCCCGCGAGACGCTCTTCTCCCTCCAGACGCTGGACGGCTTCGCCTTCGACGTGGAGCTCCTCCTCCTCGCCCAGCGCCTCGGCTTCCACATCGAGGATCGCCCCGTCCAATGGATCAACGCGGAAGGCAGCAAAGTGCATATCGTGCGCGATTCCGTAAAAATGCTTCGCGACGCGTTCCGCGTGCGGCGCATCGTGGCTGAGACGCTTAAGAAGCGCAGTCCACTGGGAGCCGGGGCGCCCCCGCCCCGAGCTTAGTTTGAGAGGGCACCGAATCTGGGGTTGCTTGGCCCCTCTCCATCAGGTGGTCGCGCAAATTACGAAGACGAATCTCCTCGAATTAAGCTCGGGGCGAGGGTGCCCCGGCTCCCAGTGAAGGTGCCCCTCCACTCGTCCCCAATTCAACTAAAACCGGTAGTCCAAACTGATCAAATCCAGGAGGTACTGCGCCACCATCTTTCCATACAGTTCCTTCCCGGTCGAAATCTTCGCCCGCATTGTCATGCCGTAGCGCAGGAGCCCGCCGGGGTTGTCCACTTCCACCGTTACTACGTAGGTGTGTTCGAGCAACTTTTCGCGCCCGGTTTGCGGGTCGTGGAACGTCGGCACATCGCCGCCGCGCTCTTTGCTGAAGCCGGGCGGAAAATTATGCGGGTCCATCTCGAGCGGCTCGTCCTTCACCTTTCCGATAAAACGCTTCCCAGGATAGGCATTGGCAATCAACAGCACTTCATTCCCCGGGCGCACAAACCGCACCTCGTGCTCATTGAGCGGAATCCGGATATGCATCGGGTTCACCGCCCCGATTTCGCAGAAGCCATCCTGCGGCGGACGCAACAGATGCCCAAGCTTTTGATCGAGATCCTTCGTCAGCACTACGCCGGCGGTCCTGGTCCGTAGTTCGAGTTCCTCCACGTCCTTCTTCGCTTTTTCCAGCACCGTCTTCGCTCCCTCGCGCAGGGCCTCATACTGGCGCATGTCGTCGGTTTTCCCGACCGCCAAGGAGGCGTTATAGGCGAGCGTGAAGCGCTCCACGTCCGCCTGGGCGATGCCGAGGCGCTCGGTCAATTCCCGGTTCGTGAGCCGCGCGACCAGCGTGTTTTCCTTCACGACATCGCCCTCTTTTACGAAAATCTCGCTCACAAAGCCGGCGGTGTCCGGATGCACGATTTCCGGGTCGGCGAGCTCCACGGCGCTGCGGCGCGTGACCTCGCGTTCCATGGGGACAAAACAAAAACCAATGAACGCAGCCAGGGGCACGCCGAGCACCTTGATGATGCGGCGCCAGCGGCCGCCGGGCCTGAGATCTTCGCGAGTGAGATGAAGCTGTTTCACAAAATGCCAGAGCGGAACAATGACCCATCCCGCCAGCGCGAGGAAGGCAAACCAGTCGGTCAGCCCCTCGATGCCGAGCGGTTCCAGATGCGGACGCATCCAGACGATGAGTTTATAGATGACGTAATAACCGTAGAGCCACGAAAGCACCGCGTAGGTGTAGAAGAGCGCGAGGCGCTTCTTCGGCATCGGCATGCGCGAGAGCACCTCGGCTTTGCTGCCCTTGCCAAACAGCCATTGCGTCACCTTGTTCTGCACGAGCGCCCGCGACTTCTGCTGCAGGTTGGGCGTCTCGATCAGGTCGATCATGATGTAGTACCCGTCGAACCGCATCAGCGGGTTCGCGTTGAAGATGAGGGTACTGACGCTCGCGATGATGATGATGTTGAAGAGGAAGTCCTTGAACCAGCCCGGCTGGGCCACGGACCAGACCATCGCGGCCACCGCCGCAAAGACCAGCTCCACATAAATGCCGGCAAAGCTGATCAGCATCCGGTGACGCCGATCCGGCATGGTCCAGGCATCGCTCACGTTCACGAAAAAGTACGGCTGGAAGACCATGGTCATTACGCCGATCTCGTGCACTTCTCCCCCGAAATGTTTGCACGTCAGCCCGTGCCCAAGCTCGTGGATACTCTTCAGGATGAGCATCGTCACCCACATCAGCGCGATGTTGTGCCAGTTGAACAGATTGGCGAGCGCGTGGTCGAGGTGATCGGCCTGGGAGAGGAAAATCGCCGCGCCAATGCCGATAATCACCCACGACACCCAAAAGGTGGTTTTCGTCCAAATCCACCACAGTGGTTTGGCCATGCGGCCAAAGAGTTTATCGGGGTCGAACAGTGACCGGCGGAAAAAGAAAACCTGGTTGGTAAAGTTGTAGAGGCCGCCTTTTGCCGCCTTGTGCCGGCGCGCCTGGTCCATGCGCGCCTTCACCCGCTGGCCCTGCACCGCCAGGAATTGCATCAGCGCGAGATCATTGGCAAACTTCAGGACCCGCTCGTTCAACTCATCCGGGCTATAGTCGAGCTTCAGATGCGGATGGTTCTCCACCCACTGGTCGCGAATCTTGCCGAACGGACGCACCCCGTTGAACAGCACCGCCAGATCATAGTCCTCCGCCGTGAGCCGGAAGTACTGCACCGAGACCGGGTCCTTCACCACGTAGAAGGTCCGCGACTCGAAATACTGCTTGGTGATGATCAGGTCGTTCCGCAACGGCGGCAGCACCATGTTCTCCTGCGGAGAAACCGCTTTGGGCTGTTCGACGACGGCGGGAGCGAGCGCAGGCATGGGCAATCAGTTCTGCAACGGAACACAGTTGCACCCCAAAAGATACCGAAACTCGCGGAAAGCTTCGCTCATCCGGCCTACTTTCCAAATTCCGCCGTGATCTTCATCCCCGGCTTGATGCGGTGATCCTTATTGTCCACCAGCACCTTGATGCGCAGCAGCCCGCTGGCCGCCTCATTGCGCGGATCGATGAAATCGATCTTCCCGTCGAATTCTACGTTATCGAGATCCAGCACCCTCACCTTGGACTTGTCGCCGTTGGTGAGCGACTTCCGGAGTTCCGGCTTCACGTAGAACTGCGCGTAGACCTGATCGTAGTTCATGATGTCCATGAGCTTCTCCGCGCGATCCACCGCCTCGCCGGCCTCCTTGTATTTCTTCACGACCACGCCACTGAGCGGCGCCTTGATGGTCTTTTCCTCAAGCGTCACTCTTTTCGCCGACATCGTGAGCTCCGCAATCTCCAGCTCCGTGGTAGCCTCACGCGCCTTCTCCTCGCTGCCCATCTTTTCCTTGAAGAGCTTTTCCTGCCCCTCCGCGATGAAGCGCTTCAGAACGATGAGCTTTTCGGAGAGTTCCACGTCGAGCTTTTCCCGGTCATTGCGCAGCTGCACGAGGACCTGGCCCTCCTTCACTTCGGTGCCCTCCTCCACAAACATGCCGGAAATGATCTCCTGGAGCACCGGCGAGGCGATGCTTACTTGCTTGAACGGCAGCACGATGCCTTGCGTGGGCTCGGCCTGCAACAGCCCGGCCGTGAGGACGCCGAGCGCGACAATAAGACGGTGAATTTTCATGGTCGGAAAAAAGGGACTACCACACCCACTTGAGACGGAACCACTCCACGATGTTGTGCACCCACATGAAGACCACCGGCTTGCGCCCGAGGCTCACGCTGGAGCGGCCCGTGAGGTCTGGGCGAAACCCGCTGCGCACATAGCCCGGCGCCTGCACATCGTTTAGGGTGATGATGAACGTGTTCTCTTGCAGCGCATTTTCGCGCTGGTGCGGATAGGCGACCTGGCTGATTTGCGAGCGGTCTTTCAGCACGCCGGTCAGCTCCACGTTGCTGTGGCTGTAGAGAATGAAGTGCACCTCCACCTGCTCATGTTTATCGAGCATGTTTTCGATCTTCCCGATTTGCTTCTCCGGCACGTGCACCTGCAGGTCCCATTTCTCCGCCGAACCGATGACGGCGAAATCCGCCCCCGGTTGCAGATAGACCCCCTTGAAGACCACCTCAATATCCTTGGTCAGCACCACGCCATCCATCGGTGAAACGAGCGTCGCCGACCGGATGTCCTCCTCCAGGCGTTTGATCTTTTCATTCGCCGCCCGCACCTTCGTCTGGGCGATGTTCTCGCTCGCCGGGTCTCCCTGGCCGCGGTACTTTTCCACCTCCGCCTGGGAGCCGATGAGCTCTTCGCGCGAATGCTTGAGTTCCGTGTCCAGCGCCGAGGTGTCGAGTTGCGCAAGCTTGTCGCCCTTCTTCACCGGCTGCCCTTCGTGGACAAACACATCCTGCACGCGGCCGGCCACCTCGGGCACCACCTTGACGCGCTTCTCCGGCACCAAGGTGCAATCGCTCTGAATCTCCTCGTTCCACGGGAAAAAGAGCGTGCCGCCGACAATCGCCAGCCAGAAAAACATCCAGAAGAGGTGCCGCAACCGGTCGCTCCCGGTGAACTTGCGCTTCGCGTCCCGCATCCGGCGCGACAAAAACATCAGAGGCAGCTCCTTGTGATCCAGCGCCGCGCGCAGGGCCCGGCCGGTATTCCCGCTGATCCACTCCGCCAGGCGATGGCTCGGCGGCACGTCCTTCGCCCCGGGCGCCTGCTCAAAAAATCCTTCCACCGTGCTCTCCGCCAGCAACACGCCCACCACCTTTTTGTCGCCATCGAGGAGCTGCATGATCAGCGTGCTGGCCACCTGCCCGAGGTCGTAATACTCCGCATCCTCGTGCTGGGTGGACCGCCCATTCGCCCGCAGCACGAGCGCGCGCGATTCCGGAATCTCCCCACCCGCCCCGTCCGCGAGCGCCAGCAGCTCCTTCCTCCCGAGACCAAACACATACGGCCGGATCTCCGTGCCCGGCACCGCGTCCTCCGGCAACGGCATGGGCACCTTCGGGGTGTGCACATTGATAAAGGCGGTCATTACCTTCACCAGCGAGCTCTTCTTCTCCAGGACCTCCTGGCCCGAGATCGACAGCATTTCCCAGCTGCCGCCCTTGCGCCGGACGAGCGCACACCGTTCACAGGCCAGCAAGTCGCGGCTGTAGTTCGTCGCCAACCGCGCCACCTCCACCGGATCCAGCGTGCCCATCATGTCCGTGACAAACTTCAGCAACTGCTGCAGTCGCTGGTTCTCCAGCACCATGTTGCCCATCCGGCGCGACTGAAAATGCTGCTCCGCATGGCTGGCGATCTGGCCGAGGAACGTCGCGAACTCGGCGTAGTTCTCCTTGGTGACGTACGGCTGCAGCCAAATCTGCAGCACGCCCATCACCTGCTCCTTCAAGAAGAGCGGCACGTGGATGAACGGATAAGGGGTCCGGTTCGGCGTCTCCGGCTTGGCTACCGTCCCGGCCATCTGCGAAAGCTGCGCTTGGAGTGACCCGGGCGCGCCACCCTGCGGCGCCGCCGGATTCTCTGCGGCCAGCACCATGGGCTTCTTGCTCTGCACCGTCTCCTGGAGCGCGCGCAGCAGCACCGTGCGCTGCTGCTCATCCGCCTGGAACATCGACGACTCGATCTCCACCGAGGCCGCCAGCTGAAACTCGCTCTTTCCCTCCGCCGTCCGGCCCACCAGCCAAACCGCGCCGCCCTTGCCATCGCAGGCCTGCACCGCCCGGCCGAGGAACTGCTGGTAATACTCGTCCGAGCGCATCTCGCTCTTGCTCAACGTCGCAATCTCTTCAACGAGACGCTGGATGCGGACTCTGGCTGCTTCTACGGATTGTGCTTGGGACATTGGTGCGCCGGGAAAGTATGGTTCAACCCGCTCGTGGCAAGGCAAAGCACCGGCAGGAGCAAACGAATATGCTCCAAATTCCCTTAGTGGCAATTGTTAGTGAGTGGCGATCCACCCGGTTCTTACCTCTTACTCTTGCTCGTGCTCTTGCTTTGAAGACGAGGTATTCAGTGTTCGGTATCCAGTATTCAGTGGGCGCATTCAAAACTCGGCCACTCCGTTCGGAGTTCTGCATTCCTGTCCGAAGATGGAATCTTCGCAAGAACCACTGAATACTAGAGCCTGTCCCCCTCACGGAAGCGCCTGTTTGAAATGGATGGTCCTTGCTTCCTGGCCGGGAACTTTGGGGTCGGTTTTCCACTCGTTGGTCGCGGGGTCTCTGTCCATCCGCCAAGTGCGCCCGTCCATGCCTTGGTGAATGACCAGGGTGTTGCCCTCGAGCTTCCACGTCAGGGTCTTGTTCCACCATACTTTCACGGTGCCATCCCCGAGAAAATCCATGTCGCACTTTTTCGTGTTGGAGGGGTCAAGGGAATCGAACCAGGTCCAGCGGGTGTTCTTGAAATCCATGGTGGTTTCCGTGCCTTTCTTCACGGAGGCGAGTTCCGTTCGAATGGCAACCGCCTCCTCCAGGCGCCCGGCCTTGGTGAGCTGCTCCATGAGCCGGGTGAGGTCTGCTACGTAGCGCTGCTGCAGCGGCTGGATGGCCCGCTCGACGGACTGCTGATAAGCGTTTTTCAGCCGCAGCGCCTCCTCAGGCAAGCGCTGTGGCGAGGCTGGGGTCTGGCCATCGGCGGCCAGCGTCCAGCAGACCCATGCACAAGCAGACAATCGGGCAATGTTCATAAAAAGCGGGGCGAAGACTATGACCAATCGCGAACGGCGAGGGAGGATTTTATTTTGGCGAAGAACCCGGAATTCCACACCCACTCCCCCGCGCCCATTTTCCCCTCGGTCCGCTCCGCAAAACCCGCTACCCCCTCCCCGTGCTTTCCACTCTGGCCACCCTTTCCACCGCCCAGCTCGGCTGTCTCCTCATCGCCGCTGCCGCCATCGCCGCTCTTCTCTGGGGCTGGATGCTCCGACGCAAAGTCGCCGCCCGCGCCGCGGATCTTGCCCAGGCCAAAACCCGCCTCGAGCAGGAGGTAGAGGAACGCAAAAAGACCGCCGCCGAGCTCGACCGCGCCCTCGCCGCCGAGCGCGAGGCCAGCGAGCTGAAGACCCGCTTCGTCTCCCTCGTCTCCCACGAATTCCGCACCCCGCTCGGCATCACCATGAGCGCGGTGGAACTCCTCCGCAACTACCGCGACCGCCTCAGCCCCGCCAAGCATGGGGAACTGCTCGACGACATCCACCACGCCACCCTCCGTATGTCTGGCATGATGGAGCAGGTGCTTCTCCTCGGGCGCGTCGACGCCGGTAACGCCCAGTGCCAGAATGCCCCGCTCGCCCTCGCGGAACTCGGAGATAAGCTCGCTGACGAAACCCTCTCCGCCACGAATCGGAAGTGCCGCATCGAGTTCCGCGCGGAAAATGACCTCGCCGGTGCCAGCGGCGACGAATCGCTTCTCCGCCACATCTTCTCCAACCTCCTCTCCAACGCCGTCAAATACTCCCCTGCTGACGCCGCCGTGGAATTCACCATCCGCCGCGATACCGACTACGCCGTCTTCCGCGTGCGCGACCGCGGCATCGGCATCCCCGCCGACGACCAGATCCGGCTCTTCGAGGCCTTCCACCGCGCCGGCAACGTCGGCGAGCGCCCCGGCACCGGCCTCGGCCTCCTCATCGTCAAACGCTGCGTCGAAATGCACCGCGGCACCATCCAGTTCACCTCGCGCGAAAACGAAGGGACGACGTTCGAGGTGCGCATCCCCCTATTTGCTATTTTGTAAAAGGGGCTCCGCATTTACGCCAGTTCTTGGAGCGGCAGCCCTCTGCCGCACCAAGAGCTAGCGTAGATTTGTCCGCACCGCTACGCCGCCGCCTTCTTCCCCGCCTTCTCCGCTCCCGCGAGCATGGCATTCGAGACCACGTGCAGCAGCTCCGACCACGCCCCCCGCAGGCTCGGCGTAAACTCCGGGCCCATCACCTCTGCCAGCATGTCCAGCAGCGCCTGCGTCACCACCGGGTAATGCTCCGGCTTCGCCCCGTATTCCACATGCCGCGCGCCGAGCCGGTAGAGCACGGATTCCAGTTCGCCCGGACGCTCCAGCAGACTAATTGCCGCCGCCAGCATATCCGTCAGCTTCTTCGCCTGCGTCTCGATATTCGTGTGAAAAAGCGGCCGTACCGCCGGCGCCGCCGCGAAGAGCCGCTGGTAAAAAACCAGCGCCGCCACATGCCCCATCGCTTCGACGCGCTCGAAGGATTTGCGGATCAGATGGACTTGCTCAGTGGTCATGCCCAAGGGATACGTTCATGCCTCCAGATCGCCCATCCGACTTTGGTCGGATGGCGCGAATTCGCCGTTTTTTGGCACAACCCATCCCATGAGTGAAAAGACCCGCATTCTCGTCATCGAAGATCAAGCCCCGATGCGCCGCAACATCGCCCTCATGCTTGAGCTCGAAGGTTACGAGGTTTCCACCGCCGCCAATGGCCGCGAGGGCCTCGACACCCTCCGCACGTTCAAGCCCCATCTCGTGGTCTGCGACGTGATGATGCCCGAGCTCGACGGTCACGGTGTCGTCCAGACGATGCGCGCCGAAAAGGAAACCGCGCTCACCCCCTTCATTTTTCTCACCGCCAAGGGCGACAAACACGACCTCCGCATCGGCATGAATTTCGGTGCCGACGACTACCTCGTGAAACCCATCGTCCGCGAGGACCTGCTCGCCGCCGTCCAGGCTCGCCTCTCCCGCGCCGCCGCGCTCGACGCCAAAGTGCAGGACGCCGCCGCCAGCGCTTCCTTCAATCCCGACTTCAGCTCCCCCGGCCCGCTCCAACGCAACCTCGGCCTTACGGGGCGCGAAGCGGATGTCCTCCTCTGGGTCGCCCAGGGCAAAAGCAATGGCGACATCGCCATCATCCTCGAGATGAGCGAAAAGACCGTGAAGCAGCATCTCGGCAGCGTCTTCCAAAAAATCGGCGTCGAAAGCCGCACGGCCGCCACCGTCCGCGCGCTGGAAGTCCTCACGGCGCCGAAGGCGTTTTAACGCCGTCGCCTGCTGAGTACCGGCCCATAGGACCTATAGGTCGCATCGGTCCTATAGGTCCCATCGTTCGTGCACGCTCGCACTTGCCGCCCCCACCCACCGCCAACGATAGTCCCCCCAATGACTTTCCCAAGCCACCCCACCGTCGACGACTGGATCGCCCGCGACGCCATCCCCTTTTCCCTCACCTCCCCCGATTCCTTCCACGCCGCCGTCGACCGCCTCCTCACCGTTCTCGGCCCCTCCGTCGAGCTGCTCGGCATTGGTGAAGCCATGCATGGCGGCGAGGAGTTTCTCGTCCTGCGCAACCGCCTGTTCCAACACCTCGTCGGGGCTCACGGCTATAGCGCCATCGCGCTGGAAAGCAGCTTCCCGCGCGGCCGCGTGGCCAACGACTATGTCCAGGGCCGCGGCCCCACGACGTTTGCCGAGTTGGAAACACGGGGCTTCAGCCACGGCTTCGGCCGCCTGGAGGCGAACCGCGAACTCGTCGAGTGGATGCGCCAGTACAACGCGAATCCCGCCACCCGCCTCCGCGTGCAGTTTTATGGCTTCGACAGCCCCACCGAGATGGCCGGCGCCGATAGCCCGCGCCAGCTCCTCCACATCGCGCTCGATTACCTCGCTTCGTTCGATGCCGCCGCGGTGAAGGAGCGCCGCAAACACATCGACGACCTCCTCGGCCACGAAGCAGCCTGGGCCAATCCCGGCGCCACGTTCGACCCCGCCAAATCGATCGGCCAATCCCCCGCCGCGGTCGCCCTGCGCGGCGAAACGGAGGACCTCCTTTCCGAGTTGCACGTCCGCCGCCCCGAGCTCGTCACCGCCGGCGGCGAACTCCGCTACCTCGACGCGGTGCACCATGCCCGCATCGCCCGGCAAATGCTCAACTACCATGCGGCCCTCGCACGCCCCGCGCCCGATCGCCTCTCCACCCTGCTCGGCATTCGCGACGGCATCATGGGCGACAACCTCGCCCACATCGTGGCGCAGGAGCGTGCCCGCGGCGGCAAGGTCCTGGCCTTCGCACACAACAGCCACCTGCAGGCCGGCCAAAGCCATTGGCAATTTGGCTCCATGGCCTGCACGTGGTGGCCCGGCGGCGCCCACGCCCGCGCACTGCTCGGCGCGCGCTACGCCGCCATCGGCGTCGGCGTCGGGACATCCGAGCCCAATGGCGTCGCCCAGCCCGAGCCCGGCACCCTCGAAGCCCGCCTCACCGCCGCGCCCGGCCCCATCCGCTTTCTCCCCACGCATCAGGGCCGCAGCCTCCCCGCCACCGAGCTCGCCGCCCTCCCCGCGCGCTCCAGCGGACGCAACCCCAGCTACTTCCCCTTCACCGCGCAAAGCCTCGCCCATTTCGACGCTCTCGCCGTCTTCGACTCCGTCACTTACAATCGCGGCGGGCCGAAGCATCCGTAGAGCCGTCCTCACTCGGAGCCGGGACGCCCTCGGCTCCCAGTAGCTGCGCCACCTCACCACGCCCGTTTTGATGTGCGCCGCCCTCCCTAATCCAAATCGGTTTTAAAATTCACCTTCGTCCCGTCCTTGATCGTCTTTTCCTTCCGCTTCCCCATGAATAGGTACTCAATCACCACCACCTTGTGCACAAACGGAGCGGGATCCTTGCCACCGTAGAGCACGCCCCCGCTCATCATCATCGACGCCTCGCCCGCGCTGAACGCCTTCTGCACCACCTTGGACACGTCCACCATGCGATTGCTCTTGGGATCGCCAAACTTCACGCTCGTGATCGCCAGCTGCATCGCCGCGCCCCCTTTGTTCACGTTATTCGCCGCCGTGAGTTGCTTGTTCATCACTTTCAACTCCGCATCCGCCGTCAGGGCATCATCGAGTTTTCCCTCCCGCGTAAATTGCGTCTTCAGGGCCTCCAGCGTGCGCACATAGGCCGCCACGACCGGCGCCTGCACCCGCTGCAAATTCCGCAAATACTCCTCCCGCTTCGCCGTCAACTCCGGTGGATCCACCGGCGGTTTATCCTGCTGGGCACGTGCTGGCAAAAACCAGGCGAGGAACAGGCCAAGCGTAAAAAGGATCCGATTCATAAGCGCGATGGGGCTGTGTAAATGGCAGTCACACGCCGCTCTGGAAGTCAATCTCCGAGGGAATGTTCGCGGCCTGCCATGGCGTGCGCCCGTCTCGCATCAGCTGACTCCAGAATTTGCATTTCCCCACCCAGCGCTTATTCCAGACGCACCATCTTCTCCCGTCGTGAATCTCACCCGTCTCGCCCTCTTCTGCATTGCGGCCCTCCCGCTCACCGTCTCCGCCGCGGATCGCGTGCCCTGGACCACCTCTCATCTCCACGGCTCCCCGGAGCCGCCTTCGCCCTACGTCCTCGAGCGCGCTTTCCCAAAAGTCACCTTCCACGAGCCGCTGGAAGTCGCCATGCTCCCCGGCACGAACCGTCTCGTGGTTGCCGGCCTCCATGGCGATCTCGTCTCCCTCCCGTACGACGACCATGCCGACCACGCGGACCCATTTGCGGACATGACCAAGTGGAACCCGGAGGTGAAGGAGTGCTACTCGATCGTGTTCCATCCCAAGTTTGCCGAGAACCGCCTCGCCTTCGTCTGGGTGAATTTGGATCTGAAAGGAAAACCGAACCGCGAGAATGGAACGAAGATCGTCAAATTCCGCGTGACCACCGATGACCCACCGCAGGTGGACCTCGCGAGCGGCGTGGAAATCTTTTCCTGCATGGCCGGCGGGCACAATGGCGGGAACCTCAAGTTTGGTCCCGATGGGATGCTCTACTTCGGCCTCGGCGATACCGAGGTGCCGGACCCGCCGGATTCGAAAGTCACCGGGCAGAATATTTCGGATGTGCACGCGAGCGTGCAGCGCATTGACGTGGATCACGAGGAAGGCGGCCGCCACTACGCCATCCCGAAGGACAACCCGTTTGTCGCCACGCCCGGCGCACGCGGCGAAGTGTGGGCCTATGGCTTGCGCAATCCGTGGCGGCTTACTTTTTCGCCCGAGGGCGAGCTGTGGCTGGGCGATGTGGGCTGGGAGCTGTGGGAGAGCATCATCCACGTGCAGCGCGGCGGAAATTATGGCTGGAGCATCACCGAGGCGAGCCGGCAGGACGTGCGGCCCGACCGCCTCCGCGGCCCCACGCCCATCCTGCAGCCGACGTATGCGCACTCGCACGAGGAGGCCGACAGCATCACCTGCGGCGTCTTTTACGCCGGGAACAAACTGCCCGAACTGCGCGGCTCGCTGATCTATGGCGACTGGCAGGTTGGCACCTTTTGGTCGCTCAAACGCCTCGCCCCCGCTACCGCGACGGAGCCGGAAAAAGTGGAGGTGCGCGAGATGTGCAAATCCCCGCTCCTCCCCGTCGGCTTCGGCCTCGGCGCTGATGGTGAAGCACTCGCCTGCGATCACTTTGGCGGAGGCCTCTGGCGCTTCGCGCACAACCCGGAAGCCGGCCAGCCCAGCAAATTCCCGCGCAAGCTCAGCGAAACCGGGCTCTTCTCCGAAACGGCGAAGCAAACCGTCGTGGCAGGCGTCTACCCGTATGAGACCAAAGCCACGCGCTGGGCTGATGGCGCCACGAGCGAACGTTGGATCGCTCTACCGGAAAAGACCGGCATTTCCGCGGCGACGAAGGAACTCGGGGTGCTCGGCAAAGGCCGCTGGGTGTATCCCACCGACGCCGTCTTCGCGAAAACCTACCGCATCCAGGACAAGACCGGCGCCGCGCGTAATATCGAGACGCAGGTGCTGCATTTCGACGGCATCCAGTGGGGCGCCTACTCCTACCAATGGAATGCCGAGCAGACCGATGCCGAACTCGTCGGCCTCAAGGGCGCGGAAGCCACCATCGAAGGCCCTAAGGGCCCGCAGACGTGGCGCTTCTTCAGCCGCTCCGAGTGTCTGCGCTGCCACAACATGTGGACGAACTACGCCCCCGGCTTTTCCCCCGCCGCGCTCGATCAGCACGACCAACTCGCGCAATTCACCGCGCTCGGGATGATTCCGGAAACGAAGTCGAAGCCACCGGAATATGGCAGCCTGACTGTAAATGATGGCTCCGGCAAAAGCGCCATCCCCGACGATCTCAATGCCCGCGCTCGCGAGTACCTCAACGTGAATTGCGGCACCTGCCACCGCTTCGGCGGCGGCGGCAGCGTCCGCATCATGCTCGATAGCGGCACCAAGCTTTCGGACATGCGCATTCTCGATGAGCACCCGCTGCAGGGAACCCTCGGCCTCCCCAATGGACGCGTTGTCGCTCCCGGCGATCCCGGCCGCAGCGTGCTCCTCCAGCGCATGGCCACCGGCGGCCGTGGACACATGCCGTATCTTGGCGCGCGCTCGGTCGACGAAACCGGCCTCGTGCTCATCCGGGACTGGATTGCCGCTATGCCTCCCGGCGAATCCTCTCCAGACCTTCGCAAGCAACGCGAGGCCGAACGCGACGCCCTTGCCGTCATGCGCAAGAATTACGGCCTACCGATCCGGCCGGAGGATATTCTTCCTGCATCGCTCGACACGGTGGTGGCCACCGGCAGCAGCGCCCTCGATGCCGCACTTGGACTGGCGGATCAGTCCATTCACGGCGAATTCGGCCAAGCCGTCATCGCAAGGGGCGCCTCGCTTCCCGATCCGCTCCGGCGCGATCTTTTCGAGCACTACCTCCCGGCGGAAAAACGCCGCCAGACCCTCGGCGCAACATTCGACCGCGCCGCGCTCGTGACGCGCCTCGGCAATGCCACCCGCGGCCGCGCACAGTTCCAAGCCATCTGCGCCACGTGCCATCGCCACGGCGCCGATGGCCGCGACTTCGGCCCCGACCTGACGAACATCGGCGCCAAATACCCGCGCCCCGCGCTGCTGGAACAAATCGTGGAGCCCGCCAAGATTATCGATCCACAGTGGCAACTCACCATCCTCGAAACGAAGGGCGGCGCCACGCTCAGCGGCTTCATCTCAGAACGCACCGCCGACACCGTGACGCTCCGCCAGGCCGACGGCACCGCCGCCAAAATCCCCACCACCAGCATTACCAAAACCAACACCCAGCGCATCAGCGTGATGCCCGAAGGCCTGCTCGCCAGCTTCACCGCGCAGGAAGCCGCGGACTTGCTGGAGTTTTTGTCGAAGCCGTAGACGCGATCTTGGTGCGGAGGCAAGCGCCAGCGCGACACCGCCTTTTGAGACTGCCGATATGAAGGCAGCCTTCAAAGACACCCGGGGCGCTATCCGCAATCTGAATACGTCAAAAGGCGGCATCGCGCTGTCGCTTGCCTCCGCACTCCAAAATGGCACCCTGCCATTCCGAGCTAAGTTTGATCGGGATCGCCAACCATGAACGAGCAAGTCCGCCAGCAAGTGAACGCCAAGGTGTTCTGGGGCGCTCGTGATGACGAGGTGCTGGACTGGTTGCAGGACGAACATAACCTGACCGGTCCCGCGGCCACCATGCTGCTGCTCGATGCCCACCGTGCTCGCCGTCAGGCGGTGCGGGACCGCGCCGTCTGGCCGCTGCTCCTTTCCGGGGTGGGGATGATCGTTTTCGGCGGCATCATGATTGCCCAGCACCAGTCGGGCGTGTGGATCCTGAGCCTGGCCGCGGATCTGGAAGCGGGCGTGTTTGCCCTCTGTTTGGTGGTTTTCTCCCGCAACCTGGGCCGCCTTTGGTCGGGTAAAATGCCGGGCTCGGTGGAGTAAAAGAAGCCGCCCGGCCCTTGAATAAATCTGATGGCGTTCCGTCTCAGATGGGTCACAGTTTCAGGCGGAGTGGAATCAGCCTGCCAACCAGATCCCGTATCATGAATGCCAAGCTTCTTCTCGTGGCCGCCGCGTGCGTCGCGGCGCCCCTCATCGCCCCCGCCCAACAGCCCCGGGGCTTTCAGCAAAGCGCCATCGTCAGCCCGCCCGATGGCTTCATGTCCATCAACGGCGCACTCTACAAGGTGACCAATGGTTTCGCCGTGATTGTCGCGGGCAAGCCGGTGGTCCGCGGCATCGACGGCAACCCCGTCCCAATCCCCGCCGGTGGCATGTATACTACCGATGGCCGGCTGATCCCGATTCCGCCGGGCATCTCCGGGTTGCCCGTTGGTCTGCAGATCCGGCGGCAGAACAACAATAACAACCAGCGCGGCGGGAACGGAGGGTGGAATCCCAATGGGAATTTCCATCGGGGAAGGTAGCGGGAGAACGGCTGGTATTTGATCTTTTGAGAGGCGCGACGCAGCGCGCACGCCACCGAGGAGGCCCCTGTCAATTGGCCAATGGTGATCGTTCGAGAAGATTGCAGCCGGATGAAGAGGATACTACGATTCTCCCCGAATGCCCGAGTCGCTCACGTCCAAGCCGAAGCCTCGCCGGAAGCGTCGATGGTGGGTCAGGCTCTTGCGGGGGTTTTTGTGGTTCCTCCTCTTCCTGATTCTATTCCATCGCCCCATTGTGCACTACGGCGGGCGCTGGGCGGCCATCTGGTTCGCCAAAAAGCAGCACCTGGACGTCGATCTGAAGATTAGCGGCAATCTGTGGAGCCACTTTGAGATTACCGGGGTGAAGGTGCGCGCCGACGGCACCGGCCCGGCCCCCCTGGATAAACTGGACCTGGACCGCGTGGCGCTCGACTACGACGTCCTCAAGCTTATCCGAGGAGACCTGAACGGGCTGGCGTCCGTGGAAGTCGGCACCGTGGATGTGGTCGTCCCGGAAAGCAAAGAACCCCCCAAAAAGGAGCCCTCCGGCCCGCTGGCGGAAACACTGCGCGGGCTACTGAAGACACCTCTGCCGGCGCCAAAGGTGCAAATTGGCCGCGTGGATCTACGGGTGAAGAATTCCACCGGCGACATCGTGGCGCGGAATTTCCGGCTCAGTTTTCTGCCCGGGGCGCCCGGCGTGTTTGGCTGGGACCGCGTGGAGGTGCCGGGCCTGAAACCCATCGGCCCCTTTGCGGCGACGACGAAATTCAGTTCCGGCAACCTGACCGTGGAGCGCCCGGCCGCCGGCGCGGACAATGTGCTCGTGGCTCTGGTGGTCAAGCCCGCCGGGCAGGCGGGCGCCCCAGATACCGCGGGTAACATCACGGCCGAGCTGCGGCTGCTGGGCCTCCGGGTGAACGTCGAAGCCGCCCCGGCAGCCACCGGCAACAACGTGCGCGGCGCGGTGCAGATCGCAGACGTCAATATCCAGCAAATCACCCAGGCTCTCGGCATCGCGGTACCGGTGGCGGCCCGGGTGCCGAAGGTAAGCACGACTTTTTCCGGCGACCCGGAGAAGCCGGAATCGTGGGACGCCGGCGTGGACCTGACCGCCTTCGGCGACGGCCCGGATCTCGTCGCCGGCTCCGAGGTGAAGGCGAAAATCGCCTTCCAAGGACAAACGCTGGAGCTCTCGGGCGTGGATATCAATGTTGCCGGCGCCCACGTTTCCGCGCACGGGAAAATCCCCGTGCCGCCCGCGCTGTTGCAGGGTGGTGGCCTGCCGGCGCTGGAGAGTGGCGCGCTGGATTTTACCGTCGATGTGCCGGACCTCGCCGCCGTGGGCCAGCGCGTGAAGCAACCGCTCGCGGGGAAGGCGCAAGGCACCGGACGGCTGGAGCTCGACAAAACGACCGCACGCCTGAGTTTCGATCTAGACGGCGATGGCCTCGCCTTCCCGCCGGCCGCGGTGAAAAAGACTTCGGTGAAAGTACGCGCCACGCAATCGATGCTCGCCCCGCAATCGCTGAAGATGCTGGTCGCGACCGTGGAAGCGCAGCTGAAGGAAGCCGGCACCAAAGAGGTGCTGGCCGATGATGTTGCTTTCAGCGCCGACGTGCACGATTTGCATGCCGTCGTGAAGCAGGTGCGCGTGGCTCGCGGCCAAAGTACCGTGGAAGCCTCGGCGGAAGTGACGCTGGATGAAACGGGGAAACTGAAGTCCACGCCGACCGGGAAGTTTTCGGTGAACGTGCCGGCGCTCGCGGATTTTCAGCTCGCCGTGAACAACCAGCCGCTCACCGGCGTGGTCACGGGTAATGGCGAGTTTGTCGTCGGCCAGCCCATCGAGAAGAGCAGCGGCAAGGTTTATGTGCGCGGCTCCAACCTGCGGCTGGGGGACGCGGACGTGGGCTCATTTGAGGTCGATGCCCATGCCGCCGACGGCCTCGTGAAAGCGACGCGCGTCGATCTGAAGCTCGCCGGCCAGACCACGCTCAGCGTGCATGGCCAGGTGGCCATCGCCGAGCCGCACGCCTACACGGGCAAAGTGGCGCTGAACGCTCCAGACCTTTCCGGCTTTAAGACACTGCTGGAGGCGCTGGGGCAGAAGCTCGCGCTTGCGGGGCAGGTGCAGCTGGACGTCGAAGGCGAAGGCGACCTCGTGCATCCCACCGGGACGGTACGCGTGGCGGCGGATAAAGTGAAAGTGAACGCGCTCGAAATCGGCGAAGCGCGCTTCGCCGCCAAGCTTACTCCGGACACCGCCGAGACGAGCGAGATGTATGCAACGATTGGGAAAATTCGCGCGGCCGCGCAACTCCATTGGAAGGACAAGCGGGTGGCGCTTTCGGACGTGGATGTGAAACTCGACGGGACGAATGTGCTCTCCGGTTCGGTCTCCGCGCCGCTCGATCCGCAGGGGAAGAGGCCGCTGCCGGACGACCAGCCCATCGACGTGCGCTTCGCCGCGAAAGAGTTGGATGTGGCGAAGATGCTCACGTCGCTTGGGCAACCCGCACAGGCCGGCGGAACGGTATCCGTGGACCTCGCCGTGGGCGGCACGCTGGCGCAGCCCACGCTCAAGCTGGATGTGAAAGGGACCAAGCTGCGGCAGCTCACGCCTCCACCCTCGCCGGCGGAAAAAGCGAAGAGCAGCACGGTGGTGCAGCCCTCGCCGAAGCCCGCCGCACCCACGCCGCCGGCGGAAATCCCACCCACGGATCTCGAAGCGCACGTCACGCTGGCCGGCAATGACGTAAAGCTGAATGGAATCGTGAAGCAGCCGCTGATTCAGCCGCTCACGTTTTCCGGCGGCACGACGGTAAACGTGAAGAACCTGCTCGATGGCCAGCCGCTCGATCCGAAAGAGCTTCCGATTTCCGCGGACGTGAATCTGCCCGCCTCGAAGCTCGATTTTCTGCCGCGCCTTGTGCCGGCCCTGGCCAAGATCGAAGGCACGGCCGCCATCGCGCTGAAGGCCCGGGGAACCGTGGGCAAACCGGAACTCGACGGCGGCACCACGCTGGATCTGAAAGTGATCCGGCTCTCCAATGGCGCGGCGCCGCTGGTCACAAACTTCAAGGCGCGCGTCGCCTTTGCCGGCGACAAGCTGAGCTTCCCGGAATTCGGCGGCGAGCTGGGCGGGGGAAAGTTTGCGCTGAAAGGCTCCATTGCCCTCGCGAAGCCGGCCGAACCGGAATTCGATCTCGGCTTTACCGCGAAGGACGTGCTGCTGATGCGCGATGACTCCGTCCTCGTGCGCGCGGACACCGACGTGACGCTGCGCGGTCCGTTGAAAGCGGCGGAGGCGAAGGGCACGGTCTATGTGGTGAGCAGCCGCTTCAACAAGGAGATCGAAATCCTGCCGCTCTCGCTGCCGGGCAAGCCCAAGCCGGTGCCGAAGGTCGCCGCGTCGGGGCCGGTCACCGTATCCTTCCCCGACCCGCCGCTGCGCGATTGGAAATTCGACATCGCGATCAAGACGCGCGCGGACGATCCGTTTCTCGTGCGCGGCAACCTCGCGCGCGGGCAGGTGATGATCGATCTGCAGCTCGCCGGCACCGGCCTGCAGCCGTATTTGACGGGCGCAGTGACCATCGAGCAATTCAACGCCACGCTGCCGATGAGCAAGCTCACCACCCGCCGGGGCGTGGTCACCTTCAGCCAGGACTCGCCCTTTCAGCCCTACGTCGAACTCGAAGCGGAAACGGTCATCCGGCAATACACCGTAGTGGCGCGGGTGACGGGCCCGGCGACTAAACCGGAACTGGATTTGGAGAGCGAGCCGCCGCTACCGCAGCAGGAAATTCTCTCGTTGCTCACGACTGGTTCGCTCACCGGCGAAATCGGCGCCAACAATACGGCGCTCGCCACCCGCGCCGCCATCCTCGTCGTGAAGCAGTGGTACAAAAAGATTTTCAAAAAGAACGCACCCATGGAGGAAGAGAACAAAAATGGGGACTCGATTCTCGACCGCTTCGAGGTCGATTTCGGCGCTGTCGATCCGAAGACCGGTCGCAACGAAACCACGGCGCAAGTGCGGCTCACCGACAAGTTCTACCTCATTGGCGATCTCGAAATGGGCGGCGGCTACTCGGGCCGGGTGAAATATCTTCTGCGTTTCAAATGAACCAGCGCCCTCCCCAAAGTTCCCAAATCCCTCGGCGGCGCACGCTCGGCTGGCGCGCGGCGATGCTGCTGCTGTTCTTCGCCGCCGCGCCGTTCACCCTGGCGGTATCGGTGATTTTTCAAGGAACACACGAGCTCCCCGACGCGGAGTTGCGCACGGCCATCGGAGAGCAACTGCAGGACATCGATGCCAAGGGACTCACGATGGCGCGCGCGGACGACGCCGCCTTTTTTCTCGGCGGCCATTACCGCAAGGCGGGGTTCGCGCGCGTGGACGTGAAATATGAGATCCGTGGGAACACGCTGGTGCTGCAGGTGAACGAAGGACCTCGCGCGGTGATGCGCTCGGTGAAGTTTAGCGGGAATCACGGCTACACGGACGCCGAGCTCGCCGACTATTTCTCCGGCGTGAAGGCGCAGGATCTGGCGAAGCAAAAGCTGCCCTATACGGAGGCAGAGGTTTCCACGGGCGGCGATCGCGTGCGCGGGTTTTATCTCAGCGAAGGCTGGCTTGATGCCACCGTAGACGTCACCGGCACGCGGCTCTCCGCCGATGGCACGGCGGCGGACGTGGTGGTGGCGATCACCGAGGGCAAGCACTACGCGCTCGGCGAGCTGAGCTTTAGCGGCGACGTGAATTATCCGCGCGCGGATCTGGTCGACGGCCTGGGCATCAAGCCGGAAGAGCCGATCGAAACGGCAGATCCGGTGGCCCGGAGCCTCAAGATGCCCGGGAAACCTTTCACCCCAGCGCTGGCGGATGCCATGCAGGGCTCGCTGCGCTCCTGGCTGCGGGCACGGGGGCATTTCAATGCGGTGGTCACGGCGGAATGGAGCAAGGACAAAGCGCCCGGCGGCAAGGTACCCGTCAATTTCGCCATCAAGGCGGGACCCAAGTTTCGGGTAACCCGCGTGGATACGCGCGGGCTCGAACGAGTGAAGCCGGAATTTCTGCAGCGGCGCTTCGACAAAATCACCAACGCCACCTATGACCCCGAGGCAATCGATGAAAAGTATCGGGAGCTGTTACGGACGGGGCTTTTCCGGACGCTGCATGTGGTGCCCAAGGCCGATGGTGACGGGCGCCTGCACCTCGAAGTGGATGCCGAGGAGGCGAAGCAAAAGGAGTTTGGCTTCGAGATCGGCTTTCAGAGCTATGACGGGCTGGTGGCGGCCATCCGGCTGGCGGACCGCAATTTCATGCGAAGCGGCCGGCCGCTGTCTTTGAAGCTGGAGACCTCGCAGCGTGGATTTGAGGGCGAACTGCTCTATGTCGATCCGTGGTTTCTCGAATCAGATTGGTCCCTGCGCGCGCGGCTGTATTCGCAGGTGCGCGATGAACAAGGCTATTCCAAGACGGCGGAGGGACTGCGGCTCGAAGGCACCCGGAAGCTGGCGAAGCACTTTGAATTCACGGGCTTCACCGAGTTCGCGATCACCGACATCAGCAGCAAGGAAATCGACCCACTGCTGCTCGGAAAATTGAACTACACGCTGATCTCCGCAGGCGTCGCGGGAACAATTGATCACCGGGACAATCCGCTGAATCCCAGAAAGGGATATGTCCTGGCGGGCTCCGCCGAGTTGGATGCGCTGGACGGTGAACTGTCCTTTGGCCGGCTCACGGGCCGCTACTCGCAATACCGCGCGTTTGGCCGGACCACCCTCGCCTGGGGCGCGCGGTTCGGCTGGATTATTCCAGTCGGCGACGTGGAGGACGTGCCGATCGACCTGCGCTATTTCAATGGCGGCGGCACCACCGTGCGGAGTTTTGCCGAGCGCGATTTGGGGCCGAAAGACAAGGGTGGCCACCCGCTCGGTGGCGCCTTTTACACCGTGGCGAATGTCGAGTGGGACTTCCCGCTCACGACCCTGCTGGGCGGCGCAGTGTTTGTAGATGCGGGCAATCTCAAAGCGGAGGATTCCCCCGGGCTGGACGACATGCGCTACGCCATCGGCGTGGGGCTGCGCTATGATTTGCCCATCGGGCCCATGCGGCTCGACTACGGGTACAATCCATCACCCAAGGAAGGCGAAGACTCCGGCGCGCTGCATCTCAGTTTCGGCTTCGCGTTTTGAGGCACCTCGGCAGCAGCGGCGGGATAAGGGCAGTTTAAATGGAGCGGTAGCCGTTCAAAAAACGGCGGAACGCGATGTCGCTGCGACCGAGAGCCGCTTCTCCCTCGACCGGTGTCAGAAACGGCGTAGCCGTTCTCCGCGGCCTCCCGGCCATGGCTACAGGCGCCCACCGCATCGCGAGCGGCTACGGTTTTTCTTGAAAGCTCTAGGACTGGCGGCGGCGGCGGAAGCCGGCGAGGCAGGCCATCCCGCCAAGCAGCAGAGCGGCCGAGCCGGGCTCTGGCACCAATCCCGTGAGGATGATGTCGTTATTCGCCGCATCGAACGAGATCGTGCCGCCCACGTAGAAGCCAGAGCTGCGGTCGATGGTCGGGGTGCCAATGAGCCCGGCATTCAGCGGAGCGCCGAGCGGGTCGCCATCAAACAGGATGAGGGTTTGGCCGGTTGGGTCTAACAGACCGGCATTCGTGAGCTTGAGGGTCCACGTATCGGTGATGGTGAGCGAGGAGAGGAACCCGGTAAAGGCGACCGTATCCGACAACCCGCTGGGCCGGAGCCCGAAGTCATACACCACATCGCTGCCCAGCAGGAGGGAGCTGTTGTTGAAGGTCATCATCGCGGTGGCCGTGCGATCCGGATCCAGCGTGGCCGTGAAGCCGAGCGTGGTCGGCCCGTTGAAGGTGCCGGCGCCCTTCAGGGTCGCCGCGAGGCTGACATCGACGCTGCCGAGAAGCGAGCCGTCGACGATCAACTTCGCGCCGGTTTCCACCCGCATGCCGCCGCCACCACTGCCGACGCTGGTCGAGGTGATATTGAGGGTGCCGTTCAGCACATCCACCACGCCGCCGCCGTTGATGAAGTTGTTTCCCGTGACCACCACCGTGCCGGCGTGGGTGGGGTTGATGTTGAGCGTGGCGCCCGCCACCACATTGAGTGTGCCGGTGGTGAGGGTGAGGTTGTTCGCGACGTCCACGTTGCCCTGCGGCACCGAGGTTCCGGTGACTTCCAGATTTGCTGCGGTGCTGCTGGCGCCAGTCAGGTTGAAGAAGGCCGGCGTGGAGGACGTGCCACCGGCGAGCGTCACACTGCCCGTCTTCGTAAAGGCGGGCACATTCATCGTGGCGCCGGCATCCACCTGGATATTGGTGGTGCCGCCCACGGGGGTGACGAAGAGGTTGCCGGTGCCGTTGTCGATCGGCTTGATCATGTCGCCGCCATCGAGCGCGGCGATACCGTTCTTGTAGCCGAAGCCGTAGTTCACAGCGAAGCCGTTGCCGTTGATTGGGCCGGAGCCACCCGCGCCGTTATTCATGCGGATTTCGATCAAGTGCCAGCCGTCGCCAAAGCCCGGCAGCGAGATGCCCGGGCCAAAATTCTGGCTGGGCGTGCCAAGATTCGAGCCCACGGTCAGCGCGCCGGTGCCCGCCTGGCCATCCTTGTAGGCCGTGCTGACGACGCGGCTGGTGCCGCCGTTCGCCGCATTGAGCACAAGAGCGCCGTCGATCCACACCGCCGCGCGGTCGTCGATATTCTCAGCAAAGGAGAAGACACCATCGTCGTCCTTCACATAGCCGGTGTAGACCCACGTGTCGTTATCCGTGTGGCCCGTGATCGCATTCTGCGTGACCGCATTGGTCTGCAGCATACGGGGCTCCATGCGGATGCCGAAGTTGCCCGGATTGGGAGTGCGCGCATTGGAAGCATCCAGGGCGCCACCAGGAACGGTGGTGTAGCCCTCCAGCAGGCCAGGCGTGTAGCCGAGGTCGGTGCCGTTAATGCTGCCATTGATGGTGACCGTGCCGCCGGCGGCGCGCACCGTGCCGCTGCTGGTGATGCTGCCGTTGTGCGTAAAGGTGCCGGACGGACCGCCATCGAAGGCCAGAGCGCCGCTGACGGCCGCAATGGCCGCCGTGGTGGCGCTGGCCGTGGAGGCAGGAGAACCGAGCACCAAGGCATTGCCGGTGCTGGTGCCCGCGTTGTTGGCCGGGGTCAATTTGAGCACGCCGCTTTCAATCCGGACGCCCGTCAGGTCGTAGCTGTTCGCCGTGGTGCTGACGGAAGTGTTGCTGGCGCCAGCCACTTTGATCGCGCCAATGGGACCATTGAGGGTGAGTTGATTGCCGAAGCCGATATAATGACCGGTACCGCTGAAGCCGGAGACCGAATTGATGGTCGCCGTGCCGCCGGTAGCGCCGACAACACCGTTATTGATGAAGTTGCCGACGCTCAGGTTGGTGGTGTTGGTCACCGCCAGGGTGCCGGGCACATTGCTCTTGTTGGTCGCAATGTCGCCGGCATTGGAATTGACGGTGAAGGCACCGGCTACGTTGAGGGTCTTGCCCGCTTCCGTGATGTAAAAGCCACCGAGATTAAAGGCCGGAACCGTCGCCGTATTCGGCAGAATGAGGTTGGCCTGCGTGGTGGTGTTGAAGGTCGCCGCCACCACGAGCGTTTGCGGGCCAGCGATGGTGAGGCTGCCGGTGAAGCTCGCCGGAATGTCGTTGAACTGCAGGCGGCCGAGGCCCGCTTTCACGAAGTTGCCCGATCCCGTGAGCGAACTGAACCGGGTAATATAGTTACCCAAGCCGGCGCCGGCGCCGGTGCCGGTATTGGAATCCACGTTCAGCACTTTGGTCCCCGCGGTTACGGTGAGGGCGCCAAAGTCGATGATGTTGTTGGAATTCGTGTCCGCTGTGTTCACGCGGCCCACATCCAGGAAGGAGTTGGCCGAGAGGGTGATCGGGTTCCCGTAGGTCACCGCCGCATTGCTGACCGCACTGGTGCCGGATGTAGCGTCATCACGCACGCGGAGCCGTCCGCCATTCAGATTGATCGTGCCGGTGCCGAGAGCGCTGCCGGTGGCTCGCGGGATGGTGGCGACGTTTTTGGGAATGAGCGCGATTTGATTAATCAGGATGGCGTTGGTTCCGACGCTGATCGTGCCGGAGTAGTCGGTCTGACCGGCGCCGACGCCCGTTCCAAACGGGTTGCTGAGCTGGATGAAGCCGCCACCGCCGTTGCCTTGCGTAATCTGCTGGCCGTAGAGGTTGATGTTACCGCTGCCCGTCAGCTTCGAGTTAATCGTGATGTTCCCGCTGTTGGAGCTGGGCACGTAGTAGTCGTAGGTCGCGATGGTGACGTTGCCGCTCGGAACGTTCAGGATGGCTTGGTTGGCGGCGACGTCGGTCGCGGCGCCGAGCGTAAAGGCATTGATCGTGGCGCCCATGGTGGAGCCGTCCTTCATGGTGACGGAGCCCGAGATGACCTGGGCCCCGGTGTTGGCGCCCAGCAGCACCGCGCCGTTCTGCACCGTGGTATTCGCGAAGGGCGAGCCGAGGGAACCGTGGCGATCCGCGCGCACCGTGCCGCTCTGGATATTGAGGACGTCCGTGAGCGTGCTGCCGACACCGGTGAAGTTCACGGGCTGCGCCGTGATGGTGCCGATGGCTCCGGCCACCGTCGGCAGCGTGTTGATCGTGACCTGGGTGGGGCTATCCACCGAGATGATATAGCTGCCCGCGGGGATATTGGTGCCGGCAATCTGCATCCCGGGAACCATGCCAACGGTGCTGCCGATCCCGGCGATGACCGGGCTGCCGACCACCGTTGAGCCGCTGGTGGTGAAGGTCGGGGTTTGATCCGGGTCAATGGTCAGCAGGCCGGTGCCCGTCTTGATCAGACCGCCCCCCGCCACATTGGGCACGACGCCGATGCGGGCGCCGATGCGGAGACCGACGGCGAGCACACCATTCACCGACGTAGGTGACGTGATGTTCAACGTGGCGCCGGCAGGATTGGTGAAGCCGACATTGCCGGCGAAGCCGCCGATGAACGGAACACCCGTGCTGGGGCTGGTATTGGTGGCCGTGATCGCGTTGGCACCGCTCAGGTTGATGGTGGAGCCGAGCTGCAGCGCGGTGCGGTCGAGGCCATTGGTCGTCGCCGTGCCGCTGCTGCCATCGAGGAAGGTGAGCGAGCGAATCGTCTCGGTGATGCTCGCGGCGTTCATCAAGTTGTACCGACCGCCGCCCACGAGCACGATATCGCCGGTGGTGGCCGAAAGCTGGCTGGCCACCGTTTCGGTCACGGTGCTGGCGTCGATCACCAGCTTGCCCGGGATGACGATATTGGCCGCGCCATCGGCGCCGGTGAGGCTGAGGTTGGCGGAACCGCCATTGATATAGGTGGTGCCCGTGTAGGTGTTCACTGCGCTCAGCGTGAGCGCGCCGGCGCCGCCTTTCACCAAATCGATGTTCCCGATGATGGGGACACCGATGATCGTGGTGTTCTGGTTGACGAAGACATCAAGTTCCCCGGTGCCGGAGGTGAGCGAGGCGCCCGCGCCGCCCGAGGTGAAGGTGACGGTATTATTGTTATTGGTGAGCAGACCGCCGGAGCCAATCGTCAGCGTCGCGGCTGTTCCAATGGTCTGGATCACCGCGGCATTCGGGGCAATGCGCCACGAATTGATCGTCGAGTTCACCCCGATGGTGCGGGCCGTGCCGTCGTTCACGTTTTGGGTGGCGAGGGCCGTCGTGGCGTTGGTGGATTCGTACGCCGGGTACCCATCGGCCGTGTTGCCATAGGCGCCGACGCCCGTGGCCGTGCGGTAGGTGGCAAAGTCATTGCCATTCACAATCGCCCAGCCGCCGATGATGCCGTTGTTCAGCGCCAGCGGGGTGCCGTTCACGTTGGTGATGAAGTCACGGATGGCCGTGGTGGTGTTGCCCGCGGTGCCAACAAAGCCGTAGTTTTGCTGGATGTTCAGCGTGGCGCCCGAGCCATTCGGGCCAGCCGCGCGGATGAGGTTGCCAATATTGAGTTCATTGGCGCCGCTGCCGCCGGCATTGCTGGTGAAGTTGTTGAAGCCGCTCTGCAGCGTGAGGTTGTTGATGGTCTGGGTCGCCACCTGGCCCGCCGCGCCGGTAATGTTGAGCGTGCCGCTGTTCATCACCACCGGAATGGTCGGGGCGATGCGGTTGGGCACGTTGGCGAGGTAGCTATCGTCGATCTGCACCGTCGCATTGCGAATGGTGAGCTGGCCGGCACTGCTGCTCAGCGTGCCGGAGTCGCGCAGCTGCAGGGTGCCCGCGCGGATGACCGTGGTGCCGGTGTAGGTCTGCGCATTCGTGAGGAGCAACGTGTTGTTACCCGTCTTGTCGATGGAGATCGCCCCGTCGATCACGCCCGAGAAGCGGCCGCCGCCCACGTTGGTCACCGTAGCCGGAGCGACGCTGGTCAGGATGCCGCCATTGCCGGGCAATTCGTTGGCACTATTGAGCAGGTTGATCATCTCGTTGTTGCCACCGAGATCGAAGGTGCCAGCGTTCAAGTAGACGTTGTTGTTGCTCGTCGAGCCGTTTTGCGAGCGGATATTCGAGAACCCGTTGCCCGCGCCGAGCTTCACCAGGCCGCCATCGATTTGGACGGAGGCGCGGAAGCCGGTGAAGACGCCCGGCCCCACGGTGAGGGTGCCGTTCCCGGTCTTGGTCACGCCGGTATCACTGAAGATGTTCGCGTTGAGATTCAGATCCCCCAGCGTGTGAAAGTAGAACCCGGTGCCGCCCGCCGCTTGCAGGTAGGCCAGCGTGTTGCCCGAGGAGCTGCCATTGATGGTTGCCGCGCCCGCGCCGGCCGGCACCATGATACCGGAGCTATTGATGAGCACGCGCGAAGAGGTGCCGTTCAGCGGCAGGGTGCCATTGATATTCAGCGTGCTGCCGGGCAGCATCGTCAGCGTCTGGATGCGCGAATCGCCAGTGACATTCGTGACGCCCGAGAGCTTCACGTTGCTGCCCACCGTTTGGTTGTCGCGCAGGAAACTGGTGTATTCCGAGGCCGTCAGATTCCGCATGCCGCCGATGGTCACGTTCAGCGTGGTGGCCGCCGTCGCGGTGACATTGGTCAGCGTCACTTGCGTGGCGCTATCCACAGTGAGAATGCGGGTGTTCACCGGGATATTGGTGCCGGTGACGGGCATGCCCGGGGTCAATCCCGAAGTGGACGGAAGCCCGGTGATCACCGCCGTGCCGACGACGTTTCCGATCGCGTAATTCACGCCGTCCTCCGTCATGAAGGCATCCGGCACCCCGTCGCCATTGGCGTCGCCCAGATAATCGCCGCGGGCAGCCGCGACACTGGTGCCAGCGGAACCGAAGACGATGCCTGGACCGAAGTTGAAGGCGCCGTTCACACCAAAATTCGGCGTGAAGACTTCCAGCAATCCGGTCTTGAGATTGCCGGCATTGGGAATGACAACGCCGCTGCCCGTGCCGTAGGTGATGGGCACGTTGCCCGCCGCCGGCGTATTGACCACATAGGTGGTCGTACGCTGGCCGGCGCTCTGGTAGTTTTCCAGCACCTGGCTGGCGAGATTCGTCGTCGCCGCGCCCGTGGTGATCTTCAACGTGGAGATCATGCCGTTCTGTGCCTGGTTCAGGAAGTTACCCGCGCCCGTGGCAATGCTCGAGACATATTCCGTCGTCGGCGTGGTGGCGTTGCCCTTCAGTTGAAAGGTGCCGCCCTGGCCGATGATGAACGGGAGAATGCCGAGCCGGTTATTCGTGGCGTTGACGGTGTTATCCACCACGATGGTCGCGCCCTTCTGCGGCCGAACATCGTTCCAGTCGCCGGTACCGCCGGCGACGACCAGCGTGCCTTGCTGCGCCACGAGCGAGCCCTGCGAATCGCTCAGCCCGGTGAGCGTGAGCGTGGCCGGGCCGGCTTTCATCAAGCTGGGCTGCTGGGCATTGGTATTCTTGAAGACCACCGAGGTCGTCGCATCCGTGGTGGTATTCATGGCGAGGGCCATGCCGGTGTTGTTGGCGATAATCGCGCCGTTGCCGGTGACCACGCCGGTGTATTCCATGAAGCTGCCGGTATTCAGCAGCAGCGTGGAGCCGGTGGCCGGCTGGGTGACCAGGCCGCCCGTGCCGGGGAAGGCCTGCACCGCCGCGGTGAGAACGATATTGGCATTGTCCGGGAAGACGTTGGCGCCACCGAAGGACATCTGCGCGCCATCGGTGACCGTGAAGGTGACGCCGGCGCCCGCCACGTTGCTGTTCGGGCCATTGAATTGGACGGCGCCGAGCTTGGACATGCCGTCCACGTACTTCGCCGCGCCGATCGTGATGTTAGCCCCGGCCGTAGCATTCCAGCCTTCCTGAATGCTGAAATAAGTTCCGGTCGTGCTCGCAAGCACCGCTCCATTGTCCAAGAGCATCCGGCCACGGCCTTCGTTGAGTTGGCGGTCGTTGGAGTCGTCCGTAACCATACCGCCGTTCGCGAGGCGGAAATCCTCCGGCGCGATGGTCGGCGTTCCGGCTACCGGGATGATGAAGGGATTATTGTTGTTCGTGTAGGTGCGGTTCGCATTGAAGACCACAAACGTGGAATCCGGCGAGGTGAACTGCGAGATCTTGTAAACGTTATCCGCGTTCAAGTGCACGATCGCACCCGGCTCGTAGACGAACTGGCCCGGCACCGCGAGGCCGGTCGTGTCCGGCGTGCCCACCGGATTCAGCGAGTAGGTCCCGCGCCCAAAGAAGGCATTGGCGTTACCGATATCGAGCACGCCGTTCGTCTTCACGGTATAAGAACCAACCGGTGCCGAGCCGATGCCCGACGCATCGTTGATGATAAACTTGCCGCCGGCCTCAACCGTCACCTGGCCGTTGAGCGGGCTGACCAACGGATACGGCAGATTCTGGAAGCCATTCAGCGTGCCGTCCGCATTGAACTGCTGGTTGCCGCCCGTGCCGATGGGCGTGTAGTTGCCCGGATCCAGGATACCGCCCGCCTGCACCAGCACGCTGGCCTTGCTCGTCCCGTAGCCCAAATCCGCCGAGGTATTCGGCTGGAAGATAGCTCCCGGAGTGACCACGAACGTCAGATTCGACGGGAGGGTGATCGGCTCATCCTCGTTGATGATGACCGCGCCCACCAACCGGGCATTGATCGGCCCGTTGGTGTTATTCACGATCTGGACGCCGCCGGACTTGGTGGCCGTGCTGCCGGAGGTGTTGTTTTCACCAATGGTGAAACTGCTCTGCGCACCGTTGTTCACCAACCCTTGGATGATAAAGTCGCTATTGGCAAAGATAGTGCCGCCATTCCAGGTGAGGTTGCTGCGGTCGGAGCTCAAGCCAGCCCACGGAGTGCCCGTGCCCACCGTAATGGTCTGGTTGAACGAAGCGGTATTGGCCGCGGTGACGGGACCGAAGAAGAGATCGGCCGCCGTGCCGAGATTCTTGATCGTCAAGATCCCCGTGCCTTGATTGGCCGCGTTCGTGACGTTGTGTTTCACGATCGCGCCTGGGGCGAGGTAGATCTGGCCGCCGCCGGTAAAGGCGTTCGGCGCGGCGATGCGGGTGAGGCTGTTGAAGCCGAAGTTGGCTGAGCCGGAGTTCGCGTAAACGGCACTGCCGGAAGCAATGCTGAAGCGGTCCGCCGAACCCGTGTAGGAAACCGTGGTCCCGGAGCCGGTGAGCACAATGGTCGATTGATCGAACGTGGTGTAAACCGGGTCGGTGCTGGCAATCCCGACCGTGCCCGAAGTGGCATTGGTATTCGCCACGTTGAGGGTCGAATTTTTGACGATCACCGCGCCTTTGCCGAGGCTGCCGGTATTATTGGCCGTCAGCGTACCGCGCAGCACCAGCGTCCCACCGGAGTACGAATCGGCGCCGCTGTCGAGCACCACCGTGCCGTCCTGCGCCTTCACCACTCTCACCGTGGCCGCCACGTTGCTCGGGTTGTCGATGATCGTCGAAACCACCGTGAGCGCGGCCGCGGTGTTGTTGTGGAAGAACAATTCCTGCGGCGTGCTGGCGCCCACCGCGCCCGCGGTCAACTGGCCGCGCGTAAAGGCGCTCGTGTTGACGCCAATGGATTTCGCGCCCGCACCGTTGTCGGTGATGATGCCGCCGCTTTCCACGAAGAGGGTGTCGGGGGTGCCCGAGGTATCGGTGAAAGAAATCACCTCGGCCGTGGCGCCTGAACCAAACCGCAAGGCACCGACGACGAAGTTTTGCCCCGCACCCGCATTGCCCAGGGCCAGGCTGGCCGCGGCATTGCCGACAACACCCGAGGAGAAGTTCCCAGTGCCGGGAGTCGCTGCCGCCGTGAGCGCCGCATAAGCCGGAGCGGAGCCCGTGCCGCTCACCGTGCCATAGTTGACGATGCCGGAGACGGTATTGGCCGCGCCGCCGATCGTGGCATTATTGCCATAGGCCGCGAAGTCAGACTGGTTGATCGTCGCCCAGCCACCAATGAACGAGTTGAACGCCGGAGCGGCGCCGCCGTTGAGCGAATTGATGAAGATGCGCGGATTGTCACCCGTGATGCCGAGCGTGTTGCCGTCCGTGGTGAAGTTAATCGTGCCGTTGCCGTAGGTCCGGATCAGGTTGTTGATCACCATGTCCGAGCCGCCGCCGCCCGTGCGGGTGGAGTTGATGAGCGACTGGCCAAAGCCAGCGGTGACGGTGCCAAAATTCTCCTGGCTGGTGGCGGGCGTGCCGGCCGCGAAGGCGACGTTGCGGCCGACAAAGCGCAGGATACCGCCATTCAGCGTGATGGCCGCGGCGTCGTTGAACCGGTTGCGGTTGTCGACGGAGGCATACAGGCGCGTGGAGCCCAGCGTGCTGTTGTTGTCGACGTCGAGTTCGGCACGGCTCTCAATCACCAGGCCGGTGATATTGGGCAACGCACCGGTCGATCGAAGATCCACGCGGTTGCCGTTGGCGGCCAGCGTGAGGGTGCCGGAGTAACTGTTGGAGGTGAGGATTTCGAGGAAGCCGAGCCCGGTCTTGGTCAACGCGCCGCTACCGATCAATCCATTGTTCGTGACGATGGCGCCGAAGTTGCCTTGCGCCTGGCGGGCCGGGATGTCGATGGTGCCGCCATTCGGTCCGACGGTAAGAATACGCCCACCGCCATTCGCCGGATATCCAAGCGTGGCCCACGTGCCGGTGCCGCCCGTGATATCCGAGGCATTGATCATCTGCAGCGTGCCGCCATCCAGCACCAGGGAATTGGTGGCGGTGCCGAGCGCCTGGTCGTTCACGTAAACGAGCTTGCCGCCGGCCTTAATCGTCGCCGTGCCGGTGAACGTATTTTGCCCGTTCAGCTGCACCTCGCCGGTGATATTCAGCGGCACATTGCCCGCCAGTACCGATTGGACGGTAAGCTTCCCGCCGCCACCGCCGAGCTGATAGCCGGCCGCATTGGGCGTCAGCGTGCCCGTGATCGTCGCGCCAGTCTTGGACCCGATGGTCACCGCGGGCACCGTGGAGAAATCCAGGTTGTTCGGGTTCGTCCCCGTGAGCGCGAGGGTGCCGGTGGAGCCGGCGGCGATAATCCCCAGGAAGGATTGATCCACCGGGAAGTTCGCGATCAAGGTACCAGTCGCCGGCACCGCGACGCTGACATTACCACCACCCGTGAGCGGATTGGTATCGAACTGATAAGCCAGCCCAGCGGGCACCGACACCGCGCCGAAATTCTGCGTGCCGCTGAAGCCGATGGCGCCACCCGTATGGGTCACCGTCGGGATCACGGACTGCGGCGTGGCAAACGTGAGCACGCCATTGCCGGTCTTGGTCAGGGCGCCGCCCGAGACATCGAGCGCTCCGCTAATAATCACTTCGCCGCTATCCACGCGCACGGTGGCCGCCGCGCCGGTGGTCAGGTTATGAATCTGACTCACGCCGCCCAAGTGCCGCAGCGCGCCTTCGGAGGCATCACCCGCGAGACCGGTGCCCGAAATGGTCACATCTTCCGAGGCGACGTTGGCACCGCCGAGGCGAAGACTCGCGCCCGAGGCCACCACGGTGCCGTTGCCCGCACCACCCGCGCCCAGCGCATTGGTGGAGAAGGCGTTCAAGACGCCCGCGTTGACGTTCGTCACGCCTTGGAAAGTGTTGTTGCCGGAAAGCGTGGCCGTGCCGGTGCCGGTTTTCACCAAGTTCCAGTTGCCCGCCAATTGCGCGGCGATCACGCCGCCAGCCAGCGTGGGCGCATTCGTCACCGTCAGCACTCCCGCGGTCCCCAGGATGGTGCCGCCATTCATGATGAGCGCGCTGATCAATTCGCTATTCGGCCCCAGATCGAGGATGCCGTTCGTCATCGTCAGCGTGGCGGTGTCTTCGATCTGATTGGGCCGCGAAAGCGACACATTGACCACCGGGCCATTGGCATTGGGCGCATTGAGGGTCAGGTTGCCCTTGAAGGCATTGCCGCCCGCAACATTCAACCGCAGCTGGCCACCCGTGACCGTCGTGCCTCCGGTGTAGGTGTTCACCGCTTGGAACTCTGCGAAATACGGGCCGGCAAAGGTGAGGGTCCGCGGCGTCGCATCTTCGGTGATCGGCGCAGTGACGATCAAACCGGCCGAGGTAGGCGCCAGCGTGACGTTCCCCGTCAAGGCGATGCCCGGAGCGGTAAAGTTGTCGATCGTCGGACTGGTGAGCGTAAAGGTGCCGCCACCGAGCGTGATGCTCGTAGACGTGGCCGGGCCGGCAAAATCAATGCCGCCACCAGCGGCTGTCGTGGTGATGGGGCCGAGATCGAGCGCGGCCAGGGAGCCCGTGGAGAGCACGGCACTCGGGATCGTCATCTGTGTCTCCGCATCCGTCCCGAAACCGCCAAAATACTGCAGCACGGCATAACCGCCGGTGCCGCCGTTCGTCATTTTGTAGACGATGCTGTGCTTGCCCGCCGTGAGGTTCAAGGGGGTGCCGAGATTCGTGATGTTCCCGCCGGTGTTGCCCGCATGGGTGCCGATCGGCACACCATCAATATACAGAATGTCCTGGTCGTCCGTGGCCGACAAAAATTGGTAGAAACCCGGATTGGTGATGGTCAGCAGGCCCTTCCACATGATGGCGTCGTTCTGACCGCCCACCGTGGTGCCATAGGCAAAGCCGGGCACGGGAACGATCGGGAACTCACCCGTGCCGGTCGTGACCACCGGGATATTCACATTCGCATCAATCCGGCTGAAGGCTCGCGGCGTGACGTAGATATTGTCCGTCGCAAACTGGACCGGCACCGTGGTCGAGACGTTCGGGTTGAAGCCCGTATTATAATAGGTGGCGTTGAGCCCCTGGACTCCGTTGGTCGCCACGGCCGAGTTGACGAACACGGTCTTGGAAACACCACCCGCGAGATTGACGGGCGTATGGTAGGCCAGCGGGTTGGTATACGCGACCGTGGCATTGGTGCCGGGGATGATCTGCCCCGTGTGGGCGGTGCGGTCGCTGCTGAGGGTCAGGGTTGCCGCCGCCGGCGCCGTCACGGTGAGGTTGCCCGAACCGGAAATCGGACCCGAGACGTTGAAGCTGATGGCGTTGGCGACGGTCTGGAACTGGCGCAGGGCGATCGTCGCGTTGCCGGCCGCGGTGATATTGCCGGCAAACGTGCCGTTCGCGATGTTGGCGCTGATGGTGCCCCCGGTATTCAGGGTGACGTTATTGCGGTTGATTACGCCGGCGCTCGTGACGAAATCGCCGCCGTTATTGACGGTCACGGTCGTCGCCAGGGTGCCGAGGGCATCCACGCTTTGAAATTCCACCGTGCCCTGATTGATCGTCACGGTGCCGGTAAACAACGGGTTGGCTCCGCTCAATTGCATCACGCCGGGACCAGTCTTGGTCAATAAGCCGGCACCCTGCAATTGGCCCGCTGCAAGCAGAATCTTCGAGGTCGCCAGGGCGCCCGGTGCCACGTTCACCGTGCCGCCGCCGACACCAATGTCGATGACCTTTCCACCCGTGAAGTTCAACTGAATGTTGCCCGCGGGATTCAGGGAGAAAGTTCCGCCGTTCAGGAAGACATTGGCGGGGAAGTTCTGGTTCGTCACGTTGTGCGTGTCCAGCAACGTCGCATTGTTGGTCACGGTGATGTCCCCGATGCCCGCCGCGCCCACATTGCCCAGATTTAAAATGCCATTGCTCACCGCCGTGGGACCGGTTCGAGCACTCGCCGCCGCGGGATTGAGCAGCAGCGTGCCCGGGCCCGTTTTGGTCAGCGCATTGGCGTTAGCGGGGAGCGCAGTCGTCAGCGTGAGGGTGAAGCCCGTGCTCACATCCAGAGTTCCCCCGGTTGCCCCGAGGTTCACAGTACGCGCGGAAGAGAATGTGCCTGCGGCACTCAAGACACCACCATTGATGTTCACGGTGTTAGCCGCCGCGCCCAGGCTGTTATCAGCAAAGGCGACCAGCGTGCCGGCATTGATCGTCACGTTGCCCGTGAAGGTGTTAGCCCCCGCGAGGTTCAGCGTCCCCGGCCCCGCCTTGGTCAAGCCCGCCGCCCCGGCGATGTTGGCCGTGATGGTCGCGAAGTCGCTGGCATTGGTGACCGTGATGGTCGGGGTCGCCCCACCCAGCGTCAGGACGTCCGCTGCCGTGGCCCCGGCGATGGTGTAGCCCAGCGTATTAAAGGTCAGGCCGCCTGCCGTGATCCCGGTCCCCCCGGAAATCGTGACCGTCCCCGGAATGACGTCGAAAATCGCGGTATCATTATTCGCATTGACCCACGGGACGTTATTGGCCGCCAGGCCATCCGCCGGCGTCGCGCTCCAGAAACTCGACGTGGTATCCCAGTTCCCAATGCCACCAAAGGTGACGCCATCATTGTTGGGATCCCAAAATAGATTACCGGCCTGGGCTTCCCCCAAGCCCACGGCTGCGAGCGTGGCGAGCGCGAGCTGTCGGGAAAGCGATGCGATGAACGACGGTGAAATGCCGAAGATGCGGCGGCCCAGTTTCCGGGTGGCGGAGTTCACGGTAGATTTCATGGGTAGGATGACGGCTAGATTTTCCTCCCGCCCTTTGGCTCGGGAGAGTGGTGGCGAAACTGTTCGGAGTGAAATTGGAGCAAACAAACCAGCAGGGGCTGGGTCATTCACCGGGGGCAACAAGCTGAAATGTTAGTTGGACGGAACCGACGGCTTGCTGGCCGCGGAGGTAGGACAAGGTAGGAAGACGAAGAGAGACGGATGGACGGAAGGGCTCGGAAGGGTCTGAGTGTTACTGAATGTTGGATGGAAAACACCAACGCAGAACGACGGGCGGCGCTGGCGCGCCAGCACCATTGTCCAATTTTTAGGGGTGCGTCAACCGACTTGTGGTAACTTTTTATCGTCGAAAAACATTGCCGACCGGCAATGTCGACCTGCCTCGTTCCAAGCGAGATACAGACCATTACGGCATTCCGCTTCTTCCACACCTCCATCCCGCCGCCCACAACGCGTTCCGCAGAGCGACCTAACGCGCGCTTCATTTTTGCTGATTATTATCCCATCACCTTTGGTAATCGGCATTTGGCAAATTCATCCTTTCCCGCTAGCACTCGCCGACTTGTCCTTCCCGCCATGAATTTCCGTCTCGCCCTCTGCCTCGTCTCCTGCCTCATCAGCGTCCTCCTCGGGACCGTCATGATGAAAGAGAAAGGAGCCGCTCTCGGCGCCCATAAACCGCGCATTGGGCTCTCCCTTGACACCCTCAAGGAGGAACGCTGGGCACGCGACCGGGACGCCTTCGTCAAACAGGTCCAGGACCTCGGGGCCGAAGTGGTAGTGCTGGCGGCCAACAGCGATGACGTCCAGCAGGTCACCGACTGCAACTCACTCCTCGCGCAGGACATCGATGTGCTCGTCATCGCGGCCCACAATGGCGAAGCCATGACGAAGGCGGTGGAGGAAGCGCACCGGCATCGCGTGCCGGTGATTGCCTACGACCGCCTCATTCGGAACAGCGACGTGAATTTTTACTTCACGTTCGACAATGTGAAAGTAGGCGAATTGCAGGGCACCTATCTCGCCAGCAAGCTTTGCCCCGGCGGTGTGCAGACCGGCGGCGCGAAAAAGCGCATCGCCCGCATCTATGGCGCGCCCACCGATAATAATGCGAAGCTGTTCAAGGAGGGGCAGGACAAGGCGCTGAAGCCCTATCTCGAAAGCGGGCAGGTCGAAGTAGTTTTCGAAGACTGGGCCGAAGACTGGAAGCCTGAAAACGCCAAGAAAATCGCGCAGGCGGCGCTTTCGAAAGCCGGCGCGGGCGGACTTGATGCGATCCTCGCCAGCAATGACGGCACCGCCGGCGGCGCCATTACCGCGCTCCGCGAAGAAAAGCTCGCAGGCAAGGTCATGGTCACCGGGCAGGATGCCGATCTCGAGGCCTGCCGGCGCATTCTGCGCGGCGAGCAGACAATGACCGTCTACAAGCCGCTCCGCCGTCTCGCCACCGAGGCCGCCGCCCGCGCCGTGGACCTCGCAAAGATGAAGCCGATCGTGACCAATGCGGTGCTGGATAATGGCCAGGTGAAAGTGCCGACGCTGCAACTCGACATCATCGCCGTGGATCAGGGCAACCTGCGCGACACGGTGATCAAGGACGGCTTTCACACCGAGGAGGAACTCGGCGCCGCGAAATGACCCCCATTCTCGCCGCTCGCAAAATCACCAAGCGCTTCCCGGGCGTCGTCGCGCTGAAGGATGTTTCCTTCGATTTGTACCCCGGCGAAATTCATGCGCTCTGCGGCGAAAACGGCGCGGGCAAAAGCACGCTGATCAAGCTCCTGAGCGGCCTGCACCCGCATGGCTCGTACGAGGGCGAACTCGAAGTGATGGGCCAGCCCGCGCATTTTCGCGGCATTGCCGATGCGCAGAAAAAGGGCCTCGCCGTCATTTACCAGGAGCTCGCGCTCGTGGAGGAAATGACGGTGGCCGAGAATATTTTTCTCGGCTCCGAACCGCGCCGCTTCGGCTTCGTCGACTCCGGACGCATGCTCGCTGACGCCCGCGCGCTGCTGCAAAAATTCCGCATCGATCTCCCGCCGGCCACGCCCGTCTCGCACCTCGGCGTGGGACAGAAGCAGCTCGTGGAAATCGTGAAGGCGCTGGCCCGCGAATCGCGCGTGCTCATTCTCGACGAGCCCACCGCCGCACTGGCGGAGCATGAAGCGCGCATCCTCCTCGACATCCTGCGCGACCTGCGTGGGCGCGGGATCGCGTGCATTTACATCTCGCACCGGCTCGATGAAGTCTTCGTCCTCGCCGACCGCATCACCGTGCTGCGGGACGGCACCACCGTTTCCACCACTCGGTCCGACGAGACGAGCAAGCCGGCGCTGATCCGGCAAATGGTCGGTCGCGAAATTCAGGATCTTTATCCGTCGAAAACCGTGCTCACCGACGAGCGCGAACGGAGTGCCGCCGGCACCCACGGCGGCCCGGTGCTGCAGGTGGATCATCTTTCGGTGCGCGATCCCCGCACAGGCGCGGAGCGTCTCCATGATTTGAGCTTTGAGGTGCGCGCCGGCGAAGTGCTCGGCATCGGCGGCCTCATGGGCGCGGGCCGGACCGAACTGCTCATGCATTTGTTCGGCGCCTGGGGCGAGCGCGTCGCCGGCCGGGTCACGCTCGCGGGACGTGCGTTTCCACCCGGCACGCCCACGCAGGCTCTGCGCCGCGGCCTCGCGCTGGTGAGCGAGGAGCGCCGCCGCTACGGCCTCGTGCTCGAGGAAAGCATCGCCTTCAATCTCTCGCTGTCGTCGCTCGCGCGCTTCAGCCGCCTGGGCCTTCTGCAGCCGGCGCGCGAGCACACGCGAAGCGAAGCGTTCTTCCGCCGCCTCGGCGTGAAGGCGCCCGGGATGTCCGTCACCGTCGGCAAACTCTCCGGCGGCAATCAGCAAAAGGTCGTGCTCGGCAAAGCGCTCATGACGGACCCCAAGGTCATCCTGCTCGATGAGCCGACGCGCGGCATCGATGTCGGCGCCAAGGCGGAAATTTACGCGCTGATCAACGATCTCACCGACGCCGGCAAGGCCGTCGTGCTCGTCTCGAGCGAGCTCCCCGAATTGCTCGGCATGAGCGACCGTATCCTGATGCTCCACGAGGGCCGGCTCGGCGGCGAATTCCGCCGCGGTGCCACGCAAGAGCAACTCCTCGCTGCCGCCATGGGCCAAACCCTCAACCTCAAGGAGGTGCGCGAATGAACTGCTTGCATTCAAAAGCGCGCTTTCAAAACCGAAGCGCCGACAACGTGGCACGGGTTTTCAACCCGTGGAGGGTGAGCGCAGCGAAGCGACTGGTTCTTTCTCTCCCGTCCATTTTTCATCACGCATGAAACCCCGTTTCTCCCTTCGCGATCTTTCGCTCCTGCTCGCGCTGGTCGCCATCGGCACCTTCTTCACCTTCCGCATCGATGGCTACCGCTTCCTCAGCTCGGAGACGCTCATGCAGCTGGTGGTGGAGGTTTCCATCGCCGCGACGCTCGCCGTCGGGATGCTCCTCGTCATCCTTCCCGGCCACATCGATCTCTCCGCCGGCAGTGGCGTGGGGCTCCTCGGCGGCCTGGCCGCAGTCTTGATCAGTGGTAGTGGCTGGCTGCCGAACTGGCTGAAAAACGTGCACCAATGGATCGGCGTGCACTTTGGCCCTGCTGCCGCCGCTTGGTTTCCCCCACCCCCTTGGCCGGATCCCATCGTGATGCTCATCTGCATCGTGGTGGCCATGATCGTCTGGGGCCTGATGGGCTCGCTCATCGTCCGCGAACGCATCCAGGCCTTCATCGTCACCCTGGGCGGCATGCTCTTTTTCCAGGGGCTCTTTTGGAAAATCATTGAGAGCAAAACCATCCCCGTCACCGGGCCTTCGCTCACGCAATCCTGGGAAGTACCCGTGGGCAGCGACACCTATCTCGTGCATCAGGACTGGCTGCGCCGGCTCACCACCGACTATTTGCCGGCCACCGCCGCCCTCATTGCCGCCGGGGTCATCTCGTTTTTGATGCTCGTGGGCGGATTGCGAGCCTGGTCCCGCCGGGCGCGTCTTAAAATCGAGGGCGCAGACTTCGAGACCACGTTCGTGAAATGGCTCATCACCGCCCAGCTCCTCTTTATCTTCGTCATCGTGGCCAATCAGCATAACGGCGTCCCGATGCCGGCCGTGGTCTTCGGCGCGGTGGCTTGGTTTGTCCACGTCCTCACGCGCCACACGCGTTTTGGCCGCTACCTCTACGCGATCGGCGGCAATGAGGAGGCCGCGCTGGTCTCGGGCATCAACGTGCGCCGCGTGTCCGTATGGGCCTTCGTGCTTATGGGGGTCATCGTGGCCATTGTCGGCTTCATGCAGACCGCCTACGTCGGCAACTCCACGACCGTCATTGGCACCGGCATGGAACTTAATGCCGTCGCCGCCTGCGTCATCGGCGGCGTTTCGCTCAAGGGCGGCCGCGGCACCGTGCTCGGCGTTTTCCTCGGTGCCTTGATCATGGCCGTGCTGGAAAAAGGCATGTCGCTCATGGGCGTCGAGACCGCCGACAAGCTCATGACCCGCGGCCTCGTCCTCGTCTGCGCCGTCTGGATCGACATGCGCGTCAACCGCCACGCGGCGTGAGAATTGGCGAAAGGCCAAAAAGTGGAACGGCTTTTTAGAGCAACTGCCGAAAGTTATTTCCGATTCGAAGGCGTTCCGAAGGGAACCCTTTCAGGGTTCGTCGCCGTTCGGACGCCATTTCCAGGGTAGGCGCTGCGCGCCAACCCTTCGCTCATGTAGGCAATCTCTTCGGGATTGGGTCACCCGCCGGAGATTACTTTTGGCATTCGCTCTCAGCCTGGCGGTCAAACTTTCGGATTCTGGGGAGGCTTTCGCATGGGAGCTCGTTAGAGCGGATGCCAAAAGTCGGTTCCGACCCGAAGGGCCGGAACTGACTTTCGGCAACTGCTATAAGAGCCACGGTTTGAAAAGCCGTTCCACTTTCTGGCCATCCGCCAAATCAGCCGCCCCCTTAAAACCGCGTCGCGATATTCACGTTCATCGTCCGGGACACCGGCTGGTTCACGATGGAGATCCGGGTGCCCTCGGTGACCGCATCAAAGAGCCGGACGATGTCCTTGGAGCGCATGCGGATGCAGCCATAGCTCGCCGGTCGGCCAATCAGGTTCTCCTGGGGCGTGCCGTGGATGTAGATATTGCGCTCATAGGCGCCGGCATTGCAGGCTTGCAGCCCGCGCAGCCACAGGATGCGCGTCACGATGGGGTCGCGGCCGGTCACATTGGGCTTCAGGATTTCGCCGGTGGTCACCCGGTGCTTGAACACCGCCCCGACGGGCGCATCAGCCCCGATGCGCGAGGCGATCTCCATTTCCCCGAGCGGTGTCCGGTAGCTGCCGCTGACATCGCCCAAGCCAAACTTCGAGGTCGAAACCGGGTAGGAGGCGACCTGGCGTCCGTCTTCAAAGAGCACGAGCTTCTGTTCCGGGACGCTCACGACAATGGAGCGATCAGCCAGCAGATGGGCCGGCACGAGGAGCACGGCGAGCAGGAGCAGGATGCGACAGACACTTTGTTTCATGCAGACCCGATATAGCTTGGCGTGTGCCGGGGGAAAGGGAGTGAGAGTCCGTAAAAGCGGATGGGAAAAATCCGAGTTGAAAAATTAAAAGTGGTGTCAAGTTTCTTGTTTTAAGATATTTGCATCTGATAAATCATTTACCAATCCTTTCGCAAAAATGCGGACCTCAATGCCAAATTGAGGCACAGGGCGGAACGAGGGGCCATGCCATTTCAAACTCGCGGGCACTTTCCCTCAAAAACGAGAAACCGACGACTCGCCCCGTTCTCATTTTCGTCACCGCCCGCTCCGCATGGCACCACCGTAACCGCAGACCTTAAATTCGATCTTTTCCGGCACCGCTCTTAGGCTAAGGTCAGGCAAGCCACCAGATATCCTTCCTCAACTATGGAAATTTTCATCCTTCGCGACGGCGAGCAGACCGGCCCGTTCAACGAAGACACCGTCCAAACGCTCTTCCAGCGGGGCAGTCTGACTTCTGCGGACATGGCCTGGCGCAAAGGCTTGCCCGCATGGACGCCTCTCGGCGAAGTACTGCATCCCGGCTCGGAGCGCCCCAGCGCACCGCCGCCGGTGGTCCAAAGTGGCATCCGCCAGGCGCCCGGGAAAAAGTCCGCCGGCGCCAAACAGAAGGCTCTTTTGAAGTACATCGGCGCCACGTTTGCCGAAGAAATTACCCGGGAGGAAGCCGCGCTGATGATCAGCGACGCCATGGAGAATCCCAAGCTGACCTCCCGCTTGCAAAAGTGGACGGAGGAAAAGCTGAAGCTCCACCCGGACCTCTTTCAAGAGGAGCTCGACCAGCGCCGGTCACACCGCGTGCTGCGCTATCTCGAACGTTGCCAGACCGAGGCCGGCGAGGCGGTGAAAGATGTCACGAAGGCCCACGTGCAGGTGCTGGTCGAGTCGCTCGACAAGCGCACCGCCACTTGGGAGCACGACCCCAAGGCGGCGCTGTGGGACCATCTGCTACCGGCCATTGCCGAGCATTTCCCGCAGCTCGTGCGGGAGGGCTGGAAGGGTAAACTGAAGGCGGGGGGCGGTTCAAAAGTCGCCGATGCCATGGTGGAATCCGGGGAACTCACCGAAGGCCCGGAAGCCCCCAGCACCATGATGGCCGTGGTGCGCGGCCTCGTTTTTGGCGGTCTGGCCCTTGCGCTCTTTTTTGGCATTCGCCACCTGACCACGACCGGGACCGGGACCGGAAAATCCGGCACTCCCGCAACCGGCCAAAACGCGAAAGCCCCAGCGACCCCGCCCGTGGACGCCAATGCCACCGCCAATAGCGCGCCAAACGGGAGCGCGCCCACGCACCCGACCAATGCCCCCCTCATCGCGGCCAATCCGGCTGACAATGTGCCCGCGCCGACGCCGAATGCGGAGGCCAATGCCGCCGTCCCGGACGTCAATGCCGTCCCTGCAACCCCAGCCAATCCTCCCGCCGCGCCCGCTCCGGCGGAAACTCCGGCTCCGGCACCGGCTGCCAATGCGCCGGCGGCGGATCCCAACATGGCCGCCAACAACCCACCGGCCGCGCCGGCTCCCGGCGTCCCGGCCAATCCGGCCACGGCGCTCGGCACTCCGCCAGCTCCCGCACCACCCGGAACGGAAGCCCCCGCGGCGCCTGCGGCCAACGTTCCGCCTGCCCCGGCAGAAACTCCGGCGGCGGCCGGATTCAAAAACATCCTGTCCATCGTCAAGCCGGTGAAGGTGCAACTTCAATTCGGCGTCGTGACGCTCAACGTCGGTACCCGCGTCCGTTTCATCGCCCTCGAAGGCCAAAACGTCCGCGTCAACTTCAACAACAACATCATCCTGGTCCCGGCCATCGCGACGGATGTGGATCCCAACGCGATTCCGCCCGCCCCCGTAGTGGCGCCACCATCCGCGCCCCCCGCCGTCCCTGTACCTGCGCCCGCCACGGCCACGGCCCCCAAGCCCGCCGTCCCCGCTACTCCCAAGCCGTCGTCGGATCTGTAGCCGGCCCGATCTTTTGTGGCCCGGCGGTCCTATCTGTTTAGCCCCTGAACGGTTCCGTCAGGCGTGTGTCGATCGAACGGGGGCGCGCGTATCCCTCTTTCGAGAACGAGCCGAGCGAGCAGCAAAGGTAGGGAGGGAGCCCCGCCATTTAGAGCAACTGCCGAAAGTCATTTCCGATTCGAAGGCGTTCCGAAGGGAACCCTTTCAGGGTTCGTCGCCGTTCGGACGCCATTTCCAGGGTAGGCGCTGCGCGCCAACCCTTCGCTGATGTAGGCAATCCCTTCGGGATTGGGTCACCCGCCGGAGATTACTTTTGGCATTCGCTCTAAAGGCCCAACGCCTTGCTTGGCTCTTCTGTGCCCAACCGGGTACTGACGCAGAGCGTCAGGCCACAGAATCTACGCCTTCCAAAAAACGGCGCGAAATTACGCCGCCTCGTCCAACCGGTACCCAAATCCCCGCACCGTCGCAATCTGCTCGGCGGCGGCGCCGAGTTTGTCGCGCAGGCGCCGCATATGGGTATCCACGGTGCGGATTTCAATATCCGAGTCCATGCCCCATACGGCGTTGAGCAACTCCTCGCGGGAAAAGACGCGGCTGGGATAGCGGAAAAGCGCGCTGAGGAGCTTGTATTCCACGGCGGTGAGGTCCACGCGGCGGCCTTTCACTTTCACCTCGTGGCCATCACGGTCGAGCGTGATGGAGCCATGCTGGGCAAAGCGAATGTTGGGTGGAGGCCCGGCGCGCCGGGACAGGATGGACTTCACCCGCAGTGCGAGTTCACGCGGGCTGAAAGGCTTGATGACATAATCATCCGCGCCCAATTCGAGGCACACGATCCGGTCTACTTCGTCCTTCCGGGCCGTGAGCATCATCACGGAAATCGCCGAGGTGCGCGGATCGGTTTTCAGCGCGCGCAACACGTCGGTGCCCGTCATTTTGGGCATCATGAGGTCGAGGATGACCAGCGCGGGGTCGAGCCGCCGGGCCTTGTCGAGAGCGTCCTGACCATCCCCTGCGCGGGCGATGTCATAGCCGGAAGAGCCGAGGCTCTGCGTGACGAGGTTGAGCACGTCCACTTCGTCGTCCGCGATGAGAATGCGTTGTTGGTTTACGAAAGTCATGCCTGGAAAAAAAGTTCAGGCCCGGGGTTCGCGGCGCACCTGCCAGCCAGCATCGCTCGTCGGTCCGCCCCCTGAGGCATTCCGTCCGGCATTTCTCGGGCAAAAGTCATCCGCCCATCAGGGGATCGCTGAGTGACAGATATATTGCGTTCACGTGAAGATGGGGCGGAAACTGTGTCACGAAATGGGGGTAAGCCGCCGGCCCATCGGTCCGCCGAAGGCCTGCTGGAGCCCGTTTTCGGCGGTTTCCACAACCTTCACGCAGTTCACACAAACGCCATAAAAAACACCTCGACGTGACGTGCAGATGTGCCGGGGACGGGGTTAAATAGGCAACGTTATGAGCGAAACAATGAATGCTAGTTTGGAAGCGCGGCCGTGGTGGTTCGTCCGCTGGGAGCTCGTCATGGTCCTGACCATGTTGGTCACGGTCCTCGTGGCGATCCTGCTCGAACCCGAGCTGGTGGATCGCGGCCTGAGCATCGCCGGACTGTAAGTCCTGGTGAGGCTGAGGAACGCGAACGGGGCCAAGGCGTCCGCATGATGCGGACACCACCGGAGGTCGCGCGCTGGAGGGGTGTGGCAAAGTCGAAAGTCTTTGCCAATCACCGGACACCGCAGGCAAATGCTGCCGCGCTGTGACCGAACCAACCGCGAAACCGAAGCTGCTCGTCCTGGAACTCTGGGGGATCGGCGACCTGACGTTTGCCACGGCGTTTTTGCGCCAGGCTGTCGAACGGTATGACGTCACGCTGGTGGGGAAAGCCCATGCGCAGCCCTTGCTGGCGCCCACGTTTCCGGGTATCCGCTTTCTTACCTACGATGCACCGTGGACGGTGTTTCGGGGCAAGTACCACCTGTGGAAATGGAAGTGGCGTGAGCTCTTCCGACTCGTGCGCACCTTGCGGCGCGAGCGCTTCGACGCGGCCGTCTCGGTCCGCAAGGACCCGCGCGACCACCTGCTGATGCGCCTCGCCGGGGCGGGCCATCGCGTCGGCTTCCCGGGCAAGGGTAGTGGAATTCTGCTGTCCCAGCGGCTAAAGCACCTGCACCCCAAGCAGCACAAGGTGGAGGATTGGCGGCAGTTGGCCACCGCTCTCTCCCTGCCCGGCGGCGTGGAAGCGGTGCCGTTTCTGGCACCGAAGGCCTATCATTCAGGGCGCGTGGATGCCCTGCTGGCCGGCGTCACCAAGCCCCTGGTGGTGCTCCATCCCGGTGCGCGCATCGCCGTCCGGCGATGGCCGGAGCCCTATTTCGCCAGCCTGCTCCCACGGCTGCGGGAGAGGTTCGACTTTCATCTCGCGCTGGTTCCCGACCCCGATGGCTACGGCGCCGGGCTGGCGCCGCTGTGCGACCAAGTATTGCCACAACTCACACTCCGGGAGCTCGTGGACATCATGGGGCGCGTGGAGTTCCTGCTCTGCAACGACTCGGGCCCCGGCCACGTGGCCGCGGCCTGTGGCCGGCCCGCGGTGGTGATGTTTGGGCCGACCGACCCCGATTGGTTCCGCCCCTTTGGTGGCGTGCATCGGGTGGTCATCCGCGATATTTGTGCGTGGCGTCCGTGTTTTGATTACTGCAAGTTCCCGGAGCCCTACTGCATGACGAAGCTTCTGCCCGATGACGCCTGGCCCGAAATCCGCGAACACCTCCGCTCCCTCATCGAGCAACGTGTCCTCAGCTCGCGGCTCTTGAAAGGAAGCGCTCAATGAGCGGAAGCCGTGTCGTGGCCGTGGTGGCCACCTACCGCCGGGCGGTTGAGCTGGAGCGCCTGCTGAAATCCCTCGAACAAAGCCAGATGCCGCTGCACGGAATCGTGGTGACGGACAATGCCACCGACCCAGCCACCGCCGAGGCGGTGAACGGCACGAGCATCCCCCACCGCCTCATCCAGCCCGGTGCCAACCTCGGCTGTGGTGGTGGGCTGCGCCGCGCCGAGGAGGCCACTGCCCGGGAGTTTTCCGACTACACGCACATCTTCATTCTCGATGACGACGCCGTCGTGAGCCCGAACACGCTGCCCGGGCTGCTGGACGCCTGCGCCGCCGCCAAAGCAGGAGTGGCGTGCCCGATGATCCATGATGCGGACCAGAAAATGGGCTGGTGCCCCGGCCTGCTGAACCGCCGCTCCCACAAAGCGCTCTTGCGCCTGGGCACCCCCGCCAACTATCTCGCCCAAATCGGCCCCGGCCTGGAGCGCTTCACCTGGGGCACCGGCGTCGCCATGCTGGTGGCGCGCGAAACACTGGAGAGAGCCGGCCTCCACCGCGAAGACTTCTGGATCCGGGGCGAAGACCTCGACTTCTCGCTCCGCGCCACTTGGTCGCCCCGGGGAATCTTTGTCCCCACCGTCTCCGTGGCCCATCTGCCACCCGGCGGCGGAAGGGTGGTGAACAATTTCCCCGAGCGGATGAAGGACGCCGCCATGATTCAAAACTGCGCGTACCTCGTCACCCGGACGCGCCACGGCAGGAGTATTGCCAAGTTCTGGCCGGTGAATGCTTGGCGCCATCTCCAGCGTTTCGGTCTGCGGACGATGGCCGACGTCATCCGCTCCGCCTGGCTGGGTGGCATCCGGGGGCTGCCCGCCGGGGTCCCGGAGGGCGACTATTTCCGGCAAAGGCTGGCCAAGGGAAAATAGGCGCTGCCCAAACAAAGTGGCGGCTTTTTCAGAGAGAGGTGGGAGATTTGCGTTGCCGCGCGGAACTTTGACGGCGATAAGGAAGGCGCGTTCCAGCCACCACGATGGTCAAAAAGCTCCTTCACACCCGCTACCGCGTCGCCGATTTGGAAAAGACCATTTCCTTCTATCGCGACGTGCTCGGACTCGAAGAGGTGGACCGGAAGCAATCGCCGCGCGGCTCCAAGCTCGTGTTTTTGAAGACGCCCGGCAGCGAGGAATTAATTGAGATCTGTGAATTTCCAGCCAGTGGCCCGGTCATCGTCGGCCCTGATTTGACCCATCTGGCCTTCGAAGTCGACGACCTGGACACCTTCGCCAAACACGCCGCCGCCAAGGGGTACCCCCTTTCCGACGGGCCCACGCCCACCAGCACCGGCAGCGTCATCGCCTTTGTCGATGCGCCCGAAGGCTACGAAATCGAGCTCATTCAGCGCCCCAAATAGCATGGAATTTGACTGGCTCGACGCTCCCTTTGACCTCCACGTCCTGACTCCCAAGGAGATTCAAGAGTCCTTTGAAGATCCCTTTAGCCTGCGCCTGCTCCCGGAGGTGGAAATCGCCGGCGAGGACCACGCGCGCTACTTCAATCTCGGCTGCAGCGTGGACGAACGGCCAGTCTTTTCCATTTTCTGGACGGACGGTAAACGCATCCGCGTGATTCTCGCCCGCGAGATGGCACCGGAGGAGGAAACGTTTTACACCCGCAAGAAGAAGGAGGAAGTCGCCTAGCCATGAAAGTCGTCAGCGCATGGAAGGAAGTGCCCCGCTTTGATACGGAGGAAGAAGAAGCCGCCTACTGGGCCGATACCCGGCTCGATGCGCGGCTCATGAGCCAGTCGCTCCAAAAGATCGATAATCGCGAGAGCACCACGATTACGCTCCGCTTCGATCCCCGCATGCTGGCGCGCATCAAGCGTATCGCCCGCGAGCGGTATCTGAATTACCAGAGCATGATTAAGCAATGGTTGAGCGAGCGACTGGAGAAAGAACGTCCGCCGAAGAATACTCCGGGCGGCACCTTCCGCGGGCGTCCGGAAGGTGGAGCGCAGGAGTATTAGCGGCGGTGCGCGCGTTTTCGTTCCTGCGGCGCGCGCGATCCCTTTTTAGCCTGGCATCATGGATAAGACCGAATGGCGCATGGATCCCCTCACCCGGGAGTGGACCATCTTCAATGAAGGCCGCGCGCTGCCGCCCACGTGTGGCGGAGCCGATGATGGACCTCTCGCCGACAGCCCCTTTCGAGCCGGCCTGGAGCACTACGCCCCGCACAGCGTACATCATGAAGGCGGTCCGCATAGCTGGCAGGTCCGCGTCGTTCCAAATCGCGCGCCCATTCTGCGCGTCGAGGGTGATCACGCCCACACCAGCGACGGCCTCTACGAGCGACTGGATGGCGTTGGCGCCCATGAGATCGTGATCGAGGATCCGGGTCGGCGGCGCTTTGAAGATTTGCCGCCGGCGGAACTAACCAAGGTGCTCTCCGCTTGGCGGGCGCGCATCGAAGATTTGATGCGCGACATGCGCCTCCGCAGTTTCACCGTGGTCAAAGACGTGGGACGCGCCGCGGGGCAATCCATCGCCCACAGCTTGAGCCAGGTCTTCGCGATGGCGGTCATTCCGTCGGCGCTACGGCGAAAGCTGGAGTCCGCGCGCGACTACTACGCCGCGAAGGAGCGCTCGCTTTTTGCCGACATCCTGGCGGAGGAAAAGCGCAAGGGCATCCGCATCGTCTACGAAAATGCCGGGTGTGTCGTCTTCTGCCCCTATGCCGCGCGAGGGCCCTTTGAAGTGGCCATTTGGCCGAAGCGGCAGTCGCCGGATTTTCACCACAGCAACCACGAAGAGCTCGGCTATTTCGCCGATGCCCTGCACCAGGCGCTGGCCCGCTTGAATCGCGCGCTGTGCCGGCCGGCGTGGCACTTCCTGCTCACCACCGCTCCGTCGCGCGTCCTGTCCGCCGGCGACTGGCCGACCATCGAAGAGGATTTCCGGTGGCATGCCTCCATTTTGCCGCGGCTGAATCCCATGAGCGGATTCGAGATTTCCACCGGCAGCCACGTGAATGGCGTGTGGCCCGAGGTGGCCGCCGATCACCTGCGAGCCCAGGAGGTGACGCCATGACCGCGCGCCATGTTTTTTACGAGGGCCGCGTGCAGGGGGTTGGCTTCCGCTGGACGACCAAGAACATCGCGCGCGGCTACGAGGTGACCGGCTGGGTGCGCAATTTGACGGATGGCCGGGTGGAAATGCAGGTCTGCGGCGAGGAAGAGGAAGTGGAGGCCTTCCTCGAGGCCATCGCCGAGAGCGATTTGAAGGGGCACATCAAAAAAGTGGAGGCCCGGGCCATGCCGCCGTTCATAGCTCACGGGTTTGAAATTCAACGGTAGTTGCCGCCACGGGTCGAATAAGACAACTTCTGAGCACGTGAGTACTCCCGCCATCACCATCGAAAACCTCACCAAGGAATTTAAAAACCCGGCGCTTTTCTCCGGCGGAAAGATTCTGGCTGTGAAAGATCTCTCGTTCAACGTGGAGGCGGGAACGGTCTACGGCCTGCTGGGACCGAATGGCTCGGGCAAAAGCACCACGATGAAAATCGTGCTCGGGCTCGTGACCCCGACCTCCGGGCGCACGCTGATTTTCGGGCGCGACAGCCGGGATGTGGAGAGCCGGGAATCGGTGGGGCTGCTGCCGGAAAATCCCTATTTCTACAAATTCCTCACGGGCCAGGAGACGCTGCATTTTTACGGCAAGCTGTGCGGGATGGGCGGGAAGATGCTCCGCGAACGCGCGAAGGAATTGCTCGCGCTCGTCGGCCTGGAAGAAGCCGCGCATCGCCGCGTGGGTGGCTACTCGAAGGGCATGCTCCAGCGCATCGGCCTCGCGCAGGCGATGGTGCAGGACCCGCGCCTGCTGGTGCTCGACGAACCGACGGCCGGCGTCGACCCGGCCGGCTCCCGCCAAATCTGCGACCTGATTCTGAAGTTGAAAGAGCGCGAGGTCACCGTGCTGCTCTGCTCGCACCTGCTCAGCATGGTGCAGGAAATCTGCGACCGCATCGGCATCATGCATCGGGGTGAACTCGTGCGGGAGGGGAAGCTCGAGGATCTGATCGCGATCGAAAGCCAGACCGAGCTCGTCCTCGAAAACGCCTCCCCGGCCCTGCTGGCGGAAATCCGCGCGAAGGTTGGCGCCAGCGGCGCCCGTTTGGTGGCCGAGCAAAAGCCCCAACAAAATCTCGAACGCTACTTTTTGGACGTCACCAAGGACTCCCCGAAATAAGCCACCTTCTTTTTCGCATGACTGCTGCCAGTTCTCCGAGTGCCATTTCCCAAGCTTCCGCGCACAAGCTGTTTTCCTGGCGCCGGGCGTCGGCCATCGCGGGCACCACGTTTCGCGATCTGGTCCGGCAGAAGGTGTTTTATTTCATGCTCGTGTTTGCCGCGATCATCATCGGCCTGTCGCTGGTGCTCGTGAATCTCAGCTTCCGCGGGCAGTTGCAGGCAGTGATGGATGTGTCGCTCGGGGCCATCTCGGTCTTCACCCTGCTCCTCGCCATCCTCTCCACCGCGGTGCTGCTGCCACGCGATCTGGAGGAGCGCACGCTCTACACCATCCTCGCCAAGCCGGTGTCCCGGTTCGAATACCTGCTCGGAAAGCTGTGGGGCGTGGGCATCATGCTCTTCGTCGCCACCGCGCTCATGACCGCGTTGCTCTCGATCGTGCTCTATGCCTGGCAGGGCAAGGAGGTCAGCAACATCATGGCCAACGTGGAGGTGGAAAAAGTGCCCCAGGCAATCGCCCACCTGAAAGCCTCCACCTTCACGTGGAAGCTTTTTGCCGGCATTGGCATCCTCTTCCTGCGGGCCATGGTCTGCGCAGCGTTTACGCTGATGATCTCTTCTTTTGCCACCTCCTGGCTGTTCACGGTGGTGGCCTCTTTCATGGGCGTGTTGATTGGCCATCTCGTCCCCATCGCGCGCGCCGTGTGGCTGGAGCCGATGCAGTACGGCGTGGAAGTCTCGTGGTATCTCACCGCCTTCCTGCGCTTCGTCATCCTGTTCCCGGATATGCAGATGTTCAACCTGGTCGACTCCATCGCCGTGGGCGATCAGGTCCCGTGGGCGGATTTCGGCAGCGCCGTGGGCATGGGCTGCGGCTATCTCGCGGTCTACACGCTCGTCGCCTGGCTGTTCTTTGCCTGGAAGGAACTATGAAAGGTCGCATCCTCGGTCTGCTCGTTTTGCTCCTCTGGGGCATCGCCAAGATGCCGCTGGAAACCCGCATCGCCGAGACACGGCGCGAGCAACAACTGGGCACCTACAAGATTCTCTCCAATGTCCGCCAGCAGCTCGGGCAGGCCGGCTTCCTCGCCGTCTTCGGCGGGCTGCGCTCCGCCATCGCGGACCTCGTGTTTATCGGCGCCCATGTGCAATGGGAGAAAGCGAAATACGGAAAGGTGAAAGAGTACTTCGACATCTGCACCTCGCTCCAGCCGCGCTGCCCCCTCTACTGGGACATGGCGTCCTGGCACATGGCCTATAACGCGGCCGCCTATGTGGACATGCGGGACAAGACGATCACGGACCCGCTGGAGCGGGCCCGGGAGATCCACAACTATTGGAAACTCGGCGAGGATTACCTGCTCAACGGCATCAAGAATAATCCCGAAGACTGGGGTCTCTGGGACAACCTGGGGCTGCTGTATCGCGAGAAATTTCACGACAATCTCAAAGCCGCCCGCGCTTACGGCGAAGCGGCGAAACGGCCCGGGCGCCTGGACTACGTCCACCGCTTCGAAGCCATTTATCTGGCCGACGCCCCGGGGTACGAAAAAGAGGCCTATGACAAGCTTCTCGCCATTTACAAAGAGGGCGACTCCCAACAACTCCCCACGGTGCTAAAAAAACTTCAGCTCATGGAGCGAAAATTAGGAATTCCCAAGGACCAGCGGGTCGATATACCACCGAAGTATCGGCTCCCACCCGAATAACCCATGCGCATCGCCATTTTCGGAGACATCCATTCCAACCTCGAAGCCCTGCAGGCGGTCCTCGCAGACGCGCAAGCGAATCATTGCACCCACTACGTCTGTCTGGGCGACATCGTCGGCTACAATGCCAGCCCCAAGGAATGCCTTGATATCGTGCGCTCGATGGAATGCCCCGTCGTGAAGGGCAACCATGACGAGCTCGCGTGCATGGACATCAATCCCCACAACGTCTCGCCGCTGGCCAACGAGGGCATCGACTTTACGCGGAACCGGCTCGAGCCCGGCGATTTCGCGTGGCTGAACTCGCTCAAGTTTGTCCGGCAGGTGCGCGATTTCACCATCGTCCATGCCACGCTGGATACGCCGCACAAATGGGGCTACGTGCTCAACCAGCTCGATGCGGGCGCGAGCTTCAGCTACCAGCACACGCAGCTCTGCTTTTTTGGCCACACCCACGTGCCCCGCGCCTACGTGCGGGATCACCATGTGCGCACCTTTGATAGCTGGCAGACCATCCTCCTGGAGCCCGGGAAAAAGTATTTCGTAAACGCCGGCAGCGTCGGCCAGCCGCGTGATGGCGACTGGCGCTCCGCCTACGTCATCTACCACGTGGATGAGCGCTACGTCGAACTGCGCCGGGTGGACTACGACATCAATCTCGCCCAGCAAAAGATCGTCGACAGCGGCCTGCCGCCACGCCTCGCCAGCCGTTTGGCCGAAGGGCGATAGAGCGATAGAACGCGCCGATAAGGCGAAGCGTCGGAAAGTGGAACGGCTTTTTAAGCCGTGGCGGTACGGCTTCCCACGTTCTTCACGTCCAAAGCGGTTTCAGAAAAGTTGTAGCCGCTCGCTGCGACCTTCCGGTCGCAGCTTCACTGTCGCGCGCTAGATTTGATCGGCCGCCGTTTTGCTGAAACCGATCTAGCCGCGGAGCGGGCCACGGCTTGAAAAGCCGTTCCACTTTCCGGCGCTCCCCCTACTTCAGCCCCGGCTTGTACGTTTTCGAAGTGCCGCTCACGGGCTCGAGCTGCCACGTGAAGAAATCCGGCGGCGGGACCGTGTTCCCCGCGGTTCGCGCGATGTCGTTGTACGCGTGAATGGTGATGAAATATTTGCCGCCGGCGGTCTCGCCGCCCGTCTTCCCCGCCGGGGGAAGATCCGTGCTGCCGTCCGGCAAAAAGCGGAACCAAAGATAGTCGTAATTCTGCCCCACGCCGCGCGGCAATTCCGGGTTCACGTTCTTACTGAAACTAGCGCTGCTGCTCAGGACGAGTCGCTCGGTCATTTCGCCAAGCAAACTCGAAAGCTTGACGCCCGGATTCATGATCACCGTATCGGGCAGCCGCTGATATTTGCCGACCGGAATGATGATGCCCGCGTCATTGAGTTCGAAAAATTGCAGCCCTCGGAATTGCCCGGTCGTGGGGTCACTGGCCTTTTCTCCGGGAACTTCGGGGTCTCCGAAGCGATAGAACCGCACCTCCACGATACGGTTTTTGGTGATGGCGTGCTGGCGGGCGAGATTGATGTTGTCCGTCAATTGGCCCGCGGCCTGGGTGAGGGCCGAGCCGCGCAGAACGCCCTGCAAGGCCGGAACGCCAAAGCCGGCAATCACTCCAATAATGGCGACCACGATAAGAAGTTCGATGAGGGAGAAGGCGGCGCGACGGCGGTTCATGGTCGGGAAAGGGTTGAGCAAACGTGTTTACGCAAACCGCCGAAGTTGTCCAGCGCGTGTTGCAATGAATGTAATTACAATGGAGTTACAGGATTAAAGCGTCTTAAATAATAACACCCTCCAAGAAAATTGATTGAGGAATCGTCATTCGTTTGAAGATGACACGCGCTTGCCACCCAAATTCAGGTTCGCCAGCCTCTGCGTTCGTGGAAACCAACCATGCCGCCTCCCCGGTCCATTTCGCCACCACCCGGTGGAGCATGGTCGTGGCTGCTCGTGGGAATGATTCGACGGAAAGCCACACCGCGCTGGCCTGGCTGTGCGAGCGGTACTGGTTTCCGCTCTACGCCTTTGCCCGCAGCCGGGGCGTGAACCCGTATGACGCCCAGGATCTGGTGCAGGGCTTTTTCGAGCACATTTTGTCCACGCCATTTTTTGACTCCGCCCGGGCGGATCGCTGCCAGTTTCGCGCCTTCCTGCTGGTCAGCTTCCAAAATTGGACGACCTCGGAGTGGAACAAGCAAAACCGCCAAAAGCGCGGAGGAGGGGCGCTGCATCTCTCGATGGAGCAGGACCCGGAGGTCCGGTTTCAGCAGGAATTTTCCGACCAGCGCTCCCCGGAATACCATTATGATCGCGCCTGGGCGCTGACGCTGCTGGAACGGGTCTTTAGCTCCTTGCGCGACGAATGCGACGGCGGCGTGCGGACCGGGCGATTCGATATCCTGAAGCCGTACCTGCTCGGCGCTCGCGGGGAGATGCCGTTGGAACCAGTGGCAGCCAAGCTCTCCACGCCCGTGGGCACGCTGCGGGTCACACTCCATCGGCTCCGGGTGCGCTTCCGGGAACTGCTCACCAGCGAGATCCGCCAGACGGTGGAACGGGAAAGCGACATCCGGGGCGAGCTGGTTTATCTCTTCGCGGCACTCGGCCGGTAGGTCATTTCTTGTCTGCGGTTTACATGGGAATGCTTGCCTCTGGGCCAATGCGCTTTATCTTTTGGTAGGCGCCCATCCGATGTCGGAGAAAACCAAACATCCCTGCCCGGTGTGTTCATCCCTCCTTTCACCGGGAGAAACCTGCCCCCGCTGCTTGTTTGGCGAGGTGCTGGAGCAGATGGACGCCGCAACCGATCAACCCGCCAAGCCCCTGCCCCGCCTCGTGGGCGAATACGAATTGCTGGAGGAGCTCGGGCGCGGCGGCATGGGCATCGTGTGGAAAGCGCGGCAGCGGCGGCTGAATCGCGAAGTGGCTTTGAAACTCGTGCGCGAGGGCTGCCTGCCGGGAGAGGCCGCGGCCAAGCGTTTCCGCCGGGAGGCGGAAGCGGCCGCCGCGATCCAGCATCCGCACATCGTCACCATCCACGAGGTGGGCGAAAGCGATGAGCAGCTTTATCTCAGCATGGAGCTGGTGCCCGGCGGGTCGCTGGCGGATTGGATGCGCCGCGTGGCCTTCTCCGCGCACGACGCCGCGCAGCTGGTGGCCAAGGTGGCCCGGGCCGTCCACCACGCGCACCAGCAGGGCGTTTTGCACCGCGACTTGAAGCCCGCCAACATCCTGCTCGATGCGATGGGCGAGCCGCGCGTGTGCGACTTCGGCCTTGCGCGGCTGATCGAAGACACCAGTACGCTCACCATGACGGGCGAGGTCCTCGGCACGCCCGCATATCTTTCCCCGGAACAAGCCAGCGGCATCCGCGCCGTGACGACGGCGAGCGATACCTACAGCCTCGGCGCCATCCTGTACGAGATGCTCTCGGGCAAGCCACCCTTCTCCGCGAGCTCGCTGCCGGCGCTGCTGCGCGCGGTGGCGGAGGACGATCCGCAGCGCCCCATCTCACGCGTCTCCGGCCGCCGGGTGCCGGTGGATCTTTCCACGATCTGCCTCAAGTGCCTGGAAAAGGAACCGCATGCCCGCTACGCGAGCGCGCTGGAACTGGCCGACGATCTGGAGCGCTGGATCCGCGGGGAGCCCATCCGCGCGCGGCCCGTGGCCCGCGTGGAGCGCGTCTGGAAATGGGCGCGCCGCAAACCGCTGCTGGCCGGGCTCTGGTTCCTCGTTACCACCCTCACCATCGGCGTGGCCATTGTGTCCACCGTCATGACCTTCCGCCTGCGCCGGGAAAAGCAGGAGAAGGAAGACTACGCGGAGCGCACCAAACACGCTTTTGCCCGCTCCATGTCGGACAGCGCCCAACGCTATTTCAATGTGGGCGACTGGCTGCGCGCGCTGCCGGCTCTCGCCGAGGCCATCGACACCGGCACCGGCGATCCCCGGCTGGATGAAGCCAATCGCATCCGCTTCGGCATCATCCGCCGCATCTCGCCCAAGCTGGCGTATTTTGCCGGCGGCGAACCGGTCGCGCGCGTGGATGCCACGCAGGATGGAAGCCGCCTGCTGGTGGCTTATCTCCATTACGCGGAAGTGCGCGATACCGCGACCGGCAATCTCGTGGGCCGGCCCTTCGCCACGGATAAGATCATTTCCGGAGCGGCCTTTGACACCCGCCGCGGCCAGTGGGCGGCCATCGAGCTGGACGGCAAATGCATCGTGTGGGAGCCAGACACCGGCTCCATCTCCCCCGCCGGCGAGGGCCATCTGTACGCGTCGCCCGACGGAGCGGAAAACAACAACGGCAAGTTCATGCTCCTGGGGGACAAAGAATTCGCCGAGATTCGCTCCAAGACGGGAGACCGCATCGGCCGCCCGCTCAAACATGAGTCGCGAGTCGTTTGGGCAGTCATCCTCTCGGACATCGGGCGGATCCTTTCCCGTGACGATCAGAACCGGCTTTATCTCTGGGACATGGAGACGACGCAGCAGGCCATGGATCCCTTCGTGCTGATCTCGCGGCAGGACAAAAAGCCCGTGCAGGGGCCGGCGCCGGACAAGAAGGCGCCGGGGGCTTCGGCGCCCGAAGACAAATCGGTGGCGTTCGACACGTTCGATCCGGCCACGGAGACCGCCGTCTTGCATCGGGACCATGGCGTGGGCTTCCTGCTCAACTGCCGGACCGGCGCCTTTACCGAGGTTCCCGATAGCTCCACGGCCGCGCAAAATTCCCTCACCAAGGAATCCCCGCAGTCCTACGGCTTGCTCCGCCAAAAATCAGGCACGCAGTGGATCTACATGACGCGCAATAACGACGGGGTGGTGGTGCGCGATCTGAAAACCAGCTCGGCGTTGTGGGCGGCTTTCCATGGCGGCCTGGGCTTTCGCGGCGATGTGAGCACCAAGGGTGATTTCGTCGCCACGCAAAGCTGGAACGGCTCTGCGCGCGTGTGGCGGGCAGGCGGCGGTGGTCGCCTCGATCCCGAGATGGGCTGGCAGCCGGGTAATCCGCCGCGGCCCGTGACGCCGCTGATGTGGCAGGCCGCAACCCCCGGGAGTTGCAAGCTCGATGCCTTTGGGCGCTGGCTGCTCACCCAGGGGGATGAACCGGCGGCCCGCGTGTGGTTGCTGCCCGAGAACGATGGGGCGGCCACGCTGCCCGAGGAACTCATCAAGCCCGTGGAGCTCTGGTACGCCGGCGTACCGGAGCGCCTCTTTGCCGCGGACCAAGGCGGCATGGTCTCCGTGTGGGAAATGGGCGACGTGATGCGCAAGACCTCGCATGTCCAGCACCCGGAAGGGCTGCGCTGGAGCGGACCGGCGGCGAACGGCACGCGCATTTTTACCGCCGGCGATCATGAAGCGCGACTGTGGGACTCCGCCAGTGGCGAGGCGCGCGGGCGCGCTCTTCGGTATGAAGAACCACCGGTGTTTGCCACCGCGGATCCGTCATCGGAGCGCTTTGCGATTGTGGAGGCAGATGGCGCGGTGCGGGTCTGGGACGCGGCGAACGGCCGCGAAATGCGCCTGGCCGCCAACGCCGTCGCCGCGGAATTCAGCCGAAACGGGCAGGTGCTGCTCACGATCGGCAAGATCTCCACGCGCACCTGGGACCTCGGCACCGGGCGCGCGCTGTGCGAACCCGTGAAAGAAGTTTTTCCCAACGGGTCCGACGCGAATGAGGTCCACGCGATCATCAGCCCGGACGGCTCGCGGGTCGTACAGTGGAATTCCAAACCAAAAGGGGGACAACACAGCGCCCGTCTCTGGAACAGCCAGAACGGCCAAATCCTCCGCGACCTGGCGCCTCATTGGGTCGGCGTGAACTGTGCCGCCTTCAGCCCCGATGGCAGCCTCGTGGCCACGGGCGGCGGAGACAATATGCTCCGACTTTGCCATACGGCCACCGGCCAGGATGTGGTCCCGCCCATGCGGCATCCGCAGAAAGTGAACATGTGCGGCTTCACCGCGGACGGAGCGCTCGTCTGGGGGCTCGCTGATAACGATGTCACGGTCTGGGAAACCGCTGCCGGCGAACAGGTCTCCCCACATTTGCGGCACTCCCGCAATCCGGCGACCATCGTGAGCAGTGCGGATGGGCGGCACCTGGCCGTGGTTGGAGCCTCGAAGGACTCTCCGCGCATTTGGGACCTGCGGCCGGAAACGTATTCCACCAGCGACTTGCGCGAAATCGCACACACGCTCAGCGCGCACACCATTGTCGGGGGCAGCAGCTCGCTCCGTCCACTCACGCCCGAGGAGGCCCGGCGGGCTTGGAAAGTCAGCCGCTCGCTGCTCGGCGGTTGGCCGGAGAAATAGCGGCGGAGCGATCACTTCTTCCCGCCCAAAGCCCATTTGCCCAAATAAAAGCACGCCCCAAGGGCCGCAGTGAGCAACCCGATCCAGACGCCTTTCAATTTCTCGCTGTCCCAATAAAGGAGCACCCCAAAAAGAAACGCGAACCCGCAGCACGCCACGAACTTTCGGAACATCCGTTGACGGCCCCCGGCCCGTGCGATCCAAGCCTCTACACCTGCGCACACCAAAACCCCACCGATACAAACAGTGACTTTCACCACAGTGATGGAATCGATGTTCAACCGGAACCTCTTAACGCGGCCTCATGGCGCCGGCAATCCCCGGCTACTGTCTCGAAAATTTCACGTGTTTTGATCCTGCAATTTGCAAAAAGCAGCGTCTAGTTTTCCACTTCCTCATCCTCATCATGATCCAAGACGTCGAGCGCATCCTTTTCCACGAACAAACGATTCTGCGTCGTCTGGACGAGCTCGGCGCGCAAATCACCCGCGACTACGAGGGCAAAGACCTCACCATTATCGCGGTGTTGAACGGCAGCATCTTTTTCATGGCCGACCTGCTGCGGCGCGTGCAGCTCCCGCTCCGGCTCGATTGCCTGAGTGTCTCGAGCTACCACGGCGGCACCGCGAGCACGGGCATCGTGACGTTCGATCAGACCTCGCTGCCGGAAGTGAATGGCCGCCACGTGCTGCTGCTCGACGACATTCTCGACACCGGCCACACCCTGCACGCGATCTGCGCGCGGCTGCGCAGCGAGGCGAATCCCTCCAGCGTCCGGATTTGCGTGCTCCTGCGCAAAGACAAGGTGCGCGCCAAGAACATGGAAGCAGACTACGTCGGCTTCGATATCGGCGACGAGTTCGTCGTCGGCTACGGCCTTGATTACCTGGAGAAGTACCGCAACCTCCCGTTCGTCGGCGTCCTGCATCCTTCGGTCATCGAGCGGAAGTAGGTAGACGCAAACGGAGGTGCTGGAGGATCGATGCGAAAGGGGCGCTGACGCGATGCCAGTTGTTGGTGCGGCTGCCCTCCACCGCTTTCCACCGGTGCGCGAAAGCTTCCGGGGGAGCGGAAAGAGCCGGCGGATCCCACCAAAGAAACAGCTTTCCCTTTCCGGAAGTAGGTAGGGCAGAGATTTTCCCGCCCCCTGCCCGCAAGCTTCAAATCACCAAGGAAGGCGGCAGAGGGCTGCCGCACTCCAAGAACTGGCGTAGACTTGCGCGACCCTCTTAACTCGAGCGCCGGCGGCGCTGGGCGGCGAGGAGCATGCCCAGGCCGCCCGCGACCAGCAGGATCGCGCCGGGCTCCGGCACGGAAGTGAGCACCACGTCGTTGCCATCGCCCCCCGCATAATTGATGGTGAAGATTTCAGAGCCCACCGTGAAGGCCTGCCCATTCGCCAGCGGGGTTCCGAGGTAAGTAAACTTGAAGCCTCCGAGCGCAATAGGATCCGTATTGGTGTCATTCGCAATCAGCGTGAAGCTATCGCCATTGGCCGGATCGAACGTCCCGAGATTGACGGTCAACGCCGTGTTGGCGGTGAAGGTCACCGAACCGGTGACGGCCACCTGGTCATAGCCCGTCCCCGGCGTCGTTCCATTGATCTCAAACGAGGTTGTGCCACCGGACAACGTGAGGTTGGCGGTGCTCATGATGCCCGGGCTGTTGCCGGGCGCGAGCGTGCCGCCGGCGAGGATCACCGGCCCGAGAGGACCGTTGCCGCCAAGCGTGCCGTTGGTGTTCACCGTGGTGGTGCTGCCGCTGATGCTTCCATTGACCAGCAGCGTGCCCGCATTGACTGTCGTGGCACCGGTGTAGCTGCTGCCGACCGTCAGTTGCATGGTGCCGGCACCTTCCTTGGTGAAGCCGCCCGGGGCATTCCCGAAATCCCCGGACTGATCTTTCAACGGAGCGGAGACGACAAGATCCACCGCCGCCGAACCAGTGACGTCGCCCACGGTGAAAATCGTATTGGCGTTGAGATGATCGGCCTTCCCATTGGTGGTGGTAATCGTGGAAGCGGACGTGCCGCTGACCGTGATATTTCCCAGGAATTGGAAGCCTTCAAAGTTACCGGGGCCATCCGTCGAGGCTTGCGTCAGCGTCGCGCCATTACTGAGGGTCACGGGACCGATGGGATTGTAACGCGTGGAGGCCAGCGTGGCGCCGTCCAGGGAGAAGCCGGTGATGTCCGGATTGCCGACGCCGTTGCCGAGGACGTTGTTGGTCCCCAGGCTGATGGTGGAGCCCCCGCTGGCGCTGATCAGACGGCCAGGCGTGTTAAAGCTGCCGAGGCCGCCGCTGCCGGTGCTGGTCGCCACGGTGCCGCCGGTGACCACGAGATTGCCCGTCCAGCCGGTGCTGGCGGCATTCAGGTTCAGCGTGCCGTTGCTGACTTTGGTCAGCGTGCCGGCGCCCGTGGCGGCCTGGATCACATTGAACGCATTGGTCGCACCGTTCGTATCAATCGTCGCCGTCGTGCCCGTGAGGGTCAGCGGGGTGTCGATATTCGCGGAGACGGCGGAGCCCGCGTTGCGGATGGTGCCGCCGGAGAAATTGAACTGGGCGGTGGCGTTGCGGCGAATGATGCCGTAGGTCATCCGCACGGCGAGCACGCCGCCGCTGAGATTGTATTGATCGGTCCCGGCGGTGTCGGCGCGGTTGTCGAGCACGACCCAATCCGTGGTGAAGGTGCCGTTGGAATGGTTCATGATGCCGACCCCATCGATCCCGACATAGAGACCGCCATTGAACTCCGTGGTATTCGAAGGATTGGTGGCGGTGTTCCCATTGGTAATCGTCAACGAACCGCCGCTGAGCGTGTAGGTGCTGGTCTCGTTCGGCCAATGGCCGATGCGCAATTGCTGGCCCACCGTCACCGTGCCACCGGTCTGATTCACAAGGCCAGTCGATGTGTTTTGATCGCCCAGGAAGAGCGTGGCGGTCGCATTGAGCGTGGCACCTGGGGCAACATTCAAAACGGCACCGCTGGTGTTTCCGAGCGGAGCGGTGCCGCCGCCGCCACCCAACGACACGCTGCCGGCGGTCACATTCGCGCCCGAGGCGAGATTGAGCACGGCGTTCTTGGTCGTGGCCGAGGCGTTCAAAACGCCGATGATGATGGAACCTGTGGTGACCGTGGAATCGAATTGTGCGAGAGCGCCGTTGCGCAGATTGCCGATACGCACCCCGCCGCCGCCGAGATTGACGGCGTTGCCAGCCGTGGAAAATCCACCCTGGGTATCGATTTGCAGGAGCGTATTGCCAGTGGTGCCGGTGGAGGTGATGGGCGCACCGAGGGTGTAGCCATCGGTTCGGTCGAAGCGAACAATGGCGATCTTGAATCCGTCACCGCGGAGCGTCACCGGCACGCTGCCGATGGTGCCGGTCGTGCCGCCTGTGCCGACGGACACCATGATATTCGCGGCGTTGCTGGTGCCGCTGCCGTCATTCACCACCAAGCCACCGAGGCCGCTGGCATCGCCGGTGATATTCAATGTTTCCGCGCTCGCGTTGTTGATGCTACCGCCGAAGGTGAGCACGCCACCACCGTTGATGGTGCCGGTCGCGGTGGCAGACCCGCCAACGGTGCCGATTTTCGCCGCACCGGGCACGGTGATCGTCCCACTGAAAATCGTATTGGCCGCGCCGGCGCGGATGGCGCCCAGGGTGCCCGCGCCCTCGGAAAAACCGGTCCCGGTGAGATTGAAGTTCTGCGGGAAAGTCAGCGCCGTCGTCGTGAAGATCTGGCCGCCATTCTCCACTTTGACCAAGGCGCCGCCGAGGTCCGTCAGAGCGTCCACGGTGAGCCGCATACTTCCGAGCGTGGGCTTGAGATCGAGCGTGCCCGTAAACGCGCTCGCATCCCACGTGACGTTGGCGACCGCGAAATCGCGGGCACCCGTGGTGGCGGCGCTCGGGTCGATGATCACGGTTCCCGAGCCCGCGAGCGGGTTGGCGAGGTTGAAGACCCCGCCATTATGCTGCAGGCGGAGCGTGCCGTTGGCGGACACGTTGAACAGGCTCGCCGGCGCAATCGGGGTGATGACCGAATAATTGGCGACCAGCGTGCCGTTCTGCACCGCCGTCTGGCCGGTGTAGGTATTCGGGTTATTGAGCGTCAGTGTGTTGTTGCCGGTCTTCGTCAGGCCGCCAGCCCCAGTCACGCCCGCCACGCCGTTGAGGGCGTAGCTATTCGCCGTATTGTTGAACGTCACACTCGCCGGCGTGACGTTGGCCGCGATAGTAGGCGAGTAGGCGCCGGCCGTGGCGGTATCGTCGAACAGCACATTGTCGCCATTGAGGAACTTTTGATCGGCGGAATTCCAGTTCGCCGTCGTATTGATATCCCACGTGTTTTCCTGGCCTACCACGCCGCCCACCCATTTGTTGGTGGTGGCGGCGATGCTGAGGTTCACATTGCCAGCGTGATCGTCGACAAACGACACCGTGTTGTGCCCGGTCGGATTTTGCAGGACGAGGCTGCTCGCACCGGCGCCCTGCACCGTGCCGGTGGGATTGTAGGTATAGACGGGATACGTGCCCGTGACCCAGCCGGAGGGCCCGGTCACGACAGTCACGTTGCTCGTGCCATCAAGGGTGAGGCCATTCACGGCCGTGGTGTTCACGCGGTCGACCGCCGTGCCGGTGAAGTCCAACGAGATAGTGCGCGTGGCGCCGGCACCAAAAGTCAGACTGCCCGCGGAAATCGTGGTGGCGGTGTTGCCGAAGTTGTTGCCCCCGATGCTGACGGTGGAACCGTTGTTGCTGACGAATGCCCCCGTCACACTGCCGCTGCCCGTGTAGGTGCCACTCAGAGTCACACCGCCCACGGCGCCCGGGCCGGTGAGCGTGGTGCCAGTCGCGACGGCCACGGTGCTGGCCGCAATGCTGCCCGTGACATTCAGCGTGCCGGTGGTGAGGACCGTGGCGCCGCTGTAGGTGTTGGTCCCCGAGAGCGTGAGCGTCGTCGCGCCGAGTTTTTCCAACTCGGTCACACCGCCGCCATCCTCGATCACACCGGCAAAGGTGGAGTTGATGACGGTGCCGCCCGGGCTGCCGATGTAGAGCCGGCGTGTGGTACCCACGACTGTATTGCGGATCGTGCCGCCGCCGGTCACCGCCTGCACCGCTTCGCTGCGGCCATTCAAATCCAGCACGCCACCGGTGTTTAGTGCGACGGGAATGTTGTTGTAAATCTGGTCCACGTATTGCCCGACAACCGCGCCGGTCGGAGCGAGATTCACGACCGTGCCCGTGAGGGTGGACGCACTGCCGCCGAGTTGCACGATGGCGCCGCTGTTAATGGTGAGGCCGCTGCCGAAAACATGCGCCGTCAGATCGGCCGCCGCCTTGGCCAGAATGAGCGTCCCGGAATTGGCGATGCCGATGCCCGCGCCGTTATCCGCCGTGCCAGCCAGGGTCAGTGAGCCGGGGCCATTCATGGCGAGAGTAGTACTGCTCAGCACACCCGCCCACGTGGTCGTGGTGGACTGCGTGCTCGTGAGCGTGTTCCCGCCACTAATTGTGCCGCCGAGGCCGGAGAGTGAACCAACCGTCCGCGCGATGTTGGCGGTTCCAAAGATGCCGCCATCCACAATGAGATTGGTCGTGACCGGGATCTGGCCCGTGGCATTGAAGGTGAGCGTGCCCGCCGCAACCTTGGTATCGCCGGCGTAGTCGTTGCTGGCATTCTGGATCGTGACCGTGCCGGCGTCGTTCTTGGTGAAACCGCCGGGGCCCGTGATTCTGCCGGCGATGTTCAAGGTGGTGCCGGTCGTCGCAGCCAGGAAACGATTGGCATCCGTGCCATTCAACGTGACGGAGCCATTGGCCGTTGGCGTGCTGTTGGTGCTGCGGAACGTGCCGCCGTCATTCAGGATGACCGGATGCTGCACGCCAACCGCGGAGAAGACGGAGTGGAAGGCGCCATTGTTCACCGTGACGCTCGTCCCTGCGGGAAGCGGATTGGTGGTCTGCACGCCGAAGGTGCCGCCGTTCACAATGATGCCCGAGGGGGCGGAAAGAAGAGAACCTTGGAACCACGTGTCGCCCGCGCCAACTTTGGTGAAGACGAAATTGTTGCCGGCAAAGAGCGTATTTCCCGGCACGTCATTGCGCTGCGCACCGCCCCAGGAGACATCGCCATCGAGGACGATCTTGCCGAAGCTGCTGACATTGACGAGGCCCGTCGCGCTGTTGTTCACCACCGCGCCGCCATTATTCACGCCAGCACCGGAAATGTGGATTTCGGGAATCCGGATATTCGGCGCCTGGCCATTGACGTCAATGGTGCCACCACTCGAAACGGTCACCAGCGCGCCGCTGGAGATCGCGTCGGCATTGCCCAACTTCAGCGTGCCGCCCGTCACCGTCACGGCGCCGTGGCCAGTGTTGGCGGCGTTGAGGAGCAGTGTGCCGCCCGTGACATTGATGGGGCCGGTAAAAGTGTTCGCACTGGCGAGCGTGAGCTGGCCGTTGCCGCTCTTGGTGATGCCCCCAGGACCCGCCAGGACACCGGTGACGGTGTAATCGTTGCCCGTGCTGTTGTTAAACGTCAGGTTACCGATGCGCGGACCGCCGGAAACCGTGATCGCCTTCGTCGCACCGGTGTCATCGAAGAGCACGCTGTCGCTTTGAAAGAAAGGCGCGGCCGAACCATTGGAGGCCAGTTTGAAATTTTGCGTATTATTCACGTCCCACACCGCCGTGGTTCCGACCCACACCAACGTGTTGACGTCCGTGACGTTCAAATCGACGCTGGTGCCGCTGTCCACGAGCGTGGCGGACATGTGCGGCATGGAACCCAAGGTGAAACTCCCGAAGGGCGTGGCCCCACCGTAACCGATCAATTTATAGGTCCCGATCGTCAGCGTCGGCGCTTCCACGTTGATGGTGGTGGTGCCGACGTTCGTGACCAACGCGGCGCTGACCAACGGCGTATTGGTGCCGCCGAGAATGCCGGTAAAGGTGGCGCCCGGGGAGAATGAGAGCGAAAAGGCCGAGAGCCGTCCTCCATTCAAGCCCGCCCCCAGGGTTCCGCTGCTTCCGACGGAAATATCGCCCGCCGTGCCATTGCCTAAATTCAGGCGGCCTGCGGTGACGGTGGTGGAGCCGGTGTTGTTGAAGGCGCCGATGAAATTGCTGCTCCCGGTGCTCGTATGATCGATCGTTACGCCCGCGACACCGGTGATGTCCGGACGAATGGCGCGCTCCGTCGTGCCGGTAAAGGCCAGCGTACCTGCATTTACCACGAGCGAGGCATTGTCCACCCGGCCATCCTGGATTTCAAAACGGCCAGCCCCATTTTTGACCAGATTCAGGACGCTAAAACCGCCCGGCTGGATCAGCGTGTTCTTCAACACCTCCGTGTTCACGTTGTTGAACGTGAGCGTGCTGGAGTTGGTGATGTTGGAGTTCCGGATGATGTGCGTGGTGCCGGTCGACGTGCTGAACGTCCGGAGGGCCGCGATCGTCTGGTTAAAGCCATTGAGCTCCAGCCGTCCGTTGGTGGCCGAATTCTGCCCAAGACTGAAATCCACCGCCGGCAGCGCATTGTTCGCGCCGATTTGGATCTGGCCGTCCGACACCTGCGTGCTGAGCCAGGAGTTCCCGGTGGAATTCACGATCACCGTTCCCGTATCCGTATGGATGAAGCCGCGATCGCTCCCCAAATTGACGATTCCATTGAGCGCGACGGTGCCGGCGCCGCGCGGCACGACCGTGCCAATGCCGCCGCCCCCGGTGGAGGTAATGCCACCGGTGATGGTGAGCGTCGTGGCAGACGCAGCGTTCAGCTGAATGAAGCCATTGCCGGCCAGCACAATGGGGCCGGCCCAGGTATTGTTGCCGGCGCCGTTCAGCAGGGTGCTGCGCAAATCCCCCGCGTTATTGGAATTCATCGTGAGCGTCTTGCCCGTGCCCCACGTCAGACTGCTTTGCAGTTCCAGCGTGGTGCCCTGTCCGCCCGCGCCGGTGCCGGTGTTCAGCGTGACGGCGTTGCCCGCGCCCAAGGCCAGGTTGCTGGTGGTGACACGCAGCGTCGAGGCCCCGGCCGCGAGCGACGTTCCGTTGACGACTACATTGCCCGTGAAGGTATTCGCACCGCTCAGCACCAGAGTACCCGTGCCCGTGGCCACCGCCTTGCTCAGACCGAAACCGCCGGAAATAATGCCGCTCACCGTCCCGGTGCCCGAATTGGTGCCGATGGAGGCCGCCGAGCCCAGCGTAATGGCCCCGCTGAGGGTGCCGCTTTCCACCCGAATCGCACCAAGTTGCCCAGCCGTTTCCTGCCAACCATTGCCATTGATGGTCATGGCGTTCGCGACGGTGATGGCGGTGCTCACATAGACCTGCCCGCCATCCTGCACCGTGACCGCGCCCGTGCCCAAAGCGGCCGCCGCCGTAGGATTCACCCGCACATCGTCAATCGTGGTCCCGAGCGAATAAGTATTCGCACCACCGATGGAAAACTGTCCGAGGCCCGATGCCGGCCCAGCCAGCGTCGTGCCGTCATCATTGTCATACGTCACCGAAAACGCTCCGGAGATGATTCCGCCCAGCGTCTGCACACCAGCCAGGGTGCTATAAAAACGGGCATTGTCCGCCAGGGTAATCGCAGAGGTAATGCTGTTCGCGATGTTGCCGGTGCTGCCAGTGACGCCAAACCGCACGAGCGCCGTCGCCGTGCCGGTCTGATCGAGCGTCAGCGTATTGCCGGTGAGGGCAAAGGAGTTCGTCGTATTCGCATCGCCCACGAGCAGCGTGCCCACGATGCGGTTGGCATCGAGGGTAATGGAAGCGTTCGCCGCAATGTCGGAATTGAAGTTCACCACGTCACCGGCGACGGAGCCGGGAACCGTGGGATTGGTGCTCCAATTGGTCGCGGTACCCCAGCCGGCCGTAGCCGCGGTGGAAATCCAGTCCCCGTTAGCAGCGGAGGCGAAGAACGGAGCGAGCACGCCCGCCGAAGCGAGCAGCGCGGTCAGACGGCGGGCGAGAATGCGGGACGGCTTGGGCGAAAGACGGAGATTCATGGCAAGCAAAGATCTGGTGGCGGTTCAGGGTCGTTCTGTGGTGGTGGCGGAAACGCTGGGTGGCTGGAGGCTAACGGTACGGGATGGGAGTACCCGCGATGTTCCAATCACCGTGACAGGAAATGATTAGAAGCACACCGCGAGATACTCGTTTTCCACCGGCAGCGACAAGGCCAATTGTACGGCATGAAGGATTTTTTTCCCAAATACCGCACCGGGGTTTTCAGCAATAAACCAGCAATGTGTCCGCGCTCAGCGCGAGAGATCCCGGCGCGCAAAGAGCACGTAGGCCAGGATGAACCCCACACTGGCGATGCCACCGAGCACGAGCAGATCGTGGGGGTGAATGGCAAATCCCCGGATCAGTTCGAGCGCGTTGTAGTACCGAAAGGGCGAAAGCCAGGCGACCGACTCCGCGGGCGGCCAGGCGCGGGCGAGATAATCGAGCAAGAAAGCGGCGAGCGCCAGGAGCCCGGCAATCGAGCCCGCCACTCCACGGCGCCGCGAGGCCGCACCAATCGCCATTGCGATCCCGGACCAGCAGAGCATGAGCAGGCCAAGGTTGATCGCCATGGAGAGAATCGTCCGCATGGGTGGCGCAACCGCGCTCCGCGGCGCGAATGCGCTCATCCCCGCCCAGGTGCACAACACCATCACGACCAGCAGGAGCAGCGAACAGAAGACCGTGAGGAGAATGGCGCGCGTCATGATCCAATGCCGCGCCAACGGGCGCGAAAGGAGCAAATCCATGAAGCCTGACTCGATCTCGGACGTCGGCATCGTCGCAATGGCGATCGCCAAGCCCACTAACGAGCCAATAACCACCGGATGAAAGTAGCCCTGGCACACCATCCCGCCGAACGAAATGAAATTAGCCGCCGAGGCCCCGAGAAACTCGCGCGCAAACGGCGGCAGCATTTGCGTGATGCTTGTAAAAGCGTGCGAACGCTCCAGGGCGGTGGCGATGAGGATCAGCAGGAACTGGAACAAGCCCAGCAACACGGCCATCGCCAGCAGCAGCGCCCGCATTCGCTTCAGCGAGTGCACGAAAAGGAGCCACGGTCCGTTCATGCGGAGCCCTCCCGGTAATAGTGGAGTAGCACGTCCTCGAGATGCGTCTCATCCACCTCGAGATCTTTGACGGGCAGCGCCGACAGCATCCGCACCAGCGGCCCGAGCGCTCCCTCCACCCGCAGGGTCCACGCGTGTGCGCCGGCCTCCACCAACGTATGCCCCGCCGGCCACGAAGCCGGCACCGAGACCTCTTCGGTGAAGCTCACGCGCACCTGCCGGGCAGCCATTTTCCGGACATCCTCCACCGGCGAAAGCAACACCAGCCTGCCCTTGCGGAGCAGAGCGACGCGGTCGCAGCAGCGCTCCACCTCGGAGAGCACGTGGGAGGACATGAACACTGCCCGGCCGCGCTGCTTGGTTTCGGCAATGAGAGTGTAAAATACGCCCTGCATGAGCGGGTCGAGCCCCTCCGTGGGCTCATCGAGAATCAGCAGCGGCGGGTCGGCTTGCATCGCCTGGATGAGCCCCAGCTTGCGCTTCATGCCAGTGCTGTATTCGCGAAGCTGGCGGCGGAGCTGCGCATCGTCCAGCTCCAGCCGCTGCTGCAGCATTTGCCGGTACTGCGGGTCCACCGCGTGCCCGCTCAACCCGGCCAGCAGATCCAGCACTTCGCGGCCGGTGAGATGGGCGTAAACTCCCATCTCGCCCGGCAGGTAGCCGGCCTGCGCCCGCGCCCGCAGACCGTGCTTCTGGCAATCCTGCCCAAAGATGGAAGCATGCCCGCTGCTCGGCCGCAGGAGATCGAGCAGGATGCGGATGGTCGTCGTCTTGCCCGCGCCATTCAGCCCCAGGAAGCCCAGCACCTCGCCCGGCCGCACCTCGAGATGGAGGTCGCTCACTGCGGCGAATTTGCCGTAGTGCTTCGTCAGTCCGCGAATGGAGATGGCGGCCACGCCGTTCGCTGTCACGCGGCACTTGTAGAGAGATTGGCGGGCGGGCGCAAGGGACCGTCCGATCAAATTAGGTGCACGCTGACATCGTCATTGGCCCCGAGCACGAAGGTCGACACAGCCGGCGGCAGCGGGATCTTGATCCCGCCGATCTTAAAGGTGCTGATGACGTGGGCCACAAAGCCGTAGTGATCGCCCGTCCCGGCGGTTCCACCGATCACCCCGCCAATGCTCAGGCTCGCGATTTTGGAAATCGCCGCGGGGCTGCCGCCGGAGAAAGCGGCGTCGTTGCCATCGCCGAAATACTTGTTGCCCGAGGCCGTATTCATCGCGCCGGCGACCAAATTGCTCGCGGTCCAATTTCCCGTCACGTTCACCGTGCCGATCTGCGCGCCTCCATTGGCCGGAGCGCCGGCCGGTGTGTACCCAGCGAAAATATTCGCGCGCGCCACATCGCCGCCGATGGTCAAGCTGCCGATAGCCACGTCCGCTGTCTTGGACGGCTTCGCTTTGCCGGCCGCACTGATGATCACCGGCACCACGCCCTTGCCGTCATCCTCCGCGCCGAGAACACTCCCCAAAATCTTGATCGAGCCGATATCATGCCCTGCCCCGATGGCGCCGCTGCGCATAATCGTGCCAGTACTGGCGCTGCCCAACCCCAAGGTCTGTAGGGAGCCGCCGATCAAAATTTTGTCGATGTGGTCCGCCTGAATGGAGCCCGAATCGACCAAGGTTCCACTGCCCGAGATGCTCCCGCCCTGCACGCCACCTTTGATGGTGAGAGATTTGATGGTGGTGGCGGAAACGTAGCCCGTGCGGATGAGCGTCTCATTGCTCGCCGAGCCCCCGCGCAACGACCCGATCGTCAGCGACTGAATGCTCGTCCCCTCAATGGCTCCACTGTCGGTGAAGGAAAAGGCGGTGGAGCTGTTTCCCCCTGCCACCGCCCCGCTGACCGTGATCAAGCCGAGCTTTTTGCCCGAGATTGTCCCCGTCTTGTCTTTTTGGCTGCCGAACAAATTGCCGCCGATTTTTACCAGCTTGAGATCGCCATCGCTGAGGATGGAGCCGGACGACGGCCCACCTCCTCCCGAAAGGTCCCCGCCGATCTTGATCGAGCCGATGGTCCCGGCGCTCAGGATCGAGCCGCTGTGATCGTCGCCGCCAATAATCCGCCCGCCCACCGTCACGGCCGCGATTTTCCCGCCGGACTTAATCGTCCCGGCGTAGGGGATGAAGCTGCCGATCATGTCACCATCGATGGTGATCTTTCCCATGTCTCCGCCGCTGGCGATGTAGCCATCTCTGGGCGTGCCGCCGCCGATTTTGACAATGCCACCGCGAAAAGCACCACCGATATGGACGTCCCCCATTTTGGCGTCGGTCAGGATCGCGCCGGAGCTGTCCCCAATCCCGCCAAAAAAATCTCCCGCGATGTTCACTTTGCCCAAATTACCCACGCTGTAGATCACGCCTGCTCCAAGGCCCGCAGCAAAGGTTCCGCCACCGTTGAGCGCTCCGCCGATCGTGACGCCGGCAATTTTGCCATCGCTGAGAATGGCACCGGCCCCGTTGTTGCTCCCACCAGAAACGTCCGAGCCGATTTTCACCAGTCCCATGTCGCCGCTGCTGTGGAGCGTACCGCTGCGCACGCCGCTGCCGCCAATCAGCGACACCCCGATCGTCACTGGTCCCAGCTTGCCGTCCTTTCCGCCGCTCACGTCGAGCGAGGCGTCCTTCATCGTGCCTTTGACCGTCAGTTTGGAGAGCGCACCCACGATATCGCTGTGCAAATCCGGCGCGCCGGTCGTCATGCCGAGCGTGCCAAAGGATTGCACCGTGAGACTCTTGAGTCCCGGCGTTTTGGTTTTGGCGTCGCCGGCATCGATCGCGCCGAGGTCTCCGCGGATTGTCACCGCGCCAAGATCCAGTCCGGTGCCGTTGATGTAGCCGACGTTGGCAAAACCATCGCCCGATTCCTGGGGCACGACGGTGATGGTAATCGTCGTGCCGGCCGCCGGCTTGGCGAGACCGCCCGCGGTCAGATCGATCCGTTGCAACTGGTCGTGCGTCGGGTCCACTGGGCCGATGATCAGGACGCTCGCGACATTGGCCGGCGAGAGGATCGCTTTGGAAAACTTTACCGTGACGAGGTCGCCGTCCACGTCCGTATAGGTAGCGGTAGTCGGCTTCACAAACGTGAGCGTCGTCGCGAGGATCGCGGGCGCGATACGGGACTCCAGGGACTCGATGAAGGGTGGCTGGTTCATCTTTGGGCTTTAGGGTTTCGGCACCCTAGCAACCAAAACACCGAAGCGGAAGCCCCTTTACGGATGGCGTCCGCCGGCTACGGCAGTCGCGATCCCCGGGCGGCGATGAGCAGCGCGTACCAATCATCCCTCGAAATTTCGATCTCATCCGCCTTCACCGCCTGCCGGATGCGATCTGGGTTCACGGAGCCGACGATCGGGATCATTTTGGTCGGGTGGCGCAGCAACCACGCCAGCGCCACTTCGCCGCGGCCCACGCCATGGCGGGCGGCCAGTGTATCGAGCAGCGCCATCACGGCGGCGTCGCGCTCATTGTGCGGACTGCCGAGCAGCGCGCCCTTGGCCAGCGGGCTCCACGCCATCGGCGTAATCTTTTCCGCCAAACACTGATCGAGCGTGCCGTCATCCAGCGTGGACAACGAGGAGAGGCTCACTTCCACTTGATTCGCGATGACCGGGAAATCGCACGCGGCTTGCAGGGCCGTGACTTGCGACGGCTTGAAATTGCTCACGCCGAAGCAGCGCACCTTGCCGTGGTGGCGCAGCTTAGTGAAGGCCTCGTTCATCTCCGCCGGGTCGCCGAGATAGTCCGGGCGATGGATCATCAACAGATCGATCTCGTCCACACCGAGGCGCGAGAGCGAGCCCTCCACACTGGCGATGAGGTGGCCGGCGGAGGAATCGTAGCAGTGCTGTGCGCCATCCCAGGGCGGGCAAATGCCGCATTTCGTCGCCAGGATCATGTGCTCGCGGGCGCCGGGCATTTCCTTGAGCGCCTGGCCAAAGATGCGCTCGCACTCGCCGCGGCCATAGATGTCCGCATGGTCGAAGAGCGTGTAGCCGGCATCGTACGCCGCCTGCACGGCGCGGCGCCCCTCGGCCGGGTCCACCTTGGGGCCTCCTTCGCTGCCGGCGAGGCGCCAGCAGCCATAAGCCAGCCGGGTACACGTGAGATCGCTATCGCCGAGATGTTGCTTTTTCATATGCGGATCAAAAAGACGCGCGCAGCACAGCGTGCCGCGTGGGATTAGGCGAGCGTGGAAAGATACTTCCGCAACTCCGCCGCCACGGACGGATCGCGCAGGGCAAACTCGATGTTCGTTTTCACAAAACCAAGCTTGTCGCCGATGTCGAAACGCCGCCCGCCGAAACGCCAGCCAAACACGGGCTCCAGTGCCACGAGTTTCGCCAGCGCATCGGTCAATTGCAGTTCGCCATTCTTGCCCGGCGCGGTCGTATCCAGGCAGTCGAAAATGCGGGGCGAAAGCACGTAGCGGCTCGTGATGGCGAGGCGGCTCGGCGCTTCCTCCGGCTTCGGTTTCTCCACCAATTTGCTGGCGCGCACGAGGCCGGGCGCCACTTCCTCGCCGCCCACGATACCGTAGCGGCTCACCTTTTCGGGCGCGACTTCCTCCACGGCGATCGCACTGCCGCCATGTTGCGCCCAAACATCGCAAAGCTGGCGGGTCACGGGGGCTGCCCCCGGCATGGGCTCCACAATCGTATCCCCCATGAGCAGCGCAAACGGCTCCGCGCCCACGTGGTCGCGGGCATAGAGCACCGCATCACCGAGGCCACGCATCTCGTGCTGCCAGACGAAGTGGACGCGGGCAATCCGGCTCACGGCCTGCACGGCGGCGAGCGCCTCGGCTTTGTTCTTCGCGGCAAGCTCTTCTTCGAGTTCACGATTCGGGAAAAAGTGTTCCTCGATGGCCCGTTTGCTCCGGCCAATGACGATGAGGATATCCGTGAGCCCACTGGCCACCGCTTCCTCCACCACATACTGGATCACCGGCTTGTCCACCACGGGCAGCATTTCCTTCGGCACCGCTTTGCTGATCGGCAGGAAGCGCGTGCCGTAGCCCGCCGCGGGAATGACCGCCTTGCGCACGACCGCGCTCATCGCTTGCCTCCCCGGGGCACGATTTGCGGTTTGCACACGGTTACATCAAGCGGACGCATCTTCTCCACCAGGGCTTCGAACATCGCTTCGTTTTCGTAGGTGCCGACGATGGCTCCTCCGCTGCCGGTGAACTTTGCCGAGCAGCCCACTTTGCGCGCGGCCTCCACCATCTGCACATTTCCCTCGGCCATCATGTTACCGTAAATTTTGCGGCGCAGATCAAAGTTCGCATCGAGCAGCGGTGCAATGGTGTGGCCCTTGCCCACCACGATGCGGTCGCGCACTTCCTGCGCCAGCGAGGCCCATTGCTTCATCGCGTCGTGCACGTCCTTGTCGCCCGCCAGCCAGCGCTTGCGGATGTCGTTGTGCGGCACCTCGGTCCCCTCGCCGAGCTTGTCCTTGAACGCCACATAGAGCGGCGGCAGCAGCTGCGGATCGAGCTCCTCGTAGCCGCCGTGGCCGATGCGCTCCATCTTCTCCTTGTCGAAGTCCATGAAAACCACGCCCTCGAACGTCTGGATCACGCGGTCCTGGAGACCGGCCGGGATGCCGAGCTCCTCGGTCTCCACGCTCAGGACCAAATTCGGCTGAATGGCGCGCGGGATGTTTTGATCCGTCACGCCGTAAAATTTCATGAGCGCCCGCAGGCAAGCGGTGATGATGGCGCTGGAGCCGGCCATGCCCACGCGGGCCGGGATGGTGCTGTGGTACTTCAACCGGAAGCAGCGCTCGTGCAGTTTCACATCGCGCTGGCGGCACTCGTGGAAAAACTTCTTCACCGTGGCCTTCAGCAGCCGCAGGCCGCCGTAGTAGCCGTAAAGCGCCACGTCGGCCACGAGCTCGTCGATGCTGTTAAATTGCGAGTGGTCGCGCTCATTCGGCACCAGCTCAATCTTTTTGGCCTCCGTCAACTCGATGCGTGCGGAGTAATTCCGAATCACAAAGCTGATGGTTTTGCCAAAGTAGCCATCCGAGGGATTTCCAACGAGCCCGGCGCGGGCAAAAGCTTCAGTACGGATGGTTGCAGACATTCAGAAAAAAGAGGGCGCGGAGAACAACATGCCCCCGCCTTCAGGGCAAGCCCGGGATGCACGGGGACGCGCCAAGGCGAAACGTCCAACAGCCGCGACCTTTCGATCGCGGCCGTGGAATTCAAAGATGTCGTCGCTTCTTAGCGGACGGGCAGCAGCGCGCGCACTGGCTGTGCCACCGGGGCAACTGGCGTTTCGGTCGCGGCTTCGAGACGGGCGAGGCGGGCTTCTTGGGCACGCTCGCGGGCTTCCAACGTCGCCACTTCTTTTTTTAGCGCGGCGATTTCGGCGTCGCGCGTCTCGAGCTGGCGGTGCAACTCCTGCGTGGCGGAGACGTTGAGCATGGCCACCGCCTCGTAGTCCACGACGCGGAAGTCTTTCACCTCGCGGCCGTAGACGAAGATTTGTTTGTTCTCGCTCTGGAAGGCCGTGCGGAAGCGATGCTCCTGCACTTCAAGCACTTCGTAGACGCCCTCGCCTTTCTCGCCGATGAGGCGCACGTGTTCGCCGGTTTTGAGATCGGTGTCGAGTTGCACCCAGCCGTCCTCCAGCGTGGCTTTGCGGAAGAGATCGGGGATTACATCCGTGGTGCGACTGACGGCTTGCGGGAAGACTTTCTCCACCTGCTGCGCAATGAGCTTCTTCTGCGCGCCGGCGCCCTTAGTCACCGGGTCCTTGTACGTGTAGTCCGTGACGGCAATGCCGAGCAGCGTTTGTAAATCGGCGGCGGCATCGGAGCGGCCCTGCACGTTTTTGATGCGCTCATCGGAAAAGGCGCGGAAGACCGTGCCCTCGATGGCGTTCGAAGCGTAAATGGAGACATCCGATGTGCTGTTACTGCCGGCATTGAATCCCACGGTTCCGATGGCCAAATTAATCAGGTAGCCGTACGGCCCCACCACGTGATTGTCCCCGCTCCCGGAGACCACCAACCGCGCCTGGGTGGGCGTCTCCGTGCCGATGCCGACATGGCCCACGAGCAAGGTATTCGCCTGCACGCCCTCGGTGCCGAGGCGGATGGTGTTGGCTTCGCCCGCCGCGCCCGCGGCGCCGATATCGATATTGTGATCACCCGTGGTCAGGCCGGAACCGGCGCCATCGCCGATGGCGATGTTGTGCGAGCCGCTGGTATTGCCGGAGAGCGCTCCGGAGCCGAGCGCGGTGTTGTTCGCGCCGGTCGTATTAAGGGGCAGGGTATTCCAGCCGATGGCGGTGTTACCCGTAGCATCGTTCACATGGAGCGCATTGTCGCCGATGCCGGTATTGGAAGCGCCATTCGCATTGCCGGCACCCGCGCCGACCCCGAAAAAGACATTGGCCGATTGGCCGAGCAGAAGGCCGCCCTGGGTGCGATCGATGCTGATTTCCAACTCCATGGGATAGCCGGTGCCGGGGCCTTCCTTGGCTCCGAGCATCACATTCGCGGTGCCGTCGCTTACGAGCGCGAGGCCGAAATTGGAAGCGCCATTCGCCCAGGCCTGCACGGCCGCGGTCACGTCCACATCCGCGAAGCGTTTGCCGATCATGGCGGCAGCGGGGATAGTGTTGATGGGATTGGGATCGAGCGGCGGCTCGGCCAGCGTTCCTGTTTCGGACCAATCGCCAGCCACCGTCACCACATGCAATGCGCCCGCCTTGACGATGCGGGGGAAATACACGCGCAGGCGCGCGCTGGTGATGTCCGACGCCTGGATGCCGTCCGGCAGGCTGGCCAGATTGAAGCGCACATACGTCTTGCGCGCCGCGCTGACGACGAGCGTGGGCGCTTTGCCGGTGGACGGCGTGAGAATGCCTTTAAGCGAGCAGGAGTCTTGCGCAGGCGGCAGCACTTCCGCCTGGGCCAGGCTGGTGGCAAGCAGGGCCGAGGCAAGGAAGGTAGCGAAGCGAGGGTTTCTTTTCTTCATGGGGCTGAGTTGAGGATGTGGGATAACGAGGATCGGGGATCGACCCGTCCGCGGGGTGCGGTTCGTGACGAATTCGTTCTCAAGCACTGGCCGTGCCACGCACGCCTAAGGGGAAATACCTAGGCCGACTCGGACATTCCCGGGCGGCCGTTGGGAGCCTCACTTTTTCGAAAGCACCTCGACATCGATGGCTTCGTAAGCGGCGACTTGCATGACGCCGCTCGGGGGCAAAATGGGAATGGGGTAGCCATCGATCCAAACGCAGGCGTCGCCGTGGGAAAAGGCGAGGTCCACGCGCGGGCAGTAGCTGGCGGGCACGGCGTATTCGGGCTTGGGGCTTTCGCCGGTGATGAGCAGGACGCGCTGTTTCTTTTTCTCAAACAGCTCGCGCACGCTTTGGTGCAGGCCGTAGGCGTCGAGGCGCAGCACAAGAGCGCCCTCGGGCGTTTTAATTTCGTAGTCCTTCATCTGCGTGGCCACGTTGTCGTGCACCTCGTGATTCTCCGCCCACGTGGCATCGGCGAAGCGGGCAATGTAGTTCATCACCATGTGGCCGGCCGAGGCGACGATGGTCTTGCGGCCGGCGCGCAGTTCCTCGGCGATGGTCGCGGCCATCGCTCGCAGGTCCGCGAGATTAGTGTTCCGCAATTGGGCAACATGGGCGCGAATGCGCGAGACGTAGCGGCGGCCGAGCTCGCCGGGGGCGATGGGTGCGACGGTGAAGTCGTCGTGAAACTGCACTTTTTGGAAATAGCGGTCGGCCCACTCGTGCCCGCCCTCGGTAGCGTAGCCCTTCCACATCGTGGGCATTTTTCCGTGGCGCGTGAGGGCAGCGACGAATTCGCCGATGAAGATCCAGCCGTTCACGGCATTCGTGAAATGCAGCGTCTTGCCGCCGTGCCGGCCGCCGGGGAGCTCAACAGCGTCTTCCCCGGCATCGATCCAGGCATCACAGGCGGCGACGACTTCGGCAAAGGCGGGATCGCTTTTCGAACCGAAGCCAATGACGAGCCGGCCTTTCGCTTTGTCGTCCTGGATGCGCTTGAGATCACTGGGCTTGGGTGCGGCATCCCAGCCGTAGAGCGCGACGTCGTTTTTCTTTTCCTCGTCGGTGCGATCCTTTTTCCAGCAGCGCTCGAAGCCGATGTGCATGAGCCCCCCACTCCGGCCCATGAGCTCCTGCTCCAGCGTGCAGCCGATCCACGGGAAGCCAATGAGGCCGCCGCGCAGATGGCGCTCGGCGACCTGCTCTGCGAGTTTGGTAATGGCCGGGATCCGAGCCTCTGCTTCATCGAGCCGATGTTGCAGGCCGTCGAGATACGCGGAAGCGGGCGTTGGCGCGGGCGACGGAATTTTGTAGCCCTCGATTTTTAGCAGCGTGAATGGATAAATAATCGTGGCGTAGAGCGTGCCATCGTGCGCGGCGAGGAGGGCCATGTGGGCATGGAGCGGCGTGAGCGCGCCATCGGGCAGGCGGTGGAAGCCATGCGTGTGCGGCTTCTGTTTTCCATCCGGGCCCGGCGACCAGTCGAAGTAATCGGGATTCGAAACTTTCAGCACGCCGAGGTCCTCGTGCTTGTCGGTCTTGGGATCGTAGCGCACGAGGTGATGCAGGTAGCCGGCGCCGAAGCCGGTCTCGTTGTTGACGCGGACGAGGGCGTAGATTTTTCCGTCGGGATGAACGGTCAGTGCGCAGCGGGAATCAGGCGCCTTGCCCGCGAGCATCAAACCGTGGCTCTCGGCGGTGATGTGGTCGCCGGGGCTTTGCAGATCGAGCCGCAGAAGCGTGGGGTCATTCATCAGGATGAGCCAGGCGTGGCGACCATCGGGGTCGAGCTGCCAGGTGGGGATGGCGCTGGTATTGGCGCGCGTCCAGCGCTGCCCATCCACGAGCACGAGGCGCGTGGTCACCTCGCCGGTGGCGGGATTGTATTGCGCGAGCTGGAAATCGTTAGTGATGACGCTGGCGACACCGCGCGTGTCTACCAACGTGGCGGCGTACGGCGTGAGCAGCGGGCCGAGTTCCTTCCACGGTCCACCGGCGAGGGTGCCGAGCATCCAGTGCTGGTCCTCGCAGGTGACCACATAGAGTTTGTTGCGGGCTTCATCGGCGACGACGTCGATGATACCCTGCTCGGGATAAGGCATCCCGAGATTCACGGCGTGGTCGTTGCGCGGGTCGTAGATCATCACGTAGCCGCCGGGATATTTCTGCGTGTCGCCTTTGATGGGATATCCCTGCTTGGAACCGATGTAGACCTTGCCGCTCGGGCCGACGAAATTACGCGTGTGGAGTTTGGCCTGCGCGGCGTAGCCGGTGGCGGTGAGGCCGCACACTTTGTTGACATCGACGACCACGCGCTGCTGCGAGGCGCGCGGGTCGAATTCCACGAGGAAGGCGTCGTGGCCGTACTTGGCGGCGCCGACGTGGATGCGGCCGTCGCGGGCTTCCGAAAGGGAGAAGTAGCCGGACTCCTCGCTCGTCGTTTCCGGGAGGATGTAATAGGCGGTGGCCGGAACATACGGCGGCGGGTCGGCGGCGAAGACGCTCGTGGCGAAAAGCAGGAGGGCAGCAAAGCGGTTCATGCGGGTGGAAGGGTGGCGTGTGGAGATAAGCCGGGGAACGGGAAGGTCGTAGGGATGGGGTGGAGGGAAGTGGGTGTGTTCGAACGTCGGCCAGTCAGTTTGGAGTTCCGCCTTTAGGCGGATGACGGCAACTCTTCACAAGCGAGCTCCCGAGTGTCGGCGCCGCGACTCTCGCGGGGGGGGCGCTTGTGAAAGGCAGACGCTGGCCGCCTAAAGGCGGAACTCCGAACTAATCGCCCGACGTTCGACCGCACACACCCACTCATCCTGGCGATGTCCCGTTCGATCACTGATCGCCCAACGAGTTCGCTCAGAGGCGAACCAACACCGGCGCAGAGCATTGGGCCACCGATAGGCTCACTGCACCGTCCAGCCGCCGTCGATGACGATGTCGGTGCCGGTGATGAAGCCGGCGTGCTTGGAGCAGAGGTAGACGGCGAGCTGCGCGATCTCTGCCGGCTCGCCAAAGCGGCCGACGGGAATCTTCGCCAGGAATTGTGCTTTTAGCTCGGCGTTTTGCATGAGCGGAGCATTGATCTCGGTGTCGCACACGCCGGGGCTGATGCCGTTGACGGTGATGTGATCGGGGGCGAGTTCGAGGGCGAGGGCTCGGTTGAAGCCGAGAAGGGCGGTCTTGCTGGAGGAATATGCGGTGCGGCCGGGGAGTGAGATGTGCGACATCATCGACGTGAGGTTGATGATGCGCCCATAGCCGTGCCCACGCATCATGGGGATGAAAGCGCGGCAGAGCAGGAAAGCACTGGTGACATTGGTGGTCATCACGCTGTTCCATTCGGCGAGGGAAAACTCCACGAGCGGCTTGCGAATGTTGATGCCGGCATTGTTGATCAAAATGTGCAGGGCGCCGCCGAGCTTCGCGGCAAAACTTTCGCGCACACGCTCGACCTGGGCCTCGTCGGTGACATCAGCGACGAAGATCTCGGCGGCGCCGCCTTTGGTGCGAATGGCGGCGGCGACGTCGTTCAGCCGGGCCTCATCGCGAGAGACGAGGGCGATGCGGGCGCCGGCTTCCGCGAGCGCAAGGGCCATCGCCTGGCCGAGGCCTTTGCTGGCACCGGTGATGAGGGCGGTTTTGCCGTGGAGAGGTGTGTCCATGGGGCGAGAGGCTAAGGAGAAAACTGAGGGCGCAACAATGTGAGAATGCGCGAGGCCGGGCGCCTCGCGCGACTTTCAAAATCCCGAACGAAATCAGGAGGCTCCGTGGGGCCACGCAGGGCCGCGTCGTTAGCTATTCGCTTTTTTAATGTGTCGAACGCGAGGCATTTAATTCATATGTATTGAAGTTTTACAGTGTGCCGGGCACGGCCCTCGCTAAGGACATTTTCTAACCATATTGAAACCAAAAGAGTCCCTGTCCCCACAGTGTCGAAACTCAGCTGCGTGATGTGGAGGCAGGATCATGCCTTGAAGGGAGGATAACATGAATTTCGATCACTTATACACCGGCTTGCCGATTGCGGGCGCCCTGATCGGGACGCTGGCGACCGCGCTCTTGTTGACGCCGACCCGACGGCGCATCCAGCGCTGGGTGCTGCTGGGGACCGCGGTCCTGCTGGCGGGCCTGTGCGAAGTGCTGGCGTGGAACCCGGAGGCGCATCGGTGGCACCAGCAGGCGTTGCTGTTTTGCGGGGTCCTCATCTTTCTCGTGCTGGGCAGCATGGTGCTGCGGGAGCGGCTGCTCACCCATCGACGACGCTGGAAACAAGCGGATCAACGCCGCAGTGTGGCGGAGAAGCGCTGGGGCTCGATGGTGCGCCATACACCCCTCATCGTTGTGGAACTGGATGCGGAGCACGTCGTGCGCGAGTGGAATCCCGCGGCGACGCGCCTCTTTGGCTACACCCGGGAGGAGGCGGTGGGAAAATCCATGGTGGCGCTGGTAATTCCCGCGGACAAGAGAGCGCGGGTCACGGAGGAACTCCGCCAGGCTGGGTACCAGGAGGAAGGCACCCACCAAGTGCATCAAAGCGTGGCGCGAGATGGGCGAACGGTGACCTGCCAGTGGCACATCACGCCCGTGGCTCGGGCGGGCGGGGCGGCGCCACAAATCTACTGCGTGCTCCACGACATCACCGATGCCATGGAACTGGAGACGAAGCTGCGTCACTCCCAGAAACTTGAATCCATCGGTTTGCTGGCGGCGGGCGTGGCACATGATTTCAACAACATGCTCACGATTATTCAGGGGCACGCGGATCTCCTGCGCAATAGCCTGACTAATGACCACACGGAGTCGGCGATCCCGCTGGAGCGGGAGCATTGCGAATGCATTGCTTACGCCGCAGACCGGGCATCCGCGCTGACCAAGCAACTACTCAGCTTCAGCCGGCAGCAGGCGATGATTCCCGTGCATCTCGATATGAACGAGCTGGTGGAGCGCTGCACCCGGATGCTGTCCCGGCTCGTGGGCCCGAATATCAACATTCAGCTCGGGCTGGCGGGCGCGCTGCCGCAGGTGCACTGCGACCCTAATCTGCTCGAGCAGGTGATCACCAATCTCGTGGTGAACGCGCGGGACGCGATGCCGAAAGGCGGGCGCATCCGGATCACCACGAGCACCATGCCGATTACGCCCGACCGCATGGCGCGGAACCCCGGCGCCCAGACCGGCCAGGCGGTGTGCCTGAGCGTGATGGATTCCGGCACGGGCATTCAGCCGGACAAGATGGACCGCATTTTCGAGCCGTTCTTTACGACGAAGGGCCCGGGCAAGGGCACTGGCCTGGGGCTGGCAGCGGTACATGGCATCGTGGAGCAGCATGGGGGCTGGATTGAAGTGCGGAGCTGGATGGGCCGCGGCACGATTTTCTGCGTATTCCTGAAAGCAGCGGCGCCTTCGGTGGCGGGCATGGTTCGGCAGATTCAGTCGGCCCCGGCCTCGCAAATCCGCCGCTCGACGCTCGCGGACTTCACGGTGCTGGTGGTGGACGACGAGGAAATCCTGCGCGACCTGTGCCAGACCGTGCTGGAGGACGCCGGCTGCCGGGTGCTAGTCGCCTGCGATGGCCCGCACGCGGTGCAAGTGTGGGAGCAACACGCGGACGAAATCGATGTCCTCTTCACCGACATGATGATGCCCGGCGGCATGACCGGCTACGACGTGGCCGAGAGGCTGCGGCGGGACCGGCCCGCCCTGCCCGTGGTCTTTTGCAGCGGCTACAGCCCGGAGACCACGCAGCTCACCGAGACCGAGGGCGAGCAGCTTATCTTTCTGCAAAAGCCCTATCGCCAGCCAGGAATGGTGGAGGCGCTGCATACGGCGCTGGCGCGCCGGCCCAAGCCGGCGCCGAAATCCAGCGTGCGCACCGCCGCACCCAAGCCGGCGTCGAGCGTGCGGGTCCAGGACGCGGCGGCGAAGTCCGCAGTGGAGCATCACGAGATGGGTGATACGACGCGAATTGCGTGCTGAGGGGTGGACCATTGGACAAGTTCCTCACGGAGCGCCAACGAAGCGCGCCGTTAGCTGGGTGCGTTAGGAAAATCCAAACTGCAGTAAGTCATCTGCGAACACGCTCCACTCTTCGTCTGGATCTATCGGCGCTTGCAGTAATTCTTGATGTGTCTCAAGAGTGCCTCCACCTGAAAGCGCGAACAGCTCACGGAAAAACAAATCCCGAGTAGAAATCCAGCTATTCAAATCTACGTCCTCGGAGACAAAACGCATCACCGGCTTTCGGAACGAGGTTTCGGTAGGATTCGCTTTCACTCGAACTCCTGTCAATCTCAATGCAGCATACCCCTCAACTACTTCTGCCCGCCAAGAAGAGGGAGAGCATTTAACCGTCTCATTCCGAGCCGCAAGAGCTTGTCCAACAACCGCACATATCTTAGAACCGTATCCCACCAAATCACTCACATCTCCTTCAATAAGAGACCTAAACATCTCCCTATATTCCCTTAGCTCCTCCTTTTCCGAAATGGTTTGAAAAACTTCCTCAAGCTGAGCTCCGGTTGCGAGCAACAGCAATCTTCCCAATAAATATCGAACCCGAGACAATTTCCATTTTTGTATCATTCCCTTACTTTCGTTGAAAGCCTCAATAGCGATCTGAAAATCCTTAAAATATTGCTCCCTTAATTCCATGGCCTCTCTAGCAATCTTTAGAGGCGTCAGATTGACAACCGCCCCAACAAAGGGCGCGCTATGCATACGATCACTGAATCGTTCAGCATAACTTGCTTCCTGGATCGCAGCAGTGTAGCGAGGAACAGGAATTCGAATATCATTTTCCCGAAAGATCGAAATTATGCCGCCGACATTATTGGGATGAACCATCAAGTAGCACTTAAGATGATCAATAAGGCCCATCCATCCCTCGTCCGCCATCGGTTGTTCCTGATACTCGGGAGCCTGATATGGGGCCTCTTTCTTCCATATTTCGGCTTCAAGAGAAAAAATCTTACTTCGATTCAGTTTCAAACCCTTCTTATTAAGCTGTCCCCTAAGTAAACTTAAGGACGATCGGATTTTCCCTTTCGGAATTACGAGGGCTATGTCATCAACATATCGAAAATAACGGCCTCTAAACTCAGCTCTCATATATTCATCTATATCTCGGAGGATCAGATTACCGATCAGATGGCTCAATCGCGGACCAACAAGAAGATTCACACCAAGCGCAAACTGTCGCTTCAGCAAAATCTCCCCAAGTTCGACCCACGCTTCAGGAAGCTTAGAACGCGAGCAGGCTTTTGACCACGCCCGCAAAGCCCTCCCCTGGGTGATGGACGGATAAAACCGCTTGATATCTGCGTAAAGCACGACATCACCACTCCACCGCTTGCAGGCCTTTCCGATAGCTGTTTGGCGAGCGCTGTATAAACTGAAATACGGCTCAAAAAATCCGTCCGTTGAACGAGAAGAGGCAAGCCGATAGCTATAAACCTCTTCGTGCGGGATAAAATCCCCTCCAGCAGCTGCGCAGGCCCCAAGCAGGGCTGCTTCTGCTAGTGTCTCCATTCCGCCGGGAAAGTATGCATCCCTAAATTCGAGTTTTCCAGCTACGCTTATTTGTTTAAAAAGCTTAGTTGCCAAGTAGGCAGCTCCTTCGCGCCTTCTAACAATCTCTGGAGCAAACTCTTCAGCCCACTTGTCTTTCATAACAGTGGAAGCGGAGAGAGAATAGCGCAGCGCCAAATAGGCCATCGGATGGAGGCGGCGACTCTCATTAAGGGATCGAATTGCGAGTCGGGGTTTGTTACGTCTCATAGTGAATTGGACCTCCAATGCGCTCCCACCGCACGAACTTTGAACATATTTCCGGCGACCATTGGGTGAGTGAGGTCAGCCTCTGAGCTAGGAAAACCCTCCAAGACATGCTCAAATCGAGCAAATCGTTTAAAAACACGCTCTTTAAGTTTCGGAAAGAACTTTGCGGCGACAGGCCCCCGGTTTGGTTCGAGCCAATAGGCAGCGGCCTTTGCCTTTCCCGCGCGGCTGAAAATTTGGCGCAAACATGGTTCAGCCTCATCAAAATAGCGGCGCTGCCCCGCTGCTTCCGTGGTCGTCCAAAGAAATCCTGAGAAGTTGGCTACGACAACCGCAAATTGCGGCGATTGGTCACCTGCATCCAACCAATCGTCAACGAGATCCGTGGTATCGTCGTCGATTAGAACATCCCATTTTCTAAACTTCCAAATTACTTTTATAGCATTCTCGAGCCACCATGGTGCAAGTTCGGCAAAGAGATCCTGAGCAAGTTTCAGTTGATGAGAATTCTTCTCTCCGCCGAATATGCTTACAACGAGATCAAGTCTTGGTAAAAGCTTTGCACTGCGAAGCTCGGCAACAACGCTTAAAAGCGTCGCGGCTGCAGCTCCGGCGCCAAATGGAATATCCAGCAACCTCACCGATCCGGACGAAAACAAGCGACAAAATGAATCGCGCGTACTTTGGAAGGTGTGATGAGGGTCTAGCGAGTAGAGTTGAACTCGACCACATGAACCGGTAAAGCGGCGACCGAAGTGATCCAGCGCGCCTTGCTGGCCATCTTCTCCGATCGGACCATCTCCCGGGTTTGTGTCAATGGCGACCGACTGGAGACCATACTTATCAACGAGTTTAGCGTACGCCGATACGAGATTCGGCGGCAGCGCCAGTTCGCCACTGGCAGATTTCCAAAGCGTTTCCGGCAACTCTTTTGTTGAGATCAATTGATCAGCCATGAGATGTGAGCGGGATGGGGTGCAGCGCGTTGGGGAACATTTGGTGGCTAAACTTCACGATTAAATGGAGGCAATTGTCCATTCATTTTCGGAGAGCCTGTTCCCATCTATAAGGAACAAGTGTTCGTTTAGAAGTCTGCACACTGTTCCTTGCAATCCCCGGCGCGTCTGCTACAGCTCGCCCCGTGAATTACTTGCTCGCCAGCCGACTTATGCCGCTCCCCGGCATCCTCGCGGGCGTCCTCTATTAAAGGAAGGGCGTCCCGGCGCGGGACATTTCGGGGAGCTCTCAGTGCATCGGCTGGCGCAGCTTCATTACGGGCGGGAAAGCGGCGCGGGCTTTTTCTCTTTTGGTCCCCCGCCCAGTCATTAATTCTCTTCTTTCCATGTTGTCCGAACCTTCGTCGAAATATCGTCCCTTTCCGCCGGTGCATCTGCCTGACCGGCAATGGCCGGGACGCGTGCTGACTGCCGCGCCCCTGTGGTGCTCGGTGGATCTGCGCGATGGCAACCAGGCCCTGCGCGAGCCCATGAGCGTCGAGCAGAAATTGAAAATGTTCCACGCGCTGGTAAAGTGCGGGTTCAAGGAAATCGAAATCGGTTTCCCCGCGGCGTCGAACACCGAATTTGCCTTCAACCGCCGCCTCATCGAGGAGGGGCACGTGCCGGACGACGTGACGGTGCAGGTGCTGGTGCAGGCGCGCGAGGATTTGATCGAGCGCACGGTGGAATCGTTGATCGGTTCCCGCCGCTGCGTGATCCATTTGTATAACAGCACCTCGCCGGCGCAGCGCCGGGTAGTGTTTGGGAAATCGAAGCAGGAGATCGTGGCGATGGCGGTGCGCGGTGCGCGCTGGATCCAGGAGCGGCTGCCGCGGCTGCGCGGCACCGAGGTGGTGCTGCAGTATTCGCCGGAGAGCTTCAGCCTGACGGAGGTGGAATTTGCGAAGGAGATCTCCGACGCGGTGATCGATGTGTGGCAGCCAACGCCCGAGCGGAAGATGATCCTGAATCTGCCGGACACGGTGGAAATCGCGATGCCGAACATCTACGCGGATCAAATCGAGTGGATGTGCCGAAACGTGAAGAACCGGGAGTCGTTGATCGTCTCGCTGCATACGCACAACGATCGCGGCACGGGCGTGGCGGCGACGGAGCTGGGCCTGCTGGCCGGCGCGGACCGCGTGGAAGGCACGCTGTTTGGCAATGGCGAGCGCACGGGCAACCTGGACATCATCACCGTGGCGCTGAATTTGTATATGCACGGCATCGACCCGAAGCTGCGCTTTGACAACATGGCGGAGCTGCGCGCGATCTATGAGGAATGCACCGGGATGACGGTGCCGCCGCGCAATCCGTACAGCGGCGAGCTGGTCTTCACGGCGTTCAGCGGATCGCACCAGGATGCGATCAAGAAGGGCTTCACCGAATGGCAGAAGAACCAGGGCGCGCAGCACTGGGACGTGCCCTACCTGACGATCGACCCCAACGATATCGGGCGCGAATACACGGAGGTCATCCGAGTGAATTCGCAAAGCGGCAAGGGCGGCGTAGCCTTTTTGCTGGAGAACGAAATGGGCATCACCATGCCGCGCGATCTGCAAAAGGAATTCGGCATCATCGCGCAGGACGAAATGGATCGCGTGGGCCGCGAAGTGAATGGCAAGGAATTGCGCACGCTGTTTGAGCGCGAGTTCTTCGAAGGCTCCGCGCCCTGGCTGCTGGTGAATGTGAAGAAGGTCACCGCCGGCGAGGAAACGCGCGCTGAAGTGTCCGTGACGGAGGGCGCCAGTGCGCGCACGCTGCACGGTACCGGGAAGGATGCCACGGCGGCGCTCTCCGCGGCGCTGCAGGGCGTTCTGGATGTGGGCATGCCGCCGGTGAAGATTGCCGAGAGCCGGCTGGGCTCCGCGGTTTCCGAGAGGGACGGCAAGGTGCTGGCGTTTGCGCGGGTGCAGTTTGGCAATGACCAGACGGCCTACGGCGCGGCGCGCGCGCTGCCGGGCGAACATCCGGAATATCAGGCGGCGATCAATGCGCTGAATCGGGCGTATCCGTGGAGTGCGTTTGAGCGTGGGAGCGGCATCGTGCTGCCCCAGCGGCTGCGGCTGGAATTTGGTGCACAAGCCCGCCAGGCCATGCAGGTGCAGGCGCGGCGCTTTGCGGCCGCCGACTTGGAGCGGCTGTTTTTCTCCGAATACGTCGGCGGCACCGAACCGCTGCGCATCGTGGAGTCGGAGTTCAGCTTTTCGCCGGAGGGCGGGCTGTGGTCTTTTCACCTGAAAGGCCTGCAGGGCCGCGAAACCGTGGAGGCCAAGGCCGAGGGCAGCACCATGCCCAATGCGGTGTGCGCCGCGCTGGCGAAAATCGTGGGGCAGCCCATGGAAGTCGTCGATTTTGCCGTGACGAAGTCCCACCCCATCCACGACCGTCGCGGATCGGAGGACGTCGCTTTTGCCCAACTCCGCATCGGCAATGTGCTGGTGTGGGGCGTGGGCCTGGCGGACTCCGGCACCAGCGCCACGGTGCAAGCCGTGTGCACCGCCGTGAACCGCCACGTGGCCCCGCGCCACTCCGAAAAATCTTTACCGATGAGCACCAGCATTCAGCGCAAACCGTATCCGTTTTCCGATTTTGAGCCCAAGTGGCAGCAGCACTGGGACACCGACGCCACCTTCCACGCGCCCAACCCGGGCGAGAAGGGCTTCGATCCCAAGCGGCCGAAATACTACGTGCTGGATATGTTCCCGTACCCGAGTGGCGCGGGTCTGCACGTGGGACACCCCGAGGGTTACACGGCCACGGATATCATCGGGCGCTACAAATGGATGCGCGGATTCAGCGTGCTGCACCCGATGGGCTGGGACGCCTTCGGCCTGCCGGCGGAGCAGTATGCGATCAAGACGGGGCAGCACCCGGCGGTGACCACGGCGCAGAACGTCGCGAAGTTTAAATCGCAGCTGAAGTCGATCGGCTTCGGCTACGACTGGCAGCGCGAGGTGAACACGACGGACCCAGGCTACTTCAAATGGACGCAGTGGATTTTCACACTGTTGTACAATTCGTGGTTCAATCCGGCGACGAACAAGGCGGAGCCGATCACGACGTATAAAGGCGAAGACGCGGACAGTGTGCGCCTGGCGTATGTGTCCGAGGCGCCGGTGAATTGGTGCCCGGCATTAGGCACGGTGCTGGCGAATGAGGAAGTGATCGATGGCAAATCGGAAGTCGGCGGCCACCCAGTGGAGCGCCGTCCGATGAAGCAGTGGATGCTGCGCATCACCACGTTTGCCCAGCGGTTGATCGATGAATTGGACGGACTGGACTGGCCGGATTCGATCAAGTTGTTGCAGCGGAATTGGATTGGGCGCAGCGAAGGCGCGGAAGTCCGCTTTGGCGTGGAGCATGCGTCGGCCAAGGACGGCATCACCGTCTTCACCACGCGGCCCGATACGCTGTATGGCGCGACCTACATGGTGCTGGCGCCAGAGCATCCGCTGGTGGATGTCATTACCACGCCGGAAAACCGCGAGGCGGTCGCGCTGTATCGCGTAATGACTTCCGGGAAGAGCGATCTGGAGCGCACGGAACTGGCCAAGGAAAAGACCGGCGTCTTTACTGGCGCCTTCGCCATCAATCCCGTGAACGGCGAAAAAATCCCGATCTGGATCGCCGACTATGTGCTGACGGGCTACGGCACGGGTGCGATCATGGCGGTGCCGGCGCACGATGAACGCGACTGGGAATTTGCGCGGAAGTTTGCGCTGCCGATTTGCGAGGTCGTCTCGGCGGAGCCGCGCCTGGGCTTGGGCGGCGGCGGCGTGTGCGATGCCGAGCCGCTGGAGCCCTTCTGCGAGGAAGGCTATGCCATTCACAGCGGTCCGCTGGACGGCCTGCCCACCACGGCGGCAAAGGCGGAGATCATCCGACTGCTGGAGGAAAAGGGCGTCGGCAAAAAGCGCATCAACTTCAAGCTGCGCGACTGGCTGTTCTCGCGCCAGCGCTACTGGGGCGAGCCCTTTCCGATTGTGTGGGAAGGCGGCCAGCACCGCACCATCGACGCGAGCGAGCTGCCGCTGACGCCGCCGGAGATGGAGGACTTCAAGCCGACGGGCACGCCCGAGCCGCCGCTGAGCAAGGCCAAGGACTGGCTGAAATACAGCGACAAGGCCACGCGCGAAACGAACACGATGCCACAATGGGCCGGCTCCTGCTGGTACTACCTGCGCTATACCGATGCGCAGAACAGCGAGCGCTTCACCGGCGTGGAGGCCGAGAAATACTGGATGGGCGGCGGTGGTGCTCCTGGCACGAGTGCCAGGCCGGGCGGCGTCGATCTGTACGTCGGCGGCACCGAGCACGCCGTGCTGCACCTGCTGTACGCGCGGTTCTGGCATAAGGTGCTCTTCGATCTGGGCTACGTTTCCACGCCCGAGCCGTTCCAAAAGTTGGTGAACCAGGGGCTGATCCTGGGCGAGACGGAGTTCTCGCTGTTCACGCATCCCGACGGCACGCCGTGCAGTGCGGCCGACGTGAAGAACGTGGACGAGGAAGCGACCGCGGCCGGTCCGCGGCTGTTCGGCACCCATCGCACCACGAATGAAAAGATCACCGCGCGCTCCATCACCGCGGACACGGTGGAGAAAGTCGGCGACGGCTTCGGGCTGAAGAGCGATCATAGCATCCGCGTGGATGCGCGTTCATTCAAAATGTCCAAGAGCCGCGGCAACGTGGTGAATCCGGACGACGTCGTCTCCGCCTACGGCGCCGATGCGCTGCGCTGCTACGAAATGTTCATGGGCCCGCTGGAGGCCACCAAGCCGTGGGCCATGGCGGGCGTCGAGGGCATCTCGCGCTTCCTGGCGCGCGTATGGCGCCTGGTCATGGAGGACGCAAACGACGAAGGCGCCTGGCGCTTGCACCCCGCCGTGCAGGATATCGAGCCGACCAAGGAACAACTCAAGGTCGTCCACGCCACGATCAAGAAAGTCGGCGAAGACATCGAAGCGCTGAGCTTCAACACCGCCATCGCGCAAATGATGGTGTGCACCAATGCCTTCGTGAGCGCCACGCCGCGCCCGCGCTCGTGCATCCTGACGCTGCTGCACGTGTTGAACCCGTTTGCCCCGCACATCACGGAAGAGCTGTGGCAGCGCCTGGGCGGCGAAGGCACGCTGGCTCATCGCCCATGGCCCGCCTACGACCCAGCCGTCCTGATCGAGGACGAGATCGAGATCCCGGTGCAAGTAAATGGCAAGCTGCGCGACAAAATCGTCGTAAAGAAAGACGCCACCAAGGAGGACATCGAGAAGGCCGCGTTGGCCTGCCCGAAAGTCGCCGAGCAGACCGCCGGGAAAGACGTGAAGAAGATCGTCGTCGTCCCCGGGCGACTGGTGAACATCGTCGTAGCGTAGTCACCTTAATGTCGCTGCGACCGGCAGGTCGCGGTCTGATCCATTCGGACTGCGGCCTCCGGTTGGAGCGGCACCGGCGCTTCCGCCAGCGCAAGCGACTATTAGCGTTCTGTCACGGCAGAAATGTTGGGCGAGCGCAAAGACGTTTGCGCTCCGCGCCCCCTCGCTGCGCTCGCCCACGACGGGTTGCGCTCGTGCCTCGCTAAAAACCCGTCCCACTTTCCACGCTCCGCCTTTCGCACCCCTTATTTGAACGGTGATCGTCTACCCCGCCGTCTCCGGATTGCGGTACAGGAAATGGCGAGAGAGAATGCCTCCGGGTCATGAAGCCGTTGGTTCGGACCGCATCCTTCCGGATGCAGCTTACTCCTTCTTCCAAATAGTGATGGAGGCAACCTCTACGTCTTGCGTGGCGGTCTCGGTCGGCACCGTCACTTTGTCACCCACGGCTTTGCCGATGAGCGCCTGGGCCATCTGCGAGAGATAGCTGATGATGTGCTTGCTCGGATCCGTGTCCCAAGCGCCGAGGATGGTGTATTTATCCTCACCGCCATCCTTCAAGCGCCGCACCGTCACAATGGTCCCGATGGAGACCTGGCTGTCCTTCGCGTCGGCGAAATCAGTGCCGCGGGCGCGGGCGAGATCGCGCTCGGCCTCGCTCCGCTGGCGGGTCAGGACGCGCTGCTGCTCCTTCGCGCTCTTGTATTCAAAGTTTTCGCGCAAGTCGCCATAGCTCCGAGCGATTTGGATGTCCTGCCGGTTCTGCGGGATCTTCTTGTTCACGAGGTCATCGAATTCCGCCTTCCGGCGCTCGAGGCTCTCCCACGAGACAATCAGGTCGTCCTTCGAGCGATCCTTCTCGCCACCGGTGATCAGCTCTTCCAACTCCGGGTACACCCGCACGATGCGGCCGAGGAGCGAGCGCTTGTTCAGCTCTTCAAACACCGGAGTGATCAGCACCTTGCGCATCACCTCGCGGAGCTCGTCGTCGTCGGCCGTGGCCATGAGGTCGAGCACGAGTTCCTGGTCGTTCATGATCAGGTCATGCAGCTTGCGATCGCGCTTTTCTTTAAACTGATCGCGCTCCATCGCGCCGAGCATGGCGCTGAGCGTGCGCGGGTGCTGCACAATCTCCGCATACGGCCCGTGGCGCTCCTCGCACAGCCAGTGCAGGCCCTCCGCCGAGATGGACTGGTCGCGGATGGACTTGTCGAGCGCGAGGCCGAACTCATCCATCCGACCCTTCTCGATGAGCAGGCGCGCCGCCTCCGGGGCCAACTTGCTGTTGCCGCGCATGAAAATGCTTACCGCCTTCGCGGCCCAATGATCGCTGAACGCCTCCGGCAGCGCGAGGATGGCCTTCTTCAGCTTGGAGACCGGCAGGTCGCCCAGCAGCGTGCTGAGCTGTTTTTCCTCATCGCGCAGCACACCAGCCACCGTGGGGGCATCAGCGCTCCGCGCCAGCGCCGGAAACTTCGCCGTGATTTCGTCGCGCACCACGATCAACTGCAGCGCCTCCACGGTGCGCAGCTTGAGATTCTTTTTCGCCGCATCTTCGATCGAGGCCACCACCGACTGCAGCGCCACGGGATCGTTAAACGTCCCCAGCGCCTTGGTGAGATTATCGAGCGCCAGGATTTGATCCTTCAGCGTGCGCGCGGCGGTGAAAGCGCTCAGCACTTCGTCCGTCTGGGAGAGCGCTTCTGCGCGCAGCAAGTAGTGGTCCGTCTTCTTGGCCGGCACGCCCACCATGGGGTCCGCCTTCAGCGCACGCTTGGCCGCTTCCCACCATTTCTTGAAGGCCGCATCGTTGAAGAGATCCGGCACGAGCTGCTGCGTGATGTGCTCCTGCGAAGCCCGGCCGCCCAGGCTCTGCAGGACAATACGCACGAGCGCCGCCGGGTCCTTTTGCGCCATGGCCTTCAGGCCTTCCATGTCGGAAAATTTCCGCGCGCCGATATGTTCGGTCGTCAGCGGCGTGAGCGACTCCGCCGCATACTGGAGTTGCATGGGGTGCCCCTTCTTCGTCCGAAAATCGATCGTCGTCTGGCCGAGCAGGAAATCGTGACCGGCAATCACGCCATAGCCCCAGCTCTTGTGCTGCACGTAGGTGCCCGGGGTCAGCTTGGCGAGCAAATCGCCCGCCTTTGCGGTCAGTTTGCCGGCCTCCACGGCCTTCTTGATTTCTTCGGTCATAGGGGGGCGGAAAATAGGGACGAACAGAGAAAGAACAACGGAAATTTCATCCCCCGCTTCAGATTGGCCCGGCGGGGAGTCGTCTAGGGCCCATTGGCCGTTACCTCCACCACACCGCCACCGGAGAAGTCCCCAAGTCAATAGGGTCGGTGGATTTATCTTAATGGAACAGTTACAAAAGAAGCGCGCACGCCGACCCAGTTGCCAAAAGATATAAACTCAGCGCCCCTCAATTCCTGCCCCCACCCCCAAATCCCCCTAGCTTCCCCAGGCGGATGTGGCTACACCAGAACTCGTTCTCACCTCCGTCTCCCTATGCCAGCACCTAAGAAGCCTGCGAAAGCGCCTGCCAAGAAAGCACCGGCCGCCGCGAAAACGAAGCCTGCCGCCAAAGCAACGAAAACGGCCAAAGCCTCGAAGGTTAAGCCGGAGGTCGCCCCGGACGACGAGCCGCAGACCATTGCCGATGTGGTGGAACTGGCCAGCGCGCCGATGCCGAAATTCAAGCCGGCCCCGGGGGCCAAGGTGGCCCTGCGTGGGCGGACGGCAGCCGGCTTTGCCGAGATTCTGAGTGCCGCGGGCAGCAAGGTGAAACTCCGCTTTTCCACGGATACGGTGAATGGGGTGGAGGTAGAGGTGCCCACGGAGTCGCTGGCGCACGCCCCTCTGCCCGCGCAGACCCGCGTCTTTCATCAGCAGGACGGCGTGGTGCGCTATGGCCGCATCATCGCGCCCAAGCAGCTCACGGGTGGACTACGCAGCTATCTCGTCCACTTCCCCGGAGCCGCGTCGCTCACGGAGATGAAAGAGGACGAATTCCGCGTGCGCTCCTACCTGCCCGGTGATGATCCGTCCACGGTGCTGGCGGAACTCGCGCAGGAGACGCCCTTCTTTTTCCAGCAGCGCTCCGATTTACTCCGCGAGTTGCTCCGGCAAAATCAGCTCGCCCATGGCCTGCCGGCGCTGCTCTCGGCGAAGGTGGAGATCCTCCAGCACCAGGCGGAGATTTCCTCGCGCGTGCTGCGCGACCCGGTCATCCGCTACCTGCTGGCGGATGAAGTGGGCCTCGGAAAGACGATCGAAGCCGGCGTGATTCTGCGGCAAATCCGGCTCGATGCGCCGGATGCGCGCATTGCGGTGGTGGCGCCGGACGCGCTGACCCGCCAATGGCGCGAGGAGCTGGACAGCCGCTTCGGGCTCGATGACGTGGAGCTCTTCGAGCACAGCGCGCTGCAAAAGGACAAGGAATTGCTCGATGAGCCGTGGGACGTGCTGGTCATCGACGAAGCGCACCGCGTGGTGGCGTTGCACGGCATGAGCGAGACGCCCGTGACGAAGAACACGCGGAAGCTCGCACACGCCGCGCGGCATCTGCTGCTCCTTTCGGCCACGCCCGTGTTGCACCACGATGCGGATCTGCTCGCGCTGCTGGAGCTGCTCGATCCGGAGAATTATTCGTCGGCGAAACTGGAGGCGTTCAAAGAACGCACGGCGCGCCGCGTGGAACTGGGCCGCGCCTTTCTCGCGCTCCGCAGCGCCACGGTGCCCGCGCTGGTGAAGCTGCACGCAGGCAAGCTCGCCTCGCTGCTGCCGGATGATGCGACGGTGAAAGACCTCGTGGCCGCGCTCGCCAAGCCCGGCGCCGACGCCAAGGCCGTTCAGCATGAGTTGCATTTGCACATCAGCGAAACGTACCGCATCCACCGGCGCATGCTGCGCACCCGCCGCCGCTGGCTGGCGGGCACGCAGAAGCGGTTTGTGCGCGACGTGCAGGAGACCGTGGAGATTGCGCTCGATGAAGAGCCGCACGCCGAGCTGTGGTCGGCACTGGAAGACTGGCGGGAGCTGGCCGCTGAGCGCTCCGCCCCGGGCGGCGCCGAGGCCTACATCCGCCTTGCTGAAATCATCGCCGCGGATCCCGAGAAGCTCGGCGACGTGGTGAAGGAAGTCGTGAAGAGCACCAAGGCCAATGCCGAGGAGGAAAAGCTGCTGGGCAAACTGGTGGACGATAAAGCCGCCTGGGCCATCGCCGAGGCCCGGCTGGATCTGCTCGCGGAATCGCTCCGCCGCCGCGCGGCAAAGGATGGTCCGCATGGAAAATACGTCGTCTTTTGCCCCACGCTTCGCCTGTGCAACGACTTCGCCAAACGCCTGCACACGCTCTTTTCCACGACCGGCGTAAAGGTGGCCACCTCCGGGAAGCTTGGCGAACAAGTGGGCGATCTCTTCTCCGATTTTGCGGGTGACCCGCATGCCCGCGTGCTCGTCACCGACGCCACCGGCGAGGAGGGCTTCAACTTGCAGTTCGCCCGCGCGGTGTTCTTTCACGATTTGCCGTGGTCGCCCATGCGGCTGGAACAGCGGCTCGGACGACTCGATCGCATCGACCGCACCGGCGCCATTCCGTGCATCGTCTTCACCACCGGCGAGGACGATACGCTCGCGCTCGATGAAACGTGGCGCCGCGTGCTCGCCGAGGGCTTCGGCCTGTATCGCGCGAGCATTTCCGATCTGCAGCACCTCGTGGATAGCGAGCTCCCGCGCCTGCGGCAGGCGGCCTTTACCGGCGGCCCGCAGGCGCTCATCGATGAAATCCCCAAGCTCTCCGAGGCCGTAAACAAAGAGCGCGCGAGCATCGAGGAGCAGGACGTCATCGACGGCATGCACAGCCTCGCGCCCGACAGCCCGCTCACGCGCGACCTCGCGGCCGCGGATGCCGCCGCGGAGGCCTTTGGGACCGCGTTCAGCGGCTATCTCAAATCAAACCTCGGGCTGGAGGAGCGCTGGGACGAGGAGACGAATTCCTTCCTCTTCAAGATGAAGCGCGACAGCAATCCGCTCATCCCGGCGGACAAGCTCGACTCGCTCGCCGGCATGTTTGCCACGAAGTTCAGCGTGCACCGCAGCGTGGTCATCGAGGATCTCGTGCTCGATTTCCTCCGCCCCGGCCACTCCGCCGTGGATGGCTGTCGCGATCTGCTCGCGTGGGACGATCGCGGCCGCGCCTGGGCCATGTGGCGCAGCGTGCCCGGCGCCAAGACGCCCAAGCTCATCTTCCGCACACTCGTGCGCGTGGCCATGGATCTGCGTCCCGTGGAAAAAGCGCTCGCCGAGATCGATTGGGACGGCGTGCGCCGCGGCGGCCTGTTGCGGCTCGTACGCAGCTGGTTCCCCGAGCAGCTGATCGAGTTTTGGTGTGACGAAGCCGGCAACGACCCCTCCGCCAAAATCATCGAGGCCTGCTCGCGTCCGTACCACTACAAGATGGACCGCAACCTCGGCAAAGAGCGCGCCAACCATGTGCGGGAAAAGTTTGGCGAAGCCGACTGGCGGAAAGCCTGCCAGACCGCGTCCAAACGCGCCCTGCAAGCCGCGAAAAAGAGTCCAGACTTCACCGCCGCCCGCGAAAAAGCGCACGCCCAGGCAAACGAGCATTTCGCCATGCTGCGCGCGCGGCTCAAGGCGCGGCAACAAGCGGGCATCGACTCCGCGGCGCAGGCGAAAGCCGAGAGCGCCCTCGAGGAGACCATCAGCAAGCTCGTGGGCGAGATCCTGGCGAACCCGGTCCTGACGCTCGATACGGTGGGCGCCTATGTCCTCAGCGAAAAGCCGTGGTGGGACGAGCCGGACTGGGATCCGGAGCTCGCGTGGCGAGGGCAGAAGAAATAAGGCCGGTTTGAAATGTCGGTGGTGTTCTCCGCGGCCTCCCGGCCGCGGCTACAGGCGCGCCGAGCGTAGTCGTTCGCGCTGCTGGGTGCGTCTGTAACCGCGGCCGGGAGGCCGCGGAGAACGCTTCAGACATTTCAAAAGCTGCTCTAATTGAGAATCGCCCCCCCGGGGCCGCAACCAGCGATCCGGATTTCAACCGGTGTTGGGACTACTCCCCCGGCTTGGCGGGGACGGCTTTGACGCGGCCTTTGGTGACGCTGAATTCGACGAGGCCGCAGCGGATGAGGGCGCCGAGTTCTTCGGAGTTATCGCGGTACTTCATCGCGGTTTCCCATTGGCCGGAAGCCCGCATCCAGCCGAGGACCTCGCGCATCCGCAGTTCCAGCTTGGGATCATTCGGCAGGCGGGACCTGAGCCGCGCGACGCCTTTGCAAACCTGCCACGGACCGGCGAGGAAAAGCTGCGAGAACAAGTAGGCCACGCCGGTGACCCGGCGGGTATAGCGATCGATGATATAGGACCCGCCGGAGACGTGCTCGAGCGAGGCGTGAAAGACGGTGTCCTTGAACACTTGGTAGCCCTCGGCGCCCCGCGCCCATTGGACCACGCCGGAAACAAAGATGATGCCGGTGAGGGCGAGCGCCACGGTATCCAGCGGCACCGGTGGCTTTTTCCAAAACTGCGTCAGGATCACCCACGCCACGCCGCGAAAGATCATCCAGGTGATCCACAGGATCACGGCTCCCAGCACGAGGTTTAGCAACCCGTGGATCAGTTGTTGCCGGTTGTAGCGCTCAATCACGTGAGTGTTTTCCGTCCAATTCCAACTTTCGGCAAGTGCCGCTCAGACCGGCGTGCCGCCATCGGGCTCGGCGGCTTTCTCGACCGGGGCGGATGACGACAGGTCCGCGGAAGTGGCAGGCGGAGCTTGGGGAGGAGGCATGTTGGGGGCGGCCATCTTGACGATGGGCTTGACGGGCTGCGCCGAGACGGTGAGCGAAGGGATCACGGACGACGGGGGCGCCAACGGAGTCGGGGCGACCGGGCTGCGCAGGAGCGGACCGGGATCCTCGACTTCGTCTCCCTCCGCCAACGGTGGAGGCGGCTGGTCGCTCACCGCTTTCACCAACATCTTGCTCAAGCTGAATTCCGCGAGCCCAGCGCGCAGGAGCCCGCCCATTTCCTCCGCCTGGTCAGCATAAGCGGTGGCCAGCTGCCATTGGGGCTTGGCGCGGAGTTGCTCCAGCAGCGTTTGCATCCGCCGCTCCAAATCAGGATAGTCAGGCAGGCGGGACTGGATCCGGGCGACGCCGGTGCAGATGAGCCGTGGCCCGCTCAGGAAGATCTGCGCCATCAGATCGCGGATTCCGGTGACCGGTTCTTCGTCGTCGCCCACGGCAAAGGGGCCGATGTCCTCGCCCTTCTCCCGGCGCAGACCGGCGACGAAAAGCTGATCGCGAAAGACCCGGTAGCGTTCTCCAGCGCGCCACCAATAGACCACTCCGATCACCACCGAAGCAAACGTCAGGGTGCTGGCGATCTTGTCTACCTTTGACTCGGAATACTGCGTCAGGATGGAGGAGGCCAAAAACACCGCCTGAAGAGCGACCCACGTGATCCAGACAATGAACGCGCCGGCGGCCATGAAGAGACCACCGGTGATGGCTTGGCGGCGATTAAACTCCGGGATGAGGCCCATATCGCCTGTTCTGTTAGCGGCTTTAGTGCCGTCGCCAACCGGGCTAGTGCGCCACGGCGTAGTAGAGCACGTTGAGCCCGATGGCCATGGAAGCGGCGGGCTCGTAGCCGGCGGCGTACGGGGCGATGGCGCGCTCCCAGCCGGCGCTCAGATCGTTGGGCGAATAGATCACGCCGAGCGAGCCGTTGATGTCCACGCCCATCAGCTCGGGCGCTTGATCCGTGGCGCCGCCTTTTTTCGCGGCAAGCGAGGGGCGGGCCTTCACGACGTCCACGCCTTTCGGCTGGTGGAAGAGTTCGTGATTGGGCGGGAGCGGTGCGAGCGATTTGCCGGGCAGGACTTTCGCTATCTCGGCGCGGAAAGAGGCATCGAACGAAGCGCGGCCTTCACCGGCCTCGGCGAACAGCACGCCGCCCTGCAGCAAATATTTCCGCAGCGCGGTCCGCTCTTCCTCCGTGAAGCTGAAATCCGTGGTGCCCGTGAGGTAGACGAAGGGCATCTCGAACAGCGAGCCGTCCGTGAGGCTGACGTCGCGGAGGTCGAAGCTGACTTGCGTGCCAGTCTCCTTGTTCAGCGCGTTGAGGAGCATCGGGAACGCGGCGCCACGGGTCTTCCACGGGCCGTTGTGGATGAGCTGGCCCACACGGAATTTACCGACCTTCTTGTTGTCGGCATCGGCGAGCTGCACGCTCTTGCCCACGCTGCGGCCGGCATCGCGCATGGCAGTGACGTAGGCCACGATATTGGCGCCGAGCTTGCGGCTATCGACGTCGGCGTAGCCCCAGCTTTCATGCGCATTCGCTTCCCAGCCGAGCGAGAAGTCCCAACGGGAAATGATGATGGCCGTACGGTTGTCGAGGTCCACGCCTTCGAGGTAGGCGTAGTCGTCGACGATGACGCCGTCCTTCTTCATGCGCTCGCGGTACTGCACTTTGCCAATGTTGTAGAAGGAGCGAAAAATTGGATGGTCGGTGCGGAGGCGATAGATGGGGCGATCCGGGAAAATTTGGAGCGCGGCGGCCTTGGCGGACTGGTACGCATCGGGGTTACCGACGAGCGAGTTGAAGACGAGGGTGCCGCCGTTCAGGCAGTAGTCGCGGAGCTTTTGCGCCTCGGCATCGGAGAGTTTGAAGGCTTTGTAGCCCGAGCGATAGAGAAGCGGGTTACCTTGCGGGCTGGGGTTGATTTCCGCGAAGGACTTCACGTTGGAGGTGAAGTTCACGTTCATCTCCGTGCTCAGCCATTGGAGGAGGCCCTTGAGGTCATCAGGCGTACGGGCCCAGTCCTCCATATCATCGCTCTTGATCTTGGTGAGCAGCGTGGGCGGCTGGGGCGGGTTTTTCTTTTCCTGGCGCTTTTGCGGAACGGCCGGATATGGGAGCGGCGGCATGCCCTCGCTGGACGAGACTTGGGCTGGCGGGGGCTTGGGCAAAACAAACGGGGGCGGTTCCGGCGGCTTCGGATCCGCGAGCAGGTTGACGGTGCCTAACAGCGAAAGCAGAGCGAGGGTGCGTTTCATGCGGAAAAATACGGTAGTTCTCTGGGGGACAAGAGCAAGATCTGGAGAAGATCTTTGTGGTTAATTAGTTGGTAGGTCTTGAGCTGTCTAGACGGCTCCGGCAGCCGGCCTTCGGTCCTGCCGCCCCTCCGGGGCTTGGTCTCCATTCGCTGCCTACCGGTGGCTCACGCCACCGGCTACCTTCGATTCGGCCCTCCGGGCCTCCCTGCGACGTTGCTGCTCGAATCCGGTCGCAGCTACATGGCATGCCATCGGTTCGAGTGGCCACAAACCATCCACATTCCTCTTAAAAAGTTGGCCCGCAGCCTTCCGGCTGCAGCTACGCTACTGCGAGGGGGTGATGGTGTAGAGGGCCATGGTGGCGGAGGAGGCGTCGGGGGCAGCCATGCGTTTCTTTTCGTGGCCGGCGCCCCAGGAGTCGCTGAAGATGACCTCGTTGGTGGTATTGTTGTAGCCGATGATGAGGCGCATGTGCCCGCCGCCGAACTGTTTGGCCTTCTCGCCGTTCTCGGGGTATTTGCCGAGGGTCAGGCCCCAGAGAATCGGGACGCCCTGGTCGATGTTGTCGTGCACGACCTTCATGAACTTGTCGAAGACGGGGCCTTTGCCGCGGACCTCCCGGAGGACCTCGGCGTCGAGGCCGCCCATGAAGTAGATGTAGTTGTTGGTATCGAGCACGCGCTTGTTCAGCTTTTTGGCGGCGCGGTTGTAGGTGCTGAGAAAGCGCTGGTAGCTCTTGCTCGAGTAATCCATATCGATCTGCTGGAGCAGGCGGACGTGGTATTTGCCTTGGAGCTTCTTGAGGGCGGTCTCCATTTCATCCGGGTTCGTGCCGCCGCCGGCTTCGGTATTGGCCACCTGGGCCATCTCGTGCTGGTCGGCGGGGATGCCGTAGTAATTGAGCACGCGGGCGGCGGAGGCGACGGCGCAGTAGCCTTTGTCGCCCTGGTCCACCATGGGGATACCGGGGATGAAGGTGTCGCCGTTGGAATCCTTTTGCAGCTTTTTGGCGAGGTCGCCGCGGGCCACGGTGGCGGTGCCGCCGGTGCTGGTGTTCACGCCGACCATGGTGGCGGGCTTGGGCACGAAACGGAGGCGGATGAATTCGCCCTGGAAATTCGGACCGGTCTTTTCCTTCCCGGTGAAGGGATCCATGATGCGCTCCTTGCCGCCGCTGTATTCCAGCTGGGCGAGCGTGTCCTTCCCGATCCAGAGCAGGCGCTCGGCGCGGGCGGCGCTGGCGCTGTCGCGTCCGCGGTTCTCGGGGCGAACGGCGAGCTTGTTGGTGAGTTGGCTGGTCCACGCGGTGACCTTTTTATTGAAGTCGGCCTCGGCGAGGTCGGGCTTGGCGCTGTCGCCTTTGTTCCAGATGTTGAGGTCGACCTCGTTGAGCTTGGCGTCCTTGAACGTGAAGATCACCTCTTCCAGTTCCTCTCCCTCGGCAAAAGCCCAGAGGGTCCGATTGAGGAAATCGCGCTCGCGGCGGAGTTCGCCGCGGTCCTTTTTATCGGAGAGCCATTTGAAGCCGCTATCCTTGTAGAGCGCCTCGATGTTCGCCGGGGTGTAGGCCCAGAGTTTCGAAGTATCGAACAGCGCGTCGACCGCGACCTTCTTAGGCTCGGTGTCCGGCTTGCCCCGGATGATGATGCGGCTTTGCGCCCGCGTTTCCGCCGGGATGGCCAGGGACAGGCCGAGGGCAGCGGTGAGGATGGGGACGAGACGTGCGAAGGTGCTCATTTGGGCCGGAGGTTGCGAGGAGGCTAGGACGGTTTGGTCGAAGGTAAATAGAAAATTGGGTAACCGAAACGGGGGCGGATCAGGTTTGGCAGGGCGATTTTCGGCAGGTGAGAAACATAGGACGGATGGGACTGATACGACGGATACGGCGGCGACCTTGCGGACTTTGCGCATCGCGGCGATCATTCGGGGAATTGTGCGAACGGCACTTCGCTAGCTAAATCATGTTTCGGTGATTTAACTCGAATAAAGATCTAAGTGCGGAGATGGTCAGTCCTGCTTCGAGAATCGCGCTATTCCTCGCCGGGGAGGGAAGTGACGGGGACTTCGATTTTGCAGTCGGTCGGGAGGGTGGGCTGGCGCCAGGAGTCGTCGGCGGGAGTGTGAATTTGGCCGAGGACGGGTTGGTCGGGGCCGGTGAGGTCAAAGCGGATGGTGGGGAGTTCCGCGGTGGGGCGAAGTTGGGAGGCGAGTTCCTCTGGGCTGCCGGCGACTACGGTGACGTCATTGGAGTTCATGGGGGAAGTGTACCATGAGGGAGCGAGGATGGTATCGGAAAGTTTTTGAGCCAGCGCGATGGGGCCTATAGGGCCCATGAGGCCTATAGGCCCGATGATTGCCTGGAGACGAGTCACTAGACGGCCACCGGCACGAGGATGGCGTCGGTCATGCCGTGGACGATTTTTTTGTCGATGGGGACGATGGTCGCCAAGGCGCCGCCAAGGGTGGCTTTGCCTTCGTGGACAAAATAGTAGGGGCAGAGGCGGACGCGGCCGCGCATGGTGCGGAGGGCGCCGGTCTCGCGGTCGTAGTAGGGATGCTCGACGACACGGGTGTGGGCGAAGCGCATGAGGACGCGGGGCTGGCGGTGGAATTCCTTGAGCGCGGCGTCAACGGCGGAGGACCACTCGGATTGCGGGACATCGGTGCCGACGGTGACGCCGCGGCTGCCCCAAGCCTGCGGGGAGAAGCCGCTGACTTTGAGGACGAGGTCGCGCTGCTTTTGCGAAAAGGAGGACATCTCCCGCCAGTCGTTGATGTCGAGGTCAGGCAGGACGGCGTGATGCGGGAGCGGTGCAGGGTCGACAACCCACGACATCGGAATGTGCTTTTGCAGGGAGAGAAAGTGGCGCTCGCTGAGCTCGCGGCGCCAGTAATCGCGCAGCGGGTGAGACCAGAAAAGGGCGAGCCAGAGCTTTTCCTCGAGCCACGGTTTGAAAGGCGGAGTGACGCGGGCGGCGCTGCGGCCCACGGCATCCATGATGGCGGGGGCGGAGGGGATGTTGCCGAGATCGAATTGCTCGAAGAAGCGATAGAGCGTGGCGGGAGTTTCCGTGGGCGCGGACAAGTAGTCTTCAGCGCGGTGGACCTGCCAGTCGATCGCGGATGCAGGCTGGCCTTCGGGGCGCCACTCGCCTTTGGCGACCTGGGCAGCAATCCAGTGCATCTCGGGGCGGTAGGTGGAGGCTTCGTCGCTGACGAGGATGCGGGCGCAGTCGCCGAGGATGCGATGGAAGCCGGCGACCATGCCATGCGCGCCGCCGAGAACATCGAACCCAAGCGCGGCGTACATTTTCGAGAGCCAGGCGGTGAGGCCGATGCCGCCGGGGACGCTGTCGAGCTCGGTGATGGCGAAAGCGGGGCCGGCGTTTGCAGCGCCGGAAGGCGTGAGGAGGAGGTCGGGGCGGATGACTTGGGGAAGGTCGGCGCGAAAGAGTTTTTGGCGGGCAAACTCGAGGAGCTCGGGGGGCTTCCCGGCATCGCAGTAGGCGGCGACCCAGGCAGGGGCTTTGCCGCTGAGGGAGCGCTGGTAGAGTTCGTTACAGGCGCGCTGGAAGAGCTGGAGGCGGTGGCCGAGTTTTTCGAGTTCCTCGGCGAGGGCGGCGTCCACGCGCAGGGGCTCCGGGGAGAGGAGGAAGTCTTTTTCGGCGAAAAGGCCACCCTCCGGGATCGCGGCGCGGAGGCGCTGAAGCGTATCGGAGCTATTCATGATGCGTTGCACGAGAGGCTTTACGTGCGGCGAGGGGGATTGGGCGAGGGGGAAAGTGGGGGACAGTGTTCGGTATTCAGTTTTCAGTATTCAGTCGGGGCGGCGTGATTTCGGAACCTGCTGATCCATGTCGGGCGGTCAGTTCGGAGTTCCGCCTTTACGCGGCTGGCGTGTAACGTCGGATGCGCGCAGTCGAGTTGGAGCGCTGCTGACGGAACCCACGACAGCGCTCACATTCGAAGGTGCGCCCGTGAAGAGCACGCCTTAGCCGCCTAAAGGCGGAACTCCGAGCTGATCGGCCGGCGTTCGAAGGCGCCTACTGAATACTGATTACTTTTCGCGGCGCTACTTCACGCGCGTGAATTCCACGTAGCCGATCATCATTTCGTCGTCGGTTTGGGAGCCCCAGCGGACGGTGGCGTTGGGGTTCGGGTTGGCTTTGTTTTCGACGCTGTTGTCGAACCAGCCGGTGACGCGGATGAGGGAACCTTTTTTGACGAAGGGGGGCTCGGCGTACTGGGTGGGGATTTGCCAGTTGAAATCGTAGCGCGGGAGATCGAGGAGGGTGCGGATCTGGCCATCGGGGGCGATGACCTCAAAGCGCATGGCTTTGCCGCGGACGTGCATGTGGGGGGTGAGGGAGATGAGGCGGGCGTCATCGGGCATCTGGAAGGCAGCACCGATGGGATGAAAGGAAACGCCGGGCGGGATCTGGAGCGCCACGTTGGCCACCCCGGCGATTTCCACGACGTGCGCGGGGGGGCGGGAGGCGAACCGCAGGCCGAGCATCATTTGATCCTGCGCCGGTTTGCCATTGGGCGTGTAGTGGATTTCGAAGCGGAACTTGGCGGCCTTCGGCAAAGCCTTGGCGTACCCTTCCGGATACATGGAGTAGGAGCTGCCGGGCGTGTAGTCGGCGAGGTGGCCCTTGCGCTCCTCGGTGCCGGGGATGTTCCACTCAGCCGGGTCGTAAATGTAGACGAGCGCGTGGTGCACGTGGGCGGGCGCGGTGGGGCGGACCTCCCAAGCGGTGACCCATTTGTTTTCGGTGAGGCCACTATCCACCATGATGCTCTGGTAGGGCATGGTCCCCTCCGCTTTGATATCGATGGGTTTTGGCAGTTGGACTATGAGATCGGGCTCGCCGATGGACCAGCCGTCGCGCCAGACCTCGGGGCGGGCGGCTTCGTTTGGATCGCCCTCGGGGCGGCCATTCGCGAGCCAGGCCAGGAGGTCAGATTTATCCTCGGGGGTGAGCGAGGCGTCGTTGAGCCAGAGCGTGTGGTGGCCAGGCGCGGGGGCCGGGGCCAACCACGGGGGCATGACGCCATCCTTCACGACGCGCTGAATGGTGCCCGCCTTTTTCAGTACTTGCGCGTAGGTCTCGAACGGGAAAGGGGCGACGCCGCCGGTGCGGTGGCAGGCGGCGCAGTGGGCCTGGACAATGCGCGAGATGCGGCCATGCCACGTGGGGGTGCTCGGGGCGGCGGTGACGGCGGGCGCGCTAGGAATTTCCAGTTCGCAGCCGGGGGCCTCCGTGGCGGAGACGGCGGGACGGTGGCCGGCGAGGAGGGCCTCGAGCGCGGGAGCGAGGAATCGCTCGCGCGGGGCATCGAGGCTGTAGCCGAGACCGTACTGGTCATCGATGGCGCCGCGATAGACGAGCGTACGCGCCAGATCGATCACGAAGACATCCGTGGAGCGCGTGGCGCCGGCGGCGCGCAGCCAATCACCATGGGGATCGAGCAACACTGGGCCAGCGAGGCCCGCTCCCTTGAGCGCGGCGGCTTCCTCGCCCGGGGCGGAGAGGCCGAGGAATTTGACGCCGCGGGCGGCGTACTCTTTTTCCAGGCGGGCGAGCGCGGGCAGATATTTTTGCGAGACGGGACAGGAGGGAGTGATGACGGCGATGACGGTGCCGTTGGGGCCGGCGAACTCGGTCCAATGAGCGGGTTTGCCGTCGAGGGTTTGCAGCTCCGGATCGGGCAGGCGGCGGCCAACGCCGAAGTCGGCGCCGCGGGCAAAACGCGGGCCCTGCACGGGTTCGCGCGGGACATCCAGCATCGGTGCCAGCTCGATGCTGGGCGCATGCGGACGGCTGGGAAAGAGCGTGCGCGAAAAGCGACCGACGCCGATGCGGATCTCTTCCTCGGAAAGTTTACCGTCCCGATTTTTGTCGAGCGCCATGAGCATCCAGGAGCGGTCGCCGAGTTCCTCACGGTCGAGGAGGCCATCGCCATTTTTGTCGTAGGTGGCGATGCTGGCTTTGACGTCGGAGACGAAGTCAGTGATGGCCGTGACAGAGATGTCGGCGCTGTAGGCGGCGGAAGCGAAAGCGAAAGCTGCGGCGAATGACAGGAAGCGCTTCATGGGAGAAGTATCAGCACGCAGTCTCGGCATAGAGGGATTAATGACTGAACGAATCATTCAGTCAAAGGGATTTTCGCGGGCGGTTTCTCTGTGGTGAACTGCTCGAGGCGCTTGATTACCGGATGGTCGGGCAACGGTGTCACTCCTCCGGAGCTTGGTCCTCTCCATGGATGATCCGGTGGCAGACGCCACCGGATTCAGCCCTCCGGGCCTCTCTGCGACCTCCGGTCGCAGCTCCATCGATTAGCGGCGGAGGCGGTAGAAGTGGCCGTCTTCGGCCCCGCCGATGAAGTCAGGGGTGCCACGGCCGGCGAAATCGGCGACGGTGGGGCTGACGTCGTGGCCCTCGATGTTTTGTTTGGCGAGGGGGCCGAGGTCTTTGAAATACCAGCAACCATCGCGGGCGTCGACCTGGCGGAGGAAGTTGGCGTTGCTGGAATTGAGGAGCAGATCGAATTTGCCGTCGCCGTCCCAATCCGTGAGGCAGAGCTTGCGGCGGCCGCTGCCACCGGCGGTCTTCGCGTTGAGCCGGAGCGGGTCGCCTTTTTCGTTGAGGAAAGCGCGACGCGGGGCGCGAAGGATCCGGTGGCCGTCTTTTTCCGCGCGCTCGAAGAGCACGAGGTAGCCTTCGTGATCGAGCATCACGAGATCGGGCAGGCCGTCGCCGGTAAAGTCGTAGATCAGCGGCGTGGTGCGCCATTGCGTGAGCAGCGCCTTTCCTTGCGGCTTCCACCAACCCCACGCGAGCTGGGGCTGCGGCGTGTCCCACTCCACTTCGATGGACTGAGGGGCGGCGAGCAGCGGTGCCTGGCGAGGGCCGAGATTTTTGAGCCAGACGACGTCGCCGAGAATGGAATTGAGCACGATGTCGGGCAGACCATCGCCATCCCAATCCGCCACGCTGAACGTGGTGTAGCCCCACTTCGCTTCCGCGGGGCCTTGGATGGAGCGATTCGGGCCGGCCAGCACGCGAAAAGGCTGGCCATTCACGGCCAGGCGGCGCGGTGCTGCCCACTTCGGCTCGGCGACTTTGGGGCCGCTGAGGTTTTCGAAAAATTCGATGTAGCCGGCAGAGTTGCCGCTCACGAGGTCGAGGTCTCCATCGCCATCCCAATCGACGGCCACCGGCGTGGCGAGGGCGCCGCATTTGAGGTCGTCAGCTTCCTGCTGGAAATAGCGCGGGGGCAGGAAGACGGGTGTGTGGCGGGCATCGAGCTTCCCGGTATTTTCGATGAAAGCGACGCGGCCGTCTTCATCGCCGACAATCAGATCGAGGTCGCCATCCTTGTCCCAATCGAACGCCACGGGGACGATCATGCACAAGTCCATGTGGCAGGGCACGCCCTCCGGCGTGCACACGCAGCGGCCGGGCGCATAGCGCGGGGTGGTGCGGGTGCCGATGTTTTCAAAATAGGTGAAGCCATCGAGGAACTCGCCGCAGAGCAGGTCGAAATCGCCGTCGCCGTCGAAGTCTCCGAAGTTCGGCGAGACGGTGCCGAAGACGTCGATGGGCTTTCCCTCCGTGGTTTCCAAGCGTTGCGCGGGAGCGTAGGCGGGGGCTTCATTGGTGCCGGTGTTGCGCAGGAAATAGACGAAGCCGTGGAGCGGGCCAGCGGTCCAGTTGCCGTTCGCGTCGTAGGCATTATCCCAGCCGTATTCAGCCCAGTCGCCGGCACCGTTGATCAAATCGAGACGGCCGTCGCCATCGAAATCGACGTAGCGCCACTGCGAGCCGCGGAGTTTGAAGACACCGGCCTTGGAACTATTCGCGGGCGTATGTGCAGTGGCGGGAGCGGGCAGCGGAATGCCGGCATCGAGACCGACGGTGAGAAAATCGGGATGCTCCTTCCCGGGGGTAAGGACGCGCACCTTTCCATCGACATACGAAGGCATGGCGTTCTCCAAACCTTTGCCCAGGCGACGCGGGGCTTTGAACACGGGCAGCTTGGTCTTCGCAGTGTCGCCCGTGGTGTTTTCGAACAGGTAAGTGCCGTTGAACGGTTTGTCGTGGCAGACGACGACGAGATCGTAGTCCCCGTCGCCATCGGCATCGCAGGGGATGGGAGCGGACCACAGACCGACGCCGAGATCCACGGCGAGGCCGGGGTGATTGAATTTCATGCGCTCCAGTGGGGACTGGGCGAGGGAGGAAAAAGTGAGAAGGGAGAGGAGGAAGGCAAGAAGGCGCATGGATTTTTCGCAGGGCTGAAGACGGACGAAGCGCGGAGTATTGGCAGCTAATTCAACCTACATCCGTTCGCAGGAAGCAACCGTGGAAAGCGGTAGAGGGCTACCGCACTCCTGGAACTGGCGTAACTTCGAACGACCCGCTCCAAATTACTTAAGGGGTCTGCTCCTCGGCTTCGATGGTGATTTGGCCGGCGGTGGTCCGTTCGACTTTTTTGAGGACGAAGCCGTGAGAGCCTTCGCGGCGCAGAGAGGAGCCGGGATTGGGGAGTTTGGTGCCGGGCGGGAAGTCGACGAGAATCAGCGCGGGTTTGCTGCCGGCTTCGATGGGAGCGCGCATTTGCGCGCGGCGGCCCTCGAGGCCGGAGACGAGAAAATCGCCGCTGAGGACGGAGGCCGGGATCGGCGAGGGGCTATTGGCCAAGCCGGCCGCTTCCTTCACCGAAAAGACGCGACGGGGAATCGGATTGTGGCCGATGACGGTGGTGACGGGCGGAGCCGCATTGTGCTTGGCGCCGGGCGTGGCGGGCGTGGGCAATTCCGTGTCCACGTCTTCGCTCTTCGTGCCGGCTGGGGCGGAGAGAGCCGGGGACGCGGTGGAATCGGCTTTCTTGGAATTGCTGTCCGCATCGCTGTCGTCGCGATCGGAATCGAACCGGACTAAATCGGGCTCCCACGTTTCCTCTTCCACGCCGCTGGCGAGCAGCTTACGCCGGTATTCGAGATAACCAGAAAGACCCTTTTGCAAACGATCCCCGCGGACCACGGGAAGGCCGGCAGCGAGATTGATGGTATTTCTCGGGTCGACCTTTTCGAGTTCCTCGGGCGAGCGCAGGCGGAAGGTTTGGTCGCGATGCTTGTTTTGCCAGGACGTGTAGGGCAGCGGGATGACCGTGAATTGCAGGTGGCCATCCGCCACACGCTCGACGTGGATGATGGCGAGCAGATCGAGCGAGCGCTCGAGCTTGAGATTACTACCGGTGGGCAGCGCGGCGTGGAGGCCGGGAGCAACCTTCGGATCCGTGCAAAAGATGGTCTCGATCAGGACTTGCGGGGCCTCGAGCGACTGCGCGACCGCGACGACGCCGCTGGGGAAAAGATCGGTGGGACCGAGGACGTGCGAGCCGACCACATCGAACCGGCCGATGACGTAAACCACGTCCTGCTGCGCGACGACTTTGCCATTGATGGTCACGTTGCGCTTTTTCGCCTCGTGAAAATTCATCAGGTAGTTGCGCAGGAGCCGCGCGTTTTCCTGCGCTAGCTCCTCCGGGCCGACTTTGCCGTAGCGCTCGAGCAGCTTGGCGACGGTGAGGAAATCGCCGTGCGGGACTTCCGCCATGTCGGTATCGCCATGGCCCACGCGGAAGCGCTTGGGCGGGTCGACCCGTTTGATCTTTTTCAGGAACCGGTAGCAGCGCGGGTCCTCCGGATGGGCGACAACGTAGAAGCAGCCAATCCAGCTCGCAAAGCACGCGCCGGTGAGGAGGATGATCAGCACGGACCACCAAAAGTAGCCCGTGCGGCTCGGTGGCTTCTCGTCGAAGTCCGTTTCGTCCTCGGTATAGGAACCCAGTGCGGCTTTCTTGCGGGCCACCGTTAGTTGTTCTGGTTGGGCTCGAAGGAGGTGCCGCAGCCGCAGGAGCGCGCGGCATTCGGGTTCCGGATGCGGAAGCCCGTGCCGGCGAGGTCATCGCAGTAATCGATGGTGGAGCCGGTGAGATACTGGAGGCTGTTGGGGTCCACGATCACCTTCACGCCATCGCGCTCGGCGGCGTAGTCGCCGGGCTGCTGCTCATCAAGCTTCATCTCGTAGCTCATGCCGGCGCAGCCGCCGCGCTCGATATAAATGCGCAACGATTTCTCCGGGGCGCCTTTTTCCCCGAGCAAGGAGCGCAGATGTTGGACGGCGGAATCAGTGAGCGTGAGCATGCCGTAAACGTAAGCAAGGTTCCCGGGGTGTCGAGTGGGGATTGGCCCGGCGGGAAGCTACTTTTTCCCCTTCTTCGCCGGGGCCTGGGGGATGATCAATTTCTGGCCAAGGCGGATGGTGTCCTTGCCGCCTAACTGGTTGAAATTGGCGTCCTTGATGTGGGAGGCGTAGGCGCGGTTTTTGTAAAACTTGATGGCGATGGAGGCGAGGGTGTCGCCCTTTTGCACCGTGTACATTTGCGAGCCGGGCGGCATTTCGTCCGGCTTGTTCGGGTCGGCTGAGCGCAGGGCCGGCGGCGGCTTGGGATTGCGCAGGTCGGAAATGATTTTGCGGAGCGACTCGTTTTCATTCCGCAGGCGCACAGCTTCGCCGGTGGACATGAAGCCATCCTTTTCCATCTTCAGTTGGAGGCGCTTTTCGCAGTCGGCCTTGGCGGCCTTGGCGTCTTTCACGCGTTTGCCGTCCGGGGCGAGTTCGAGGTAGCGGTCGTAGTGGTGGATGGCGTCGACGGGCTGCTTGAGCTTTTCGTCGTAGAGCACCGCGATCTTGTAGTGCACCTCGGCGCTCTTCGCCGTGCCGTCCAAGGCATTCTCATACTCAGCGATGGCTTCCTTGGTGGCGCCGGCGCGCGCTTTTTTGTCGCCGGCATCGCTGGCGTCCCGCCGGGCCTCCTTCTCGTCGCAAGCGACGAGCAACAGGGCGAAGAGAGTGGCGAAGACAGCCTTAAGCATGGACCGGGGATAAAACAAAAGGGGATCGGGGTTGGCAATCGCAGACGTGCGGGGAGAGGCGGCGGATGGATGAAAATGCCGACACGCCCCGCGGAACCCGCCAAACTACTTGCCTCCCCCACCCCGCGCCCGTCTCTATCCCGGCGTGCTAACCCGCCTGCAAATTCGCCACTTTCGCTGCTTCGAGCGGTTTGAGGTCGAATTTCATGCCGGGACCAATTTCATCGTGGGGCCGAATGCGCGGGGGAAGACGTCGCTGCTGGAGGCTGCGTGCATCCTGCTGCGGCTGCAATCGCCACGGGTGTCGTCGCTGGCCCGGGTGGTGCAGCATGGGCGGCGTGGGTTCGTGACGGATGGCTATTTTGGGCCGCGGCACCTGCAGTTTTACTACAGCACGCAGCGGAAGAAACTGGCGCTGGACGGCGTGGAGCAAGCAAACGCGCGCGAGTGGCTGCAGATTGGGCGGGTGATGTGGTTTGGGAATGACGACATCGATCTCGTGCGGAGCGGCGCGGACCTGCGGCGGAAGTTTCTCGATTTCGTGGCCACGCAGCGCGAACCCGGCTATCGCGCAGCTCTGCGCGCCTACGAGCATGCGCTGCGCTCGCGCAACCACCTGCTGAAGCAGCCCTCGCCGCGCTGGCGGGAGATTGCGGCGTTTGACGGACCGTTGCTGGAGCACGGAACGCGCGTGACGGAGCTGCGAAGAAAACTGCTGGCCGATCTCCAGCCGGAATCCGCGTCGGCGCACGACGCCATCAGCGCCCAACGCGAGGTGCTCACGCTCGACTATCAGCCGGGGGACCAGGGGGATTTTCCCGTGGCGCTGGCGGCGGCGAAGACGGAGGACGCCCGGCTGCGGCAGACGACGATAGGGCCGCATCGGGATGACGTGCGCCTGGCGCTTAATGGATTGGCGGCGGTGGACACGAGCGAGGGGCAACAGCGGACGCTGGTGCTGACGCTCAAGCTCGGGGCGGCGCGGCTGCTCGAGCATGCCTTTGGCACTCCGCCGGTATTGTTGCTCGATGATATCTTTGGCGAGCTCGACCCCGCGCGGCGCAATGCGCTGCTCGCGGCGCTGCCCGCCGGAGCGCAGCGCATCATTACGACCACGCATCTGGACTGGATGCCGGAGGCGGGCGAGGCGCGGAGGATTGCGCTGTGAAAGGTAGGCATGGCGTCCAGCGGCCGTGCCTTGCCGCTAAACTTTACCCTTCCCTCAGCGTGCCCGGACTGAAAATCATCCCGGTCGCGAAGTGAAGAAGCTCATCATCCAAATACCCTGCCATAATGAAGAAGGCACGCTGGCCATTGCGCTCGGCGCCCTTCCGAAGCAGGTGCCCGGTTTCGATCAGGTCGAATGGCTCATCATTGCGGATGGCTGCGTGGACAAGACCATTGAGGTGGCGCGGGCCAATGGCGTGCACCACGTGGTGGACCTCGGCTCGCATCAAGGCCTGGCCCGGGGGTTCATGGCGGGGCTGGATGCCTGCCTGCGCGCGGGGGCAGACGTGATCGTGAACACGGATGCGGACAACCAGTACCACGCGGACGATATTCCAAAACTGGTGGAGCCGATCCTGGAAGGCCGGGCGCAGATTGTGGTGGGCGCGCGGCCCATCACGGACATCGCGCATTTTTCGCCGTTGAAAAAGCTGCTCCAGAAATTTGGGAGCTGGGTGGTGCGCTTTGCGAGCGGCACACCCGTGGCCGATGCGCCGAGCGGCTTCCGCGCCATCACGCGCGCGGCCGCGATGCAGCTGAACGTGTTTTCGGAGTACACTTACACGCTGGAGACGATCATCCAGGCGGGGCAGAAAAACATCCCCATCGCCAGTGTACCCATCCGCACCAATGGCTATCTGCGGCCGTCGCGGCTGATGAAATCGATGCGCGCGTACATCCAGCGCAGCATCCTCACGATTCTCCGAATCTTCGTCACCTACCGGCCGCTGAAGTTTTTCCTCTGGCTCGGTGCGGTGCCGTTTGTCGCGGGCGTGGTGCTCACCCTCCGCTGGCTATGGCTGCTGTTCTTCGTCACCGAGACGGGCCGCACCCATCTGCCCAGCTTGCTCGCCGCGGCGGTTTGCGGGCTGACGGGCGTGCTGTTGTGGATCGTGGGGCTCGTGGCGGATCTGGTCGCGGTGAACCGCAAGCTGCTGGAGGACATCCAGCTTCGGACCAAGCGCATGGAGTATGACAAGTAGCGGGGCCGTATTCAGTATTCACTGTCCAGTATTCAGTGGAGTTCCATTGAGACGGACGCGGGCTGTGACTTCTCGCCTCGCCCGCCTGGGTATGCTCTGGCTGGCTTTCGTTTTCGCGGGGTGTGCGCAGCAGTCCGTGGATCGCGGACCTCTGCCGGCCAAGTTAACGAATGTCAGCGTCACCTCCATTTCTCTGGATGCCCGGTGGGCCGTGGCGAGCAGCCGCCTGGGCGAGGGCAACTCACAGCCTTGGTTTGGCGTGATCGACAAATTCGGCAAGCCCGCCTTCGCAATGTCCGAGCGCGATCCGCACGATGCCGAGGCGCTCGACGGAACGGTGGAAGCCACGGCGTGGAGCCCGGACTCGCATTTCGTCGCGTGCCGCGTGCGCAAGGGACACCATGTGGATGATTTCACCGTGGCGCGGCTCTCGACCGGCGGCTGGAAACCAGTGCTGCTGCCGCATGCCTTTGTGCTGGAGGAGCAGTATTCCAAATTGCCCGAGCTCCGCGGGCGCTCCGTGCAACAGACCAGCGGCGATGCCATCGAATCGCTTCGGTGGACGTCGAATCGCACGCTGCGCATCGCGTTTCAAACAACGCTGACCGTCGATGATGCCTCCTCACGCACGGAGCCCCGCTATTATCGGTTCAGGGCGGACGCCGATTGCACCTTTACCTCCTCCCGTCCCCAAGTGCGCTGGTCTGGCGCATCGTTGTCTCCGCTTCACTGAGGGTCTCGTTCCATGGCGGCAGCCGCACTGAATACTGAATACTGAACACTGTCTCCATGGCCACCACACCTTCCACCTCCCTCCGCGACCTCTTTGCCGGCGAGGCGCTGGCGCTGATTCCGAAGATTCTCACGCTGCAGGATCGGAATCCACACTCGCCGACGTACGGCTGCTTCGACCGCAATTACTGGCACTACAAGATCATCGATTTTCCCAGCGGCATGGCGGCGGAATTCGTGTGGCCGCTGGCGCTGGTTTACTCGCTGCCGCTGCCGGGAAATTCCTATTATCAGCAACCGGCCTTTCGCGAATGGATCGAAGCGGGGCTGCGCTACATGGCGCGCAGTGCGCACAAGGATGGCTCGTGCGACGACTATTTCCCGTTCGAAAAAGCGGCGGGCGCGGCGGCGTTCTCGCTGCTGGCGGGTGTCGAGGCGTATCAAATTTTGAAGCTGCACGATGCGGAACTGCTCGAGTTTTTCGCCCACCGCGCGGATTGGCTGGCGAATCACCACGAGAGCGGGCGGCTCACCAACCACCAGGCGCTCATCGTCCTGTGCCTTGAAAAAGTCGGGCGGTTGCTGGAAACCGAGCGCTGGGATGCACTCAAGACCAAGCGCCTCGGACGCGTGCTGGAGTGGCAGAATGAGGAAGGCTGGTTCCAGGAATACGAAGGGGCCGACCCCGGCTACCACACGCTCACCGTGGGGTTGCTCGCGCAGGTGCACGACCTCACGCCTTCGCATGAACTGCGTGCAGCGATTGAGCGCGGGGTAAAATTTGCGGCGGAGTTTGTGCATCCCGACGGCTCCTTCGGCGGCGAATACACGAGCCGCAACACGCACAATTTTTTCCCGCACGGCTTTGAGATCGTCGGCTCGTGGATTCCCGAGGCGCTGGCGATCAATGATCAATTCCTCGCCGGCCTGCAGCGCGGACTGGGGGCGTGCTACGCGGATGACCACATCCTCGGCCACCATTGCTGGAGCTACCTTCTCGCCTGGCAGCACTGGAATAATGCGCGTCCGCCCGTGCCGCCGCGGCCCACGGGACGCGTGTATTTCAAAAACGCCGGACTACTGATCGACCGCCGCGATGGCTGCGAATTGTATGTCGCGCTGAACAAAGGCGGAGCCTTCAAGCTCTGGCGCCAGGGAAAGCTCGTGGTGAGCGATACGCAGCTCAGCGTGCAGGTGCAGCAGGGCAAAAAATTTCGCAACGCCGTCGCCCACATGGTGGGGCGCAGCAGCGTGAATCTGGATGGCCACACCATTCGCCTCGAGGGCAAGCTCGGCTGGGCCAAGGCGGCGCGCATGACCACCTTCAAGCTGGTGGTGCTGCGGATGATCATGTTCACGCTCGGGCGCTTCTTCCCAAACCTCATCCGCAAGCTCCTGCAAAAGATGCTCATCACGGGCAAGAAGCCCGCGCCGTTCCGGTTCCAGCGCTCGCTGTCGTGGAGCGAAGGGAAGCTGAATGTGTCCGACGAACTCGCCGCCAGCAAAGGCTGGGGCCTCGCCCGCGCGGCCGGCATCGGCGCGGCGCAAACGAGCATCTACGTGGTGATGAGCCGCACTTACCAAAGTTCGCAGCTGCAACCCTGGCTCGACCTCACGGAGCCGATGCATCAGCTCAAGGATGATGAGCCGTTGAAGCTGGAGCGGTCGCTGTAGGCCTTCGCGCTACGCAACACCCTGCTCCCCGCGGACACGCCGCTGCCGGGAGGGGCGTCACGCCACAGAAGTTCAGACCGCGCTCCCCCGGTCGCAGCTACATTTTCTCGCCCCTATTTGGCCGGCGGGAAGATGCCCACCGTGTATTCTGCTTTCCCGGGGTTGCCCTTGAATTCCCCATTGTCATTGATGCGCAAAACCAATTCCGGAAAATCAAGCGGCACCTCGTAGATGAAAGGTCGCTTGGCTGTTTCGCCCGGAACCACCATGAGCGTTTTTCCCGGCTTGCCGTTGTGAGCAGGGAGCGCGATCACCACCCGGCATGTTTCCCCCGGCGGAGTTTTTTCAGAGTCCGGACTCTCCGTGGCGATGTTTCCCCAGGCTTTCCACATACCCGATTTGTATTGGATCGAGAGCTTCGTTCCTTTCTTCAATTCGCCGAGCGAAAAGCCGTCGACCGAGCTGGCGATGATTTCCGCCGCCGCTTGCCTGGCCGGCTCACCGACGGGCGCGATGGGTCCGCCGGCCGCGGGCAGAGCATTGCCACCGCCTTTGGCGGATTTTGCGGTCTGCAGCCCGTTGGCGACGAGTTTCGTGGCCACGCCCGGATCCGCGGAGGTGACTTTCACTTTCATGCCGACCTCCAGCTTCGCGAAGGTGGAGTTTACGCCATTGATGGTGACCTCCACGCCGGGGCGAACCCGGTAGGTGTGAAGCTGTTTGTTGGCTTCGACGGTGAAGGTGCTCGCGGCGGGATCGACCTGGATAATTTCGAATTCGCCGGATTGAGCGTGCCCGAGGATAGGAAAGAGCAGGCAGCCGAGGAAGAGGATGAGGTAGCGCATGGGACCAGTTTGGAGCGTGGAGCGTCGGGAGGCACGTGGTGATGGGCAAGTTAAAAGGAGTGTCGGCTGTGGCGCCCGAAAGTCCCCGGACTTTCGCCTCTCAAAACTAAGCTCGGGGCGGGGGCGCCCCGGCTCCCAGTGCACACGCCACCGTTTCCGCTTTGCCCGCGCGCTTCGTCCTGTTTTCGTCGCGGTCTCGTTTAATGAAGAAACTGCTTTCGCTCGCGATCAGCCTGGGGCTCCTGGCGCTTATTTATTGGAAGATCGATTTCCATCGGCTCGGTCCCATTTTCGCGCACTCGGATCCACTGTGGATGGCGGCGAGTCTCGGGATGGTCATTCCGCTGACGATGCTGACGGCTTGGCGGTTTCAGCAACTGGCGCCGCCGGAGGCACGGCTGGGCTTTGGGGAATCGAACCGCCTCATCCTGTCGGCGAGCGTGCTAAATCTCATCCTGCCCTCGAAGATGGGCGACATCGCGAAGGCCCTCTTTCTGCCGCTGCGCCGCTCGCTGGCGCTCTCGCTCGTGGTGTTCGAAAAGGCGTGCGACATGCTTTCGCTTCTCGTCTGGTGCGTCTTTGGCCTGGTCTGGGTGAAGCTGACGGGGGGGCCGGCGCTCGCGGCGTTCCGGAGCGAAACGGTGTTCTGGCTGTGCGTGCTCGTCGTCGGAGGCAGCCTGGCGCTGGGCTTGCTGATGCTCGGCTCAGAGAAATTTGCCGGCTTTTTCTTCGGTCTCGCAGCCAAATTTGCACCGGGAAAAATCAAAGGAAAGATCACGAAACTGGCGGATTCCTGGCGGGAGATGCACGGATATTTCTGGGCGAGCAAAGGCCGCCTGGCGCTGGTCTCCGGCACGAGCGTCTTCATCTGGCTCATGCACCTGCTGCAGATCTGGCTGTTCATCCTGGCCCTGCGCGCGTGGTGTCCGTTTGTGGCAAATCTGGCGCTGTCCTCGCTCGCGATTTTGGCGGGGTTGCTGCCGCTCACGTTTGCGGGGGTGGGGACGCGGGACGCGGCCTTGGTGCTCCTCTACGGGCATTATTTTTCGCAGCCCTCCGGGGATCCGGAGATGGCCAAGGCGACGGGCGCGGCGCTCGGGTTGCTGTGCACCGCGCGCTATGTGCTGCCGGCGATTGGCGGGATTCCATTTTTCCAGCGGTATCTGGCGCGGGTGCGGGAGAAGGCTCCGGCAGCGGAAGAACCGGTGGCAGAGGCAGGCCATTAAGGTAGGGATGGCGCGCCGCCGCCGTCTCCAATTTCGCTCGAGGGTCGGGCGATTTCCGCAGCCAATTCACGCCACGGAAGCGGCCAACTCTCATTCGATGACAAGTAGTGAAGTTCGTTGGCGCTCTGAGCGAGATCAGCGGCCAATGGAACTGTTTAGCTGGGCCCTACCTACCGTGGCGCGAGGCGGAAATCTTTTTGCAGCGCGTAGGTGATGCTGAGGACGATGAAGGAAATGATTAGCAGCACGGCGGCGGTGCGGCCGGCGGTTTCGTAGTCCATCGTTTGCACGGAGTCGTAGATGGAAATGGAGACGGTGCGGGTTTCGCCTCGGATGTTGCCACCGACCATCAGCACCACGCCGAATTCCCCGAGCGTGTGCGCGAAACTCAGCACGATGCCGGAGAGCAGCCCCGGCCACGCCAGCGGGATGGCGATGCGGCGGAAGATGCGCGCCGGCGTGGAGCCGAGATTCGACGCGGCTTCCAGCAATTCGCGCTGCACGGAGCGGAAGGCCCCGGTGAACGGCTGCACGGCAAAGGGCAGACTGTAGAGCGCGGAGGCCACCACGAGCCCGGTAAAAGTGAAGGGCAGCGTGTGACCGGTGAGATCGCCGAGCCAGCGCCCGAGCCCGCTCTTGGGTCCGAGCCCCACCAGCACGTAGTAGCCAATGACCGTGGGCGGCAGGACCAGCGGCAGCGCCACGACCGCCTCCACAAACATGCGGCCGCGCCATTTCGTCGTCGCGAGCCACCAGGCCACGGGCAACCCGACGAGCAGCAGCACCCCGGAGGTGACCAGCGCGAGACGCGCCGTAAGCCAGAGTGCGGACCATTCCATCACTTGGTCTCCATCATTTTTCCTCCGCCGGCAGCGCGAAGCCGTATCGACGGAGCACCTCGCGTGCAGGGGCGGTTTTGAGGAACTCGCGGAATTGCCGGGCCTCCGCGGCGCTGGCGCCGCCGGTGCAAATCACACCCGCCTGCTCAAGCCGCGGGAAGGCATCGCCCGGCACCTCCCAGTATTTTCCGGTGTCCTTCATCTTGGGCGAGAGAGCGAGGGAGAGGGAGACGAGACCGAGGTCCGCAGCCCCGGACTGCACGAACTGCGCGGTCTGTGCGATGTTTTCCCCGAGCACAAGTTTAGGCGCGACCTTTTCGTAAACGCCGAGCTTTTGCAGGGCGGCCTCGGCGGCAGCGCCGTACGGGGCGACTTTGGGATTCGCAATCGCCACCTTTTTCACCACGGGATCGAGCACGGCGTTGATGCCGAGGTGCGTGACATCAAGCCTCGACTCCTTGGGCGCCCACAGCACGAGGTGGCCGATGGCGTAGGAAAAGAGGGAGTCTTGGTCCGCCTTGCCGCGCTCGATGAGTTGCTTGGGGAACTTCACGTCGGCGGAGAGAAACAGGTCGAAGGGCGCACCGTTATCGATCTGCGCGAAGAGCGTGCCGGAGGAGCCGTAGCTGGGTTTGACCGCGTGACCCGGGTGGGCGGCTTCGTACGCGCTTACGAGGTCATCGAGGGTAAATTTGAGATCGGCCGCGGCGGCGATGAGGAGGGGCTTGCCGGCATCGTCCGCGCGGGCGGGCAGCCACGCGAAGATGGCCAGGAACAGGCAAAATCCGCAGCGTAACACGGCCGCGAACGTGTCCGGAACGCCGGTGGTGGCGAGCGATTTCATGGCGGCAGCGTGAGGAAGATGGCGTTATAGCGCAAGGGGTATAACGCTATCTGACTGACGCCGAGCGTGATTGGCAGTGGTGGGGTAGAGGGGGCGAAAAAGAGAAGAGCACCACTACTGGGAGCCGGGGCGCCCTCTGGCTCTTGCCGCTCCTTACCACCGCGAGCCAACCTGCCACTCCTCCATCAGCGCTTTGGGGACTTCGCCGAGAAAGCGTGAGGGGCGCTGGAGGGGGTCGCCGTAGCCCTGCGAAAAGCTCACGCAGGGGTAACAGAGGTAGAGCTCGTCCTTCGCCCGCGTGACCGAGACGTAGAAGAGACGCCTCTCTTCCTCGATGGCGGCTTCGCTTTCGATGGAACGGGCGGAAGGAAATTTTCCATCGGCGAGCCACACGACAAAGACGGCTTTCCACTCCAGCCCCTTGGCCTGGTGCACGCTGGACATCGTGACCCGTTCGGGATCGTCCTGCCGCGCAGCCTCGGTATCGAGGCTGGTGAGGAGCGCGAGTTGATCGAGAAAGGGCTGCGGGCTCTCGTACTGCTGCGCGAATTGCGCGAGCGTGTTTAGATCCTCGCGGCGCTGGTCGTAGTTGGGAAATTGTGCGCGCGCGTAGTCGTCATAGATGGCCTCCATCACGCTTTGGATCATCTTGGCCGGCGGCGCGAGCTCACCGGCGGGGGCGAGTTCATCGAGCGTGTAGGCGAGCTGCTCCCAAGCCTTTTGCGCCTTGGCGGGCACTTTGAGCGGCAGCAGCAGATCCCTGATCGACGGCAGGCCGGACCACGGGTTGGCAAGCGTCTCGGGGAGGGCTTCGGTTGGTGGCTCGTCGGGAATGGACCAGTCGGGATCGGTATCGGGGGCCGGAGCGGGCGGCGCTTCGTCGGGTGGCGTGGGACCTATAGGTCCTATAGGGCTCATAGGACCTATGGGAGCGGTCGTCGCGGCAGGCGCGAAATTTTCGGCGAGTGCTCCGGTTTCATCGGGAGCGGGGATGCCCGCTTTGAGCAAGGTGCCGAGCACCTTTTCCCACAGGCTATCCGCGCTGCGGGGCCCGACACCGGGGAGCAGGCGCACCATGCGCTTGAAGGCGACCTCATCCCGTGGGTTCACGGTCCATTTCAAAAAGGCGCCGACGTCCTTGATGTGGGCCTGCTCGAAAAAGCGGAGGCCGCTGGTGATCTCGAACGGGATGCCGCGCCGCGTGAATTCCATCTGCAGCTCCATGCTGTGGAAGTGCGCGCGGTAGAGAATGGCCATCTCGTTGAGCGGCATGCCTTCCTCATGGTGCAGTTCCAGGATCCGCTGCGCGACGAATTGCGCCTGCTGCTGCGTATCCGGCAGCGGCACGAGCGCCGGCTTCATCGCGCCGCCGGGGCGGGAGGCGTGCAGCGTCTTTTTGAATTGGTGCACGTTGGGCGCAATGGCGGCATTCGCCAGCGCGAGCACCTCGGGCACGCTGCGGTAGTTCGTCTCGATCTTGTGGATGGCGCAGTTGGGATTGCGCTGGGGAAACTCGAGGATGTTGCGGAAATCCGCGCCGCGCCACGAATAGATGCTCTGCGCGTCGTCGCCCACCACCATCACGTTGTGGTGCCGCGCGGCCAGGATTTCGATGAAGTCGTTCTGGAGGTGGTTCGTATCCTGATACTCGTCCACGAGCACGAATTGGAATTGCCGCTGATAGTGCTCCGCCAGCGTGAGGTTGTTTCTCAACAGCAGCACCGTCTTTTCCAGCAGATCGTCGAAATCGAGCGCATTGGCCTTTCGCTTTTTGGCCTCGTACTTTTGCCGCGCGAGGGCGATGTGCTCCTCAAATTCGAGGAAGTGCGGATACTTCTCCGCCAGCACTTGATCAAGCGGACGCCCGGTGTTGAGGCAAAAGCTGAGCACGTCGGCAAGGACTTCGCCTTTTGGGAAAAGCTTTTCCTTCGGGTCGAGGCCGAGGGCCGGAATCACCTCCGCGAGCAGATCTACGGAGTCCTCGCGATCCATGATGCTGAAGCCGGGCTCAAATCCCGCCTCGCGCGGGTGCCGTCGCAGGATGCGCGCGCCGATGCTGTGAAAGGTGCCGCCCCACAGGCCGGAGAGATCGCCGGTGACGAGTGCCGCCACGCGGTCGAGCATTTCGCGCGCGGCCTTGTTCGTAAAGGTGAGGAGCAGGATGTGCCGCGCGGCGATGCCGTTTTCCATCAGGTAGGCCACGCGGTAGGTGAGCGTGCGCGTCTTGCCGCTGCCCGCGCCGGCCAGCACGAGCGCCGGTCCCGGCGGCGCGGTGACCGCCGCGAGCTGCTGCGGATTCAGCTCGGCGGCAAAATCAATGCGCGGCCCGGTCGGCTCCGGTCGATGAAGAGTGTATTGGCGCGGCATGTGGTGGTTCAAAAAAATCGGGAATCGGGGGGAACGAAAAGCACCAAAGTGCGTCGCATTCTTCCGGAGGAAAGTGGATTCGCGCGGGGACTTGCGTCACGCGCGGGAATTTCGCCTTGCCGAAACGTGTGCCGTTCGGTTCACATCCGCGCAGATGCTCGTCCCCAAATCGTTCGTCTCCACCAGCCACCCATCGACATCCTTCCGCCGCCCCGCCCTGCTCCTCACCGGAGCCCTGGCGCTGGCGCTCTGCTCCTGCGCGGAGGACGTCGCCAACCGTTATTACGCCGCGCAAACCTATGCGGCCAAGCCGGCCAAGGACGTGGAACTGCTTTTCCGCGCGCCCGCCCGTCCGTTTACGGTGATTGCCGATCTGCAATCGCGCAATGAGTCGCCGCAAGGCATGCGCAAACGGGCCGCGAAAATTGGCGCGGATGCCGTCATTGTCACGGGGCTCGGTGGCTACAGCGACCTCGGCCAGGAATGGGCCGGCCACGATTCCCAATCCAACACCTACACGCGCCTCGTGGGCTCCGCCATCAAGTATACCAAATGAAAAACCTCATTCGCTCCCTGCTCGCCACCCTCCTCGTTTTCACCGGCGTGGGCTGCGCGACCGTCGATATCACCAAGACCGGCAAAGGCTACTACGCGCCGACCAACCCTAACGAGGTGCAGATCCTCATGACGGTGCCCATCACCAAGCAATATGAAGAGCTTGGCACGATCACGGTGAATGGCTTTGGCATGCGCGAAGAAGCGAAAATGCACAACGCCATCCGCGCCAAGGCCGCTCCGCTCGGCGCCAATGCCGTCGTCATCCAGAGCCAGGGCATCATTCCCGGCGGCTTTGGCGATGGGAAGCGCTGGTGCACCGGCGTGGCGATTCGCGTAAAATAACGCGCGGCCGCGGCCGCCTCATCGTTGCTGACGTCATGAAGATCCCGATGTCCCACCCCCGCCATAGCGAACGGGTGTCATTGACGGATCCACGGCCAGCCTGCAAACGAGACGTCCTTCGTCCCGGCACGCTCTCTCGTTATCGGAGCGCTCGCGCCGCCGAGGCTACACTCATCTCATGAATCCAAACCACCTGCTCGCGATTGAGATCGGCGGCACCAAGCTGCAGATCGTCGCGGGCACCGTGGCGGGGCGCATCCTGGATCGCCGCCGATTGCCGGTGGACCGCGCCGCGGGCGGCGACCGTATCCGGGCGCAGATTGCCGAACTCCTTCCGGAACTCATCGCCGCCTGGGAGCCTGCAGCAATTGGCTGTGGCTACGGCGGTCCGGTGGATTGGCGCACGGGCCGCATCAATCGCTCGCACCATGTAGCGGGCTGGGAGGATTTTCCGCTCGCCGACTGGCTCACGGAATGGACCCGTCTGCCGGCCGTGGTGGACAACGACGCCAATGTGGCCGCACTCGGCGAGGCCACGCACGGCGCGGGGCGGGGCTGGAATCCAGTGCTCTATTTTAATAGCGGCACGGGCGTGGGCGCGGGCTTGGTGATCGACGGACAGATCTACCACGGGGCGCCACCAGGTGAAATGGAACTGGGGCATCTGCGGCTGCGGCGCGATGGCATGACGATGGAAGATCGCTGCTCCGGGCGCGAGGTCGACCGGGAATTGCGCCGGCTGGCCGAGCGCTATCCGGAGGCGCCGCTGGCCAAAATGCTGGCGGGCCGGCCGCCGGGAGGCGAGGCGCGTTTTCTCATTCCAGCGGTGGAGCAGGGCTGCCCTTTTGCCACGGTGTATCTCGGCGAACTGGCGGACGACATCGCCTTTGGCCTGAGCCATGCGGTGCACCTGCTGCATCCCGCGGGGATCGTGTTTGGCGGAGGGCTCAGCCTCGTCGGCGAGCCGCTGCGGGAGCGTATCGAGAATGCCCTTCCGCGCTACGTCATGGAGGCATTTCATCCCACGCCACAAATTGCCCTCGCCGCGCTGGGTGAAGACACGGTGCCGGTCGGCGCGCTCGCTCTCGCAGCGAAGCGGTGGGCCTAGCTGGGCCTGCACGGTAAACTTTGCGCTGCCCAAGGAGCGGCGCAGCGGCTACTCCGCTGCCATGTCCCGTTTCCTTCCGCTCGCCGTCCTGGCACTTCTCCCCGTGGCCATCCTCGCCGCGGCGCCTCCAGAAGTGCCGGACGACTGCGTGATCGAGACCGTCTGCGAGGGACTCGACGCTGCAATCACCATGGATGTCGCCCGCGATGGCCGCGTCTTTTTCACCGAGCAACTCGGCGCTGTTCGCGTGATTCAGGCTGGCAAGCTCCTGGCCGAGCCATTTTTGAAGATCGACGTGGACGACACATGGGAGCGTGGCGTGGAAGGCGTGGCGCTCCATCCGAAATTTCCCGAGGAGCCGTATCTCTACGTGCACTATGTGCGCAAGGCGCCCTTCCCTCACCACGTCGTCAGCCGCTTCACCGCCGAGGGTCCATCGTTCAACACGGCCCAGACCTCCAGCGAGCTCGTGATGATCGAGGGCGAGGACCAATCGCTGAAGTTCAACAAATACAAAGGCGCGCACCAGGGCGGAGCGATGCGCTTTGGCGCGGATGGAAAACTTTACGTGACCATCGGCGAGCACAACCTGCGCGAACCGGCGCAGGATCTCGGCGTCCTTTTCGGCAAGCTTCTGCGTTTCAACTCCGATGGGAGCATCCCGAGTGACAACCCTTTCGCCGGCAAGCTCGAGGGGAAGTTTCGCGCGATCTATGCCTACGGGCTGCGCAATCCATTTGGCCTCGCCGTGCAGCCCGGCACGGGGCGCATGTTCATCAATGATGTGGGGCAGGAGCTCTTCGAGGAAATCGACGAGGCCAAACCGGGCGCGAATTATGGCTGGCCCTTCGCGGAGGCGATGATGGGGAACAAGCCGGAGTTCGAAAAGCCGATCCACTTTTACAATCGGGCGCAGGGCACATGCATCGCGGGCGGCGTGTTTGTACCGAAGAAGGATGCGGCGCTGCCGACCGCGCTCGGGGGAAAATACATCTTTACCGATTTCATGGCGGGGTGGCTGCGCACGCTGGATCCGGGCAATCCGGAAAAGAGCGAGCCGTTTGCCACGAAGATCCCGAGTCCCACGGATCTGGCGATTGCGCCGGATGGTTCGCTGTTGGTGCTGGCGCGGAATGCGTGGCTGCAGGACGGAAAGCTGAAGCGGAACTCCGGGATGCTGCTGCGGATTCGGAAAAGGTAGAGGACTCAGACGTCGAAGAAAAGTCGTGAAGTTCACTGCGACCTCCCGGTCGCAGCTACATCGCACTGCGCAAGATTCGGACAACGGCAGCACCTCTCGAGCAGTTCCAGAACAACTGTAGCCGCTCGGATCTTGCGTTCGACAGTGCAGCTGCGACCGGAGGGTCGCAGGGAGCGGCCACGACATTTCCGAAGCCGCTCTAAAACCGTTCTATACTCCTACCGTTTCCGGGACTTCCTGCGGCCGCTTTTTAAACACGAGGAGCGCGCAGCCGGGGAGCACGAAAACAAACGTGGTCAGGATGCACCACCCCACGCCGATCGCGCACAAAATCCCCAGCCCTCGCAGCGCCGGATTGTAAGAGAGCGCCAGCGAGCCGAACCCGATCACCGTCGTGAATCCGCTCAGCAGCAGCGGCTTCATCAGCGCTTGCAGCGCGTTGATCGGATCCTTCGCCCGCACAGCGAGCGCCGTGTAAATGTAGTAGTCCACGCCCACGCCGAGCACGAGCGGGAAGGCCAGCACGTTGAAGAGGTTCAGCACGATCCCCATCCCTTTGATCGTCGCGATCATCCCGGCCACGCTGAAGACGAGTCCCACCAGCACGAGCGTCACCTGCTTCCAATCGCGCAGCAGATAGGAAAGGATGGCCGCGTTGATCCCAATCATCAGCACGGTGAGGATCACCATCTTGTGCTGCGACCACGGCTTCAAATCGATGAGCGTAAAGCTCCAGCCGGAGATACCGATGTTCACGCCGGGGACGGCCAGGGCCGCGCGCACGGCCTTCGCCTCCTCAGGCGTTTCGATGGGTTTCACCGGCGAGAGAAAGGCGCGGCCCAACGGGCGTTGGCTGCTCAAAAACCCTTCGATGACAAACCACCACGCGCTCGTGCTCGGCAGGTTGGCGCGCCAGGACACGGCATCCATTCGGCCTTGGGCCGCCTCGCCGAGCGCTTCCACCAGTCTCTTCGGACCGGCAAACTCCGCCGCATTAAAACCATTCTCGGCCAGCGCGGCGTCGAGTGCGGCTTTGCTCGCCTGAAAATCGAGTCCCTTCGCCAACTTCTCCGCGTTCGCCTTCATCCGCGCGGGTGAAGTTGCCAACCCCGCCGGCGTGGCCACGGAGGTAAACAGCGGAGTCGTCCCGGCCGGCGCGCCGTCCACCGTCAGCTTCTGCCACGAGGCGTCCGCCTTCCTCCACACCTCGGAAAAGGATTCCGCATCCGGCGCCTCGATGATGGCCCACAAGCTATCCATCCCCGAACTGTTCAGCCGCGCCATAATTTCGCGCATGGAATCACCCGCGTCGCTCGGGTGCGGCTCGAGGGATTTGGGATCGATGTCGAAGCTCAGTTTCCCGACCGGGAGCATCGCAAAGACCGTAACCGCGAGGAGGAGGATCAACGAAGGCTGAAGCAGCAGGTGCGGCCGGCGGCTCACCAAAGTCGGCAACGGCGCGACGAGACTGCTGAAGATCATCACCGCGAGATACGCCGCCGCGGCAGCGATGTCACCGGCGATGAGATTATCGCGCACATAGTCGCTCCAGCCGAAATGGCGCGCGGCGAAGAGGAGCCCCAGAAAAACGAACCCGGAAATCACGGCCACGAAAACGATGCGGCCGAGCAGCGTGGGAACGGTGAGACTGGGGCCATGCGGATCCAGGTTCGTGCCGGGCGTCGAAGCCGGACGAGAGGCCGTGCCCGCATCTTTGTCACGGATTCCAAACGTGAAGAAGAGCCAGAGGAAGGTCATCATCACGCCCGCGGCCATCAGGATGCCGCAAGCGATGAGCACGCCGAGTTCGCCGTAGCCGGGGGAGCCACTGGCCATGAGGCAAAGAAAAGCGGCCGCGGTCGTCATGGCGCCAAACCAAATGCTGCGGCCATTCACCTGCAGCGAGGTGGCGATGGCCTGCTCCATGGTGGCGCCGCGCGCACGCTCGTGCGTGTAGAGCGAGTACAGCACCATGGAGAAATCGACCCCGAGACCCACCAGCAGCGAGCAGAGGCCGATGGTGATCATGTTGAGCGAGCCGAAGAGGGCCGCGCCGCTGGCTACGGCGAGCACACAGGTCAGGACCAGCGCGGACATGATCGCGAGGAGCGGATTCCATTTGCGGAAGCCCGCGTAGAACGTCACGGCCACGAGGAAAAGACTCAGCGAGATGGTCCAGATGATGTCGCTCTTCAGCTTGCTCGCCATCTCGGCCACATACGCGGTGCGGCCCGTGCAATAGATCACCGGCGCCACACCCTGCTCCGCCGGCCAGGAAGCCATGGCGCGCCTTTTAAAATCGTCCACCTTCGCCATCACCGCCTTGCACGCCGGCTCATTCAGGTCGTCCTGTTGGCAGTGCACATAGAGCACGCGGAAACTCGGGTCCTCCCCTTTCCTCCCTTTGACCATGCCCTGCAGCCCCTTCAGCGAGGGAATCACAATGCCCAGCGGATCCATCTGCGCATCCACCACCGTGCGGCCAATCCCGCCCGAGAGCTTGCCTTTCAGCTCGGCAAAACGCGCGCGCAGGCCTTCTGGCTGCAGCGCCACCATCGTCTGGGCAAAATCCTCGTCCGGCTCATTCAGGATCAGCGGCACCGCCACCTTGCTCAACTCCGCCAGGCTCGCCGGCTCCATCATCGTGGTTTGATCCATCAGCCGCTCCACCCACGGCTCCTGCCGTAGCATCTCCACAAAATGATCCGCAAACCCATCGAGGTCGCAGTCAAACATCCCGAGAAACTCGACCATCGAATCGGCAATCGGCCGCAGATAGTCGTCGTATTTTTCGGGGTGCACCAGGCCCGCTGGGGTGGAAAGGCCAAACATCAATTCCTTGGACGAGCTGAACTCGCGGTCCGCCAGCTTGTAGATCTGGACGCTCTCAAATTCCTTCGGGAGCATGTCGAGCACATCACTGTGCAGACGCGCGCGGAGCACAATGAGACCGATACTGAGGAGGACACACACCAGCACGCCGAGCCAGAGAAGACCGGGACGATGGATGATGAGGCGGGCGACGCGTTCGGAGGGGCGCATCAATGACCGGGCGCGAGTTGCACCGAAAACTGCGCCCCACCGGAGCTGAGATGAAACGAGGACTCCTTCACCGAGCGGTCGAGAATCGCGAGCCAGCCCGCGTCCCGGCTCTCCTTCGACGGCGGGAGTTTCACCGTGTGGCTCAGCCGCGCCAGCGGGCCGTCGAAACGCGCATGCGTGGCGTCGCGCTGCACCCGCATCAGCGCGAGGCCGGGCCCCTTGCTAAATTCCAGCCGCTGATCCGCGCCCCGGGTGGAGATGGTCAGGTCGCCCACAATCGACCGCGTCCCCTCTTTGTAAAGAAGCTGCCCGGTCCGGTTCTTTGCGGTTCCCTGGGGATTTGCAAATTGATGCGTCGCGCATCCGGCGAGGCAAAGAGTGGCGGCAAGCATCAGTAGTTTCATACGTAGATGGGATTCGGGCTTGGTTATCGGGTCCGCCGTGGCGAAGGCAAGGGCGCGAATTTTTTCCCCGCCGGCGCAATTTGCAACTCCAGCCACTCCTTCTGCCGGCGAATGGTGAGGCGCGCGCTCCGGTCGGCGCCGGGCTCGATCTGGATGAGTAGATCCTTCTGTTGGACCTTCTGCGCCTTGAGTTGGGACTGTCCGCCAATATTCGCGATGGCATACAGCCCGACGGCGCTCACGAGCACGGCGGCGCATTCATCCTCGGGCGGAAGCTCCAGTTGCGCGGTCTGCGTGAGGTCTGTCGCCAGCGTCACCGGCCCGTGCAATAGGGACCCTCGGAGAATCATCGAGTTCTGGTTCTTCGGCCCCTTCTGCATGCCCACCAGCGTCCGGTGTGGCCAGCGAGCGTCCACAATGCGCCAGGTCTCCTTGGAATAACGGACTTCAAAGCCCTGATCCAAATGCCGCCCGCCGATCTCGGCGCGGACGGTGCCCTCAAATTCCACCTTCTCCGCCGCTCCAGTCGTTGAGCCAAGCCCCAGCGAACAGAAGGCGCAAAGGAAGAGAAAGCGAAGCAACGTCAGGAAGCTTTTCATATGGGTGGAGGTTTAACCCGCCACCGGCGCCGGGGTTTCTTCCTCGGGAGGCATGCGCCCGACGATCTGCCAGCGCTTTTGCACCCAGAGCACGAGGTAAAAAAGCTGCAGCCGCCACCAGACGCTGAAGTTTGGGTGGATGTTCCCGCCGAGCACACTGTTTACCGCCTGCGGGATGCGGCAGGGCGGCTTGGGTGTGGTGAAGACATCAATGAACTCCTCCGTATACCACGCGCTGACGAAGCGCAGATAGCGGTTTTGCAGGCTGTTGAGATTGCGCGCATAGCGCGAAAATTTCCACCAGCGCAACCACGGGCGCTTCAGCGCGGTGTCCAGCGCCTCCGCCGCGCGAGCCCCACTGTGCACCGCCAAAAAGACGCCAGTGCTGAAAATCGGATCGATAAAGCCGGCGGCGTCGCCCGCGAGCAACCAGCGCGGGCCGGCGAAACGCGTATTGCGATAGCTGTAGTCGCCGACCGCCTGCATGGGAATCAGCCGGCGTGCGCCTTCCATGCGGGACTTCACCAACTTGCTGCGCTCCACCGCGGCGGCGAACGCGTCCTCCGGCGAGAGCTTGGCCGCGCGGTAGTCGGCGACATCCATCACCACGCCCACGCTCGTGCGGCGCTCGTCGAGCGGGATGAACCAAAACCATTCATTCCGCGAGCGCACCATGCGGGTGAGGCCGGCATCCTTGCCCGTGCCACGCTCCACGCCCTCAAAATGGGCGAAGACGCTGAACTTTTGCAGGTGATCGTATTTCTCTTTCAGGTCGAACTGCTGGCCGACGACGGTCTGGCGGCCGGAGCAGTCGAGCACGTATTTCGCCCGAACCTCGCCGCTTTCCGTTTGCAGGGTGGCGCCCTCGGCGTCGAATTCGCACTTCTCCACCTTGCACGGCTGGCGAATCTCCGCGCCCGCCTTCCGTGCATTCTCCAGCAGCATTTTGTCGAACCACGCGCGCTCCACCTGGTAGGCGCTGCGATGTTCGAGCTGGATGGCGTTTTCAAAGTAAAACTTCATCGCGCGCCGTCCGCAGCCGGTGGCGATTTCCCCGCCGTGTTTGGGAAAAGCATGCGCCTCGAGTTCCTCCCGTACCCCCAGCTCTTCAAAGGCCTCCAGCGAATGCGGCAATAGCGACTCTCCAATCTTGAACTTGGGAAAAGTATCGCGCTCGAAAACAACCACCTTCCGCCCCCGCCGGGTCAGCAGCGTTGCCGCTGTCGTCCCCGCCGGTCCGCCGCCGATGATCGCCACGTCGTAGGTTTCAGACATCGCCCATCCATGGCCCACCTCCCTCCACCGCGCAAGCGCCGTCCCCCACCCTTCCAATCCGTCACAATCCCCTCCTTGAGCTCCACCGCCATTCCCCTTATGCCGCCATCGCTCCCAGCGGCTTCGGTTCTTGTCCCGGACGCGCTTTGTCCGCTAGAGTTCCATTTTTTCCAAACCGAGCCACCTACCCCGGCGTGCCCATGTTTTGGCAACGACATCATCCCATCTTCCGCCACTTTCTCCTGACAGCGAATGCCGTTCTCCCGGCGATTTGTCTCCTGCTCTGGTTTCACCAGTGGCCCGGCCTCTGGAGCGCCCTCACCCTGACGCTGCTTCTGCACGCGGCGATTCTCTTCGCGATTTTTCAACCGCGCTGCCCCTGGCTGGGGCCGGTCATCCGGCGCTTTCGCACCAACCGCAAGGCCGTGTGGCTGACTATCGACGACGGCCCGAATGAATACTCCGCCGCGCTCGCCGAGGCCCTGCGGGAGCGAAAAGTGCCGGCAACTTTCTTCGTCATCGGCGAACAAGCCCGGCGCCACCCCAAAGCCGTCCGCAGCATCCTCGCCGCCGGCCATTCCCTGGCCAATCACACGCTGAATCATCCCCGCGCCGCCATGTGGTGCCTCACGAAAAGCCGGGCGACGGAGGAAATCTCCGGTGGCGCCGCCGCGCTCCAGGAGTTTGGCGTGGCCACCTCGTGGTTTCGCGCGGCAGTGGGGCACAAGTCTCCCGGACTGCATCCGGGACTGCGACATCAGGGTTCCCGGCTCATTTCCTGGACCACCGGCGGGCGCGATGGCTACGGCCCCGATCCGGAATCCGTGATCCAGCGCATCCTTTCCCGCACGGAGCCCGGATCGATTTTGCTCCTCCACGAAGGCCGCCCGCACGCCGTCACCACCATTCTTGCCGTGGTAGATGCATTGCAGGCGCAAGGCTTTGAATTCACGATTCCACGTGACGGCGAATTGGAGGAGTAGGAGAGCTAATTCATTTTCCGATCGGTCCACAGCAGAGCGCCTAGTCCTCCTCAAAATCTCCAGACGGCGCTTGCCTTCCCAGAGGCGGACACGGCACCTTGGACCGCGTGCGTCTTCTTGACCGATACATCGGGCGACAACTGTTCGTCACTTCCCTGTTTGCGATCGTGGTGCTCAGCGTGGTGCTGGTGCTCGGCAATGTTTTCAAACAATTGCTGGATCAGGTCGTCAACAAAAACGCGCCGCCCAGCGTTATCCTCAGCTTCATCCAGTACGTCATTCCGTTCTCCCTGACGTTCACCCTGCCGTGGGGCTTTCTCACCGCAGTGCTGCTGGTCTTCGGCCGTTTGTCGGCGGACAACGAGCTCACCGCCATGCGCACGAGCGGCATCAGCATCCCGCGCATCAGCCTGCCCGTGGGCGTGCTGGCCATGATGTTCACCGGCATCTGCTTGTGGATTAACCTCGATGTCGCCCCGGCCGCACAAGCGGCGATGAAGGAGTCCATCTTCCACCTCGCGACCAGCAACCCGCTCTCCCTTTTCGGCAGCGACCGCGTGATCAGCGAGTTGCCCGACAACCAGATCTATGTGGAGCGCGTGGAGCCGAATCCCAACGGCAAAGGGAACAAGCTGCACAACCTTCACATCTACACGATGGACGACAAAGGCGCGCTCGTCTTTGTGATGTTTGCCGAGGAAGGAACGCTCGAGCTGAAACCGATGGTCAACACGGAGAAATCGCCCGCGCTTTCCTCGCCCACTTTCCTGAACATCGCACTGAAGACCACCGCCCACTGGGCGCGCTCCGCCTACACCGCCGGCCGCAAGGAATTCGGCATCGTGCTGGAGTTTTTCAACGGTCGCTATGAGGGCCGTTCGAACGATCACCCGGATGAATTGAGCCGCTGGCAATCAGGCGCCACCGTCGCCCAGGGGAGTATCAGCATCTCCCTGCAAAAGCTTTACGACCAAAAGAAAAAGGCCGGCGGCGTGGGCACTCTCGGCCTTCAGGAACTGCTCCAAAGCGAGAAGCCGGAGAAGGTCATTGAGATCAACAAGCGCATATCCAATGCGCTCGCCACCATCGCCTTTGCCCTGCTCGCGATTCCGCTCGGCATTACCGCCCAGCGCAAGGAGACCTCCGTCGGTTTCGCCATCTCGCTCGCCATCGGCTTGGTCTATTACCTCATGTTTTTCGTGACGGATCTCGCCCGGCAGCATCCCAAGTGGCACCCGGAGTTGTTGGTCTGGGCTCCGAATGTTCTCTTTTTCATGGTCGGCACCTTCCGATTTTTCCAACTCACACGCCGGTAAAAGACGGGTGATGCTTGACACTGAAAAACATCCACCTTTGTTGGCACACAGGATGCACTCGCGGGAGTATCCTCAACAAACGCCACCAACCAACCCGCGAGATGTTTAACGATTCGGTCGCCGCTACGATGTCAAAACCAGCCCAGCTCTTCGCCGCCAAAGGCGCTTGGATCTGCCATACAGGAAAACTCCGCAAAGTGAATGAAGACGCCTGCTTTTACGGCGGCGTTTTCGGGGGGGCCAGCATGTCAGCCCCCATGAACACCACCCTCGACCCCGCCACCAACTGGATGGTCGCCGTGGCCGACGGCATCGGCGGCCACAAAGCCGGCGCCTATGCGAGCCGCGAGGTGGTCACCGCGCTTTCGCTGTGCACGGACATTACCCCGGAGGGCGTCAACGAAGTGCTGACGCAAACGAACGCGCGCCTGCACAAAGCCGGCACGGCCAACCCCGATCTCGCCGGCACCGGCGCCGCCGCGGTGGGCATGTTTGCCGCCAAGGATAATCTCTACGGTTTCAACGTGGGCGACGCCCGGCTCTACCGCCAGGAAGGCGGCCGCCTGCGCCAGATCACCCGGGACGACTCCGTGGAGCAGATGCTCGTGGAGGAAGGCCTCATGCGCGCGCATGACGGCATTCGCCCCGCCAACATGCATGCGCTGACGCAGAGCGTGGGCGGTTCCAAGGAATACGTCGAAATCGAGCCTCATTTCTACCTCCTTCCCGTGGCCAAGGACATGCGCTTCATCCTCTGCACGGACGGTCTCACCGACATGCTCTCCGCCCGCGACATGGAGCGGGTGGTGGTACCAGTGCTGAATCCCGCGGCCGCCGTGAGCGCGCTGTTCAACGCCGCGATGGATGCCGGCGGCAAGGACAACATCACCATCGCGGTGGTGGATGTGCACCGGGTGTAGGTTTCCGACGCCAATACCAGAGGCGTGCCATCGAGCGAAAGCGCCGCTGCCGGGAGCGCCGACGTCCTCAGTCGGCTTCTCATCGCGCGAAGCGCCAAGCAAATTGCATTGCCATTTCAGCGGACGCTCCGGTTTTGATTTCCGAGCAGGGATGGCAATCCATTTGGTTTGGCGCTTCGCGCTGTAGAGAGCCGACCGAGGACGTCGGCGCTCCCAGCAGTGGCGCTCACATTCGCATCCGCGCCTTTAGAATGAATGCCCATGCCGCCTAAAGGCGGAACTCCGAACTCAGTGCCCTCGAGCGTGCCTACTGAACACTGAAATACTGCCTCCCCGCCCCTACCAGTTCACTTCAAACTCCTCCGCCTTCATCTCCGGCTGCTCGATGCTCGTGAGCTCCCAGTCCCAGGGTTTCCAGCCGGACTTGCGCCAGATCATGGTGAAGGGCTGTTGGAGATGCGAAGCGCGCTCGCGCACGGCCATGGCAATGGGACCGCCGAGACCGGCGAGGGTGAGTTTTTCGCGCAGGGTCCATTGATTTCCGCCGCTCGGCGCGAGGCTCACTTCCTCGCGGGCGATGTCGCATGTCTTAAAATCGTTAAATACCTGGCGGCACCCATTGACGACAAAGGTTTTGTCATGTCCCCATGCATCGCGATAATCTGTTGCCAGCATCTGGGCGAAGGAGTCGACGTCGCCCGACTCCGCCGCCGCCAGCAAACGGGCTTGCGCGCGCCTCACCTGCCGCTCCGGCTCACACCAGAAATACAGCCAAATGGCGAAAGCCAGGACGGCAAGGGCGGCGATTATCCAACGTCGATTCATGTCCATGAGAGAACCCAAGTACCGCTTGAACGTTGCTGGCATCCTGCGCCAACGCGACGGAAAAATTTTGATCTGCGAGCGGTTGCATGTGCGCCATGCGTGGCAGTTTCCGCAAGGCGGCGTGGACGAGGGTGAGACGCTGGAGCAGGCGTTGAAGCGGGAGTTGTGGGAGGAGATCGGGCTCGATCCGCAGGATTACCTCATCGTGGATCAGCGCGGCGGCTATCGCTACCGCTTCCCGAGCGGTCGCAAGAAAGGGTACGAGGGCAAGGAGCAGACCTACTTTTTGTGTGATTTCGTCGCCACGGACGCGAAGATCCAAGTGGCCCAGCCGAAGCCGGAGTTCCGCGCGTGGCGCTGGATCCTGCCGTCGGATTTTCGCCGCGAATGGCTCCCGCCCATGAAGCTGGACGTGTATTCGCGCGTGTTTCGGGATTTTTTCGGCGTGGAAATTTAATTCGCGCTCGCGTGGTGCGCGGTTCCTGCTCTCTCAGTATTGGGGGATTTTTTTGTGTAAACTCGACTTCGAGTTTGACCCATTGGCACGATTCTGGCACCAAGCATTGGCATGCTAAGTCTTGGTGCGTTTCTTTGCGTGGCCACTGCCGTGGCCGCAAGTGTGTGGTGGGCCGTTCGTGACGAAACGGGCCGCGGCTAACCGGGTGCAACCGTAATCTTTATGGCGGACCCGGAAGAACTCCGCTGGCTGCGTGAGAGCGCGAATGATCTGAACAACTTGCTTCAGGTGATCTCCGAGTCGACTCACATGCTGGAGCCGATTGTGCAACAGCATTTCGAGGCGGCAAAGTATCTCGGCTACATCCGGGAGAGTCTTACCCGTGCGAAGGCGGTGACCGGCCAGATGGCGACCCGCCTCGGCGGTCTCAGCCAGGTGGACCCCGGTTCCACGGTGCAACCCGCGGATGGCGAGGGGGCGCTGCTCCAGGAACTGCTGAAGCGGGGTGAGGACACGAAGGAGTTGGTGCTGCTCATTGACGACGAGCCGATGATCTGCGAACTCGCCGGGGAAATGCTGGCTAATGCCGGCTACCGCGTGGCCACCGCGCACAATCCCTTCCGGGCGCTGGAGTTATTCAAGCAACTGCGGGACGAAATCGCGCTGGTGATCCTGGATTTCACCCTGCCGATCATGGATGGGTCCGAAGTTTTCGAGGAGCTACGGACGATTCGGCCCAATGTCGCCGTGATGCTGAGCAGCGGTTTCGCCGAGCAGGCGAAAGTGCGGGAAATGCTGGCCAAGGGGCTGCGCGGGTTTTTACCCAAGCCGTACACCGAGGCCAAACTGCTGGCGCAAGTGCGGATCGTCTTGGATACGATCAAGGCGGAACGGACGACGCCGCGACGGACGGGGTAGGACTGCCTCGGTAGATCGCGCTCCGCGCGGGTATTTGTTAGCCGCTGAACAGAGGCCCGCGCAGCATGAGAAATTCTTGAGCGTCCACTGGCGCTGTCGCTTCCGTGACTACTTCACCGGCCGCGCCACCAGGATGCCGGCATCATTGCGGTAGCGGTCGAGGTAATCGCTCAGGCGGGTATCGATGACCACTTTGCCCGCGTTATGCGGAGAGCTCGCATGCATGAAATGGAGAACCCCATCCTTGCGAATGGCGAGGCCGACATGCGAGGTCCCGTAGGCGCCACCGTCGTGGGAAATGATGCCGATGATGTCGCCGCTCTGAATCTGGGACTCGATGGCAGGGACGCGCTCCTTGGGGATCATCACCAAGTCCGCACTCCGCAGGCGGGATTCCACCTTGGCGATGCCGGCACGCAGGCTCGGGTTGGCCGCCATGTACCGGTAGTTGCGCCAGTTCACGGTCATTTCCTGGGCGGAGTTTTCCACGCCTTTGCCGCCGAGCGACCGCGTCAGGTCTTGGACGAGACCGCGCTTCGCATTGTCGTGCAGCCAATCCTCAAGGTAATGCAGGCGGGAAAGGTAGGAGCCGGTGCATTTGCCGCCCCAGTACCGATCCATTTCCACATAGCGCAGGAGCGTCTGCGGCGTCCAATTTTCCTCCGGCTCCTCCACCATGCGAGCGAAGCCGAGGGCGGTTTCAAAAAAGGTCCAGCAATCGAGGCCGGTGAGATTCACCGAGGCGGCCTCCACGCGATCGTCGATTTCCAGCGTATAACTTTTATAGGGCGTGCCGACGAGGACGCGACCAAACCAAGCCAGCCGCTCGCCGATGGGCAGCGCGCGGATCTGCGCGGCCTTTGGTTTTAATTGCGACACGAGGGTATCGAAACGCGCCTTGCCTTTGAACACAGTGTCGAAAGGCAGTCCATCGGCTTGCACCGCCACCACGCCGAGGAACAGAAACATCACGAGGGCCCGGAATTTCATGGAGGCGAGCGTAGCGCAGTGGGCGGAAAATTCAAAAGCGATCTTAGACGGGAGCGCACTCGCCCGGGAGGGCGGTGAACGTGGGACCGGTTTCCAACCGGTCTGAGGAGGGAGTGCTGGTGCGGAGCATCAAAGCGCAACCACCTGTCCGCCACCTGCGCCCATCCAACCGCGACCGGTTGAAAACGGGTCCCACGTTCACCACCTCGCCGGACGAACGTAATCTTTCCACGCGGCGGCCGGTCCGGAGGACACAACCGCGCCCCGATGAGAAAGCGATTGCTGGATCACCTCGCGTCACGACGTTTTGCCTTCGTAAACTGTTTGCTTGCCCGTGCGAAAGGCGGCTGCTCATTCTTCGGCAGTTCTCTTTCCCAGACAGAACAGGAAATATACCGGACCGAAAGGGAATCATGATACCAATTCAAACGTTTAACGTTGTCCCCAGGCTACCTCCCGCCCTGGAACCCCTCCGTGACCTGCCGCGCAATCTGTGGTGGACTTGGGAACCCCGCGCCCGTGCGCTGTTCCGCGAAATCGATCCCGAGTTGTGGAATCGCACCAACCACAGCCCGCTGCGCTGCCTGCAGCTGTGCAAACAAGCGCGCTTCGAAGAGCTGGCGCAGAATGAAAACTTCATCCGCGAAATGAAGTCGGTGCTGGAAAAATTTCACGCCTACATGTCGGCCACGGATACGTGGTGGCAGAAGAAAGCCACCAAGGGGCTCACCGGGCCGGTGGCGTATTTCTCCGCGGAGTTTGGCTTTCACGAATCCTTCCCCAACTACTCCGGCGGCCTCGGCATCCTGAGCGGCGACCACTGCAAATCGGCGAGCGATCTTGGGCTGCCGTTCGTGGCGGTCTCGCTGCTCTACCGGCACGGCTATTTCAAACAGCAGATCAACAAGGACGGCTGGCAGGAGAGCCTGGGGCTGAACCAGAATTTTTCCCAACTCCCCGTGCGCGAGGTGCCCGATCCGAAGGGCGGCCCGCTCGTGGTGGCCGTGCAGCTGCCGGATGGGCTCGTCCGCGTGAAGGTGTGGCAGCTCGCCGTTGGCCGCATCACGCTTTACCTGCTCGATACAGACGTGGCGGAGAATGCGCAGCATCACCGTGAAATCACGGCGCAGCTTTATGGCGGCGATCACGAACGCCGCATCCAGCAGGAGATCGTCCTCGGCATTGGCGGCATCCACGCGCTGAAAGCCATCGGCATCAAGCCGGGCGTTCACCATTTGAATGAAGGCCACGCGGCATTCATCTCGCTCGAATTGATCCGGCGCCGCGTGACCGAGGAAGGACTCGACTTTTACTCCGCGCTGCAGGCCGTGGCGGCGGGCAACGTGTTCACCACGCACACCCCCGTGCCGGCAGGCAATGACGCCTTCCCGCTGGATCTCATGCGGAAATACTTTGGCGGGTATCCGGCGAGCGTGGGCATCGACTTCGAGACCTTCGCCGGCTTTGGCCAGATGCGGAAGGATCCGCATGAACACTTCAGCATGACGGTGCTCGCGCTGCGCACCTCGCGCCACGCGAATGGCGTGAGCGCGCTGCATGGGCGCGTGTCCCAGCGGCTGTGGGAGGATGTGTGGTCCGGCGTACCGCGCGACGAAGTGCCGATCACCAGCATCACCAACGGCATTCACACGAAGACCTGGGCCGCCCCGGACTTCATCAAGATTTACGATAAGTTCCTGCCGGGCTGGGAGGCGAATCTCACCAACCGCGATTTCTGGCGCAAGGTGCAGGACATCCCGGATGACATCCTGTGGGACACGCATCAGCGGCAAAAATCCCGCACGATCGATTTCATCCGCGAGCGCGTGCGCACACAGCTGCAGCGCATCGGCGAGACACCGGAGAAGATCCGCGCCGTCTCGGGCATGTTGAATCCCGAAGTGCTCACCATCGGGTTCGCCCGGCGCTTTGCGACTTACAAACGCGCGACGCTGCTCTTTGCGGATCCCGTTCGCTTGCGTCGGCTGCTCGATAATACCGAGCGCCCGGTGCAATTCGTCTTCGCCGGCAAGGCGCATCCAAAGGATGAACCGGGCAAGCGCTTCATCCAGGAAGTGTATCGCTACAGCCGGATGCCGGAGTTCGAGGGACGCGTCCTGTTTGTGGAGGATTACGACCACTACGTGGGCCGCCGCCTCTACCAGGGCGTGGATCTGTGGCTCAACAATCCGCGGCGTCCGCTGGAGGCCAGCGGCACGAGCGGCATGAAGCTGCCGCCCAGCGGTGGCTTGAATTTCAGCGTGCTCGACGGCTGGTGGTGCGAAGCACACACCGGCAAGAACGGCTGGGCCATCGGTGCGGAGATCCCGGAGAGCGCCGAGCAACCGGACACGAAGTATGAGGACGACGTGGACGTCGCAAGCCTCTTCCACGTGCTCGAGACGCAGATCATCCCGCTTTATTACGCGAAGCCGGATGGCCGCCTGCCGCTCGCGTGGATCAATCTCATGCGCGAATCCATCCGCACGATCGTGCCGGTGTTCAACACGCACCGCATGGTCTCGGAATACACCGAGCGCCTCTACGAGCCGGCCAGCCAGGCCCATGCCGCGCTGACCGCCGACGGCTGCAAGAAGTCCGTGGACGTCAGCCAGTGGAAGGCGAGCATTCGCCGCGATTGGGCGCACGTGTCCGTGAGCGAAGTAAACGTGCAGGCCGGCAGCGGGCTGAACGTGCTCGTGGGCGAAAAGCTCACGGTCAGTGCCCGCGTGGCCCTTGGCCCCATCAAACCCGAGGAAGTGCGCGTCGAGGTTTACTACGGCGAAAACGAAAACGGCCGCATCGTGCGTCCCACGACCGTGCCGCTGGAACAAGCCGAGCGGCTCAGCGACGGCGCGTACCGCTACATCGGCCGTGTGCCGGCGCGGGAGAGCGGCAGCTATGGCCTGAGCGTCCGGGTGCTGCCTACGCATCCGCACCTCACGCAGGCGCATGAGCTGCGGCTCATCGCCTGGGCGAAGTAGTCGCGGGGCGGAAAAGTGAATCGACAACGCGGCGCGGTCTCGCACTGTTCGAACCGCACCGTTTCGCCGTGCGCACCGATGCCGGGTTTCAACCCGGATACATTAACGCGCTGACATGCGGACCCATCTCCACCTTATGAAAGCTCCCTGGATTCTGTACGCGCTGGCGTTGCTGCTCGTGCCCCTGCCCCGGCTCGCCGGCGAGCAACCAGCCGTGGTCCCGCAAAAGACCATTGGGCCGATGGCGTGCGGGCCATGCGCCCTGCTGAATGCATTGAACTTTGGCGGCAAGGATGAGCGCGCGGCGGCCGTGGACATCGAAGCGGAGGGAAATATCGCGAAGGTGCAGAAGCTCATCGAGGACTATGGCCACGTGCCTTCCGACGTGTATCCCGATCGCCAGCGCTATCGCGAGAAGGGCGGCATGTCGGATCTGGAGATGCTCGGGATGGTGAAGGATTTCATCAACGACGCGGGGCTGAAGGAAGTGGAGGGCGCCTCGCTGGATCGGCTGCAAGCGCTGAAGGCGGGGGAGCATTTGCGGGAGGTGCACGCCAGGCTGCGGCGCTCGCTGGATGCGGGTTTCCCGCCGCTGGTCATCATTCGCTCCTTCGTCATCAAGCCCGTGGAAAAGCCCAAGCAGGGCGCGGATCCTTTTGAGTGGTGGGGCAAGACCGGACACTGGCTGGCGGTGATTGACCTGCCCAAAAAGCTCGAGCCGGGCGCGCTCAGTTTCACCATGAAGGTCGCGGATTCGTGGACGGGCGTCCCGCAGGATTGCTTCGTCTACGAGGAGCAGTTCCGCAATTTCACCGCCGCCAAAGGGGATGATCGCAAATGGATTTGGCCCACGGTGGAGAGGCCCTATCTGCTGGTCACCATGCCGGCCCTGCCCCTGGGTATGCAGGAAAGTCCTTGGTACCTCCGCAGCAATGTGGTGCTAAGCTATGGCATCTATCGGAAATAGTATTGCATGACCCTGTGAGCAGGGTTCCTTTCTGACCAATGAGTGATTCGCCTTCTACCGCACCCGCCCCGGCCCCCACGCCCACGGCCACCCCATCCCCGGCGCCTCGCCGCGCACTTTTTGGCCGGCATCCCGGCCTAATCGCTCTTGGCCTTTTTGTCGTCGCCGGCGTGGTCCTCTGGCTGGCCGGCGCTTTTGAGGGCATCTTCCCCAAAGCTTCATCCTCGCCGATGGGCATGTTCGGCGGGGAAGCCACCCCCATGCCGAAGGTGGAACCCAAAGGCCTGAACATTAATACCGCTTCCGCCGAGGAAATGATGAAGGAACTCGGCATCAAACAGGAAGTGGCTGATGACATCATCGCCCGCCGTCCATTTAAGAATTTTCAGCAGGTGCTGAAGGTGAAAGGCATCGGGGACAAAAAGCTGGCGAAGCTGAAGCCGAAGATCCGGCTGTACTAGCGGAGGTGGGGATGGCGCCCAGCGCCTTGGCGGGCTCTTCCGTGGTTAAACAGGTATGAGCGCGCCATCCACCGAATTGGCCGCCGCTACTCCACCGAGCGGTGCCGCGCGAAGATGCGGCGGAAGATGCGCTTGAAGAAATTGGGCTTGGTGGCGCTCGCCTCGGGCTTGGGCTTGTCCGTGGCTTCATCCTTCTTCGGCTCCTCTTTCTTACCCTTGGTCGAGCCGTCGTCGATGATGATCGCCTGGGGCGTCGATTCCGAACGATTGAAAAGATCGGGGTGCTGCACCGGCTTACCGCTAGGCGTGGCTTTCACCGCGGGCTTCACTGGCTTCTTTTCCGCGTTGGCGGGTTTGACGGCTTCCTTCGGAGCGGCGTTCTCGGCTGGGAAAAGATCGGGTTGAGCCGGCTTGCCGGTCGGTGTGGCTTTGGCCGTGGCCTTGGGCGCCGGCTTCTCCTCCACCTTCGTGGCGGGGCTGGAATCTACCGCGGTTTCCTTGGGCTTTTCTTCCGACTTCTTTTTCGGCGGCTCGGTCGCGACGGCGGCGGACTTCGCCCCGTGCTCGGCCGGTTTGCCGGGCGTTCCCATGGAAGGCTTGGCGGCCGGGTTGCTAGGCACCTTGTCCTTGGGCTTCTCTTCCTTGCTCGCGGTCTTCGCTTCGGGCTTGGTGGAAAGTTTCGGTTCCGGCTTGGGCGCGGGCTCGGCCTTGGCCGCATGCTTCACCGGCGGCGGCGCGATCGGCTCCGCAGGCTTCGGCTCCGATTTAGCAGTCGGCGGAGTCTTGGTCTCGGCCTTGGCTTCCGGCTTGGAGGAGACTTTCGCTTCCGGTTTGGCCACCGGCTTCGCGGGAGCTTTCGCCTCCGGCTTGGGCGCGGGTTTTTCGACCGGCTTTTCCGACCCCTGGGCGGCAGGCGCGGGAACAATTTTCGATTCCGCCGACGTCTTCGGCTTCTCGGGGCTCTTCGCCGGGGCCTTGGACTTCGCGGGTTTGACGGGCGCGGAATGAGGCTCCGCGTGCTGAATGGTGCTCGTGCCCGTCTTCCGCGCCGGCTTTTGATCCGGCGGCAGCACCATCTTGGTGTGGTCCGGGTCGCTGAAGTCGCTGACATTCACCAGCTTCACCGGGCGGGTGAGGTAGAAAGAAATTTGCTTATCGAGCGGCTCGCTGGGAAGCCAGAAGGGCGTGCTCAGCCGCTCGTCCATGAGCCACCAGTTCTCTCCCTTTTTCCCATCATCGCGATAGACCACCACCGTGCGCTGCGTGATGCCATCGCGGGCATAGTCTCCCAAATATGAGAACTCCGCGGTAACGATCTTATGCGGGGTGTGGCTCGCAAGGAGAATGCGATGCAAATCCGCTGCAAATACACGATCGGCCGCACCAGCTTCGGGAGCAGGATGGGGAGCGTGCGCTACGCGGCGCCAAGTTTCAGATTGTTTGGAGGAGTGGCATCCACCGACCAGGATGGCGGTGCCCGCTAGGATGGCGGCAGTTTTCGTCATTCGATAGGCCGGGGAGGGAATAACGGGAAACGGTCCTTAGGACAATGCAAAACGGCGTTCACGCGAGGCCGAGTTGATTCTTCACGGCCCAAACATGTGCCTTGAGCGTGAGTTCAAACATATTGAACGGCTTCGAAATGAAATCGTTACCGCCGTTCAGCATGCCTTGGCCACGGTTCTGCGCGTCATTGTGTCCCGTGATAAAAACGATCGGCGTCCGCTCGTGCTTGGGCAGCGCACGAATCTGCGTGCAGAGATCCAGCCCATCCGTTCCCGGCAGGCTGATATCAAGCAGCACGAGGTCGCACGGATTGGCCTGCACACTGGCCATGGCGTCGGAGGCGGTGCCGCAACCCGAGGCGCTCAGGCGGGCAAACTCCAGGGAAGCCAGGATGGCCGGGAGCAAATCCTTGTCGTCATCCACCACCAGCACGTTCGGCGCAGCCAATTCCGTGCACTTCGGCAAAAGCTCGGCCGACAGCGCGCGGCCGAGCAGGTCGGCCGCCTGCGCCACGGTATCAAGAATCCGAGGAGCGACCGGGAAGGACCGCTGGCAGACATCGCGCGTCAGGGCATCGATGGCATTGGCGAGCCGGGCGGTGGTGTGTCCGTTCACGGCGGTCCCTTTTTCGCTCAATTGCGTGCAGACCGTCGCCAGCTCTTCCTTGGCCGCCTTGGCGCCCGGGTCGGCGCGCAGGTTGTCGATAATCGGAGTGATGCGGCCGCTCAGGCCCGTCATGGCGGCAAACGTGGCAATCTGCGGGTCCACCACGCGCGCCACCGGGGCGGCGACGGTCGTGCCACCGCTCGCCGAAACTGCCACCGTGGGCAGATGAATCTCCGCCGTCTCGTCCGGAGGAGGAATCCGGATCGTGGATTTCAAAGTGCCGGGCTCGCCGGAAAGCGCTACAATCGCACGGAGCCGGTCCACTTCGGCCAGCAGGCCGCGGTTTTCCTTGGCGAGCGAGTCGCGCTCGGTGGTCAAAGATTTCACCTTGCCGCGCAACGATTCCAAATCCGCCCCCGTCGCCGGCGTCAGGAGGCGCGCGCTGCCCAGAATATCGATCTGCTTCTGTTGCTCGCTGACCTTTTGGATGAGCTCATCGTTCTGGTGGCGCAGGGCGCCCACCATTTTCCGCAGCGCATCCGAATCACTCGTGCTGGGCATCGAGGCCTCAGCTCCGGCTAGTTTGGCGGCTTCGGGATCGGGAAGGTATTCGCACTCGATCGTCCCGATCATCAGCTTGCAGCGCTCGTTCAGATCGGCCTCGCTGATCTGAAAACCATCGACAAAGCAGTGGTTGGTTGAATCGAGATCGCGCAGGACGTAGTGACCATTGACCGAGACCAACTCCGCATGGTGCCCCGAGATCGTCCCGTGGTTGATCTGAATGGTGTTATCAGCCCGCCGGCCGACCGTGATTCGGTCTCCCGTGAGTTTGAAGGTGATTTCACCCTGTTCTGGATGTTTGACCAGCAGTTTGGGCATTGGGCTGCGCGAGGTAAGTAGTGGGTCGTGGGTTTAAAGCGAGGATGAGAATAGCATTTGCGATGCCGAGGGAAGATCGCATTGGCTCCGATCTGGCAGAATATCGCCTAAACAAGCACGCTTGAGAAGCTTCACGTGCATAAATTTCTCGCTACTAATAGAGGACGCTTCAGGGGACTGGGCGGGATTTCGCATGGTTGCGGGGCGTTTAAGTAGTTTTGCGAATCTATCGCTTCTATTCCCCGAGCTCCACGTTCCAGTAAGCGAAATCTACAAAATGCTTCCAGCTATCGTGGTGTTCCGTGCCAAAAGTGAGATGCGCGAAGGGCCGCCACCGCGGACGCTCGGGCTTCCGGATGAGCTTCATACCCGCCTCATCGGGCGTCCGGTTGGCCTTGCGCGTGTTGCAGCGAATGCATGAGCAAACGATATTTTCCCACGTCATGGCTCCGCCCCGGTCGCGCGGGAAGACATGATCGAGGTTCAAATCCTTGCGGTCAAAGTGTTTTCCGCAGTACTGGCAGGTGTTTTTATCGCGCTCGAAGATGTTGTGCCGTGTAAATTTAACCTCCTTGCGGGGCATGCGGTCAAAAAGCAACAGGACGATCACCCGCGGAATGCGGATCCGCCAGCGCGTCGTCTGCACCATGTTGGCGTCTGGATCCCTTTCGCTCAAATCCCGCCAGCTCTCCATGTCGTGCGTGGAAAATGAGCCATCGTCCGTGTGCACTACCTGCGCATGCCCCTGGCACAAGAGAGAAAAAGCCCGCCGGGCTGTGCAGACATGAATTGCCTGCCACAGCCGGTTCAGGACGAGCACTGGTCGATTGAGAAGCATGTCGCCTCCGGCAAATGGAAGGCGGAAGATTGCCCATCAGAGAAGAAATGTCAACGCGCGGCATGCGACAAGCATATGACCGGCGATTGGGAGAGTTTCTCCGTGTCGTGCGGTGGTAGAATCCCGTCATTCCGGCCTTGAGACACTGCGCCTCGGAACTCAGACTATGGGAATGAATGAGGACGTTCCCATCCCACGGACTCACAGGAAAAGATCCGGGCAAAAATTGAAGAGGGGATGGATCAACTCCGCGCTGGAAAGGCGATTCCAGGGAAGAAGGTTTTTGCTGAAGTGCCGACGCGGATAAGGGAACAGAGGAACTTTTAGCGTCTCCGGTTGAACATCCAGTAGCCGATACCAAAAACCCGCGCCCATCCGCGTCATCCGCGGTCCCTCCTGCTTCATCTGCGCTATCTGAGTTGTCAGCGGCGTCTGCGGTAAGAAGCCATATCCCGATCCCAAAAGAGATAATCCTGTGAATCCTGATAATCCTGAAATCCTGCGCCAAGAAGCGCCGACCTTTGAAACGGGATTAACGGGATTAGCAGGATTCAAATTTCATCCATCGCCACAAAAAATAGGCAAGGAGGGGAGGAGGGGTGATCATTTTGCCGCAGATGTCGCTAATAACTCAGATAGCGCAGGGGAGGAAAGAGACCGCGGATGACGCGGATGGGCGCGGATATTTGATGACGGAGCCAGCTCAGTGAACATGGTCAATGTTCCACAAAAACGTTCCACGTCGACATTCGAAAATTGCGCGCTTTGATGCCAACGTGGCCCTTGCACCGCGCGGGGCAAAATGTTCCCCTGCCTGTTCTTTTCCATTTCCATGAAAGCACCCATCCGTGTCGCAGTCACCGGCGCCGCCGGCCAAATCGGTTATTCTCTCCTGTTCCGCATCGCTTCGGGCTCGATGTTTGGCCCGGACCAGCCGGTGATTCTCCACCTCTTGGAAATCGAGCCCGCCCTCAAGACGTTGAATGGCGTGGTGATGGAGCTCGATGACTGTGCCTTCCCGCTGCTCAAGGGCATCGTGCCGACCGCGAATCTCGACGAAGGCTTCAAGGGGGTGAACTGGGCGCTGCTCGTGGGCAGCGTGCCGCGCAAGGCGGGCATGGAGCGCAAGGATCTCCTCGGCATCAACGGCAAGATTTTCATCGGCCAGGGCCAGGCCATCGAGCGCAATGCCGCCAGCGACGTGCGCGTGCTCGTGGTCGGCAACCCGTGCAACACGAACTGCCTGATCGCCATGAACAACGCCCGCGGCATCTCGAAGGACCGCTGGTTTGCCATGACCCGCCTCGACGAGAACCGCGCCAAGACGCAGCTCGCCCGCAAGGCCGGTGTGGACGTGACCGCGGTGAGCAATCTCGCCATCTGGGGCAACCACAGCTCCACGATGTATCCCGATTTCGCCAACGCGAAGATCAATGGCCAAGCCGTGCCGTCCGTCATCACCGACAGCGCGTGGCTCCAGGGCGAATTCATCACCACCGTGCAAAAGCGCGGCGCGGCCATCATCGAGGCCCGCGGCTCCAGCAGCGCGGCCAGCGCGGCGAATGCGGTGGTCGACACCGTCCGCAGCCTCACCACGCCGACCGCGGCGGGCGATTGGCACAGCGTGGCCGTCTGCTCGCCCGGCGACTACGGCTGCGAAGCCGGCCTGATGACGAGCTTCCCGATCCGGACCGTCTCCGATGGCAAATGGGAAATCGTCCAAGGCGTGCCGATCAGCGACTTCAGCCGCACCAAGATCGACGCCACGCTCAACGAACTCAAGGAAGAGCGCTCGCTCGTGAGCGACTTACTGCCGAAGTAAGGGCGCCACTCGAGCGCGCCTAGCGCTCGTCCATCAACCACTTGTCTCCGGCTTTCACGAACCGGACAGCGTGCGTCTCCTCCTTGCCGGACTTGAGGCTCTTGCCCGTCACGGGGACGCCGACGCGCCCCGCCGCCGTGATCTCCGAGGCCGCCGGCTCCGCCGCGGATTTGAACTCAATCTGCCCCGCCCATAGCTTGGCGAAATCCTCCATCGTGCGACCGCCCTTGGCGATGACCTCCTGAATCCGCGGGGAGACGATGGTTTTCAACGCCGCGAGATCGCCCGCTTTGACTGCCTTGAAAAACGCCTCCGCCGCCTTCGCCGGCGTGGAAAGATCCGGCTCGGCCGCTTTCGCCGTGGCTTCCGCGGGCTTTTCCGCGGCGAAAGAAATTTCAGGTGCTCCAAGCAAGGACAGCAGACACCAGCCGGCGAGACAAAAGACGGGCAGGCGATGAGGATAGGTGGCGTTCATCGCCTGGAAGAATGTCGCGCCAAAACCGGATGGCAAGTCGCCACCCTCCCGAGCGGAGCCTCACTGCATATGTTCCTGCTTTTCGAAGCTCGCGTGGACCTTATCGGGTTCGCCGTAAACGACGCCCAAGGCCACGACGTACTTCCCCAAGCGGCGCACATCCGTCGCCGCTCCAAAGGCTGGCATGGACGAAAGCCTGTCTTGGACTCCATTGCCGAAAAGGACGCCCACAAGGCTAATCCCGTCGTAGGCAACGCCCGCATCCAGTGCGATGGGAGCCCATGAATGGTATCCGCCGAATAATTCGGCCCAATAGGGATATTGCCCCATGAGGTCCCGCGTGTTGCCGAGATGGATCAGCAGCATCCGCTGCAATTTGGATTCCACCCGCTGCCACATCAATTCGACCCGGTAGGTATCCGAGAAAGCACCGCTGGAATAAATGCCATTAAACCGCCCCACCTCCTTGCCCTCGGCAAACAGCACCACCACCGGATACGCAGCCGATGAAGGGGGCAACGTGAGATTCGCACGCAAGGAATCGATACCGAGAAACGTGCGCAGCTCCCGATCAACGGGATCCGGGCTTCCCGGCTTTTCCACGTCCCCTTTGGTCCGTTGCTGAAACGAATAAACACCCGCGCCACCAGCTGCGGCGGCAAGGAGGGCAATGAGGACCACCCGGGCAGCGAGATTCATGGCTGGCAGGCTACTTTCTCCAGCCCCTCTTCTCCATGAAAAACTCCAGACAGACGTCACCACACTGACCATATTCACGGATCGCCCGCCGTCGAAAATGCTGCTCTCCGCCGGGCCAACACCGATTCGTGATCCCGAGCACCATGTAGTAGTGCCAAAACGTACACGGACTCCCCCTTTACGAAATAGAAGATCGCATGCGGGAAGGCGTGCAAATTCACACGGCGGATGCCGCCGAAACGTTCCCGATAACGCCAAGGATCTTGCGCAATTCCGCGCAAAACGGTTTCGGCTAAATCGATGAAACGATCGGCCAAGCTGGGATCCCTAAGCGCGTAGGTCAGGGCTGCTTCTTCGAAGTCGCAATCAACGAGGGGGTGTTTGAGGAGTGCGTACATCAGCGACCTTCCGACGCAGCGCGTCGAAAAACTCCGGGCCCATCGGCTGGGCCAATTCGGGACGTTCGAGCAACTCGCTCTTTCGCCGGAGCAATTCGGCACGCTGAGCGTCAGTCACTGGCATCAAGTCATCACAGTGATCGTCCAGCCAATCGACGAGCTTCAGCTTGTCCTGTGGCGCCAAGCCGAGGATGGCCTCTTCGATTTCAGCGAGCGTGCTCATGCCCCCAACTTAACTCGAAAAGGGGCCCTGGCACAAGCCCGCCCTACCCCTTCTTCACCTCGGCGACAAACTCGGCGATGCGTTCCATCGCGACTTTGATCTTCTCGAGGGAAGTGGCGTAGCTGCAGCGGACGTGGCCTTCGCCGCTGGGGCCGAAGGCGGGACCGGGCACGCAGGCCACTTTCTTTTCCTGGAGCAGGCGCATGGAAAAGTCGCGGCTGCCGAGGCCGCTGGGGCGCACGTCCGGGAAGACGTAGAACGCGCCGAGCGGCTGGAAGCAGGGCAGGCCAAGATCGTTGAAGCTGCTCACGATATAGTTGCGGCGCGCCTCGTACTGCTTGCGCATGCCGACGACGTCGTTCTCGCCATTCTCCAGCGCCTCGATGGCGGCGTCCTGCGCCATGGTATTCGCGCAAAGGATGCCGTACTGATGGATTTTCATCATCGCCTCCGTGATCGGCGCGGGCGCGCAGGCGTAGCCGACGCGAAAGCCGGTCATCGCAAACGCCTTCGAAAATCCGTGCAGGAACACGCAGCGATCGCGCATCCCCGGCAGGCTGGCGATGCTCGTATGCTTCGCGTGATCGTACGTCAGCTCGCTGTAGATTTCATCGGTGAGCACGATGAGGTCGTGCTTCACCACGAGCTTGGCGATCGCCGCGAGCTCTTCTTCCGTCTGCGTGGCCCCGGTGGGGTTGCAGGGGAAATTCATCATCAGGATTTTACTGCGGGGCGTGATGAGCTTTTCCAGCTCTCGCGCGGTGAGGCGGAAGTTGTCCGCGGCAAACGTGGGCACGGCCACCGGGACGCCGTGCGAGAGCACGACGGACGGGCTGTAGCTCACGTAGCAGGGCTCGTGGTAGAGCACTTCGTCGCCCGGATTCAGCAGCGCGCGGAGCGCCAGATCGAGCGCCTCGGAGACGCCGACGGTGACGATGATTTCCGACGCCGGATCGTAGGAAACGCGGAAGTGCTTGTGCACGTACCGCGCGATGTTTTCGCGCAGGCGCGGCAGGCCGAGGTTACTCGTGTAGCCGGTATGCCCGCGCTCGAGGCTGTAGATGGCGGCCTCGCGGATGCGCCAGGGCGTGTGGAAGTCGGGCTCGCCGATGCCGAGCGAGATGACGTCCTGCATGGTTTGGACGATCTCAAAGAAGTCCCGGATGCCGCTGCGCGGAATGTCCCGGACGTGTTTCGCAATGTGTGAATTCATGAAAAGTGGAGTCTGATGTTTGTGGTTCTCGAAGCGCGGAGCGGTATGGGGGCTTTCATGCCGCGCTCGGGTCCCGGTCTCCGACTTGGAAGAATCAAACCCCGGCGCGGCGGCGGGCAGCCGCAGCTCGCGCTCGCGCTCGCTCGGGTCCACGAACACTCCACGTCCCATGAATGCCGGCACGGCACATGGGACGGTGAGTCTTCGCGTTGGAACGGTCAGTATTCATCAGGGCGCTACCGCCAGCCGCTCCGGGCCAGCTTCTCTTTTCAATTCCACGCCATTTTCCTTGTAGGCTTTCAGCCGAAAATGGGTCGCCGTCGAAATCACCCCCTTGATCGTGCTGAGCTTTTCGGAAACAAAGCCCGCCACCTCGTGCAGCGTGCGGCCTTCCACCATCACGAGCAAGTCGTAGCCACCGCTCATCAGATAGCAGCTCTGCACCTCGGGGAAGCGCGCGATGCGCTCCGCCATTTTGTCGAACCCGCCCTCGCGCTCCGGCGTAATTTTGACCTCGATCACCGCGGTCACCCGCTCACGGGCAACTTTCTGCGGATCGACAATCGCCTGGTAGCCGAGGATCACGCCATCCTGCTCCAGCTTTTCCATGCGCGCGACCACCTCCGCCTCGGTGATGTTGGCGATCTTCGCGAGGTCGGCGACGGTGGCGCGCGCACTGTGGCGCAGGATTGGCAAAATCTTGTCCATTCGTTTGGAAAAGAGCCCGCACGTGTTGCGCAGGATGGGGGTGGGGGCAAGAGAAAAGGTGCCGCGAAGGAACACCCGCTATCCCGTGCGCAACGCGAAAGCCTGAATGAAATGGGACCTTTTGGCGGTGGGATTTGAGACTCAGCGACTCGTCGAGACGGCCACGCGGCGCATCTCTTCCACCAGTTCGGCGGGGTGCCACTCGTTTCCGACGAAGATTTTGCGGATGCGTCCATCGGCGCCCACCACCACGGTGCGCAGGTTGTGCGTGGGCATCTCCCCTACCCTTCCCGCGCCGAATGCGCCGGCGAGCTGGGCGATGACGGCAGCCTCCGCGGTGGCAAACCTCCAGTGCGTGGGGTCGGCTCGCTGCGCTGTAGCATAGGCCGCGAGAACGGCCGGGGTATCGAAGGCCGGATCGATCGTGAGCGAGACGAACTGCCAGCCCGCGGCGATCGGTGCTTTCTGGAGCAGTTGGTTTGCTTCACGGAATTTTTCAGTCAGCCGCGGGCAAAACTCCGGCATCGGGCAACGGGTAAAGACAAAGGTGAACGCGACCGGCCTTCCGCGCAGGTCGCTCCACTTCCAGGGCTTGGCTTTGGCGTCGAGGAATGGGGCATCCGGGAGAGAATCGCCGACGAGCAGCTGTGCATCCGGTTTTTCGGCAAAGGCGGGGAGGAGGAGGAACAGTGCGATGACGATGAAGCGGTGCAGCACGGCTGATATATAAATGGAGCGTGCGAGATACGCCAGTTCTCGGAGCGGGGCGATACTCGCGATGCAGGCGCGAAGGAAGGAAGCGGCGAACGTGGGACCGGCTTCCAACCGGGCGGCTTCCTCCAGCGCAAAGCGCCAAACACGATGCCTCGCTATCTCAGGGCGTGAGATAGCACCCCGCTTACGCTGTCTACCTATCCGCGTCCATCCGCGATTAAAAGAGACCGCGGATAACGCGGATGGGCGCGGATATCGTGAATTCGAACTCCACAGACTATTCGGCGTCGAGATGCCACTGCATTTGTTTTGGCGCTTCGCCCTGGAGGAAGCCGACTGAGGACGTCGGCGGTCCCGGCAGCGGCGCTCCGGCTCGGTCGCGCGCACCCAAAGATATTGTTCAGACTTGTGAAAAGCTTGGCGCCCTCTGCCGCAAGAACTGGCGTACGTTCGGTCGCTCCATTTATATATCAGTATGTTCCTTTGCCGACCAGTCCGCGTCTTCCTTCCGCTAGCGGCGGCACTCGGTCTCATCGCCTCCAGCTTGGCCGATGACCCCGAGACACCGGCGGAACCAACGGGCGAGGAGGCGCTGCAGGCTTTCGCGCAGCTCTCGCAAGCCAATTCGATCACCCCCACGGTCACGGCGGAGATGGGCGATCTGGGTGGGAAGATTTTTGGCGAAGTGCCGGATCCGGCGCACACGCGGCACTACTATGTGGCGGCGGAACTCGATGCGTGGGACTACCTCCCCGAGGGCGCGGATCCGGTGTGCGGCAAGCCGATTCCTCCCCTGCTGGCGGCGCATCATGTGGCGATGAAGCTGCGCTATTTCCAGTACACAGATGCCACCTTTACCAAAAAGGTGCTGCCGAATCCGCGGCTCGGCATCCTCGGGCCGGTGCTGCGCGGGGTCACCGGCGAGACGCTGGCGATCACGTTTTACAACAAGACGGATCTGCCGCTCTCCATGCATCCGCATGGCGTGAAATACGACAAGGACAGCGAGGGCAGCTATGACCGCCTCGCGCCCGGGCGCGGCGCGGCGGTGGGGCCGGGCGCGAAGTTTACCTATGTCTGGCGGCTCGATGAAGCATCCGGGCCGCTGCCCGAGGAGCCGAGCTCCAAATGCTGGCTCTACCACAGCCACGTGCGGGGCGATGAGGAAACGAACCTCGGGCTGGTCGGCTTTCTCATCGTCACGGATCCCAAGCGCGCGCGGCCCGATGGCACGCCGGCCGACGTCGACCGCGAGATGGCTTCGCTCTTCATGATTTTCAACGAAAGCGGCTTTAGCGAGGCCGACGAGGAAGCAGCGGAAATCGGCGATGCGCCGCCGGAGAAAGACTGGTCGGCGCTGCAGGCCGAGCGTGAGCAAGGCAACCGCTACGCCATGAACGGCCGCATTTACGGCAACCTGCCCGGCCTCGAATTGCAGGAGGGCGAGCGGGTACGCTGGTATCTCTTCGCCCTCGGCGATGAAACCGACGTCCACACGGCGCACTGGCACGGCCTCCGCGTGGTGGAGGAAGGGCGCCGCCGGACGGATGTCGTTTCCCTCCTGCCCGCCACCATGAAAGTGGCGGACATGGTGGCCGACAATGCGGGCTCCTGGCTCTACCACTGCCACGTCGCCGAGCATATGCAGGAGGGCATGTTTGCACGGGTGACGGTCGCGCCGAAGGGCGGCCCCGCGATCTCGGGCCCGGCTTTCTTTGGGCTGCGCGAGGCGGGACAATCGCTCCAATTTCAGCGCGCGGAAGTGGCGCTCGAGCCGGCCCCCGGCGCCGCCGCGCCGTTCCGGCTCCGGCTGCACGGAAAGGTCTCCGTGCCCGGCGCCTTCACGATTGCCCGCCAGCCGTTCCTCTTTCACCTCGGCGAGGCGTCCGCCCGCTTTTTCCCTGATGCCACGGGAGACGCGCGCGCCGAGGGCGGCCAGCTCCACATTGTGAATGCGGATCAAAACGGGGTGGTCTTCGGCGAGGTGCTGGAATTCGATGCGACGTTCACGAGCGCCGAATGGCGCAAGGCACTGGAGACCGCCGGCGTGATCCGCGACGGGCGGGTGGTTCCCTCGGCCACCGCGGAGTTCCTGCTCGATCTCGGAGCGCTGCAGCACCGCTGTCCAGCGACATTCGCACCGTAGAGCTGAACTCCGCGGGTAAGCGTAAAAGTACCCTGCCCATGGGGTGTGTTTCTGCATCGACGCCGCATCCCCCAAAGGCCAAAAGCGATCCGCCACCACGTTCCCATGAGCGAGCCATTCAATCCCTATTCTCCTCCAAAAACCTCTGTTTCCCCCATGGGCGTCGGCGGCGACGGATCCACCGGCCATTTTTGGCGCAGCGGGAAGCTGCTGAAAATGCAAGTGGACGCCCTCCTCCCCTGCCGCTGTGTGAAGTGCAACGAGCCGGCAGAGGTGCCCATGAAAGGGCGGACCTACTACTGGCATCCCCCAGGGTGGTACTTGCTGATTCTGCTCGGCGTTCTGATTTACGCTATCGTCGCGCTCTGCGTGCGCAAAAAGGCCGTGGTCGCTGCCGGGCTTTGCTCCAGGCACCGCGCCGCGCGCAGCCGCAATATCCTCATCGCCTGGCTCAGCTTTCTCGGCGCCATCGCCCTCTTCATCTGGGGCCGCCACATCGAATACTCCGCGCTTATTGGCCTCGGCTTGATCCTCTTCAGCCTCATTCTGGGCGTCGGTTTCACAAGAATCCTCGCTCCCACCCACATGGACGGCGAGGTGCTGACCTTCACCGGTTGCGGGGAGGCCTTTCTGCGCGAACTGCCGTCTGTTTAGCCCCGCCGACTCCGGATTCACGCTGACCTTCCCCACCGGGACGGCAAAAATTCCAGCCAGCCACGAATTGGTCCGCATTTTTCTCAGTTGAATCGCGGCCCGGAAGAGCTCTTGTCTCCGCGTAGTAACCATAAAACCCATAGACTGGCACGCGCTCGGCTATTTACACAGGGACGATGACGCGGATACTTCAGCCCATGACCGCTCCGAATCATAAAGTGCTCAGGAAAAGACGCCTTATGTCGCAAGGAGCCCTGTGCCCGCCCGCCGCCGGCCATTCTCACTCCCTGGCGGTTTCCGGGCTGGCCGGCCTTTTTTTCGCCGAATCGCCCATGGTCGTCGACGCTCCGATGATGATTCTTTTCAGTGTGCTGGCCCTCGCGGCTGGCATCTCCATCGGTCTCCTCTACCGGAAGATGCACGACAAAGAGGAGCGTCTCGCCTCCCGGGCGGTGAATGCCGAAGAGGAACTCCGGGCAATGCTCACCATGTCGGACGACGCGGTGCTGGTGCTTGATTCCATCGGTCTCATCCGGACGGTGAATCCGGCGGCGGAAGAGCTGTTCAACAAGAGCGAGGACGACTTTGCCGGCGAGGAAATCGCCCGCCTGATCCAGCACCCGCTGCAGCTCGCCGAGCTCACCAAAAACGGGCCGGCCAATTTCGACGCCACCGCAGTCCGGGCGAACGACACCATCCGGGTGGAGGTACTCCTTTCCCAAGTCCAGCACACCCACGGCATCAGCTACCTGGCCATGATCCGGGAAAAGCATGCAGCGGCCTCGGCCATCACCTCGCCCGACGTGAATGCCCAGATCTGCAAGCACAGCCACGATCTGAACAACCAGCTCACGGGCATCGTCGGCCACCTTTCTCTCATCCTCATGTCCGCGCAAACCGATCCCTCGGTGCATGAGCGCATCGTGAGCGCCAAAAAGAGTACTCTGCGCGCACAGGAATCAAATCGCCGCTTGCAGGCGCTCGCCCGGGGTGAAAGTCTGGATCCAGCCAGTCCCAATACCCCGGCCCCTGGCACCATTGTCCCCATGCCCATCAATTCCACCGGCAAATCCGGTCAGAAACATCGCGTGCTGGTCCTCGACGACGAAGAGGCGATCTGCGCCCTCGTCACCACCGCGCTGGGCGCCCAGGGGGTGGAAGTGACCGAGGCCACGAGCAGCGCGATCGCCTTCCGCGCCTGCGAAGACGCAGTGAAGAGCGACCGCCGCTATAGCGTGGTGATTGCCGACCTCTCGCTCCCCAACGATCTCACCGGCAGCGAGGCGGTGCTGCGCCTCCGCGAGATTGACCCCGAGCTGAAGGCCATCGTCTCCAGCGGCTACGACAACGACCCCATCATGGAAGATTTTCGCCGGCACGGCTTCGACGCCGCGCTGGCCAAGCCGTACGAGCTCCACAAGCTCGGCCGGGTCGTCTGCGAACTCCTCGAGGCCGGTCCATCGGCCCCCCGCAAGACCGCCTAGCACATACTCCAGGGGCCGGAATTCGAAGGCGGGGAACTTCACCAACGATTACGTTATGGGCTGACGGTCGTTTGCGGGGCCTCCGCCTTCGAATCCCGGCACGCCCGCCGAACCTTGCGGGCCGGCAAACCCACCCTTGCCAATCCGTTCCCCAATTCTCTTCAGCGTGTTCTTGCCTTCCGGCGCAAATGCCTCATACGGTCGGGGCGCATGAAGAAAATTGAGGCGATCATCAAGCCATTCAAACTCGAGGACGTCAAAGAAGCCCTCACCGAAATCGGCATCGAAGGCATGACCGTGACGGAAGTGAAAGGCTTTGGCCGCCAAAAGGGGCACACGGAAATTTACCGCGGGAGCGAGTATACGGTCGATTTCCTGCCCAAGATGAAGCTGGAGATCGTGGTGGCCGATGACCGCTGTGACCAAGCCGTGGCCGCCATCGTGAAGGCCGCCAAGACCGGCAAGATTGGTGACGGCAAAATTTTCGTCTACGCCGTGGAGGGTGCCATCCGCATCCGCACGGAGGAACACGGCGAGCGCGCCGTTTAGCCCTCGCGCCGAACATTTTCGCCAGTGGACGCCTGCACGCGTCCGGCCCCATCACGCGCCTTGTATTGATCTATGTCCATCTGGCTCATCGCCATCCTCCTCGGCCTCGTCGAGGGTATCACCGAATTCATTCCGGTCTCGTCCACGGGCCATCTGCTGCTCACCGAGCATTTTCTCGGGGTCGATAACACCGGCAATTTCTTCCACAGCGAAGTCTTCAACGCGGTCATCCAGTCCGTAGCGATGCTGGCGGCGCTGCCGCTCTTTGGCGAACGCCTTGCCTCGCTGAAACGCTGGCGGGAACCGGCGGTCTTCTCCTATTTTTTCAAAATGGCGGTGGCCTTTGTCATCACCGCCGTTGGTGCGCTCGCCTTCAAGGCCGTGATGAAGCACTTGCATCCGGGGGAAGATTCGCTGCTGCCCAAGACGGTGATGCCCGTGGCCACCGCGCTCGCAGTGGGCGGCATTCTGTTTGTGTGGGTGGAAAGCTGGCTGCGCGGGCGCAAGGCGACCGACACCGTCACGTGGTCAATTGCCATTGCCATCGGCCTGGCGCAGGTGGTCGCCGTGGTTTTCCCGGGCTCGTCCCGCAGCGGCTGCACCATCCTGATCGCTCTCGCGATGGGCCTGGGCCGCGCTTCCGCGACTGAATTTTCCTTTCTCCTCGGCGTGCCCACGCTCTGCGCCGCCGGGGCTAAAACGCTGCTCGACGCGCACAAGGAACACGCCGTGATCCTGTGGGGGCCGCTGATTGTCTCCAGCCTCATCGCCGGCCTCGCCTCATTTGCCGCCGTCCGCTGGATGCTCGGCTACGTGCGCTCGCACACCTTCACCGGCTTCGGCTGGTACCGCATCGCGGTGGGCGCGGCGCTGTTTGCGCTCTATTTCGGAGGCGGGCTGCACTGAGCCCCTCCGCTCTCTCTATCTGCCTCAGCCTCCGTCCCTCCGAGGCTCTGCCGGGCTCGCGCAACACTGATCGAGGCGCAAGGTTGCGCCTTTTTTCTCCAAGATTTTTCGCGGTTTTTGTATTAGCCGCATTGCTTTGGCCGCTTTCCTGCGGCATGAGCGACATACATGTCCGATCTTCGCCCGAAATCGCTCGACGCCATTCTTGATTGGTGGGCGCAGGAACTCGGCATCAGCGGGGCCGATCTTTGGTCAACCCAACCAGGGGTCACTCTTTCCGGGAATCCGCTGCTGCCGGGCATCTTTGCGTTCCAGCGCGGCACCTTCATTCGCATTGCCGCCTCGCCCGGCAAACTCGAGCGCATTCGGGATGCCATCATGGATCGGAGGGTCTCCCAAATTTTCACGCCGGACTTTTGGAAGAAGAACGTGAAGGAGCACACCGGACTCATTGTGGGACCGGCCACGCTCTACTATGCGGACCGTCCACATGAAGACTGGAAGAGCTTCGCGCCGCCGATGGGCTTTGCGGTGCGCGGTCTCGCGGCGATGGATGCCGCGGTCTTCGCAGACTTCGCCAGCGCCCTCCCGGCGAAGGATCGGGAATTTAGCGGCCTCGAATTTGGCCCGCAGCCCATGTGGGGCGTCTTTACCCAAAAGAAGCTCATCGCGGTGGCGGGCTATGATGCCTGGCCCGGCAAAATCTCGCATGTCTGCGTGGGCGTGCGCCCCGAGTTTCGCAGGAAAGGCTTTGGGCGGCTGGCCGTCCTTGCCGCCGCGAAGGGCGCGCTCGCGCGGCGCCGAATCATTCAATTCCGCACGCTCGCCGAAAACGATGCCGCCAACGCGCTGGCCAAGTCGCTGAACCTCGAACTCTTCGCCGAGACCATCTACGTTCGCCCGCCCTCGGCGCAGGACGTGGATGCGAGCATGAAGCTGCGCCTGCCCGCGGCCATTCCGTAGGGGCCATGAGGCTCCGGCTCGACCAGCTCTCCAAAGCCTTCGCGGGCCGCACGGTCCTCGATCAAGTCACGGCGGACTTCGGCGATCCACGGGCCCTCGTGCTCATCGGGCCATCGGGCGGCGGCAAAAGCACGCTCCTGCGCATCATCGCTGGGTTGGAGGCGCCCAATGGCGGCCGCGTGCTCCTCGATGATGAGCCAGTGGATTTTTCCAGCGAAACGAAACTGCGCGAGCACCGGCGCCAGCTCGGCGTGGTCTTCCAAGCCTACAATCTCTTCCCGCATCTCACCGCCCTCGAAAACGTGATCCTCCCGCTCGAGAAGGTGCACGGCCACTCGCCGGCGAAGGCCCGTGACACCGCCTTGGAAACCCTGCGCCGATTTCAGCTCGCCGACCACGCCCACAAAAAACCGGCCGAGCTTTCCGGCGGACAAAAGCAGCGCGTGGCGATTGCCCGCGCGCTCGCCGTGCAGCCACGCGTGCTCCTGTTCGATGAACCGACGTCCGCGCTCGATCCGGAGATGACCGCGGAGGTGCTCGAGGTGATCGAAGAACTGAAGGCCGAGGGACGCAACCTCATCCTCGTTACGCACGCCATGGGCTTCGCCCGCCGCGTTGGCGATGTCGTCGCCTTTCTCGCCGACAGCAAAATCGCCGAGCATGGCCCGGCCACGGAACTCTTCGCCGCTCCCAAAACGGAGGCCTGCCGTCGCTTTTTGGAGAAGGTGCTGAAGATTTAGGGCGGTTTCAGAAATATCGCGCTCTCCGCGGCTACAGACACACCCAGCATCGCGAACAGCGTTGAGCATTGCGTGTTAAAATTTTCCTCCCAAATACCCGCCGCCCTTCCACACTCATCTCCTCGCCGTCATGAAACTCCGCGCTTTTCTCTCCTGCCTCTGCCTCCTCCTGGCCAGCGTTCCGGCGCTCTTCGCCGCCGATCCGAGTGATATCCATGATCTGAAAATTGGGGATCCCGCGCCCGACTTTTCCCTGCGCGGGATCGACGACAAGACGCACACGCTCGCGGAGTACAAGGAGCCGAAGGTCCTCATGGTGGCCTTCCTTTCCAATCACTGTCCAGACTCGCATGCCGCTGAGGCACGCATTCTCAAGCTCCTGAGCGACCTGAAGGGCCAGAGTTTCACGATGGTCGCGATCAATCCCAACAACCCCGATGGCCTGAGTATCGATGAGCTCGGCTATTCGAAATACAATGACGGCTTCGACGACATGAAGAAGTACGCGAAGGAGGCCGGCTTTACCTTCCCGTATCTCTACGATGGCGAGACGCAGGCGGTGGCCAAGGCGTACGGCTGCCTCGCCACACCGCACATCTTCATTTTCGATGCCGAGCGCAAACTGCGCTACAAAGGCCAGTTTGACGACTCGCACTACGCCGATCCCGCGACGGTGAAAACGACTGACGCCGCGAATGCCGTCCGCGCGCTGCTCGCCGGCCAGCCCGTGCCCGCGGAGATCACCAAGCCGCACGGCTGCTCCACGAAGTGGATTACCAAGAGCACCGGCATCGCCAAGAAAATGGAAAATTGGGATCACACGCCCATCGATCTCGAAACCATCAACACGGCCGGCATCGAGGCACTGCGCAAAAACGGCACCAAGAACGTCCGCCTGTTCAACGTGTGGTCCACCACGTGCGCGCCCTGCGTGGCGGAGTTCCCCGAGCTCGTGCAGACCGCCCGCAAGTTCGACCTGCGCGACTTTCAGTTCATCACCATCAGCACTGACGAACTCAGCGACAAAGCCAAGGCGAAGGCTTTTCTGGAAAAGCGCGGGGCCGGCCTCTCCGGTGGTGGCAAGTCGCGCCTCAAGGCTGATGGCCGCACGACCAACAGTTACATCTTCGAGGGCACCAATCCGAACGACCTGATGAAGGCGCTCGACCCGGAATGGCCCGGCGGCTTTCCGCACACCGTGCTCGTCGCGGCGAACGGCAGCATTCTCTGGCGCCACAATGGCCCGGTCGACGGCGATGAACTGCGGGCCAAGGTCCTGGAGTTCATGGGGCCCTACTACAAGCCCTAGAGGCCGGGCCAGCCAAGGCGCTTTGCTTCCGGATCACGAAGGAAGGGCCCTACCTGCGCGGCTCGCTCTCCAAAGAGGGCGCGCTGCCCGCTCTTTTCATCACCAAACGCTTGACGGACGCGTTCTGCGGCCAAACAGATACCGGACCTTCGGTCTTCAAATGCGCTCTGCGCAAAAGTACCGGACAACCTCTAGGATCTTTTATACAGATTAAGGTCTATTCGAGCGAGGAGACTTCGCTCGAAGCGAGCGCGGGCCATTAAAAAGTCACTGGCAAAATCCTCCCGCCAAAAGAATTTAGCTGCTTCTGCGTATGTGGCTTGCTACATGGAGCCGCCATGAAGTCAGCCCACATCCTCCTCTTCGCTGGCGCCGTTGCGCTCCCCGCTTCTTCTTTTGCCCTCGGCATTCGCATTGCGGATCAGGATGCTCGCGCCACCGCTCGGGGCGACGCTTTCGCCGCGACGGCCGACAATCCCTCGGCGATCTACTACAATCCCGCCGGCATCACGCAGCTCTACGACCGGATCCGCTCGAACGACTTCTCCATCACCTCGACTTCCAAGGATCTCTATAAACAGCCCGTTGCCCCCTCGGAGGAAACCGAGACCGGGGTCCAGTCCCGCATGGGCATCTATGGCATCACACTGGAAAATCGCGTGAGCCTCGCCCATGGTGGCGGCGACTTCGATCTGAAACGGAAGTATCAAGCCGCGCCGACGTTTTACGCCACGTGGAAGCCCTCGCAGGCGCCGGTCGTGTTCGGTCTCGGCATCTACGCCCCCTACGGCTTTGGCCTCGAGTATCCGGAGGACTCCCCCATCCGCACGCTCGCGATCAGCGGCGGCATCCAGTACCTCTCCATCAACCCGGTCGTGGCCTGGCAGATTTCCAAGACGCTCTCCATCGCCGCCGGCCCCACGTTCAACTACGGCCAGACCGATCTGAAGCGAGGCATCCTCGCCCCGCATGACATGTTCCAGTTTCATGGCGATGGCTGGTCCGTCGGCTACACGGCCGGCCTCATGTGGAAGCCCGCGGAACAACACAGCTTCGGCCTCACCTATCGCAGCCAGACCGACATCGAGTTCGACGGCCACGCCCACACCTTTTACAACAAGCAGCAGTTTGCCACGCCTTTCGGGCCGTTCACCGTGCCCGGCGTGGACAGTCGCGAACGCGCCAGCGCGGGCATCAAGTTCCCGCAAAATATCGTGGCCGGTTACAGTTTCCGTCCCACGCCGAAATGGAACTTCGAAGTCGATGTCGATTGGACGGACTGGGACAATCTGAACACCGTGAACCTGCGGAAAAAGAGTGGGGATGTCGCGCTGCCCTTCAACTGGGAGTCCTCATTCTTTTATGAATTTGGTGCCAGCTATAAGTTCGACAATGGCCTCGTGGCGAGTATCGGCTATATTTACAGCGAAAACAGCGTGCCGAACGAATCCTTCAACCCGGTCGTGCCGGACTCCAACCGGCACATCTTCTCCGCCGGCCTCGGTGGCCAGTGGGAGAAATGGAGCTTCGACCTCGCCTATCAGTTCGCCCATGGTCCCAGCCGCACCATCGCCCAAAACACGATTGCGGACGGCACCTACCAGTTTGACAGTCACGCCCTGTCTCTCAGCGTTGGATACAAATTCTAACCTCAACACCGCCCCCCGACCGGTGCTGCTCGTCGTTGACGACGAGGAGGGTCCCCGCGCTTCGCTAAAAATCGTCTTCAAAAATGATTTCGACGTCCACATTGCCGGCAACGGCAAAGAGGCGTTGAAGATCGCCCGGGAAACGCATCCCACGGTGGCCATCCTCGACATCCTCATGCCCGGCATGTCCGGCGTGGAGTTGCTGCGCGAACTGAAGGCGCTGGATGAGGATCTGGAGGTGATCATGCTCACCGCCTATGAAACGCTTGAAACGGCCCGACAGGCTCTTCGCTACGGGGCGCGCGAGTATCTCAACAAGCCCTTCGATATCCCCGCTCTGCGCATCGCGGTCGGCAAAGCGCTCGAACGCCGCAATGCCAACCGCGAGCTAAAATCGGCTTTCGCGCGCCTCAAGCAATTGCAGGCGGATATCCAGCAGAGCGCGACGCCAGCCCCCGTCTCCGCGGACACGGTCACGGCGATCGCCACCGATGTGGCCAGCAATGTGGTGCACGATTTGAACAACCCGCTGACGGTGATCAGCGGCTTTGTGGAACTGCTCAACCGCCAGGTGCAGAGCGCTGCCAGCCTCCAGGGCGATGAACTGGAGCGGATGCGCAGCAATATTGGCCGCGTGCACGCGCAGGTGGCCCGCTGCCTGGAAATCTCGCGCCGCTACCTCGGCTCACGCCGCACGGAGAACGATGATCGCGCCGCGGTGAATGATGTTCTTTTCGATCTTCACGAACTGCTCCAGAAGCACCCGAATGCAGACGGCAATTCCCTGACGCTCCGCGAGCTCGAAGAGCCGGTCCACGCGGCCATCGACAGTACCGACCTGCTGCGCGTCCTCCTCAATCTCGCGACGAACGCCCTGCAGTGCACCGAGATGCCGCACCGCGTGGAAATCATCGCGCAAGTCCTGCCCGCCGACTTCGATAGCAGTTCGTTCCAGGATTCCCCGGAGGAGCGCTTCCTCGGCGGCGACAGTCTGTTTCGGGACAACCGGCTCGTGGCGATCAGCGTCCGCGACACCGGCCCGGGTATCCCGCCCGCGATCGTGCGCCGGCTGTTCAACGAGCAAATCACCACCAAGGCCGCGGGGAAAGGAACCGGGCTCGGACTGGGGAGCGTGAAGAATCTCGTCATCCGCGCCCGGGGCGCTTTGCGCCTGAGCACGAAGCCGGCACACGGGACGACGTTTACGGTGTTTTTGCCAGTGCGGTAGATGGGCGAGTATTCCGTGTTCAGTGTCCAGTAGTCAGTGGGCGCATGCGAGCGTCGGCGGGTCAGTTTGGAGTTCCGCCTTTAGGCGGCCAATGCGTGTTGTTCAAAAGCGCGGAGATGAATGCAGGCGCCGTTCACGGTCCCAACAATGCGCTCCGAGTCGAGAGTGCGCCGGTGCGTCGAAAGCGCCTGCCGCCTAAAGGCGGAACTCCAAACTGACCCGCCGACGCTCGAACCCGCCTACTTCCCTATACAGATCAACTGCGAATACGTCCGCACGTACATCTTGCCGCCGCTGATCGCCGGGGTGGCGTAGCTGTTTTTCTCGCCCAGCGGAAAGCGCTGGATGAGCCGGAACTTATCCGCCGCATCAATGGACACCAGCTCGCCCGCCCGCGTCACGCTGTAGAGCCGTGACGTGCCACTCGGACCGTTTACCAAAATCGGACTCGCATAGTACGGTCCCTGCACGCGCTCGCTCCAAATCTGATCGTTGGAGTCGGCCTTCACGCACGTCACAAATCCGTTTTCCTTCCACAAAAAGAGGAGACCGTTCTGCTCGATCGGCGTCGGCACGTAACCGCCCGTGCGCACAATATCGTACGCCTTTTCCGGATGGGCCGCGCCTGCGCCTTTGATCACCGAGATCTCGCTTTTATCGAGCCCCTGCCCCGACTGCGCGAGGATGAAGCCGTTGCCCATGACGATCGGCGAAGCGACCACGCGCAGCTTGAACAAATCCGGCAGCGCCCAACGCTGCTCGCCCGTCGTCTCGTCAAAGGCCACCAGCCCGCTATCCGAAGTGAGGCTGATCACCTGCGGCTTCTTCGCGGCGTCCCCGGAACGATAGACGAAGGGCGTGGCGATGGAGTGCTGCCCGCCCTTCAGATCCTTTTTCCAAAGCTGCTTTCCGGTCGCCGCTTCCCACGCCCCGATGAAGGATCCCGGGGAATCCTGGCTGCTCTGCAAAAACACCGTCCCGCCATCGACCATCGGGGAAGCGCCCGGGCCATGCTGGGATTCAAACGTGCCGAGATCCCGCTGCCACGCCACGCTCCCGTCCTTTTGTGACAAAGCCACGAGCTGGCTGCCATCCGGCCCCGCGAACCACGCAAACACGCGCTCTCCATCCACCGCGCACGAAGGCGAGGCGAAGCTGTTGTCCGCATGCTTCTTATAACCGCCCGTCGCAAAATCCTTCTTCCACGCGATGGTGCCGTCCTTGGCATTCACGCAGACCACCGTCCGGTGCGCCTGCTCCGCCGGGCCGTTTCCATCGGGCGTCGCCGTCACAAAAATCTTGTCGCCCCAAATTACGGGCGACGACTGCCCCGTCCCCGGCAGCGTGCAGCGCCATTTGATATTCGCGTCCGTCAACTGTTCGGGAAGATCGGCCTTCCCAATGCCTGACCCATCCGGCCCCCGAAAGCGCGTCCATTCCTGCGCGCTGGCGGCGACAGTCAGTCCGAGGGAAAGAGCAAAGAGGGCGAAGCGGGAGTGCATGGCGAGGGTGATAACCCCGGAGCCGCGGGGGTAAAAGGAGAAGTATTCAGTGTTCAGTATTCAGTATTTAGTGGGCGTCCTTGAAATCTCACCTCTGGCGAAATTCGGAGGCCAAGGGGGCGCAGAACCAGCAGATTGTCCAACGCTCGAGAGGTGCCCACTGAATACTGAACACTGAATACTGGCGTCCGCCTCATCCCTTCGTCCGAAACGGCAGCCCTTGCAATTCCCAGCGTCCGCGGCCATGATGCCGCCATGAAGCCGATGCTGCCTGTATCAAGCCCGACCGCGCGACTGAGCGCGGGGTGCCGCCGTCGGCCGGTCTGCTAATCATTCACTGCCATGTCTCTCACTACTCTTGCTTCTCTGGAAGAGATGCTCACCAGCCCGTTCGCCTTCGGTTTTTATACCTGTGGGGTGTTGCTGGTCATCTGCCTGTATCACCACTTCAAGCTCAAGTTCGAGCATGGCCGCTACAAGCGGATGCTGAGCGACAAGCTGGAGATTGAAGCCTCCACGCTGCACAAGATTAAGGCAGACCTCGACGTGGTGAAAAAGGAGAACGAAAACCTCCGCATCAAGGTGCAGACGCAGAACGAGAGCGCCGACATCAAGAATGCCCGCGACCTCGAAGTCTTCGCCCGCGCGGAAAAGAAGATGATGGTCGCCGCGCCCGGCTTTGCCGGCCCGTGGGAGCAGGCCAAGCAGGCCGCTTACGGCGAGATTTCCGAGGAAGACAACGGCAAAGCCGCGCCCAAGCGTTTCTTCCAGCGTTTCTTCGGCGGCGGCAACGCCACCACGGCTGAGACGGTGAAAGCCCTGCCCAATGGCGAGAGCGCCAAGGAGCGCACCGCGGAGGCGATTTAAGGGGCCACGCTCCTTCCGGGGCAAAGCCTGAAAGTGTTCAGTGTTCCGTGGGCTCGTTCGAGCGTCGGGCGATCAGTTTGGAGTTCCGTCCGGCTCTGCCGGACGGCCCGCACGTGAACGCCATAGGCGTGCCGACGAACGGAGGCACCGTTGCCGGTGAGCGCAACGCTCGAAAGAAACCACGGAACTCTCTCCGCCTACCCTCGCGCGACAATCGTCGCGCGCTTATACCGGTCATCGATTTCCGGGTAATTCAGCGTGTAGTGCAGGCCGCGGCTCTCTTTCCGCAGCAGCGCGCAGTCGACGATGATCGAGGCTACCGTGACGAGATTGCGCAGCTCCAGCAGCTCTGTGGTCACCTTGAAATTCCAGTAAAACTCCTGCACTTCGGCGGTAAGATTGCGCAGCCGCGCGGCGGCGCGCTGGAGGCGTTTGTCGGTGCGCACGATGCCCACGTAGTCCCACATGAGACGGCGGATTTCGTCCCAGTTGTGGTAGATGACCACCAGTTCGTCCACATCCGTCGCATCGCCGCTGACCCAGCGGGGGAGATCCTGCAAATTAGGCTCCACCGGCGGGTGCCAGGCGCTCATGGCTTCGGCCGCGCGATGCGCCATCACGACCGCTTCGAGCAGCGAATTGCTAGCGAGCCGGTTTGCTCCGTGCAGCCCCGTATTGGCCACCTCGCCGATGGCGTACAGCCCCGGCAGTGACGTCTCGCCATTCGGGCCGGTCTGCACGCCGCCGCATTGATAGTGCGCGGCCGGCACCACGGGGATGGGCTCCCTCGTGATATCGATCCCCAAGGCGAGGCAGCGCTCGTAAATCGTCGGGAAATGCCCGCGGACAAATTCCGCCGGCTGGTGCGAGATATCGACGAAAACGGAGGCCGCACCCGTGCGCTTCATCTCGGCATCAATCGCGCGCGCCACGATGTCGCGCGGCGCCAGCGCCCCGCGCGGATCGTAGCGATGCATGAATTCCTTCCCGTCTTTGCCAATCAACTTTCCTCCTTCTCCGCGCACCGCCTCACTCACGAGGAAGCTCCGCGCCGCCGGATGGAACAGGCATGTCGGGTGGAATTGGATAAACTCCATGTTGGCCACGCGTGCTCCCGCCCGCCAGGCCATCGCCACACCATCGCCGGTGGCAATGCTCGGGTTCGTCGTATAGCGATAGACGCGCCCGCAGCCCCCCGTAGCCAGCACCAGCCGATCCGTGCGAACAGTCATCACGTCGCCGCTCGATTCATCGAGCACATACACGCCCACGCAACGATCCGCCAGGAGCCCGAGCCCGAGCTTGCGCAGGGTGATCAAATCCACGGCCATGTGGTTTTCGAGCACGGTGATGCGCTTTTCCCGCGCCACGGCCTCCAGCAGCGCGCGCTCGATTTCCTTCCCGGTCGCATCGCGCGCATGCAGGATGCGCCGCGCGCTGTGCCCACCCTCGCGTGTGAGGTCCGGCTGGCCGTCGTCGTGCTGATCGAATTGCACGCCGATGGCCATCAACTCCGCGATGCGCGCCGGTCCGTCGCCCACGATGCCGCGCACCGCTGTCTCGTCGCACAACCCCGCGCCGGCAATCAGTGTGTCCTGCACGTGCGCTTCAAAACTATCGGCCTCATCCGTCACGGCCGCGATGCCGCCCTGCGCCCACGCCGTGTTGGTCTCGCCCTTGGCACGTTTGGTGATGATGGCCACCGTGCCGGTCCGCGCCGCTTTCAGCGCAAAGCTCAGCCCCGCAATGCCGCTGCCAATGATAACGAAATCAAAACTCTTCACGGCTCTTTCTATCCCACCCGGCAACCGACCGTTAGGAGGACATTCGCCCAGAGCGCCTGATCCGCGGTCTGGATGGTGAGCACATGATCCGGACCTTCCACCGCCTGGTAGAAGTCCCATTTCGAAATCGGCTCAATCGGTGCGGCCACGCCGGCTTCCTGGGCGATGGCCCGAAATTCCACCCACGCCGGTGGCTCGCCATGCTTGGCATACGGGTCATCCGGCGGAATACCCATCGTGTTCACGATATCCACCGGCACCGCGCTGAGCACGGCGCGCAAGACCTGGGCGACGGTTGGCACGCCCGGTGTCAACTGGAGGCACACCAACTCCGCGCCGGCGCCCCGCTTGCTCGAAGCCGGGTAGTTTCCATCTGCAATCAGGATTTTCGCATGATGTCCCGCCCGCGCGCAAACGCGCAGAATCTCAGGATGCAGGAGCGAAGTTTTTAACATCGCTCCTTCCTACGCCAGGCCAGCCCACACTGGCCAGCCTTCATCACTTACAGCTTGATGCCGTAGCGCAGGTACGACTGCCGGATCTGCTTGAACAGCTCGTCCTCGGTTCGTCCGTCGAGCAGGATTTTCAGCATCTCCTCATCGAATTTCGCCTTCTCCGCATCGCCCATGTAATGGCCTGTCTTGCGCGCTTTATCCACCTCGCGGAAGAAGCGGACGAACCGCTGGGCATTGCCGCCGCCATCAATGTGCATGAAATAATACACCAGCAGGTACGACGTAAAATACATGCGGTGCGAGGCCTTGGGATCCTCCGCGAGCGTCTGGCCCCATTGCTCGTTGGTGATCCGGAACAGCTTGTCCAGCGGGTAGGGCTCCGGCATGCCGCCGACGGCGCGTTTTTTCAGGAAGTCTGTATAATCCTTGAGGCCCGTCTTGGCCGAGGCGACATGGAAGCGTCCCCCGCGCAGCGGTAAATTGCCCGTATACTCGGCGGTGCCCTCCACCACCCAGTTGGGCAGATAGTTGAGCCACTGGTGCATCAACTCGTGGGTGAGTTCATGCACCACGGTATCGGCCGTAAAGTCGCCGGACTTGGTGTAGCTCTTGCCCGAGGGTTTCAACCCGATGCTCTCAAATGGCGCGTAGAAGGTCTGCGTACGCGACTGATAGACGCCACCGCTATTCGGCATGCCGCCCGCCTTCATGTATTCCTCGCGGTTCTTGAGGAGCGACGCCTTGAAATATTGCCCACCCGGCGGATGCGGATCGATCCCCCACGGCAGGGCCTTCAGCAGCTCGTAGGTGGCCTCGAACGTGCGGCTCACCTCGCGCAACAGCGACAACGTAAATTTCCCCTGCGAGACGAACTCGAAGTGATCCGTGCGGTAGACGAATTTGTCCGCCGCGTCGTCCTCGCTCACCACTTCCGCTTTAATTTTGGAGATGTCCACCGCCACGTCATCTGGCATCGTAAATTGCAGCGGCTGCTTCGCGGTCCACTGCGCGAGATACGTGCGGTCCGCCTCCCCGAGCGCGGTGAGCTGCGCCTGGGTGCGGCTGCCATTGGGCATCTTGAAAATGGCGACGGTGCCGTCGAAGCTCACGAGGCTGGCGGTAAAGGTCTGGCCGGCCGCCATCGTCCACTGACGCGGCGGATCCACCTTCGGCAGCAGTTGCGCGTCAGCGGGTGCCAGGGCAAATCCCCCCAGCAACCCGCAGGCGACCAAACCGGCGAGGGCCAGCCTGCGGAAGGCAGAGGAAGACGAGGACTTTTTCGAGGGACGGACGGACCCGTCGCTCGAGCACGACATGTGGTGGGGCATAGAAACCCTGCAGCAGAGTCAGCCCGCGCTGAATGTCAAAGCGATGAACGTTAAGTTTTCCGTTATTCCGGAGCCCCCTCCGCCATAAAGGGCAGAGATGGCGCCCAGCGGCTCTACTTCTCCGCCCGGTCGAAGTCCCCTTCGATAAAGGGCACGAACTCCGCCGCGACACGCTCCACCCACGGGTCGTATTGCTTCGCCTTCGCATGCGGGTAGGTGATTTGGAACGAAGCAAAGTTCCCCTTCTTCACGAACGTCTTGTGGTAGTACTCCGTCCCATCTTTCACCCCGGAGATCACAAACCACCGGTTGGCGGCCTTCTTTTTATAGGTCACCGTGTCGCCCAGCTCCTTCAGCTCATCCTGCCACATCGATTCGAGCGTGGCCCCTTCCAACAGGAAATGCGCGAAGGCCATCAGGCTGAATTCCTTGTCCTTCGTGTGAAATTCCTGCCCCCCACCATTGTCCGGCGGCCGGCTCTCCACCAATCCCGGCGGGTGAAACAGGCGAAAGCCAAAGCGGGCATTGGTATATGCCGGCCACAAATCTTGATCTGCTTGTGCCACGCCAAAGAGCGCCAGCCATAGCACCAGGAGTGTTTTCATCTTCATGGGATCAAAATTTAGGTGGAACGCACGTGTTTGCGAAAGGCGGCCATCGTCGTCGAAGCGGCGATCTCCGCATCCGGCAGCGGCAGGATCTCCGCTGACAGATAGCCTTGGTAGCCCACCTCCCGCAGAGCCGCGACGATGGGCCCCGCATCCGTGTGCCCCAGCCCGATCGCCCGGCGATTCGAATCCGCAAAGTGCACGTGCCCTACAAGCGCACCGCAAGCCCGCAGCGAGGCGGCCAGATCCGCCTCCTCGATCGCCATGTGAAACAGGTCACAAAGCAGCCGGACGTTCCGCGTCTTCAACGTCCGCAGAAACTCCGCGGCGTCCTCCTGCCGGTTGAAAAGATTGGTCTCATACCGGTTCAGCGGCTCATAGAAAAAAGGCACGCCGGCCTCCGCCGCCGCTTCACCGAGTTCCTCCAGCGCTTCGCTCAACCAGCCGAGGACTTGCGTCCGCCCCGCCGGATCGTCCACCCGGCCCTGCATGGAGCCCAAAATCGCCGGCGCGCCAAAACGCCCCGCCAACTCGATGATTTCCCGGATGAAGGCACGCGCCTGAGCCCGTACGGCGGCATCCGGGCTCGTCAGCGAAAGCTTCCGCACCACCCAGCCCGCGCCCGTGCCGATGGCCGCGACCGACAGCCCGTGCTCCTGCAGCACCGCCCGCAGCGCCGCTTCCTCCACGCCCTGCGCCGATGGCGGGAAAATTTCCACCGCATCAAACCCCGCCTGCTTCGCCCGCGCACAGCCCTCCGCCAGCCCGGTGTGAAAAACAAACGGCCCCGAACGCGCCTCCGGCACCAGGCAAATGGTCACAGCAGATTTCATCACTCCGTTAAAACGGCCCCGGCGTCCCTCAGCAATCCACAATCAAGACCGTGGCTCCGCCACATCCCGAATTTTTCCCTCCACCACCTTCCACTGCTGCACCCCCTCCGCCTTCCCCTTTTGCAATGCCTTGAAGAGGCCCGGCGCATCCCGCTTTTGCAGCGTAGCCTCGGCCACCCCACTCGCTTCGCACGCCAAAATTTCCATGCGCCCCTTCGCCTCGCGGGGTGCACCGATGATCCGCACCGAATCCCCGGGCAGCGGCGCCAACGTGCGCGCCAGCACGAGAAAACTGTAGGGTAGCGCGCGCAAGTCGATGCCCAGCTCGCGCGCAAAATACGCCCACCCCGCATCCTGAAAGACGGCACTCGGCACCCGGCCGAAGTGATGGCACCAGTGCGGTGCATTTTCGGCGGCCAGCATCCCGCACGAGGCGGCATGCGTGCACGGCGCAACGACCGCGAGCGACTCCCGCAATTCCTCCCGCACCGCGATCAGCGCCCGGCTGTCCGCATGCGTCCCCGCCTCCACCCAAATCACCTCCTCCGCCTGCCGCGCCAATTGCAAAAGCTGCTCCCGCGCCGCGGCGGACAGCTCATTAATCACATGGCTCACCAGCAACAGCGTGCCCGGCGGTAACGCCTTCACCTCCGCCGCCGGCATGCCACGCACTTCCGCGCTGGGAAACTGCGCTTGCGCCTTTGCCGCCGCATAGCGCACCGCCACGGGCGACACATCCGCCACCGTGAGCGATGCAAACCCGTCCCACGCCTCCAGCACCCTCCGCCCGGCCACGCCGCTGCCGCAGCCAAAATCGACCACGTGCCGCGCCTGGGGCCGCCAACCGCGCCGCACCAGTTCGCCGAGCACGGCGTCCCACTTCCAGCCGATGCGCTCGGCGAAGGTGGCATCGTACAAGGCCAACTCCGCCTCGCTGCGCCAATAGCCGCCGCCGGCATTCGACCCATCGAGAAACCCCGCGCGCAGACGCGCCAGGGTAGCGACCTCCATGGGCGAGAGAATCTCCACGCCGCTTCGGACGCTTACTTCTTCGCCTGATCCTTCGGCGTCGGCGGCTGCTCGCCGTGCTTCACCGCCTGATAGTAGTCATTCCACGGCCCCTTACGGTCCACCGCCGAGAAATCATTGCGATGCGTCACGTTGGTATTGGTGCAGCCAGTGAACGAAAAGATGGCGAGGAGAGCGAAGAGGGTGAGCTTCATGGGCGCGCAGGGGAGCAAATGAAGGGCCACCCGTCAACCGTCCGCCGCAGGGTATCCGGGATTTCATGGAGTGGGCCGGCTGGTCACTCAGGTTTAGCCCCGGTCGAACCTACACGAATCCGAGGCCCTTTCGGGCCAAACTCGGCCTCGTGGCGGTGCGACCTGCGGAAACGAATCAACACCGTCCATGGGGCCATTACGGGATGGTGGGCGGAAAATGCCGCCACCCGCCGCCAATCCCGCCGTCTGTAGCCGCAGCCGGGAGGTTGCGGAGAACGGCTCCGACATTTTAAAAGCCACCCGATAGCGATTTGCGAAAATCCGCAGCCTCCCGGACGCCACGACACGAGTGTCTTTTGCGCCTCCGCACGGAGAGCCCCGCTTCGGGGCGCAAAGAGCCGGTCGGGTGATTCGAGCGAATGAGTAGTTAGCGAGGCTCGGCTCCGTAAACGCCGAGCTCGTGGATGGACCAGAAGCCGCCTTGCGCGGTGAGTTGCGTGAGGCGCAGGAAGCGCGTCACGGTCTTGGGCGGGAGGTCGATGGTGATGATCGTTTTGCCGTCGCCCGTGTAGATCGGCTTGGACCAGTTCACGCCATCGTCGCTTTTGCTCAGTTCGAACTTCTTCGGGAAGTCGTTCTTCGAGTCGGTGGTATCGATGGAGAGCCGCGAGATTTCGTAGGGCTTGCCCATGTCGAATTGGAACCACTGACCGACTTCGCGCGATTTACCCGTGGTCCAGCGGGACTTTGGATCGCCGTCAAGGGCTCGCCGGGCTTCCTTGGAATTCTCCGACGCGGAGAAGACCCATTGGCTGGTGACGTCGCGCGGGACGGCGAGGAAGAGCGCGAGTTCGCTCATCACGTATGGCTGCCCGCGGTTGGTGGTGGCCCGGCGGATTTTGGCGACATCTTCAGGAGTGATCGTGGGGGCCGTGTTGCCGAAGCTGTTGCGAATATAGGTCAGCACCTCCGCGACCCAAAGATCGTCATTGGCTTTTTGCGGGATCATCAGGCCGGGGTAGTTCTTGCCATCAATTTCACCGGTGAAGCCGTGGAGAACGATGCGGACCAGCGCCTCGGGGCTGCCCAGGACACGCGGCGAACCAGCCAGCGGCGGCGCCAGCTGCATTTTATCGGAGGTGATCACGCCTTTGCCATCCCCACCGTGGCAGGCGAAGCAGATCGTCGTGAAATGCTCCTGCCCTTTTTTCATCAGCGCAAGGCCCACGGGATCGATATTGACCTTGATGCCGCTGGGTTTCTCGGGATCGAACTGCAAACTCTGTTGCGCCGAAGCCGTGATGATTTCATTGCCGAGATGGGCGGTGGCCGCGGCTTCGACGAGCGGTCGCGCGGCACCCTTGGGCACGTAGCGCAGCGAGTTGATGGCCTGCACGACCACGTCGATCGAGGGGTCCTTGAGCAGCGGCGCCACCGACTGAACGAAGCTCACGTCGCCCTTGCGAAGAAAAACTTCGCCGATGCGAATGGCCGTCGCCCGCACGCGGTCATCCCGGTCGGCGAACGCGCGCAGCAGCAGTTCGCGATCGGTGGCCTCGAGGCCGTCGAGCGTCCAGAGGGCATGGACGCGGCCCAACGGCGAAGACGAGGTCTCGGCCAGCTTCTTCAAGGCGGGGACGACCGACTTGTCGCCTTTGATGACGAGGAGCTTCTGCGCGGTGTCGCGCCACCAGCCGTTCGGATGCTCGAGATGAGCGACCAACTGCGCCGGTGTTTCGTTGAGCATATTGGGCTTCGGACCGGGTTTGAAGCCATCCGCGACGAGCCGGTAGATTCGGCCGTGGCCGGGATGTTTGTCGTAGCCTTCGCGCAACACGGTATCGCGCAAATAGGAACCCGGCGTGACCCAGGCACTTTCCTGGATGATGCCGTGGTGCATATCCACGATGTAGAGGCAGCCATCCGGGCCGGTCGCGGTCCACACCGGACGAAACGCGAGATCGGTGGAAGTGATGAACTCCGCGCCCGGCGTCGCGTTCGTGAGCACGCGCTTGCCTTCCACATTGTTCACCTTCGCGCGGCGGATGAGCCGCCCCACAGGTTCGGGCAGAATGTAGTCGCCCACGAGACCCTTGGGCAGACGGTCGCCCCGGAAGATGGATTGCCCGGCGACGGCCGTGAAGCGATTGAGGCTGCCTTTGATATTGTGAACACGATTGAGCCCGCCTTGCGTGTCGAGCGTCTGGACGGCGGGGAAGGTTTCGTCGAACCCCTCGGCTTTTTCGCCCGGCAACGTAAGCTGTCCATAGACGGGGAGTTGCTGGAAGCCGTACGCTGGATTCTCGCCGCCGGCCGACGAGCAAAAGAAGCGGCCCAGATCATCCATCGCGAGCCCCCACTGCGAACTGGCGCCCCAAATCTGATTGGACTCCATGGCTTCTCCCGTGAAGCGGAAGCGGCGGCCGAGGATGCCGCTGTAAAGGTAGTTATCGATGCCCCACTGCAGGGCCGTGTCCTGATGCTCAAGATTCGCCTTCACCGGCTCTCCGGTGAAGAGGACTTTCTTTTCGTCGGCGACGCCATCGCCCGTCGTGTCGCGATAGCTCACGAATTGGCCGGTGTAGGTCTCGGCAATGATCACGCGATCATCGAGGGGCAGCACCATCCGCGGCAGGACGAGGTGGTCCGCGTAGACGGAGGCCTGGTCCATCACGCCGTCGCCGTTCGAGTCAATGAGCCGCGAGACGCGCGAGATCGGCTCATTTTCGCGGCTGCCATCGGCATCGAGCATGTAGCTGCGCATCTCCGCGACATACATCCGCCCATTGCCGTCCCACGTGCACATCACCGGATGCACAATCATCGGATCGGAAGCGACGAGTTCGAGATGATAGCCGGCGGGCACTTTGATTTTTGCCATCGCTTCCTTCCCGGCGAGGTCGACCATCGGGACCCGCGGCAGATCGCTGGGGTAGCGCTGGCTCGTGCGCTCCGCGGTGGGGAAGTCCGCGGGAATCGGGGTCGTGCAGCGCCCGGTCACGAGCCACTCGATCGAGCGCAGGAACACCGTCTGGAATCCGACGCACGACAGCGGGCCGGAGTTTTCGCCCACGTGCCCCATCACGTTGGTCAGCACCTTGCCTTTCCCATACGGCACCCACCAGACGACTGGCTCGTGTTTGCCCGTCCCCTGGTATTTCGCGTCGTCGAAGGCGGACAGGATAATGTGCACATCCTTCGCCGGCCCGCGTTGCCCGTGATAAAGCTCATCCTTCACGTGCGCCCATTTGACCGGCATGCCCGCAGTGATCGGATGCTTCGCGTCGCGGACGGTGACCTGCCAGTCCCATTGCTTGCCATGCCCCATCGGCCGGCCCTCGCCCGCCTCCTCACGCATGATCTGACCGGCGTCGTCGAGGTACAGGCTCGGGCCGAATTCGCGGCCGCGCCAGAGCAGGCCGACCATCTTTTCGTATTCTGCCCAACCGGTGAAGCTGTTGTTGGCCGCGTGCACCAGCACGACCGCCCCGCCGCCCGCCACGTAGTTTTCAAAAGCCTTCTGCACTCCGGCCGGCCACATCTCGCCGTTATAGTCGAGCACCACGCACTGATACTTCTCGAACTGCGGATTCCACGCCGCCCATTCCGGCACCGGCGCCCCCTTCGCCGGGGTGTTCGATTCCGTCACCGCAAAGCCGCCGCTGCACTTCAACAGCGCGATCAAAAATTCATTCCCGATTTTCCAGTCGTGGTTGTTTTGTCCACCGACCACGAGCACTGAGATGGGATTTGCCGGTGTCGTCGCAGCGACGGCGGTGAATGGACCGGTGACGAGGCAAACTGCGGCGAGAAGGAAAACCGACCGAGCAAAGAAGGAGGTGGGAAAAGACATGGCAAACTCCATCAAATCTACCGGAACCAAAAGTTTCCGGTATCCCCGAAAGCGGGGAGGAGGCGCGAATTTCCCTCGTCCCTTAAGAAAAATGCTTGGCGACCGCCTCGGTGCGGTTCTTCACCTGCAGCTTCACGCAGATGTTCTTCACGTAGGTGCGCACCGTCTCGGTACCGATGCCCAACTGGTCCGCGATCTCCTTATAGATATAGCCCGAGGCGAGGAGCTCGATGACCTCGACCTCGCGAGGCGAGAGCTTTTCCGTTTCGCGCGTCACTTTTTGCGTGCCCTGAAAATGCTGCACGACCTTGCGGGCAATATGCGCGGAAAACTGCGCACCGCCGGAATGCACGTCGCGGATGGCTTCGAAAAGTTTCTCCGGCGGGCCCGACTTGATGAGATACCCGCTCGCCCCTGCCTTCAGGGCGCTGAAGATCCGTTCCGCATCCTCGTATACCGTGAGCATGATGAACTCCAATGCGGGCAGTCGCTTCTTCAGCGCGGCCACGCACTCGATGCCCGACATGCCGGGCAATTGGATGTCCATGAGCACCACGTCCGGCGGCCGGCTCGGAATGGTCTGGATCGCTTCTTCTCCGGAGCTGACCGCGTAGAGACACTCGATGTCGCGGGCGCTTTTGAGCACCAGCACGAGCTGATCCCGCAGCCCGGCATCATCTTCCACGACCACGACTGTTTTCTTCGCATTCATCGATTCACGGAGCGGCTGGCGTGAACGGCCTGGCGCGCATCGCCCGCGGGAATCGGGATCTCGAAGCGGACGCTCGTTCCGGCGGAACTTTCCAGGGAAACGCTTCCGCCAAGCAATTCCATGCGCTGGCGCATGTTCTTAAGTCCGCGGCCGGGCGTCACGGTCGCCGCATCGAAACCGCGGCCATTGTCTTCGATCCGGATCACCAGGCGTGGATCGGCGAACTCCATCCGTGCCGTGATCTCCGTCGCGCCGGCATGTTTGATCGCGTTGTGCAGCGCCTCCTTCACCGCGAGGGTGATATGGTGACGAAGTTCGCTCGTAACGCCGCGCTCGCGCGGCACCTCGCAGGAATGAATGCGGCAGCGAATTCCCGCGCCCTCGCAGACGTTCTGCGTGAGCTGACAAAGAAAATGGATCACGGCCTCCAGATGATCGTTTTCGGGGTTCACCGTCCAGACCGTCTGATAGAGCGCCGCCACCAACTCACGCGTCATCCCGGAAATCTTGTGAAAGTTTTCGCGAGCCGAGGCGCATTGCGGGTCATTTTCCGCGAGACTACTGACGAGAGAGACATGCGTCAGCCGCACGCCGAGGTCATCGTGCAGATCGCGCGCAATCCGCAAACGCTCCCGCTCCACCAAGTGCTCCTGCTCCGCCCGGGCGAGATGCTGCCGGATTTTCCTGCGCATGAGCACACGAAAGCCCAGCCAGAGCAGGATCCCGAGCGTGGCCACGGTGCTGAGGATGAACCACGCGCTTTTCCAGAATGGCTGCAGCACGACCAACTCCACACTTCCCGGCGCCCCCAGCGGTGCTCCGGTCGCGTCTTCTTCACTCGTCCAAAATCGATACGTCCCGGCGCCCAGCAGTCCGTAGTTCACGTCGAAGCGGTTCCCCATGCCGATGTCATACAGCTCGGACCATTCCAGCGTCAGCAATTCGCCCGGTTGAACCGCGGGCGCAATCGCCCGCGAAGAATGCCATTCGGCGTGGGCATTCGGATCATCATCCACAATGCAGAAGGCACCGTCCGAATCCGCACGGACCATGCGCGCCATCGATGGCCGCGTTCCACTGCGACTCCAGCCTTCGGGCGCGGCCTCCGTGCGACCGTCACCAGCAGCCGCAGCAAATAGAGGCTCCCAGCCATGACCTCCCGAGCGAAAGATTTTCAAATCCCGGACAGCATAGACACCCAGCGCCGTCGGTGGACCGGACGATGAAATCGCCGCCGTGACGAAAACGCTCTCCGCCGGCACGCGCACGACTTCGCGACGTTTGGTGAAGGTCGAACTTTCGATGCTCCCCTTCCATCCGGCACTGGTCCCAATCACCCGAAAGGTGTGCTGCCCCACCTGATCCCCCGCGGCATTACCGAACCGCACCATGAGCGACATTTCGCTCGGAATCTGCCGCCACGCGCTATCCACGCCCTCCAACTTGAACCGCATCCGGCGACTTTCCTGATTCGAGTTTTCCGCCGGCGTGCCGAGCCGCAGGCTCACACTTTTGTGCGAGGCCGGAATCCGAAACCCCGCCGAGGAAGGCGCGATCGCTTTTCCATCTACCAAGATTTCGATGGGAGGCGGAGAAGAACCAGGCGGCCTCGCCGCCAAAGCTGGAGCGAACAAAAAGCCGATCCATGCGGTATGCACGGCAAGAAGCGGCATCAGGGGTTTCCAAACATTTAAGAAAGACATCACGAAGTCACCCAATGGAGCGAGGGTAACCGCACCCTGAAGCCTCGTCAAAAAGCAACACGCGACCGGCTTTCGCTGCACCACCGTGTTGGTCCCAATACCGTCCGAGATGCTGCCGTAGAGATACTCCCCAATGACGCTGAAGCGCCCTTGTGCGCCTCGGCCCGCACAACGGCGGCCATGTCGACTTTGCGAACAATGTCGTGCGGGCTCAGATCCACGCGCACATTGTGCCCATTCAATCCGGTGTTGCCTTCCTCCCACGGAATCCAGCCGAGCAGGGAGAATTTGAATTGCCACCCCTCCTCAGCGGGCGGTGGGGCGACGACCTTCTTTCCGTCAGCCCCGGCAAAGGCAGTGGCGCCCAGCGCGAGACTGGCGACGAGGATGGGGAGGCGGGTGGATTTCATCGTTTGGTTAGTGGCTAAATGGGACACGATCGGCTGGCACGGGCGGGCTCACTTGTGATACGCCGCCGCCGGGGTCGCGAAGGGATCGTAAACTCCCTTGTCCGTCCGGTCCGGCGCGTAGACAAATCCGATGACGTCCTTCTCGATCTCGACCGGCTCCAGCAGCAGTCCTTTGTGGTTGGCCGCGGTGGTGTATTCGCGCAGGACCTGTTTGGTGCCGTTGAGGCCCCACATCTTGAATCCCGTGTCCAAGAACCCTCCGTTCGGAAACAGCTCATCCAGGCCGGCCATGGCATGGAAACAATTGATCGCTTCCTTTCGTTTCCGGTAGCCCCGGTCGTCCGCCCGATACTTGATGGTTCCCGTCTCGAGCAGGAGCAGGCGTTTGACGCCCAAGTCGAAGCCCGCTTTGGTGATCTCATAGGGACCCCACATGCCGACGGCCACTTTGTCTCCGACGGCAATCTTCAGCGTCGTGGGAAGGTCAAAGCTCTTCCCCGGGACCGCCGGGCACTTATTCAGCGAGGGATCCACCACGGCCCCCACTCCATCGAAGACGCAAAGATTGGGGTTCTCCGCGAAATCGTGCGGCAGCCAACTGATCGTGAACGCCTCGAACTCACGCACCTTGGTAGGTGCGCTTTTTCAGCCCGGAGTCGAGCGTGGGCTGGCGGCCATCGGCAAAGACCCGGATGACCGAGAGAAACGAGTGGGAAAAGGCGGGATCGTTCCCTTTGTTTTCATAGGCAAAGGGAATGATGAAGTAGCGATCCTGGAGGTTTTTGCCTTCCCCCAAGCGCGCTGTGACTTTGGCCTTGATGCGGTCAGTGACCTGCGCCGTGAGCGGCTGGTCGTAGTGCGAGAAATCGACCTGCCGGCCAGTTGGACCACTGGCGCAACTGGCGAGGAGGACGCTGGTGATGGAGGACAGCACGGTGAGTGCGAGGGAGCGATGGGTTTGGTAGTTCATTGGGTTCGTTTGTTCGGTTGCCCTTTGGTCTTGGGTATTCCGGCCTACTTCAGATCCCACGCCTTGAGTTGCTTCGCCGCCGTGCCGTACGGGCCGAGTTGATAGACGGCCGCACCAGCGGGCGAAAAGGTGAACGACTCGAAGGGCTCCTTGAGCAACTCGTCGAGGTAGTTCTTCGTCGCGACGCCGATGCTGACGTGCGGGTTGAAGTGCTCGCCGCTCATCTTCGGCACAAACGTGGAGATATACTTGATGAACGCGGCGTCTGTGGCGGGGTTTTCGTGGGGGGCAGTGAAGGCAGCGGCGGTGGCGGTTTCCTGGATGAAGGGCTTGGCCGCGGCGATGATGTCCGCCTGCAACTTGACGATCTGCGGCGAAGGCTTCGCGCAGATGCCCGCGACGCCTGTCCCAGGGTCCCCGGCGGCATAGTAATATTTGAACGCCTCCAGCTTCATCGCGTTGACGTTGGCCGCAGCGAACACTTTTTCCTCGGCGGCATAGAGCTTCTCGAGGTCCGCCGTGCGGACGAAGCATTGCAGCATCGTGATGTGCGGCGTGTGGGTCGCATCAAAGGTGAATCCTTGCGGGTAAACCTTCCGCAGGCGCTCGTTGTTCGCGGCGGCGTGCTCGAGCATTGTGGCATCCGGCCGCAGCAGGATGTCGATGGCGGCCACGGCTTCCGGCTGGGCTGGACGATCGGCGGCCTGGAGGCCGTCACTTCCGGCGAGTAGCAGGCAGGTAAGCGTTTCCTTGAGGAGTGGGATGGCGTGTTTCATATGGGAAAAGGTTCGCCGCGTTACTTCCCGGCCGGAAAGATGGTCTTCCAATCGTCCTTCATGCTCACGACCGTCCAGCCCTTGGCGGCGGCTTCGTCGAGACCCTGGTCGAGCTTCGCCAGGTGGTCGGTGCGATCGTAGGCGTATTCACGCGCGGCGTCGTCGTGATGCACGTAGAGGCAAAAACGCGGGCCGCTGCCGCCGCCGGTGTATTGGAGCATCTGCAAATCGCCATCCGAATTGCCGAACGCCGCGATTGGCCAGCGGCCGATATGCCGGTTGATGCTGATGACCTTGCCGTCCTTGTCATCGTTGAAGTTCAACTCCGGCAACCGCACGAGCACGGGGTTGCCGGCACGCAGTTCAAACTTCGTTTTGACGGTGCTGCCGATGACCTGCTCCGGCGGGATGCCGTAAGTCTTCTCCATCCACGGGCGCATGAACTCGATGCCGCCGCCGGAGACGACGAAGGTCTTGAAACCGTTGGCGCGCAGATAGGCGAGCACTTCGAGCATCGGCTGATAGACCATCTCGGTGTGGAGCTTGCCGGTCTTGGGATGTTTCGCGGTGGCGATCCAGTCCTTCACGATCTTTTCAAACTCCTCGGTCGTGTTGCCGGTGTGCGTAGCCATGATCATTTCCATGAGCCCGCGCTCCCCGCCCGCCATCAAACCCTTCGGGTCGCCCTTCAGGATGGAGGCAAACGGTTCCTTGGTTTTCCACTCGGGATGCTGCGGCGCGAGTTCCTTCACGCGATCGAGCACGAAGTAGATCTGCACGGGCAGCGGCTTCTCGCACCAGAGCGTGCCGTCGTTGTCGAAGGTCGCGATGCGTTCCGGCACCGGCACGAAATCCGGCGATCCTTCCTTGGTCACCTTCTCGACAAAGGCGATGATGGCCTGCTTGGCTTTGCCCTCATTCCACGAGGGTAACGGATCGGCGGCGAAGAGGCCGGGGTCGGTCAGGAAAGCCAGCGCCGCGAGGAGCGCGATGGCGAGGTAGTTTCGTTGGTGGGTTGTTTTCATGAGGAAAGCATTTCAGCGATTGATTTTCACGGGTGGGCAGCATCGTCTTCCCCGCGCAGCGCCGCCCTCGGCACCTCGTTTGGTTCCAAAGCCGTCTTCACTTTCAGCCAGTTGCTGTGCCACTGGCTGACGAGCACGAAGAAGAGCCCGGTCGAGAGCCCGGTCGAGAGCCCGCACATGAGCACCGCCGTCATGGCTTCCAGCGGCGCAAGCATCCGCCATGGCGCGGGCAGCAGGAGGGCGTCATCGCCCAGCGTGGTGTAGGTCACGGCGGAGAAATAGAACCCCGTCCCAACATCGGGCATGCACCTCTGCCAGGCGTAGAAGATTCCCCAGACGGCGATCTCGGCCAGATGGATCAACATCAGCCAGCAGGCCATGCCGATCACCAGTCCGGTGACGGGCCGAAAGCCCGACCGGTCCAGGGCGTGCCACCGCAAGATGACCCGGAGTAGCACGGCAAACCCGACGGCGTGAACGGCTACGGTGACAACCACCGGCAGAGCGGCGAGGAGGATTTGGTAGTGCATGGAAGTTGGCGTGGACCGCACCCTCTGCGGAGGGCATTCCGGTTTAGTTCGGGAACAGCAGAGTGACGGTGAAGCGGAGGCCCCACTCCGGGGCCGTATCGGGACCCTCGGCGTAATAGCGGCCGCCCAATTGCAGGGCGACGGGCTGCTGGCCGATTTTCACCAACTGCTGAATCCCGAGATTTACCGGGGCGGTCCACTGCCCGCGCTCCCAGTCGTAGGAGGACTCCGCGTTCAATTGGAAGGTGGTGTGCGTCTTGGTGGTGTAAGACAGGAACGGCTGGAGGAAGGTGCGATTGACGTCGCTCCGGCCATTGTCCCCGGCGAAGGACCAGATGTGATTCATCAGCGCGCCGTAGGTCCAGCCGTGTGATTGCTTCAGCACCACCAGGGTCGGGCCGGCGCCCCACTGCTCTTCCCCGAGCAAGTCATCCGTGGCCATGGGAAATTGAAACACCGGTCCGGCACCCCAGACCCAGCCGCCGCTGGTGGGCTCCTTCGGCGAAAAGAAAAAGCTCTGGGTGATGTCGCCCAGTCCGTCCTGGTGTTCATCAATCTGAAAGGACTTTTTCACGGCGCGGTTGAACGCCTTTTCGGCCCGGCGCTCGACGGCCTCGGGCACATGACCCGGCAGCCCGGGGAACTTCGGGAGCGGCACCTTGAACACGTCCTCCTGCGAAATGAAGGGAATGATGGTGCGCGAGATGACGTTCCACTCCGCATTCAACGACATGGGAATGACCGGCTGAAAATTCAGCCGGTATTGCAATCCATCCCCGGTCCGCCCGGCGCCAAAGTCCCAGTTGCTCTGCAGCGGCACGCTGACAAGGCTGGCGATGGGGTTCTGAAGTTTCTTAGCGAGCTCGGCCGCGGCATCGCCACCACCAGCGGCTGGTTCCCGGGGCGCGGCGAGGGAGGTCGTGCCCTTGCCCTCGGCTTTGGCGGCACTGTTGGGCGCGGCTTTGGACGCACGCTTCGCACTTTTGTTCGTCCCCTTGGTGAGTGTTGCCGGCTCTTCCGCGCGCAGCGTGGGGACGGTGAATGCCAAAGCTCCCAGGAGCGCGGCGAAGAGAATGGTGGGTGTGGGTTTCATGCTTTTCGCGTGCGTTTGCTTCGCTGGTGAAGTCGCGGGCCGCCTGCGGAAGACGGCCCGCGTGTTTCACAAGCGGGGCATTAGTTGCGGGCCTTGCCAGCCGCGGTCGCCGCTTCCATCACGCGGTCGAGGCTGAAGCTGCCGGGCTTCATGCGCGGCGGGAATTCACGGAAGCTTTGCAACCACTCGCCAACATAGGCGGCAGCGGGAGCCAGCATGAACATGCGCTCCGAGGCCCACATCGGGTGGTCCACGGTTTCATCGCAGGCCTTTTCAAACGGATCCATGCGCAGGTTGGTCAACAACGGCCAGCGCAGCTCTTCGAACGGAGCTTCCCAGACCTTCACACCGACGGCGTTTTGCCGCAGGAAGGTCATCTTCCAGTTGTTGAAGCGCAGGGCCGCCACGCTGCCGCCATCGGTCCAATAAATGAACTCGTGACGCGGGGATTCTTTCTCCTCGCCTTTCAGGAACGGCACTAGGTTGTAGCCATCGAGATGGACCTTGAAGGTCGTGTCGCCGACTTTCTTCCCTTTGAGCAGGTCTTCCTTGATGGTCGTATCGCCCGCCGCAGCGAGGACGGTCGGGATCATGTCCTCGTGGGCGCAGATGTCATTGATGATCGTACCGGGCTTGATGACGCCGGGCCAGCGGATCATGCAGGGTACGCGGAAGCCGCCCTCCCATTGCGTGTTCTTCTCGCCGCGGTGCGCTGTCGTGCCGCCGTCGGGCCAGCCGAAGGATTCCGCACCATTGTCGCTGGAATACATCACGATGGTGTTGTCTTCGAGGCCGAGCTCCTTGAGCTTCGCGAGCAGTAAGCCGACGTGGCCGTCGTGCTCCACCATGCCGTCAGCATAAATACCGAGCCCTGTCTTGCCTTCCGATTCCTTTTTAAGGTGCGTGAAGACGTGCATGCGCGAAGAATTCCACCAGAGGAAGAAGGGCTTGTCGGCTTTCTTGGCGCGCTCCATGAAGTCGAGCGCGTGGGTGGTGACTTCTTCATCGATTGTTTCCATGCGCTTCTTGTTCAACGGTCCGGTGTCCTCGAGCTTTTGTTTGCCGATTTTGCCGAAACGCGGATCGTCGGTAGGATCGTCCTTGTCCGTCGCGTAGGCATGAAAGACGCCGCGCGGGCCGAAGACCTCCTTGAAGGTCTTGCCGCTGGGCAATTTATAGTTGCCGGGATAGTCCGGATTCTCGGGCTCCTCTTCCGCATTCAAGTGATAGAGGTTGCCGAACCACTCATCGAATCCATGCACCGTGGGGAGCATGTCGTTGCGGTCGCCGAGGTGGTTCTTGCCGAACTGGCCGGTCATGTAACCAAGTGGCTTGAGCAATTCGGCCAAAGTTGGATCGGCTGCGGTCAGACCTTCCTTCGCGCCGGGGAGGCCGACCTTGGTCAGGCCGGTGCGAATGGGTGATTGGCCGGTAATGAACGCCGCGCGGCCGGCGGTGCAGCTCTGCTGCCCATACCAGTCTGTGAAGATCGCGCCTTGTTTGGCGATGCTATCAATGTTCGGCGTCTTGTAGCCCATCTGGCCCATGTTGTAGGCACTGATATTGAACTCGCCGATGTCGTCTCCCCAAATGATGAGGATGTTTGGTTTCTTTTTGTCGGCGGCCTCCGCCGCGGCGCCCCCAATAAACGCCAGCCCGAGGGCCAGCGCGAGGAGTCTTAATTTCTTGGTCAGTCGCATTGGTTTATTTGGTGTTGTTTTCTGGCTCTTGCTGACGCGGCGCCGAGAGGGCGCAGCGAAATCCGATGTGGCTCATGCCGGTATCCGGCGGGGTGCCGCGGCGAGCGGCGGGGCGATAGCTCTCGCAATAGTTGACGTGACAGAGGAAAGAGCCGCCCTTGGTCACGCGCTCCACCGGTTCATCCGGGTGGGCGGGATTGTAGCTGGCCTTCGGGCCCTGAGGATTGTGGCACGAAGGCTCGAGCTTTTGGCGGGCATGGGTATCTGGCCGATAGTAGTCGCTGACCCAATTCCAAACATTGCCGCCCATGTCGTAGAGACCGTAACCATTGGGCGGGAAGGCCTTCACCGGCGAGGTGCCCGCATAGCCATCTTCCTTGGTATTCTTGTAGGGGAAATCGCCCGTCCAGGTATTTGCCATGAACTTGCCGCCCGGCTGAAATTCATCCCCCCACGCGAAGCGCTTGCCGTCAAGGCCGCCACGCGCGGCAAACTCCCACTCGGCCTCGGTGGGCAGCCGCTTGCCGGCCCACTTCGCGTAGGCCATTGCGTCGTCCCAGGAAACCTGCACCACCGGGTGTTGCTCGCGGCCGTCAAGGTTGCTCTGAGGTCCTTCGGGATGCTGCCAGTTGGCGCCGGTCGTCCAGTGCCACCACGCATTCATTTCGCGCAAATCGACTGGGCCGGTGGTGGGGATGAAGACAAGCGAGCCGGGCTGCAGCATTTCGTCCGCCGGCTTGGGCGTCCCAGGCGCAACCTGCTTTTTGAGTTCCTCCCAATCGATCGCGCGCTCCGCCGTCGTCTTGTAGCCGGTGGCCGCGACGAACCGGCGAAACTCCGCGTTCGTCACATCATGCTCATCGAGCCAGAAGGCGTCCACCGTGGTGCTGATGACCGGCTGCTCGTTGAGCTTGCTGCCTTGGAGCTGGCTCCCCATCGAAAATTCGCCGCCGGGAATGCGGATCATGCCCGGAGGGTTTGGGGAGTCCGCCCGGAGCAGACTACCCGCGATCGCGAGACAAGCCAAGAGGGTGGAAACTTTCAGATGCATATAGTCCACATTGTGGATCCGAAAGCAGATTGGTCTGTCCGGCCTTTGACCTTCGCTAACCGAAGGTTGACCCTCGTGATCGAGGGTGGTGGCGATGGCGGCAAGCAACGTCTCGCAATCCACCGGCTTGTTGAGGCAGGCGGAAGCGCCGAACGCACGTCCCCGCTCCTCGGCGCCCGGTTTGTTGTGCGCCGTGATAATGATCACCGTCGTTTTCGTGGGGCAGACTGGCAAGGCTTCCAAGACGTCAATCCGCTACCCGTCGCCAAGTAAGTTGTAGCAGGAGACGGTGGAACGAGGCGAGGCAATCGCCGCCAGGAGGTCCAATCCCTTCCCGTATTCCTGCGCGCAGAATCTCCACCCATGAGACAGCGCAGAGCCTATGGCATTTCGGGTTCGTCGGCCACCCGCGCGTCGGGCCGGAAGCCAGCGAGCTTTCAAACCTTGCTCGCGTCGGTGCGTTGGGCTATCGCGCACCGCTCCGTTTTGGCAACTGGACCTCCGAATGCCAATGAGGAGAGCGGCCAATGGAGTGTCTTTCCTAGGCAATCGCCGGTGAGACAGTTTCCGGCGGTGGGTCAGGATTGGCAGCACGAGCACGCATCGCTCGGAATTAGATCACAACTGCCATGAAAACGATGAAAGCAACGGTGTTTCACGGGAAGAACGATATCCGCGTGGAGGAAGTTCCACGACCGCATGCGGGTGTGGGGGAAGCAGTCATCAAAGTCACGCTGACAACGATTTGTGGGACCGACCTCCACATATTGCGTGGTGAGTATCCGGTAAAGCCGGGCCTCATCATCGGTCACGAGCCGGTGGGCATCATTGAAGAGCTTGGGCCAGGAGTGACGGGCTACGAGATCGGAGACAGGGTTTTGGTCGGGGCGATTACCCCGTGCGGCCAGTGCCGCGCCTGCCTTTCGGGTCACCTCTCCCAGTGCGGTCACGGGGGCGGGTATGAAGCGATCGGCGGCTGGCGATTTGGCAATACGATCAATGGCGCACAGGCGGAGTATCTGTTGGTGCCTGCGGCCCAGGCCAATTTGGCGAAGATCCCGGATCGGCTGACGGACGAACAAGTGGTCCTCTTGGCGGACATTGCGTCGACGGGAATCTCCGGCGCGGAATCGGCGCCGGTAAAAATTGGCGATACGGTGGTCGTATTTGCCCAGGGGCCCATCGGACTCTGCGCGACAGCCGGAGCAAAACTGATGGGCGCTTCCCTCATCATCGGCGTGGATAGCGATGAGACGCGATTGAAGATGTCGAAGCGGATGGGGGCGGATGTGGTGCTCAATGTTCGGGAATCGGACGTGGTGTCGGAAATTAAGCGACTGACCGGCGGTGGGGTAGACGTCGCGATCGAAGCGCTGGGAGCGCAGGAAACCTTTGAAAACTGCCTCCGCACGTTGCGGCCAGGAGGAACGCTTTCAAGTCTCGGTGTTTATTCCGGAAAACTGCAAATGCCCTACGATGCGTTTGCGGCGGGTTTAGGAGACCACCGGATTGTGACTACTCTCTGCCCCGGCGGCAAAGAGCGGATGCGCAGGCTCATCAGTCTGGTGCAATCGGGACGATTCGATCCCACTCCGCTGATCACCCATCGCTTGAGCTTGGAGGATATCGTCCACGGATACGACCTCTTCGGCGAACGGCGGGAAGGAGTGCTGAAGGTCGCGATCAAGCCGTAGCGCGAGCCGGCGCTTTTGAGTCCTAAACCGAGTCCATTCCAAACACGTCATGAAAGCACCCTCCCTAGCCCTGCCGGTGACACTGCCGGCCAAAAGCGAGAAAGCTGAGTTCACGAGGAGAACCGAGAGCAGGCCACATCATCCCCTGCGAACCTTCTTTCACCCACAAACGATCGCGGTCGTCGGCGCGAGCGAGCGCGCGGGAAGTGTGGGACGGGCAATCATGCAGAATCTGTCGAGCTTTCCCGGCGAAGTTTTTCCGGTGAATCCAAAACGGGCCGTAGTGGCGAGCAGACATGCGTACCCGACACTTACTTCGTTGCCGCAGACTCCCGACCTGGCGGTAATCGCGGTTCCTGCAGTCAAAGTGCCCCAGATCATAGCCGACTGCTCTGAGAAAGGGGTGGGCGCAGCCATCATTTTGAGCGCGGGTTTCGGAGAGTGCGGTGCGCGAGGAAAGGAATTGCAACGGCAGACGCTGGAGGCGGCAAGCGATAAGGTTCGAATCATTGGCCCCAATTGCCTCGGCGTGATGATTCCAAGCATTGGCTTGAATGCTTCGTTTGCCGATGGGATGGCCAAAAAGGGAAACCTGGCGTTCCTTAGTCAGAGCGGCGCCATGTGCACGGCGGTTCTCGATTGGAGTTTGCAAGACAACGTGGGATTCAGCGCCTTTGTCTCGGTCGGCGGCATGGCGGACGTAGGGTGGGGCGAATTGATCGAGTATTTCGGTGATGATCCGACAACGGACGCCATGGTGTGCTACATGGAGTCGGTCGGTGATGCCCGGCGATTCCTCTCCGCGGCGCGGGAAGTGACGTTCAACAAACCGATTATCGTCCTTAAAGTGGGTCGGACCAATGAAGGCGCTCGAGCGGCAGCTTCGCATACCGGTGCGATGACCGGCGCGGATGATGTTTTCACGGCCGCCTGCGAGCGAGCCGGCATTTTGAGAGTTCAGAACACGGCGGAACTATTCGGAATGGCAGAACTCCTGGCAAAACAGCCGAAAACGCGGGGCCCGAATTTGGCCATCGTCACGAATGGTGGCGGGCCGGGAGCCTTGGCGGCGGACCAGCTGCTTCTGTCGGGAGCGGCGCTGGCTCCGCTGGGTCAGGGCAAACTGGCGGCGCTCAGCGCCATGCTGCCTGACACTTGGAGCCACGGCAATCCAGTCGATCTGCTGGGAACCGCGGCCGGCCAGGATTACGCCCGAGCCGCCCGAATCTTGCTCGACGATCCCGAAGTGCATGGCCTGCTGGCCATTTTGACGCCGCAGCAGATGACGAATCCCCTCGACGCGGCGGAGTGTTTGATTGAGGGAACGAAGGGCTTTGGAAAGCCGGTTTTGGCAAGCTGGATGGGCGGGGCACAAGTCGAAGCTGGGAGAGCGCGACTCAACGAGGGCCGTATTCCTACCTTCGAACATCCTGACGCGGCGGCGGAGGCCTTTGCCTTAATGTGGCAACATAGCCGCCGGCTGCAGCTTCTGTATGAGCGCCCGTCGCTCTTCACGCAGGTGGAGGGCCAGCAGGAATGGGTTAAGACCGCAGTGGGAAAGGCGCAAGAGGAAGGACGCACCTTGTTATCGGAGTGCGAGGCGAACGAACTTCTGAGAGCCTACGGAATTCCCGTCGTTGAAACCAAGAGCGCGACCAGCCAGGAGAGCGCGGTCGAGTTGGCCGAAAGAATGGGCTACCCGGTAGTGGCGAAACTTTGGTCGAATACGATAACGCACAAGGCACGCGTCGGAGGGGTGCGGCTGAATCTGCGCGACGCGGACGAGGTGCGACGCGCCTGGAACGACATTCGCGAAGCGGCATGTTTGGCGGGTGGGCCAAATGCATTTCAGGGCCTCGTCGTGCAACCGATGTTTGAAACCGAAGGGGTGGAACTGATTCTGGGCAGCTCAGTCGATCCCCAGTTTGGGCCCGTGATCCTCTTTGGCGCGGGCGGCAATATGGCGGAGGTGTACCAGGATCGCGCGCTGGGAATTCCTCCGTTCAATGCCACTCTGGCGAGGAGGCTAATGGAGCACACGCGGGTGATCTCGGCGCTGCGAGGAAAGGGAAGAGGCCTTCCCGTGGATTTGGACAGGCTGGGTGAAATCATCGTGCGCTTCAGCCAATTGGTATGCGAGCAGCGAACCATCGCAGAGATAGAAATGAACCCGCTGGTCGCCACCGCCAAAGGCTTCGTGGCCCTGGACGCCCGCGCGTCGTTGCACTCACCGGAACGGATACAAAAAGGACTGCCAAGCCCAGCCATCAGGCCATACCCTTCGGAATACTGCCGAGAGTGCGAGCTACCGCGGTTTGGAAAACTCCACATTCGCCCAATCCGCCCGGACGACGAAGAACGCTTAATTTCATTTCACCGTGGGTTGTCCGAGCGCACGGTGGAGCAGCGCTATTTCGGAGGCCTTTCGTTTGAGTCGCGGAGCATGCACATGCGATTGGCGAAGATCTGCTTTGCGGACTACGACCGCGAGATCACACTAGTGGCCGAACGGGCGTGTGACGGAGGAACGGAACTGGTTGGAGTCGCGCGACTCACCAAAGAACACGGCACGCACGAAGCGGAATTTGGTCTCACCATTACGGACTCCTGGCAGAGGCGGGGGCTTGGATTTCAAATGCTCCAACTGCTTGTCAACGTGGCCAGTAGCGAAAATGTGTCGCGCCTCCGCGGCGTCATCCGTGCGAGCAATTTTCCGATGCTTCAACTTTGCCGGAAATTCGGTTTCGTCGTTCGCCCATCCGGCAACGAGGGGGAAATTGAGGCGGTCCTGGATCTTTAGTGTTTAAGACGGACGGCGTCCGCGCCAAGCCGCGGTGATGCTCAACCAAGGGAGGGTGAGCGGACGCAAAGCTTCCGAGATAAAGAAGTGCAAACACATCCTATGAGCACGAAACAGTTCGAGAACAAAACTCGCCCATGGTGGCTATCTTGCGGGGTGGCAATCGCACTTTCTGGATGTGTCGTGACAAGCGCTCCGAAAAGCCAAGAGGGGGTTCTCCGGCCAACGGCGTCCCTTCAAAGTAGGTCCGATTTCGAAAGAGCGACGGCACGGATGATGAGCGCCACGTGCTTTTTCGGAACGATGAATTATTGCGGAACCGGGTTTCTCATTGAGCATGCTGACCCTCGTTTTCCCGGCGCGAAGGGTCTGATGATGGTGACAACGGCACACATCCTGGAGCAAGCGGGGAAGGAGCCACTGTTCGTCGCGGTGCGGATGTCGAAAGGCAAAGAGTTCCAACCGATCGCATTGCTGCGACTGGAAACGGAGCAAAGCGGCCGTCTTCGTTATACGCGGCATCCGAAGCAGGACGTGGCTGCTTTCATGGTCGAGGTTCCGAAAGAAGTTGCCGGTTCCATCGCCCAGTTCGCCCCCGCGCCACAGGCAGCGATTGCCAATCCCGACCCGGTGGTAGCAGGCCGAGAGGTGGGGTTCCTTGGCTTTCCCGAAGTGTTTCCCGGTACCCCGGGCGGCTATCCCATTCTGCGGAGCGGCAAGATTGCATCGAATGTGACGGGGGAGTTGCGCCGCGAGGAAACTTTTGTGGTTAATGCGGACGTCTATGCCGGCGACAGTGGAGCGCCGGTATTTGGCTTGGATTCTCAAGGAAAGCTCCGGCTGGAAGGACTCGTCACAGACCGTGTGGGCGCAACGCCGGAAGCCTTTTCTCATTTTGCGGTGGCGGCAGATGCAAGTGCGATCCGTGAAACCATTGGCCTCCTCGACCGACAACTCAGATCCAATCCTCGCCCCGAAAAGAGCACGCCGCGTGAACAGCCTCGAGAACCGTTACTCGAGCAACCAAGCTTGGATCCGAATGGGATCGCTCAGGAAAACCGATCGAGGTGGCTCTATCCGTTCTCATTTGAGACACGAATCAAAAGTCTGCAGACCGCGTCGGCTCGAGGAACACGGGGACTGGCGCCGGTCTCTAAAATGGAGGCGCGATAGACGAAGGTTGGCTCATGAGCTTCATCGCGCTCAAAATGCTGTTTGGCGAGCGGGCGAAATACATCGGCATCGTCATCGGCCTCACGTTTGCCTCGCTCCTCATCACGCAGCAGTCCGCCATCTTTGCGGGGATTATGACGCGCACCTACAGCTTTCTCACCGACGTGGGCCAGCCGGACGTCTGGGTCGTCGATCCGCAGGTGCAGTACATCGAGGATATCAAACCGCTGCAGGATACCCAGGTCCTGCGGGTACGCGGCGTGCCGGGCGTCCAATGGGCGGTGCCGCTCTACAAAGGCACTTTGCAGGCGCGCCTCGCGAGCGGCACCTTTCAAACCTGCGTCGTGATCGGTCTGGACGACGAAACGCTGATTGGTGGCCCGCCAACGATGGTCACTGGCACCCTGGCCGATTTGCGCCAAGGCGACGGCGTGATCGTCGATGTTGCGGGCGCGGCCGGCAAGCTGGCCAAAGTCTTGCCCAATGGCCAGCGCGTGCCCCTGAAAATCGGCGACACCTTGGAACTGAACGATCACCGCGCGGTCGTCGTGGGCCTGTGCCGGGTCACGCAGACGTTTCAGTCCAACCCGGTCGTCTACACCACCTACTCGCGCGCCACGCTCTTCGCCCCGCCCCAGCGGAAAATGTTGTCCTTCGTGATCGCGAAATCCAAGCCGGGCGAAGACCTCGCCACCGTCTGCCGGCGGATCGAGCAATCGACGCAGCTCAAGGCGTACACGGCAGATGAGTTCAAAAAACTCACCTTCTACTACATTCTGAAATACACCGGCATGCCGGTGAACTTCCTCACCGCCGTCGCCCTCGGCTTCATCGTGGGCATCACCATTTCCGGCCAGACGTTCTACAACTTCACCGTCGATAACCTTCGCTATTTCGGCACTCTGAAAGCGATGGGTGCGGGGAACGGCTCCCTGCTGCGCATGATTCTCCTGCAGGCTCTCGTGGTCGCGGCGATTGGCTACGGTCTCGGGGTCGGCGCGGCCTCGCTCTGGGGTTCGGTCTTGAGCGGCCACACCCAGCTCGCCTTTCGGCTGCCCTGGCAACTGCTCGTGATGACCGCCGTTGCCATCCTGCTCATTTGCCTCATCTCGGCCGCATTCAGCATCCGCAAGGTGATGAAGCTCGAACCCGCCGTCGTTTTCCGCAGCTAGCCATGATGATTTTGCCTCCAAATCCGAGTCCAGTCACCGCGGGCGCCGCCGTCACCTGCCACGGCGTGACCAAAACTTACGGACAGGGCGTCGCCGCGGTGCAGGCCTTGCGCGGGGTGAATCTGGAGGTGCACCTGGGCGAGTTGCTCATGCTCGTCGGCCCGTCGGGCTGTGGCAAGACGACCCTCATTTCGCTCATCGCGGGGATGCTCCGGCGCGACGGGGGCGAGTGCTCGGTCTTTGCGCACGATTACCTCAAAATGACCGAGGCCGAGACCACGCGTTTTCGCGGTGAGAGTATCGGCTTCGTCTTCCAGGCCTTCAACCTCATCCCCACGCTCACCGCGATGGAGAACGTGGCCGTGCCGTTGATCATCAACGGCGCCAAAAAGCACGACGCCTTCGCGCGCGCCGGCGAAGTCCTGGCCCAAGTGGGTTTCGACGAACGCATGATGCGCTCGCTTCCCGCGGACCTTTCCGGCGGCCAGCAGCAGCGGGTCGCCATCGCCCGCGCGCTCGTGCACCGGCCCCGCTTGATCGTCTGCGATGAACCAACCAGCGCGCTCGACAGCGAGACGGGACACAAGGTCATGGAGCTCATGCGGAACCTCGCGCTGGATCAAACGCGCGCCCTGCTCGTGGTCACGCACGACGCCCGCATCTTCGAGTTCGCCGACCGCATCGCCCGCATGGAGGACGGCCGCATCACCCGCATTGAAACGCCGCACCCGGAACTCCTCGGGGCGAGGACCTCACACTAATATGCTGCGCAAAATCATTCTACCCATCCTCGCCTTCGCCGGCGTGGTTTTCGCCATCATCGTGGCCATTCGCGGCGCACGCACCATCCCGCCGGCCCGGCCGGTCTCGGAGCCGCCGGTAGCTGCCTTTCCGCTCTTCGTCGCGGGCTCCGGCATGGTCGAGGCCAGCAGCGAAAACATTGCCATCGGGACGCAGATCGCCGGCGTGGTCTCCCAAGTTTATGTGCAGGTCGGCAGCCACGTTCAGGCGGGTGAACCGCTCTTCACCATCGACGACCGCGCGCAACTCGCCCTGCTGAATTGGAAGCGCTCGGCCGTGCAGGTGGCCAATGCTTCGCTCGAACAGGCCAGCTACGAACGCGGGCTGAGCGAGGGCCTCACGCAAAAGGGCGTGGTCAGTCTCGAGGATCGCGAAATGCGCCGTTACGCCGTCCAGACCGCCGAGGCGCAGAAAGCACTCGCCCAGGCCGAGGTGAACGCGGCCGCCACCGATCTGGAGCGACTCACCGTGCGCGCGCCCTTTGCCGGCGACGTGTTACAGTTGAAGATTCATCCTGGCGAATTTGCCCCCACGGGCATCCTCCCGCAGCCGCTGCTGGTGCTCGGCTCCGTCTTGCCCCTGAACGTGCGCGTGGATGTGGACGAAAATGATGCCTGGCGGGTGCGCGCCGGCGCCACCGCGGTCGGCTATCTTCGCGGAAACAAGGACATCAACGTGCCGCTCAAGTTTGTCCGCTTCGAGCCCTACGTGGTGCCAAAAGTCTCGCTCACCGGCCAAAGCACCGAGCGCGTCGACACCCGCGTGCTGCAGGTGATCTTCAGCTTTGAGCGCGGGGAGAAGCCGATTTTCGTTGGCCAGCAGATGGACATCGTCATCGATGCGGGGGAGCGCGCAGGCAATGAAATGGCGCTGGGGAAAATAAGGCCTTAAAAGGTTCTCTGGGCGAGAGAGCAATCGCTATTGGAGTGCGGCAACGAACGAATTAGATTTTGTGGCATGCGAGCGATGATCATGGAGACTCCCGGCCGGTCACTGGTGCTGCGCAACATTGCCGAGCCAACGGCGGGACCTGGTGAACTGCTAATCCGCGTGATGGCGTGCGCGGTCTGTCGCACGGACCTTCACGTGCTCGATGGGGACCTACCTGAGCCCAAGCTTCCGCTGGTCCTCGGGCATGAAATCGTCGGCAGGGTGGAAGGTATTGGTGAGGAGGTGGAGGGTTTTCGTTTGGGTGATCGCGTTGGCGTTCCCTGGTTGGGTTGGACTTGTGGAGAGTGTGATTACTGCCGATCGGGGCGGGAGAATTTGTGCGATCGCGCGCGATTCACCGGCTACACCATTGATGGCGGATATGCGGAGTTCACCGTGGCCGACGCCCGGTTCTGTTTTGTGGTTCCTGATGCTTTCGACGACATTTCCGCCGCTCCCCTGCTGTGTGCAGGGCTGATTGGCTATCGCTCGCTGCGCAAAGCGGGCAAGGGGGCGAAGCTCGGGATCTTCGGCTTTGGTGCCGCCGCCCACATCGTCACGCAGGTGGCCCGATATGAAGGACGCGACGTGTTTGCATTTACACGTCCTGGAGATCTCGCGGCGCAAAAGTTCGCGCAGCGGTTGGGAGCGGTTTGGGCCGGGAGTTCCGACCAAGCCCCGCCGGAACCACTCGATGCCGCCATTATCTTCGCTCCGACAGGAAGCCTGGTGCCGGCGGCCTTGCGCACAGTGCGCAAGGGCGGCTGCGTGGTTTGTGGAGGGATCCACATGAACGATATCCCGAGCTTTCCGTATCGCGATCTCTGGGAGGAGCGCACCCTCTGCAGTGTGGCAAATTTAACGCGTCAGGATGGCCGCGAGTTCTTCGAGATCGCACCGAAGGTTCCCATCGTTACAGAAACGATCGCATTCCCGCTGGAGCACGCTAACGAGGCGCTGACGCGTCTTCGCTCAGGGCAGTTGGTCGGGGCCGCTGTCTTGCAAGTGAGCGCCTAGACCGGAACCGCAATCGCTGGGCTATTGGTTGTTTATCAAAAGGTCACCGACCGCGGTGGAGACGTTCTGGAACTCGGGATAACCCGTCGAGAATGCCAAGGCACGGCAGAACGAGGTCAATGCGTGGTGAGACGGCAAGGGCGGCCCCCTTTAGAGTTTGCTCATCGCTGCTTTCCAGCTTGAGCGGTGACACCGGGCAAGCGTGACGGCCAGAGGACACCACGACGACATGGTGAAGTGGTTGAAATCCAGACCCGCAAAACAATCGAACCCTCCAAGAAATGAAATCAAAACTCGTGCTCGCCGCGCTGTGCGGCCTTACATTTGGTTCCGCTTTCTCCCAGACGGCGGATACCATCTATCAAAACGGTTCCATCCTCACGATCGACGATGCCCGTCCGAAGGCGGAAGCCGTCGCGGTGAAGGATGGAAAGATTCTCGCCGTGGGATCCAGGGACGAAATCCTCAAGACCAAGGGCGCTGGCACCAAACTCATCGACCTCAAGGGCAAGACGATGCTCCCCGGCTTCGTCGATGCCCACGGCCACGTTTTCATGGGCGGCATCCAGGCGCTCTCGGCGAACCTGCTGGCTCCGCCCGATGGCGAGGTGAAGGACATTCCATCGTTGATCCAGACCCTGAAAGACTGGACCAGCGCGAACCAGCAGTCCGTGGACAAGATCCAGCTCATCGTGGGCTTCGGTTACGACAACGCGATGCTCACGGAGCTGAGACACCCCATACGCCAGGACCTCGACCAGGTTTCCAAGAATATCCCCGTGTGCATCATTCACCAATCCGGCCATCTCTTCGCCGTGAACTCAAAAGCACTGGAGGTCTGCGGCTTGACGGCTGAAACCCCAAACCCCGCCGGAGGGGTGATCCGCCGCGGTGACGACGGCAAGGAGCCTAACGGCGTGCTTGAGGAAACCGCCGGGTTTCCTGTGGTCATGAAACTGCTTTCGCGTGCCGGTGCCGAGGGGGCCAAGCAATTCGCCCGCTCTGGTGCGGAGTTGTGGGCGCGCTTCGGCTACACCACCGCACAAGAAGGCCGATCGGTACCCGCAGTCGCCAACATCTTGCGCACGGTGGCGGATGAAGGCGGATTCAAGATTGATGTGGTTACTTATCCCGATGTCCTTGTGGACCGGGATTTCATCAGAAAAAACGTCACTCAAGAATACAAGAACCGGCTTCGCGTAGGAGGGGCGAAACTCACCATCGACGGATCGCCCCAAGGTTTCACGGCGTGGCGCGACCGGCCATACTACGCGCCGGTCGGCAACTATCCGCCGGGTTATCGCGGTTATCCCGCCGCAACCGAGGAACAAGTGATTTCGGCGGTTGACTGGGCGTATGAAAACAAGATCCAGATTCTCACCCACTCAAATGGAGAGGCGGCTTCCGATCTTCTGATCGCCGCGATTGATGCCGCCACCCGCAAGCATGGCGCAGGGGATCGCAGATCCGTGCTGATTCACGGACAGTTCCTGCGCGAGGACCAGATTGATTCCTTCAATCGTCTCAGTGTCATCCCCTCGCTGTTCCCAATGCACACGTTCTATTGGGGCGACTGGCACCGCGACCACACCGTCGGCCCCGCTCTGGCAGACAACATTTCCCCCACCGGTTGGTGCGTCAAGCGCGGGATGAGATTCACCACCCACCACGACGCACCCGTCGCCTTTCCCAACTCGATGCGTGTGCTGGACGCCACGGTCACCCGCCGCTCGCGCTCGGGCGACATCATTGGTCCGGACCAGCGAGTCGATGTGATGACCGCGCTCAAAGCGATGACGATCTGGCCCGCTTGGCAGCACTTCGAGGAGAAGTCCAAAGGCTCCATCGAAACCGGCAAGCTCGCCGACTTCGTCATCCTCGACAAGGACCCCACCACGATCGATCCGGAGTTCCTGGACCAGATCGAAGTCGTGGAAACCATCAAGGAAGGCATCACCATTTTCGACATCGCGAACCTGAAGAAGGCCGGTGCCCGCATCCAGACCGGCGATGCGGGAGAACTCGCCTTTACCCGTGCCATGGCGGCCACTTTCTCCCATCTGGGCCACCCTCATGAGCATGGTGAGGCTCGCGGCGGCTGCCTCTGCGGTGCCATAAGCCAACTCGCAGCCATCATCGCCGGTGCGGACGAGAAATGACGAAAAGCTAGCTTTAACACCAAATCCAAACCTCAGATGAAAACGCCGATTTTGTTCAGAACCATGTGGTAAGCGCCCGTGGTTTCCTGCTGGCCACCAGTATGCACGCAGCGACCCAGACGATTCCCGTTCCCGTCGATACCTTTGTTCCCCTGCCCTGCCGCGCAATTGCAGGCCAGCCTTCAACAATTAGCGGAGAGCACGCCTGAGCGAATTTGTCGAATATCCACTCAACCAACAAAACCTATGCTCGCAAAATACAGAATCGAATACGCCATCCCCCTTCACGGACATGAACACGAGAATCATTGCCTGACCGATGATCCGGTTACGTGCCAAGAGTATTTGGCAGACATGCTCACGCGCGGCCTTCACATCAAAGAAATCCTTCATGAGGGTGTCCCTCTCCCATTGGTGGAGTTCTACCAGATGGTAAAGACTGCCGCGCACTTGGTCGCCACCCGGCTGCTGTGCACATCGTTGAAGCTCGACCCGGCGGAGGCTCACCACCACTTCGGCCCCGCGTAGCGCGGATCGCAATTACCTTCCCCATGGGCTCCAGAATTATGGATCTCCAAAGCTATTGCCGCGATCCTGCGGTGGAGCGCCGGGTTCGCGAATTTTTGGGCGGCGACGCCCATCATTCCCCGACCGCGGTGTATTTTGCTGCTGGGACAACGGAGTGTTCCCATTGCCACGAAACCTTACCTTTGGAAGAACTGCCCAGTTGGGAGGCTCGCGGAGCAGAACTAAATCGCTCTCATTGGGACCGGGAAGCGCTCCTGTGCCATCTCGATTTCGAGTATGTAAATTTTGACTCCCCAGGGCGCGCGTATGCCGAACCCGCGCGGGCCTTTGAACTTCAGGCGCCCGTCATGGCGGTAGCGGAGCGCTACCTGCATTCGTTCGGAATTCGGCCGCTCAAGCTGATGACCGGACGCGGGTACCATCTGGTCTGGAGGGTCTTCCAATCATCCTACGCTTTCGACGAGCTGGCCACATTGGGGCATGTCGGGGCATCACTTCAGCATCGCTACGCTACCTCCAGCTCTCCGACCGGAGATTTCGTGTCAGCGAAGCTGGGACGTGCCTACGCCGGCTTGGGCTTGGTGATGGAATTTCTCGCTCACCAGATCAAATCCCAAGCCGCTCCTCAATGCGTGGTGCCGGTGGAACTTGGCGCCATCGAAGTTGGCCCGCGCATCCAAGACCGTGAGCTGATTTCCGTGGACATCACGGAATACGCAGACCCGATCAGCGCCCGTCTGATGCGTGTGCCCTTCGGGCCGTATTGGAAACCGTCGCAGCAACGAGGAGCACTCGGCACGAACGTGACGGACGAGGCTTTGCCGATCCTCGTGATTCCAATCGAGCGTCAGACCTTGGCGGAGGCGCTGCGGCTTCGGCATGACTATGGCGAGACTGCGGCTTGGGCGGCAAAAGCGAGCACGGTAATCCCAGATGCTTCCGGAGCCATGGATGCTTTGATCGCTAAATACCGGGCGTCCCGCCTGGCGCATTTTCATGCGGACTTCTACTCCGAGGAGCACGACGCCCATGGCTTGTGGCCGGAGACCTATGATCGAGCTCCCTTGGAAGCGGTTCCACCTTGTGCGCGCTGGATGCTGGAACATCCCAATGACCTTTTGCTGCGTCCCGCCGGTGTGCAGCGTCTAGTGCGGGTGATGCTTTCGCTCGGCTGGCATCCCCGGCATATCGCCGGCCTGATTCGTTCCAAGTACGAGCGTGATTTTCAGTGGGGCGACCAATGGCGCGACTGCGACCCAGCCACCCGGGCGGACTTCTACGCGCGGGTCTTTTCCGGGTTATTCGTGTGCGGGGTCGATGACCTCGTCGACTTCAACTGCCAGTCCGCCCGCGAAGAGGGCCTCTGCTTCATTCCCCAATGCCAGGAGAACCTTGTTCCCTACCAGCAATCACTACTAGATCGGAGAACCTATGAGCGACTGGCCCGTCGGCCTTTCAACCGGCTGTTTTTACCAAAAGAGCATCTTTGAGTGTCTGGATGCCATCCTGGCGGGTGGCTTCAGCTTATTGGAAATCTGCTCATCGCCCTCGCATCTCGACTATCACGACCATCCATCGATGCGGGAGCTGGCCAAACGCCTGGAAAATCAGGGCATTGGGGCGTTCTCTTTTCACGCACCGTTTGCGGACCACATCGATATTTCCTCGACGGACATTCATCAGCGCTGTTCGTCGGTCCGCGAGGTGATTCAAGCCGTCGAAGGTGCGGCGATTTTAGGGACGCGGTACTTCGTGATTCATCCCGGGCCCGAGCATTCTGACCGGCCCGTCGGTGAGGAGCGAAGAGTGCGGCTGGAAAATGTGGCGAAGTCCCTCAGCGAAATCGCAGCCCATTGCCAGCAGCATGGATTGACGTGTGTCCTCGAGAACAAGCTTCCCCATCTCATTTTTGGCAGCACTGCGGACATGCTCTGGATCCTTGGGGAGATGACCGTCACCGACGTGGGGGTCTGCCTGGACACCGGGCACGCTTATCTTGCCGGCGAACTCGACACGGCGGTGGCGAAGTTATCGCGGCATCTGCGCATGGTGCATGCGAGCGACAACAATCGCACGTTCGACGACCACCTGCCGCCCGGCCGGGGCAGTATCGACTGGACCAATTTTTTGCGCCAACTCCGCGAGAACCGTTTCGGAGGTTCCATCATCATGGAAATCGCCGGCCGCGGAACAGCGGAGGAGACGCTCGATGGGGCCCGGAGGGCCCGACAATTTTTGCGCCAGCGAAGTTGGAGCCTGCGCTGAGCGCCGGTTCGCGGAGACGGGCGCCGCGCCGTGCAGCGCCCGCCCCAACGAGGCCTATTTCCGCTTGGGGGATGGCGGTGCTTTGAGCGCGGCCAGATGAGCCTGAATGGCGCCGCGGTCCTCGTGAATGTCCTTGGATTGGGCGAAGTTCGGATCGCGCCGACGGGCTTTTCGGGCGGATTCCCGAGTATTCGGTCCGAGTTTGCGAGTCGACTTTGGGATGGGTTTGGTTTTCATAAGTTGGAAAGATTACGAGATTGGGTCGGCCCGAATGCTGAGCTCAGGCGTTGCAGTTGGCGCGGGGAACGGCCGAAGGCTTTGACGGCTTCGCGAATAACGTCGACACCCACGCCCAGAGCGTGGCCCAAAGCGGAAAGTTGGTCGACGTCTTGAATATCCACGTGCGCATCGTGACGCGCTGACGCTGAGCGGCGGACGATAGTCGGGAAGCGGTTGCTTTCGTTCATGGGCGGTTCGAGGCAAAGTGGCTCTTTCAGAATCTTCCGGCCATCGCACGCTTCTCCTGGCGGGACTGCAAAGCGTCTTTAGAAATGCGAATGGTAAGAACGGGACAGGGCGCGTGCTGAATCACTCGCTCCGCCACGCTGCCGAGGAAGACGTGCGACAGCCCGGTGCGGCCATGCGTCGCTATGACAATAAGGTCGACGTTCTGCTCAGCCGCGAGGTTCACCAATTCCTGCCACGTACTGCCAACGCGCACAACGGGAGCCGCCGGCAAATGGAGCTCGGCGCACAATTTTTCGAGCTCCGCCAGATTTTCCTCCTGGCGTCGCGCTTCAAGGATTCCCACTGGAGGGGTGGCGATTTCGGTGGGATAGGCATACAGTTCGACGACATTGGCCAGCAGGACCTCCGCCCCGAACTGATGGGCGATGGCCAAGGCCTGACGCAGCGCCGCCTTGGAATGCTCGGAGAAGTCGAAAGGCACCAAGATACGCTTTACCTTCAGCTCGACGGGCACCAAAGCAGCCGCGGGCGCACTGGCTTGATGACCGCCGCTGGTGACAACGATTTTGGCCCCGGAAGGAGAGGCTTGAGTGAGAGATGTGGTTTTCATGAGGGTAGTCTGGACTTTCGGAACAAGTGCGCTCTCCGTGACTTGCCAAATATTTGGCGGTTATTGCCGAACGGAGCTGCGCCGTGGGGGGCTGCCGGGCGAGGAAGCGGCGAATTCGCCCAGGAGAAATTTGCGGAAGGCGCGGCCCTTGGTGGATCCGAGGAATGCGCGAAACACCAGTGCCCGAATTTCGGTAGGCTCTTTCGCCGGTCTTTCAGCACGTGGTGAATTTCCCACTCCGGCGGGTCGACGTTTTCGCGTGTTTGGCTGGCCAACCGGCAGACTTCGCCCATTGGGCCCGTGAATCGGATCGGGGGCAGCGCTCATATTCGAAAGCGTGAGGATCTTCATTTTTCACGATTGAGAGAAAAGTTCCTGAGGCGGGGTTGACGACGGTCTCGCGGGTGGGCGACGAAGTGCGAACTCCACCGCGGCCACGAGCTCCCGTAGTCGAATAGGCTTGGGCAGCGCCACAGACAGCTGCTCCTCCACGTCAGGAGGAAGCCGGTCGTCCAAACCCTGCGCGCCCGAAATCATCACCACCGGAATTTGGTAGCCCGCTTTTCGCATGGCGCGAACCAAGCCTACGCCGTCCATCTCGGGCATATTCCAGTCCGTCAGCACCAAATCAAAACGCGAAGTGCGCAATCGCTCCAAGGCCGCCGCTCCGTTGGGAGCGGTCTCCACCGAAAAATTCTCCATCGCCAGCAAGCCGGCGTTGAGCCCGCAAAGGATTTGGTCGTCGTCCACGACGAGAATTCGAGCACGGGGCGCCGCGGTTCTGGAGGGGGTGGTCGAAGTAAGAACAATGGAAGTTGGGCGTTGCATGTTGGCTTCTGTTTCCCGGCATGCTGCCCGCCGCTCGTGTCCCCGTCATTAGGCCACAACTTTCCGCGGAGAGCGGATAATTCTTCGCAGCCGGTAAAGGAATTCTTTATCCTCCGATAGGACCCCGAGGCTCTAAGAAACGCGTGCGTTCCCGTGCGTAGAACACTCGCTTGGCGCCCTCAGCCGTCGCCATGTAGAGGACCGTGATCCCAACCGCAGCTCCGAGGAAGGAGACGGGCAAGGCGACGAACCCCAAGGCGACGGCAAAAGGCAGAAATGGGACCAAAAGCGCGAACGCGGCCACGGCAAGCGCGGAGAGCAGGAGCGTGGTGCTGGGACGAGTGCAAAAAACGGGGCGCCGGCTCCGGACGACCAACACCATGAGCGCCGCCGACACGACGGACTCGACGAACCAACCGGTGCGGAATTGCTCCGGAGTGGCATGAAGCGCCCAGGCCAGGACACCAAACGCCATGAAGTCAAAGATGGAACTAATGAACCCAAACGTGAACATGAATCGCCGCAGGAAAGCCAGATCCCAGCGGAGTGGAGCGGAGACCATCTCGCGGCTCACCTCGTCGGTGGGAATGGCCATCTCGGGCAAATCGGTCAAAGCGTTGGTGAGAAGGATCTGCTTCGGCAGCAAGGGCAGGAAGGGAAGAAAAAGTGACGCACCGGCCATGCTGAACATGTTTCCAAACGTGGCGCTGGTGGCCATAAAGATGTATTTCAGGGTATTCGCAAACGTGCGGCGTCCCTCCTGAACACCGGAAATGAGGACATCCAGGTCTTTGCGGAGCAGCACGATATCCGCGGCTTCCTTGGCGACATCGACCGCGCTGTCGACGGAGAGACTGACATCCGCGACATGCAGGGCCGACACGTCGTTGATGCCGTCCCCGATGTAACCGACGACGTGGCCGGATTTCCGAAGCGCCAAAATGATGCGCTCCTTCATGTTCGGCTCTACCTCAGCGAAGATGTCCGTGTGGCTGGCGACGTGTCGCAGAGCCTCATCGGTGAGGCGGGAAAGATCTTCTCCGCGCAGGATGCGCGGCTCGGGAAGGGCCAGATGGCGACTCAGGCTTCCAGCCACCTGCGCGTTATCTCCCGTAATGATCTTCAATGCGATGCCGAGCTGACGGAGGCTGGCGATGGTATTGGCGATGCCGGTTTTGGGAGCATCCGAGAACAATAAAAAGCCGGCAAGCGTCATTCCGGTCTCGTGGTCGCGGGTGATCTTTCCGGTTGTTCCCATGGCGCGGTAAGCCACCCCGAGCACCCGGAACCCATCCTGCCCAAACTTTTCAAAACTGGCCAAAATCTCCGCCTCGACCGAGCGCAAATCCTGGCGCTGGCCCCTCCACTCGGCAAACGCACAGCAGCGGAGGATATTGGGAAAGGCCCCTTTCGTGATCAGGAGATGTTCACCTTCCCGAGCGACCAAAATGCTCAGACGCTTCCGGACAAAATCGTAAGGGACTTCGTCAGCCTTCTCGAATCCGCCCAATTCCACCTTCCCGAAAGCGCGGATGGCCTGATCCAGCGGGTTGACGAAACCGGTCTCGTTGACGGCATTGAGGACGGCATACTGCAAAACCTTCTCGCTGGGCTGGGCGTGCAAATCCAAAGCACCGTGCATCTTCACCCGCCCTTCCGTGAGCGTGCCCGTCTTATCGGAACAGAGCACGGTCATGCTGCCGAAATTCTCGATGGCGGCGAGTCGTTTGACAATCACCTGCAAGCGCGCCATGGCCCGGGCCCCATGGGCCAGGTTCACACTCACGACCGCGGGCAATAGTTGTGGAGTCAAGCCCACGGCGAGTGCCACGGCGAAGAGGAATGATTCCACGACCGATCGGTGAAAATATACGTTCAGCGCGAAAATCGAGAGAACCAGCAACAGCGTCGTCTCCATGAGGAAGAAGCCCAGGCGCTGCAGGCCACGCTCGAAATCAGTCGGCGGCTGCCGCCGCTTGAGATGCGCAGCCATCTTCCAAAACTCCGTATCGGCCCGGGGGAGAACCAGCAGAGCAAGGGCATTCCCACTAATGACGTGAGTGCCCATGAACAGCACATTGCTGCGTTTGGAAATGGGGGTAACTGCCGGACAAACTCCAGGCGCTTTCTCGATGGGATAACTTTCCCCGGTGAGCGCTCCTTCATCGACAAACAGATCCTTCGCTTCGAGGAGGAGACAATCGCCGGGAATCAAATCGCCAGCCTTCAAGACGATGACATCCCCGGGGATTACGTGGTCGGCATCGACTTCGATGGCGCGGCCATCCCGGCGCACCGTCACGGACACTTTCACCATGGCGAGCAAGGTCTCGACGGCGCGTTTGGCCCCACTTTCCTGCCAAAAACCGATGAAGCCACTAAATAGAATAATCCCAAAAATGATGGCGGCATCACCTTCCTGCCCCAAGCCCGCAGAGATGCCCGCCGCGACCAAGAGAATCAGAATGGTGGGGCTCTTGAACTGCCCCAACAATTCTCGGAGCGAGCGCCACACGGGATGCTGGGCGGCCTTTCTTCCGCCACAAGCTTTGAGTCGAATCTCCGCTTCTTTCGCGGTCAGGCCCGCTCGCGAGCTTCCAAGCCGTTGCTGCACCTGATCCGCGTGCTCTGCCCAAAATGGCGCGTCCGAAGTTTTCATGCCCTACGCTCCACGTCAATCGGCGCCCCATTCGCCGCGGATATGGATGGGCGTTCCGGGCTGAACCCATTCAAAAAATCGCTGAGCTGGATTGCCTTCGTTGAGAGGCAACCGAATGCATCCATGCGAAGCCGGATAGGCGGGAACGCTGCTGTACCCGTGAATGAAGTAGTTCCCGGAGATCTGGACGCTGAACGGCATCGGCGCATGGTGATATAAGGCCGAGTAGTGCATCAGGTACTTGGCGCCGGCAAAGTAGTCTCCGCTGGGTGTCCGCTTGCCGGCCTTGCCCGTGCTGACTCGGCTCGCCAACACCAATTCGTTCCCTTCGTACGCCTTCAAGGTTTGCGTGGTCTTGTCGATCTCCACCCGCATTCCGTGAGCAACGTCCACGGCACTCGACCATGCGCCAGTTGATTGACATCCCGCGCACACGAGCATCGCCATGAGCGCCGCTCCTATCCCGAACGCATGGAGTACCTGGCTGGCCAATTGGCCCGAATTGCGACTTTCTCGACCGTTGGTTTTCATTGCACTGGCATACTGGAACTCTCGACAAGGGACGGCTCTCCAAGGATTGGCAAAGGCGGACTGGGGCTTGGTCCGTCCCGCGCTGATGACCTCTAGCCGAGGTTCGCCGTCACAGGCCGAACGACCAGCACTGGGCAGGGTGCGTGTTCCACGATTCGCGTGGTGATACTCCCCCACAGAACACGCCGCAGTCCACCTCGTCCGTGCGTCGCGATGACAATCAAATCCGCCTTCGTTTCTTCAGCGAGCTTCACCAGCTCCTGCCAGACGTTTCCGTACCCAATCAGAAACTCGATTTCGGTGCGAACCCCGCGGGTGAGGGCTTTCAAAACTTGGAGGTTCTCCCGTTGCTGCAGCGTAGCCGTGGTGTCGGGAGCCAAAGGAAGTTCTTCCAAGTCCCTCGGACAGCTCGGTTGCGGCACGATATTCGCCAAAAAGATTTTTGCTCCAAACGCATCCCCAATGGCCAAAGCCTGCTGCAAAGCGCGAATCGCGTGGGTTGAGAAATCAAACGGAACCAAAATTCTCTCCACCCGCAAACTTCCGACATGGGACGAAGGCGCGCGATCCGCCGGGGAAGGATGGGCATCTTTGAACAGGGTCTCCGGTACGGCATGGGAACTTTCAGCATTCATGCCCGAACGATGCATCGGGAAGGGACCATTGGCTCTCCTCGGATTGCCGGGAGATCGCCAAATCTTGCAGCTTTTTGAGCGAGAGAGATCCACTCAGGAAATCCATGCAGGATCCCAATGAATTCGCCCCCCCAGGCCATGCGCTCAACATTTCGGGCCAATCTAGGACGAGAATCGCGCAAGCGATGGCGAGAGGGAATATCGAGCTGTGATAGTTTGAAGACATGAAAACGTCTTCCTCAGATCTTCACTCGCCGCCAGTACCTCGCTTGAAACCAACCGGCGGCCTCCGAGTGCCGGTGGAAAACCTCGGAACGCTGCCGCTCTTTGCCAACCTCAGCGCGGATTTCCTAGGTTTGGTGTCGCAGCATGCGCGGTATGCGCACTTTTCCCCGGGGCACGTCCTGCTCTCCCAAGGCGAAATTCCAGAATCGCTTTTTGTGATCCTGACAGGACATGCTCGGGTCGACTGCAACATGCCGGACATTCGCTTGCCGATAGGGGAATTCGGCCCGGGCGACGTGCTCGGGTTTTCCTGGCTGTTTGCTCCGCAAAAAGTTCAATTCAACGTTCGCGCCGCCGAAGAGATCACGGCCGTCGTTATTTCCGGGTCAGCGCTCCGGGAGATTTGTGAAACAGACAGCGCGTCGGGATACCAGGTCGCCGTGCGCATGGGTCACGAATTGCTGAAAAGGCTGCATGCGCTCGTCGCCAAGGTAGGAGGCGAGACGCCATGACCATCTCTGCGCGGCCATCGAGGACTACCCGCCGGCATAGGAGAAGTCTTTATGGCCGGATAAATGTTTTCCGGCGTGTGGCTGACACAACCCGTGGCAAGATGAACCGATGACCGATTACAGTGAAATGAGTCGAGAAGACCTGATCGCACAGCTCAAGGCGATGAGGTCAGGAAGCGGGCAAGGCGATGAACTGTCCAGGCAGGTCCTTCGGGCAAACGCATCATTGAAAGAATTACAGGATGTGAAAGCAGCGCTCGATGCGCACTCCATCGTCGCCATTACAGATGCGAAGGGCCTCATCACCTACGTGAATGACAAGTTCTGCGAGCTGTCGAAATACAGCCGCGAGGAACTTATCGGCCAGGATCACCGGATCATTAACTCCAAGCACCACTCCAAAGAGTTTTTTCGAAACCTGTGGGACACGATTCGGAGAGGCGAGGTTTGGAAGGGCGAAATTCGCAACCGCGCCAAGGACGGAAGCATCTACTGGGTCGACACCACCATCTTTCCCTTTCTCGATTCCGCCGGCAAACCAAAGCAATTCATCGCAATCCGCACCGATATCACGACGCGAAAGAAGGACGAGGAACAGTTGGCGGAATTGGCGCACTCGCTGGCGGATAAAAACAAAGAGCTGGAAGCCATCGTCTATGTGGCTTCGCACGACCTCCGCTCACCACTGGTCAATATTCAGGGTTTCACGAAGGAACTTACTCGCTGTTGCAAGGGTCTCGTCGAAAGGCTGCGGAATGCGCCGAGTCTGGAAGCAGCGAAAGCGGCTTTGGAGCTAAGTTTGAATGAGGACATCTTGGAAGCGGTCGATTTTATTCAAATCGGAGTCAAAAAGATCGACGCTCTCCTCACAGGGTTTCTACGCTTTTCCCGCCTGGGCCGGGCGGCCCTCCGGATCGAGGACCTCAACATGAATGATCTGCTGTTGCAGATCTCCCAGACGATGGAATTTCAGCTCAAAGAGGGAGGCGTGCGCCTCAAAATCGGCGAGCTGCCGAGGTGCCAGGGCGACGCCACGCAGATCAACCAAGTCTTCTCCAATCTACTGGATAATGCGATCAAGTACCTGGACCCACAGCGGCCGGGGCGCATCGAAATTTCGGGGACGCGGGAAAACGGCCGCGCCGTTTACGCGGTGCGCGATAATGGCATCGGCATCATGAAGGGGCACCAGCACAAGGTCTTTGAGATATTTCATCGGCTGGACCCGGAGCATGGGACGGGAGAAGGCCTGGGCCTCACGATCGCGCAGCGAATTCTGGAACGGCAGAATGGAAAGATTTGGGTGGAATCAGAGCCGGGCGTTGGCAGCACTTTTTTTGTGAGCTTGCCCGCCACCATGGAGGGATATTGAGTATGCCCGTGCCAATGGAGATTTCGATCTTGATCGCCGAAGATGATGCGGGCCATGCCCGCCTCATTGAGAAAAATCTGGCGCGCGCTGGGCTGCGCAATTCCATTCAACGTTTCCAGAATGGGCAACAGGTCCTCGACTTTCTCTTCCGCCTCGGCAATGGACCGCATCGACTGGCAAACACACCTTACCTGCTGCTCCTCGATATTCGCATGCCCAAAGTAGATGGCGTCGAAGTCTTGCGACAGATCAAGGCCGATAGCGAATTGCGCAAGCTGCCGGTCACCATGCTGACAACGACTGAGGACCCGCGCGAGGTGGATCGTTGCCACGCATTGGGCTGCAATAATTACATCGTCAAGCCCGTGGATTATGACCGTTTCGCCGAGTCCATCCAACAGTTGGGCCTGTTCGTTTCGCTCGTGCAGGTGCCGGAGATTACCCACCCGACGTGAACCCCGAGACCGCCGAGAACCGCCAAACCATCTTTGTCGCAGACGACGATGTTGGTTTGGTAAAATTGATCGAGCGGGTCTTGCGCAGAGAGGGCATGGTGACGGCCTCCGCAACCACAGGACGCGGAGCCATCGAGTGGCTAAGCCAGAATTCAGCCGATCTGTTGTTGCTGGATCTAAAAATGAAGGATCTGGAAGGCAGTCAGGTCATCGCGAAGCTCGAAGACCTGCAGAGACGGCTTCCGTTCGTGATCATCACTGGCCAGGGTGATGAACGCGTGGCCGTGGAGATGATGAAACGGGGGGCCCACGACTATTTGATTAAGGACGGCAATTTTCTGGACCTTCTTCCGACCGTCGTCCACCGGACGCTCGAACATCTGAGGCAGGAGCGACGCCTAGCGGCGGCGGAGGAGAAGAGCACAAAGAGCCAGGCCTTGACGATGGCAGTGCTAAATTCATTGCCAGCCCTGATCGCGGTGCTGGACGGTGAAGGGAAGATCGTCGCGCTGAACGAGGCGTGGAAGCTTAATCGTTCAAAGAAGACGGGACCGTCGTTTACCCAAACCGAGTTGGGCGAAAACTATCTGCAAGCGTGCCGAGAAGCGGCCGGCCGGCAGGAAGAGGGCGCTGCTCAAATTGCTTTCAGTATTAACGCGGCGCTGAATGCAGATGCCGCCGAGGCGTCTTCAGAATACGTGTGTCTGCGCGAGGCCGAGGAGCGCTGGTTCTCCACTTCCGTGACGTCGCTGGCGGGAAAGGAGAAAGGCGTCGTGGTGGTGCATTACGATATTTCAGCCCGGAAGCGACTGGAGGCGGAAATCCTCCACATCGCAGAAACTGAACGACAGCGAGTCGCGGCGGATTTGCACGACGGCATTTGCCAAGAGCTCACCGGTATCGGATTCACCGCGGCAGCCATGGGGCGGGAGTTGAAGCGGACGCGGCATGGCCTGGCAAAAAAATTTAAAACACTGGAGACGGCTATCTCGGAGGCGGTCCTGCATACGAGACAAGTGGCCCGGGGCTTGAACGCGGTGGTAGCCGATGGACATGGTCTCATGCACGCGCTCGGGCAATTGGCAGCGACGACGGAACAGACACAGCGAGTGCGATGCAAATTCCTTTGTCCGGAAGAGTTGTCGATGCAGAACCCGATCGTTGCCAATGAAATCTATCGGATCGCGCAAGAGGCGGTGAGTAATGCCGTGCGTCATGGAAGAGCCAAAAACGTTAACGTCATTCTGCGGGGCGACGAGCAGCGCGTGCGCCTGACCATCGAAGATGACGGGAAGGGGATTGAAAAGCCCGCCCCCGGACATTCAGGAATGGGCGTACGCGTCATGCAATATCGCGCGGGACTCATTGGAGGTTCCCTCACCATCTACCCTCGTGCCAGTGGGGGCACAGCGGTAGAATGCAGCATCGCCACACAACGCGCTGACGTCGCGGTTCCAGATTGAGTATCGGGTAGGGATGTGCATTCTGTCGTCTCGCCTGGTTTCGCAGCATCCTTGAAAACGAGTCCCACCAAGACCAACTCAACCAAAAAGCGAATCCTGATCGTGGACGATCATCCGATGACGCGCGATGGATTGACGTACTTAATCGATGGGGAGCCGGACCTGAAAGTCGTATGGAAAGCGGAAGATGCGCGGCAGGCCCTGGACGTGGTGACTCGGGAGCGGCCCGACTTGGTGCTTACGGATCTCACGTTGCCCGATAAGAACGGGCTGGAACTGATCAAAGATCTTCGGGCCATCCGTCCAGACCTCGCCATTCTGGTGGTCTCCATGCACGATGAAACGCTTTATGCGGAAAGGGCCCTGAAGGCCGGAGCACGAGGCTATATTACGAAGCACGAAGGAGGGGAGCGCTTAATGCAGGCGATTCGTCAAATTCTCGGCGGGAGTATTGCCGTGAGTGGCAAAATGACGGCCCGGATCATGGAAGCATTCTCCAATAAAAAAGCGGGGAACGATCATTCCCCGAACAGCCGTTTGTCGGACCGGGAATTTGAAGTTTACCAACTCATTGGCTGCGGGAAATCCACGAAAGAAATCGCTCACCAACTCCACCTGAGCGAAAAAACGGTCGCGGTTCATCGAGCCCACATCAAAGAGAAGCTGGAAATTGGGACCGCCGGCGAGCTGACGCATCATGCCATTCGGTGGATCGAAGGACAGTCTACCGGCGCGAGCTGAAACGCGAGAAGGGCTCAATCGCTTTCTGGTTCGGTACAGCGCAGAATCGTTTTGGCCAAAACGGTGAGCTTGCCAGTTTGGATAGAGGCAGCGGCCTCCTCCAATTGGAATGCCAGCATTTCCGCGCCGGTTCGAAGGCGCAGCGTGGTGTGGGACGGGAAATGCAAATAAGCTTCGGAAGGAGAAATGAGATCCAGTGTGCCAGCATTCAACAGGATGCCGGCAGACGAGACCGAACCTCGCCAAACACAGCCGGTACTCGTCACCAACTCGACTTCAATAAGGTCAGCGTCATCCGGCGGCGATGCATTTTCGACCAATCTGAGCGGCGGGAAAGTTTGATCTTGGTCGAAAGGATTCATGGAAGCGCGAATACATTTTACTATCGAGGATCCTTACGGCCGCCGATACCCCTGGATTGAGAATGCAAGACCGGAAATTGGCCGATCGTTCCGAAATGCGGGCGTCAGGCTGCCTGTGAGCAATGGTCCAAGCACTTTCGAACTTGGTCCAACAGTGTCTCCTTCTCGACTGGCACGGGCAGAGCGGCGCACGGAAATGCCGCCGGCTTGGGCGCCGCCGGCGCCAACTCCAAGTATCTGAGGCGGGGATGAGAACGATGAATCCAACGAGCGAGATCCAGCCCACTCAGCATTCCGTGGCGAGGGCAGGCGAGGAGCAGATCAATCCGACGTTTCTTGATGCCGGAGACAAGGGCGAGAGCGCTCAATCCCGAATCCGCGACCAATACTTGGTATCCCGCCCCGAAAAGGCACTGACGGAGGTATTCGTGCGTTTGTTGGTCTTCGTGCACCACAAAGACGGTGGGCCGACAGCGAGAGGAGGTCATGCGGCGAGATGGAGGGATTCGCGGTGCGTGGTCGGAGCTTCGCCAACGATTTGACGAAAGACCCGGTTGAAATGGGTCAACGACTGAAACCCCACCTCGAAGGCAATTTCGCTGATGCGCAAGTTAGGGTTGGGCAGGAGCTCCATCGTCCGCTCAATACGCAGACGAGATACGTATTCGGTGAGGTTGAGCCCCGTGGTTTTCTTAAAGAGCTTGCAGATATAAAAGCTGCTCGTGCAGGCGGCCTTCGCGACGTCGGCGAGGGTGATGTCATCCTGGAGGTGCTCGCGAATGTAGGCCTTGGCGCGGACCACGGCCACCGGCTCGGCATTCGCCTGATGCATGGCGATTTGGTTGCTCTTGAGCGAAAGGTGCTCGGCGAAATGGACCAGCAGGCGGAGCGCGGCATCCAACTGGATCCGGGTCATGACCCGCGTCGAGAAATAGGCCATCCGTGCCTGTTGGGGGTCGGCTTTGACGCCGAGCTCCTTCATGGTTGTCTCCACCTTTTCAAACCGTTCGGGAGACGGAGATTTCACGAAAACCTGGCCGGTGACGAGATAGCCAATGGTGGCGGCGCCCAGTTTCACCGGAACGGCGGCCTCGGTGAGACCGAATTCGCATTTCAACATGGCGGGCCCGTCGACCGCGGCTTGTGAAAGTTGCTCCTGCATGCGGAGGCAGGCTGCGCAGGAGGCGCTTTGCTTGGCCATCATGCCGCAGAAAGCGTTTTCCTTCGCTTTTCCCCGCAGCGGAGGCTGCCAGGTATCCACCGCGCGGAGAGTGAGAGGGAGCCCGGTGGCTTCGTTGAAAGCATGGACGTAATCGCGATACGTTTCAGAGGTATCGAGAGCTTGGAGGAGAGCAGCGGTGTCATTCATGAGCGTTTTGAGTTCGCTGCGATGGTGACCGATCCGTGAGAGATCGGATATTGGGTGCGTTACTGTCCGCGCAGGTTGCCCCTCCCGCATGGGAGATAGGAATTTCCTTTATCCTCCGATAAAGTCGCCGGGGCTCACTGCAGAGGAAGATGCAGCGCCATCACGGGGCAGGGAGCAAGTCGAACGACTCGTTCCGCGACGCTTCCCCAAACAGAATGGGCGATTCCTTTCCGGGCGTGGGTGGGAATGAGGATCAAGTCGCAGCCCTCCTCGGTGGCGTAATCCACAATTTCCTCCCACGCCCGACCGCACCGCACCTTCAGGGCCACGTGCAGTTTCGCCGGAAGGGAAAGCTGTTGAAGACGCGATTCCGCTTCCTGGCGCGGCTTTGAATCCGCATCGCCACGTTGAAAGGGCGGGACATTGGCGTCACCGGCGTAAAAGGGCAGCGGCACGACGTGCAACAGCGTTAACTTAGAGTGGAAAGCAGCCGCGTGCCAAAGCGCATGGCGAATCGCATAGAGGCTGGCTGGGGAGAAGTCCACCGGAACGAGGATGTGCCCGCCGATGCCAAAGGGCGCGTAGCGGCAGGGAGGGCTCGCTCCAGACGCTTTGGCACGGTTCGAAGGCGAATCAGTTGATGGAGCGGGATGGCCGGTGAGATTCATGGGTCAAATTTGAAGCCATGGGAAAATCGGCGCTACGCATGGGTTGCCGAAAGGAAGCATTCCGTTGGCGGGAACAACCGCCCATTGGTGCACAGAAACGGCCAACCAGTGAAGAGAACCCGGCCGTTTGCTCGGGAATGCTGGACGGATGAGAACTCCAGAAACCAAGCGCTCGCGGCAGAACCCGAACCCCGCGCCAAACTCCTCGTCCTTCCCGCGAAAATGGGGATCCTATCGCCGAACCTTGCTGCAGCTCCGAGACGCTCATCTTGCGCGGCAAAGCCATCTGGTCGCCGTGGAAAGGGAGAACACTGGGATGCGGAAGGATCCCGTCGATGCCGCAGCCGATGAAAGCGAAGGAGCCAAGCGCCTCAGCATATTGGCGGTGGAAGAAAATACCCTGGCCGAACTGGAAGCGGCGCTCCAGCGAATCGAGGCGGGGACTTACGGGATTTGCGAGGCCACCGGCCGGCGCATTCCGTCGGCCCGCTTACGCGCCATTCCATGGGCCCGCTTCACGGCTGGGGCGGAGCAGGCTTTGGAAGAGAAGCAAGGCGGCGCCTGATCCCTCTTTTCATGACAGGGCCGTACGATGCCGGACCGCTGCGCCTCGGCGCAGGCGGCGCGTCACTTTAGATCGCGTTCGTCCGGGCGGATCGTCAGCACCGCACACGGAGCATGCTGGACGACTTTTTCGGCGACAGAACCGAGAAGGACATGGCGAAACCCCGTGTACCCATGGGTGCCGATGACGATCAGATCCGTGCGCAAATTTCGCGCCGTCTTCACGATTTCATCCCAGGCGCGTCCGGTCCGAACGACGATGCTGCCTTTGATCTTCGCTTCATCGAGAAGTTTCTGGAGCGCCGCCGTGCTTTCGTCCTGGCGCTCAGAAATGAAGTCGGCCAGCGGCATCGGAAGGTAAGACCAATCAACGGGGTAGAAGAATTGTTCGAGGACGTTGACGAGCGTGACTTCGGAGTTGAATTGCCGCGCGATTGCCAGCGCATGCGCCAGTGCAAGTCGCGCATGCGGCGAAAAATCCACGGGCACCAGGATCCGTTTGAAGTTCAACTCAAGCGGAGCCAGTTCTTCGGAGACAGGGGTGAGCAAGGACGAGCTCACGGGTGGAGTGACGAGCGCGCTGGTCGATGAGGCCGTGGAAGTTGAAGGTGTCGGGTTCATGGTGCGAGGATGGTTCACGCCGGCAGAATCGTCCTCCCACGCATTGGCAGCGTATGAGCGAAAATTGTGGAACTCGACCTGAAATGGGTGAGAGTGCCGCGAGGTGAGCGGAAAAGTCTTTTTGGATAGCAGGGCTCGCCGCGCCAATAGCGAGCGAATCTTGAGCAATGGGCGTGGAGCAGGATCCCCCGCGTTGTGAGAGAAGAGGGGCATGAAAACGATACTCCCAGTTTCAAATGGTATACCGGCATCGACCACGACGAGTGAGGCGGAGGAAGCACGCCCTCTCAGCGCCGAGGAACTCTCGAAGGTTCCCTTCTTTGCCGCTTTCGATCCAGAAATGCTGGCGCGAATCGCTCCCCATACGAAAGCCGCACACTTTAACACCGGCGACGAAATTCTCGCGCAGGGTGACGCCGCGGATCGTTTTTATGTCGTAGGGTCCGGGCGGGTGCGGGTGACGTGCAATCTCCCGGACCTTCAGCTCCACGTGATCGACGTGGGTCCGGGGGAAGTGGTCGGGTTCTCGTGGCTGTTCACGCCCGAGAAAGTGCATTTCACCGCGAACGCGACCGAGCCCGTGAAAGCCGTCTTTGTTTACGGAACCTTGCTGCAACAGGAATTCGAGACATGTCCTCAACTCGGCTATGAGTTCGCCATGCGGATCGGGCAAGTCATGTTGAAAAGGCTTGAATCAGTGGTCGAGGTCTTGGGCGGAGTTCGCTTTGCAGAGGGATGATGGAATCGGCCTCGGCGATTCGACGGTGGGGGTGCGGTTCAAAGCGTTCGTCTCACTTCGACTTCAACGTTCCAGCTTGGCCTGAGCGTTTTCGGCGGCGCCCCTCGGCGATCGCGGCCGGTGCCACGGCGAGCTCGGCCACGATGCGTTCGAGTTCGATTAGACCGAAGCTGATCTTTTTGAAGAACGATGACTGGTGCGGGATCAGCGTAAACCGCGGATGCTGGGACCAAAGAGCGCGCAGCTTGCCGTCAAGTTCCACCGCTTCGGCCAACGATTCGGTGCGGGTCGGATTTCCACCTTCGATACAGGAGCCACCAATGGCGGCGCTTTCGAAGAAAATGACCGCGTCGTAGCGGGCGAGTTCCGCTTTCATGGTCGTGCCGAGGGCGGCGAAGTAACCATCGGCTCCGCCGGGCCAATAGGCCGCCCCGTCCACCGTCCCTCGATCACAGAGGAGGGTCCGGCCGGGAAAAAGTGCAGCCTGAACTTCTTCGAGTTGATGCTGAGCATGAAAGATGGCCGTTTGGGCGATGCGCAAGGCTTGCGGCTGGCGAGAGCGGGGAAACCCACCTTGGAAAAGAATGGTGGCGGCCTCCGGAACAATGACCACCCGGTTGCCGATTTCGCGACGAAAGAGATCAACCGCCGTCGTCTTACCGCCTCCGGGTCCACCGGTGAGGGCGATTCGGGAGCATTTCAGGGGCGAAGGAGAAGAACCGACTCTGGGTTTCATGGAAAAACGCCGGCGGTCCTCATCGAGGAAGCCAGCGACGAGCATTCGTTCATTTGGAGGCCCGGTGGGACGGGAGGGGTGCGACCAGTTTTTGCAGAGCCTTCACGGCCTCGCGACGATCCACACCGATTCCGGCTTGTTGAAAAGCGATCTCACCACCGGAATTAAAAATGGTCAGCAAGAGAGAATGCGCAAATTGGTTCTCGGAACCCGGAGTATAACGGAAGCCGACGTGGTCTGCCAAAGCGTCGACAGCTGATCGTTCGCCGCGAAGAAGCAACCATCGCTCGGCCGGTAAGTTGTGCTTTTGCCGGTACGCCTGCAGTGTTTCGACCGTGTCGTGCGCTGGATCGATAGACACCAGGACGAAATTCGTCCGCTCGCGGACCCCTTTGGGAAGCTTGGCTTCCAAGTCTTTGAGATCCTGAACGACGTAGGGACACGAGTGCTGGCATTGCGTGAAGAAAAGCGCGAGGACGAACGGCTTGCCCTGCAGGAGACTCAATTTCACGTCTTTGCCAAAGTCGGACGTCCAGGTTTGTTCCAGTGAAAAGATGGACTTTTCCGAATGCGGTCCCGCTGGAAGCGGTTCCTGACAACAGAGCGGCTTGGGCGACTCGGGTTGAGTCTCCGCGGCCAGTCCGAAGCTAGCCATTACGCAGAGCGCCAAAAAACAGGATTGGATTTTCATGAGCCACCCATTCCAGAAAGCCGTCCGACTATCTCCACATTGGTTGGCGGATATCGGTCACACCTTGTCACTCGCACGCAGTATCCGAGGAAGGCGCGGGCACCTTCGAAAGGTAATGAAGCACCAAGAGCACGGCGTGATCGAGCGGCGTCGCGGGACGAAGCATGGTGATTTCCCAAGATGAATGGCCACCAGCGCGAATCTCCTCCTCGCGGCAGAGAGAACCGTCAGCGATATGGGTTGCGTCTTGAAGATGGCAGTGATGCCGGATTCGTTCGATGGCGATTCGGTCTGCATCCTCCGCCAAAATGGTGGAGGCACGCTGCTCCACAATCACGACCGGAAGCGTTTTCAACGGCAAATCTCCTCAATGAGGGCAACGGCCTCGGCAACCGTGCTGACGCGCTCCGCGGTGCTGTCGTCGATCTCCAGATTCCATTCCCGTTCAATGGCGGAAATGACCGCGACGATGTCCAGGCTATCGGCACCGAGGTCTTCGACGAACCTCGCCTCGAGACAAACGTCCCCAGGATCGACGCTCAATTGTTCAATGAGGATGTTGGTGATTTTTTCGAGTGTGCGTGCCTGCATGTTGCAGGCTGCGGTGTCAACGGGGCAGAAAGCCCGTAGCGGGAAGCCGAACGCGACTAAAAGCGGTTGAAAAAAGTCAATAAACGGGGCGCTCAAATCGGAGGAGGTACCCATGTTGGTCACGCCGTGAATCCTGAAACCATTGCTTTCCTCGCATTAGGGCTGGCCGCATTTATTGCGCTGGTGGTGGTGGAGTATGTCCGCCGCACCTATTAGCGCCGGATTTTATGAGTCCTCGCAAAACCTCGCACCGCGAGCCGCTTAAAGCGCCCGACCTTCCGTCGAAATCGGCCGAAGCCGAGCTAAGCGGTGCGAAGCCAAGCGTACAGATTCGGCGAGTGGACGGGGGTATCCACCTATCGGTACAATTCTTTGGCCCTCCGGGCGCGGCGTCGCCGTTTTTTGAGCGGGTGCATGCGCCGGGATTTTCGGGCCTGCGTTTTCGGGTCATATTCGCGCGAACCACGCCGAGTTCGGGCAAAGGAGTCTCTCACTCGTGTGAATTCCAACTCGCGGGCAAATTCAAACCGGCGCTTGAGATTCAGATCGTTTTTCCCGATGGGAAACAGGTGGTGGTGGCGGTTCCGGCGCAGCGAACCATGGAAAAGCATGTCTCATTTCAATCAGGTTCTCTGGGCTCTTGATAAGGAACTCGAACCGCGCGAATTCGAACGTCTGAGTTTGGACCTACTTGGCCGGGAGGGGTATTTCCAGATGATCCCCCTTGGCGGCCAAAAGGATAACGGACGCGATGCTAAGGTTAGAACGTGGTCCGGGAAGGGAGAGAGAGGCTCTCTCGTCGTCTTTCAATTCAGCATGCAAAGAGACTGGGAGCGGAAGCTTCGACAGGACGTGCAGAAGGTCAGGAAAACCTCTCCAGAGGTCACAGGGTTTGTCTTCGTGAGCACACAGGAAATCACGGCGGCCAGGCAGGATAAGCTGCGAAAGGAATTGCAGGATGAGTTCGGGTGGTCGTTCACGGTTTATGCACGTGAATGGTTGAGGCACCGCCTTTGCGAATTGCATCAGGATTTGGCGAAAAAATACCTGGGGATCGAGCTTCCACCGACACTGGGGCAACAGACGAGTCTTACTTCGTTGGTGGCTCTGGAGCGACCTGGCGGAGATTGGCGAGTTGCATGCCGATGCGGCAGCGCGGATCCAACTTGGCCGTGCCGCTCCCCTGCTTAGCCATGATGGGCGGGTAATCGAGGTGAAATTGATAGACGGCTTGTTGGTGCGTCCCGGGAGGGACGAAAATGGGTTTCAGAATTTTCGGAACGATCTCTTCGCCGCAGTCCGCTTTGCGGCGGCGGATGACAATGGGGGCGATCAGCTTCCAGAGGCGGTGGATGTTGCAGATGCGGGCGGAGCGCTTCTCGATGCGGCGCCGCTTCCGTAAGGATTTCGAGGCGCGATCCAATCCAAGTGCGAAAAGGTGCGGAGGTCCGGGAGATCGGCGATGCGGAGGCGAAACTTTTCGCGCGCCTCCGCTTTCCATTGCAGGTGCAGGCCGCCCGGGGCGACAATGAGGACGCGGAGCGGACGTTTGATGAGGGCAAGCGCGATGGCCTGGAGGGTTTTGCCGAGGCCGGGTTCGGCGGCGAGAATGAGGCCGTCGTGGAGAGCAGCGCGGGCAAGATCCTCGAGTTGGAATTGTTTGAATTTAAGCATCAACAAAAGTGGTGGGCCGGTCGGCAGGGGTGTTGCTTTCCCAGGAGGCGCAGCCTGCAGAGCGTCAGGCCTGGCTGGGAAAAAGATGGCTAGAAGCGGCAAGGCTAAGCCAATTCAGGGATAGCGGGAGGCGTTGATTGGGGCAATGTGACGGCCAGAAACCATGCAACCCACCATTTCACCGGCAGAACTTCACGCGCGTTTGAGAGAAGGCACCGCCCAAATCCTGGATGTGCGGACGCCGGCGGAGTTTGCGGCGGCACATATTTCCGGCGGCCAACTTCTGCCGTTGGACGTTTTGGAATCCAATCAATTTGTCGGGACGGCGGGATTCGACAAAGGGAAGCCCCTGTACCTCGTATGCCAATCCGGCACGCGGGCGAGGAAGGCAGCGACGCGGCTGGCGGAGGCCGGCTTCACCCAATGCTTCATCGCGGAGGGCGGAATTGCGGCTTGGGAGCAGCAGGGATTGCCGCTTGAGCGAACGGGGTCCAAGGTCATTTCGCTGGAGCGGCAAGTGCGCATCGCGGCGGGGACCCTCGTCCTTCTCGGCGTCTTGCTCGCGGTCTTCGTCCATTTCGACTTCATCTGGATATCTGGATTGATCGGCGCTGGGCTGGTGTTCGCCGGCGTAACTGATTGGTGCGGAATGGGACGATTGCTCGCGCGGATGCCCTGGAATCAAAGGACTTCGTAGTTCGGCACAAGGAGCCGATGGAAGCTGGCTTGGGGAAAACCCGATTGAGGGGGCAGGACCGAAACCGACGAACCGAGAGCATCAAGCTGCGGATTGCTTCGGCGGGGAGCCATGATGCTGGCAACGCTCGCCGCCCATCTCGCGAGGCGTGTTTTTGCCGAGACGCACTTTGTGACCGATGATCGCGGAGCGGAGATAGCCGAGGCACTCTGCTGGCCGTTTAGCGAAGTGAGGCGGGATTTGCAGGCTTGCCCCAGCGAAGGGCTGGAGCACATTTGGGCGCTCGGAAAACTGGCTGCGGGAGCGATCCAGGATCGGCCATTCGTGCAGTTTGACTGTGATGTCCTGCTCCTGAAGCGGCTCCCGGAAAAGCTGTGCGACAGCCGCCTCTTCGCGCAGAGCGTTGATTTTCCGAATTACTACCGGTCCCCGGAGATGGTGATGGCACTCAAGCGGGCAGGGTCTGAAACGGGGACGACGGCCTATAATGCGGGACTCATGGGTGGAGCGGATGTGGCGCTGGTGCGGGCCTACGCCTGGGCAGGCCGCGAATTGGCGCAGAAGTTTCGCAGCCATCCGCTGAACGGCACGACGACGTCGATGGTCATTGAGCAATACCAGCTCGGGGTGTTTGCGGAGCGGGTAGGCGTAGAGGTGGGCACGCTGCTTCCCATGCTCCCGAGCAAGCCACAACTCGCGGAGGCGGGATATGTGCATCTGACCGGGGGCGCGAAACATTCGCGCTTATGGATTTCGTCGCGAAAAAGGCGGCGCTTTCGTTGGTCGCCCTCGTAGGAGGAGAGGCAGATTCGCCCATCCGCGAGGCGGTAAGCGGGGATCTCGATATTGCCAGATTTTGCAACAACCCAGCGCTCGTCGTTTTTGGCGGAGGGCCGTTTTGTGACAGGCGTTGATTCCATGTGGACGGTGCCCGTGTCACCTTTCTGTCACAGAAATTGGCTCAAACCTCTGGAACCCTGATAAATACAAGTCGGGGCGACAGGATTTGAACCTGCGACCTCTTGGTCCCAAACCAAGCGCTCTACCAAGCTAAGCTACGCCCCGAAATGGCTGACCCCTTTGCCGGAATAAGCCACGTCCTCCTATTATGCCTGAGGCCAAACGACCGGCAAGGAAATACAATGCGGTCCGGAGACAGAGGGAAAGTGCCAGGCTCACGAAAGGCAAAATGGGGACGTGCCGCCGCGCGGGTGCGGGCATTTCCGCCGCACCTTCCGCTCCGCACGCCCCGCGCCGGCACATTGGCGCGGGGCGGCGTGACAGCGACGCCTGATTTTTTCTCGCCGGCGCCTCATCGGAGGTCAGCGATCATCGGCATCGCGGGGAACGGAAGCGGGTATGGACGGGTGGACATGCGTGACGGTTCCGCTCTGCACCCAGGCCCGCTGGCTGGGGGCAAACCGCGGCGCCAGGATCCCGTCATTGATCTCCCGTGTGACAGCGAACCGATTGTACTCCGGTGCGGCGATGTAGAGGCGGTCGTTGGACTGCCCGTCGGACTCATCCTCCACGTCCGACTCGACCACGGATACGATGCCATCGGCATTCAGATCGATGCGCGCGACCTCCGCCTTGTAGGCATCGAACAAGCGCTGCTTGATGTCCGTCACCGCCGGCTCAAAAGAGGCGCGGCGCAGGTAGGTATCCACCATGATCTCCCGCGCCAGTCCGCTCGGGATGAAGCGCTGGCGCGTTTCCTTTTGCTCGTCGGCGGTCTCCTGGTCGCCATCGAGATCCAGCGCGCGATCCGGGTCGCGGGGCGCGTTGGGATTATCGCCCACGGCCACCGGCGAATTGCCGCCCGTAAACCCCGGCCCGACAGGACCGGTGCCGGATGGGCCCGAGCCCGGGACGATCGACGACAGGAAGCCCAGTTTGCCCTGTGCAAATTCGTCCGAGAAGCCGCCCGTGAAGGGCAGCTCATACAACGGGAAGACCCAGTTCGTGTACGGGTTGAATTCCCAGTACGAATGCGCGTCGCTCTGCTGCAGCGAATTGTAGGCGCCCATGCTGAGGAAGACGGAGACCACATTCGTTTGCGTATCCGGGAAGTGATCGCCCGGGGCCGGGAGGTGCGGCGCATTCCCGTCTTTGGTGAAGACGTGCCCCGGCACATTGTTGCCAGTACCCATGGCCGCCAGCGCCGTCGCGTCCGCCTGCGTGAGCGTGCCGAATTGCGCATGGCCATCGGTTCGCGGTGCGGCGACGGCGGGCACGAGGACGTCGTGGATCATCCAGCCTTCGTACCAGCCCGACTCATTGTTAATGACGAACAGCCCCGAGATATCGGTGAAAATATCGATGAACGCTGCAGGATCGTTTGGATCGGTGGGCAGGCCCGGCTTGGGCTCCAGCGCCAACCGGACGGATCCAATCGTCGGCAGCCCGCCATTCGCGCCCGTGGCCGTCGGAGGCACTCCGTCGTTCACGCCCGGAATCACGGACGTGAAGACGTTTGGCTGGAAGCCAGTCGAGTCGAGCAGATAGTAGGAGAAGAGCATGCTCGGTTTGTCAGCCTCCGCAAAAATGGTGAGCGGCGGGTACGTGACCGGGCGCCCGGCCAGGTCCAGCAGCCGCTTTTTCAGCGGGAGTGGCAACAGCCGCACGTCGCGGCGTCCGAGCAGACGCGCCTGCGCGGCGCGGTTCACGCGAATCGGCTTTTTGTCAGCCATCACATCTGCGGTCAAAGCCGCCAGCGCGAGAGCCGCGGCGGTGGTGCATAGATAGTTCGACGGTGTTTTCATAAGGATCATTTGCGTTCGACGCGCCCCAGCATCGGGACGCAGACACGAGAGCCCGCGCGTCCCGCCTTTGTTCCGCCGCGCCCTTCTTTTCCGCAAAAAGATCATCGCCCACCGGCCCGGGAGGGCTTCTGCTCTTCCTGGCTGCAAATATTTTTCGCCTGGGCGGAACAATCGGTCCGCTCGCACCTCTCATGCCATATGCCGGCCTGAAAATATGTCATCCGCGTTGGATTTCGAAAGTCTGGTGAGACGCTACGAGCGCGACCTGTACCGGTTCGCGCTCAGCCTCACCGGCTGCGAAGCCAATGCCTGTGATCTTGTGCAGGAAACCTTTTATACTTGGGCAACCAAGGGCCATCAGCTGCGGAATCCGCGCCTGGTGAAGAGCTGGCTCTTTACCACCTTGCACCGCGAATTCCTCCACACGCTGCGCCACCGGGATCGCTATAGCGACGACGAGATCAGCACGCTGGAAGTTGACCTTCCCGCGGTGCAGCCGGATGCCTTTGCCCGCCTCGATTCCGCCACCGCCATGCAATGCCTCGCCCAGCTCGAGGAACGCTACCGCGGTCCCATTGCGCTCTATTACTTGGAAGATTATTCCTATCTCGAAATCAGCTCCATTCTCGCCATTCCCCTCGGCACCGTGCAGTCGCGGATTGCCCGAGGCAAAACCCAACTGCTCCGCATGCTAACCGAGGTTTCCACTGCCGGACATCACCCAGGAGGTCCCCATGACCCGTGACGAAGCCAAACAAATCCTCTGGCTCTACCGCGAAGGCGCCGACGCCACCGACCCCGCGTTTGCCGAGGCCTTGCAAGAAGCGAAACGAGATCCGCAACTCGCTCAATGGTTACAGGACCATCTCGCCACCTATGCCACCATCCGCGCGCAATTGCAGGCGGCGCCGGTTCCCTCCGGGCTCACGCGGAGAATCCTGGCGGCCCGCCCGATCCCCTGGTGGCGCCAGCCCGCCTATCGGCTCGCCGCCTCGCTCTTCATTCTCGCCGCCCTCAGCATCTTTTGGCTCACCCGCCCCTCCTCCACGGAGGCGACGCTCGACGAATACCGCCGCTTCACCGCGCGGGTGGTCACAGGAAAATATGCCATGGGTCTGGAGAGCGCCGACCCCGCCGCCGTGCAGCGCTTCCTCGTCGCGAATCAAGCACCCTCCGACTTCGCGCTCCCGCCATCCCTCGCGATGGAGCGCTTGCTCGGCTGCGCCGCGCTGAGCTGGGACGGCCATCCCATTTCCCTCCTGTGTTTTCGGCGGCAGCCTGGACCAGGCGCGCCCGATCTGTGGCTCTTCATCACGGATCGGACCACCTTGCCGAAGCCGCCAACTGCGCCGCAATTTGCGGCCGTGCCGCCGGTCGGCACGGTGGGGTGGAGTAGCGCCGGGAAAATCTACCTCCTCGCCAGCCGCGATGAGGCGCCAGCGCTGCAACGTTACGTGGAGAAAGTCCATTGACTCGGCCAGCGACTCGCGCTCATTCCCCGGAAGCTTCGCTATTATGAAAGCGTTCGGGACGACGTTACGGCAGCTGCGAGGCCGCCGCGGATTCACGGTGCTGGAATTGTTCGCCGCCATGGCGATCATCGCCATCCTCATGGGGCTGCTCTTTCCCGTGGTCGGCTCGGCGCGCGAATCGGCCCGGCGTTCCAAGGCCAAGACGGATCTACTCCAGATCGAGTCGGCCTTGCGCGCCTACAATGGGGACTACGACGCCTACCCCCTCAGTCCCGATTTGCGGAAAACCGAAGTTACTTTCGCGACCAACAACAGCGACCTCATCAACGCCCTGCGCGCGATCCCAGAGGGCGCCAACGCCAGCCACGCCCTGAATCCGCGCCAGGTCATCTATCTGCATCCGCCCGCTGCCAGCGATTCCCAACGGCCTCGCTCCGGCATTTTAAAAGGATGCTGGTTCGACCCGTGGGGGCCGGAATCGAGCAAGCCCGAGAGCGGCGTCTATCACGTGCGCATCGCCGCACCCGATCGCCATCAAGTCACCAATCCCTACCCCGGCGGCGACACCCCGGGCCGCGATGGCGACGCCGATGAGAAAGAGGAAAAGAACGAAGGCGGCGAGAAGGAGGAAGCCCCGCTCGTCAATGCCGACGTGATCTCCTGGTCCCTCGGCAAAGGCGGCGTCCAGACCTACGAGTTGCGAGACCAGATCATTTCGTGGAAGTGAGCCCCGGCCGCTCGCGGCTTCACTGGCGGGCCTATTTTCCCGCCGTCTTGGGCAAAGCGAACGCGACAATGCTTCCGCCGGCTGGCCGACCCGATTTTCCACCTCCGGCGGAAATCACCATATACTGCCGGCCATCCACCATGTAGGTGCTGGGCGTGGCATTCCCGCCAAAGGGCAGTTTGGCCTGCCACAGGATTTTTCCCGTCTCCTTGTCGAAAGCGCGGAAGGTTTCGTCCGCCGTGGCGCCGATGAAAATTAGACCGCCGGCCGTCACCACGGGCCCGCCATAGTTCTCCGTGCCGGTGGGCGGGATGCCCCGCGCCGTCAGCGCCGCGTACTCGCCCAGCGGCACCTTCCATTTGATTTCGCCGGTGTTCAGATCCACGGCGTTCAGCGTGCCCCACGGGGGCTTGATGGCCGGGTAGCCTTCCTTGTCGAGCCAGCGGCGGAATCCGCCGAAAGCGTACTGCGAAGCGGGGTCCGGCACCGCCTTCGGCGTACCGGCTTCCTGACGCGTCGCGGAGGGCGTTTCACCGAGCACATAGGCCAGGATCGCGTTGCGCTTCGCCTCGGGCATCGTGGCAAAAGCCGGCATGCGCCCGCCGCCCTGTCGGGTGATTTGCTCAATCTCCACGCGCGTCTTCCGCTTGGCGATGTCGAGGAGAGGAGGGAACCCCGCCGGCACGTTTCCTTTGCGATCCAGCCCGTGGCAGGCCGCGCAGGTGACCATGTAATCCTGCTCGCCGGGAACCAGCGGCGTGCCATCCGCGCGGCGCGTCTCCACCATCTGCAGCAGCCACGGCATTTCGTTCACATTCACATAGTAGACCCCGTCCGGGTCCGCCGCGCCGCCACCCCACTCCATGCCACCATCAAATCCCGGAAACATCACCGTCTCATTCAAGCTCGGCGCCGGAAACGGCCCCAGATTCGGTGACGCGTGCAGCCGGTCGAGCGTCATCTGATGCGTTTCCGGCGAAAGGTCGGACGCATCCGCATCCGTGTAGCGCTGGCGCATCAGCGGCGCGGGCTTCGTAGGAAAGGGCTGGGTGGGCCACGTCTTCTCCCCGCGCAAATCGGAGCCCGGCACCGGACGCTCCTCAATCGGCCACAACGGCTCGCCGGTCACCCGGTTGAACACAAAGAGCAGTCCGTGCTTCGTCCCCTGCGCCACGGCGTCGACCTTTTGCCCATGGTGCGTCACCGTCAGCAGGATCGGCGGACACGGCAGATCCTTGTCCAGCAAGTCGTGGTGCACGATCTGGAAATGCCAGAGCCGCTCGCCGGTATCGGCCTTCAGTGCTACGATCGAGTTGGCAAAGAGATTCATCCCCTGCCGCGCGCCGCCGTAAAAATCGGGCTCAGCCGTCTTCGTCGCGATGTAAACGATCCCGCGCCGCTCATCGAGTGACTGCCCGCACCACGGCATTACGCCGGTCGCCGTCTTGTACGCATCCGCCGGCCACGTTTCATAGCCCACCTCGCCCGGGCGTGGGATGAGGTGGAAGATCCAGAGCTGCTGGCCCGTGTGCACGTCCAGTGCGCGAATCGCTCCCACGCCGCCGACACCGCCGAGGATCAGCATGTCCTTGTAAATCACGCCCGGCGTGTTCAGGCCCGAGCCAAGGTTTACCGAGCCCTTCTCGCCAAAGCTCTGAATCGTTTCCCCCGTCTTCGCATCGATCGCGAAAAGGAATCCACCCACGCCGGTGAAAATCCGTGCCTCACTACCGGTCTCGCTCCGCCAATAGACCAGCCCGCGTTGCCGCGGCGAGCCTTTGCCCGAGCGCTCCTTTGCCGGGTCCCACTTCCATAGCTCCTTCCCCGTCGCTGCCTCCAGTGCGATCACTTTCCGCGCGGGCGAAGCCGTGTAAAGCACGCCTCCGACCACGAGATTGTTCGATTGGTATTCGCCCTTGTCCCCGGTGTCGTACGTCCAGGCGACTTCGAGCTGGTTCACATTGCCGCGATGGATCTGCCCGAGCGACGAATAGAGATTGCGCTCCTTTCCGCCCTGGTAGGCCGGCCAGTCGGCATTCGCTGGATCTGCACCAAAGGTCCGAGCAGCACCGCCGGTCCAGGCGGCGAGCGTGAGAGCGAGGAAGGAAAGCAACGTCCATCCGCGCGGACGGAAAACTCGGGGCAGGTGCATGGTGGGAGGATCTAAATTCCGAACCATGCTTAGAGAGCAAGGCAAACCGCACGCGCCTCTACGGCGCCGTCACTCGCAGCCGCATGAACATTTTCGGCTGCCCCGTGGTGGGAAAGAGGAAATCGTGTGCTGTTCGTTGCCGCCATCCGGAGTCCTCCCCCCAGTCGGTAGTAGTCCACCGTCGTGACCGCCGCGCCCGCCGGCGCCACGGCCAACGCCAGCAGAATTAAGGGAGCAGCGGCCGAAAAAGTCTGGAGAAAAAGCAGCGCCGCGTGACGAGTGGAGACATGAGTGCTACCGAGATCTCCGTCCTTTTCCATGCGGTGTGACGGTACTACCGGAAATTCTCACCGCCTTAGGATCGCGCCGTCACAACCTCGGCGAAACAGCGGAGAGGAAGGGAGAACAAACCGCTTCTCGTCTCCATTCATCATGCTCCATCCATCTGTCTTCTGTCCGTCGTCCTTACGTGCTCTCTCCCTTCGCCGGGCACTGCTGGCGCTCTCTATCGCCGCGCTACCCGCCGTCACGCACGCGCAACTCAGCGTCTCCTGGCTCACACAATACGGATCCGCTGCCGGCGATGAAGCCCGCGGCGTGGTCGTAGATTCCACCGGACAGATTTGGGTCGCCGGTTCGACGTTTGGAAATCTCGGCGGCACCTCGCAAAACGGCCAGGGCAACCTCTTTCTCAGCCGCCTTTCGTCCAACGGCACGGTCGACTTCACCCGCCAGCGCGGCGGCACGCTCAGCGACGCCGGAACCTCGGTCGCCGTGGTCGGCAGCTCCGTCTTCGCCGGGGGCGAGACCAGTTCCTCCACATTCGACGGCGCCACGGCGCTCGGAAACCAGGACGGCCTCATCGTCCGCTATGATCTGAGTGGCGTGTGGAGCACCGGCGGGACGAAGCGGCTCGGCAGCAGCCTGGCCGAATACATGCCGGCGATGGCGGGTAATGCCACGAATTTGCTCGTCGCCGGCACCACCAGCAAAGCCTTCGACGGGCAGACCCTCATCGGCGGCGACGATGCTTATCTCAGCCTGCGCGACAACACCGGCGCGCTCCTCTGGACGCGTTTCGTGGGCACCGCGGCCATCGACAACGGCCAAGGCGCGGCGCTGGACAGCGCGGGCAACGCCTACGTGACGGGCACCACGCACTCTGCCTTCCCGGGCTTCACCAACCCTGGCAGCTCGGATATTTTTGTCGCGCGCTACGACAGCGCGGGCAATCGCACTTTGCTCCAACAATTCGGCTCCAATGGCACGGACAGCGCATGGGATGTGGAAGTGGATCTCTCCGGGAATATTTATCTCACCGGCTCCACGCAGGGAAACTTCCTCGGGCAAACCCAGAACGGATTGGGCGATGCCTTCGTGATGAAGTTGAACAGCAGCGGCGTGCCGCTCTGGACGCGACTGCTCGGCGGCAATCAAGACGACGGCGGCAATTCGCTCGCCGTGGATGGCGCCGGCAACGTGTGGGTGGGCGGATATACGACGAGCAGTTTTGCCGGCCACACGCTCGCGGGCGATGTGGACGGCTTCGTTGCGGAGTACGATCAAAATGGAAACCTGCTCGGCACAACGTTTCTCTCCAGCCCCGGCATCGAGGGCGTGAATGGCATCACCGTCGGCCCAGACGGCGCGGTCTACGCCGTGGGCAACACCACGGACGTGCTCGGCGGCGCCAGCGCCGGGGACTCGGACGCGTTCGTGGCGAAGATCGTCCCAGAGCCTTCGACCGCGCTGCTCTTGCTGCTGGCGGGAGCAGGAATGACAAAGGTTCGACGCCGACGTAACGGGGGACGGGAAAGTGGAATGGCTTTTTAAGCCGTGGCGGTTAGGTCTTCGGATTTTCTGAATCCTTTCCAGTCACGGTGCGTGAGAAGCCACGGCTTAAAAAGCCGTTCCACTTTCCGGCCACCCAACGCCGTCACGCCACCGGCCGCGCGCTCAGCACCGACTGAAGGATGCGGAGTTCATCATTAATTGCCTCCTCCGTCGGCTGGCGAAGCGTATCCGCCACCTGCGCCCGGAGCGCGTGGCGGAAGCGTTCGCGAAAGCGTGAGAGCGACTGCCGGAAAGCCACGTGGCTCATGCCCAGCGTCGCGGCGAGCTGCGCCTGATCCGGCGGCTCGCCTGCGCTGGTGCCGAGGTACGGGAGGAGCGCGCCAAAAAGTGGTCCGCGACCCGAGGCGGCGTAGTCCGCCTCCAGGCGCTGCACCGCCCCCTCCACCAGCGCGGCCGCCCACGCGGCTTCAAAGCGGCACACCGGCTCTTCGTCATTTGTCGCGGCGACGCTGGCGTTCAAGCGCTCTTCCGCATCGCCAAAATCCAGCGAGATAAATTCCGCCCCGCCCCCGCGCTTTTGCCGGCCCGCGGCGCGGCGCTCATCAATGAGCTGGCCGCTAAATGCCGTCAGCAGAAACGTGCGCAGCCGTCCCAACGTGCCATCCGCCGTGGCCAGAAAATTCCTTTCCAGCAGCGTGGCAAAAAAGGACTGCGTGGCATCTTCCGCATCCTCCGGCGGCAGGCCGCGGCGCCGTGCAAACGAATACAGGGGAAACCAATACGCGCGGCAGATTTCGCCAAGCGCTTTCTGCGCCTGTGCGGAATCGCCGCATGTGCCAGCGGCAGCAACCAAAGACCATCGTGTGACCGGGAATGAGGAAGTCAACGGCGTCGGTAGATATACGGAACGCCGTCCGGGGGCAAGCGGAGCGGCGGAAATGACGCGCTTCCCCCGGCACTCACACCAGTGGGAGTTCGGCCGCCATCGCACTCGTCGTCCTCACATTCCCGGACTTGCCCCCCCTCCACCCACCACGCTGCCACCGATGATCAGGCTCTTGAAGTTGCTCATGGTCAGCGATCCGGATTGATCGAGATCGCTCAGGAAACTCCCCCGACCTGCACATGTTCAGGAGTTCGAGAGTGGTGATGGAACCGGAGCGCGAACCCTGCCCGCCAATCACGGAACCATGCACCGTCAGACTGCCGGTCTTCGGTCCCGCGAAAGTTGCACAATTTCGCCGGCATCTGTTCCATTCCCACCCACGACATCGCTGCCGATCGTCAGGCTGTTAAAAGAATAGTGGAACGTCACGGTCCCCGTATTCGCGCGATCGCCGCCGATGACACTGCCGCCAATTTTCACCATGCCCGCAGGCCCGTAGAATTCCAATTCCCCCGCGTGGAGCATCCCATTCACCGCATCCGCCACCGCTCCCGTCAGGCTGCCGCCGATGGTCACCGCGCCGACCGACGCCGTGGGGGCGTAAAACTCCAGCTTCCCGTAATTGACGTCTCCTTGAATCATCACGCTCCCCGTCGCGCCCAGGATTAATCCAATACCATCAGCCGCCCCCGTCGGGGAAAACCGAATCGGTTCGATCGTCCCATACGAACCCAGCGCAAGCTTGCCGATCCCATTCGTTCCATCGCCGCAGTCAAACTCCAGCACGCTCGCCTTCGGCGCGGTGAAGCTTTTGAGCGGAGCGTTCTTCGCATTATATACCCCAGATCCACGTGACCATCGCCTCCCGGCTTGGGCGTCACCGTGATGGTGATCGCATCGTTCGGGCTGATGAAATCGATCTCATCCATTACGATATTCGCCGGTTTGGCCCCATCCGGCGCGTGATTGTGGGAAAAATCGGGCGGATTATTTCCGGTCCATTTCGCCGTCACCAGATCCCCATCCCAGTCCAGCCAAGTTGCGCTGTGCGCCGTGAGGGTGACGGCAGCTGGAGCCACACGCGATTCGAGACGTTCGATCGGTTTCATGCCCGCTAGGCTACCGGGCACATAGCGGAACTCCCGCCATTTGTTTCGCCCCACCGTCACAAATCGTCCTAAAAGACGGAGCACTCTCGGAAACCCATGTCAGTCGTCTTCGACGCTCTCTGCAAAATGGACCTGGCCGGCCTGCTGGCCGACGGGTTGCGGGAGCCTGCACCCACGCCGGGCCCGGCGGCTTGGGCGGCGCCGGAGACGGAGGATTTGCGCGGCGCTTTTGCCCGGTATGAGCTAGTGCGCCTGCTCGGGCGCGGCGGCATGGGGGCCGTCTACGAAGCGCGGCAGCCCGATTTGGAACGCACGGTCGCGATGAAAGTGCTGCCGGTGGAGCTCGGGCAGGACGAAGTGTTTGCCGAACGCTTCCGCCGCGAGGCGCGGGCGCTGGGCCGGCTACGATACCCGCATGTGCTGGAGGTGTATGAATTTGGGGAGAGCAGTACCGGGCATTTGTTTTTCACCATGGAATATCTGCCGGGCGGTGACCTCGGCACCCGGCTCAAGGATGGCCCCCTCCCGCCGGCGGAAGCGCTGCGCATCGTGCGAGAGATTTGCCTCGGGCTGGCGGCGGCGCATGCGCAGGGCATCATCCATCGCGACATCAAACCTTCCAACATTTTGCGGAGTGCGGACGGCACGGTGAAGGTGGCGGATTTCGGCCTCGCCGTGCTGCCGGACCGCCCGGGCGATCGCTTCACACACACCGGGCTGGCCATGGGCACGTTTGAATACGCCGCGCCCGAGCAGGTCTCCGGCGCGCCGGTCGATGCACGGAGCGACGTCTACAGCGTGGGCGTGCTCTGCTACGAGTTGCTCACGGGCCGGCTGCCGCGCGGAGTCTTCGACCCGCCTTCGCGGGCCGGCGCGGCCGTGAGTCCGGCGGTGGACGCCGTGGTACGCATGGCCATGCAGAACGATCCCGACCGACGCTACCAAAGCGCCGGCGACATGTGGGCCGCGCTTCACCGCGCCGAGGAACCACCACCTCCACCCTGGCGCCGCTGGACGTTGGGCGCCTCGCTCGTCGCTTTGGCTCTCGCCGCGGCCCACCACTGGTGGCCGGTGCGTGAGCAAGCTCCCTCTACCGCCATAGCGTCTCCATCATCCCCCACTCCCATCTACCAGACCACCGGAGCCGCGGTGGCCTACGTGCGCGAATCCGAGCGCCTCTTCGCGGACCTGGAAAGGCCCTCAGGCACGACGGAGCACGCCCGCCAGTGGGCTGGCGCCAATGAGAGCGCGGGCCTCGCCGTCACGCGCCAGGAGGGTGAAAACAACGCGCTCGTATATTACACCCGCTGGATCTCCCGCCTCGAAAACAAGCGCGCCTCGGCACCGGACGACCCGCGCTGGATGGTCGCCCTCGCCGCCACGCTCAATCGCCGTGGCAACATCGTGCGCGGCACGGATCCGGGCGTCGCCATCAAAACCTTCGAGCTTTCCGCCGAGCTTTACCGCTCGGTGTGGCGCGCCTCGCCGCTGGATCCCGCGGCGCGCCGCGACGTGGCCACCAGCCTCTGCAAAATCCTGGACGTCCACCGGGAATACAGCGCGCCCCAGCCAATTCTTGCCGCCTGCCGCGAAGTCATCGCCGACTGCACCAAACTGCCCACCCGTCTCTCGGGAGAGGAATGGTTTGACCAATACCTCGGCACCAGCTGCGCCAATGCTCTCCAGCAAGCTCTTGGCACCGATCCCTCGGTCCGCGCCGAGGTCGCCGCGGTCGCCCGCGAAGCTAGGCGCACCATCTTCGATCGCCCCGGCGCCAACCCTTCATCCCTCTCCCCCGAAGCCGCCCGCGCCCGCCAAACCCTCACGGAACTGTCGCCATAGCCAAGCGGCCCGGAGTTCCACGGCGGGCTGACCCCAAAGCCCACCCATCCGCCAGCACTTAGGCGCACGATCCTAAGGACAACATTCCCTTTGCGGAACATCGGAAACCTTAGCTGCGGGCCCACCCGCTGTGTACGATGCGTAATCTATCCGGCTCAATCTCATTGGTTCGCTGGTTCGCGGCCGTGGCCATCGCCGCAACCACCCTAAACGCTTTCATTTTTACACCTGCCCACGCCGCTGACGCCCGCGGGCGTGGCAAACCGGCCCGGGCGCTCGCGGCGGCCAGCGGAGCGCTCCCACGAATTGCGGCAGGGCCGGCGGGGCCCACGATCGAGCCGTCTCCACTGGTTTCAGCAACGGCGCCACTTCTCGCCCAAGCCTTCCAATTTCTGGACGACACGACCAAACCGCTGCGCCTCGCCGGCATGCAGATGCGGAGCACGGCGACGCGGATGCAAAGTAATCTGCTGGGATGGGCCATCGCCACCCATAAGGAGCGGCTTGTCGACTTCTTGCTCCATGCCGGCATCAATCCCAATGCGCCCGACTCCGGCGGCCTGACCCCACTCCTGCACGCCGCCATGGCGGAAGATGAGCCGCTTCTCCGCCGCCTGCTCGCCCGCGGCGCCTCACCCGATGGCGCTGGGCCGCAACAGATCACGCCGCTAATGATCGCCGCCTCCTCTCGCCAGCCAGGAATGCTGGCGGCGCTGCTGCGCAATGGAGCGCAGGTAGACGCCGCCGACGCCAAGGGCCAGCATGCCCTGCACTACGCGCTGGCGGCACGCCAACGCGAGGCGATGAACGCGCTGCTCGATGCCCACGCGCGCGTCTCGGATCCCGACGTGTTCCCGGCGGCCGCGGAAACGCAGGACTGGGCTTTCATCGGGCCGGTGCTGGAGCGCTGCCAATCCCGGCCTTGGGATTCCGCCGCACGCCTCCTGGTCGCCGACGCCATCCGCTCCAAAAACCTCGAACACCTCCGTCTCCTCCTCACCCGGCACAAAGGACCTGCCACCCTCGAAGGCATCAAGGACCCGGTGCTGGCCTACGCTGTCGTCTGCCATGATCTCGCCCTCGTCCGTCTGCTATTGGACGCAGGCGCGGACCCGAATACCACCCTGTCCGGCAAGCCCGAGGAACAATTCCTCAGCCGCGTGCCGTATAAAATCCTCAAGCATTACCTCACCGAGGAACCCGGCATGAACGTGATGGCCATGGCGGCCGGCATGGGGCATGTCGACATCGTCCGGCTGCTCCTCGCCCACGGAGCGGACAAGAATCGCGCCACCACCAGCAAGTACCGCCTGGTGCCGCTCTACTTCGCCGCGTGGGAGAACCAAGTGGCCTGCCTCCAGGCGCTCATCGACAACGCCCCAGCGCCAAATCAAATGCGCATCGAAATCAGTCTCACGGCGCAGGAGGCCACGCTCTACAAACACGACGTGGCGGTGTTTCGCACCGAGATTTGCAGCGGCCAGCCGGAAAAGCCCACGCCCACCGGCCAGTTCGTCGTCACCGATAAAAAGCGCCGCCACACCTCGACTCTTTACGACGCCGAGATGCCCTTTTTCATGCGTTTGAGCTGCAAGGATTTTGGCATGCACGAAGGCATTCTAGAGGGTTACCCCGCCAGCCACGGCTGCATCCGCCTCTCCGGCGAAGCCGCCCGGAAGCTCTTTCAGGAAGTACCCATCGGCACGCTCGTGACGATTCGGTAGCGCAACCTCGCCCGCAGGATTTCCTCGAAAGATTTTCACCCCGCCCTGCGTATTCCTCTTCACCGCCCGGCTTCATCGGGCGGCAGAGCCATATCATTTGCAACCTTTCTTGAGGAGCACCCATGAACCTTCAGCATCTACTTGGCATCACCTTCACCAGCGCGCTGGTCACACTCACCCCCGCTCACGCGGGCGGACGCTATCCCATGTATCTCACCAAGTTCCATGGCGACGTCCAAATCCGACTCGACCAACCGGGTAGCCACTGGCACACGCCGAAGCTCGGCGCGCTGGACGGTGGCACCTACCTCCTCCGCACCGGCCCACACTCCTATGCGCACCTGAATCGCAATTTCCGGTGTGTGGACTCCGACAGCCTGATCCGGATCAACTTCGACAGCGAAGCTTCCATCAAAGTCCTGCGCGGGCAAATGTCCGCCGTGGACGGCAAGCGCGGCCCGAGCCTGCCGGATAACGTCCGCTAGCCACAAACCTCACCCGTGGCGCGTTTTCGTTCGGCGTCCGCCGCAACATCACCACCACGCGACATCCACCAATTCGTCTACATCGGACGGCGCCTTCACGGTGATATATTCATTGTGAGAGGCCAGGAGCAGCGCGCGCCCATCGGCCGCCACCAAATACACATCCCATAGAAACAAGATCGCCGTAAACGCGACGCTGATGAACGCCTCTCGCTCCTCCACGCCAAACAGCATGCCCGGCTTTTGCGATAAAGACTCCCGCACTCCCATCGCCTCCCGCAAAGACTGAAACAGGGGTAGATGCTCCGAGGAAGGCCACACGCTCCATTCTCGAATCCAGACCAAAACCTCGCCCTGATTTAAAATAGCGGCGGCAAACACCCGCATCAGGTGGAGAAGTTTTCCTGCGCTGGCCGGAGTATTCCCCCTGACCTCCCGATAATCGCCCGATGAGGGTACGGAAAGCAGACCGCGATTCGTTGCCGTCTCATCGATCACCAACCCATTGGCCACACACCACGCCGCGCACGCTTCATCGGAAATCGCCTTCATCGTTCTCCCTCCATACCCGGGCCGCCCGTTCTTTTGCGAGGCCCCGCCACGGTCCCGATCCCCGGAACGCAAAAGGCTGGCCACCCAAAACCGAACCTCCAATACTCCCACTCTACTCCCGCATGCACTCTCGTCGCTCTTTTCTCATGACCCTCACCGCCGCCTCCCTCGCCGCGCCCGCCTTTGGCGAAACGAAGAAGCTCGGCATCAAACTCGGCTTCGACAACTACGCCGTCCGCGGCATGGGCTGGAAAGCGCCGCAGCTCATCGACTACGCCGCCAAGCTCCAGTGCGACACCCTCTTCATCTCGGATACCGATAGCTACGAATCCTTCGACGACGCCAAGCTCGCCGAGGTGAAAAAGAAAGCGGACGATCTCGGCATCGCGCTCTACGCCGGAGGCTGGAGCATTTGCCCCACGAGCCGGGTCTTTCGCCCCAACCGCGGCACGGCGGAAGAATATCTGCGCCTCGGCATCCGCCTGGCGAAGGCGCTCGGTTCGCCCGTCTTCCGCGTGGTGCTCGGCACCATGGACGACCGCAAGACAGAGGGCGGCATCCGCGCCCGCATCGCGGATACCGTCAAAGTGCTGAAAGCCTGCAAAAGCCAGGCGATGGACTCCGGCATCAAGATCGCCGTCGAGAATCACGCCGGCGACATGCACTCGTGGGAAGCGCGCGATCTCGTGGAGGAAGCCGGTAAGGATTTCGTCGGCATCAATATCGACAGCGGCAATGCAGCCTGGACGATGGAAGACCCCTTCGACGTGCTCGAAGCCCTTGGGCCGTACACGATTTGTTCGAGCCTGCGCGACGACATGATCTGGGAAACGCCCGATGGCGCCTCCGTGCAATGGACTGCCGCCGGCGACGGCCTCATCGACTGGAAACGCTGGTGCGCCCGCTGGCTGGAGCTTTGCCCGAAAGTCCCGATTATGATCGAGACGATTAGCGGCTTCGCGAAGAACTTCCCCTATAAGAAAGAGGAGTTCTGGAAGAACTACGACAAGCACCCCGACGCTCTCGCCCGCTTCGAAGCCCTCGCCAAAAAAGGACACGCCCTCCCGCCCTTCAAAAACGAAGCCGCCGACAAAAAGCAGGGCGAGCAGGAATATCAAAAAGCCCAGCTCGAACGTTCCCTCAAATACCTCCGCGAGGAAATCGGTTTGGGCGTCAAAGCGTAGTCTTTCACAGACCCTTCGCATCGGCGGGACGGTGAACGTGGGACTGGTTTCCAACCAGTCGCGGGGAAGCGTAGCGACGTGGCAGGATTATGGTTGGGACCTCCCGGCGCGTAGCGCCTATTTAAAAGACCTACCGACACCTCATAGGCCGCCACCCATTTTCCATTTGACCCCTCGCCAATCAGCCCCAGCATCAACCATCCCTTTTCCCGTCGTGAAAAACATCCTTCTCCGCGCCTCCATCGTCCTCTCCCTTTCTGCCGGAGCGAACGCCGCTTTGGTCACCTACGATCCCTTCCTCGTCGGCTCCAATCCGGGCGCCGGAGAATACACCGCCACCCAGATCACCGGCCAGGGCCCCACGCTCCTCGGCTACACCGGCAACTGGATTAACGGCACTCCCCTTGGCGTCGTCACCTCCACGGGCCTTTCCTACCCGGGCCTCCTCACTTCGGGCGGCGCCCTGCTCGGTAATAGCGGCGGCTCCCGCGAAGGCCGTCTGCTTTCCACGCCCTTCACGGCCACGACTTCCGGCACCTTTTATTTGAGCGTCCTCATTAACCTCAGCGTCTCCTCCGGCGGCAACTACAAGGCCTTCGAGCTGCACAACGGCGGCTTTACGGATGCCACCCAGCGCATTCTGCAAATCGGCGAGGGCGGCACGGGCACCGATTTCAACGGCACGACCAACTTCGGTCTCCGGCTTTTCAGCAACGACTCCTTTCGGATTAATCTTGGCCCGGCCGATACGAGCACCAACCTCTTTGTGGTCCGTTTCGATCTGAGCACGACGAACAACGCCGACGTCGTCACGGTCTACCGGAATCCCTCGCTGAGCAGCGAACCCGCCGTCCCCGCCGGCACCCTCACCAATTTCAACCTCGCGTTTGACCGCACCTCCGTCGCGAATTTCCAAGCCAATGGCGACACCATCACCGTGGATGAAATTCGCATTGGCGACACCTACGCCTCCGTCCTCCCCGCCCCCGCGCCTGAGCCCGCCACCGCCGCGCTCCTGCTCCTCGGCGCCGCTGCAACTCTCTTCCGTCGCCGCCGAGTTTAGGGCGGTTTCAGAAGAACGGTAGTGTTCTCCGCGGCCTCCCGACCGCGGCTACCTACGCGTAGGGTCCTGCGTTCAATGTTGGGTGTTTTTCCCCCTTCATTTCACAGCCTCGCGGATTTCCTTTCCGCACCCAAGCTCATGAATTCATTGCCGGCCAAGCCACGCCCCTTCACCTTCCTTCGAACGGCAAGAACGACGACGTGGCACGGCCGGTCCGGCCCGGACTTTTCAACCCGTCGAAGGCAAGCGCAACGAGGCGGCACGGCCGCATGCTTCAAAGCCATTTTAAACGGTTTGGTTGCGCTTTTTCTCCTCGCCCCCCTTCGCGCCGCCCCCTTTGAATGGCAGACCGCTTCCCCTGAGAGCCAGGGCGTCTCCCCCGATCACCTCGAAATCATCCGCCAGCGCATGGCCGATAAAGGCACCCGCGCCTTCCTCGTCATCCGTCACGACCACATCGTCTGCGAATGGTACGCGCCCGGCGTCACCGCCACCGCGAAGCAAGGCACTGCCTCGCTGGCCAAAGCCCTCGTCGGCGGCATGTCCCTCGCCGTGGCAATGCAGGACGGCAAAATCTCGATCGACGATCCCGCCTCCAAATTCATCCCGCAGTGGAAGGACGATCCGCGTAAATCGAAGATCCTCGTCCGCCATCTCGGCTCGCACACCTCCGGTCTCTCCGACGCCGAGACGGACGGCGTGAAGCATGAGGAGCAACTCGGCTGGAAAGGCGAGTTCTGGCGCCGCCTCGACCCGCCGCACGATCCCTTCACCCTCGGCCGCGACGCCACGCCCATGCTCTTCGATCCCGGCACGAAGTTCCAATACAGCAACCCCGGCATCGGCCTGATGACCTACTGCACCACCGCCGCGATCCGCGACGGGAAGATCCAAGACATCCGCACGCTCCTGCGCGACCGCCTCTTCCGCCCCATCGGCATCACGGACAACGAATGGTCCGTCGGCTACGGCCAGACCTTCACCGTCGATGGCCTCCCGCTCGTCTGCTCATGGGGCGGCGCCGCCTTCACGCCGCGCGCCGCCGCGCGTCTCGGCCGCCTCGTGCTGCGCGATGGCAACTGGGATGGCGCCACGCTCCTCCGCCCGGACGTCGTCCGCCAGGTCACCACCGATGCCGGCCTGCCCACCCACTGCGGCATGGGCTGGTGGACGAATGGCGACGGCCGCTATGCCAAGCTCCCGAAGGACGCCGTGTGGGGCGCTGGCGCCGGCGACCAGCTCGTCCTCGTCGTCCCCAGCCTCGATCTGATCATGGTCCGCAACGGGATCGAACTCGTCCCCGGCCGCGGCGAGCCGCCCGTCGCCAAAGGCGATCCCGCCGGCCGCGATCTGGATTACCGCGCCCACATCCTCTTCGAGCCGCTGGCGGAAACCATCGTGGATCGTGATCCGCCTCGCGAAGGATTCACCCCCAAACGAAGCGATCCCCCCTACCCACCCAGCCCCGTCATCCGTGAGGTAAAATGGGCCCCCAAGATCTGCATCGTCCGCCACGCCAAAGGCAGTGACAATTGGCCCCTCACCTGGGCCGACGACGACCGCCAGTACACCGCCTACGGCGACGGCAATGGCTTCGAGCCTTTCGTCCCGGAGAAACTCAGCCTCGGCCTCGCCGTCGTCACCGGCACTCCATCTGAAATGGTCGGCACCAATCTCCGCGCGCCCACCGCCGAGATGAAAGGCCAGGGCCCCGCCGGCCGCAAAGCCAGCGGCATTCTCATGGTGCAAGGCACGCTCTATCTCTGGACCCGCAACGCCGGCGGTGCCCAGCTCGCGAGCTCGAAGGATCACGGCGCCACGTGGACCTGGGCCGACTGGAAATTCACCGAGGGCTTCGGCTGCCCCACCTTCCTCAATTTCGGCCGCAACTATGCCGGTGCCCGCGACGAGTTTGTTTACCTCTACTCCCCCGATTCGATGAGCGCCTACACCGCCGCCGATCGCATGCTCCTCGCCCGCGTGCCGATGACCAAAATCCTCGACCGCTCCGCCTACGAATTCCTCCACTGCTTTGACCAAAACGGCCAGCCCACGTGGACGCCCGCCCTCGCCGAGCGTGGCGCCGTCTTCACCCACCCCGGAAACTGCTACCGCTCCGGCATCACCTACGACGCCGCCCTCAAGCGCTACCTCTGGTGCCAAATCCTCCCCGGCAGCACGCACCCGGAAGGCCCGCGCTTCCAGGGCGGCTTCGGTATCTACGACGCGCCCGAGCCCTGGGGCCCCTGGACCACCGCCTTCTTCACCCCCGCCTGGGACGTCGGCCCCGGCGAAACCTCCAGCTTCCCCACTAAATGGATGTCCTCGGACGGCACCACCCTTCACCTCGTCTTCTCCGGCGAGGATAGTTTCTCCATCCGTCAAGCCGCGGTGCAGTTGTACGATCAAACTGCGCATTAAGACGATTTGCGAAAATTGGAGCTGCTCTCTGCGACCTTCCGGTCGCAGCTACATCGCGCTTCGCAATTTTTGGACAGCGGTGGCAAGCGACAGCGCGACACCGCTTTCGGAAAGTTGGCGGGATTTCAGGAGGTGGAAACGTTGGGCTATCGGATGCCACCACGCTTCAAAGGTCGCCCGGTCATTCGTCATTCGTCATTCCTTCCACCCACCCCATCACTTGCGAAAACGGCGTCGCGGCCCGCATCCCAAACTCCCGTCTCCGCGTCAACTTCGCCCGCGACGTCGCCGGACTCGTCAGTCCGCACAAGTACCGCGTGAGTTGCCGCGCCGTCCCCAGCGCCGCATGTCCTTCGGCCATCAGCGAGCGCACGGTCCGTTCTTCTTCCGCGGTAAATGGCGTCACGGCGGTTGCCGGCAATTCCGCCCCTCCGCCCTCGCCCGTCCGGCAGGCGTGGCAATGCCCGCAGTTCTCCTCCTCCAGCGCTTCGCCAAAGTGCGCCAGCAACCGCCGCGTGATGCAGCCGGGTGCCGTGGCGAACTCCACAATTTGCCGCAGCCGCTCCGACTCCCGCTCCTCGCGCCGTAGAAAGAGCCCGGCCAGCCGCTGCGCCACTTCCACGGGGTTGCGCCGCCCTGCATCGCCGCACAGCCGGAAGCCGTGCCGCAACCCCGCCGGCCTCAGCGAAACCGCACCCGTCTCCTCCAGCCACGACAGCGCTTTGCTGATGCGCTCCCGCGTGGCGCCTGTCTTCCGCTCCGCTTCCGCCACTTCCACCGTGATGTATTTGGGCCCGCGTTTCCCCGCGCCAAAGATCCCGGCGAGAAAGCGCCGACGCTCCTCGGTATGCCCGCTCAGAATCTCCGGCTCCGGCTTCAACTGCTGGATCTGATAACTATCGTAAAACGCCCGCGTCGGCCGCAGCAGCCCCTCCAGTTCCAGGTACGTAATGACTGTATCTACCACCAGTGGCCGGATGTCCGTCTCCTGGCTGAGGTCATAGCGGCTGACATCGAACTCCTCGCCTGCGCCCAGCAGCCGCCGAACCAGCGCCGTCACGGCCTCCGGCGTGGGCGTGTCGCCCAGCGTAAAGTTTTCGAGCGGAATCGTATCATCTCCGCAGGCCAGCAGCTCGCACAGCGATGGCGCGCCATCCCGTCCCGCGCGCCCAATTTCCTGCTGATAATTCTCCAGCGTCTTCGGCAGGTTGAAGTGAACCACGCTGCGGATGTCCGCCTTGTCGATCCCCATGCCGAACGCGATCGTGGCCACGATCACCTCGCACTCGCCGCGCATAAACGCCTCCTGCGCCTGGACCCGTTCCTCCGCGTCCATGCCCGCATGGTACGCCCGCGCTCGCAGCCCGGCCTCCTGCAAATGCGCCGCCACTTCCTCGGCGGTTTTTTGAAACGTCACGTACACCACCGCCGGCCGCACCTTGGCATTTTGCAGGCGTTGCGTGAGCTGCGTCAGCCGCTGGGACGCCGCGCAAGGCGTGAAGCGCAGATGCAGATTCTTCCGCCGAAACGACGTCTGCACGTGATGCTCCGGCGCAATGTGGAAAGCCTCGCAAATATCCAGCGCCACCTCCGGTGTCGCCGTGGCCGTCAGCGCGAGCACCGGCTTGAGCGCGAGTTCTTCCGCCACGCGGGCGAGTCGCAAATATTCCGGCCGGAAGTTGTGCCCCCACTCGGAAATGCAGTGCGCTTCATCAATCGCCAGCAACGAGATACGCACCCGCTTCAACCGCTCTAAAAAAGCCTCCCCCGCCAGTCGCTCCGGCGCGACGTAGAGCAGTTTGAGCACGCCCGCACGCAAGTCGGCGTACACCTGCTGGGTCTCCGCCGCCGAGAGACTGGAATCCAGCCGCGCCGCCTTCACCCCGCGCGTCCGCAGCGCATCCACCTGGTCTTTCATCAGCGCGATCAGCGGCGAGATCACGAGCGCCGTTCCTTCGAGCAGCACCGCCGGCAATTGATAGCAGATCGACTTGCCTGCGCCCGTGGGAAAGAGCGCCAGCGCCGATTCTCCGGCCACCAGCGCCTCCACCACTTCCCGTTGTCCGGGGCGGAAGCTTTCGTGTCCAAACTGCGTGCGGAGGGAGGCCAGCAAATCCATGTCTCGCGTTTAGCCGGATCACTCGCCCTTGCCAATCAATGCACGGCGGAAAAAACCTACTTCTTCTTCCGCGCCACCTTCTCCTCTCCCGTCTTCAGCACCAACCCCACGGGACAATGATCCGAGCCATGTGCCTCGGGATAAATATGCGCGCTGGCCAGCCGCGGCCTCAGCGCCGCCGAGCAGACAAAGTAGTCGATGCGCCACCCCACATTCCGCGTCCGCGCATTATTCATCTGGCTCCACCACGTGTAGTGCCCCGGTCCCGGCTCGAAAAAGCGGAACGTATCGATAAACCCCGCCGCCATCACCGCGGTGAAGCCCGCGCGTTCCTCCGGCGTGAACCCGTGGTTCTTCACGTTGTCTTTGGGCCGCGCGAGGTCGATCTCCATGTGCGCCACATTCAGGTCCCCGCAAAAAACCACCGGCTTTCGTTTCTCCAGCCCCTGCAGATAGAGCAAAAAATCACGATCCCAATCCTGCCGGTATTTCAGTCGCGTGAGTTCCCGTTGCGAATTCGGCACATACACATTCACCAAAAAGAAGTCCTCGAACTCCGTCGTCAACACACGCCCCTCCCGGTCGTGGTGATCATGCCCGATGCCCCGCGTCACGGAGAGCGGCGTCTGCCGCGTCAGCGTAAGCACCCCGCTGTAGCCCTTCTTCTCCGCCCAGTTCCAATACGGCTGATAACCCTGCGGCCACGTCAGCGGCACGTCATCCGGATGCGCCTTCGTCTCCTGCAGACACACGATATCCGCATCGTGATGCGCGAGAAAATCGAGCAGTCCTTTTTTGAGCACGGCACGCACGCCGTTGACGTTCCACGAAATCAACTTCATCCCGCTGCGGTACGAGAGGCGGGGGAAAGCGGCAAGAAAAACACCCACCGCTGCACATCCAACATCGAACACCCAATGGTCACCCCCCATCGCTTGCGCATTGGGTGTTCAGTGTTAAGCGTTGGCTGTTGGATGTTTTTGAGCGCTCGACTTTCCTCAAAGACTCCCGCCCCTTCCCGCTCTACCTTTCGCCATGTCTCCTGAAGCTCTGCTCTCCCACCTCACGCGCCGCACATTCCTCACGAATGCCGGCCGCGGCGTGGGCGCGCTCGCCCTGGCCTCGCTCCTCGGCCCCGGCCTGCGCCCGGCTCAGGCCGCGACGGAGCGCTGGCATGGCATTCTCCCCGCGCCACACACGAAGCCCAAGGCGAAGCGTGTGATCTGGCTCACCATGGCCGGCGGCCCGTCGCATCTCGAGACACTCGACCACAAGCCCGTCCTCGCCACGCAGCACGACAAACCCATGCCCGAAAGCCTCACGAAGGGCCAGCAGCTTGCGCAGCTCCAGGGCGCCGCGCTGAAGTGCTTTGGCCCCCAGTGGGGCTTCAAAAAATTCGGCCAGTGCGGCGCGGAGATCTGCGAGCTCTTCCCGCACCTCGGTTCCGTGGCCGACGACATCGCGATCGTCCGCTCGATGACCACCGAGGCCATCAACCACGATCCCGCCCACTGCTTCGTGAATACGGGCAGCGCCATCCCAGGCCGCCCCAGCATGGGCTCGTGGATCACGTATGGTCTCGGCAGCGAAGCCACGGATTTGCCCGGCTTCGTCGTGCTCACCAGCAATGGCCGCGGCGGCCAAAACCAGCCCATCGCCGCGCGGCAGTGGAGCGCCGGCTTTTTGCCCAGCCGCTTCCAGGGGGTACTGCTCCGCGGCAAAGGCGACCCCGTCCTCTACCTCACGAATCCGCCCGGCGTCTCGCGCGCCATGCAGCAGGACGTCGTCTCCACCGTGCGCACGCTCGACGCGGAGTTCGATAAAACCATCGCCGACCCGGAGATTTCCACGCGCATCGCGCAGTACGAAATGGCCTTCCAGATGCAGGCCAGCGTGCCCGATCTCATGGACATGCACGCCGAGTCACCCGAAACCCTTGCGCTTTACGGCTGCAAGCCCGGCGATGGCTCCTTCGCGTCGAACTGCCTGCTCGCCCGCCGCCTCGCGGAGCGCGGCGTTCGCTTCATCCAGCTCTACCACAAAGACTGGGACCACCACGGCGGCGTGAAGGAAGGCATCCAGCAAAAGGCCGAGGAAGTCGACCGCCCCTGTATGGCCCTCATTCGTGATCTCCAGCAGCGGGGCATGTTTGAGGATACGCTCATCGTCTGGGCCGGGGAGTTCGGCCGCACGCCGATGAGCCAGGGCGGCAGCGGGCGCGATCACCACATCCTCGGCTACAGCGCGTGGCTCGCCGGTGGCGGCATCAAGGGCGGCGTGCAATACGGCGAGACCGACGACTTCGGCTACAAGGCCGTGAAGGATATCGTCCCCGTGCACGATCTCCACGCCACCATGCTCCACCTCCTCGGCGTCGACCACACCCGCCTCATCTACCGCTTCCAAGGCCGCGACTACCGGCTCACGGATGTCTTTGGCAAAGTGGTGAAGGGGCTGCTGGCCTAATGTAGCTGCGATCGGGAGGTCGCGGTCTGATCCACCACTCCGCCTTCGAGGTTGAATGTTCGGTGTTGAGTAGTGGATGTTCCCCGCCACATGCGCATCGTTTTCATCGGCACCGGCGATATCGGCCTGCCCGTCTTTCAATGGCTCACGGAGCACCACGAAGTGGTGGCCCTCGTCACGCAGCCGGACCGTCCGGCGGGCCGCAAGATGGAGCTCACGCCGCCGCGCATTAAACAAGAAGCCCTCGCTCGGGGCATCACCGTCTTCCAGCCGCCGCGCCTGCGCGCGCCCGAAGCCGTGGACCAGGTGAAGGCCTGGAACGCCGAGGTCATCGTGGTCATGGCCTATGGGCAGATCCTTCCGAAGGGCGTGCTCGATGCCGCTTCCGTCGCCTGCTTGAACCTCCACGCGAGCCTGCTCCCGCGCTGGCGCGGCGCCGCACCCATCCATGCCGCCATCGAGGCCGGGGATGAAAAGACCGGCCTGACCGTGATGTATATGGATGAGGGCCTCGACACCGGCGACATCCTGCTCATGCGTGAAATGAACATCCGTCCGCATGAGACCGGCGGCTCGCTCCATGATCGCCTGGCGCTGGAATCCACGGGCACCCTTGCCGTCGCGCTCGCCCTGCTGGAAGCCGGTCAGGCCCCGCGCGTGCCACAGCCGGCGGAGGGCGTGACCTACGTGAGCAAGCTCACGCGCGAACATGGCGTGCTTGATTTCACCGCCGGCTGGCAGGCGAACGAGCGCAAAATTCGCGCCATGGATCCCTGGCCCGCCGCCTCCACCACACTCGAGGGCAAGCGGCTGAAAGTCTTCGCCTCCACCCCCAAACCGGAGACCATCGGCGCCCCGGGCGTCGTGCTCGCATGCGAGGGCGGCATCCTCGTGGGCACCGGCGACGGCTCGCTGCTTCTCACCGAGATCCAACTCGAAGGCCGCCTGCGCGTGAGCGCGGAGCAATTCCTCCACGGCGCCCGCCTGCAACCCGGCACCAAACTCGGCGCGTGAAAGCAGACAAACTCCAGCACCTCCTCGAGGCCCACGTCACCGAACTCCGCCTCTGCACCACCTGCCCGAAAATGCACCGCCCCGCCGTGAGCGGCGGCGCTATCGTCTCGCGCATCATCAGCGTCGGCCAGGCGCCCGGTGTGAAGGAACCTGTCGCCGGACGCCCCTTCGCCTGGACCGCCGGGAAGACACTCTTTCGCTGGTTCACCGAGGCCTGCGGCTGGACGGAAGAACAGTTCCGTTCGCGCGTCTATATGGCCGCCGTCGCCCGCTGCTTCCCCGGCAAAGCCACTACCGGCGGCGACCGCGTGCCGGATGAAGGCGAAATCGCCGCCTGCGGTCGCTGGCTCGAAACGGAGATCACGCTCCTCCGCCCCGAGCTCGTCATCCCCATCGGCAAGCTCGCCATCACCCAGTTCATCCAATTCGAGAAACTCACCGAGGTCATCGGCGGGAAATTCCAAGTCACGAAGTACGGGCACACGTTCGATATCATCCCTCTCCCCCACCCCAGCGGCGCCAGCACCTGGCACCGCATGGAGCCGGGCAAAACGCTTCTCGCCAAAGCGCTCAAGCAGATCGTCCAGCACCCCGCGTGGCCAAAATGATGGAGCTGCGACCGAAAGGTTGCAGATGCTTTTCCAAATTTCGGGGGCCGAATTCACCGGCTGCCTCCGAGCGTCGATCGATCCGCTCGAATGCGCCCACTGAATACTGAATACTGCGCCTCCCCTACCCCACCAGGCCCTCGATCACCTTCCCGTGCACGTCCGTCAGGCGCCGGTCGATTCCATTATGCCGCCACGTCAATTTCGTGTGGTCGATCCCCAGCAGCCGCAGCATCGTCGCATGCACGTCGTACACCTCCGTCGGGTTCTTTCGGTCCGCCGGCTTATAGCCCCACTGGTCGCTCTCCCCAGACGTCACGCCCCCGCGCACGCCGCCACCACACAGCCAGTTCGTAAACACGTACGGATTATGGTCTCGCCCCTTCCCGCCCTGGCTCGACGGCATCCGCCCAAATTCCGTGGTCCACAAAATCAGCGTATCCTCCAGCATCCCACGCTGCTTCAGGTCCTGGATTAAAGCCGCGGCACCGCGCGCCATCCCGATCGCCAGCGGCCCGTGGTCGCGCTGGATGTCCTCGTGCGAATCCCAGTTCCGCCGCGGAAACCCATTATCATTCCCGCTCCAGATCTGCACAAAGCGCACCCCGCGCTCCAGCAGCCGCCGGGCGGCCAGGCACTTCTGCGCAAAGTAAAACGACTCCTCCTCCGCATTGATCTCGCGCGCCCACGTCTGCGGCCCGCGGTCCAGCCCGTACATCTTCAGCACATGCGCCGGCTCGCTTTTGAGATTCAGCGCCTCGGGCGCCGCGAGCTGCATCTTCGCCGCCAGCTCGTAGCTGCGGATGCGCGCCTCCAGCCGATCATCGCCCTCACGCGTCGCCGCATGCTCGTGGTTCAGCGAGGCGAGCAACGCCTGCGCCGAGGCCTCACTCTCGGGGGTGATGAACGTGCCGCTTCGATGCGGAAACAGATCCGCAATCGGCGTCTCTGCGCCCGGATGAATCACCGTCCCGCTGTGCTGCGACGGCAAAAAGGCCGAGTCCCAATTCTTCACCCCATTGCTCGCCAGCCCGCGATGATCCGGCAGCACGACAAAGGTCGGTAAATTCTCGTTCAACGACCCCAGCGCATAGCTCACCCAGCACCCCGCGCCGGGAAACCCCGGCAACTGAAACCCCGTCGCCTGCAGCAGCGTCCCTTGCGAGTGCACGCCCGTCTTTCCCACCACATTGTGGATGAACGCCATCTCGTCGACATGCGCCCCCAGCGGCTCGACCACTTCCGAGAGCATTTTGCCGCACTGCCCGGACGGCGAAAAACTCCATACCGGCCGCAGCCACGGCCCCAGCCCATTTTGAAACGCCTCCACGTGTTCGCCAAAATCGCTCGGCTCCCCGTGATGCTTCACCAACTCCGGCTTGTAGTCCCACAAATCCAAATGACTCGCCGCCCCGGCCATGAACAAGTGAATCACCCGCTTCGCCTTCGCCGGAAAGTGCAGCGGCGCGATCTTACCCGTCGCCCCCAGCGCCTCATTCCCCAGCATCGAAGCCAGCGCCACGCCGCCCAATCCCCCACCACTGCGCCACAAAAACTCCCGCCGGTTCAGCGTCCCGTCCCGCCGCATCGTTCGCGGCTGGTGCCAGTAGGAATGGGGTTCGTTGGTCATTGCGGAAGGGAAGCCTGGACCACAGGGCCCATCCCTTTCAATGACACCGCGAGCCTCCAAATCCTAGAGCGGTTTCAGCAATATCGTAACCGCTCTCCGCGGCCTCTCGGCCACTGCTAAAGATGCGCTTCGTCATTTGCTTCGCTTCGCTCACACCGTCGGGGCGGCCTTCGGCGGCTGTCATTCTCCCACCACCACCGCCGCTACTTCCAGCTTCCCCAGCTCCCCCTCCGGCGCCTGCACCACCCGCACCTTCTTCCCCTGCGGCGCCCACACGGCCGGATCCGTCGGGCCAAAAATCAGCGTGCACGGCACCCCGGCCGCCGCCGCGAGATGCGACACCCCTGAATCATGTCCATAAAATCCGCCGCACTCACTGAGGATCGCCGCCAGTACCGGCAGCGGCAGCCCACGAGCCACAAAATCCGTCAGCGGTTTCAGCGCCTCGAGCGTTGCCTCATCCGCTTCCCCACCCACCAGCAGCACCTTGCGCCCCTCCGCCTTCAGACGCTCTCCCAGCGCCCGCCATTTCGCCACCGGCCAATTTTTCTTCGCACTCCCACTCCCCGGATGCATCGCCACCACCGCCCTCATCGTCCCAACTTCCATGGCGTGCTTTCCCAGCCACTCCCCCGACGCTTTGCGCGCCCCGACCGACGGCACCAGCCGGGCCCCCGGCTCCTCGAGATACAGTGCCAGCCGCTCCAACCCTCGCGCCAGCTGTACCGACGCATGCGCTTCATCATTAATCTTCGCATACGCCGAGATGTAATGCTTCACCCCCGCGCGCTTCACGTTGGTCTCGAAAATTTCGTCCGGATCGAACAGCCAGCTCACCACCTGGTTAAACGATCCAAAATACTCGGACCACTCGGGTGACAAATTCCCATTCCGCGCAAAGAACCCTGCCAGCGGACCCGCCTCAATATTCCGCACCTCATCCGCATACGTGAGACCCTCGGCCGGACCGCCCTGCACCGCCATGGAGGCAATGTGCTCGTAGCCCAGTATCTCCAGGTGGCAGTGCGCAAACGTCTCCCGCAGCAAGCGAATAGCGGGCAGCGTCAAAACGAAATCCCCAATGGCGCCGCCGCGAATGGCGAGGATGCGAGGTTTGACGAGCGACATGCCGGTCAATGTCGGGATCGCCCGCCAAATTCAACCGGGAAAAGATTCGTGCCGCCGGACAAACGGATTATTCACTTCCGCGCTGGATTCAGCAGATCCAATTGTACCCCCACCTCGTCCACCTCACGGCCCGCCCCCCGCGCCACCACGACCAGTGCGTCAAAGCGCGTTTGCGCCACTTTCCGATTAAACGTCGCCTCTTTCCCCGTTAGGTCCACGCGCCACTCGCCGCGCTCTTGCTCCAGCAGATCCAGGATGTCGAGCAGGGCCTTGCACCTCCGCAGATCCGCTTCCCCCGCCCGTCAGCACACGGAGCTGTTAGCTAACAAGAGATTACTCCAGCGACCATTGCGGTTCACCCTCTCTGTGGCCTTTGTGCCCTCTATGTGCTTTGTGGTAATCCCGCTTCCTTTCACTGCGCACTAAACTCCTGCACCCCATCCGCCAAGTCGAAGTGCGCGAGCGCTTCACCCACCAGGAAGAGCGACCCCGCCACCAGCACCCGCTCCGGATACCGCAACGCATCCGAGAGCGCCGCCGCGAAATCCGATTTCTCCTTGCACGGCAGGTCCGGCGCCAAGTCCTCCACGATTTCGCTGAGCTCCACCGTCCCCAGCGTCCGCGGGTTCCGCACCGGCACGCACACCACCCGGATGGCAATCCCCATGAGCGGTTCCAGGACCCCGCGGACATCCTTGTCCGCCAGCACGCCCACGATGAGCGTACAGCGCTCGCCGGGCAGCCGCTCCTGCCACGTCTGCACGAGGCGCTTGGAGGCATCTGGATTGTGCGCGCCATCGAGAATGACGCGTTCGTCCGCCACAAATTGAAACCGCCCCGGCCATTCCACCGTTCGCAGCGCATGAGCGATATCGCGTGGAATCGGCCGCAGCCCGGACGCGATCAGCGAGGCAAACGCCAGCTGCGCATTCCAGCGCTGGTGCTTGCCGGTCAAATTCAGATCCCACGTGTCGGGCACCGGCTTGCTCACCACCGTGAGCGGCGAGCCCAGCCGCTTGGCCGTCTCCCGCAGCACTTCCTCCACCTCCGGCGGCTGCGGGCACGTGAGCACTGGCACTCCGGGCTTGATAATCCCCGCCTTTTCCGTGGCCACCGCCTTTAGCGTGTCGCCCAGGTATTTGGTGTGGTCGAGCCCGATGGACGTAATGACCGACGCCGATGGGGTAATCACATTCGTCGCATCCAAGCGCCCTCCCAGGCCGGTCTCCAGAATCACGTACTTGGCCCCCTGCTCCTGGAACCACGAGAGCGCCAGAGCCGTCGTCACTTCAAAAAATGTCGGTGAATGATCCCACCCTTCCGTCAGCCGGCGAATCCCCATCAGCCCGTCCGCTACATGCTCCTCAGGGATCAAGTTCAGGCCCAGCCGGATACGCTCCCGAAAACTCACCAGGTGGGGCGAGGTATAGAGCGCCGTCCGCTGCCCCGAGGCCGTGGAAATCGCCGCCGCCATCGCGCACACCGATCCCTTCCCATTGGTCCCGGCCACGTGAATAATCTTCCGGTCCGGCTTCGCCGCCGTCTCAATCCCCAACGCCGTACATAGGCGCAACATATTCTCCAAGCCCAGCTTGATGCCGTGGACTTGCAAGCCATAGAGCCAGTCGAGCGCCTCGCGATACGTCATGAAAATTGCATTCAAGGTGTAGCACCTCCGAAAGGATTCGCCAGTAGCAGGAATATGGCCAAGGCCCCTCTCAAAGCGCCGCTCTCTTTCAACCCGGACATCCGGCCCGAGATGCAAACTATTCAGTATTCCATATCCAGTTTTCCGCGTCCTCAGCCGGGTTCGGGCGTCGCCTGATTAGTTCGGAGTTCCGCCCTTAGGCGGCAGAAACGATTGCCTTCACGGCCAACGGTGAAATCACCACCAGCCCACCAAATACTGATTACTTCCCCTCTTCCCCTAGCCGTGCCTCCCCGCCACTCCGCAATTTCCCATCTTTGTTCTCCAGCACAAACTTCACCCGCACTGTCCCGCTGGCCGCATCCGTCACGGGAGAAATAAATTCGATCACTCCGTTCACAGGCTTCCCATCGAGAATCAAGGGCACCGTCGCCCCCGTCTTCAGGGTCGCCGCCTTCGCGGGCGGCAGGAAGAGATTCACGAGCAACCGGTCGATTTGCACGACCGTCAGCACGTGCGCATTGGAAATCGACACTGCCTCACTGGGGTCGCGCTTCACCTCTGTCACCACCCCATCCACCGGACTCCGCATCGTCCGTGCTTCAATCGCCGCCTGAATCTTGCGCACCTCCGCCTGTCGGATTTTCAAATCGGTCCGCGCCCGCTCCAGTTCATCCGGATTCGACCGCCCCGTTTTGGAAAGTTCCTCCAGCCGTTGTAGTTTGGTCTCCTGCAGGCCCGTCGTCGCCTTCGCGATGTCCAGTTCCGCCTCCAACTGTGCATTATCCAGCCGCGCCAGCACCTGCCCCTTCTTCACCTGCGCCCCCTCCTCGACCAGCACCTCCGCAATTACCCCCGACTCCCCCGCCGACACTGTAATCGTCTTATAGGGCTCCGCATAGCCCGGCACATCCGCTCGCAGTCCGGCGAGGGATAGAAAGCATCCCAAAATAAATGCCAGCATGGTGCACGATCGGCGAGCTTTGGTGGATGCCGCGCTCCGTCGCGGCATGGGAAAGCATGCGCCGTAAGCGCTGATTAGCGGCGTGACGTTTTCATGCCGGCGCGCTTCGCGCGATTGCCTTCCCATGCCACGACGGAGCGCGGCATCCACCGAAGCTCGCTCACCCCGTGGCGAGGCGCAGCTATAGCGCCTGCTTGAGTTCATCAAGCCAGCGGTCGTATTCGGCGAGGGCGGCACGGGCGGCACGGTCATGGAGTTCGGTTTTTCGTTGGGCGCGGAGAAACGGCGCGGCGCAATTGGCCGGGAGCTCACCCTCCGCATTCGCGCGGCGGGCCAGCTTTTCCGCCAGCTCGGGCTCATTCTTGACCAGCAATTCGTCTTGCAGCGAGAGAAAGAATTGCGCGCTCCCTGGCTGCCCCTGCCGCGCCGCGCGCCCCGCGAGCTGCCGGTCGATCCGCGCACTCTCATGCCGCTCCAGCCCGATGACGTGCAGCCCGCCGGCCCTCTCACTCTCCGGCGGGAGTGGAATGTGCGCCCCGCGTCCGGCCATGTTCGTGGCAATCGTTACCGTTCCCGGTTCGCCCGCCTGCGCGATGATTTCCGCCTCCTCCGCATCCTGCTTCGCATTGAGGAGGCGAAAGGAAAACCCCGTGAGCACTTCGGCCAGTGCCTCACTATTCGCCACGGTGCGCGTCCCCACCAATACCGGCTGCCCCCGACCGCGCCGCACCGCGATTTCCGCGGCCACCGCGCGCAGTTTCGCCTGCCGATCCACAAACACCCGGTCCGGCAGCAACTCCCGCCGCCCGAGCCGATGCAACGGTACCACCCGCACCCCCAGCTCATAACTCGCCCGCAGTTCCCCCGCCGCTTCCGTCGCCGTCCCGGTCAGCCCGCATACCCGCCCATACAATCGAAAATATGCCGGCCGCGTGATCGTCGCCTCGCTCTCGTTCTCCTCCGAGATCTCCACGCCCGCCGCGCATTCCGCCGCCTGGTGCAATCCCCCGCGCCAGGTCCGGTCCGGACACGGCCGCCCAGTAAATTCGTCCACGATGACCACCTTCCCTTCATGCACGATGAAGTGCACATCCCGACGCATCGCATAGCGCGCGTGCAGCGCCTGGCTCACGTAACGCCCCCACGGCCGGCGCACGTGCGGCAGCGCCTCGTCCGTCAGCCCGGCCTGCGCCGCCGCGCGCCCGGCATCCGTCAATTCCGGGATGCCGCGCTCGCGTTCAAAATGCTCGCCCTCGCGCAGGGTCCGCGCCAGCTGGTCTGCCAGCCGGTACGGCTCCGGATGCTCGCACGCCCGCGGCTGCCCCGCGCTGAGAATCAGCGGACTCCGCGCTTCATCGAGAAAGATGCTGTCCGCCTCGTCCACGATCGCAAACGCATGCCCACGCTGCAGCAGCTTTGGCGGCGCTGGTGCGGTGCCCAGCAGCACCTCGTGGAAAAGAGGCGCGCGCCCACCCCGATTCGCCCGCAGCGTCAGCTGGTCGCGCAGATAATCGAATCCAAATTCCGTCCCCACCCCATACGTCACGTCCGCCGCATACGCGGCACGCTTCTGTTCATTCGGCACCCGCTCCTCCAGCGATCCCACCGACATCCCCAGCAACGCAAACGCCGGCCGGGCAAACTCCGCATCCCGCGCCGCCAGGTACGGATTCACCGTCGCCACATGCGCCCCGCGCCCATGCAGCGCAAAGACGTAGGCCGGCAGCATCGCCGCCAGCGTTTTCCCCTCGCCCGTCGCCATCTCCGCAATCTCCCCCGCTGCCAGCGACAGCCCCGCCGCCAGCTGGCAATCATAGGGCACCAGCTTCGTCGTCCGCCGAATCGCCTCACTGATCAGTGCGACCGCTTCCGCGCGCCACGTTTCCTCTCCTTCCCTTGCCGCCGCCTTCTTCCGCAATTCCAGGGATTGCTCCCGCAAACGCGCATCGCTTTCCCCGGCCTGCCGCGCGAGCAAGCCGTGAATGAAAGCCAGCGCGCCCTGGGGCAGGCGGGATTGGAAAACACTGAACACGAGTGGAGACGTTCCGCTCAGCATAGCGCCTCCCCCCACCCCATACCAGCGATTTGGCGTCCTCCATCCGTTCCGTGGCACAATAGACCATCTATGGCCTGCCTCACCCTCCCCCTCCGCAAATGCCCTCCCGCTCCTCGCCAGCAAATGTTAATCCTAAATCTTAATTCTTAAATACCCCCAACTACTCAATCGTCAGCTTCACACTCGCCGTCCGCCCGTCCGCCACCACCATCAGATCATATTCCCCGGGCTCGATATCCCGGCCATCCACACTGCGCTCCAGCGAAGCGCATTTTCCTTTCATCACAATCACTGCCGGCTCAGATATTTCCATCGGACCCGTCAGAGTCTTGGAAAGATTCAGGATCACATTGCTCCCTGCGGCTTCCACCGACACCACCGCATCCCGGCGCACCGGCATCTCGATGCGCGCACCCGCTCCATCCGCCTCCGGCACAGCCTTTTGCCCGCCAATCTTAATACCGAAGGGTAGCGCGGCGGCCTCCATGTCCCCCTTCACCCGCGCGCTACCCAAACTGATGAACGCCAGCATGATCAGCACGATCGCCGCCTGCCCGCCGAGCGTCACCGCAATCGGCAGCGCCGCTCCCGCCTCGTGCGCATGCAACCCGGTCCCGAGGCCGAGCAAAACGAGCGTCGTAAAAAAGGTGGTTTTCATAGCGGTGCGTTGTTGTGGGAGCATCCTGGCGAAACCCTCAAAAGATGTCAACGACAATTTTCGTAGTAATGTCATCGTATGTAATAAAGGGTAGACTTTTAAGATAGCGACCGCGCACCGTAACCCTGATGTCGCCACCGAATTCCGATCGCGTCCCCGGCTGCCTCGGCTCCTCATGGATCGCCCTGGAAAACAAATTCCGATCGAGAAGGTTGACGCCCCCTCCAGCCACTCGTATTCTGATCCTCCTTTTTCCACCGCAACCAGCAACCGAAAGGAGGGAAACCAGCACATGCCCGAAGTACAAGTCCGCAAAGGTGAACCAATCGACCGCGCTCTGAAGCGTCTCAAATCCAAACTCGAAGCCGAGGGGATTATGGACGAAGTGCGCCGTCTGCGCGCCTTCGAAACGCCCACGCAAAAGTCTCGCCGCAAGGCGAAGGCGAATGCCAAGCGCGCCAAGGCCAAGCAGCAGCGCTTCAATTTCAGCGCCTAGTTCGCCACACTTCGGCGGCATCTCTGGCCGCTTTTTCATCAAGCCCGCTGGGAAACCAGCGGGCTTTTTCTTTTCCAGCCTCCCTGTGAGATGACCTCCGCATCGTACGCTCGGCTCCACGGCGGCCTTCTAAATTCCGCGGCCGCGCCAAAATAATGTAGCTGCGACCGGAAGGTCCGCGGTCACTTTTTTCGTCACTCATCTCCTCTCCACCACCGCTTAAAATTCCCCCTGACCACCTCCCCCAATTCCTCCACCCTCATCCCTCGGACCCGCGCCAGTTCCGCGTACGCCGCCACAATATTCCCCGGGTGATTCACCCGCGGTTCTCCGGGAAATTCGCGGTGGCCCGGCGGCGGCGCCATATCCGGCGCATCCGTTTCCACCAGCAGCCGCTCCACCGGCAACCCCGCAAACACTTCCCGCTGCCGCCCCTTCCGCTCGTGTAGAAAGTACGTCGAAAACGAAAAATACGCCCCCAGCTCCACCAACCGCGCCGCCATCTCGCTCGAGCCACCGTACGCATGCAGCAAAAATCCGCGCTTCGGACGCTTCGCTCCCGCCAGCGCCTCGAACAGCGGTCCCCATGCCTGCACACAATGGATCGTCACCGGCAAATCCCACTCTGCCCCCAGCGCGAGCTGCACCAAAAAGCACTCCGTCTGCGCTGCGAGATCATACCCTTCCATCCAGCAATCGAGTCCAATTTCCCCGATCCCCGCCCTGGGATGTGCATCGAGCTGTGCCACCAGCTTCTCCCGCCACTCCCCCGAGCGCCCCTTGACGTACCACGGATGCAGCCCAAACGACGGCGCCACCCACGGCACCTTCGCGGCCAGCTCAGCCACCGCCCCCCAATCCTCCTCCCGCGTGCCATTCACCACCGCGCATTCCACCAACTCCGGCAACTCGCGCAACAATTCCTCCCGCCACGGCCCCAGCCGCGCATCCTGCAAATGGTTATGCGCATCAATCATCTTCATCATCCAGCGGCACACCCTATCCACCATTCACCAAATCCGCCAGCGCGCCTCGCCTGACCAAAATCGGCCATCAGCCATCGGCGTTCGGCGATTCGTCGCTCTCACTGCCCGCAGTACTTGAACAACATCATCTCCGCCGTCCCATCCGGCAGATAAAACCGCAGCGCCCCATCGCGCCCGATCACATCCACCGGCACCGCACAACTCGCCCGCCGGCTATGGATCTGGTGCAGCCCCAGATTCTCCCGCCGGTAGAGCTCGCCCCACGCCTCAATGCGCACCGCCGCTTGCGCCTTCGCCATCAGCATCTCCGCGAGCGGCGCATGTTCCCACAGCTGAAAATCCACCGCCATCCGCGCCTCCATCTCTGCATAGTCCAACCCGTCATCCGCTTCCAACTGCGGCTCCGGCCTTTCCTCCCAGCGCGAAACCAGAATCGCCACCCGCACCCGCGGATCATGCCCACCCAGGAGATTCAGCCGCGACAGCGTATTCACCGAAATCAACACTTCCCCGCATGGCGGCACTTCCACCGTCAGCCACACATGGTCGACATGACTCGGCGTCCGCGCCACCTCCAGCTCCGCCCGATACGGAATCCCCACCAAATGCGCCTGCATCGGCGACCGCGTCTCCAAAATATGGCACACCCATTCCTCGCGCGTCCGCTGGGGTTCATGCTGCCGATGCCGTCGAGACATGCCGAACCATAACCCACTTTCATTCGTAAGGTGGAATCCCAATTTTCCACATCACGGAAATCGCCCGCCACCGCGATGGCGCGTCAGCGCCCTTTGAATGGTCATCCCGAGCAAGCGCAGCGCGCCGAGGGACCGCACTTCATTGGCTGGGCCATTTCAGCTTCCGCACAGCCCCAAGTTCCAAAACCCACCATATCCGCGCCCATCCGCGTAATCCGCAGTCCCTTCTGCCTTCATCTGCGCCATCTCGATGCTCTGTGCGGTCACTCGCAGTTAAAACAAAATATTCCCCACAAACCCCTCCACGTGCGCCGCCGGCGCGGGATGCCGCCGCACCACCACCACCAGCTCCCGGACAAACCGCTCCGGCACCGCCAGCCGCCGCACCTTCTTTCGCTGCCCATAGATCGCCAGTGCCCGCTGCGGTACCAAACTCACGCCCTGCCCCAGCGCCACCAGATTGATAATCAGATCAAAACTATCCGCCTCCGCCGCTTCCTTCGCCTCCCACCCGCGCTTCTTCATCCAGCTCCGCAGCCGCGCCCCGGTGTTCGACTCCCCATGGATTAAGAGCCATGGCCGCTCCGCCAGCCAGTTCCGCCACCGCTCCCCCTTCGCCCGCAGAGTCACCGCCGGCAGTGTCCACTCCGGCGGCACCACCAAATCAAACGCGTCCGCAAACCGGTGCACCACGCGCAACGAGCCCGGCAGATGCCGCGGCGGACAGAGGATCGCCGCATCCAGCTCATTCATCTCCACCCGTTCCAGCAGCCGCGCGCTCGGCTCATGGGTGATCCGCAATCGCACCTCCGGCTGCCGGCGCTGCTGCGCCGCAAAAAAGCCCGGCAGATACGCCACGCTGATCGTCTTGGCCACCCCCACACGCACCTCCTTCGGCGCCTCCGCAAAGTCCTCCCGCACCCGCCGCAAAAGGGCATCCAGGTCCCCGACGAAGCGCGCCGTCTCCCGCAACAAAAATTCCCCCGCGGCCGTCAGCCGTACCCGCCGCGTCGTCCGCTCAAAGAGCGCCACCGCCAGCCGCGTCTCCACTCCTTGCACCTGCCGCGTCACCGCGCTCTGCGTGATCCCCGCCTCCTGCGCCGCCCGCGTAAACGACCCATGCCGCGCCACGAGCTGCAGCAGATGCAGCTCATACAAGTCGAATGGCAGCGTCGGCAGATATTCATGCATATTTCGTATGAATCCATGGAACCTATGAATTTCTCTCCCAGCACGCAATCCGCCATTCTGCCCCCCCACACACCAACCACCATCATGGCTGACCGCACCTACCGCATCTCCACCAACGCCCCCGGCCCCTACTACGTTGACGATACCTGCATCGACTGCGACCTCTGCCGCAACATCGCCCCGAGCGTCTTCGGCCGCGACGACACCCGCGGCACCAGCATCATCGCCCGCCAGCCCCACACTCCCGAAGAACAAGCCCTCGCCGAAGAAGCCCGCGCCAGCTGCCCCGAGGACTGCATCGGCAACGACGGCGCATAGCGGCAAAGATATTGCAGTCCTCAATCCTCCATCTGAAATTTCCCTTTCCCACTCGCCACGCGCGCCGCATCTGCTTCCATCCCCGCCCATGCTCGCCCTTCGCTCGGTTACCAAGCGCTTCGGCTCTCTCACCGCTCTCGATGGCGTGTCGCTCGACATCGCGCGCGGCGAATTCTTCGGCCTCCTCGGCCCTAACGGCGCCGGCAAATCCACCCTCATGTCCCTGCTCGCCGGGCTTCGCGGCTGCGATGACGGCAGCATCGAGCTCGACGGCCGCCCGCTCCAGCCGCACGACGCCGACGCCCGTCGCGCCCTCGGCCTCGTCCCTCAGGCCATCGCGCTCTACGAAGACCTCAGCGCCGACCAAAATCTTCGCATCTTCGGCGAGCTCTACGGCCTCCGCGGCGCCGAGCTCCGCAGCCGCATCGACGAAGCGCTCGACGCCGCCAAGCTCACCGACCGGCGCCGCGACCCGGTGAAAAATTTCTCCGGCGGCATGCAGCGGCGCCTCAACCTCGTCGCCTCCCTCCTCCACCGCCCCAAGCTCCTGCTCTGCGACGAGCCCACCGTCGGCGTCGACCCGCAATCTCGCAACGCCATCTTCGAGTTTCTCCAGGCGCGCAACCGTGAGGGACTCACCATCATCTACTCCACCCACTACATGGAGGAAGCCACGCGCCTCTGCTCGCGCATCGGCATTATCGACCACGGCCGCATCCACGCCCTCGGCACGCTCGACGAGCTCCTCACCCAGCTCCCATTCGAGGAAGAAATCACCTTCCCCGCCACGGAGGCCACTCGCCCGCTGGCCGCACAGCTCGCCACCCACGGCGAAACCACCGTCGTCGACAGCACGCACCGCTTTCGCCCGCGCGCCGGCTTCAAGCTCTCCACCTTTTACACCGCCTCCGAGTCCCTCGGCCTCGCGCCCGGTCTCTTCGCCCACCAGCGCCCCACCCTGGAAGCCGTCTTCCTCCGCCTCACCGGGCACGCTCTTCGCGAATAACCGGGGTTCTGCCCGATCGCGCTCACTTTCACTCGCTCTCGCCCATGCGCACCATTCTCACCCTCATGCGGAAAGACTTCGCGAATTTCTTCCGCGACCGCACGGCCGTCACCCTCACCTTCCTCATCCCCATCGTCCTCATCTACATCTTCGGCTTCGTCTTCGGCGTCAACCGCAAGGACTCGGGCCCGAACGGCATCCGCCTCGCCGTGGTGAATGAGAGCAGCAACCCCGTCGCAAAGAAGATCGTCGATTCTCTCAGCCAGGACAAAGCCTTCCACGTCGTCACCAAGACGGAAGACGGCCAGCCCGAACGCCTTCTCACCGAGGCCGATCTCCGCCCGCTCATGCGCCGCGATGAATTCCGCTACGCCGTCATCCTCCCCAAGGATCTCCTCGCGGAAACCGGCATCGGGGTGCACCTCAAAATTTTCTCCAACCCGCGCAACGAGATTGAAAACCAGACCGTCCAGGGCCTGCTCCAGCGCAACCTCTTCGCCAGCGCCCCGGAACTCCTGGGCCAGTCCTTGCAAGCCAGCGCCAGACAATTCATCGGCGACGCCCGTCTGCAAAAATTCAACGACCAACTGGCGACCGCCATCGCCAATACCTTCGGCGGCGACAAGGAAGCCATCCAGCAGCGCATCGCCTCCGGCAACTTCGGCTTCGGCAATCTCGGCGGCAGTAGCAGTTCCAGCTCCGGCGGAGGCGCGGCCGATTTCGTTTCCCGTCTCATCCACATCGACACGGAACAGGTCGTCGGCCAGCAGGTGAAAAACCCGGGCGCCACCCGCGTCGTCGGAGGCTGGGCCGTCATGTTCCTCCTCTTCGCTCTGAGTGCCTCCGCCGCTGCGTTTTTTAACGAAAAGAAAGCCGGTCTTTTCATCCGCCTGCTCTCCGCGCCGGTGCATCGCTCCCAGCTCCTGTGGAGCCGCTTCGGCTTCGGCGTCATCCTCGGCCTTTTCCAGCTTACGATGCTCTTCTTTGCCGGCTACCTGCTCTACGGCATCGACCTCTTCAGCAACTTCGTCAACCTCCTCCTCGTCTGCCTCGCCGCCGCCATGGCCTGCACCGCCGTCGGCATGCTGCTCGCCTCGCTCTCGCCCAGCGCCGAGGCCGCCCAAGGCCTCTCCAGCTTCGTCATCCTCGTCATGAGCGCCACCGGCGGCGCCTGGTTCCCCGTCAGCTTCATGCCCGAGTTCATGCAGCACGTCGCCAAATTCACCGTCGTCTATTGGGCGATGGAAGGCTTCGCCGAAGTCCTCTGGTCTCATCTCTCCTTTGTCGATCTCCTTCCCACCCTCGGCGTCCTCCTCGGCATCTCCGCCGGCGTCATGGCCCTCGCCATCTGGTTCTTCAAACGCCGCCGCCTCTTCGAATAGCAACGATAGGGAAGGACAAAGTCCTTCGGGGTCAACTCGACCTTGTCATTCCCCGCTCCGCCACCTCCCAGCGGGCCGGCCTTTGGTGCTCGATTGACTCCGATACGCCATCCGATAGGGATCGCCTATGCTCGCGAAACTCAGGTTATTCGTCGTTTTTCTGTCGCTCACCGGGGGTGGGATCGCGGCGGAGGATTCCGCCGAAGCGCCTGCGGTCGCAAAATTAAGGCGCGACTATGACAAAGCGAAACTCGCGGCGGTGAGCGCGTTGAACAAGACCTATGCCTCGCAGGTGGACCTGCTTTTCAAAAGCCTGATGTCGGCCAACGATCTGAAGAACGCCACGCTGGCGTCTGAATTTCTCAAGCGGTTGACCGATGCGGAAATCGGAAACGACGTCCAGAACATCCCGGACAAACCCGCGGCGGGCGATCGCTTGGGCGCCATTCAGGTGCGGTATCTCAAAGAAAGAGGCGAAGCGATCCACCGGCTGAACGAACTCTACGTTCCTCAAATCAAAACCGTGAAAGTGAGCGCCACGGGAAGCAATGACATCAAGGCGGCGAACGATGCTGCCGCTTTTTTGGAAGAGATCGCTCCTGGTGGTGTGGTGGCCGCGTCGGATTCCGGCGCACCGAATGCCTTTCTGAGCCTGGGCAATTTTGGAAAATGGAAAATTGGCAAGGGTGGCCAATGGAAAATTCGGCCGGAGAAGCTCGTCGGCAGCGGCGGAACAGCGGTCACCTACGAGGATAAATTGGAACCTCCCTTCACTCTGCGCTTCCACATGAAGATCCTCTCCGGCATGCGCCCGAGTGTCGCGTTCGGCCCCTTTGAATTTCGAAACTACTCCACCACGGAAAAAATCCTCCTCCTGCATCCCAGCCGGGGTAACTCGCAGCCCTTCAAATACGAATTCAATAAGGACTACAATATCGCCATCGTGGTGGCGGCGTCGAAATGTGAGCTGTTTGTCGACAATAAATACATGTCCATGACCGACGGCGTAAACAAACCGATCGAGAAAATCTCATTCGGCGCCGGCGATGGTTGGTCGAACGGGCAGGTTGAATTTCGGGACATCGTCCTGCAGCGATAGGATGAGGTCTGGAGCAGATTGCATGGGCGCTCCAACGTCGCCCGATTCATCGGATCGTTCGCGCGAAGAAACTGCATCAGCCATCGGCGATGGGCACCCTACTTCACCTCTGCGAGCTTCTTCACATCCAGATTCTTCGCCCACGCCTGCGTCTCGCTGGCCGGCAGGCCCTGTAGGTGAAAAGTGACCATGTAGCGCCCGGCCACGAGCAGAAAGAGCTGCCCCTTCTTGTTCGCATTCTCGTACCCCTCCCAGCCCTTCGCTCCGTCGATTGTCACGCTCTTTTGATACCCCTCGCTTGACTCATTGGAAAAATTCCACAGCGCCGTCATCCCCGCCAAGGAGTCCTTCGACTGGCTATAGTCGACGATGCTCACATCCACCGACGCCTCGCCCTTTGTGTAGTGCCGTTCCGCGCTCGTCATCTTCAGCTCTCCCGCATCGAGCGTATTGCCCTGCGCCTTGTCCGCCTCCCAGCCCGTCACGTCTTTCAAAAATGGGGTGAGCTTGGAAAAATGCACCACCGCTGTTTTGGCGGCATCATCCGCCAAAACCATCGGCAACGGCACAGTGAGGGCCAGGGCGGAAACAGCCGCGAGAAGAAACATGCGCATGCTCCTGCGAATGCGCTCCGCCCGCCCAAATGTCAATTGGCTCGCCCCTTCCCCTTTCCTATTTCCCCATCGGCATCCTCCCTATGCCGCCCTTCCTAAATCGTTACCACAGTGCACTTTCGCACGCGCATTTCCGGAGCGTCCTTCGATTCCATTTCTTCGAAGGAGGCATCTATGAAGTTCCACGTTTCGACCCTGGAAATCCTCGAGCCCCGGGCAGCCCCGGCGACGCTCACCGGACAAGTTCTCACCTACACAGACCTCGACGGCGACCACGTGAGCGTCACCATTTCAAAAGGCACGCTCCTGCCCGCGGACTTCACCTTCAACACCGGCGGCGTCACGGGCGATAACTCCACGCCCCAACAGCTCCAGCTCATCAATCTCACCAGTGTCGCCGACTCCGACGCGGCGAACATCACAGTCAAAGTGCAGAAAGGCCCGAACGGCGATGGCCTCGCGCCCATCGGCGCCATCCACTTCGGCTCCCGCACGCTCGGCACCGTGAATATCCCCGGCGACCTCGGCGATCTCGACGGCGGCTCAGGCGTCTCCGGCGTTATCGCGGTGAAATCGATCACCGTCAAAACCATCGGCCGCTACGGCATCGCCACCCAGGGCGTGAGCGGCGACGAGCAATGGCTGATCGCCGGTGCTGTCGGCTCGTTTAAGGTCGCCGGTGATATCCGCAATGCCTGGATCAATTTTCGCGGCGATGCCGCCAGCGGACCGATCACGGTCGGCGGCTCCCTGATCGCCGGAGAGGGCGACTTTTCCGCCTCGATTTTTGCCAGCGGCAGCGTCGGCGCCGTGAAGATCGGCCACGATCTCCTCGGCGGCCCTGGCAACGAATCCGGCAAGCTCGACGTCACCGGCAACATCGCCAGCCTGAAAATCGGCGGCTCCATCCGGGGCGGCGTGGGCGATGACGACACCACCACCGATCCGCTCTCCATCGTGCACGCGGGCCAGGTCTTCGCGAGCGGCGACATCGGCGCTATCACCGTCGGCGGCGCGCTCGCCGGCAGTATCGGCTCCGCGTCGGGCACCATTCAGGCGCATGGCAGCGTCAAGGGGCCGGTCTCCCTGGGCTCGGCGAGCCACGGCATCCTGCTCAGCGGCGGCTCCATGGGCGCGGTGAAGCTCCTGCACGGCGCGGATCTCGATATCACTGCCAACGGCAATCTCGCCAGCGTCACCGTCACCGGCGCACTCACTGGCAATCTCAAGACCACCGGCACGGCCAATCTCGGCCCCGTGAAAATCAACGGCGACTATGGCGGCACCATCCAATCTGCCGGCACCCTTGGCGCCATCACCATCAACGGCACCTTGCAAAACTTCTCCACCATCCAAAGCCAGGGTGCCATGGGCGCACTCAAGGTGAAGGGCGACGTGAAAGGCACCCCCATCACCGGCGGCGCCGGCCTCAAAAGCTTCACCGTCGGCGGCTCCATTATTCCGGCCATTGGCGGTACTTTGAGCACCATCACCTTCGCCGGCCAGGTGGGACCGATCACCGTCAAAGGCAGCTGGCGGGGAACTTTTACGAGCGGCTCTCTGGCCGCCCTGCGCGTCGGCGGCACGCTCACCGCGGACGTCACCGTCAATGGCGATGCCGGCCTCATCCAGCTCGGCGAACTTGAATTTTCCAACCTGGCCGTCTCGGGCACGCTCGGCTCCTTCTCCGCCTCCGGAAACGCCGGCGGCAGCATCCATGCCGGAGACCTCTCCAAGGCAATCATCAAGGGCGACCTTGGTGGAAGCCTCGGCGTCTCCCACACCCTCGGTTCTCTCACCGTCGGTGGAAACCTGAGTGCGCAAATCCTGACGAACGCGATCGGTACCCTCACCGCCGGCTCCATCACGGGCGTCCCTTCTTTCCAAATTGGCAGCGTCACTACGATCGGCAAAATCATGATCCGGGGAGATATCGCCAGCCTCGCCGAAGCCGGTCTCCCGCAAATCCTGGCGGATCACTTAGGTAGCTTCACGGTCGGCGGATCCATTGTCGCCGGCACCCTCGATACCATCACCACCCCGGCTCAATTCGAATTGCTCTCGGTCGCCCACGGCATCGGCCAAATCATGGTAAAAGGCGATATCCGCGGCTCGGTGGGCCTCATGGGCTCCGTCGTCACGGTGTTGATCGATGCCAGTGGCCCGGACAATCCCACCTCGCCCAATGATCTCGCCATCGGGAAAATCACCATTGGCGGCACCGCTGAACACCTGCGCATCCTCGGGCGCGGCATCGGCCACAACGCGCAAATCGGCGCCGTCAAAGTGGGCGGCGATTGGATCGCGAGCGACCTCGTCTCCGGCATCACCAATCTCGGCGCCGACGACGCCCCCGGCGGCACTGGCGCCAACGCGGATGACATGAACTTCGGCGACGTCCACGATCATCTCGTCACCGGCGCCATCTCCAAGATCGCCAGCATCACCATCGGCGGCGCCATCCTCGGCACCCGGACGACCGGCGATCATTTTGGTTTTAGCGCCGCGCAAATCGGCGCCTTTAAATACGGCCCCGTCGTTGCGCATCTCACCACGGGCACCGACGCGCCGCTCGCACTCTCGCCCTTCACCGGCGACGTAACGCTGCGCGAGTCTTAGCTCACCCGCCAAATCCCACCCGCCGAGCTGGCTTGCGCAACCCGGAGAGATGCGTGGCCGGTTCTGCCGCGCTGAAGATCTCGGCGAGCGAGTAGTCTTTTTCGTCCGGCAGCGTAAGCCCGTAGTGCTGGGCAATCTGCTGGGCACGCGCCCGGGGCAGACGCTCGAATTCCCGAAAGAACCGCAGGCGCCCCGGCCGGATCACCGCCTTGTCGAGCGACTCCACCGAGCAGTTCAGCGTGCAGAGCAGGTGCACGCGAACCAACTGGCTCATGAGCCCGTCCGTCAAATTTAGTATCGTCGAGACCGCGCTGTGATCCTTCGAGCCGCGCGAGGCGAGCAGCGCTTCCGCATCCTCCAGCACCAGCACTTTCGTCGCGCTCGGAAAGTCCCGATGCTCCCGCTTCCAAAATTCAGTTAGCCCTCCGGAGGACAGGATGCCCACGTGGTCCACCGGCACGAAGTAAAAGCGATGCGTGGCCGCCAGCGCCGACATCACATGGCGCAGGAACGACGTTTTGCCCGTGCCCACGTCGCCGCGGAAAATGCTGATGCCCGTCTCGCCCAGCCCGGCAAGAAACTCTTTGGTCCATGCGGAAAAATTGTCGCCGTAGTGGAGATCTAAAATTTCGTCTGGGAGCAAATATTTTTCCTCCAGCGGCGCGTGGTGGTACTGACCCGCCCCCGTCACCACGAAGAAGCCGGGCCCGCTCTGCTCACGGCTCTGGCGATACGTCTTGCGCATCTTTTCCAGCCCCTCCAACGCCCGGGCCGGCGTGCTGGACGTCACGAGCACCCGGTAGTGCCGCACCGTGCGATCGGGGCTGTAGCTGTTCGGCTTGTGCGCCACGTGCACAAAGAGGTCGTCTTCCAGGCGGAAGAGCAGATCCGTAAAGACCGGCACCTTCGCGAGCCCCGACGGGGTCACGATATAGTCCCGCCACGAGCGGAGCAGGACCTCGCTCATCTCGACCGCCATCCGCTCCACGTCAAACGCCGCCACCTCCTCCGCCCGATGGCACGTCTTCCCGCGAAAGTTCCGGTCGACGATCGCTTCAAACGTATCGGCTTGGTTGACGACTTCGATTTGGTGGTATTTCGACATATGGAAAGGATTACGGCCGGGACCGCGCTCAGGATGAATGCAAACGGGGGTATTCCTACAAGTCTGCCAAAGGCTCCATTAGGCCGGGGCGTGATTACGTCATTTCCGCGGCCGGCGGACGCCACAGGCATCGTTGGCCGCCTGTTGGCGCAAATCCGCCCACGCGGCGCGAATCTCTTGTTGGTCCGCTTCCCAGCAATCAAAATGAGAAAGGTGAGCGCACACGTAGTCGCACAGCGCGAGGATGGGTTCATGCAGGCCGGCCATGTTTTCGTGGCAATCGAAGTGCATTTGGATGTCTTTCGCGAGGATCCACGCGGGACGCTAAGGTTCCCATTCGGTTGCGGGTCCCACGCTGCGCAGGTAGCGATCGAGGACGGGGTAGTAGTAGCGGAAGCCGTCCGCGGGCATCCACATGAAGTCTTCTTGGTGGACTCCGGCGCCTCGCAAAAACGAGCGTAGGCCTCGTCAAGGTTCATCCCATCAAAGATGGAAGGGTACCCAAATCGGCGGTAAGGTTCCTTGGAAGAGACGCGCTGGAATGCGGCCAGACGTAGACATTCTCCTCGGGAACGTCGGCCATCGGACTACCCCCGCAACTTGATCATCAAATCGCCGGCCTCCACCGCTTCGCCGACGCTCACGAGCACCTCGGCCACCGTGCCGTCGGCCGGGGCGAGAATGTTCGTTTGCATCTTCATCGCTTCGAGGGTGGCGAGTTTGTCGCCTTTGGCCACGGCTTTGCCCACGCTCGCGTTGAGCGCGGTGACCATGCCGGGGATCGGGGCGCCGATTTGCAGCGGGTCGCTAGCGGCGGCTTTCGCGCGCGACTTCACTTCCTTGGCGATGCTCTTATCCAGCACCGTGGCTTCGCGCGGGAGGCCGTTCAGTTCGTAGTTGATCACGCGGCGGCCGTCCTTATCAGGCGTACCGATGTTGATGAGTTTGATGATGAGGACCTTGCCTTCTTCGATGCTCACCACCACTTCCTCTCCGGGGCGCAGGCCGTAAAAAAAGGCGGGCGTCGGCAGGCAGCTCACGTCGCTGAAGCTCGCCTGGAACTTCGCGAAATCGGCGAACACCTGCGGATACATCAGATGCGAATAGAGGTCGTCGTCGCTCGCGTCGCGCTTCGTCTTCTCGGCCACCTCGGCCTTTACGTCGCGCAGTTTCACGGGCTCGGGCTTCGTGCGCTTCACCTTGGTACTGCCAAGCACGGCCTTCACCACATCCTTCGGCCAGCCGCCCATGGGCTCGCCGAGACCGCCGCTGAGCATGTCCAGCACGCTCTCGGGGAAGCTCACGCTGCCCGGTTCGAGGTTCACCACGTCGGCGGGCTTGATGCCGCGGGTGAACAGGAAGAGCGCCATGTCGCCGACGACTTTGCTCGACGGCGTCACCTTCACGATGTCGCCAAAGAGGTCGTTCACCTCGCGGTAGCAGCGCGCGATCTCCGGCCAGCGATGGCCCAGGCCCATGCTCGCGGCCTGTTCCTTGAGATTCGTGTACTGCCCGCCGGGCATCTCGTGCAGATAGACTTCCGCGCTGCCCGTCTTCGGCGCGGTGTCGAACGGCGTGTAGAACGTGCGCACCTGTTCCCAGTAATCGGAAAATTCGTTGAGCGTATCGAGGTCGAGGCCGGTGTCGCGCGGCGTGTTCTGCAGCGAGGCCACGATGCTGTTCAAGTTCGGCTGTGAAGTGCTGCCGCTCATGCTCGCGATGGCCAGGTCCACCACGTCCACGCCGGCGTCGGCCGCGCGCAGGATGCTGCCCGCATTGATGCCGCTGGTGTCGTGCGTGTGGAAATGCACCGGGATGCCGATCTCGTCCTTCAGCGCCTTCACCAGCGTGCTCGCGGCGTACGGACGGCACAAGCCGGCCATGTCCTTGATCGCCAGGAAGTGTGCGCCCATTTTCTCCAGCTCCTTCGCCAGGCCCACATAATACTTCAGCGAATACTTCGTGCGCTTGGGATCGAGAATGTCGCCCGTGTAGCAGAGCGCGGCTTCGCAGATGGCGTGCGTTTCCTGCACGGCCTCCATCGCGGCCTTCATGTTCGAGAGATCGTTGAGCGAATCGAACACGCGGAAGATATCCATGCCCGCCTCGGCGGAATGCTTCACAAAGCCCGCGACCACATTCGCCGGATAGCTCGTGTAGCCCACGGCATTCGCGCCACGCAGGAGCATCTGGAAACAAATATTCGGGATGGCTGTGCGAAGCTGGCGCAGGCGCTGCCACGGGTCCTCATTGAGGAAGCGCATCGCCGTGTCGAACGTCGCGCCGCCCCACATCTCCACCGAGAATAACTCCGGCGTGCGCGCCGCCACCAGCGGGGCGATGGCCAGCATGTCATAGGTCCGCACGCGCGTGGCCATGAGCGACTGGTGCGCATCGCGGAACGTGGTATCCGTAACCAGCAGCGCCTTCTGCTTGATCGTCCACTCGGCAAACTTCTTCGGCCCGAGCGCCAGCAGGAGTTGCCGCGTGCCGAGCTTCAGCCCGCCGGGCAGCGTCGTGGTGATGCCCGAGTGCGGCGCCTTCGAGCGCGTCTCGGCGGCCACGGAAATGCGCGCCATCGGCGGCACCTTCGCGGCGGCCAGCGGCGCGGCGGGCTTGTAGCCTTTCGCGTGCGGATTGCCGTTCACGATCACGTTGCCGAGGAAGCTGAGCAGCTTCGTCGCACGGTCGCGGCGCGGCTTGAAATCAAAGAGCGCCGGCGTGGTGTCGATGAGCGTGGTCGTCGCGCCGCCATCGCGGAACAGCGGATTCGCGATGACGTTTTCCAGGAACGGAATGTTCGTCTTCACGCCGCGAATGCGCATTTCGCGCAGCGAGCGATCCATGCGGTCCAGCGCGGCGTGGAAGGTGCGCCCCTTCGTGGTGATTTTCACCAGCAGCGAATCGTAGAAGGGCGTGATGACCGCGCCCGGGTCGCCCATGCCGGCATCCAGCCGCACGCCATAGCCGCCGGCACTGCGATAGGTGATGATCTTGCCGTAGTTCGGCGTGAATTTGTTCGCCGGGTCCTCGGTGGTCACGCGGCACTGCACCGCAAAGCCCTGGCGCGGGATTTCGTCCTGCGCGGGAATGCCGACCACGCTGCCGTCGAGCGGATGCCCCTGCGCGATGAGAATCTGCGAGCGCACGAGGTCCACGCCGGTGATCTCTTCCGTCACCGTGTGCTCCACCTGGATGCGCGGGTTCATCTCAATGAAAAACCACTCGTTCGTATCGAGATCGAGGAGGTACTCGATGGTGCCGGCGTTGTCGTAGCCGATCTCCTTCGCGATGCGCACCGACGCCTCGCACAGCTCGTTCCGCACTTTGTCCGGCAGCCCGTAGCTCGGCGCGATTTCCACCACCTTTTGGTGGCGCCGCTGCACGGAGCAATCGCGCTCGTGGAGATGCACCGCATTCCCGTGGCGATCGCCCAGCACTTGCACCTCGATGTGTTTCGCGCGCGGGATATAGCGCTCGAGAAATACCGCCGGATTGCCAAACGCGCGCCCCGCTTCGCCCTGCGCTTCATCGAGCAGCGCGTCGAGATCGCCCGCCTTGTGGACCACGCGCATGCCGCGCCCGCCGCCGCCAAAAGCCGCCTTGATGATCAGCGGAAACCCGATGCTCGCCGCAATCTTCAGCGCCTCTTTGCGATCCTCCACCGGATCTTCGGTGCCGGGGAGCGTGGGCACCTTCAGCTTCTGCGTAAGCGCGCGCGCCGCCACCTTGTCACCCATCAGATCGAGCAACTCCGGCTTCGGCCCCACGAACGTGATGCCCGCCTCGCGGCACGCCGCGGCAAACTTTGCGTTCTCGGAGAGGAAGCCGTAGCCGGGATGGATCATGTCCACGCCCTTCTCCACTGCCAGGGCCACAATGCCCTCGATGTCGAGGTAGGCGCCCACCGGCCCCTTTCCCTCGCCCACGCGGTAGGCCTCGTCGGCCTTGAACCGGTGCATGGAAAATTTGTCCTCCTCCGCGTAGATGGCGACGGTTCTCAGGCCGAGTTCCGTGGCCGCTCGGAAAATCCGGATGGCGATTTCGGAGCGATTGGCGACGAGCAGCTTCTTCGCGTTGAGAATTTCGACTGGCTTGGCAGCACTTTTAGCAGGCATGGGAAAAAAACGGGCGTGCCTTTTAGAGGGCGGAACGGTGTCAGGCTAGTGCGGATTTTGCGGAGAAAATCCGCCCCCCCATCTCCAAAGCCCCGCCTCCCGTCGGACCTATAGGTCGCATCGGTCCCATGGGCCCCATTTTTACCCGCCCCTACGGGATGCTGATGACCACAATCCCGCTCGTCTTATCGACAAAGTTGGCCAGGGCCACCACCGTGCTGCCGCCGGCGTTGCGCTGGACGCCGGGGCTGCCAGAACTGGCTTTGAGCACGGTGAAACTTTTGACGATTCTTCCGGTGCTGCCCAGGGGTTGATTTTCCCGCAGGAGTTCCAGGACGTCGCCCTCGGTGCTCGTGCCGTAGAGGGCGAAGTCGTCGATGGAAGTGATGCCCCCCGGGCCGGACGCGCCGGCGAGACCCTTGACGAGCTGAGCGGTGAAGATGGGGCCGCCACCGCCGCCGGGCTGGAGGAGCGAGCTAAACGACTTCCATTGCGCGCCGGCGGGCGCACCGGGAGGCTGGGAGCCTTCGCGGGCTACTTCGACAAGGTTGCCGGAGGCAAACTCGGCCTGGCTATAAATGGCGTCGTTGTTGAATTTCGTGAAGGGGTTCCCGAGGGTATTGGCCCCCAGGAAGGCGACCGCGCTGCGGTCAGCGGCAACGACGGGGTCTTTGAAGGCGCCGAAGGTGCCTCCCCCGGTGGTGGCGACGTAGGTCCAGGTCGCACCGCCGGCGGCCGCGCCGCCGTCATTGGTCTGAAAGATTCCCTTGGAGACGGATTTGTCCGTTTCAGTGATCGAAGCGAGGAGGGAGATATTCAGGCCATCGTCGCTCACGGAGGGGAGGCTGCCGAGTTTCTTCCACGCGGTCCCGGGAAGAATGCCATCCACCGCGCCGCCGGTCTGGATGACCGATTCAAAGATCGGCGAGGCGCCGCTGCCCGTGACGCGGGCGATGACTTGAAAGCCGCCCGTGGCGAAGGTGATTTGCAGGAGGGTTTGGTGGCCGCTGCAGGGGCCACGGCCTTGGGCCGGGCTGCCGGAGAGCGCCTTGAGAAGCTGGAAGCTCTTCACCGTATCGACGCCGATGGATACGTCCGGGAGCTGGAAGCCTTTCCGGATCATCAATTGGATTCGATAGGAGCCGCTGGGCTGCCACCAGGCGCCCTCATCATTGGTGCTCCCCGCCGGGCTGCCCAGCTTGGCCGTGAAATAAATGCCTCCTTTGCCGGGCACGACACTCCCACCCCCGGCCTGCGGTGCCGAGTCCGGGTCGGCCTTGATCGCCACACTGGTAAACGATTTATACGGCGCGGAGTCCGTCGTATCGAAAGACGGATCGCCCTCGCGCGCAACGATGTGGAAGAGCCCTCCCACGTTGCTGATGATGACCGTATCGTTCGCCGACGTGACGTCCTGCCCCTTGATCGCGGCGATGAAGGCCACGCGGCCAAAGCGATCGATGACGGGATCCTTGAAGGACTTGAACACGAGGCCTGCCATCTCGGGCACGGGGCCGCCAACAAAGAAGAGCAGCTGGTTATCGAGCCAGAGCCCGATGCCGCTCTGCGCCGTGGGCGTGCCGCTCGAGGCCGGCGCGTGCCATTTGCCAATGAAGGCGATTTGTCCGTTTTCATTCACGGCCGGCGAGCCAAAGCCCGTCCACAGCGCGCCTTCCTGGACATTGCTGTCGGTGAGTTCGAGCGGCACCGTCCCGCCTTTCACGTAGCGCAGTTCGTGGGTGAGCACGGAGGGCCGCGCCGGCGGCTGGGCGTAGGAAATGGTGACGTTGCGCTGCAGCGAGACCTGCTGCTGCCCCCCGGCGTCATAGCCCCAGAGCCGAACATCATAGACGCCGCCGGGAATGTGCGGCTGCCCGGCGGTGATTAGTTCCGGAGACAACTCCGGCTGGGTGGGATCGAAGGTGAAAGAATGCGGGCCCGCCGTTCCGGCCGGCGCCGTGAAGGAGTAGCCGTAGGTGGCGTGCTCCTGGCTAAACGTGACGTAGGTGCCTCCGGGCACGGGCGCTTGCGATCCCAGCGTGTACGTGAGGGTGATGGTGTTGCGGCACACGTCGTTCGTGTTGGGAGAAGTGAGGGAGACACCGGCGACATTACTCCACGCGGGCACCGCGGGCGCGAGCAGGGCGATGAGCAGCAGAAGAGGCCGGGTGAGGAAGGATGGCATTTTCATGGACGGATGAGGATTCGGAAAAGCTTTTGGCAACGCGCATGACTCCAGAAGCAACACAGGAAAGGCCGCCGCGACGCGGCAACTCCGGGGATGGGTATGGATCCAGTCAGCGCAGAAGATTGCTACTCCCTTACCGCATTATCTCGCAAGTATTAACTATGTCTTCAACGCGGCCTACGGCACCGTGACTTGAATACCGCCGCCCTTGGTAGTGCCGGGGAAGTACCCCCAGGCGGTCTGGTTTTTCGGAAGATAGAGGCCGCTGCCTTTCACCAGCTTGGTAGTCCCAGGGATTTGCACGGTCACGTTGAACTTGCCGACTTTTTGCGCGACGCCGGTCCAGGATTTCAGCGAGCCAGTCAGCGTGGGGATGCCCTTGGTGCTGATGGTCACCGGGTTGATCTCGGTGGCCCCGAGATTGCCGCCGGCAAGGGTGAGCGTGGCGTTACCGGCGGGCAGGAGGGCGTTGCCATCGAACAGGCAGCCATTGGCGGTGAGGTAGGTATCAATGCCGCTTTTCTCGGTGCCCTTAGCGGTGGAAAGCTGCACAAATTTCTGGTAGGAGAGCTCGCCGGTGACATCGGTGGCGGGGAGATTGGCGGTCTGGAATTGGCCACCGAGGAGGGCGGCGGGCTTGGCGCCGGTGACGTTGGTGAAGAAGACGAAGCTGCCATCGTCGCGCAGGCTGGACGTGGCAGTGAAGGGCAGGCCGTCGACGAGGGTGCCGGTGATTTTAATGGCGCCGGTTTTGCCCACCATGGCGATGGCCGTGCCGCCGCCGAGGAACTGGCTATCGGTGCTGGCGAGGGCGATGTGGTGCTTCCCCGCGGTGACGTTAAGCGGTGACGGGCGAAGGACGGCGTGGAGATTGCCGCCATTCGCCAGGATGGTGAGTTCGATGGTGCCATCGGCCTTCCGGGTGGCGAAAGCGTAGCCCAGCGAGGTGAGGGCGGCGGAAAAGGAGCCCGGCTGCGGCAGCGTGAATTTCGCCGTGGCCCGTGCAATGCCGGCGCGGAGCAGCACGGTGGCGGCGCCCTTGGCGGAGAGCGTGCCGGAGGCGGAGCCCGCGATGAGGCCGATATCGGTGCGCAGCAGATCGCTGTAGGTCTTGGCGCCCGTCACGGGCGTCCCGGCGGTGACCGTCACGTTCCCCCGCCCTTTGAGGCCATTGTCGTCCGTGGTGTAGCTGAAGGCGCCGGTGTAGCCGGCGGGAATGATGAGCGCACGGCCGGCGGCATCGATGCTGATGCTGCCGTCGTCCACGCTGAGAATCTTCGCGGTGGGGGACAGGCCATCATTGGCGAGGACGAAGAGGCGGGAGTCGCCGCTGGTGATGGTGATGGCGTCGTTGTTCAACTGGAGGAGGCTATCGCCGGTGAGGTCCAAATCGAAGGAGGCTTCGCTGGCGTCGTTGCTGAGGAGGTGCAGCGTGTCAGTGACCGTGCCGGCCGCCGGCGGGGTGAAGGTGACCTCGAGCTGAACCGATTTTCCCGGGGCGAGGGTGCCGGAGCCATTCGCGGTGATCTGATACGCACTGCCCGTGCTGAGCGAGGAAGTGTAGTTGAGATAGCCGTTGCCGGCATTGCGAAGGACGAGGAGCTGGAAGGTGGGCTGCCCGGCGAGGGTCTCGCCAAATTCCACTGTATCCGCGCCATCGAAGACGGCGGCGCCGGACACCGCCACGGCGATCTCCGCGGGGACGAAGGGCACGGTAAAGCCGCGGTAGGGGGCACTCGTCGCCCCGTAGTAAATGGCGCGGCCCGAGAGCAGATCGATCTGATAAACGCCCGTGGTGCCATTCACGGTCAGCAAGGCCCAGCCATCGCCGGGAGCAGGCGTATTCGAACTGGAGGTGGTCACCCCGCTGGGGATGTCGAAGCAGTCGCCACTGAGCGAAAAATTGAGCGGGGAGCCGCTGATCGTTATCGTCTGGGCGATGTTTTGGGTGCCGGCATTGGGCGGATTCTGGATGCAGAGCGTATGGGAAATGGCGTCCAGCGTGTAGAGCGTGGTGACGGTGGCGCCAGCAAAACTGTTCGTGTAGGCGCCGCTGCCCGCGGTGCCGTTGGCGCCGTTCAACGCGCCATCCGGATTCGTGCCGGTGACCGAACCGGCCGCGCCGCCGCGATCGCCATCCACCGCCGCGCCGGTGAAGGGGTTCAGGCGGAAATTCAAACCGGTACTGGTGATCACCCGCAGCCGATCGACCGTGGGATTAAAATCCAGGGTGTAGGAGGAGGTGGCGGGGTCCGGAAAATCCACCGGAGTGGTGCCATTCGTGGTGAAGGCGATCTGCCCCGTGGTGCCGATGGGCGAGGCCACGCCGGTCTGCGGGTCCAGCAGGTAGAGCGTGCCGGTATTGGCGGCCTCGTTGATGCCGAGCGTGTAAAGCTGCCCGGTGGCGGGCCGGAAATCGAGGCCGACGAGCGATTCGCCCGCGGCGTAGTTGCTGAGGAACTGCGTGGTCGTGGTGCCAGGCGTGGTGGGATTGAAGCGCACGAGGTTGGTGCCGTCGCTGCTCAGAGCGAGGGCCGTGGGCACCTCGGTGTAGATGGCCATGCCGCGGCAGGCGGGCACGGTGCCAATCAGGGTGGCGGACCCATTGACGAGGTTAATGCTGTAGAGCGAGGGCGTGCCGCCGACCGTGAGGACCGCGAAACCAAAGCCCGCGGAGACCGCCACGTTGCTGGCGGAAGCGTTGACGTTTTCCGGGATGTCGAAACCCTGCACCGTGAAATCGAGCGGGCTGCCGCCCAGGAGGATGGGCAGAGCCCCGCCCTGCGTGCCGCTGTTCGGCGGGTTCTGGATGAAGAGCGAGTTGGTCGCGGGATCGAGCGTGTAGAGCGTGGTGATCCCCCCTTGGTTGGGCTGATTGTTGGTATAGGCCGCGGCGCCGATGCTGGTGGCGCCGCCATTGATCGCGCCGTCCGGATTGACGCCGGCCGAAACGCCGCCGCCGTTGTTGCCATCAACGGCCACGCCGAAGTTTGGATCCACGCGGAAGGTCAGGCTGCCGGCCACGACGCGGAGGCGATCCGCGGCGGGGTTGAAATCGATGTCCCAGGGGGTGGTGGTGGGCTCCGGCAAATCGATGGCGGTGACGCCGTTCGTGGTGAGGGCCACGGAGGACGCGGTGCCGACGACCGTCGCGATCCCGTTCTCCGGCGCGAGGTGATAGAGGGTCGCGGTATCAGTCGTGGCATTGACGCCGAGGGCGTAGAGCTGCTGGTTTTGCGGGCGCACATCGATGCCGACCAGGGTTTCTCCGGCCGTGACGCCGGTGATGGTGAGCGGCGTAGTGTTGCCTGAAGGATTGGCCGTGGTGGTGATGGCGAGTTTGCCGTCGGCCGTCAGGAGGTAGAGGGTGGCGGCGGGCAGTGGCATCGCGAAGAGAAACAACGCGAGGATGTTAATGAGCAGGTGGTGGCGACCTTTCATGGACGGGAAGAGAGCAGGTATCTGGTATTTCTACCAAGGCGAAATTTGGGGGTGCCGCACGAGCGCCGCGCTGGGCCAACGCCCCCTCCGAAAACACACGCTAAGTCCTCCAAGTCCTCCGCACTCTACTGCACTATGACACCTCCCTTGACGTCTTCCCCCTCCACGCCCATGGGCCTGCGCACCACGCTGCTCGCCCTCGCCCTCCTCGGCGCGGCGGCTTTCGCCGGGGATACCCTGGCCCCTTGGTCCGCGAAGACGGAGCCGGGGGATGTGCCAAAGAGCCACGTGGAGCGCATCACCGGCGCGGGGGAGGCGAAGCATTCGTATACGGTGGTGCAGGGCGGGACGATGGACGGGGAGAACTGCCGCTCGCCGCTCGGCGTCGGCATGAATCGGGAAGGCGTGTGCGATCAGGTATGGGAGTCCAATCGCTGGGTGCGGCTGGAGAACGCGGGCGACACGGATGTGATTAATCCGTGGCTTTCCAATGGGCGCAACACGTTCCGGAATTTTGGTGAGTTGCTGGCGTCGGCGGTGAAGCCGGGGATGAGCGACAAGGAGAAGGCCCTGGCACTGTGGTTCCAGGAGATCCAGTTTCGGTATCATGCGGGCGGCGACAACAGGGAACTGGGCGATCCGGTGAAGGTGTTCAATTCGTACGGCCACAGCACGTGCGGCAATGACTCCATTTGCCTGGCGGGCCTGTGGAAAAAAGCGGGCCTGCCGGCGGCGCCGGCGCGGGGCGTAGGGCACTGCATCACGCAGGTATTTTACGAGGATCGCTGGCATCTGCTCGATGGCGACCAGGCGGTGCTGTATTTGCTGCGGGACAACGAGACGATCGCGGGCGAGCAGGACATTGTGCGCGACCACGATTTGATTCGGCGCACGCACACCTCGGGCATCACCCTGGCGGATAATCGCGCGAGTGATGAATGGGAATCGGCGCTCTACGGCTATGAGGGTGAGGTGAAGGGGCAGCGCAATTGCAGCGACCAAACGACGATGAACATGGTGCTGCGTCCCGGCGAGGCGCTGGTCTGGCGCTGGGGGCATCTGCAACCGGTGAAGTACCATGGGGACACGCCGATTTACCCCGACACGATTTGCAATGGGCGGTGGGAATATCGTCCGGACTTCACCAAGACGGGCTGGCGGAAAGGCGCCACGCGAGTGGAGAGCATTTTGGAAAAGGGCGGAGAACTCTCCGCTGAGCCGGGAAAGAGCGGGTTGATCGAATGGACGGTACGCACGCCCTACGTGATGGTGGGCGGCCAATTGGAGGTGGAAGGCATGGGGGCGAAGTTTTCCATCTCCGCCGATGGAAAGAACTGGGAGGTAGTGGCGGGCAGCCTGGACAAATTTTTCGCACCGAATGCCCCGGCGCGCTACGAATACCGCTTGCGCTGCGAACTCCCGCCGGAGGCGCGCCTGCAGCGCGTGGCGCTGGTGAACGATTTGCAGATGTCGCCGCGGGCGCTGCCGGCGATGGCGATCGGGGATAATACGTTTGTCTATAGCGATGAGACGAAGGGTCCGCGCAACGTAATCCTGACACATGCCTGGACCGAACGTTCCAGCGCGGCGGCGCCGCCAACGGTGGAGGCGCCCATCTACCCGGCGGACGGCGGCGAAACGAGCGGCACCGACATCACCTTTCAATGGAAAGCCCCGGCCGCGGCCGGGGGCGGGAAGATCGCGGATTATCACTTCGAGCTGTCGGACCGCGCGGACATGAGGTGGCCGCTCTCGACTAATTTCTACAAACTGATTTCGCGCACGGCGGATCGCGGGCAGGCGCAGTACACGCTGCCGGCTGTGGGGCTGCTGGCGCCGAACCACCAGTACTTTTGGCGGGTGCGGGCGAAGAATGGACAAGGCGTGTGGGGGCCGTGGAGCAAAGTGTGGAGCTTCACCCCGCAGGCGCCGAATTACCCGCTGGACGTGAACCTGGCTTTTGATCCTGCAAAGACTGGGGGCATCTTGCGCTGGAAGCCGAATCCTGCGGGGCGGCCGCCAGTCAAATACCGCATCTATGGCAGCGAGGAGAAGGGCTTCTCCGTGAGCGACGCGGCCTACCAGGTGAACGTCGGCACGACGAGTGGGCTGGCGGCGCCCTTCCCGGCAAACTTCATCGCGGAGACCGCGGGCACGGAATTGGCGGTGCTGGGATCCACCGTCAAACTCCCGAATGCAAACAAGACGTACTATCGCGTGGTGGCCGTGGATGCGGAGGGCAAACGGAGCGGGCCGTCCGACTACGCCACGGCGCCGCGGCCCGTCATTTATAGCGAACCGCCGGTGGCGGCGCGGGTGGGTGGTGACTACCGCTATGCGCCGAGCGCGAATCGGTCGCTGGGAGATTTGAAAGCCCGGGAGGTGGATGGACGGGAGGTGCGCGCCTTTTTCGAGATCGAATCGCCAAAGTACACGCTCGTGAAAGGTCCAGCCTGGCTCAGCCTCGATGCCGCGACCGGCATTCTTTCAGGCAAGCCGGATGCGGCGGGAAAGTTTGAAGTGTCCATCCTGGCGACGATTGAGCGCGAGCAACGGAAGCTGGATGAAGGGGCGCTGGTGTGGGGGAACTACAAGGTGCTGGGGACTTCCATCGAGCAGCTGGCTGGCACGCCCCAGACCTTTACCATTGAGGTGGCGCCATAGGGGAAAGAACGAAGGCCGATTTCGGATTGCTGATTGCGGAGACGGTTCCCCTTGCCACCGGTCGCGGCATCCGTACAACGCGCGCGTGAAGATTATCGCCGTGGCGAACCAAAAAGGCGGCGTCGGCAAGACGACGACCTCGATCAACCTCAGTGCGGCCCTGGCCGAGCTGGGGAAGAAGACCCTGCTCGTGGACCTGGACCCTCAAGCCAACGCGACGAGCGGGTTGGGCGTGGAGCCGCAAGAGGGGATTTCCTCTTACTCGCCGATGATCGGGCAGGCGAACCTGGTGGACATGATTGTGGGGACGTCGCAGCCGAATCTCTCGATCGTGCCGGCCAACCTGGACCTGGCGGGGGTGGAGGTGGAGTTGATCCGGATGGGCGACCATCTGACGCGGTTACGCGCGGCGTTTGAGCCGCTGCGGGCGGCGGCGCCATTTGACTTTGTGCTGCTGGATTGCCCGCCCTCGCTGGGGGTGCTGATGACCAATGCGCTGAGCGCCGCCGACGAGGTGTTGGTGCCGCTGCAGTGCGAGTACTACAGCATGGAAGGGCTGGCGAAGATCATCGGCGTGTGCGAGCAGCTCCGGCAAGCCGGAGCAAACCCGGACCTGCAGCTCTGCGGAATCGTGATGACGATGTATCTGCGGACGAATCACGCCAACCAGGTGATTGCGGAAATCCAGAAGCACTACGGGGATGTGATTTTTAAGACAATCATCCCGCGGACGATCCGGCTGGCCGAGGCGCCGAGCCATGGGCAGCCGATTATTGATTACGAGGGCAATGGTCTCGGTGCGGCTGCCTACCGCGGCCTGGCGAAGGAGCTGGTGGCGCGGGAAACGGTCGCGGCGACGGTGTAGTTGCGAGTGGAGTTCTCAAACGGACGCCAGTTCTTGGTGCGGCAGCCCTCTGCCGCTTTCGGATGGGACTGCGGGCGGGAGTGCCGTGCGGACAACGTAGAGTGATCGCTTTCGCTGAGTTCTTTGAAAAATCGAAGGGCTGATGAAGTTCGATCGTCTTCCCCACCCTGCATTCCCCTGCCAAAGCGGTAGAGGGCTACCGCACTCCAAGAACTGGCGTCCGCTCGAGCGCCCCACTCAGGAGGTCACTGCAGCCCCACGAACTTGGCACCGAGTTGGAGCCAGAGGGGGATGGTGAAGAGGCCGATGAGGGTAGTGCCGAGGACGATGCGGGTGGCGGTGGGGCTATCGGCGCGGTAAAAGCGCGCCAAAAGGATGGGGACCATGGCGCAGGGCATGGCGGCCTGGACGACGAGGACGCGCTTCAACTCCAGCGAGCAGGGGGCCCATTTGGCGCCGAGGATGACGAGGGGTGGGAGGAGGACGAGCTTCACGGCGCAGCCGACGATGGAGTTGCGCCAATCGCGGAGGACGTCCTCTTTCATGGCGTCGGCGAGAGTGGCGCCGGCAAGGATGAGGGAGAGCGGGATGGCTCCACGGCCGAGGAATTCGAGGGAATCGAGCGTCCAGGTAGGCATGTGCTCGCCGGCGTGGAGCACTTTCAGCAGCAGCGCGGAGAGGATGGCAAAAAACGGGACGTTCAGGATGCGGCGCCAGGAGCGTTCACCGCAGAGAATGTAGATGCCGAGGCTCCACATCGTGAGCTCCAGGCCGATATTGTGGACGAAGAGGACGCCGGTCGTGTCCTTGCCGTAGAGGGCCTGGATGATGGGGATGGGGAGGTAACCGTAGTTGGGCAGCGCACTGGTGAAAATGAACGTGGAGGCGGGCTGCGGCCGGCCCATGCGCAAGAGCCGCGCGATAAGCCAGGCGACGGCGAAGCCGCCCGCAAGCAAGGCGAAGCCGGCGACGGGTGCGCCGACGAGATTTTCCGGGCGATTAAGCGCGTCGGACTGCAAGACGACGTGCGCGATGTAGCACGGGTACATGAAGTTGACCGCGAGCGTCATGAGGCTGCGATCGGCGCCGGGCTGGATCTTGTCCATCCGGCGCAAGACAAAGCCGGCGCCGAAGGCCACGAAGACCTTCATGAGGATGGAGAGGATATCGAGGTAGGAAGTGGTCATGCGGGGCGAAGGCCGCGCGCAACCGGCGTGCTCTTAATAGGACAGCTGGGATGCAAAAGACCGATAGGAGTAAGGCCGGCGCTCCTTCCTTGTGCGGGCACGGCGAAGGGCATCACAGCGTCTTGCGGCCGGAGAGGGCGCGGCTGAGCGTGAGCTCGTCGGCGTGCTCGAGGCCGCCGCCGGCGGGGAGGCCCTGGGCGATGCGGGTGACTTGCACGGGGAATTCCTTGAGCAGGGCGGCGAGGTAGCCGGCGGTGGCTTCGCCTTCCACGTCGGCGCCGAGAGCGAGGATAACTTCCTCCGGCTTTTCCTCGCGCACGCGAATGATCAGCTCGCCGATGCGGAGCTGCTCAGGACCCACGTGGTCGAGCGGGGAGATGCGGCCGCCGAGGGCGTGGTAGCGGCCGCGGAAGACACCGGTGCGCTCGAGCGGGAGGATATCGGTGGCCTGCTCCACGACGCAGAGATGCGCGGTGTCGCGCTGCGGGTCGGCACAGAATTCGCAGAGCGGCTCGGCGGTGAAAAAGCCGCAGCGCGGGCAGGGATGGATTTGCGCGCCGACGGCACCGATGGCGGCGGCAATATCGGCGGGGCGGGCATCACGCGACTGGACCATCCAGAGCGCGATGCGCTCGGCGCTGCGCGGGCCGATGCCCGGCATGCGCTTGAGCTCGGCGACGAGGGCCTGGATGGGTGCAGGATACGCGGCGCGCTTCACGGCTTGGCAGTATTGAAATCCAGCGCCGGGAGGCCGGCCTGAATCTGCTCGATGCGCCGGACGTAAAATTGCGCCGGGCCGTCGTGCGGATGCTCAGTGAGACAGGCGCGGAAGGCGGCGAGGGCTTCATCCCAGCGGCGCTCGCGGTAAAAGACGATGGCCTTCCAGAACACGTCGCGGCGCTCGGACTCCGTGGGTGAGAGCGTGCCGCGACGGGCGAGGAGCTCGTAGACTTCCTCGCGATCGGGCTCGTCGCGAAAGCGCTGAATGAGCTCCATGGGGCGCACCTCCACGGCCTGCTCGGCAAAGGCGAAGGCGCCGGCGCTGATGAGGATGCGCGAGCCGTAAATGGTATTCGCGGCGCAAAGGCGGCGGGTAAATTCCACGGGCTCGCCGGCCACGCTGAAGGCGCCGAGGCGATTGGATCCGTAGGCAGCCATGACCATCTCGCCGCTATTCAGGCCGATGCGAAAATCAAACCGATGGCCCCACACGGTCCGGCACTCGAGGTTCACATCATCGAGGCGCTCGGCGAGCTCCAGGGCGCACTCGCACGCGCGGGCGGCATGGTTCGCATCGGCCATGGGGGCGCCGAAGACCACGCGCAGGCTCTCGCCATCGCACTCGTCGAGATAGCCGCCGCGCTCGACGAGGAAATCGGCGGCGTTGCGGAGGAAGGCGTTCGTCATGGCCACATAGTCCGGAATGCGGAGGGCGGCGACGAGTTCATCGTGATTGAAGAGCTCGCAGCAAACGACCGTCGCTTCGCGGAATTCGCCATCGAAGCGGAGGGGCTCGTCGCTATTGAGCAGGGCGTGGAAGGTGCGCGGAGAGACGCGATCGCCGAGGAGCTGATGGAGCGTGCGTTTGCGGCGGCCGGCGGACGTCTGTGCGTAGGAAAGTCCAATGCCAAAGGAGAGCACGATGGCGACGAGGCTGGCGAAAGGGCTGAAGAAAACGCCGTACAGATTCAGCACCCAGACGGAGGAAACGGTCTCAGCGAGGGCGGCGAAGGCGATGCCGCCTTTCATGGCGAGGCGGCCGATATCGATGGTGGTCCAGGCAACGCCAAAGGAGAACAAAAGGATGAGGAAACACTGCAGCCCTTTGTCGCCAGAGGGCGGCACGGGCCGGCCAAGGAACGTGGCGAGCCGGGCGTCCAGGCCATGGAAGGCGCCGAGAAAGAGGAGCCCCGCGGCCAGAAGGGCCGCGAGTGCTCCACAGATGACAGTGGCTTTGACGTATCGCAAGGGCGCGGGAATTAACATGCCACCCGCCGCCGCGGCTACGAGAATTCTCAGGGGGGGCCGCGAAGGTGTTGGCGTTTTTGGAGGCGGGTGGGGAGCGAGAATCGTGCGAGGGGCGGGGAAGGGGCAGCGTATTCAGTGGTCCGTATGCAGTTTTCAGTGGCCGGCGGCGTGGTTTTGGGGCGCGCCTGTGGAGAGCACAGCGTGGCCGCCTACAGGCGGAACTCCGAACTGATCGAGTTACGTTCGAAGCCGCGCTCCAAAGTCACATCGGCGCCCACTGAATACTGAATACTTACCCGCGCTTACTTCCTTTTGAAGATGATGATGTGCTGCTGCGGCAGGTCTTCCTTGGTCTCGGACCATTCGAGCTCGGGGTGGACGGCCATTTCCTTTTTCACCTGCGCCTCGGACATTTTGTGGACCTCCTTGATCATCACTTTCGGGTCTTCCTTGCGGAACTCGAGGAAGACAAGGCGTCCGCCTTTTCTGAGCGCGGGGATGAGGGTGCGGACCATTTCGTACGGGAAATCGAACTCGTGGTAGACGTCGACGAGGAGAAGGAGGTCGCAGCTTTCCGGCGGGAGCTTGGGGTCTTTCTCGGTGCCGAGGATGGGCTTCACGTTTTTGATGCCGCGGAGGCCCATTTGCTTCGTGAGGAGGTCGAGCATCTCCTGCTGGATGTCGACCCCGTAGACGAGGCCGGTATCGCCGACGATGCGGGCCATGCGGCCGGCGTAGTAGCCGGTGCCGCAGCCGATGTCGGCCGCGACTTCACCGGGCTTGAGGCCAAGGGATTTCACGGCGAGGTCGGTGCGCTCTTCTTCCTCGCGTTCGGGGCGCTCGAGCCAATCGGCGGCCTGATGGCCCATGACGTGGGCGATTTCGCGGCCGAGGTAAAATTTGCCGATGCCGTTCGGGTCGTGCTGGGCGCGGGTTTCGTAGAGGGGGTCGGGAGGCGTGGGGGTATCGGCGGCGCGGAGGTTTGCGCAGAGAAGGAGTGAGAGAAACAGGAGGAGCTTTGGCATGGGGGCAGACGAACGGAGCATAGAGGCGGGGGCAAGAGGAATTGGAGGATGCTCCCAGAAACGCGGGAGCGCTCCTGCGACCTTCCGGTCGCAGCTACAGCAATGCACCCGCCGCACGCAGCAAGCTGCGCCCTCCGCACAGCGGCAGCGAGCTGCCGCAGTCCACGGCGCGTGGCGGCATGCGCCCACTGAGCAGACCGCAGCCTCCCGGCTGCGGCTACATTGTCTAGCCGATGTGCGCTTTGTAGGCGGCGGCGTCTTTGAGGGCGTCGCGCTCGCTCGGGTTGGAGAGGGCGAGCTTGAACATCCAACCCTGGCCGTAGGGGTCGGTGTTGACGAGAGCGGGGTCTTTGCTGAGAGCGGTATTGACCTCGATGACTTTGCCGGAGGCGGGCGCGTAGATGTCGGAGGCGGCTTTGACGCTTTCGACGACGCAGACGACTTCGCCGGCTTTGACTTCCTTGCCGATGGCGGGAAGGTCGACGAAGACGACGTCGGTGAGTTCGTGCTGGGCGTGGTCGGAAATGCCGACGGTGCCATCGGCGCGGAGCCATTCGTGGGAGGCGGCGTAACGGAGATCGTCAGGAATGTTCATAGGAAAAATGTTGGGCGTACGGTGCGCGTATAGTGCGCGTGTTAACTGGCGGTGCTGGCGCGGTGAAGCGGTTTCTTTTCCACGACGGCGGGAAAACGGCGGCCGCGGATATCGATTTCGATTTCGGTGCCGGGCTTGGCCGCATCGGCCGGCAGATAGGCGAGGCCGATGCCGCATTTGAGCGTGGGCGAAAGGCCGCCGCTGCAGGTCTCGCCGATTTGCGTGCCGCCTTTCCAGACGGGGTAATGGCTGCGCGGCGGCGGGGTGGCGCCGACCATCTTGAAGGCGACGAGCCGGTGCGCCGGGCCTTTTTCTTTCTGCTCGGCGAGGACAGCGCGGCCGATGAAGTCAGGCTTGGAGAGATCGACGAAAAAGCCGAGCCCGGCCTCGATGGGCGAATGCGATGGGGAGAGATCGTTTCCGTTCAGCGGGTAGCACATCTCCATTCGCAGGGTGTCGCGCGCGCCGAGGCCACAGGGCTTGAGACCGACGGCAGCGCCGGTGGCGAGAACGTCGTGCAGCATTTTTTCCGCGTGCTCCACCTGGCAAAAGAGCTCGAAGCCGTCCTCGCCGGTGTAGCCGGTGCGGGCAACATACACCGGGATGGTGCCGACATCGAGGCGGACGATTTGGTTGCGCGCGGGAGCGACGCTGGCAGCGCCGGCCCAGTGGGCGAACCACTCCGGCGCCTTCGGGCCCTGCACGGCGAGACCGGCCCATTCCTCGCTGCGATTGCGGAGCGAGACCTCGGCGGGGAGATGCGCGGCGAGCCAGGTGAAGTCTTCCTCGATCTTGGCGGCGTTGACGACCAGGAACCAATCGTGCTCGCCGATGCGGTAGATGATGAGGTCGTCGATGACACCGCCCTGCTCGTTGAGCATGAGGGTGTACTGGCCCTGGCCCAGGGCGAGTTTATCGACGTTGTTGGTGAGCATGCGGTTGAGCCACGCTTTAGCCTCGGGACCATGAACGAAAAACTGGCCCATGTGCGAGATGTCGAAGACGCCGAGGGCGGAACGCACAGTGTGGTGCTCGTCCATGATGCCGGTGTACTGCACGGGCATATCCCAGCCGCCGAAGTCGATCATCTTCGCGCCCAGGCGGACGTGTTCGGCGTGCAACGGGGTCTTTTTGAGTGCGGTCTCAGCCATGATGCGGGCGAGATTATCGGGAAACGGGGAATGGCAAATCCCAAAGTGTACAAAATAATGGAAATATTTTCTGTATGTTGTTGCGAGGTTTTTGTGGCGTTTGAGCCTGGGGGCATTCGTATTTTCGCAAGGGCAAGGCGGAATCGGACGCGGAAGGGATTGGACAAAATGATGACGGAGACAAAATCATCCGCACGCCCACTCCCTTCGGCAGCGGATGCGAAACGAAGGAGGTCATTGCCGAATTCCGATGGTGGCTAATTTCGGCTCGCGCGCGAGCTTTTCACCGGTGACAAATTTTTGCATGCGCTGCCTCCTCGCTTTTCTCCTCGGTCTTGTTGTCTGTGCCCTCCCAGCGCGGGCAGCGGAGCCGGTACTTCCGGAGTATGGGACCCCGCTCAGCGAACCGTTTTTCAAACAGGGGGATGTGATTGCCCTGGTGGGCGGGGAGGACATGGTGGTGGCGAATGAACTGGGGAGCCTAGAGACGGACTTGCAAAAAGGGTTTCCGCAATTGCACCTCAAGGTGCGTAGCCTAGCATGGGAAGGGGACACGGTCTTTGAGCAGCACCGGGATCTGAATTATCCGGCGTTGGAAACGCAGCTCGATAAGATCGGGGCGACGGTGGTGGTTTGCTGGTTCGGGCAAATGGAGAGTCTGCGCGGAAGCGAGAAGGTGGATGAATTCCTCGCGGCGTACCGCGCCTTACTGGCCCGGCTTTCCGGTGGAGGAAAGCGGCGATTTTTGATCCTGACACCGCCCGTGCTCAGTGGAACGGGCGGGAATGACGGCAACAAGAATCTGGTGCTCTATGCCGAAAAGATCGCCGCCATGGAAAAGGCACCGGGAATGCAGATTTACAAGAACGAGGGCTCTGCGCGATTTCGCTATTTTCGGGACGGAGTTCATCTCAACAAATCGCGGCAGGAGATTGTGGCGAGTAGATTGGCATATTTTGTGGGTGTGTGCTCCGAGTTTGTGCCCTTTGCGGAAATGCCCTCCGACGAAGCGCTCCACGCCAAGGTGCTGGAGAAGAACCGGCTGTGGTTTGAATACACGCGGCCGCAGAACTGGGCGTTCCTCGCGGGAGATCGGACGAATCAGCCGAGCAGCCGGGATTACAAGGATCCATCGAAGCGATGGTTTCCGGTGGAGATGGAGGAGTTTGTGCCGCTGATTGAAAAGAAGGACGCGGAGATTTGGGAGGCGGCAGGAAGGCTGGGAGGGAAGAAATGAGAATCGTGGAGGCAATCTTCGCAATGGCGGAGCGCGATCTTGGAGATCGGTGGCAAGCGCCAGCGCGACACCGCCTTTGGACGCAAGCGATTTCTAAAGATTTGCTGTGTTCCACGGGGCACGAGGCGGCCATCAAGTGGCCGCCATCTGCAAGCCTCCGCTTGCCGCTACCCGGTTTGGATAAATCGCGGAGGCGGCAAGAGTTTGAACCCTGGTCGAAAATGAGTGCGCCCAAAGGCGGTGTCGCGCTGACGTTTGCCACCGCACTTCAAGATCGCGTCGCTCCATTTTCACCTCTTTACGACTATGCGAATGATTGAATTTTCCCTCCGGATGCTGGCAGTCGGCGTGTTGATTTCCACCGCATTTTCGGCAGAGGCGCCCGATCGCGATGATCCGGCGGCGGAGCTGGCCTCGTTTAAAATTGCGCCGGGATTTGAGGTGTCGCTGTTTGCCTCGGAGAAGGATGGGATTGTGAAGCCGATTGCGGGGCGGTTCGATCGGCTGGGGCGGCTGTGGGTGATTGGGAGCACGGTGTATCCGCAGATCAAACCGGGAGAGGTGCCGAATGATTATGTGAAGGTCTTGGAGGACACGGATGGCGATGGGAAGGTGGACAAGGTGACGACGTTTGCGGACGGACTGCTCATTCCCACAGGGCTGGAGGTGGACCCGGACGCGCACGGGTGCTGGGTGAGCGAGGGGACGAAGCTGTGGCACATGCGCGATGAAGACGGCGACGGGAAGGCAGAGATAAAGGAGGTGGTGCTGCGTGGGTTTGGGACAGGGGATAATCACCAAAACATCAACAGCTTTCGGTGGAGCCCGGGCGGTGAACTGCTGATGTCGCAAGGGCTGCATGGATTTGCGCGGGTGGAGACGCCATCCGGCATCGTGAAGCTGGATGAGGCGGGGTATTATCGGTTTCGGCCAAAGCGGCAGGAGCTGCTGGCGTTTTGGGGCGGGCCGGCGGACCCGCAGAATCCATGGGGTTTTGCGTGGGATGACTGGGGCGCGCTGTTTGTGCAGGCGGGGAATAATGGCGGGCTCTTTGATGCGCTGCCGTCGGCGTTTGTGGGCGGCGTGGCAAAGCGACCGACATCGATCTGGGAGAATGCGCGCGGGCGGAAGTGCAGCAATCCGGCGTTTGTGGGGACGGCGCACTTTCCGCCGGAGTGGCAGGGGCTGCTCATCGTGCCGGGGTATATCAACAATGCGGTGTGGACGCTGAAGCTGACCCCGGATGGATCGGGATGGATTGCGCGCGATGTGGACCCGCTGATCACGAGTACCCATGGCAGCTTCCGGCCGATGGGCGCGGAGTTTGCGCCGGACGGATCGTTGTATTTGATCGATTGGTACAACCCAATCATCGGACACTATCAGGCGAGCTTCCGGCATCCGGACCGCGACAAGGTGCATGGGCGCATCTGGCGTGTGACGGCGAAAGATCGCGCACTGGTGAAGCCGCCGGAGTTTTTGAAAAAGGGATACGAAGCGCCGGTGGCGGACATTATCGCGGGGCTGGAATCGGACGAGCGGTTTGTGCGGCAGCAGGCGCGGCAGATTCTTGGGACGATGCCGGGAGAAAAGGTGCTGCCGGCGGTGGATGCGTGGGTGAAGGCCAAGGGGACGGACCGGGCGATCTTTGACGGGCTGTGCGTGCACGAGTGGCTCGATGCGCCGGATTGGAAAGTGCTGTTCATGGCGGCGTGTGCGAAGGAACCGCGGCTGCAAGAGTACGTGGCACGGCTGGCGTCGTCGTGGGGGGAAAGAATCGAAGCGGCACGACCGGCGGATCTGTCCCGGGAATTCCTGGAGCAATATGGCCCGCCCGCGGGCTTGGCCAGCGGGCTCGCGATGAACGAAAATTCGCGCGTGCGGCTGGCGGCGGCCGTGGCGCTGGGAAACCAGGCGAAGCCGGAGGCCTCCGCACTCTTTATGATGGGCGGCCGCCCCGTGGATAGCCGGATCAAATTTGCCCGCGACTTTGCCATGACGAAGCGGCTGCAAGTGGACCCCGAGGGCGTGGCCAAAGTAGCCGCCAACCAGCCCTCATGGCAGGACTATCTCGCTTCAATCCGCCAACCCGCCGACGGTCCGAAAGCGACGCCAGCGCCGGCGGCCGATCCCAAGCTCGCGGCGATGGTCTCCGCAGCGGTGAAGCAGCCGCTGGGCTCCGGGCACACGACGCCGGAATCGATCGCGGCGCTGGCGAAGGAGGCAAAGGAGCAGGGCGATGCGAAGCATGGGCGCGAAATTTTCCGCCGTGCGGAAATCGCGTGCACGGCGTGCCATCGGGTGGGCGACGAGGGCGGGCAGATCGGGCCGGACCTGACGAACATCGGAAGCGCGCAGCCGATCGATTTCATCATTGGCGCGGTGCTGGAGCCGCAGCGGGAAATCAAAGAGGGGTTTGAAACGCTGGAGATTCAGACGAAGGACGGGAAGGCGTTCACGGGCTTTCGCCGCGCGGCGAATGCGGATGAGGTGGCGCTGCTGGATGCAGCGACCCAGCGGGAGGTGCATGTAAAGAAGAACGACGTAGCGAGCGAGAAGACGCTGGGCTCACTGATGCCAACAGGACTGCTCGACAAGCTGCCGCGAGCGGGCCAGCGGGATTTGTTCCGCTATTTGAGTGAGCTCGGGAAGCAGCGGTAGGGCGCGAATTTCATTCTGAAGCTCCGATCTAACGCTTGCGCTCCACGGCCTTCCGGCTGCAGCTACACCGATGCCGGCTGATTCTTCATCCCCTGTTCCCTTTGAAGTTGTGAGTTCCCGTTGGCTCCCTTTCCCTCGCGAGCAAGTGTACGAGGCTTTTCGCGATCCGCAGCAACTCGTGCTGTGGTGGGGGCCGAAGGGATTTTCGAATACGATCTATAAATTTGATCTACGGCCTGAGGGAGCGTGGCACATCACGCTGCATGGGCCAGACGGGAAGAACTACGATAACATGAAGGAATTCACGGAGGTGGTTCCGAACGAGCGGGTGGTGTTTCGCCATGTGCAGTCGGGGCATGATTTCACGATGGCGATGACGTACGAGGCGCGCGACGGCGGCACGCTGCTGGCGTGGCGGTTGACGTTTGCCGAGGCGGGAAGTGAGCAAATGCGGGCATTCATCGCGAAAGCCAACGAGGAGAATTTTGATCGACTGGAAGAGCACCTGAAGACGGAGCGGGCGGCGTAATTTCGCAGAAGAATGGCGCGGCCGCCTCGCAGCCCGACCGCTCCAAATTTGCGAGAACTCGCGGGGAAATCCATTGAGCGATCGCGCAAGATGCACGTTCCACCATCGCGCCGAAGCAATGCAACTGCGACCGAATGGGAGGCAAATGCGATGGCAAAATCTGGCAGATGCGGGGCGCGTGCGGGGGTGAAAAATAGCGTCTCTGGAGCGGTTCTTTTGCGAAGCAGGAAGCACTAAAATTGCTCCAGAAGACAAGCGGAAGAGGGGCCCACTTTTCCGAGCGCTGTGCGCTTACCAATGAACGGCCACACAACCATCCCATCACGGGAAAACGATTTACGATTGTGAACTCGAAGGCATGCTCTGCGTGCGTCAGCCTGTGGTTAGGAATGACCGCAGCACTGACTCCGCTCCCGGGCGTCAGCATGGAACGCCCGAAGCCAGCGCAACGTCTGGAGCCGGCGGCGATTGAACCGCAATGGGAAACGGCGGTCCGCTTGCAGGTGTTTCTGGATTGGGTGGAGTTTTCGCCCGGGAAGATCGATGGGCGCTTTAACGAGTACACGCGGAAGGCACTGGCTCTGTATCGCGAGGCGCAAGGCGGGCCGGCGGCCGATCTGCTGGCGCTTTCCGAATGCGACGAGGATGACGAGGCGGCGCCGGATGTCAGCGGGCTGGGACTGGGCAGCATGGGACCAGTGCTGATCTATTATACGGTCACGAGTGAAGATCTCGAATCGGTGGGCCAGCTGCCGGTTTCCCTCATCGAGCAGGAAAAGGAGGAACGGCTGCCGTACCGGAATGCGGTCGAAGCGCTGGCGGAGAAATTCCACACCGCGGTGGATTTTTTGGAACAACTGAATCCCGGGATGACGAGCGGGGTGCAGGTGGGCGATCGCCTTCGCGTACCGAATGTGGTGCCGTTTGAATACGCGGCGGTGAGGACGCTGGAAGGGGGCGAAGAGCTGAGGGAGCCGCTGCCGGAGCCAATTGCGCTGCGGGTGGATACGCGGAGTGGAATGCTGATGGTGTTTGAAGGGCAGGAGATGATCGCGGCCTATCCGGTGTCGGTGGGCATGGGACAAACGTCGACGCCAGTGGGCGAATGGCGGGTGCGGCGGGTCAAGCGATTCCCGACAATGCGGTATGATGAGGCGATGCTGGCGCAGGGGGTGCGGAGCACGGTGTTTCACATGCTGCCGCCGGGACCGAATAATCCGCTGGGAGTAGTGTGGATTTCGACAACCCGCGATGGCATTGGGCTGCACGGGACGGATGAGCCGGAGTTGGTCGGGCTGGTGCCGAGCCATGGATGTGTGCGGCTGGCGAACTGGGATATCGTCCGGCTGGCACGAAAGGTGAAGGATGAGGTACCGGTGGTGGTGGAGTAGTGGGCGGCACCATGCCAGAATGTAAGGTTCTCTGCGGCCTTCCGGTCGCAGCTACAGACGCAATGGAGAATCGGACGCGCTCAGTTGCTTGAGCGCTGGAGTTGATCAGACCGCAGCCTTCCGGCTGCAGCTGCATTATATTCTGCGGCTGGCGGGGCGGAGGCACCAGGAAACGAACATGACGGCGATGAGCGCGAGGGGGACGAGGAGATGAAAGGCGCCGGGGCCGTAGTCGTGGGCGAAGAAATGGGAAGCGGAGGCGCCGGTGAGATCAAAGAAGATGCCGGCGTAGGCCCATTCTTTCAGCCGCGGGAAGCCGGGCGCACAGATGGCGGCGGCGCCGAGGATTTTCCACGCGCCGAGAATATAGAGGAGGTACGCGGGATAGCCGAGCTTCGTTATGCCTTCGAGCACCTCGGGCGGGCACATGAAGTACATCACGCCACCGGAAGCGAGCATGAAGGCGATGAGGACGGTGGCGATCCAGTAGGTGATGAGTTTCGCTTTCATCGTTAGGCGGCTTGTTTCCGGCTGAGGTCGCAGAGCATGTCGGAGTGAATGTTCAGTCCGATGTTCGTCATATTATAGAGATGCTCGGTGGCGATGAGCCACACGATTTCGCAGATAGCGCGCTCCGAGTAGTGCGCAGCCATTTTCGAGAAGGTCTCGGGCCATACGCTTTTCGTTTTCGTGAGCTCGGTAACGTAATCGAGCGCGGCGCGCTCAGCGTCGTTGAACAGCGGGCTGGTGGCGTAGTTTTCCAGGGCGTCGAACTTCGCCTGGTTCATGGAAGCCTTGATGGTGAAGGAGCGGCCGATATCCATGCAGAACTCGCAGACGTTGAGGCGCGCGACGTGCTCGCGAACGAGCATGACGAGTTCCGCGGGCAGGGTGAGCTTTTGATCGAGCTTGCTCACTTTGCCGTAGAACAGGCCGAAGGAAACAGGCAGCCGCGCGGAGTGGACTTTCAGCGGCGTGAGCACTTTACCGAATTGTTTACGGGTGAAGAAATACGCGAGCTTCATCAGCAGGCCCGCGGGCTTTTCGATGGGCGGGAGGAAGGTATCAGTGGCGGCGTTCATGGTTTGTCTTCGAATGGCGTGTTAAGCGTCCTGGGCGGATCGCTGGAAAAGATGAGTGCGTAGAGTTGGATCGTCGGTGAGACCGGCGGCGCGCGTGTAGGCTCGGCGGGCATCGGCCATGCGGCCGAGGAGTTGCAGCACGTGCGCGCGGGCAGCCCAGTAGGGCTGATAATCGGAAACGCGCGCGGCGGGGATTTCCTCGAGTGCCCGGAGCGCCGCCTCCGGCTCGCCGGATTGCGCCAGCGCAACGGCGCGACCGACGAGCGAGCCGATACCCGGCGCGAAGCGAACAAGGCCTTCGTAAAGCAGGAGGATCTGCGGCCAATCGATGCGGTCGGGGGCAGCGCGGCTGGCATGGATGGACTGGATGGCGGCCTCCAACTGGTAGCGGCCGAGGCGGTGAAGCGTAGCGGCGGTGCGGAGGTGGGCTTCGGCCTCTTCGATAAGCGGGCGCGACCAGAGCGCGGGGTTTTGTTGATCGAGCGGGATGAATTCACCCTCGCTCGTATAGCGCGCGGCGCGGCGGGCCTCGCAGTGGAGCATGAGCGCCAGGAGGCCCCTCGCCTCGGGTTCGGTGGGCATGAGCGACACCAGCGTGCGGCCGATAGCGATGGCCTCGCCGGCGAGCGCGTGGTGCGTGGAGGCGCTGTCGTTCAAGCTTTCCCAGCCGGTGGTGTAGGCGGAGTAGATGGCATCGAGCACAAAGGAGACGCGCTCCTCCCACTCCGGCGGGCCCGGCACACAAAAAGGAATAGCGGCGGCACGGATTTTATTTTTCGCGCGGACGAGGCGCTGGGCCATGGCGGCGGGCGAGACGAGGAAGGCGGACGCGATGCGGGCGGCATCGATGCCGAGCACGGCCTGCAGCATGAGCGGCGTGCGCGCAGCGGCATCAATGGCTGGGTGGGCGCAGACGAAGAGCAGTTTGAGCCGTTCATCGGGGAAGTGCTCCTTGGCTTCCGCGATTGTGTGCGCCTCGGCGATCTGCTGCGCTTCCTCCGCGGCTTGCTGGAGGATGGGCTCGGCCTCCTGCTGGGTCTGACGGCGGCGGGCGGCGTCGATGGCGCGGTTGCGCGCGGCGTGGAGGAGCCAGGCCTCGGGTTTTTGCGGGATGCCGTCCATGGGCCAGCGCTCGAGCGCCGCGACGAAGGCGTCGCCCAGCGCGTCTTCGGCGCTCGCGACGTCGCCGGAGCGCGCCGCTAGATAGGCGATGAGGCGGCCATAAGACTGGCGTGCCACGGCCTCGATGGCCGCCTGCGTCGCGGAATCGCTCATGGGTTAAGCAGGCTTGGGTGCGGAGGCGGAGAAGTGCGAACCGAGCAGCGGGCGCACCTCGACGGAGAACCGATCCGCCAGCGGATGGCGCGCGGCCCATTCCAGGGCGGCGTCAAGATTTGGCACCTCGATGATGCCGAAGCCGGCGAGGAATTCCTTCGTCTCGGCGTACGGGCCGTCGTGCACGTGGCGTTTGCCGTCACGGACGGTAACGGTGGTGGTAGACTGCGGCCCATCCAGGCCAGCACCGCCCACAAAGACGCCGGCAGCGATGAGGGCTTCGCCATAGGCGCGGCCCGCGGCAAGAGCGGCAGCGTCGTTGCGTTGCTCGAAGTATTCCGGCGTGGCGTGAACAAGGAGTGCGTATTTCATAAGCGTATCGGTAGTTTTGGTATCGCGATGGCCAGGAACTGAGTCCCGGCTTCACTATGTTGACGGGTGGGCAGCACGCATTTCGACATTTGAGCAGAAAATTTTAGCGTTCCTTTTTTGTTTCCCTGAAAGCCGGTGCCTCTGCGGTTTTCATTGCCAGAGGAAGCGGGTGCTGGCGTCCTGGAGGAAATTGGCATGCCTGAATTTTTTCACACGCGCGCATTTGAGCTGGGGGCGAGGGCGGTGATTGGGTGCGTGTGGATCGTCTTCGGGCTCTACTGCAAGGTGCTCAACCGGGTGCCGCGGCATCGGCGCATTGTGGAGCGCGTGCTGGGGGCACGATGGGGGTGGCTGATCTTGGTGATTGGCGCCGGAGAAATGCTGCTCGGGTGCTGGGTTTTCAGCGGGTGGGAGCGGGTGCCTTGCGCGGCGGTGATGACCGCGGCGATTGTGGGGATGAATGCACTGGAGATCTGGCTCACGCGGGATCTGTTACTTTCGCCGGCGGGGATGGTGGGGCTGAATGTGGGGCTGATCGCTTTGATTTGGGCGTGGGCACTGGCGTGAAGACCGAGAATGCTCCTCTTCCGCTCCCACCCACGACGGGTTGGAAAGTCCGGACCGCGCTTTCACCGGCCCGACGTTTGGAATGTTACAGCCATCCGGCCTGGCGCGCGGCGCAGAGCGCGTAGAGGGCGGAGAGGGCGCACCAGATGAGCGTGAACCAATAGTGGACTGCAGTCTCGAGGCGTTTACCGCGCCAGAGTTCCGGGGCATAGACGAACCATTGGCAATAAAGACGCAGGGCCCAGAAAGCGGCGAAGGAACAGGAAAGCCAGGAACCGGCGCGGGTGCGCTCAAGGAAGATTTCCGGGGCGCAGAGGCTTGGGAGGCCCATCATCACCAGAACCACGCAGATGAAGAGGGTGTGAACGTGGAAGATGGAGCGGTTCACGGGAGACATACGCGCGGCATCGTCGCGCCAGCCGAGGTGGTGGCCGATGGGGATGTGTACCAGAGCCAGCAGCACGAGGCCGGCGCCAGCGAGGCGGAGAAGAATTGGGAGCAAAGCCATCATGCGGGCGAGAGGACAAAAACGCGAACCCAGGGGGTGATGTCGAACTCCTCGATGAGGTGCAGGCCGGCCGCCTGCCAGCAGCGCTGCCAGCTCGCCCGACTATGGAAGTGGAGAAAGCCGGGACCGAAGGCGAGAAGGTTGGCAAAATTGCGGAGGTGCTCCACCAGGACGACGCGACCGCCCTTTTGCGCGCATCGCCGGGCCTCGGAGAACCAGGCGCTGCGCTCGGACTCGCCGCGAAATTCGTGGATGGCGAGCAGGCCGAGGACAAGACCGGCAGCCCCGGCTTCGAGCGGCCACGTATGCTGCGGGGTGGCGATAGTGCCGGGCGCGGGCGGGAACCAGCGGCGCGCGCGATGAATGGAGGGCTCCGTCATCCGCGCGGCGTCGTAGTGATCGAGGATGGTCCAAGCGGTGGCAAGCGTGTGGGCTTTCAAGAAAGCTGACGCTTCATCAAAGCCAGCGTGACAAAGGATGGCTTGCGCAGGCGTGGCGCCGCGGAGCACTCGCTGCAGCCAAGCCCAGCGGTAGAGGTCCGAACGATCGTAGACGAGGTGGGCCACACCGAGGGAGAACACGAGGAAATAAAGCGCGCCCAGGCCGGCCAGCGCGCAGGACACCCTGAGCCAAAGCGCGTCAACGAGAAAGACACCAGCGATGGACACCAGAAGCGCGAGCAGGGCGGCGACATAGAAAGGCCAGTTCAGTCGCGCAATGGTCCACATGCCCTGCCATTTTCCGCGTCGTCTCATGGCGCCGGCGAGGGTTTCACGAGGCGGCCCCGCTCCCAGCGGTAGTCGATGTTTTCCACGGCAAAGGCGTTGGCGAGGATGGGCGACGTGCCGCGGAAGGGCGGCTCCTCGAAAAGGGCCACCTGCCAATTTTGCACGGCGACGGGGCGAGGCCGCCATGACTCGCGCGTGCCCTGCACGACCACGACCCGGCCGTCGGGCCGCGGGCTGAAAGTGAAGGGCATGGGGCCGGCGAATTGACGCGCGGTGTGCCAGTCAGGAAAGGGCGAACCGGCGGGCGGCGGCGTGTCCTCGGTCGTCGTGGTGAAAGTCAGATCGAGCGACAGGGCGCCACCAGGTCGCGTCGTGCGCACGTGGGTGGAATCGACGATGTGCTCTACCGCGACGCGGACGTAGCGGTAGCGGTACTCCGTGAGCAGATTGCCGGACCAGACCAGGCGGCGCCGATCGGTCTCACTGCGAATGATTTTCAATCCGCGCAAGCGCCGGCCGGATTCATCGCGCAGGCGCGTGAAAATACGATAGCCGGAGAGGAAGAAATCCTGGCCGAGAAAGGCCGGAAAACCCGCAGGGCGAAGGCGGCGGGTCCAGACCATGGCGACGGTGACGAAACCGAGTCCTTGAAAAGTATCAAGCTCCAGCGCGGGCTCGACCATTGGGCGGAGGAGTTCCTCGGGGAAGGCGTAGGAGACAGCAGCGACTCGATCAAAATGTGCCACCACGGGGAAAGGGTGACGCGAGATGATGGCCATGAACGACGCCAGGATGGCAGGGGGCGGCGGGATTGCCGAGAGAGAAGTGGGAAGCCGATTCTCAAAAAGCTAAACGCCATTCCCAGCTATGGCTCACCCGCCAGCCGATATCAGATCAGATCGCGACCTCCCGGTCGCAGCTGCATTAATCAGTCGTAAATGAAGTGCTGGAGCTGGAGGGCTTTGATGCGTTGGGTGGCCTGCGGGACGTGCGGGCCGGGGATTTTGCTCATCTTTTGATAGATGCCGATGGCGCTTTTCCACTGCTGCTGGTCCTCGAGGAGGCGGGCGGCGTCGAAGCCGGCGCGGGAGAGCCAGAAGGTTTCGCGCGGGCCGGGGCCGGAATTGCGATCAAGGATTTGGTTGAGCGCGATGAGCGCGTCGGCATCGCGGCCGAGTTGAAGAAGGACGCGCGCTTTTTTATAGGCGGCCTGATTGGTCCACATGGGACCGGCCTCGGGGCTGGCGAGGAGGAGGTCGTAAGCAGCCATCGCGGCGGGGCCTTGCTTCGGATCCTTTTTGGCGAGGAGGGAGAGATTGTCACCCTTGCCGATCATCGCGGCGTAACGGACTTCATCGGGCGCGGGAGCGGCGAGGATTTTTCCGTAGATGATGACGGCGTCGTCCTCGGCACCGAGCTGGCTTTTGAGGATGGCCTGCTGGAGGCGCGCATGCGGCTCGAGCGCGCCTTTGCGCGCGGCCACTTTGTCGAAAAGCTCGATGGCGTGGTTATGCGCTTCGTTGGTGAAGAGGCGCGTGCCGCACTGGCCGGCGAGGTAGAGCGCGGTCTCGGCATAGGGGCCGTCCGGCTGGCCATTCGCGACGTTTTCGAACTGCTCCTGCGCGTTGAGGTAATCCTCGCGCTGGAAGTACAGCTGACCGAGTTTCATCCGGACCTCGGCGAGGTGCGGCGAGCGCGGGAATTTATCGAGAAAGGCCCGGCAAAGGGCGACGACCCGGTCCTCGTTGTGCGGCTGCTTGGCATCTTCGAGGAAGATGGCGAGATACTCCGCCTGCCCGGCAATCTCTGGCGCCTGTGGCGACTGCTCCACGGCCTGCACGTAGATGATGGCATCCGGCAGCCGCCGCTGCTGATAGGCGAGCTCGGCGAGGGCGAGCTGGGCCTCAGCGCGGCGAGGATGGGCGGGGTAGCGTTTGAGAAAATCAAGGAGCGTGCGCGCGGCGGCGGGTTCGCCCGAGCGAGCGAGCACCAGACCCTCCTCCAGGAGGAGCTGGCCGGCGAGGTTCGGCGGGGCGGATTCGGCAATGTAACTGGAGAATTCCTTTTCGAAGAACGGCTGATTCTCCTGCATGAGCCAGGCGAGCGCGCTGTTGTATTGCGCCACGGCGTGGAGCCGGGGCGATTCCTTGGCGAGCTTGAGATGGCTGGCAGCGCGGACGAACTCACGCTCGGAGAGATTCACCAGCGCGGTGCGCAGAGCGATCTCGGCTTTTTGCTCATCATTTTCCGAGGCAAGCGCGGCGGCATCGAGATCGGCCTCGATCAACTCGAGCGCCCGAGCGCGCTCCGCGGGCTTCATGTCCGGCTTCAACAAGGCGAGGCCGGCGCGCGCGCGGAGGATGTACATGTTGGGGACGAGCGGGTGATTGGGAAATTTGAGCAGGAACCCGGTGGCGGATTGTGAGGCGCGTTCGTAGTGATCCTCGCGCGTCTCGCGCATCTGCATCTGGCCGATGTAGTATTTGCTCAGGGCAATCACCCGGCTCGGCATATCCGGGCGGGCCAGGTTTTGCATCACGCTCTCCTGCGGCGTCTTGTCGAGCGCGTAGAGCTGATCGAGCCGGCGGAAGACGATCTCAAGCTGCGAACTATCGAGGTTTTTGGTGATGAACGTCTCGAGGATCTTGGTCGCGGCGTCCGGGTTGTCGGGCGTGAGATTCACCTCGGCCAGCGCCAGCGTGGCGGCGGCGTAGAGATTTTCCGAGAGGCCCACGGGGTGCTCCCCGTTGCCGCTGTGCAGCATGGGATCGAGAATGGCGAGCGCGCCCTTTTTATTACCCTCGGCAATGAGGATGCGGGCCTCGATGTAGCGGCGCCAGGCTTCATCCCCGGGCGTCCCCGGCGGCGTCGCGCGAAGCGTTTGGCGGGCCTCCGCGGGGCGGTCGACCTCCACCAGGAGAGAAGCGCGGCGCAATTGCGCGGCGATGGTGGCGCGTCCACTTTTCACGAGCGCTTCCAAAACGGGCAGCGCCTCCGAGGTGCGGCCGAGGGCCTGCAGACTTTCGGCTTCGCCGAGGATGGCTTCGACGGGGGCGCCGGCTTCGCCGCTAAGCGCTTCGTAAATGGCGAGGGCCTCGGGCCAGCGTCCGCCGGCGGCATAGGCGTGGGCACGCAGGAGCGTGGCGGCGGAGTCAGAGGAATCAGTGAACTCAGCGAGTGTCTCCAGTGCCGCGGCGGGGTCGCCGGTGACCAGCTGAGCTTCGGCGAGCAGACGGCGCGCGGCGGGGCGATCCTTGGGTGGGAAGGTGGGAGAAGCGAGGGCGCCTTGAATTTGATGGATGGCGATCTGCGGGATGCCTTCGGTGAGGGCGCGGCGGGCTTGGTCGAGGGGGGAGTCGTCAGCCCGAACAATGGTGAGGGTGCAGGCGAGGGCAAGGGCGCCGTGAAAGATAGAGAGCCGAGTGAAAGGGGAGGTGGTCCGCGGCCTCCCGGCCGCGGCTACATGAAGTGTTTCCCTCATAGATTAAGCATGCGGCGAAGATAGCGGCCGGTGTGGCTGGCGTCCACCTTGGCGACGTCCTCGGGTGTGCCCTCGGCGACGATTTGGCCGCCGCCGCGACCGCCTTCGGGGCCCATGTCGATGAGCCAGTCGGCGCATTTGATGACCTCGAGATTGTGCTCGATGATGATGAGCGTGTTGCCGGCATCGCGAAGCTTGAGCAGCACCTCGAGGAGCTTGTGAATATCGGCGAAGTGGAGGCCAGTGGTGGGCTCGTCGAGGATGTAGACGGTGCGGCCGGTGGCTTTCTTCGAGAGTTCGGAGGCGAGCTTGACGCGCTGCGCCTCGCCGCCGCTGAGCGTGGTGCCGCTTTGACCAAGATGCAGGTAGCCGAGGCCCACATCCTCCAGCGCGAGCAACTTGTCGGAGATACCCGGGATGTTGCGAAAGAAGCGCGAGGCTTCGTCCACGGTCATATCGAGCACGTCGGCGATGTTCTTGCCCTTGTAGGTGATCTCCAGTGTCTCGCGGTTGTAACGGCGACCGCGACAGACCTCGCATTCCACATACACGTCGGCGAGGAAGTGCATTTCGATTTTCTTCACCCCATCGCCCTCACAGGCTTCACAGCGACCGCCTTTCACGTTAAAGGAAAAACGGCCGGTATCGTAGCCGCGCACGCGCGAGGCCGGCAGGCCGGCGAAGAGCTCGCGGATGGCGCCAAAGGCCCCGGTGTAAGTGACCGGATTGCTGCGCGGGGTCCGGCCGATGGGCGTCTGGTCGATGACGATGGCCTTGTCCACCTGGTCGAGACCGAGGAGCGCGCGGTGTTTTCCCGGCTTGTCCTTGCTGCGGTAGAAATGGCGGAAGAGCGCACGGCGAAAGATGTCGTCCACGAGCGTGCTTTTGCCACTGCCGCTCACGCCGGTGACGCAGGTGAGGCAACCCGTAGGGAAATGCGCGGTGACGTGGCGGAGATTGTTTTCCGCGGCTTCCACGACGGTGAGCCAGCCAATGGGTTGCGTCTGGCGCGGAGCGAGCGGGCCGCGCGGCGGATCGTTTTTCGGCGGCACGCGACGCTTCGGCACCGGGATGCGCGCGGTCCCGGCGAGATACTGGCCGGTAAGCGAGGACTCGACGGCGGCGACCTCCGCAGGCGAGCCCTGGGCGATGATATGGCCGCCACGCAGACCCGCGCCGGGGCCGAGATCGAGCACGTGGTCGGCCGCGCGGATGGTGTCCTCGTCGTGCTCGACGACGATGACGCTGTTACCGAGATCGCGCAGGCGGCGGAGCGTGGCGATCAGGCGATCGTTGTCACGCTGATGCAGGCCGATACTCGGCTCATCGAGCACGTAGAGACAGCCCGCGAGACCGCTGCCGATTTGCGTGGCGAGGCGGATGCGCTGGGCCTCGCCACCGCTGAGCGTGCCGCTCTCGCGGTCGAGCGAGAGGTAGCCGAGGCCGACCTCTTCCATGAAATTGAGCCGGGCACGCACCTCCCGCACCACTTCCGCAGCGATGACGCGGCCCTCTTCGCCGAGGACCATGTGCTCCAGGAACCAACGGGCGTCGCTCACGGTCTGCGCGCAAAATTGGTGAATGTTTTTCTCCCCCTCGGCGCTGGCGAGAGTGACGCCGAGGATCTCTTTGCGCAGGCGCGCGCCGCCACACACGCCACAGGTGCGGCGGCCCATGTACGCGCGGATACGCTGGCGCGAGAGCTCGCTCTCCGTCGTTTCGTAGAGGTGCTGCATCTGTGCCACCACGCCCTCGAATGGCTTTTTCACCGTCTCGCGCTTGCTCCCCTCCCCCCAGCTCATCTCGATGGCTTTATCGCCGGTGCCGAAAAGGAGGGCCTTTTGGAAAGTTTCCGGCAGCTCGCGCCATGGCGTGCCGATCTGCTGTTTATACGCGCGGCAGAGCGATTCGAGCAGGCCGGTATAGTAGCCTTGCAGGCTTTTGCTGGCCTTGGCCCACGGCGCGACGGCCCCCTCGGCGAGCGAGAGCGTCGGGTCCGGGATGAGCAACTCGGCATCGAGATATTCCTCCGTACCGAGGCCCTGGCAGGCCGGGCAGGCGCCGTGGTGGCTATTGAAGGAAAAATGCTTCGGCGTGAGCGCCGGGAGCGTGAAGCCGGTATCGGGATCGCTGAAATTGGTGCTGAAATTGACCGGCGTCCACGGGGCGGCGGCGCCGACGATTTCCGTCGTGGGTGGACGCGGCTCCTGCTTGAGCACCGTGAGCCGGCCCTCGCCCCACTTCAGCGCGGTGGCCACGCTATCGCTGAGCCGCTGGCGCGTCTCGGGGCGGACGACGAGGCGATCGACCACGGCCTCGATGTCATGCGCCTGCGCCTTTTCGAGGCGGATGGGGGTCTGCCCGCCGAGTTCGTGGATCTCGCCATCCACCCGCACGCGGACGAAGCCCTCGCGCTTCAGCTTTTCGAGGACATCGCGAAATTCCCCCACCTGCCCGCGGATGATGGGCGCGAGCACCACCAGCTTGCTCTCGGCGGGCAGCGCGAGGATGGCGTCGACGATTTGCTGCGGCGTGAGGCGGCGGATCACCCGCCCCGTCGTCGGGTCGTGCGGCACGCCGACATTGGCGTAGAGTACGCGGAGGTAATCGTAAATTTCCGTCGTCGTCGCGATGGTCGAGCGCGGGTTGCCGCCGCTGCTGCGCTGCTCGATGGCGATGGCCGGCGACAGACCCTCGATGTGCTCGACGTCCGGTTTCTGCATCTGATCGAGGAATTGCCGGGCATAGGCGGAGAGGCTCTCCACGTAACGGCGCTGCCCCTCGGCGTAGAGGGTGTCAAAGGCGAGGGAGGATTTCCCCGAGCCGCTGAGCCCCGTAATAACGACCAGCCGCTGACGCGGGATCTCCAGAGTCAGGTTCTTCAGGTTGTGCTGGCGGGCGCCAACGATGCGGATCACATCAGATGTCATTTTGGCCGCAAGATCGTGATCTGCCAACAAAGCACGGGGGGGCGGAAGAGGGAAAGGGGAAAGTGGGGGGCAGCTGGGGTGTTATTTTTCGGGGGAACGCCGAACCGCAGACGGACAGTGAATGCGGCGGAGCAAGACACTAATTTCCGCCTAGCAACCCGCCCCTTGAAATTACTCTCCCCAATGAACCTCTCTCGACGACATACATGGGAAATCGTGGTCCTAGCCTTCATCATGGGAATGGTTTTTTGGCTCTGGCGACCGCGCGGGCAACCGATCTCCAATCCGGCCACGGCTATTGCTTCGGCCCAATCCCAAGCGTCTCGTGTCCTTTTCATGGGTGACCTGAGCAAGCGATCCGGACGCTATCAAGCACTTCGGACGCTGACGCTGACGACAGCGGCTCGCGTCCAATGCATTTCCCCAGATGAACTCGCAACGCTGCGATCCGTCCGACAGCAGTGGCAAAGAGACGGGCGAAAGGAGGAAGGATGGCCCAAGTATTTCTACGGAGGCATGGAGGACGTTTTAAACTGCACGGAGCCAATGTGGATCGTGAAACCAAGTGAATCCCTGGAAGGAGACGGAGATGTTTATTACATGAGGCAGTCCAATGGGGTGATCTTTGCCGCCGCACACAAGGATGGTGCTGCTTAATGGAAGCGGTGGACAGCCCGCGACCTCCCGGTCGCAGCTACATTATTTAAGCGCCCGCTGTGGCTTCGCCAGCGCCGCAACCACCTGCGCTTTGAAATCCGGTTTGAAGATGCAGAGGAGGTGACCGGCGCCGCTGATGATGTGCACGGGCCAGTCGGGGCGGATTTTTTGAAGCGGGGCGACGTAGAGGCGGCGGATGGGGTCCTGATCCCCGACAACGACCTCGACGGGGACTTGGATCGCTTTGACGGCGTCTTCGGGGAGCGCGAAGTCGGCAAACCCGCGGACGCAGGCGAGGAAGGAGGAGGTGGCTTTGCCTTCGGTCTGCGGACGGGTCTGGCCCATTTGCCAGTTGTGGTCGAACTGGCTGCCGTCGCGCACCCAGCCCATGCCGCCAATCACAGCGGAGGTAACACGCTCGGGGTGCGTGGTGAGGATCTTCATGGTGATCATCCCACCCATGGAGTAGCCGACGAAGCGCGCTTTCGGGACGCGCAGGTGGTCCATGAGGCGAAGGACATCGTCGACCATTTTTTGGCCGTAGTCGCCTTCGTGGGTGGGTTTGTCGGACTGGCCGTGGCCACGGCAATCGAGGGCGATGACCTGGTAATTTTTGGCGAGTTCGGCGACGAGGCCGGGAAATTCCCAGTTCATCGCGATGCTGGCGATGAGGCCGTGGATGAGGATGACAGGCTCGCCTTGGCCGGTGACGAGGTAGTGGATTTTGACGCCCTCGGAATCGAAGTCGCCGGTGGTGCGCGCAGGTTTCGGCTCGACGGCGGGGGAGAAGGTGAGGCCGGAAAGCAGGGCCAGGATGGTGGCGAAAATAGTGCGCACGGCGATGGATGAATTCACGGCGAAAGTCGGACGGCGGAGAGGAAAGGGAAGTTACAGCAGCCGCGGCCTTAACTCCAAACTAAGTTGAGGCTCACTCTTTCCGCACGGCTTGCCGGATGCGGGTATGACAGGATTGGGGCCTACGCCATTGGGATGATTGTCACGGAGGGCCGCCTCTGAAAATCATCCTGCATGAGCTACGACCGCGCTGACTGGCATTATGGTGGAGACTTTCCCGCAGGATTGCCGCGGGAAAATGGCGGAACGCATATTGGGATATTTTTGGCGTGGGCGATTTTGCAGGGGCTGGAGGGGGCGGAGCAGCGGAAGAATTTTCCAGAGGCGCTGGCAGCGGTGCGGGCACGGGAGATGACGGGGCGGGAGTTTCTGTTTAAGAACTGCGACGGGAAACTGTGGGAAGCGGATCTGAACGAAGAGGGGAATGCGTTTGCGAAGTCTTACTATAAAAAGTCAGCGGGCCAACGGCATGACTACCTGACGGATTACTCGGATGAGTTTTGGAGTGGGCCGAGCATCTATCACGTGGCGGATACGTGGGAGAACTACGAGCGGATGGCGGGGGTACTGACGAGGAGGTTTGAGGCGTGGCGGAAGAGGTGAGTGGGCCCGTAAGCAAGGGATCGATTTTGAGAAATCGTGGGGGCCACCGCAACCTTCCGGTTGCAGCTACATATGTTTGGGGCACGCGATGGCGGATGAGGCGGTGAGGCGAGCGAAGCTGTTCACCTTCTCCACGTTAAGGAGCGCTGGTCGTTGATCAGACCGCAGCCTTCCGGCTGCAGCTACATTATCTCCCACAGACAGAGCGGCCGAGGGCGGCGACGGCCCAGATGAGGGGGTAGAGGCGCTCGGAATACCAGAGTTTGGCGAAGTAGAAGCCGATGGGCGCGGACGTGCGCCATTGGTCGTCGCGGATGCGCGCCATGAGCCACTGAACGCCGCGCTCGGAGACCGAGAGGCGGCCGGTACCACTAATGGCCTCGATCGCCAAACTCGTCTCCTCCGTGGTGGAGGGCGCGCCTTTCACGCCACCCCAGCCACCATCGTCGTTTTGCGCGGAGGTGATCCAGGCGACGCCTTTTTGCGCGAGGTCGGCGGCACCGGCGAACCCGGCCTCGGCCACTTCGCGCAGCGCGGTGACGACCTGAGCGGTGCCGTAGAGCGGATTATCGTCGTCGGTCACGTGCTCATTGCCAAACCACAACGGGAGCCAGGAGCCATCCGGACGCTGCTCCTTTTTCAAAAAATTGAGCGCGCGCTTCATGGCGGTCTCGAGCGGGCGGCGCTGCGAGCCCTCCACGTGCGAGCGCCAGGCGCTCCAAGCGCGCAGGGTGTGCGCGGTGAGATCGGGCGAGCTGCGGTCGAAGGGTAGGTTGCCCCAGCCGCGGCAGAAGGTGGGGATGCCGCCATCGCCATTTTGCAGGCCCAGGAGCCACTGGACGCCGTCGCGGCCGGCCTGCTGCATGCGCGGGTCCACGGTGCCGAGCTTGAGCAGCGCGAGCAGCGCGCCGGGGGTGTCGTCGGCATCGGGCACGCCGCCGGGCAGGTCGGTCCAGGCCCAACCGCCGGGCGCCGCGTGGGTGTATGGATGCTCTTTGGTCCACTGCTGGCCCAGGAGCCAGGTGCGCAGCGACGAACGCTGCTCGGGCGTCAAAATGCCGGGCTGGTAGGAGAGCGCCTTTACCGCGAGCGTGGTGGTCCACGTGGCGAGATTCGTATCGATGGGCCAGCTCCCGTCCTCGCGCACGGAGGCGACGAGAAAGGCGGCACCCTTTTTGGCCACGGGATGTTCTTTCAGCTCCATCCCTGCGAGGCTCATGGTGACGAAAGACGTGAGCGGCGTGGCCTCGAGGAAGCCGCCATTCGGCGGCTGGATTTTTTCCAGCACGCGCAGCGTTTTCTTCCGCGTGAGCGCGCGGAGGAAGCGCGTGAGGGGATTGCGCGTGGGCGAATTATAGTGCACCGCCTGGCCGATGGCGATGAGCGCGGGCAGCGCGTAGCTGACCACCGGCATTCGCAGCATCCCCCATAATTTATGCGGGACAGCGGCGAGCTCGAAGGGGAGCTGCTTCACCTCGCGCCAATCGATGCGCCCGGTGATGGCGAGCGTGAGCAGGATGGGGACGGAGAACGTGTGATCCTTCCCGTAGCGCGCGGTAATGCGGTCCGGCAGCGGCTCAGGATCATCGAGCGCGAGCCAGATGCGCGCGCGGGTCACCGCTTCCTCAAAGCGCTCCTCCGCCGCCCCGGCGGCAAAGGCGGCCCAGCAGAGCGCCGTGGTGGAAATGTTCGATTTGCTCTGCGGCGTGTCGCCCCAGCCGCCGTCCTCGTTTTGCGTTTCCGCGAGCCAGCAGAGGCCATTAGCGATGAGGCTGACGTACTGCTCGGGATTCATCGCGGCGAGCGCGACCACGGCGGTGGCGGTGGAGAGCGCGCTGGACGAGAGCCGGCCCGTCCAGTGCCCGTCGAGTTCCGCGAGAAGGGCGTCCGTCGCTTCGCGCAATGCATCACGGACCTCCGCGCCTTCGATATCCTGCCAAAGACTTTCGGGCATACTTTAAACCACTTTGTCCTGTTCGCGTTTACGGGCGGGCATCACCGTGCACGCGCCCTTGCACCCAAAGATGCGGCTGATCCAGTAGCGATTCCGGCTGACCCATCCGTAGATTTTTTCCGCGACCCAAATCACGCCGGGGATCCAAAGAAAGAGCGCCAGCGGAATGGCCAGCGGCAAACGCAGGCTGACAAAGCGAATGCACCGGGCCCCGCGATAGATGCGGCCTTTTGTGGTGACGCAATGCATCTGTTCATCGAGCGCTTCGGGCGGGATGCCCGTCTCACGGGCGCGTGGATCGGAAATCGGGACGAGAGCGAGCACGCCGAACCAGTCCAGCCAGGTCAGCAGCCGCATCTGAAAGCGGCACATCGAACACTCACCGTCATATAGCACCAAGTGCTGTTTCACGGGTGAAAACGTCGCACGACTCGTGCCGGAGGGAAAGGGGATTGCGAGGGGCAGGGGGAAATTTGGAAGGGGATGATTGCGGGGGGATTACGAACGGAGCGTATTCAGTTTTCAGTGTTCAGTATTCAGTCACGCCACGGGCCCGGCGTGGGAAGAAAACGGTTCTTTGGAAGGCGCGGGCTGGAATGGAAGAGCGGCTGGGACCGCCGCGGCGCATTCATTCGGGTGCACGCTTTCGAAACAATCACGCCTGCCGCCTAAACGCGGAACTCCGAACGGATCGGTCGACGCTCGAACCCTGACTCCTGGCTCCTGGCTCCTGCGCTCAGTCAGCGGTCACTTCCACCGACGTGCCGACCTTCACCTTTTGGTAAATGAGAGGCGCGATGTCCACCGGGAGGCGGACGCAGCCATGCGAAGCGGGGTAACCGGGGAGGATGCCGACATGCATGCCGACCGCGCCGTTGAAGCGGCAGAACCATCGCATGGACGCGCCCTGATAGTGCGTGCCGCTCGGCGCGGAGTCGACGCGCTGCGAGATGCCGCCGCGCACCACCCGGCCTTTTTTATCCACGTAATCGCCGTAAACGCTGGAGCGATGGTCGGGGTCTTTTTCCTGCACCGTAAATTTGCCGGGCACCGTCATGCCCACGCGCTTGCCACTGGAAATCGGGGTGTCGATATAGACGTCTTCGCCGACCATCAGGTAAGCGCGCTGCTTGCCCAGCGAAACGATGACATGGGAGTTGTCCTCGTTGATCACGTTGGCCAACTCTTTCTTGATCACGGGCGGGCCCTGCTTTTTCAGGAGCTCCGAGGCCTTTTTCATCGGGGCCGGCGCTGGCGGGGGCGCGCCCTTTGCCCCCTGGCCAAAAGCAGATCCCCCCGCGAACATCGCGGCGGCAAACACAGTGAGGGCGGCGGCTTTCATCGTGGCCGGTGCTTCTACAAAGCGCTTGGCGGTGGGGCAATGAGATAATCTCACGAATGCGTGGAGGGAAAAAGCGCCGAACCTTTCACTTCGGGACAAGCAAGTGATCCCTCACCAAGTCACAAATTCCTCCATTTAGGTGCGACCTGAGGAGGTTACGCGAAACCATTCCTGCGTCCTCAAAACGCCACATTGCTGTAACATTACCGATCTAACAGTTGCATTTTGCACGAAATCGTCGAATTCCTCCTGGTACCCTGCCGCGTCACGACCGTCGGACGCCCATCATCAAGAGCCGCTTCTATTTGCCGCGCACCCTATGCGGCCGAGGAGGCTGAAAGCTCCGTTCCACATCATTCATTTCACTCAACGCCCGGTCGTCACATGCTCAAGCGCTTCCTCCTGCTCGTCCTCCTCGCTCTCCACGCACCCGCGGTGCAGGCCCAATTGGCGATCTCGGAATTCCTGGCGAGCAACTCGAACTCCATCACGGATGAAAACGGGAACCACGAGGACTGGATTGAGATTCAAAATACCAGCGGGGCGGCGGTGAGCCTTTCGGGGTGGTATTTGACGGATAACAGCAATCAGCCGCGGCAGTGGGCCTTCCCCGCATGGACGCTAAACGCGGGCGGCTATGTCGTGGTGTTTGCCTCGGGCAAGGACCGCAAACCGGCGCAAGCCGTGGCGGGGCAGGACAACACGGGCGCCGCCGGGCAGACGAAACTGCATACGAATTTCAAACTCTCCGGCAGCGGCGAATATCTCGCGCTGTCGAAAGACATCTCGGGCGGTGCGCTGCAAGTGGTCACGGAGTTCAATCCCTTTCCCGCGCAGGCGACGGATGTGAGCTATGGCACCTCCACCTCCACGACGACGACCGCGCTCATCGTGGCCGGCGCAACGGTGAAGGCGCTGGTGCCGACCTCCAGCACGCTGGGAAATACGTGGCAGGGCGCGGCGGCGAATGAGCCCTTCAACACGACGAGCTGGCTCTCGGGCACCACGGGCGTGGGGTTTGGCGACAGCTCCATTTCCATCGCGGTGGCGAATCTCAAGCAGCGGCTGAATGCGGACAGCCTGGCCGCCATCACCACGGACGGATCCGGAGCGGGGCACACGGCGACAAACAGCGGCGTGGCGTGGGTGGCGAGCAATGTGGACACCGCCAGCCGCACCCGCACGGGGGTGATGCAATTTGTCGCCAGCGAGAGCGACCAAATGAGCACGCCGGGCAGCGCGGACTTTGACCAGACGCAGTGCACGGTGACGTTCTGGATGCGCTCGGCGGGCATCAGCGGCTCGGGGAGCCAGGCGGCGATGCTGTGGGATCGGCGCACGGGCTCGGGCGTGGGCCTGGGCACCATCATCGCGCAGAGCACGGGCGGAACGCTTTTTTTCCAAGCGGGGAACAGCGGGGTGAAGTGCACCTTCTCCAGCGTGGCCACAGTGTCCGATGACAAATGGCACCACGTGGCGGTGGTGATGAATACGGCGGCGGGCGGGACAAATACATTTTACGTGGATGGCGCGACGAGCGGCTCGGGCACCAATACGGGCGCCTGGGGTTGGACCACGGCGACGGCCATTGAACTGGGGCGCAGCCACGACACTTTCTGGTACAAATACAACGGCATGCTGGACGACGTCCGGTTCTTCAACCGCGCGCTAACCACCACGGAAATCGGGCAGATTTACTCGGGTGCGGATGAGCCGACGATTGCCGGGGACATCGGCCTGAACACGCAGACCCAGATGAAGGGGGTGAATGCGTCCGTGTATATCCGCGTGCCTTTCAATGTCACCACGCCGGCGGATGTGGCGTCGCTGAAGCTCACGCAGCGCTGGAGCGATGGCTTCATCGCCTATGTGAATGGGACGCAGATGACCGCGCAGAACGCGCCGGCCAGCCCCACCTTCACCTCGGCGGCCACCGCCACGCACAGCGGAAGCCTCGTGGATACTTTCACCTACTCGCCGCCGGCGGGCGTGCTGCGCGCAGGCTCCAACGTGCTGGCCATCCAGGGGCTCAACAATGCGGCGAGCGATGCGAGTTTTCTCATGCTGCCAAAGCTGGACGCCATCAGCGGGCCGCTCACGTCGACGGGCTATACCACCTCCCCCACCCCGGGCTCGGCCAATACGCCGATCCGGACGAACATCGGGCCCTTTGTCAGCGGGGTAACGAAGAATCCAAACCCGCGGCCTACCGGCACAGCGGGCAGCCCGGCGCTGCCCATCACGGCGAAAGTGCTGCCCTCGCTGCGCGCGCTGGCGACGACGAATCCCGTGCAACTCAAGTATGTGATCATGTACGGCAGCGAGATCTCGGTGAACATGACGGACATGGGGGCGTCGCCGGACGCGGGGGATCCGGCGGGCACGCGGATCTACAGTGCTTCCATTCCCACCTCAGGCGTCGGAGCGGGGCAGATGCTGCGCTGGCGCGTGGTGGCGACGGACAACACCGGGACGAGCGGGACGGCTCCGGAATTTTCCGACCCCACGGACAACGAACAGTATTATGGCACGGTGGCGCTGAATCCCAATATCTCCAGCAGCCTGCCGGTGCTCTATTGGTTCATCCCGGCCATCGCCACGGTGGATAGCGGCGACGGCGAAGGGAACTACCGGTGCTCGCTCTTTTTCCAGGCCATCGGCGACACGGGCGTGGGGCGCTTCTACGACAACGTGAAGGTGAACAAGCACGGGCAGACGACCGCCGGCTTTGCGAAGAAGGGCTATGATTTCAATCTAAACGAGGACAACCGTTTCGAGTGGGACGTGACCCAGGATCGGGTCAAGGCGCTGAACCTGCTGACGAATTGGGGCGACAAATCGAAGACGCACAACTGCATGAGTCATGAGGCGCTCGGCGCGATCGGCAGCGTGCACCATTGGTGCAAGCAGGTGCGCGTGCAGCAGATCACCGTGGCCACCGCGAGCGCTCCCACCAACCAGTTCTTCTCCATCGCCGACCTGATGGAAAACGGCGACGACCAATTCCTGAGCTACAATGGGCTCGATGACGATGGCGCACTCTACAAGATGTACAACAGTCTCAACAGCGGAGGCACCTTCGGCGACAACAATACCGGCGCGGAAAAGAAGACGCGCCTCTACGAGACGAACAACAACGACCTGGCGGCTCTCGTGGCCGGCCTCGACACGAACAACACTCTCTTGGCCCGCCGGCAGTTTGCCTACGACAATCTCAATCTGCCGCAGTGCGTTTCCTATTTTGTGGGCCTCGAGGTCGCGAGCAGCCAGGACAATGGCCACAAAAATTTCTACATGTATCGCGACACCAACCACAGTCGCGAGTGGTCCATTTTTCCGTGGGACGTGGACCTGAGCTGGGGGCGCAACTGGCTGGATTCCTCGGGCTACCTGACCGACACCATTTATACAGACAACGATCTGGATCTCTACAATGCGGCCCAGCAGGGCAAGGGCGAGAACCGGCTCTACAGCCTCATCGTGGGCAACACGGATCTTTCCCGGCTGCCCGCCCCCGAACTGCGCGACATGGTGCTCCGCCGCCTGCGCACCATCCTCGACACCTACCTCGCCGCGCCCACGCTCGATAATCGCTTCGCGAGTTTTGCCGATCTCTTCGATCCGCCCGCCGTCGCCACCAGCGATGCGGACCTCGACTATAACAAGTGGGGCACCTGGGGGAACAATGGGGGCAATAGCACCGGCGGCACCGCGGTGCGCTACCACATCAACCAACTCCTGAACGTGTACCTCCCCGGACGCCGCGCTTTTCTCGCCAATACGGCCACCATCGGCGGTGTGCCGCTGCCGCCCTCGCAGCCGGCGAATGCAGGCGATCTCATCACCATCGAGACGATCGACTATAATCCCGCGGTGACCACGCCGGGGCTGAACCAAAGCCATGAGTATTTCGTGATCCGCAATTCGAATACCTACGCCGTGGATCTCTCGGATTGGCAGATCACCGGAGCGGTGAATTTCACCTTCAAAAAAGGCACCGTGATTCCCGCGGGCGGCGGCACGACGGAAAACATCGGTAACCTGTTTGTCGCACGCGATCCGGGTGCGTTTCGTCTGCGCACGGCGACGCCCACGGCCAATCAGTTCTGCTTTGTCACGGGGCCGTACGACGGCCAACTCAGCGCCCGCGGCGAAACGCTGGAGCTGCGCGATCCGCTGGGGACGCTGGTTAAATCCAAGTCGTGGGCCGGTGCGCCCACGGCGGCGCAGAATGAACTGCGCATCACCGAACTGAACTACGCCCCCGCTCCACCGACGGCAGCGGAAACCAGCGGCCTGCCCGGCGTGGTGGAGAGTGATTTCGAATACATCGAGTTTCTGAATACAGGCGGCACGGCACTGACGCTCACGGGCGCGACCTTCAGCGATGGCATCACGTTCACGTTCCCGAGTTTCACCCTCGCCGCCGGCGCGCGGGGTCTGATTGTGGCGAATCTCGCCGCCTTCCAGCTTCGCTATGGCCACAGCCACGATGCACAGATCGCGGGTGTGTTTGGCGGCAATCTCGACAATAGCGGCGAGCATCTCCAACTCCTCGATGCCAGCGGCGAGAACATCCTCGATTTCACCTACAATAATTCGTGGTTCCCGCCGAGCGATGAGGGCGGGCGCACGCTGGTGATTCGCAGCGCGAACCCGGATTGGAGCACCTACGATCTCCCGCAAAGCTGGGCGATCAGCGGTGCAGTCGGCGGCTCGCCGGGCACGGCGGATACGGACTTCGCTAGTGTCTACGAAGGCTGGCGCTGGGATTATTTCGTGAAAAGCGAGATGCCCACGGATGCGCTGCCCAATCAGCCGGCTGCCCTGTTGCAGGACCCAGACGGCGATGGATGGAACAATCTCACTGAATACGCCTTCTGCCATGCGCCGCGCACCAGCGATGCGGTCAATCCTTTGTCCGTGGCGAGCATCGTGAATGTGGGCGGGACGGACTATCTCGCCGTCACCTTCCTCCGGCGGCACCAGGCACTGGACCTGACCTACGTGGTGGAAACGTGCGGCGACCTGACGAATAACTCGTGGGTGGCGGTGGACTTGCCCGTGGGCTCCGTGGTGGACATGGGGAATAGCGTGGAGCAGGTGACGTATCGGGACTATGTGGCGCGTACGGCCACGGCGCCGCGGTACATTCGCGTGCGGGCGACGAAGCAGTAGGCCAGCGACCGAATGGCGGGGCGGTGAACGTGGGACCGGTTTCCAACCGGTTGCGGCATGCTGGGCGCAGGCGGTGGGATGGTGGTGTGTTGGACCTTTCATTCAATCGTGGTCGTTGCGATGCGAGCTCCGCACCGGCGCTCCCACCTGACCGGTTGGAAACCGGTCCCACATTCACCGCCCCGCCATTCGGTTGCCACCGCCCCCAGCAGGCACAGAATCCACGGTTGCGTCGCGGCAAAGCTGGGGCACACTTTGCGTTCCTCGCATGAACCGTCATCTGCTCCTGTTTGCGTCCTGCGTTTGGTGTCCGGCTGCTCTCTTTTCGGCCGAACGCGCCGCGTCCCCTGAAGCCTTCACCGAGGCTGTCCAACGGCTGGCCGGCATTATCGACCCCAAAGCCGATGCGCCCGCGCAGACGGTCACGACGAAGCTGCACGTGGTGCGAGCGCCCATGAAAGAGGCCGTAGGCCGCGAGGCGACGGTCGCTTATCAATGGCCAGACAAGCTACTGCTCTCGGCGAACATCGACGACAGCGCTTATTCCGTCGGGCGCGATGGTGGGCAAATTTGGTTTCACGTCTCGGGGAAAAAGTGGGGCGTGGTGGGCAAGCCCGGCGTGCCGCGCTTTGCGGCCAATCCGGCGAGCATCGATGACACCGTGTTGCCGGCGTTCTCGCTGCCGGAAAGCGGTAAATTAGCGCTGCTGCCGACGCTGTGCGACTTCGCCGAGGGCCCGGCGGAAAACGTGCACGGGCAAAACTGCCGAATCATCACGGCCACGCCCACGGACGCCACGCAACGCGCTTTCAGACTCCCTAAATACCATCTCCAACTCGCCATTGCCGAGAGTGGCCTGCCGGCGCGCATCACCGTGCGCGACGAGGATAAACTCGATGTCGCCGTGGAACTGGTGGACACGAAACTCGACGCACCCTGGCCGGCGGAGAAGTGGAAGATTCCCGCACGCGAAGGGGATTACATCGAGGCCACGGCCGTAGCGCATTTCCTCCGCGGAATCAGCGCCCTGGAAGCGCAGACCACCGCCGACCTTCCTCCCCTGCCGCCGCTCGATGGCTCGCGCGTGCTTCTCGCCATGGAGGGCAAGGGTCGGCTGGAAATGCACGACCATGTGCGCGTGCTTTTCCTCCGTGGCACGCCCGAGGAGATGGGCCAGCAACAAGGCACCATGGTGAAGCACGAGGTGCATGTGCTCGTGGACCGCATTCTTTACGGCGTCGGCATAGCCAGCTCGCTGGCGAAGGGACGCTGGTTCTTTGGCGAGATCGAGGAGGCGGAGGGCCGCCTGCAAAAATTCATGGATCCGCGCTATCTCCGCGAGATGGACGCCATGGCCGATGCCGCCGGGCTGCCGCGCGAAGAAATGCGGCTGGCCAATTATTTTCCCGAGCTTTTCCACTGCTCCGGCTTCGCGCTCATGGGCCCGGCGACGGAGGGTGGCCATCTTTACCACGGCCGCGTGCTCGACTATCTCAAGGGCGTGGGACTCGAGCAGAACGCCTGCGTCACGGTCGTGCAGCCGGAGATCGGCAACGCCTGGGTGAACGTGGGTTACTGCGGCTTCATCGGCTCAGTCACCGCGATGAATGAAAAGGGCATTTCCATCGGCGAGATGGGCGGACGCGGCGAAGGACACTGGGACGGCAAGCCGATGGCGGAACTGGTGCGCGAAGTGATGGAAAAGTGCTCCACCCTCGACGAAGCCGTGGAGCTCATGCGCCGCAGCCCGCGGACGTGCGAATACTATTACGTGATCACCGATGCCAAGGCGAAGCGCGCCGTGGGCGTCAAAGCGACCCCGGAGATCTTCGAGGCCATCGACGCCGGCGGCACGCATCCGCAATTGCCTGACCCGGTGGAAGGCTGCGTGCTTATGAGTGCGGGCGATCGCTACAAGGAACTCGTGCGCCGGACGAAGGCGGGCTTCGGCAAATTCACGCCCGAGACCGCGCGCGACCTCATGACCCGCCCGGTGTGCATGACGTCCAACATCCATAGCGTGCTCTTCGCCCCCGAGACCCTGGATTTCTGGGTGGCCAATGCCGATGGCGACAACGTGGCCAGCGCGACGGTTTACCGGAAATTTAACCTCGGCGAATTGCTAAAAGCGCCACCAGCAGCGAAGGAAACCGCACAGCGGTAGTGGTGCCGTAGAACGAACGCTATCCGTAAGGATAGACGCAGCGAGATCGACGGCGGGACGGTGAACGTGGGACCGGTTTCCAACCGGTCTGGGTGTGAGCTCTGGCGCGGAGCCTCCGCCCAACAACTGAAATAAGTGAAGGGCCCAGTATATGCCACCATCCAGCCACCTCCGCCCATCAAGCCGCGACCGGTTGAAAACCGGTCCCACGTTCACGGCCCAGTTGCGCGCACCCATTTCGCATTGGCGCGGTCCGGCCCGTGTGGTTCAGTGCGCCCGGCATGCTTCGCCTCCACACCGTCACGCTCGCTTCGCTGCTGCTCCTGCCGGGCTCTCTCCTGGCCCAGGACGCGGCGCCCGCGCCCGCAGCGGCCATTCCTGCTCCGGCGACCGCCCCTGCTCCTGCAGCAGCCCCTGCCGCAACGGACACGGTGATCGTCGACGCCGCCACCGAGCAACTTATCAACAGCGCGCTCCGCTGGCTGGCCACCAAGCAAAATACCAATGGCTCGTGGAGCGTGGGCGAGGGCGGACGCCGCGGAGAGCATCCCGTCGCGATGACGGGCTACGTGCTCATGGCCTACATGGCTTCCGGCCAACTCCCCGAGCAGGGCGAATACGCCAAACAGGTAAAGGCCGGCATGGAATTTCTGCTCGATTGCATCGGCGTCGACGGGACCTACCGGGGCGTGGATGGGAGCAAATACATGTACAACCACGGCATTGCCACCATCGCCCTGGGTGAGTTGTACGGCGAAACGCGCAACCCGGTCATCCGCGAGAAACTCGAGCGCGCCATCAAGTTGATCATCACCAGCCAAAGCGACCGCCCACCGCACAAAGGCGGCTGGCGCTACCAGCCGCGGCCGAATGATGCGGACATCAGCGTGACGGTGCTGCAAGTGGTGGCCTTGCGCGCTGCGAAAAATGGCGGAATTGATGTGCCGCAGCAGACGATCGACGACGCCGTGGACTACGTGCGCCGCTGCTCGGTGCCGAACACCGGCGGCTTTTCCTATCAGGCCGGGTGGGGTGGCAATGGCCCCGGCTACGCCCGCACCGCGGCAGCGATCTATTCCCTGCAGGTGTGCGGTCAGTATAATGACCCGCTCGTGCAGGCCGGCAGCCGCTTCCTCTTCGACCGCAAATTTGAAAAGCGTTTCTGGGTTTACGGCAGCAACTACGCCGGCCCCGCGCAGTACATGGTGGGCGGCGACACGTGGAAACGTTGGTACGATTACATGAAGGAAGTCATCCTGCCCTCCGCCCGGCGCGTCGGCGACGCCGCCTTTTGGGACGACAACGAGGTGAGCCCGGTCTACGCCACGGCATGCTTCGCGACCATCCTCGCGATGCCGCTACACTATCTGCCGCTTTATCAGCGATGAGGAAGTTTGGGTGGCAAGTTTCGGTGGATGCTGCGCTCCGCCGCAGCATGGGAAAGCATTCGCGCGCAGCGCGCCATCTCTGTGCGCGCTCCTTCAGAATGCGCCTTCGGCGTGTATTTTCCCATGCTGCGGCGGAGCGCAGCATCCACCGAAAACCCGCGCCGCCATTTCAACTCGCTCCCTGGCTCGTCTTTTTCTTTGTCATCCTCGCCCTCCTCTCCCCCACCCGCGCCGGCTCGGTCCAGCTTCTGGATGGCACCGTCCTCGAAGGTGAGGTCAGCATCGATAACGGCCTGCTGATGAAAACCGACAAGACGACCACGCGCGTACCGCTGGCCTCGGTGCTGCGGGCGGTGCTTATGGACAAAGTGGATGAAATTCCGCCCGGCCTCGTGCTCATCAATGGCGCGCGGCTCGCGGGCACTTTCACCTCGCTCGCGGAGGCCACGGTGAAGCTCTCCAGCGGCCTCGCCGTCCCCGGGGCCGAAATCGCGTGGGTGGTCTACCAGCCTTTCCCCGCCTCCGCCGCCGCCCAAATCCCGCGGGGAAAAACGGGCGCACTACTGCCCGGCGGTGACTTTTTTGAAGGCACGGTCAAGAGCGCCGATGCCACCACGGCGAAGGTGCTCAACCCCATCTTCGGCCCGCGCATCTTCGACGGGGCGAAAAAGGAACTCAGCGCGCTCATTCTGCGCGACGTAAAGCCCCAGGGCGCTTCGTATGAAGTCGTGACCGCGAATGGCAGCGTCTACACGGCTGTGGACGTAGTTTTACGCGACAAAATGAGCATCACCATCCGCCACCCGCTCTACGACGGGCTGCGGCTGGAAGCCAAGGACGTGGTGGAAATTCGGGCCTCGCCTGCACGCTACTACACGCTCGACGATCTTAAGCCGGCCAACATCAGCGCACCGCCGGGGCAGTCGCCCGAACAGTCCTTCGCCGCTGGCAAGGGCCTCGATGGCGCCCCGCTTAAACTCGGCGGAAAGATCGTCCGCGGATTTGAATCAACGGCCAACACTGCCATCACGTGGGATGTCCCCGCTGGTGCCACCGCCTTCATCGCGCGGGTCGGCGCCAGCAGCAGCATGCCCACCGCCCAGAAGGTGACCTTCGCCCTCTATGCCGACAGCCGGCTCATCATTCACAGCGGGCCGATGGCGAGCACGGACGCACCCGCGCTCCTGCGCACGGCGCTGCCACCGGGAACCAAATCGCTTTCGCTGCGCGTGGAAGGGGCGGCAGGCTCCGGCGTGTGGGGCGAGCCTATCTTGCTGCGAAGGTAAGCGCGGCACCACGAGCGCGAAGCCCGGAGTCGCTCGCCTGCGTTCCGTGCGCACGTCCGCGACCTTCCGGTCGCAGCTACATTTGCGGCAATTACTCCCGCGGCCCTTCGGATTTCGAGCCGTTCACGACGAGCTTGCGGCCCATGAACTCCTTATCGTGGAGTTCCTGCACGGCGCGCTTGGCTTCGTCCACCGTGAGCATGGTCACAAAGCCAAAGCCCTTGGAACGGTAGGTGCCTTTCTGTGTCACGATTTCCGCGTTTTGCACCTGGCCCACGCCCTTGAAGAGGTCGAAGAGATCGCTCTCCGTGGCGTCGTAGCTGAGGTTGCCGATGTAGAGCTTGGGCGTGGTCACTTCCACCGGCGCCGGCGGGCCGGGGCGGGGGGACTTGCGCGCCTCGGCGGCTGGGCGTGGCTCTCCACTGCGGGAATCGCGCTGGCTGGAGCGGCCGGGCGACGACGAGAGCTTCTTCGATCCGCCCGTGAAAAAGGCGAGGATGCGGCCCCAGAAGGATAGCTTCTTCGGCGCTTCTTCGCGGGCAGCGCGGGGTTCACGCTCCTGGCGATCTCCGCGTTCGTCGCGGCGTTGATTGTTGTTCCGGTAGGACGGGCGGCGTCCGCCGCGTCCATGGCGGCCGTCACGGCGTCCGCCTCGGGTATCGTTGGAATTCATGTCAGTATAGTCTTTCGTTGGCGCCTCCCGGCGGAGGCATGCTGCGTGCAGGGTTGGGCGGGCTTGGCTTCGCACCGACGGGAAAATGAGGAAAACGCCCGTCGGCCGAGCCGCGAACTCGGTAGAAACGCGGCCCGCGCAGGTGGCATGCGCGGACGGCCCGCCCGGCACGCGCCGAGACCGGTAGCGCACCCGGGGCGGAATGCAAGGGGGATTAAATATAGCAGCATTCAGTGTTCAACCGGCACCGCCCGTGGTCAAACGCTCCCGCCGAGGCAGGCGGCGAGTGCCTCCACCGGCCCGCCATCGAATGGAAACGCTGCCCACTGAACACTGAAGATTGGCTACTTCCGTCGCCGCAGACACCGTTCCTACCGCGCCACCGGACCGCTACTTCGCCTCCACCCCCGCCACCCAAAGCTCCCCATTCGCCTCCGTGACAAAGCGCAAAACCCCACGCTTATCCGTCTCCCCTTTCCACCCCTCGGCAGGGATGGGGCGGAAAGCCAGCGCGGCATTTGCCTTCATCTGCAAGGCGCGGGAAGTCGCCTCGTCCGCGCCCGGCGAGCGCACGTCAAAGGCCGGCTCCGGATCACGATACTCCACCGTAAGGCTCTTGGCCCCCGGCGGCGGCGTGACTTCCCACGTATGGCCACGCGCCGATTTCTCCACGCGCACCGTGAGTTGCCGCGGGGTGTGCAGGCGCGTCGCCGGGTCACCGAGGATGGCGTACAATGAGCATTGGTCCTGCTTGAGTGCCTGCGGGTCCATCGCCGCGCCGTAGTTTCCCTCCACCCCTTTCAGCATCATCTCCAGCAGCACATCCGTGCGGCGGCGCATGGAGCGCTGGGCATCGAGCCACAAGTCGCCGAAACGGATCGGCCCATCCGCCTGCCGGAGCAGACGCAGAAGATTCGTCGCGGTGTAAAAATTCGTGAGCGGATGCGATTCGATCGTTGCCGCCACCGTGAGCACCGGGCCGGCGGGCGCGAGCAGCAGTTCCTCCGCGAGACAGCGCTCGCGCGAGTAGTCGAAGTATCCGCAGCTGCACGCAAAGATGACCTGCGGCGGGCGCACCGCTCCGTTGGTCAGCGCGCGGGCATCCGCATTATAGTAGCCGAAATAGCCGCCCCCATTTTTCGGGATGCTGCAAAAGAGGTCGTGCCCGCCGTGGCCCATCATCCCGGCAAAAAGCGCGCCCTGCGCGGTCCGGGCGTCGAACGTAGCGGCCTGCCCCGCGGGCCAGCCGCAGAGCGCATGCTTTTGATCGCCGCACTCAATCCACGGCTCCAGCCACACCGGGGCGTTCTTGCCAATCTGCGCAAAGAAAAAGCCCATGAACATCTCCGTGAATTTCGGATCGTACATCGGATCCCCCGCCCACATCGGCAGGCTCAGGCTCGCGCGGGTGGCCGGCTGCTTTTCCCACGCCAAAATTTTATCCACCACGCGCTGGACCTCCTCCGGTGTGCGCGCGGGAATGCGGCCCACCGCCAGGATCGGCAGGCCATCGCGGTCCAGTCCCGCGCTCGCGAAGTCCGAAGCAAACTGCGGGCGATCCCGCGGATTCCAACGGTGAAATTCCACGTGCGCGGCCGGCACCCGCCAGGGCGCATCCACCGGCGCCTTCGGATCGTCGTCGCCGACGACGAGCAGAAAATCCGGCCGGCGCGACGCATTCGCCACCGCCTGGCGCGGCAGCTCGGTCGAGATAATCGCTTCCATCCCCTCTCCTCGCCGCAACTCTGCCAGCGGCTCCACGGCTTTCACCAGCGCCGCCGGTCCGCATGCCATCCAGAGCGGTTTGTCCGCGGCAAGCGCGGCAGTGGCGACGGCGAAGAAGCTGAGGAGGCGAAGCAGCGTTTTCATGCAGGCGCCGCAATGGAGCATGAACGGCGCGAAAAGGCACGCGTGGCTTTAAGGGGAGCGCTGCCGCTGCGACCGGGAGGTCGCAGTTTCAACGATGCCCTACTCCACAAACTCCAGCGCCACCGGCTCCGGCAGAAACCCAAGCCGGTAACCTCGCCCGAGAAACTCGCGGATGCCCATGCGCCCCGCTTCGCCGTAGTCGAGCGTACGCTCGTTCACGTACATCCCGATGAATTTGTCCGCCAGGCCCGCATCGAGCCCGCGGCCCAGCGGCAGCGCGTGCTCCACGCCGGCGGCGCGATGCGCCAGCCCGTAGCGGATGCTCTCGCGCAGGATGGCATTGATCTCCGAACGGTCCGCCGGCGCGATGTCCTTCCGGATCACATTACCGCCCAGCGGCAGCGGCAGGCTGGTCTCCGTCTGCCACCAGGCGCCAAGGTCGAGCACGAGGTCGAACCCATCGCGCTGATAGGTCAGCTGGCCTTCGTGGATGATGAGGCCCACGTCCGCATTGCCGGCCTCGAGGAATTGGAAAATCTGATCGAACGGCACGACGGTGTGCATCGGCTCGCCGAGGAAAAAGAGCTTCAACGCGAGGAAGGCGCTGGTGAGCCGGCCGGGGATGGCGATGCGCTGGTGCTGCAACCATTCGCGGATGGCGCCGAAGTCCGACAAATCCGGCAGCGCTCGCCCGCGCTTCACGATGAGCATGGGGCCATAGCCCTCGCCCATGCTCGCACCGCAGGGCAGCAGCGCGTATTTATCCAGCACGCTCGCGTACGCATGGATGCTGATCGCCGAGATATGGAGCTCGCCGCGTGTGGCGCGCTCATTGAGGGTCTGGATGTCCTGGAGGATGTGCTCGAAGCGCCAGCGGCCCATTGGGATCTTGTCCTTCGCGAGCGCGTAAAACATGAAGGCGTCGTCCGGGTCGGGGCTGTGGCCGAGTGTGAGTGTCGTGGACATGAACCTCCAATCAAAGTCTGCTCCGCCGATTTGGCAAAGGTCTTTCTGCATTTCAGAACGGAAAGGGCGTGGGCGGCGAGCACCACAGAAAGCACAAAAGGCACAGCGGACACAGAGGTTAGCGCGACCTCAGGGACTTCAACGCCGGTTACCGCAGATGCCGCAGATGCCGCAGATTACTCAGATAGCGCGGATGATGCGCGAAACGCGCCCAGTATACTTGGAGCCTTGGCGCAAAGGCTCTGGCAGTCGCTCTCCGTGACGCGTTCGAGTCCGGATTTTGCCATCGAACCCATTTTATCCGCGTTCATCCGCGCCCAAAAAGAAAACCGCGGATTTCGCGGATGGGCGCGGATAAAGCCACTCCACCACCATCTGCGCTATCTGAGTAATCTGCGATATCTGCGGGCATTCGAGGTCCAAACCATATTTCCCAGCCGCTCTCGCCCGGCCCGCCTGCTTTTGGCGCTCCGCGGTTTCTTTGTCCCGTTCTACAAATTCTCGGTCGGGCGTCACTTTCCTTGCGCCCCGCCTCCCCCGGTGCTCACAATCGCGGCGCATGAAACTCCCAGCCCTGTTCGCGACCGCCCTTCTCGCCTGCACCGTCGCGCAGGCCGACGACTACGAAGCGCGGGAATTTACCGGACCCGAAGGCAAGCTGCCCTACCGCTTGCTAAAGCCCCTCCATTTCGACGCCACGAAGAAGTACCCGATGGTGCTGCTCTTGCACGGTTCCGGCGAGCGGGGGGATGACAACAAAGCCCAGCTCAAATGGGGCGGCGATGTTTTCACGCCTGCCGACGTGCGCGAAAAGTACCCCGCCTTTGTGCTCGTTCCCCAGTGCCCCCAAAACAAAAAGTGGGTGGAAATGGATTGGGGCGGCCCCTCCGGCACTGCGCCGGCGGACCCCGGCCCCACGCAAAAGCTGCTCCTCGGCATGCTCGATTCCATCGAGAAGGAATTCCCCATCGACCCGGACCGCCGCTACATCACTGGCCTCAGCATGGGCGGCTACGGCACGTGGGATTTGATCACGCGCTACCCGGACCGCTGGGCGGCGGCGGCACCCATCTGCGGCGGCGGCGACAAGACGAAAGCCGCGCTCGCCAAACCCGTGCCGGTGTGGGCGTTTCACGGCGACGCCGATACCACCGTGATGCTCGTGCGCACGACCGACATGGTCGCCGGGCTCAAAGCCGCGGGCGGCAACGCGGCGATGACCATCTACGCCGGCGTGGGGCACAACTCGTGGAGCAGCGCCTTCAAGGAGCCGAATTTCCTGCCGTGGATCTTTGCCCAGCAGCGCGGCCAACCGGCGAAGATGGAGCTCGCCTCCTCCCCCTACACCGCGCTGGCGATGCCGCCGGAGAATGTCTTTGCCGGCAGCGGCCCGCTGCAGATGGCCGAATGGTTTAAGAAACTATGGATGCAGCGCCGCGTGGAATTTAAAAACAACTCGACCCGCGATCACGGCGCCGTGGTGTTTCTCGGCGACAGCATTACGCAAGGCTGGGGCTCTCTCTCCAAAGATTTTCCGAATCTGAAAGTGGCGAACCGCGGCATCAGCGGCGACACCTCCCGCGGCGTCCGCTACCGACTCCGGGAGGACGTGCTGGACCTCAATCCCCGCGCCGTCAGCCTGCTCATCGGCACGAATGATCTGGCGCTCGGCGGGCAACCGGAGCAGGTGCTGGAAAACGTGAAGGCGATCATCGCCGAGCTGCAAAAGCAAAACTCCGCGGTGCCAATCGTGATCAATCGCGTAATGCCCCGCGGCCCGCAGCCGGGCTTGTTTCCCGACAAGATTCAAAAGCTGAATGCCATGTTCGACGACCTCGTGAAAAGGGATTCCCGCCTCACGCTCTGCGACTCGTGGAGCATCTTCGACGACGGCAAGGGGAGCTGCAAAAAGGAAGAATTTCCTGATATGCTGCACCCAAATCCCGCGGGCTATGCCAAGTGGCAGGCCGCGCTTAACGCTGCTTTCGCAAAGCTGAAATTATAACGCCCTTTCGGGCCACTTCACAGACCGCCATGCACGCTCCCATGACTGGAAAAGCCATCGTGATCATCGGCGGTACCACGGGCATTGGGCTCTCCGCCGCCAAGGCGCTGATCGCCGCCGGGGCCCGCGTAGTGGCCGTGGGCAAGGACCCGGAAACCACCGCCGCCGCCGAACTGGTGCTAGGGCAGCATGCGCTCGCCTTTACCGGTGAGGCCACGGAGCCGAGCACCGCGGAGCGCGCCATCGGCGAGGCGGTGGCGGCCTTTGGGAGCTTTGACGGGCTCTACCACGTGGCCGGCGGCAGCGGGCGCAGGCTTGGCGACGGTCCGCTGCACGAGCTCACCGACGAAGGCTGGCGCGGCACGCTGGATCTGAATCTCACCAGCGTGATGATGAGCAATCGCGCGGCCGTGCGCCAGTTCCTGCGCACCGAGTCCAAGGGCGCGATCCTGAATGTGGGCAGCGTGCTCGGCTGGTCGCCCTCACCACGGCATTTCGCCACACACGCGTATGCGGCGGCAAAAGCGGCCATCATCGGTTTCAGCAAGAGCATCGCGGCGCACTATGCCTCGCACGGCGTCCGCGTGAATGTGGTGGCGCCCGCGCTGGTGGATACGCCCATGGCCCGGCGCGCGGCGGAGAGCGAAGACATCCAGCGCTACATCTGCGCCAAACAGCCGCTCGACGGTGGCCGCATCGGCCAACCCGAAGACCTCGATGGCGCCGCGGTGTGGCTGCTGAGCGACGCCTCGAAATTCTGCACCGGCCAGGTGATCGCCGTGGATGGCGGCTGGTCGGTCAGCGAGGGGCTGGCGTGAGCGCAGCGGGCGTGGTGATCGGCGTCGATCTCGGTGGCACGCAGATCAAGGCCGCCGCATTTTCCGAGCGGGGCGACCTGCTCCATCAACGCACTGCACCCACCGAAGACGCGCCCGGAGACGGCCCGCCGAAGTTTGCCCAAAATGTCCGGGTGCTGGTGGAGGAATTGGAAGCCTGTGTGGGTGGACGCGTGGAGCGGATCGGCATCTCCGCCCCCGGCCTCGCCGCGGCGGACGATCGCTCCATCGGCTTCATGCCCGGCCGCATGCATGGACTGGAAGAATTCAACTGGTCCGACTGGCTCTCGCGTTCCGTGCCAGTGCTCAACGACGCCCACGCTGCCCTGCTCGGCGAGGTTTGGCAGGGCGCCGCCCGCGGGATGCGCGATGCCATCCTGCTCACGCTCGGCACTGGTGTTGGCGGCGCCATCTGGGCCGGTGGGCGCCTCCTCCGCGGACACCTCGGCCGCGCCGGACACTTCGGTCACCTCTGCCTGGATCCCCTCGGTCCGCCAACCATCACCGGCATCCCCGGCGGCCTCGAAGATTGGATCGGCAATCACAACATCACCGAACGCACCGACGGAAGATTTGCGACCACCCACGAACTGGTCGCCGCTTACGAAGCAGGCGATGCCTTCGCGGCCGAAGTCTGGCTGCGCAGCGTCCGCGCCCTCGGCTGCGCCGTCGCCTCGCTGATCAATGCGCTCGATCCGCAGGTTGTCGTCATCGGTGGCGGCATCGCCTGCGCCGGCCGCTCGCTCTTCGAGCCGCTCGCCCACGTGTTGGATGAAGTGGAATGGCGGCCGGCGGGCGTCAGCGTGCCCATCGTCCCGGCGAAACTCGGCGAGTGGGCGGGAGCATACGGCGCCGCGTTTCGGGCGCAGGGATAACGAGGGCGCATCACGGGCGCACCGTGGACTGCGGCAGCAAGCTGCCGCAGTCCACGGTGCGCCTCGTCGATTCGCCGCCCTCGCTACTTTACCGAAAACCGATACGTCGTCGTGCTCCGAAATGTCTCCCCCGGCCGAAGCACCGCGGTCGGAAAATCCGGATGATTCGGCGAATCCGGGAAATGCTGCGTTTCCAGGCATAGCGCCCCAAACTTGCTGTAGACCTTCCCTCCCTTCCCCGTGACGTCCTTCAAATAGTTCCCCGTGTAAAACTGCACCCCGGGCTGATCCGTCGTCACCGTCATCACCCGCCCACTCGCCGGGTCAAAAACCTCCGCAGCCGTCACCGTCTTTCCCGGCGCCCAACCATCGATCACAAAGTTATGATCATACCCGCCGCCCGGAGCGGCGATGAGTTCGCCGATGTCGCGGCCAATGGGCTTGGCCGTGTTGAAATCCATCGCGCCCTTGGCCGGCGCGAGCGCGCCGGTGGGAATACTCCCCGCATCCACCGCCGTGTATCGCGCGGCTGGAATGCGCAGCTCATGCGCCAGGATGTCGTGCGCGCCCGAAAGATTCCAGTAGGTATGGTTCGTGAGATTCAGCACCGTCGGCACATCGGTGGTCGCCGTGTAGGTGAGGGTCAGTTCATTGGCATCGGTGAGCGTGTAGGTCACCGTCGCATGCAGCGCGCCGGGGTAGCCTTCCTCACCCGCCGGGCTGTCATAGGAAAACGTGACGGAGTTCTCGCCGAGGGGCGCTACTTTCCAGTTCCGCTTATCGAAACCGACTTTCCCGCCGTGCAGATGGTTGGCGCCATTATTTGTCGCGAGCGTGTATTCGTGCCCATCCAGCGTGAATTTACCGGCAGCGATACGATTCGCGTAGCGGCCGGCGACGGCGCCAAAAAACGGGTGCTGCTTGAGCCACGGCTCGGGCTGGTCAAAGCCGAGCGTCACGTCGGCCAGCTGGCCGGCGCGATCCGGGACATGGAGCTCCGTGAGCGATGCCCCCCACGTGATGAGGCGGGCGATGGCTCCGTGGCGATTTGTGATGGTGAAACGCTCAACGGCCTGACCGTCGGCGGTGGTGGCGAAAGGTTCGCGTTGGATCATGGGCGTGGCAGCCAGCGACGCCGCAGTAAGCACGGCATAGGCAATGGCGGAAATGGTATGCATGGGAGGAGCAGGTGGCTTGGTGTGCAGAACGAAAGATGGCGCAAGGCCCTGCACTGCACAAAATCCAGGCCTGAAGGAAGCCTTTTGCGGCGCGCAATGAAGCTGCAACCGGAAGGTTGCAGAGACGATCAACGCACGGAAAGGTGCCTAAAAACCGGAAACCGACTGCGACCTCCCGATCGCAGCTAGATTATTGAGCAACCGCTCCGCGTTACTTCGCGGGCGCCGGCGCCGGCGCGGCCGGAGCCTTGGTCACTTCCAGCAGTTCCACTTCAAACTGCAGGGTCGCGCCCGGCGGGATATTCGGCGGAGCGCCACGCTCGCCGTAGGCGAGGTTCGACGGGATAATGAGCTTAATCTTGCCACCCGGCTTCACGAGTTGAATGCCCTCGGTCCAGCCGGGGATCACTTGATTCAGCCCGAACGACGTCGGCTCGTTGCGCTTGTAGGAGCTGTCGAATTCCGTCCCGTCGATGAGCGTGCCGCGGTAGTTCACCTTCACCGTGTCGGTGGCCTTCGGCGCGTCGCCGGCCCCTTCTTTTTCCATGATATAGACGAGGCCCGAGGCTGTCTTCTTCGCGCCGGGCAGGGCCGCGGCTTTCTCCAAAAATTCCACGCCGGCCTTCTTCTCCTTTTCCGAGTGGGCTCCCATGCGCCCCTGCGCGAAGCCCTGGATCTTTGGGCCGTAGGTCTCGAGCTCCACCTTGGGTTTCTGGCCGCCGGCTTGGTCGGCAAGGCCTTGCTTCACCATCTCCAGCTCGGCGGGCGTGAGGTCGAGCTGCTTGAGCGAGCGGCCCATCGAGAGCCCGATGGCATAGAGCACTTTGTCGTCGTCGGTGGCCGGATCCGCGGCCTTCACGGGCGCGCTGCTGGCGACAAAAGCCAGCGCACAAGCGGGTAGGATCATCTTCTGTAAGATACGCATAGAGAGGTGAGAGGGCGGAATGGATAAAGTCCGTTTTGAAATTACGCCAGCACCGGTTTTACCAATTCGCCGTGGATATCCGTGAGCCGGAAATCGCGGCCCTGGCTGCGGAAGGTGAGGCGGGTATGGTCGATGCCCATCAGGTGCAGAATCGTGGCGTTCAAGTCGTGCACGTGCACCGGATTTTCGGTGATGTTGTAGCAGTAGTCGTCCGTCGCGCCCAAGGTGAGCCCCTTCTTCACGCCGCCGCCGGCCATCAGCACGGTAAAGCAACGCGGGTGATGGTCGCGCCCGTAGTTGGTCTCGGTCAGCGTGCCCTGCGAGTAGATGGTGCGCCCGAACTCGCCGCCCCACACAATGAGCGTGTCGTCGAGCAAGCCGCGCTGCTTGAGATCGTTGATCAGCGCCGCCGTCGGCTGGTCGGTGTCGCGGCACTGGCCCTTGATCGCATTTGGCAGCCCGCCGTGGTGGTCCCAGCCCATATGAAAGAGCTGCACAAAGCGCACATTCCGCTCCGCCAGCCGGCGCGCGAGCAGACAGTTCGCAGCATAGGTGCCGGGCGTCTTCACCTCCGGTCCATAGCTCTCCAGCACGCTCGCGGGCTCTTTGGAAATATCCGTGAGATCCGGCACGCTCGCCTGCATCCGAAACGCCAGCTCGTATTGCGAGATGCGCGTCTGGATTTCCGGATCGCCCAGCGCATCGTAGCGATGCTGATTCAGCGCGTTCAGCTCATCGAGCGTCTCGCGCCGCATCGCGCGGTCCATGCCCGCTGGATTATTGAGGTTTAGCACCGGCTCGCCTTTGTTGCGAAACTTCACCCCCTGGAATTTCGCCGGCAAAAAGCCCGCGCTCCACAGCCGATCATACAGCGGCTGGTCATCGCGGCGCCCCGAGCCAAAGCTCGTCAGCACCACATATGCCGGCAGCTCGGAATTTTCCGTCCCCAGCCCGTATGAGAGCCACGCGCCGATGCTCGGCCGCCCCGCGAGCTGCGAGCCCGTCTGCATAAACGTGATCGCTGGGTCGTGATTAATCGCCTCCGTGTGCAGCGAGCGGATGATGCACCATTCGTCCGACATCTTCGCCATGTTCGGCATCAACTCGCTGAACCACGCGCCGCTCTGCCCATTCTGCGAAAATTTGAAAATGCTCGGCGCCACCGGAAAGGACTTCTGCCCCGAGGTCATCGTCGTCAGCCGCTGCCCCTGCCGGATGGAGTCCGGCAGATTCTCGCCGCGTTTCGCCGCGAGCGCCGGTTTGGGATCAAACAGATCCATCTGCGACGGAGCGCCGCTCTGGAACAGGTAGATGATCCGCTTTGCCTTCGGCGCAAAATTTGGAAACCCGGGGAGGGTCGTCGCTCCGGCGAAAGCTTGTGGGTTCGAGCCCAACAGCCCGCCGAGCGCGGCGAGGCCGATACCACCCGCCGCGCGCTGAATAAAGGTGCGGCGGGTCACATCGCACTGCGTGGCGAAGCTGAGATTTTGGAACGCGTGGTCGTTACAGTTCATGGTCTTCGAAAATTGAAAATAGGGTGCGCTGTTAAAGCAGCTGCGAGCGGGAGCTCGCAGACTGCGGCCTCCCGGCCGCAGCTACACCGCCTACTGGCTGCTTCGTGCTCATTCGCGCGTGACGACTTCGTCGAGGTTCAGCAGCACGTTTGCCGTGACGGTGAATGCTGCCAGTTCCACCGGCTTCAGCGCCGGATTCGGCTTTGAATTCCCCTGCGCAATTACCTTCGCCGCCGCTTCTGGCGTTTGCTCAAAAAAGGTCAGCCGCGACTTGAGCGCGCCCACCAGCCTCTGCACCTCAAAGGCATCCGGCTGCCGCCCCGTCGCTTTACGGAACCCCCACGCCACCCGGCTCTCCGGCGTCGGCCCGCCTTCCGCCATCATTCGCTCCGCCAGCCGTCGTGCGGCTTCCACGTACGTCACGTCATTCAGCAGCACCAGCGCTTGCAGCGGCGTGTTCGAGCGCGAGCGCTTCACGGTGCAAATCTCGCGGTTCGGCGCATCAAAGAGCAGCATCGTCGGCGGAGCCGCCGTGCGTTTCCAGATCGTGTAGAGCGTGCGCCGATACAGCCCCTCACCCGTGTCCGCCTTGTAGTTGCGCATATCGCCATACACGCTCGTCTCGTCCCACACCGCCTGCGGCATGTAGGGCTTCACACTCGGCCCGCCGACTTTCTCCACCAGCAACCCGCTGATGGCCAGCGCCTGATCCCGCAGCGTTTCCGCCGGCAACCGCAGCCGCGGCGCGCGCGCCAGATACCGATTCTCCGGGTCCTTCTCCAGCATCTCCGGCGTGACTTTCGACGACTGCTGGTACGTCGCGCTTGTCACCATCAGCCGGCACATGGCCTTCATGTTCCATTTCTGCCGGACAAATTCCGTCGCGAGAAAATCGAGTAATTCCGGATGGCTCGGCCACTCCGCCTGCGAGCCCAGGTTTTCCGTCGTCTTCACGATGCCCGTGCCGAAGAACCGCTCCCACGCGCGATTCACCCACACCCGCGCCGTGAGCGGGTGCTCGCCCGACACCAGCCATTTCGCAAAGCCGAGCCGGTCATTCGGTGCGCCTGCGGGCATCGGCGGCAACACCGCCGGCAGTGCGCGCGTCACGGCGTCGCCCGGCTTGTCATACTCCCCGCGCTTCAAGATGAACGCCGGCTTCGGCTTCGGCAGCTCCTTGAAAATCATCGTGCTCGAAAACGTGTCGTCGTACTCGTTCACCGCCTTCGCCGCCGCGGCCACCGCGGCCTCCGCCTTGCGCACGGGATGGTCCCCGTTGTCGCGGAAAAACTTCGCCAGTTCCGCCGCCTGCTTCGGCGTGCGCTTCGCCGGCTCCAGTATCACCGCCGCGCGAATGGTGTCCGGCACTTTGCCACCATCGAGCTTCACCGTGGCCGGCGGCAGCGACGTGGTGCTCAGCCGGAACCGCCCAATATTGTGGTCCGCGTATGCCGACCCATGCACCAGCCGCACCGTGAGATGCGCGCCCGCCGGCACCGTGATCGGCTCGCAAACAAACAGCGCCTTGCGCGGCAGCCGCTTCTCCGGGTCATTGCCATCGATTGCCCAGCCCGATTTTCCCGCCGGCGGCGCTTTCGCGGCCCTCTTCCCTTTCACCGGCTTCGGCTGGTCCTTCACGATCTTCGCCACCTCCCAACCCTTCTGCTCGTAGTCCGCCTCCGCCCGCGTGAACGACGCGACGATCGGCTCGCTCACGCCGGGCGCGGAAATCTCCGCTTCCACGCCGCTCAGCACAAAATTCCCATTCGTGGCCCGCCCCAGGCTCTTGTTGGGCAGCGCCTCGTCCGGCATCACCTCCAGCAGCACGCCCGTGAGCTGCCCCGGCGCCACCGGCCCCTCCGCCTCGTAGGTGTCGTGGTCCGGATTCTTCCCGCTCGCGAGCCAGCTACCATCGGTCTGCTTCGTCATCGTCGCTCCGCCCACGCTCTTTACATCGGTCGCGGCAAACGGCGTCCACGCCGACACCGTGCTGTTCAGCTGCTGGCGGAACGTTTTCTCCCACGCCACCTGCAGTTCCGGCAGCGCTCGCTTGGCCATTTCCAACTTGGCCTCCGCGTCCTTCTGGGCCGCGACGAGTTCCGACATCCGCTTCTCCTGCTCCGGCGTCGGCAGCGCCAGCACCGGCCTTGTATTGCCGCCTTTGCGCGAGCCAGCGGCGCCTCCGAAATCATCCAGCACGCCCGTCTCTTCGTTTGAATTAAAATACGCGAAGAGCTGGTAAAACTCTTTCTGCGAAATCGGATCGAACTTGTGGTCGTGGCAGCGGCAGCAGCCCACCGTCAGCGCCATCCACGTCTCCCCCACCGTCTCCACGCGATCGATCACCGTCTCCGCAAACCATTCCTCCACGATGCGCCCGCCTTCGCCGTTCAGCCGGCAGTTCCGGTTAAAGCCCGTCGCCACGATTTGCTCCCGCGTCGCCTGCGGCAGCAAATCGCCCGCGAGCTGCTCAATCGTAAATTCGTCGAACGGCATGTTGTCGTTCAGCGCTTGGATCACCCAGTCGCGCCAATGATACATCTCGCGGTGCGTGTCGGATTGAAACCCATTGCTGTCCGCATACCGCGCGAGGTCCAGCCAGCGCGCCGCCATGTGCTCGCCGTAGCGCGGCGAGGCCAGCAGCCGATCCACCACGTGCTCGTACGCCTCCGGCGATTTGTCCGCGACGAAAGCCGCCACTTCCTCCGGCGTTGGCGGGAGCCCCGTGAGATCCAGCGTCACCCGGCGAATGAGCGTTTCCTTCGGCGCCTCGGGTGAGGCCTTCAGTCCCAGCGTCCCCAGCTGCTGGCCAATGAACGCATCAATCGGATTTTTGACGCCCTCGATTGGCGGCACCGCCGGCCGCTCCGGTTTGATAAACGCCCAGTGCCCCTGGTACTCCGCGCCCTCCGCAATCCAGCGCCGCAGCAGTTCCGCCTCCGCCGGCGTAACCGGCTTGTGCTGCTTCGGCGGCGGCATTATCTCGTCCGTGTCCTTCGAGAGAACACGTGTCACCAACTCGCTCTTCTCCGGCTTCCCCGGCACAAACGCCGGCCCCGAGTCGCCCCCCTTCAGCGCCGCATCGCGCTGGTCCAGCCGCAGCCCCGCCTTTTGCTCTTTCCCATCCGGCCCATGGCAGTGAAAACATTTGTCCGACAGAATCGGCCGGATATCCCGATTAAAACTCACCTTCTCCGCCGCCGACGCGGCGAGCGGCCAGAGAAGCAAAGGGAAAAAGGAACGCGAAAGGATCATCGATGCGGGAAAACTGGTGGCTGAAAGCGCTATACTAACACACAAACCTCTATCCTGCCTCCACCAAAGAGTCGTCTTTTTGTCTTTAACGGACATCCTCAAAAATCGGCCCGCCGGGTAAGTTTTGTCACCGAGTAATTCTGAGTCCTTTCCTCATTGGAAATCTCCCAGGGACCCGCCAAGGTCCTGTCCGCGTCATGTCGTTTTTACGCTCAACCGCCCTGCTTGCCTTGCTCGCGCTGGCTCTGCCGCTCTGCGCCCAGGACGAAGAAAATTTGCCACCACCACCGAAAAAGGAGGGCGTGCAGATTATGTTTCTGCCGCCGCCCATGGAAGGCACGCTCAGCCTCGGCATCTTCACCAAAGACGGCAAACTCATCCGCACCCTGCACGCCGAGGCGCCCGACAAGGATTTCACCAAGGGCCTGAACGGGCTCATCACCCGCTGGGATGGCCGCGACAACGCCGGCCAGGTCGCCGCGGATGGGACGTACTTCGCCCGCGGCTGGCTCGTCGGCGACCTCAAGGTCGAGGGCGTCGCCTTTCACGGCAACGATTGGATCAAAGACGACGAAACGCTGCGCCTCACGCGGATCCTCGCCGTCCAAAACAACGGCTCGGACGAAATCGACGTCGTCCTCCGAGCGCTCGACGGCACGGAGCAGACCGTCGGCTGGAAGCTCGCCAAGCCCGGCGTGAAGCTCGTCGATCCGGGCATCGTGGCCGCGCTTGATGACGGCAAGCTGGTCCTCCGCAAGGGCAACACCATCAACATCGCCGCCATGGCCGAAGGCGAACGGGCGGTCGCGGTGTCCATGGGCTTCGGCGGCCGCGCGTGGGCGATTGTCGAAACGCCCGCCGGCCGCGAAGTCCGCTCTTACACGGAGGCCGGCGAATTCGAGCGCCGCCTCGCCTATACGAAAGACGACCCGGTACCGAAGCAGATCGCCGCGTCCCTGTGGAGCGAGAGCATTTTCCTGCTCGAGGAAACGCCGACGGAGCAGCGCGTGCGCGCCCTCGCGCCGAGCAACCCGAAGCCCGACGGCACGCCGACGTGGAAGGTCATCTACCAAAAGCGGATCGCCTTTACCGATACCTTCGCCGCCGCCGCACCCGCGCTCGGCCGCACCCCGCCGCCGCAGGCCACCGCTGAAGTTTCCATCCGCTCCAAGCCCAACCCGCTTCTGCAAAACGCCAAGACCGATCTGAAATTCCACATCACCGCGGATCCGAAAGGATCGCTGCTCATGGCGTCCGACGGCCTCCCACTCGTGCACCTCACCGATACTACCGGGCTGAAATGGTCCGCGCTCGTGCAGGATAAGGATGCGCTCACATTCTTCGAGGGCGACGGCTCCGTCGTCGGCGAATTCAAGATCGGCAAGCCCTCCAACATCATGGCCTTCGAGGCCGGAGACTACGAATGGAAAAAGCCATGATGCAGTGGCCCGCCCTGCTTTCCGCCGGCCGCCTCGGTGATCCCAAGGTGCGCACGCCCGACCCCGCGCGCTCGCATTTTCAGGTCGATGGCGACCGCATCATTTTCAGCAGCGCCTTTCGCCGGCTGCAGGACAAGACGCAGGTGCACCCGCTCGCGGAAAACGACTACGTGCGCACCCGCCTCACGCATTCGCTGGAGGTCGCCAGTGTCGGACGCTCTCTCGGCGCGCGCGTCGGCGCGGCGCTCGTTGCGCGCCACGGGCTCGAGCAGCACTCGCTCCACGCCAGCGATTTCGGCGCAGTCGTCCACGCCGCGGCGCTCGCGCACGATCTCGGCAACCCGCCCTTCGGCCATAGCGGCGAGGACAGCATCCGCCATTGGTTCCAGCACGCGCCGGCCGCGAAGCCATTCCGGGAGGAGACCACCGACGACGCCCACGCCGACTTCGCCAGCTTCGAGGGCAATGCGCAGGGCTTCCGCATCGTCACGCGCCTGCAAATGCCGGACAACCCCGGCCTCCGCCTCACCTTCGCCACCCTCGGCGCCTTCACGAAATATCCGCGCGCGTCCATAGGCCAGCCCGGCGGGCACACCGGCGCGAGCATCAAAAAATTTGGGTTCTTCCAATCCGAGGCGCCGCTCTTCGCCGAGGTCGCCGAGCACTGCGGCCTCCTCCCGCGCGGCCGCCAATGCTGGGCCCGTCACCCGCTCGCCTTCCTCGTCGAGGCCGCCGACGACATCTGCTACCGCCTGGTCGATTTCGAGGACGGCTACCGCCTCGGCTACCTCAGCTACGACCAGGTGGCCGAAAGCTTCCTGAGCGTCACCGGCGATCCGAAAGATCGCGACCGCGCCGCCCGGATGGCCGACCAGAAGAACCAAGTCGCCTTCCTCCGCGCCCAAGCCATTGGGACCGCCGTCGGCCAGACGGCCCAGGCCTTCCTCGATCGCGAGGATGCCCTGCTCCGCGGCGAGTTCGACGAACCGCTCCTCGACCACATCGCCTCCGCCGCCGAGCTTAACGCCATCAAGAAGGCCTCGATCGCCACGATCTACAACACCCCCCGCGGCGTCGCCATTGAGTTGCGCGGCCATAGCATCATCACCCGCCTCCTCGATACCTTCGCCTCCGCCGTCGAGGACGTCACCCGCCACGGCAAGTCAGCCAGTCCGCGCAGCCGCAAACTCCTCCTCCTCGTCCCCGAGCAATTCATCGGCCCGGGGCGCACTCCCGCGCCGGACGCCTATACCCGCCTCCTCCGCCTCACCGATTTCGTCAGCGGCATGACGGACAGCTACGCCGTGAAACTGGCGGAGACCATCGGGGCGTAAGGCCGGGACGGCACTTTATGGGCGAACGCTCGTTGAGGGCCAAAGGCCCTGAATAAGCCAGCCCAGGGCAACGCCCTGGGTAACGAAAAGCGGCCAGCTCTGAAAGGGCGGAACAAGAGCGCGCCATCCCGGCTTTTGGTCGCGCCCTTTCGGGGCTTGGATCATTCTGCTGTCGAAAACCTAGGGCGGCGCTCGTGCCTCACTTGCCCTAGGCTAGCTTGTTCAGGGCCTTTGGCCCAAACGCGGTCGCAAGCGCGGGACAGCCTTTAGGAGCAGGACAATTTCCTCCAATCACCGCACCTCCTCGCACGGTTTCCCCATTGCCGAAACCCCGCGTTGCGCTAAGAAGGCCGGTTCGCGGCGATTGAGTTTTCGCCGCTTTGTCCAATCTCATGCCCATTTTTCGGAAATCCACCGTCGTCCTGTCCGCCACGCTGGCGGTGCTGCTGGCCGGTTGCGAGCGCAAGGAGGCGCGCGTCTATCTGGTGCCTAAGGAGCCTCCGGCCAAGGAAGATACCGACGATACGGCCGCGACCGGACCGGCCGCGGATCCTCACGCCAACCCGCATGCGAGCACCGACGCCAGCCGCGAAGGTCGGCCCACGCTCTCCGGCGTCCTGCCGGCGGGCTGGAAGGACCTCGGCGGCGACCAGATGAATGCCGCAAAGTTCCAGGCCGGCGAGTCCACCGTCTCCGCTACGCCGCTCGCCAGCTTCGCGGGCAAGGAACAGCTCGCTGTGAATCTCTGGCGCGATGCGATGGGCCAGTCGCATCTCGATGACGCCGCCGCCCTCGCCATGCTGAAGGAAATTCCCGTTGGCGATGCCAAAGGCAAAATTTTCGACCTCACCGGCGAACGCACGGATGAGCACGGCCAAAAGTATCCCACGCGCATCGTCACCGTTCTCCTGAACCGCGAGGGCCTCACGTGGTTTTTCAAGCTGCAAGGACCGCCGTCCTCAGTGGAACAGCAGATCGGATCGTTCAAGGAATTCCTGACGACCGTCGGCTTTGAAGAGCCCAAGCCGGCTGAACCGCCGAAAGCCCCCGTGCTCGGCAGCGGCACCCCGGCACCTACCGCGGGCAAGCCCACGCCACCTTCACCGCCTTCACCAGCGCCCAAGGTGAATACCGCCGAGACACCCGGCGCACCTCTCACTTCGCCCCCCCCTGCGTCGACAGCCGGAAATCCCCCCGCCGTCCCCGCCCAGCCTCCGGCTCCCGGCAAGGCTCCGGCCATTCCCGCGGACTGGACCACGCTCACGCCCGGGCCCATGCAGGCCGCGAAATTTTCCGTCCCGGAGAAAGACGGCGCCAAGGCCGAAGTCTCCGTGAGCATTTTCCCCAGCGATACCGGCGGCACCGTCGCCAATGTCCGCCGCTGGCGCGGGCAAATGGGGCTGCCTGAGGCCGATGACGCCACCGTGCAAGCCAGCGCCAAGCCACTGGAAGGGGGGCCTGCCGGCGCCATCTTCGTGGAGTTGGCGAATAATGGCCAGGGCTTCCTCGGCGCCATCGTGCCCCGCGGTGGCGAATGGTATTTTTACAAGCTCGTGGGTGGCGCACCGGCGGTGGCGGCCGCGCGGGAATCCTTTATTGTCTTTGCTCGGGCCCAATGAACGCTGTTCTCAAATTTTTCACGTCCCTCCGCCTCACCGTCTGGCTGCTCGGCATCTCGGTGCTGCTCATCTACATGGGCTCGTGGGCGCAGTTGGATGAAGGCCTGTGGAATGCCCAGGTGCGCTGGTTTCAAAACTGGTGGATCATCCGCCACGCGGGCGATCCCTGGTGGGTCCCACCCGTCTTCCCCGGCGGCCACACCATCGGCGCGCTGCTCGTGGTGAATCTCCTCGCCGCGCACATCAAGCGCTTCACCTGGAACTTTCAGAAATTCGGCATCCAGCTCACGCACTTCGGCATCATCGTGATGCTCGTGGGCCAGCTCATCACCGATGAAACCAAGGTGGAGAGCTACATGGACTTCACCGCCGAGGGGCAAACGAAAAGCTACACCACCCACCACCGCGATGCGGAGCTCGTCTTCTTCCATGAGGCCGATGCGAACCACGACGAAGCCATCTCTTTCCCGAAGGCCGCGGTGCTCGATAAAGGCACGCTCACGCATGCGAAGCTGCCCTTCACCGTGCACGTGCTCGATGCTGGCGTGAATGGCGACGTGGTCAGCGTAGACGATCTGAAGACCGCGGCGGGCCAGCTCAAGGGCGCACTCGCCATGGTGGACGGCCGCTTCTCCAGCGCGGAGAGCCTCGCCGCCGGCGCCAAGGCCGATGCCGCGATGCCCGTGCGTCTCGTGGTTTGGCGCAAAGCGCTGACCCAGTTGGGCGAAAAGGACCCCGACATCGTGGTCGGCGCGACGAACGTGGCGAAGGACCCGGTCCGGGCGAAGCAGCTGATGGAGGCGCTGAAGCAGGACTTCCACCAGCAGATGATGGATGCCTGGAACCAGGCCGGCGGCGAACGCGGCTATGCCGTGAAGCTTTTCAAGGAAGGCAAAATCGACGAAGCCGAGCGCGTCCCGCCCGCGGGCAACCAAGGCTACGGCACGACGAATTTTCTCTACCCGCTGCCGGAAAACAACAGCGACGAAATGGGTGCGCAAAATTTCCCGTGGGCCATCGTGGAGCTGAACTCCACGGCCGATGGCAAGTCGCTCGGGCGCTGGCTCGTTTCCAGCATGAGCGGCCGCGAGCAGCCTTTCGAGGTGGGCAAGGACAAGTGGCGCCTTACCCTCCGCTTTGAGCGGTACTATCTGCCTTTCAGTCTCAAGCTCGACCACGCCCAGCAGGATTCCTACATCGGCACGCGCAAGGCGAAGGAGTACTCCAGCGATGTCCGCGTCATCAATCCCACCACCGGCGAGAATCGCCCCGTGCATATTTCGATGAATTACCCGCTGCGCTACGGCGGCCTTACCTTCTACCAGTCGAGCATGGGCGCAGGTCGCCAGGGGCTCGATGCCGCGGCCTTCCTCGAGGCTTACACCGGCCGGCCCAAGGCGGACTTCGCGGATCGCGAGCGCCAGGCCACCGACCGCTCCAGCGGTCTGCAAGTCGTGGAAAATCCCAGCATGCTCGCGCCCTACTCGGGCTGCATTCTCGTCGGCTTCGGCATGATCTGGCAGTTCCTGCTCCATCTCACCGGCTTCCTCGCCAAGCGCGCCGGCCTCCCCGGTCCGAGCTTCGGCGTGCCGCATGCGCTGCTGCCCCTCTGCGCGCTGCTCATTTTTGTGCCGGATATCTTCCTGGCGGTGGTCGCCTTCAGCCAAGGCACGCTCTTCATCCTCGGCGTCCTCGCCGTCACGCCGTTCATCCGCGGCGCGCTGGCCTGGCAGGTGTGGAAGGGCCGCTACCATGTCTTCACCATGGTCTTCCTGCTTTTCGCCACGCTCCTGATGCTGGTCTTCGCGATCAAGTATCACCAGGAATATGGCCGCCTTCTCTGGCCCATCGTCGGCTGCCAGTTTGCGGCCTTTGTGGGTCTCGCCTATATTGTTTTCAGCCATGAACCGGAGGCCAAAGCAGCCTCCGCCACCGCGTAACTGCATGAATACGACCCTTTCCACACCGGCCGAGCCGCCGCGCATTTACCAACCGCCCACGGAGGTCCCCGGCTTCAAGCTCACGCGCTGGCTCCCACTTATTCTCACCGTGCTGGCTGCGCTGTGGTACGCCAGCCATGTTCGCGTGCCGGCGGACAAGGATTGGGACATCTCCGAGTTTGGCCGCATCCCCGTGGTGGTGAAAGGGCGGCATATGCCGATGGATACGTTTGCGCGCAGCGCGCTCATGATGATCCGCAAGCGCGAAGAGGCGAACCTCGAACCGTGGAAAGCGAACACTGATCATCCGAAAATGGTCTCCGCCACCGAGTGGGCGCTCGGCGTGATGACGAATCCCGAGGTGGCCGATCAGCAGCGCGTTTTCCGCATCGACAATCCGGACGTGAAGGGCCTCTTCGCCCTGCCTCTCGACCCCGATGCCGCGAAGCAATTCGACGGCAAACATTTCTCCTGGGCCGACCTCCAGCCGCGCTGGAAAGAATTCGAAGTCGAGCTCATGCGCGCCTCCCGCAAGGACTCGAAGACGCAGACGCCCTATGAGCAGGCGCTCAACGCGCTCTACAGCGGCACCGAGTACTATCGCCTGCTGAAGCTCACCTTCGGACCCGCCGCCAAGGGCGACCTCGCGGCCGGCCTCGCGGATTTCAATGCGCACATCGACCGCTGGCGTACCGCCGTAGACGCCTCGCGCGACGGCAACAACCAGTCCGACCCGGAAATCATGCAATGGGATTCCGAGAACCGCCTGCAATCCCCGCTCATCGCTCCCCGCAAGGGCGCCGAGAAAATCGACGAAACCGTGTGGGCCAGTGCGTATGAGGAAGTGCTCGCCATCAATCGGCAGGAGGCCGCACCTACGCTTGGCGCCTACGCGCAAATGGCCGCCGCCTATCGCTCCGGCGATACCGTGGGCTTTGCCACCGCCGTCCGCAGCCATCTCAGCACCATCAAAAACAAGGACGGCTTCGCCGCTGACTTGAAAAAAGCCTCGCGCGAACAGCTCTTCAATTTCGCCGCGCCCTTCTACTACGGCATGTACCTCGCCGTCTTCGCCGGCCTGCTGGCCATCGCTTATTGGTTCGACCCGGCCCGCATGGAATGGTCGCGCCGCAGCGCCACTTCCCTGCTCACGCTCACGCTCGTCATCATGACTGCTGGACACATCGTGCGCATCATGATCGAGGGCCGTCCCCCGGTGACGAACCTCTACACCTCCGCCATTTTCATCGGCTGGGGCGCCACCATCCTTGGCTTGGTGCTGGAGAAGTTTGTCCCCTTCTCCATCGGCGCCGTCGTCGCCGCGTGCATGCAGTTCGTCTCGCTGTGGATCGGCCAGTTCCTCGCCGAGCGCGACGGCACCACCTTCACCGTGCTCGAAGCCGTGCTGAATACGAACTTCTGGCTCGCGACCCACGTGGTCATCGTCACCCTCGGCTACGCCTCCACCTTCATCGCCGGCTTCCTCGCCATCGTCTACGTGATCTTCGGCACGTGCACGAATCGCCTGTCGCAGCCAATCGCCATGCTGACCCGGGGGGCTTCCCCGGAATCCAGCGCCGCCGCTGAAACCGGCAAGCCCCTCGGCAAGGTGCTCGCCACCATGGTCTACGCCATCGCCTGCTTCGCCACGCTCTTCAGCTTCGTCGGCACCGTGCTCGGCGGCCTTTGGGCCGACCAAAGCTGGGGCCGGTTCTGGGGCTGGGACGTGAAGGAAAACGGCGCGCTGATGATCGTCATCTGGAATGCCATCCTGCTCCACGCGCGCTGGGGCGGCCTCGTCCGCGAGCGCGGCCTCATGTGCCTCGCCATCTTTGGCAACGTGGTCACTGCCTGGTCGTGGTTCGGCGTGAACACCCTCGCCATCGGCCTCCACACCTACGGCTTTACCAGCGAGGTCGCGATCACCCTCATCGGCTTCGCCGCCTCGCAAGTGGCCCTCATCATCCTCGCCTGGTGCGCCTGCCCGTCCGTCATCGGCAAGGCTCCTACCAAACCGAACCCGCCCGAGGCCCCTGCCGCGCAAGCCGCAGCCTAGCTTGGCCCACATCTCATAGGACCTATGGGACCCATGGGTCCTATAGGTCCCATCCGCTGCCCAAAAAAGAGGCCCCTAATCCTCCCTCATCTCGCGAATCATCCACACGCTATGAAATTCCTTTCCACGCTCTTCGCTTTTGCCGCCCTCACCACCTTCACCTTCGCCGACCCACTCACCGTCGGCTCGCCCGCGCCCACGCTCTCGGGCAAGGATCAGGAAGGCAAACAAATCAGCCTCGCCGATGTCTATGCGAAGGGCATCACCCTCGTCTATTTCTACCCCAAGGCCGCCACTCCCGGCTGCACCAAGCAAGGCTGCTCCCTCCGCGATAAATGGAGCGACCTCAGCGCCAAGGGCATCCAGGTCGTTGGCGTCAGCGGCGACAATGCTGATGACCAAAAGAAGTTCCACGACACACAGAAATTTCCCTTCCCGCTGATCGCTGATGATGACGGCAAAGTCGGCGCCGCCTTCGGCGTCCCGGAAATGAAGTCCCACATCTACAAGCGCACCTCCTTCATCGTGAAGGACGGTAAGATCGCCTGGACGATGACCGACAAAACCACGACCGAGACCCACGCCGCCGACGTGCTGAAGGCGGTCGAAGGGTTGAAGTAAAGCCAGCGGTCCACGCCATCGAGCCGAAGGCCTTTGGACTGCGGCGATTCTTCGCCGCTTTCGGATGGGATTGCGGGTGGGGAAACAAGGTTCGCCATGATATGGCGTCCACCCCACTCAAAATCTCTCCTCTGTTGGGCATGCTACTCGCCCTGCGCTTCTCTCCAAAGTCTGGCGGCACTTTCGACGGCCTACCGAATACTCACCGCCACGCCCGCCTGAATCTTCGCCGCGAGCCGCACCACGTCCCAATTCGCCAGCCGCACACACCCATGGCTCGAAGCCCGGCCAATGGTCTCCGGCTCATTGGTTCCGTGCAGGCCGATGCCCTTTTTGTTGAGCTGAATCCACATCACGCCCACGGGATTGTTTGGCCCAGGCGGCAGCAGGTGAAAATCACCGCTGCGCCGTCCGTGGTTCAGCATTTCTTTGTCGTACCGGAAGTTCGGCATCTTCGCAATTCCGCGCACTTTCCAGTCGCCAATCGGGGACTCCAGCTGCGCTGAGCCAATCGTCACCGGATACGCCGCCACCAGCTTTTCTGCTTCGAACACTTTGAGCATATTAGCCTTCACGTCCACCTGCACCCGGATGGCGCTGGCCGCTTCGCTCTTGGCGTCCCCCTTGTCTCGCTTGCCTTTCGGTGCCGGCTCGATGTCCACGTCATTCGCGCCCTTGCCCTCGATCTCGCTGCCCGGCTGAAGATCTTTCACTGCCGCCAATTCAAAGGGCTCCACATTGGGCACGTGCAGCACGTCGCCGGCTTTAATGCTCTTGAGCGTCCCCGGATTGAGCAGCGCGAGAAACTTGGCATCTGTGTGAAACTTCTCCGCGATAGCCTCCGCCGCGTCGCGGTACGGCAACGCCTTGAGCTTGGCCTGTTCTGGAATGCCGGACGGGACGGGGCCGATGCTCTTCAAATCGTCAGCTTGCACGGTATAGTCCTTGAAGACCGGATCGACCGACGCCAAATCCAGCCCGGAAACATTCGGCGCGGCTTCCGACTTCGTACCTTTACTCTTAATCTTGGCAGACTCTGGCGGCGGGGTGGCCGACACTTCCCCGTGCGCCTCGCGATAGAGTGCCAGCGCTTTCACCGTGAACTCGCCATAGCGCCCATCGATCTTGCCGGGGCTGAAATTTCCCCGATCGAGAAAGACCTGCAGCCGCGCGGCCGCTTCATAATTGGAGGCAGATGGCTGCGGCGCGCGCGCCCGCATCGTCGCCGGCGCGACCGCCAAAGCGCCCGCTAGCGCCACCATCACCGGAATGCGATGGAAGAAGTTCATCGCGCCCCCTTCCGGCCCCCGCGGTTGGTTCTTTGAACTCGATACCGTGCCAGGAGCCGCCGGCCCTTGGCCGCGATCTTGCGCGCCGCCGCGGCCGTGGAGGGAACGGGCTCGCCCCAGGCCGCCGCCGTGAGTGCAAAGCGCGTGGGCTCTCCGTTCTGATTCTTCAGCGGAGGCAGCTGGCCTTTGCGCCCATAAAAGCGGACGGCCCAGCTTCCCTTGCGCCGCATCTCGGTCGGGGACATATCGCGCTCAGGCTTCTTTACGCCGGGCCGCAAATGCGCGCCTTCGCTGCGGCGAAAGGCCCGGCGGCCGGCGGCGGTCAGGCCGCCTTTGGGATTCTTGGTCCGGGCTTTCATGAACCCTTCCTCCCAGCGCGAGCACGCTGCTTCTGCGCGGCATGGATGTTATCGACGAGATTCGGGTAGCGGCGCCCCGCCCGCTTCGCGCTGGCCTTGGCCGCCGCGCGGCTTTTGGAAGTCAGCTTGGTGTGCCAGCTCTTACGCGGCGCGGGCTTCTCCCACGGCGGATCGAGCGGATCGGATTTCTTCCTCATGCCCGCTGGTTCGCAAGCCGGAGGACTTTCGGTCCCCTGGGAACGCGAATCCCAGCGCAAAGAAGAGGCGGGCGTCTACGGCGTTGGGCCGGTCGAGCCATCGCCACCACCGTAGCCGAGGACTTCGCCGGTGAAGATGGTATCCGGAATTTCCGCCGTCTGCTGAGCGGCGGCCTGCTGGCGCGCCTGTTCCTCAGCCTGGGACGGGCCGGTGCTGGCCGCCGGCGGTGGCGGCGGCGGGGCCACGCTGAGCACCGGGGCCGCCGGGGGAGCGGAAGCCGGTGCCCCCACGCTGGTGCCGGTCACCTGGATGTTCTCGGCATTGAGCACCACCTTCGCGGCGATGTTCAAATTGCCGGAGCTGCGGATGCCCGCGTCGCCCGCGTCAATCGCGCCGGCGGGCGCGACCAGATCCACATTGCCCGGCGGAACGCCGACGACCGTGGTGAGCACGCCGATGCCGCCACCAGTCGCCAGGCCGGCAAGGTCAGTCTTCACGTCGGCGCTCTGCGGATCGATGAGCACGCGGGTTGGCGGCGCACTTTGCACCGTCTTGGACGAGACACCCGCGGCGATGTCGCCGGTGCTGGACCAAATGATCTCATTGCCGCCGCGCAGCGTGAAGATACGCGAAGTGCCGAGGGTGACGCTGCCGTTGGCGAAGATATTAATGTTGCCGCCGGACTCGGTCAGGATGCCCTGGTCGAGCGCCTGGGCGCTATTGACATCGAAGCCGACGACCACGCGGCCGCCCGGCGCGAGGATGTTCACGCTGCCGCCGTTCTTCGTCTTGATTTCACGAGATGTGAGCGAGATATCGCCCTTCGCGCTCGTGTCGGGGAAGAGCGAGCCGATGGCCGCAAAGCCGGCGTCGTAGTTCCCGAAGCCCGGGCTATCCGGCACGTTGAAGTCGCGGCCCGCGTCGCGCAGGACGAGGTAGAAGATTTGCAGAGCGGCGAGACTGCGCTTTTCCGGATCGAGATTCTCGAAATCGGCGGCGCTGCCCGTGCCACCGAGGATCGCGGTGAGCTCGGTCTGATAGCGGGCGCTCGCGGGGCCCGCGACGTAGGCGGCGATGAAGGATTCGAAATCGGCGCTGCTGCTGCCGAGGCTGGCCGCATGGCCGATGCCGGCGCCCACCACCAGATCCGCGCCCGAAAACGGCAGGAAGGTATTGCGCGCATTGCCCACACTCACGATGCCCAGCGCCAGGCCGCTCGACGACGTCACCGCCTGGGTCGGCACCGGGCCGAGATCGATGTTGCGGCCCGCCAGCACCTCGAGCGTCCCCGGGCCGGCGATTTGCAAATCGCCGAGGAGCGGCTTGGCGGAGAGCGCGAGCTGATTGCCCGGCGTCTGCGCCTGGCCGCGCCGTGGCGACGTGGCGGAAAACGCCGTGATGTCGCGCCCGGCGGCCACGATGCTGATGTCACCCTCTGACACGTCTTGAATATAGAGGGCGACGTCCGCGATATCGCGTCCCGCCAGGATGTGCGTGAACTTCGGCGTGATCACCGTCAGGCCGGAGACATCCCCGCGGCCCGCATAAATGCGTACGGGATCCGCGTCGCCGGAGTGCAGAAGCCCCGGGGCATGCCACGCCTGTTTGGCGTCGAGGCCGGCGTCGAGCTGGCCGGTCTCGCTGAAGATCAGATCGAAGTTGTCGAGGAAATGAGGAACGGTGCCGAACAGGAAGGTATTGGCGGGGGTGAGCGCGACGACGCCCAGCGGATTCTCGATCGAGGGAACGCGGGCCGGCGAGGCGTCGGAAACCAAAATCCGGCTGTAGTTCCAGATCCTCGTATTATTCGTCACGCCGATGGGGTTCAGGCCATTCACGGCCTTGGCGGCAGCGATTTCGAGATTACCCGACGGCGACGGGCCGAGGATGAGGTTGCCGACAATGTTGACCTCGCCCGAAAAAGCGTTGAGGCGGAGAGTGCCCGGGAGAATGGACGCCGCCGTCGCAAACGCCGAGGGCGTGGTCTCATCAATTAACAGCCACGGCTGGAAAGTGCCCGCCGTTTGGGAGGCGTAGACCATCTGTTTTTCAAGCCAGAGCTGCAGCATCGGCGCCGCCACATCCGCGTTCGGCGTGGCAGCCCCCAGGCGCAGGTTCACGTTGCCGCCAAGGGAGGTCACATTGACGTAGGAATCCGGCGCGTAGGTGGAAAAGTACGTCTTGTAGCGGACGGCGTTGTAGAAACCCGCGGGCAGCAGGAAGGGATTCGCCGTCGGCCCGAGCAGTACATCGCCGCGGGCGGAAACATCGAAGCCGCCCTTGCCAAGGAAGAGTGTGGTGGGCAGCCAGGTTTCCGCGGCGCCGGCATCCGGTTGGTTGGGGTTTACCAGCGCCCCGAGCGTGAGCCCGCGCGATTGGTTGGTGGTAATGGAGCCGTCCGCTGCGAGCGTGCCGTGGCCGCGCTCCACATAGTAGACGCCACCATCGATGTTGCGCCCCGCCCGCACCGTGACGTCCCCGCCCCCCAGTTCCAGCAGCTTCGCGGCATCCGCCTGGCCCTTGGGAGCCCGGGCATTGGTCACCGACACGGCATCGACATTGGCCACGTCGCGGCCGGCCAGCATCGTCACATTGCCGCCACCGAGCGCGCCTACGCCCTCGAAGAAGTTCGAGAAATCCACCCACCAAGTCGTAGAGTCCACGCCGCCGGAAATCGGCGACTGGAGATAGGTGCCATCCGCAGCCACGTTGCTGCGGCGGTACAGCCAGTTGATCGGCAGCTCGCGCGATGAATCGGAGGCGAGAACGGCTTGCCCCTGGACGAGCGCGCGGCGGAAATGCGCAATGTCGTTTTGCGCGGTGATCAGGATATTGCCACCGCCCACGGTGTATTGCGCCGGATAGATGACCCCACCGCGCCCATCCGGCCCGATGAAGTCTTTGTTGCTGATCCCCAGCGACGGATTCGGCACGTCGAAAGAACCGCCATCCGGCAGGACGGTGGGATTTGCGATCAGCGTGCCCGCCGTATAGATGGAAGACAGTTCATTGTGAATCTGCACGTCGCGGCCGGCGGCAATCTCGATATTGCCCGAGCCCGTGCGCACCACTTGATAAAAGCCTTTGGCGAGCGCCGCGGAGAGGAGCGGGTTCGTCCCGGCGAAGGCGCTGTTGCTGCTGTCGTGGCCAAGGATGAAGGAGCCCGAGTCCACCGCCAGCGAAGTGAGCGGGCGCACCTGGCTGGCATCCGCCGCCGCGGTGTCCGCACCGGCTACGAGTTGAAAGCTCCACGACTGCGCGTTGAGCGGCAGCTGGCCGTTCGGATTCAGCAAGTTGGCATTAAAGTCCGCGGTCTGGAACCCGTCGCTGAGTGAGTTCCAGAACGTGAGGTTGCCGGACGCGCGGATGGTCAGCAGGCCCGGCGCCCCCTGGGGTCCGAAGCGAAACGTCGCGAGGTTCCAGTCAGACTGATAGGGATTATTTGCCGGAGGGGTGGTCGCGCTCCCCGCTCCGAGCGTGATGCTGCCATTCGCATTCACGAATTCCGTGCCCGGCCGGATGCTGAGCACGTCGGAAAAATTGGTCTGCCCACCGAGAATGCGATTCAGCATCGCCGCGTAGGTCGCGCTGGGCGTGCCGTTGACGCCGACGAACTTGTTGCCCGCGTTTAGCACGGCAGTCTGCATCGCCTGGGTGATCGTCACATTGGCGCCCGAAAGGGTGACCACCTTGTAGCCTTCCACCACAATCGAGGAGGCGCTCGTGATGTTGCCGGCGAGCGTGGAGATCGCCACGTCCGTGTCGCCATTGATCTGCGGCGCCCGCAGGTGCAGCGTGCCGGTGAAATGCCCGTGCGCCGGATCATTCACGATCGCGCCGCCAAGCAGCAGGTTGGAGCCGGCCTGCACGTGGATCGTGCCCGCCGTCCCGGTGTTCATGAAGATCGAACCGCCCTTGCCCGCGGCGTCAAATTCATCAGCCTCCACCGACAGCGTGGAGCCATTGGCGAGGGTGACAAAGGTCGAGCCGTCCAGCTCGATGCTGCCGCCACGCACGCCGGAAGCGTCGATGTTGCCATTGACGGTGATGCCGCCCGCATCAGTCGAGAACGCGAAATGGTGCGCGGTGTAGGTGCCGTCGAGCGAGACGTCGCCCGTGCGGATCCGGAAGGACTGCGACTCCGTGAAGCCGCCATCGAGGAGCTGCTGCTCCAGCGCCGAGGTGCTGGGCAAAGTCCCCACATCCATCACAAATGTGCCCGCCATGCCGCCGGCGCCGGCCTCACCTGAGTATTTGCCGGTGCTGTTAAAGCTGCCCTTGGGCGCGCTGATGAGGAGCGTGCCCGCATTGCCGCCGGCCTTTGGCGCCGACACACTGATCAGGCTATCCGCCCCGATCACGACCGAGCCATTATCCGCCGTGAGTTCGAGGCGGCCGCCACTGGTGTAACGGACCAGATCGTAGAGCGTCTCCACCGTGCCGGAGAGATTCACCCCCCCATTGACGGCGAGGTCGCCCGTGGTGGCGTGAATCTTCAGCAGGCCGCTCGAGAGAACGATATTCGTTCCGGAGGTCACGCTGGAACCCTCCAGCGTGAGGCTGGCGCCGAGGCCGCCACTCACGCCCGCCACTCCGGAATCGAGCAGCGTCAGGTTTCCACCCGCCTTGATGAATTGCGTCGCCGAACGCGCGGCCGTCAGCACCGGCGTGGACGCCTGGAAATCCTTCTGGATGATGAGCCCGCCGTTGCCGCTGGCGACAATGCCCGCCGACGCATCGAAGGACACGGTGTCAAATTGGCTGATGGCGAGCGGGTTTTTGCCGATGCCGATCGCACCGGCGTGCAGCTCCAGCATGCCCGCGGTCGCGCCCGGGGCGGCGGCTGGCGCCGCATTGCCCGCGTTATCGAGCAGGATGGACCCGGCGGAAATCCGGGCCGTGCTGCCATTGTTGTGGCCGAGAATGGCGCCCGCATGCAGGGCCAGCCAGCCGGCCGTGCTGAATTCGCCCCCACCGTAGATATCGAGCGTGGAATAGCTGAGTAGCGAAAGCGACTGCGAGGAAGACAGCGACTGGAGCGCCGTGCCCGAGAGGACCAGCCCGGTGGTCGCATTTACCGCCTGCGCCGGATCGAGCTGGATGCTTACCTGGCCGCTGTTCAGCGCAATCGAGCTGGCATCGAGGATCGCGCTGGAATCCAGCGAGGTGCCCGACGTGGAATCAAGCGTGATGCTGCCGCCGCTGAGACGCACGCCGGCGCCCACCGTAAGGTTTGGCAGGCTGGAGGACGCCACGTTCTGCCGCGTGGATTGCGCATTGGCATCGCTCGAAACGCGCACCATCGCCCCGTCGCCCAGGCTGAGCGGAATGGGCGCACTTCCCGTGCTGAAGCTGAGCGTGCCGATGTTGTTCAGCGTCACCCGGGCGCCCGGCTGCAAGGCGGGGAGCACCACCCCGGCCGCGAACGGAGAGGTGCTGCCGTCCGCATTGGTGATAAAGCCCGCGCTGGTGGACATCACGCGATCATCGCCCGGCGTGCCGTTCGGGAAAAGTAGCGTGGTGCCGGGGCGGCCGAAGTCGATCGTGTCCCCGATCTTCTTTAACGAGGACGTACTCGAGAGCACCAGGAAGTCCGCCTGGCCATTGATTTTGCCCTCCTGCACCACCGACGCGCCATCCGCGAGCGTGAGGTTCTGGTTCGCCACCAGGATGATTTCCGAGCCCTTCAGCGGCGTGCCGGCATTGTCCACGGTCAGGTTGCCGGTCTTCACCGTGACCTGCGCGGTATGGCCATTTTCCTGGCGAATACCGCCGATGAGCAGACTCTCGGCCCCGAAGGAATTCAGCTGCGCCGCGCTCAGGACGAGCTTGCCGGCGGCGCTGCCGCCGTTGGCGGTAATGAGAATATCGACCGGGCTCGCGATGTCCACGAGGCCACCGCGGCTGCGGTTCGGCGCCTGCGCCGCGACCGTGCCGCGCAGGGTCATGCCCTCCGAGGCCTGCAACGTGAGATGCCCCGCATCGCGCGGCAGGCGCGGCACATTGGCCTCCACGGACAACGCACCGGTAAACAGGAAGTCGTTCGCGTAATAGTCCGCGTACTGCGAGCGCTGGCGCATCACGTCCGCCGTGAGCACCTCAAACCACGAAAGCTGCGGGTTCACTTCGCGCTGCGAGTTCAGATCGTTGAAGCGATAGCCCGGCACGAGTTCCGAGCCGTCCGGCATCATGAGGTTTCCGAGCGGTGTGCCCGCTTTCGGCGTCACCAGGAAGGCCCCGGGCAGGAGCGCATAGCGCGCCGGGAGCAGCGTGTAGTCGCCCTCCGGCAGGCCCTGCGTCGCACCGAGGTGGATCCGGTCGCCGACCTTCAGCGTTGCGTTCACGTAGCCCGTCGTGCTGAAGACCTTGTTCACGTCGTCCGAGTTAAACGGCGCGAACGGCGCGTAGTTGGCGCCGTAGCTGGGCACGATGGCAAAGCTCGTCGAGGAACCCAGGACGTCCTTCGAGCCGCCGATGCCTGCCACCCAGCGGTACGAATACAGATCGCCGCCGCCGCGAATGTCAATCTGCGAGCCCGCCATGCTGTTTACCGTGAGGCCGGCAATGTTGACCGTTTTCTGCGCCACGCCGCCCGCGGTGATGTCCGTCCCCGCTGGGTCGAACCACGTCACGCCATTCACATTGATGCCGAAGGGGATCGTCAGCGGTTGCCCGTTGATCGGGCTGATCGCCGACACGGACGTCATGCTGCCCGGCGAGAGCGTGACCATGCGGGTGGCCGCCTCGGCCACGCCGGTGATGGGATTGATCGGCGCATCGCCGGAGCCGTCCCAGCCCAGATTGATGCCGCCCAGCGGCGCCCGCACGGTGCCGCCCTGGGTGATGATGGAGCCGTAGATATTGAGCTGGCCACCGGCCGACAGCGGCAGCTCGCGCGTGCCGGCCCCCTCGATCGTCACACTGCCCGGCAGCGTGTTGCCGCCCACCGTGTAGTCCGCGGCCGAAATGGTGAAGGAAACGGCCGTCGGCGGATAGATCTGCGCCGCGCGGAGCAGAATGGAGCCCGCCGCGCTGAGCGTGCCGTCGCCGCGGATATCGCCGCCCTCGGCCACGAACTCCGCCGAGCCGATGTGCTGCAGCGAGAGATTGCCCACGTCGATGAGCCCAGCGTTGACCTTGAGCTGGCCCGCGCCAAACGACGGCAGCATGTGGAAATCGAAGCCGTCCTGCGATTGGAACGGAGGCTTATTCACGCCCGGGAGATGCGGGGTCAGGAACGAAGTGCCAAGGGTGATGTACGGGGCGTTCAGGGTGACCACGTCATCCGCATAGATCACGCCGCCCGTGGAAACCTGCAGGGCCGTGGTGGCGTTGCTCGCCACGGTGAGGGTGCGGCGGGCATTGATGGTCACCGGGCCAACAAACTCGACCGTGTTGCGCAGATTGAGCGAATCGAATCCGCCGCGCGTGAAGCTATCCACGGCGAAGTGGCCAAGGCCCTGGACAAACTTGCCGTCCAGGTCGGGAACCGGCACCCCGATGGGCGAGCCCTGGATCGGTGCGGGCAGCGTGGACCCGCCCTGCGTGACTTGCAGGGTGACATCGAGCGGCGTCTTTTGCGCGTCGGGCACCGTCCCGAGATAAAAGCGCCCGGAGGAAATGGTGAGCGTGCCGCCCAGCGCCGTGGGACCGCCGGCCTGGCCGAGCAGCGTGGCATCGGTAAAGAGGTGTGTGCCGCCCGCGAGCGAGATTTCACCCGCATCGCCATCGATCCGCGTGGGCACGAACTGCCGCTGGTACAGGTTGCGATTGACGCCGCTGTTCACCTGCACGACGGGCGCCGCATTCAGGTCGCCGCCCGCCTGCACCGTCGCCGCGGGCACATCGACAATGCCGGTCGTGCCCGAGACATCCAGCACCGCCCCTGCCACGGCCACGATATTGCCCGCCACGGAGACCTTGCCGCCCGGCAGAACGTTGCCGGTGTGGAAGCCGAACGGATTCGGCGTAAAGACGACCGCCCCCTTGGCCGACAGCAGACTGTTGGGGCCGAGATACACATTCGTGATGCTCCCCGGCAACGTATTGCCCTCCGGCGCCGCAAACTTGCTCGCCAGCTGATCCGTGATGCCGGTGACGGACACACTGCCCGCCGGCGCCACCAGCGCCCCAAGGACGGAAACCGAGTCGCCGATTACCGCAATAGAGCCACCCGGATCGGTCTCGATCCGCGCGCCTTCGCCAATGATCACATCCGCGCGCGTAACGAGCAACACATCATCCTTCTGGCCGGTGCCGCTCAGCGTAATGCTCACCGGCGTGCGCAACGCCTGCGGCTGCAGGACGGAGACAAGGCGCGGCCCATGGTCCCCGGAGTACGGCAGCGCATTCCAATTCAGCGCCACGGGGTTCACCAGCGTCCCGGGCTCGACTTCCACCGCCGGTTTGAAATCGAAATCGCCGCCGCCTGGCACGTGAACGCCGAGGCCGATGATCGTAAAGTTGCTGAAGCCGCCCTGGCTGAAGAAGGAAGGCGGCAGGGTGAGCGTATCGTCGCTCGATTGCGGGGCCGCCGCCGTCCCGCCAATGATGACGGATGGCGCTTGAATGGTGAGCGACCCGCCCTTGGCGCCCGATAATGCGCTGAGCTGCGCATCGAGTTGCAGCGTGCCGCCGACCACGGCCGGCAGGACGGGATCGTTGCCCGCCTTAATGGAAATGCTGCCGCCCGCGCCGTAGGTGCGCTTGGAATCTTTCGCAAAGGCCACGCCGCCCGAGGCGTCGAGCGAGCTCCCGGCCTCGAGCAGCACGTTGTAACCGCGCAGGGCGAGGTTGCCGCCATCGATGGCCATCGGCAGCGAAAGGGGCGCCGCAGCCAGCGGCCGGTCGTCCACGATCAAGCCCGCCACGCTGAGATGGCTGCCTTCCTTGACCTCCAGTGTCCCGCGGCCCGTGGGCTGGTCGAGAATCGTCTTGGGATTGCCCGCAAACTTGTGATCCTGGAACGGCGTGGCGCGGGAGGTGGCAAAGGCAAGGTTGCCGCCGGGCGCGGAAACGTCGCCGGCGATGGTCATGTTTGCCGCCGTCAGCGTAAGCGAACCGCGCGCGGGCAACTTCACCGGCGTGTCCTGCGGGATGGTGATGTCACCGTCCGGATTGTTCACCGTGAGCGAACCAAAGCCGGACTCGGTGAACAGCTTCGGCGACAAAATGACCTGCGCCAGGCGCTCGGCCGGCAGCGGGTTGGCGTTGCCGGTGGCATCGAGCGAGAAGGCTCCCACGGACGCGAGGCTGCCCGCGCCAAAGGTGATGGAAGGCGGCGTGGGCGAATACGCAAAGAAGGTATTTACCCCGGTGTTCACGTTGAGCTGATCCGGGTCCTGCTTTTGGAAATCAAGCGACAGCGCGCTCATCGGGGGCGCGGTTTTCGCGGTCCGCTGGCGGGGACCGGTGATGGTGTTGCCGGCCAGCGTTCCATCCAGCGCCATGGAAGCCGCGGTAATGGCGATGCTGCCGCCCGCCTGGCCCGAGACGTAGCCAGGATCGAAATACGCCCCCCCGAGCGAAAGCGGGTTCGTCCACGTTTGCGCAAAACCATATTTCGGCGACGTGTTCGTATAGGTCCCGTCGTAAATTCCGGAGAAGGGCCGATCAGGCGTCGCGTTCGCGATGTCCATGATCTGCCCCTGCGAGATGACGCGGGAGGTATTCACCATGCCGCCCTGGAAATTGATGTAACCGCCCGAGACATCCACCTTGGAGCCCGGCTGCATCACCACGGAATTGCCCGCGTGCATCGTCACCGTGCCGCCGCCCGTGGTCAGTTCCGCCACGGTCCGCTGAATCAGGCCCGCATAGCCGGTGGCATCGCCCAGCGGCGTGCCCACCCAGTCCTTGCCATTGTAGGTGCCCGTCTTCCGGATATCGAGATTGATGGTCGTGGCGCGCAGCGGTCCCGTCCGCTGCAGCGGCGAGTCCGCCAACTCCGCGCCGCGAAACTCGAGCGACAGGATATTCTGGGCAATCGCCACGGCGACGTCCGTGGTGCCCGCCACATTAATCGTCGCCCCGGGATCCAGATAAATCTGCCCGCTGGTATAGGTGAAGGGGCGCACCGCGCCGGGCGTGGTGAAGCCCCAATCGCCGGCGTTCAAAGTCACATCGCCATTCGGGGCGAACAGAATGGAATCCCCTCCGAAATGAAGATTGTGACCCGTCACCTTGACCGTGGAACGCAGCGACAGCGAGGTCCCCACCACCGTTTTGGTGCTGTCCACTTCGGGCAGGATCTGCGTCACGCTTCCATCGCCCATTTCGACCAGACCGGTGGACGCGTCTGTCAGGTGAAAGACGCCACCCTCACTGACGGACGCCGCGCCGTAGCTCGCCTGCAGCACGACACTGCCGTTCAGATCCACGGACGTGGTGCTGGAAATGGTGCCGAGTTGGTGCACTTCCCGGCCGGCGATCGTCGCGTTGGCCCGGGGGACATCGATCAGGCCGGTATTGGTCGCCACGCCCGAAGAAGCGCCGGCCCGGCCGATGGAGACATCCAGGCCGCGCAATTTCGGTTCGGAGGAAGGGTGCGCGACCAGCGCCACCTCGTAGCCGGCCGCCAAAATGGTCTGACCGTCCGGCGTGGAAATCGTGCCCTGATTCCGCACGTTTGGGCCGATCAAGGCCACGCGTCCGCCCACGCTGCTGGCGGAGGTCGGCGAGGTCAGCCGCGCGCCTTTTTGCACCACGATGTCGCCACCCTGCTGGGAGACGTAATTGATACTGACCGCCAGGCCCGAGTACCGCTTGATCCCAGCATCGGTAAAGGTCAGGACGCTGTTGCCCGCGGCATTCTTCTGAACGGTATAATCCTTGCCCGCCGTCAGGTTGCGGGGCGTGCTCCCCACCACTGCGCTGACCACGAGGGAGCCCGGCATCGCCACGTGGGTTGTGGTAAAGGAAAACGTCTGCGTGGTCGAATCCGCGACGGGCAATTTGCCGGGGGGCGTGTCCGTGGTGGTCGGCGCCGCGAAGAGGAACTGCAGGTCGGTATTGTTCAACAGACCGCGGTTGACCAGCGTGTCGTTGATCGGCAGCGACGAGGCCACCAGCGCGTGCAGGTTGATCTGCGACGAACCGCCAAACAGGATGCCGTTCGGATTGATGATGTAGACCTGCCCTTCGCCCTTGATTTCCCCGAGGATTTGCGAGGGCGAGGCCGAGGGGTCGTTCACCTTATTGAACGCGATCCACTGTGTCTTGTCCGCTCCGCCGCGGCCGGCGCTGAAATTGAGCGTGGTCTTTTTGCCGACGTTGAACGTCTGCCAATTCAGCATCGCCTGCGGCTTGGTCTGCTCGATGGTGACGAGCGTGCGCCCGTTCTTCACCTGCTGCTTGGGCAGCAGCGCGCCTTGCCACAGCTTGGCATCCTCGCCCGTTTGAGGCGAAGCCAGATTCCTCGGCACGCCGGGTGCCACCTGCAGGCCGCCGCGCACGAGGCCGTCCGGCACATTCGGCAGGGTCCGGCCAGGATTGCGCGGGTCCGCACCCAAATTGTTCGGCCCCTTGATGGCCGCCGCGCGAGCGGCATCCTGCATGGCCTTCACCGAAGTAATGGCCGCCGTGGTGCGCGCCAGCGTATCGCGCGCATTCAGCCGCGCCGTTTCGGCTCCGGCCGGCAGCGCGCTCGTGGTCGCACCGCGGGAGGACTTCTGCCCCAGCGTGGCCCCCCCACGCAAAATATCGCCCGCCTTCGTATCCGCCCCCGCCAGCAGCGCCATGGCCAGGGCCAGGGCCGGAGAAAGACGGAACGTCCGGCGCGCCGGTACGCGGTACCGCTGCGCCGGGCCTTCCGGCAGCGAAATCGGGTCAAATGATGGCGACAAACGCGGGCGTGTCATAGGTGGCTCGTAGGAGACGAATTCTTCCGCCAAGTCCTTGGCCGGTTCATGTTACGCTTTAGGCTGGAATGTTACGGTTTCGTGGCAGGCTTTTTCTCCCCAGGCTTGCCGTCGGCGGGACGGTCTTTTGCCGGGGCGGCCGGCTTGTCGGAACCCGCGGGCTTGGCCGAGCCGGGAACACTGCCGCCGCCGATGCGGATCTTCTCGGCGTCGATCGCGGCGCTGTATTCCTCCACCATGGTCTCCAGTTTGGCGCGAGTGATGCCGACAAATGGCTCGCGGGCGGTCAGGGCCGTCCCGAGGCCAAACTTGGAATAGCGATCGAGGATCTCCATCGCGATCTCGTGCATCTTCTGGTTCCGCGTCCGCTGGGCGGCCACGATGTCCTTGAGCTTGAGATTTTCCGAGACGGCCTTGTCCAAGTCCGACTTGGTCTTGCTGGAAAGCGCCGTCAGCTTCTGGTTCATCACGTCGGCCTTGGCGAGGAGTTCCACCTTTTCGGCGGTCTCCTTTTTGGCGGCGTTAATCTCGGAGTTCAGCCGTTCATGTTCTTTGGCCGCGGCTTCCTTGTCCGTGGCGGCCTGCTTCGTGAGTTCCTCCAGGTTCTTTTTGCTGGTCGCCAGTTTTTCCTCGGCAGCCTGCTTGTCCGCCTGGAGCGTGACTTTGTCGGCTTCCGCGGTCCGGAGCTGGGTGGTGAGATTTTTCAGCTGCTCGCGGAGCTTTTGCTCCACCGTGGGCCCCTGCGCGTGTAGGGAGCCGGCGAGCAAACCGAAGACCACGGTCAAAAGAGAGAGTGTTTTCAATTTCATGGTTAGAAGCGTCCGCCAAAGTCGATGAACAGGGAGTCGATGCTGAGCGGAGGTCCGGCAATTTCCTTGGTGCTCACCCAGCGCACGCCGAGCGAGGTGCGCGGCGTGAGCGCGATGCCACCCCACACGGTGTAGCCCTGCTGGTTCGTGCCACCGAGACCGAAGTCAGAATCGTTGAACCCGTCGATGACGGCGTCGGACTCAATGTGTTTGTAGCTCACGCCCACCTGCCAGTCGCCGCGCTTCTCAAACGTCGCCGCCCCTGCGCGAATCCCCACCATCCAGGCCGTGTCGCCGCCTTCATAGTGCCCGGGATTCCCACCCGCGCTGTTCGGCGCCCGGTTGTTGACGCCCAGCGTATCGAGCCGGCTGCGGTCAAACCCGAGATTCTTGATGTATTCCGCCATGAGCGAAACCTGGAATGGCTCGAAGCCGTTGTAGTCGATCTTGGCCGTAATCGCGAGGGGCTGGAATTTGGTGGCCAGACCGTAGTACTGGAACTGGTTGGTCGTGCCGAAATTGTTGTTCGCATTCGGGATGATGCGGCGCAGCGGCAGGTAGGTGTTGCCTTTCTGCGCGAAGGACGGACGCGTCCCGTCCGTATCGCCCGCATCGCTCGCGGTGAGCGGGGTGAAGGGCGTGGACTGCCGGCCTTCCGCCCCGTCGAAATAGTAGTAGGCCCCCGCGAGTTTCGCCGTGGTGTGCTTGTTGATGTTGAAGTCCGCCCCAATCTGGCTGCCGTACAGATACTTGTCGGTGCTCGCAAATTTCGCCGGCTGAACAGACGAGAAGTTCAGATCCGTGTTGAAGATCGGAAACGCGCCGGCCACCGCAAACGGCGTGACGTGCTGGCTGATCTTATAGCGGCCGGTGACATAAGCCCCATCGAAACCGAGGTCATCATCGTAAATGATGTCGGTCGAGAAGAAGGGATTGTCCCCACGGCCCAGCACGACCGACAGCTGTTTGTCGGGATTGGGACTGGACTCATACTTGAGGAAGGCGCGATCCAACCAGATGGCGTACTTGCTGAAGTTGCCGCCCTGGCCCGACCCGGCGGCGCCAAACGATTGGTTCGGCGAAGTCGGGATATTGGACTCGCCCGTGGCGATGCGCACGCCGGCCGTCCAGTTGTCGCCCATGTCGGCCTCCGCGCCCACGCGCACGCGGATGCGAAAGCGATTGCGATCCTTGTCCACATCCAGCTGCGGCGAGAACACCGTGCCGGAAGTATCAAACGGAGCGCCCGTATTGATCGCATTGAAATTCGGAAAGGCGCCGGTGTTGTCGTTTCCCTCCGGGAAAAATTCGCCTTCGTAACGAATGCGCACATCGCCTTTCACGCGGAAGCGCGACACCCACTCGGGCTGCTTCTTGCCTTCCACCCAGTTCTCCGATTTCGCCTTCGACATCACCTCCTGGCGAATCTCGTCGCGGATCTGCTTCTTCACCGTTTCGGGAATGTAGGTCACACGCACCGCGTCATCCGGCACCATCGGCACATCCGGAATCACCCGCTGGTTTACGGCGTCCTGCACCACGGCGCGCGCCACTTCCACGGCGTCCGCCTGGGCGCGCGTACGCGCCTCGGTGGCGTCGGCGGCGGCCTGCGTCAGCAGTTCCTCGGCGTCCTCTTTCGTGAGGAGGCCTTTTTTCACCATGCGATTGATCAAATTGACGGTGACGTTTTGCGAGGGCGGCGCGGCATTTTGTCCGCCCATCAAATCGCCCGGCGCTGGCTGCGCCTGCGGTGGCGCGGCTTGCGGCGGGAGATTGGAGGCTTCCACCTCACCCTTCGTCACCGCTTCCACCCCCGACTTGGGCGGGGTCACCGCTGGCGGCTCCGCCCCCGCTTTGAACTCGGGTTTGGTTTCGCCAGCTTTAGTTTCGCCAGCTTTGGGATCGGCCGGAGCAGGGGCGGGCGTGGTCCCTGGAGCAGTCGGGGCCGGAGCCGGCGCGGGCGGTTTGGTTTCCACCGGTTGCCCGGCGATGCTTTGAGCCAGGCTCACCGCGCAGACGGACGAAGCCAGCATGAGCGCGAGACGGGGACCTTTCGGAGACGAGGCAAAAGACATTCGTTTGGTTTCTAAAAAAAAAGGAAAAGCGTTTACTTGGTGGGCCGGGTGCCGTGAAAACGCATCACGATGGGATTGGGCATTCCGTCCGGCGGCCCGTCGGACAATTGCGTGCCGACGACCACTTCATCCCGGGCATAGGCGTCCAGCGTGGGATCGCCCGAGGTGCCCGTGAACGTGGCCCGGTTCACGCGCCCCGTGGAGTCATACCAGGAACGGATCACGATGTCGGCGAACACCATTTTCCGGGTCTTCGGATCGGCCTTCAGCCGGGCGATGATCGCGTTCTTCGCCGACAATCCATAGGCGCTGATCCGCATCTTCTCGGCATTCGTCCCTGCCCGGTTCGTGGCCAGGCCAGTGCCGTTGCCACGGCCGAGGCCGGCAATGCCGCCCCCGCCTTTGCCGGCGGCGGCCGTTTGGATCTGCACCGGCGGCGAGTTGTCCTCATCCTTTTGCGTTTCTTCGGCGATCATTTTCGCCTCCTCCTTGGGGGTTTCCTGTGGTGGCGGCGGTGGCGGTGGCGGCGGCGCAGCGGGCGGCGGCGCGGAAATGACGACCTGCGTCACTTCCGGCTTGGCCTGCGGCGCATTCGCGGCGCTGGAGAGCATCTGCCGGGCGGCGATGATGCCGCCGAGCGCGAGGACGCCCAGGATGATCGGCACCTGGAATTTCTTGAAGCCCTTCGGCGCATCGTCCTCTTCGAGTTCGGGCAGGCTCTGGCGGCGCGGCGTGACCGGCCTACGGCTCGGCGAGGCAGCCCGGGCCGGACGCGCCGGCTGGGATTTCTCAGTCGAAGGCGTGGGCGCGGGTGCTGGTGAGGGAGCCACCGGTTCCATCGTGCCCACGGGTTTGGGATCGTGCTTTCCGTCGTCGGAGTTCATGGTCGTGACAAGGTGTGCGCCACTCGGCGCGTGGAAATGTTGGTGGATGGCGCGCCCCGCCGCGGCATGGGAGAGCATGTGCGGAGCACGCAAATTTTGGTGGCGGCCGCCTCCATTTCTCGCGAATCCTGGACGGGTCGATTCGGCGTCATGATCATTTGGAGGTGGCCGGCTTGGTGGCGATGCCGAAGGAATCAAAACCGTTTTGGCCCAGCACATTCATCACATCCATCACGCGCTGGTAATCCGTGGAGCCTTCCCCCTTCAGCACGATCTGCAGTTGCGGGTTTGCCGCCTTCAGCGCCGCGATCCGTGGTCCGAGCTCCTGCAGCGTGACTGGCTGGGTCGCGAGAAAATACTTCCCGTCCTTGTTGACGGTGATCGCCTGAATCTTCTGCCCCGCCAGGCTTTTCGAGGAAGTCGATCCCGCCGGCAGGTTCACCTTCAGTCCCTGCACCGACGCCGTGCACATCAGGATGAAAATGACCAGCAGCACGTACGCGAGATCCAGCATCGGGGTGATGTTGATGTCGTCGTATGGCTTGTCGTCCTGGACTTGCATGGCGTTACTTCCGGGCGCTGGTGGCGAGGTTGATTTGCTTGATGTTCAGTTCCCCCAGGACGTTGAGCACCTGGACCACGGATTCGTATTTCGCGTCGCTGTCGCCCTTCACGATCACCACCATCTGCGGGTTCCCAGCCTTCGTCGCGGAAAGCTGCATCTGCATTTGATCGGCGGTGACCGTCTGGGTGTTTAGCGTGATGGTGCCGTCCTTGAGCACGACGATGATCTGCGGCTTATTTTTCGGCTGGCTCTTGGAGGGCGCGCCGGGCCGCGGCAGGTTCGCCTTCAGGCCCTGGGCCGTCGCCGTGCACATCAAGATGAAAATCACCAGCAGCACGTACGCGAGGTCCAACATCGGGGTGATGTTGATGTCGTCGTATGGCTTGTCGTCCTGGACTTGCATGGTGGTGACCTCCGGTTTCGGCGCTTAGCGCTCCTTGTAAAATTCCGCCATCCGCGTGACGAATTCGTCGATGAAGATGTGCATGTCGTCCTTCGCGTCCTTCACGCGGGACAGGATGTAGTTGTAGCCGAAGAGGGACGGGATGGCGACGAAGAGACCGGCGACGGTGGCCGCCAGCGCCGCCGCAATACCGGGCGCAATGGCGTTCACGTTCACGTCGCCCGCGGCGGCCACCGCGGCGAACGTAATCATCACGCCGATGACCGTCCCGAGCAGCCCGATGAACGGACCGCCCGAGATGCAAATCGTGAGCAGCACGATCGATTTGTTCAGCTTCTGCGTCTCGTGGACCATGCCGCCGTCGAGGCTCGCGCGCACCGCCTGGATGGAACGGCCTGCGAGGCCCACCTGGTTCCCTGCTTCACGATCGGCGTCGAGGCGCTGCCGGATTTCGTCCGCGCCGATGTGGTAGATGCGATACACCGAGGAATACTTGAGCTTCTTCGACTCCTCCTTCGTCACGCGGCCGCCGAGCGTGCGCATGCTTTCCGCATCGCCATCATCGAGCACCGTCAGGTCCGTCGCCACGTGGGCCCATTGCTCCATGAAAAGCTTATTCCCTTTCACGAGGCTGTTCAGGTACCGGACTTTGCTGAACATCACGTAGAAGCTGAGCAGGAACATGATCGCGAGCACGGCGATGATGCCCCAGTCGATCGGCTCGAGGCTTTGCACGATGACGCCGAACGTGCCCGTGGTGAGAAAGCTGAGCCAGTTCGACGGCGCTTCCGCCCCGCTGAATTTGATCATCGCCGCGGAGTGCTCGCTGTTCTGCCCGTTGGCCGTGAATTGCACGTAGCCCTGCGAGCGTACCGCCTTGTGGATCTGCAGCTCGTCCATCTCTCCGCTGAAACCCGAGGTCTCGCCGCCCACGATGATCGGGCTGTTCATCCCCGGCAGACCCGCTTGCGCCGCGCCGGCAGTTTCGCCGTTCACATACAGCGTGCTCTTGCCGCCCTCGCACACCACCGCGAGATGCGCCCAACTGCCCGCCGCCAGCGGCTGCGCGGCCGTGCCCCGCTGGCCATTGACGTCGATATACGGCTTGCCGCTTTCCGCGCCGAGGGTGAACGATTTCCCGCCCTCGCGGCGGCTTAGGAAGACCGCGTTCGACGGCGTGTTCGCGAGCTTCACCCACACGCACAGGGTCATGGGCGCGCCGTCCGCCCACAGCAGCGAAGGTGATGCCGCAATCGCGATCGGCGTCTTGCCGTTGAAACTCGCGCCGCCGCCGATGAACGACTGGTCCGCCTTGCCGCCCGGCACGTCCGTGCTGTTGTTCTCCTTCGTCGAGTCCGTCGGATTCCCGCTATCGCTGAAATGGAAAATCGCCACGGTGTCCGCGTCGTAGCTCGCCTTGGAATCATCCACCTTCACGGCCTTTGGATCCGTCGAGCCGAAATACATCCAGAAGTTCACCTTCCCATTGGCCGGCACCGCCGGGACCTTCACCCACACGAACGCGCCACCCATCATCTCGTCCACCTTCTCCACGTGGAAGGACAACAGCGTTTTGTCGTCCTCCGCCACAAACCGCACGTCACTCAGGTCAGGCTTCGCCGAAAATTTGGCGGTCGACGGATAATTGCTCGGCTGCGTGCCGGAATCCAGACGCAGCAGCACGGTGATGTCGCCCACTTTGTCCGTGATGTTCCCGCCTGCCTGCGTGGTATCGACGGTGATCTTCTTGCGCGCCGCCCACGCCTTGTCCCACCACGTTTTCGTCGAGGCCGGGGCCACATCCGAGGCACCGCCGCCGCCTTCCGCGCGCACCGCGACTTCGCTCCCGCCGAGCAAGACGAGCAGCAGCAGCACGAGCCAGCGGCGTCCGGGGAAGGTCATTCGTGGTTGGTTGGTGAGGTCCATGTGGTCGGGTCGAAGTGGGTTTTAAAAATCCGCCCAAACGCGGAAATTCACGCGCGGTTCGTGGGCTTTGGTGGTGGAGAGCGTGGTGAGCGGCAGCGCCAGCTCCACCAACCCGTGGAAGTGGGTATGGAACTGGAGCTCGCTGCCGAGGCCGATGCTGGCCAGGCGGAAGCTCGAGTCCTGATCCGGCAGGGTATTGTGGTTCGTCAACGTGCCCACGTCGCCAAAGACGTAGAAACGCCACTCGTCGCCTGTAGGCTCCTCCGGCGTACCGGGTTTGCGGTGCGCCTTGTACTCGCGCAGGAGCGAGGGCGTCCGAATTTCCGCCGTGCCAAAGATCGCGTTGTCGCCGAGCACCTCCGCCTCGAGGTAGCCGCGCGCCGTGCCGAGGCCGCCACCGCCGAATTGCTCGCTGTTTACCAGCGGCTGGTCCGCCGCCTGCCCGTGAATCTTGCCATAGAGCTGCCAGCCGCCCGGCAGGATTTGCTCGTGCGAAATGTCGCCTCGGAAATAGATGAAGTTGTTGTCCGCCCCGAAGCGGTTGCGCTCCAGGTTGGCGCGATCGCTGCCAAAGCCGCGGAACGCCATCACCACGCCGGCTGTCACCTGCGTCGTCCCCGTGTCCTTCCGCATCGTGTTGTTCGGATCCTCTGGCGTCGGATCCGGCACCTGCTGGCTATGCAGCCACGTGCCATCCCACGTGATGCTGAACGGATAGTAGTCGATCGGCGTCTGGTCGAGCGTGCCCGCCACCGTCACGTCCTGGTCAAAATGTTTGTAGTCGAACCCGACGTTCACCGACTCGAAGAAATTCTCCATCGACGGCAGCGTGATGATGCCATGGATGCCGTAAACATTGCCACGTCCCGCGACGGCCACCGTCCCCAACGAGGACACGTTGCTATCCTGCTTGGTGCCGGTGAGCATGAGGCTGAGCCAGTCGAGATCCTGAAAGCGCCAGATGTAATAGCCCGTGAACACTTTCACCTGGCTCGGGTCCTGCGGCGAAATCTGGTAGTTCGCGCCGAGCGTGTGCCCGCGCTGCCACAGGTTGCCATAGCTCAGCGCGCCATTCAGCCGCAGCTCCGTGGTGTCCGCGCTGTAGCGGTTGTTCAACTCCATGCTCCCGTGCAGCGGCAGCTTGTCGTCCACCACCAGCTTGACGTTGAACACGCCGGGTTCGTCGCCGGGCGTCAATTCCGGCTTCACCTTCCGATCCGCGATTTGGTTCAGCGCCACGATATCGCGCGTGACGTCGTTGAAATTAATGATCTTTCCCTCCGCGAGCGATCGCGCCTTCGCCTTCACCTGGCTTGGCAGAAAGTATCTCGCACCGGTCACGTAGAGCTTGCCCACGCGCCCCTCGATCGCCTGCAGCATGATGATGCCTGCCGCCAACCCCGGCTGCTCCGGCGCAATGATCACCTGCGTCGCCTTGTAGCCCTTGTCCCCGTACGCCTTCTGCAGCGCTGCCGCCGCTTTCTCCACATCCTCCTGCGTCCGGCCCGGGCCGAGGTACGGATACACCGCTTCCTCCACGTCGATCTTTGGCAAGGTCTTCGCGCCCAGCACCCGGAACTCCCGCAAATACATCTTCGGTTGTTCCGATGCCGGTGCCGGTGCGGGTGCTTGTGCTACCGGAGCGGCCTTTGCCGCAGGCGTTTCCTTCGCCGCTCCCACCGCGGGCTTCACCGGTTTCTTCTCCGCCGCCGTCTCCGCCATCACCACGTCACCGCAACAAAGGACAGCCAGCAGTTGCGCTAGTCGGCGGCAACTCTGGTTCTTAACTTTGGCCCTGTGCTCATCGTGGTGAATGCGGAGCATTGAGGATTGCAACAGAAAGGAGAATTGTGACGGTCGAACGACGGAACGGTGACGTTTTCCAGAACCCTGAGAACGTGACCTTTGCCCATCCGCCGTGACCTGGGCCGCGGAAGCGGCATTTTGCGGTCGTGGGCCGCCAGGAAGGACCGTTCTCTGTCCTTCCCGGAGACCACAGCGCCCTTCCTGCGAACAGGAAGGGCGCCTTGAAGTCCTGGCCATCCAGCGATGGCCTAAACGACAGGTCTAGTGCTCGAGGATCGTCACCCCGCCGCCCTGGCCAGCCGGACCATTCTTGGTCGGGTTACTCAAGAAGAAGCCATAGGCGCCCTTGTTCTGGCCCTTCTGGTAAATGATGCCGCTATACGCCGGCTTGGTGCCGTCGGTGTGCTTGAAGACGCCCTTCACCGCACCGGTCGCGGCGACCAGCGTCAGGGTGAAATCCTTGTCCGTCGCCGGATTGTTCGTCACCTTGTTCTTGTTCGAAATGCCCGCCTGATGCGTCACCGTCGTCGGCGTCCCGCCGCCCAGCAGACCGCCGTCAAACGTGAGCTGGACGTTTCCACCATTCGCCGGGTTGGCAAAGGGGAAGACGCTCGCCGTAGTGCCTTTTGGCGGCAGCACGTAGGCCGCGGCCATGAAGTCCACCGTGATGCCATTCGGCCAACCGGCGACGTACTGCTTCGGCTTCAGCTGCGCAGGGCGCAGCCACAGGAAGTCGTCGCCTTCCATGTCGGCATCCGCGTTCGCATGCGTCGTATCGAGCGCGACCACGCCGCCGATGGAGCCTTGCTTCGCGTAAAGCTGCGCATAGAGCGCCACTTTGTAGTCCTTCGAGAGCGCACCCGTGAGCAACAGAGCGGTGCCATCGGCCAGCTTGCCTTTGACCGTCACTTTGCCGGTCTTGAGGATCGTCACATTGGCGATGCCGTCACCCTGCGGGTAGGTGAGCTTGTCCACCGCCGGCGTCTGATCTTCCGACGGGAAGAGGCCGGTGTACTGGCCCTTGTTGTTGAGGAACGCGGCGTCCACCAGCGTGGTCTTGCCGTCGTAGAAGGCATTGCGGGCCGTCACCGTCGAGGTCGCCGGGTCTCCGTTGGTCGGAGCAATAAGGCCCGTGATGGTCTTGTCCGTGGTGTTGTTCACATCTTTCGTCGCGGTGAATGACAGGTTGCCTAGCGTCACCGGCACCTTGCCCTTCTTCACCAGCGTGAGCGTCGTGCCCAGCGCGGGTTTGAAGCGCGCCACACCGTCATTCTCCAGCACCCCGCCGATGACGAACGTCGTGCCACCGATCGCCACCTTGCCGGTGAACGTGCCGGTTTTGCCGACCGTGACCGAGAGCAGGCCGCTCGCGTAAATCTTGTTGCCGCCCGGAGCTGCCGCCGCCGTCGGCTTAATCAGGCCCGAGTAGATGCCTTCCAGGCCGAGCCCCGAGTTCGTGTAGGTGAAGACCACCTTGGTATCGAGAGACATCGTGTTCTTATTGTCCTTGGCCCGCACGAGCAGCGTGTTCGAGCCGTTCTGCGCCGGGATGCCCGTGACGCTGAAAGCCGTCACGCCCCCCGAGGCCGCGCCCGGCGTGATGGCCACCGGGGCCGCGCCGTTCAGCACGAATTCAATGCTCGCCACCGGGTCGCTCTCGATCACCGTGCCGGTGATGTCGAACGTCGCGTTCGATTTGCCCGGCTTCGGCGAAGTCAGCTTCACCTTTGGCTTGATGGTATCCGGCGTCGACGCCACCGCCACGTTCACTGTAGCCGTCTTCTGCGTGCCGAGCGAGACGTTGACCGGTGTGTCGATCACCAGGTTAATCGTGCCCGGCAACGGCGAGGCATTCGCGTTAATAGTGATGTTCACCGTCTGCGTCGCCTGTCCGTCCGTAAAGTTCACCTGCGTCGGGTTGGCAAAGGTAATGTCCGCCGCGTCGAGCGTGCCGCCCGCCGCGAGCCGCAGCTGCACCGAGCCCGCGCCCGTAGTGCCGCCCGTGCGGTTGATCGTGATCACCGCCGCGTTCGGCGCCGTTATGCTGAAGGTCGCCGAGGCGAAGGCCACGTCGCCAGCCGGGTTCTGATCATTGTCGTGAATCGTGACGGTCGCCGGATTCGGCGTGCCGATCGTCCCGCTGCTCGAGGGATTCGCCAGCGACAATTGGAAGGTCCGGTCCCCCGTGTAGCCCGCCGGATCCAGAATGGTCACACTCACGTTTTGCGAGGTCACTCCATCCCCAAAGCTCACCTGCTGACTCGTGATAGCGGTGAAGTCCACGCCCGCCGTCGCGCCCGGATTGCCGTTCACGGTGCTGATTTCCACCGTCGCCGTGCCCGAAAGGCCCACCGCGCGATTCACCGTCACCGTCAGCGTGCCCGCGCCCTCGGTCACTTGGTACGTCGCGGCGCTGAACGAAAAGACCGGCGTCGCCGGGTCCACTTCCGAGATGTTCACGGTCTCGGTCGAAGGACTGACGGCCGTCGCATTGCCCGCGCTCACCGCGAGGGTCACGGTAAAGGACCGGTTCCCCTGGAAGCCCGGCCGATTGATAATCGTCACGTCCAGCGGCTTGCTGATTTCGCCCGCCGCAAAGCTCACCGTTTGGTTCTGAATCTGGGTGTAGTCCACGCCCGCCGTCGTGCCCGTGCCGTCCGCCGTGTTCACCGTCACCGACACTGCGGCGGTCGTGTTGCCATTGCGCTTGATCGTCAGGTGCGCCGTGCCCGCATTTTCCGCGACCGTGGCGTTGTCAGAGGAGAAGGACAGCGTCGCCGGAATGTTGAACTGCGAGACGTCCTTGCGGAACGTCAGTGTGCCGTCTGCGTTCATCCGAAAGAAGCCCACCAACTCGGAATCGCCCGCGCCCGGAACGACCTTGTAGAGGTCCAACACCGAAAGTTCTTCGCCATTGGCGAAGTTGTTCTCAATACCCAGGGTGGCATCAAAATAGGCAAACGCCGTGGCGCCTACCGTCCCCACGCCACCCGGCTGATAAGCCGTGTAGGAAGACGTAATCGTGTTCGCCTCAAAGAGCGCCAGCGGATTGTCGGCCGACACTGTCTGCGTGCCGCCAGCCGTCGTGGCCCCCTGCGCGTAGCGGGTGCTCATCGCCTGCATCTTGCCTGCGGGCGTGCCGGCGCTGAAGGAGCTGGGACGCTGAATCGGCAGCGACTGGGTTCCCGGGAAATCCTCGGCCTTGGTCGCAAACATGGTGTTCGCCACAAAGCCGTTGCCCGACGCTTTTTGCACGCCGGACACGCTCCAGCGCACATCTGACCGTGTGTGCCAGTCGGCTCCGTAGGTATTTTGCAGATCATTCAGGATTTGTCCGCCCAGCTGCACGCTGACAATCGGACCCGCCGCCCCGGTGAACTGCGTGGCGAGACCCAGGTCAACGAGGTAGTCGGTGTTGCCGCCATCGCCCGCCGTGGCGCGAAAGCAAAGGAAGACGTGGCCGTCGAGATCGGCCCGCGCCGCGGGCGTCGCCCCCGCAATGCCCAGGACCATGCCCAGGGCAAAGAGGGTTCGTTTCAGACGAGAGAATAAGGTCATGGTCGGTGTGGCTAGGTATTGGGTCGGTTCGAAAAAACCGGGCCTCATCTCTCTCCCAAACATCAGCGATCCAGCAAGTGACGCTCTGTGACGTGTCCGTGTCGGTTTGAAGGCGAAATCGCCACCAAATCGACACATTGCCGATTCATGATTATCACGTGCTGCTTTCGCCCCCTCGCGGTTAGCTTTCTCCGAAATGACCCGCTCCTCTGCGATTCCGGCCTTCCTTTTGTCTTTTTATTGCCATCTCGCCGTCATGGCCGGACCCCCTGCCGTCCAGCCGCCCTTCGATCTCGCTGCCGCTTCCGAGCGCGCCACCAAGGGCGACGCCGAAGCCCAATACGCCGTCGGTCGCGCCTATATGAAAGGGGAAGGCGCACCGGTGGATCCCGCGCAGGCGGTGAGCTATTTCAAAAAGGCCGCGGAGCAAGGCCACGCCAAAGCCCAAGCCAATCTCGGCGCCCTGCTCATCAATGGCAAAGGCGTACCGGTCGACCTCGCGACCGGGAAGGCCTGGCTCGAGAAATCCGCCGCCCAGGGCGACACGGTCGCCCAAACCAGCCTCGGCTGGCTCTATTACGCTGGCATTGGGACCGACAAAAATATCGAGGAAGGCGTGCGCTGGTACCGCAAAGCGGCCGACGCCGGGCAAATCGACGCCCAGCTTCGCCTCGGCGATCATTACATGAACTCGAAAGTGATCGAAGGCGCACCGACCGATTTCAAGGAAGCCGCCAAATACCTAACCATGGCCGCCTCCACCGGCCACGCCGGCGCGCAGAACTCGCTCGGCGTGCTCTATGAGGAAGGCAAAGGCGTGGAAAAAAATCTCCCGGAAGCCGTCCGCCTTTTCCGTGCCGCCGCCGAGCAGGGCGAACCGCGCGGCCAAATGAACCTCGGCCGACTCTACGATGAAGGCAAAGGCGTGGAGCACAACCCCACCGAGGCCGCCTACTGGCTCTCCCTCAGCGTCCGGCAGGAAGAAATCACCGCCCAGCGGCTCCTCAAGGATCTCGTCGCCTCCAATCGCATTCCCACCGACACCTACACCCAAGCCCGCCAGCGCGCCGATCAAGCCGCCACGCAAAACCCGATTCTCGCGCCCAAGCCCGCTGGCAAACCGTAGTCGGCAGTATTCAGTTTTCAGTATTCAGTGGGCGCGTGCGAGCGTCGGCCAGTAAGTTCGGAGTTCCGCCTTTAGGCGGCCGGGAGGTGCGCATCATCAGTGCGCCTCCGAAATTGGAGCGGCGTCTTAATTCACAGGCCCGCATTTGAAGAAATCGGCTTGGCCGCCTAAAGGCGGAACTCCAAACTGATCAGCCAGCGCTCGCACACCCCACTGAATACTGAATACGTCCCTTCCCCCTTGCCCACCCGCCCCACTTCTGCCCTCCTACCGCTCAGCATGAAAGCCCTCGCCCTCCTGCTCGCCTTCGCCGTCACGGCCTTCGCCGCTCCCGCCAAACCCGACCTCGTCCTCAAACTCTGGGACAAGCCCCCCGGTGATTTCAAAGCGCCCGGACAGGAATCCCTCTCTCCCGCCAAGCCCGGCGATAAACTCCCCATCGCCCGCCTCACCAACGTCTCCGAGCCGCGCCTCGAATTCTATCTTCCCGCGGCCGACAAAAAGACCGGCGTCGGCGTCATCATTGTTCCCGGCGGCGGCTTCGGGATCCTCGCCAGCGAACACGAAGGCAGCGAACTCGCCGAATGGTTCCGCGCCCGCGGCATCGCCGCTGCCGTCCTTCAGCACCGCTGTCCGACCAATACATTGCCAAAACCCTGGGAGTTCCCCGCACAGGATACGCAACGCGCCGTCAGCCTCATGCGCGCCAAGGCCTCCGAGGTCGGCGTGAAGCCTGATCAAATCGGGCTCTTCGGCTTTTCCGCCGGCGGCCAGGTGGCCCTCATCGCCACCACCAACGACGAAAACCGCCTCTATCCCGCCGCCGACGACGTCGATAAAATCAGCTGCCGGCCCGATTTCCTCGGCCTCTGCTACGCATGGAAAATCCTCGCCGACAACTCGCTCACCGAGCTGAAGCCCGAGATCAAGATCACCGCCAAAACCCCACCCACTTTCATCGCCCAGGCCAACGACGACCCCGGCTCTCTCGCCGAGGGCAGCACCCTCGCCTTCCTCGCACTGCGGAAAGCCAAAGTCCCCGCCGAACTCCATATCTACAGCACCGGCGGCCACGGCTTCGGCCTCCGCCCCAATGCTACCCAGGCCCCCGGCGACTGGCCCGGCCGCTTCGAACTCTGGCTCCAAGCCCGCAGCCTCCTGCCCAAGCCGGAACAGAAATAACGCACTTTAACTATCTATATCCCATCGGAATGTCCTCGGTCGAATTTGGTGGCAGCTGGTTGGTAAACAACCGGTGGCGGGATAAGTTTGGCCGCCAACGGCGATTCATCTCAACTTGGGGCGAAAGCCCGGTATTTGTTTAGCCTGTTCCGATGAGCGTGAACGGAGCCATGTAGCTGCGACCGGAAGGTTGCAGGCGCTCGTACCCTCGCCGTTCGCGCGTCTGCGACCTTCCGGTCGCAGCTACGTGCTTCCCTTCGAGAGGCTATACAGATACGAGTCCCAAGACACCGCCTCCCACAATGCCAAGAGCGCTGTAAGTCCGAGTCCTTCCAGCGTATCCCTACGCCCGGCCGAGATAAGACCCGTCGGCGGTGCTGATCTTCACCTTCTCGCCTTCTTTGATGAAGAGCGGCACCTGCACGGCTTTGCCGGTCTCGAGCGTCGCGACCTTCTGCACGTTGTTCGCGCTGTCGCCACGGACGCCTTCCGGGCTGTCCGTCACCGTCAGGATCACCGTCGACGGCAATTCGATGTTCGCCGCCTTGCCCTCGACGTAGAGGATTTCCACGCGCTGGTTCTCCGTCAGGTAATCCTTGTTTTCGCCGACAAACGATTCGTCGAACCCGATCGTTTCGTAGGTGTCCGGGTCCATGAAATGGTAGCCGGTCTGATCCTTGTAGGAGAACTCGAGCTTTTTGCGCTCCACGTCCACCAGTTCCACCTTGTCCGTGCTGCCGAAGCGCACGTCGGCGCTCTTCCCGGTGCCGATGTACCGGATGATCACCTGCACGAACGCGCGGAGGTTGCCCGGGGTGCGGTGCTGCACTTCCAGCACGATCGCCGGATTGCTGTTATAACGGAGGCACATTCCTTTGCGCAGATCATTCGCGTTGGCCATGGCGGGTGTAAATTTGGGATTCGGTGTTGTTGAAAAGAAATCTTCCCGGCCCAGCGGGGCGGAGAAAAAGGGCGCGCACTATGCCCGCCCTTCCCTCTCTGGCAAGTGCGTATTTTTCACCAACCCGCTCCCGATCCGCCATTTGACCCCCGCGTTCTCCCACCCTTACCCTGCGCCCGCCCATGAAATGCCCTCCCACTCGCTTCGCCACGGTCATTATCCTCGCGGTCCTTTGCCTCGGCACCGCCTTCGTATGGAAAGCGCTCGGCCCAGTGGAAAGCCCAAAACCCGCGCCCGTCGCCGTCACCCAAATCACCACCACTCCCTCAACTGACTCTCCCCAGGAGAACTCCGCCTTTCCCGCCAAGCGCGACGCCGTGGCCAAAGCCGCCGGCTCCGCTTTTTCCCAGCTCACTCCCGAGGAGAAAGTGGCCGTCCAACGGCAAATCGAAGCCGCCAAGCTGGAGACCTCCCGGCTTAAGGCCCTGAACCGCCATTTCCTCGCGCCCTTCATCGAGGACCGCGGCCACACCGAGTTCGTGAACGTGGAGTCGTTTACGGATCAACAAATCGACGCCTTCTACACCTTTCTTAGCCAGCAGGGCCGCGCTTTTCCGCCCGGCAGCCCAGCCGCCCTCGCCTACCGTGAACGAGCTGATGCCCTCGTCTACGACCTGCGCAAATATCCCCGGATGTCGGTGAAAAAAAATACGTCTCCAACAACCCGGGCCCGCCCCAATATACCGTTTTCTATTTGGCGGAAGACACCCCCTTCCCCAGTTTTGATTCCGCCACTGGCGCCATTTCGCTCCGGGGAAAAAACCGGACCAGAGTGGGTCCGCCGGCGGGCGACCCCATCCTTGATGAACTCTTCGCCGACACCCCCGCTCCGAAGTAAAAATCCCGCGACCCTCCCACAAACTTTCCATCGCGCTTGCGTTTTCCCCAATGCTCTGAAAAGTTTGTCCCCTTTCTCTTATGCCTGATACCGCTCCCAACGAGCCCAAGCCGATTGTTCCGGAAGTCGTGAGTCCGAAGGGGACTCCCGCGCCCGCCCAGGAATTCGACCTGCTCGCGTTCTGGATCCAATACCGCAAGCTCATCATCCGCGTGACGGTGCTGCTGCTCATCATCGTAGGGGTGTGGGGCACCATTGAATTTCTAAAAGCCCGCAAAGAGAACCAGTCGAAGGAATCGCTCGCCACCGCGACGACCGCCGACCAACTCCGCAAGGTCATCGCCGATTGGCCCGGCACGCCGGCCGGCGGCAGCGCCCATCTGCTGCTCGCCAGCAAACTGCGCGAGGATGGCAAATTCGACGACGCCGTGAAAGTGCTGAAGGATTTTTCCGCGCAGTATCCCGACCACCCGCTGGCCTCCAATGCGGTCGTGAGCCTCGGCATCACTTACGAATGCGCGGGCAAGAAGGACGAAGCCCTCGCCGCCTATCGGCAGATGGCCACCAGCTACCCCAGCCATTCGCTCACCCCCATGGCCCTCATCGGCCAGGCCCGCATTTTGATGGCGCAAGGCAAACGCGATGAAGCGCAGAAAATCGCCGACGATCTGAAGGCCAAATACGGCAACAGCGTCTTTACCCGCATCAGCGGCGCCGAACTGATCGACGATTTGAAAAATCCCAGCGGCAACGTCTTCGGCGGCAACGCGCGCCCGGCTGAGATCAAAGTGGCCGAACCGCTACCGGCCCCGCCCTCGGGCAATGGCATGCAAGGACTCCCGCCCGAGCTGCTGCGAAAGCTGAACATGCCACCCGGTGTGCAGGTTGTTCCCGGCGGTGGCGCTCCCGCGCCCCGGATCACCATCCCCGCTCCCGTTGCGCCCGCACCCGGCCCTTCCATTCCAGCGCCTGCCCCTGCTCCGGCTCCCGCTCCCAATCCTCGCGCTACTGCTCCTTCCGCGCCCGCGCCCGCAGCTCCCAAGACCACGGAACCTGCTCCCGCCACCCCGGCTCCGGCTCCAGTACCCGCCCCGAAAGATCAAGCTCCCGCGCCCGCGCCGGCAAGTCCCGCCACGCCGGCTCCTGCTCCCGCGGCTCCGTCCGCACCGGGCGGCGATCAGGCATCCAAGTAACCTTCGTTGCAGGCCAAAGGCCTAGGACAAGCCAGCCCAGGGCAATGCCCTGGGTTGCCATTTTTAAAAATGGACCAAGCCCCAACGGGGCAGAATTAAGAGCGAACCTTACCCGGCCCCGCGCCCGAATGGTCTTGCGCATCACCTTTCGCACGAGGCTGGAGAAGGCCGTCACATTATGGCAGCCCCATCATCCACCGTTTGCTAAATGGTAGCCGAAAGCCCGCCCCCCCCCTCTACTTCATCGCGGCCAAATCCCGCAGCGAGACCGTGTGATCGTAGAGCGCCTTGCCGATGATGCATCCATAGATGCCCGGCAATTGCGCCAGCCGCTCCACGTGTGCCGCGGAACCCACGCCGCCGCTCGCGATGAGCTGCCCGCCAAGCTCCGTCACGGCCGCGTTCACCTTCTCGGTCTCCGCAAAGTTGGGACCCTGCAGCATGCCGTCGGTGGCGATGTCCGTGTAAATAATCGTCTCCGCCCCGGCCTCCACGGCTTGACGGGCCAGATCGAGTGCCAGCAGGCCGGTCTCCTGCGTCCAGCCTTTCACGCTCACGAGGCCATTCTTGGCATCAATGCCCACAGCGATGCGTTCCCCGCCAAAGGTGCGCGCCATTTCTTTCACGAAGTCCAACGATTCCGCCGCCCGCGTGCCGAGAATGACCCGGCTCACCCCGGCCTCCAGCGCCCGCTCGATGGCCTGCGGCGTGCGAATGCCGCCGCCCAGCTGGCAGGGAATCCGCACCGAGGACGTGATGGCCCGCACCGAGGTCAGGTTCGACTGCTCGCCGCTGAACGACGCATCGAGATCCACGAGGTGCAGCCAGTCGCCACCCTCCTCCTCCCACTGGCGCGCAAACGCCCCGGGGTTATCGGAATACACGGTTTTTTCAGAGGCACGGCCCTGACGCAGGCGGACAACCTGGCCGGACATCAAATCAATCGCGGGAAAAAGAAGCATTTAGTGTGGTGTCATGCGGATTGCCCGCACAGAGTAAAACGTCAAACTGTACGCTCTTTCGAGAGTTTGAAAAGTCTGCGTTATCTGTCATTCTCGCCATCGTGCCCGTTGCCACTTCCACTAGCTCAACGCCGCCCAATGTGCCGCACCACACGGTGACGCGCGCCATTGGCCGGGGGAGCTATGGCGAAATCTGGCTCGCCCGGTCGCTGACCGGCGCCTGGCGGGCCGTGAAAATCGTGGAGCGCTGCCGGTTCGAAGACTCCCGCGCGTTCGACCGCGAGTTCCAGGGCATGGCCCAGTTTGAGCCTATTTCGCGGGAGCACCACGGCTTCGTGGACATCCTCCACGTGGGCCGCAGCGACGACGACGCGTTTTTTTACTACGTGATGGAGCTGGCCGACGACATGGTGCCGCGCCCGAGCTTTGAGCCCCTGGCCTATTCGCCCAAGACGTTGCGGAGCGAGCTGCTCCGCGTCTCGCGGGTGCCGGCCGATGAAGTGGTGGCGCTCGGTCTCTCGCTCACGGCAGCACTCGCCGCCCTGCACCGTCACGGCCTCGTGCACCGTGACATCAAACCGGCGAATATCATTTTCTGCGGCGGCAACCCGAAGATCGCGGACATCGGCCTCGTCTCCGCCATGGGCCAGGATTCCTTCGTGGGTACCGAGGGCTATGTGCCGCCAGAGGGGCCGGGTACCGCGCAGGCCGATCTCTACAGCCTCGGCAAGGTGCTCTACGAAATCGCCATGGGGAAGGACCGGCTCGATTTCCCCGCGCTCAACACGAGCATCGATGAGCTGCCCGACCGCGACACGCTCATGCGGCTCAACGACGTGCTGCTGCGCGCCTGCAATTTCGACTGCCGTAAACGCTATGTCTCGGCGGACCAAATGTATGAGGACCTGGAGCGGGTGCGCGATGGCCGCCCGCTCCTCGGCGGCCCCTCCAGCCGCCGCTGGTGGCTGCCCATCGCCGCGCTGCTCACCGTGAGCGCCGGCGGCTATGCCTGGTACCAGCACCGCCCAAATAGCGGCGGCACGACCGGCGGCGCGGGGTCCATTCTGGTCCAAACGGAGCCGGCAGACGTCGGCGCGAATTACCGCCTCACCTATCTGGACGGGAAGGAACTGAATCCGGACAACCAAAAGGGCCACCTCTTCAAAATCGGCAAATCGGAAACTGGCCTGCGCCCGGGTCATTATAAGGCGACCAAGATCGGCACGACCTTATACGACGCCTGCCCCTTTGAGTTCGATGTCAAGCCGGGGGTCGAGACTCCGCCCATCCTGCTCAAGCTCAAGCGCAGCGTCGGGGCGATCACGATCGTTTCGAAGACGCCGGATTGCGCATTGGAACTCCAGGAATCGGGCAACAGCGGCGCTCCCGCCATCACGCTGGGTCCCGTAGAAAAAGGTGTGCCGCTGATCCGCAACGACATTCCCACGGGCGCATACGACGTGGTGCTCAAACATGGCACCCAGGCCACCAAGGAGCATGTGGACATCAATCGCGAGAACCCGTCCACGGTGGAAATCGGTTTCAAGACGCGGGTGTTTAAAATCACCAGCGAGCCAGCCGGTGCGGAGATTTCCGTCGACGGCCAGGCCTCCGGGAAAAAAGCGCCCTGCGAGCTGGAACTCATCCAGGGCCCGCACAAGCTCGTGGGCCACTACCCGAAATGGCCCGACCAGACTCAAAATATCGATGACAGCAGTTCGGACGGTGTGCCCTTTGCCTTTCCCACAGGCTGGGTGAGGATCATCACCAAGCCGTCGGAAACGGAGATCTATGACGGCGTCTTTGTTGACGGCCAGCCGCCACCACCCAAGCTCAGCGGAACCACGTTTGAAGATCTCGATCCGGGCGAGGTGACCTACACCATCGTCCTGCCCAGCAATGTCCCGAACGAAGCGCCCAAAAAGCAGGTCCGCACGGCGGTGGTGAAGCCGGGCGAGCAAACGGTGATTGAATGCCGCTTCGATGATGCCACCTACCCGCGTCGCGGTGCACCGTGGACCAATTCGCTCGGCATGAAATTTGTCCCCGTGGGCGACTTCCTCATGGGCATCTGGCCCGTGCGCGTCAGCGACTATAACCTCTTCTGCTCCGAGGACGGGCGGGGCGTGGTGGTCGATTTCGTCCAGGGGAAAGATCATCCGCAAGTGCGGGTGAACTGGGAGGATGCGAATGCCTTTTGCGACTGGCTGACCCGCCGCGAACGGTCCAACAAAAAGATCGAGGATGACCAGCGCTACCGCCTGCCCACGGATGCCGAATGGAGCGCCGCCGCCGGCATGGCGCCCGAGGGCGGCGACACTCCCGAACAGCGCGACGGCCGCGTCCGGGTCTTGCCTTGGGGCAAAGGCTGGCCGCCTCCGCCCAACTCCGGCAATTACGCGGACACCGCCTTCAAGCGCGGCTCCGGCGCCGCCTCCCGCACGTCGTTCATCCCGAATTATACAGACGGGTTTCCACAAACCTCGCCCGTGGGCAGCTTCCCGGCCAACAGGCTCGGGCTCTTCGATATGTCCGGCAACGTCTGGCAGTGGGTCGCCGACCCGTACGGCGCCCAGCGCAAGGATTTTGGGGTGCTGCGCGGTGGCTCCTGGGGCACGAGCAAGCAGGAAGAACTTCGCCTCGGCTACCGCGACGTCATCGACCGCAACGAGCGCGACGTGACTTTTGGCTTTCGCTGCGTGCTGGAGACGGAACGGTAGCCCCTTCCGCCGCGGTCGAATCGATAAACGAAATTGATGGTCGATTGGCTGGATTTTCTCAGCGGTCACCGCTTTCCTGAACCCCCGACATGAATGCGGAATCTCGTCTCCTCGGCTTGCGCGGTTGCCTCATCGATTCCCCCACCTACGGCGAACTCCGCACCCGCCGCGACGGCGCCATCGTCATCGCCGACGGCAAGATCGTGGAGGTCGGCGATTTTCAGCACGTGGGGAAGAAGCCGCGCGAACAGCCCATCCGCTGGCTGCACTCGGATCGTGTGGCCATTTTCCCGGGGCTCATCGATATCCACGCGCATGTGCCGCAGTACCCGGTAGTCGCGCGCGGCAAGGGCCAGCTGCTCGACTGGCTGCACACCTACATTTTCCCGCGCGAGCGCAATTTCGCCGGTCCCTCCGGGCAGCGCGAGGCGGGCGCCTTTTTCCCCGAGCTCGCGCGCCACGGCACCACGACCGCGATGCTCTACACGGCCATCTACGAGGATACTTGCGACGCCGCCTTCGCCGCGGCGGCGAAGGCCGGCCTGCGCGTGATCCTCGGCAAGATGATGATGGACGTGGGCACCTACGGGAGCCTGCAGCCGCGCAAGGTCATCTCCGTCTCGATGCTGGAAAGCGAGCGCCTCGCGAAGAAGTGGCACGGCGCCGCCGACGGCCTGCTGGAGTATGCCTTTAGCCCGCGCTTTGCCCTCGCCTGCACGGAGCGCATGATGCAGGAGGCCGCTGCGATGGCGGCGAAGATGGGTTGCTACCTCCAGACCCACCTCGCCGAGAACAAGGAAGAATGCGAGCGCGTGCTGCACATGTTCCGCGGCGTGCGGGACTACACGGAGGTGTATGAGAGGTGCGGGCTCATTGGATCCAAGACGGTCCTGGGCCATTGCATCTATCTCTCCGAGCGCGAGCGTTCCGCGCTGGTCGCCGCCGGCGCCGCCGCGGCGCATTGCCCCACGGCGAATCTGTATCTCTCCTCCGGCATCATGCCACTGGCCGAGCACCTCGCCGCCGGGCTCAAAGTCGGCCTCGGCAGCGACGTCGCCGCTGGCCCGGAGATCAATCTCTGGCAGGTCATGCGCACCGCCATCGAGTCCCAAAAGGCGCGCAGCTTTTACCTGCCAGACATCACCATTCCCACGCCTGCCCAAGTCCTGCACCTCGCCACCCAAGGAGGCGCGGAGGCGCTCGGCAAAGGGGCCATCATCGGCACGCTGGATGTCGGCAAAGAAGCGGACCTCACGATCATGGACATCGCCTCGTTGCAGCCCTACCGCGGCTCCGCCGATAAGATCTCCGACTTCTCGCCGGAGGATATTCTGGCGCTGTGCGTCTACCGCGGCGGGCCGCATGCCGTGCTGGAATCCTACGTGCGCGGCCGGTGCGTCTGGCGCTCCGCCGAGCCGGAGCTGTTTTAGGGCGAAGCAAAGGTAGGGATGGCGCGCCGCCGCCGTCCCCAATTTCGCTCGGGGGTCAGACCGCTTCCACCGCTACTTCTCGCATTGGAAAGAGACGTGTTCCCGTTCGCTGACGAGTAGTGAAATCCGCCGGCACCCTGAGCGAGATCAGGGACGGCGGCGCACCATCCCTACCTTTATTTCGCCCGTTGACAGTGGCTTCGGTATGCCTCCGCGGTGACGCGCGCCACTTCATCCCAACTGCATTCCTGCCGCCAACCCGCTGCCGCGCCGAAGTCTGCCGGGATTTCCAGGGCCTCGCGAAGGCGGGCACCGAAGTCCGCAAAATCCGTGAAGCGACGCACCGTGGGGGTGGGCTCGCCCAGCGTCACCGTATCCAGCCGGGCTGGCAGGAGCATCGGGAGGCCCCAAGAGCGCGCAAGGTTAGCCGCGCCGGAAGTAAAGATCTCACGGTAGTTGAAGATCGCAGCATCCGCAGCGCCGAGCCAGAGCCGGAGCTGCTCATCGCTGAGCCAGCCGAAGCGGGTGACGATGCCCGGCGTATCGCCGATGAGCGACTCCAGGTGCGCGGCGTACTCCGGGCTCTCCGGCTTGCCCACGATGGCGAGCGTCGCAGGCGGGCGGTGTTCCTTCCACCAACGGATCACTTCCTCCTGCCCCTTGTACGGCTCCACCGCGCCAAAGATGAGCGCCAGCTTGCCCGCACCAAGGCTGAGCGCCGTGCGCGCTTCGCCTTGGGAAACCGGCGCCCCCAGCGTGACGGACAGATCGCCGTGCGGGATGACGCAGACCTTTTCCGGCGGCAGCCCGAAAGCCTCCACGAGTCGCTCCTTCGCTACGGGCGAGTGCGCGAAGATTACGCGAGCCAACGTGTGCGCGGCGCGTGTGTTGCGCTCGGCGAAGGCCTCTGTCTTGCGGTTGTGCGCGTGGAGATTGTGCGCCGTCGTGGCCAAGGCGCAGTGGCGCAGAGCGCCCCGCAAATCGAAGGCAAAGCGCGCGCGGCGGAACCAATCCCACGCGTCGCCTTTGCGCGGATAGTAAGCCTCCGGCCAGTGCAGGTGGAGCACATCGCACGGTTTCGTGGCGAGCAGGCGGCGCAGCGGGAAGATCCGCTTGTAGCCTTCGAGATACGAAACCTGAATGCCCTGCCGGCCAAGCGCCTCGGCGAGCAGGCGCTGATACGGAACTCCCTGGCGCCAGTCGGGAGCGAAGACGACGTTCATCAACGTTCCTCCGGCGCGAGCAGCACGTCGCGCAACCGCTTGAGCCCCTCGCCGTAAAAGCGATCGCGCACGGCGCCGACGTAGTGGCGCGCCACGGCATCGCTGGTGGCCTGCCAGGCCAGCGAGACTTCGTACGTCTTGGGCAGCAGCCCGCCCTTGCCGTAGCGCGAGGCGCACAGCGCAAAGAGGGTCTGCTCCACGCGCCAGACATGCCCCTTCAGGATGCTCGTCTCGCCGAGAGCCCGCTCGCAGAATTCCAGGTCGATCGCGCCTTTCGCCAGCAAGCAAAGCCCGCTGTTTACGCGCGGCCAGAGCGGCACCTGCAAATCGGCCCACGCGCTGTCAGCCGTGATGAGGGCGCTATCTTCGATATCTTCATTAAACCAGCACTCCGCCCCATCCCCAACCCAGTTCATAATCTCGCGCGGGTAGCTGAAAAAGAGCACGTCGCTATCGAGCAGGATGAAGCGCTCACCCTCGACGAATTGGGCCACGTCGAAAATCTTGAGCCCGAGCGGATGCTTGTTGCGGTAGTCGTGGCAGAGCGGAAAGGGAGCGAGCACTCGATCCATGCGCGTATCCGCCTCATCGCGGCTGATGATGCGCGCGGTTTTGAAAAGCTCTTTGAGCGTGGTGCGCGCTTCGTCGGGCAGCGTGCCATCGTCGTGAATGACCACGTTCCACGTCTGCTCGGTGAAATGGAAGAAGCTGGCCAGCGCCCATGCGGCCAGCAGCCAGTCGTTCTTTCCGGTGAGCATGTGCACGGGCACGGGTTGCGGCGCTTCGCCCCAGAACGGCCACGCCCATTCGGTGATCAGCGGCTTCGTCCGGTAATCATGATAAGTCGCCTCCCAGCCGCGCTTGATGTCGCGGCGGAGCAACCAAAGCAAGCGTCCCGGTGAGATCATGCCGCCGTCTTTCGGCGAAACCCTACAAGTTTGGCAAGGCTCGACTGGATGCGGCTGCGCACCTCCCGGCTGCGCAGCCAACTCGGATTGCGCAGGAGCGCGGAGGCAAATGAGATGCGGCGCTGGCCGGGCGCCGTGGTGCGGCCAAGTTGGTAGAGATCGTAGCTGATCTGCGCGCGCAGGCGTCGCTGGTCGGCGACGGGAAGCGGGACCCCCGCATCCAGATGCTCCGTGACGATGCTGCGGATTTCATCCGCCGCCTGCTCCGCGGCGGAAGATTTTTGCGCGGCGTGAATGCGGAACCGCGCCACGATGGACGGGTCGTGCGCCGGCCGCGCGCCGGCGAGGAAACAGCGCACCCAGAAATCGTAGTCGAAGGCGAGTTTCCACTGATTGCGAAAACCACCCACCTTCGCCCACAGCTCGCGCCGGAGAAAAACCTCCGGCTGCACCCACTGCCGGCGCCCCCACCACACGTTGTAGATATCGAGCATCTCGGACAGTGAAGCGATGCGGCCGCTATGCTCGCCGGTCACTTTCCCCATCCGATCGATCCACTCCACCCGGCCGTAGAGCAGATCGATTTCCGGGTGCTCGTCGAAATAGTGCACCACGCGCTCGGCGGCGCCGGTCGCGAGCAGGTCGTCGCCATTGAGAAAGCCGACGACTTGCCCGCCCATTTTCGGGAAGGCACGGTTCAGCGCATCGGCCTGGCCTTGGTCCGGCTCGCTCACCACGGTATCACCAGGGCGCGCGAGCGAGCGGGCAATGTCCACGGTGCCGTCCTGAGAGCCGCCATCCTGCAAATACCAGCGCACCGCAGGACCTTGCGCGTTGAGAGATTCAAGGGTGGCTGGGAGGAACTCGGCGGCGTTGAAGACCGGAACGGCCAGCACCAGAGAGCTCATGTGGGCAGCAGATTTTTCTTCACGGCGCCCAGCCAGGGCCGGAAGAAAAACAGGGACGGGCGGCGCCACGCGTCGTGTAGAAGACGGCGCAGACGGGAGCGCCGGGTGGCGTGTGGATTTTCATGCAGGGCGCGCCGGACGGCGAACCACTTCTCTTGCACGTAAATTTCGCGGCGGAGCGCGGCCGCCTCGGGCACCGGCAACTGGCCCGCATAGATGCCGGCGATGCGAAGCTCTTCCTCGAGAAAGCGGTAGGCCTGGCCGTCGCGCACGGTCTTGCTCTCCTCATGCCAGCGCCAGCGGCCCAGCGTTTCCGGCACACGCCGAAGCTGGAAGCCATTGAAGAGCGCTCGCGTGTAGTACTCCATGTCCATCGAATAGTGGAAGCTCTCATCGAACCCGCCGATGCGCTGATAGATGGCGCTACGCATAAAGCAAACATTGGAACACGGGAAAACGTGCTGCACCGAGCGATGCCAGGGGGTGAGCACCTCGCGGATGGAGCCCGGCTCCTGCGGCGCGACGGCGCCGGTATCACCCGTGCCATCGAAAATGGAGCTGACGGCACCGATCCAATCGACGGCGGGATCGCAGAAAAGCTCGGCGACGCGGATGAGTGAGCGGGGCGCGAGCAGATCGTCGCTATTGAGATAAGCCCACACATCGCCCGTCATGCGTGCGAGGCCTTTATTGATCGCGTGGGACTGGCCGCGGTCGCGGGCGATTTCGAGGATGGAAATCTGGCTGCGATAGCGTTCGAGGACGTCCTTCGTTTCGTCCGTGGAGCCGGCATCCATGACGATAAGCTCCAGCGTGGGGTATTGCTGATCGACCACCGAGCGCAGGGTCTCCTCGATGTAGCGGCCCTGGTTGTAGCTCGGGATGATGATGCTGATGCGGGGGGCTTTCATGGGGAGAAAGGATAGGGGGCTTTGAGCACGGTGCGCTCCAGGCAGCGCCAGGAAAGCGCGGCGATGAGGCAAGTGACGGCCAGCGCGGCCAGGCCGCCCACGAGGAAGAGCGGCCAGCCGTGGAGGAAATTGCGAATGGTCCCCCCAAATACGGCGCGCTGGACGAGCTCGTGCCACAAGTAGACGCCGTACGAGACTGTGCCCGTCGCGACAAGCCAGCGAGCGGAGAAGAGGCGCGCGAAAAACTGGGAACAGGCGAGCGAGGCGGCCAGCACTCCGAGAATGAGCGCATTCACCGGCCAGCCCGTGGCGGACGTTTCGCGCCAGCCGGCCTCGGTGCCGTAGACAATCAAGGCGATGGTGCCGACGAGCGCGAGGGCGCAGAGCGCATCGGCGACGCGCGGGCTCCACGGCCAGCGGAGCACGACCAAGCCTCCGGCGATCCCGAAGGCGAAAAGTTTAAGGTACGAGAAGACGGTGCCGCTGGCGACAAAACTATCCTTGTCCGCGAGAATGGCATCCGGCACCGACGGCGCCATGGCTCGGAGCGTGTGGCTGACGCCGACATCGATGAGCCACGTGCCGAGGAACAACACCGGCAGCGCGAGCCAGGCCCCGCCTTTGCGCCAGAGCACGGCCACAGCGGCCATGATCAACGGAAGCAACAGATAAAATTGGAACTCGATACCAATCGTCCACAGCACCCAGTGCACGCCGAGATAGCTGAAATCCGCCAAGGTATGGAGGAAGGTAGCGTGGAGTAGAAAATCGAGCGTGCCATTCCGCGTGTAGGTACCGCCTTGCAGCAGATACACCACGATGAGGATCGCATAGTACGCCGGAACGATGCGGCAGATGCGGCGCCACAAGTAAGGGCCGAGCTTGGGCGCGGGCGCGCCGGCCAGAAGCGCGCTCCAAAACGGGAGCGAGAGCAGCAGGCCGGAGAGGATGAAGAAAATACCCACTCCGATATCGCAGCGGGTGAGCAGCGGCTCGACATCGAAGGCGCCGACTTTCAGCTCCAGCCGCGGACCGTCCAATCCGCGCGCATGCCAGCGCAGGTGGTAAAAGAAAACCAGCAGACAGGCGAGCCCGCGCAGGCCGTCGAGACCCGCCAACCGCGTCCCGGCCCTGGCAGGCACGGCACTCATGAGATACGCTCCACGCGGCAATCGATCCGCGGACAGACCACGCCCGGCCACGGCTCAGGGAAAAGGGATGATTGGTTACCCGCGCCGCCGACGGTGAAGGACAGATACTCGCGCAGCGGAATGAGGTAGCGCTCGCCGGGCACATCACCGCAGGCGGTGAGGTAGTAGCCACGGCGATTCAGGAGTCCGCCGGGAATCGTGTAGACGCTGCGGTAAAGCCCGGGCTCCAGCAACTCGCTCTGCTTGAGATGGTCCGTGGCGGAGAAGGCGAGTTCACCCTCGGAGGTGTTGACGAACACTTCGAAGCGCGCGCCGCGAATGCGCTTTTGCACGCGGTACCGCAACTCCACGGTGATGGGCTGGCCGGCTTCGAAAAATGCGGAGCGCTCGCCCTTTTCATCCATGATGGTGATGGAGGCGAAGCGCACTTCCTCGCCGCCGGGACCGGTGCCGTCATCGGGCCACGAGACATAGCCGCCGGCTTCGTCGGGTACGGCGCTGGAGAGGTATTTGGCGATGACTTCATTCGGCGTCCCCTGCATGGCGACGGTGCCGTGCTCCAGCAGGATGGCCGTATTGCACAGCGCACGGACGGCGCCGAGATTGTGCGAGACGAAGAACACCGTGCGCCCATGCTGGTGTGCGACCTCATCCATCTTGCCGAGGCACTTCTTTTGAAAAGCGGCGTCGCCCACGGCGAGCACTTCATCGATGAGCAAAATCTCCGGCTCCAAGTGCGCGGCCACGGCGAAAGCGAGGCGCACGAACATGCCGCTGCTGTAGCGCTTCACCGGCGTATCGAGAAACGCGCCCACCTCGGCGAACTGCACGATTTCATCGAACTTCGCGGCAATCTCCGCGCGGCGCATGCCGAGGATGGCGCCATTGAGATAGATGTTTTCGCGGCCCGTAAGATCGGGGTGGAAGCCCGTGCCCACTTCCAGCAGCGAGGCGACGCGCCCGCGCAGCGTGATGCGCCCACGCGTGGGCTCCGTGATGCGGGAGAGGATTTTCAGCAGCGTGCTTTTGCCGGCACCGTTACGGCCGAGCAGTCCGACGACGTCGCCGCGCTTCACCGAAAAGGAAACATCGCGCAGGCACCAAAACGTGCCGGGCTCGTCGCCAGCGCGGGCACCGAGCGAGGAAGCATTCGGCGACGTGGCGCGCTGAAAAAAGCTCGGGTCGCCGAGATAGTAGCGCTTCGAGATGCCCTGCGCCTCGACCATGGGTGGAGGAGCGACGGTCATAGGCTGTCCACCACGGTGCGCTCGGCGCGGTTAAAAGCCAGCACGCCCAAGACGAGCGTGATGAGGGAGACGCCGGCCGACACGCCGAGCATCGCGGGATTCCACACGCCATCGCCGAGCAACACCGTGCGGTAGTGCTCCACGATGGGCGCCATCGGGTTCGCCCACGCCAGCCAGGACCACGTGGGATTGCGGGTGAAAAGTTCCATCGGGTAAAAGACCGGGGAGGCAAACATCCAGAGCTGCAGCAGCACGGGCGTGAGATGCGAGAAATCGCGGAAGCGTGCGGTGGAAGCCGCGAGCAGCAAGCTCACGCCCAGGCTCAGCGCGGACACCACGACCATGAGCGGCAGGGCCAGCAGCGCCGCCCAGCCCGCATGGATGGGCGCACCTTGCGCCGCGAACCACACGTAGAAAAAGACAAAGACGGCGACCTGCAGGCCAAAGGCGAAGAGGTTGGAGAGCACGGAACTCACCGGCACGAGCAGGCGCGGAAAATACACTTTGCCGAACAAGTGCGCATTGGCAGTAAAGGTCGCCGCGCCAGTGGTGACGTTTTGCGAAAAGTAGGCCCACGGGAGCAGCGCGCAGAGATTGAACAGCAGCGGCGGAATTTTTCCCGTGCTGATGCCGGCGACTTTGTGAAAGGCGATGCTCATCACCACCGCGCTGAGCAGCGGCTGCAGGATGAACCAAATCGGGCCGAGCAGCGTTTGCTTGTACTTCGCGAGGAAATCGCGGCGCACGAGCAGGAAGAGCAGATCGCGATACTCCCAGAGCTCGCGCCAGTTGACGCGGAGCCAGCCTTTATTCGGCTCAATGATGATCTCGTAGCCGGTGGCAGTACCGGCGCTGTGGTTGGGCTGGGCCATGTGCGTGCAGTGCTACAGCTTCCACTCCCAACAGGCCAACTGCCAATCTTCGCCTTCGCTCGCGACGGCGCCCGCGTAGCCTTGCGCCGGGGAAAGGCTGCGCGCGCCCCAGCCGGCCTCACGGATCTCGTGGATCTCGCCGCCAATGCCGGCGCCATCCGCTTTCAGCCGCGCCTCCATGCGCGTCCACAAATCGAAAAAGAGCGGCACCTGCTGCTGGCGCGGCGCTGTGCGTAACTCCCAGGCATCGCGCGGATCGAAGCAATGCATCGCGATTTGCTCGAATTGGATCTCGTCGTTCATGTGCTCCACATCCACACCGACTTCGCGGCCGGTGGAAATGGCGATCAAAATCCAGTCGCCCGAATGGCTCAAATTGAACCGCAGATCCGCGATGGGCCACAGCAGGCGCGGCTTTCCATGGGCGCCGGCGGCGAATTCGATTTCATCCGGTTCGCACGGAATGTAGCGGGCCAGAATGAGCCGCAGCGCGCCATGGGCCGTGATGTAACGTTCCGCATCCTGCGCAAAAACGAACCGGGCCGCGCGGGCTTCCTCCTCCGCCGCCAGCACCGCGCGGCAGGCGGAAAGCTGCGAGCCACTCGCGAGCGGCACCCTCCACACATGCACTTCACCTGCCCGCAATCGCGGCGCGTCCGGACCTTCCGGCCAGTTGGGCTGTGGCAGCATCATGGGTTTGAGTGTAGCGATGCCTGTGCCAAAAGTTCACGCAACCTTGAGGCCGCGGTGCCCACGTGCTCCCGGATGTAAGAAATGTGGTTCCCGGGGAGCGTCAATACCGCAATATGCTCAGCGGGAGAGATTTCCCAACCTAAATTTCCAAAGCGAGCATAGGAATCCTCATCGATCACAAGGGTCACCGTTCCCGGATAGTTACGCAATTCATGGCGCATGAGCACCACGGGATACATGGGCTGCCCCTGCTGCGGCGGGCGCGAGGTTTCTTGCGCCGCGGGCGTTTCGCCCTGGCCAAACATGCGGCGGAAAAGCCCCTTCACCTTGCTGCCGGCGCGGCGCACGAAATGGGTGGAGATGCCGCGGGCCTCGGCAGCGCGCTTGATTTCCTCGTCGCGCTCATACTGGTCGAGCTCCGCGGCGCTGGGTACGCTGGTATCGAGCAGGATGAGCATGGAGATGGTTTCGCCCGCCTCCACGAGCTGGCAGGCCATTTCGTACGCGCAGATGCCGCCCACGCATTCACCCGCGAGGATATACGGGCCCTTCGGCTGGATGGCGCGCAGCTCTTTGAGGTAGTCGGCCGCCATTTCCGCCACGCTCTCATGCGGCGGATCATAGGTGCCCGCACCCCGCGCCTTGAAGCCCCAGAAAGGCTGGGCCGGATCGAGGTGCTGGGCGAATTGGCGGTAGACGAGGAATTCGATTTCTCCGCCCCACCCCCCAGCCACCATGAAGAACGGCTGATGCCCTGCCTCGCCAGCCTGGATGGGCACGAGGAAGCGATGCGCGGGCATAGGGATGGCTGTGGGCTTGACCGCGACGGGTCCGGGAACCGTCGAGCGCGGGCCCACCGAGACGACGCGCGGGACAGCCGCTTTCGGCGGCGCTGCTGGCGTGGGTACTGCGACTGGCGCCGGCGCGGGTGCTGCTGCGACAGCATGTGCACCAGGCATCAGGCTGATTTCGCGGGCAAGCGATTCGGCCGTGGGCGAGGCGAAAAGGCGCGCCGGCGTCACCTCGGCGCCTAGCTCCGTGCGCAGGCGTGAGAGCAATTCCATGGCGAGCAGCGAGTGGCCGCCGAGCTGGAAAAAGTCCGCCTCCAACGGCACACGGTCGCGCTTCAGCACGGAGGCCATGAGCGCGGCGACGCGGGCCTCGGTCTCATTGGCCGGGACGCGCCCAGGATTCAGCGAAGGCTCCTCGGGGTCTGGCAGCGCGGCGCGGTCCAGTTTTCCATTCGCGTTCAGCGGGAGCGCGGGCGTGATGGTGTACGAGGCGGGCACCATGTAGTCCGGTAGGCGCCGCGCGAGGAAGGTGCGCAGCTCCGCGGCGGGGGGCGCGGCTTCCTTTGGCACGATGAATGCCGCGAGGAAACGCGCGGACTCGCTGCCGCACACTTTCACCGCCGCTTCCCGCAAAGCGGGATGCTGCGCGAGCACGGCCTCGACCTCACCGAGTTCGATCCGGAAGCCACGCAACTTCAACTGGCCATCCAGGCGCCCCAGAAACTCCAGCACGCCATCCGGACGACGGCGCACGCGATCGCCGGTGCGATAGACACGCTCGCCATTGCGGGTGAGGAAACGCTGCGCCGTCAGCTCTGGGCGCTGCCAATAGCCGAGCGCCACGCCGTCGCCGCCCAGGAAGAGCTCGCCCTCTACCCCAGCCGGCACGAGCTCCAGATGGTCGTCGAGCACGTGGGCGGTGGTGTTGGCGATCGGTCTTCCGATCGGAATGAACGGCCCGCTTTCCTCGCCCGCCCGCACTTGGTGCCACGTGGCAAAGGTGGTCACCTCCGTCGGGCCATAGCCATTGATCAGCCGCTTCGGCCCACCGGCCGCGAGCACGCGCTCGCACGCGTCGGTGCGCAATGCCTCGCCGCCCACGATGAGCGTCTCGAGGGTGGCGAAAATCTCCGGCACTTGCCCGGCGAGCTGATGGAAAAGCGACGTGGTGAGAAAGAGGGTGGAAATTTTCTGCACCTCCAGCGCGCGAGCGAGCGACGGCGGAGCGAGCACCGTTTCCCGCGGCAGCACCACGAGTTTTGCGCCGTTCAACAGCGCGCCCCAGACCTCAAACGTTGTGGCGTCGAAGGCGGGATTCGACGCGTGCGCCACGACATCCGCGGGTGCGAATGAAACGTAGTCGGAATTCAGCACCAGCCGGGCGATGGCGCGATGCGGGATCATGGCGCCTTTCGGCATGCCCGTGGAGCCCGAAGTATACAACACGCATGCCGGATCGCCGCCATCGAGCGTGACCGTCGGGGCATCCTCGGAAACGCCGGGATCGCCGAGCGTGGAGAGCTGCAGCGGCGGCACCGGGAAGACGCCCATGAGCGCCGGATCGTCCAGGACGATGGCCGCAAAGCTGGCGTCGTTGGCGAGCAGCTTAAGTCGCTCCAAAGGCCACGCGGGATCGAGCGGGACATAGGCTGCGCCCGCTTTGAGAATACCCAGCATGGCGATGACCATGGCGGCAGAGCGGCTGGCGCAGAGCGCCACGTGTGCGCCCGGCTGCACGCCCGCGCTCACGAGGCGATTCGCCGCGCGGTTGGCGGCCGCATCGAGCTCGCTGTAGGTCATCGTGCCCATTTCATCCAGCACCGCGGCGGCCTCGGGCGAGCGCACGGCCTGGATTTCAAAGAGCAGGTTCACCGGGAGATCGCGCGGGTAGTCGCGCTCCGTGGCATTCCAATTGGTCGCCTCGCCTTCCAGTTCCTCCGAGGAGGACAGCGCGAGCCGGCCCAGCGGGGTGAGCGGCGCGGCGGCAATGGCGCCGAGCAGCGTAAGATAATGACCCAGCCAGCGCTCAATTGTAGCGGCCGAGAAAAGCTCGCGCTGGTAATGGCAGAAGAGCCGGTAGCCGCCCTGGCGCTCCACGAGATTGAAGCTGAGCTCCAGTCCATGCCGGCATTTTTCCAGCGGGGCAAATTCCGCCCGGGTGCGATCGAGCAGCACGGCCGCGGGCGCGCGGTCCACATTGAAACTCACGCTGGCCAGCGGAATCCGGCCCGGCTCGCGCGGAATGGAAATCTTCTGCAACAGCCGACCAAGCGTGATCCCATCGTGATCCTTCGCATCGAGCACCAGCGCGTTCACGCGCTGCATGAGCGCGGAAAATGGCTCGGCCGCATCCAGTCCCACGCGCAGCGGGAGGAAGTTCACGCAATGTCCCACGAGGGTCGTCTCGTTCAGCGCCGCCTGCCCGGCGGAGGCGATGCCCACCACCAGATCGCGCTGATTGGAGAGCCGGTGCAGCAGCGCGTAAAAGGCGCCGAGCAGCGCGCTGAAAATGGTGCAACGCCGAGCCGCAGCCGCACGCCGCAGACCGTCGCAAAGTGCGACAGGCAAATCGACCGCCGCCGTGGCCGCGAGGAAAGTGCGCTGCGCCGGACGCGGTCCCTCCGTCGGCAGCGCAAGCGGCGCGGGGGCCGGCGCAAACTGCTCCACCCACCAGCGCTCCTCCTCCGCGGTGAGGCGCTTTTGCTGCGCGGCGTATTCGCGCATGGAAAGCATGGGCTGCAAATCGGGCGCCATGCCGCGGCACGAGGCAGTGTAGTAAGCCGCGAGCTCCTCCGCCACGAGGCCGAAGGACCAGCCGTCGCAAATAATATGATGCGCCGTGAAAAGAAACACATGCTCCTCCGCACCAAATCGCAGGAGCGTCGCGCGGAACAGCGGACCGCGGGAGAGGTCGAACGGCTTTTCGGCATCCTGCCGGATCCGTGCGGCCAACTCCGTCTCTCGTTCGCCGGCGGGGACACTGGTCAAATCTTCTACCGGCAGGGTCACGGGCACCCGCGATTGGACGCGCTGCTCCACTTCATTGACGTCAAAAGTGGTCCGCAGGGAATCGCGCCGCGCCACCACTTCGTTGAGCGCGAACGAGAGGACCTCGGGATTGAACGGACCGCGAATCCGAAGAGCGATCGCGTCGTTGAACGCAGCGTTGGCTTCCGGGCCGAGTTGCGTTGCGAGCAGGATTTCGATCTGCGGATCGGTGAGTGGGAAAGGCGAATTTTCCAGCGTTGGCACCGGGACCGGGGCCAGCGTTCCGGGCACGGGCGAAGCCTGCACCGTCGGTGCGGGCGCCTTCTCCGGAATCTTTCCCGGATCGCCGGGCAGAAGGCCGGCGCGCACCAGCTCATTCACGCTTTCCTCAAACGCGGTGGCGATACGCTCAATGTCCTCCGGCGTGTGCGCAGCGCACAGGAAGCAGGGCCGATTTTCCCACGCGTGGATTCCGCGCAGCCGCAGATGCGTGAAAATCAGCGGAGCATAGCGCAGTTCCGCGGGGAGCGGCAGATGATACCACGAGCTGAAGTTCTCCCACTGGAGCGGCACGCCGAGCCGGGTGAGATAACCATTCATGCGCTGCGCCAGCGCATGCGCCCGCGCGGTCAGGGCACGCTGCAGGGAGGCGCCTTCCTTCTCGAGCTGATCCAGCACCGCATTCGCCGCGGCGAGCATGAGCGGATGGCGCACAAAAGTGCCGGCAAAGAACGTCACGCCGATTTCGGGGAAGGAATCATCACCATACTGCCACGCGCCGCCGTCCAGCGCGTCCATGTATTCGCGGCGTCCGGCAATGATGCCGATAGGCATGCCACCACCAATCACTTTGCCGTAGGTGGCGATATCGGCGCGCACTCCAAAATACTGCTGCGCGCCTCCGGGGGCCACGCGGAAGCCGGTGACGATCTCGTCGAAGACGAGCGCCGTCCCGGCGGATTCCGTGATGCGCCGTAGCTCCTGCAAAAATTCCTTCGGCACGAGCGCGGGATGGCGGCTCTGCACCGGCTCGACCATGACGGCGGCGAGTTCACCCGCGTTCTGCCGCAGCCAGGCGAGTGCTTCGTCGGTGCCGTAATCGAGCACCACGAGGTTTTGCACCGCGCTTTGTGGGATGCCCGGCGCGATCGGCATCGGCCCCGGACGATAGAGCACTTCATCGAAGATGCCGTGATAGGCGCCGTTGAAGACGACCACTTTTTCCCGGCCGGTGACCGTCCGCGCGAGTCGCAGGGCCGCGGCCACGGCCTCGCTGCCCGTATTGCAAAACGCTACGCGGTCGAGTTTCAGCAGCCGCGACAGACGCTCCGCCAGCTGCCCGGCCATCGGCGCCGTGGGACCAATTTCGATCCCGCGAGCGAGCTGTAGTTCCAGCGCATCGACGAGCCAGGCCGGGCGATGCCCAAACAGGATTTGGCCGAAGCCGAGCGTGATATCGAGGTACTCGTGGCCGTCCGCATCCCACAGGCGCGCCCCTTCGCTCCGCTCGCAAACAAGCGGATAAATCATCTCCTTCCACTCGCGGCGGAAGCCAGCCACGGCCCGCGGGTCGGCGAGATGCCCGCGATGCTCGGCGGTGAAGCGTTTCGAGGCTGCCGTGCGCGCCGTATATCGGGCCACGAGATCCCGCACATGCGCCTGCTGCTCCGCGGTGAGTTGGGTGGCACTGCGGTCGATGCCGCGGAAGGGGCCGTGCGCTTTCGGCGCCGGGGCCGCCGCCAGCGGGGCGGGTTTTGCCTCGGGGCGCACCACGGCCTCCGGCCTCGGCGCATCGGCCGGCAGAATCTTATCGAGATGCTCCGCGACCGCCGCCGGGCTGGGCAAATCCTGCAGGAGCTGGCGGAAGGTGATCTTGGCCCCAAATTTCTTATGCAGCGCGACGGCAGCCTGCGTGAGGAAGAGCGAATCAAAACCCAACTCGATAAAGCTCAGCTCCGGCTCCGCGCCCGCCAAATCCATCCCGGAAAGCGAGGAGAGCAGCGCGATGATCTCCCGCTGCAAGCGCACGCGACGCGGCCCTTTCGTCTCCTCCGGCACCGGCGCTGGCGTGGGAGATGATCCTTCCTCCTCTTCCTCGAAATCCGTTTCCGCAGGCGCTGCAATGTCCGGCACGTTCACCGGCACACCCCACGCCCCCGCGGCCGGCGCATCGGCAAAGTAGCGCTTCCGTTCGAAGGGATAGTTCGGCAGCGAAATAATCTTCGCCCCATCGGCCGTCTTCAGCGCATCCCAGCGCACCGTGGCGCCATGGGTCCAAAGCTGCGCCACCGAAGTAAGCATCGTGGCGCGCTCATCCGCCCCTTCGCGGATGCTGCCCATGATGACACGCTGGCCTTGTTGCCGCGCCAGTTGCGCCAGGGTTTGCCCGGGGCCGCTCTCGAGGAAGACGTAGTCCGACTCCGCTGCCAGCGCCGTAAAGGCCGGCGAAAAGCGCACGGTCTCCCGTACGTGCCGCGCCCAGTAGGCCGGCTCGGTCGCTTGCTCGCTCAGCCATTGCGCCGTGACGGTGGAAAGAATCGGAATCGACGGCGGGCGCTTGTTCACCGCCGCCGCCAGATTTTCCAGCGGCGGAATCACGGCCTCCATCATTGCGCTGTGAAAGGCGTGCGAAGTCTCCAGCCGCTTGGCCGCGACACTTGCGGCGATGAGTTTGTCCTCCACCGGCTGAACGGCCTCTTCCGATCCCGACAGCACGCAAAGCGACGGCCCATTCACCGCGGCGAGCGAAACGCCATCGCGCAAGTACTCGGCTGCCTCGGCCTCGGAGAGGCGTACCGCCAGCATCACGCCCCGCGGCTGCTCCTGCACCAGGCGGGCGCGCGCGGCCACGAGCCCGAGGGCATCCTCCAGCGAAAAAACGCCGGCCAGCGTGGCCGCCACATACTCACCCACGCTGTGTCCGATGAGCGCCGCAGGCTCAATACCCCACGACTGCCAAAGCTTCGCGAGGGCATAGCTGATCGAAAAAATCGCCGGCTGCGTGAGGCGCGTCTCGCGGAGACGCTCGCGCGCATCCGGCTGATCCTGCGCATAGAGCACGTCGCGGAGATCGAGGCCGATGACGGTTTTCAGCAGCTCGCAGCAGCGATTCAGCGTGTCCCGAAAGACCGGCTCCGAGGAGGCCAATGACGCGCCCATGCCCAGATACTGCGAACCCTGGCCGGGGAACATGAAGACCACGCGCGGTGCGCAGGCCAGGTGCTGGAAAGTCCGCTTTGGCTCAAAGCCCCGCAGCGCCGAAATGGCTACCTCGCGGTTTTGCGCCACCAAGGCCAGCCGATGCGGCAACTGGGTCCGGCCCGTTTGCAGGGTCCGCACGATGTCGTCCACGCGCGCCTCCGAGAACGTCTCAAAATACTGCGCCAGATTTTCCGCGGCTTGCGCCAGCGCCTCGGGCGTGCGCGCGGAGAGCGGAAGGAGGCGCGGGCGCTCCACCAGCGGCGGCGCGGGCGGCGCGTCGGGCCAGGCCTCCAGCACACAATGCGCATTGGTGCCGCCCACGCCGAAGCTGCTCACGCCCGCGCGACGCGGCGTCTCCCCCGCCGGCCAGTCCATCGTTTTGGCCACGACGTGAAACGGCGTCGTCTCGAGCGCCAGCTTCGGATTCGGCGCCGAAAAATGGAGGCTGGCGGGAATTTTTCCGTGGCGCAGGCACAGCACCGTTTTGATCAATCCAGCGATCCCCGCCGCCGCATCGAGATGGCCAATATTGGTCTTCACCGAACCGAGTGCGCAAAAGCCGGTCTCCTCCGTGCCGGCGCGGAACGCCTGCGTGAGCCCGGCGATTTCAATCGGATCACCCAGCGGCGTGCCCGTGCCGTGAGCCTCCACGTAGCCGATGCTGCGCGGCGGAATGCCGGCCAGCGCATGCGCCAGCGCAATGACCTCCGCGTGTCCATTCACGCTTGGCGCCGTAAAGCTGACCTTGCCGCTGCCGTCATTATTCAGCGCGGCGCCTTTGATCACGGCATGGATTTGGTCGCCCGCCTCCACCGCATCCGCGAGCCGTTTCAACACCACGACGCCGCAGCCATTGCTGAACACGGTGCCCGCGGCCTGCTCGTCAAAGGCGCGGCAATGACCATCGGGCGAAAGAATTCCGCCTTCATCAAAGCGATAGCCGCGCTCGTGCGGGAAGGTAATGGAAATGCCGCCCGCGAGCGCGGCATCACAGGCATAACTCTGGAGCGCCTGCACGGCCTGGCAGACCGCCACCAGCGAGGTGCTGCACGCCGTGTGAATGCTGATCGCCGGCCCGCGCAGGTTGAGCTTGTACGCCACGCGCGTCGTCAGGTAATCCTTCTCATTCCCCATCATGGCCGTCAGCCAGCCCACGCTCTCGATGAGCCCGGGATGATGCATCACGTTGTTCGCCCAGTAGGTGTTGTTCGACATGCCGGCGAAAACGCCGATCGCCCCCACGTAACGCGCCGGATCGCAGCTCGCGTCCTCCAGCGCATTCCAGCATTCCTCAAGAAAGACGCGCTGCTGGGGATCCATCACCTCCGCTTCCTTCGGCGAGATGCCGAAGAATGCGGCGTCAAAATATTCCGGCCCGTCCACCAGCCCCCGACGCCGCACGTACGTCTCGTCGTCGCCCTCCTTGTCCACGTCCACGCCTGCCGCGCGGAGCTGCGCATCGCTAAGGGTGGAAATGGTCTCGTCGCCCGCGAGCAGCCGGCGCCAGAATTCGGCCACGTTGCGGGCTCCCGGGAAACGCCCGGCCATGCCAACGATCGCTATGCCTTCGAGATTTGTCGTGTGGGGATCGCTCATGATTTTCGCAGGGGTACCGGGCGGCGCGCAAGGGCGGCCCGGGCTTTGGCCGCGCGGTCTTGCGCGGCGGAGATTAGGCTATCATTTCCCGCGCTCTTTCCTTCGCCCAAGGCGCGCGCCAGCGAGCGAATGGTGGGATGCTGGAAGAGCGTCACCACCGGAATCTCGCGGGCAAGTTTTTCGGCCAGGCGGGCATGCACTCGAAGCATAAGCAATGAGTAGCCTCCAGCATCGAAGAAATTTTCCGTAACGGCCACCTCGCGCCCGAGCGCCGCCTTCCAAATTTCGGCAATGGCGCTCTCGAAGGCCGTGCTCGCGCCGGCAGCGACGTCAAACGGGCGCGGACCGGATGGCTTTTCTCCGGGTGCCGGCCAGCGCGGGAACGACTGCGTGAGCGCGGCCAGCGACGCTGTAGAATCCAGGCTGCCCACGAGCGTGATGAGCTGGGTAACGAGCGTTTCGAGGTCGGCCTGACGCGCCACCCCAGCCTGGCTCACGAGGGTGAGCACGAACTCATCCCCCGGCGTGACGACGAGCGTCAATGGGTAGTTCGTCCGCACCGGCGGGTGCAGTCCGCGCAGCGGCACCTCGGCGCCGGGGCGCATCGACGGTGGATCATCCTCCAGCCGCGCCGCGTCCAGCTTCGGCTCCGCACCGAGATAGTTTTGGTACACGACCAGCGTGGAAAATAGCCGCTCATTCCATGCGAGTTCCGAGCACGCCTGAATCTCCGGCAACGGCGTGTACTGGTGCTCGGCGAGCTCAGCGATCTGCCGATGCAAGCGCTGCGCGATCGTGGGTAGAGCTTCTCCGCGCGGAAGGCGCACCCGCACCGGCAGATTGTTGACGAAATGTCCCACCATCGCCTCCGCCCCCGGCAACTCCGGCGGCCGGCCCGAAAAGGCCGAGCCAAAAATCACTTCTTCCAGTCCGGCGTGATGCGCCAGCATTTGCGCCCACGCGGCCTGGAGCAGCACATTCGCTGTCACTTTCAGTTCGCGCGCGAGCGCCACGAGGCGTGCGTGCTCCTCCCCGGAGAGACACCGGGTCACTTCCGCTGCTTCTGCTTCGCGCAGCGCCGGGATCGGCAGCGGTGTCGCCGTGCGCAGCCCGGCCAGCTGCGAACGCCAAAAGTCCGCCTCGCTTGGGCGCCCGGCCAGCCAAGCCACATGCTCCCGATACTGCGGCGCCGGCGGCAGTGATTCGCCCCGCAGGAGCGCGTCCCATTCACGCAGCAATATCGGCCACGACCATCCATCGATTTCGAGATGATGGTGGGTCCACACCAGCACGTGCTCTTCATCCGCGAGTTGGAGCAGCGCCATCCGGGTGAGCGGCGCCCGCGCCAAATCGAAAGGACGCCCGGCGTCCGCGGAGACATAGTCGGCCAGCCGCCGCGCCCGCTGCTCCGCCGGCACCCTGCGCAAATCGACCAACTCCCACGGCACACTGGCCTCTCGCTGGACGATTTGATGCGGCACCGCCAGGTCCGCCGCATAGGACGAGCGCAAGACACCGTGCCGCTGCACGAGCCGATCCCACTCCTTTCGCAACGCCGTGCCATCCACTTGACCCAGCAGCCGCCAGCGCCACTGCTCCGAGCCGGAGCCGGGGCGCGCCACTTCCATGGAAAGAAACAGCTGCTGCATCGGCGTAAGCGGGAAGGCCTCCTGCGCATTCGGATAGCGCTCCGCCATCCGACGCCCCTCCTCTTCGCTCCATTTTGCCTGCGCAAAGCCCGCGGCCCCGCCGGCGAGGCGGAGCAAAGTGGCCTTCATCGTCTCCGCCATGCGCCCGATGGTTTCTTCGCGATATCGCTCCTGGCTGTAGGTCACGCGCACTTCCAACCGTCCGCCCACGACCAGACAATTGATCTCGACCGCATGAGTGCGCGGCGCCGCGGGCGCGTGCCAGTCCGTCATGTTCAGCGGCACCAGGGCAAAGTGCTCCAGTCCTTCCGTGGTGTGATCGAAGTGGCCGAGGTAATTAAACAGCACCGCCGGATGTCGTCCCGCTCGCTCTCCCAGCATCGCGCCAAATCCTTTGCGCGGCACTTTGGCCAACGCCGCCGAGGTGCGTTGCAGCGTTTCCTCGGGAGATGCACCGGCACTCAGTTGGAGGGGATGGATGATCGTGAACCACCCGATGGTATGGGAGAGATCTGGCAGACCCGGCAGTTGGGCCCATTCCGCCAGTAGTGCCTCCTCCCGGCCATGGCCCTCGACTTCAATCCCATTCTCCGCGCTCCCACTGAGCTGCCGCACACTCTCCGCCGTCGCCGCCAGTAAGACCTCATGGAGACCTCGCGCCCGCAACCGCTCCGTCTCGGCTTCCCCCAGCGCGATCACGCGGGTGTGCGCATGTGATTCAAGATTTCCACCCGCCGGAAAATCGGGCCAGCCGGCCGCCGCGGTTTCCGTCACCGCGCCGAGCGAATCCCAGTGCTGTTTCTCTTCCACCGGCGCGACCGCTTTCGTCATCGCCTTGGCCCAAGTGTGAAAGCCCGTGGTGCGCCTGGGCAGTTCCGCTCCGCGCAGGGCGGCGTCCAAATCCTGCAGCAACACCCGCCACGAGACCCCGTCGACGATCAAGTGATGCATCGCGATGGCGAGCGTGCGCTGTGTTACCTTATAGGAATAGCGGAGGAGCGGCCCGCTGAGCTTCAGCGAGCACTGCAGTTCGCCGGCCGCTCCGTGAAACTCCAGCTCTTCCGCGTCCGGGAGCGCGCCAAAAAATTGCCGCCAGCCGCCATCGGTCCGCTCGTAGCGCAGGCGAAAGACGGGATGTGCGCTCACCACCTGCTGAAAGGCCCGCGCCATTTGCTCCGCGCTCACCTCGCCCATGACACGGAAGCTCAGCGACTGATTCCAATGATGCGCGTCCGGAAATTCGTGGGCGAAGAACCAGCGCTGAATCGGCGTGAGTGGAACCTCGCCTTCCGCTGGCTCTTCCGGCAGTGCTACAGCGGCGGGGGCCATGCCTCCCACAGCGGCAAGCTCAGCCACAGTCGGTCGATCGAAAAGCTGCTTCGGAGTGAGGGTGAGCCCGCGCTGGCGCGCCTGCGAGACCACGAGAATCGTCAGGATGCTGTCGCCGCCGAGCTCGAAAAAATTATCGTGCACACCCACGCGCTGCACTTTCAGCACGCGCTGCCAGATGTCCACGAGCGCGCGTTCCGTCTCATTCCGCGGCCCGACAAATTCCGAGGCGGCGCTCCGCTCTTCCGGCGGGGCGGGCAGGGCGCGCGCATCGAGCTTGCCGTTGTTGGTCAGCGGCATCTGCGGCAGCCGCACGAACGCCGCGGGCAGCATGTAGTCGGGCAGCGCGCCTTTCAAATGCGCGCGCAGATCCGCATTGCTCGCTGCGGGCGCCTCCGGATTTTCCACCACCCACGCGATAAGCTTTTTCCCGCCGTGTTCGTCCGGCCGTGCGAGCACCGCCGCTTCGCGGATACGCGGATGCCGCAGCAGCACGCTCTCGATTTCGCCAAGCTCGATGCGGAACCCGCGAATCTTCACCTGCTGATCGATGCGGCCCAAATATTCCAGCTCTCCATCCGGCAACCGCCGCGCAAGATCGCCGGTGCGATACAGTCGCGCGCCGGGCTTCGCCGGATGCGGGACGAATCGGCTCGCCGTCAGCTCCGGCCGCTGGTGATAGCCCCGCGCGAGCCCGGCTCCGCCGACAAACAATTCCCCCGCCACGCCCACCGGCACGGGCCGCAGCCGCGAGTCCAGCACCAGCAATTGCAAATCGGGGATCTCCCGCCCAATCACGCTCCCGCGCGCCACGTCTCCGGATTGCAGCGGACGATACGTCACATGCACGGTCGTCTCCGTGATGCCGTACATGTTCACCAGCAACGGTGCTTCGTCGCCATGCCGCGCGAACCACGGCTGCAGCGTCGCCATCTCCAACGCTTCGCCGCCAAAGACCACGGTGCGCAAATGGAGTTCGTTGCTGCGCGGCGACGCCTCATCGGCCGCCATGAGCTGGCGGAAGGCGCTGGGCGTTTGGTTCAGCACGGTCACGCGCTCGCGCACGAGCAATTCATGAAACTGCTCCGGCGAGCGGCTGACTTCGAACGGCACCACCACCAGCGTGCCGCCATGGAGCAGCGCGCCCCACAGCTCCCACACGGAGAAGTCGAACGCCGTGCTGTGAAACAGCGTCCACACATCGCGCTCGTTGAAGGAAAACCATGCCTCCGTCGCGGTGAAGAGCCGGCCGACATTGCGATGCGTGATGCAGCAGCCTTTCGGCTTTCCGGTGCTGCCGCTCGTGTAAAGCACGTAGCAGAGTTGCTCCGGGGTGCCCTCCCCGGTCGGCGCTGGCGCCGTCCCGCCGATGTCCTCAATGAACACCAGCTTCGCGCCATGCCCCGGCGGCAGCCGGTCCGCGAGATGCCGCTGCGTGAGCAGCACGGGCGCATGTGCATCCTCCAACATGAACGCGAGCCGCTCCGGTGGATACGCCAGATCGATCGGCAAGTACGCCGCGTTCGCTTTCAAAATACCCAGCAGCCCGACGACCAACTCCGGGCACCGCTCCAGGCACAATCCCACAATACTCGCCCTCCGGACGCCCTGCTCGGCCAGCCGCCGCGCCACCGCGTTCGCGCGGGCCTCAAGCTCCGCATAGGTCATCCGCGTCTCGCCCTGCACCAGCGCGACGGCCTCGGGCGTCTTCGCTGCTTGCTGGGAAAATTGCGCATGGAGCGTGAGCTCGGCGGGGAACTCGCGCGAACGATCCTCCAGCATGGCCGCCATGGCCTTGGGCTGAAGCAGCGGCAAATCGCCCAGCGTCCCGGCGCTCACCGCCGGCATCGCTTCCAGCACCGTCTGCACGTGCCCGAGCAACGCGCGCACCAGTCCGTCATCGAGCCGCGAGCGATCGTATTCCGCCACAAGGCGGAGCCGATCCCCGGCATAGGCCGCGAGGCAAATGGGGAAATTCGTCTGCTCGTACAGCCGCATCTCGCGCCTCTCCCACGCTCCGCTGCGGTGGCGAAAGTGCGTTGCAAGGTCGTAATTTTCAAACACCACCAGCGTGCGAAAGAGCGGCTTCCCCGGCGGCACTTCGCTCCACGCCTGCACGCGCGCCAGCGGCGTATGCTCATGGGGGCGCACCACCACCCAGCCCTCGCGCAGCTCGCGCAGAAAATCCGCCAGGAGCCGGTCATCACCCACCTGCACCCGCACGGGCACGGTATTGATGAAGAGACCGATCATCTCCTCCGCCCCTTCGATGGTCCCGCGCCGCGCCGCGCGAGTGGCGCCAAAGCACACGTCCTCCTCGCCGCTGTAGCGATGCAGCAGCACCGCCCACGCCCCCTGCACGAGCGTGTTTAGCGTCACCCCAAGTTCCTCCGCGAAAGCGCGCAGCCCCGTGGTGTCGCCCACACTCAGCGCCACCTCGGCATCGCCCTGCTCGCGCTCGCCGGTCAGCGCGCCCAGCCCATCGATGGCCAGCGGCGTCGGTGCCCGGAATCCTTGCAGCTTCTTCCGCCAAAATGCCTCCGCGCCCGCGAAATCCTGCGCCCGATGCCACTCGATGAAGTCCCGATATGGCCGCGGCGCCGGCGGCTCGACGGACTCCGGCGCATCATAGAAACGGAAGGCCTCTTCGATGAGCGGCGGAAAGCTCCGGCCATCCAGCAGCGCGTGATGAAAAGTCCACACCAGCCGCCAGTCCTCATCGCCGAGGCGAAAGAGCTGGAAGCGCAGCAACGGCGCGGCGCCCATTTCAAACCCACGCGCCCGGTCCTGGTGCAGCCAGGCCGCGAGCGCGGCTTCATCCGCCAGATCGGCCACGCCAAATTGGACCTCCACCGTTTCCTTCACCTCCTGCAGCGGCTCGGCGCCATCCCAGCGAAAGGCCGTCCGCAAAATGTCATGCCGGGCCACCACGCGCTCCCAGGCCACTCGCAGCCGTGCCGCCTCCACCGGTTCCCGGAGAGTGAAGACCAGCTGCTCGATATCCACCCCGCTACGCGGCTCCGCCAGGGCATGGAACAGCATGCCCTGCTGTAACGGCGACAGCGGGTAGGTGGAATGGGCTGACATTATCGGCTCTTATTTATAGCAGGCCCCTTGCCCCCCAAGGCAGGAAAAATGACATCCAGTGGTGCCAAGTCCGCTTTTTCATCCGTCCGCAAACCTGCCGAAATCCTCTGCCTGCTCCGGGTAATCCGGGCTTTCTCTGCCGCAGACGCCATAGACCAGCAAGCCGGAGCCAAAAACGGAACCGGAGTAACCACCAAGAGCACAGAGGCCACAGAGGTCACAGAGCAGGGAGCTACGGTCTGGTTGCCACCGATACCGCAGATGACTCAGATAGCACAGATGGATCGGGAGTGAATCCGCGCCCATCCGCGTCATCCGCGTTTCTTTCTGCCCGTGAATTTCGCGGATGGGCGCGGATTTCCTCAGGCATCTCTGCGGTATCTGTGATAACCAGACCGTGCCTCCTGACGCTCTGCATCGGGGCGAATTCCATGCTGGGGGCGGTTTCAATAAGTCTACGCCCTCCCGATGCATGGTGCGTCATCCATCTCTGTGCCCTCTGTGGTAAATAGTGGTGGCTGCCCGAAAACCTCGCCTCCGGCGGCGGCACGGCTATAGCTCTCGGCCAGCCATGCCCGACCAGCCCATTCCACCGCGCGACCTCTCCGCTTTTTCGGCGGCGGGGTTCGACCGCGGCGCCTCACGGCTGAAGGAGGCATTCTGGTTTCTCTTTCGGTGGGCGTTTTTCGATACTTCCTTTCCGTGGCCCTCGGCGTTGCGCTGCTTCCTGCTCCGGCTGTTCGGGGCGAAGGTCGGGCGGGGGGTGGTTGTCCGGGCCAAGGTGAATGTCACTTTTCCCTGGCGCACCACTATTGGCGACCATGTGTGGCTGGGCGATGAAGTGCTCATCCTCAGCCTCGCGCCGGTCACGCTGGAAAATTCCGTCTGCATCTCCCAACGGGCGTTTTTGTGCACCGGCTCGCATGACCACCGGCAGCCGTCTTTCGATTTGATCACCAAGCCTATCACCGTCCGCGCCGGGGCGTGGGTGGCGGCGCAGGCTTTCATCGCGCCGGGCGTGGAAATCGGCGCGGGAGCGGTGGTCGGAGCCGGGAGCGTCGTGGTGGAAAATGTGCCAGCCGGAGCCATCGTGCGCGGCAACCCGGCGGCGCCGCTTCCCGGCAAACAGGGCTGATCCGCGGCATGCGCATCCTTTTCCTTAACCAATACTTTCCACCGGACCCCGCGCCCACTGGCATCCTGTTCCGTGAATTGGCGGATGAACTGGTCCGCGCCGGGCACACGGTTGATTTCGTCGACGCCGCGCAGGATTACCGCGGCGGGCAGCAGAAAGGCGGGCGCATGCGCCGGGAGCTGGCCGCGCTTCGCCGGATGATGCAGGCCGGCAAAGCCAGCCCGCGCGCCGATGTCGTGATTTCCGGCAGCTCCCCGCCCTGCCTCGCGATCGTCGCCGATCGCGTCGCCCGCAAGCATCGCGCCCGGCATTTTCATTGGGCCATGGACGTGTATCCGGAGATTGCGGCGGTGCTCGGCGAGATCCGCACCGGGTCCCTCGTGGCCCGGATCACGCGTTGCCTTATGGGCGGCGCGTACCGGCGCTGCGCCCGCGTGGTGGCGCTGGATGAAGACATGGCGGCGGTACTGAAACCCTATCGCATTGAGCCAGCGATCATTCGTCCGTGGGTCTTTCGAAATATCGTGGAGCAGCCGCTGCCGGCGGTTTCGCCCGAAGAACCGTGGACGTGGATTTATTCCGGCAATCTCGGCCGCGCGCATGAATGGGAGACCCTTCTGCGCGCCCAGCAAATTTTGGAGCAACGCGGAGCCGATGCCCGGCTGCTCTTCCAGGGCGGCGGGCCATCATGGCCGCTCGCGCAGGCGCGGGCGGCGGAGCTGCACCTGCGGAACGTGGAGTGGCGTGAATACGTACCGGAGGCCGAGCTGCGCAGTGCGCTGCTGCGCGGGCAGGTGCTGGCCGCGACGCAGCGACCGGAAGTGCGCGGGCTCCTTTGGCCGAGCAAGCTGGCGCTGCTGCGCTCGCTGCCACGGCCCATCGTCTTTGTGGGACCGACGGATGGGGCCATTGCGGGAGAACTGCGGGCCTTTCTACACGCCGCCATGTTTGCGCCGGGGGATGCGAGCGGGCTGGCGGATTGGTTGCAGACGCGGCGCGGCGGTGGGCCGATGGGACAGCCGGTGGATCCGGCGGCAGAGCGGACGTCCGCTTTGACGGAGTGGGTGAAGTTGCTCGGGGCGTGATTCCCGGTGGCCCGAAGCTCCAGCTCCGGGCACAGCAGATATTTTCTGCGCTCCAAATAACTAATACCAAATGCCGTTGAGAGCGGGACGATTACAGCTTCCGCAGGAGTGAGATTTTTGAAGAAGCGCGAGCGAGCGGGAGCGCCGCCTGCTGTGGCGCTCCCGTTGGGACCCGTCCCGCTTTCAACGAGATTTGAGATCAATCAGCATTCGCTCCGCCCGGGGCTGGAGCTTCGGGCCACCAAGATGCGCTCCGGCTTGCGGACGTCGCCCGGGCCTGCCATGCCGGTTCTTATGCGCACCCTCATTGCCCTGCTTGCTCTCGCGGCTTCCACGTTGGCGGCGAAGATCGAACTCCTTGCCGGAGGAGGGACGAAAGATGCGGATGCGCCAGCGACGGAGTGCCGGTTGCGCGAGCCGTTTGGGGTCGAGTTTGCGCCTTCGGGAGAGATGATTATTGCGGAGATGGTCACGGGGAATCGGGTGTTGAAGGTGGATAAGGCGGGGCAGCTCACGCTGCTCGCAGGCAAGGGGGTGAAAGGGTTTGCGGGGGATGGCGGGCCGGCGACTTCGGCGGAGTTCAATGGAATTCACAATCTGGCCATCACGCCGGATGGGAGCGTCTATTTTTCGGATGCCTGGAATTATCGGATTCGGAAGCTGGATCTAAAAACCGGCCAGATCAGCACGTTCGCGGGCGCGGGCACGAAAGGGTTTGGCGGTGATGGCGGGCCGGCAGCGCAGGCGGCGTTTGGGATGGTGATCCAGATCGCGCTCTCACCGGATGGAAAGCAGCTCTACGTGGCGGATATCGACAACAAGCGAGTCCGCCGCATCGCGCTGGACACGAGCATCGTCGAGACCGTGGCGGGAAATGGAAAAGCGGGGAAGCCGGAGGATGGGGCGGCGGCGCGAGAGACATCGCTCTCCGATCCGCGGGCAGTGGCGGTGGCGGCGGATGGATCGTTTTACATTCTGGAGCGCGGGGGGAATGCGCTGCGATTTGTCGACGCGGCTGGAAAGATTCGCACGGTGGTGGGGACAGGCAAAACCGGGCTGAGCGGAGATGGCGGGCCGGGGCTGCAGGCGACGCTCAATGGGCCGAAGCATCTTTGTCTCGACCGGGATGGGACGGTGATCATCGCGGATGCGGAGAGTCACGTGGTGCGGCGGTACGATCCGAAGACGGGGATCATCAGCCGGGTCGCGGGGACGGGAAAAAAGGGGAGCGCGGGCGTGGGCGGAGATCCGCTGGCGTGCGAGCTCTTCCGGCCGCATGGGGTCACGATCGCGCCGGATGGCGCGCTGATCATCACGGATAGCTATAACAATCGGGTACTGCGGGTGACGAAGTGAGCTCGGTAGATGCGGCGCTCCGCGCAGGCACCTATTTTTGCCACAGAAGAGCCAGCCGAAGCGCTGGGCGCCGTCCCTACCTTTGCGGCTCGCTCCACTCGCCTACCAAGAGAGGCCCGCGCCTCGCCGTTCCACTACCAAACGCCTGACGGATCCGGCCTGCGGATAAACGGATACGAGCGCAGCATCCACCGAAACTCAAAACCTTCCCAGCGCCTTCGACACCGCCTCGCTGAGGGACTGCATGGTGTAGGGCTTGAGGATGATGGCGGTGATGCCCTGGCGGCGCAGGTCGTCGGAGTTGAAGGCGGGATTGTAGCCGGTGGCGATGAGGACCGGCGTGTTGGGGCGGACCGAGAGGCACTCGTGCGCGACCTCCAAGCCGTTGCGGTAGGGCATGGTGAGGTCGGAGATGATGAGCTTGAAGGGCTCGGCTTTCAGGCGATTGATGGCCTCGACGGGGTTGCTGAAAGCGGCGACGCTGTAGCCGAGCATCGTGAGGAAGCGCTCGCCGAGCGTGACCAGCGTGGGGTCATCGTCGATGAACAGGATGCGCTCGCCGCGGCCGGGCGTGGACGAGGGGGCACCGGCGGCCTGCGGCTCTACTTCGCCAGTGTGTTCCGGAAAAAGGACGGTGAACGTGCTGCCGGCGCCGGGGGAACTCTCCACGGTAATGTTGCCGCCGCAGCTCTCCACGATGCCGTGAACCACGGCCAGGCCAAGGCCGCTGCCTTTGCCCGGCGCCTTGGTGGAAAAGAAGGGCTCGAAGATGTGCTCGCAGATTTTTTCGTCGATGCCGCAGCCATTGTCCCGCACCCGCAGCCGGACATAACGCGTGGAGCCGGGCGGCCGCGAGATATCGGCGATGAGCTCGATGGTGCCTGAACCGGACCCGATCGCGTGCCAGGCATTGGTCACGAGATTGGTCACGATCTGGTGCAGCTCCGTGGGATTCGCGAGGATGGCGGGAAGATTCGGATCGAAGTCCGTCTTGAGCTGGATGCTCGCGGGCAGCGAGGCGCGCAGGAGCTTGATGGCGTCGGCCAGCGCCGCCTGGATGAAGAGCGGCTGGCGCTTGCGATCCTTCTGCCGGCTGAAGGTGAGCAGATGCTGCACGAGGTCCTTCGCGCGCTGGGCCGCGTTCGCAATGCCGTCGAGGTGCGGGATGACGGTCTCCGGTACGTGGGCATCCATGCGGGCCAGCTCGGCAAAGCCGAGGATGCCGCCGAGGATGTTGTTGAAATCATGCGCCACGCCCGCGGCCAGCCGGCCGACGGCCTCCATCTTTTGCGATTGCCGGAGGAGCGTGGTGAGCCGCTCGCGCTCAGCGATATCGCGGCGCAGCGCCTCCTGCGCGGATTGCAAATCGAGCAGCTTCTTCTCGAGCTTCGCCACGAGGCGCGAGTTGTAGCCTTTGAGGAAAATCGGATCGTCCTCGGAAGGTGGCGGCGACTCCGAGCGCGGCTGCGTCACTACCTTTTCCAGCTCCACGATGAGACCCATGGGCTCCATCGGCTTGATCAGATATTTGTCCGCGCCGAGCGAGAGACCGAGTTCCTCGTCACGGGGGTCCGTATAGGTCGCCGTGTAGATCACCACCGCGATGCTCCGCAGGCGCCCGTCGGCCTTGAGGTGCCGGCAGAAGGTGAAGCCATCCATCTCTGGCATGAGCACATCCGTCACCACCAGATCGGGCGCCTCGGCCTCGGCCAGTCGCAAGGCATCGACGCCATTGGTGGCGGTGACGACCGTATGGCCGTAGCTTTTGAGGAGCGTTTCCAGAAGGTAGACGTTCTGGGGAATGTCATCGACGACCAGGACTTTCATGACTGCTCCTTTCCGCGGTGGAGGAAGCCGCGGATTTGCTCCACGAAATTCTCAGGTTCGATCGGTTTCTCAATATAGCCGGAAAAGCCAATCTCCAGGGCGCGCTCACGGTCGCCCACCATGGCGTAGCTGGTGATGGCCACGATGGGCACATGGGACACCGCGGGGTTGGCGAGGAGGCGACGGGCGGCTTCGTAGCCATCCATCTCGGGCATCTGGATATCCATCAAAATCAGGGCTGGGGTTACTTGGGGTGCTTCCTCCACAGCCACGGCACCGTTCTCGGCGTGCACCACGGAATAGCCCGCGTTCTCAAGCAGGAAGGTAGCCAGATAGCGATTTTGTTCGTTGTCCTCCACGAGCAGGATGCGATTATTCATGTCAGTTGGGAACGCCGTTTAGAGAGTGGCACCTAAGCGCCTCTCTCCAAACCTGAAAGTGTCATCGGGCTGCTGCCCGGGAGTGGAGCGCCAACCGCGCCGGAAGGCAACTCTCTCGGTAACAAAAAGGTGAAGCAGGAGCCGATGCCGAAAGTGCTCTCCACGCGGATGTCGCCACCCAGGAGCGCAGCGAGTTTTTTGCAGAGATACAGCCCCAGCCCGGTGCCCTCGTACACGCGCCGGGCGGTGCCGTCCACCTGCCGGAAGGCCTGGAAGAGATTGTCCAAATGCTCGCGCTTGATGCCGATGCCGGAGTCCTTCACCGCGATCTCCACATGCCCGTTGGCGGTGTGCACGTCGATGCCCACATGACCGCGCGCGGTAAACTTTACCGCGTTGGCGGCAAGATTCAGGAGGACTTGGACGCATTTCTTCCGATCAGAGCAAATCTCGATCTCGCCAGCGGCCAACGTCGCGTGCAAATCGATGCCCTTCGGCGCCGCCAGCGGGCGGAGTTGATCCACCACTTCGCGGGCGATGTCGGAGAGCCGAAAACGCTCCAGGTGCAGTTCCATCCGGCCTGATTCAATGCGTGACAGGTCGAGGATGTCGTTAATCAATCCCAGCAAGTGCCGGGCCGCGCGCTGGACCATGCCGAGTTGCTTGTCCTGCTCATCATTGAGAGGGCCGGCGAGGTGCTGGCGGAGGATGCCGGTGAAGCCGATGATGGAATTGAGCGGCGTGCGCAATTCGTGGCTCATGGTGGCGATGAACTCGCTCTTCAGGCGGTCGAGCTCCTTCAGCTGGGCGTTGGCCTCATGGAGCTCGCGGGTGCGGAGTTCCACTTTCGCCTCCAGCGAATCGCGCGCGTCGCACAGCGCGGCCTCGGTGTGGCGGTGTCCCCATACCTCCAGGCTGAGCGAAAGGAGGTCGGCCATGGAGCCAGCGAACGCTTCCTCATCCGGCGTCCATTCCCGGGCGGTGCCCACGTGCTCATGGCAAATCACGCCCACGAGCCGGCCGCTGAGGCGGAGCGGGGCATCGAGCATGGAACTGATGTTGGAAGGATACAGGTAATCCCGGGCAAACTCGGCGGTGCGGGGATCCAGCTGGGAGGCGTGGGCGGCGATGGTGCGGCCCTCGGTGAGCGCGGCGAAATACTTGGGGTAATCGTGCGACTGCAGTTCCGTGCCGTAGCTATGCCGGCGGGTGGAGCGCTCATACTGATCCACGCACCGGATGGAGGAAAGATTCTCGGCAAAGAACCAGATGCTCACCCGCTCCACGCCGAGCGTCTCGGCGGCGGTCTCGGTGAGGCGGCGGTAGGCGGCGTCGGGATCATCGCCGAGCATCTCGGTGCTGCGCGCGTGCTCGGCGATGGCGAGATTTTGCCGCTCGAACCGCTCCATGATCGCGCGCTGGCTTTGCAGCTGATTTTCCTCCTCGGTCACGTCGCGCGAGACGATGACCACCTTTTCCGCGCGGCCCTCGGCATCGCGGACCACGCTGCCCTTGCTCTCGATGATGTGCACGGGACCGGCGATAGTTCGGAGGCGGTAACGGACCTGGCGGACCTCGCCCGTGGCGACGACGGCGCGGAAGACGCGGCGCACGCCATCGCGATCCTCGGGAAAGATAGCCTCGAAACAATCCTGGCCGAGCACGTTTTCCGGCGGTCCGAGATAGCGGGCGCAGGAAGCGGAGACATACAGCCAGCGGCCGCGGATATCCGCGACGGTGAGAAGGTCGTCCACGTTGAGGGTGATCACCTCAAAGAGAGCTCGATTGGCCATCAGCCGCGCGTGGGAGCTGGCGGCCTGGCGGCCCTGCGCATTTTGCGAACGCACCGCCCAGGCGAAGACGATGGCCAGCACCACCAGCAAGATCGCCTGGGCAAAAAAGAGATACCAGCCGACGAGGCGGACTTCCTCGGGCTCCAGGGCGCCGCCGGCTTTGGGCACCTTGGCTTCCACGTGGCGGAGGGCGATGACCGACGAAGCGAGCAAGAGCGTGGCCAGAAGGATGAGCGCGATGGAAACCCATCGCCAGCGCATGGACACGGGAACCGGTGCAGCCGGGGACATAGCGGGAGCCTGTGCACGCGCCGGGGGGTTGGCAAGGATGGCGATGGGGAAGCGGTTTTCCAAGCCGATCTCGCCGGGCGCGACGCGGAGCGTCGATAGTGTGTTGAGCCCTTGGCCCGCCCGAAGGGTGGTATGTGTATAGCCGCGGAACGTGTCCGTCAGGCGTTCGGTAATCGAACGGCGCGCTGCGCGCCCCTCTTGCTGAGCGAGCCGAGCGAGCTGCAAAGGTAGAGAAGGCGCGCCGCCGCCGTCCCTGATCTCGCTCAGAGGGCCAGCGAATTTCACTACTCGTTATCGATTGGGGTTACGTCTCTTTCCAATGTGGAAACTGGCCGCGGAAGTCGTCCGCCCCCCGAGCGAAATTGGGGACGGCGGCGGCGCGCCATCCCTACCTGCGCTGCTCGCTCCACTCGCACAGCAAGAGGGGCAGGCTGCGGACCATTCGGTCACCGAACGCCTGACGGTCCCGTTCCGCGGCGAAACAACTACGAGCGCCACACCACCAGTTACCGCCGCATCCAGCGGTCAGCGAGGCGGAGGGTGAGGATGCGGAAGGCGAGGGCCAAACCGCTGTAGAAGCCGTAATTGGCGGAGACGGGAGCCCAGGGCTCTGGGAAGCGGGCGATCGTGCGGGAGTCTTGGTACACTTGCACGGAGAAGTCGTTGAGCGTGCCGTGGTGGTTGGCGTCGAGGATGCCGAGGGGGCTGGTGAGGGAGAGCCAGAGGGTGCTCTGGCTTTTGCGCCAGTTGGGGGTGGAGAAATTGAGGACGAGGATGGGGGCGAGGAACCACACGGTGAAGAGACAGAGGGCGATGAGGATGGCCTTGGCGCGGGCGCGGAGGGCGAGGGACAGAAAGAGGGTGATCCAAATAATGACGCTGGGATAGACGGTGAGGGCGAGGCCGGCGCAAATCCAGTACTGGCCGAGGGTCTGCCATTTGGCGGGGCCGGGCAGGTATTCATTTTCCGACCAACCGGCGAGGAGGAAGACCGTGCCGAGGAGGAGGAAGAAGAGGAGGCGGTAGCGGCGGAGGGCCCGCGCTTTTTCCAGCAGTACCTCGGCGGCGCCGAGCGGCGTGGTGAGGAGGATGTCGAGGGTTTGGTTCGTGTGCTCGTTGAGGAGCGTATTGGCACTGCGGACGATGAGGACGAGGACGAGGGCGGAGCCGAGGATGATGGCGAAGTAGTTGAGCCGCTCGGGGCCGCCGGTGCGCGGGAACATGCCGAGCAGGACCAAGGAGAGCGCGAGCGTGATGCCGGTGAGCAGGACGGCGTGGTAGGCGAACTGGGAACTACGGCCGAGATGGCCGCGGCCGCTCTCCCGCCAGACAATGGGGTCATCGGTGGGCAGCGCCGGCGGCGGCGGCCAGATGGCGTGGAGCCAGCGCTGGACGGTGCGAACGGCGGCCTGCCAGGCGGCGGCGCCCGAGCGGGCATGCGCGGCGAGGCGGGCGGCGGACGGCGACATGGAGCGGCGCGCAAGGACGATCACGGCGAGGAGCAAACAGCTCGCTCCAGCCATGAGCATGGGGAGGCATTGGTGCCAGGTTTCCTCCAGCGTGGCGGCCCAACCCACGCCGCCCGTGGCGACCGCGGAAGCGCCCTGCTGCCACGTGAGGATGCGCGCGAAAATTTCCGGCGGCCAGAGCGCCCAGAGCCAGGACGGAACATCGACCCCGGTGAGATTTGCGCCCCACAGGATGTAGCGCTCGGTGAGCGAGTAGGTGAAAGCCGGGGCGAGCAGGAGCAGACCGCCGACGGTATACGCGCCGAGGATGGCGCCGACACTCGTGCGGCACCACGCGGAGCAGAGGAGCGAAAAGGCGCCCGTCATGAGCCAGGCGGAAACGACGACGCAGCCGCTCGCCGCGACGAGCTGCAGGGAGACGCCGCCGTAGCCCATGGCGATGGCGCCGAGCGGCAGGGCGAGCAGGAGCAGCGTGGCCATGGGCAGCAGCCCGGCGAAATATTTTTCCACCACGATCTTCCAGCGCGGCATGCCGGTGAGCAGGAGGAGCGAGAGGGAGTCGCGCTCTTTTTCATACGTGATGCCACCGGCCATGAGCGCAGGCTGGAGAAGCAAAGCGCCCCAGCACTGGAGGTCGACGAGCGTGTGAAGAAGCTCGCGGCCAAAGCCGAGTCCGCCGAGGCCGGTGGGATCGCTGGCAGCCTGGCTGACGAGGCGCTGCACGGCGGCGAGAAAGATGGCATAGAGCGCGAGACCGTAACCGACGCGGACGGCGTAGGTGCGCTTCCGCGCGGCCCGCTCGGTGAGCTCGCGGGCAAGGAGCGGGTAGGAGAAAAGGTGGCGGAGAAGAGTGGTCATCGCGGGCGTCGTTTGGCCGTGGGCGAGGTGGCGGGGGACGCCGTGGAGTGCGGCAGCTTGCTGCCGCTGTGGAGGGAGGGCAGCAAGCTGTCCGTGGAGGGAAGCGCGTCGGATACTCGAACAGCTCCCCCGCCCCACGCAGCAAGCCGCGCCACGCCCCACAGCGGCAGCAAGCTGCCGCAGTCCACGGCGCCACACGCCACTGCGCCGGCGCCCGGCGCCGTTTGCTTAGTTTTTCGGCGGCGTTTTGGCATAGTGGTAGCGGACGATGCGGAGGTCGTGGCCGTCCTGTTTCCAAGCGAGGGCGACGAGGGGGACGGTGCTATTGGCCTGCAGGGCGCCAATCCCCGAGAGAAGAGGCGAGCGGGCGACCGTGAGCGCCTCGATCGTCGACACGAAGGGCGAACCGGCGAGCCGCACGAGGACCGAAAGCGGCAGCGGCGAACTCTCCGGAATCTGGCCGTAGATTTCGAAATTAAAGGCCATGACGATCTGCCAGCCCCCATGCGTGAAGGCCCGGGTGCGGCGCTCGCCCCAGTCGAGAGCATTCCATTCGGAGAGAAGCTGCCCCCAGGGAATACCGGTCTCATCCGAGGAGTCGGGGAAGGAGACGCTGAGCGTCATGGAGGGCGCCCACTGGCGCAGGTTGCGGCGGTATTCGAAGAGGCTCGGCGTTTTCCATTCTCCCGTCATTTCGCCGGAATCGCTGCGCGCGGTCTCACCGCCGGCGGTGAGACGCGGGAGGGGAACGACAAAGCCGTCTCGCGCGGAGACGACCCACTCCCGATCGCGGGACGGAAGGAGCATGTCGCAGCGACCGGCGCGCAGCACCTGCCCGCCGGGAGCCACGTCGGTGACCGTGACCGAGGCGGCGCGGTCGGTGCGGCCAATGGTGCGGGCGGCGAGCCAGCTCGCCCACCAAGCGGCCAGGCCACAGCACAACGGGAGAAGGATCCACGTCCACCGGCGGCGGCGCAGCCAGCCGAGCACAAACCAATCGGCGGGGCCGACGGCGAAGAGGAGCGTGCCGAGCAGCAGCGCGACCATGGCGAGTGGAAGCGGCCGCGGCTTATCCGGCGAGAGCGAGCTGTAGCCGATGGCGTCCGTCCACAGCCACGTGTCCAAATCGGCCTGGTCTGCGGGGACTTGCTGGAAAAGCCGGTCTTCGCTCCAGGCGCCGTGGAGGCGCACGGAGTCCATTTGTTCGTTCGTCAATTTTCCCAGCCAGCCGACGGCCACGAGCCAGAACCGATGCTGCAGTTCGTCCTTGCTGGTGACGGGCACCAACTGCACGCAGACACGACCCAACACCGGTTCCAGCAGGAGCGTCTTTCCGGGGAGCTCCGCCGCGGTGCCGAGGACGGCGCCGTCCAGCCGGAAGGGCGCACCTTTGGCCGCAGCGAGACGATTCAGGAAGGCAGCGTGCCGCTCGGCGAGCGGCGCGAAGCCGGGATCGCAGATGGAAATAAAAGCGACGCCACCGGCCTCGATCCAGCGCGCGAGTGAAGTGAGCTGTTTTTCCGTCATGGCCGAGAACGCGGCGGTATCGAGGAAGACGGAATCGTACGCGCACCAGCCGAGGGGCTGCACGGGCAGACGCTCAACGGGCAGCGGGACGGGCAGCGTGCTGAACGTCTGCCAGCCGGCGGTATTGATGCGGGGCCGTAAATTTTCCAGGGCCACGCTGCGCACGCGTTCGACATCGAGCTCCGTCAGGGAGCGCTCCGTGCGGCCGACGGCGAGAATGAGTTCGTTGCTGGAGAAGCCGTAAGTGCCGAGGGCGAAGTCGCCGAGTTTGACCGTTTCCGTTTTGCCGAGCCAGCGGAGTTGCACGCCGAGCTGATCGCCATCCTGCACCTCGGCGGGCGGCGGCAGCGGGAGCGCCACGAGACGTTTCCCCGGGACGAGCACGAGCTCGCCGCTGCGCTCCACGCTGGCATGCCGGGCGCGGAAGAGCACGGTGGCCTCCAGCCGGCCCTCGGCGATGCCGGGGCCGCGGTTGGTGAGCTCCACTTCGAGCGGCACCGGCCCGCCTTTCCGCAGGCGGAGCGACTCGGTGAGCGGATGGCCCAGGATCACCGCCGGCTCGGCGGCGAGGGCGACGCCGCCCGCCAGCAAGAGCAGAAGACAAAATCCGAGCGCGGCAAAACGGGCGGTCATGAACCAAGATCCATACGCTCGGCACGGCGCAGGCAGAAAAAGCGTAAAACGAAAGCCACCGCCAAGTGCGCGAGAAGGACTAGGGCGACCATCCCGAGCACGCTCCCTGGAGTCGCCTCACCCGGCTGACGAGCAAGATTCCGAAGCACTTTCTCCCCAGCGAACGTGATGAGACCATCCGGCTGCAACATGGTGCACCACGCCATCTCGCCGTCCCGCCATTCGCCGCCGACGACGTTGGCCGTGACATAGAAAGTCAAGGCGGGCACAAAAATCCAGGCCAAGGCCGCCCCCAGAGCGATCAAGACGGCCTTGGAGCGTGAGGGAACGACGAGCCCGCAGAGCACGCCCAGCCAGCAGAACTCATAAAAGAGCACGGCCATGCAGAGCAGCGCGACGCAGATCGAAACGGCATCCGAATAATCTTCGAACACGGCGCCGTCTCCTCCCCAATAGGAATTGGCATGGTGAAACAACACCCCCGTAAAAAGAAGACCCAGCGGCAGGAGAAAGGTGAAGGAAAGCCAGAGCAGCGGCCCGATTTTGTGGCGAACGAGATCGCGCCGCGGGATGGGGGTGGAGAGGAGGACCTCCAGCGTCTGCCGCTGGCGCTCGCCGCCGATGACGTCGACCGCGCGCAGCAGCAGAATCACGCCACAAAGAATGATGAAGCCGCGGAGCACCAGGAAACCTTGCAGGTCGCCAAGCAAGACACCAATGGTCCCCAAGATGGCGAGAGCAACGCCGATGCGGACGAGGTATTGCGGGCGGCCGAGCACGCCGGTGGCATACTCGCGCCAGCGGATTGGCTGATCGATGATGGTTTCCTCCCGCCGCTGTGCGAGAGCCGCGCCACCGAAGACGGTATTGAGGCGATGAAAAAATTCATCGAGCCGGGCGAGCAGGCGGCGGCCGATGCGCCGCGGGGCCACCCGGCTGCGACGGATCAGGACGAAGCGGACCGCGGTCAGAAACCCGACCGTGCTGGCCGAGAGCCAAAGGACGCTGCCGTAGATCGGGTCGGCCAGGGAGGGCGCACGCGGCAGAAAAACACTCCGCAGGATGCTCGGCGGAAAGGTGCCATTGAGGCTCATCTCGCGCTGGTAGCTCCACCCCGCACCACCCACCAGGAGGGAGGGACTCGAGAAACTGAAACAGTCGAAGTTGCCCGCAGCAAAGATGGCCGCGAGCAACACGTAACTGGCAATGAGCGCCGACGGCGTGGTGCGAAACCAGGCCGAGCAAAAGAGCGCCATCGCCCCGGCCTGCAGCCAGGCGAGCAGGAGGACGGTGCCGACGCCGAGCAATTGCTCCGCGGAAATGCCGCCATAGGAATAGGCCACCGCGCCCAGCGGCAGGCCGAAGAGGAGCAGATTCGCCATGGAGAGCAACCCAGCGAAATATTTCTGCAGCAGCAGCGACGACACACGCATGGGCGTCAGGAGCAAAAGCTCCAGCGTCCCGCGCTCCTTTTCCTGCGTGAACGCGGAGGCCATGAGCGCGGGCTGGAGAACGATGATGGCCCAGCACAACGCAAACGACAGCCCCTGGAAGAGTTCGCGCCCGGCGCCCAGGAACGAGAAGCTGATGCTCCGGGGATCGACCGTCTCGTCGGCGAGCAGCCCATACCGGTGCATGAACAACCAAAACCAGCCCCCGAGCAGGAGGCCGAAACCGCACCGGAGGACATAGGTGCGTTTGCGCGCGGCGCGCTCGGTGAGATCCTTGGCCAGCAGTGCGAAAGGCATAAATTAGGGGCCGGGCCGCGGCGGGCACTGGAGCTTCCGGTAACAGGTGAAATTCGGCCCATCGCGGCGGAGCGCGAGGAGGAGAACGGCATCCGGATCTTCCACCATGCCCTGGTTAAACGGCGCGAGATCCGCTCCCGCGGGGTAGCCCAGCGAAATCTCGGGGCAGCCGGAAAGAGCGCCCAGGGCCCCCGAGAGCGAGTGCGGCTTCAGGAAATTGGAAATCCGGAGGCTCAGGAGAAATTCATAGCGCCCGGCAGGATCGAGCAGTCGCTTCTGCTCATCGCGGAGGGGGGTGAGTTCCTTTTCCCATTTTGGATCAAAATCCCGGCTGGAGGGAATGTACCGTGCCCAAGGCAGCCCGGAGTCATCAGTGCCGCCAAAGGTCTGCCAACGGAAGAGGCGTGGGGTCCATTGCTCCAAGGCCACGCGCACAGTGGACGTGGAAGCCGTTTGGCCTTCGACCTGATTTTTGACCACCGGCCAGCGCGAACTGTAGTGATTGTATCGATCGCTGAGCGGCTCGTACGGAAACGCCACGCCTTCACTCCGACTCCGGTCTCCATTCACCCACGAAGCCCGTTCCGCCGTCTGCCCCAGAGACAATTCGTGCAGCAGTGCGCCGGAACCGTCCAGGCGGTCCTCATGCGAATGCGCGGGCAGAATCGCGGTGAAGCGGAATTCGCGGAGGACGCGGCCGTCCACGCCGATATCGACCACGCGCAGGGTGGCCCGCTGCTCCAGGCTGCTCATGCGGCGATTGGCGAAAACGAACATTCCATACGAGACGCCCGCCGCCAGGATAGGAAAGACGACCCACGTGTATTTGCGCCGCCGAAACCACCCGAGGAAGAAGTAATCGCCAGCCCCCGCCAGCACGGCGAAGGCCGCCATCCACCAAAAAACCGTCGTGGGTGAAAGCGGCGTGGGCGTTTTTTCCAGCAGTTCGCTGCAGAGCCGGGACGTATCGAGCGCGTATTGGTTGTTGAACGCGGACAACTTCAGGGAGCTGGCATCGGCACGCCGCTGGACAAACCGGAGGAAGTCCTGACTCTGTTCCCGCGAAAGGGCAGTCACATCGCCGAAAAGCGAGACCCGCCCGGCGCCGAGATGGAAGTGCAGCGGTTGCTGATTAACAAGAGCCGGAAGCAGCGTGGGATTTTTGGCCCAGTCATCCGGGGCCTGATGGGCGCGGCGCTCGAAAATGGGCTGCAGCGGGTCCCAGCGAAAATCGTCCGGGACCCGCGTTGGGGACAGCCACACGATGAGGAATCCCCCACCATCCACCCACTGCGCGATGGCCTCCATTTGCCGCGGACGCAGCTCGGCCAACGCCGCGGGATGGATCACAAGCACGTCGTACGAACAAAGCGCCAGCGGCGAAGCCGGCACATGCTCAGGCTCCAGCCAGGTGTGGTAGCGAAGGTTGATCTCCCAGACACTGTTGACCTGCGTCGGAGACGATAGATTGCCCGCCGAAGGAGGGGTTGCCTTTTCCGGTTCACCCGCGCCCTTGAAGATGGAGGGATTCTTCGGCTCAAGGCTATCCAGGATGTGACCAACGACGAGGTTGCCCGGAGAGGCGCCGACACGCGTGATAGGCCACTGCGGAATAACCTGCCCCTCCGCCTCCACCGCCACTTCCGCGGAAATCGCGCTCGATTCAAAATGGCCGTAGAGCGGTGGAAGGAGATGGGTAATCACCTGCCGGCCAGGGGCGAGGACGATGGGGCTGCTCCGGTAGTCGAGGACGCTGTTTCCGTAGAGGGTCACCGCGGTGTGAAGGCAAATTTCCACGGGGTGAGACCGGGGGTTATGGATCTCAAAGCGGAAGAGCATGGGACCGCCGGAGCGGACCACGTCAGATGGATTGAGGAGGGTGAGTTTCCATTCGCGGTTCGGGGATGGGGGCGACTGCGAGCGCGCCGGACCGATATGGACCGCGAGCAGCAATAGCGGAAGCCCCCACCACGAAAGGTGGCGCGAGCTCACGCGGTTTTGCCCTCGGTGAGTTTCATGAAGGCGGTTTCCATGTCCACGGCGTCGGGCTGGAACATGCGGATCTTCGGGCCGAGCTGGCGGATGGCGTCGAGCAGGTCCTCGGGCGCGAGCTCGCCCTCGCGCAGGCGGATCAGGAGGCGGTCCGGCAGCTCCTGCACGGAGGCGACGCCGGGGATGGCGCCGATTTTTTCCACCCACGGCGCGGGCGGCTCGGCGAGCGTGCAGTGGATGGCGCGGTCCAGCGCGAGGGTGCGGTAGATTTCGTGCAGCGGACCGCTGGCCACGATGCGGCCGGCCTCGAGGATGCCGATGTGGGTGCAGAATTGCGCGAGTTCGTGCAGGATGTGGCTGGAGATGAGGATGGTCTTGCCCATCCCCTGGAGTTCCTTGAGCAGCTCGCGCATCTCGATGCGGGCGCGTGGGTCGAGGCCGTTGGCGGGTTCGTCGAGCAGGAGGAAATCGGGGTCGTGCAACAGCAGGCGGGCGATGCCGAGGCGCTGCTTCATGCCGCGGGAGAGGCCGTCGACGGGCGCGGTGGCTTTTTCCGTGAGGTCGGTAAGCGCGAGGACGTCGGCGATGAGCTGCTTTCGCCGGCTGGTGGGGATGTGGTAGGCGGCGGCGAAGAAGTGGAGATACTCGGAGGCGGTGAGGTCGTCGTAGGTGCCGAAGTGATCGGGCATGTAGCCGATTTTTCGCCGCACCTCGTGGGCGGAGCGTTGCACGTGGAAGCCGCACACGCGCACCTCGCCCGAGGTGGGGCGGAGGAGCGTGGCGAGCACTTTGATGGTGCTCGTTTTGCCGGCGCCGTTGGGGCCGATGAAGCCGAAGATGGCACCGCGCGGGATGTCGAAGGTGATGCCATGAACGGCCTCGGTTTTGCCGTAGCGCACGGTGAGATCCTTGATGGAGACCAGCGGCGGCGGCACCGCGGCGGTCGTGGCTTGGGGAGCGGAAGGAGTGGGTGCCGGGGTGGAATTGGGAGCGGCGGGCGAGGTCATGAAGCGCGGAGAGAAAGAGCGATGGCCAGGGAACGCACGCGGGGACGATGGCGGGGGACGCGAACTTCAGCAAGGCGCGACGCACGGGCTTTCGGGGAATTCATGGGAATAGTGCATGGCCTTCGGGCGCGGCTGAAAGTGGTCCTGAGCGAGGTCCTGAATTTGGGAGCTCCTGCGGTTCCGCGTTGCGTTTTTTCGGATTTCGCGAGAAAGATGCGCCTGATGGCGCACGATGTCTTCATCTCCCATTCGTCTCGGGACAAGCCGTTTGCGGACGGTCTTTGCGCGGCACTGGAAGCGGCGCAGATCCGGTGCTGGATTGCCCCGCGCGATCTCATTCCCGGGCGGCCATTTTCCGGGGAAATCATCCGGGGCATCAAGTCGTGCCGCGTGATGGTGCTGGTATTTTCGTCGCACTCGAACACGTCGCCGGACGTGCTGCGCGAGGTGCAACTGGCGACGCGGCACCGGCTGCACTTGATTAATTTCCGCATCGAACAGGCGCCGGTGAGCGATGATCTGGATTACTTCCTGGGGATTCCGCACTGGCTCGACGCGCTGACGCAGCCGATGGCAGAGCATCACGCCAAGCTGGTGGAATCGGTGAAAGCGCTGCTGGCCCTGGAACCGGCGCTCACGCCGACGACCACCGATGCGGAGGATGAGGCGTTTCTCGCGGGCAAAGGGCTGCGGGCGCATGGGAGCGCGGCTGAATCGCGCGCCCATGGAGCGGCCATGCCACCGCCCGTGCACGTCCGAGCGCCAGCCGCACCGGCTTTGGCGGAGCCGCCGAAATCGCGCGGGCTGGTGTGGCTCGCCGTCGCCGCGCTGCTGGCAGGTGGCCTCGCGTTGGTAATGTTTGGCCCGTGGGGATCGAAAACGGCAAAGAACGAGGAGACGCCGACGCCGGCCCCGCAGCCATCCGTGAAAGCGCCAGCGCCCACGCCAGAGCCCACGCTCACGAAGGAGCCAGTGGCCAGTGCCAATCCCGTGAATCCAGCGAAGACCAATCCTCCTCCGGTGGCGGCTCCCCCACCCGCCCGGGCGGATTGGCCGGCGGAATTGCGGGAAGCGTCGGCGGCGAAGCCGTGGACGAATTCGCTGGGGATGAAATTTGTCTGGGTGCCGATCACGCCGACGACCGGGGGCGCGGCGGCAGGGCCGGCGTGGTTTTCCATCTATGAGACGCGCGTGCAGGACTATGTGGCTTACGTGAAGGAAACGCCGGGCGCGGAAAATGAGTGGATGGAAGCGACCTATTCCACGGAGAAACAGGGACCGACGCATCCGGCCGTGAATCTCTCGTGGGAACAGGCGCAGGCGTTTTGCGCGTGGCTGACCAAGAAGGAACACGCGAACGGGAAACTGCCGGCGGGCTTGGTGTATCGACTGCCCACGGACCACGAGTGGAGCTGCGCCGCGGGCCTGCAGGAGGGCGCGGAGCAGAAAACAGAGGACGACATTTTTCCGTGGGGCACGCAGTGGCCGCCGCCGGCGAAGGCGGGGAACTACGCGGATGCGACGGCGAAATCGAAGCTGGGGATGTTTACCAACGATACGGTGGTGGAGGGTGGCTACGACGACGGCGTGGCCTTTACCGCACCCGTGGGCTCCTACACGCCAAATGCGCTGGGCATCTACGACCTCGGCGGGAATGCATGGGAATGGTGCGGCGGGTGGAGCGACGAGGCCAAGAACTACCACGACGTGCGCGGCGGCTCGTGGATGGATAGTGGAAAAAAAGACCTGCGCACCGGCTACCGCTCGATGGGGACGTCGACGTCGCGGAATATCAATCAGGGGTTTCGCGTCGTGGTGGGGGCGGAGGAGCGGTAGGGCGGGGCGGGACGTTTAGTATTCAGCATTGAGTGGGCGCATTTGAGCGTCGGCCTACTGAACACTGAACACTGCCCCTACCCCTGCCCGCCACACCCGCCATCGCCTTCGGAAAACTTGGCGGCCACCTGCTCCTCGCGGCCGTCGAGGCGGCGCAGGAGCAGGTCGAGCGTGGTCTGCGTCGTGAGTTGTTTGAAGGTCTCGCGGTCGGTGGGGAAGCGGTGTTTTTGCACGACGGTCTCGGCGCCTTCGCCGGCGAGGGCGACAAAAACGGTGCCGACGGGTTTTTCGGGCGTGCCGCCATCGGGGCCGGCGATGCCGGTGGTGGACACGGCGAGCTGGGCGCCACTAGCGCGGCGGGCGCCTTCGGCCATCGCGCGGGCAACCGGTTCGCTCACGGCGCCATGCGCGGCGATGAGCGCGGCGTCCACGCCCAGCGCGGCGGTCTTGGCTTCGTTCGCGTAGGTGACGTAGCCGGCGAGATACACGCGCGAGGCGCCGGGCACGTTGGTCATTTTATTCGCGATGTAGCCGCCGGTGCAGCTCTCCGCGGTGGCGAACGTGAGGCCGCGCTGCGTGAGCGTCTCGACGATCACCTGTTCGAGCGAGCGCGCGTCCTCCGTGAAAATGTTTTCGCCCAGCTGGCTCTGCACGATGGGGTCCGCCTGCGCGAGTTTTTCCGGCGAGCCGATGAGCCGCAGATCCACTTCGCCCGGCCGCGCGCAGTAGCCCACCTCCAGCCCCAGCGCGAGCAGCGGTTCGCCGACGCGACTCTCCACCTGGCTCTCGCCGAGACCGATGACGCGGTACATCCGCATCTGCTCGGCGGGCGTGGGCGGCACGAGCTTGGCGAGGATGGGCAGGACTTGATTTTCCATCATCGGCTCCAGTTCGCGTGGTGGCCCGGGCAGCAGGAAAATGTGCGGACGCTCCGCGGCCGTGCTCGGAAAATAGAGGCCCGGTGCGGTGCCGAAGGCGTTCATCAGCACGGCGGCCTCCGGTGGGCGCATGGCCTGCAGGAGCACGCGATCCGACATCGGCAGCCCGCGCTTCGCAAAGCGCCGCTCGATGTGCCGCACAATCTCCGGGTCGAGCTCCAGCTTCAGCCCGAGCAGCTCGGCGGTGATGTCGCGCGTGATGTCGTCCGTCGTGGGTCCGAGTCCGCCCGTGACGAGCAGCACGTCCGCGCGACCAAAGGTTTCGAGCATCGCCTGGCGGATGGCATCGCCATCCGGCACCGTGACCTGCCGCTGGATGCGCAGCCCGAGCGGAAAAAGATCCCGCGCCACCGAGGCGAGGTGGGTATTCACGATGCTGCCGAGCATCAACTCCGTGCCGGTATTCAGGACTTCAACGCGCATGCGAGCAGCGTGGGCGGGGAGGGCGGTGGTGTCGAGCACGAGACTCGGGAGGCGGGTGACCAAACGGGGAGTGCCGCGACATTTGTGGTCTGACGCCCCGCGTCGGGGCTGATGGAGCGAATCAGGGCGTCGGGATTTTGAACGGCGGGGCGCGGGCCCCGCCGTCTAAAAACGCAGCGCCTTGGGTCGTTCTTCATCAGCCCCGACGCGGAGCGTCAGGCCACAAATGTCGCGGCGCTCCCGTGCGGTTACGCGCTTTCAAGGCCCACTGAGATACGCCTCGTAGACCCGCGGGCCGGCGTAGGTGTAGCCTTGGTTTTCGAGCGGCGTGCCGGTGAGCATCGCGTGGATGAAGCCGTTCCATTCGACCTGGCGCGTGTGGAGGATCCCTTTCTCCGGGTTTTCGCGAAGCAGGAATTTCACCCGGCCGTCCAGCGCGGTGAGGCGGCGCCAGACGCCCTCGGTTTCCTCGGTGAACGGGAAGCGGCGCGCAAGGTCCTGGTGCATCGCGAGGCTGCGGCCCCACGTGCCGCCTTGCTCGCTGACGAACGTCTTGCCGTTCAGCAGCGCGATACTGTCGTGATACGCGAGCACGCAGAGCGCGTGCAGGGGCGAAGCCTGGAGCCACTCGGCGAGCTTCGCATCGTGCTGGAGATTCGCATCGTAGGCGTAGTCGCTATCGAGAAACGTGATTCGCTCGACGAAATCCGGCACGTGCTCATGCGCGTTGAGATAGCCGAAAATAAAACTGCCGCCGCCGCTGTGTCCGCTGAGCACGAGCTTCACTGTGCGCCCGGTGAAACGGCCGCACAAGGCCTTCACGATGGCGTCGATGCGCCGGCCATCGGGGTCGTTTTTCTTGCGCCACGCGGGCCACGCCTTCTCGGCGCATTCGAGATACGCGACGACGAGCTCGGCGTCGCGCACATGCTCGCGGAGCCAGCGCGTCTGCGCACCGATGTGCTGGATATCAAAATGCCAGTCCTCGCCGGGCTTGATGCGGCGGCCGATGGTTTGCTCGATGGTGTTGCCATTCGGGAGGGCGTAGAGGATGAGGCGGACGGGCTTGGCCGGTGCCGGGACAGCGGGGGCGTTAAGGAGGACGCGCACGCCGGGCTCGAATTTGAGCTCGGTGATTTCTTCGCCGGGATAACTGGAAGCTGGGGCGCCCTCGCCCCGGGCCTCCGGTTTGAGAGATCTTACTGTAGAATCAGGGTTTGCGTTTTTAACCAAGCTCGGGGCGGGGGCCAATGGTAGGTTTTCGGAGCGCAGCGTAGCCGCTGGGCCCCGGCTCCCAGCGGACGCCTCGCCATAGCGAGGCAACGCAAACGCCCCTTCATCGCTCAACAGCGGCGCGAGTTTCGGATCGGCGAGCACCGCCTCCACAGTGGTCGCGGCGCCGTTCACTTCGAGGTCGCGCGCAATGAGGCGGATGCCGTGGCTGTAATCGACCCATTTCTCCGTGTGCCCGAGGTAGAGCGGCTGGATGGGCTGACCGACGGCTTGGTGCCAGCCGTAGATCGCCACCTTCCCTGGCGCGCTCGCGAGTTGGGGCGTGAGCACGACGTCCTTCTTGTCTCCGGCCACCAGCGCGCCGAGCGGGTGGGTGGCCAGCACCTCCACCCGCTGCGCGCGGACCGCCGTGTCATGCTGCGCGAAGACCGGCACGGTGGTCATCTCCGGGCTGGGCGGGATGCGCACCGGCGTGAGCTTCACCTCGGCGGCGCCATAGATCGCATCCACCATCTTGCGCGTCGGCAGTATGCCATGCAGCCGATCGGCAATCGCCTGCGCGGTCGCCGGCGCCATGGGGGTGAGGAAGTAATCCGCATCCGAGCCGATGGCGAGGTAGTCCGGCGCAACGTGCAGCACCGCCGTGTTGCTGCCCTCAGCGATGCGCACCGCGACAAACTTGCGCCAGAACTCCGGCACATTCCCCTGCTCCACTTCCGCGCGGATCGCCTGCTCGCGCGCCGGTGGATCCAGCTTCTCGATCCGGTGCGCAAACGCGCTGCCCGTCGCGGCGCCCGCGGGCCGATCCGGAAGCGGCAGGCCAGCCCACGCGGAGGCGGCCAGCGCCAGCACGCACACCGATGGCAGGAAACGGAACATCGTGACGAGGACCTTCCTTGCCAGAAAGTCCGGCGCGCGACGAGTGGGAATGTGATGGCTCCGGCGACAGGTGCCTCCAAGGTTTGCCAAGACGCCTGAAGGACCCGTTCGGCAGCTACTACCAGGCGCGACGCAGAGCATCACGCCACCAAGCGCCACCCCACGTCCGCATTGCACCCTTGCAATGATTTCGGGGGCCTGAATGACAGGTTCCTCTCTTGCGAAAAGGCAGCTTTGCGGTATAGCGGGTGCTTGCTTGGAGTCGAACCCACCCTTCTCCTAAAGGGCGGACTCCTATCCAGAAACCACCTATCCGTCACGCTCATGCGCACCGTCTTCGCCCTCACCCGCCGGCTCATTTTGCCTTTGGCTGTCGCCATTTTGCCACCGGTCGTTCGCGCCGATGTCACGAAAGCCAATAACACCACCACGCTCGATCAGGGTGGCAGTTATGTGGGCGGAGTCGCCCCGGTTTCGACGGATCTCCTCATCTATAATAACACCGTCACCGCGGCCAATACCACGGCCCTCGGGGCCAGCCTCAACATCCTCGGCCTGCAGATCGCGAATCCCGCCGCAGCGATCACGATCAATGCCACCGCGGGCGCCACGCTCACGCTGGGGACCAGCGGCATCAATATGTCGGCGGCCACGCAGGATTTGACGATCAACTCGCTGCTCGCGCTCGGCGCCGCGCAGGAATGGAATGTCGGCGGCCGCACACTGACCGTCACCACCACCCCGCTGGCGGATAACGGCAATGCCCTCACCTTCAATGGCACCGGCACCTTCCGGGCGAGCGTGAACAATGCGTGGGGAACCGGGACGCTGAATCTAAACACCCTCAACTCGGCGAACATCACCCTCACGAGCACCGATACCAACGCGCGCACCTTTGGCAACACGCTGATCAACTTCGGCGGCAACCTCACGTTTGGCCAGACGGCCACGGGCACCGGGGCACTGACGTTCAACGGCACCAACGCCGTGTTCGATCTGGGCGGGGCCACACGCACTTTCACCGTCAATCAAACCACCACCTTCACGGGCACGATGCAAAGCGCCACGCCGGGCGTGGGGCTCACAAAGGCCGGCGGCGGCACCCTCTTCCTCAATGGCACGGCCACGTATAGCGGCGCCACCACGATCAATGCAGGCGCGCTCAATGTGGGCGCGAATCTCGCCACCACGCTGCCCAATTCCAACGTCGTCTTCAACGCGGCGAATACCTACATCCAGTCCACGGGTGCGAGTGTCGCCATCACCACCGGCACCGGCGCCGGGCAGTTGCAGTTTGGCGCGTTTGCCTCCGGCTTTTCCGCCAGCGGCGTCAATAGCACCTTCACGTTGAATGGCGGCGCGCCGCTCACGTGGGGCGCGGGCGGTTTCGTCCAAAACAACCAGCAGATCATCTTTGGCGGCACCAACGGCACCTTCACCGCGACGCTGAATAATGCGCTGGACCTCAGCAGCACGGCCGCGGCGGGCGGCATGTTCCGGTCCATCGGGCCGGCGGATAGCGGCGCCGTGTTTGAGGGCGACCTCTCGGGCGCCATCACCGGCTCGGCCGCCCTCCTTTTAAATGGCACGGGCGCGCTCCGTCTTTCCTCCACCTCCATCGGGCACCAGGGCGGCACGTTTGTGAACAACGGCGTCCTCGGCTTCAACCCCACCTCGCTCACTGGCCCGGCGAATCTCAGCACGGGCGCTATCGAGCCGATCACGAACCTCACCGTCTCCACGCAAACCGGCTTCGCCTACACCGGCGCCGGCGCCATCCCGGCTGGCTTCTACACCAGCCTGGCCGACTTCGGCAGCGCGCTCACCGTGGCCGCCTTCTCGCCCACCAACAATGCCAACGGCAACTACGCGGTGGCGGTGGATTTCAACCTCGCGCCGGCGAGTATGCAAAACAAACTCTACCTCGGCGGCATCGCCTCCTCCACCGGCGCCACTCCGGCCGGCGCGGCCAACATGACCGGTACGCTGACGCCCGTGAACAGTACCTACCGGCTCGGCGGCGGCAATGGCATGCTCGTCTTTGGGACGGCCAATCAACTGACCGGCGCCAACAACATCGTGGTCCGCACCGGCGGCGGTGTCCGCGTGAACAATGTGGCGCAAAATCTCACCGGCACGATCACCATCGACGGCGGTGAATTTGAGCTCAACGGCAATTCGGCCAATATCGCGAGCGCCACGGGCATCATCGTGAATGGCGTCGGCAGCCTCGCCAACGCCACGTCGGTCAACGGCTACGGCTCCTCGAATACGTTCTTTGCCCGCCTGCGCGGCGGCGTCTTCGGCCTGCAAAACATGAAGGACGCCTCCGGGGTCCTCGTGGGCACGCAGACGGTCACGCTGCGCGGCGGCGCGATCGCGGCGCATGACAGCGATACCACGGCGGGCACCATCCTGGTGCAAAACGTCCTCGCCGATAACGGCTACACGCAGGTGTCGCATCAGCCCCAGAGCGGCACCACCGGACGCGACCAACTGACCATCACCAACCTCACGCGCACGCCGGGAACGACGGTGGAATTTCGCAGCTCCTTTGGCCCGCTCGGCACGGCCAGCGGCGACAATGGCAACATCAACGTGACCAACTACGGCCTCAATGGCCAGAGCGTGGCGGCGTTGGTGAACACGAACAACATCGTGGGCGGCTGGGCGCTGGCGACCAGCGGCACCTCCGGCCAGACCAATAACAATGACGCGGTGAATTTCGCTGCGCAGACGGCCAACGGCATCACGCCCTACACGCAGGAATTCTCCACCAGCGCGGCCAATCCCATTACTGCGGCAACGGCCACCAGCAACGTGCTCGCCGCCGGGAGTACGAACAATACCGTCCTGACTCAAAACACGGTCACCACCAACCTCACCGTGAACTCGCTCATCACGGAATCCCCGGTGGATGTGAGAGCCTCCACGCTGACCATCGGCAGCGGCGGCCTGATCATGCGGACGACTCAAAACTTCCTCCAAAGCACCACGAACGACGGCAAGCTCACCAGTGGCCTGAGCACCGGTGAGCTGTTCATTTATTCCGCCGGCGCGCTCGATACCCGCATCACCTCCGCTGCGATCGTCGACAATGGCGCGACCCCGGTAAGCCTGATCAAAGGCGGCACCGGCGTCATCGCCATCGGCGGCATCTCCCAAAACAACACCTTTAGCGGCCCGATCATCGTGAACATGGGCATCCTCCGCTTTGATTACCGCGGCGCTACCGCCGGCGCGGGCGCCGTGCTGCCGAGTGGTCCAAACAACACGGTGACGGTGCGCTCGGGCGGCACCTTCTCCGTGGCGCTGCAAAATGCGACGCCCGTCACCATCTCGAACAACATCTTCCTCGATGGCGGCACGCTGAGCAATGAAAACACCGGCGGCGGCACGAACTCCACGGCAACCTTCAGCGGCACCATCACCGTGACCAGCGTGGCGGGCAGCACGGCGTTCATCAATGCCGGGGCCGGCACGGCCAACAGCAACATCGTCCTCAGCCCCACGTCCACGCTCACCGGCGCGGGCAACCTCACGAAAATCGGCAACCAATTGGTGGATGTGCAGACCGCCAATACCAGCGGCTTCACGGGGACGATGTTCCTGAATACGGGCGCCTTCCAGGCCAGTGGCGCGGGCGTCCTGCCGAATACCGATTACTACCTGAATGGCGGTACGCTCGGCGTCACCAGCACGAACCAGGTGATCAAAAACCTCACCGGCACCGGCGGCAGCATCAGCGGCACCTCCGGCGGCACCGATTCGCTCACCGTGGTGCAAACGGTGGACGCCGCCTATCACGGCAACATCACCAACACCCAGCTCACCAAGCAGGGCAACGCCCACCTCTATCTCAGCGGCACGACCGACAACAGCTCGGGCACGCTGCGGCTCGATGCCGGCATCGTGACGCTTGCGAAGGCCAGCACCGACACCGTGCACGTCATCGGCCTGGGCGGGGTGGGCATCACCATGAATGGCGGCACCCTGCGGCTCGGCGGCAGCTTTGCCGACATCGGCGGCGCCTCGCCCAACGTCCCGCCGGTCGGCGCGCCCACCAACTACGTGGATCAAATCTACTACCAGACGGACGTGCAGCTGAACGCCGGCACATTTGATCTGAGCGGCCTGTCGGAAAGCATCGACGGGTTCACCGGCTCGGCCCCGGCCATCATCACGAATGGCACCGCCAGCACCACGTCCACGCTCTTCACTGGCCAGGCCGACACCGGCGGCACCTTTGCCGGCGTGATGCAGAACGGCGCCGGCACGCTCGCCTACGTGAAGCAGGGCGCCGGCGTGCAGGTCCTCTCCGGCATCAATACCTACTCCGGCCCCACGGAAGTGCGCGCCGGCACGCTCAACGTCACGGGCAGCCTCAGCGCGAGCGCCGTGACCGTGCGCAATGGCGCCACGCTCAATAGCTCGGGCGCCATCGGCGGGCTCACCACGGAAACCGGCGCCATCGTGGCTCCGGGCGTCAGCTCCATCGCCTCGCTCGCCGTCAATGGGCCGGCCACGCTCGGCGGCGGGCAGCTGCAGCTCTCCCTCAACGGCACCACCGCCGGCACGGGCTACGACCAGCTCTCCGTGTCCGGCCCGGTCTCGCTCACCGGGTTCACGGACCTCACGCTCACCGTCGGCTTCACGCCCACGCCGTTTGTGGATTTCTTCACCATCCTCAACAACACCGGCGCCGGCGCCATCACCGGACCGGGCGCGTTTTCCATCGCCGGCCTGCCGCTGAATGAAGGCGACACCTTCTTCGTGGGCCCGAACGAATTCCAGATCAGCTACGCGGGCGGCACCGGGAACGACGTGGTGCTGGAGTCCGTGCCCGAGCCCACCTCGGCCGTGCTCCTCCTCGGAGCCGTGGCCGTCCTCGGCGGGCGCCGACGCCGGAAGAGCTAGAGACCGCTCCAGGGAGAAAGCTGCACGCCGTGTGCTTGCTTTTTCGTGGCAATGACTTGTCATGCCTTTCCCATGAAGTGGCAGCCCATCCCTTTCCTGTCGTGTTTCCTGGCGGCATTGCTGGCGTTCTCCGCCCACGCCGCCCCGGACGCTCCGCCGGTCGCACCGGCCGCCACACCTGCTTCCAACGACGCCCCGAAACCGGTCGCCATCATCTCCGTGGCCGATGAAATCAAAGCGCGCGGGAGCGTGCGCAAACCGGGAGCGGACGTGATTCCCTTTGATGGCCCCATGGGCAATGGCCGGGTAGGCGCCAAAGGCGTGCTGCTGAAGAATGACCCGGAAACCGGGAAGACCGGCAGCACGTGGTTCTTTACGTATACTCGCGCCGGCACGGCCTACGCCGCCCAGATCATCCATCCGCTCGGAGCTGGGCAGGTCATCGTCCATCTCAAAAAGGATGGCATCGGCATCTCAAGGCCCGTCGACTGGACGGAGGTCGGCTGGAGCGGCGGTTCGTCCACGCTGGTCAAAATGTTCCGCGCCTCCGCGGAGATCTTTCCGCTCCAGGACGGCGAGGCCTACGAGGTGGAAAGCCGGCTCTCGGGAACGGGCGGGCTGGAGGTCACGATTAATGGCAAGCTGGTCGCGACCGCCCAACTGGCCAACGCCTCGCCCTTGTCGCTGGAAATTCCCGCGGGCAAAAAGTTTCCGCTCTCCGGGCGCGGCGATTTGGCATTCAAGGGCGCCGACTTTCCGCTGCAGTGGACCGCCGGCTACGCCGGGCTCATCATGGCCCCGCTGGATGGCGGCGCCAGCCTCTGCCGCGACGTGCGATTCAAACCTTCCGCCGTGTCCGAATGGCTCAGTTGTTCCCCGTAGTTTCCTCGGCAGCCTGGCGCTCGGCGCTGGGTCTAAAAGAGCGAATCAAGGTGCTGAGCCTCAACGCCCGGGATTTGGAGTCCGCTTTAGCGTCTGCGGTTGGAGCGGGAGCGGACGGGAAGAGGGAAGCCCGACCGTGCAGCCTGAAGGGCGCGCAGGAAATCGAGAGCTAGGCGAAGGGCAAGAAAGACAAAGGGCGCCAGGAAGATGGTGAGGAACCATTTGAAAGGGTGGCCGGTGAGCCACATCTCAATGCAAACCGCGACAAAGGTGCCGACGATGGAACCGACGAAAAGAAGCGCGGCTCCGCGCATCAGCACTTTGCCCCAGGGGTGATCCGGTTCGCCACCGCCCTCGGTGAAAAAGCGGCGGGAGGCGGGAATCGACAAAGCCAGCAGTCCGCCGAAACCGATGGTGAGGAATGGAATGGGAAAGAGGAGAGGGACGGCCAAGGCGGGGCGCCAGCCCCAATCGAGGCGAACCTGCAAGGCGTTGGCCGGGTTGACCCGGCAGATGGCTGAGGTTTCGCCGGGCGTGGCGAGGTCGCCGGTGGCGACCACAGTGTCGTGGGACTGGCCTTGATAGACGTAGCGCAGGGCGAGTTCGCGCGAGTTTGATTTGCCGGAGCGGATGGTGCGCTCGTCCAATTTTTGAAAAGGCACGGCGGGCCAATCCTGCGCGCGGATTTCCTCGCAAGCGCCGGCCCAGAACCCGCCGGCCAGCGCCACGCCCACGACGGCGAAGACCAAGCAGGCTGCGGCGACGGGCAGGCGGGGAGCGGAAAATTTGACCGGCGGGGCGCAGAGAATCCAAAGACCGGCCAGCACGAGAAGGCTGCCGAAGATCATCCCGGCGCCTTGCTGGGACGGCCACCAGTGCGGCCATTGGGCGGTGTCTTCCCGCGGGGCGACGAGGCAGGGCTGCGGGCGGCCGACGGGGCGGGCGGCGGCGAAATCTCCGGCGCTCTCGGCGTCTTTAAAGAATCCGCGAATGACCAACTCGCGCGGCTTCGGCGAAGTGGACGATAGGTTTGACGAAGCGAGGGGAGGAATGAGGAGGCGGGATTCCAGGACGAGGGCTTTCGATTGGCGGCCCTGCCAGCGCTGCTGGTCGAGATGCACCTCATGGCCCAGCACCGTAGCATCCACGCGGAGATAGTGACGTACCGGATCCGCCTGCCACGAGGAGTAGCAGGCCGCGAAAAGAACGCTGCCGATGAGGATGATTACTCCGACGAGAATGAGCTTTTTCAGTTTCTCGAGAAAGCCGATAAGGCGCGGGGACGGAGACAAAAGGGACATTTCGGCAGTGGCAGGAAAGGATGCCACGGGCGCGGGAAACGTAAAATGAGAAACGGAGGGCGCCGCTCGCAGTGCCTGCCCCGGCTTATGGCTCCAGCCCCGGTATTTTGGGCAGCTGTTTCTCGCGCTCTTTCTGCGCTTCGGTGGGACCTTCTCGGTGATACCGCTCCCGTTCGGCCACGCACCGGACATCGATCTCTTCCAGATCCTCGTCTGATACCTCTTCGGGCTTCATGGCGAGCGCCTTCTTGACCAGCGGGTCGTCTGGAAGGATGGCCGCCGCGAGGTCCAATTGGTCTTTCACCATTACTCCTTCCAGATCCTTGGGTTGATAAAGCCGGAGATTCTGGAACCGCTGGTCATCGGGCCACACCGAACGAAGGAAGAGGACGAGACGATTTCGGCCGCGATCGATATCGGCAAACCCGATGCCCTGCGTGTGCTGGATGATCCGGATTTGATTGCAGGTGAAACAAAGCAGAATGTAGGCGCTGCCGGCACCCCCGGCATCGTCCGGGATACGGATGGCCACATCCGCATGGAACATCCCGCACAATTTGTCGCCCAGCATCCTCGGGATGTAGGTCTTTGGATCCGCGAGGATGCCGGCCAGTTCCGTGGACTGCTTTTTCGTGAGCTTTTTCGAGACCGTGGGCAGCGGGTCGAATTCCGTGACGTCCATTTCCTTCGGGGCCTCCCCGACCAGCCGGGTGGTCATCGAAGGCTCGGGATATGCCACGATGTCGCCCCGGACCTGCTCAGGGATAAAGCCGTGTTCTTTCAACACACGGCGCACGTCTTTCGGCGCCGCCAGTGCGGGGATGGCGAGCAAAAGCAGTGGGAAGAGGAAAGGGAGAAGTCGGTTCATCGGTGGCCTGGGTCCACATGCTGAAGGCCGCTGCCCAAGTGAACAAATGAATTGGCCGAGAGCAACCGGGACCGGGAAGCGGCTCGCTCAGCGGAGCAAGGGCGGGCGCTCCGGGCAATAGGGCGTGAGGAGCCCATCGATGTCATGGCAGACCTTTCGATACTCCCCGCGCACGCCATCATCCACGATGCGCGGCTCGAGCGGTGGCGTGAGGCCACAATCCTGATAGTAGCTCAGCGCGAACACGCCCTCAAAAGAGAACTGGGAGTAACACATGAGGCCGTCCCACAGGGTTTGATATTCTTTCAGCACGGCGGCATCCTCGACTTTTTCCTTCAGCGCGGGATTGGTCTCATAGCTTTTGCGGAGCGCGGCCAGGCGGTCCCGCAGCTCTACCAATTTTTTTGCTTCGCAGGAGCGTCCCAGGCCGCCATGTGGTCCATCACGGCCTGGCTGGGGAAGGACTTCACCAGCATCCAGAACCCAATCGCCTCGGAACTCGACGGCCAGCTCGCCTTGTCCGCCGGGGCCGAGGGGAGTGATACGACTTCGCCGTACACCAAAGCCGGTTCGGTGCGCTCGACTCGAATCAGCGACCGCTCGTTCAACTTTACCGTCCACCCGGGCGGCAGCTTTTCCCGCATCCGCTCGATGAGTTGCGAGACCGCGGCATTCGGGGTCTTGATTACCAATCCGGATTTGGGCGCCGGTTCGTCCCCCGAAACCAGCCCCGGCAGCATGGCGGCGACCCCGGTGAGCTCGGCAAGGAAGCGGAGAGTGATCATCTCTTGATTAAACGATCGAACACCCCGGAGGTTTTCAAGATTTTAAGGCGGGCGTCCACGGCCCCTGGCTCTGGTATGTTAGCCGCCAGGGGGATGTGAGGGAAGCGGTGCAGCTGCGACCGGATTCGAGTGGAACGAGAAAGCCTGCCGCAGGCAGCCCGAAGAGTGGGAGCGGCATCGAGCAGCAACGTCGCAGACGTTCGAATGGCGAGGGTGCGAGCGTCTGCGACCTTCCGGTCGCAGCTACATGCCCGTTCCCAAAAGCCCCCTTTTCCTCTGAAATTCCCCTTGCCAGCGGCCCTGCCGGCGCTACGTTCCCCGCCCCTTTTCCCACCGTAATAGGAGGCTGCGTGTGCGGCCGCCCGGCGGGGAGAGGGACAACAATCGGTAACCGTGGTTTGAATAGAAAGTGTATCATATGATCGAAATGAAGGAATTGCTCGCGAAGTCATTTGCGCTTCGCGAATTCCGGGAAGGTAGCATCGTCAAGGGCACCATCCTCGAAATCCGTCCCCGGGAAGTCCTCGTGGACATTGGCTACAAGAGCGAAGGCGCCATCCCCTCGCATGAGTTTGACGACGTCGCTGACCTCCAGGTGGGCGATGAAGTGGAAGTGCTCATCTGCCGCCTCGAAAACGACGAAGGCATGGTCATCCTCTCGAAGGAACGTGCCGCGGCGAAGCAGAACTGGGAAAAGATCGTGGGCGTCTTCCGCGAAGGCGGCCTGATCAAGGGCAAGGTGAAGGCGGCCGTCAAAGGCGGCCTGCTCGTCAACGTGGGCGTGGAGGCTTTCCTCCCCGGCTCGCAGATCGACATCGTTCCCCCGAAGGATCTCACGCCGTTCATCGGCAACACCTACGACTTCAAGATCGTGAAGCTCATGGAAGACCGCCGCAACGTGGTCCTGAGCCGCCGCGAACTCATCGAAGCCGAGCGCAGCGAGAAGCGCGCCTCGTTCATGGGCAGCAAGAACATCGGCGACATCGTCAAGGGCACCGTGAAGAACATCACGGACTTCGGCGCGTTCGTCGACCTCGACGGCATGGACGGCCTGCTCCACATCACCGACATCACGTGGGGCCGCCTGAACCACCCGAGCGAAATGCTCAAGGTGGGCCAGGAGCTCGACGTCATGGTGCTCGACATCAACAAGGACAAGGAGCGCGTCTCCCTCGGCCTCAAGCAGACCCAGCGCAACCCGTGGGATAAGATCGAAGAACGCTTCGCCATCGGCGCGAAGGTCTCCGGCAAGGTCACGAACCTCATGCCCTACGGCGCCTTTGTGGAGCTGGAAGAAGGCGTGGAAGGCCTCATCCACGTGTCCGAGCTCTCCTGGACGAAGCGCATCGCGCGCCCGTCCGACGTGCTCACCATGGGCCAGGTGGTGGAAGCCATCGTGCTCGGCGTGAACAAGGACGAGCAGAAGATCTCGCTCGGCGTCCGCCAGCTCGACACCAACCCGTGGGACGAGATGGAGCACAAGTACCCGATCGGCAAGACCGTGAAGGGTACCGTGCGCAACATGACCGCCTACGGCGCCTTCGTCGAACTCGAGGAAGGCATCGACGGCATGGTCCACGTCTCCGACATGAGCTGGACCCGCAAGATCAACCATCCTTCGGAAATGCTCAAGAAGGGCGACGAAGTGGAAGCCGTGGTCATCGACATCGACAAGAATGCCCAGCGCATCAGCCTCGGCATGAAGCAGCTCGACGAAGATCCGTGGAAGGCGATCGAAAGTCGCTTCAAGATCGGCGACAAGGTCAAGGGCAAGGTCTCCAAGATCGCGACGTTCGGCGCGTTCGTGGAACTCGATGGCGACATCGACGGCCTCGTCCACATCTCGCAGATCAGCGAAGACCGCGTGGAAAAGGTGAAGGACGCCCTCAAGGTCGGCCAGGAAATCGAAGCCCGCGTCATCAAGGTGGACAAGACGGAGCGCCGCATCGGCCTCTCCATCAAGGCCGCCAACTACAACGACGACGACATCAAGAAGGAAGCCGCCGCGTTCGAAACGGCGCTCAAGCCCGGCGAAGACATGGTCGGCCTCGACCAGGCGTTCGCCAGCGCGCTCGAAGACTACCGCCCCGGCCAGCCGCCGGCCAAGAAGTAGTCTCCCGCGGGTTTCCGCAACTAGACTGTAAAATTCACAGCGGGCGCCGCAGCAATGCGGCGCCCGTTTTGTTTTTGCGTGGCCCGCTGGCAACCGGGACACAGCGGGACCTGTCCAGCCACTAAAGAGCCAGCCAAGGCGCTCGGCCTTTGAACCGCAGGACGCGTGCCCATCTTGGTAAGCACAGCACCTGACGGACCCGTTCATCACGCCGCCCCAACCCGGGAAAAACGATGGCCCGATTCCGCCCCTTGACCTTTCGGCGTTTCTTTTCACAGTGGGCGCGCGTTTACGCCCGGGTTCCCGGTGCTGGGCCGTCAGGTTCGGCACGCTGGGCGAACGCCACCACGCCATGCGTTTCTCTTTTCGCCTGCCACCGCGAATTATCCTGATGCCACGTCTCCTCGCCCTCGGCCTCGCCCTTTGCGCGTCCACGACGGCTTCCGCGGCCACGATTACTTTTGACGCGCCGCCGGCGCAGCCGCCGGGGACGGCGTACATGATTCCCCAGTACATTGAGGATGGGTTCATCGTCAAAGCCCCCGGGCCCGTCCCCACGGGTCCGCCAAACTACAAGCTCGCGCGCAACGGCGGCGGCGACAGCCATTCGCCCGAAAACGGCACCGCTTATCTCCAGACGGGAGCCACGGACAAGGTGGACATTTTTGCCGCCGACGGTTCCGCATTCTACGTCACGTCGGTCGACCTCGCGGAATACAGCACCGTATTTTACAAGCCGGAGGTGACCTTCGTCGGCACCACTGCCGCGGGCAGCACGGTCTCCGTGACGTACACAATCGATGGTTTCATCGATGGCACAGGGCCCGGCGCGGATTTCCAGACCTTTGTCTTCCCGAATGATTTCCAGAACCTCGTCAATCTGCAGGTGCAAGGTTACGGCTACTCACTGGATAATCTCGTCGTCCAAATCCCGGGCGTGCCCGACGCCGCGTATGATCATTTTCACGTCCCGGACAGCGAACTGTCGTATCTGCCCGTGCTGGCCAATGACATCGGTGCCCCTCTCACGATTGTCGGAGTAACGCCAGGCGCGCACGGTTCCGTGACCACCGATGGCACGACGGTGAGCTACACGCCGGGGCCGGACTGGAACGGCACCGATGATTTTACCTACACCGTCGCCAACCGCGGCGGGAAGACCGACACCGCGACGGTGCTCGTGTCCGATTTTCCGCCCGTGGCGATGCCCGACGACGCGGTGGCTCCTCCCGGCGGCAGTGTCCTCATTCCGGTGCTCAACAATGACACGGACGAGGACGGAGACACCCTCGCGGTCTCGGAGGTGCACCTCCAATCGCCGCAGGATGTGACGGCGGTGGTCGAGGGCCAGGCGATCCGTTTCACGGCGGGCCCGACGGCTTCCGGGACCGTGGACTTCACCTACACGGCCGACGATCTTCACGGTGGCCGCACCACGGGCCATGTCTCCGTCTTTGTGCGGCCCGCGGCGCTGGCCATCACGGCGCCACTTCGGCGCGGAGGGAATGTTCCTGGGGCCGGCACGGACCCGCGCATCGCCGCGGGGGCGGTGTGGACCAGCTTCGGCCCGCCGGCCATCAACGGCTCCGGCACACTCGCTTTTCTCGGCCGCTGGCGCAAACCGGCCAGCCCGGGTACGCCGCCTTCGCCGGAGCGCACGGGCATCTTTGCCGGCGATCACCTGGTGGTTGGCCTGGGGGACACCGTGCCAGGGGCCGGGACTGTGCCGGGGGACGGCCGGGGCTACCTTCCGGCCGATGCCATTTTTCTGAGTTTCACGGATCCCGTCCTCGACGACCTCGGGCACACGGCGTTCCTCGCCGTCATCGGGGGCACGGGCGTAGGCCCGCGCAACAACCACGTGCTCGCCAGCGATGGCCGCTCCGGCTCGCTGGAAATCATCGCCCGCACCGGCGAGAACCCGATTCCGTATACGGACCTGCAGTGCCGGGCTATTACCAGCGTCTCCATCCAGGCGACGCCGCACCTTCCCCCGGGACCGCCGAACGCCAGCCAGGCCGGCATTACCTTCACCGCAACGCTCGGATCCGACACCCCCGGCTTTCCGCTGCCGGCGAAGTATAATGCCGGCGCGTATTGGCTGCCCCAGGGAGGCAACGGCCTGATTCCCCTCGTTCGCAAAGGCGACTCGCAAGACTTCCTGGGGGACGTGCGATCCTATCGGATCCTGGAGGCCGGAGCGAGCATCCCGGGCCAAGGCCGCGGCGCCCTGAGCGGCCAGGAAATCCTCCTGCAGATGTCCTTCTCCCGGGGCTATCAGGCTCTCCAGCGAATCCAGCCCGCGGAATTCCGATTCCTCACTTTCACCTATTCCTATTTGGACAGCACCCTGTTGCCGAATAGCCAATGGCAGAGCTTCGGCCTGCCGTCCGCCGATCGCACCGGCGAGAAATTGGCCGTGCTCGGCGCTCTGGTGCCCGTTCCGACGGACGGCCTGCCGGTGGCCCGCACGCGCGGGATTTTTCTCAGCGGCGATCGCGGCCGGCACTGGGAGCCACTCGCCCGCGTCTTGGATCCCGCGCCGGGGTTTGCCCGGGGCGCCCGCTTCCGCTCCTTTCGGGAGCCGGTCCACTCCAGCACCGGCGAAGCCATGGCCTTTCTCGCAACGGCGGATGGCGGCCAGGGTCTGTGGTGGCGGCCGGAGGGTGGCGATCTCACCCTGGTGGCCCGCGCCGGGGGCCGGGCGTCCTTTGCCGGGGCGCCGCCGGGAGCCCGCTGGATCTCCTTCACCTCGCTCGCCCTGCCGGGCGAGGGCCTGGGCCCGCTGTTTACGGCCACCGTCGGGCGCGGGGACGCGACGGACCCCGGCCTCTACGGCATGGATACAACCGGCGAACTTCACGAACTCCTGCGCCCCAACCAAACTCTGGCCGGCAAAAAGGTCCGCACATTTCACGTGCTGAAAGCGGTAAGCGGCAGTGCGGGCGTGACGCGCAGTTTCAACGATCACGGCCAGGTGGCGACGCTCGTCACCTTTACCGATGGCTCCACGGCCATCGCCCGGATCGATCTGCCGTAAGGATTTCCAGGGCCTGAGGATTGCTTCATTTATCCGTTCGCCCAACCATGTCGTTTCTCCGTCCCATCCTCGCTGTTTTCCTGTTCCTCGCCGCCTCCATCGAGGCCCAGGTGCCGGACACGCTCCGCCACTCCTTCGCTTTCGGAACCCACGCCAGCTGCGGGCAATTTATTTGGCCAGTTCCTCGCCGCCTCCGGCACGCGCCTGGCAGTCAGCACCTTCCCCAACACGCTCCCGAATTTTAGTTCCGGCATCGTGTACGTATACGATCTGGCGGCCCCTCAGCCCGTGGTCCCCGTGGCTACGCTGCCCAATCCCCAGCCCGCTCCGAACGATTACTTTGGCGCGAGCCTGGCCATGGACGGACTCACGCTCGCCGTGGGCACCCAGCAGGACGACTCTTCCGCCGTGGATAAAGGCAACGTCTTCCTCTACGGCCCGGCAGCCAACGACTCCGACCACAATGGCCTCCTCGATCTCTGGGAGCGCGCCCATTTCGGTAGCTTGACTGGACAAATCGCCCCCCCCGACAGCGATGGCAACGGGCTGCCCGATCTGCTGGAGCAGGCCTTACCGCAACCTGGCGCTCCCCAATGCCACCGCTGCACCCGCGCCCGTGGTGGAAAACGGCTACCTCATGCTCACCCTCACCAAGCGCGCTGGTGTGCACTACACCATTGAAAGCGCCGGCACCCTCGCCGGCGCCGATTTCTCCACCGCGACCACCACCGTCCTCCTCGACAACGCCATCGCGCTCAAGGTGCGCGACAATGTCCCCGTGGGCTCCGGCCCCAGCCGTTTCCTCCGCACGCGGGTGACGGCTGCGCCGTCGAGACGTCCTCCGGCTATCGCCGATCCGGTGAAACGGTGACGGCCTTTTCCACGACCGTGATCGCTTCGTCAATCAGCTTGTCCGCTTCCACCTTCTGCTTGGCTCGCTCGGCGTCCATGGCTTTTTCCACCAGATTCATGGCGCGGGCGCGGTAGCCTTCCTTGTTTTCGCGTCCTTGCTTTAGGCGGTGATAGGCCGCGTTGAGATCCGCGACGGGCTCCGCCGAGGTCTTGGCTTTGCGGAGGGAATCCAGAGCCTCGTGCATGTCGGGGTGTTCCGCGCCACCACCGTCCCCGTGAGGGCCTTTTCCTTTTTTGCGATCGGCGCCGACTGCCGGGAGCGTGAGAGCCAAAACGAGGGGCAGGAGGAACAGAAAATGCGCGAGTCGCGAGAGGATGGTGTTCATGGGAAGAGCAGGATAGGTGGCCAGCGAGACGATGGAGGGAGAGGGAGCCCCGCTTAACCGAAGGATGCCCTGCGCGCCTGCGCAGTCACGCTCAATTTCCCTCCGCCATCCCGGTGGCTTTAGGGAGCCGTGGGCAATTCCCCGCGTCTGAAATCCACACTTCCCCCATTTGGCGCCGGCATTGATCGCGCATCCGTTGAAGCCAGCGCATGAAACTCTTCACCGTCTTCGCCAATTCCGACCGCGCCCAGCGGGCGCCCGGCCCATCGCCCGAAGCCCCGGCGCGCCCAACGGCCGCGCCATCCGCGTCGGTCTTGTCCTGGCCGGGGATGCCGGCGCCGGAATCCAATCCGGACGCGTGGAAAGAGAAGCTGCCCAAAACAAAGATCCTCGTGGCGGAAGACGACGCCATTTCCCGCACCCTCATCTGCACCTGGCTGAAAAAATGGGGCTACGATGTCCTGGCGACCTGCGATGGCCTCGAGGCAATGGCGGCCTTGCGTCAGCAAGATGCGCCGACCCTCGCGATTTTGGATTGGATGATGCCAGGCATGGACGGGATCGAGATCTGCCAACGGACCCGCGACGCCAATCGCCCACTCTACGTCCTCATGCTCACCGCCCGCGGCACCAAGGAAAACCTCATCGAGGGACTCACCGCCGGCGCGGACGACTATCTCGTCAAGCCGTTCGAGCATGAGGAACTTCGCGCCCGCCTTTCCGTGGGCCTGCGGGTGATGGCGTTGCAAACTGCGCTTCGTGAGCGGGTGAAGGAACTCGAAGCCGCCCACGCCCAGATCCACCAACTCAAGGGCGAGAGCGGTCTTTAGCGTCAGCCCCGCTCTTTGGGGCGGTGCTTCTCAAGACCCGGGATGAGACTGGCAACTCTCCCATTGACGTCTCGCCGCGGGCTGTGACAATCGCGTCATCATTTTTCGTGGGCGCCCTCGATTTCCTGATGGTCCGCGCCGTTTGTCTTTTTTGTGTGAACACCAATCCGAAACCAAAAAAGCACCACCTCCATGAATGGCATGCACTGTGAAACCCATTCGTTTGGGACTTGGGATTCCGACTTTGTGACCTCCAGTCATGAATTCGAACTCCCGCCCACGCCCACCATCGCCCAACTCTCCATGTGCGACTACGCCGAATACGATGACGAAGGCCGCATGTGGCTCACCTTTACGGACATCGAGCACCTGGACTCGCACGGCGTGACGCGCCACCAGCACGTCGCCGACCTCGGCGGAAGTCCCCCGGCAGGAGTAAAAGTCGTCTTGGGAAACCGGCTCGTGCGCGCCGATTTTGGCGTGGGCATCGAAAACCTGCAGACCAACTACCTCGTCAATTTTTTCTTCTGGGACAGCGTCTCCTAACTCACCGCCATGAACTATCCCTCGATCCACTCCGCCGGCAAGGCGCCGGCGATTTCCGACTACCACGTCGTCGCCTTTTACCACCCGGAGACCGGCGCCATCCGGCACCTGCACACCGTCACCGTCTTTGCGGGAGGCCGCGCGGTCGATGAAGCGGAGGCCGTTCGCCGCGCCCACGAAAAAGCGACCGCGGCCGGCCATAATCTCAGCCGGCTGAAGTTCAAGGTTTCCAAGGATCCCGAGCACGGCCACCGGCCGCACCGCATCGACTTAAAAACCGGGCATTTCGTCGCGGCACCTTTGCGTCCCGGTCCACCCCGCCCGAAGGACCGGTAGCATCCGCATCATCAAAGCCGCATGCGGCCGATTGGTGTCGTGAAGCAGACGCCCAGATCCCGTCTCACGACAAGACCAACCGGCGGGAAGCCGCTTCTACGCGGCCAGCACCTGCGCCACCCCGCGGGCAAACGCGCTCTCCGGCGGGCCCGGCGGCGTCACCAGCCGGGCGGCCTCACGCGCGGTCGCGCGGCCGTGATTCATCGCCACGGATAGCCCAGCCCAGCGCAGGAGTTCCACGTCGTTACTGCCATCGCCAAAGGCGAGCGTGCGGCGCGCGGAAATCTTCAACCGATCGGCCAGCGCCTGGGCGCCGACCGCCTTGTTCACATCGCGCGGGAAAAATTCGAGCAACTCCGGATTCGTCCCGAGCACGTTGGCGCGCGCGGAATATTCCGCCTGCATGGGACCCACCAGTTCGCGCATGCGGTCTGGATGCCCGGCCCAGATCACTTTCTGGTGCCGGCTCGGATCGAGCTCCGGAAAGCGCACCTGCCGCGGCAGCCAACCCGACTCGCGGGCATACAGCTCCGTCCATTCGGAAGGCTGCTCGAGAAAGGCCCCATCGCCATGATACACGATGGCGCTGAGGCCAAACTCCCGCGCCCGCGCACCGAGGTGCAGCGCCAGGTTCGCATCCAGATAGGTTTCCGCCAGCACCTCCCCCGTCTGCTCGTGGCGCACCACGGAGCCATTCGACGACACCACCCAGCCCGTCGTCGCGAGGGGCCGCAGGGCGGAAATATTCCGGTGATGCCGGCCCGAGGCGATCACCACTTCCACGCCCGCCTCCCGCAGCCGCCCCAGCGCCTGCCGGTTCTCCGGGCTGATTTTCTTGTCCGGCCCCAGCAGGGTGTCATCGAGATCGATAAACGCGGCCCCGTACCGTGTTTCATGGGATATGTCTTTCATGGGCGTATCCTGCCAGTCACTACGTCATTCTTCCAATGGCATGTTTTTATGGATATGATAACCTGTAGGAATGGAACTCCGTGAAGTGCGCTCCTTCATCACCCTCGCCGAACAGCTGCATTTTGGCCGCGCGGCCAGCGTCCTGCATCTCAGCCAGCCGGCGCTCACCAAGCAAATCCGCCGCCTGGAGGAGGAACTCGGCGGCGCACTCTTTCTGCGCGGCCAGCGCGGCACCACGCTCACCGCCCTGGGCCAGCAGTTCCTCCGCGGCGCCCGCACCTCCCTCCACGATTTCGATGACCTCGTGGACCGCACCCGGCGCGTCGCCACCGGCCAGGCCGGCCGCCTGCGCATCGGCTTCGGCTTTCACACGTTTGAGCTCGTCCCACGGGTGATCGTCCGCCTGCGCGCGAGCGTGCCCTCGCTGGAACTCACCCTCCGCGACATGTCCACCGTGGAGCAGGTGGAGGCCCTGCAGGCCGAGCGCATCGATCTCGGTTTCGTCCGCCTCCCCGTCGGCCGCGAATTTCAAACGAGGCCCGTCATCGAAGACCGCCTCATGCTCGTCTCCAATCTCGCCGCAAAACTGCCCGACCCGCTGCGCCTGCGCGACTGCCGCGACCAGCCCTTCATCCTCGTCTCCCCGGAGCGCTCCCCCACGTTCCACGGCCACGCCGTCGCCCTCTGCGCGAAGCATGGCTTCCACCCGCGCATCATCCAGGAAGTCCCGGAAATCACGACGGCCCTGGCCCTGGTGCAAGCGGGACTCGGCTTGACGATGATCCCGGAATCATTCGGTCACACGCATTTCACCGGCGTGCGTTTTCACCGCCTCAAGGACGTCGAGGCCCGCTGGAAAGTCGGCGCCGCCTGGCGGCGCAAAGATCCGAACCCCCTCCTCCACCGCTTCCTCGCCTTGCTCGATTCCACGCTCTCCGGCGAATAGCGGCAAAGCCCCAGCGTGTTACGATTGCATGCCAACGTGGGACTCGCTTGATCGGCATCGATTCCTGGCTAGCAGTGCGCGCCCTCTCGCCGGTTCGGCGGTGTTCCCAATTGTCGGCCCGATAGCGAATGGAATCCTCAATTTTTTGTCTCCATGCCACCACTCCGTATTGTTGCCGCGCTCCTTTCGGCGAGCCTTCTCGTCCCGCAAATCGTCTCCGCCGCTCAACCGACCAACCTTCTCGCCGATATTCCGCCATCGGGCTGAAAAAAGAGCAGTCCATCATCCTGACGGAGATCCCGTAACCCTTCCGCGGCGGCGCCGGCGCCGTGAAATTCGCTCGCGATTTCCTCCCAGCTCTGACAGGAATCCCGGTTAACCTGCCATGAAAACGCTCTTCCTGATTCTCGCCCTCGCCGCCTCCAGCCTCGCTGAAGCTCCCAAGTGGGGCACCGATGTGAGCAAGGCCATCTCGCAAGCCGGCCGGGAGAACAAGCTGGGCTTCATCCTGCTGGGTCGCGAAGCCTGCTCGAACTGCCAGGCCACCCGCAAGATGGTGAATGAAAGCGCCGTGCCGGTGACGTCGGACAGCTTCGTCATTGCGGATATCAACTGCGACGATCCGAAGTCGCGCGCGGAATTCGACCGCAAGTTTAAGAAGGAAAAGTTTGGCGACACGCTGCCCTTCGTCGTCATCACGGACAGCCACGGCAAAGCCCTCGCCAGCTACAACGGCTACAAGAGCGCCGCCGCGCTCACGACGCTCATCGAGGACGCCAAGACCAAAGCCGGCGCCACGGCGGTCAAGAAATAGCGCTCCGCGCCCGTCCAGCCAGCGTGCCCGCGCCAGCCCAGCCCATTTTGCCATGAAGACCTTGCTCGCTTTTTGCGCTCTCGTGTTTGCGCTCGCCACCGCGGGCCGCGCCGATGAACTCGTGTCCGTCGATGCCACCGCAGGCATGATTACCATCCAGCAGAAAGGCACGCTGAAAACGTATCGCTTCAAGCCTTTCACGGACATCATCGTGAATGGACAAAAGGGCACGCCGGCGCATCTGCGCGCGGGCATGGATGTCACCATCAGCCTCGCGGATCCGCAGACGGCTTCAAAGATCACCGCCCGCGGCAATGTGGCGGCCGGCGCTCCGCCCCTCACCCCCGCGGGCGGCGCCCGCCAGCCCATCGGCGCGGCCAATGCCCAAGCCGTGCGCAAGGTTACGGTCGTCATGTCGGTGGATGGGGATGACACCGTCATCCTGCAGGATGGACGCCTCCGCATCGTGCACGGCGGCTGGCAAAAGCCGATCGACATTTCGATCAACGGCATCAAATGGAACCCGACTTGGGATGGCAACGTGAGCGAGGATTTCACCGCCGTGCCGTTCGCCTCCTTCGCGGGCAGCAACGTCACCGTGAAACAGGTGAAAGGACGCGGCGAAGCGAAAGTGGTGGAGCCGCCGACGGACAATAATGGCCAGCGCCTGAAGATTCATTTCCAGGACGAGGGCGGCGGGGCCAGCGTCTTCGACGTGCGGATCACGTGGTAGACCAGTAAAGGAATCAGTCCGGCAGGACCCGCTCAACGGAACGGCTTTCTAAAAACGTGCGCATCGGCCTGCTTCGCCACTTTCCCGTCCAGCAGCCATTTCCCACCGGCTGGCCGACGGCAGGGGAACTGGAGACGTGGCTGGACCAGTACGACGTGGCCGCCGTGACCATCGGCGCGGCCGACCTGGCGGGGGTGAGCTGGCAGGTCTGTCTCGCGAGTGATCTGCCGCGCGCCCGCACCACCGCCCAGACCCTGTTCCCCGGCGAACGGGAGCACACGCCGCTGCTTCGCGAGATCCGCTTTACCCCCTTCCGCACGGGCAACCTCCGCCTCCCGATGTGGGCCTGGTGGTGGCTGCTGCGGTTCGCTTGGATGTCGCGCCATCCATCGCAGCGCGCCTGCCGCCAGGATATCGCGCAGCGCGTGCAGAACATGGCCGACCGTCTCTGCGCCGCGGAGCAAGACACCCTGGTGGTCTCCCACGCCGGGCTCATGGCCTTCCTGAGCGCCGAGCTGCGCCGCCGCGGCTTCACCGGTCCCAAGCTCCGCCTCGCCGACCACGCCCGGTGCTACGTCTACGAAAAGACCATTTAGCAGGGTCCTGGCTCCTCGCCGCGCCGAGAGCCCGCGCTCACTTTCTTCCTCAAACAACGTTCTCCGTCACCACCGGGCGCAAGGGGCGCCCTATTGCATCCAGCCGTTGCATTCGCCTGAAAAACAGGCTGCTCTCCTGATCCACACTTCAAATCCCAAACCGAAAGCTTTTCGAAGCTCCAGATGAATCCAACCGAATCAGGTTTGCGTACCTTTCGCTACGGGGAAATTTCCCTCGGGGACCGCCATGCCAAAACCTATCGGTGTGACGAGGGCGTCTATTCCCACTTTCTCGCGGCCTTTGGCGATTACAGTCCGGTGCACGTGGACGAGGCGTTCGCCTGCCAGCGCGGCTTCGTCGGCCGGGTAATGCACGGGGCGATCCTCCAGGGATTCATTTCTCACTTTGTCGGCATGCATTTTCCAGGGCGCTTCAGCCTGTTGCTGGGAACGGATCTTCGGTTTTCCCATCCGTCCTACCTGGACGATAGCATTGAACTGGAGGCCGTGGTTTCCCAAAAAGTGGATGCCCGCCAAATCGTGGTGCTGGACGTTCTCCTCACGAATACCACCCGGAAATGGGTGGCGGCTCGTGGGCGGCTGCAGGTCATGGTGCGGGAGGAATCTTGAAACCCACGGTCATCATCACCGGCGGCACGAAAGGTTTAGGCCGGGAAACCTCGCTTCAATTTGGAGCTGCCGGCTACCAGGTCTTATCGTTGTATGCATCCGACGACGCCGCGGCGCAGGCGCTCCGCGAAGACTTTGCCGCCCGCGGACTCACGGGGACGGTCCTGCGACACGATATCTGTGCCGAGGACTCCGCCTTCTGGAATCAGCCGGAAATCCAGGAAGCAGAGAATTTGACGCTGGTGCACAATGCCTGTGCCTCCTTTCTGCCGTCGGCGATGCACCAGCTCACCTGGCGCGATTTTGAGAGCAATTTCCTCGTGGCCGTGAAAGGCGCCTGGGAATGCAGCCGTGCCGTGGTGCGGGCGATGATAAGGCGCAAACGGGGCACCATGGTCACCGTCCTCTCGAATGCGATAGAGGGCCCCTGCCCCAAAGGTTTTGCCGCCTACGCCGCGGCAAAACACGCGTTGCATGGATTCACGCTGGCGCTCGCTTCCGAGTATGCGGATCGTGGGATAAAGGTTTTTAGCATTTCGCCCGGTTACATGGAAACGCCACTCACCCGCCAATGGCCCGAGCGGTTGCGCGAAGCCATCCAGGCGCATGCGACGCGGATCACCAGCCCGGTGGAGGCGGCCCAGCGCCTCGTTGAACTCGTCGAAACAGCCTCCACTCCCGGGCGGGGCGAAAATTATCCGGTCTAAAGAGCGCGGGCACTATCGCAGTACGCGAAATGGTCCAGCGCTCCACGGGGCGATGGAGTAGCAACTTTCCCGAAGTGCAAGCGGCGGCACCTTTAGCGCGAAGGGAAGGAGATGGCTGACCAACTGGAGCGCACCAAAAACCGCCGCCGGGCGGCGGAAGAGAACGCCGGAGCCATCAGCTTTCCCCCTGACGTTTGAGAACTAGATCCACGAGTTCGCCGACATTCTTCGTCGCTTCGACCTCACCAACTCGAAAGCGGACGGCGAGTGCTTTCTCCACCGCGATAATCAGGGAAATATGGGACAGGGAATCCCACTCCGGCACATCCGCGGCACTGAGTTCCGGGGTCACGACGACCGGGTCGAGGAAGACGGCGTCGAAGACTTCTTGCAGTTTGGCAAACACTTCAGTGCGATTCATGGTTACAGAAGGACCCATTTTTCCCGGCGGGCATCATAGGGCAAGTGGATTTGGGCTCCCTAATTCAGCGGGGCGGGAATGTCGCGGGCCGGGTCCAGACTCATTTGCTCCGCTCGTTGCGTAATGGCAATTTTCGTCGTGTGCGGCCGAAAGGAGCGCAGGTCCAACGCATACTCCCGCTGGGTCTCATCCTCGGCGACCAACGTGAAGCCCATGCGGATATAGAAATCCCGGACCATTTCATTTTTCGGCGTTGGGAAGTACCAGCCCTTCACGCACCGGCAATTGAGGATCGCGCCGAGGCGGGCGATTTCGTTCAGCACTTCATCCTCCACCTGGCGCTTCAAGACACGGCAGCTCATCAGCCAGGTGTCGATCTCGAGGACGTCTCCGGCCTTTTTGACGATGACGACGGAGATGAGTCCATGGTCACCGAAGCGATCCTTCAAGCGCATCGAAATCCCCATGGCCGCCGGGTCCGCCATGAGTGCATGCAAATCCGCCTCCGTGCGCCGCCGAGTGGTGAGATTGAATTGATTGCTCTTGTTGATGAGCTGCGCCAGCCGCGGAACGTCGAGCGGCTGAAATTCACGGATCGTCCCCTCCATTTCCAGGGACGCGAGATACGTGTCCATGTCGGTCACCGCCGAGAGCAAGGCTTTCCGCTGGTTCTCCGAGCGATACTGCTGGGTGCGTTCCAGATCTTCGCTGGTGATATTGCGAGGCTCGAAAAGGCGGCAATCCTGCAGCTCCGCGACATACTCGGAGGCGTCGGGGCCCAGCAGCATCGTGGCCACTTCCGGGGCAAACTGTCGGACGATTTCAATCTCGGCCGGATTGTCGTCCACGAAGACGAAGCTATCCAGGCCGAGGTTTAATTCCGCCGCCATCTGCCGGATGTTGTCCGATTTCGGCTCCCAGTTCGCTTTGAAGGAAACCATGTCCTCCCTGCGCAGCACCATCTCCGGGTGTTTTTCAAAAACCTCCACCGCCTTGGCGTGGTCGTTCTTGCTGCACACGGCCAGCAAAATGCCGCGTTGCTTGAGCGAGGCGATGTAGCGTTGAAACGCCTTGAAGGCCTCGCCTCGCGGAGAGGTATCGCCGAGTTCGATGCCCTCGAGGCCATCGTCGGCGATCACGCCGCCCCACAGCGTATTGTCTAGATCCAGGACCAGCACTTTTTTGGGCGCCCGCCGCAAGGCGCCGAGAAGGTGCGCGACCTCGCGAGCTAGATCGGCGAGCAGAGTTGGCGAGCCTGGCTGCTTGCTTTCAAACCAGGCACGCGCATCGCGAGCAGATAAACCACGGCGGTGCGCAAGGAATTCCCAATCGCAAATATGCAGGTAGGGCGGCGCGCCGAGCCCCAGCTCAAGATTGACCCATTTTCGAAACGTCCAGTCCGACCCCAGCGTTCGTGAGCGGTACGCGCCCAGATCGTGCCGCGCCGGGAGGGCGAAGTTCGTGAGGAAAATTTCCGCGCCCGTCTTTTCATGGAGCTGCCGCACCAGGCCCAATAAATCGTCGACCACTTCGCGAGCTTGCGCCTGCTGCATTTCGCGCGGGTCTGTCAAGGAACCCTGGTAGCTGCAGCGGCGCTCGGAGGGCATGAGGAGCACCACCTCCGGGGCGAAAGCATATACCCCGCTCGCCTCATCCATGATCTCGGAAAGATAGTTATCGTATTCTCCGACCCACAGCTCGCAGGGGAAACCTTCCATTTCGCAAAGATGCTCCAGCAATTCCCGAAAAGGATACAAACTGTAGCCCCCGAGCAGTGCCATCCGGAGCCGTGGCTGGACAAGCCCCGGGCGGGCGAGGTGTCGTGCCTGGGCCTTCCGGCGCAGGGCGGAGAGCGCAAACAACGCGTCGAACTCCATGGCGGAACGCGTCCGCTCCGCCAGGCACGGCCAGAATTCCGGGCTGCCGGCAAGCAGAAGGGCTTTGGGTTCGTCGTTAGGCATGAGGAGCCGCGACAAGATGCATTTCCGGGGCAAATTGGCGACTAGTTTGCACCGCCCTCGGCGCCGTTTGGCGGGAAGAACGGATCACCCACCGCTCTCGCTGCCAAACCGCACCCCCGCCGTCTGCACTTCGCGATACGGCAGCAGCCAAATGAGCGACTCATCGTGCAAATCCACCACCTGGACCCGATTCCCCCACGGATCGCGAAAATCGCATCGGAAGCCCTCGATGAGTTGGAGCCCATACTTCTTCGTCAGCTTCTCCCTCACCTCGGCGATCTGCGCCTCATCGCGGACCAGGATCCCAAAGTGCCGGTTGCTCGTGTCCGGCTGGAGGCCCTTCCGCTCAAACATCGCGAGGAACTGATGTTCGCCTAGTTTGAAAAACGCATCCCCTTCGCCCTCATCCAGCTTCTCGAGGCCAAACACGTCGCGATAAAATGCCACCGCCTGTTCGACGTCGCCCACTTCGATGGCGACATGGTTGCAGCCATATACTTGCACGCTCATAAGCCCGTTCGGTTGAGGGTGGAGGTGGCCACGCGCTGCGCCAGCGTCACAATTTCCGGCCCGTCGCGCAGCCCGTCGATAAACCGTTTCGGAATCCCGCGCAGCCCCGCTTGCGCGCCCACCAGCGCGCCGGTCAGGCAGGCGCGCGACATATTCTGCCCACCACCGTTGATCGCGTGCAGCACCGCGCTCTCGAAATCCTGCGGAAACCGCGCCGCCAGATAATACGCGCCCGGCAGCACAAAATTAATCGCACAGGACCTCCCGTACACCTGCGCCACCTTCCACGCCGGCTCGATGCGAATCTCCGGGTCGCGCGCCGTCTCCGCAATCCACGAGGGCAGCAGCAGCGCATCCGGCGACGCAAAGCCCAGCGAGGGCTTCTCCGCGCCCGGCGCCGCGATGGAACTTTTCGCGACAAACGGAATTTCCCCACGCCCCACGAGCTCCATTAGCTTGTCGGACAGCTGCTCATCAAAAGCCTCTCCTCGCATCAGCGCCGCGAGCACACAGCCCACCGCCACGCTCTGCTGCACCACCAGCGAATCCGTCTGGCTCAGCCGGGTGCAGGCATCCGCGTGCTTCGCCGCGAGAAACGGCTCCAGCGCATACCGCGCGGCGAGAATGCACACGCGCTCCGCTGCCTCGGAGGTATCCGCATTTCCACCCGCCCGGCCCCACGGTTTCCCCTCGCGCACCCGCGCCTGCCATACTTGCCGGAACGAATGGTTCGTGTATCCGCCCGGCCCGCTGCATGGCTCTCCATTCAGGCGCGGCAGTAGCTCCGCATCCAGCCGCCGTGTAAAATCCGCCTCATCGTACCCGCCCCGCTCCACCACCGAGCGCAGCAGCAGAAGCATGACAAACCCCGTCTGCGACAGCTCCCCCGCCTTCATCCCGCGGTGGTACTTCGCAAATGGTTTCGGATCCCGGTAGCCGTCAATCCATTCCCCGAAATCCCGCCGCAGCTCCGCCAGATCGTAATACCAGTGCGGCCCCAGCCCCAGCGCGTCGCCGATGAACGCCCCCACGATGCCGCCGGCGGCACGGTCGGTCACATCCACGGTTGGCGAAATCGCACTCATGCGCTGCCTACATTACGAGAAAGCTTCGCTCTGTGGACGCATGGTCCCGCGCTTCGTCCGCGACAACCGGCGACGTTTGTGCGACGAATTCTTTGCTGCGTACCACGCATGTCCAACCGCCGCCTGTTTTTCGTCTCCTTCTTTACCACCGTCGTCGTGGTCGTGGCGTACTTTTATTTCACGCAATCCAAACCCCGCTCGCGCTCGGGACCACCCGACCTCGTCCGCATCAACCGGCGCGTGTATCTCACCTCCCAGCTTCAGCCCCAACACATCCTCCCCTTGGGCGAGCGAGGATTCCGGACGATCATCGACATCCGCCCCGACGGCGAAGAACCCGGTCAGCCGTCTTCCGTGGACATCCGGCAAAGAGCCCAGGGCGGCGGACTGAAATTTCACTATGTGCCCGTGCCGCACGACAACATCCCGGATGAAGCGGTCGCCGCCGTGAAAGAGGCCCTCTCCGAAGATCCCGCCCCCGTCCTGCTCTATTGCCGCACCGGTCGCCGCGCCGCGCGCACGCTCGCCCTCGCCGAGGCCTCGCGCGCCGATGGCCCGTCCTGTGATTCCATCCTCAACATGGTCAAAGCCGCCGGCTTTTCCGCGGAGGATTTGAAAGACAATATCACCCAGCGCATCGCCCAGCGACCACCGACTCCGGCGCCCGCCGCGGCCAAAGCAAACCCATGAGCCAGCTCCCCAACATCCCCGACAATCCGTACGAGCCGCCGACCAAACTGGAGGCGGCCCTTGCCACAAAACAACGGAGCCGCTGGCAGCTTTTTCTCCGCACCCTCGTCATTGCCGCCGGCATCGTCATTGGCGGATTCGTCGCGTTTTTTATCGCCGCGATCTTCTTCTTCGGTTGCTAGTGCACTGCCACAGTTCAAATGACGGACACGAAAGGCCGAGCGTGGAAAGTGGGACGGGTTTTTAGCGAGGCCCGAGCCCAGCGCGAGAGCGCGTTCCCCACAAGTTGCCATTGGGAACCCCTCGTGGGGGAGCGTAGCGACGCGGCGCAGAGCGCAAACGTCTTCTGGCTCACCCAACACTTCTGCCGTGACAGAACACTAACCTCACCCACCGCACCGCCACCTCCGCCAAGGAAAACACATGCGCCCGCTCCCTGACGATCCTTACCTCAGCCCGGCGGCGCCTTCCCCGAGGCGTGCGAATCTCGGTTTCTGGGACTATCTCTGGAAAGCGTTCCTGGTCCTCGTCGCCCTCATCGTCGGGGGAATCGTGGCCCTCATCATCGCCCTCTCCATGGGCTGGATTCCTCTCGACTTCTGCTAGGCCGTGCGCTTCCAACCCTACCTCGATCAGCTCCCGCTCTGGCCCTCCTCCGGCCGCCACATCCTCGCGCAATTCGACGCCGACTCCATCTACGTCTACCAGGCCTACCGCCCTGCCATCGCGCGCTACGCCGTCGAGCACCAGCGCTTCGGCGGCGAATTCAAATTCACCCGTATGAGTTGGATCAAACCCAACTTCCTCTGGATGATGTATCGCGCCGGCTGGGCTACCAAGGAGGGGCAGGAACATATCCTCGCCGTGCGCCTCCGCGAAGCCGTCCCCTCCGGCTTCCTCGCCCCGCGCTACGCCACGCGCGAGGACTGGCAAGCCGCCGCCGCGGAATCGCACGTGCGCCTCCAGTGGGACCCGGATCACCATCCCTCCGGAGCCCCGCTCGAACGCCGCGCCATCCAACTGGGCCTGCGCGGCCCCGCCCTCCGCCGCTACGGCATGGAGGAACTGCTCGCGATCGAAGACGTCACCCCCTTCGTCGCCGAGCAGCGCGCCCACGTGACCGGCGGCCAACTCTCCCAGCTCCTCATCCCCGAGGAACGCGTCTACCACCCCGCCGATCCCGCCGCCGCCACGAACGTCGGCCTGGAGTCCGGGGCACGCTGACATCGTGGCATATCCGGCAGTCTGACCGTAGAATGCGAGCGGCGCGATCTTGGGGTGCGGCGGCAAGCGACAGCGCGACGCCGCCTTGGCTGCCGGATGGGGTTTCGGGTAGGCGGAAGGAAGCGCGCCCCCCCTCAATGGGCTCATGAAGTTGCTATCCAAATCCGCCCATTGCCCGCATCCGTCCGCGCGCTATACTCACGCCCATGCCCTTCTCCTCCAGCACATCTCTCCGCGCTCCCGCGTTCCGCCTCACCGCCATGCTCCTCGGCTATCTCCTCACCGCCTTCGGCCTGCTGCAATTCGTCATCCCCTCACACCTCCTGCCCATCGCGTTCATCGCCGGCGGCGTCCTACTCGTGCAACTTGCCGCCCCCCGCCCCGCCTCTGCCCGCCGGCACGTGTGGTTCGAAGCCCTGCTCCTCACCATCATCTTCTGCTTCTTCCCCTTCGTCGTCATGGCGTTCACTTCCGCGGTGCATTGGGATGCCCGCTGGCCCGTTGTCACCTCCCTCTTTCTCCCGCTTCTGCTCGATGCCACCGTCCAGCTCCGCCGCCTTACCCCTGCGTTCCGTTAGAGCACTCCCCCCGTCTGCCCCACCCCAATGGCGCCTCTTTCGGAAAACCAGCCCTCCTATCCCATCGACCGCGCCACCCTTCTTCGCCTACGCTTGGGCTATGCTGTGGCGATTGCCGGTTTCCTTGCTTGGCAGCGCGTGCCGCTGGCCGTTTCGATCCTCGCGATCATTGGCGGCCTCGTGCTGGTGAGTATCAAGTCCCCGGCCTGCTACGTTCCGCGCACCAAGCGCCGCAAGCAGGTCGAAACCATTGGCGGCCTCCTCCTGCTGGCGGCTATTGTATTCTATGGAGACGCTACCGTAAATCTCTGGCGTCCTCACCCGCTCGCCATTGGCTTCGCCTGGCTTGTGCTCACCCACGCCTTCGCGCACGATCGCTGTTTGCGCCGGCTCCGCGATGACCAAAGCGAACCGGCCACGTCCTGACATGCGCCCAAAAAAGGTCCCTTCGGGTCACCCCCTTCATTTTGGCATTGAACGCGGAGCGTCCCCCCTTACCTTCCTCACCATGTCGGCTTCCGCCGAGAATTCCCATCCGCCGTTTGTGACCCCCGCGCTGAGTGGGCTGCGGCTCGGCCTGACGATTCTCGGGCATACCCTGGCCATCTTCGGGGCGCTGCTGACGCTCTGGATTTCCTCTTACGCCGCCATCGGCGCGATGGCCACAGGTTCGTTCCTCGCGCTTTACGCCTCAAAAACTTTCCGAATCGCGCGGCGATGGCCCTCTACCTATCATGCGGCGTATTGGGCAGGCGGCGCTGTTTTCGTGGCGCTGGTCCACGTTGCCGGCGACCATCGCCAACTGTCTTCGCTCTGCTTTTTGGGCATCCTCTCCTGGAACAATTATCTCGAGGCGCTCCACTACTTTCGGGCGCCCCACGCCACCGCGATCTGCTGAGACTCCATCAGCGCCCTACTGGCACGCCTCGCACGTCCCCCCATTGCGCATCGCTTCGATCGAACAAGCGTTCTTCTCCGCCTCCGTGTACTCGCGCTTCTCCGGCGCAGCTGCCGCCGCGGCTGGACGCCGGTCGCGGTTCGCATTATCGATCGCGCTCTTGTTCAGCGTGCGGAGGTAATATGTCGTCTTCAGCCCGCGCTCCCACGCTTCGCGATACATGAAGCTCGCGGTGCGCGCATCGGGCTCGGCGAGCCACAGGTTCGTGCTCTGCGCCTGGTCGATCCACTTTTGGCGGACCGCCGCGCATTGCAGGATCCACGTCGGCGCGATTTCAAACGCAGTCTTGTAGAGCGCCTTCAGCTCCGCCGGCACGCGGTCGATGGACTGCACGCTGCCGTCGAAATACTTCAGGTCGGCCAGCATCTCCTCGTCCCACAGCCCGCGCGCCTGCAGGTCGCGCAGCAGATGGTCGTTCGTGCGGATGAATTCGCCGCTGATGTTCGACTTCGTGTGGATGTGCTTGTAGGTTGGCTCGATGCACGGAGTGCAGCCGAGGATGTTCGAGATCGTCGCCGTCGGCGCGATCGCGAGGCAGTTCGAATTGCGCATCGCCTGCTTTTGGATGCGCGCCCGCAGACCCGTCCAATCGAGGCGCGAATTGCGGTCCACGATGATCGGCACGCCGCGCTCCTGCTCCAGCAGATTGAGGGTATCCAGCGGCAGCAGCCCGCGGCTCCACTTGGAGCCCGCATAGCTCGGATATGCCCCGCGCTCCACCGCCAGGTCGCTGCTCGCGGAGAAGGCGTAGTAGGCAATCGCCTCCATCACTTCATCGTTGAAAGCCACCGCCTGCTCCGTGTCGAACGCCTGGCGCCGCTCATAGAGCGCGTCCTGCAGGCCCATCACGCCCAGGCCCACCGGCCGGTGTTTGAGGTTCGAATTCGCCGCCGCCTCCACCGGGTAGTAGTTGATGTCGATCACGTTATCGAGCATCCGCATCAGCACCGTCACCGTGTCGCGCAGCTTCTCGTGGTCGAGTGCGCCATCCGGACGCAAATGCGCCGCGATGTTCACGCTCGCGAGATTGCACACCGCCACTTCGTCACTGCTCGTGTTGAGCTCAATTTCCGTGCAGAGGTTCGAATTGTGGATCACGCCCGCGTGGTCCTGCGGGTTGCGCACATTCGCCGGGTCCTTCCACGTCAGCCACGGATGCCCCGTTTCAAAGAGCATCTCCAGCATCCGCTTCCACAGCGCCAGCACGCGCACCTTGCGGCCCCACAGCTTCCCTTCATCCACCATCTTCTCGTACTGCAGGTAGCGCTCCTCAAACGCTTTGCCATACAGCTCCGGCAGGTCCGGCACGTCATTCGTGCGCAGCAGTGTCCAGGTGGCGTCCTTCGCCAGGAGGCCGTCCGAGATGCCCTTGAGCCGTTTCATGAACAGATCAGGAATCCAGTGCGCCGTGTTCATGTTGTGCGTGCGGCGGCGGTCGTCGCCCGTCTCCTTGCGCAGATCGAGGAAGTCCTCGATGTCCGCATGCCACAGCTCCAGGTAGCTGCACAGCGCGCCGGGCCGCTTGCCGCCTTGGTTCACGGCGATCGCGATATCGTTCGATACCTTCAAAAACGGAATCACTCCCGAGCTCTCGCCATTCGTGCCGTGGATGTGCGCGCCCGCGCCGCGAATCGCCGTCCACGAGCAGCCGAGCCCGCCCGCCCATTTCGAGAGGTGCGAGAAGCGCCGCCACGTCTCGGTGATTTCCTCGATGCTGTCGCCGCAATACAGCAGGTAGCAGGAGGAGAGCTGGGAGTGCAGCGTGCCGGAATTGAAGAGCGTCGGGGTGGATGAGCACGCGCGGCGCGACTTGTAGAGGCTGTAAAATTCCGCCGACCGCGTCTCGCGATCCCTTTCCAAAATCGACAACCCCATCGCCACGCGCATCCAGAAAATCTGCGGTGCTTCGATGCGCCGGCGGCGCCCGGTAATCGTGTCCGTGTCGTGGATCAGGTAGCGATCAAACAGCGTCTGGATCCCGAGGAAGTCGAACTGCAGATCCGCAAATGGATCCAGCACCGCGGCGAGCTTCGGCAGATCGAATTCCGCGAGCCGCGGGTCCAGCCGGCGTAGCTTGATGCCATGCGGGATGTAATCGAGGAACGCCTTGCGGTGCGCCGCCTTCAGCGCCTGCGGGCCGTCCGCCACCTTCCACGGCAGCGTCTCCTCGTAGATGTAGCTGAGCAAAATGCGCGCGGCGAAAAAGCGCGCATCGGCATCCGCATCGAGCAGCGACTTCGCATTCAGCACAATCGTGTCGCGCCGCTCCTCCGGCGAAAGATTCAGCGACGTGCTTCGCAGCAGCCGTGCCACCAGGTCATCATCGGCCAGCGTGAGCTTGAGCCCGATCTTCGCAAACGAAATGCGCGCGCGGATTTCCGCCAGTTGCTCCCGCGATTCCAGCTCGAGCTGCTGCCCGTGGTCGTCCAACGGCACCACTGTCTGCTCACGCTCTGAGGCGCGCTTCATCCGATACTTTGCGTACGCCAGCGCCACCTTCGGATACCCCACCTCGATCAGCGTCTCCTCCACCAGATCCTGCAGCTGCTCGATGTGCACAAACGTCGGCCGCTCCCGCTTCAGTCGAAACTCGATCTCCGCCTGCACCTGCCGCCCAATCTCCTCGGCCTGACCTTCCACAAAACAAGCCGCCGCCACCGCCTTGGCAATCTTGTGCCCGAGCCACGGCACCACCCGCGGCTTGCCCGAAGCATCCCCCGGCAAATCCCGCCGGATGACCTGTGGCAAATCGCTGAGCTCGGCGCCCGGCAGATCGTTCGTGAGTGAAAATGGAGCGTTGCTGAGGTTCATGGGTGTGAGAGTTTTCAAAGGTTCGTGTGGCGGCAGGTGGCAGTTTTCGGTGGGGGGCTACATCCGGGGAACGGTAATCCCCCGCTGGCTCTGGTATTTCCCGCCGCGCTCCGAGTAGCTCGTTTCGCACGGCTCGTGCGCCGCGAGGAAGAGCACCTGCGCCAGCCCTTCGCCCGCATAAATGCGCGCCGGCAGCGGCGTCGTGTTCGAAATCTCCAGTGTCACGTGCCCCTCCCACTCGGGCTCAAAGGGCGTGACGTTTACAATGATCCCGCAGCGCGCGTACGTGCTCTTCCCCACGCACAGCGTCAGCACATCGCGCGGGATGCGAAAATATTCCACACTCCGCGCCAGCGCGAACGAGTTCGGCGGCACGAGGCAGTTGTCCGCCTTGATATCCACAAACGACCGTTCGTCGAACGCCTTCGGATCCACCACCGCATTGTAGACGTTGGTGAACACCTTGAACTCATCCGCCACGCGCAAATCGTAGCCGTAGCTCGACAGTCCATAGCTGATGACCGGCGTGTCGCCGCCATTGCGCCGCACGAGCCGATCTTCAAACGGCTCAATCATCCCGTGCTCTTGCGCCATGCGGCGAATCCATGTGTCTGCGTGTACTCCCATTGTCTTAAATCTCTTTCGCTTGCTCTCAGTGTTCTCGGAAGCGCCTGGAAGGCGCTTCTACCCGCTTAAATCAAATCTTCCTCCGCCGTATTCTTCAGGCTTCCGCTCGTCTGGTACTCCGTCACCCGCGTCTCAAAGAAGTTCTTCTCCTTGCGCAGGAAAATCACCTCATCCAGCCATGGGAACGGGTTCGTCCGCACGCCCGAGAGCGTTGGCAGCCCCAGCCCGGCCAGGCGCCGGTCCGCGTTGAAATCCACATACGTCAGGAAGTCCGCTTGCGTCATACCCACGCCGTCCTCCGGCAGACAATCCCGCACGAACTCCTTCTCCAGCTCCACGCCCTCGCGCATGAAGGCCACCAGCTCATCGCGAAACTCCGGCGTCCACAGATCCGGGTTCTCCGCGATCAACTGCGTGAGAATGTACCGCCCCAGTTCGATGTGGTTCGACTCATCCCGCAGCGTGTATTGAAACATCTGCCCGATCCCCGTCATCTTGTTCTGCCGCTGCAGCGAGAGGATCATCGCAAACAGCGCGTAAAACTGCGTGCCTTCCATCACTTGCGTAATGCCGAACAGCGCCTTGGCAAACTTCTGCTTGTTCGCCGTCACCGTCAGGTCGATGCCCATCTTCAGCTCCGGCATCTGCCGCGTGATGAACGCGTTCTTCCGCTGCACGCTCGGGATGTCGCTAAACTTCGCCGTCACTTCATCCAGATCGATATTCAGCGATCCGATGATGTGCAGCAGCGAGTCCATGTGGATGCTCTCCTCCGCGATTTGCCGCAGCGAGGCATGCTTCAGCTCCGCCGCCGTCAGGTTGTCTTCGATCACGTGCAGCACCGAGTCGCCCACGATGCCCTCTGCCGCGGAAAAATACCCCACGCCCATCTCGATGATCCACCGCTCCTTCGTCGTGAGCGCATTCGTGTTCCACTGCTGCGAGTCGCGCGTCATGTCGATGACGTCCGGCTCCCAGTGGTTCGCCTTCATCTGCTTATAAATGCGATACGCTTCGTGGTACTTCAGCGGCAGCACATTCAGCTCCGCGCTGCGGTGGCCATTGATCACTTTCTTTCCCGCCAGCCGCGCCCGCGCCTTCGCCTTATCCAGGCGAAACGTTTTCGCCCCCATCTGATACACCACGAAGTCTCCCTCCTCGCGGGCGGTGACATTCGATGTTTGGAGATTGAGGCTCTCGGCCGCGGTGGTTGGTTCGGCAAGTGCAGTGCTCATTGGACGTGGCAGGATTGGTGGTCGGAAAATCAGTATCGTTCGCGGGGGGAACATGGGCCGCCTCGCGCGGCCTTTCGTATGGCTCAAAAAGTTCACCGTCATCCTCGGCCAGCTTCCAGCCGACGAAGGACCTCGTGAAACGGTTTCGTTGTCTGGGGGACAAAAAACCCTCGGCTGCCGCTCAAATAGCTTTGAGCAAAAAACCGAAGGCGTGGGTCCTCCCCGCTTCATGTCGGCGGCACTCGTCACGAGCGCCACTTTCGCCAAGCGAAAAGGTTTGGGTTCCATCCGGTCGTTCTGCGCAACCGATTCTGTAGTTCGCTCCCGGCACCGGCGGCTTCGCACCCGTGGAAGTTGGAGCAATTGATGGGATTGAAAGAGCAGGTCTTCTGGCTTCGAGGTCATTCTACTCGCCTCGCCTTTCCGCTGGGCCCGGCTCGCAGGCCGTTTCGTGTCAGCAGTGGCAATTGTGAGGCTTTCGTCGCTCGTTACAGCGGCGTGAACCGCCCGGGATTTAGCACCCGATTCCCTATTCTCCCCAAGCCGTAGCGTGAGGCACTCTTTCAAAAACTAAAACCACTACATATAGTGGTTCCTTCAAAGAACTGCGCAATTAGTGCTGGTTTTTGCCAAAAATGGCAAGGTGAAATTCAGGAAAATTCGAGACCAAATCGAAACATTTTCCCCCACCTCAGGAGCCCGCCATTTCGCAGCTGTTCTCTTCCATAGGGCCCATGCCTCCCAAGGGATCTATAGGGCCATATCCCCGCCTTTTTACCGAACTTTTACACCCCGCACACTCTGGCCAGACCCAGACCTCCCGCGCTTTTGCCAATCTCCCTCTCGCATTCAGCAAATCATTCCATGAAACGACTCCACATCCTCCTCGCCTCCATTGCGGTCCCGCTCTTCGCGCAAACCCCTACTCCACCCGCCCCGGCACCGGAAAAACCACGCACCGGAAAAACCACCCCCACGGGGACCATTACCGACACCACTCCACGTCCCACCACCCCACCCGTCGCTAACGACCCGTTTGTGAAAGATCCCAACGCTGTTCCCCAAAAAACGGAACTCGGCCTGGAGACCCAACTGGAAGTCCAGGTCCTCCCACAAAACTTCCAACTCCTCTTCGAATCCTACGACGTCTCCCGCGCCGACTTCGCCTCGCTCGTGCTCGACGCCGGCGGCGACGACGCCGCCTTCTACGCCCGGGTGAACGAATGGACGGCCGCCAAGCGCGCCAAGCTCGTCCAGTTCTTCGCCGCCACCGGCCGCGGCGGCGTCCGCGGTGTGATCGAATCCATCGACGAAGTGCGCTATGCCATCGAATTCGAACAACCCATCGCGGAGGAAGACATGGCCTACCCCACCACCTTCGAGACCCGTAATGCCGGGCAAACCTTCGAATTTGAGTATACCCCCAGCGACCAAAGCCCACAGCATTGGAGCCTCGCCGTCGCGGTCAATAGCGTCCGCTTCGCCCGGTTCGACGATTGCCTCGGCGCTCCGGATCGACCGACCTCCGTCATTCCCCAGCCCATCTTCTCCGCCCGCAAATTTTCCACGAATCTGGCCCTCCCGCTCGGCAGTGTTCGCTTCGCCGGAACCCAAAGCGCCTCCAAGGATGACACGACTCCGGGCGACACCGTCCGCCTGCTCTTCATCCGCAGTCGCGCCGTGCAGCATCAGGGCGCGCCCCTGCCCGCCGGCACTGGGAAAACCTATCGCTTGGAATACACCTTCTTCTCCCTCGATCGGATCGCGGCCCGCGATCTCCTCCTGCGCGAGGCTGACCCGCAAAAGTGCCACGACGCGCTGCGGGAGTTGGTCCAGGCTGGCAAGGCGCGCCTGGAACATGTCTCCAGCAGCGTCACCCATGAAGGCGATCGCACCGTGACCGAAGAAATCGTCGAGCAGCGCTACGGCATCGAGTTCAATAGCCCGCACTTTCCCTCGGCCGGAGAGCCTCGCATTGATAACTCCTCCGATCCCGAGCCCGTGGAACCCAAGACAACGCCCGACGGCAAACCCGTCCCGCCCAAGCCTGCACCCACCTCCACCACCCGCCAACATGCCTCGCAGCACGTCATTGTTTCCAATCCGCTCCCACCCAGCGCCTTTCCCAAAAAGGCGCCCCTCCCGCCCATGCCAACGACATTCGAAACCCGCAATACCGGCTTCACCGCGGAGTGCGAATTCTCGCCCGCCGCGGACCAGAGCTCCCTCGAAGTGCAATGCGTGCCCCAGTTCGTGCGCTATCTCGGTGATAGCCCGCGCTCCGCGACGTTGAAAAGCTATCCCGCCCAGCCGCTCTTCGAGGGCCGTAAAACGAACGTCTCGATGTATGCCGTCCCCGGTCAGCAGGAATTCCTCAGCACCTACAACGTCCCCATCGATACCGGCATCGGCAACACTCCGGACGACGGCCGGGTGACCCTGGGCTTCCTCCGTGTCGTCCCCGTGAAGTAAACTGCCGCCATGAACTCCCGCGCGCCCTGGATTCTCCTGCTCTTGCTCGGTGCTCTCGCCGTCGCCATAGCGGTGACCGGGGCGCGTGTGGCGCGGCAGACCGAAGTCGTCCGCGTGGAGCGCGGCCGCGAGCCGCTCCGCCATTTTGAAGACACGCTGCAGCCCGAGCTCGTCCGGCTGGAGGCGCTCTACGAGCAGCACGTGCGGCAGATCGCCCGCGGGCCCATCTCCAAGGACGAGCGCGCCGTGCGCACCGCTTGCGGCTGGCTCGTGGGCCTCAAGCAGTACTCCGTGATTCACTATGGCACCACCGACCCCGATTTCCACATCGCCGTGGAAGCGCGGATCAATGAGCGGATCCCCGAACCCGTCTTCTCCGACGTGCGCGACACCGGCCTCCCGCGCCCCCGCGTTCGCCTCGCCACCAGCACCGTGATGGAGGGCGCGGAGGACTCCGGTTGGGTTGCGCCGCCCGGCGGACCGCTGCTCTTCTGGCAGCGTCGCGATGCCACCCGCGCCGTGGTGCTCCTGCTCGATCCCGCCGCCATCCGCGCGGCGATCAATGGCTGGCTCGCCCCGTGGGCGCGCGGTGCCTTCGCGCCCGTCGCCACGGCCGGCGGCCCGGATGCGCTGTGGTCGCCCGATGACCGCCCGCTCCTCACCACCGGGAAGCCCGTGGGCCCGCCGAATCTCTTGCTCCCGCTCCGCACGCGCCTCGGCACCTGGTCGCTCGCCTCGTGGGATCGCACCGAGGTCCGCACGGAGTACCATCTGCCCACGCTCTTCGGTTCCGCCGCCGCTGCCGTGCTGGTGGCCGTGCTCGGCATCCTCGCCTTCCGCCAGCAGCGCAGTGCCCTCCGCCTCGCTGCCCAGCGCGTGTCCTTCGTGAACAGCGTCTCGCATGAGCTCCGCACGCCACTCACGAACATGCTCTTAAACCTCGACCTCGTTTCCGATCACACCGCCGCCGCCGGCGCGCCCCGACTCGCCCTCGTGCGCGAGGAAGCCGGACGCCTCGGCCGCCTGATCGAAAACGTGCTCACCTTTTCCCGCGGCGAACAGGGCCACCTCGTCGCCCGCGCCACCGCCTGCCAGCCCACGCTGGTGCTCGAGACCGTACTCGAGCAATTCCGCGCCGCCTTCACCCGCCGCGCCATCGTCGTTCATGCCAACCTCGCCCCCGGCACCTGCGTGCTCGATGCCGACGCCCTCGCCCAAATCGCCGCGAATCTCCTCTCCAACGTGGAAAAATACGCCCCCGGCTGCGAAGTCACCGTCGCCACGACTTTATCCAACGACACCTTTCGCCTCCGCGTCGCCGACACCGGCCCCGGCATTCCCGCGCATGCCGCCGAGAAAATCTTCCGCCCCTTCGAGCGCCTCGACGCCCGCCTCACTGAGGGCGTCACCGGCACCGGCCTCGGCCTCGCCATCGCCCGCGACCTCGCCACCTCCATGTCCGGCACCCTCCACCTCCTGCCCTCCCCACGCGGTGCCACCTTCGAACTCGCCGTCCCGACCACCGCCGTCTCCGAACCGAAAATCAATGCCGCCTAGAATCAGCTCATCGAAACCACAAATCGCCACTTGGAGTGCGGTGGGAAGCGACAGCGCCACACTGCCTTCGGAAGGGTGGCGGGAATTCAGGTGGGATGGAGTGGGTGGGGTCCTCAAAGTCACGGCAACGGTAGTTCGGTTGGTCAGTCCCGCCGCACTCCAAGTGGCGCCTCTCCTTTCTCACATCCCTCGCCGATGAAAATCCTCCTCGCCGACGACGACCCTATCACCCTCGATTCCCTCGATGCCTGCTTGCGCGAGGAAGGCTTCGCCACCGTCCTCGCCCGTGATGGCCGTGAGGCCCTGTCGCTCTGGGAACAGCACCGCCCCGACCTCCTCTGCCTCGATATCATGATGCCGCAGACCGACGGCTTCGAGGTCTGCCGCCGTGTCCGCGCGAAAGATTCCGCCGTCCCCATTCTCTTCCTCTCCGCCAAAGGGGAGGAGGTTGACGTCGTCGTCGGCCTCGAACTCGGCGCCGATGACTTCGTGCGCAAGCCTTTCGGCAAACGCGAGCTCCTCGCCCGCATCCGCGCCGGTCTTCGCCGTGTCCAGACCCGCCAACGCGAGCGCCGCTCTTTCACCATCGCCGACCTCACTGTCTGGCCCCGCGAACTCCGCGCCCAACGTGCCGGCACCGACATCGAACTCTCCCCGCGCGAAGCCAGCATCCTCGAAGTCCTGCACGAGCACGCCGGCGAAGTCGTCACCCGCGATACGCTGCTCAACCGCTGCTGGGGCGTCGACTACTTCCCCGAATCCCGCACGCTCGACCAACACATCGCCAAACTTCGCAAAACCCTTGGCGACGACGCCGACTCCCCCACCATCATCGAAACCGTCCGCGGCGCCGGCTACCGCTGCCGCTAATCTCGTAGCCGCGGCCGGATTCGAGCGGAGCGAGAAAGCCCGCCGAAGGCGGCCCGAAGGGTGCGAGCGGACGCGAGCAGCAACGCCGCGGACTGTCGCATCTTTTCCACAGGGCGCCCCCTACGACCGCTTATAATGCAAACTCAGCGTGTGGAACTGCTGCTTCCCCTCGTTGTCGCTCACGTTGAAATAGATCAGCTCCACCGCCGTGTTGTTCTTGTTCCATTTGTAGCCCACCAGCGTCTGCTGCGCCTTGCCGTCCGGCGTCGGCGTGGTCGTGCGCACGAGCTGCTGCCCCTGTCCGTAGAGTTGCTCCAGCATCTGCCGCTTTTCCCCCAGGCACGCGCCATAGCGTTCCTCGTCCCAGCCGTCCTGCGCATACTGCAACTCCACCTCCACCAGCTGGCCATCGGTCAGATGCTCCTTCGCCGATTTGTCTTTGTCCCGCATCACCTGCCCGCCGAGAAAATAAAACACCACCCGCTTCAGCTCGGGCGGCTTCGGCGCATTCTTGTCATTCGGGTCCGGCTTTTTAAAGCCCGTCACCGTCACCGCCCAGCGCCCACCCACCTTCCGCCGCTCCAAAATATTCAGCTTTGCCGCCAGCACCTTCGCCTCCAGCCGCTCCGACGGCTCATGCCACATCAGGCTGAACGGCGGCGCGATCTCGTTCCCATTCGAAGCCGGTGGCAACGGAGCAGGCGTCCCCTTCTTCTGCGCCGGGGCCGTGGCCACCAGCGCGAGCAGAAAGAGGCCAACGAGCGCAATGGAAGATCTCATCCCCGCTAGGAAGCGATCTTGCCGCCCCCAGCGCAATCGCAAAGCGCGGATCCAAGTCCGACGCTCGCGGCGGTCCGGCACTTGTTGGAAGGCCAGCCTAGGCGCTTGGCTTTGTAACGGCGGGACGCGCGCTCTTTCTGAGCGTGCCGAGCGAGCCGTGAAGGAGGGGCACGCACGCCGCCATTCGATCACCACACGCCGGACGGACCCGTTCAGCGGCCAAACAGTACCGCCGCCAAGCGTCAGGCCACCAAGTCTTGCGGTTTCCGGGTGCCCTGTGCTAAAGGCTCGCCAGCACCCATGTCCGGCTCACGCAGCGTCGCTTATTTCTCCGCCTTCTTTCTGTCCGCCAGCACCCTCTTTGCCCAGGAGGTCGAGCGCGTCTCGGTCGACTTCTCCTATGTGGAAGGCAAAGCCCGGGAGGCCGCCGGCAAACCATTCGTGCGCCCGCGCGATCAGCGGCCGCTGCCGGCCCCGCTCAAGGCGCTGACGTATTCCGATTACCAGCACGTCCAGTTCCGCAAGGACATCGCGCCTTGGAAAGAGGACAACCTCAACTTCCAGCTCAACTTCTTTTTCCCCGGCCACATCTTCGAGGACACGGTGCTGCTGAACGAGTTCTCCAAAACCCACACCCAGCGCATTCGGTTCATGCCGAATTTGTTCAACATCGAGACCCCCGCGCTGAAGGACGTCTCGCTGCCGGAAAACCTCGGCTACGCCGGTTTCCGGCTCATGTATCCGCTGAATAAGCCGGGCGTGTTCGACGAACTCGCCGTGTTCCAGGGCGCGAGCTACTTCCGGATGCTCGGCAAGAACATGGGCTACGGCCTTTCCGCGCGCGGCCTCGCCATCAATTCCGGCATGCCCGGCGTGACGGAGGAATTTCCCATCTTCACGGAATTTTGGATCGGCAAGCCCGTGGGCACCACCACGGACATCACGCTCTACGCGCTGCTGAATAGCGACAGCGTGGTCGGCGCCTACCAGTTCACCCTCCGCCCCGGCGAGACCACTGAGGCCCGCGTGCAGTGCGCGCTCTTCTTCCGCAAAATTCCGAAGCTCATCGGCGTGGCGCCCATGTCGAGCATGTTTTGGTTCGGCGAAAATTCGCGCTCCCGCCCGGATGATTACCGCCCCGAGGTGCATGACTCCGACGGTCTCGCCATCCGCAGCAGCAGCGGCGAATGCCTGTGGCGCCCGGTGCAGAACGATCCCGCGCGGCTGAACCAAAACATGTTCCAGTTCACGAAGGATGGCGAATCGATCGCCGGCTTCGGCCTGCTCCAGCGCGACCGCGATTTCGTCCACTACGAGGACGGCGAGGCGAACTATCACCTCCGCCCGAATCTGTGGGTGGTGCCCGAGGGCTCCTGGGGCCCGGGCCGCGTGCATCTCGTGGAGCTCTCCGCGCACGATGAGACGAGCGACAACCTCGTGGCCATGTGGGAGCCGCGCGATGCGCCGAAAATCGGCGAGCCCTTCCGCTACGCCTACCGCCTCTACTGGGGCACGGACCCGAACCCCACGCAGGCCGGTTCCTACGTCGTCGCCACCCGCACGGGTCTCATGCCGTGGAAGCCGGGCGAACGCCTGTGCGTCGTCGATTTCAAAGGCCCCGCGCTCGATAAGCTGCCGCCGGATGCGAAAGTGACCGGCATCGTCGAGGCGGCCGACCCCACGCTCGGCGAAGTGCACGAAGTGGTGGTGCATAAGGTAGCGGCCTCGAATCTCTGGCGCCTCTCGTTTTACGTCCGGGCTGCGGGCGCGCCGCCGGTGCCACCCGCCGGGCCGAATGAGTACCCGAAGCTGAAGCCCCCGCCATTCAAAGCGCCCGTGGAAGTGCGCGCGTTTCTGAAGAACGGAAATGACGTGCTCAGCGAAACATGGAACAACCGCCTGGATCCGTAACCGATCCCTCGGCTGCCATTGCTGCGGCGGCGGAGGAAGCCCAGCTCGATGAAGGCTGGGAGGAGGCCTATGCGATGGTGGAGGGCTACTACAGCGCGCTGCGCGTGCGGAACCGGCTGCTGCTCTCCCGGATCATCGCGCTGGTGCTGCGCCGCGCCGCCCGCCGGCTCAAAAACGAGGAGGGCAAGAAACCCGCCGAGCTGGCGATGCAGGAGGCGACGACCGTGGTGGTGGACTGGTTTCAGCGCGTGCTGAAGATCGAAATTCCCGAGCAATGGCTCGCCGCCCGTGGCCGCCTTGCGCTGCTGCTGGTGGACATGCCCGGCCGCTGGCAGCGCTGGTTCCTCGAGGACTCCGGCTGGCCGGAAGAGTTCGTCACGCAGATGCGCTCCAGCTATCTCGCCGCCGGCCCGGCCTTTCAATCACGCACCATGACGCCGCAGATGCTCGACCTGCCTGCCGTGGTCACCGCCGCGAATCAAGGCTGGGAAGCGCTCGGCCAAAATCCCTGGGTGCGCTACGTCATTGCGTTCCTGCTGTGGAGCGGCGTCGCGGCCGGCATTGGACTTTTACTGTGGAAGTAAATCACCAGTATCCACCGATTCAGGATCGGCGCTTTTCGCTCGCGCGCTGGAGCTTTTACTTGCTCGGGCTCGCGCTGGCCGCCGGCGGCATTTTTTTGATGTGGGACCTGCTCTGGCGCGCGGGCTTCAACGGCGCGCGCATCCTGTTCCTATTCCTCTTCGGGATCCTGTTCACGATCTTGTGCCTCGGCTTTACGCATGCGCTCTTTGGCTTCATCGGCCGCCGACGCACGCCGACCAGCTCGCGCATCATGGACACGCTGGAGCCCGGCGACGAAAAGCTCCCGCTCGCCCCGACCGCGCTCGTCTTTCCCGTCTACAATGAAAGCGCCGAGCGCGTCTTCGCGGGCGTGCGCTCCGTCTTTCAGGATCTCCAGCGCACCGGCGAAGGGCGCGAGGTGGAAATCTACATCCTCAGCGACAGCACCAATCCCGACAACTGGGTGCGCGAGGAATTCTCGTGGGTGGAGCTCTGCCGGCAGGTGGGCGGCTTCGACCGCATCTTCTACCGCCGCCGCGCGAAAAATACGAACCGCAAGAGCGGCAACCTCGCCGACTTCTGCCAAACGTGGGGCGGCCGTTACACCTACATGATCGTGATGGATGCCGACTCCATCATGACCGGCCAGGCCATCCTCACGCTCATCCGGCTGATGCAGAAGAACAAGGAGGCGGGCATCATCCAGACCGCGCCGCGCATCGCCAATGGCGAGACGATCTTTGCGCGCATGCAGCAATTCGCCAGCCGCGCGTATGGCCCGATTTTCCAAGCGGGGCTCGACCACTGGCAGGCGAGCGTGGGCAACTATTGGGGGCATAATGCGATCATCCGCATGGAGCCCTTCACGGAGTACTGCGACTTGCCCGATCTGCCGGGGAAAGAGCCCTTCGGCGGCAAAATCCTGAGCCACGATTTCGTGGAGGCCGCGCTGATGGTGAAGGCCGGCTGGCAGGTGTGGCTCGCCTACGACATCGAAGGCACGTGGGAGGAGGGCCCGCCGTCGATTATCGACAGCGCCAAGCGCGACCGCCGCTGGATGCAGGGCAACCTGCAGCACACATGGCTGCTGCTTGCGCGCGGCCTGCATCCGGGCAGCCGCGTGCATCTGCTGATGGGCATCCTGGGCTACCTCGTCTCGCCGCTCTGGCTGCTCTTCATCCTGCTCAGCATCTGGCTCACGTGGCAGGACCTGAATACCGGCCTGACGAAATTCCCCGTGGAGGGCTTTGTCGGCCGCTGGTTCCATCTCGATCAATCCCAGCACGGCCTCCTGATCTTTTTCATCACGCTGGTGCTGCTCTTCGCGTCCAAGTTTTTCTCCTTGTTCGACATGATGCTCCAGCGCGGGCGACTGAAGCAGTTTGGCGGATTCCTGCAGGTGACGGGCAGCATGGTGCTGGAGGTGGTGCTCTCCACGCTCATCGCGCCGGTGCTGATGCTCTTTCACACGAAGTTTTTCACCTGGATGCTCGTCGGCAAAAGCGTGACGTGGAACACGCAGAATCGCGTCTCCGACGGCACCACGTGGGCCGAGGGCGCGGCCACGCATTGGTTCCACACCGCGCTCGGCGTGGGGCTCGGGCTGCTGACGTGGTCCATCTCGCACCTGCTCTTTTACTGGATGCTTCCCGTGCTCATCGGCATGGCGCTCTCCATCCCGGTTTCCGTCTTTACCAGCAGCGTCAAATGGGGCCGCCGCTTCCGTGCCGCGGGCTTTTTCGAGACGCCCGAGGAAAACGAAGATCCGCGCGTGCTCCACGAGCTGAATGAGATGGTCGCCCGTCCCAGTGCGCTCGAGTTCATCTTCGCCAAGGAAATCCACAGCGGCCTGACGACGGCAATTGTCGACCCGTACGTGAATGCGGTCCACGTTTCGCTGCTCAAGCCGAATGCCGCGGGCGTCACCCGTGCACCGGCGCTGCAAACGCGCGCGGACCGCCTCCTCGTCGAGGGCCCCGAAAAATTCTCCGCCGCCGACGCCCTGGAAATCCTCGCTGACCCCGACCTGATGCTGAACCTGCACCAAAGCGTGTGGACCAACCTTGCCAGCGCGACGACCGACTGGTGGCGCATCCACGTCGAGCGCTACCGCATCAGCGAATGGGCGCGAGAGCGTGAGCTGGTGAAGAAGGCGTAGCGCTGTCGCGTCTGTCGCCGCAGCCGGGAGGCTGCGGTCTGCAAGCTTCGTACTTATTTAGGCCACAGACGAGCCAGCCAAGGCGCTGGGCTTTTGAACTGCCGGGCGCGGGCCCCTCGCTGGGAAGCGAGTGGAGCGAGCAGCAAAGGTAGGCATGAGCTCCACCGCTGGATCACCATACGCCTGACGAATCCTTTCCGTGGCTAACCAGATACCAAGCTCCCGCTTGCAGCTATTTCAACAAGATGCGGTCAAAGCCCCGGCCCATCTCCCGGCGGAAATTGGATGCGCGAGATCTTCTCCGCCATATCGCGATCCGCGGCGAAGACGAGTTCCACGGTGGCGATACGGCTCTGCCGTGCATGCATGGCGGCGACCTGTCCGAGCGGTCGTCCGCCGACGTACGCACTGATCGGCCGCTTCTGCCCGTCCAGCGAGCGCAGGCTCACGGTGGCCTCGGGCGCGAGCAGCGCGCTCTTCCAGCCCGAAGGCGTCATCACATTCGAGCCCACCACAATCCAACCCGGCGTATCCGCAAGCAACGGCGCCACGCCCATGGAGCGCGCGTACGCCGTCGAGCCCGCCGCGGTGCAAACGAGCGCGCCGTCCGCCACGAGCTTCGGGATGCGCACCTGGCCATTCACCGTGACTTCGAGCCACGCCGTCTGGCTGGTGTTGCGCTCCACCCAGGCGTCGTTGAACGCAAGGTCCGTCTGGCGCGTGCCGTCCGTGTTCTCGACTTCGATAAACAGCATCGGCATCAGCCGCACCACGCACTCCGTCTGCGTGAACATCTCCGGCAGGAACGACGCCGGTTCATTGAGCAAAAAGCCGAGGTGCCCCTGGTTCACGCCGATGAACGGCAGCCGCCGGCGCCAATGCTGGCGGATGGCGTGGAGCATCGTGCCGTCACCGCCGAGCACAAGCACCGCGGTGGGATTTTCAAGATCCACCCACTGCTCGTAGCGCTCCGCCATGGCCTGCGCATGCGGCGTCTCGCTCGCCACGATGAGCAGCCGCGGTTGCTCAAACTGCCAGCGCGTGCGCCGCGCCGGGATACGGCCGCGATACAAGCCGTAGCGCTCGATGTAGGCCGCGACATCGGGCGTGACCAGCGAAGCATACGGCTGCCGCCGGAAAATCATTTCGCGGATGTCCGCGCTCACATTCCGCCCCGAGACGGGAATCGGGACAAACATGTGGTGCGGCGGCAAATCAGCCGGGCTGAGCTCGTAGCCTTCCCGGCTGGCTACGCAAAAATTGAGATTCTGCCACATATCCTGCCCGCGATCCCACAAACGCTGGATGGCCGATTCCCCGCGCGCTCCACCGGCGGTGAGGTCTGCGCCGACCACGTGCCACAGCTCGCCGAGGTGCCCATAGCGCGCCATGAACTGGTCATTCGTCGTGAAACTCGATAGCTCGAGGTCGAAAAGGTCCACCTCCACTTTGGGCAGCCCGCGGAAGGTGATATCCGCCAGCGCCGCACGATGCCAGGGCTCAACGTCATTCGTCGCCTGCTTATCCGGTCGCGGACCACAGGGCACGACGATGATCTTGTCGAAGTGCGGCACGAGGGCCTCCGCCACGCCGCGGTGGTGAATGCCCGGTGGATTGAAGCTGCCTCCGAAGATGGCGATTTTGGGACGCATCACCCGAGTGTTAGCGGGACGACGACCCGTTCCACAATGCTGCCGTGCCGGAAATCCTCGCCCCGCCCGCGGCAGCGCGAACGTGGGACACGTTTTCAACCTGTCCAAAGCGTCGGCTGGGGAAAGCGTGGTCAAAACCGGCGGGCGCCAGTTTGGAGTTCCGCCTTTAGGCGGCCAGCGCTCACGATAACCGTTTAAAGGCGGAATTCTAAACTGCGCCGGCAGAAACCCAGAAGCGCCGACGGGAAAAGATCACTACCGCCCCAAGGCCCACACCCGACGGGTTGAAAACCCGTCCCACATTCACCGCCCAGCGGTTCGGTCGCTGTGCGTCCTACGGCACCGTCAGGCCGCCGTCCATGATCAAGCTCTGGCCGGTGGTCCACGTCGCATCGCGGCAAAGATAGAGCACCGCGGAAGCAACTTCATCCGGGCTGCCGCTCCGGCCCATGGGATGCAGCGCCTCGACGGCGCGATTCGTCTCCGGATTGTCGCCGGTGAAACGGCGGTAGAGATCCGTATGCACCGCGCCGGGACAGACCGCGTTCACGCGAACACCACGCTGCGCATATTCGAGCGCGACCGATTTGGTGAGCCCGATGACCGCGTGCTTCGAAGCAATGTAGAGCGGAACGCCCGCCATGCCGATGACGCCGGCTACGGAGGAAGTATTCACCACGCACCCACCGCCCGAGCGCTCGATGACGGGCAACTCTTCGCGCATGGCAAGCCACACACCCATCACGTTGACGTCCATGACGCGGCGGTAGTCGGCCACCGTTTGCTCGGGCAGCGGCGTGGGCACTTGTTCCACGCCCGCATTGTTAAAGGCGAAGTGCAGCCCGCCGAAAGTTTCCGCGGTTTTGGCGACGGCGGCGCGAAAGAAGGTTTCGTCGGTGACGTCGCCGGCGAAGTCGAGGCAGCGGGCGCCCGTGGCTTCGATCTGTGTGCGCGCGGCGCGGTTTTGATCCGCGCGACGGCTGAGGATGGCGACATTCGTGCCCTGGCGGGCGAAGAACAGCGCCGTGGCGAGGCCGATGCCGGCGTTCCCGCCGGTGATGAGAATGGTTTTGTCTTTCATAAGTCCGTCGGTGTCTTGGTGGCCGGCGGCTGTGCCGGCGCCGCGGGATGAGATGGAGCGCGGCATCGCGTGTCGAGTGGGAATCGGTGAGTCCTTTTCCCTTTCCCGCTCGCCATCCCAACTACCGCCCCGCTTCGATCGCAATCACATCCCCAACCGCCAGTTCGCCATCGCGAAGGATCTGCGCATACAGCCCACCACGCCGAATCAGCCCCGGCAGGACCGGCGCGGAAGTGAGGCGCGCAAGATGAGCGCAGGGCTCGCACAGCCGCACGCCCCGCATCGGCACCGCGCCCACGAGAAATTCGCGGCCGACGAGATCGTTGAGCTGAACGCCGCGGGTGAGCAGATTCCGCCGGGCCTGCGCCGCCGTCAGCGGATGCCCGTACTCGTGCGCAAACTGCGTCAGCACTTCCTCCTCGATGAGCGTCACCTCGCGGATGCCGGCATTGCCCGAAAACTTGCCCATGCCGGTGGCATAGCGATCTCCCTCCAACCCGCGCCCCGCCATCGCCCGGACCTGCTCCACCGCCTGCGGCAACGTGCCGGCCGTGGGACTGAGAAAGATGGCAGCGAGAATGGCGGACATAGCGAACGCATTTATTCTCTACGGCGCAGGCATCGGCGCAAGCGGCACATCGGCCTCCACGTCTTCCTCCTGCTCCAGCGCCAGCCCGCCCTCGCCCAGCGGCCAGATGTGAAAGCCGCCTTTGTTGAAGGGCGGAATGATCCACGTTCCCCAGATACCCTTGCCTTCGCGAAAACCCGCGTATTCCACCAAGTGGCGCCCTAGATATGTCTTCGTCCACGAGCATTCCCCGCTCTGCGCGTAGCGCCCGGCGATGAGAAAGGCGCCGATTCCATCCGCGCCATCGCCAGAGATGATGCCATCACGGAACTCCAGGATGAGATCCATCAGGAAACGCTGGCTGCGGCGCGCGTACGTATAGAAACCGACCCAGGGGCCGGATGGAAAATTGAGTTCGCTCATGGCCACCGGCGGAGGACGCGCAACCGCGCACATGGCGCCTTCCAAATTTGGATCCTATAGAAATCCTGGCCGGTGAAACCATCTTCCGAGATCGTCCCCAAGCCACCAAACAAAAGGCGCACCGTATAGTCACCGGGATCGACCGCCAACGTAGCCTCTTCTTGGCCGTCCCAATCCTGAATGGCAATTCGGCCATTGGTCGCCAGCGGAACTTCGAGCGCATGCTGCCAATGGTTGAACATCACTGGCGGCTCTTCGGACCAGAAGCTGACCTCGACGGGGATGGTCCCATCCCGCGCCGGGCTGACGACGATGCAACCAGCGGAAAGGCTCACCCGGTCCGCCACCTCCTGTTCGGTCCACTCTTCGGGCGCATCGGGAGCCTCCGGATCACCGACCTGAAATCGGCGGTATTCGGAAGTCACGCGGAGCTGACACCGAAAGCGCGGAAGATCCATGCGGAGATTAAACCTGGAATCCAGACGCGCGGTCCATCCTCTCCTTCCGAAAAGACCGTTAGTGGTCCGTCTCCGAGTGCAGCGCGATGCAGTTCCCCTCGGAGTCCAGCACCTCGGCGCGGAAGCCGTACGGCGCGATGGAGTGGATGTCTGTCTGCACCGCGCCGCCCTGGGCGCGCACCGCCGCGACGGCCTCTTTGAGCCGCCCATTCACATCGAAATAAATCATCACGCCATCGGCGGAGGGCTTGAAGTCCTTCACCACGCACAGGCAACCCATGCGCTCGCCATCGGGCGTCGGCAGCCAGCCGATGGGCACTCCCCCAACATCGGACTTTCCCACGGGCGCACCGAGCACGGCGGAGTAAAAAGCAGCGGCCCGATCGAGATCGAGCGCAGGAATGTCGAACCAGACGATGTTGGGTTTCATGGCGGTGAGAGTTGCAGCCACTATTCGGCATCGGATGCGGTCCGGATGCGCTGGCCACAGGCAAGGTGACGATAGCCGGTCCAGCGATAACGGTCACGCGTGGTAAAGGCGATGCCACAGCCCGGGCAGCGCAGCCAGCCGTTGGCATCCGGCGTAAGCGTGACTTCGGGAGTCTCGATCAAAAAGTAAGGCTCCACCTCGCCAGTGATGCCTGTGCCTCCACAGTCGCGGCAGGAGCCGAGACTCCACGTGCGGCCGCCATTGCCGATCGCCGTCTCGATGTCGCGTTTGCCGCTTCCATGGCAAGAGGGACAGGCCTGCAAAATGAGCGGGTTGTGGTTATTCTCGGCGGTAAATTGCGCCTCGCGGCGGCGGGGGTGCGCGGCGAGGCGCAAGCGACGGCGCAATTCCAGTTTACGCTCGGAGACGGTCATAACGACTCATGAAACGATCATGGGCCGGAGGTGGAAAGTCAACAGCCGGAGCCCATGCTCTCAAATCCCGGCGCTCACGGGAACCGGGCCTCACCGCACCTTGTCCAGCTGCACAAAGTCCTTCAAGCGGAGATCGTAGCCGGTGCGTTCGCGCGGGCCACCCTCGGTCACCACGCGCACAGTAAATTTATCCAGGCTGGCGCGATCCGCGGCGAAGCCGACAACGACCCGGTCGGGCGTGGTTTGCTCTTGTTCCAGCGAGGAGGCGGCCAGGAGCCGGCCGGCCTCGTGGAGTTCGAGATCCACGCGCTTGAAGCTTTTCATTTTGCCCTCCTTTTTGAATTCGAGCACCACTCGAATGGCCTCCGGGCCAGCGGCATTCACTTTGATTTGAAATCCCAACTCCTTCGCGCGTTCCGGAGTGACCTGGTCGATTTCCATCAGGGCAAAACTGCGGCTGGGCGCAAGGAGCAGGAGGGCGAAGGCCAGAAATGGAACGATGGTTTTCATGGGTGGAGCGGTGATATTAGGATCCCATCCTGCCGCAGTCGCGCCACGAGTTGTCAGGCAATCGTGAAGCGAATGTAGATCGTTTATGCCGCCACGGCACGCGCGAACCGCCGGCCTTGGCGTGCGAAAGATCGCGCGCCAAAGCCGTGCGGGGCCGAACCACCCAAATCCGCGGCGGGGCGTTTAGCCCACCTTGAACCGCGTGTCGGCGGCCGTATCGATCACCACCCCGCCGATCTTGGAGTTCCCCTTGAAAAGGCCCGCGGCGAAGTAGCTGTCGGCGTCCGCGGTCCCGGCGATGCTGAAGCCGCGAATCTCGCTGCCCACGTCGCCGAGGATCGTGTCGTCGCCATCCTTGAGGGTGGCATTGGTCGTGGCGAGGCCGGCGGCGATGACCGTGCCCCCGCTCACATTGCCGCCCACTTTCACTTTGCCGATGCTGCCCGCGGCGAACGTGTCGGCGACTCCGCCCAGCACATGGTCGGCGCCGAGATTGGTCCCCGCCAGGATAAGCGCGGAGATGACATCGTGCGCCACCGTCAGGCCCGAGATGGCGCTGGTCTGAATCGTCGCCCCCGTGAGATTGCCGCCCGGATGCCCCGCCGCGGATTTCACATTGATCGAGCCGATGGGACCGAGCGCGAAGATGTCACCCAGCAGGTTGCCGTCCGTCACCGTGAGCGAACGCAGCGCAAAGGTGCGGCCGAGGAGATTGGCCGGCGTGGTGGAGATGATGGTGCCGGTAAAGTCCCCGCCCGCCACCGCCACGAGGCCGATGCTGGGCGCCGTGATATCCGCGGCCAGGGCGCCGCCCTTCACCGAGATTTTCGCAATGCTCGCCGCCGAGGTCACCGCGCCATCGAGCGCGAGCGCGTTCAGCGCCGTAATGGGGCCGGAGACGTCGATGCTCGAGCCAACATTCACGTGGCCGAGGCCGAGCGCCGTCTTGCCCGTCACCAGGATGCCCGAATTGGTGACGTCGCCAAATGTAATGGCCCCCACACCGCCCTCCGCAATCAACTCGCCGCTCACCAACCGCGCCGTCTTGGCCGTGATGCTCTTGAGCGGGCTGGACACGTCGATTTTCCCCACCGAGACCAAGCCATCGCCCGTGGCGAGGTCCTTCTTTACCGAGATGGTCAGCGCACTGTTCGTATTGGTGCCGGAGAGCAGGATTTCCGAGATGTCCGCGTTGTTGTCCGCGCCGCCCACCAGCGACACCGTGCCGACGCCCAGGCCGGCCAGCTTGATCGTCACCGTGTCGTGATTGGCATCCTGGAAGATGACTGGATGCGTGGCGTCGATCGTCTTCGGGACGCCGGTGGGGATCCCGTCGTCATTCATAATGGTGCCGATGCCCTGCCCGGCGCCATCGGTGATCACCGCGCCCACCGGCGCGCTCAAATTCACCAGGAAGATCTCCCCTCCCTCGGGCCGCGCATCGCCATGCACCGGCACCGAGATGGTCTTAATCGTCTCACCCGGACCAAACGTCAGGGTGCCATGCACCGGCGTATAGTCCCCACCCGCGATGGCGGTCTGGCTGATCGTCTCGAAATTTACACTGACGGTATCGAAATTGGCCCGCGCGAGGTTCACCACAAAGTTGAGCATCGTGGTGCCGATATTTCCCTCCGCCACGCTCGCGGCGGGCGTGATCGACAGGAAGGAATCCACTCCCGTCACATTGGCTCCCGGCGACAAATGCACGGTCCCGGCGGCGGAGACGTAGGAGCCGTTGGCGCCGTGGTTCCACGTGCCGGTGAGGTTCACGGTATCGCCGGCGTTGCCATCAAAGTGGAGGTCGCCGGGGAAGCTGTTGCTGCCCGCCGCGACCGTCAGGATGTCATGGCCGGCGAGGCTTTTGACGAAAATTTTGGGCGCAGTGGTCGAGTCGAGGAACACCTGATCGTTGCCCGCGCCGGTACTGATATCCAGAATGCCGGTCATATGATTGGGGCCGAAATTGATGTCCGGACTGCCGGCAAACGTCGCCTGTTGGAACAAGATCTTGTCCCCCGTGGTGGAGCTCCCGGTACTGATGGTCACATTTCTCACGTCGGCCGCCTGCAGGCCGGCAAATTCCACAGTGTCATTGCCAGAACCCAGGTTGACGACGATGTCGGTGTATTGACCCGGGTCGAACTCCCGTCCGCCTCCACTGTTCACGTCCGCGATCGCGCCGGACACGGTGCCGGAGCCGCCGATCGGGGTGAGCGTGTCCCCATAGATGAACAGGCGCCGGATGGCGTCTTCAAAAACCGCGACATGGTTGTTGGCGCCATCTCCGTTGATGTAGATGGTGTTGTTGGCCGTGAGGATGGTGATGGCGGGAGCGATGCGGCTTTCCAACTTCTCTACGGAAAAAGCGGGGTTCCGGTGCTTGAGGTACAGGGGTGACTTGACGGGACGATTCGGGGTCTGAGCCATGAGAAACGCTACTAGCTCATTTCTAAGATAGTCAATTACTTACACAAGTCACATCAACAACAATGCAGCTTTTACGGTTAACGATTTTAAGTAAGTTGCATTTATAATTTCGGCGGAGGCGGCGGACACGCTTGCAGACGCACCCGCTGAGGCACCTCTCGGCCGCCATGGTTTTCAACCTAGCGCCGCTCACCCGTGAGCCGGCGCAGGGCGCGGCGGAGCTCGCTCACGTCGACCGGTTTCACTAAATGAAAAGCGAAACCGGCGCGCGAGGAGCGCTGCAAATCCTCCTCCATGCCATAGCCGCTCAACGCTACGCCGCGCAGGCCGTAGGACACGTGGAGATGCTCCATCAGCTCGATCCCCGTCCCATCGGGCAGGCCAAGGTCGGAGACCACGGCGTCGAACCCCTGGCCGGCGGCGAGGTCGCGCGCTCCTGCAATGGTGCCGGCGGTGGTGATGTGATGGCCGGCCAGCGTGAGCAGCCGCGTGAGCACCTGCAGCGTGGTCTCGTCGTCCTCCACCAGCAGCAGGCGCAACGGGCGCTCCGGTCCGGTTTCAAAGTCGGGCGTCAGCGCCGGGCCCGGTGAGGCATCTTTCGCCACGTGTACCGCCACGGGCAGCTCAACGGCAAAGGTGGCGCCCTGGCCGTGGCCCGGGCTGCGCGCGTGGATCCGGCCCCCGTGCAAATCGACGATCGCCCGCGCGATGGCGAGGCCGAGTCCCAACCCAGGGAAGCGCTGCGCATCGGCAGCGCCGGCCTGCTCAAACGGTTCAAAAATGCGCTCGCTCACCGCGGGCTCAAAACCGACGCCCGTATCGCTCACCTCCATGCACAACCGCGGCCCCGGATCGCCGGCAGAGCCCTCACTCCGGTCCGATGTGCGGATGCGGATGACGCCGCCGGCGGGCGTGAATTTCACCGCGTTGCGCAGCAAATTCCAAAACACCTGCTGCAACCGCGTGGAGTCGCCATGCAGCTGGCTGCGCTGCGCGGAAAAATCGAGCATCAGGTGCAGTCGCTTCTCGCGCGCCTCCTCGCGCACCATTTCGACCACGTGACCGAGCAGCGCGTGGGCATCGCAGGGCTCGGCGTGCAGGGTGAGCTTGCCGCGGGTCACACGCGTGAGATCGAGCAGGTCGTCGATGAGCCGCGCCTCCAGCGCGATGTTGCGCTCAATCATCTCAAACTGCGCGCGCACGGGCGCCGGGAGCGATTCGTCCACGCGCATCACCGCGGCCGTCATGAGCACCGGCGTGAGCGGCGTGCGCAGTTCGTGGGACAACTGGGCGAGAAAGTGATCCTTGGCCCGCGAGGCGCGCTCGGCGTGTTCCTTGGCCTCGCGCAGCGCATCCTCGGCCGCCTGCCGTTGCGTAATATTGTTGAAAATCACCGCCACCTTGCGGCTCTCCGGCCCACCCACGCGGAAGGCGTAAACATCGAACCAGCTTTTGAGCCCCTTGTACTCATTGGCAAAGCGCACCGGCTCGCCCGTCAGCGCCACGCGGCCATAGTTTTCCAGCCAGTGCGGCTCGATGTCGGCGACGAATTCCAACATGCGCTTGCCCGTGGCGCCATGCATGCCGGCCTGGTTTTCAAACGCGGGGTTCACCTCGTGGAAGAGATAGTCCACCGGGCGCTGCCGCTCATCGAAGAGCACTTCGATCACGCAGAAGCCTTCGTCAATGGAATCAAAGAGCGTGCGGTAGCGCTCCTCGCTTTCTTTCAGCGATTGCTCGGCGCGCCGGCGCTCCGTCACATCCGTGGCCGTGCCAAACCACTCGGTGATTTCGCCCGCGGCATCAAAGAGCGGAATCGCGCGAGAAAAAGTCCAGCCGGGCGTGCCATCCACGCGAATAACGCGGTGCTCCAATTGGAAGTGCGTCTTGGTGCGGATGGCCTGCTGGATGGCCTGCCGCACGAGCACCTGATCCTCGGGATGAATGTATTCCTCAAGCCAGCGGCGGCTGGGACTGGCGGTGTTGCTGATGAAATCGCGGCCGGCGAGATGGCGCATCTCGCTCCAGTCCGGGCTCATCCGGTAAACCACATCGGAGCTCGTCGTTACAAAGGCGCGGAAATGCTCCTCGCTCCAGCGCAGCTTTTCCTCGGCCTGCTTGCGCACGGTGATTTCCGTACTCTGCACGATGATCCCCTCCACCCGTCCCTGTGCATCGCGCTGCGGCGTGTAAATGGCGTGGAGCCACCGCGGCCCGAGCGGGTGCGCGACTTTGATTTCGAAATCACGCGGCTCGCCTGCCAGCGCCGCCTCGAAATGCGGCTGTATCACCTGCCATACCGCCGGCCCCAGTAATTCCAAAATCGTCCGCCCCAGGATCTGTTCGCGCGCCAGGCCCGTCCACCGGCAATAGGCGTGGTTGCACATCCGGTAGCGCCCCCCGTGGTCGACATAGGAAATCAGCGCCGGCAGCGCATCGGTAATCGCCAGCAGTCGCTCCAGCGCGCAGCGCGCGGACTCCGGGGAATCGATCTCATCGGGAGGCGGCGCATCCTGTTTCATACGATCCCTCCCGGGTGGCCGTCCCGCGACGGCGTGATTTCTCCTCGTGCTTCCAGCAAGCAGCTTTCGCCCAGCGAAGACCGCACGACAGCACGTTCGGCCTCGCCGAGCATCGCAACGAGAGGGTCAACAGATTGCATGGCGGAGTTCGGGCGGCTCCAGTGTCATCAATTTTCGCCCATTGGCCAGAGCTAATCCCACCCGGGAGCCCTTACGGCCCTGTGCTCGAAGCCTCGCCCAGACCCTGCGGCCATTCCGCATTTGGGTCCTCCATTTCCTGACCTCCGCCGAACAGGATGCGGCCCCGCGCATCGCGCAGATAGGAGGGACTAAAAAAGACGCCGTTGAGCAGCGCTGCGATATGGTAAACGATGCTGAGCCGTGGATCGCCGTTCGGATCGTAGTCCGGCTCGAAAAGCGTGCCGAGTGTGAAGCCCAGCGTGGCGATGACGCTCATGACGAGCTGCTTTCGCTCCGTGTGGGGAAAGCGATTGAAATACAGCGCCATGCCGGTGCGACCTCGACTCAAATCCGGCTCGGTGTAGGACGCGGGGTCATGCGTAAGCGTGAGCGTTTTGCGGGCGCTTCCTTCCCCAAAGTGAATCACCGCGCGGCGCCAGTTCCCCTCCGGCCCTTCGATTTCCACAGACGGATGAAGCTCCCGCAGCCGATGCGCCACCAGTGCGGGGTCGGCTTTGCGGGAAAAGATCGTGATGGGTTCCATCGCCATAGCCGGCAAATTGGTTGTGCAGAGGTCTACAGATGCCGCGCCACCAAAGCGATCAGGATTGCGGAGGGCAGCAGAATAAATTGCGCCAGGAGCACGCCGGCGAGCCGGGCGCCGACGAGCGAGGCCACGGCCGCGCGGAAGGTGCCGTGGCCTACGCGGTGATGCGTCACATCGTCCGTCAGCAGGGAGAGCTGCGGATCGAGGAGGAGGAACATCACGATCGTGGCCACGCCGTTGATGATGGAGGAAAGATTGCTGCACGTTACCCGCAGGGCGGGCTCCATCGCCCCGGCGTAGAGGGAAGCGAAGACGCCCACCGTCCAGAGCGCCACGGCCAGGGCATTCAGGCCGAGAAAGCTCCACGAAAGCCCGCCGCGCGTGCGCAGGCAGCGGACATTGCCGAGCGCCGGCCGCACCACATAGTTTCGCGCCACCCAAAGCCGCCGCGGATGCAGCGCATGCACCAGGAGGCCGAAGAGCGAGCGCCGCGTTTGCAAGATGCCGACCGCGCGGGAAAACGCGCGCTGCGCCGTGGGCACGAGCAGCGCCCCCACCGCCGTGGCCAGCGCCGCGGAGCCGAGGATCCATTGGAAATCCGAGACCAGCGTCGATGCCGGCACCGAGAGTGAAGTCTCAATGCGTTTGGCGAGAAACGGCGCCTGGAAGGAATTGGACGTGCGCGAGACGAGGATGAGCAGATTAAACAGGGTGAGCGCCGTGGCGATGTGCCCCGTCCGCACGCCCGCAATCCGCGCCGCGTAGGCCAGCGTGCCGATGAGATGAATCACAAACGTGAGTCCGCAGATGATGGCGAGATTGGTGTCCATGGTTGGCGTCGAGTACGAGGCGGTGGTGGTGGATAAATACGCTGCGGCGAACACGATTCTTCCACGCATCACGCTGCGCGGCGGAGTGCGGCGGGATTACTCCATGCACCACGCCATGCGCCGCGCAAAGTCCTGCTGAAAAGCAGAACGCCAGCGGTGGACGGCGGCGCGCGGGTCCGGGCCGGGAAGATCGCGCCACCAACCATCGGGCGATTTCGCGTATTGGCCGCCCCAGCCGGGCTTCGCCGGATCGGCGGGATCGTTGCCGCCAAGCGGCAGGAAGAAAAACCACGAGGGCGTGTCGCCTTCCTTCATGCATCCATGGAGATTCGGCGCGGTCCATGTTTTCACCGGATAGAGCGCGCCGAGCGGGCCCTGGCTCCGCACGTTCTTCTCGATCCACTCGCGGCTGGTGAGCGCCTCGTCACCGCCGAGATAGATGCCGCGGTACGCGCCCTGGCGTTTGTCCGCTTCAGGCGGCGCCTTCGAGAGTACATAGTGCAGCCCGGGAAACTCCGTGCTCATCCAATCGGCAAGATGATCCTGGTCGTCGATATCGAAGGCGCGGAACCGCTGCACAAACGCCGCATAGCCGGCGGCATCGCGATCGTGCTTCACGCGCCAGAGTGCTTGGGCGAGATCGGTCTGCCCGCCCCAGATCGCCACATTCAGCGGGCGCTCCGGCGTCCCCGCATCAATGCGCGCGATGAGCCACCCTGAGCCCTCGGAATCGTGCCCCTCGCCAATCTGCTCGCGCCCGCGCTGCGGATTCCCGGTTTTGATTTTCTCAGCCAACCCTTCCTCCGTCGGCCAGCCCTTCGCATGGCGGGCGAGATTCGTCCGCACCTGACCATACGCCGTCACTATCTCCCGAATCCGCTCCGGCCGCGTCACCGCTTCTTTTAATTCCCCCGGCACTCCCGCCGCCGTGGCGATGAGCCCTTCGATCTCAAACTCATTCGCATACACCATCAGCCGCACCATCGACTGCTGATCATCCGGATCGCCACCAATGTCGGTCAGCACGCACAGCCGCGGTCGGTCCGCGGCGAAGGCCGACGCAAAAGCGGTGGCGAAGAGGGTGAGCAGTGACGAGAGTTTCCGGCGCATAGCGGGAGGTTCAGGGAGGTTATCTTTCTGTCCACGAAAAAGACGAAGCTCACGAAGAGAACCACTTCGTGCCTTTCGTGTTTTCGTGCACCAAAAATCCTTTTCGCTCGCCACTTCCGCAAATGTGCGTAGCTTGCGCGCCCTTTCTCATGTCCTTCGATCCCGCTTCTATCGACACCTCCGCACTGAAGGCCCGCGTGGCCGAATTGCGGAGGTTCCTTTGACTTGCCAAAACTGCAGGCGCGCCTCGCGGAGGTAGAAGGGCAGATGGCCGCGCCCGATTTTTGGGATAACCAGGAAAAGGCCCAGACGCTCGTGGAGGAAGTGGGCGGTTTGCGCCGGAAAGTGACTCCCTTTCTCGAACTGGAAAAGCGCCCGGCCGACCTCGAGATCCTGCTCGAATTTTTCAAGGAAGATCCCGCGGGCACGCTCCTGGAGTTGGAACGCGAGTACCAAGCTTTTCTCAAGGCGCTGGATGCGTTTGAACTGCAGCAATTTCTTGGCGGGCCGAACGATCGCTCCAATTGCTTCCTCACCATCCACAGCGGTGCCGGCGGGGTGGAGGCCCAGGATTGGGCCGATATGCTCATGCGCATGTATGTGCGTTGGGCCGAGCGCAATGATTTCAAGGTTTCCACGGTCGATATCCAGCTCGGCGAAGGCGCAGGCATCAAGGGCGCCACGCTGCGCATCGAGGGCGAATACGCCTTCGGCTATCTCGCCTGCGAGCGCGGGGTGCATCGGCTGGTGCGGATCAGTCCCTTCGACGCCAACAAGCGCCGCCACACGTCCTTCGCGAGCATCGACTCCGTGCCTGAGATGAAAGAGGATGCCCCCATCGAAGTCTCGGAGGCTGACATCAAGGTGGATACTTATCGCGCCGGCGGCAAGGGCGGCCAGAACGTCAACAAAGTGGAGACCGCCGTGCGTATCACGCACCTTCCCACTGGGGTGGTGGCGGCCTGCCAGGTGGAGCGCAGCCAGGCGCAAAACAAGGCCACCGCGATGAAGATGATCAAGGCCAAGCTCTACCAAATGGAGCAGGACAAGAAGCGCGCGGCCCTTGACGCCGCTTATGGTGCCAAACTCGAAATTGGCTTCGGCAGCCAGATCCGCAGCTATGTCTTCCAGCCCTACCAAAAAGTCCTCGACCTCCGCACCGGCGTCGCCACCAGCGATATCCAGGGCGTGATGGACGGCGACATCACGGCCTTCATCGAGGGCAAGCTGCGCGGCCTCGTGCGGCAGAAGGGCGCTGGGGACGACGACGAGTAGGGGGGCTCTCAGCTCTCCCCACTTCGCTTGCGAAAATGAGAGTCGAGGTGTTTCATTCGCGATCGTAAAAGTAGATCCGCATGAAAATCAGCTCCCTCAGCTTGGTCTGGCTCGGTGTATTTTTTTACTGCCTTAGCGGGATTGTCCGAGTCGGCGCCGTGTGCTTGGCAACCACAGTCCTCGATTATGTGGTGGGAGAATGGGAAATAAATGGGCTGAGCAACTCGCTTTTCCTGGCGGCGGCGATCTGTTGGTATGTAGCCGGTCGACGTTTCTGCTATCGGAAACGCGCGCGAAGTGGCGGCACGCAAAGGTAAGAATGGCGCCTCGCTAATTTCCCGCCGAGCCCGCCGGTGGATTCTGCACCCAGTCATCGCTGCGGAACGGGCTCGCTGGCAGGCCCGCGCCGTTCACGAGCGTGCCGTCCGGATTGTCGGCCCAATCGTAGCGCACGGCCACGGGGTCCTTCACCGCCGGGCTGCCAATCACCACATGGTCCCCCTCAATCACTGCCGCCGCCCAGACGAACTTCTTGTCCTCGCCCGCGATGGCGAAGCCTTTGATCGGCCCGCCATCCTTGCTCTTCAGCCCCTCGCTGTTGGTAAAGCTGAGGCGGATCTTGTTCTCCTCCACTTGCATCCCGGCGTAGATGGGCCCGCTGAATTCCGTCTCCTGGTAGTAAACCTGCGCCAGCGCGGAGAGTGCGAGGCGGCGGCCGACTTCCTGTTTGTTCGTCGGGTGGATATCGTTGGCCTCGCCCACGTCGATGGCCACGGCCATGCCGGTGTGCGGCACCTCGAGCGTGCCGAGCTGCGCCTCGCGGATTTGCGCCCAGTAGCTGTCCGTGGGCTCATCGCGGTGCGGGAAATAATTGGCGAGCTGCACGAAGAGGAACGGGAACTCGCTCTCCTCCCGCGGCACGTCCTGCGCACGGGAAAACTCATAGCGCCACGCAAGAATCATCGTGGCGAAAAGCTGGCCGTAAAGCGGCATATTGCCCCGATTGTGCAGGCCGGCATTGCTTTCGCCCTGGTACCAAATCGCGCCGCGGATCGTGTATGGCGTGAGCGGCGCAATCATCCCGTTGTAGAGCCCCATCGGCGCAGCCATGAGGCTATCCGGGCCATCGGGCGCGCGCGGCGGCTTGGGCGCAGGCGTCCCGGCGGCCTTCGCTTTGTCCGAGGCCTCCTGGAATTTCTTCATGTCCTCGTCGTACTTCTCCTTCGCCTTCGGATACTCCTCCAGCTTGGTCTTCCAATGATTGGCGAACGCCGGGTTCGACTTCATCCCGCTCTCAGGAATCCACGTTTCCACCGGCGTGCCGCCCCAGGAAGAATGGATGAGCCCCATCGGCACCTTCAGCTTCGCCTGCAAGTCGCGCACAAAGAAATAGCCCACGGCGGCGAAGTGCCCGCTGGTCTGCGGCGTCGAGACCTCCCACTTGCCGGTGACGTCGTCGACCGGCTTGAGGCTGCCCTTGCGCGTGACGGTGAACACGCGGATGTCCGGATGGTCGCTCGCCGCCAGCTCCTTGTCGGCGTCCTTCGCCTTGCTCAGCGGAAACTCCATGTTCGATTGCCCGCTCGCCACCCACACTTCGCCCACCGCCACGTTTTTCACGGTGAGCGTGTTTTTGCCGGAGACGGTCATGTCGCCCGCCACGCCAGGTTTCAGCTCCGTGAGCTTCACGGACCAGTGGCCCTCCGCATCCGCCGCGCCCTGGGCGGATTTGTCGCCCAGCTTCACGGTCACCTTTTCGCCCGGGTCCGCCCAGCCCCACACATTCGCCTTCGCATCCTGCAGGAGCACCATGTTGTCGCTGATGAGCGCCGGCAGCCGGACATCGGCAAGCACAGCAGCGGACGAGGCAAGGAGGAGACAGGCGGGAAGTTTCATGGCGGTGATGCTGCAAGAGCGCGAGGGTGGAGGGCAAGCCGGTACCTTTATGGACTGCGGCGGGATTCGAGCGGAGTGAAAAAGACTGCCAAAGTCCATATAGGCACCTGCCGGCTTGTCACTTCTCCCAAACGCTTTACCATCTCCCCCGTCACCCCATCTCATGCACACGATCGATCAAGTCATGGCCGAGGAGCGCGCCTCGGCGTTTACCAAGCGGAGTATCAAGACCGGGGCCAAGCTGGCGGGGCTGAAAATGGTGGTCTCCATGATGGACCTCACCACGCTCGAGGGAAAGGACACGCCCGGCAAAGTGGCCTACCTGTGCCGCAAAGCCATCCAGCCCGCGGAACCGCGCTTCCAGGTGCCGAGCTGCGCGGCGGTGTGCGTGTATCCCAATCTCGTGCGCGCGGCGAAAGCCTTTGTGGGCGATAGCGGTGTGAAGGTCGCCGCGGTGGCCACGGCCTTTCCCAGCGGCGCCATGCCGCTCAAGGTAAAACTTCAGGATACCCGCGCCGCCGTCGCCGAGGGCGCGGATGAGATCGATATGGTGATCGACCGCGGCGCCTTCCTTGCCGGCGAGCACGCCCGCGTGAGCGATGAGATCGCCGCCGTGAAAGAGGCCTGCGGCGCCGCGCATCTCAAAGTCATTTTGGAAACCGGCGAGTTGCAGACCTACGACAACGTGCGCATCGCCAGCGACCTCGCCATGCACGCCGGCGGCGACTTCATCAAGACGAGCACCGGCAAAGTCGCGCCCGCCGCCACGCTCCCCGTCACCCTGGTGATGCTCGAGGCCATTCGCGATTTCTTCTTCGCCACGGGCAAGCGGATCGGCATGAAGCCCGCCGGCGGCATCCGCACCGCGAAGGAAGCCCTTGCCTATCTCGTGATGCTTGCGGAAACGCTGGGCGACGACTGGATGACGCCCGACCTCTTCCGCTTCGGCGCCAGCACCCTCGCCAACGACGTGCTCATGCAAATCGCCAAGCTCGCGGATGGGAACTACCAAGGCAGCGACTACTTCTCACTGCCGTAGAGGTCGTATTTGTTTAGAGCGGTTTACGTTGAGTGATCGCCGCTCGAATCCGGTCGCACCTACAAGGATGCCCGAACTCTCCTACGGCTTCGCTCCCAGGAAGGGCTTGTAGGTAAAGTTCTGGCTCATCCAATCATCGCTCTCGGGACCCGGATCTTCCGCCGTGTTCTTCATGAGGGACGGGTCGAAATTCGAACGCTTGCGCGCCTCCACGTGGCCGTCGCAGAACAAGAAGTTGGCAAAGGCTTCCTTGTCCGTCGCCGGATCGCCATCGCCAAAGAAGGCCTTGATTTCATCCGGCTTGAAGGCCGAACCGGTGTCCGCTTTTTCCGCCATGAACACGCAAGCCGCCGTGTGTTCCACCATGTTCATCTTCATCCGCTTGTAGACCGTCGCGGTCCCCGTGCCGCTTCCCCCCTCGGGTGCGGAGGGGCTTGAGAGGTACGTGTTCATCGCGTAGCAGAAGAGGTAGTTCTTCGGCGCGGCAATCATGTCATTATAAGGGTTCTTCGGCACCCCCGGATTGATCCACACGCTCTTGTCCCCCGGCCGCGGAGGCTTGGCGGAGATGGTCGGGTCCTTTAGCCCCTTGTCGTGAAAATACGGCGGCAGCATGTTGAACCACGCCTCGTCGTCATCGATATTGGTGGTGCCCCCGCTCGAATCCTGGCCGTCGGTGGGCATGCGGTTGTCATTGTCCGCCAACTCGGAGTTCAACGCCGAACCCCATTGCTTGAGGTTGTTCGTCGATTGGGTAGACCTGCCCTTTTGCGCCGACTTGCCGAAGACTGGGAAGAGAATTGCGGCGAGGATAGCGATAATTGCAATCACGACCAACAGTTCGATCAGCGTAAAAGCTCTGCGGGTTTTCATAAAATGAATGGTTCTTAGGAGGAACTTTCCGAAACAGCATCCGCTCATTCGGATACCGCGTCAAGGCGGTTCGATGTCACAAGCGAGTGGCAATATTACCGATATAATTCGGGTGCCTGAACCAAAATTACGGGCGCTCACGCCTACCGCGCCGTCCAGAGCAGGATCTCCAGATCGCGAATGTATTGGGAATCCGGAGCAAGTTGCTTGAACCGCTCCGCATGGCGGAGGGCTTCCGGCCGCCGATGCAGTTCGAGGAGACCCTTCGCCAGTCCATAGTGCGCTTCGGCGACCGTTTCCTTCAGCGCCAGGACCGCCTCGTATTCCTTGATGGCCTCCGCGGGGTTGGCCTGTGCCAGATAGCTGGAGCCCCGTCCGATGCGGGCGGAGAGACACTTGGGGTTCCGCGCCAAGGCCTGATCATACCATTTCCGGGCGCCGTCCGCGTCGCCTTTGAAAAGGCAGCAGGACCCCACGCCCACATAACCGCTGGGTGACTGCGCATCCTTGGCAACCAATTGCCGGTAAATTTCCTCGGCTTCCGCCATGCGGCCATGAGCCACCGCTTCGCGCGCCCGCATCAGATCCCGCGGATAGGCGGAAGGCTGGTCCTCCTCAATCGTGACTCCCCCCTCGCTCCCAAGTTCGCTCGCGCGGTGGGGCCGCCGGGCGTAAAAGCCGAGCCCGAGGGCCAGCGCGAGCAAGCTGCCGAAGACGATCCACAGCCAGGGAACGTTCCGCCTCACAGCTTATGGGCTGGCGGTCCGCGCCGCCCGGACGATTTCCGCAATGAGCGCCGGCCCGCGGTAGATGAAGCCGGTATAGATCTGCAGGAGCGCCGCGCCGGCATCCAGTTTCTCCCGGGCATCGTCGCCGGAGAAAATACCGCCAACCCCAATGACCGGCACCTTCCCCCGTTCGGCGAGAAAGCGAATCACCTCCGTGCTGCGGGCCCGCACCGGCGTGCCGCTGAGGCCGCCAGTCTGCCGCCGCGCCTCGGGCACGGTGGAATGATCGATGGTCGTATTCGTGGCGATGATGCCGCTGAGCCCATGCGCCTGCACCAGCGCGAGCACATCCTCCATCGCCTCCCACGTGAGGTCCGGCGCGATCTTGACCAGCAGCGGGCGGCGTTCGGTATTTTCACCCTGCACGGCACGGAAGAGCGTCTCCAGCGCCGCGCGGTCCTGCAGGGCGCGGAGGCCGGGGGTGTTGGGCGAGGAAACATTGAGCACGAAGTAATCGCCCAGCGCACGCAACCGGCGGAAGGAAGCGAGATAATCCCCCGCCGCTTCCTCCAGCGGCACCACTTTGCTTTTGCCGAGATTGATGCCCACGGGAAAGCGCGGCCAACGCCGCGTCGCACGCAGCTTTTCCAGCCGGGCGCCGATGACCTCGGCGCCGTCGTTGTTGAAGCCCATGCGATTGATGACGCCGCCAATCTCCGGCACCCGGAAGAGGCGAGGCTTCGGGTTGCCCGGCTGGGCGAGCGCGGTGACGGTGCCGATTTCCGCAAAGCCAAAGCCAAGCCCCTCCCAGGCCGGCAGCACCAGCGCGTTTTTATCGAAGCCCGCGGCCAGCCCGACGATGTTCGGAAACGAAAGCCCGAAGAGCTCGCGCCGATCGCGCGGGTCCGGCGCACTCATGCGATGCAGCCCCTGCAATGCTCCGCCGCCACCATGCAGAAACGCCATGGAAAAATGGTGAATGCGCTCGGCATCAAAGCGGAACAGCACGGGCCTCAGCAGCTTTCGGTAAATCCAGTCAAACACGCAGGGAGGAAAGCCGCCGCAGGCCGGGGAGGGCAAGGGAGAAGCGGCCACCAGCCGCATTTCGAGCCGGGCCCTCAAGGGGCCGGAAGCCGCTTCCCCAGGGCGTCGCGTTGCGTTTTAAATCGCGGGCGCCCTTCCACTTTGATGCACAAGTTTCTACTGGATTTTAAACCCGACATATCGGAGAAATATCCGTTATGCTGAAGATTTCTCCTGCCCACGTGCCGCCGCTCGACCCTGGGGTCGAGCAGGCCGCCCTGTGGAACCGCGCCTACCGGGCTCTGCCAGGCGCCGATGCCGAGCCGCTCGCCATCCTGCTGGAGCGGCCCGATGGCACCATTTCGCGCCACGATGCCGCCACGCTGCCGCACACCAGCACGAACGCGGCGCTGAATCTTCGCTACGTGGAGCGGATGCTGAAGTTCCTGCTTTGGTCGCGCGGCGCCTCGCGGGTGACCATCGCCGGCGGCGGACCGCTCGCCGCGGGGTTGTCGGCCCTCTACTCGCCGACGGGCGCCCGCAAGTTCGACCACGAATTTTTCAGCCGCGTCTACAGCCACCCGCTCACCATCGAATCCTGCGCCTACGAAAGCGCGCCGGCGGGCCGCGAAGTCGCCATGGCCCTGGGGCGTCATCTCAACGGCTGCCGCATCGGCTTCGACCTCGGCGGCTCGGACCGCAAATGCGCCGCGCTCATCGACGGTGAGGTGGTCTTTTCCGAGGAGATCGCCTGGGATCCCTATTTCCAAAACGACCCCGCGTATCACTACAATGGCATCAATGACACGCTGCGCCGAGCCGCCGCGCATCTGCCGCGGGTGGACGCCATCGGCGGCAGCGCCGCGGGCGTCTATGTGAACAACGAGGTGCGCGTGGCGTCGCTTTTCCGGGGCATCCCGGCTGAGCTGTTTGAAAAGCGCATCCGGCGCATCTTCTTCGACCTGCAAAAGGAATGGGGCGGCGTGCCGTTTGAAGTGGCCAATGATGGCGAGGTGACTGCTCTCGCGGCCTCGATGAGTTTTCACGAAAACCGGGTGCTCGGCGTGAGCATGGGCACCAGCGTGGCCGCGGGCTACGTCACGGCGGACGGCAGCATTACCCCGTGGCTCAATGAACTCGCTTTTGTGCCGGTGGACTACCGCCTCGGCGCGCCGACGGATGAGTGGAGCGGTGACCGCGGCTGCGCGGTGCAGTACTTCTGCCAGCAGGGCGTGGGACGCCTCGCGCCGCTCGCGGGCCTGCAATTCCCGCAGGGGATGAAACTCGCCGAGCAACTTGTGGAGGTGCAAAACCTCATGGCCCAAGGCGACGAGCGCGCGCGGAAAATCTATGAATCCGTCGGCGTATGCTTCGGCTACGCCATCGCGCTCTTCGCCGATTTCTACGATTTCTCCTCGCTCCTCATCCTGGGCCGCGTGACCAGCGGCGAGGGCGGCAACCTGCTGTTGCAGCGTGCCGGCGAAGTCCTCCGCTCCGAATTCCCCGAGCTGGCCGAGCGCATCACGCTCCGCACGCCGGACGAGAAAGACAAGCGCCACGGCCAAGCCGTGGCGGCGGCCAGCTTGCCGACCATTTAATGTAGCTGCGAGCGGGCTCGCGGTCTCGCTTTTTAAGATGGCCCGCAGCCTCCCGGCTGCAGCCACGTGAGGCGCTGCTCTCGCTCATCTTTCACAAAACGAAAACCGCCCGGGCCGAAGCGCGGGCGGTGTGTAACGTTGGCGTCCTCATTGGGAGGGCGCCGGCGCGCGTCTTTTCGTCGGAGACGGCGCCGGCGCCCCGTACTCAAGAGCGGGGTTCCTCCTAGTCCTTGTCTTTCTTTTCCGCGCCCTTGGGCACATCCTTGCGCTCGGCCGCAGCGCCGTCGCGGCGCTTCTCGGCCGGTGGCTGTTGCGAATCCGATTTCTCCGCGTGCTCGCTGCGTTCCGTGCGCGGCGAAGGCGTCTTGCGCTTGGCGCCTTCATCTGCGGGCGAAGATTCTTCCTTTTCCTTCGCCGCCGGCTTGGCGCGCTCGGGTTTCTTCTCCGCTTCGTTGCTCGAGCGTTCCTCCGCGCCGGCGCCGGCACCAGGGCGGCGCGTCTTCGGCTCGTCGGGCGTGTTGTCCGGCGATTTCCTGGGCGGCGTCGCCTCCTCCGGATTGCGGCGATTCTTCGGCTCCTTCGATTCGTCGGTGTCATTCGTCTTCCCCGCACGGCGACCGGGGCCCTCGAGAATCGGTGGCGTCTTTTCGTCGTTGTTCGACTTCTCCGCGCCAGGGCGCTGGCCGGGACGGCGCTCGCGCTCATTGGCATTCGGCTGTTCCGAAGATTCCGGCTTGGTGCCCTCACGGCGCGACTCGGGTTTCGAAGGTTCTCCCTGCCCTGGCTGGCGCGAAGTGCCCGGAGTGCTCTCCCGGTTGCCCGGCAGGCGGCTTTCCGGCTTCTCCGGTTTTTCCGGCGGCGGCGTGCGACCCTCGCGCGGCTGGCGCGTGGCGCCGGGCGTTCCGTTTTCATCGGACGGCGTTTCACGGCCGGGCGCGGGCTTTCCAGCCTCGCCGGGCTGACGCGAGTTGCGCGGCAGACGCTCATTGTTCGGGCGCTCCGTATTGGGCCGCTCCGCGTTTGGCTGTTCAGCGCCTGGGGTGGTCGCCTGGCGTCCCGGAGTCGGCGCCGGCACCGTCGGATTCGGCGGACGGTTGCCGGGCGTGTCCGCGGTGGCAGGCTGGTTGCGGCCAGTTCGGGCGGCCTCCGTGTTCGACTCGGCATTGGAAGTGGCGCCAGGCGCGGCACTCGTGGCAGCGGAGCCGCGCAAATTGGCGCGCGCCGGCAGGCTGGCCGGGGCCTTTTGCTCGCTCGCGATACGCTGGCGGAGTTGCTCCACTTGGTTCGCCTCGCCGGCATTGCGCCAGCCACGGTTCACCTGCACAGAGTCCAGCCGTTGCGCCACTTTGCGCGGCGCGAGGTTGCGATCCACCGCCACCTCAGGAGCGACCACGCGCAGTGATTCGCCGCTGACGCGAGCGGCAAAACGGTCGGTGCGCGTGCCGGCAACGGAGGCGTCGATATTCACCTCGCGCTCTAGATGCAGCCGGCGAATCGGCTGCGCCGTCACACGAGAGACAGCCTCGAAGCGCGGGCCCTCATTGATAATCACGTTTCGGTTATAGGTGATTTGCGTGATGTTCCGCGTCTCGTTGACAATGGTGATATTTTGACGGGGTTCGACGATCACCTCCCTCAGCCGCGGCGCGCCCAGATCGCGCACCGCCACGAAGGAGTAAGCCGTCGGGCCGATGTCGTAGTAGGAGTCCACCCAGCCTTGGAAGCCGACGTTCACCTCAAAGCGAGCCTCCGGCGGCAGCGGCGCCCAGCCGACATATTTGTCGTTGTTGCGCCAGGAGACCCAAGCCGGCGCCCATTCGGTCTCCGGCACCCAGACCCAACCCTCATGTTCCAAGTTGGCCCAGCGGCCATAGTGGTAGGTGGCCCAGCCAAACGGTTCCTCGGACACCCATGTCCAGCCGGCATCGGTATAGGCCCAATTGCCAACGGTGTATGGGCGCCAGTTGTCGTCGACGTCTTTCGGGTGCCAGACGTAGCCGTAGGCATCGGTCTGCACCCAGTCTCCGTACGGCTCCAAAGAGTCGTAGAAGAAGCTGACGGAGACCTTGGCGCCGTGCGTGAGGGGAGTACTGGCGCCGAGCAACGCGGCGGCGAGAATTCCAAGAGATGATGTTTTCATAACGGATGTTGAAAGTGGCCCAAGCTGCCGGTGGCCCAGCAGCATCAAGCGCGTAATATTGCTTCGCACCTTGGCCAGAAAGCGCGCGTGTGGGATTTACGCCGGGAAAATATGCCCACCGCGGAATGTTTTGGCGGGGTGAGTGTGTAGACCGCGACTCGCGCCCTTTTCCCAAAGCGGAACGCTTCCGCTCGCACTGCTCGTTAGGGCGCCGCGGTGATCTTCACTCGCAGGAAACGCCCGCCCGGCGTGTTGGCCAGCACGTTGTCGCGCACTTTCAAAATCGTCGCCGTGTCGGTGAGCACCGTCGTGGTCGCGGCGGAAAACGAGGCCGACGCGGGCGAGCCGGCGGACTGGACTTGATACGTCACGCCGCCGCGCTTGCTGATGGTCAGAGTAAGGTAGCCGCTCTCCACGACGGCGGCGGGCAGAGTGGCGCTCTCCGGCAAGAGCGGGTCGTGACCCAACGCTTCCTCGATCAATTCCGTTTGGCCATCGTGGTCCGTGTCGTCGGTCGCGGCGTGCGCGGCGGTGCTGCCGAAATGCGCCTCCTCCCACAAATCGACGAGGCCGTCGGCATCGAAGTCGTTGCTCGCCGGGCGATACACGTAGGCGGCACCGCGATCGCTCGCAAAGGCGCTATCCTGATACGCGCCGATGACGACCGTGGTGCCGGCGATGGCCACCGCATTGCCAAAGAAATCATTCACCGCGGGCGCGGGATTCAAAATCGTGGCGACGGGGGTGGTGGGCGTGCCGCTGGTGAGATTGTAGACGTACGCCGCTCCGGCATCGACAGCGCCGGTCATTTCCTGGAAGGCGCCGACGACGAGGCGCGTCCCGTCGATCGCCACGCTGTAGCCGAAGTCCTCGTTCGCGACCGGCGTAGGATTGGCGAGCGTGTAGATGGGCGTCGTGGGGTTCGCGCCGGCGACGTCGTAGACGTAGACACTCCCGGCATTGGTGGCGCCGGCGTCGTCTTGATTCGCCCCGACCACCACCCGCGTACCGCTGATGGCCACGGACCATCCAAAGAAATCCGACAGCGCGGCGGCGGGATTATTCAGCGTGAAAACCGGCGCCGTCGGCGTGCCGCTGGTGAGATCGTAAACATACGCGGAGCCGGCGTCGTTGAGCCCGGTGTCATCCTGCGGCGCGCCGACCACGACGCGCGTGCCGGAGATGGCCACCGAAGTCCCGAAGTAGCTGCTGGCGGAAGGGTGCGGGTTCGCCAGCGTGAAGGCGGGCACGGTGGGCGTGGCGCTCGCGAGATCGAACACATAGGCGCTGCCGGAATCAGAAGCGCCGGCATCGTCGAACCGCGTGCCGACGACCACACGCGCACCGGACAGGGCAACCGCATTCCCAAACTGATCGTTAAAGGTGGGATTCGGTTTGTGAAGCGTGAAGGCCGGGACCGTGGGCGTGGCGCTCCGCAAATCGTAAACGTAGACCGCGCCGACATTCGCCGGGACCTGACCTTCCTCAAACGCCGCGACCACCGCGTATCGATCCGAAACCGCCACGGCGTTCCCAAACATGAGCAGCGTTTCCCCGGCCGGCCGGCGAAACGTGTAGCGCGGCACCGTGGGCGTCGCGGAAGCGAGATCATATAGAGACGCACTGCCCGCGCCATTCGCGCCAGTGTCGTCCAGCGGCGCGCCGACCAGCACATAGGTACCGCCGGCGGCGACCGCATAGCCCATCTCATCGCCCGACGGCGGACTGGGCGCATTCAACGTGGCCACCGGCACGGACGGCGTGGCCCCAGCCACATCGTACGTGTAGGCGATGCCGGATTGATAGCCGGCGATGCTGGCAAACGAAGCGCCGACGACGACTCGCGTGCCGGAAAAGCCAACAGCGATGCCGAAGAAATCCTGCACGCCGGGCGCGGGATTATGGAACGTCACCAGCGGAGTGGTGGGCGTGCCGCCGGCGACGTCGAAGAAATAGGCGCTGCCGGTGCTCGCGGCGCCGGTATTATCCTGATAAGCACCAACGACGATGCCCGAGCCGGAGACGGAGACAGACATGCCGAAGCCGTCGAACGTTTGGGGCGTGGGATTGGGCAGGACGAAGGCCGGGGTCGCCGGGGTGGCGCCCGCGATATCATAGACGTAGACGGTGCCGGCGTTGAGCGTGGTGGTGTCGTCTTGATAAGCGGCGACGACCACCCGCGCGTTGGAGATCGCCACGGCATTGCCAAAGGCGTCGCTGGCATCCGGGCTCGGGTTCGGCAGAGTCACAATGGGCACCGTGGGCGTGCCGCTGGAGAGATCATACACATAGGCGCTGCCGGCATCGGTAAAGCCGGTGTCGTCGCCCGGCGCGCCGACCACCACGCGCGTGCCGGAGATCGCCACCGACTGGCCGAAGTAATCCTGATTCACCGGGCTGGGATTGGTGAGGGTGGCGATGGGGACCGTCGGCGTGCCGCCCGCGAGATTATAGACGTAGGCACTGCCCGCATTGAACTGCTCCTCCGCGCCCACCACCACCCGCGCGCCGGAAATGCCGACCGAGACGCCGAAGCGTCCCGCGGATTTCGGCGTAGGCGGCGCCAGCGTGTAAACCGGCACCGTGGGCGTACCGCTGGAAAGATCGTAAACATACGCGCGCCCCGCGCCGAGCGCCCCCGTGTTGTCATTGAACACCCCGACGACAATGCGCGTCCCCGAGATGGCGACGGCATAACCGAAGGCATTCTGCTCGCCCTGGACGGGCTGGGTGAGGGTCTGCAGCAGCGCGCCCGTGGTGGCGTCGTACACTTTCACCGCGCCGACGTCGTTGGCGGTCAAATCTTCGTCCGGCACGCCGACCACCGCGATGTTGCCATCGATGGCCACGGCGGCGCCCTGGTGATTCGAATCCTGCGGCGCCGTGCTCGGCGGAGCGAGGGTCCACTTCAGCGTGTTGGGAATCTGCGCCGCCGCGGGAGGCAGAAGGCGCGCGAAGGCGAGCAGCATCAGGGGGAGCCAAAAGGCGCGCTGCCACCGGCGGAGGTTGGAGGAGGAGGACTTCATGCCGAGTGCACCCTCCGGCGTATCCTTCCTTGGAGCGGGAGTCAAATGGTGCGAGAGACGACCAGAGATGCACTGCACACTTTTCCTGGCCGGAGTTTTCTGGTCTATCTCCCTCACCCCAAACCTTTAAGCCCAACACACCATGTCTCAGCTTCAGTCCCTGCCCGCGGTCCTTCGTGATTATTTGAACTCCCTGCTTCAACCGGGAGAGTCCCTTGTCTGGGTGACGCAACATGACATGGATAAAGCCGTGAAGGCGGCACGCGCGCAGCTCAATGTGCGGCGCGGGTTGCTATGCTTTTTCTGCTTGGTCCCGCTGCCGATTGTTTTTCTGAAGCCACTGGTGGGCGTGCCGGTGCTGCTCGTGTTCATCGCCCTCGCCTACCGCTGCTGGGGCTCGATTGAAAAAGAACGAGAGAACCTGGAGCTCTCGGCATGCGTGGTGACAAATCAGCGGGCGCTCACAGTATCCGCGGCGGGGAGGAAGTCGGCGAGGTCATTCCCGCCGGAGAAACTCAAGAACATGACGGTGAAGACCCAACCGGATGGCTCGGGGTCCATTGTGTTTTACGAGACGCGCACCAAGGTGGGAGAGAGTGAGTCGGTGACACAGTACGGGTTCATCAATATTCCGAATGTGCGGGAGGCAGAGGAGAAATTGCGGGATGTGGAGGGCTCAAGTCGCTGAAAAAACACTTCGAAATCGACAGGACAGGGAAGGATATCCGGGGAAAAAGTGAAGGGCGCCTGCCAACTGCGAATCTGCGCCGAGTGAGAGAATACGCCGAGAGAGGAGGCTGTTTGACGGTCAAGCCAGCAATAACAATAAATTAATTCTGCAGCTCCACCACATTATATAGTCTCTCCACCCCGCTAAAAATCAGCAAGCGGCTCAACATATAGAAACACATAAGCGCCACGGCTCCCAAATAGCCGACAAATGCACTTTTGTGAACATTTATCGGCTTGTTTGTCCGACATATCGGAAATAAACCGTTTCCTATGCCCGCGGACGGACATGTCGATTTGAAAATCCGGATTCCGGCCGGGCTTGCGGAAAAATTGGAGATGGTTGCGGCTTACAACCACTTCGGAAGTATCAATGACGTCGTGAGAGCCATTTTGCAGGAAGGGTGGTCGAAATTTTTGGCGCAAATGAATACTGAAGAAGAACTGATGGCGAAATCTCGCGCTGTGCTTGAAAAGGCCTCCCCCCCTAAAAATCCCTAGGCGACCAAATGTTCCTCCTGAACTCCCACAATTTTTATGAAGGAATGATGGCCGGGTCTTTCGGCGGCATTCTTCGGGAGATGATGTTCGTCGTTCAAATCCGTCCAAAGCTTATGGCCCGGAGACGCCCGCGCATACAAACCTCCAATTCTTCGGCCCGCTTTCTTCTTTGGGGAGCGCTAGCTTCCGCCTGCGTAGCCGTGGGTTCGTTACTGGCCGGAATGGTAGCGGCCTACACTCAGCCCGAGTCCATTTCCCCGCAAATGCTTGGATGTCTATCCATCCTGGGGTTCATCGTCCCCTTCGGAGGTTTCGTCACTCTTCTCCGATCCGAAACTTTCGCGAAGACATTTCCAAAAGTCTCAAAATTCATCTCTCCGATTCTTGATGAAATGTTCGGGGTGAAACGGCCACCTCGGAATCGCAAGCGTGCCGCGGCAAGAGTTCAACTCAACGGAGTCATTCGCAAACCAAAGAAGAAACGCACGCGGCGGCAGGGCAGAAATGCGACCTCACCCAAACGCCGAAAACGAAAAGTGGCCCGCAAGAAAAAGGCTTCAAAACGATGACCTACGGGCCATGGATTTCCAACGCCTTTTTGCCGCCACTTCCACCCACTAATGATTGAACGCGAATTCCTTCGAGTTCAGCAGCGCCCAAAATAGGTCCGCAAAGACCGCGTCGCGAGGGCCGGTGGTCAACTGGGATTGCAGCGCGATGAGCTCCGCCGGCTGCGGGCAGCGCGAGACGGTGGATTCGAAGAGCTGGGCGGCGACTTTTTGGTTGTCGGAGTTTTTGAGCCACTCGTTGAGGCGGCCGGTGATGATTTGCTTTTGGAGTTCGTCGCCGTTTTTGAGATGGAGGAGCTGGGGCAGCGTGACTTCGCCTTTGCGCTCGCAGGCGCAGGCGGTGACGCGGTCGCTGCGGCCGAAGAGGGTGAGGAAGTAGTTGCTCACGGAGCTGTCCGGGAGCTGGATGGCGCGGAGGCCGAGGGGGTAGCCGTCGAACTTTTGCGGGACGCCGGTGGCGCTGGCGATGCCGTCGAGCAGCACCTCGGCGGGGAGACGGCGGGCGTAGTAGTGGGAGTAGAAGCGCGTCTCGGTTTCGTTGCCGGGCTGGGTGCTGCTGGCGAGCTGGTAAGCGCGGCTGGTGAGGATGAGCTTTTGCAGGTGGCGCAGGTCGAAATGGGAGGCGGCGAACTCGCGCGTGAGGATGGCCCAGAGCTCGCCGTTGCTGGGCGGGTTGCTGGCGCGGAGGTCATCGACGGGCTCGACGAGGCCGGTGGCAAAAAAGTGCTTCCACAAGCGGTTCACCATGGCGCCGCTGAACATCGGGTCGCGCAGCATCCACTCGACGAATTGTTCGCGGGCGTCGCGGCCGGGCTGCGCGGTGAAGGCGGAGCGGTCGAGCGGCCGCGGGGCCATCATTTGGTTCGTGCGCGGCTGCAGGGCGCCGGGCGGGCGGGCGGCGAGCTCGGCGATACGCTTGCGGGCGTCGTCGATGCGGCGGCCGGCGTCGGCGATTTGCTTTTGCAGCTCCTCGCACTTGTCCTCATTGGCGGCGAGGGACTCGGCGCTGCAGAGGTCCTCGAATTTCTTCCGGGCGTCAAAGAGCTGGTTGCCCGCATCGCGCTCATCCTTCGTCACGGTGCCGAGCTCGGTGGCGGCGGTCTCGGGCTTGTCGCGCTTGAGGCTCACTTTGCCGAAGTAGGCCGCGAAGTGGTAGAAATCGTCCTGGGTGTAGCGCTCGAGTGGGTGATTGTGGCAGCGGGCGCAGCCGATGCGTGTGCCGAGGAAGGCCTGCGCGACGCTATCCGGCAGCTCGCTTTGTTCCACGCGGTTGTTTTCGCCGATGACGGTGACGTAGTAGCCGACGGCGGGGCTTTCCCGGACGGTGCCTTTGGCGAGGAGGACGTCGCGCGCGATGGCGTCCCAGCCGCGGCCGGAGGCGAGCTCACCACGAAGCCAGCCGTGGAAGCTGCGCACGCCTTTCACGCCGCGCACGTCGTGGTCGCGTTCCTTGCGGTTTTGCAAAAGGTCGGCGAGCTCGAGGGACCAAAAATCGACCCATTCGGGACGAGCGAGAAGAGCATCGGCGAGCTTGGCACGCTTGTCCGGCGCGGAGTCGGCGAGGAAGGCATCGACCTCCTCGGCGGTGGGGAGTGTGCCGATGGTATCGAGATAGGCGCGGCGGATGAAGGCGGCGTCGCCGGCATCGGGCGAGGGCGGGAGATGGAGCGCGGCGAGCTTTTGGAAGATGGGCGGATCGAGGACGTTTTTTGCCGTGGTGAAATCGGCGCCGGCGACGTCCTGCGCAAAAGGCATGGTGAAGCGGACGACGGCGACGAGGCCCTGGAAATGCACACGCACGCTGGTCTCACCATGGCGAAGCGCTTTCGCGAGGCCGGTGGGTTTCACGGAGAGCGTGGCTTCGTCATTCGAGAAAAACTGGGCGAGCCACGTGACGTCGCGCACACGGCCATCGGGGTAATGGGCGCGGACGAGGAGTTGCTGCGTGGCGTTCGGAGCAAGCTGACGATCGCCGGGGAGTACCTCCAGCGAAGCGGCGACGGGCTCGTCTTGCGATTTGCTGGCGGCGCCGGGGGCAGCGGCGTAGGCCTCGGGCGCGGCGGGGGCGCGTCCGGCGACCCAATCGATGATCGTCTGCGCATACGCGGAATCAGCGCGGAAGCGGGTGCCGCCCTCGTGCGGGGCGCCGCCGCTGGGCTTGGTGACGAGCAGGCTCTCGGCGGGGAAAGCGGGGTCGATGCGGCGGCCGTTCACTTCCTTGGTGATCCAGTCGTAGTCCCACTCGGGCGCGTAGCCGCGGAGCGAGAGCCGGAAGCCATTTTGCCCAGCAAGCTTGCCGTGGCAGCCACCCTGGTTGCAGCCGGTCTTGGTGAGAATGGGCTCAATATCGTTGCGGAAAGACGGGACGACGTGCTGCCCGGCGCCGATGACCGTGACGGGGATGGATGCGGTGAGGTTACCGGCGGAGACGCGGAGTTCCGTCTCCCCATCGGCGACCGCGGTGGTGTGGCCGAACTCATCGACGGTGATCGTGGCGGGATTCGCCGCAGAATACGTCGCGGTGTGGGTGACATCAGTCGTGCGTCCGTCATCCTCCACGCGGGTGACGATGACGCCGTGGTGGCGGTCGGCGGCCGTGAGCGCGATGCGGTCCGGTTGCACGACGAGCTTCGGCGCGGCCCAGGCGGGCAGCGCGGCGAGCAACAGGAATAGCAGGAGGTGACGGGGCATCGTGACGGTCGGGGGATTTCACCGAGGAAGGAAGGGTTTCTTAGGGGACGGCGGTCACCGCAGGGGGGATTTGGGGAGGGGCTGGTGGCCGCATCCGCGTCGATCCGCGTAATCCGCGGTTTCTTTTGACCGCGGATTACACGGATCGGCGCGGATGGTGCCAACTGGGTTCCATAGGCGGCGCTCCCGTTTGACTGCGCGCTTTTGATTCCTGGATCAAACCGCGACGTTGATGCTCGCATCCGCTCGCACCCTGCGGGCCGCCTACGGCAGTCTTTCTCGTTCCACTGAATCCGGTCGCAGCTCCATTGGAGCGATTGCCGAAAGTAATTTCCGGATCGAGGGGCTGACAACTAATCCGGCTCGAAGGGCGGACGACCTCTCCGAAAGGTGACCGACTTCTCCGGCTCGAAGGGCCGACGGCCACTAGCCGGGGGCTTCAGCCCCCGGAATTAATAGGCGAGGGGAAGGCGCCGCGAAGTCGGCGCCGGGAACCGAGAAATCTCTCCGGGCGCTTGAGACCTTCCTCCAAGTTCCAGACCATCACGAAAGCGATCCCCGCAGACCATTTTCAGCACCACCCGCACCACCCGCACCACCCGCATCGCCCGCATCACCCTGTGAAACGTTTCCGGCGCCGACTTCGCGGCGCGTTCCCCGTGCTCCTTATTCCGGGGGCTGAAGCCCCCGGCTAGTGTCCATCGGCCCTTCGGGCCGGAAATGACTTTTGGCATTCGCTCTAATTGTTTCCGCGCGGTGAACTTTTTGACGTGGGTTGGTAACTTACGGAAGAGCAGCACATGCCCGTCACACCCGAACAACTCCTGGAGCAAGTCCTCGTCGTCCGCAGCCAGCTGGGCGATGAGGCAGCGTTTCGGGAATTGTTCACGCAGCATGGGCCCGGGCTGCTGCGCTTCATCGAACGGATGTTGCAAGGCGCTCCCGACCATGCGGCCGACTTGGCGCAGGAAATCTGGGTGGCGATTTTTCGCGGGCTGCCGGCACTGGAAGATCCCGCGAAATTTCGGCCGTGGTCCTTTCGCATCGCGCGCGATCGGATCTTTCGCGAGTACCGGCGGCGCAAGATGATCTTCCAGCCGATGGAGGAGGAGCACCTCGAGGCCAGCGCCATGGCGGAGGAGGCGCCGCCGGACACCGAGCATCTGCAGCAGAGCCTGGCGCACCTGTCGCCCGGCCATCGCGAAGTGCTGCACCTGCGCTTTTTTGAGGACATGAGCTATGAGGAGATTGCCCGCCTCGTGGGAAGTTCCGTCGGCACGGTACGCTCCCGCCTGCACTATGCCAAACGCGCTTTGAAAACCGCCCTGCAACAACAACCACCGATCTTATGAACCCATCCGCTGCACCTGAAAATCCGGCCCTCGACGAACGCGTTGCCACGGCCGTCGCCAAACATCAACGCCGCCTGCGGCTGCTCACCGGCATCGCGTGGGGGCTCGCCCTGCTGGCCGTGGCGGCCAGTGTGATTATTGTGTTCCTCTACTTCACGGCCTTCCTGCCGAAGGAAAAGCAGATCCTTGACGACATGGGAATCGCCTCGCATTTCCCGCACACGGGGGCGCCGGTGGCGCTGCCGCCCGAAGCCTCCGAGGCCGAACGCCGCGCGGCCGGACTAAATGAAATGGGCATCATCGGCATTCAATTGGTGATGACGCGCGCCCTGAGCATGGGCACCATGTTCATCGCCTGCGCCGTGGGCTCGCTGGCGCTGGGGACGCTCGTGGTGCTCGTTGTGATGATGCGCACCAGCCGCGCGACCATGAGCCAGGTGCAGGCCCATCTGGCTCTGATCTCCGCGCAATTGCAGGGTCTGCGCACGCCGCCCGCGGCGTAGCGGAGCGGTCCGGTGACCGCAAAAGACCCCGCTATGGCACGATGATCTCCTCTTTGGCCTCGGGGGCCTTGCCGTCGCCGCTGAAGCTGAGGTGCATCGTCTTATTGTATGTTTTGGTGAGCCAAGCTTTGTCCTGAACGGCGTCGAGCCATTGCTGGGCCGCGGGATCGTTTTGGGACTGCAAGTAATAGCCGTAGGCGGTGTAGGCTTGGTCTCGCGCGGGAGTCACGGGCTGGGCTTTCAGCCAGGATTCGGCGGCGGGTTGATCTTTGCCGGCCCACGAGCGGAGCTGGGTGCCGAGATTCGTATACATCCCCGAAGTGGACGAAGGCGGCAGGCTCGCCAGCCAGTCCATGGCTTTGGATGAGCTGTTCTGGGCGAGACGATCCGCCGTCTGGCCGATGTGCATATCACTCCGGAAAGGCGTGGCGGCGAGGCTGCTCATCCAGTCCGCGGCTTTTTGCGGGTCGGCGAATTGGAGGCGGTACCAGACGTGGCCGATGGCCTCGCGCTTGGCGGTGCCGGAGGCAGGGTCATCGGGGAGCGCGTTCCACCAATCGACCATGCCGCTAAGGGAATACTGCTGGAGGGCGCGCTCGGCAAGCGACTCCATGGCGTGCGACATGCGGTCGGAATCGCCGGTGGCGAGGGCGATGGCCTCCTGCGTGGCGCGCGGGAGGTTGGTGCGCGCGAGACCGTCGAAGTAGCCGCGCTCGGCGCCGTCGTGGAACGGGGAATCGGGGTGCGCGTCGAGCCACCGGCGGGCGGCATCGGGGTCGGCGCTGGCCCAACCGCGGGCGAGCATGGTCGCGGCGTCATTGCGCCAGCCGGGCCACTCGTGCGTTTTCAAAAATTCGAGCGCGCCCTCGCCGTCGACCTGCCCCCAGCGCGGCCAAAACGAGTACCACTCGAAATCGAAGTGGCGGCCCGCCTTGTCCATTTTGCGGAACATGTCGCGCACCTCGAGGGCGTCGTCCTTGGTCAGGTGCTTGAGCAGGGCGAGCCATTCGGCGTGGCGCTCGTTTTCGTCCGATATGGTGAGGGTGGTCCACATTTGGGCGCGCAGTTTTTCGCCGGAGAGCGGGGCATCGGATTCGGCGGCGAGACCGAAGCTGCTGGACTGCCGGGCGCCGGTTGCGCCGCCGGTGGTTTTAGCGTCCGTGGGATGAGCGAGGTCAGACCCGGCGCTGGGGCCGGCCGCGGTGGAAGCGGTCGGCGGGCTGTTGAACAGCGTGTAGCCAGTGGCCAGACCGACGAGAAAGGAGCCGAGCACGGCGGCGACCAGGACAAGCTGGGGGTTGCGCATGGGGAGCGTGCTATGCCTGCGGGAGGGGGTGGGCAAGTGGAGAAGGTGTTAGGTGCGCTGAGGTTCGAACAAGCACGCTGGTTCCTTTTGATTGGCCCAGGACCTGCCAGGCGCAGCTACATGGAGCGCGACGCAGAGCGTCACGTCACCAAGAGGGGCTCACCATTCTCTTGGCGAAATGGCGTGGATGGCGCTAGGGTGGTCAGGTCTTAATTTATGCCCGCGATGAAATCCCTGCTGATGCCGAGTTTGCTGGTGATTGGGGGCATTGCCATTGGCGTGGGGGTGATGGCATTTATCAACCGGACACCGGCGGGGCTAAAAACTCCGGTGACCCAGACGACGCCGGCACCGGCGCCCAAGCCGCTCCCGGGCCAGGAATTGCCGCAGGTGGATCCCAATGCGACCTCCGATACGAAAGAAGCGATGGCGGCGCTGAGCGATGCAGTTCACACGGTGGACCGCGACAAGCGCTGGCAGATGCTGCGGGACCTCGCAGAGAAGCTGGTGGACAAGGACGTCAAGCTGGCGGTGGAGACGGGACTCAAAATCCCGGATCAGGACGACCGGCTGGAATTCATGCGGGCGCTGTTTGCCAAATGGGGGACCAAGGACCCGAAGGCGGCGGCGGATTACGCGAAAGCGAATTTTAAACCGGGGCTGCTGCTGAATGAATCGCTGGTGGCCGTGGTGGAAAAGTGGGCAGCGAAGGACCCGAAGGCGGCGTATGATTGGGCGCAGGAGAATACGTCGGGCCCGCTGAAGGAAGAAACACTGAACACCCTAGTGATGGGCTGGACGCGGGTGGATCCGGTGGCCGCGTCGCAATGGTTTGTGAGTACGGGATCGACGTCGCAGAACCTGCTCAACGCGCTGGTCAGCACGTGGGCGGACCTGGATGTGAAAGCGGCGGCGGCGTGGGTGGAGACCCTGGCGAATGCGGACAACAAGACGCTGGGGCGCGTGGTGCTGGCGAACGAATGGGTGAAGCAGGACCCAGCGGCGGCGACGAAATATTTTGAACCGATGATCAAGGACAAGTCGGGCCTGGATATCGGCGTGGCGCTGATGAACACGTGGGGGACGAATGACCCGAGCGCGGCGTCGGACTGGGTGGGCGCACTGGACCCGGGCCCGGTAAAGAATGAAATGGCGGGGACGCTCGCGACGATTTGGGCGGCACACGACATCAACTCCGCGACGAAGTGGAGCGAGAAGCTGGAGGACAAGGACATGAAGGACATGGTGATCGATCATCTCGGCACCACGTGGGGAGCGATTGAGCCGGCGAAGGCGATCGACTGGATCCGCACGCTGCCGCAGGACGATGCGCGGAACGAGGCGACGCGCGGGGCGTTCAACTCGTGGGCGGCGACAGACCCGCCGGGGCTGGCGAAGTGGATCAACACGGCCCAACCGGGACCGGAGACGGATATCGCGCGGCTCAATCTCGGCGAGGTGCTGCTCGATCAATATCCGGCGGATGCCATCGCCCAGGCGATGGGGATCAACGACCCGACGACGCGAACGGACGAGGTGGGAAAATTTTTCCGGCGCTGGCGGAAGGCGGATGATGCGTCGGCCCAACGGTGGCTGCGCGAGCAGTGGAATGGATTCACGCCGGACGTGCAGGCGCGGCTGACCAAGGAGCAACAGCGGCGGGTGATTCCGAAGTAGGGGGGGAGAGAAATAAATGACCGCGACCTTCCGGTCGCAGCTACATTGATTAGGGGCGCGGCGGTTCGTCGGTGGGACGGCCGAGGGCGACGTCGCGCTCGATGTGGGCTTTGGCTGCCTTGGAGACGAGGCGGAGCACGAGGAAGAAGGCGATGGCTCCGAGGCCCATGAAGATATACTCCATCGGGTTCTGCTTGTGATGGTAGATGACGTCGGCCAGCGTTCCGCCGGTGGCATGGAAGGGCGAGCCGATCCAGACGAAGAAGGAATCGGCGGGGATGATGGCCACGCAGGTGGCGAGGATGTAGGGGATGTAAGGAATCGGCGTGAGGCCGTAGCAATAGTTGGCCAGGCCAAAAGGGATGGGCACGAAGCGCAAAAGGGCAACGATGCGCCAGCCCTCGCGGGCGACGGCTATATCAATCATCTGGAAGGCGCGATGATGCTGCAGCTTTCGGCGGACGTAGTCGCGAGCGACCCAGCGGACGAGAAAGAAATTGAGCGTGGCGCCGGCCGCGCAGCCGGCCATCAGGACGACGAAGCCTTTCCAAAAACCAAAGAAGAGCCCAGCCGCCATACCCAGGGGTGACACCGGAAACATGACGAGCTGGACCGCCATGAAGAAGCCGATAAAAGCAAACGCAGAGGCGATGGGATGGAGATCCATCCATCCATGCAACGTATCGAGAAATTGAATCAATTTGGCGAGCATCGGGGCGCGGAGGATGGGGATGAGGGCGGAAGCGTAAATCTAAAAATTAGGGCGGCTGGGAAACGAGTATTTAGTTTTGAGTGTGCAGTCTTCGGCCGGAGGTGCAGTGATGAAGGAGGTGCGGTTGGATACGAGCGGTTTCTTCCGCTCGCAAGCCCGCCCGCGACCTCCCGGTCGCAGCTACATCGCACGCCGCCAATTTTGAGCGCCTATCGTTCTGTTTGAGCCTTTCTAAGGCCAGGCGAGGTCGGCGACGACGGCGCGGTGGTCGGAATAGAGGGAAGTGTGGTGTTCGCAGCGGATAATGCGGAGGTGGGAATTGACGAGGACGTGGTCGAGGGACAGGGCGGGGACGAGCATGGGCCAGGTGCCGGCGACGCCGGAGCCGGCATTGTCGAAGGTGTCGACGAGGCCGGTGCGGGCGCGGAGATCCTTGAAAAAGGCGGAGTCGGAGGGTGTGTTGAAATCGCCCATGACAATGAGCGGTTGCGCGGCGTAAGCGCGCGCGAGTTGGACGAGGCGATCGAAGGCCGGACCGCGAGACTTCATGGGGACAGCGTTGAAATCAACCAGGATGACGAAGACTTCGCGGCCGGCGAGCTGAGCGCGAAAGAAATGGAAATTGCCGACGCCGTTGAGCGAGCCGCTGCTTTTCAGCTCCGTATTCTCGGGGCCGATGAGGAGCATCTGGCCGGCGAGGACCTGCACGCGCTGCTTCGGGAACGTTTCAGCCCAGCGCGGGGACGGAGTATTTTCGCGGCTTTCGCCGAAGCCGAGGAGATCGGCATGCCAGCTCTCGGCCATGGGGAGGATTCCGCGGAGGCGCCACTCCGGGTGGCCGCAGTTCCAATAGGCAACGCGGAAGGCGGGCTGGCCGCGGCCCTCGGGGGCAAACCGGAATTCATTCCACAGCCAGCCGCCGGTGCAGAGGAGCGAAGCCACGGCCAAGCCGAGCGCAAAGCGGCGGAAACGCCGCCAGAACCACGCGGCGATGAAACCGGTGACCATGAGCACGGCCCAGGGGGTCGCGTAGAAAAGGACGGCGAGCGATTGGTAATCGTCGCCCAGAATGCGCATGGGGAGGCCCAGGAGGAAGAGCGTGGTGGCGAACCAGGCAGCGGCGAGCCAAAGCCAGCGGAAAACAAAGCGCAGCCAGCCGCCGCGAGCCGGAGCGGTCTCATCCGACGCTTTACTCGCTTTGCTGGTTTTGGCGGCGACGCGTTTTTTCATGCGCCGAGGCGGGCGAAGAATTTTTGGAGGCGATCGGCGACAGCAGCGAAGCTCACCCGCTCCTGCGCGCGCTGTTGCGACTGTGCGACAGCCGCGTGCCATGCGGCGTCATCGCGCAGGAGCGTGGCAGTGTCGGGCAGATCGGCGAAGGCCTCGCGCTCAATGGCGCCGTTGCCGCCGACACAGGGCATCCGGCAGAGGAGGGCGTCGCCGGCGATCTGGCCGGGGACAGCGCTGGCGTCGCATTGATAGACGATCCGGCTGCAGGCCATGGTGGCGAGGTATTCGGTGTACGGCATGCGGCGCAGGATGCGCTCGCGCGCAATGCCCATGGCTTGCAGGCGGCGGCGGTTGCGCCAGCCGCGAAACCAATTTCCTTCATTCACCACGGTGACGGGGACGCCCAGGGCGACGGCCTCGCGCACAGCCTGCTCGTGGCGGCGCGACGGGACGGACCACTCGCGCGTGCCGATAAAGATGCCCGAGCGCTCGGCGAGCGGGCGGGAGAAGTCCCAGCGTGGGTCGTCAACGGGATAGGGTGTGGGGATGTATTCAACGATCTTCGCGCCCGCCTCGCGGTAGAAGGGCTCGGCTTCGGGAGTACTGGCGAGCGCGCCATCGGCGCGGGCGCAGAGGGTACGGAAGAGACCCTGTGCGTCCGCGGTGGCGAGTTGATCGGCGATTTGGAGAGGGCCGCTTTCCTTCCAGGAGATGGCGACTTTGCAGCCGGTGGACTGGAGGGCGTCGATGGCCTGCAGGGCGGGATGGAGATCGCGGCGAAGGAGGACGACGGCGCGGCGGGTGTCCTTGGGAACGTGGGCAACGCTTTGGAAAAAACCGGCGCGGGTGCAGGCAGCGTAGGCATGGTAGTTGACGGGCGCGTGGCCGGCAGCATCACGCGGGCCGGCTCCATCGGGGAAGAGCTGGTCCGGGTCTCTGCCCTGATCGTTGATGATGGCCACGTGCATGCGCGGGCGGACGGTGCCGGAAAGGGCGGGGCGTTGGCAAGGGGTGGATGCTGCGCTCCGTCGCGGCATGGGAGAGCAGATACGCGAAGCGCGCACTCTTTGAAACGTGCGCTCTTTTAATTAGCGCGCTTCGCGCATGTGCTCCCTTATGCCGCGCGGAGCGCGCCATCCACCGAAACGCGGCGACGCCCGGACGCTTAAAAATGCACTTCGCTCTTTACCGGGCGAAGAAAGGGTTGTGCTTTTGTTCTTCGCCGACGCTGGTGAGGGGGCCGTGGCCGGGGGCGATGACGGTCGTGGCGGGCAGCGTCAAGATCTGCTCGAGATTGTTTTTCACAGCATCGGCATAGCTGACGCCACCGCCGCCCATGCTGCCAGCGAAGATGCTATCGCCGACCACGGCGATGGGGCGAGCGAGGCCGCTGACCACGTAGGTGATGCCGCCGGGCGAGTGACCCCAGGTGAGGCGGCTCTCCACTTTCAGCGCGCCGAGGTGCCAGGTTTTTCCGGGTTCGAAGGTATGGGTGCCGGCGAGCGATTCCTTGATGGTGCTCCACACTTCGGCGCCGGTTTTTTCGCGGAGACGGTCGATGTCGAAAACGTGGTCTCCGTGCGTGTGGGTGATGAAGATATGCTTCACCGTGAGGCCGCGGGACTGGGCTTCGGCGAGGATGCCGGAGGCGTCGGCGCCGGTGTCGAAGACGGCGGCTTCTTTCGAAGTTGGGTCCCACACAAGGTAGGCATTCACCGTCATGTCCTCGTACGGGGTATTAAACTGGGCGAGGCCCTCGAGGGAGACGTCGGCCGGTTGATAGCGTTTACCCGCCAGGTCGCCCAAGGCGGTGACGTTCAGGCCCAGGACGGGCGCGATTTTGGCGGCGACGGTCTGGCTGAATTCGCCGGCGCGCAGGGTTTGTAATTCCGGGATGCCGACGCCGGCGCGGGTGGCGAGCGCCTGGTCATCGAGGTGCAGGCCCCTCATGGCCTTGCCGAGGATATCAGTGTAGGTGTCTTCCAGTGGGATCGTTGGCATAGGGTGATTTTGGCTGGAAGGTTTGCAGGCGGCAAGTGGGGAAGTGGGAAACAAGCCTCGCGAGGCTCATTGGATAGGGCCTATGAGACCCATGGGACCAATAAGTCCTATGGAAGGGACGTCTTTTGAGGAGGATGGGAAGGGGGAAAGTGAGCGGGAACTGCCAAAATGTGCTATGGTGCTATTCGCCACTTGCGTGCGTGAGGCTTCCCCGCTACCTCCGCGCGCTTCAATTTCCGTTTCACGTTCCATTTCACAAGCCGTGCAAAAAAACGATATTCCGCGAAAAACGATTTACCGTCTGTCGCTGTACAATCGAGCGCTCCAACGGCTGCGGGAAAATGGGACGGAAACGGTGAGCTCCGACGCGCTGGCCACCGCGGCCGGCGTGAAGCCGACACAATTGCGCAAGGACCTGACCTACTTTGGCCAATGGGGGACGCGGGGGCTGGGCTATAATGTGGAAGGGCTGAGCCGATCGATTTCCGAAGTGCTGGGGATGGCGAAGCTGCAACCCGTGATCCTGGTGGGCGCGGGTCAACTCGGCACCGCGTTGCTGCGCTACAACGGGTTTACGAAAGAGGGTTTTGAAGTCGTGGCGGCGTTTGATTCGGATGCGGAGCGGAAGCGTCCACGCGATATCCGCGTGCCGGTGCTGCCGATGACGCAACTGGGGGATTTTGTCCGCGAGCGCGGGGTGAAGCTGGCCATTCTCACCGTGCCGGGGAGCGCAGCGCAGCAGGCGGCGAATGATCTGATCCAGGCCGGCGTACAGGCGATTTTGAACTTTGCCCCCGCGGTGCTGCACGTGCCGGAGCGCGTCGTGGTGAACAACGTCGATTTGGCCATCCAGCTGGAGAATCTGGCGTATTTTGTGAAGTGAGATGAGCAAGGCGCCACAGCGCAAGGTCCGCGGCCAGGCGGCCACGGACCGCAAGCCGCCGGCGGCAGCTGCCGAACTGGCGGTCATGGCGGCGCCTGATTTCAATTTGGCCCTCACGCTCAATTGCGGGCAGGTATTTCACTGGGTGGCGCGAGGCGTGGGCTGGGTGGGGGTGATCGGCGAGCAGGCATGCTACGTGGAGCAACGAGGGGAGACACTACTGGTCACGGCGGGCATGGAAGAAGTGGCGCGCCGCTACTTTGCGCTGGATCATCCGCTGGCGGACATCGTGGCGACGTTCCCGAAGGATGCGTCGATGGACGCGGCGGTGGCGGCGTGCGCGGGGCTGCGGATTATCCGGCAGCCGGCGTGGGAGTGTGTGGCGACCTTTATCACCAGCGCGCAGAAGGCGGTGCCGCACATCGCGCAGATTTCGCACACGCTGCGGCGGCGGTATGGGCGGGCGGTGGACTTTGGCGGGGAGACGCTCTTTGCGTATCCGGAACCGGGCGCGCTGGCGCAGCTGGAGGAAGCGGCCCTGCGGGCATGCGCGCTCGGATACCGCGCGAAGAATTTGCTAAAGACGGCCCGGATGGTGGCGTCGGGAGAAGTGAACCTGGTGGCGGTGGCGGCGATGGAGGATGAGACGGCGCGGGAGGAGCTGTGCCGGCTGGGAGGCGTGGGGGTGAAGGTGGCGAATTGCGCGCTGCTCTTTGGGTATGAACGGCTGGGGCTGGTGCCGATTGATGTATGGATTGGGCGGATTTTGCGAGAGTGGTACGGAAAGAAGCGGGCAACGCCAGAGGGGCTGAAGCGGTTTGCGGCGAAGTATTTTGGGGCATATGCGGGGTATGCGCAGCAGTATCTGTTTCACCATGCGCGGACGCTGAAGCGGGAGAAGGCGCGGGAAAAATAGGTCCCCTGCATCCGCTCCGTTCTATCGGTCCTATAAAAGGGTGCGCTGCCTAAGATCAGCCCGCGAGCTGCCGCTCGCAGCTACATTAAATACACAGCTCCCTTACGCATCCAGGCAATCGCGCACGGCTTTGACGAGGACTTCGGGCTTGTAAGGTTTTTCAAGGAAGATGCAGCCGGCCTGGAGGGGGTTGGCCTCGGTGCCGAAGTCGGAGCTGTAGCCGCTGGCGAAGATGACTTTGAGGCCGGCCTTTTCAGCCTGGAGGCGGCTGGCGAGGACATTGCCCTTGATCCCGTTGGGCATGACGATGTCGGTGACCAGCAGATCGATCTCCGCGCCGCACTTGGCCCAGAGCGCGAGAGCTTCCGGGCCGTCGCCGGCTTCCCACACGCGGTAGCCATAGTCGCGCAGGACTTCCGTCATGATCTCGCGGACGGCGGGCTCATCCTCGACGACGAGGACGGTCTCGGAGCCGCCGCGCAACGGACTGGGCGCGGGCGTGCGCGGGGCCACCTCGGCGGGCGTCTCGCAGGGCGGAAGGAAGATTTGCACGCGGGTCCCCTCCCCCGGCTTGCTGGCGACTTCGATCCAGCCATCGAGTTGCGTCACAATGCCGTACACGGTGGCCAGGCCGAGGCCGGTCCCCTTCCCCACTTCCTTCGTCGTGTAAAACGGCTCGAAGATGTGACTGAGAATTTCGGGCGTCATGCCGCAACCGGTGTCGGCGATGTCGAGGCAGACGAATTCGCCGGCGCGGGCCATCGGATGGCGGTTGAGATCGGCGGGAGCCAATTTCGCCGTGCGCGTGGAGAGCGCGATCCGGCCGCCCTGCGGCATGGCGTCGCGTGCATTGATGACGAGATTCATCACCACCTGCTCGAGGTTGCTTTCATCTGCGAGGATGGGCGGGAGCGACGCGCCGAATTCGCAGTGAAGCTCGATATCCTCGCCGATCACCCGGCGGAGCATATCGAGCAGCTTGCTGACGGTGAGATTGAGATCGAGCACCCGCGGCTGGACGATCTGCTTGCGGCTGAACGTCAGCAGCTGGCGCGTAAGCGAGGCGGCGCGCTCGGCCGCGAGCGAGACCTGGGTGAGCGAGCGCTGGATTTCGTCGTCCAGGCCAGCGGCCGCGAGATGCAGGCTGGTGTGGCCCTGGATGACGGTGAGCATATTGTTAAAATCATGCGCGACGCCGGAGGCAAACTGGCCGACGGCTTCGAGCTTTTGCGCGTGGCGGAGCTGCTTCTCCAGCTTGCGCTGCTCGCTCACGTCGAGGGTGGCGATGAGCGCAACGGCTTTGCCGTTCAAATCGAAGGCCTCGGCGGAGACGATACAATCGCGCACGCCGCCGCCGGTGGACCGCACCTGGGACTCGAGCCCACGCACGTTTCCCTCGCGGCGGAGGCGGCGCCACAGCTCGCCCTGCGTTTCCACATTGGGGCAGAGGTGCAGCTCCGCGGGCGTGCGGTGGATGACGTCGGCCCGTTTGAAGCCGGTCATTTGCAGGAAGGCATCGTTCACATCCAGGAAGCGCTCCCGCGCGAGCTCCTGCAGCGCCATGGGAATGGGGCTGGCTTTGAAGGCCTTGGCAAAGCGCTCCTCGGAGTGGCGCAGCTCCAGCTCGGCCTGCGCGCGCTCTTCCATCTCCTCGCGCAGGCGCGTATTCGTGGCCTGCAGCTCGCGGGTGCGCTCGGCGACGATCTGATCCAGCCCGCGCAGGTGCGATTGCAGGCGGTGGCTCAGCGTCCATTTTTGCGTGAGCGTGTGGGCGAGCTGCAGCACCTCGATGTTGTCGAACGGCTTTTTGAGAATGACGAGGCTATCCGTGCCGCCGACCTGCCGGATCATCTCTTCCCACGAGTAGTCCGAGTAGGCGGTACAGATCACGACCTGCAGATCCGGGTATTGCTGCCAGATGCGGCGGATGGTCTCGATGCCGTCCCAGCCGGGAGGCATGCGAACATCGACAAAAGCCATGGCATACGGCTGGCCGGACTCCGCGGCTTGGCGGACCATTTCCAGCCCCTCCTGGCCTTGGAAGGCGGAATCGATCTGGAAGACCGCTTCATTGGACGCGCTCCCGCCAGTGCCGAAAAGCGCGGCGGCCTGATCGTCGAGGTCGGTGTCCGCCTGCTCAGCGGCACCGAGAATTTTCCGGATGTCGTCGTGGATCGACGTATTGTCGTCGATGATGAGGATGCGCTGGTTGCGCGCGGTGGGGACCGGGTTGGCGAATTGGGCGAGCATCATGAATGGGACGGTGATGCCGGGGCGGGAGCGGCAGGTTCGGAGGCAGTGGGAGGTGTGGAGGCCACGGGGGGATTGAGGGGAAGTTCGAGGACGAAGGTGGCGCCGAGGCCGAGGCCGGGGCTCTCCGCGCTGAGGGAGCCACCCATTTCCTTGGCGGCGAGCGCGGCGCTATGCAGGCCAAAGCCGTGGCCATTGCGCTTCGTCGTAAAACCGTGTGCAAAAATGCGCGCCACGTTCTCGGCGGCAATGCCGATGCCATTGTCCGTGATCGCCACTTTCACTCGCGCCTCGCCCTGGGCGCTCACGCGAATGGTGATGCGCTTGTCGCGCTGGGAGCTCTCGCTCACGGCGTACTTCGCATTGCTCAGCACGTTGATGAGGATTTGCAGGACCTTGTGTTTATCGACGCGGACGGGCGGGACCTCGGAATACTCGCGGCGGACGAGGACACTGTGGCGCTCGAAAGCAGCGCCATTCATCTCCAGCGCATCCTCCACCAGTGCGACCACGGGCAGGAGCTCGGTGACCCCGGAGACCTTCGCATAATTTTGCTGCACGGCCACGATGTCCTTGATGTGGGCAATGTTGCGGGAAAGGGACTCCGCCTCGTGCAAGAGCTGCGCCTGCTCGTGGGTGAGACGCTCGGCGAGACTGCTAATAAATTCAGGTAATTTCTGGCCGCGGGTGTCCGAGGTGAAAAACTGGCCGAGATTGCCGGCATTGTCGCGGAGCAGATTTGCGACACCGGTGACGTGCGCGACGCGGGATTTGCTGAGGCGATCCGTGATGAGCAGGGCGGAGACGTTCACGCTGTTCAGCACGTTGCCGACATTGTGCAGCACGCCGGTCGCCACTTCGGCCATGCCGGCGCGGCGCGAAACCTCGAGCAACTCACGGTGGACTTTTTCCAGCGCCTCCTCGGCCTGCTTGCGCTCGGTAATGTCTTGCGCGGTGCCGAAGACCTCCGTGACACGGCCATCCTCGCCGCGCACCACGTCGCCGCGCTGATGGATGACGCGTTCGGCGCCGTCGCGGCGGATGATGCGCTGCTCGAAGCTGAAAGGCTTGCCATGGATGACGGCTTGGCGAAAGGCGGAGTCGAAGAAATCGCGGTCGTCCGGATGCACGAGCTGCAAGACAGCGTCGTACTCCACGGGGATCTCGCCGGGCTGGTAACCGTGAATGCGGAAATTTTCGTCGGACCATTCGAGCTTGTGCCGCGTTTGATCCCAGGCCCAGCTGCCGATGCAGGCGATGATTTGCGCCGCGGCGAGCTGGGTCTCGCTGTGGCGCAACTCATTTTCCGCGCGCCGCCGCTCGAGCACCTCGACTTCAAGGGTCAGATTCGCCGTCTGCAAGGCGAGCGCCTGCTGTTTCAGCGGGCCGCTGATGCTGCGCGTAATAAAGGTGACAAAGCCAATCGCCGCGAGGGCCGCGAAGCCGGCGACGATGAGGCTCATGAGGCGCCGGTGCTGGTAGGCGTGGATGCGGATATCGAGCAGGACGTCCAGTTCGTCACCCGTGACATGCCAGAGTTCGAAGCTGGCCTCGCGCGCTCGGTTGCCGGCGGCGACGTACTCGCGGGCGGCGGACTCCGGGTCCGGCGCGGTGACGAGCCGCTCCATGAGGCTGATAAACTCCGAGGTGCTGGCGCGGTACTTCTCCAGCACGGGCGGCACGCGCTCCTGCAGTGAGGGACTCAGATCGTAAAAATTACGGTCCTCGTTCAGCCCCGTCTGGATGCTGGCGACAATGCGTTCGAAGTCCGCTTCGCGCAGCAGGCTGGCATTGGTGTGCAGCGTGCGTCGGTCCTCTTCGTTGAGTGCGCCGCGGGCCAGGATTTCCTGGCTGTGATCGACGATCTGCGCCAGGCGATCCTGCGTCTGCGGGAGCGCGAGGAGCGTCGCGTCCATGAGGTAGTAGCTGTCGAGATCGGGATCGAGGATGAGGTTCGAAAGATCGCCGGCGTGGGTGATCATCACGCGCACGTCCTGCACGAGATGGCGGTGCTGATCGGCGGAAGCGGCCGCAGGAATCCGCGGTCCCGCGGCCTGGAGTTCCTTCCATTCCTTACGGACAATTTGCACGCGGTAGTGCTGCCGCTTGCGCTTCGCGAGGCCTTCATCGGTGAACTGGAGGATGGTGCCGATCCGCGAGTTCACCTCCTCGAGCCGATCAAAAGCGCGGTCGATTTCCTTTTCCCGGGCGGCGAGCTGGGCCATCGCTTCGGCCCCGCCGGCCCGAGCGCGCTCGGCATCATGGCGATGTTTCGGAATGAGCTGGAGCAGGTCTTCCAGCGGACGTTGGTATTCGTTGCCGCGCTTTTCCATGCGGGCGAATTCGATGTGCCCGTTGATGCTCGTGATGAAGAAGTAGAGCATCAGGGAATCCGGCATCACGAAGAAGATGCTGATGAGCATCAACTTCTGGGAAACCCGCAGCCGATGGAACCATTCTCTCATGACGGCCGAGGTGGGGACGCCGTCTGCCCGCGGGACTCAAAGGAGCGCCAGAACCCCCGCAAAAAGGTGCGGAGCGGCTCGGGGAAGAGCCGAGGCTGGAGGCCTGCGGGCCAACGGTGGTGGCAACGGAGCATGCGCCCGCCCGTTCGCAAGGTTCATGCCTAACCCTGCATGGATGTTACGCAGACGGACAAAAGTTCCGCGCGACTTCCACGGAAATCGACAACAGCCCGGCCAAGTTTGCGTCGCTTTGTGCCCGCGGGTTTTGCCGATTTTCGGCGCAGCGAATCCCCCGACCGGATCGGGAAGGGCGAAATGGGCGCTAATCGCGGGGTTATAGTAATTCAGACGCGCTTACCCGCCACCCACTAACTTTTCGAGCGCTGAACGGGGTGACAACTTTTCGCCACCTTTTGCAGACTCCGAGGCGTAAATTTTACGATTTTTCTCTATTGTGACCGGTTTGCATTTTGGGCTATCCCCTGCTGGCACCCCACCTGCTAAGGGGTCGGCCCGCGTTACCGAGATTATCCTGAAAAAGGGTAAAAACCGCCCAAAATTGCGGTGAGAAATAGCGCAGGCTGTTCAAAAAAATACACCTACCAACAAAACAATGGCGAAATACAAACTCGAATACATCTGGCTCGATGGCTACGAGCCGGTCCCCAATCTGCGCGGCAAGACTCAAGTGAAGGAATTCGCGAGCTTCCCGAAACTCGAAGACCTTCCGATGTGGGGCTTTGACGGCAGCTCGACCCGCCAGGCCGAGGGCAAGAGCTCGGACTGCATGCTCAAGCCGGTGGCCTGCTACCCCGACCCGACGAAGGAAAACGGCGTGCTGGTGATGTGCGAAGTCATGATGCCCGATGGCAAGACCCCGCACCCGAGCAACAGCCGCGCGACCATCCTCGACGACCCGGGCGCCTGGTTCGGCTTTGAGCAGGAATACTTCCTCTATCAGGACGGCGCTCCGCTGGGCTTCCCGCCTGGTGGCAACTTCCCGCCGCCGCAGGGTGAATACTACACCGGCGTGGGCTACAAGAACGTGGGCAGCATCGCCCGCCAGATCGTGGACGAACACCTCGACCTGTGCCTCGCGTGCGGCATCAACCACGAAGGCATCAACGCCGAAGTGGCGAAGGGCCAGTGGGAATTCCAGATCTTCGGCAAGGGCTCCAAGAGCGCAGCCGACCAGGTGTGGATGGCCCGCTATCTCCTGACCCGCCTCTGCGAGAAGTACGAGGTGGACGTGAACTGGCACTGCAAGCCGCTGGGCAAGGACGTCGACTGGAACGGCTCCGGCATGCACTCCAACTTCTCGACGACCCACATGCGTGAGGTCGGCGGCAAGGAATACTTCGAGGCGCTCATGGCGGCCTTCGACAAGTACAAGAACGAGCACATCGCCGTTTACGGCCCCGACAATCACCTGCGCCTCACGGGTCTCCACGAAACGCAGTCGATCGATAAATTCAACTACGGCATCGCCAACCGCGGCGCGTCGGTCCGCGTGCCCCATAGCTTCGTGAACAACGGCTACAAGGGCTACCTCGAGGATCGCCGTCCGAACTCGCAGGGCGACCCGTACAAGATCGCCAGCCGCATCCTGCAGACGATCGCGACCGTGCCGCTCAAGTAAGGTCCGCACGACTCGCACCAAATTCAAAGCGCCGTCCCGTGAAAGCGGGGCGGCGCTTTCTTGCATTCTGGAAACCTTCCTCGAGGGGGCTCCCTTCCGGCAAAAAAAGAGACACCATCAACCGATTATGGACCTGGAGATGTATCCGGCTTGAATCCGTCGATGGTGCATTAAAGGAATCGAGACGCGGGCGAAAGTGGATGGGTGGAAAGCGACGCCGCCGACAACGGACCGCTATTTGGCCAGCAGGTCGATCGATTCGCCCAGGAAGGTCTCCATCTTCTTCCGCGTGTTGGGCAACTCGAACATCTCCAGCACGTCCACCATGTTGCAGCAGGTTTCGCGGTCGGTCCACCATGCGCACTTGGCCACCACGGCCACCGCTTTCCGCTGTTCCGGCGACCAGGATCGATGGTCCACCATTTTTCCCTCCCGTATCAAAGCGATGCTCAGCAACCCCAGCGCGCGCGGCACCGGGAGAATCCGTGATCCGGTGACGTGTGCGAGATACGCCAGCAACAGAGCGTCCGCCCGCTCCGGGCGGCACCCGCGAAGCGTCAGGGCAAATTGCGACAGCAGGTCCGCCTCGGCGGCCGCATAGTAGGAATGTAAGAAGTGAACATCCGCCCGGGAGAACACCGTCTCCATTTCCTCGAGAACTTCCGGCGGCGTCTCCGAGCCATGAGCCTGGGCACATTCGACGAGCAGCGCCGCCCGGCTCAACGGACGTCGCTCGCGCGGGAGCGCATCGGTAAAAATTCCCTTTTGATTCGCCCGGTCCATGCTCCCGAGCCACTGCCAAAGTTGGATTCGCACGGTCGGTTCCGTCTCGTCGTGCAGCGCGGCGATGATCCCGGGAACCACTGCTCGATCTGGTTCCGGCAATTCCCTCATCAAGCTGGCCGCGCCGGCGCGAATCAACATCTTCGGATGGCTCAGCAGTTCCAGATAATCGGGAGCGTATTTTTGAATTTCCGCCTGGAGCTCTTTGACCCACACCGATTCGGCAATCGCTCCATCTCCGGCGCCGACTTCGCGGCGCGTTCCCGTCCGTCCGTGATCCGGGGACTAAAGTCCCCGGCTAGTGGCCGTCGGCCCTTCAGGCCGAAAGCTACTTTGGCATTCCCCCCCCCAAACTCAAAGCGCCGTCCCGCGTGAAACGGGGCGGCGCTTTTTTTGTCCCGCCGGGAAGCGTGGCTCCACGGCGGTAGTCACCAACCAAAATTAGAAGCAGAGATGTCGGCCCCAGGCATCGACGCGGTGGCCGCGCGAGTCGATGAGCCGGCCATAGCGATCGAGGTGGGGCGGTTCACCGGGGCAATGCGGATCGACGTAGCGGACGCGGCGGTGCGAGTATTCCCAGCGATCATGGTGATCCCAGCGGCCATCGTCGCAGCGATCGTGGTCCCGGTGATAATCCCGCCAGTCGCGCGCCTCCGAATTCGCAGGAAAAGCGAGCGTGGCCGCGGCCAGGGCGAGAGTGAGAAGCAGTGATTTCATACGCATGTCAGTTACGCATGATTGGACGCGGCGCGGCGCAGCGTATTCAAATGGGAAGGCTCACTGGAGAAGTTTTGGGAGCCGGCACTTCCAAAAAAAAGATGCATCATCAACCGATTATGGACCTGGAGTTATATCCGGTTTGAATCCGTCGATGATGCACCAAAGGATTCGTGGCGCAGGGGAAGTTGGATGGGTCGAACGCGAGAAATGCTGAGGAGCACATTTCAAGAAGTCGATGCCGTATGGACAACCTTGCTCGGGCAGCCGCCCCCAATGCAGCGCCTCTTTAATCTCAGTTGAGTTTTAAATCGGTGCCACCCCGATGTTTCCATTTCTTAAGACGCATTTTCTAATTTTCACAGAAACTGTATTGATCGTGGCAGGCCTGTCAGGAACCATCGGGTATCTTGGCCGAATCTCTGAAGAATTGGCCTCGGACGCTTTCATTCAATTTCCCAATCCCATCCTACCCTATGTCATTTATGAATTGGTTCCCTGGTAGTTTGCGTACACTGGCCGCCGTGGCGATGCTCGCGAGTGGAAGCTTCGAAGCGAGCGCCGCGCCGGCCGTCGGCGAGTGGACGCAGTACGGCAATGGCCCGGAGCACAACGGCTATTACCCGCGCACGATCGGCAGCGCGCCATTCCAGACTTCGTGGAAGCGGACGTTTCCCGCGTCGGTAAACCAAGTGGTGGTCTCGGGAGATTTTCTTTACGGGACGCTCGATGCGTATTTCGGCTCGGGGCAGAAGGCCTTTGCGCTGAACGCCGCCGATGGAACAGACAAATGGAATTTCCCACTGGCGGAGGGGTTTTCGGTCAACCCGCCCAGCTATGCGAATGGCCGCGTGTATTTCCAGCGGTGCGATCACGCGGACGACACGCATCTCTGGTGCCTGGACGCGTCCAGCGGAACGCTCATCTGGGCGGCGCCGCATGACGCACAGTGGGAGCGGTACATGGCGCCGACGATCGCCAATGGCGGCGTGTATGTGAATGGCGGGTATTACGGCGGGATGTACGGCTTCGACGCGACGACGGGCGCGCAGAAATTTTTTGTGGACCTCGCGCAGGAGGACGGCTGGACGCCCGCCTATGCCAACGGAACGCTCTATACGTGCGTCTCGGGAAATCTGCTCGCCTCGAGCCCCGCGACAGGCTCGGCGCTGTGGTCGCGAAGCTTGAGCGCCCCGACCTCGTGGTACGAAGGCGATGTCCCGATCGTGTATGACAACAAGATTGTCGTGCGCGGACCCGGACGGGTACAAGTGGTGGACGCTTCTTCCAAGACGCAGCTGTGGTACGCGGATGCGGCTTTTACCGGTAATCCCGCGGTGGTGGACGGGATCGTCTACGTGCCGCTCGGCAATTCCGTGAAGGCGTATGACCTCACGAATGGCGCGGTGCTGGGAACGTATCTGGCCTCGTCCTCGACCACGCCGCCGCCGGGGCAGACGCTCTCCCTGCTCGGGCAGCCGCTGGTGACGAAGGACCTGGTGATCGCCTCGGCGAGCACGTCCACCTTCGTCTTTGATCGCGCGTCGTTTGCCCAGCGCCAGCAGCTCCCGGATGGCGGGTTGCTCTCGTATGCCTGCGGGCGGCTCTACATCGCGTCGTCGAACGCGACGAATTATTCCTCCAGCGGCAGCGGCTACGCGATCGCCACTTATACGGTGGCGGCGAGCGAACTGGACCCGCCGGCGGCAAATCCCACGCCGCGCCCCGACCCACAGCCGCAGCCAAACCCGAACCGCACGCTCGGATCGGCGACCGCAGCCTGGCTGGATGCGACGCGGAGCGGAAACGTGGCCTATTTCCTGTTCGATAGCCCGGCGAAAATCGAGCGCTACGATCTCAACGCGGCGGCGTGGCTCACCCCCATCTCGCTGCCCAGCGGGCCGAAGGCTTTCACGGTCTCTGGCCCCTCGATCTACGTCGCCTTTGGCATGAGCGTTTCGGCGTTCCCGCTGGATGGCAGCACCGAAACAATCCTCGGCAGTGTGCCCTTCACGATCGGCAGTGTGACCGAGCTGAACGGCAAGCTCTACCTGGGCGATACCGGCGGAGCAAAGTTCAGCGTGATGAACGAGACCTCCGGCACCATCGCCGCTTCCGCGAACTTTTTCTATTCCGCGACTGGCTTTTCGCTCGCCGCGACCAAGAGCAAGCTCTTCTCCGTGAGCACGGGCGTCAGTCCGTCCGACATTCTGCAGATTCCAGTCAATGCGGACGGCTCGATGGGCGCGCAGAAGGATAGTCCCTACCACGGCGACTATCCGACGGGGACGAAGACCTTCGTCTTTGGCGGTGACGCGCGCGTGGCGACGAATGCGGGCATTGTCTATGCGACGGGCGATCTCAGCTATCTGGGGAGCCTGGCAGGATCCTTCACGGACGGCGACTTCAGCGGGAACTCGCCGGTGATCCTCCGCGGAAACACGCTGTATGGATACTCGACCGGCCTGCTGGAAAGCGGCCGCAAGACGCTGAGCGGTTCGCCGCTGCGGGTGTTTGTCGCGAATGCCTCCATCACCACCTTCGCCTTTACCTCCGGCCGCGGCGCGGTGCAGACCGTCACTCCGCTGAGCGACCTCGTGCCACCCTCTCCCGGGCCGGGCATCGACCCGACAAACCTCACCTACACGCCGGATTCCGTGGAACTCGGCAATGGCGGCGTGATTTACCTGCTGAGCAAGGTGAACCAATCGATCTTCCGCTGGTCGATCTCCGACCGGCGCTACTTGAGCACCATCCCGCTGGCGGATGTGCCGCAGCGGATGGCCTATTCGAGCGCGCTGAATCGCGTCTACCTTTCGTATGCCGACGGCCGGATCACGAAAACCGATCTGAATGGGGCCACCTTTAGCGAGGTGCCCTTTGCGAATTCGCCGCTGGCGGTGAACGGCCTGACGGCGGTCGGCGAGTTTCTCTTTACGGAAGACGCGAGCGGCGCCTGGGCGACGCACTATATTTACAGCAGCGCGGGCGCGCTGCTCAGCTCGAAGGATTGGAACTACTACTCGAAGGAGTACATCTGGAACGAAGCGAACCGGAAAATGTATTTCTTCCGCGACGACACGAGCCCCAACGACGTCATCTGGGAGAATGTCGACACGGAAGGAAAACTCGGCGCGGAGCAGGATTCGCCCTACCACGGGGACTACGTGATTCAGCATCCACTGCGCGTTTCGCCGGATGGAACGCAAGTGGTGCTGGGGAATGGCGACGTCTACGCGGGCGTGAGCCTGCAGCGGCTCTGGACGCTGGGCGTGAGCATCGCCGATGCCGCGTGGCTGAACGGCAGCCTCATCACGGCGAACTCGGCCGGCGCCCTCCAGCAGTGGAATAGCAGCTACCAAACGGTGGCCTCGGGAAGCGTAAGCGGCACCCCGGTGCGGATGTTCGCCTTGGCGGATGGCCTGGAGGTGGTGGTGCAGACCTCACACGGGGTCCGGTTCGCCAAGCTCGGCGCGGACCTGCAAATCGTTACCGTCGACCCGGCCGCGCAAACCACGCCGCCAATCCCGACCACCACGGCCGCCACCCAGGTGACCGCGACCAGCGCCCTCCTGCACGGCACGGTGAACCCGCGCGGGCTCGCCGGGACGTGGTCTTTTGAATACGGCCAGACGTCCGACTTTGGCTCGCAGACGACGGCGGTGAGCTACGCGGCCAGCGCATCGACGGTGACCGCGGCGCAGACGCTCACAGGGCTCCAGCCGAATACGACCTATCACTACCGGATCGTGGCCACCAATACCGATGGCACCGTGAAGGGCAGCGAAATGACCTTCCAAACCACCCTGCCAATGCCGGGAATCACGGGCGTGACCGTGACCGGGCTCACGGAGACCGGGGCTCAGATCAACGCCACCATCCAGGGATACGGAGCGAACACGCAGGCGCTGGTACAATATGGCATCAGTTCCTCGACGCTGAATCAGCAGACGGCGCTCACGGCCATCGGCCTTCCGGGAAGCCCTAATGCATTCCAACAGGCCCTCACAGACCTGCTTCCCGGGACGACCTACTATTACCGCGTCTTTGCCACCAGCACGGCGGGAACGAGCTACTCGCTCGTCAGTTCCTTTAAAACCGCGGGACTGCCGCCCACCTTCGTCCTCACCGGGGAAGCCACGGACGTAACCAGCACCAGCGTGGTCCTGCGCGGAACGGTGGTCCCGGCCGGACGGGAAACGTATGCGCACTTCGTTGTGACGCCGGCTGGAGGCTCAGCTATTTCCACGACGGAGATTTACGTCGGAGCCGGCTCGCTGCCGGTCCCGGTGCAAGTGCGGCTGAGCGGACTGACTCCCGGCCAGGCATACCAATTCCAGCTCGTGGCGACCAACCCGAGTGGCACGGTTAGCGGTGATGCGTCGCAATTTACCACACTGGGCGGCGGCGGAGGTGGGGATAACTCCACCCTGCAGGCGGTAGACGATCGCGTGCTGGTCAGCGGCCGCTCAGCCACCGTCATCGATGTTCTGGCCAACGATGTGGTGCCGACCGGTGCGAATGTGCAGATCACGTCGGTGACCTCGCCGGCGAATGGCGCAGCGGTGATCACCGGCGGGACCATCACCTACACCCCGGTGCACGCCGGCGTGGTGGATACCTTTACTTATACCATCGCGGGCGGCGGCCAAAGCTCGACTGCGACGGTGACGGTTCGCCCAAATCTGCTGGAACTCGCCGGCGTTTACCAAGGCATCGTGGGTTCCGACAGCAACACGTTCGATCATTCCGGGAGCATCACCATTGTGGTCACGCCAGGCGGGACCTTTACGGGAGTGTTGATGCTGGGCCGGGACACGAACCGTTTCCACGGCAAGCTCGGCGCCGACTTTGCGGCGACGATCACCCTTTCCACGAAACCGGGGTCCACCGTGCTCTCGCTGCAGCTCGATCCGGAGGATTCGCGGATCACCGGAACCGTCACGTTCGGGATCACGGAGCTGCCCTTTACGGCCACACGCCGGGCCAATAGCGAGCAGGCCAAGCCGCTGGCGGGCCGGTATACAATGCTGCTGCCGTCCGCGGATTCCAATGCGGTGGGCGTGGGCACCGGGTTCGGTGTCGTGACCATCACTGCGCAGGGCGCGGCGAAGGTGACGGGGCGCGCGGGCGACGGCTCGGTGTTTGCCGCGCGGGCGTTTGTGACAGCGGATGGCCAGCTTCCGCTGTATGCACTCATGGGGGCGCGGCGCAACGGCAGCCTGCACGGCAAGGCGCAATTCCGAAACCTGCCGAATGTCAGTGACTTTGACGGATCGGTGGGACTATCGAAGGCGGGCACGGCGGAGGCCGGCACCCCGCCCGCGCAACTCTTCGCACTGGTGGGTTCGCGCTACACGCCGCCGACCCGGTCGCGGGCCGGTGCAAACACCGCGGGCAGTCTCAAATTGGACGTCACGACCTCCTCCGGTAGCACATTGCCGCTAGGCTCGGGCACGCTTTCGCAGAGCGGCTCGCTGACGGTGAGCGGCGCGAGCATCACGTTCCAATCCACCACCGGCACCTTTGCCGGAAAGGTCATGGTCTCGGGTGCCTGGCAGCGCGTCTCCGGCGTGGTGCTGCAGCTGTCCAACACGGGCGGCGGTCTCGTGCTCCCACAGGCCAGCGACGCGAGCGCTCTGTGCGGCTCGCTGATGCTCACACCGGTGGTTCCGTAAATCCGGCGGGCGAATCGAAAGGCGCGCCAGCTTTTTTCCGGCTGGTTGCGGAGCCATCGAGTCGCTACGCGGAAGCCATGTATATTCCGGCTGCTTTTCGGGTGGAGGATCCGGGCAAGCTCGCTGCCTTCGTCCAGCGGCACAGCTTTGCGACGCTCGTGACGCACGATGGGACCGCACCGTTTGCGAGCCACGTGCCGATGCTGCTGCGCGCCGGAGGGGAGCACGGAACGCTGGTCTCGCATCTCGCGCGGGCGAACCCGCAATGGCAGCACTTTGCCTCGGGGCAGGAAGCGCTCGCGATTTTTCACGGCCCGCATAGCTACATATCGCCGTCGTGGTACGAAACGGCGCCCGCGGTACCGACTTGGAATTATGCCGCCGTGCATGCGTACGGCGTGCCGAGTATCATTTCCGATCGCGAACAAGTGGGCGCGCTGCTGGGTGATTTGATCACCACGTACGAAGCGTCGTTCGCCCAACCGTGGCCGGGCGAACTGCCCGAGGATTACCGCGAGAAGATGATGAACGGCATCGTCGCGTTTGAAATGCCGATTCGGCGGATCGAGGGGAAATTCAAGCTCGGGCAGAACCGTCCAGCCGCGGATGTCCAGGGAGTGCACGCCGCGCTGTCGCAGGCGGGCGATGCGGAAAGCCGCGCCGTGGCGGAGTTGATGGCGGCGGAAGGATACGTACCGGGAAAAGAGCGCTGACTTTGCGGGGCGCGATCTTGGAGTGCGGCAGTCTTTCTCGTTCCACTCGAATCCCACCGCACCAAGATCGCCCTTCGCGGTTCGTCAGTTTTGTGCAAGTTTTGAAAGCGTGAGCACTTCCTCGCCAGCGGCGCAGTTTCACATTCATGGTTTGGACCATGTGCAGCTGGCCATGCCGGCGGGACAGGAGGAAGCAGCGCGGCAATTTTATGCGGGGCTGCTCGGGCTGGTCGAGGTGCCCAAGCCGGCAAACCTGGCAGCGCGCGGGGGCGTGTGGTTTGCGGCGGGGACGCTGCGGTTGCATCTCGGCGTGGAGGCGGAGTTTCGGCCAGCGCGCAAGGCACATCCGGCTCTCCTGGTGCGACACCTGGCGGCGCTGCGCGCGCATTTGGAGAAAGCGGATGTAGCCATGGTGAGTGATGAACCGCTGGATGGATACGAGCGTTTCTACGTCGCCGATCCTTTTGGCAATCGCCTGGAATTGCTGGAGCCAGTGCTCAATCCGGAGGCGAAAGAGGCGCCGCTGCCGTGCGACGGTAACTTGTAAATTTGCGCGCCGGCGGTTCCCGCGCTTGCTCCCGGAGCGTCTCGCGTCATCTTGGCAGGGATGCACGACGTCAAAGACACTCCACGCGCCCTGGTTCGCCTCAGCTATGATGGGCGCGTGTTCAAGACGTTCCGCGGGCCCAAGGCAGAGGAGCGGTTCGCGAATGAAGTGCGCGTGCTCAAATACCTGGAAGAGCGTGGCTGCCCGTTTGTGCCGCGGCTGCTGGAATCGGACCAGGAGCAGCTCCGCATCGTGACGAATAATTGCGGCTCGAGGGTGGAGCATCTCGACGAAGGGCGGGTGAAGGAGCTCTTTGCCGAACTGCTGGCCTACGGCGTGCGGCACGACGACGCGGACAAGCGCAACGTGACCTACCGGCAGAGCGACGGGCGCTTCTGCCTGATCGATTTTGAATTCGCCACCATTTTGTCGGAGGGCGAAAACCCGTCTCATGCAGCAGCCACCCAGTAGCGCGATTCCTGCGCAAACCCTCCGTTGGTTCGGGCACACCGACCGCGGAAAAGTTCGAGCCAACAACGAAGATTCCTTCCTCGGGCTGCAATTCGATGCGCACGAATTGCACCGCCTCGGCAAATTTGGCGAGGCCCCCAATGACCGGATGGATTTCGCGTTTGCGGTGAGCGATGGCATGGGCGGCGCGATGGCCGGCGAATTTGCGAGCCGCATCACGGTGGACAAAATCACACGGCTGCTGCCTCGTTCGTTCAAGCAATCGGCTACCGGGCTCGAAGCCGGCTTCGACGACATCCTCACCGAGCTCTTTCACCAAATCCACGGGGAGATGACGAATCTCAGCCAGCACTACGCGGAATGCCACGGCATGGGCGCGACGCTGACGCTGTGCTGGTTCCGCCCCGGCTGGATGTACTTTGCGCACGTGGGCGACAGCCGGCTCTATTATCTGCCGGCACGCGAGGGCGGTATGCGCCAGCTCAGCCACGATGATACCTACGTGGGCTGGCTTTACCGGCAGGGCAAACTGAATGAGCGCGAGGCACGCTCGCACCCGCGGCGCAACGTACTGCAAAAGAGCCTGGGCGCGGGCAACATGTTCGTGGACCCGCAGCTCGGCGCGGTGGCGTACGAAGCGGGCGACCATTTTCTCCTCTGCACGGATGGCGTCACCGACGGTCTGTATGACCACGCACTGCACGATCTGCTGCGCACCCCACTGGGCCCGCACGCGGCACTGACACCGGCGCATCGGCTGGTACAGGAAGCGGTGACGCACTCCGGCCGAGATAACGCGACGGCGCTGGTGATCGAGGCGGTGTGAGGGAGGACGTTTACGGCGCGCCGGGGGGCCAGAGGCTGGACGTGAGGATATTATATAGTCTAACTACCATATCTATCGCCGCCTCTGGTCGATCGTGAATCGATACGCTGGCATGCCGCCAGCATCTCAAAAGCGAGAATTCAGCGCCTCGCAGTTTTGCAAAGTCGGCACGCTTCAAGCTCAAGGAATGCGTCCACATTCTGTTCGCATGAAAATGGCGCATCCATTCCGTGCAGCCCTCTTTGCCTCGATCACTTCGTGTCTCTTCACGTTGCCGGCCGTGCCGGCGCGCGCGGCGGCACCACCGACCGCATCGCTCGTCCTCGTCGACGGAGACATGCGCGAAGACTGGCCCGATCCGGGCGTCGTCGCTTTTCGAAGAGATAAGACCAGCGGCGCACTCACCCTGAACTTTTCGCTCTCGGGCACCGCGGCGAGTGGGCAGGATTTTACCGCTTCCACCACCGGCACGCTGACTATTCCAGACGGCCAGCGCGAAGCGTGGCTGGAGTTTGCGCCCACAGGACAAACGCTCTCCGTGCCTTCGAAAACGATTCTTGTGACGCTTCTGCCGGGCAATGGGTATACCCTCGGCGAAGACGCGGCCGATCAAACGACGACCATTACCATCGGGAACGCGTCTCCCCTCCCCTCGCAAAAAGCGGCCGTGCGTTTCCTGTTGCAGGCGGCCTTTGGACCGAATGGCGATCTGCGCAACGTGCAGGAGGTGATGAAGAAGGGCTATGACCGGTGGATCACCGAGCAATTTGTGAAGCCGGTGGGCTTGCAGCAGCCGTATCTCGCGGCGCGCAATCGGGTCACGCATGGGCATATCAATGCCGACGACAAGGTCGTCTCCTGGTGGGCACGCGCGATGAGCCCGGCGGCCACGGCGGACCCGCTCCGCCAGCGCGTGGCTTTCGCACTCAGCGAGATTTTCGTGATCTCTGATCACAACGATGAACTGGCGAATCAGCCCATCGGCATGGCGAACTACTACGACATGCTGCTGAAGGGCGCCTTCGGCAATTATCGCGACCTGCTCTACAACGTGGGCACCCATCCGTGCATGGGCGCCTACCTCACCCATCTGCAAAATGAGAAAGGAGACCCGGAGGCCGGCACCTTTGCGGATGAGAACTATGCGCGCGAAGTGATGCAGCTCTTCTCTATTGGCCTGTGGGAGCTGAATCCCGACGGCTCGCGCAAGCTGGACCAAAATCAGCAGCCCATCTCCACCTACAGCAATACGACCATCGCCAACATGGCGAAGGTGATGACGGGGTTCAGCTTCGGCGGAAAGCGCGCGAAGGGCTTTTGGGATGCGCCGGATAATTTCACCACGCCGATGCGGATGTGGGACGAATACCACGACGTCACGCCGAAGACGCTGCTCAATGGGGTGAGCCTCCCGGCACGCACCGCGAGCGATCCGGACACCGGCGCCGCCGGCTTGGCCGACTACAATGCGGCCATCGACTGCCTCTTCAATCATCCGAACGTCGCGCCGTTCATCAGCAAGCAGCTCATCCAGCGGCTGATCACCTCGAATCCTTCGCCCGCCTACATCAGCCGCGTGGCGGGGAAATTTGTCGATAACGGCAGCGGCGTGCGCGGCGACATGAAAGCGGTGATCCGCGCCATCCTCCTCGACCCCGAGGCGCGCGACCCACAGGTGGCGCAAGGTGATAACTCCGGCAAACTGCGCGAGCCCTATCTGCGCACGGTGAATCTCGCGCGCGCCCTGAATGCCCGCGCGGCGAATGGGCAGTATGCGCTGTACTACCTGGAGGAAGTGCACTTTCAGCAACCGCTGTCCTCGCCAAGCGTATTCAATTTTTTCAAGCCCGGTTACGCGCCCGCGGGGCCGGTGAGCGACGCGGCGCTGGTGGCGCCGGAGTTTCAAATCGTCAATGCGGTCACGGCGATGAGCCTGCCGAATTATTACCACTCGGCGCTGCACTATGGGTTCAACCGCTGGGGCAGCGACAACAAGCGTGCGATTGTGAAGCCGGACTACCGGCCCGAGCTGAAGCTGGTGGAAGATGTGCCCGCGCTGATGCGCCGGCTGGATTTGATTCTCACCGGTGGAACGCTGCCGAATGAGCAGCACCAAATCATCCGCGAGGCGGTGGAACAAATCCGCCCCGACATGTGGGACTGGCGCTATGGGCGCATCCGCATGGCCATTTATCTCATCGCCACGGCCCCGGAGGCCGCGGTGCTCCGCTGAAACTTTCACCGCCACTCGCCATGCCAAATCCCATTTCCCGCCGCCGCTTCCTGGGTCGCATGAATTGCGCGGCCATCAGCTCGCTGCCGATTCTTAATACGCTGCTCAATTTAAAACTCGCCGGCACCGTGGCCGCCGCGACGGACAATACGGACCATCGCGCGCTGGTGTGCCTCTTTCTCTCGGGCGGCTGCGACACCTTCAATGTGCTCGTGCCGCGAGGCAGCGCCGAGTATGCGGAATACTCCGCGGTGCGCGGAGGCATCGCCCTTCCGCAGAGTTCGCTGCGGCCGATCAATCCCGTGGGACTTTCTGGGATGCAACTCGGCCTGCACCCCGGGCTCCCGGGGCTGCAATCACTCTTCGAGGCAGGGCACGCGGCCTTCGTTTCCAATGTGGGCACGCTCATCGAGCCGGTCACGAAGCAGGAATACTATGACGGGTTGAAGCGCCTGCCGCTGGGGCTTTATTCGCATTCCGACCAAATCGAGCAGTGGCACACGTCCACACCCAACATCCGCTCCCCGAAAGGCTGGGGCGGGCGCATGGGCGATCTGCTGCATAGCATGAACAGCCTCGACACGGTCTCGATGAACATCTCGCTCACCGGCTCGAACATCTGGCAGTGCGGTGAGAACACCTTTGAATACACCGTGAGCACGGATGGCGCCATTTCGCTCGATGGCTATGATCCCACGGACACGGACGAATGGAGCACCACGCCGATCCGCACCAAGGCCATCGATTCGCAGCTCGCGCTGAATTACCGCCATCTGCTGACCCAGGCCTTCAACGCGAAGAAGCGCGGGGCCATGGATGCGTACAATCTCTTCAACTCCGCCACCAGCTTGACGTTGCCGGCCAACGTCACGTTCCCAGACAGCGAACTTGCGCGGCAACTCCAGATGGTAGCCAAGGCCATTGGCGGACACACGGCATTGGGCCAATCGCGGCAGACGTTCTTCATTGAGTACGGCGGTTGGGACCACCATGACGGCCTGATCGCCGCCCAGGCAGAGATGCTCCCAGAGGTGGATGCGGCCATCAAAGCGTTCTACGACTGCCTCGCCGCGATGGGCCTGCAGAACAACGTGACGCTGTTCACCGCGTCCGACTTTTCCCGCACGCTCACCACGGATTCCGATGGCGCGGACCACGCGTGGGGCGGCAACCATTTCGTCGTCGGCGGCGCGGTTCGCGGGCAGAAGGTGTATGGTCAGTATCCGCGGCTGTATCCCGACAACCCGCTCGACGTGGAGCGCGGCCGCATCATTCCGCAAATCGCCGTCGATACCTATTTCGCCGAACTCGCCCTGTGGCTGGGCGTCTCGAAATCGAGCCTGCCACTCGTGTTCCCGAACATCGGGAACTTCTACAACATCAACAGCTCCAGCGCTCCGCTGGGCTTCCTCGTATGAACGAACTGGCCGCCTCCTCCGCTCCGCTGAAAATGGAGCAGCCCGAGAGTCCGCAGCGTCCACGCCATAGCCAGCCCTGGTGGCTGCTGCTGGTCACGCATTTGACGGTGCTCACCGCCGGACTCATCTATCTGTGGCGCTGGGAACCGGCGCCGGAAATTTTGCCGCGCACGCCCAAGCCACCGCGGGGAAGTGCCGCGATCGTTGCGCCCGCGGACGCGGGAGCCTCTGCAGTACCGGCGCCGCATCTCATTCAACCGGACCCGCGCAGCGTCGGCTCGCCGCTGGCCGCCGAGCTGAATGCGGCGACGGGGGACGGGCAGAAAGATGTGCAGGTGCTGCTTTCCCTCGTGAATCAATATTCGCGGCGTCTCCATGGCCGGCCGGGGCTGCCGATCGGCAATGACTCCGATCTCGCGCGCGTGCTCACTGGACGCAACCCGATGCATACCGTCATCCTACCGCCGAATAATCCCGCCGTGGGCGGTGATGGGCGGCTGCATGATCGCTGGGGCACACCGTATTTCATTCACCCGACCGGGCGCAACCAATTCGAAGTTCGGTCCGCCGGGCCAGACCGGCAGATGTTTACGGAGGATGACCTCGTAGCGGATCCGGCGTGGCAGGAAGACGAGAACGAGTAACGCCGCTACGGCTACCGCGCTCCGGCGGCGTACGGCGCGCCCGGATCTAAATCCAAGACGACGTAGATACGCCGGGCCCACAAGCCGATTGCCGCAGGCCTTCGACTTTTGGCGGAACCAGCACCCCGGCGCCCTGTTCTGTTCTTCTGGCCCTTTCTCCAATTTACCGGAAACGGCGCTTGTCCCAATCCCCCACCATCGCGCTATTCTGGCGGCATGCTGCGCACCTTTTCCCTGCTGCTGATCACGGCGGCTGCCTCACTGGCGGCGGACAAGCCGAACATCCTCCTCATTTTGTCTGACGACCTCGGCTACGGCGACGTGGGCTGCTACGGCGCCACGCATGTGAAGACGCCGAATATCGATCGGCTCGCAAAGGAGGGCCGCCGCTTTACCGATGCGCACTCCCCGGCCAGCACCTGCACGCCCACGCGGCGGGCACTGCTCACCGGGGCTTACTCGTGGCGGCAAGCGCCGGCGAGCGGCATTCTGCCCGGTGACGCGCCGCTCGGCATCCTGCCGGGCTCGACGACCCTGCCCTCCCTGCTGAAGCAGGCGGGCTATCGCACCGGCGCCGTGGGCAAATGGCACCTCGGCCTCGGCGGACCGGCCGCGCCCGATGGGACGGGCCAGGGCCCGGACTGGAATGGCGAGATCAAACCCGGCCCGAGCGAGGTAGGCTTCGACTACCACTTCATCATGGCGGCGACGGGCGACCGCGTGCCCACGGTTTTTGTCGAGGATCACCATGTCGTCGGGCTCGATCCCAAGGACCCGATCACGGTGAGCTACAAGTCGAAGGTGGGCACCGAACCGACGGGCAAAGAGAACCCGGAGTTGCTCCGCTTAAAACACACGCATGGGCACGACATGACGATCGTCGACGGCGTGGGTCGCATCGGCTGGATGACGGGCGGCAAGGCCGCGCGCTGGCACGATGAAGACATGGCCGACACCTTCACGAAAAAGGCGATCGCCTTCATGGATGACGCGGCCGCCCCCAAGGACCAGCCCTTCTTCCTCTACTTTGCCACGCATAACATTCACGTCCCGCGCGTGCCCAATGAGCGCTTCAAGGGCACCAGCGGGCATGGTACCCGCGCAGACTCGATCGCGGAACTCGATGAATCGGTGGGCAAGGTCGTCGCGGCTCTGGAGAGGAGCGGGCAACTCGACAAGACGCTCATCATTTTCACCAGCGACAATGGCGGCGTGATGGATGACGGCTACGCGGACTTTGCGCCCGGTGACTATCGCATGAACGGCGCACTGCGCGGCACGAAGGGGACGCTCTTTGAAGGCGGCCACCGCGTCCCGTTCATCGTGCGCTGGCCGGGCAAGGTGCCGGCGAATACGGAAAGCCCCGCGCTGATTGCGCATCTCGATTTGCCCGCCTCGCTGGCCGCGCTCACGGGCGTGAGCCTGCCGGCAGATTCCTGCCCGGACAGCGTAAACCTGCTGCCCGTGCTCCTCGGCCAGAGCGACAAGGGCCGCGACCAATTCATCGCGCACAATGGCGGCATCAAAGGGCCGCTGATGATCCGCGAAGGGCAGTGGAAATTCATTCAGCCGGGCACCGGCGGTGGCTATGGGTCCGGCGCAGAGGGGAATGCAGCGAAGCCGGCGGCCAAAGCCGAGGCGGCACCGAAGTCGGATGAGATCGAGCCAAAGCCCGCACCGGCGCAGGTGGCCAAGCCTTCACCGAAGGGGATGCTCTTCAATCTCGCCGCGGATCCGGAGGAGAAAAACAACCTCGTGAACGAGAATCCGGACAAGGTGAAGGAACTGCAGGGGCATCTGCAACAAGCGCGGCAGGCCGGGAAGACGCGGGAGTAAAACACCAGCTCCAACGGCGCCGGCAGGCTCGTTCGTCCCTTTACTGCGCCGGCGTCACCACTTGGTAGAAGCGGTGCGTGGTGCCGACGATGGGCGTGTCGGTTATGGTTACCTCCACATCCGCGGGCGGCGGCGAGAGGTCTTGCAGCTTCGTCCATGTGGCAGCCGTCAGGTCGTTTTTGTAGCGCACGGTGTAGGAGTGGCCGGCAAGGGCGACGAACGTCACGCCGACCTGCCCCGGATTGTTCGTGGTGTGCACCACCGCCGCCAGATGGCTCCCAGGATCGAGCGGATTCGTCCCCGCGAGATACTCCTGGTAGTTGGTCATGCCGTCGCCATCCTTGTCTTTCGCGGCGTCGGATCCATCGTTGGGATTCAGGCCATTGGCCAGCTCCCAGCTGTCGGGGATGCCGTCGCCGTCACTGTCCACCGCGGCGAGAACATTGGCCGTGCCGGGTGTCGGCGTGAGCGAGACAATGGCGCTGGTGCCATCCGGATACCGTCCCTGCGAAACGCCGGTACTTTGTGCCCCAAAGGTCACGGTTTCGATTTGTGTGCCCGTGCCCGAGAAGAGCCCGAGACTCTCGCCCAGCGGGTTGAGCGAGAAGTTCACATGGCCCGGCGTAGCGCCAGCCGCGTTGTCGGCGATCAATTGCCGCCACCGCGCGGCACCCGTGCCGCCGATGAAACTCAGCGGCGGGATGAGGTTCTTCGATTTATTGCTCAACTGATCCGTGAGATAGTTTCCGCCGAGAGCCACCGGCAGATTATTCGTGTTGTAGAGCTCGAACCAACTGGGGGCCACCGTGGGATTCGCCAGCCACTCGTTAAACTTGATGCTCGCAATGCCCCCCAGCGCCGCGGCCGTGTTGGCCGCGCCACGCGAGGCCACACAGAGCGCAAAACCGCCACTGCCATTCGGTGTGCGGCCGACACTAAAATCCGGGATCTGCAGGCCGTAGCTCACGCTGTCGTGCAGACCACCGCCCGAGGCGGGCTTTTCAAACAAATACACACCCCCGCCCAGCGCGGAAAGTGCGAAGCCAGTATTGGTGGCGGAGGCCGCGGCCAGCGGATTGAAATACGTGACGAGGTAGGCGCCCGCCGCGATTTTAGTATTCGCCGGAAAGACAAACTTCCGCGGGGTAGCGAGATCGTCGCTGAGGCTCAAATCGCTCACGTCAATTTCCGCCCCGGTGGGATTGAACAGTTCCACCCACCCGGCAAAACTGTTGTCGGGATTTTGGAGCGTCTGATTCACGGCGAGCACTTCGTTGAGCACGAGGCCGCCCGCGCCACCGGTCACCGTGACGTCGGCATCGAGTTTGAGCCCGAAGGTGATGTCGCTGCTGCTTTGGGTGCCTGCCGCGTGCTGCTGGTGTACTTCCACGGCGAGCACATTATCACCCACCACCAGGAGCGAGGGATCGAGCGTGATCGTCTCCACCACCGCGTCGCCCACATTGCCCGTGGCAATGGAGGCAAAGGTCACCGTGCCCGTCGGCATGCGCAGCCGGGAATTGGGGATTTCCTGGCCGTTGAGATAAAAGACCGCGCCATCATCAATCATGATGGTTGCATGCAAGGCCACGCCCGCCAGCGCGCCCGCGTAGTTGAAGTGGGTGCGGAAATACGTGGTGTTGAAAGGACGATTGCTGTTGGTTGAGTCCACCGGCAGCGCCGTGGTTTTTACGAAGCCCGAGGAGTTCGTCAGCGCCGCATCCTCGATGTAGAGGAGTTGGCCGCCGCTCGACCACGCGGAGTCGTTGAAATTCGTCGCGAAAAATGTCGAGCTGACGTCGGTCGACGACGACTTGTATTTCCACGACGCCGTCACCGGAATGAGGTTCACGGTATTGACCGTCGTGCCCGTGACACCGGGATTCGGCGCACCCGGCGTCGGCTGGTTGAAGAAAGCAATCGTCGTCGCACCATTGGGCGTGCGGCCTTCCGAGATGTCACTGGTCTGCGGGCCGTAGACGACACTGTCGATGAGGTTCAGCGCCGTGTCGAACAGGCCGATTTCCCCCTGGGCCGGCGAGAGCTTGAAATTTAGATGGTCCGGCCCCTGCGCGGGATCATTGTCCGCCTTCAAATAAAGGTAGCCGCCGGGCGCGATGAACGTGAGCTGGCGCAGCGCATTGCGGTTCGGCCATTCCACCGGATTGTCGGTGACAAAGCATCCACCCATATTCACCGCGAGAGTGGAAGTGTTCATCAGCTCGATGAAATCGTTCGGGAAAAGCACGACCGCATCTGCGAGCCATTCATTGATTTTTACACTCGCGGGCGAGGCTTGCGGAGCGACGACGTTCGGCAGCCCGGGCGTGGGCAGACACATGTCCCAGCCGCCATCCGTTTCCCGCCGGCCCACGGACACATCGGGGAGCTGCGCGCCAAAGGCAATCACATCCGCGACGCCACCGCCCGCGGCGACCGACTTGGTCAGCGTGAGGGTATCGCCGGTGTCCTTCAGCCCAAAGCCCGTCTTCGGGCTCGGCACGGAGCCAGAGCTGCTCCCGTAAATCACCATCCGCGCGCCTGCCGCCAGCGAGGTCCCGGCGGGGAAGGTGTATTTGTACGGCACCGCCGTGTTGTCGGTGAGGCCCCAGCCGCTGAGATCTGCCGTGGCGGCGCCGCTATTGCGCAGCTCGATGATGTCCGGGAAGGTTCCGCTGAAACCGAGCGTCTCCGAGTTCTTCGCCAGCACCTCGCTGATTTGCACATTCGGCGCCGCGGGCGGTGGGACGTAGGCCGTGTTGACCGTCCAAGTCTTGGAAACCGTGGCGACCGCCGGAGTGCCTGAGGTGAGCGGGAAAAGGAACGTATCGTCCTGATAGAAGCCGTCGTCGTTCTTGCCAATCACCGTCACCGTGTGCGTCCCATTCGTCAGGCCGCTCAGCGAGATGGTGGCCGGATTGTTGAACGGCGAATTGTTCGTCACCGGGATTTCCGCGCTGTAAGCGCCATTATCGAGCTTCCACTTGAAGGCCACCCAGCCCCAGCCCTGCGGCGTGGTCGTGCCCCAATTGAACGTGCCTCCAGGTCCCACCGTCAGCGTCGCGCTGGTGGCGTTCGTCGTCCCATTCGGTTCGCCCGCAATGGCGATCCCGTGCGGATTCAGCCCGCCAATGTTGCGCCCGCCAAAGGCGGTGCCGATGGCCGGAGAACCCGGCAAAAGCTGGAAGGCCTTTCGCAGCTGATCCGCGGTCACGCTGGCCACCGGAATCCCTTTTAGCGCGTCGAGATTCAGCCGCGGATCGATGTACTGGTTGCCGCTGCCCGCACCCGCCCATTCGTTGCTGCCGCCCTTGAACGATTGCGGGAAAATGTTGTTGTCGAAGATCACCGTGTGGTTCGTCGCGCTGTAGTGGAACTGCAGCGCTGCCATATCGTAAAAAATATTGTAGGCCGCATACATACCGGACCCGATCGACGGGTCGGGCAGCACGATGTTGTCGTCCGTCCAGTCAAACGCCGCGATCTCCGCCTGCGTGCTGCCGCTCGTTTCCTTCGCCACGTGCGCCACGGTGTTGTGTAGGAAGGCCACGCGGCCACCCCCGTTGCCAGTCGTCGTGGAATTGCCCTTGTTCAGGAAGCAATGATCGACGTCGTAGAAGAGATTATTGAGGATCGTCCAATCCGGATTTTCACCCACAGTATCCACGCCACCGGAAATCGCGCTCGCCGTATCGATCGCCTGGTCGGTGCGCGTCGGATCGCGATGCACGTGCATGAAGATATTGCCTTCAATCCACGCATCCGTGCTGTCGAGGTCCAGGCAGTCATCGCTCGCGCCATCGAACACGTTGTGGATGATCTGCAGGATTGGCCCGGGCCGATTGCCGCCGGTGAAATCAATCGTGTCGTTAAAGCCCCACGTGTGGCCAAAGTAGTTATCCCGGAAAATGCCGTGCCCACCCGCCATGATGCCATTGATGCCATGCAGGCTCTCCGGGCCGGAGCTGCCGGGATAGGTGGGGAACACCGAATTTTGCACGATGAACGACGCCGCATCGAACGAGATATACTCGATATTCGCTGCCGGACTCGACGGGTAGGCCAGGTGATCGAAAAACACGACCGCGTTGTTCGCGTGGCACTGGGCATTGTGGCCGCCAATCGTGGAGCCGGCACAGTTGTCGAAGGTCACGTAGGAGAGCGTGCTCTCCACGGTCGTGTTAATGAAATCAAGGCTCACCCAATTCACTGTCGCACTGGGCTCCTTGGTGAAGACGATCCGCTGGTCTTCGGTGCCCACCGCGCTAATTTTGCCCGTGCCATTCACCGTGATGGAAAAGCCGGTGGCGCCGGTCGCCGCATACACCGTGGTGCCGGGGTCAATGGTAAGCGTCATCCCCGCCGGCACCACGAGGTTGGACGTGAGACGATAGGGTCCGCCCGCCGCCGTCCATGTCGTATTCGCCGCCAGCGTACCGCCAGCCGTGGCCACTGAGCCGTCATCATACCAAATATCCTGGGTGAAGCGCTCGGTCTCCGCGTTGCCGGCATCGAAAGCCTGCACGAGGATCTTGTTGATGCCCGGCGTGAGCGCGACACTCGGGGCCGTCCACGTCGCCTGCCAGGCACTCCAGGTGGCGGTCACGCCGTTGACTTTCACCGAGCGCGTGGTGATGGCATTGGCCTTGCCGATGAGCTTGCAATGGCTGGGATCCGCATTGGTGACGCTGGCTGGCGTGGTCGAAGCGCTGGACGTAATGCTGATGGTGTAGCCATTCAGCGTCGGGAGAGTTGCTCCCGCCACCGTTTGCTTGTTCGTGACCGAAATGTTCAGGGGAATCAGTGACGCGATGTATTGGGTGCGCCCCCCCGTGGTGGGATCGGAGGGAACCGTCAGGGCCTTCGACTGGAAATTTTTGATGCTGGCGCTCGGGGTGGAAAGATCGACGCCGCTCACGTTGCCCAGCACTTCATCCACCAAGGCGTTGAACCGGGTGGGCTCGAACGTGGTGTCGATCTGCTTCTTGAGCTCGCTATAATAGATCGGCGCGAACGCCGGGTGCTTCATGAAAGCGTTCAGCGTCACCGTCGGGCCATTGGCCACCGCGTCATCCCGATTCACCATCCGAAACAAGCCATTGGTGTGAGAGGTAGCCGGCACGGCGTCGCCCTGGCCGCAAATGGTATCGAGATCGTACGGAATCAATTTGGCCCGCGGATCGTTGAGGCCGAAGTAGACGTAAAAATCGTCGCCGTACCCGTTCGAAATGTTGGTCTCGCTGTTATCCACCAGGGTTTGGACCGCCAGAAACTTCATCCACTCCTGCACATCCACCCGGGCTTCGACGTCGGTTTGATAGCCACTGGCGTAGCTGGGATTGAAACTCGCGTCGGACGTCCCCTTGGACAGTGCCTGCGTGGTCGCAATCAAATCCGTCCAATCGTCCTCGCTGTTATTCGTGTGCTTGAACCAAACCGGCCGGAACGGATCCGCCGCGCTTTGGCCGGCGGTTGGCGCGACATAGGAGAAATCGGCCTGCTGCACGTTCGAGTCCAGGCGCTGCCCCCGGTAGAGGTTGCCCGAGCTATCGAGCGGGAAATGGTGATCCAGGAAGTCGCTGTCCTGCACTTCGTTGGCCACGTAGAAACCGTAGTTCGGTGAGCCCGCTGTCCCGGGGTCCACGTTGTTGACGCGCAATTCCACTTGCCGGGAAGTCGGCGTGGCCAGTCCGGCGGATCGGTAGAGGGCGCTCCCGAATAATTGGGCGAAAGTGTACTGCGTATTGAGATTCAGCGACGTGACGTCCTTCCACGTCTGCGCGTTGAGAAAATCGATGTTGTAGCTCTGCGGCAGCTTGCTCCGGCTGCCATGGCCGCGGTTGCGCGTCTTGCTGCGGTACACCAAGTCCTGGCCGGTGCCATCGAAGGTGATCCACGTCGTGTTGAAACACGAATGGCTCTGGGTTTGATCCGTAGTGGTAAAGGGAGCGGCCGGCGTGTTCCGGTTGATCTGCGTCAACTCCGCCTTGTCGACGGCGCGCATCACCATCCGGTAAAGTGGAATGGCCGCCGTGAAGACGGTGTCGTCAACTTGATAGAGGCAATTCTGCGATTGCTCGGCCACGGCATCATTCATCGCCGGCGCGGGCCAGGTGCGAGCATGGCCCTGGTTGTCGGCCACTTCGAAATAGAATTCCACAATCGTGCCATTCGCATTCGGCGGCAGCACGGCTCCGTAAAGACCATCGCCCGCAGCGGCGTCGCCATGCGCTCCGTCGTCCACCAAGGCCACGGTATTCCACGGTACGGTTCCATCGATGCGCCAGTGCACATTCGCCGTGGCAATCGTTCCGACGTCCTCGTGGATTTCGCAGGTAATGGCGACCGACTCGGAGCTCTTGGGCACCAGCGGGAAATGGCTGGCATTGAGAACCACGGGCGCGATGTCCGCGGCCGCCACGGAATTGACGGCGCCCGGTGTTCCGTTGGTGGTGGTGCTGGCCCCCCAGTTCTGCCCCACGTTGTTGTCGAAAAGTGGATTGATGAGCTCCAGCGATTTTCCGTAGCCGTCGGCGGGAGACCGCCACCGCCAGCCACGGTGCCCCGCGTCGATGTCATCCCGTTCAAACACCGCCCAGTCGCCATCGTCCGAGTAGCGCACTTCATCCCGCTTCACGCCGCCGGCATCATCCAGCTCGATGCGGTTCGCGCTATTGGAGAGGCGACCGGTCCACCCCACGCTCGTCACGTAGTTCGCCACCGCCGGATACTTGGCGTGAAAGGCCGCGGGATTCGCCGTCGCCACGAGATAGCCCCCTGCCGGAATGCTCGTGCCGGCCGGAAAAGTAAACTGCACGCCATTCGTAAACTTCCACCCGCTCAGGTCCACGGCCCCTGCCCCGGGATTGTAAAGTTCCACGTACTCTTCCGTCACCAGTTCGCTCGACGGATGATACATGATCTCGTTTATCAGGACGTCGGCACGAGTGATGACGGACGTCGTCAGGGCGACGAGTGGCAGGGCAATGCGAAGGCGGCTCATGAGAAGGGCGGGAGGCTCAAAGCACTATTCACGCTAATGTAACTTTCAGTAATAGCCGCAGATGAAAGGATTTTCACCAGTTACAATTTCGCGTCATCTTTTTCGGCCTCCGGTTGATCGATTTCCGATTCCCGCTACACATCCCGCCGATGATCCCTGCAGACTTGCTCCTATATGCCTACCGGAGTGGGGCTTTCCCCATGGCCGCGCATAATGGAGAGATTTCCTGGTTCTCGCCGGACCCCCGCGCCCTGATCCCCATCGACGACCGCTTTCACATCCCCCACGGACTGCGCCGAGTGCTGAAGAAAGATTTGTTCGAGGTCCGCATTAATACGGCCTTCGAGGCCGTGATGCGGGCCTGTTCCAAACGCAAGGAGACGTGGATCAACGAGGAGATCGTGGCCAGCTACGTCAATCTACACCACCTCGGCCATGCGCACTCGGTGGAGACGTGGTTTGAGGGCAAGCTGGCCGGCGGACTGTACGGCGTGGCGTTGCAGGGCGCTTTCTTTGGCGAGAGCATGTTTCACGAAGTCACCGATGCCTCCAAGGTGGCGCTGCACGCGCTCGTCATCCGCATGCGGGAGCGCGGCCTGCAACTCCTCGATACCCAGTGGACCACGCCGCACCTGCTCAATTTCGGCACCTATGAAATCCCGCGGACGAAATACCTGAAGCTGCTGCGGGCGGCGTTGGAAGTGGACTGCACCTTCGCGTAGCTCCCCGGCAGCCGCGTCCCAAAAGCAGGGATTCAGAAGCGCCAAAATTCTCGGCGCTCGGATTCGATAATCGATGCAACTTATTCCACCAACTGGACGCTCTTTCTGGCCGCTTCCGATCATGACCCCATTTACACCGGCTTAACACTTTTCCGCTTGGGGGCTCATACGGGCTTAATGGCGGGGAGCTTTGCTGGAGGCGTTATGAAAGCACTCCTCCTCCTTGTTGCGCTCGGCGCTCTCGGGTCCGCGACGGCCCTCGCGGACCCGCGGCTCGATTCGTGGTCCACGGCCACGTCGGGCAAATACGCACGCATTTACACCACCGTCGCGGCCGAGACGGCGGGCAACTCCGCCACCACGTGGAGCCGGGGCAGCGGCACGCAAACATCGCCGACCTACTCCGGGGTGAACCAAGTGAGCTATTCGGCCAACTATGTGTACATCCGCACCACCGGTCTCGCGTCGCACGTGATGGGGCCGTGGTTTCTCGACGCAGCCAAATCGCAGAACTTCCCGAACTTCCCCTCGAATACCGCGAAGATCTTTCGCTTCCCGCGCACGCCGGTGATTCCCACCTCGAAGACCAACACGGGCGGCGGGGCGACGGGGTACTTTGCCAATGGAGTGGCGCTGTTCGACATGCGCGACACGTATTCCTACTCGAACTCGAACGGCACCGACGCGTCGCCGGTGGCCGGCATCGGGCTCGGCGACGGCATTTGGAACCGCGAGGCATACGCGAATGAGTCGGTGACGTTCGATGCCGCCCTCGCACACCAGGCGGGCAATCAATACCACTACCACGCCCAGGCGATTGCCCTGCGCGCCCAGCTCGGCGATCACATGGACTACAACGCCACGACAAATCGCTACTCGGAGAGCACGGGCGCGGTGACGAAGCACTCCCCCATCCTCGCGTGGGCGGCGGACGGCCTGCCGGTCTACGGCCCGTACGGATATAGTGACCCCAATAGTGCCACCAGCGGGCTGCGGCGCATGGTGAGCGGATTCATCAAGCGTGATGGCACCAGCGGCTCGACGAACCTGAACACTGTTGGACGCCATTCACTGCCGGCCTGGGCGCAGCGCATCCAAAACAAGACGACGCTCACCGCGACACAATACGGGCCGAATGTGAGCGCCACCTACGCCATCGGCCATTACCTCGAGGACTACGATTATCTCGGCGACCTCGGCCAGACGCAGGGCCCGCCGGGCACCGGCACCTTCGATCTCAACGAATGGAACGTGCGCTACTGCGTGACGCCGGAATTCCCCGGAGGCACGTGGGCCTACTTCACCACCATCAATGCGGATGGGTCGCCGGCGTATCCGTTCAACTGCGGGCGACAATACTATGGCACGCCCTCTGGCGGCGAGGTGGCCAGCATCACGGAGACCGTGACGCAGTACTTCAGCGGCGGGCCAAACATGCCGCTGGCCTTCACCGCGCTCTCGCGCAACAGCGGCACCGGCGCGATCAGCGGCACGTGGAGCAGCGTGGACGGAGGCACCTACAAAGTGGAATCGAGCACGAACCTGACCGCGTGGACGGATCTACAGACCGGCGTTGCCAGCGGAGGCATCACGACCAATTTCACGGACAACACCGCCACCGGAACCGCCCGCTTTTACCGGACGTCGCGCACCGCACTCGCGACGTATGATAGCAACGGCTATGGCGGCACCACGGGCGGGGGAGGTGGTGGCACGACCGCCGTTGCGCCAGGCGGAACCGCGGCCGCCGGCACCACGGTCACGGTCACGATCACCCTGCCCACGAATCCGCCCCTGCCGCCGAGCGACAAGGTGCCGGTGAGCATCACCCTCGCAGGCACCATCAACGGCACCGCGATTACGCGGCCCGACTCCGCGACGGCGACCGCGACCTTTACCATCCCCGCCGGCACCAGCGCGGGAGCCAAGGACATCGTGGTCACCTTCAACCCGGCGCCGACCTACACGATGACCGGCGCTCTCACCGTAACTCCCTGAATAATCCACCACCCATATGCGTCATCCTAAACAGCAAATGAACACTGCGATCCTCGAACTGCTCGTCAGCCACGACGAAGACACCCCCGAGCTCCACGGCAGCCAGGAGGAACTGGCGCAAAAGTGGTCGCGCCGGGCGGCTTTCCTCGAAGCCTTCGCGCTGGATTGCCGGGAACGGCAGGACGTGACCACCGCGCTGGTCCTCGAAGCCGTGGCGCAGGCCCATCGCTCGGACGCCAAGGAACTCCACGCCCACGCCGCCGCTTGAGAGCCGTTATCGTTCGTTATGAAGCGCATGAGAGAGCGGGCGGAAATTTACCCCTCCTTAACAATTCTCCGCTTCTCCGCACACACGGGCTTAAAGCGCCCAAGCTTCAATCCCCAACAACAGAAACCCAAGTCATGAACAATTCCCATTCCTCACAGTTGTCAGTCCCCTCGCCGACCACCGGCACCCGGGCCCGCCTCGGCCACGTGGTGCGCTGGCATGCGGAACCCATCTCCACGGACACGGCTCGCGAGAGCCGCGACGAGGCGGCGGAAGTGCGGGCAGCGAATGCGGTGCGGCCGCTGTGAAACACAGCGATGCCGGCTGTGGTTCACTGGGAGCCGGGGCGCCCTTGTCCCGAGCCTCATGCTGGATCCGGAAGCTCGGGTCGAGAGCGCCCCAGCTCTCAGTGTTCGCAGCCCTCACGCTCGTGGGAATGCTGCCCTGCTCCGCGGGGACGCTGACCATCGAGGTAGGGCATACGATAGGTGGCCAGCCGCTAAAGTTTGAGGAGCGGCAGCGGCTGGAGGGAAATGGAGAGGTGGCGGTGACGCGGCTGGATTACTTGGTCACGGAATTTGCGCTCCTGACGCCGGATGGCCGCGCGTTGCGGGCGGATGGGCAGGCTTCCTTTCTCAGCGCAGGCCAGGGGCGGACGACTTTTACGGTGCCGGACGTGCCGGCGGGGCAGTATGCGGGAGTGGCCTTCCGGCTGGGCGTGCCGGCGGCGCAGGCCAGCAAGGACCCGGCGAGCTGGCCGGCGGGGCATCCGCTGAATCCGGCGGTAAACGGGCTGCACTGGGGCTGGCAGGGCGGCTATGTGAATCTGGCACTGGAGGGACGGACCAGCGAGGCGGCGTTTAGCTATCATCTGGCGCGGCCGGAGAATCTGGCGACGGTGCGGGTGGAGCAGGCTTTCACGATGGATGAAGATGCGACGCTGGGGCTACGATTTGACGTGGGGCGGTTGCTCGACGGAGTGCACGTGCAGGCGAATGATGGCAGCGCCACGACGCACTCGGCTCCGGGCGATGCACTGGCGACGAAGCTGCGGAGAAACGTGGCGACTGCTTGGAGCTTTGCTTCTTTTCGCGTGGGCAGCGGGATCACCAAGGCGGTCGCGGCGGCGCAGATTCCCAAAGGGACAACGGCGTATGTCTTTCAGGTGCCGAATGGATTTCCCGCGCCGGAGCTCCCGATGGATAATCCGCTGACCGCCGAGGGCGTGGCGCTGGGCGAACGGCTGTTTCACGAGACCCGGCTCTCGGTGAATGAGCGGCAGAGCTGCGCGAGCTGCCATCAACCGGAGCATGGCTTTTCCGAACCGCGGGCGACCAGCCTCGGGACCACGGAGCAGGCTGGCGTGCGCAATGCGCCGGCGCTGCTGAACCTCGCGTGGCATTCGCGCTTTGCGTGGGACGGGCGGCGCGAGCGGCTGCGGGATGCGGCGACCGCGCCGATCAGCGACGAGCGCGAGATGGCGCTGCCGCTGGCGCAAGCCGTAGCGCGGCTGGCGGCGGATGCCGGGTATCGCGCGCAGTTTGCTAAAGCGTTCCGCGTAGAGCCGGAAGGCGCGGTAACCGGCGAGCGGCTGGGGCTGGCGATTGAGCAGTTCCTGCTGACGCGCACGGGAGCGGCGGCGAAGTTTGACCGTGTGCTGCGCGGGGAGGCCCAACTCACGGAGGAAGAGGCCCAGGGCTTTGCGCTCTTCCACACCGAGTTTGATCCGGCACGGGGCAAGCGCGGGGCGGACTGCTTTCATTGCCATGGGGGGTTTGATTTCAGCGACCATGCCTTTCACGACACCGGGCTGGCAGGGACCGATGGCGGCCGCCTCAACGCGACCGGGCGCGAGGAAGATCGCGGGAAGTTTAAAACGCCGACGCTGCGGAACATCGCGAACACGGCGCCCTACTTTCACGATGGGCGGGCCAAGACGCTCGAGGAAGCGGTGGCTCACTATGACCACGAGGTGATGCGCACCGCGAACCTGGATCCGAACCTGGCAAAGCGCCGAAAGCTGGAGCTAACCGCCGCGGACCAAAAAGCGCTGGTGGCATTTCTGCGGACGCTGACGGAGCCATAGCCGCGCGCGCAGCGCGCTTTCGGACTGCTGCGATGCTTCGCAGCTCTTGGTTCGAGCCTCAAACAGCGTGCCTCCAAGCTGGCGTTTCCCATTGCGCCCACCGTTGCGAAAGCGGCGAAGAATCGCCGCAGTCCAAAGGCCTTCGGCTTTAGCAGCTGAGGCAATCCTTACTTCGCCGCCGCGATGAGCTGGTCGAAATTATCCACGCAGAGCTGGCTCCAAGTCTCGAGATTTTCGCGGCGAGCCTGCAGCTCGGCGATCGGGACGAAGCCGGCTTCGGTAATCACGGCTTCGCGCTTGCGGGCGCCGGGAGTGGCGAGACGGAAGATGTGGACGACGCCGAGGTGCACTTTGCCGACGTCGTTGGAGTCGTCGTTGAGCAGGGCGACGGTGTAGTTCGCGTAGTCGGTCTCGATGAACATTTCCTCCGCGACTTCGCGCTGAACGGCGGCCACGTAGGCGTCGTGGTCGAGCGAGAAGAGCCCTTCGTCGCCGTCGTTCATATGGCCACCGATGCCCACGCTGCCTTTGGCGACAAGACGTTGCTCAGCGGATTTCTTGCCGCGGACGTAGTGGAAAACGCTGTCGCCGTGCACGAGCAGGACATAGGGGATGATCTGCTTGAGCGACGGATTCGTTTCCGCGGGAGCGCGCGGAGTGAAGAAGTTATTCTCGCGCGCGAGCAGGGCGGGCAGGTAGCGGGCCACGTCGAAGCAGAGGCCCTGGAACATGCCGAGCTTCTCCAGCAACTCGCGACGGACGACGAGGATGTTTTCGTCTTTCATAGTGAAACGGTTGTGGAGCCCGGGGCGCAAGCGGGCAAGCAAGATGCGCAAAAGCGATAGGCCCTATAGGTCCTATGCGACCTATAGGGCCCATGAAAACGCGGCTTGAGTGCGCGGCGCCTACTTCTTCTTCGCCAGGTCCTCGAGGTAGTCGAGGAGTGAGGCGAAGTCTTTCACGGTGAGAGCGGCGACGATGCCTTCGGGCATGAGGGATTTGTCGGACTTCTCGCGCTTCGTGATGAGCTTGGGATCCAGCGTGATTTCCTGGGCGGCGATGTTGCGGATGACCACTTTGTCGGCGGCTTCCTGGGTGACGAAGCCCATCTGGACCGTGCCATCCTTCATGGTGAAGACGTTGGTCACGAAGCCCTGGGCGATGGTCTTGTTCGGGAGCAGGATGTTTTCCGCGAGGTCGTGGCGCTTGTAGGTATCGGCGATGTTGCCGAGGAAGGGGCCCTTCGGCGCCTCGCTCTGCTTGACGGTGTGGCAGGCCACGCAGCCTTGCTGGGTGAAAAGCTGCTCGCCGCGGGAGATGTCGCCCTTGGTCGTCATGACCTGGCTGAGCACGTCCTCAATTTTCAGCGTGGAAATGGCCGGGCCCGTAGGCTGCGCGGACGCGGCGAACTTGGCCGGATCGAGCTTCAGGCGCTTCACGGCATCATTCGCGGCCTTGGCGACTTCCTTGTCGGGGTCGTTGAGCACGGCGACGATCTGCGCGGCGCGGCTCTTGTCCTCGGCTTCCTGGGCGGCGCGGATGATTTGCACGCGGCGCTTGGGCGAAGCCCAGCCGGCGTCGAGGGCCTTGGCGGCCATCTCGCGCGGCTCGGGCGCGCCGACCTTGCGGGAAGCGAGCTTCAGCAGCGCGGCGTCGGCCCACTGGGCATTCTTGCCGTCGGCTTTCGCGGCCTCGGTTTCCAGTTGCTGGTGGTAGTTTTCGATGAGGCGCGAGTTGAAGAAGGCATCGCGCGCCTTGTTCCGGCTATCGCCCCCGATGCGTCCGAGCACGCCGAGGATGGCGTTCACGGAATCGATATTGTCCGTCTTGGCGAGGGCCTGTACGGCGGGTAGGAGCGTCTCGTCCTTGGCAGACGTGTCGCTCGCGGCCTTGATGAGGAGCGGCAGCGCGTTGGCCGGGATGGTATCGGCCTCGGCGAGCTGCTTGGCCACGATGGGCAGCAGGCTGGCGTCTTTCGCGGCGAGGCTGATGAGCTTGTCGGTCGCGTCGTTGAGCTTGATGCGGTGGCGGGAGAATTCCTTGGCGAGGAAGGCGGCTTCCGAGTTGTCCGCGCTGTTCAGCGTGGCCTTCAGCACGTCGGCGATCTTCTTGGTCTCGCTCCATTCCTCGGGCTGGTAAAACGGCCCACGGGTATCGGGACGCGTGCCCCAGGAGTCGCCCTTCCACTTGCCTTCCACGAAGTAGAGGCGGCAGAGCGCGGTGAGCAGACCTTCGCGCTGCGAGTCATCCTTCGACTTCGTGAGGCGGGCGATGAGGCCATCGACTGTCGCCGCATCATGGATGCCGCGCAGCACCATGAAGGCGCCGGCGCGCTGCGGCGTGGGCGCGCCGCCATTGTCGATGATCGAGAAGCAGACGGCGCTGGCCTTGAGCTGGCGCAGCACCTGCATGGCGGTGTGGGCCACGATGAGGTCCGAGTCGCCGAGCAATGCAGCCACGGCGGCTTCGCTCTGCGGCAAGCCGGCCGCATTAATCTTTTGCGGCACGGGCGTGTCGTTATCCGCCCACACACCGGTAAGACCGTGGTAGCGAGCCAGCGCGATGACCGCTTCCTTGCGGGTGCGCGCGTCGGCGGATTTCGTGGCGCCGATGAGCAGGGCCGGGTTCACGTTCGGCGTGCCGGTTTCCTGATCGCACACGGCGCGCAGGGCCCACGGAGCGATAGTGGCATCGCTGATCAACACGGAAAGCCCTTCGGCGGCCTTGGCCCCGAGCGCCTGCTTGAAGGCATAAAGGCCGGCGACGCGCGACTCGACCGACGCCTTCTGGTTCTTCGCGAGGGCGTAGACAGCTTGGAGCGAATCGTTTTTCAGGCCGCGGCGGAGCAGCGTCCGCTGGGCTTCGAGGCGCGTGCGGTTGCTGGGCGACTCGAGGAGCTTTACGAGCTCGGCATCGGTGGCTTTCACGAAATCGGGCACCTTGGCGGGCACCAGGCCCTTCGGCGCGAGGCGGACGATGTAGCCGACATTCGGGCCTTCCCACGTGAAGGTCGCGCCCTTCCAGCTGGAGACATAGGCGTAGCCGCGGGCATCGACGTCGATATCCGTGGAGCGGGTCATGCCGATGAGCGGTGTGGGCTTATCGCTTTCCACAAACGTCGCGCCCTGCGGCTTCACCGACTGGCGGAAGATGGGGCCTTTGCCCCAGTCCGCGGTGTAAGGGAGATTATTCCACGCCGCAGGCCAGCCGGGCTCCTGGATCCAGCAGCCGCCCATGCCCGAGCCGCCACCATAGTCGGCCAGCGGCTGGATGTGCTCATCCGGGAAGTTCTTGAAAAGACGCGGATAGCCGTGGTCTTCGAAGCCCGAGAAATGGTGGAGGCGGATGTCCCAGCCGCCGCCGTCATTCGTGTTGTCGCGGGTGAAGATATCCATCAGCGGCGAAACCTCGGCCTCAAGGATATTGCGGGTGCCGCGGGCATACTGCTGCAGGCCGGTGCCATCGGTGCGGACGCGGGTGACGCCGCCGCCGCGCATCTGCAGCTTGCGGCCATCGGTGCCCTCGGCCTCCATGAAACCAAAGTCGCCGCCGGCAATGTAGAGCCAGCCATCGATGCCGAGCTCCAGGCCATTCGTCGTGTGGTCAGCCGGGCGATCTTTGAAGGTGAAGGCGATGTTCTTCACCAGGACCTTCTCCTCGTCGGCCACGCCGTCGCCATCCTTATCGATAAAGGCGCTGAGGTTCGGCGGGTGGACGACGTAGACGGTATTGCCATCGACCACGAGGCCGCGGGGCGAATCGACGTCCTTCACAAATTCCTTCACCTCGTCGGCGCGACCGTCGCCGTCCGTATCGCGGAGGCGCAGGATGCGGCCACGATTCGGCTTGCGGTCGAGCGAGCCGTTACCGTCGCTGCTGACATAGAGCGTGCCGTCCGGCGCAGCAGACACGAAGACCGGGTAGTTCGACTGCGGCGGGGCGGAGAAGAGCGCTTCCTCAAAGCCGTCGGCGAGCTTGGTGTCCTTGAGCAGGGTGGCTTCGTTGGGAAAGGGGTCGGTCGCGCGCAGGCTGGGCGTAGCGGCGGCGGCGATGAGCGTAGCGAGAATAAATTGGCGGCGCATGTGAGTCGGAGAAAATCGGGACGGAAGGCGAGTCTTAGAGCGCATCGTCGGGCCGAGGGAAAGGGGGATTACGAATTGCTGATGGCGGATCGACGGGGCCTCCGCGCCGCCCGGCGGGCTGCTTCGGCAGTCTGTCTCGCTCCGCTGGGCTGCTGATTGCTGATTCTTTGCGCTCGTTTCCACCCGAGTCTGGTCACAGCGACATTAAAAGGTCGTTGGAATACTGGGTCGCTCGGCTCACCCACCCGGGCCCGGAAACCCGTCCCACGTCGTTATCTTGCACCTTTGAAAGGTTTTCCCCCAAAAGCAGGCTCGGTAACGATGACTCAAATATGGCCTTTTTATGACTGGAAACAAAGCCGAAATGGTGGTTTTTCCCAGAGAAAGCCCTCCCGTTCCGTTACCACAAGATGACGGCCCGAATGTAAAATCTGATGCGCTAACAGAAAAAACACTTAGAATTCCGGGCTTCGGAAATGCTACAAGTTTGTAAAATTCGCGTGTTGATCTTTGACCGCAAGGTCTTCAGAAAGCGCGCCCTTCCGTAAACCCCGTTAAAAAATGCAGCAGCCACAAGTGCCGCAATTCACCACTGAACGTCACGACCGAGTCGAGATGAAGTTCGTCATCAACGCCGCCCAGCGGGCGAAGTTGATGGAACGACTCGATCCGTTGTTGCGTCCCGACGCCAATGCGGATGAGACGGCGTACTACCCGATTGTCAGCATGTATTACGACAATGCGGACCGGGACTGCTACTGGGAGAACATCATGGAGCAGGGAGCGCGCAAGAAACTGCGGGTGCGCGTTTACGGAAGCCTGGACGGGCATCTGCCCCCGACCTCGTTCATCGAGATCAAGCACAAGGAAGATGGCCGTGGGGTGAAGCGCCGGGCGCAGATGCCCTACCAGGAAGCCATTCGCGTGGCGCAAGGAGAATGGCCGGAGGGGAGGCATATCAATGTGGTGGACTCGCGGACGATCACGGAAGTGCACGACCTCATCAACCGGCGCGGGTTCCGCCCGGTGCTGGTGATGCGGTATGATCGCCGGGCGTATGCCGCGGTGGACCCGAGCACGGATCTGCGCATTACTTTCGACACGGGCATCGCCTACCGGATGCGAAATCTGAATCCGGTCCCGGATGATCGGGACTTCCTACCTTCGGACTATTTATACGGAGAGGATATTTCCGTATTGGAGGTAAAGATCACTGGCGTTGTGCCGTATTGGCTGAGCCGGATGATTCCTGAAGCCGGATGCCAAATGCGACCTCATTCCAAATACAGCAACGCCTTGGAGCGCACCGACCCTGTGGTGCGCTCGATGCTGGCGCCGAACTGGCGCAAACCTCTTCCGACCAACGACACCAGCGAAATTGACGTTGTCAATCCGCTGCGGGAGGCCACACCCGCTGCCGTGGTCGGATGACACCCTAGCCCTGTTGAGAGAAATCATACATGAGCCTGATACTCGGAACCCTGCCCTTACTTGCCAACACCCCAGTTGCCGACCCTGCCAACATTTCACCTGAACTGTATCGAGTCGAAGAACTCGGCCCAGTCCTGCGACTCCTCCATGATTGGGGATTCACCGGGATCGTCGATTTCTTTCAAGTTACGCTCGGCTTCCAGCAATCGGCTCCGCCGCTGGTGGAGATCTTCTTCGCGACCCTTCTGTCCTTCGCGCTGACGAGCCTCGTCGGCTCGGTCTACAAGGCGACCTTCCGCGGGGCGAAGCTCTCGCAGGATTACGTGCACACCCTGATCATCCTGGGCATCGTCGTCACGGTGATCGTGCTGTGCGTGCGGGAAGGCGACGCCAACAAGGCGCAAGCGACGGCCTTCGGCATGTTTGCCGCCTTCTCGATTATTCGGTTCCGCACCTCGCTTTCGGAAGCACGCGACATTGGCTTCATCTTCCTGGCGATGGCGGCGGGCCTGGCCGTGGGGGCGCGCCTCTACGGCCTGGCGGTGGCGACCGTGATGCTCATCTGCGCCATCATCTACTATTTTTCCCGACGCAACTGGTTTGCCCCGGACCGCGCGAGCCACTTCCTGCGCATCCGGGTCACCAATGACATCAACTATGATACCGCTTTTGAGGAAGTTTTCGCAAAGTTCCTCGAAAAATTCGACCTGGTTTCGGTCGAATCCATCCAGGCTGGCATGATGACGGAACTCCGTTATGGTATCAGCCTTAAGTCCGAGCAAAAGCCCGGCGAGTTTGTTGCCGCCATTCAGCAGGTCAACGGCAACAACCGCGTTCTCATGACCTCAACTGTCCCGAATCGTACCCTCGGCACCGATTAGCAACGGCGCCGTTCAACCCATTCCTTCCGTTAACAATGAAAGTCTCGTCCAAATCCTTTCCCAGAACTTCAGGGTTTACCTTGATGGAAATCCTCGTGGTGGTGGCCATCATCACCGTCCTGGCTGCGATCGCCTTTCCGATCGTCGGCCGCATCCGGTCCAACTCCTTCCGCACGGAAGCCACCAGCCGGATGAAGGCGCTGGCCGCGGCGGTGACCAAATACTCCGAAGGTCAGGACGGCGCACTGCCAGCCGAAGACGCCCAGGGCAAGGATAGCTGGGACGCTTCTTCGAGCCCGGCCTCCGAGAAAGCCTGGTATAATTCGCTGCCGCACGTGATGCAGCGGAAGAGCCTGGGCGACCTCGTGAAAGAGGGACGCTCGGCGGCCTTTTACTCGAATGAGTACGTGGCCTGGCTGCCCGGTGCGCCCTACCCGAAGAAGATGGATAAGCCGTACTTCGCGATCGCGATTAACTCGAAGCTGCAGCGCAAGGACAAGGAAGGGAAAAAGGGCGACGTGAAGATGAACCACATCGCGGTGCCGGAGCGCACGGTGCTCTTTTTTGAGCACGGCATGCCGGGCGAGCCGAAGTCGGACCCGACGGTGTCGCACAAGGACTATGACGGTGCGTGCAAAGGCACGGGAAAAGGGTTCGCGACGCGGTACTCGAACCAAGGCGTGCTGGCCTTTGCGGACGGGCACGTGGAGCTGCACTTTGCCAAGGATTTGCTGACGCCGACGGGCGACCTGCAATGGAGCGCGGACGGGACGACCCCGGTGCTCTGGCTGCCGGATCCGAAAGAGGATCCGAATGGCGGCAAGCAGGCCTCCCAGTAAACTCCCGAGCGGGCCGCAGGGCGGCGCGGTTTAAGTATTCAGTTTTCAGTATTCAGTCCCGTTGCGCGAGTGGCGGGACTGAATGCTGTACGGAGGGATTGTCCGGTCTGGGTGAAACAGGAGGCGCTGCTGGGAGCCCGGGGGCGGTTTCAGCAAACCTGTAGCCCGTTCAAAACCTGCGCTCGACAGTGTAGCTGCGACCGAAAGTTCGCAGTGTGCGGTCACGGCTGATCTGAAATCGCTCTAACCTTCTGGCCGGCGATCCTGGCAACGGTGCTGGGGCTTAGATGCGCGCCCTTGAGCGCGCGGATGCCGACCGTCTAAAGGCGGAACTCCAAGTTGAGCTTCCGACACCCGGACGCGGCCACTGAATACTTGCCCGTCGTACTGGGCGCTACTGCTGGATATCATCCGCGGTCCACATTTTCTGATCGGGACCGGCGCTCCGGATTTCCATGTGGTCGCGGGCGAGGGCGTGGAAGAAGTACGGGGTGCCCCACGGGTCGCAGAGTTCGCCGGCGGCGTTGACGGTGCTGCCGTCGGGAATACCGAAGCGGGCCTGCTTGCGGTTGTCGCCGAGCAAGGCGCGGGTGATTTCGGCGTTGTCGCCCACCGGGTTTTCGCCGACGGAGAGGCGGAAGTCGCGGATGGTGAATTGGACGTGCTCGAGGACTTCGCGGGTGGCGGTGAGATTGGCGGGCGGATGGGTGTTCACAGCGGGCGGCGCTGGACGAGTAGCGCCCACCGTGGCCGGCTGGGGTTTCGTGGAATCCGGTGCGGGCGCGGCTGCAGGCGAGGAGGTGGAGGCCCTTGGCGTGGACGGAGATGCGGGTCCCTCGGGAGCGGCAGCGGACGGAGCCGTGGCCGTAACCTGCTGCGGCGGGGGTCCGGGAGTTTCGGGCGAGCGAAAGATCCACACGAGGGCACCGAGGAGCACCAAGGTGCCGAGGAGGATGCCGACGGCGGCGTTGCGGGAAGGCATGTGTCAGGCGGAATTCAGTCCGACCTCGCTTCGCGTGTCCATTACAGCATGAAGCCGAGGTTCGGATTATTGAAGCGGCCGACGTTGGGGAAAACGGTCGGGAGGTCGGTGCTGGTGAGGCCGAACCAACTGGCAAGGGTGGCACTGTATTCGTCGACGCTGGTGGTCGGAATCCAGCGGCCAGTGCTGGTGTCGTTGGGGCCGTTGACGACGAGGGCGGGGAAGGCGCCATACGTGCGTTTGCCTTTCACGCCGGCGCCGAAGACGATGTGGTGCGAGCCCCAGCCATGGTCGCTGCCCTGGCCGTTCGACGGGAAGGTACGACCGAAATCGCTGGCGGTGAAACCGACCACGCCCTGGGCCAGGCCAGCGCCGCCATAGGTGGCATTCGCAGCGACCTGCTCGACGCCGCGCTGGAAGGCAAAGACGGCTTCGCTCAGTTCGTTCAGCAAGTTCGCGTGCGAGCCGACGAGGGTGGTGGCGCCCACCTGCGCGGTATGGGTGTCGTAGCCGCCGACGCTGCAGAAAAAGATCTGCCGCTTCATCCCGAGCGCATTGCGGGCGGCGATGAGCCGCGCGACCATCTTGAGCTGATTGCCGAGCGAGGTGTTGGGGAAGGCGGTCGTCCACGTCCACGGCGGGCTGCCGCCAGTGTCGGTGGTGGGCGCGATGGCGGAGGTGAGGGTGTCACCGAGGCTGATGGCCCGCTCCATGAGATCCCCGTAGGCCCGCTCTTGCAGATTCGCCTGGTTGAGTTTGGCGATGTTGAGCAGCGCGGTTTTGCGGTCACCGGTCACGCCATTGATCGGCACGGCGCCGCTGGTGGAGACATCGTAGCGCTTGAGCTTGCTGACATTCGCAGAGTTGTCCTGCCCGGAGAGCGTGATGCCAAAGGTATCCGCCGTCTCAAACGTGTTGGAGCCGGCGATGCTGGTGCACAGCGAGATGGCCATGTTGTTCCGCTGCGTGGCGGTCATGTCCAAGAACAGCTCGCGCGCAAGGCGGCCACCCCAGCCGGTGTCGGCCGGTTTATCGGGCAGCGACGTCTGCCAGTGCGTGACCTGATCGCTGTGGCTGAAGAGCTGCGGCGGCAGAGCCACGGTGCGCTTCTGATACTGCTCGCGCGTCGTTGGGAAGAGCAGCGGGCCGACATTGAAAATCGTGGCGAGCTTGCTCTCGGCGAACAGCGTCGCGAGCTCCGGGCAATTCGGATGGAAGCCGTAGAGGCGGCCGTCGCCGTTGTCGGGCGTGATGTTTTGGAGCGAGGCCTCCGGGATGGCGAGGTTTTGCCGGGCGCCGAGGTAATTGGCGTATTCGCTGCCGCGCGGGATGATGAAGTTGTTGCAGTCGTTGCCGCCGCTCAGAAAAATGCAGACGAGCGCCTTGTAGTTGGCGAACGGATCCGAGGCTTGGGCGAGGGCGGAATTGATGAACCGGAAGTCGCGGATCGTGTTGCTGATGGCGATGGAGCCCACGGCGGCGCAGGCCGCCTGGCGGATAAAGTCGCGCCGGGTGCGCAGGAGCATCTGCCGATCGTCGTTTTGGGTGCGTTGCGGGCGCATAGGATTATTTCTGGATGGTGTACTCGGGCGAGGTGACGATGAGATGGATGACGGCGCGGACGCGGTCGCGTCGTTGCGTCAACTGCGCCGTGGTGGCGGCGGCAAACGTCGTGGTCGTGCCGTTGGTGTAAGCGATATGGCCGAGCGGGTTGTTGTTCGCCGTGTTGTTATTGGAAACGAAACCGTAGATTTGATCCTCCATCGCGGAGGTCATCTGGCCGCCCATGAGCAGCGTGCCAAGCTCGCGGATGAGGTTGCGCAGGTTGTCGTTTGTCGGCGCGCCGGTGTTGTTGTCGGTCCACGGATTCGTTGAGCCCGGGCGGATGTCCATCCACGGGCTGATATCGAGCGTGATATCGCCGCCACCGGATTTGAAGCTGCTGAGACCCGTGGCGTTGTCGGGGTTGAAGAGGCCGTTATAAAGGAAGTTAGACTGTCGAACCACGCTCGTATCCGACGCGAGCTGGAACTCCGGTGTAATGAGGCCGGCCTGGGAGAGCTCGCCGGGATACTGGTAGTCGGGCAGGAAGAAATTGAACACGGTGGGCGAGCCCATCGGGGTCTGTGAGAGATCCGAATCCGTGTTGCCCATCGTGTAATCCTGATAGCCACTCGTAACCGCAAAGCCACCGGTGGGCGGCGTCCCGGTGGCGAGGCCACCGCGGTCGAGCACCGGGGTTTGGGCGGCGGCGTTGATGGAGTTGCTCAGCGAGGTCACACCAGCGGGCGCGGCCGTGGGCCAGGTGGCCATGACCGTGAACTGCGTGGGGCTGGTAACCGTGATCGGGAGGAGCTCATCCACCGGCGCGAAGGAGCCGGAGCTGGTGGTGTCGTCGACGAAATCGACGAACACGTTGGCACCGTTCGTGAGGCCGTGGACCGTGGTGGTGGTGATGGTGCAGAGCGAGGTGGTGGCCGGCGAGACCGGCTTCGAGAGCGTGTAGCCGCCGCGGAGGAAGGCGACGTCGCACTGCTGCGCGGTGGTGATGGTGCCCGCATGGGCCGCACCAACATCAATGGTGAAGGCGGTGCTGCTCGTGACGGTGACGGGATACATCTGGCTCGGCAGCGTGCCCGAGCGGAAACGGACGTAGGCGTGATTCCCCGTGGTGAAGCCGTGGGCGACGCTCGATTGCGTGGTGACGGTGACGGTGGTGCCGGACTGCACGTAGGTGCTGCGAATGACGTCCTTCGTCCGCACGGCGAATTGCGTCGCCGTGGTCGTGTAGGTCCCGCCGAGCGTGCTGTTCGCGTAGGAACCCGAGGTGGCGAGCGGCGCGTTGCTGGCCGGCGTGGAGTCGCCAAAATTGAGGATGACGGTCTGGCTGGCGGAAAGGCGGTGCGGCACCGTCGTATTCACGAAAATGGCGCCGCCGTCCTGCATCCACGTGCCGGCGAGATTGTTCGCCGCCGGGAAGGCGCGGGCCATTTGGGTGACGCGGAGGAGCGGCTCGCGCTGCTTGCCAAAGCCCTGCGTGACCGCGGCGACGCGGGAGCGGGCCTCGGAATCGAGCAGGATGGCTTTGATCACGGCCTTCATATCGCCGCGCACGCCGCCGCCGTTGTTATTGAACTTTTGCACCACGCGGTAGATGTAACCGCGGCTGGGCGTGCTGGTGACGAGGCGCTGGATGAGCTGGCGGCAGATGAAGGGGCCGATGTTCGGATGATTGAAAATGTAATCGTGGCTGGCCATCAGCTCCTTCGCGGCGAGGGCCTGATACGTGGCATCGTTGTACTGGCTGGAAGTGTGGGTGGCGTAGGGATCGAGCGGCAGGCCGCCGACCGTGGCGAGGCCGGGAATGACGATGTGATTCAGCAGGCGCTTCTGGCCGGTGAAGTGGTGATTCGGCACTTCCCGCATGGGCTCGAGCCAGTTGCTGCCGGCGCCGAGCGAGGTGCGGTAGGCGCCGGTGTAGTGGTAGTCCCAGCCGGTGAAGGTGTGCGCAAAACCAATCACGACGTCCTGATCATACGTGGCGATGGGCATGCCGTTGGAATCGAGGACGAGCGAGCCATCCGGGTGCAGACGATAGAGGCCGAGGCTGAAGAGCTGCAGGATTTCGCGCGCGTAATTTTCGTTCGGGATGCGGCCGGTGCTGATATTCGGCTTATCATTTTGCACCATGTCGAGATAGCGGCCCATCGCGGGGTGCAGCGTGACGGCGAGGAGGATATCACGGAAATTACCAAAGGCGCCGGCGGTGAGAGTGCTGCCGCCGTCAAAACCCGTAATGCCAGGGATGGCCAGCGCCGCGGGCTGGATGACGGGGTTGACCTGGTTCTTGCCGCTATCGGGATCGAGGTGGCCGATGAGCAACGTGTCGTAGTAATCGCTGAGGGCATCGGCGCGGTCATCGAGCACGCCGGCCTCGGAGGTGACGAGGATTTCGCTGAGCGCGAAGGCGACGCGCTGGCGGAGCTGGTCGCCCGCGGTGATGGATTGTTTCCACCACGTGTTAAAGGTGTAGTCGCCGATGTAGGTGGAATTTTGCGGATTGGTCGTGTTGCGATTTTCGTAGACGATCGGGAAGTGGAGATAGACTGGCTTGGTGAATTGATCATCGATCCAGGCGCTGTAGCCGTTGGTCATCACATAAGAGATATCCGCCTCGGTGGCGCCGAAACTGGCCTGCTGGAGGAAGCGAACCGCGTTGGCGCGGACGTTGGCGTTGTTCTGCGGATCGGTGGTCCAATCGGCCACCGCGGGGGGCGGGACGAACGTCTGCGAGCCCTGGGCGAGGCGGAAGAAACCTTTGATTTCACCCGCGGGGAAAGCCGCGGTGTGGAGGTTCAGATAGGCGTCACCGTTCTGGATGAGCTTGATGACGTCATTCACGTCGCTGTCCCCATCGCCGTCCTTGTCGGCGATGCCGTTCACCGCACTGAGATTCCACGTGAAGCTGCCGTCCGGATTCGGCGGCTGCGCATCGAGGTCGAACATGATGAGGCCGCCGTCGGCGCCGCTGTGCACATGTTTCTGCGTGATGGGGCCGGTGAGGTTGGCATTGGTGAAGCGGACGATGGCTTGCGTTTTGTCCGCGGTGAGCTGGAGCGAAGCGCTGCCGTAGCCGTTGGTGGCGGCGCCGGCTTGCGCATTGAGCGAAGTGATGTAGAGCGTGCTCTGGCCATCGACGGGCGCGGGCGCGACGTACTGCGTGAGCAGGTAGCCGGGAATGATTTCGCTGGGCGCGGTCGTGGGCTCGCCGGGCTTGCTCCAGCCGACGGCGAGGAAATCGGAACCGGTGGCCTCCTTGTGCCGGACCTCAAAGAAATAGCGGTTGCCGGCGGTGAGGTAGAGGAGCGGCGTTTGCGCGGCGGTGGTCCACGTGGGCGGCGCGGACGTGGGTGCCGTGACGGCAGCCCGCCTCCAGGAGTTCACCGGCTCGGCGTCGTCGGAGATGTAGAGCTCGGCGGCTTCGTCGGCCGCGAGCCAGAATTCGTAGACGCCGGTGGAGGGCGCGGTGATGTAGCCTCGGATGCGCACGCCGAAACTATCGCCGTCATTGGAGGGAGACTGGAGCGACGTGAGAAGCGAGGTGGGCGGAGTGGCGTTGGGCGGGGTGCCGAGCGGGATGCTGTTGACGTCGGAGCCGCTCACGCCGATCCATTTTTCGCGGACCACGCCGCCGCCGGTTTGCAGCACGGTGATTTCCAAAATGGCGGAGCCGGTGCCGACCGCATTGGTCGCGGAAAGCACCACGCGCCAAAAGCCGGGCACCGTGGGGCCACCGCTGATCAGACCGGTCGTCGTGTTGATGCTGAGGCCGGGCGGAAGATTCGCGGCCGCGTAGGACGTGGGCGTCGCGCTCGCGGTGATTTGATACGAGACCGGCGTGCCGCCGACGAACGTGAGCAGCTCGAGCGGACTGAGAATCTGCGGGGCGACCGTGGGAAAGAGATGGTTCTGCGGGATGACGTGCATCTCGACGAGGCCCGTGGCCGGGTTCACCTGGTTGGCGCTCTGCCAGCGCAGATGGGCCGCGGCGGAGCCGCTGTTGTCGTATTGCTCGAAGACGATCGGGTAGCGCTTGCCGGCCTCGAGCGCGATGGGCGTGCCGGTGACGTTGCCACTGGTGAGTGGCGACACCGGCGGCCAGTTATTGATTACCAGCTGGCCGTTGACCCACACGCGGCCGCCGCGATTGACGTTGATGGAGAAGGTGTAGAGCTGCGCGAAATCGGGCATCACTTCCCCGCTCCAGCGGCTGGAGAAATTATTATGGGTGATTGTGGTGGCCGGGGAACTGGGCGAAACGCCATCGGCCCAGTCGAAGTCCACCGTGGGATCGATGCGCGTCAGTTTCGGCGCGCCGGGGAAGACCGGCGGGACGGTGTCGGACAGCGCACCTTCATTCCAGAATTGCGCGAGCAGGCCGGTGCCGGCGGTGTTGGTGTAGTCCTCGATAATCACGCCGGCCGCCGCGGGCTGGCCGACGGTGTAAGCGGGATCGGCGGCGAGGGTGACGATGACAGACTCGGGCGATTCCACGAGGCTATCGGACAGCGCGTGCAGCGGGATATTCACCGACGAGGCGCCAAAGGGAATCACCACGGTGGTGCCGATGGCATCGTAATCCGTCCCCGAGGTGGCGCCGCCGGAAACCGTGAAATGCACGGTGACCTCGGCGAGGCCCGCGCTGCGCCGCACGACGAAGGAAGTGGAGCCCGCGTACTCGGAGATGGAATTTTCCAGCGCCTCGACCGTGATGACTTGCTGCGCAGGTGTGGTCTGCAGGGCGCCGGTGGCCCACTGGAGATCGGGCGGATTGTTCAGGCCATGCGAGCGCGGATTCTCCGGATCGAGGCCGAGTTGGCGTTCCTCCCAGTCGGTAAGGCCGTCGCCGTCGGTGTCCATGTCATACACGGCGACGCGATAGAAGGCGCCGGCCGCGGCGGGCGTGGAATCGGAAACCTCGGCGCCCGTACCGTTGAGGTAATTCGTCACGGCCGTCCAGTTGGGGCTCGTGAGGGAGGTCGACTGTTGGATGCGGTAGCGCTTGCCGAGCACGGAGGGCCACGCGAGCGTGACGTTCCCGCCACTCATCGTCATGGAGGTGACCTTCACCATGTCGCCGGGCGCATTCGGGTCGGTGCCCGCACCGGCTTCGTTGGCATTAGTCGCGCCGTCGCCGTCGCTATCGAGATTGCCCGCCCCGGCGGGAATCTTGTGCTTCATCTGCCAAATGTCGCTCAGGCCATCGCCCTGGCCGCCGTTTTCCTTGATGTCGAGCACGGCACGGACCGGTGCCGGAAAAACGAGAAGCGCAAAGACAGCGCTCCAAAACAAAAGGCGCATCGGATTCATAAGGTGGTGGCGTCCGCCGAAGTTCTTGGTTGAGAGGGCTGCGGAAAGTACTATAGCAGAAATCGGGCGCACCTATTGTCAAGCGGGCACCAGAAAATCTTATAACGGAGTGTTTATCGTAACGACCGCCACTTTCCGGCCCACCAGACAGGGAAGGGCAACCAGGCCAGTGCCCAGAAGAAAGTTTCCAGCAGCGGCACGAAGGCGAGGAGGAGCGGCAGTGCGGGCACTCGAAATTGCGTCAATGCTCTCATTTTTGCGGTCGCAACGAGGCGAAGCGTATAGATGAGTACTACTACCGACCACCACCAGCCGCCACCCAGGAGCCCAGCGAGCAGCGCCAGCGGGAGAGCGTGCATGATCGGCAGCCCAAGTGCACCGGCGGGCGTGGCGCGGCGATAGGTGACGGCGACGCGGTGCTGGTGCCGCAGCCAGCTCCCCCAGGAAAGAACATCGGCCGCGAGAGCAAGAATATTTCGGCTGAAGCCAACGCGGCGCCCGCGACGAAAAAGTTCGAGGCCCAGGCGGCGGTCCTCCGCGAGATCCTCGCCGAGCACGGACCAGTCGCCGATTTCCTGCACCTGCGCGGCGAGCACGCCGGTGCAGGCACCCAGGGTGAAATCGACCTGGCGCACGTGCATGATGCCCGGCCACAGGGAGAAGAGTGCGGGGGCAGCGTCGAGAATTTGTGGCGCGGTGCGCAGGCCGGTAAAGCGGTAGCCGGCCGTGAGGACGTCCCATTTTTCCGCGTGCCATTCGCGGCGAAAGGACTCGACGAACGCGGAGTCGAGCTCGGCTTCGCTGTCGGTGAGCAGCCAGCGCGCGTGCACCGCATGCGGGGCCATCTGGAGGAACTTGGAAATCTTCGGATTCGCCGCGCGGCCAGGCTCGCACTCAACGATGCGCACCGTGCGGCCGGGCACACGCGCGGCCGCCTCCGCACAGACGGCGGCATCGGGCGAACCGGCATCGACGCCGATGAGGAGTTGGTCGCCGTCGCGGGCGGCGCGGGCGAGAGCTTCGATTTTCTCGGCGAGCTGCGGGACGCCACGCTTCACCGCGCGCCAGTGGGTGATGGGCGGGAGAGGTTCGTCCGTGTTAACGGAAGGGTTCTTAACGGAGAGATGACGACGCAACCGCGCCACGGCCGTGAGGTGCAGCGCAGCTCCCATGAGGGAGAGCGCGGCGAAGAAGCCCGCGGCGGTGGTGGTGGACAGCACGATCATGATTGGCGCAAAGCGCGGACGGCATCATGCTGGGGCCTGCTGATGCAAGCCAAGCACGGTCCAGAAATTTGCACGGGCGCACCAAGGCAGCGCGCCGTGGAGTGCGGCAGCTCGCTGCCGCTGTGGGCCGGTGCAGCTTGCTGCACGGTGGCGAGGTGCGCCTTACGATCCGCGAGCAGCACGCCGAAACGGCTAACTCGCCCTCCCCTCCCCCCGCACGCAGCAAGCTGCGCCCTCCCCACAGCGGCAGCAAGCTGCCGCACTCCACGGTGCGCCTCGGCCATTCGCCCGCCACCCTACGTTCACCCTCCCGCGGTTCGCTCACGCTGATGCAGACTCACACGCTCATTTTGACAGCGGATGATTTCGGGCGGTCCTCATTGGTGAATACGGCGGTGGAGCGGTGGCACCGGGCCGGGGCGATTACGCAGGCGAGTTTGATGGTCAATGAACCAGCGGCAGTGGCGGCGGTCGAAATGGCGCGCGCGCTGCCGGAGCTGAGGATAGGGCTGCATCTCACTTTGTGCGATGGCGTGGGGAACGATGGCACTCCCCTGCCCTCTTCGCCGGCTTGGGCCGGGCTGCGCTATGCGTTTGTTCCGTCGACCCAACGGTGGTTGCAGCGCGAGATTGAGGCGCAGTTTGCGCGATTTGTGGAGCTGGGATTGCCGCCCACGTATTGGGATGGGCATACGCATTTGCACCTGCACCCAGTGGTGATGGGAATCACCATTCCGATTGCGCGACGGTACGGATTTAACTTCACCCGATTGGTGCGCGAGCCACGCCCGCGAGGAATCTTACCGCGAATCTTTGGATGGCTGAGCCAGCGCGCGATGTCGGCGCTGCGCGAGGCGGGAGTGGGATTTGCGGATCGCGTCTTTGGGCTGCGGAAGAGCGGATGTATGGACCAAGCGGAAGTGGAACGCGCACTAAGCGCGGCACGGCAGGGAACGACGGAGATCTATTTTCATCCGGGGGCGGAGGCATGCATCGGGGAAAACGAAGTCGCGGAGATGGTGAAGCGGGGGTGAGCTTTAGGGACGGCGGCGGGATGCGATTCGAGAGTCGCCTTCGGACTCAATAATGCTTTGCATTTCCCTGAAACCGCTGTTCCTAGCGGCACCTCAATTTTTCAATGTCCTTCCAATCGTTTGTTAAAGGCGTTTTTTACAAGCTCGGGTATTCGCTGAAGCGACTGCGTCCCGCCGGCAAGGTGCGCACGGCTGCGGCGCCTGCGCAGACGGGAACGAGGGACATTCGCTCGATGATCCATGCGGTGGATCCCTATGAGGGATTTGATGCTTCGGCTTATCCGCTGGATTTGCAAGGTTGGGGCAGCGAAACACCGGCGTTTCGCGAGATTCTGACGCAGAAACGGCCGAAGCTGATCGTCGAAGTGGGCACCTGGAAAGGCGGCAGCGCCATCCACATGGCGGAGATTTTGGCGACGGAGAAAATCGATGCGCACATGGTGTGCATCGACACGTGGCTGGGCGCGCTGGAGTTTTGGACGGACCACTCGGACCCGGACCGGTACAAGAGCCTGCGGCTGAAAAATGGATGGCCACAGGTGTACTACCAGTTTCTCGCGAACGTCGTGCATAAGGGACATCAGGCGCGCATCACGCCGTTTCCGCAGACCTCCGCGACCGGTGCGATGTGGCTGGCGGCGTTTGGGATTAAGGCGGACGTGATTTACGTAGATGGCTCGCACGAGGAAGAGGACGTGTACGCGGATGTGCTCGGATACTGGGAGGCACTGGCGCCGGGGGGCGTGTTGTTTGGGGATGATTGGGGATGGGCGGGCGTCCGGTTGGCGGTGCAGCGGTTTGCAGGGGAAAATGGGCTGACGATCCGGCATGTGGCGGATAAATGGGTGCTGGAGAAAAAGTAGGCGGGGGCGGTATTCTTTGGGCGCCGCCGTCGTAGCGTTGGGAAGCGGCCTCGAGCGTCCGCCGATCCGTTCGGAGTTCCGCCTGTAGGCGGCCAGCGTAAGTATACTCGAGCGCCGCCACGAATGTAAGCGCAGCCTACCGACGTCGTAGGCCGCGCCTTATTTCAAACATGCGCTTTCGCGGAGAACGGTGTAGCCGCCTAGAGGCGGAACCCCCGAACGGATCGGCGGACGCTCGGACGCTGGAATTCGACTCCCAGCAAGGGCTTGCGCCTCCGCTCGCAAGCTTGCTCCACGGGCTCCCGCCTGCAGCTTCAACGGCTCCCCCCTACCGCTGATAGATTGGGAGGAAGTGGTTTTTGACGGCGAGGGCGAGGACGGAGAGGGAGGTGGCGTAGACTTTGCCGCAGTCGTTTTCTTCACCGCCACGGCCCTGCCACGATCCATCGGGATTTTGGATGGGGAGGAGGACTTCGGCGATGACGCGCTTGCCCTCGGCGGCATGCTTGTCGCCGCGCTGATACATGCCTTGGGCGTAGTAATAGGCGGTATAGAAGAACCAGCGATCGCCAAGTTTGATGCCGGTGCGGAGGAGGCGGTCGGAGGCGCTCTTCACTTCATCGCTGTCGTAATCGCCGCAGACTTGCAGAGCGAGCAGGCCCTCGGCGGTGGTGCTCGTCTCGCGGCCGCGGGAAGAGTAGCCGAAGCCGGCGGTGCCAGTCTTGCCGTCGCCGGGCGCGTAGAGGTTTTTGATGTAGCGGACGGCGAGATCGATGGATTCCTTGGGCACGTCCATGCCGGCGTTTTTCGCGGCGCGCAGGGCCATGGTTTGCCAGCAGGTGACGGACATATCGCTATCGGCCGCGTCGGGCGTGTAGCGCCAGCCGCCGCGGGTGGCGTCGTTCTTCGGCACGCGCTGGGCGCGCAGGATGAGGTCGAGACCCTTCCGGCATTTTTCGCGGATGAGGGCGTCCTGACGCTCATCGGCGCCCATGCCGAGCATCTCGGCGAGCATGAGGGTGGTGATGCCGTGACCGTACATGCGGGAGCGGTCGGCCTTGCCGAAATAGCCGTCGGCTTCCTGGCGATCGGGCGAGAGGACGAAATCGAGCGCGCGTTTCATGGCCTGGCCCTCGGGCGTCGGGTCGGCGGGCTGGTGGCCCATGGCGCTGAGCGCGAGGAGGGCCAGCGAGGTCATGGTGGTTTCGGAGCGCCCATTGATGGCGATGGCGCCGGTCTTGGGGTCCTGGACGCTGAGGAGAAAGATGGCGGCTTTCTTGAGGGAGTCGTTGACGCGCTCGGTTTGGGCGTCGGGGAGGCCGGCGGGAGCGGGGGCTTGGGCGTGCGCGGCGATCGGCGCCGAGAGGATCGCAAGAAGGGCGGCGGCGAGGATGGAAAGTTTCATAAGCGGTATGGACCGATTGTGGTTATTGCGCCCCGTTGGGGCTTGGCTCTTGTTAATTCGGAGACCCAGGGCGGCGCTCGTGCCTCGCTTGCCCTGGGCTGGCTTGTCTAGGGCCTTCGGCCCACCATACAGGCTTTGGAGTTATTCACAGAGTTTTTGAAGTTCGCTGCAAAAGTTAGACCGCAGCCTTCCGGCTGCAGCTACATTGAAGGTCACTGTTTTTTGGCGCGTTCGGCGATGACTTTATAGTAGGTCTCGACGGCCTGGCGGTAATCGCCGGCGACGGCTTCCTGCTGGCCCTTGGTGAGCTGGTCGGCGAGCTTTTTGGGGAGCTTGCCCCATTCGCCTTTCTTCAGGCCTTGCGCGGTGGCGTCGAGTTTGTAAGCGCCGGCTTCGCCGTCGACGAGAGCGCCGTGTTCGGATTTGTCGCGAATGGCCTGGCCCTTGGCGGCATCGGGCATCCCCTGCTCCATGGACTGCTGGGCGCGGGCCTGGCGCATGGCGTTGGCGGCGGCTTGCGCGGCCTGGGCCATGGCGGCCTGGCCGGCATTGGGCTGACCGGGTTGACCGTTCTCCGGCTGGCCGGGCTGGCCATTTTCAGGCTGACCGGGCTGTCCCGGCTGGGTGGGCTGCTGGCCGGCTTGCTGGCCGGGCGCCGCTTGCTGACCATTCGCCGGCTGGTGGAGCTGTTGATCGAGAGCATCGAGTGCGCGAGCCATGGCGGCCTGCTCGGCGGGTGAAGCGGGCGTGGCATCGCCGGCGGGCGGCGTAGCGGCCGGATCTCCGGCGGGCTGGCCCGCGGGTGCTTGCTGGCCGGCCGGTGTCTGCGCATTGACTTGCTGGCCGGCGGGCGTCTGGCCGCCCTGTTGTCCAGCGGGCGTTTGCGGCTGGCCGTTTTGGTTTTGTGGCGCGTCCTGCGGCGTCTGCGCATTCGCCTGCTGGCCATTGGGTGGAACGCCCCGCTGGGCGTTTTGGAGCGCGGCGAGATTTTGCGCGAGCTCGGTCGCGGCTTGATTCACCGGGGCCTGGGCTTGGGCGGCTTGCTGCGCCTGCTGGGCTTTATTCAGCGCCTGCTGGGCGGCGGGGACATCGGTCTGCGCGGTGTTGGCAACTTGGTCGCCGAGCTGCTGGAGCTGCGCGCCCGCATCATTGCCGAGCCGCATCTCGTGGCGGCCGGCACGCTGGAGATCGGCGGCGGCGTCCGCGGCATTCTGCCCGATGGGCTGCTGCTGGGCGGCGGCATTGGCGAGCTGCTGCTGATTTTGCTGGGCGGCTTGCTGCGCAGCCTGTTGGGCACCATTCGCCGCCTGCTGGGCCATGGCCTGTGCCTGGCGGGCCTGCTGCGCGGCTTGCTGCGCCTGCTGCTGGGCCTGCCCGGCTTGCTGGGCGGCCTGCTGATTTTGCCCCTGATGCTCGCCGGGCTGCTGGGCGGCCTGATTGGCGGCTTGCTGCGCCTGTTGCGAAGCGTTTGCCGCTTTGTCTGCGGCTTGCGCTGCTTCACCCGCTTTCTGCGCGGCCTGTTGCGCCGCTTGCGCCGCCTGCTGCGGACTGCCGGAATCGGCAGCCTTTTGCGCTTCCTGCGCGGCGGCCTGCGCTTGCTGGGCCGCTTCGCCGGCTTCTTTCCCGGCGGCGTTGGCCTGCTGGGCAGCGGGCTGATCCGCGGCGGCGTTCGCCTGCTGCTCGGCGTTTTGCGCGGCTTGCTGGGCGGCCTTCGCGGCGTCGGCGGCTTTCTGCGCGGCTTGGGCGGCATTGGCGGCCTGCTGTTGCGCGGCGTTCTTTTGGGCGGCCTGATTATTTTGCTGCTGATTGCTTTGCGCCACAGCCTGCGCCTGCTGCGCAGCCTGCTGGGCCATGGCCTGGGCTTTTTGCGCCGCTTGCGCGGCCTTCTCGGCCTGCTGCGCAGCTTGATTCGAAGACTGCGCGGTCTGCTGATTTTGCGGCTGGTGATTGTCTCCTTTTTGCGCGCCTTGCTGGGCGGCGTTTTCCGCCTGCTTCGCATCCTGGGCCGCTTCCTGCGCGGCGGCGGCAGCCTGGGCTGCTTTTTGCGCGGCCTGCTGGGCGGCTTGGGCAACTTGATTGGCGTCGGTCGCCTTGGCCATCTGCTCGGCGGCGGCGGCGGCTTCGCGGGCGGCGCGCTTGGCTTCCTCGGCTTTCTTCTCAGCGGCGTTCGCCTGCTGGCGGGCCTGGTCATTCGCGGCCTGGCTGGCTTGCTGGCCGGCCTGCTGCGCGGCTTGTTGGGCGGCCTTCGCGGCATCGGCGGCTTCCTTGGCCGCTTCGGCGGCGGTCTGCGCGGGCTGCGGCGCCTGGGCGTTCGGCGTCTGCTGGGCGGCGGCCTGCTCCTTCTCGGCCTGCTTGTTCACATCATTCGCGACGTTCTTTTCCTGGCCGGCGGCCTGGGTGAGCTTTTGCTCGGCGGCGGCGAGGGCGTCCTTGGTGATGTCGCTCAGCTCTTTTTGCATGAGCGGATTTTGCGGGAGCTTGGCCTCGAGCTCCTTGAGGAGCGAAGCGGCGTCCTTCTGCGCCATCTCGGCGAGCATCTGCGCGTGGGCGAACTGCTGGTCGAGCTCCTCCTTCGTGTTCAGCTCCTTTTCGGCTTCGCGGAGGGCGGCGCGCGTCTCGGCGAGCGGCTTGTTTTGCTCCACGGCGTCGAAGTGCTTGGCGATTTGGTTGAGCGCGCTTTCGATTTTCTTCTGCTGCTCCTGCGCGCGCTGGAGGTCGGCCTTTTGCTGCGCCTGCGGATCATTCGAGGCATCCTGCAACGCCTGCTCGGCGGCGGGCGGCGGGTCCTTGAGGAGCGCGAGCGCGTCGTCGGCGTCGCGCATCAACTCGCGCTGTTCCTTGTCCAAAATATTTTGCTGATTGGCCTCGGCCCGGATGAGGTCCTTCAGCGTGTCGAGCTTCTGATCGAGCTTCTTCTGGTCGGCGAGCTGCTTCTGTGCCTCGTTCTTGGCGTCCTCTGGTTTTTGCTCGTCCGCTTTCTTCGCCTGCTCCTCGGCTTTGGCGTCGAGGTCCTTCTGCTCCTTCGCGAGAGCCTCGGCGAGTTCGCTGATCTTCGGCGAGACGGTTTCAAGCAAATGGCGGGCTTCCTCCATCGGTTTGCGCAGGAGCTCCAGCGCGAGCTTCACCTGGCCGGCGACCACCTCGGCATCGGCCTTCTCGCTGACCGGCAGGCGGTCCTGGTTGTTGCGCTGATCCATCTCGGCGCCGAGCTGGCGGAAGGAGGGCAGGCCCGGAATCTTCCACAGGATATTCAGCGCATCGCCGAAGGCCTTGTTTGCCGCGAAGCTGCGGGTGCCGCCGCCGGCTGTCTCGCCGAGCTTCACAGTCCATTCGGCATTCGTGTTTTTATTTACGAACGTGACCGTGGCCACGCCGCCGGGATTGGCGGAAACCTTGGTCAGCTTGAAGTCGCTGTCGGCAGCCATTTCGCCGACCTTCAAATCGCGCGGGTTCATCTTGCCCCACGTGGTGATCTCCAGCTTGGCCTGCTGCGGGTCCGTGGCCGTGGTGTCGAAGCTGACAAACTTCACGATCGGATTCTTCTGCTCGGCATCGGTGAGCTTTTGCAGGAGTTCCTTCGCCTTGTTGATTTCGTCGGGCGCGCCGTGGAGGCGGGACTCCAGCCACTTCCAATCGCGCGGCGACTGCGTGCGGGCGGCGAGACTGCGGATGTCCCAGCGCTCATTCGTCGCGAGGAAATTGAGGCCGTCGAGCACCTCGGCGAGCTGGTGGCCGCTCTCCAGCACGCGCAGAGCGCGGTCGAGCACGGTGAATTTTTCGTCGAGCACCGCCTTGTCGGCGCCGGTGGCCATGCCGTGGAGCGCCTCCAGCGCGGCGGTGGCGGTGCGCACATCGCTCACCCAGGCATTGTCGGCGTTGGTGCGCACTTCCTCGAGATCGCCGTAGCCTTTGAACACCTCGGTGCGGGCGGTCCAGCGGGCGTCGCTGAGCGTGGTGAGCGTCTCGGGCGCGAGGTTCTTATTCGCGCGGAGAACGGTAAGGTCGCGGCCGAGGAAGGCGACTTGTTCGTAGGCGGGGCCAACGTCCTTGTAGAGAGCCTGGAGAAGCTCGACGGGCTTCCAGCCAAGCTCGCGGTGCCAATCGGAGAACTGGCGCGAGTAATCCTTCAGCGAGCGCGTGAGCTCCATCGTCGGATCGAGCAGGAGCTTGGCGGAGGGCTCGCCGGCCGCGAGGGCGTTCTCCAGCTTGGTGCGGCGCTTGGAGAGGGAGGCGATGGTGTCCTTCGCACGGCCTTTGAGCGGGCTGCCGGTGCGCGTGGCGATGGGCGCGAGGAGGTCTTCCATCGCTTTTGTCTGCGTGAGCGTGACCCGCATGCGGCTGACAAGCGGCTGCCACTTTTGGGGGTCGTTGCCACTCGCGGCCGCAAGCTCCATGAGGCGCTGCTGCTCACGCGCGACGACCTGGCCATTCTCGGACAACACGGCGGCCTCCTCGGACGTGGTGAAGGCTTCCATGGCCTGCTCGGCCACGCGAGCGCGGACGATGAGCGCGCCACATTCCTCGACGGCCTGGGACATGAGCTCCTTCGCCGTGGGCAGGGAGGGATTCGCGGTGAGGAGATCGGTGTGTGTCTTGATGATGCGCGCGGGAATCGCATTGAGCCGGGAGAGATCGCGGCCAAGCACGACCAGCTCCGCGCTCATGTGTCCGGCGGGCGCGTCCTTTACCGCGGTGGCCAGCGTGCTCCACGTTTGCGTAAATTTGCCGTCGAAATCACTCAGGGCGCTCGCGAGGGCCATGGAGGCCTGGCGGCGGGTATCGGCATTGTCGGTGCCGACGAATTGCTCGCGCGATTTTTGGCCAGTCTTGGCGAGGGCCTCGGCGCTGGCGGCGAGGGTGTGGACGGTTTCATTCAGCGCGCGGAGCGAATCCACGGCCTGCATGCGGCGCATCTCGAAGCCCGCGGCGGTGATGGTGATTTGCAGCGGACGCGATTCGCCTTTGTTGCCCTTCAAATCGGTGGCGACGAGCTTGGTCACGATGAGGTCGCCCGGCTTGGCGTTGAGATCGTAGAGGTCCCAGCGGTGGGAAACGGGCGCTTTCTGGCCGAGGTTTTCCTTGGCCAGCACGGTCTCGCGCCACGGGCCGTCGTTGATTTTGACGAGCTGCGAAATCTTGGCGAGGCCGAGGTCGTCGCTGGCCTGGCCGGCGAGATCGATGAGCTCGTTGTTCGGCAGGATGAGGTCGGCCTTGGGCTGTGTGAGCTCGATGCCGGGGACGAGGTCGGGCTCGGCGCGCAGCTCGTTCTCGGGTGAGAACTCATTTTCAAAGCCGGTCTTTTGCGAGACGAGATGCACGCGGTAGGTGCCGCTGGTATTGAGCGGGACGCGCGCGGAGAGACTCCCATCCTGCCCGCGGGTGAGGGGCAGCGTGCGGCTCTTGTTACCCTGCTCGATCTTTAGCTCCGCGACGCTCACGGGCTGATTCGTGTGGAGCTTGAGGTCGACCTCCGTGCCTTCGAGTGCGACGAGGCCGCCGTCGGTCTCGGCGACCGTCTTGTCGGGCAGCTTGCTGTATTTCGGGTAGTGAAAGGTTTTCTCGAACTGCGTGACGTAGGGTCGCTCGGCGGCGTTGAAGGTGTAGTCGCGGCTGAGATGATCGCCGGCCTTGATGCGGTAGACCACATCCTCGCGCTGGACCTGCACGGTGGCGGCAAACTTATCGAGGCCCGTCGCCTTATCCTGGCCAAGGGCCTGCATGTCGATGACCTGGGCGCCACCCTTCTCCGTCTCCATCTCCAGCACGGCCTTGTTCGTGCGGCGGCCGCTGATGAGGATTTCCACGCGCTGCGTGGAACCTTGCGGCACGACTTTGTCGCCGCCCTTGGGCTCGACGACGTCGACTTTCGTGCGGGAGACATTCGCGAGATTCGCGCCGGGCAAGAGCGCGCGGCGCAGGAGCGTATCGAGCTGTCCGCCGGTGACCGCGATGCCGATGATGACGAGCCCGACGATGACCACGGCGCAAGCGATGGTGCGGCGGATGAGGCCAACGGGCAGCAGTGAGGTCATCTTCATCCCCTCCATGCGAATGGCGACGTCCTGCTGGAGCAGGGCGCGGAATTGCACGGAATCGAAGACGTCGCCCTTGGTGCTGCCGAGTTCCACCGCGGAGATGAGGTCCTCGCGCAGCCGGGGTTCGGCGTGCTCGATGAGGCGGGCGACGCCGCGTTCATCCGGCGCGTGGAGGAGCTGGGTGAGGCACTGGCGCCACGCGACGATGAGGACGGCGAGATACGCGACGCTGCTGAGCGCGTACCGCGACCACTTGGGCAGGAAGACGTTGAAATACGCCGTGGAGGCGTAATCGATCGCCGCCACGAGGATCATTGCGAAGAACAGCATGGCAAACGCCGCCAGAATGCCACGCAGGACGATGAGCCGCCGGCGGCGGCGCGAGAAGGACCGGAGCTTGTGACGGATCAGCGGGTCGAGTTGGCTCATAAAAAGGGATGGTGGCGGACGGTGGTGGACAGTGCAGGAAGATTAACTGGGGAACTAGAGATGGCTTTGGGGGAAAGTGGCAAGGAGTCAGAGGCCAGGAGTCAGGAGTCAGGTGGTTTTTGGGCGGGATGGATAGGCCCTATAGGATGCATAGAACCTATAGGCCTCATGGATAGGCGGACTTTGCGCGCCATGGGTGGCATTTGCCTGCGGGAGTTTAAGAAGATGCGCTACTTGGAGGCGGGGTCGGGGTTTTGGGGAGGCGCTTTCGAAAATCCGCAGGACGCAAAACGCTACGGTTGTGCGTGCTGGTGGATTGGAAGGTTGCGCCTGATGCAGGCGCGCGCCACATAGACTGCCTCTCTCATGACCCGATTTGCGTATCCCTTTCTCGCCGCGACGATGACCCTCCTCACACCCGGATGGGCGGCAGACGAGAAGCCTGACCAACCTGAAGCTCCGAAGGACAGCGCACCTGCGAAGACGGAGCCAGGGAAGAGCGATGTTCCGGCGCCCGCGAACATGCGGACCACCGCGCCGGTGACAGCGCCAGCTAATCCGGAGGCGGCGAAAGCGGATGCGGAGAAGACGGACAAGACCGACGCGACCAAAACGGAGCCGGCGAAGGATTCAGGGAAAGACGTGCCCCAGAAGGCGGTACCGCCGCCGGTGGGGAAGGAAGACGCCGCAGCCTCGGCGGAGGCGGCGAAGCTCCGGGCGGGGAGCATGGAGAAGCCGGGAGCGCATGGGCGGCGGGTGATCCGGCTCTCGCTGGGAAAAGCGATCCGGTTTGCACTAGCGAAGAATTTTTCGCTGCGGGCGGAGGAATTCGGGCCGCGGATTGCGAAGGAAAATGTGCGGTCGGCGTGGGGAAAATTTGACCCGCTGCTGGACATCACGCTCCAGCACGGGGCAGATAGCATCCGGGATCAGCTGAACCAGAATATACTCACGGGCGAGGTGCAGCGCCTTGGCGTGGGAACGACGGCGCAGGATGACGCGGCCAGCGTGGGGGTGAGCGGAGTGACGACGTGGGGTATGACGTACGATGTCTCGATGGTGGCCCGGCGGAACCACACCGGGCTGGTAAATTCCATCCCTGACGTGTTCACGCACGAGGCGACGCTCAGCCTGACGCAGCCGCTGCTGCGCGGCGCGGGCACGGAGGTGACGATGGCCGGAGTGCATACGGCGCGGAACAATGTCCTCATTTCGCAGTGGGCGCTGCGCGACCGGATCATGACGGTGATCACGGACGTGATCGTGGTCTACAACGATCTGAATTTTACGATCGAGAACCTGAAAGTGGCGCTGGAATCCCGCGCGCTGGCGCAGCAGCTCCTGAACGACAACATCAAGAAGGAGAAGGCAGGCGTGATGGTGGCGCTGGATGTGACGACGGCACGCTCCGAAGTGGCGGCACGCGAGGAGGCGGTGATCCAGGCGGAGCGCGACATGAAGGACCAGGAAAACTTTTTGAAGCAGCTGATCACGGACGACATGATCCCGCTGCTCGGCACGGATGTGGTCATCGAGCCGCCGAAGACGCCGGGCTTTTACGAGAACGTGATTGCGGGCGTGGGCGAGGCGCTGGAGCTGCGACCGGATTACCGCCAGGCAAAGCTGAATATCGAGAACCGGAAGATCACCGTGGCGGTGCAGAAGAATGCGCTGCTGCCGCGGCTGGACCTGACGGCGAGCCTGAGCCTGCTGGGAATCAGCGACGAGTTCGGCGACAGCTTTGCGCGCATCGCGCAAAACGATCAGCACAATTGGAGCGTGGGCGGGGTGTTCAGCTATCCGCTCGGCAATCGCGATGCGCGGGGACGCTATAATGCGGCGACGCTGGAGGCCGCGCAGGCGCTGGTGCAGCTCCAGCAGCTCGAGCAAAACATCATCGTGGTGGTGGACAATGCGAATGGCGCGGTGGTGACGGCGAAGAAGCGGATCGACGCGACCACGGAAGCGAGCCGCCTGGCAAAGGAGAGCCTGGCTGCGGGCGAAAAGCGGTACGCCGCGGGCGTGACGCCCCTTTTCGAAGTGCTGCAGCTCCAGAAAGAACTCACCGACGCGCAAACGGCGGAATTGCGGGCGCGGGCGGACTACAACCAGGCGATCGCGCGCTACCAGCAGCAGATCGGGAAGACGCTGGACGTGCACAAAGTGAGCGCCGGGGACGAGGTGAGGAAAGCGGTGGCGACGCCTGCGGTGGAGAGGACGGGGAAGACGACGGGGCGGAAGAGGAAGTAGGACGGGCGAAGGCTGCGTTCATCGTCCAAAAATTTACGGAGCCCGCGCTCATTTCAGAGGACAGTAGAGCAGGGAACACAGAGACCACAGAATCGCGGTGCGCGTTGCGGTGCCGTGCGTCGTTCCGAGGGCCAGAGGCCCGATTCATACCAGCTTGGGGCGCAAGCCCCGAGGCCCCGACAGACAAAACAACCGAGGGCTGAAGGCCCGACGCATTTTCTCGCGCGTTCCTTACTCGCGAAGTACCGATGAATCGGGCTTTCGGCCCTCTTTCGCTCAGGGGATCGATTTCTTGGGGCTTCGTCCCAAGCTGATATGAATCGCGCATGAATCGCGCCTTTGGCGCTCCGGGTTTCAGCCTTGGAACGGTTTCCGGAGAGTCGGACTACCTACTGCGACCTTCCGGTCGCCGCTACATCATCCAGCGCAAGCTTGGGACGGTACCCGCTCCTTTTGAGACTACCCTAAAGCCGCGATTCGGAACGAGGCGTCACCAAGGAAGGCGCATGGTGGCGGTGGCAGTAAATGGCCGTGCCGATGACGAGGGGCACGGCGAGGCCGAAGGCCGCGGCAATGGGCCACAGATTCGGGAAGGCGTAGATAGATTGGAGGGCGAAGCCGGAACCGATGGCCAGATAGGCAATCAGGATGGCGGCACGGAGGAGGGTAGGCATGGAACCGGCCTCGCGACTGAGGAGGCGGCGGAGGCCGTCAATAATGAACAGGAGGCCGACGGCGATGCCCATGTAGTCTGGGTGAGGGTTCATGGGAGCGTTGGTATGGCATATGTTGTGGGGGATGGCAAGCGTGGGGACAATCTGTTGTGGTTTTCCGAACGATTGCTCATAAGGCAGGTGGTTTAGTGGTCGGTGGCAGTTAAGCGGGAACAGTGCCAAGCGGCTCAAGGGAGGCACCGACTAGGGGCGCGGGCGGGAGTAGCGCCGTTGCAAGACGAAGAAGACAGTGGCCAATATGGTGAAAAAACAGGTGGACACGAATTTCATGCCTCCGCAATCGCCGCCGATCGCGCTGACGGTCCACGCGGGATGGATGATGAGAAGGATGAAGCTCCAGAGGAAGGGCCAGCGGCGGCCATGCCCATAGTTGTAGGCATGGAAGACGGGTATGAGCAGGAGGCCGGAGAAGACGGCACCGACATAGCCGATGCGGATGTTGGTGGCGATGGCATCTCCGGCACCGGGGCCGCTGCAGGCGAAGAGGGAAAGGAGAGAGGGCGTCACGGAGAGGAGAGGGTGACCGAGGGTATCCTGCGAAGAGCGAAAGGTGAAGAGTTTTGGGCGCGGCGCAGAGCGTCACGCCACCGGGCACGGCATCGCTCAAAAAGCGCCGGCGCGGGCGAGGAGAGTGATGATGGTGGCATCGGCGGCGATGTGGGCGAAGATGGGGAGAGCGAGGCCGCTGGTGACGATCCGGAGACCGCCGAGAGCGAGGCCGAAGAGGCCTGCGAGCACGGCACCGGGAGGGCCGGGCGGGTAGCCTTGCAAGTGGCCATAGCCGAAGAGGAGGGCGGTGAAAAAGGCAGCGGTCCGAGGGCCCCAGAGGGAGGCGAGGGCGTCGAAGAGGATGCCCCGGAAGATGACTTCCTCGCAGACAGCGTTGAGGACGGAGAAGAAGATGGCAAACGGAAGGATACCGCCGAAAGACGCCACGGGGAGGAGCTGGCTGTACCCGTAAACATCGGGGTGCGTGAAACTTTGGAAAACGATCAGCGTAGCGGAGGAGACGGCCGCGATGAGCAGGGTGGCGAGGATGGCGGCACGGGTGATTTTTCCAAGGCGCCAGCGCGGGAAGGTGCAGCGCAACGGTGGGAGAGCGAGCACGAGCAGCGCGTAGGCGGCGAGCGGGGCGAGCCAGCACCAAGGCCAGATCCGCAAGGCTGGGAGGAGAGATGCGCCAACGAGGCAGGCGAGCAACAGCAGGGCATGCAGCGGCAGCCAAAAAGAGTTGGCGGGCGAAGGGCTCATCGTTGCGTGGCCCACGCGAGGGCTCGGCGCTCGAGGTCTTTCACGAAAGCGTCCTTGCCCTGGATGTAGGCCTCGAGATTTCCGCCGGTTGTTTCGAAGAGACGGAGTTTCAGGGCAGCGTAGGCCTGGACGGCGTCGGGGTGGGCGCGGAGGTAGTCGCGAAAGGCCACGTGGCGCGTGAGATCCGGCGAGCCGATGACGAAAGCGTGGAGATGGTGGGTGCGCTGGCCGGCGGGATTGTCTTTACGGAAGAAGCGGCGGTCCGGGATGCCGAATTCGCCCATGGCCTCGTAGCCGAGCGCGGTCATGGCAGGGGTGCGGAGATCGAGATCGGCGAGCGAGGGGACTTCGGCGAGCATGTCGATGATAGGTTTGGCGTGCAGGCCGGGAACGGACGTACTGCCGATGTGGTGCAGAGCGCGAAGCGCAGAGCCGAGAGCGGCCTGCAAGGCGGCGGCCTCGGCGGTGAAGTCGAGCGGCCAGCGAGAGTGGTAAGGCTCAATGATGAGCGGATGGGACATGCGTGGGAGTATTGGCAGCGTTCCGTGTCGAGACAGAATCCTTTGAGGAGACAAAATCATGTGGAACAAAATCATCCACGCTTGGCGGCACGAGAGTTGTCTCAAATCTGGTGGAGGGAGATTCACACGGAACAGCGCACAGAGATCGCCAGCAAGGGTGACCTTCAGAGGAAAACGGGGCGCAGAATTGGGGGGAATGAAACGTCACGGGAGCGGCACCGGGCCGTCACCCCGATGTCACAAGGGTGCGCAAATAGTAGGAACCATTTCCATTGCCATGCCCGCACACTACGAAGCCTCACTTGAACGGGATATCACCCGCATCCGGGGAAAAATCTCGGAAATGGGATCGTTGGCGGAGGAGGCGTTGTCGGCGGACATCCGGGCGCTGGCGACGCGGGATCGCCAAACGGCTTATACGGTTATCCTGCGCGATCGGCGCATTGACGAACTGGAGAAGGAGCTGGACCGGCTGTGCCTGGAATTTCTGATTCGCCAGCAGCCCGTGGCGCGGCACCTGCGGTTTGCCTATACGACGATCAAGGTGAACCTGGAGCTGGAGCGCGTGGGAGATTATGCCGAGAGCATCGCGCGGCAGATCATCAAGCTGAGCAGCATTTCGGCCACGTGGCCGCTGGAGCGCTTCCAGCAACTGGCGGCGCTCTCCATTCCAATGGTGCGCGACGTGGTGAAGGCGTTTGTGACGAGCGACGCGCAGCTGGCGCGGGACGTAATTTCGCGCGAGGCGGAGACAGACATGCTGCGCTCGCTGATCAACTCGGAGCTCTTTCAATTGCGGCAGGAAAACAAGCTGCCGCAGGCGGCGCTGAACCCGCTGATGACCATTGCCCGGCGCTTCGAGCGGGCCGCGGATCAGGCGACGAACATTGCCGAAGAGGTGCTCTACATGGTCACCGGCGAGTACCAGAAGCACCTGGGCGGGGAGACGTGGCGCATGGTGTTCATCGATGAACACAACAGCTGCCGCAGCCTGCTGGCGGAGGCGATTGGCAACTCGCTGGATCAGCCAAATTTCATTTTTGCGAGCGCCGGCTTGCAGCCGCGCCCGGCGAATCCGGAGCTGCTGAAATTTTTGGAGGAGAAGAATCTCACCGTGCCGAACATGCACAGCAAAAGCGTGGACCAGCTGCCGAATCTCGATGCGGCGCAGATCCTGGTGGCGCTGGACCCGGCGGCGAAACGCGCTTTTCCGAAACCGACGAAGGCCGTGTGCCTCGACTGGTCGCTGACGGACCCCAGCACCATCAGCGACGACACCGAGCGGCGCTCCTCCTTCGAGCAGGCCTACGAGTATTTGCGCCAGCACATCTTGGAGCTGTGCCAGGCGGTGCTGGGCGACCGCATCGGCTGATTCCATTTCACGAACGAACCTACACCACCATATCCTTATGAAACGCTTCGGCACTCTCTCACTTACCGCCGTTCTCGCCGCTTCCATGCTCCTCGGGGGCTGCAACCGAAAGAAGGTCACCGAAATCCGCGCCAAGGGTTCGGACACCATGATTCAACTCGCGGCCGCCTGGACGGAAGCCTACCGCGGCGTGAAGCCGGACGTGCGCGTGAATGCGAATGGCGGCGGCTCGGGCACGGGCATCGCCGCGCTGGAAAACGGCACCACGGACATCTGCAACGCCTCGCGCGAGATCAAACCCGACGAGCGCGAGAAGGTGAAGCAAAACTCCGGCAAGGAAGTGAAGGAGTTCGTCGTGGCGTATGATGCGCTCGCGGTCTACACGAACCCGGCGAACCCCATTAAGGAAATCTCCGTGGAAGAGCTGCGCGAGATGTGGGCCGAGGGCGGCACAGTGAACAACTGGGAGCAGGTGAATCCGGCCTTCCCCGGCAAAATCACCTTCTTCGGCCGGCAGAACAACTCCGGCACGTATGACTATTTCCGTGAGCACGTCTGCGGGAAGAAGGACGGCAAGCAGCGCGAATTCCGCGGCGGCATCAGCGAGCTGAACGGCTCGTCGGAAGTGGTGGAAAACGTGGCGAAGACGCCATCGGGCATCGGCTACAGCGGCATGGGTTACAAGAACGCCCACGTGAACTGGCTGAAGATCTCCAACAAGAAGGGCGAGACCGCGGTGGAACCCGGCGCCGAGGCGGCGCGCAGCGGCAGCTACCCCATCTCGCGTAAACTCTACATCTACACCGCGGGCGAGCCCACCGGCGAAGTGAAGGCGTTCATCGATTGGATCCTCTCGCCGGATGGCCAGAAGATCGTCGAGAAGGAAGGCTTTGTGCCGCTGACTGCGGGCGCCGCGAAAGCCGACGCGAAGCCGGCCGACGCCAAGGAAGGGGCGAAATAATGAAAGCGGCCCGCGCGTGCAGTCCGGTGAAAAAACGCTCCTTGCGCGAGCAGGGAATGGCCCCGGCTGCCGTCGCGGACCATGGGCGGAAAAGCCGCCCCGCTTTCTGGCAACCAGCACCATGTCTATGAGCGACATGCCGATGAGTGATACCGTGGATGCGGGTGGTCCGGTGACCAAGCACCCCGCCGCGATGCCGCCGCCGCCCGTGAAGCGGCGGAAGTTCCGGTTTTTCGATGCGATCGAGAAGCCGACGGAATGGCTCATCCGGCTCTGCGGCTGGAGCAGCATCATCGGGATCGTCGCCATCTTCTTCTTCATTTTCAAAGAAGCGATGCCCATCGTGCCGCGGCTGGATTGGAAGGAGTTCTTCACCAGCAGCCGGTGGATCCCGGCGCCGGGCGCAGGCAACCCGGCGCACTTCGGCGCGCTGGCTTTGATTGTCGGCACCTTTGCCACCACGGCCATCGCGCTGCTGATCGCCGTGCCTCTCGGGCTCGGCGCGGCCGTCTACATCTCGGAGTTTTCCAGCGGGAAAATGAAGGAGACGCTGAAGGTGGTTATCGAGTTGCTCGCGGCTATTCCGAGCATCGTGTGGGGGTTCATCGGGCTGATGGTCCTCGGGCCGGTGCTGCAGAAATTCACGGGCGCCACACAGCCAACGAACCTGCTCACGGGCGGGATCATCCTCGCGCTGATGAGCGTGCCGATCATCGTGTCGCTCGGCGAAGACGCCCTGCGCGCGGTACCGGATAGCTATCGCGAGGCCTCGCTGGCGCTGGGCGCGAATCCATGGGAAACCGTGCGGCGCGTGCTCTTCCCGGCGGCACGGAATGGCCTGCTGGCCGCCTGCCTGCTCGGCATGGGCCGGGCCATCGGCGAGACCATGGCCGTGCTGCTGGCCACCGGACACAGCAACCGCATTCCCGAGGCGTTCACCGATCCCATCCGCACAATGACCGCAACCATCGCCGCGGAAATGGGCGAGGCCGCGCAACACTCGGACCACTACTGCATGCTGTTCGTCCTCGGCATTGTCCTGCTGCTCATCACCTGCGCGACGAATGTGGCGGCGGATTTGATCATCAAAGGCGTGCGCAAGAAAGGGAAAGCATGAGCACCCCCACCGCCGCCACTCTCCCCTCCCCGGTCGCGAAGAATCCCTTCGCGCCCGGCGCGTTTGAGCTGCGCAAGGCCCGCGCCCTGACTCGCCGCAAATGGATGACGCTCGGCTTTTGCCTGCTGCTCATCATCCCGCTCTTCGCGATCCTCATCGATATCTTCGTGAAGGCGCTGCCCGCGCTCTCGCTGGATTACCTGTGGGAAAACCCGACGGATAAAGGCAAGACGGGCGGCCTCTGGGCGCCGCTCATCGGCACCTTCTATCTCGTCATCGGCTCGTTGCTCGTGGTCACGCCCATCGGCATCCTGGCGGCGATTTACCTGAATGAGTACGCGAAGGACGGCTGGCTCACGCGCACCATCGGCATCACCGTCACCAGCCTCGCCGGCGTGCCGAGCATTGTGCACGCGCTCTTCGGGCTTGGAGCCTTCGTGCTCGGGCTCCTGCCGGTGGTGAATGGATTTTTGATGAGCACCGGGCTGGTGGACAAAAAGTGGGAAGCGGGGCTGCTCACCGCCTCGCTCACGGTGGCGGTCATGAACCTGCCCGTGATCATCACCAGCACCCGCGAGGCGCTCGGCGCCGTGCCCATGGCCTTTCGCGAGGCGTGCTGGAATCTCGGCGCCACGCGGTTCCAGACCATCCGCACGGTGGTGCTGCCGAATTCGCTGAGCGGGATTTTGACGGGCATCATCCTGGTGGTCTCCCGCGCCGCCGGCGAGACGGCGCCGATTCTGTTCACCGGCGCGACGTTCATCAAATTCATCGCGGACTCGGGCATCGAGAAAATCTTCCCCTACACGCCGGGCGAGCCGTTCATGGCGATGTCGATGCACCTCAACATCATTTCCAACCAAATCTCGCAGATGCCGGAGGCCATGAAATACGGCTGCGCCGCGGTGCTCATCGCGCTCATTCTGGCGATCAACAGCGTGTCGATCGCGCTGCGGGTCTGGCTGCGGAGCCGCAAACGCTGGTAGCCCCATGGACACACCACACATTGAATTTCGGAACGTCTCGACGCGCTATGGCAGCAAGCCGGTGCTGAAGAACGTGAGCTTTACCGTCGGGCGCAACGAGGTGTTTGGGATCATCGGCCCGGCGAACAGCGGCAAGACCACCATGCTGAAGGCCGTCAACCGGACGCTGGAATTTGTGAGTGGCTCGGCGCGCACCGGGGAAATTTTCATCGGCGGAAAAGAGACCAGCAAAATGGATCCGAACGCCCTGCGCCGGCGCATCGGCATGGTGTTTCCGCTGCCCGTGGGCTTGCCGATGACCGTGTGGGAAAATGTGGCCTACGCGCCGCGGCGCATGGGCATCACGGCCAAGAAGGATCTCGACCCCATCGTGGAGCGCTGCCTGCGCCAGTCGGTGCTGTGGGACGAGGTGAAGGACCGGCTCGACCTGCTCGGCACCCGGCTCTCCGGCGGCCAGCAGCAGCGGCTCACGCTGGCGCGGGCGCTCTCGCTCTCGCCGGAGATTTTGTGCCTGGATGAATTCAGCATCGCTATCGATCCGGTGACGACGATGCGCATCGAGGAGGTGCTGAAGGAGCTGCGCAAGAGCATGACCATTTTGCTCGTGACGAATCTCGTGCAGCAGGCGCGCCGCCTCGCGGACCGCACCATGTTTTTTTGGAACGGAGAGATCATTGAGTGCGACCGGACGGAGCGGATCTTCGGCGATCAACCGGCGGATCGGCGCACCTTTGATTACGTGAACGGAGTTTTCGGATGACGACTGCAGCACCCGCCATCACCACGCGCGACCTCAAACTCTGGTACGGAGACTTCCAGGCGCTGAAGGGCGTGACCGTGGATTTCAAACACGGCCAGATCACCTCCCTGATTGGCCCCAGCGGCTGCGGCAAGACGACGCTGCTGCGCTGCTTCAACCGCGTGAACGAGCGCTACGGCAACGTGCGCACGGAGGGCAAGGTGCACATTCTCGGAAAGAATATTTACGAGGACGATGTGTCGCTCGCGGAGCTGCGCAAACGCGTGGGCATGGTTTTCCAGCGGCCGAATCCGCTGCCGATTTCGGTCTACGAGAACATCGTGTTTGGGATGAGGATCCACAGCCCGCAAAAGCCTTCGACCAAGCTTCTCGATGCCGCCGTGGAAAAAGCGCTGGTGGAAACGGGGCTCTGGAATGACCTGAAAGATCGCCTGCACGACAAAGCCACCGGCTTGCAGCTCGAGCAGCAGCAGAAGCTCTGCATCGCGCGGCTGCTGCCGCTCAAGCCGGAGGTGATCCTGATGGACGAGCCATGCAGCGCGCTGGACGTGAACGGCACCAAGGCGATCGAAGAGCTGATGTGGGATCTGGCGGGCGAATACACGATCATCATCGTGACGCACAACATGGCGCAAGCCCGCCGCGCGAGCCACGAGTGCATCTTCATGCTCCTCGGGGAACTCATCGAGCACTCTCGGACAGAGGATCTGTTTTTGACCCCAAAAAATCCGAAGACGGCGGAGTATATTGAGGGACGGTACGGATGAGTTTGGTTTGGGAGAGATGAGTGTAGAGGATCGCAGTGTTTAGTTTTTGGAGCACGGGTTCGAGTGTCGGAGGCCTAGCTTGGAGTTCCGCCTTTAGGCGGCGAGACCATCCATTCCACGGGCTCAGTTTCGAATGTCGGCAGCGCCCTCAGGAACGGCGCCGATCCTCGGGGCTACACCCGCGCAGCGTCTACGCCCGCCGCCTAAAGGCGGAACTCCAAGCTAGGCCTCCGACGCTCGAACGCGCCACCATCGAATCCTCGTGCGTGAAGGCCGCACCGGAGACGTCCCTCCCTTTACCGTCCCTTTACAATTTTCCCAAAAACCCCACGCACCAACTTAACTTCGGCGGAGTTAGTAAAGAGGCAGTCCACGCAAGGCCCCGCGAGGACGGCACCTTAGAAAAATGAATCCAATGAAGACCAATCCAGCACTGGCGGGCGCCGTGGCGCTCGTCCTTTCCACATGGACCGCGTTGGCGGACGAGGCTCCCCAACCGCCACCGCCCCCCGCCGCACCGCCGGGCGCTCCCGAGGCTGTGAGTGAACGTCCGCGTGGTGAACGGGGCGAACGTCGCGAAGGCGACCGACGTGACGGAGATCGCCGGGATGGGGATCGCCGCGAGGGCGACCGCCGCCCCGACGGCGCGCCGAATATGCGGCCGATGGCGGGGCTGTTTCAGCTCCTCGATGCGAATCGCGATGGTTCCATCGATGCGACGGAACTCGCCGACGCGCTGAAGAAATTCGACAAGAATGGCGACGGGAAGATTACCCCCGATGAATTTGCCGCGCAGGCCGGCCAGATCCGGCGCCGGGATGGCGAAGGCGCGCCCGGAGCGGGACCGCGCGATGGGGACGGGCGTGGGCCCGGTCCGCGCGATGGTGACAATCAACGGGCTCGCGGTCCCCGTGACGGCGATGGACGCGGGCCGGGTCCGCGGGATGGCGATAATCAACGGGCGCGTGGACCGCGCGATGGCGACGATCGCGGGCCTGGGCCCCGCGACGGCGATCGGCCCGGACCGCGCGACGGTGGAGATCGTCCCGATGGGAAGGGACAAGGCGATGGCCCGAAGGGACCGCCGCCGGCCACGCCGGGAGCACCGGTCGTCCGGCCGGGAGAAGGCCAGCCGGGGCAGCCGCCGCAGGCGCGCTTGGAGCGTCGGGATTTTCGCCGGGGGCCTGGACCAGGTTTCGCGGGCGCGGGTGGGCAGCGGCAGTTTGCCGGCGGGCCGGGGCCGCGGATGGAGCAACGTCGCGATGGCTTCGGCGGCTTTGGCCGCGGGCGGTTTGAGCCGGGGAATTTCGGCCGTGGTGGCTATGGTCGCGGAGGCTTTGCGGGCAATCCGCCGGCTCCGCAAGGGCCGCCGCCGCAGAGCGCAGCTTCGCCGCAGGGACCGGCTCCGCAGGGACGTGGCCCTTGGGCCAGCGTCGGCCCGGGCTCGGCACCCAAGTTTGCCTTCAGCCAGCGTTTTGGCGGAGGCGGATTCGGCGCCCAGCAACCGCCACCCCCGCCACGCATGGATCTGCGCTCGGGGCCGCCGCCACAAGCACCTTGGCGGCAGCAAGGACCGCAAAATCCTCAAGGCCCTCGGGGGCCGCAGGCTTTTGATGGCCAGCGTCCGCCGCAGGGCGGGCCGGACTTTGGCCAGCGTCCGCCCATGGGAGGACGTCCGCCGATGCAGACGTTCCAACGGTCTTTTGGACCGCCGCCATTTGATGGCCGCCCGGGACCGCAAGGTCCGGCCCCGCGTGCCGGTGGACCGGATCGCCAAGGGCCGCCACCACCGCCCTTCCAAGGTCCGCCCCGTGGTGGGCAGGGTGGACGCCCGGGACCCGGACGCGGAGGACCCGAAGGCGGGTTCCGTCCGCCGGAAGGCCCGCAAGGATTTGGCCCGGGGTCGCGTCCGCCGGGGCCGCCGCCGTATCCGATCGACGACGAGGACAGCGACTCAATTGAAGTTTAGAATTTAACCTCCAGTCCCCATCCGTCCAAAGCCCCTCGCCGGTGCAAGCTGGTGAGGGGCTTCTTTTTGAAAGCAATGGGTCCCATAGGGCCCAAGCGACCTATAAAAGCTATGAGGAAGGGTATAGGCATCCCGCTCGATGATTACCACCTATCAGCGAAGTGAAACAAATGGGGGCTTTTCAAAACTGTTGTGAATTGATACATGCGGCAGCGCATGAAGTTAACCCTGCACCCTTTGGCCATGGCGGCGTCCGCTGTCCTGGCTGCTTCACTTGCCCCCTGTCACGCCGGCACAACTGCCGCGAATAAGATGACCGTCCCAATGGCGGAAGAGCCGTTTGGCCAGATCACGTTTGGCGCGAAATTCTCTCAAGACCTCCAGAGCGGGTATGTCGATATCCTCTCTGGCCTCGTCCACGATCGGAACAATGCGCTCTTCCTCAACCTCCGCGGCACGCTCGGGGATGACGACCAGCAAATCGTGAGCGTCGGCCTCGGCTTCCGGCACCTCTTCGAGGATCCGGGCATCATCGTGGGCGGCAACGTCTACTACGACTACATCGACAGCGAAGCCGGCAATGGCATCGACCAGCTCGGCCTCGGCGCGGAAGTGCTGACGCACTGGGTGGACGCACGCTTCAACTACTACATGCCGGATGGCGATCGCCACTTGGTGCGCACCTTCACGGTGAACCAGCACGACCGCTCGGTGTCGCCGCCGTTTGAGCGGAACCGGTTCATCCAGGAATCCGTGCGCAATACGAATACGGCGACGACGTTCGGCGTGTTTGAAGAAGGCATCGAAGGCTGGAACGCGGAAGTGGGCTTCCTGGTGCCGGGGCTCGACAAGTATATGGAGCTCCGCATTTTCGCGGGCGCGTACGGCTACAGCAATCCGCATGGCGGCGACTTCAACGGCTTCAAGGGACGCGCGGAACTGCGGGTCACCGAGGGCATCACGCTCGATGCGGAATACTGGGACGACAAGGAACTGGTGGGAGGCCACTGGGTCGGCGGCATCCGCGTGAGCCTGCCGTTCGACATCGGGCTCCTCTGCCAGGGCAAGAATCCGTTTGAGGGCGCGGGTGATATCTTCAAGTTCCGCCCGGCGCGCCAGCTGCATGAGCGCATGGATGAAATGGTCATTCGCTCGCATCGTATCATGACGGGTGATTCGAAGCCGGAGCCCATGGGTTCCATGACGACGACGAACACCACGACCCTGCCGCTGGATCCGATCCGCCGCGGGGGCACGCCGCCGCCGCCGAAAACGGGTGGCGGAGGAGGCGACGGCGAAGGTGGCGGCGATGGCGAGGGCGGCAACGAGAAGCCCCCGACGTAGTCGAATCAGGGAGAGTTTTTCAGGAAAGGCCGCTGAGCGATCAGCGGCCTTTTCTTTTTGGAGAGCAAGCGCCGCCCCACCAAGAATCTCTGTGTCCTTTGTGCTCTCTGTGAAATCTGTGGTTACGTAACCACAAAAATCACAGAGGACGCAGAGAGCACAGAGATTGAGATGAGCTGGCGCTCCGCGGATTCGCAAGCGCGCCTACTCCGCCGCCGGTTTCTTCTTCGGCACGAACGGCGGTTTCTCCACGTATTCGTAGTGGTCGGGGGCGACTTCGTGGGCGGTCTTGAAATGGACTTTGGCGATACGCTCGAGGATGGCCGCCCCGTGACGCTTCACCAGCTCGCGGGCGAGGTCTTTCACCTGCGGGTTCACGCCTTTGAGGAGCACGACGTCGAGCTCACGGCCGGTGTCGCGCAGCCAGTTGATGAAGCGCTCGCGGGCGATAATGGAGGCAGCGGCGACCGCGACATCGCTTTCCGCTTTCGTACGGGATTCGAGGGTGATGCGGCCCTTTTCCTTAAACATGCGCTGGATGAGCGAGGGGTCGGCAAACTGGTCGCTAAGCGCGCGGGTGCACTCCGGGCGCAGCTCCATCAGGTGCTCGATGACGCGCGCGTGGCCCCAGCCGAGGAGGCGATTGAGGCTGCGGAATTTTTTGTAGAGCGCGTTGTACTTTTCCGGCGCAAGCGTGATGCTGGAGACGACGACGCCCTCCGTCTCGCGGATCACTTTCGCCAGCTCGCGGATACGCGCATCGCTCGTGATGCGCTTGCTGTCCTGGATGCCCGCTTCGCGCAGGGCGTGCGTGCTCTCGCGGTCCGTGTAGGCGCCCGCGATAACGAGCGGGCCGAGGAAGTCGCCCTTGCCGCTTTCATCGATGCCGAAGTGCGGCTCAAACATGGCGGGGTTGTGCAGCTCCTCGTAGCCGAGCCGGGCCTCGCCGAGAATCTCAGGCTCAAGGGTGAAGCGGATGAAGTCCTCCGTTCCCTTGCCCTGGATCACACACTTCGGGCCCTTCTCATACACGGCGATGGTGAGCTTTTCCTTTTGCGCAAAGAAAAGCGTGTACTGCCGCACGTCGAATTTCCACCCCTGCTCCGTGAGCAGCGCCCGGAGCTTCAGCGCCTGGGGCATGGTGAGCGCGCAGGTGTGCAGGGTGAGTTGCTTCGGCTCGTCGGCTTCTTCTTTCTTCTTTTTCGCGGGCATGAAAATTTTGCGGCGCAGGGAACGTCTGGCGTGCAGCGCGGGGCGTCGAGCTTGTTTTATTTATGGACTGTGGTGGGATTCGAGCAGAGCGAGAAAGACTGCCGAAGGCAGCCCACCGGGTGAGCGCGGCGGCGCTCATCAACCGAAAGCGCCACACCGCTTTGGGAAAAGGCGAAGACGGGTGCGAGTAACGACAGGAGATCGAAGCCCCGAAGCCTCCTGCATTCGAAATGCGCACGCTCCCTTCGGAAAATGCAGATTAATTCGGCTTCTCCCAAAGCGGTATCGCGCTATCGCTTGCCACCGCAGTCTACAAAGGCTTACTCCGGCATTTCCACGCTCGCGGTAGCCAGGGCGGCAACGCCTTCGCGGCGACCGAGGAAGCCCATGCGCTCGTTGGTCGTGGCTTTGATGCCGACCCGGCGGACATCAATACCAAGGACCCGCGCGAGATTGGTCTTCATCGCGGCGAGGTGGGGGGCGATCTTGGGAGCCTCGGCAACGAGGGAGCTATCGATATTGCAGATGCGGCCACCCTGGGCGGCGACGAGCTCGGCCGCGCGACGGACAATTTCGAGCGACGACATACCGGCGCAGGCGGGATCCGTATTCGGGAAATGGTGGCCGATGTCAGTCTCGCCGATGGCGCCAAGGAGGGCGTCGGCGATCGCGTGGCAGAGGACGTCGGCGTCACTGTGACCATCGAGCCCCAGGACATAGGGAATCTCCACGCCACCAAGGACGAGTTTGCGTCCCTCGGCGAAGCGGTGGACGTCGTAGCCGATGCCGGAAAGTGTCATGCGGGCAATTCAGCGGCGGAGGAACGCTTTGTCTACGAAAGACACGAAAAACACTTCTTTCGTGAATTTCGTGCTTTTCGTGGATGGAAACAAAATGGGCGCTGCGCGCTGGTTTAGACTCCCGAACGGAGTCGGGAGCCACATTGCAGCCGCGTCGCCGCGCTCCGCTCATGGATTGAAAATCCATTCCCTTTTTATCCCTTGGCGACGCGAACGACGGAAGACGGGAGGCGGATCTTTAAGCACGCAAGTTACATTTTTCGAGGGAGGTGCACTTTGGGGCTTGGAGTTCTGGGGACAAAACTCTTTTCTCACGCGCCGATGAGTGAGCACGGCCCAGCCCAAACAAAGCTTCCGCACGCCACGAAGGCGCTGCTGCTCTTGCTGGGCCTCAATTTGCTGAACTACGGGGACCGGCAGGTGCTCAACGCCCTGGCTCCAAAGGTGATCCAGGAATTTCACCTCTCGGAAGCGCAGTTTGGCTACACCACGTCGGTCTTTGTCTATGCGTACATGCTGGCGGCGCCTTTCCTCGGGCAAATGGCGCTGCGGATGTCGCGCTGGTGGCTGATCGCCGGCTGCGTGGTGATCTGGAGTCTCTCCAGTGGGTTCTGTCTCTCGGGTTCGGTGGCCTCGGGCTTCGCTTTTCTGCTCACGATGCGCATCATAGTGGGCATTGGGGAGGCGGGCTATGGACCCGCGGCGCCGGCGCTGCTCTCAGACTACTTTCCACCCAGCATCCGCGGGCGGGTGATTTCCATTTTCTACATCGCCATACCGGTGGGGAGCGCGCTCGGCTTTATCTACGGTGGCGCGATGGTGCCGCATTGGCGCTATGCGTTTCTTGGCATGATGCCGCTGGGGCTGACGATGGCGGTGCTCTGCGCCCTGATGAAAGACCCGCGGACCGCACCTGCGGCGGCCACCAAGCCTGAGCCGTTTTTTGTCACCCTGAAAAAGCTGCTGCGCATCCCTTCCTACGTGGCCAACACCGGCGCGATGACGGCGATGACGTTTGTGATTGGCGGCATGTCGGTGTGGACGGCTCGCTACATCACGTTCCGCAAAATGAGCGAGGCGGGCATTGAGTCGCACCTCGCGTTGCCGCCCACCTCGGAGCTATTCCAGATGGCGATGCAGCGGCAGGACCAAATCCTGGCCGGAGTTTCGAAGGATTTTGGCATCATCGTGGTGGTGGCGGGCATTGCCTCCACGCTGCTGGGCGGGCTCGCAGGCGAGTGGCTGCGCACGAAGGTCCGCGGGGCCTACCTGCTTGTCTCGGGCGGGGCCATCATCTTTGCCTTCCCGTGCATGCTGGCGATGATTTACCTGCCCTTCCCCTATGCGTGGTTTGCGGTGTTTGGCGCGGTGTTTTTCCTGTTCTTCAACACCGGCCCGGCGAACACGGCGCTGGCGGGAGTGACGAATTCCGCGATGCGCGGGACGGCGTTTGCCGTGAACATTTTCACCATCCACGCGTTTGGCGACGCCCTCTCCCCAGCGCTCATCGGATGGCTGTCGACGCAGGTGGGGTGGAACAAGGCGTTCCTGATTGTTTCGCCGCTGGTGCTGATTGCGAGCGCGTTTTGGATCATCGGCTCGCGGTATCTGCATAACGACGAGTTGCGCGCGGAGGGGAAACTGGCGGAGACGGGAGAAAGCTCAGCGTCGTGACGCTCGGCGTCGCGCCTGGTTGGATTGTTCGAGCGTTGCATGCCGGTTTAGAACGATTTGCGGGAAATCGTAGCCGCTCTCTGCGACCTTCCGGTCGCAGCAACCATGCACCTCGCCAGATTCGAACGGCTCTCGTCAGCCTTCCGGGCAGATAGGATGCGCGACGCAGAGCGGCGCCACCGAGAGGACTACGCCGCCGGCTCCTTCGACGCCAGGGGCTGCCAGCCTTCCCAATCGTAGCACTCCATCGGACAGAACTGGCGTTTGTAATCGTAGCCGGAGGGCTCCACGTAGCAGTAGCCGGGGTAATACCAGCGCTTCCCGGAGCGCCGGGCGACGACCATTTCCCACAGCACCGTGGCGGTGCCGAGAGAGCGGCCGGCAAACTCGGGGTCAAAAAAGGCGTAGATGCTGGAGACACCAGTGCCACCAACGTCCAGGTAGCTCGCGGCGATAAGGCGGCCGTTTAGGTAACCGCCCACCTCGATGGTAAGGCAGGGGCCGGCTTGGGGAGCGGGGCCGAGGAAGTCCTCCAGGGAGTTGGGGATGTTGTCCCGAAAGCGCATTTTGTGCAGGTCGAAGATGCGCTGGCGCTCGGCATCGAGTTGGGCGCGTTTGACGCGGATTTCGACGTCGGCGTTTCGGCGCAGGACGCGGCGGTGGCTCTTGGACGGGGCGAATTTTTCAATGTCCACGCGGAGTGGAAGGACATGACGGAGGCCCTCCGCGGTGATGGCTTCCCGATACCGGTAGAAGATGGGCCCAAAGTGGCGCCATCCCCGCTCCCAGAGCGAGTCCATCTGCTCCGGGGTCTGCGACCAACTCACGAAATGCTCGTCCAACACTGGTTGCATGGTGGCGAGCATAGCAGTGAATTTTCCAACTTCCAGCCGCGCGCGTGATTTGCGAATAAAGATTCATGCGCCGTTCCTTCGCCCTCCTCGCGCTCACCACCCTCAGCATGCCCCCGGCAGCGAATCCCGTGAAATGAAGTTCCCCGCGCTGCGTCCGCGACAACCGCTCATCGGGCTCGCCTTTGCCGCCCTGATGGGCATTGCGCTCGCGGATTGGTTTCCGCTGCCGCTGATCGTGCCATGGATCCTCGTGATCGTGCTCGGAGCAGGGCTGTGGCTCCGCCCGGGGGCCGGGCTGTGCCGGGCGTGGGTGGCCGTGGCGTTTGCCACGCTACACGCCACGCACTACCAGCACGGCGCGGAGGCAAATCTCGCGCGGCAAGTGCAAGGGCGAATGCTGCCCGCCGATGCAGAGGGCGTGGTGTGGTCGGAGCCCGAGGCGACTACCGGGCGGCGCGGCGATTTGCTGGCGAACTTTACGCTGAAGATGCGCACGCTGCGGCTGAATGAGCAGGAGGCCTCCGCGCCGGTGCTGTGTGCCGTGCGCTGGATCGGGGCAACGCCGGCGTATGGCGATGTGGTGCGCGTCCACGGGGAAGCGCAGTCGCTGGAGGCCCCGCGCAATCCGGGAGAGTTCGACACCGCGGCGTGGCAGCACCGCAAAGGCGTGGCCATGGAGATCCGTGCGTGGAGCAAGGCGGACTGCACCATCCTGGGCCACGGCGCCGGACGCTGGGTGGAGGAAGTGGGCATCGCCACGCGGGCGTGGGTGAAGACGAAAATCGAAACCGGCCTGAATGCACCCGAGGAGGCGGCGCTCATCGAAAGCATGGTGCTGGGCATGCGCGGTGACACCCCCGCCGAGATGAAGACCATGTTTCAGCGGACTGGCACGCTGCATCTCTTCGCCGTCAGTGGGCTAAACGTGGCGATGCTGGCGCTCATCGTGTGGTATGTGCTCAAGCCGCTGGGGCTGCCGCGCGGATGGGCCTGTCTCATCAGCATTCCGCTGCTGCTCGTCTACGCCGTCGCGACGGGCATGGGCGCAAGTTGTGTGCGCGCGACGGTGATGTCCATTTTTGTGCTCGCCGCGCCATTGGCGAACCGGCCGGCCGTGATGCTGAACAGCATGGCCGGCGCGGCGCTGGCGATCCTGGCCTGGGATACGAACGAACTTTTCCTGCCGGGTTTCCAGCTCTCCTTCGTCCTCGTCCTGAGCATCGTCGGCCTGGCGGATTGGATCGCCAAAAGAATGGAGCCGTGGCTGCGGCCGGATGCGTTCCTTCCCAAAGTGCTGTGGAGCTACCGGCAGCGCGGATGGATGGTGGTGTGGGGAATTCTCTGCAGCACCACCGGAGTCACGGTGGCCGCCTGGCTCGGCTCGCTCTTTTTCATGGCGGGGTATTTTCATCTCTTCTCGCCCGTGGCCATCGTGGCGAATGCCATCGCGGTGCCGCTCGCTTTTGTGGTCCTCGCGCTGGGACTCATGTCGCTCACGGTCTCCGTGCTCATGCCGCCGCTGCTCTCCGTCGTGAATGCGGCCAACTGGTTTGCCGCGAAAGCCCTGCTCTTTTTCGTCGGCTGGTTCGCCAAGATTACATACGGCCATAACTACGTGGAGTGGCCGCGGCTTGAGCGCGTCCCGGCTTGCGAAGTCATGGTGCTGGATACCGGGGAAGGCGCGGCCATCCACGTGCGTGCCGGGGGTGAAGACTGGCTGATCGATTGCGGGCATCAGCGCGACTATTCACGCATCCTGCTGCCCTACCTGCGCTCGCGCGGAATCGACTATCTCGACGGGCTGATCCTCACCCATGGCGACGCCGCACACACTGGCGGTGCCGAACCGCTGCTGGGTGACTTTGCGCCGCCGTGGATCGCGGATTCGCCCTTCCGCGATCAATCACCGGCGCGTCGGACGCTGCACGCCGTGCTGGCCCAACGCGGCGAAGGCCGGCGATTCTTCCAGCGCGGCGACGTCTATCCGTTGTCCGGCGGTGCGGTGCTGCGGGTGCTCTATCCGCCGCCGGAGATCGATCGCGCCAAGGCGGATGACAAGGCGCTGGTCTGCCGCATCGAAGCCGCGGGACGGCGCGTGCTGCTGATGTCCGACGCCGGTTTCTTCACGGAGGAATGGCTGCTGGCGCACGAGACCGATTTACGCGCGGACGTGCTGGTGAAGGGCTGGCGGGCCAAGGACTACTCCGGCACACCAGATTTTCTCACCGCGGTACAGCCGCGCGTGATGATCACGTCGCAGCCGGAGTTCGGCATGACGCCGGACAAATTTGCCGAGTGGGCCACGCCGATGGCGGCGAAAGGGGTGGCGCTGTTTCCGCAGCAATATTGTGGGGCGGTGAAGATCGAGGTGAGCCAAAATGGGGAGCTGAAGGCGGAGGGGTGGCGGCGGTAACTGGGAACCCGCGCCTAACCTTGCCGCCGCCGGCGCGGCAGCAGCGCGGCCAGGCCGCCGAGCAGCAACACGGCCGTGCCGGGCTCTGGGACGGCGTAGAGGACGACGTCGTTGCCGCTCCCGGGGGCACCCCCGTTGCTATCCCCCTGGTAGCTGATGGTGAAAATTTGGGGGAAGGGACCGCCGACCGTGAAACTCTCACCTTCGGAAAGAGGATGACCATTATAGCTGAACGAGCCGAGGCCAGTGATGGTACTCGGGCCATCGTTCCGGACGATGACAAACTGATCCGTCTTGTCGATCGGATCGTAGCCGAGAGTGATGATGAGCGGCGTATCGCCATCGACCGTCACCGTGCTGTTGACCACGAGCTGATCGTAGCCGGTGCCCGCGGCGGGACCGTTAATGGTGACGCCTAATTCGCCGCCGGCAAAATCGATGCCTTGATCAAAGATCAGGCTTCCCGGGCCATTGCCGCCCGCGTCGATCCGGCCGCCGGCGATGGTGGCGAGGCTGCCGACGAACCCGCTATTCGGCCCCGTGCTGTTGCCGGTGAAGCGTCCCCCATTCACCACCACGCTGCCGGAAAGTTTGCCCGTGAGGTTAAATTCACCGCCATTCACATAGACCAAGCCCACGGCCGAGAAGGCGCTATCACTGGCGGGCTGGCCGCCCAGAGCCAGAACCCCCTGCTCCACATGCACGTCGCCAACAAGTTTTTGCGTGGCGTCGGCTCCCGCGATGCTCACCGTGCCCGCCCCACGCTTCGTAAACACTCCTCCCGCGACCTCCAGGCTATGTGCCGTCACGATCGCTCCGGCCGGCACATCGAGCACGCCATCGGGGACCTGCGCATCCGTCGGCGTCGGATCGAGGATCCGGATCGCGTCGGCATCATGCGTGCCGGCGTTCAACAAATGGAGCGTGGCCGTGCCCCCATTGCTATTCAGGATGACGGCACCGGCGGCGGAGAAAGCGCTGAGATTCAGCGTCGCCCCGTCATCCACCTGGATGTTGCCCCGACCACCCACTGCCGTCCGAAAGAGCGCGCGCTGGTAGTCCGCGGGCAGGTTGGGGTTCGCGGTCAGATCGGCAATTGGGCGCGTGTAGAGGCTGCCATCGAGCCCCGTGGCGCCCGTGGGATTGAAGCCGAGGCCGAAATTTTTAAAGAACCCATTCGCCTCTGTGGCGCCGCCCGCGCCGGCGGTGTTCCGGATGCGAATCTCGATGTCGTGCCAGCCGTCGCCATTCGCCCCCATGCCGAAATCCACGATCGGCGAGGACGTCGCGCCGCCCGCGCTGGCATTGGCGCCCACGATGTTCGGGGTGCTGTTCATCTGGCCCACCGTGTAGGCCGTGCTGGTGACTTGATTGAACTTGTCGTTGGCGAGGACCACCTTGCCGTCGATGACGACGAGCGCGGCGTCGTCAAGGTTCTCGGCGAACGAGAATTTCCCGTCCGCATCGTAGATCTGGCCGGTGTAGATCCACATGTCCGTGGAGCTCCAGCCGGTGATCGGATCGCCCGTGGAAAGATTCGTCTGCGCCATGCGCGGCTCTGAGCGCAGGCCAAAATCGCCCGGGTTGGGCACCGTGGGCATGAAATTGCCGGGGGTGGGCACGGAGGACGAAAAATCCCCGGTGGTGGCCCGGCCCTCGAGCAAGCCCGGCTGATAGGTCACGCCGGTACCGGCGACCGTCCCCAGGATCGTCGTCGTGCCGCCCGAAATGCGAATGGCGCCCTGATTGGTGATGTTGCCCGAGTGCGTGATGCTGGCGCCGTCAAATTGCAGCGTCCCGATCGCGGGGTGCGTCGGTGCATTCGCCAGCGGAAAACCAAACGTCCGAATGGGCGTGGTCCCCAGCGGGTTCACCGACGGGCCGGCCGGCGCCACGCGCAGGATGCCGGCCTCCACCTCGGTGCCTCCCGTGTGCTGTGTCTGCGGGCCCACCAGCGACACGGTGCTATTGCCCGCCACGCGGAAGATGGTGGGGGTGATCCCGTCGTCCATCACCGTTCCGTTGAGCGTCAAGGAAGCTCCGCTCGCCACATAGAGGCCGGTGCCGCGCAGGCCATTGGATGCCGTCAGCGTGGCCCCGCCGGAGGAGGAACCGATAGTGCCCTGGTTCCGCACGATGCCCGCGGTGACGGTCGCATTCTCGCCAATGGAGAGCGCGCCCGCCAGGGCGCCCGTCGTCACGCCGTTGGTGCCGTTGGCGACCTGCCCCGCATTGGTTCCCGTCGTGAGGACGTTGGTGATATTCAGCGTTGAATTGTCCGCCGTGGCATGCGCGCCATCGATGGTGAAATTCGCCAGCGTCGCGCCCGAGGGTAGCTGCAGGCTGCTCGCGGCGCCGATATTCAATCCCTTCGGCCCCGCCACCACGACATCGCCACCATAGGTGGGCGAAATGGCCGTGAACGTCAGCGCACCCTGGCCGCTCTTCACCAACGTACCGGGGCCGGTGAGCTGGGCGAAGTTTACCCGGTAGCCGTTGAGGCTATCCACCGTCAGCACGCGCAGGCCGGCATTCACGGTCAAATTGCCCAAACCAATCGTGTCGTTCGAGCCATTGGCCAGCGCACGGTTGGCATCCAGGAAGGAATCCGCGGCGAGCGTGACGTCGTTGCCGTAGGCCACCGTTTGGTTGGAAAGGTTCCCGCCGGTGGTGGTGAAATCATCACGCAACCGCAGCCGGCCGCCATTCAGCACGATGGCGGCCGCGCCCAGGCTATTGCCGGTCACGCTCGCTTCTCCGCTAAGGCGCTCGCGCTGCGCTGTCAGCGCGGTGTTTACGTTGAGCGTAATGGTGCCGGTGAAATCATTGGCCCCGGGACTTCCCTGCGCGATGGGGTTCCCGAGCGTGAGCGTGCTGCCCGCGCCGGAATTGAGGCCGCTGCCCGCGGTGACGCCCACCACGTTCAAATTGCCGCTGCCAGTGAGGCGGGCGCGCAGTTGAAGATCCAGGGGTTTGAAATCGCGCGCCGTATAATCAGCGAGCACGATGGTGGCGTCGCCGGTGATGGTGAGCTGCGTCTGGCTGGCCTCCGTCGCGGCCGCCGCGCCGAGCATGGCGCCGGGCGTCCCGGAAGCACTGCCCGCCACAGTCGAGCCAGCGTTGTTCGCGTCGGATAGTCCGAGGGTCGCCCCCGCTTTCAACCGGATGCTACCGGTGACCTCGTGTCCGGTGAAGATGCCGGTTGCCAGCAGCAGCAACGCACCACTTTGCACCGTGGTGATGGCGTTGACGCCGCCCAACTTCGACGCCTCATCCACACGGACAGAGCCCTCCGTGATATTGAATACATCCGTCCGCGTGGCGGGGCTACCGAAGGTGCTGGCCGTCGCGACCGTGGGCAGTCCCAGCGTCAGCATGCCGGCACCCTTCTTAATCAGCCCGCCCTCCGGGACGCCGGTCGGCACAGTCCCGATGGCGGCGTTGAGGGACAGGCCAATGGCCAGCGTGCCCGCCGGAGCCCCGGGATAACTGGCCCCGATATCGAGCATCTGCGCCGCGCCGCCGGTGAAATTAATCGTCCCCACCGCATCACCGATCAGGGGGGCCTGAACGGCATTGGTGTTCATCGCGGTGATGGCATTCGTGCCCGCAATCGCCAAGGTGCCCGCGTTGGTGCGATTCAGGGCGAAGCCGCTGGACGGATTCACGCCGGACGCATTGAGAAAGGAAAGTGAGGTGATCGTCTCACTGCCGCGCAGCGTCAGCGATCCACCACCCTGGATGACGATATTCGTCGTATTCCGGAATTGATTGGAAGCGTTCTCCGTCACCGTGCCGGCTCGGATCAGCAGGTCTCCCGGGATGGCGGACGAGGTGGTACCATTCACACCCGTAGCGTTGAGCGTGAGTGCGCCGCTCTGGACTTCCGTAAGGCCGCCGTAGTCGTTGGCACTCGTCAGGGTGAGCGTGCCGGCCCCGGCTTTGACCAAGTTAATCGGGCCCGTGACCTTTGCGCTGACCGTCGTCGTGCCCGTATTGATCCAGGCGAGCAAATCCGGTCCGCCCGACGTAAGCGCGCCCTGCGCAATCGTGATGGCCTGCGCGGAGTTCGTCAGCAGGCCCCCGCTGGCAATGGTCAGCGTGGCTGCGGCATTGAGCGTGAGCGTCTGCGCGGCCGTGGGTGCCAGACGCAGGGAATAGACCGTATTGCTCGCCGCAAGCGTGCGGCTGGCACCATCGTTCACGTTTTGCGTCGCGCCGGCTGTGGTCACGTCGGTGGAGTCGAAATTGGGAAAGCCATCGGCCACATTGCCGAGCGCGCCGATGCCCTTGGTGGACGAGTAGGTGGCAAAGCTGTCGCCGTTCACCACCGCCCACGGGCCAAGGATGTTGTTCGTCAGCGCGACCGGCGCGCCATTCACCGCGGTGAGAAAATAGTGGATGGCCGTGGTGTCATTCCCTGCCGTGCCGACGAAACCGAAATTCTGGTTGAACGAAACCGTGGCCCGCGACGCCGTGGGGCGCGTAAGATTTCCGAGGGTGATGATGCTGGCGCCGCTGGCCCCGGCGAAGACGTTGAAATCACTGCGCCCCTCGATCGCATTAAACGTGGCGAAGGCCTGCGAAACCACGGTGCCGGCGCGACCATCCAGTTCCACGGTCCCGCCCCGGCTGTTGATCGTCGCCCCGGGATTGATGCGGTTACTGTAATTGGCCAGCGATCCGTTATCGAGCCGCAGCATGCCGTAGCCGACGTCGATCTGCAGCGAGTTCGTCAGCCGCCCCTCGTCCTTGAGCTGCAGCACGCCGCCGCGAATCACCGTGGAGCCCGTGTAGGAGGAGTCGTTCGTGAGAAAGACCGTGCTGCTGCCGTATTTATCAACCGTGATGGGGCCCGTGATATGCCCGCTGAAATTGCCCTGACCGCCGATCGAGATCGTCGCCGGCGTGGAGGAGGTGAGCGTACCCCCGGCCGCCGGGCCATAGGGCACGGGATTTTCGCTCGAGAACACGCCGAACATCTCCGAGTTGCCACCGAGATCGAGCGTGCCGCCATTCAACCCCAGGTTCTGCGAAACGTAGCCGGTCTGCGCCCGGTGGAGCATGAAGCCATTGTTGGCACCGAGGGTGAGCGTGCCGCCATCCACCACCAGCGTGCCGCGCCAAAAGCGCGCAGCGCCGGGACCGAACGTCACATTGCCATCGCCGCTTTTCACCACGTTCGACTCGGTGAAAAAGGGCGCATTCAGGATCAAATCCCCCGGCCCGTGCAAATAGAGCGGCAGCGAGGCATTGGTCTGCAGGAAATTGGTGCCGGTGGCGTTGATCGTGGACGCCGCGCCCGCCTGCAAAAAGATGCCGCCGGTTTGAACGTAGAAGCGCGAAGCACTCAGGTTCTGCGGGGCGAGCCCGCTGATGTTCACCGTGGAGCCGGGCGCGAGCGTCAGCGTGGCGATGCGGGTGTCGCCCGTCGCCGTCGCCGTCCCCGCGAGCAAGACGTTCACATTGGAAGTGACGTTGCTGGAAAAAGTGGAACTGTACTCCGACGCGGCGAGCAGGCGGAACGCCGTGAGCCCGCCGGGGCCGATGACGTCCTCCGTCATGAAACCCGCCGCACTCCCGGTAAGGCTCGTCGTTCCAAGGACATCCCACCGCACCGGCACCACGGGCGTGCCGGAGGCAGCCGTGATCAAGGAGGTCGTGGCATTAAAGGCGCCGTTGCTGAATTGAAACGGCTGAGTGACGGCAAACAGTCCCGTCTGCAGATTGCTCGCGTTGGGCGTGTAATTCCCGTCGCGGTCGTAGACGCCGGGCAGATTCCCATTCGCCGGCGTGCGGACCACCCACGTGGTGAGGCGCGCCACGTTGCCGGTGGAGGGATTGAAAAGCTCCATCGAGCCCGCCGTGAACATCGTCGGCGCGGCGCCGGTGACGATATCGATATTGGTGCGGCCGGCCACGCCGCCCACGCCACTGGAGAGGACGGTCACCGTTTCATTCACCGGCGTGAAGTCATTGCCCAGCACGCGGAACGTGCCGCCCTGGCCGACGAGCGCCTTGGCGTTCGTCGTTCCGCTGGCGTTGAGCCGGTTGTTGGAAGCCATGTCACGGTCGTCGAGCGTGAGGATGGCCCCTTTACCCACCCGCACAGTCGAGAAACCCACGCTCCCGCCCTGCGCGATGGCCAACTCGCCCTGCCACACGCGCAGCTCCGTGGTGGAATCGCTTAGGCCGGTCAGCGTCATCCGCGTGGTCCCATACTTTTCCAGCACCGGATTCTGGGTGGCGGCGGCCGCGCCCGAGTGGCGGAAACCGCCGTTAAAAATGAAGTCCGTCGTGGCGCCCCAGCCCACGCCCACGCCGCCATTATTGACGTTGCTCAGCACCGCGCCACTACCGGTGAGTGGGCCGATGATCTCCGTAAAGTTATCGAGGGCGAGCAACAGCGAGTGACCAGTCGTGGGCTGCGTCGACAGCGTGGCGGGTGAAACCGGATTGGCGATCGGGTTCGCGAGATTGAGCCCGAGCGTGTCGGGCCACACGTTGAAATTGGAAAAGGCGAACTGCGTGCCTTCCGCCATGTTGAACGTGAAGTTCCCGCTGGTCGGCAGGATGGCGCCATTCGGCGTGGTAAATTGGATGCCGCCCAGCCGCGCCAGGCCATCGATGTCTTTCGACGTGCCGATATTGATGACCGCGCCATTCGGGATTTCGAGGCCTTCCTGGACGATCAAGTAGGACTGGTTGCCCGCGGCAAGCGTGGCGCCATTATTCAAGATCACCTTCCCGCGGCCTTTCAGCAGCGCGCGATCGTTGGAGTCGGTGAGCAGGATGTTCCCGGCACCAAGGACCAGGTTCTCAGGCGCGACGGTCGGACCACCGACCGCATAGGGATCGGTCTGGTTGGTCAGCGAGGCGTTGGCGCCAGCCAGCTCGATGATGGCCTGCGGCGCGTGGTTGAGCACGATCTGCTGGAAGTGGTTGATGTTGCCCGCCGTGATGCGGAAGATCACACCGGGCTGGAAAGCGATGCGCCCGGCATTGATGTAGCCGCTGTCGCCGCCGGCAAAGGCCGTGGCGCTGCCAAGCTCCAGCACCGAATTCGTCTTCATGGTGACGACGGCGCTGCTGCTGCCGAGTCCGGCCGGATCATTCAGCACGAGACGACCGCCGGCGTCGACGGTCACCGCGCCATTGAGCGCGCTTTCGATGCCGGCCCCCTGCCCGGTGGTGAGGCCGATGGGCGCGAAGTCCCCGGGATCCAGCGTGCCGCCCGCCTCCACCAGCACACTCGCAATGCCACTCCCCGGCCGCGCGCTCGGATCGCCCAGCGACCGGCTTCGGTTCGGCTGCAGCAGCGCGCCGTTCGTGACGACGAAGGTGAGGTCCGACGGCAGCGAGACGCCGCTGTCTTCATCCAGCACCACCTGGCCGGTAACACTTGCCTGGATGGGCTGCCCCGCTCGATTGATGATGGCATAGCTGCCCGTGGAGTTCGCCGCGCCGAGCGTGAGCGTGGCCACGCTGCTATCGCGATACAGGCCCTGCAGCACAAAATCCCCATTTGCCTGCAGCGTGCCCGCTTCCCACGCTGCGCCCGCCACCGAGGAGCTCAGACCCTTCCACGGAGTACCTGCGCCGATGGTGAGCGTGGCACTATCCGCGAGACCACTGGCCGGCGCGGGCGAGAAGTACAGATCCGCCGCGGCACCGAGGTTCTGGATGCCGAGCCCGCCGAGTTCCGGTTGCGCGAGAAGGCTGCGCGCGCGCACGATGGCGCCCGGTGCGAAGACGATCTGGCCGCCCCCGGAAAAGGTGCTTACGCGCGTGAGCGAGGCGAGGCCCTGCCCGGCGATGCTCATGTTCCCGACGAGCGTCGCCCCAGCACTGATGGCAAACCGATCGTTGGCCGCCGTGTAGGCCGTGCTGCCGCTCAAAAGAATTTGCGCCCCATCCTGCGCCGAGAAAATAGCCGAGGTGGGAGCGACCGACGCACCGCTCACTGCTCCCGCGGCGCGCAGCTCCAGCGTGGAAAGCCCTTGCACGAGGACATTGCCCGCGCCCAGCGTGCCGGCGGCATTGGCAATCAGCGTGCCGCGATAGACCGCAGTGCCACCGCTGTAGGAATTGGAGGGCGAGGCGAGCAGCACCGTGCCGTCGAAGGCTTTCACCACCTGGACGGTCGCCGCGGCATTGTTCGGATTGTCGATGATGCGCGCGTTGATCGTGAGGGTGTTTTGGGTGTCGTAGAGAAACAGGCTCTGCGGCGTGGTGGCCGTGAAATCACCGGCGGTGAGGCGGCCGGAATCGACGGTGGCGCCAATGGTCCGGGCAACGTTCTGGGTATCGGCGAGCAGGCCGCCGCTCACCATATTCAGCTGCTGGGTAGCGGCGTTGAAAGCGAGTGTTTGCGCCAACGAACCGGAAAGACGCAGCGCGCTCATCGCCTGCGGCCCGGCATTCAGCGTCGCCGTGCCGTTCGCCGTCAGGTTGGTGGGAAGCGCCACGCCGGGGGTGAACACGGTGGCCGTTGTTTGATCCGAGTAAATGGCCTGCGAGAAACTGGAGCTGAGGTAGCTCAGGAAGTGATTTCCATTCAGCGTGAGCCAGCCGCCCGCTAAACTCGTATCCAGCGCGGACCCGTTCACCGTCCCGGCAGTGATTCGACTGGTGGTCCCCAGCGTGCCGAAGTTGAGCGTGATATTCACCACGCCGCCATTCGCCGGGCGGGTCATACTCGTGAAAGTCATCGTCCCGGAGTTGCCCACGGCGGCCGGCACTTCCACGCGCAACTCCGATTGCCCCGAGCTGATGATCAGCGAGCCAAAATCCTCGACCGTGGCCACGCCGGCGCGCACGCGTTGGATCAAATGCCCTCCGTTCAGGGTCATCGCCGCGGCATCATTAATGCGTTTGTCCGCGGAACCGGCGGCGAACTGGCGTGTGGAAAGCGCATTCGTGTTGTCGAGCACCAGGCTGCCCGCCTCCCCCACGGTGATGCTCGCCACATTCGGCAGCGCGCCTTTGCCCGTCCGCAATTCCACGGCGTTGCCGTTCCCCGCGATGACCAGGCTCCCCGCGAAGCTTTGCGAATCGAGGATGTAGAGCGTGCCGATGCCGGTCTTGGTCAGCGTGGTGCCCGCGGCGCCGGTGATCGCGTTCGTGCCGGTGATCGCGAGGGCGCTCCGCCCCGTGGCCAGCGCCGGCACGTCGATGGTTCCGCCGGTGCCGGTGAGCGCAAGCGTGCGCGGCAGGTTGGCCCCGAGCGGATTGCCCAGCTGCATGAAGATGGTCCCCGTCGCGATCCCCGTCTGCGCCAGCTCCAACACGCCATTGTCCGAGAGCGTCACGGACTGAGTCGGGTCACCGAGCTGCGCATTGCTGCTGAAAACGAGACGGCCGCCCGCGCCCACGGTCACCGGCCCATTGCCATTAGCCGCATTGGAAAGATAGACGCGGCCGCCACCGATGGACACCGGACTCGCGGAAAGCGCCGAAGTGATTTCCAGCGTCCCGTTCCCGCCGCCAAAGCGATAGCCACCCACATTCGGTGTGATGGCCCCGCTGAGGCGCGCCGTGCGGCCATCCGCCGCGCCCAGTGCGATCGCCTTCCCCGTGAGATCGAGTGCCGCGCCGGAATCCGTGCCGAGGAGCAGCGAGCCATTGGATGGATTGGTGAGGCGAGAGAGCAATGCCTGGTCCACCGCATAGCCTGCGATCACGCTGGTGTTCGCCCCCGCCGTCACCGTGGTGCCGACTCCAGGATCCTGGTAAAATTTAAACGCCAGCCCTGCGGGGACCGAAACGGCCCCGAGATTTTGCGGGCCCATGAAGCCGAGCACGCCATCGGTAAACGCCATATTGGCCGGCAGCGCCGTCAGCGGCTGGTTAAAAGTCAGCGTGCCCTTTCCCGTTTTGGTCAACACTCCCCCGTTGAGATTGATCATGCCGGGAACGACGATCTCGCCCGCGCCATCCACGGTGATCGCGGCGTTAATCCCGCTCAGCGAAATGCCTGCGGCCAGCGTGAGCCGGCCGGCCGCCGCATTCAACACCGCCCCACTCTGCACCTGCACAAACGTCGCGATGCTGTTGAAGCCGCCGAAATTCCCCAGCCGGCCCGAGACTGAGAGCGCTTCCGAAATCGCGATGGCCCCGCTGAGGAAAAGCGAGGCCCCTGAGGAGACCGTCGTCCCGTTCGCCAGCCCCGCCGCGCCGAGAGCGCCGCTGGAGGTCACCGTCAACGTGCCGGCGGAGACCGTGGTCACCCCCGTGTAGGTATTGGCGCCGGAGAGGGTGAGACCGCCGTTGCCGGCTTTCGTCCAGCCCGTCGCCCCGGCGAGCGTAGAGGAAATATTTGCGCCATCCGTGCTGTTGGTCACCGCGACGATCGGCGTCCCAGTTCCGGCGAGGGTCAGTACATTCCCCGAAACGCTGTAGCCATTCGTATTAAAAGTGAGCCCCCCCGCGGTGATCGGCTCGCCCAACGCCACAATGCCTGTCGTCCCGCTAAAGACCGCCATGTTGCCCGGGAAATTGTTCCAGGTCGTGTCGGGCGCATTGCCATCATCATCAAATTCCGCCGCCACCGTGTCCCACGTCCCGCTGCCCCCGAGTCCATTGGCCGGATTTCCGTCTGCATCCCAGTTCAGTGGCGCCGCGGAAAGCACCCCTCCCAGCAGACAGGACCCATAGGCCAGAAGGCGCGAGAGTCCGCCGATAAAATTCCTGGGAACGAGGAATTTTTTCGGGCCTTTCAAATGCATTGAGCTGCTGGGCCTGCTCACGGTGCTATGGTGTAGTAGTGATTCGAGCGGCGCGCCCGGGAGCGCGCGCACAGCACGGACGGATAACTGAGCGCAAAGACACGATTCGTCAATTGAACTTATGCAAGGCGCACCATGAGCGAAAAGTTAGATGACTGGTTTGCCATCAAAAGCTCACCAGCAGATGCTTCCAGCGGGGCGCACGCCGCGCGTCCGTTCACCTAACTAATAGTTTTATATCGCTTGATAAGTTAGCTCCGCGCGGAGGCGCACATCCCATAGGTCCTATACGACCTATAGGACCTATAGCCCCCCCTTTCTCCAACCCCTGCCTTTTCCCCACCCATCCCCACCCTTTACTCCCCGCGCATTCGCCATAAAGTCCGCCTGATGTCTGAGACCGCGAATGCACCGGCGCCCGCCGTGAGCTACAAGATTGGTAATGAGAAATTGGTCCGCCTGACGGAAAAGGCCGGCACCAAGCTCGCCTCCCTGCTCGCCCGCCAAGGGCGCCCGCAAGGAGCGCTGCGCGTCGCGGTGATTGGGGGCGGCTGCTCCGGGCTCCAATATAAGATGGACCTCGTGGACGGCCCGGCCAACCGGGACATCATGGTGATGTCGCAGGAAGTGCGCGTGGTCATCGACCCCAAGAGCGCCCTCTTCGTGAGCGGCAGCGTGCTGGATTTTTCCGAGGACCTGCAAAAAGGCGGCTTCAAAGTGACCAACCCCAACGCCGAAGCGCACTGCTCCTGCGGCGAAAGCTTTTCGGCGTAGAGCGCCGGCCGTCCATGCGACTGCCGCTGGTTCCTTTCGTGCCATGACCTCCCCCGCCGATCACTTCGCCGCGCTCTCCCTCCCGCGCTCTCCGTGGCTCGATGCGGAAATGCTCAAGCGCCGCTTCCACGAGCGCAGCGCCTCGGCACATCCGGATGCCGGTGGTTCCGTCGCCGCCTTCGCCGCGCTGAACGAAGCCTGGCAGGTCCTGCGCGATCCCGCCACCCGCCTGCGCCACTACCTCGAATGGGAACACCCCGAGTCCCTGCCTCTCGCCGCCGCCACCCCGGCCGATCTCGGCGATCTGTTCATGGATGTCGCCAGTGCCCGGCAGGAAGCGCAACGCCTCGCTGGTAAACTCGCGGCCGCCGCCAGCCCGCTCGCGCGCAGTCTCCTCGCCGGCGAAAAGCAAACCCGACTCGCCCGGCTCGAAGCCCTGCGGGAGCGCATCCAAGCCCCCTTGGAAACCGCCCACGCCACCCTCGCCGCCGGCGAACGCGATCCCGCCCAACTCGCCGCTCTCCTCGCCCGCATGGTCTTCCTCGGCAAATGGTCCGCCCAACTGCGCGAGTCCATCCTCGCGCTCTCTTAAGCTCGGATTTCACTTCCTGCGGCCCTTCCCAGGCGGCGCCTACTGAATACGGACCTCAATCCAGCGACCGCGTGTCGTCCTGCCCCAGGAGCAGATTCACGCTCTTCAGCAGCGTGGTCAGGCTCACCACAATGATCACCAGCAGGATCAACGTCATCACCAGCGCGCTGCCTTTGAAAATCTCCACATCCGAGGCGTAGCGGATATAAAAATAGATGCCGCCGCCCACCAGCCCAACGATGCCGAGAAGCAGCCGAATGAGTGCCCGCTCGCGCAACGCCGCGTGCCGTTCGCGATACGCGTGATCGAGCATCTGGTCCGCCTCCTCGCCCAGGATGCCATGCTTCTGGCCCAGCCACGCCGCCACATCCTCCCGTGAATCGCCCCAGTGAATTTTGGCATCGACCTGCTCGCGGATCGTTCTGAGGCGTTCTTCGGGAGATTGCATGGTAGCCTCAAATCGTAAGGATGCCTAAAGGAAGTGCAAGCCTCCGAATCGCGGTTCCCTTTTCCAACCGCTTTCTCATCTGACACCCCGCCCTCCCCGCGTTATACCCTTCTGCGGATGAAACCCCGTCTCATCATCGCTCTCGCCGCCGTCGTCGCCATCGTGGTCTGCGCGTCCTGGCTGTGGCGCGATGAGCCAGCTCGGTCTGCACAGGCATCCGCAACCCCGCCCCCGGGCGCGCCTGCCCGATCCGAACCTCATCGCGGATTCGCCGCCCCGGCCAACGCGACCACGGCGGAAGAGTCGGCGCTCGCCTCCCCCAAACCCGGCACCGAAAAATCCTCTGCTATGCCATTCGGGGAAGACCTCTTTTCGCGGAAGATTACCACCGAGGACATCCGCAAATTTCTCGCCCTGCGCGGCGAGACCGCGGCGAATCTCGTCGTCGCCTACGAGGCCGCGCAGGACTTCCAGTGGTTGGAGCGCGCCGAGCAATTATTCCCCAACAATCCCCTGGTCCTGGAGGCGCTCATCACCTCCAAGCTCCAGCCGGAAAAGCTTGCCGAGCGCATCGCCCGCTTCAAAGCCGCCGATGGCAACAACCCGCTCCCGTGGATTTTTTCCGCCGAGCAAATGTTCAAGGCGCACGATCCGGCCGCGAAGGAAGAGCTGGAGGCCGCGCTCTCCCGCCCCGGTTTCTACACCTACACCAAGGAGCGCACCGACGCTTCCCGGGCCCTTTTTGAATCGATGGGCTGGGCCCCGCTCGACGCCGAGGCGCGCTCCGTGTTCGGCCTCCCAATTCCGCAGATGTCCACCGCGTCCTCCATCGGCAAAAACTTGATGGAGCTGCAAAAGACCGCCGCCGAGAGCGGTGACCAGGCGGAGTCCGGCCACCTGCTGCAGCTCACCTATGACCTCGGCAAAATGTTCTCAACCCCTGAGGCCTCGCGCTTCCTCATCGGCCAGCTCGTGGGCTACTCCCTCGAGCGAAAAGCGCTCGACGCCATGCCGGCCGATCAATCCCTGCCGAGCGGCGGCACCGTCGCCGATCGCCTTGCCGAGCTCGACCGAATGAAAGAACAAACCAAAACCATGATGCAAACCTCGGAAGCCGCCATCGCCGGCGACCCCGCGCTCCGGCTCGAGTATCTCCAACGCGTGCGCACCTACGGCGAAACCATTGCCATGCGTTGGCTGCAACAGCGGAAACAAAAATGAACGTCGGTGTGCCCGGACGCAGTGAAAGGCCGGAAAGTGGAACGGCTTTTTAAGCTGTGGCCTTTCGAGCGGTTTTAGTTGAGTTGTCGCCGTTCGAAAATGACGAGATGCGATGTAGTTGCGACCGGAAGGTCGCAGAAGACGGCTACCATTTTTCGCTAATCGCGATCGCTCACTCCCCCTGAAAAAATTCCCGAGCATCGCACCGTTTGACCACCACGGCTTGAAAAGCCGTTCCACTTTCCAAGCCACTCCCTAGTGCCGGCGCCGCGCCAGCGAGTAGGTATACGTGCTCTTGTGGAACTGCGGCGCTACGCCGCCGTGGCTGATACCCAGGTTCTTCCCCTGCTTGAACCGGAACCCATGCTTCGCATCGAGGCCCATCGACATCCCATGCTGGAGCCGCGCCTTGGGCTGGCGGAACACGGGGTCCGTATAACGCTTCACCGCGAAGGCCGGAACCGACAGCAGCGCCAGGGCCAGCAACACGATCGCGCCCCGGGAAATCATCCCGAAAAAGCGGTGTGAGGTGGAGGCATGGCGCGTGAGCATGGCGCGGACGCTAGCGCAAATCCGCCCCAGGGCAACGGCAAATCTCCCTGACCGCTGACCGCTGACTCCTGACTTACCTCTTCACCTCCCGCAACCCCCGCACCATCTCCGCCGTATCTGCATCCGCCGGCTTCTTGTCCTGCCGCCAGCGCGCGATGCGTGGAAACCGGAGCGCCAGCCCCGACCGATGCCGCGTGCTCTCTTGAATCCCCTCAAACGCCAGCTCAAACACCAGCTCCGGCCGCACCGCGCGCACCGGCCCGAATCGGCTCGTCGTATTCTCCCGCACAAACGCATCCACCCGATCGATCTCCTCATCCGTCAGCCCCGAGTACGCCTTCGCCACCGGCACCAGCTCCCCACGATCCCATACCGCAAATGTGTAATCCGTAAACAGCGTCGCGCGCCGCCCATGCCCCGGCTGGGCCGCGATCAACACCGCGTCGCACGTGTACGGCGTCACCTTCCATTTCCACCACGCCCCCCGCTGCCGCCCCGTGCCGTACGGCGAGGCCCGCAGCTTGAGCATCACGCCCTCCGTCCCCGCCACTCGTGCTTTTTCCTGCCACGCCGCCAACGCCTCCCAAGAATCCGCCGCCAGCAGCAGCGAGGCCCGCAACGGACTCGGCAGCGGCGGTGGTGGAGGCGCCATCTCCTGCTCGGCAAAGAGCTCCCCCTGCACCGGCGCCGCCGCGGGCGCGCTCGCCTGGCGTGCAAACTTCACCATCGTCAGCGCCACGAGCGATTCCATCCGCGCACGCCGCACCTCCAGCGCATGCCCGCGCCAATCCTCGCCACCATACTCCAGAAGGTCGTACGCCATGAAAATCACCGGCACCTCCGTGCGCAGCCGCGCGCTGGCCGATTGCCGGTTGATGCGCCGTTGCAGCTGCGCGAAAGGGAGCGGCTCCTCGCCGCGCCACGCCAGCAACTCGCCATCGAGCACGGTGCCCTCCGGCAGCAATTGCGCCATCTCCGCCACCTCCGGAAACGCCGTGGTGATAATCTCCTCGCCGCGCGACCAAATCACGCACTGCCCCGCGCGCCGGATCACCTGCGCGCGGATGCCGTCCCACTTCCACTCGCACTGCCAGTCGCGCACCTCACCGAGCGTGGCGGGCTCATCCTCGAGCGGCGACGCCAGGTAAAACGGGTAGGGCCGTGCGGGCTGCGGACCGTCGCCTTCACCGCTCAGCAACCCGAGGTAATGCGACGCCGTCGGTTTCCAGTCACCCATCAGCCGGTGCTGCATGATCGCCGGCTCCACGCCCGCGATCCCCGCCAGCGCCCGTACGAGCAGCGTGCGCGAAACGCCCACGCGAAACGCGCCGGTGATTAATTTATTCCACACGAGCCGCTGCCGCGAATCCAGCAGCGCCCACGTCTCCCGCAGCAGCGCGCGTTGCCGCGGCTCATCCATCGTCGCCAGCGGCAACAGCCGTGCCTGCACCACCGCCGCCAGCCCTGGCAGCGGCGCAGTTTCCGTGCTCTGCGTCTTCGGCGGCAGCAGGAGCGCCAGCGTCTCCGCCAGATCTCCTGCCATCTCATAGCACTCATCCACGATCCAGAGCGGCATGTCCGCGGCCTCTGCCGCCCACAGCCGCAGCAGCGACGTTTTCACCAGCCGCTTCAGCCGCTGCCCGGAAAGAAAATGCAGCGACCACGCCGCATCCTCCGGCTCCGCCGCACGAAAATACTCCCCCAGCGCCGCCAGCTTCACCGACGTCCGCGTCGTCGCATCCAGAGCATAAAAAAGCCGGGTAAACGCCTCCATGGTTAATCCTCCCGCGCCAATTCTTCCTCCGCCAGCCGCTCCGCCGCCCCGTGTGGCAAATCATCCCCATTCGCCCCCGCGCCGCCGCCTTTCAATTCATCATTCGGAATTCCGTCATTTGCTTCGCTTCGCTCACCCCTTCGGGGCAGCCCTTGGCTGGCTGTCTCGCTTTGCTCGGTTGACATTTCCTCCCGCTCGCTGCCTTCGCCTTTGAACTGCGTCCGCACCACCTCCGCCTGCCACCCATTCTCGTTCAGCCAGCGCGCAAACTGCGCCGCATATCCGTGCGTCACCAAAATCCGCTCGGCCCCCGTCGCGCGCACGGACGACACCAACCCATCCCAATCCGCATGATCTGACAGCGCAAAGCCGCGATCCGCCGCGCGCCACCGCCGCGTCCCGCGCAGCAGCATCCAACCGGAGGCAAATGCCGTCGATGTCTCCCCGAAGCTGTGCAGCCATGTCGAATTATCCGCCGCCGGTGGCGCGATCACGATCCCGCGGCCGCCCGCCGCTTTCACCCGATCCTTCGTCGCCTGCTCCACCGCCGGCAATTCCACCCCCGCGCGCTCATAGTGCCGCAAGAGCGACCGCACCGCGCCATGCACGAAAATCGGCCCCACCTCCGCATCGAGATGCGCCAGCACCCGCTGCGCTTTCCCCAGCGAATACGCAAACACCACACTCGTCCGCTCCTCCGTTTGGTTCTGCCGCCACCACGTGTGCAGATCCACCATCACTTCGGCCGGCTCCGGCCAGCGATAAATCGGCAACCCAAACGTCGACTCCGTCAAAAACGCATGGCACCGCACCGGCTCAAACGACGCGCATGTGGGGTCCGCCTGCGTCTTGTAGTCGCCACTCACCACCCAGATCTCGCCCTTGTGCTCAATGCGGATCTGCGCCGACCCCAGCACATGCCCCGCGGGATGCAGCGACACCCGCACTCCATTCATGTCCACCGTCTCCCCATACCGCAGCCCCGTGGTATTTACCGGCCCCAGCCGTTCCCGCAGCAACCCCACACACGTGTCTGCACACAAATACGCCTGCGAGCCCGCACGCGCATGGTCGCTGTGGGCATGCGTAATCACCGCCCGCTCCACTCCACGCCACGGGTCGATGTGGAAGCCCCCCGCGGCACAGTACAATCCTTGCTCGGTAATTTGCAGCATCGTCGCTGCCACTTAATCCCAGCACGCCCCGTGCGCAAATCGCTTCGGCATTTTGCGGGGTGTATCTGTATCCGTGCCCATCCGCGGCCAAAATGAAACGGCGGAGCCGGAACCAAATAGGAGAGTCAGGTCACCACCAAAGCGCACAGAAAACACAAAGGGCACAGAGCCGGGCGACAGGCTTTTTCGGATTCACGAAAAATACGAAGGACACGAAAGAAAAGGCGAAGTGATTTTACCGCAGACGACACTGATAACTCAGACAGCACAGATAAAGGCATTGGACCGCGGATAACGCGGATGGGCGCGGATTCATTCCAGCCACATCTGTGCGATCTGCGGAATCTGTGGTAATCAGGCCGTGCCTCTCCCTCTCTGTGCCCTTTGCGCTTTCTGTGTGCTCTGTGGTTACTCGGCCCTCTATCACCCGAGGATTTTCTGTGGTGGTTCGATTCCGGTTTATATTTCGAGGGCTGCCGCACTCCACGATGTTCATTCCAGACTCGCCCCCACGCCCTCACCCCCTACGCTCCACGCATCATGCGCACCCTCTTCCTCGCCGTCCTTTGCGCCGCCGTCGCCCACGCCGAGCCTCCGACTTTCCTCCACCACTACATCGATCAAACTCTCCCCCAATCCGGCAATTTCCTCGGCGACTACGGCCTTACCGCCCTCGTGGACATCGACCACGATGGCGATCTCGATTTCGTGACCGGCGGCCGCCAGCCCAAACCCTCGCGTCTCTACTGGTTCGAGTACCAGGGCCCGGATAAGTGGGTCCGCCACGCTGTCGGCACCGACTACCAGTCCGACGTCGGTCTCGCCGCGCTTGATGTGGACGGCGACGGCTGGGTCGACCTCGTTTGCAGCGGCGTGTGGTTTCGCAATCCCGGCAATCCGCGCGAAGGAAAATGGGAGCGCCTCGAATTCGCGAAGAACGCCGACGGCGCGCATGACATCCTCGCCGTCGATATCGATGGCGACGGCCGCCAGGACATCGTGATGATGAGCGACCCCACCAAGCCGCTCAACGGCCTCTGGTGGTTCAAGATCCCCGCCGATCCGCGCCAGCCGTGGGAGCGTCACCACATCGGCCCCGGCATCCACGGCGCCATCACCCCCGCCGGCGTCGGCGATGTGAATGGTGACGGCCACCCCGACGTGGTCCGCGGCGACACGTGGTTTGAAAACAAGGACGGCAAAGGCCTCGAATGGGTCCCGCACGCCAATATCCCCATGGGCCGCAAAGGCCCGTACGGCGTCTGTGTGCGCACCGCCTTCGCCGATGTGGACGGCAACGGAAAGCCCGCCCTCGTCATGTGCGACGCCGACATCGATCACTCGAAAATCGTCATCCTCCGCACTGCCGATCGCGGCGAGACATGGACGAAACAAGAGCTCCCGCAGAGCTTTGACTACGGTTCGCTCCACGCCCTGGGCGTCGCCGATTTCAACGGCGACGGCCGCCTCGACATCGTAAGCAACGAACAGGAGGAACTCCTCCCCGCCGGCCGCCAGAATCCCCGCTGGGTGCTGTGGGAAAATCTCGGCGGCGGAAAATTCGCCGAGCACATCCTGCTCGATGCCAAACTCGGCGGCCACGAGTTGCAAGCTGGCGACGTGGACGGCGACGGCGACATCGACATCGTCTCCAAGGCCTGGGGCTGCCTCCCGTGGAATGCGCTCGACGGCAAGATGCACGTTGATTTTTTGGAGAACAGAGCGAAGGACAAAGCGAAATGAGTGCTCCGGAAGATCTCATCGAATTGCCAAAGGCGATCTGCGCCAAAGCGGGCTTCCGGTACTTGCGCCCATCCATGAGCCCCCGTTGCCTATGACGCTCGATCTCTGGTGGGCCATCCCAGGCGTGCTCGCCGGCATGTCCCACCCCTTCCTCAATCCGCGCCGGTATGATCCGCCGAGTTCCCCACTCGACGCCTACCCCGATGAACTCCCCGCTCTGTGGCAGACGGGCATCCGCGCCGTCGTCTGCCTGCTTAATATGCCCGGCGCTGCTCCCGCCTACACCGGTGCCGGCTTCGCCTTCCACTGCCTGCCCATCCCGGATGGCCATGCCCCCAGCCTCTCGGAATTCCACCAGTTTCTCACCTTCTTCACCGCCCAGCGCGCCCTCGGCCATCCCGTCGCCGTCCATTGTGAAGCCGGCATCGGCCGCACCGGCACCCTGCTCGCCGGTGTCCTCGTCACCGAAGGTGCCACCCCCGAAGCCGCCGTCGCCCACGTCCGCGCCGCGCGCCCCGGCGCTGTCGAAACCATCCGCCAGTTCCACTTCCTCCGCGAACTCGCACTCAGCTAGAGGCTGTCCGGGTCTTTTTGTCGCGCTCCTTGAGAGGTCTTTCCACCCGCAAACCTCCGGGCAAATCCAACAACCCACCCCTGAAATTTCCATTGCCAACGCCCATGGATGAATTCACTCTCATTTAGCTCCACAACTGCATTTATGACTAACCCACCTATGTCGAAAAATGCGCGTGCTCAGGCCGGGGCCACCGGCCGGAAAGCTCGGCTCTGGCTCACCGCCGGCGCCGCCGCTTCGCTGCTGTGCGGCTGCGAGCCCATTGAAACGCAGACCACGGCTTCCAAGGACAATATCCAAAAATTGCTCTCCGAGTTCCTCCGGCAGACGAGCGAGCTCCAGCAAAAGGTTGCCGCCGAGCGCCACGTCTCGACGGACGGCACGCCCCTTCCCGACACCGGTGCGGCCTATCAGGTCAACACCCTCGCCGACGCCGCGACCGCGACGGAGCTCCCGCATTCCCATTTCTCCATCGATGACCTGGGCGCCCAAGCGTACCAGCAAGGCGGCAGCGGCGAACAGCCCTACGTCTCCCGTAGTCACGTGCACGTGATCCCCAATTACTCGGACGCGTACATTGTGGACTCCAACAACAATTACGTCTTCGTCTACAGCGGATCTGGCGGCAGCTACGGAGGCCGCAATTCCTATCGGTCCTACCAGTCTGCTCCCCGCCCGGTTTCCGTCTCGGCGGCGCCTCAGTACCGCCGAGTTCAGCCCGTCAGTCGCCCGCCCACGGCCCGGCGATAACTTCCATGAAACTCGGCCTGCTCACTTTCAAAGGTTGGGGCATTCTCGTGCCCGTATTCCTCGTGGGCTCCGTCTTCGGCCTCGCTTCGGCGGCCGATGCCAAGTGGGGCCCGGGCTACTCCCTGCTCCAATTTTGGCCCGCCAGCGTCGGGCTCGCCTTCGGCGGGTGGCTATGCTGGGCCCTCGGCCGGAAACTGGATGCGGACGACTTCTGCTACGGCGAGGCTGCTCCTCATTCCCTTTTCGGCCTACCCATGCACTGGTGGGGAAAGGTTGCCATGTGGGCGGCCCTGCCCGTCGCCATGTGCGGGCTGCCGCTGAAATCCATCGCCCACTGGGTGCGGATCCCCTACTCCCCGCCGGGCCCCGCTGCGCCTGCATCCGAGCCGGCCTTGCCGTTCCTGACCCCGCCTCGCCTCATCGCCACCCCACAGGCCCAGCAGGCCGCCCTGCGCCGCTACCCGCAGCTGGGCGTCGACCATTCCTCTTTTCACGATGCCTTCATCGGCCTCGCCCGGCAATACCAGCGCGAGTTCCCCGCGTTTCTCAACCGCCCCAACTGGCCCTTGCTCATCGCGGACGAAGTCGCCCGCACCGGCGCCGCCATCCCCGGGTGCTTCGTGGAGAGGTAACCCACCGTCGTAGCGCATTGGACAGGGCATGGTCCTTTGTTCCCTGATCCGGATTGCCACCCTCTTTGGCGCGCGCCAAGTTTTGCGCCATGCGATTCCTCTCCGTTTTGATCACCATGCTGCTGCTTGGCGGAATGACGCGCGTGCTGGCAGCTGGAGCGGAAAAGGGGGAGCCGGCGCCAGGAAAACTTCCCGAGGAGGCGAATCGGCTGAGGCAAAATTTTTGGGAAGCCGCGGAGCATGCCGTGCAGCCCGTGCGCGAGCGGTATGTCGCTGATTTGAAGCGGCTGCTCGAGCAATACACCCGTGCCGGCCGGCTCGACGACGCCCTGGCGGTGAAGGCGGAGCTCGAGGCATCGGCACATGAAGGCGTGGAATCCGCGGCGGATTTCGAGCGGCGCTTGGTGGGGATCAAATGGATGTGGAACGGCGGGTTTGAAGTCGAGTTTCGGGCCGACGGCACCGGCACGGCGTTTGGCCTGAAATGGAAAACCGTGCGGCCCTACACGGTAACCTACACCTTTTCCAACGGCAATCACGGCACCGTGGTCTTCGAGCGGAATCTCAGCCGGGCGGCGGCGGAGGAAGTCAACAACGGCGGCAAAAAGTACTCGCTGACGCTGACGAGAGCGAAGGAATAGCAGAACGGGGCGCGGCTTCCTTTGCTCGTGACCCTAGGGCCGAAGCCCCCGCTAATATCCGCCGGCCCTTCGTGCCGGTCGCATCCTACCTGGCCCCCTGCCCCCCTCTGACTCCTCTCCACCCATCCCCTCCCCAATTCTCTGTAAGATTCCCCCTTTCGCGATTCCCGGCTGGTTTCGGGGTTGAACGAAGGTACACCGTCGATCATCATACCTGAGGCCCTGCACCGCGGGGTCTCCCAACGAACGCAACCCACCAAATTTCCCAACATTATGGCCCAGGCAATCATGGACCCCGAAGAGGTCCGGCGCTTCGCCAAAGAGCTCAAGCGCTTCAACGACGACGTCCAGGCGCGCGCCCAGTCCTTGCAGGGCCGCTTCACCGCCCTCGCCGGCACCTGGCAGGATCAGGAAGCCGAGAAATTCGCCGAGGAATTCATCAGCACCATGAAAGTGCTGAAGAAGTTCGTCGATATTTCCGAAAAGCACACCCCTTACCTCCTGCGCAAAGCCCAGCGCATCGAGGAATACCTGGATCAGCGGTAACCCACTCCATGCGTATTTCCGTCCACAATACGCCACTCATCGGACCGAGAGGGCCGATCAGTCCTCTCGGTCCTATTCGTCCCATCCTGCACTAGCCATGGCCGACCAAGCCAAAGTCACCTCCCTCGATGCGCTCGAAACCTTTCGGGCCCAACTCATCGTATTCCTCTCCAAGGCCCGGCGCAGCGTGGACGAAGTGCGCGATGCCACGCGCCGCACGAAGCAATGGCTGGAGAATGACCAGCAGCTCCACTGGGAGAGTCAGATCAAGATCCGCCGGCGCGCGTTTGATCTTGCCAACCAGGAGTACTTCAGTGCCCGCCTCTCGGAGTTTGGCGACAAGATGACCCGCCAGCAGCGCGTGCGAAAGTGCAAGGCCGCGCTGGAGGAAGCCGAGGAAAAACTTCGCGCCACCAAGAAGTGGAACCAAAATTTTGAATCCCTCGCGGACCCGCTCAGCAAGCGACTGGAACAGCTCCGCCAGTTCCTCGATGATGACATGCCCAAGGCCGTCAACTACCTCGTCCAGGCCCAGCGCACCCTCGAGGACTATGCCGGTGTCCACGGCCCCGTGATGGCTACCGGCCCCACGGGCGCCGCCATCGGCTCCACCACCGGCGCCGCGGAAACGGAGGCGCACCCGTGAACAACAACGCCAACGTCCAGGGCAGCGCCAGCAATCTCCACGAAGCTGTGAAAAACCTCCTGACCGCCTGGTCCGAGGCCAAGAACTGCTGGCGCGATGTGAAGAGCCAGGAATTTGAGGCCACCTACCTCGACAACCTCCCCAACGACGCCGCGCGCGCCGTCACGGTGATCAATGAAATCGACGCGCTGCTGAAGAAAGTGAGGCGCGACTGTGAGTGAAATTTTGGATCTGAGTACCCGCCGCAGCCTCGAGCTCCTCGGGCGCCTGCGTGAAACCTTCACCCAATACGCCCAGCGCGAGGAACGGCATGCCCGCGACTTCGCCGCGCGCCGCCATGCGGCCAATCGGAAGCATCGCGACGACACCGCGCAGACCACCTCCAGCTGGGAGGTGCGCATCAATGAAGCCGAGGCGCACTCCAACAAGGATGAGGCGCGCGTCCGCACGTTCCATCAAAACCGCGCCGCCCGCATCCAGCGCATCCACGCCAAACTCGTCCGCACGATTCCGCAGCGCGCCAAGGACGCGAAAGGCAAATGGCTCGCCAAGCTCCAGGTGAAGGAGCTCACCGCCGAGCGCAACAAGGAATCCAGCCTCGAGAACGCGGACAAGGAGGACGAGGTCTTCAAGGCCCGTCTCAAGCGGCGGAAAAGCGAGTTCGACGGCCTGCGCTACAATGCGCACAAATTTTTCAGCGGCTATGCCGGCTTCGGCCAGTTGCTGGAGGCGGAACTGCGCGCCGAGGGCGAAGCTCCCACCGGCACGCACACCAAGCTGCACGACCAGCTCAAGGCGAAGATCGAATCCGCCGGCGCCCAACTCACGGCCATTCGCAGGCTGGCCTTCCCGCGCCTGTTTTCGATTTTACCGCTAACCGTCCTCATCCCCTTCATCATCGCCGGCTCACTGGCCGCGGCCTTCGCGCTGAAATTTACCGCGCAGGCCTGGACCGTCGCGGGCGGCGCCGGCGGCGGTCTGCTCGTCCTGTTCTTCGTGCTTTACCGCATCGGCTGGGCCAAATCGAAGCCGGCCGTCCAGGCTTTCGCCACCACCATGGCCGAGGCCCAGCGCGCCCAGCGCGCCTGCACCAAGGCTGCGGAGGAATACCACCAGGGCGCCCGCGCCAAGTTGGAAGCCGAATACGCCGCCGAGCACAAGGCCATCAGCGAAAAGTGGGGTTGGGCCGGCACCGTGGAGTCCGAGTTCGACAAACTGCAGCGCGAAAAATTCGCCGAGCAGGTGCCACGGATGCTTGAAACCAATGAGGCGCTCAGCCGCCCGAAGTTGCAGGAGATAAATTCCGTTCGCGCCACCCGCACCGGCAAGCTGAAGACCGACGCCGCCGCGCAAAAGCAGCGCATCGACGACACGCACGCGAAGGAGATGGAGTCCATCGCCACGGGCGAGCAGAAGCAGTGGGCCGATATCGAGGCCGCCTGGCGCCGCGACACCGCCTCGCTCGCCGATTCCATCCGCGCCATGGAGGCGGCCCTCGCCGTGCCCCCGTGGGCGCCCGGCGCGGTCGAGTCCTGGCAGCCGCAGCGCCACTTCGCGCATGCCACCCGCTTCGCCGAACTGGTGCTGAATGCCGATCCGCAGTCCGCGCCCAAGCGCCTCGTGGCCGAGACCTCCATGCCGTCCAGTCTGCCCGTGGCGCTCACCTTTCCCGCGCACGGCTCGCTCTTGTTCGAAGGCCAGGAAACGGGCCATGGCCCCGTGGTCTCCACGCTGAATAATCTCATCCTGCGCATCCTTGCTTCCATGCCGCCGGGCAAGGCCGCGTTCACGATCATCGATCCCATCGGCCTCGGCCAAAGCTTCGCCGGCCTCATGCACCTCGCCGACTACGAGGAAGCGCTCATCAACCGCCGCATCTGGACCCAGCGCGACCAAGTCGAGGAGCGCCTCAGCGAGCTCAACGAGCACATCGAGAAAGTCATCCAGATGTACCTGCGGAATGAGTACGCCACCATCTCGCAGTACAACGAAGAGGCCGGCAGCGTCGCGGAAAAATACCACTTCCTCGTCATCGCTGATTTCCCCTCGAACTTCAGCGAGATGGCCGTGCGGCGCCTGCAAAGCATCGTCGCCAGCGGCCCGCGCTGTGGCGTGTTTACCTTCATCCACTGGGATACCCGCCACCCAATGGTCGACGGCTTGGTGCCCGATGAACTACGCAAGCACAGCGTCGCCATCCGTCATCGCGATGGCTCCTACCAACTGCCCGGGCAGGAGGGCGCCTCGCTCGTGTTCGATGTGCCGCCGACCGACGACATGGCCGCGGCCTTCGTCCACAAAATCGGCCAGAGCAGCATCGACTCGAATCGCGTCGAAGTGCCCTTCGAGCAGATCGCGCCGCCGCCGGATCAGCTCTGGATGGGCGACACCACGAACGAGCTGAAGATCGCCATCGGCCGCACCGGCGCCACCAAGCAGCAGATGCTCGCCATCGGCAAAGGCACGCGCCAGCACGCGCTCTTCGCCGGTAAAACGGGTTCCGGTAAATCCACGCTCTTCCACGTCATCATCACCAACCTCGCGCTCACGTGCAGCCCGGAGCAGGTGGAGTTCTACCTCATCGACTTCAAGAAAGGCGTCGAGTTCAAGTGCTACGCGGAAAACCGCCTGCCGCACGCGAAGGTCGTCGCCATCGAGAGCGATCGCGAATTCGGTCTCAGCGTGCTCCAGCGCGTGGACGAAGAGCTGAAGCGCCGAGGCGATATCTTCCGCAAGCTCGGCGTACAGGACGTCGCCGGCTACAAGCGCGCGAGCGCGGAGTTGAAGCCCGAGGGTGGCTGGGAGCCCATGCCCCGCGCGCTGCTCATCATCGACGAGTTTCAGGAGTTCTTTACCGAGGACGATCAAGTCGCGCAGACCGCCTCGGTATTGTTCGACCGCATCGTGCGCCAGGGCCGCGCCTTCGGCATCCACGTGCTGCTCGGCTCGCAGACGCTCGGCGGCGCTTACACCCTCGCCCGCGCCACGCTCGGCCAGATGGCCATTCGCGTGGCTTTGCAGTGCAACGAGGCCGACGCGCATCTCATCATGGATGAGAACAACTCCGCCCCGCGCCTCCTCTCGCGCCCCGGCGAAGGCATCTACAATGACGCCGCCGGCGTGGTGGAAGGCAACAGCCCCTTCCAGGTCGTGTGGCTCACCGACCAGGATCGCGATCGCTATCTCGAAAAAGTCCGCGCGCTCGCCGAGGAACGCGGCGACCGGTACTCCAGCCCCATCGTGTTCGAAGGCAATGCGCCCGCCGAGATCCGCGAGAACAACCTGCTCGCCGCCGCTCTGGACACGATTCCCGAGAAAGCGCCCTTCGCCCCGCGCGCGTGGCTTGGTGCGCCGAATTCCATCAAGGGTCCCACCGAGGCCACTTTCTACCGCCAAAGCGGGAATCACCTGCTCGTCGTCGGCCAGCGCGAGGAAGCGATGACCACGCTTTTCGGCATGGCCATGCTTTCGCTCGCCGCGCAGCACCCGCCCGGCACCGCCAAGTTCGTGGTGCTCCTCGGCGCGAACCCTGGTTCGCCCGATGCCGAGTTTCTCGAGCGCGTTGCCGCCGGCCTGCCGCACGAAGTCACCGTGGCACGCCCGCACGATGCGGGCGATGTGATGGCCAAGCTCGGCGAGGAAATGAAGGAACGCGCCGGCGGCGACAGCTCCGCCGCCCCCGCCATCTTCATCTTCATCCACGGCCTGCACCGCTTCAAAAAACTGAAGCACGAGGACGACTTCGATTTCTCCTCCAGCAGCGACGCCGGTGCGAACCCTGGCACGATCCTGAGCAATATCATCAACGATGGCTCCAGCCTCGGCCTGCACCTCATCGTGTCGATGGACACTTTCGCCAACGTCGGCCGTTTCCTCAGCCGCAAAGCGATCGGCGAATTCGAAATGCGCCTCATTTTCCAGATGAGTGCCAACGACTCCTCCAGCCTCATCGATTCGCCCAAGGGCAGCACCCTCGGCCTGCACCGCGCGCTCCTCTACAACGAGCGCGAAGGCACCATCGAAACCTTCCGCCCCTACGCCGCCCCCGACGCCGATTGGCTCACCGCCGCCACCACCAAACTCACCGCTCGCCGGTAACCTAGAGGTAGGGATGGCGCGCTGGGGCGCGCCATCCCTACCTTCGGCTCGTCCCGCTCCGGTTTCCGGCTTGGTTTTCATGGAGTAGTCGATACCACCCCGTCACCGCGTCCATGAAACCCACTGCGCCCCAGCGTCGTAAGTCCACCGGTTCGTTCGTCGAACAACTGGAAACCCGCATCGCTCCGGCCTCCATCGTCGTCACCACGCTGGCCGATTCCGGCCCCGGCAGCTTGCGCCAGGCGGTCCTCGATGCCAATGCCGGCCTGACCATCACCGATAATGCCGCCGTCACGGACTGTGGGGGTCTCGGCATTTTCGGCGGCCCCGTGGCCGTGACGATCAGCAAGTCGCTGATCGCCCGGAATTTTGCCGCCACCGGCGGCGGCGGCCTCGGAGTGTTTCAGGCCACGGCCAATCTGGTTTCGACCATCGTCACCGGCAACGTCGCTAAAACCCAAAGCGGCGGCCTCTATGCCGGCACCGCCGCTACCATCACCGTGGCCCCGACCAGCAAAGTCGCCGGCAACATCGCTCCCCTCAACCCGAACAAAAATTTCTAGCGCAGTTTCGATGCAAGCTGGAAAATCGGAGGCTCGAATTCGAACGGTTTGCGAAAAGTCGTGGCCGCTCTCAGCGACGTTGCTGCCCGCCTCCGCTCGAATCCGGTCGCAGCTACATCGCGCTCCGCCATTTTCGAACCCGCTACCACTCAACCTAAACCGCTCTAAAAGGCCGCTCCAGCCCAGCCTCGCCTACGGCCAGATTTTCTCCAAGAGTCCCGCCAGGCGCCAGCCGGCGCGCTGGAGGTTTTGCGAGGTTACATTGGTCGACCAAGTGTTGTAGGCCGCCGCATCTTTCGCCGTGGCCGGCCAAAATTTGACCGGCTTGTTTTTGACGATCTTCGTCTGCTGCGCCCCGATGGTCAGATCGTGATGCGCCTCAGCCGCGAGAGGCATCATCTCCGTCGCCCAGCGAGCGCTTTGTTTGCTGAGCAAACCGCCGGTGGACCAACCGGCCGGCTCCTTCGCCGCGAGCTTCGCGGCAAACAGGTTCACCGCATTTTTGTTCGAGGGGCTCACCCCTGCTTTTGACATGGCGTGCTCGACCGTCGTCTCGTCCCAAAAGCTGTGCAGGTTACCGTGAAAATCGATGTCATTGCCACCGATGGTGCCGGTCGCTTTTGCTTCGGCCTCGTTCTTCGGCAGGACGGCATTGCCCTGTTTATCGAGATAGACCGAGCCAACATGCAGCGGCTGGTGGATATCACCGACCAGATGGACGAGCACCTTCAATGCTTCCTTCTGCGTAATCGTCGGGTCGTCCTGGCCGGATTGCAGCACTTTGATGCAGCGGTTGATCGTGGCCACCACATCCTCCGGGCCGGCGCCGACAGAGCCGGCGCTGTAGGATTTCTTTTGGATCGGGATGTCGGAGTAATGATTCGTCCCGTGGTGGGGATTGCGCTTGGCGTAGGCCTTGGTCTCCGCCGTGAACGGGCCGTGCTTCACTTCATCGGGCCAGGTGGAGGCGTGCGACAGCGTTTCGGCGCCCAGGATCGCCTTCACCCTCTTCTCAGCATTGGTGCCTTTGAGGAGCTGGTCGGCAATGGCCCCGACGGTCTGGTGCCCCTTCTTGCCATAAGCGAGAGCGGAGGTGGGTAAGATCGCCGTCGAGGCGAGGGCAAGAGCAATGGCGGCGAGGAGAGGACGAGGACGAGCAATGAGGATTTTCATGGGAACAAGGTGACGCGCATGTAATGGCAAACCGCAGAGCAAATGCAAAACCAAACTTAAGATCAGTAAAATTCTTCGCGGGGAGCCGGCTCCAGCGGCTCACTTACCTCGGCAGCTTCCGCAACAAGCTGCGGGCCTGGCCAGCATGCCGTCCCTGCCGGCGGCGGACATAGGGCGGGCTGTGCTTGAGATCCGTCATGACCTCTTCGCAGAGCCGCCGAGCCTCGGCGATGTCGCCCAGCTGCGCGCACACCTCGGCCAGTTCGACCTGCGCGGCGAAATAGGAATGGCGGGCCGTATACTCCTCATACAGTTGGCGCGCCTTCGGCAAATCGCCCAGCGCCCGCTGGCAGCGCGCGGCTTCCCACAGCAGATGCTCATGGTCGTGATCGCGCTTTTCGGCGATGACCGATTCGATGAGCGGAAGCGCCTCCGCGGGGCGGCCGAGCGCCGTGAGGCAGTAGCCGAGGCGGGCGCGCGCATCGCGGAGCTTGGGGTCCTTTCGCACGGCCTCACGATAGGCTTTCTCCGCTTCGGGGTAACGTTTTTGCCGCCAGAGGGCGTCGCCGAGTTCCTCGAAATTGCTGGCGTTGCCAATGTGGATCGTGGCGGCCTCGAGCTGGGCCAGTTGGTTGCGATCGGAGCCACGCCGAAAGAGCCAGTACTCCAGCCGCGAATTGGGAAATAGGTAATAGAAACAATAGGCCAGCGCTCCGAAAAACGGGAACACCCACAGCACCCAAAGCCAATAGAAATCCCGCTGGTTGCGCAGGCAGTCGATCATCAACAAAATCTGGAGGGCCAGGAATGCCAGACCAAAGACCCCGACAAGCCAGGGCGGCAGGTGAGCGTACAGGTAGAAGAGCGGACCGAGCATGCGCCGCGAGGGTATGGCGGACGGGACGCCGGGAGTCGAGACGGGGAAATACGGTGTGCCCCGCTGGCTCTTCCAGAGCGCCTAGAAAACTTCCGGCATGCCTTCCTCCATGACCACAATGCGGTCCATGAGGCGGTTCGCCCGGGCACAGGAATAGAGGCGCTGGAGCGGCTCATCCAGCGGCTCGTGGCTGAGGCGGAAGGTGCCGTAATGCATGGGCACCATCGTGCGGGCGCCGAGGTCGAGGAAGGCAGCGAGCGCCTGCTCGGGGTTCATGTGCACTTCGCGACCGCTGGGGGCGTCGTAAGCGCCGATGGGCAGCAGCGCGACGTCGATATCAAAGCGCCGTCCGATTTCCTTAAAACCCGGGAAATAGGCGGTGTCGCCGCAGTGATAAATCGTGCGCCCAGCGGCTTGGATGATAAAGCCCCCGAAGCCACGGTGCGAATCGTGCAGCACGCGAGCGCCCCAGTGGTGGCAGGGCGTCATGGTGACTTTCAACTGGCCGTGCTTGTAGCTTTCCCAATAGCCGAGTTCGTGGACGCTGCGAAAGCCGAGATCGTGCACGAGATTGCCGACTTCAAATGGAACGACAATGGGCTGGTCGGCCGCCACTTTGCGGAGCGTGCGGCGATCGAGGTGATCGAAGTGCGCGTGCGTAACGAGGACGAGATCGATCGCCGGGAGATGGGCGAGTTTCACGCCCGGGTGCTTGAGCCGCTTCACCACTTTCAGCCAGCGCGCCCAATTCGGATCGATGAGGAGATTGTGCCCGTCAAACTGGAGGAGAAAGGATGCATGGCCAATCCACGTGATGCCCACGCGCCCGTCGGGCACGGCGGGAAATTCCGGCGCGCCTTCCGTGCCCTTGCGGCGGGTGAAAAGCGAGGGCAGCCACACGCCTGCGATGTAGGTCTGCATGCTCCAGGTTTTACTGCCTTTCAGCCCCACCTTGTGGGCACCGGCATCGGCATGCGCTTCAGGATGGGCGGGGCCGTTGGCGGACTTGGAGATGACCGCTTTCAGGGGTTTGCGTCGGAACATTTCTGGCACGGCGCGTCATCGTAAGAAGGAACCTTCCGCGGGCAAGCGCCGAGGTGCGAAAAAAAATTTCGGTGATGCGAAATATTTCAGCGCGTGAGGTCGTGAATGAGGTCGACCCAATGCCAGATCACCACCGGCATGATGATGTGCCCGGCCAGCATGAAAAAGATAAGCGGCTGCTGCGGGCCAAAAGTGAGGAGCAGCACCGTGCTCAAGACGCCCTGCAGGAGCGCGCCAATCCCCCGGCCCGAGCCATGCCGCAGCACGGTCCAAAAAACCAAAACGCTGCTCGCCGCATAGAGCAACAACACCTCGGGCGAGAAAACGCAGCCGGGAATGACCGCCAGCACGACAATCGCCAGACTATAGCAAGCGCCGGCAAACGAAATCTGCGCCGCCGTCAGCTGCCGCCGCTGCTCTTCCACCGCCTTGCGCTCATGCTCAGGATGCTCGGGATCTTCCGCTGGCGTCGTCGGCACCGCATGCAGCGCCGTGTTGCACCACACGCAAGTGGGGAAACACTCCTCATTATTGAAAGCGCAAGAGGGGCAAATTTTCATCGAAGACGGAGCGGGACGACGGAGGATGCGGGAACTGGCGGCTGTTGGCGAGCGCTGGAACGAACGGGAGTGGTGTCCTGGGAGCGCCGCTCACGTTTGCGCCGGAGCTCGTGATGCGTTCGCTTCAGCCGCCTAAAGGCAGAACTCCGAACGGATCGACCGACGCTCGGGGCGCCCACTGAATACTGAAAACTGAATACCGGCACTGCGCTCTTCCCACCCCCACCCCGCTCTGCTTCCTTCCGCCGCATGTCAGCACCAGCGCATATCGCCATTATCGGAGGCAGCGGTCTTTACCAGATTGAAGGGCTCACCAACGTGGAGGAAATCCAGGTCGACACGCCGTTTGGCGCGCCGTCGGATGCGATCATCTCCGGCGACCTCGGCGGGCGGCGTGTATTTTTCCTCGCGCGGCACGCGCGGGGCCACCGCATCCAACCGCATGAGCTACCGCATCGGGCCAACATCTGGGCGCTCCGCTCGCTCGGCGTGCGCTATGTGATTTGCGTGACCGCCGTAGGTTCGCTGCAGGAGCAGTACGCGCCGCGCCACATTGTGCTGCCGTCGCAGTTTTTCGACCGCACCTCGCAGGTGCACACGTTCTTTGGGGGCGGCATCGTGGCCCACGTGACCTTTGGCGAGCCCATCTCGCATGGCTTGCAGAAGATCCTGTTTGAAGAAGGCCAGGCGCTCGGGAGCAAGATGCATCTCGGCGGCACGTATGTGAACATGGACGGCCCGCAATTCAGCACCCGCGCGGAGAGCGAGACGAACCGCAAGCTGGGCTTTGATGTCATCGGCATGACGAACCTCGCCGAGGTGAAGCTCTGCCGCGAGGCCGAGATGGCCGTGGCCACGATGGCGATGATCACCGACTACGATTGCTGGAAGGTGGAAGAGGAACCGGTCACCGCGGAAGCCGTGATCGCCCATCTGCACGCCAATGCCGACCAGGCCAAGAAGATCGTCGCCCGGGCCGTCGCACGCATCCCCACCACCGCCGATTGGCCGGAACACCGCGCGCTCGACCTGGCGCTGGTCACCGACCGCAAACTCTGGCCCGCCGCCACCGTGGAAAAACTGCGACCGATTTTGGGGCGGTTTGTCGGCTAGCCGACCCCTTATCCCGACCCTAAGAGGTCCTCTGAAGGGGGATTGAACCAGTGACCACCAAGAACGCGACCTGCTGCCCTCCGCCCGTCCAGCAAGCCGCCACCTCCAATTTTCACATCTGCACATGAAACACAAAACGACCATCTTGATTGCCGCCGGCGCGGGCCTCGGCTGCTTTGCTCTCGGCTACATGGTGGCCGGAGGATCGGGCGCTTTCGGGAGCCATCATGGCACCGCCAATGGACCCAGCAGCGGCGGTGGTTACCAAAGCGGGAACGCATTCGGCCCGGGCGCGGCTGGCGCCAAGGATGGCGGCCCACAGGTGGTGGGGATGGTTGCGAGCAACGAGAAGGAAGGCCGGCTCTTCGCCGCCTACCGGGAGCCGAATGATCTGCGGCGCTCGTTTGAATTTTACTCCGCGGCGAAGGAGCTGACGGCCGAGGAAATCCCCGACCTCATTGCCAAAATCCGGACGATGCCCGGCGACGCCCGCGAAACGCTGATGCCCGTGGTCCTCGGCCGCTGGGCGGAGCTCGACCCAAAGGCTGCCGGCGATTTTCTCGTCTCGCTCAATGACAAGAATGGGCGGGACCGCGCGATGCGCTACGTGATTGCGGCGTGGACGGACAAGGACCCGATCGGCGCGAAGAACTGGGCGATGTCGCTGCCGGCCGGCTTTCATCGGAACAACGCCATCCAGAGCCTCATCGGCGCGCTGGCGAAGCGCGACCCGCAGGCGGCGCTCGCGTTTGTGCAGGACCAGCCACCTAATGGCCGCACCGACAATGCCTACGAGGTGGTCTTTTCGAATTGGGCGCAGATCGACGGCAAGGCGGCCGCGGCCATGGCCATGGATTTGCCGAAGAATGGCAACCGCGAACGGGCCATCCAGGCCGTGGCGGACCGCTGGGCGCAGTCGAATCCCGCCGAGGCTTTCGCCTGGGCGAAGGACATCCCGGAACTCGGGATTAAGCGCCAGGCGCTCGCCAACGTCGTGGACGCCTGGGCCGGCGCCGATCCGGATGGCGCCAAAGCCGCCGTGCTGGCCATGCCCGAGGGCGAGCTGCGCAATCGCGGCGTGAGCACGATGGTTTCCCGTCTCGCCGGGCGCGACCCGGAGGCCGCCCAGCAGTTGCTTACCGAGCTGCCTGAGGGGCAGGCGCGTAACTGGGGCACACGCGTGCTGGTGGAGAATTGGGCGTATACCGATGCGAAAGCGGCGGGCGCCTACCTCGCTACCGTGGACGACCCGCGCACCCGCAACGACATGAGCCGGCAGGTGAGCCAGCAATTCGCGCGGCAGGATTTGCAGGGCGCCATCGCGTGGGCGGAATCGCTCGATGAAGAAACGCGCAAGAACGCGTTTGGCGGCATCGCGAACACGTGGGGCCAGCAGGATCCAAAGGCCGCGCTGGAGTATTTTTCCAAAAACCAGCTCATCAATGAGGATGGCGTGATGCTGAATCAGACGCTCCCGCGCTGGGCCTCGCAGGACTCCGCGGCGGCGCTGGAATGGGCGAAATCGATGCCGGACGGCAAACTCAAGGATCGCGCCGTGGCGAATGTGATCGGCGTGATGGCCGACTCCGACCCGCGCGGCACCGTGAGCCTCATCGCGAAGCTGCCGCCCGAGGCGCAGGACGACGCGGCCGCGAACCTCGCCGGACGCTGGGTGAACCGTGACGCGACGGCCGCCTCCGAGTGGGTGGCTTCGATGTCGGAGAGCGACGCGAAGACGAAGGCCGTGCGCAATCTCGTGGAAAACTGGACGGAGCGCGACATGAGCAAGGCGGTGGCGTGGATCAACAAGCTGCCGGCCAGCGGCTCGCGCGATGCCGCGGTGTTTCAGTTTAGCCGGCAGGTGACGGACACCGATCCCGCCGGCGCCGCCGAGTGGGCCACGACGATCAGCAATCCCGAGCAGCGGGATAACGCCGTGGAGCGTGTCTACCGCCGATGGGCCCGCCGCGACGAAGCCGCCGCGCAAAACTTCCTCGCGAAGTCTCCATCCGTGTCGGATGGGCTGAAAGCGAAGCTGCTCGCCCCGCGGCAATAGGGACGCATCAGAATCCACACGGAGCGCCGAAGCAAGGTAGCCGCGACCGGGAGGTCGCGGACCGCTCGCACGATGAATGAACGAACGTTCGCGGGCTCCCGCCCACGGCTGCATGAGAAAAGGTATCCGCGACGTTGTTGCTGGCCCCGCTCGAACCCGGCCCCCAGCTCCATTCATTTTTCTTATACTTTCACCCTGCGAAAACTTTCACAGCCGCGAAATGGGCGGCCCGCGATTTGGCGGCAATGGAACTTCAGCCCGTTCGCTATGCGATCGTCGGTCTGGGGCACATCGCCCAGACGGAGGTGCTCCCTGCATTTGCAAACGCGGAGCATAGCGAACTGGCGGCGCTGATTACGGAAGAGCCAGAAAAGCGCACGGTGCTCTCCGAGCGGTATGGGGTCCCCGCATATCGTTATGATGAGTTCGAACGCGCCCTCGACGAGGCGCGCGTGGATGCCGTGTTCATTGCGGTGCCGAATGTCCGGCACCGGGAGTTCGCGGAGCGGGCCGCACGGGCCGGGGCGCACGTCTTGTGCGAAAAGCCGATGGCCACCACGGAGGAAGACTGCCGCGCGATGATCGAAGCGTGCGACCGGGCCGGCGTTTGTCTGATGACCGCCTATCGCCTGCACTTCACGGAGGCGCATGTCTGCGCCATCGAGCTGGCCAAATCCGGCGATCTCGGCGAGCTGCGGTATTTCAACTCCCTCTTCGCCATGCAGGTGAAGGAGGACAACATCCGGGTGAGCAAAGGCGCCGGCGGCGGGCCGCTCTATGACATTGGCATCTACTGCATCAACGCCTCTCGCTATCTCTTCTGTGATGAGCCCACCGAGGTGTTTGGCGTGACGGCCAGCGGCGACGATCCGCGCTTCACCGAGGTGGAAGAGATGGTGACCGTGACGCTGAAATTCCCCCGGTCGCGGCTGGCGACGTTCACGTGCAGCTTCGGCTCGGCCAACATGGACCAGCTCGATCTGGTGGGCAGCGATTGCGCCCTGCACATCGAGCCGGCCTATGGCTACAGCGGCTCCCTGAAATGGCGGCTCAAACGCGGGGCACACGTGGAGGAGCGCAATTTTCCGGCGGGTGACCAATTCGGCGGCGAGATTGTTTATTTCTCCAACTGCATCCGCCGCCACGAACGGCCGGAGCCGTCGGGGATCGAGGGACTCGCGGATGTGCGCATCATCAACGCCGTCTATGAGTCCGTGCGGCTGGGTAAGCCGGTCATTCTGGAGCCGGTCGCCAAGTCGACGCGGCCCAGCGCGGAGCAGATCATCACGTGCCCGCCACACTCGCCTCCGCCAACTGTGGCGGCGTCGGCGCCGGCTCGCTGACTTCCCCGCGACCGCAGAGCGCGAGCACCGCGCGCAGCGGAATACCGATCCAGTCCGGACGATGGGCAAGCTCATAACTCACCTCGGCCACCGCCTTTTCAAGCAGGTACATTTTGAGCAGCGTCTTGAGCGTCGCCGCATCGGCCGGGAGAAACTTCGCGCCGGCCGTGGCTTCCAAATAGGCTTCGATGAAGTTGGTGCACATGGCGGCCACCCACCGGGCCGACCACTCCGCGAGCTTGGCGGCATCGGCCGCCGGGCGCCGGCGGAGCGCCACCGCGGCCACGTAATCGAACGAGCGCAGCATGGCGGCGACATCGACAAGCGCATTGCGTTTCAAGCACCGCTCGCCGAGCGCGCGCTCGGCGTCGCCCTCGAAATCGATGATCACGAAATCCTTGCCGGTGTTGAGCACCTGCCCGAGATGAAAGTCGCCATGCACACGGATCTTGCGGGCATCGATGCGCTGGAGCAGCAGGGGCGCAAAGCGCTCGATGATGGCGCCACGGGCCGCCGTGACCGCCGTCGCCAGCGATTGATCCTCCGGGGAAAGCTGCGCCGCCCCGCGCTTGAGCGCGCGGAGCATGCGGCCGGTGGAACTGCGCATGCCCTGGTACAGAGCACGCTGATGCAGCGTGCTGAAAGGCTCGGAGACAAATCGCCCGCCGGATTCCTCGCTGGCCAGCGCCTGGTGCATGGCCGCGGTGCGCTGGCCGAGTTGCCGCGCCCGGTCCGGATAGACACCACCAACGAGCTCGGAAAATTCTGCGGTCGGGGCCGCCAGCACTCGGTCAAAGAACCGCGAGACGGCGTCCACCGTGTACATCCACGCGTCGCCGAGGTTCGGCAGGAATCCCATGAGGATGCCCATCGCTCCCTCGCCAACGGAAGCAGAGAGCTGAATTGAGCCGGCGTAGCGGGGCGCGAAGGGGAAATTGCCACCCGAAAGGAACCGCATGATCTCCATCTCCGGATGCAGCCCGGGTTCAAAGTGACGGTAAAATTTGAGGAACCACGCATCGCCGTACGCGATGGAGGTGTTGCTGTGCTCCGCCGTATCGAACAGCCGGGAGGCGAGCTGCGGCGCGTCCGCCGGCAGCGCCTGCGCCACATCCACCCGCAGCCCGCGCGAGCCGCGCGGCTCGAGAAAGAGCCGCAGCAGGTGCGCGCGGAATTCGGCGCGATAGAAGGCGTCCACCACCAGGGCCCCATCGGGGCAGGTGGCCAGGATGGCCTGCGGCGCCTCGCGCTGGAAACGCTCCGCCGTTTCTCCGCTGAGAATCTCCAGCGGCAGCAGATAATATTGCGGCGACTCCTCGATATAATCCGCCTCGACCACAAGGAGCCGGACGCTCTCGGACACCATCGGGACGGCTTGAGTGACATGGAGTTCCCGGACGACGCGGCTATTGCCGCCAAACCAGCGGCAGGTGGGCAAATACCGCGGCAGAACGCTGTGCTCCAGGGCATCGACCAGCAGGCGATCCCACTGGCCACGAGCGTGGACCGGCGCGGCCTGCCAGGGCCCATCCGCGTGCTTCTTTTCCGAGGCTCGCAGCTCCAGCCAGTAGAAGCCGTGCGGCCCGATCGTGAGGCGCATCGGCGTATTCGTGATGGGCGAGAAAGCGGTGTGCCCAAACACTTCCACCGGAATGCGGCCGGCATAGGCGGACAAATCCAAGTCCACCGATTGCACAAAGCGCGAGAGATTCGCGACGACGAGGATCGTCTCCTCGTCATTCTTCCGGATGAACGCCAGCACCTTGGCGTTTTCGGGGTGCAGGAATTCCAGTGTGCCGCGCGCGAAAACGGGATGCTGCTCCCGGACGCCGAGCAAACCGCGCATCCACCACCAGAGCGAGGAGGTGTTGCCGCGCTGGTTTTCCACATTCACCGATTCGTAGTGATACTCGGGATCGATAATCACCGGCAGATGCAGCCGCTGCGGATTTGCGGTCGAGAAACCAGCCGAGCGGTCGCCGCTCCATTGCATGGGTGTGCGCACGCCGTCGCGATCGCCCAGGTGGTAATTGTCCCCCATGCCGATCTCGTCGCCGTAGTAAATGATGGGCGTGCCCGGCATGGAAAAGAGCAGCGAATTAATCAGCTCCACCTTGCGCCGATCGTTGCCCAGCAGCGGCGCAAGGCGGCGGCGGATGCCGAGATTGATCCGCGCGCGCGGGTCTTGCGCATAGACGCGCACCATGTAGTCGCGCTCCTCGTCGGTCACCATCTCGAGCGTGAGCTCGTCGTGGTTGCGGAGAAAGATGGCCCACTGGCAATTCTCCGGAATGGCCGGTGTCTGATCCATGATGTCCACGATGGGGAAGCGATCCTCCATCTGAATCGACATGAAAAGCCGCGGCATGAGCGGGAAATGGAAGGCCATGTGGCACTCGTCGCCGTCGCCAAAATATTCCACCGCATCCTCCGGCCACTGGTTGGCCTCGGCGAGCATCATGCGGCCCGGATACTTGGCGTCCACATGCGCGCGCAGCCGCTGAAGAAACGCGTGGGTCTCCGGCAGGTTCTCGCAGTTCGTGCCCTCGCGCTCATAGAGGTAGGGCACGGCATCCAGCCGCACGCCGTCCACGCCCATGGAGAGCCAAAAATCCATGATGGCAAAAAGCTCATCGCCCACCGCGGGATTATCGAAATTCAAGTCCGGCTGATGACTGTAGAACCGGTGCCAGTAGTGGGCCTTGGCAATCGGATCCCATGTCCAGTTGGAAGTTTCAAAGTCCTGGAAAATGATGCGGGCCTCCGCGTAGCGCGAAGGGTCATCACTCCACACGTAGAAGTTTCGCTCCGGGGACCCGGGCGAGGCCCGGCGCGCTCGCTGAAACCACGCGTGCTGGTCCGACGTGTGGTTGAGCACGAGTTCCGTAATCACCCGGAGACCGCGAGCGTGGGCGTCGTCGAGGAAAGTGCGAAAATCGTCCAGCGTGCCATAGCGCGGATGCACCCCGCGGTAGTCGGCGATGTCATAGCCATCGTCGCGCAGAGGCGAAGGATAGAAAGGGAGAAGCCACAGGGCCGTGACGCCCAGCTCAACGAAATAGTCCAGCCGCCGGCGCAGCCCGTTAAAATCGCCCATGCCGTCCCCATCGCTATCCTGGAACGTTTTGACGTGGAGTTGGTAGATGACGGCGTCCTTGAACCAAGCGGAGGTACCCATTTGTGTACAAAAACGCATCATGGCGGCCAAATGCGCGTCATTTTCCCCGCACAAATGCGCTGGAAAACGAACGCAAACCTTACCACAGTCGCGCCGTGCCCGACAAATCGCCCAACGACGAAATGGAACGCCTGCATCGCCGGCGTGAGGAGCTGAAAAAGCAGTCGGAGGAGATCGAGGAAAAGCTGGAGAAGCTCCAAAACGAGCTGAAGAAGGTCACGGGGCGCATTGTTCTGCCGGACGACGCCAACCGGAAGCCACGCGAAGGGCATTAGCTGGCCTGAACCTGGCGAAATTTGCACAGCCGGGGACGGAGCATCTCCCGATTCGGAAGGTGTGATTGAGAAACGTGATAGCGATGGTCCCCAAAGGGACGAGGAACTGGCGGCGGAGTTGTCGGCGTTGGTTCACCGCTCACTCCTGCAACTGGGGGACATGAAGGTCGTGCAGGAAGGGGTAAAGAAGATCTCGGAACGGCTCTCGAAAATCACCCGCCCGCCCAAAGAGCATCCGCCGGAGACGGGCCACGACGTGCCGTAAAACAAGGTAGGAATGGCTCCCGGCGGCCATGCCGCGTTTGTCAGGAGTTCCATCACGTCACGCCGCATCCAGACAGGCTGCGGCCATGATGGTGGAATGCACAAAGAGGATCTTCCGCGTGGTCGTGGGGTTGAGCACAAATGGATAGAGATTCCGGTAGCCGAGACTCGTGGCGATCTCATTGAGCGCGGGAGAAATTTTCAGCCAGGCATTCAGCGTCTCCAAAAAAGGGGTCTCCACGCCCGTGGTCTTTCCATCGAGCTCCGCGACCGTGAGCGGCGTGAAGGCGATGGAGACGGAGTCGCTGCTCCAGCCAAAGGAACGCGACGTTTCCACGGCATCGACAATGTGCAGATACTGCGCCCACGTTTCCGCCCAATCCTCCCACGGATGCGCGGAGGCATAGGCGGTGATGAAGCGCTCGCTCCAATTCGGCGGCGCGCCTTGCTCGTAGTGGCGCGCCAGCGCGGCGCTGTAGTCGGTGCGCTCGTCGCCAAACAGCGCGCGGAATTCGGCGAGTTCGGTCTCGGCGTTGGCGCGGTGACGAAAAAAACGGTCCCAATAGTAGTGGCCGATTTCGTGCCGGAAATGGCCGATCAGCGTGCGGTATGGCTCGCGCAGATTGCGGCGCTCGTTCTCCCGGTAGACGTCGTCGGCCTCCAGCAAATTCATGGTGATGGTGCCGTCGCGATGACCGGTCACCACATGCTGGCCGTTGTCCGGCGCGAGGAAATCGATCGCCAATCCCAACGGGCTCTCGGCCTTGCTCAGCGGACTGAGCCCCAGGCGGGCGATGGTGTAGAGCACCCGGCGCTTCTCGGCTTCCATGCGCCCCCACGCGCCCAGATGACCGGGCAGGCTGAGATTGGGAATGGTGCGCGTGAGTTGGCAGGCTCGACAAAGCGGATTGGCGCCGGTGACCGGCACGAGCCAATTGCAAACCCCGTACTGCACCCCGTTCCCGCAGAGCCGAAACGCGCCCTCGACCGGGCGGAATTGATTGGTGGCTATATCATAGCCGACCGACCGCTGGCATTGCAGGCAGAGACTGTTGTCAAAAAAGAGCGTATTTCCGCAGGTGCAGTTAAAGTGAATCATTTCCTTTTGCCGTCAGATGCAGCCTACCCGGTCGTTCGCTTTCCTTAAAGCGCAGAGGCGATGGGTGCCGGGGCCCGGCCAAACTCCGGACCCCGGCACCCGGTCTCATGCCCAAATTGTGGCACCACACATATGACGATACGTCACTACCTCACTATCGGATGTTCCCGGGAGAGTGGTTGTATCGACTCGCGGGAAGGCTCCATCCCTTCCCGGGCGCGCTGGGCCGGCTCCACCGGCTCCGCAAATGGGCCCGGCAGGACGGCCACGCCGGAGAGCTGGGCGTAGGCGCGAGTAATTTCCGCCCCAAATAGCAGGATGGCCGCTGCGTAGTAGACCCAGAGCAACACGAGCACCACCGAACCCGCGGCGCCAAACGTGGAAACCGTGCTCTCGCGGCCGAGATAGAAGGCAAGGCCGAATTTGCCGATTTCAAAAAAGACGGCGGTCGCCAGGGAACCGATCGCGACGGTGCGCCAGGGGATGCGAACGTCCGGCAGAATCTTAAAAATGGCCGCGAAAAGAGTACCGCTCACGCAGAGGGAGATCAGCAAATTAACCCCCGCCCAGGCAAAATCGGGCACCGGAAAGCGCGCCCGCGTGTATTGCGTAAAGCCGGCGAGCAGTGTGGTCACCAACAATGAAATGAGCAGGAGAAAACCAATCGCCAGCACGATGCCAAACGATAGTAAGCGATCCCGAATGAAAGCCGCTACTCCGCGGCCGGTCTTGGCTTTCATCCGCCAGATCGTATTGAGCGCGTCCTTCAATTGCCCGAAAACCCCGGAGGCGCCAAGGAGCAGCGTGACGAACCCGATGAGCGCCGTCATCGCGCTGGCGCCGCGGACAGCGGCGCTGCTGATCATTCCCTCCACGGCGTTCGCCGCCGACAGCCCCATATAGTGTTTGAGCTGGTCCGACACTTGGCCGCGCGCGGCCTTCTCGCCGAAGAGCCATCCCCCCGCGCCAATCGCCAGCGCCAGCAACGGCGCGAGGGAAAAGACAGAGTAGTAAGAGAGCGCCGCGCTCAACCGGAGCGCGCAATCATCCATGAAGCCCGTGGCGCTTTGCGCCAGGACCTGCCACCAAAAACGAAGACGCTTCCGCATACCGGGGGATCGCCAGATGTGTCGGGAATGCGTGCATGGAATTCGGTGCGAGCAGTCGCGCATCACGACACGATTCCGAGGCATGAAAAAGAGCACGCCTCACACCCGAACCGCCGCCACCGCGGGCCGCGAGACGTCTCATCTGAGCCGCGCGCAGCAGTCGGCCCTGGAAGCCGGCGGCGAAGCGGAGCACCACACGGGAGCCCGCAAGGAAAGGCTGATCCGCCGCGCGACGAAGTTGGCGGAGAAGCCTCCAAAATCCCGGGGTTAGGTCTGCCCGCGGAAAGCAACGCATCCCACCCACCACACCTGCACTACTCCCACTATGGCCAGTTCTGCCACCACCAGCCGGCTGCGTGCTTTTGCCACGGACTTTGACGGCACTATCGCTCACCATGGGACCGTGCCCGACGAAGCCCTCGCGTCCCTGAGAAAGCTTCGCGAGAGCGGGATGGTTGTTCTCATGGTCACCGGACGCGAAATCGAGGACCTTGCGCGGGTCTTTCCGCATCTCGAATTATTCGATCTCGTGGTGGGGGAAAATGGCGCCCTGCTCTATTCGCCGGCCGATCACGTGAGCCAGCTGCTGGCCGAACCACCACCGTCCAAGTTTGTGGATGAGTTGATGGCGCGCGGTGTTGGTCCCATTTCGGTGGGCCACGTGATTATCGCTACGTGGGAGCCGCACCAAGCGGCGGTGCTGGAGGTGATCCAGACCATGGCGCTGGAGTACCGGATCATTTTCAACAAAGGCGCGGTGATGATCCTGCCGCCCAACATCAACAAAGCGAGCGGGCTGGAGGCCGCGTTGCAGCTCTACGGCATCAGCCCGGGTGAAACCGTGGCGGTGGGCGATGCAGAGAACGATCACGCCATGCTCGATATGTGCCGCTACCCGGTGGCAGTGGCCAACGCGCTGCCGGCGCTAAAGGAGCGCGCGAAGTATGTGACGCAGGCGGAACGTGGCGAGGGCGTGGCGGAATTAATCGCGCAGATTTTGCAGCCGAATTTTCAACTTCCATGAAAGTGCTGATGATCGACGTGGGCGGAACCAACATCAAAATGATGGCCGCGGGGCATGAGGGATATCGCAAGGTGCCCTCGCATGAACGCCTGAGCGCGGCGCAAATGGTGAAGCACGTGCAAAGCGCGACGGAGGACTGGGAATTTGAGGCCATCTCCATCGGCTTCCCGGGGCCGGTCGTGAACGGCACGCCGGCGGCGAACCCCGCCAACCTCGGCGGCGGGTGGGTGGGATTCGATTTTGAAAAGGCTTTTCAACGGCCCGTCCGGATCATCAATGACGCCGCCATGCAGGCGCTTGCCCACTACGAATCCGGCCGCATGCTCTTCCTCGGCCTCGGCACCGGGGTGGGAACGGCGCTGGTGGCGGATGATGTGCTCATCCCCCTCGAGGCCGGCCACCTACGGCTGACGAAATCAGCGAGTCTCGATGACCGCCTAGCCAAGAACAGCCGCGAGGAGTTGGGAAATCGCGCCTGGGAAAAGTCTTTGTGGAAGGCGGTCGGCGTCCTCCGGCACAGCTTTATCGCCGATCAAATCGTAATCGGCGGCGGCAATGCCAAGTATCTCCAGCAAATCCCGGCGTGGTGCACCGTGGGCGACAACCAGGATGCCTTCCGCGGAGCCCTGCGCCTGTGGCCGGATGCCGATCTCTATGCGGAGCAGGTGGTTACGACCTGGCAGATTTACCGCAAAGGCCAAAAGAAGCGGCGGAAGCCGGCGAAAGCCGCGGTGAAAAAGGAAAAAACCGTGGTCAAAGAGGAACCCACAAAAAAGTAATGGCGCTCCATTACAGCCGTGCGAGCCGGTTTTTTCGATTCCTGAAATGTATGAACACTTTCACCGTGCATGTCAGCGACCCGACCGGCTTCGACGAACAGGCTGTCGTCACTGTCGAAGATGTCACGCAGCTCGGCGACATGGTCAAAATGGCCCTCGACGAGATGGTGGGAAAGCGGACGGACCCGTTGAGTTTCCCGGTGTTTGTAGACGTGCACCCGAGCACCAATTTCTCAGCACACGCGTGGATGTACCAGGGGAAAGCGAAGGCGCCGCAAGTGTTTGCGGGAGCGGGGCATAACTGAACGGGGCGGAAAGCGGCAGCGCACATTCAACGATTGCCCATCCTCAATCCCTACTAAGGCGGTTCCGAGCGAAAGCGTGGCGGCCAAGGGCGCCGATGTCCTCAGTCGGCTTCTTAATTAATGTGCGAAGGCCAATCAAAATGGATTGGCATCTCAACTTACGATTCCGAAGACTCCATCTGCGAGTGGCCGTGCCATACGTGAAGTCCGTGGTCTTTCTTCTCAATCCTGATTGCGCGGATACGGGGAATTCCTGCAAACATTCGGCGCTGTAATAGCTCCCGGCAACAGCGCTCCCTCTCGGATATTTGCCTCGAAGTGCCTAAAAGAATCAGCCCGCAGCCTTCCGGCTGCAGCTACATTATACCGCCACCACGCGTCCTTCGCTCATCGGCACCGCTGGCGTAGGCTTCTCCGGAGGAGCTGGCGGGATAGGCGTAGGCGTAGGTGGCACCGGCGGCGCAGGCGGAATGGGAATGGGGTTAGGCGGCACCGGCGGGGCCGGCGGAATCGGGATGGGTTCCGGTGCCGGTGGAGTCGGCATCGGCGGCTTGGGAACGGGAGGCCGCGGCGGCGCGGGCGGATCCGGCGGTTTCGGTGGAGCGGGCGGCTCCGGCTTAGGAGGTTTGGGCGCGGGCGGTTTTGGCGGCGTAGGTTTCGCCTCATTCGGATCTTCGAAGGCTACTTCCAGCCGTTTGGCCCCGGACGCCATGGATGCGGCAGACAATGAAAGGGCCGCCCAGCATGTGAAAAATTTGAGCGCTTTCATTGTGTTCTCCTTTCATCACGGTCGACTGCCTAAAAGCTCAGCCTCAGCCTGCAGCCAGTCACTCATTTCGTCACCCGGCTCTCCGGCCATTCTCCGGCGTTCCGACAGCAAATATGCGCGGGTGGAAATTTCCTCATGCGAAGGCAAATGACGCTCCAGCTCAGCCAGTGATGGCGCCGTTTCGGGCTCTCTTTCCGTTCGTTCCATCTGACGAGCGACGAGTGCCACATCCGGATCAGGGGCCGTTTGCGGATTGGCAGGACGAATGGAACGCGCCTTGGCGGTGCGGAGGACTGTGGTTTTGGGCATAACAATAGGGGTTCGGCGATGGATTGAAAATTGGATGGATTAAATAAAGCGGACGCGTTCGCGGCGGTTGGAAAGGCAGACGCGTCCGGAATTGATGAGGTCCGTCAGCGCGGCCAGGGTTTCACGGCGACTGCGCGTCGAATCGGAAACGGCGACGATCAGGTCCCCAAGGGTGAAGTTGGGGCGGGTAGTGGGCTTGGCGTTACGTTTCATAGCGAGACAGAGTATTGCTCAAGCCGTGCCACCTCCGACCTACAGAGAAGAGCCGCGTTTTCAGCCCCCGATCAGTGTTTGGAATCAAAACAATCGTGTCGAATTCATAACACCCCGGCCATTGCGCCATCCACGCACGAAGTAGAGGTCGAATGGATTTGGAATTCGTGCCCAGTGCCACCTATCGCCTGCAATTTCACGCTGGGTTCACCTTTGCCGATGCGACGGAGATTCTCGACTATCTCCAGGCGCTGGGGATCTCGGATGTTTACTCGTCGCCCTATTTTCGCAGCGGGGCCACCAGCACGCATGGGTACGATGTAGCGGATCATAACCGCATCAACCCAGCCCTCGGCGGCGAGAAAGGTTTCCGCGCTTTCGCCAGCGGGCTGCGCGCGCGCGGCATGGGCCAGGTGCTGGATTTCGTGCCCAACCACATGGGCATCAGCGAGCCGATCAACCGCTGGTGGATGGACGTGCTGGAAAACGGGCCCATGTCGCAGCACGAGGCGTATTTCGATATCGAATGGCATCCGCTGAAGCAGGAACTGGAGAACAAGGTGCTGCTGCCCATCCTCGGCGACCGCTATGGCCGCGTGCTGGAGAATGGAGAGTTTCACCTCACCCTGGAGGGGGGCGCATTTTTCGTGCGCTATTTCGAAGCGAAGCTGCCGCTGAATCCCAAAAGCTATCCGCGCATCTTAAATCGGGTGGCGGAGTTGCTGGGCGAAGGCGCGCATGTGGAGACGCGCGAGGAATTGCTGAGCATCAGCCACACGCTGGACAGCCTGCCGGAGAGCTCACCCGCGCGGCCGGCGGACATCACGTGGCGCGCCACGGAAAAGGAAGTGAGCAAGCGCCGGCTGGCGCATCTCGTGGCGCAGGCGCCGGAGGTGGCGGCGGCCCTGGCGCAAACGCTGGAAGAATTTCACGGGCGGAAAGGCGAGCCCGCGAGCTTTGATGCGCTCGACAATCTGCTGTGCGCGCAGGTCTACCGGCTCTCGTACTGGCGGGTGGCCGCGGAGGAGATCAACTACCGGCGGTTCTTCGACGTGAACACGCTCGCGGCGATTCGCATTGAGGTGCCGGAGGTGTTTGCCGCGTCGCATGAGCTGGTCTTCAAGCTGATCGAGCAAGGGGATCTCACTGGAATCCGTATCGATCACATCGATGGCCTGTGGGATCCGCAGGCGTACCTGGAGGCCCTGCGGGAGCACACCTCCGCGCGGCCGGTCTATTTGATCGTGGAGAAAATCCTCGCCGCTCACGAATGGTTGCCGGCGCACTGGCCGGTGGACGGGACGACCGGCTACGAATTTGCCTGCGACGCCACGGGTCTGCTGATGGACGCCTCCACGGAGCAGAAATTCACGGCGCTCTACGCAGAGTTTGCGGAGGAAACGGAACTCGAGGATCTCATCTACGAAAAGAAATTACTCATCACCCGCATGGCGCTGACGAGCGAGGTGGCGGCACTCGGCGGCATGCTGAACCGGCTCTCGGAAACGAACCGCCACTATCGGGATTTCACGCTGAACCAACTCACCACGGCGGTTCGTGAAGCCATCGCCTGCTTCCCGGTGTATCGCACCTACATCTCCTCGCGCGACCCGGTGAGCGATGAAGACCGGCTGATGATTCTCCGCGCGATGCGGCGGGCGCGCCGGCGGAATCCATCGATCGATCAGCCGGTGTTCGATTTTCTCACGCGCACGCTCCTGCTCGATTTGCCGTCGGACACGCCGCCCAAAATATGGGAGGAACACCTGCGCTTTGTGCACAAGTTCCAACAATGCACGGGGCCCGTGATGGCCAAGGGCGTGGAAGACACCACCTTTTACATTTACCACCGCTTTGTCGCCTTGAACGAAGTGGGCTCAGATCCGGGCCGCTTCGGGCTCGCGGTGGAGGAGTTTCACAGCCGGTGCGTGGAGCGTCAGCGCCGGCGGCCAAATTCGCTGCTCGCGACCTCCACGCATGACACCAAGCGAAGCGAAGACGTGCGTGCGCGGCTGGCGGCGCTCACGGAATTTGCCGACGAATGGAAGCGGCTGGTGAGCCGGTGCCGGGCGGCCAATCTCGAATGCAAAACGGACATCGAGGGCCAGCTCGCTCCCTGCACCAACGAAGAGTATCTTCTCTACCAAACCCTCGCCGGCGCGTGGCCGCTCGAACCGTTCACGCCGGAGTCGCGGGAAGAATTCATCCAGCGCATTCAGGAATACATGACCAAGGCGCTGAAGGAGGCCAAGACGCACAGCAGTTGGACGGAGCCCAATGAAGAGTGGGAAAAGGCCACGCGGGATTTCGTAGCCCGAATTTTGGGAGCCGACACCGGCCGAAAATTTCTGCGCCTCTTCGAACCGTTCGTCGAGCGGTTGGCGCCGTTCGGAGCCATCAACAGTCTCGCGCAAGTGGTGCTGAAATGCACCACGCCGGGAGTGCCGGATTTTTATCAGGGGTGCGATCTTTGGGATCTCAGCCTGGTGGATCCTGATAACCGGCGCCCGGTCGATTTTGCGCGCCGGCAGGAATTGCTGAAGAAGACGGAGCGGATGACGCCCATGGAGCTGCTCGCCCAATGGAAGGCGGGCGCGGTGAAGCAGTTTGTGATTCACCACATCCTGCAATTTCGCCGCGCACATCCCGATCTGTTTCGTCTCGGCACCTACGAACCGATGGCCGTAACCGGCACGCACGCCGCCCGGATCGTGGCGTTCCGGCGCGTGTGGCAGGAGCAGCAGGTGGCCGTGGTCATTCCACGGCTGACCGTGGCGTTGGGCTTCCCCGCTGTCGGGCGCGTGTGGAAAAATACCACGCTCGATTTCCCGCCCGGGCGCTGGCGCGACGCGTTTACCGAGCGAGAGATCCCCGTGAAGGATGGCGCCGCGGCGGCGGAGGTACTGGGAACATTTCCGGTCGGGTGCTGGATGAAGGTGGGGTAAAGAGAGGAGTATCCGAGCGTGCCGCGAGGCTCCCGGCAGAGCCCCCCTTTACTTTGCCGCTGCCGTCACCAGATCGTGCCCGATGGTCGTCAGGCACCGGTCCAGCGCGTGGAAATCGATGGGCTTGGTGAGGTGCTCCACGAAGCCGGCCCGTTCGCTGCGAGCGATATCCTCATCCATGCCAAAGCCACTCAGTGCCACGCCTTGCAGATGCTCACGCTCGGGCTGCTTGCGGAGTTCCGTGAAGAGATCGGCGCCGTTGCCATCGGGCAGGCCGATATCCGTGACCAGCACGTCGAATTGAAAATCGCGCGCCTTTTCGATCGCGGCGGCGCAACTGCTGGCGGACTGCACCACGTAGCCACGACGCACGAGCAGATTGCACAGCGTGGCGGCGGTGTCGGCATGGTCCTCTACCACGAGCAGGCGCAGCGAGTGCGACTCGGCCATGGGCGGCGCCTTGCGCTCGGGCTCGGCGGAAGTCGGGTTGGTATCCGTCGCCGGGAAGCTGACGGTGAATGTGGTCCCCTGCCCGGTGCCTGGGCTCCGCGCGGAAATGATCCCGCCGTGAAACTCCGTCAGGGCCTTGCAAATGGCGAGGCCAAGCCCAAGGCCCGACGATCCGCGGTGCGAAGCCTGCTCGAACGCATTGAAGATGCGCGACAGTTTTGTCGGCTCAATCCCGACCCCGGTATCGGTAATGTCCACTTTCAGGCTGCCGCCGGCGTCATCGTCGCGGGTGGCGACATGCAGGATGCCATGGGGCGGCGTAAATTTGACGGCATTGGAAATGAGATTCCAAAAGATCTGCTGCAGCCGGGCGGGATCGGCGCGCAACCAGATGCGGCGAGCCTTAAGCTGCAAATCCACCGTGAGCTTTTGTGTGGCGATATTCGGCCGGCAAATCTCCAGCGCATGGTGCAACACCTCGTGCGCATCCGTGGGCTGCAGGTGGAGATTGAGCTTCCCATTGCGGATGCGGGCGAGATCGAGCAGGTCGTCGATCAGGCGAGCTTCGAGTTGAACGTTGCGCCGGATGGTGTCCAGATGCTCGCGAAGACCGGCATTCTCGCCGGCCGTTTCCTCGAGCAGGGTCACCGTGTGGAGCACGGGAGAGAGCGGCGTGCGCAGCTCGTGCGAGAGCATGGCCAGAAAGCGGTCCTTCGCCGCGTTGGCGGATTCCGCCTCGGCTTGCGCGGCCTCGGCCCGCAGACGCAAGAGGCGCTCCGCCGCTTGCCGTTCCAACGCGAGGTTTTTCGCCTCCAGTTCAGCATTGGCTGTCCGCAGCGCCTCCTCGGCACGTTTGCGCTCGCCCACGTCCACGATGGAGGCCAGCAAGCGTGGACCTTCCGTGGATTGAATGGGCGTGACGCTCAACTCGACGGCCACACTCGTGCCGCCCCCCCGCTCAAGGGACATCTCCTCTGCGTGGACGCGGTGGACGGCGTCATTCACCGTGAACAGGCCCGGGATGGGCAGAACTTTTTCTCCCAGCAGGTCGCGTACGTTTTTCTGCGAGAGTTCCTCGCGCGCGCAGCCGAACATCGCCTCCGCCTGGGAGTTCACGAGCTTAATCTCTCCTTCGTCCGTAAAGACCAGCATGGCGCTCGGCGCCGCTTCCACCACCACGCGGAATCGTTCCTCGGCCACTTTGCGCTCGGCGATCTCCGCCTCCATGATCTGGTTCATCCCCGCCAGCGCACGCGTCTTGCGGAACAGATCCACGAAGACGGACACCTTGGAGCGCAGCACCGCGGGATGCACGGGTTTGGTGAGGTAATCCACCGCGCCCACGTCATAGGCAAGCACTGCGTGTTCTGTCTCCAAGTAGTGCGCGGTGAGGAAGAGGATGGGGATATTCTGCGTGCGACGGCGCTGCTTGATCAGTCGCGCGAGCTCGATGCCATTCAGCCCAGGCATCTGCACGTCGAGCACGATGGCCGCGAACTCGCCGTGCATGAGGGCGATGAGCGCGGCGTCGGACGTCTGGGCCCGCACGAACTGGTAGTCCGGCGAATCCAGGATACTCTCCAGCGCGATCAGGTTGTTGACGTCATCGTCGACCAATAAAATAGCCACGGGCGCGCTCTCCCCAGTGGGCGCCGGTGTCCGTTCGCTCGGGTCGCTCGATTGGTTCATGGCTTCACGTTAGCGATGCAGCCAGACACGCAAAAGGGATAATAATTCCTCCGTATCCACCGGCTTGGCAATGTAGTCGCTGGCGCCGGCCTCGAGGCATTTTTCGCGGTCGCCCTTCATCGCCTTGGCCGTGAGTGCGAGAATCGGCAGGGTACGGAAGTCGGGAATTTTCCGGATTTCGCGCATCGTCTGGTAGCCGTCCATCTCGGGCATCATAATATCCATCAGCACCACCGCAAGATTCGGCGTGTTCTGGATCATCTCGATGGCCTGGCGGCCATTCGTGGCGCTGAGGACCTCCATTTCACGTTCTTCGAGCACGATGGAGAGGGCAAAGATGTTGCGCGCATCGTCGTCGACGATGAGCACTTTCCGTTTGCGCAGCACCTCGCCCGAGCTGTGCAGCCGCGCGAGCATTTGCTGCATAGACTCTGGCAGATTGGCGACCACGCGATGCAGGAAGAGCGAGGTCTCGTCGAGCAGGCGCTCGGGCGATTGCACGTCTTTGATCACCACGCTCTTCGCGACCGCCTTCAATTGCTTTTCTTCATCCGGCGTCAGTTCCTTGCCGGTGAAGACCACGATGGGCACATCGCGCAAGCTCGGCTCCGCCTGCACCTCCTCCAGCAGCTCAAAGCCCGTCATGTCTGGCAGGCGTAGGTCGAGGACACAGCAGTCGAAGTGGCGATCCTGCATGAGCTGGAGCGCCTCGCGGCCCTTGCCCACAGTCGTGATTTCGATATCGCCGTGCTGGAGCAGTGCGATGATGCTTTGCGATTCGCGCTCATCGTCTTCCACCACCAGCAGGTGCTTGGTGCGTGGCACGGAGAAGCTCTTGATGCGATCCAGCGCGGCGCTGAGATCGTCCGTGGTCGAGGGCTTGACCATGTATGAGAAGGCGCCGTGCGAGAGGCCGTGCTGGCGCTCTTCTTCCACGGAGATCATCTGCACCGGGATGTGGCGCGTTTTTGGATCGAGCTTGAGATTGTTTAGCACCGTCCAACCGAGCATGTCCGGCAAAAAGACATCGAGCGTTACCGCTGCGAGCTTGAACTCGCGGGCCAAGGCCAGCGCCTGCTGCCCGCGCAGGGCGGCGACGACTTTGAACCCCTTGTCGCGGGCGAGGCCCATGAGCACACGCGCATAATGCGGATCGTCCTCCACCACCATGAGCACCGGATCACCTTCGCGAATTTCATTCCGGTCATCGGGAATCCGGTCCTCACGCGCCACCGGCAGGACGGGGAGCGCCGGGAGCGCTGCCCGGCGCGAAAGCGCGCGGCTGGTGGGCGTCATCGTCGTAATCGATTCCACGGACGGCCCCGTGTAATGCAGGGGCAGATAGAGGGTAAAGGTGCTGCCCTCGCCCGTGACGCTAGCGAGCCGGATTTCGCCTCCGAGCAGCGTGGCCAGCTCGCGAGAAATGGCGAGGCCCAGACCAGTGCCACCGTATTTGCGGGAGGTGCCGGCGTCCGCCTGCTGGAAGGCTTCGAAGATCAGCTTTTGTTTCTCCGGTGCGATGCCGATACCGGTGTCGCTAATCTCCAGCGCGAGAACATCGATGGCGCGGTTCAGCGTGGGATGATCCGTGCTCCAGCCATGCTCCACGTGCTTCACGCGCATGAGAACCTGGCCGCGCGAGGTAAACTTGAAGGCATTGGAGAGCAGGTTCTTGATGATCTGCTGGAGGCGCTTCGGGTCGCTCGTGAAGGTCGACGGCAATCCGGGCTCGAATTCGATGTGGAAGGGCAGGTTTTTGTTTTCCGCGATGTGCCGGAAGTTGCGCTCCACGGCCTCGCGCAGGCCCGCAAAGGTGATTTCCTCGACCTCCACCGTGACGGTGCCGGACTCGATCTTCGACAAGTCGAGAATGTCGTTGATGAGGTTGAGCAGATCCGAACCGGCGGAGTGAATGCTGCGCGCAAACTCGACCTGTTTATCGTTGAGGTTCTTGCCCGAGTTCTCGGCCAGCTGCTGGCCGAGAATGAGGATGGAGTTGAGCGGCGTGCGCAACTCGTGGGACATGTTCGCGAGGAACTCGGATTTGTATTTTGAAGTCAGCGCCAACTCCGCGGCCTTTTCTTCCACCGCGCGGCGGGCCTGCTCGATTTCCACGTTCTTGCGCTCCACCTCGGCGTTCTGTTCCGCGAGCTCGCGCGCTTTTTGTTCCAGCTCTTCGTTGGTCTGCTGGAGCTCTTTCTGGCCGGATTGCAACTCGGCGGTGAGCTGCTGGCTTTGCTGAAGCAGGTTTTCCGTGCGCATCGTGGCCTCGATGGTGTTGAGCACCACGCCGATGGACTCGGTGAGCTGCTCCAGGAAGTTCAGATGCGCCGTCGTGAAAGAGTGCAGCGATGCGAGTTCGATGACCGCCTTCGTCTGGCCTTCAAAGGTCACCGGCAGCACGACCACGCTCACCGGCCGCGCTTCGCCCAGACTGGAATGCACGGAGGTGTACTCCGACGGCACGTTGGTGACGAGAATGCGCTCGCGCTCCTGCGCGCATTGGCCGACGAGGCCTTCGCCGAGCCCGAAGCGAGCCGGTTGCGTGGAGCGGACGGCGTACCCGGCAAGGCGCTGCAGCGTGTTGGGTTCGTCTTCCTGGGCCATCTGGTAAATGGCGCCCTGTTGCGCATCGACGAGCGGCGCGAGTTCGGACAGGAGCGTCTGGCCCACGGTGAACAGATCGCGCTGGCCCTGCAGCATGCGGGTGAATTTCGCGAGGTTCGTCTTCAGCCAGTCCTGCTCCTTGTTGCGCTCGGTCGTGTTGCGCAGGTTGTCGATCATCGTATTGATGTTGTCCTTCAGCTGTGCCACCTCGCCGCGGGTTTCCACCTGGATGGACCGCGTCAAGTCGCCCTTCGTCACAGCGGTGGCCACCTCGGCGATGGCGCGCACCTGGGTGGTTAGATTCGCGGCAAGCAGGTTCACGTTACCGGTCAAATCCTTCCACGTACCGGCTGCGCCGGGCACGTTCGCCTGGCCACCCAGCCGGCCTTCCACGCCGACCTCGCGCGCGACGTTCGTCACCTGATCGGCGAAAGTCGCGAGCGTATCGGTCATGTTGTTGATCGTTTCGGCGAGCGCAGCCACCTCGCCTTTCGCCTGCACCGTCAATTTTTGGCGGAGGTTGCCGTTCGCCACCGCGGTCACCACTTTCACAATGCCGCGCACCTGGTCGGTCAGGTTGGCCGCCATGACGTTCACGGAGTCCGTGAGATCCTTCCACGTGCCCGCCACGCCTGGCACCTGCGCCTGGCCGCCCAGCTTGCCTTCCGTGCCCACCTCGCGCGCCACACGCGTGACCTCGGCGGCGAACGCGTTGAGCTGATCCACCATCGTATTGATCGTGTTCTTCAGCTCCAGAATTTCGCCTTTCACGTCCACCGTGATTTTGCGGGACAAGTCGCCGCGCGCCACCGCCGTCGTCACCTCCGCGATGTTGCGGACTTGCGCGGTCAGGTTGGCGCCCATGGCGTTCACCGAGTCGGTCAGATCCTTCCACGTTCCCGCGACACCGGGCACCACCGCTTGCACGCCGAGACGTCCTTCCGTGCCCACCTCGCGCGCCACGCGCGTCACTTCCGAGGCGAAAGAGCGGAGTTGCTCCACCATCGTGTTGATCGTTTCCTTCAGCTGCAAAATCTCGCCGCGCACGTCCACCGTGATCTTGCGCGACAAGTCGCCATTCGCCACCGCAATCGTCACGTCGGCGATGTTGCGCACCTGCGACGTCAGGTTCGACGCCATCGAGTTCACGTTGTCCGTCAGATCCTTCCACGTCCCCGCCACGCCCGGCACCTGCGCCTGGCCGCCCAGCTTGCCTTCCGTGCCCACCTCGCGCGCCACACGGCTCACCTCGGAGGCGAAGCCATTCAGCTGGTCCACCATCGTATTGATCGTGTTCTTCAGCTCCAAAATTTCGCCTTTTACGTCCACCGTGATCTTGCGCGACAAGTCACCGCGCGCCACCGCCGTCGTCACCTCCGCGATGTTGCGCACCTGGCCCGTGAGGTTCGTCGCCATCGCGTTCACCGAGTCGGTCAGATCCTTCCACGTCCCCGCGACACCGGGCACCAGCGCCTGGCCACCCAGCTTGCCTTCCGTGCCCACCTCGCGCGCCACGCGGGTTACTTCCGAGGCGAAAGAGCGGAGCTGCTCCACCATCGTGTTGATCGTTTCCTTCAGCTGCAAAATCTCGCCGCGCACGTCCACCGTGATCTTGCGCGACAAGTCACCATTCGCCACCGCAATCGTCACGTCGGCGATGTTGCGCACCTGCGACGTCAGGTTCGACGCCATCGAGTTCACGTTGTCCGTCAAATCCTTCCACGTCCCCGCCACACCCGGCACTTCCGCCTGACCGCCCAGCTTGCCTTCCGAGCCCACCTCGCGCGCCACACGGCTCACCTCGGACGCGAAGCCGTTGAGTTGGTCCACCATCGTATTGATCGTTTCCTTCAGCTGCAGAATCTCACCGCGCACATCCACCGTGATCTTACGGGACAAGTCGCCGCGCGCCACCGCCGTCGTCACTTCCGCAATGTTGCGCACCTGCGCCGTCAGGTTGTTCGCCATGGAGTTCACGTTGTCCGTGAGATCCTTCCAGGTGCCGGCCACGCCTTCTACTTCCGCCTGACCGCCCAGTTTGCCTTCCGAGCCTACCTCGCGCGCCACGCGCGTCACTTCCGAGGAGAACGCGTTCAGCTGGTCCACCATCGTATTCATGGTTTCCTTGAGCTGCAAAATCTCACCCTGCACGTCCACGGTGATCTTGCGGGAAAGGTCGCCCTTCGCGATGGCCGTCGCCACGTCCGCGATGTTGCGCACCTGGCCGGTAAGATTCGCCGCCATGAGGTTCACATTGTCCGTCAAATCCTTCCAGGTGCCGGCGACGCCGCGCACCTGCGCCTGGCCGCCCAGCTTGCCTTCCGTGCCCACTTCACGGGCGACGCGCGTTACCTCGGATGCGAAGCCATTCAGCTGATCCACCATCGTGTTGATCGTGTTCTTCAGCTCCAGAATTTCACCGCGCACGTCCACCGTGATTTTCTTGGAAAGGTCCCCGTTCGCCACGGCCGTCGCGACGTCCGCGATGTTGCGCACCTGGCCGGTGAGGTTCGACGCCATGGAGTTCACGTTGTCGGTCAGATCCTTCCACGTGCCGGCCACACCCGGCACCTGCGCCTGACCACCCAGCTTGCCTTCCGAGCCTACTTCGCGCGCCACGCGACTCACTTCGGAGGCGAACCCGTTGAGCTGATCCACCATCGTGTTGATCGTGTTTTTGAGCCCAAGAATTTCGCCTTTCACGTCTACCGTAATTTTGCGCGACAAGTCGCCCCGCGCGATGGCCGTCGCCACGTCGGCGATGTTGCGCACCTGCGCCGTGAGGTTGTTGGCCATGAAGTTCACGTTGTCCGTGAGATCCTTCCACGTGCCGCCCACGCCCTTCACTTCCGCCTGACCGCCCAGCTTACCTTCCGTGCCCACCTCGCGCGCCACGCGACTCACTTCGGATGCGAAGCCGTTGAGCTGGTCCACCATCGTGTTGATCGTTTCCTTCAGCTCCAAAATTTCGCCTTTCACGTCCACCGTGATCTTGCGGGACAAGTCGCCGCGCGCCACCGCCGTCGTCACCGCCGCGATGTTGCGCACCTGTGCGGTCAGGTTCGACGCCATCGCGTTCACGGAGTCGGTGAGATCTTTCCACGTGCCCGCCACGCCGGGCACCACCGCCTGACCACCCAGCCGGCCTTCCGTGCCCACCTCACGCGCCACGCGCGTCACTTCCGACGCAAAGGAACGAAGCTGATCCACCATGGTGTTGATCGCCTCCTTGAGCTGCAAAATCTCGCCGCGCACGTCCACGGTGATCTTTTTGGAAAGGTCACCGTTGGCCACGGCAATCGTCACTTCCACGATGTTACGCACCTGCGCGGTCAGGTTGCCGGCCATCTGGTTCACGCTTTCCGTGAGGTCCTTCCACACACCCGACACCCCGCGCACTTGCGCCTGGCCACCCAACTTGCCCTCCGTGCCCACCTCGCGCGCCACGCGCGTCACTTCCGAGGAGAAGGTCGAGAGCTGCTCGATCATTCGATTCACCAGCTTTGCCGAGTGGAGAAATTCGCCCTCCAGCGGACGCCCATCTACCTGCAGCGCCATGGACTGGCCGAGGTCGCCCTTTGCCACCGCACCGATGGCGCGCGTCGCTTCCGTGGTCGGCCGCACCAAGTCGTCCATCAGAGCATTCAGCGCATCCACCTCACTCGCCCAGCCGCCGATGAGGCCGGTCACCGACATACGCTGCCGGAGGCGCCCCTCGCGACCCACCACGTGGCTGACCCGCGCCGTCTCCTTCGACCGCCGCTCATTCATCGTGAGCACGTCGTTGAACGCATCGGCGATCTTTCCATGGATGCCCGTCCACGACGCCGGCAGCCGCACGGAAAAGTCACCCTGCCGGAACGCCTGCAGCGCCTGCAGGAGCATCTGGTTTTCGTCCCCCGGCACCGTCACTTGCGGAATGATGGCCGCCGACACGGTGGTCGAGGCCGTCCGTTTCGTCGTGGCACGCTTACTCGTCTCCCTCGTCACCCGCTTGCTCGGCGTGCGGCGGCGTTTTCCGCTGCCATTGGTCGATCGTTTGTCAGCAATGGGCGTCTTCATAAATAAGGAGCAAAATGCGGCGCGTGCTCCCTATATGACAGGCAGCGCTTCCCGGCAACTGGCAGGGAAGAAATTTGGGCATGGGAGACCGCACATTTGCGCATCGGATTAATAACCCTTTCCGGCTGTATGATATTTCTAAATCCGAAGCAGCAAGTGCACCGCCGCGTGCGCGGAAAATGGGTAACGTCGCGGCAATATCGGGCGCTTCCTTTGTTTCTCTAAATTTTCAGCGTCCCGAAATTTTCAGAAACGTCACCGCGCCGCGCTTTTCCCGTCCGGAAAACGCATGCTTTTACAGCCATTCTTCCCGGCGCTTGCGAATAAATGCAAATGTCCATTGTACCCGCCGCTGACCTTCTGCGTTCCACGGAGAAACGCCCCTACATTCTGATCGTCGACGATGATGCAGCGGCGTTGCGCATGCTCTCGCTGGCCCTGTCCTCGAGCCCTTTCGAAATTGATACGGCTCCTTCGGCGGACAAGGCGATGGAGAAGATTACCACCCGGCTGCCCGACTTGGTCGTGCTCGATTTTGAGATGCCCGATCATGATGGCGCGGAAATGTGTCACTGGATTCGCAGCTCGGAATCGCCGGATGTTCACAACCTCCCCATCGTGATGCTCACGGCTCACTCCGGCGAGACCGAGGAACTCCGGTGCCTCGACGCCGGCGCCAATGACTTTGTTTCCAAGCCCGTCAGCGCGGCCATCCTGGAAGCACGCATTCTCACCCAGCTCCGTCTCCGGTCGCACGCCCGCGAGCTGGAGGAATGGAATAAACTGCGGGCGGCCGACCTCGCCTGCGCCCGCAGCATGCAGCAGAGCCTGGTGCCCCAAAACCCGCCGAGCATGGGCGACTGGTCACTGCAGGCCCACTACAAGCCGCTGATCGAAGTCGGCGGCGACATGTACGGCTGGGAACATTTGCCCGATGGCCGCTGGCTGCTCTGGCTGGCCGACGGCATCGGCCACGGCACCGCCGCCGCGCTCATCACCGCGCTCACCGCCCATCTCTTTAGTAAGGCCTCCGAGCTCGCCGTCTCCCCCTCCGAAGTCATTGGCAAGGTGAACCGCGAATTCATGCGCGTCGTCTCCGGGCAGACCTTCATGACGGCCTGCTGCGTGATCATTGAGAACGATGGCAGTGCTATTTTCTCCAGCGTCGGCCAGCCGCCCCTGCTCGTGCGCCGCGCCTCCGGCAGAGTGGAGACTTTTGCGTCCGACAAAGCGATGCTCGGCGTGGACAATAAGTTAAAGCCCGACGAAAACGCCGTCTCTCTCAGCGCCGGCGACACGCTGGTTCTCTACACCGACGGCCTCTTCAGTTTCCGAGGCAAGGACGGCGAAAAGTTTCTACCCGAGGTGGTGGAGCAAGCCCTCGCCGAAGGCCCGCTCGCCGAGGACATGGTCGCCGACCTCTGCGCTCGCGTAGCCCACCGCTCCGATGGCGCAAAGGGGTACGATGATCTAACGATCATCGCCCTGCGGCGGACGGAATAGAGTTCACGAGCGTGCCGTCAGGCTTTGGAGTGCGGCGGCTTGACGCCGCTTTCGGATGGGATTGCGGGCGGGAGAAGCTGCTTGGAACCAAAACTCGGATTAACCAGCGCAGGGTTGCGATCCATCTCAAGGGTCACCACTTTCATCCCTGCACTCTTCTCCGAAAGCGGCGTCAAGCCGCCGCACTCCAAAGCCTCGCGGCACGCTTGGACGCTGCTTTCAAAGGGGCATCTTTACAGCAACACCCGCGGCCGCCGCGCTTCCGCCGGATCCATCCCCGCCCGCACTTCATCCAGGCAGTCCGGACAAATCCCGTGGCTGAAATCCGTCCCCGTGTGTTGGTGGATGTAGGTCTCGATCTCCTGCCAATATTGCGAATCGTCGCGCACTTTTTTGCAATACATGCAGATCGGCAGCAGTTGCTTCAGCTTGCGGATGTTCTCCAGCGCATCCTCGCACTCCTGGATTCGGCCTGAGAGCCGGTGCTCCAGTTCCACGATCCGCTCGGCGCTCCGCACGCGGGAGAGGATTTCCACTGGATCCGTGGGCTTGCGAATGAAGTCGTCCGCCCCGGCGGCAAACGCTTCGGCCAGATCCTGCACGCTGTCCCGTGCCGTCACGATGATCACGTAGACATAGCGTCCGCCGGTCAGCTTCCGGATTTCCCGGCAAATCTCCAATCCGCTCTGATGCGGCAGGCCCCAGTCCAGCAGCGCAATGGCCGGCCCTTCTGGATCGGCCAGGGCGCCTTGGGCCATGTAGCCATCATTCACCGCCGTGACCCGGTAGCCGTGCCGCTCCAGCAGGGAGCTGAGCATGAAGCGCGTGGCCGCGTGGTCTTCAGCAATTAGAATGGAGGTCGGGTTTTTGGCGGCTTCCGTAGTCATGCGAGAAATGGGTTCTTTCGCCATGGAGTGCTCGTGCCGTTCACGACTCCAGAGAGGAGCCCCGTCTGTCCGCAGCCCAACGGCTGGGCTGACCACCGTAGATAAATCGTTCATACATCGAGTGTTCTTGCTGCCTAAATCGTGCCTGAAGGCGTTGCCGGTGGCTGAAACTGCCGTGAATCTTGGTTACAGATCAGTCGCAGCCTCATTAGCCTAGATTAACTATCGCGCCCGCGTTTTGTTGCCTTCTTTTATCTTGTTGGTATGGAAAATATGGCCCTCGTCTTCGATCCGAACCCGTCGGTGCACGGAAGTCCGCGACCGACCACTCACCGCCTCCGTGCGAGTGTCCGCGGACTTCCATCCGCCGCTTCGAATGATCCCGGGCGTTTGACGTTACGCCCGATCGCGCACGCCGTCCTCGCCGTCGCGACTGGCGCAATGCGCGCAGCAATACATTTTTCCTTTCCCTTCCACGCCGTGCCCGATGATGCGGCAATCGCACATTTCGCAGCGCGGGGCGAGCGCTTGGATGGCGCACTCAAACGAATCGAAATCGTGGGTGGTGCCTTGCACCGTTACTTGGAACGTTTTGTCGTAGTCGTTCCCGCAGGTTTCACATTTCGCCATGGTGATGAAGGGGGTTAAGTTTGGGATGGTGGTAAAAAATAGCGGGGCGGCTGAGCCGTCTCAGAGTCCCAACCGCCCCGCCCAATCGTTCGGCCACGCGGGACCTATTCGTCCTGCGAGCCCTTCTGCGCGGCCTCCGCATTGACCGCCGACTCCGCCAGATCCGTCAGTTTTTGATCGGTGTCTTTCTCCTCCTCGAGTGTCTCCTCGAGCAACTTGGCCACGTCGTGGTGTCCGAGCGTTTCCGCGAGGCAACGCGCCGTGCCATAGCCGGCGATCTCGTAGTGCTCGACGCGCTGCGCGGCGCCGATGAGGCCGGCGTCGCGGACGGCCTCGTCCGCGTCTTCCTCGATCATTTCGCCGCCCTCTTCGATGAGACCTTTCATCGCTTTGCAGACGTGACCGGTGAGTTTGATATCGAGCATGCTGCCGATCTCCTCGAGACGCGAAACGTGGCCCTTCGTTTGCTCGAGGTGTTCCTCAAAGCCCGCCCGGAGATCGGCATTGGTGGCGGCTTTGGCCATCTTGGGCAGGGCCTTCACCAGCTGCGTCTCCGCGCTGTAGAGGTCCTTCAGTTCATGGTGCAACAGGTCTTGGAGTGAGGTAAGTTTCATAGCGGAGGATTATCGCGAAGTTCTTCGGCGCCGGTTGCCCCGGCACCAAAGAAAATGCGCGATCGCTAATGACGCTTTTTCGCACGCGCCTTCCCGCCCTTGCGGCCGCCTTGCCGCGACGACGATTTGTTCGTCTCCTTGCCCCGGCCCGAACCACTCTTCTTTCCGCCGTGCGATGATTTATTGACCGTCGCCCACGCACGCGACTCGGCCGTCTTTTTTGCTACGCCGCGCTTTTCGTATCCCTTCTCGATGTGCTCGGCCTGGCGCTTCTGCTTGCTGGTATAGCTGCTTTTATCTCCTCGTGGCATAATGTGATGGGTTTGCCCGCGTATCGCCGCAGGCGCGCGCTTTGGCCGCGTCGGCGGCCCCAAAGAAGGTGGGAATGACGCCCAGCGGCTCGGCCGCGTTTGCCAGATGTTACACCCGTCCATCTCCACCGAAGAGAGCGAAGCCATCGTACTATGAGCACGCCCTTACTGCATGCCAGCGTCGCTATTCTCGCGACGGATGGATTTGAACAAGCCGAGTTGGAACAACCTATGGAAGCCCTTGCCCGCGCGGGCGCGGAAGTGAGCGTTGTCTCGCCGAAATCAGGCCGCATTCAAGGAATGCAGCACGCGGAGAAAGGAAATGACGTGCCCGTGGACATTCCGCTCTCGCAGGCCGACGCCCGTGACTTCGATGCGCTGCTGCTGCCCGGCGGACTCATGAATCCCGATGAACTCCGCTCCAATCCCGCCGCGGTGAAATTTGTGCGCGCCTTTGGCGAGGCCGGCAAACCCATTGCCGCCATTTGCCACGGCCCATGGGTGCTCATCGAGGCCGGACTTGTCCGCGGCCGCCGTCTCACCTCGTGGCCCGCGATCCAAACCGATGTGCGCAATGCCGGGGGCGAGTGGGTGGACGAGGAAGTGGTGGTGGATCGCGGCATCGTCACCAGCCGCAAACCCGCGGACATCCCTGCCTTCAACCAGAAGATGATCGAGTTATTCGCCGACTATACCAAGGCCGAGCATCCTTTCGTGCCGACGGAGTAATCCCGAGCAGTGGGATAATCTGGCTCCCGACTCCGCTCGGGAGTTTGAGAACATAGCGCGTAGCGCCAAGGGTGAAATGGGAAATGGGCGCTTCGCGCTTTATGTTCAAACTCCCGAACGGAGCAGGAGCCACATTGTCGCGCTGCTCTCAATGGCACCCCTTCAGCAGGTAGATGATCAACAACACGGGCAGCGGCACGCCGAGCAGCCACAGCAGCGCCCAGCCGACCTTGCCTTCTTCACGATTTTCCGAATGCGGTTTCATACACTCGGAGTTCGCAAATCGCGCCTCGTTTGCGCTTGTCCACATCAGTGTCGGCGAACACTAAATCCGGCAGATCAATAGCTCCCGCTCGAAGAGCAACTCCTTCGGCAAATGCGCGTGCAGATCGATGAACAATTCCTCGTGCCCCAGCACCTCCGTGCGCCACGCTTGGCGATCCACTTCCTGCAATTTCTCGAAGCGCTCCTCGGGAAAATCCAATCCCGTCCAATCGATGTCCTTGTAGCGCGGCACCCACCCGATGGGCGTTTCCTTCGCGCGGCCGCCGGCACGCACGCGGTCGAACACCCATTTGAGCACCCGCATATTTTCGCTGAAGCCGGGCCAGATGAACTTGCCGTCCTGGTCTTTGCGAAACCAGTTCACATGAAACACGCGCGGGGTCTCGCTGAGCTTCCGCTGCATGTTGATCCAATGGCGGAAGTAGTCGCCCATGTGGTAGCCGCAAAACGGCAGCATCGCCATGGGATCGCGCCGCACTTTGCCAATCGTCCCCGCTGCCGCCGCGGTCATTTCCGAGCCCATCGTGGCGCCGATGTAGACGCCGCTCGACCAATTAAACGCCTGGTAAATGAGCGGCATCGTCGACGCACGGCGACCGCCAAAAATAAAGGCGCTGATTGGCACACCCTCCGGGCTCTCCCAGGCGGGATCCATCGTGGGACACTGGCTCGCTGGTGCGGTGAAGCGCGCGTTTGGATGCGCGGCTTTTGCGCCTTTTTCCTTGGCGAGCGCGGGCGTCCAGTCCTTGCCCTGCCAGTCGATCACATGCGCGGGCGGCTCCTCCGTCATGCCCTCCCACCACACGCCGCCCTCATCGGTCAGCGCCACATTGGTGAAGATGGTATTTTTCGACAGCGCCGCCATCGCATTCGGGTTGGTGTGGTTGCCCGTGCCCGGCGCGACCCCGAAAAACCCGGCCTCCGGATTGATGGCATGGAGCCGCCCATGCGCGTCCGGTTTGATCCACGCGATGTCGTCGCCGACCGTCCACACCTTCCAGCCCTGCTTTTTGAAATGGTCGGGCGGAATGAGCATGGCGAAATTCGTCTTGCCGCACGCGCTCGGAAACGCCGCCGCCACGTAGACTTTTTTACCCTCCGGATTTTCCACCCCGAGGATGAGCATGTGCTCCGCCATCCAGCCCTCGTCGCGCGCAATATTCGAGGCGATGCGCAGCGCAAAGCATTTCTTCCCGAGCAGCGCATTGCCGCCATAGCCGGAACCGTAGCTCCAGATCTCGCGTGTCTCGGGAAAGTGCACAATGTACTTCTCCGGATTGCACGGCCACGCCACGTCCTGCTGCCCCTTCTTCAGCGGCACACCGACGCTGTGCAGGCAGGGCACCACGCGCTTTTCGCCCTGGTCGATCTCCTTGAACACCGGCAGCCCGATGCGCGCCATGATGCGCATGTTCACCACCACGTATGGCGAATCGGTAAGCTCCACGCCAATCTGCGACATCGGCGAGCCAATCGGCCCCATGCTGAACGGCAGCACATACATCGTGCGCCCCCGCATGCAGCCGTCGAACAGCTTGCGCAGTTTCTTGCGCATCTCGAATGGATTCACCCAATTGTTCGTCGGCCCCGCCGCTTCTTTCGAGAGCGAGCAGATGAACGTGCGATCTTCCACGCGCGCCACATCACTCGCATCCGACCGCGCGAGGAAGCAGCCCGGCCATTTCTTTTGGTTTAGTTTGATGAGCGTGCCTCCGCGCACCATCTGCGCACAGAGCGCATCGTTCTCTTTTTGTGTCCCCGTCACCCAATGGATGGCGTCCGGCTTGCAGAGCGCGGCCATCTTGTTGACCCACTTGAGCAAATGAACATTCCGGCACGGCGGTCGCGTAGCTTTCCCCTTCATGACGCGAGAGCTATGCCGATCCGCCCGCTACGGTGCAATGCTGGAGCTGCGCGCTGCTGATGAAAGAGCCAACCTTGGGTCAGCTTCGGCCAATTGCCGATTGCCTGGCCGACGGCCCCCGCCTACCAGCAGAGAAAACCTTCGCCCGCCATGCACCGGATCTTTTTGGCCCTAGCCCTCCTTCTCTCGCTTACCACCGCACCGCTCGCCTGGGCGGACGATGTGGAGGACTTTCTGAAACGCGCCACGGTCGGAAACTTTACCCTGGAAGACTTCCATCCCAATTTTTCTGCGGTCGTTTTTCTGAAAGACGAAGTCATCTCCGTCGACCGGGACAAGGCCGGAGAGATGCTGGACGCGATGAAAGAGGCCGGGGCTAAAATTACTCTCGATGAATTCAAGGTGGTCTCCAAGACGGAGACTCCGCTATCCGCGGGCAAGGGGACGATGATCACCGTGGTCACCCACACCAAGACCACGACCAAAACCGCCGACGGGGAGGAAAAACACAGCTATGTGAATCACGATGTGCTGCTGCGCCAGGCCAACGGCAAAATCGTCTACGTCTCCGGCGCGGAAGCCGAGGAATAGTGCCTTATTCTACCGGCCGTAAAATCTCCAAAATCCGCGCCAGCACTTCGCCATTTGGCCCCAGGAGCGTATTGGAGCGCCCATACGTCGGCGTGGCGTCTGGCAATTCAAACAACCCCCGCAGCCACGCACACGGCGACACCCGCAAAAACCCGCGCGGTTCGCTGCGATACCGCAACTTGTGGCGATTCAGCAACCCACCCAGCGGCAGCTTCGCCTCCACAATCTCCGCGCGCAGCGGCTCGGGAAACGCGCCGAGCTCGATCTCGATCGCGCCGTACTCCACCGGCAGCTTCGACTTCGCTCCGTAGAGCACCACCTCGCGGCGGTAATGCTCCGGTGTGTGCTCGCGCTGCACCACGCGCAGCAGCATGTCGTCGCCAAAAAATTCCTCGAGCTTCGACGTCATGTCTCCCGCGTGCGCCAGCAGACGATAGGGCGCGGCGGGCAGGGCGCCGGCCTCGATGGGCTCGACTTCCGGCAGGGGACGCTGCGCGGCGGCGAAAAATCGCGGGAGTGGGTAGAGCAGGTCGAGCGGAGGCGGCGCGGTGATCACGTGTAACGGGCGTTTTGATGCTGCGGTAAAAAGAAGGCGTGCAGGATGATGTCGATTTTCAGCAACGCGTCCCGCTTCAGCACGAACCATCCGCCCTGCTCGGTCAGCAGGCCGCGACGGCGGAGCTCGGCGAACTGGGCGTCGAAACGCTCCAGGATGTTCACGCCAAATTTTTCCGTGAAATAAACCGGCGACACCCGGCCCAGCTTGAGCTGCAGGATGAGCTCGCGGATGAGCCGCTCGTCCGCCGTCGTCTCCAGCGCGCGGCCAATCGGCAGCCGCCCGGCCTCCACGGCCGCGGTGTAGCTCTCGAAATCCGGCAGGTTTTGGAAATGCACGCCGCCGAGATGGCTGAAGCTCGCGACGCCAAGCCCGAGCAGATCCGCGCCCTTCCACAGCTCATCGCGGTAAACAAACTTCGTCTTCTGGGCGTCGCGCACCGCCGTCGTCGCGCTCGTCACCGTGTAGCCATTTTGCTCCAGCGCGGAGAAGGCCTCATTCACCCAGCGGCGCTTGGTATGCCAGTCCGCCACGGGCGCGACCAGTTTCCCCTCCTCGTGCATCTGTTTGTAGATGGCCGTGTTGTACGGCACCTCCATTTGGTAAATGGTCACGCACTCCGGCTGCAGCTCCAGCAGCTGCGTGATGTTGCGCTGCCAGTTCTCATCCGTCTCCTCCACCATGCCGGCAATGAGATCGATGTTGATCTGCGGGAAGCCGATTTTGCGCGCGAAATTGTAGGCGCGGTAAATCTCGTCCTCGCGGTGCGCCCGGCCATTCACCTCCAGGATGTGCTTGTCGAAATTTTCCACGCCGAGCGAAAGGCGCGTCACGCCCATGTCGCGGATGGCCTGGAGCTTTGCCTCTGTAAGCGTGCCGGGCTCGGCTTCAAAGGCGATCTCCTCCGCCTCGTCCCACGGCAGCAATTCCTTCATTCGCGCCGTGAGCGCGCCGAGCTGCGACACGCTCAGATAGCTCGGTGTCCCGCCGCCAAAATAAACGAACTTCGGCTTGCGCCCGGCGATGCGGGGCGACTGCGCATACATCGCCAGTTCCTTCATCCCGTCATCGATGTAGCCCTTGATGTCCTCCGCGTTCTTGTCTGTGTAGACCCGGAAGTAGCAAAAGTGGCAGCGCTTGCGGCAAAAGGGGATGTGAAAGTAAACGCCCAGCGGCGTGTCGGCCGGCGGCGGCGCCTGCAGCACGCGCTCCACGTCGCCCGTGAGCTCCTTTTTCCAAAACGAAAACGGCGGGTAGTTCGCCACGAAATAGTTCCCGGCGGTGGTCTCGTCACCATCGGCGAGCAGGCGGTCGAAAATCTCGGCTGTGGATGCGGGCATTAAAATGGAGTGTCGCGCAGGATAACCCGCCGGGCAACGAGTTATTGTGTGTGCGTAATAAATTTGTTTGGCCTGAAAAGGGCCAAACCACCCGCCATTCGGAGCTTTCCACCACTCCCAGAAAGGATTAGCACCCGTTCATCCCAAAATGCGCTCGTTCCTCGTCCCGATCTTGTTCTGGTGTCTGACTGGCTTTCTCGCCGCCCAAACCGGCGTGCCGGAGCTCGACGCCCTGAAAAATCCTTACACCGCCAGCGTCACCGCCCTGCGGAAAGCGCGCGATGAACGGGCCGGGCCGTTTGCCAAAAACTATCTCGCGGCACTCGATCGGCTGGAGAAGCAAATGCCGGCCATCGCCGCCGCGGTGAAAGCCGAGCGCGACCGCCTCATCGCCGGCCAGCCACTCACCGACGCGCTGCGCCAGGCCATGCCGGCCGCGCTGGCCGACGTCTACACGCGCTTCGCCGCCGACGTGCAGAAATCTGACGCGCCTTTCACCCAGCAGGAGCAGCAGCTCGGCCGGCAGTACCTCAGCGCGCTCGATAACTTGCAGCGCCGCCTGCTCGCGCAAAACGAGATCGCCAAGGCCGCGCAAGTGCGCACGGAGCGCGACACCGTCGCCGCCTCGATTCCCGGCGCACCGGCCGCCCCGGGCACGAAGGAGGAGCACACGCCCGCGGCCTCCACCATTCGCAGCGGCACCGGCCGCGCGGCCACCGCGCTCGATCCGAGTCTCGCGACGAAGATCACCAACGCCATCGCCGGCAAGCAATTCGAGCGCACCACCAATACCGGCGAGGACGCGGATAAGCCCGGCTGGGCCGACACACCGGGCGGCTTGCTCGTGGGCTTCGAATTCTTCGAAGTCGGCAAGGATAACCACATCCGCTCGATGCGCCCTTACTTCCTCACCGCGGAGGGTGTGGTCGCCGGCAAGGACCGTGGAAAGATGGACAAGGTGACGAGCAAAGTGCTCGCGCGGCCTGGCTTTGCCGTGGGCGGTATCATCGGCGCGGGCAACAAAGGCGGCCTGCAGATCATCTTCATGCGCATCGACCCGGCTACGGGCAAACTCGCCACCGACTCCAGCAGCACCTACAAGAGCCCGTGGTTCGGCGACAAAAACAAGGCCAAGCCCCTCCCCATCGGCGCCGACGGCAGCCCCGTCATCGGCGTCTACGGCAAAACCGGCGCCGACTGCGACGGCATCGGGCTGGTGATCCTGAAGTGACCCTGTAGCTGCGACCGGGAGGTCGCAGACGCTCGCACAGTAGCTCGCCAAATCACTGCGACCTCCCGGTCGCAGCTACCGATCAAGCCAAAATCCCCTTCACCACTTTCCCCTCATCCGTCGGCCCGATGAGGCGGTTGTTCAGACCTTGGTAGCGATAGCTGAACTGGTACGGATCAAACCCGAGCAGGTGCATCATGGTGGCCTGCAGGTCCCGCACCGTCACTTTGTTCTCGGCGACGAAGTATCCGAGTTCATCGGTCGAGCCGTAGTTCAGCCCGGCTTTCACGCCGCCGCCCGCCATCCACATCGTGAAGCAATGCGGATGATGATCCCGCCCGAGAAACTTCGAGCCTCCGCGCGCCTCATTCATCGGCGTCCGGCCAAACTCGCCGCCCCACACCACCAGCGTGCTTTCGAGCAGCCCACGTTGCTTCAGGTCCGTGACCAGCGCCGCGCAGGCTTGATCGATCTGCAGACACTTTTTCGGGAAGGAATTGAGCAAATCATCGCCCGCGCCGGTGCCATGAATGTCCCAGCCCCAATCAAAAAGCTGCACAAAGCGCACGCCCTTCTCCACGAGCCGGCGCGCCAGCAGGCAGTTGTTGGCAAAGCTCGCCTCGCCCGGCTTCGCGCCATACATCGCGCGGATGGCCTCAGGCTCCTTGTTGATGTCGAAGGCATCCGGCACGCTCGCCTGCATGCGGTAGGCCAGCTCGTATTGCTCGATGCGCGTGACCGTCTCCGGGTCGCCGTAAAGCTTGGCTTCCGCTTCATTGAGCTGGCGCAGCGTATCCAGGGAGCGCCGGCGCGTCTCGCGATTCATCCCCGCGGGATCGCTCACGAATAAAATCGGATCACCGCCCGAGCGGCACTGCACGCCCTGGTACGCGCCCGGCAAAAAACCGCTGCCCCAGCACGCCTTGCCGCCCGTGGGATCGCTTCCGCCGCTCAGCAGCACGACAAAGCCGGGCAGATCCTGGTTTTCGGAACCGAGACCGTAGGTGGCCCACGAGCCCATCGACGCCGCGCCATTCCGCATGTTGCCCGTGTAGATCATCAGCTCCGCCGGCGCGTGATTGAACTGATCCGTGTTCATCGAGCGCACGATGCACAGGTCGTCCACGATGTCCGCGAGATGCGGCAGCTTCTCGGACACCCACGCCCCGCTTTTGCCGTGCTGGGCGAAGGAATACGGCGAGCCAAGCAACTTCGGCACACCCTTGATGAATGCAAATTTCTCGCCCTTCAAAAACTTCTCAGGGCAATCCTTGAGATTGTTCGCCTTCAGCTCCGGCTTCCAGTCGAACATATCGAGCGCCGGCGGCGCCCCGCTCATGGACAGATAGATCACCGCCCGCGCCTTGCCCGGCTTCGGTGGCTGCTTCGGCGCCAGCGGATGCTCCGGCTGCGCCGCCGCGCGCGCATGCCCGAGCAGCGACTGCAGCGCCACCGCCCCGAGGCTGAAGCGCCCGGCGCTATGCAGAAATTCCCGCCGGGTCCGCGCCCGCAGAGGTTGAAAGTTCATCGTGTGAAAGTTGACCGCTTTTCTGGGAAAACAATAGCTCCGAAATCACGGCGCGTCCGAAACCGCGGGACGGTGAACGTGGGACCGGTTTTCAACCGGTCGCGGCTGGGCGGGCGCAGGCGGCGGGGTGGTGGTTGTGTCTTGAAGCCGCCGTCGATCCAGGCTCCGCACCATCGCTTCCACCCTGACCGGTTGGAAACCGGTCCCACGTTCACCGTCCCGCATTTCGAACAACCGTGGACAAACTCTACGCCATCCCCGCCCGCGTCTCCACCCACCGCGCCCACAACCAGCACAGATCCGAGAGCCGGTTTAAATAAACGAGGATCGCATCGCTCGCCGGAAACCCCGCTTCGCGCATCCCCCACACCGCCCGTTCCGCCCGCCGGCACGCCGTGCGCGCCACATCGAGCACCGCGCTTTCCTGCAGGGTCCCGGGCGTTGCCCAGTGTTTGTAGGAAATCTTCTCCTTCCGCTCGAGGTCGTCGATCATCCCGGTGAGCCGCTCGTGCATCTCCGGGCCGACCAATTGGAAGCCCTTTTCCACGTAGCGTTCACGATCCTCCGCCGCACAGGCCAGTTCCCCCATCAAAATCACCAGCTCTTTTTGGATGCCGAGAATCGCGTTCGCGATGGAAGTATCCTTGCTCCACGCCCGCGCCATGCCCAACGCGGCGTTGAGCTCATCGCAGGTCCCATACGCTTCCACGCGCGCATCCGTCTTCGGCACGCGGCGGTTGAACATGAGTCCCGTCGTTCCGTCGTCCCCGGTTTTGGTGGCAATGGAGGGCATGGTTAGGCGTTTCCGATTTGCGGCGTGATGAGCGGCCGTGCCGCGGGTGCTTTTTTCGCCTTCGGCAAAAAGGCGGCCCCGAGTTCCATTTTCAGCCAGCGCCAGATGCCCTTGAACAGCAGACGCCCGCTGACCTTGGGCTCCGGCGTGAAGCCGCCCACCAGCAACCGCCAGTGAGCATTGCGCGCCCCGTACGTTCCGGCGGCGATCCGCTTCTTCGCAATCGCCACCAGCCGCCGATTGAAAAACGCGAGGACCTTCGCCGCAATGCGCCCGGGACGGCCGTCGAATGGGAAAGCGCCGAACATCGTCGCCGGGTCCGCATACACCTGCCGGACGGGCCCAAGGTGGTAGCTTGCGATGTCCATCAGGAAAGCCGCGGCCATCAGCTCCGCATCGCCGAGATAGTAATACTTGTCGCGGTAGATCCCCTCGAACCAGCTGCGGAAACAAAACTTAAACCGCCGGTCATAGCAGACCGTGTCCACCTTCTCGCCTCGCAGGGAGCGCGTCACCAGGTCGGCGGCGCCCTGCGCCGTGAACGAGCAAAAATCCAGGCCGGGGCTGTAGAGCGGATCGAGAAACCCTGCCGCATCGCCCACGCACACCCAGCCGTCGCCGGCGACCTGCGTCACGCGATAGGGCAACTGCGCATACGCCTTCTGATCCCCCTCGATCGCCTTCGCCTCCGCGAGCATCTCGCGCCCCACGGGATGCTTCACGCAGTGCGCGATAATCCGCTCGCCGATGCTCCCGCCGGCCGGCGGCGTATACAGTCTCGCATCATAAACCAGCCCGATGCTCACATCGCCGCCCTTCAGCGGGATGATCCATACCCACCAGCCCAGCCCGCACAAATGATTGGTCGCCCAGCCGCGCGCCGTCCGCGTCGCTTCCGCCCACTTCGGAAATCTCGAGCGGATCGCGTGGCCATCCCAATCCTTCACCCCGGTGAAGCGCGCCCAGAGCGCATTGGTCGGATGCTCCGAGAGCACTTCGAAATTGCCCATCTTCCGCGCCAGCACCGCCGCGCGGCCGGAAGCATCCACCACCCAGCGCGCCCGCAGCGTCTTCGTCTCCTCGCCCATTTTCGCCGTGAGCGTTCCCCCGTCCGCACCGTGCATCTCCACCGCCGCGATCTTTGCCGGCCGCCACAATTCGCAGCCCTCCGCCACCGCGCACGCCAGCACATGTTCATCCAGCGTCGCCCGGTCCACCTGGAAGCCCGGCAGCCGCGAGTTGTACATCGCGCCCACCTCCGCGCATTCGTCAAATTTCTCCTCTTCCGAGCGCGCAAACCACATCCGCAGCCCCTGCTTCGGCAATTGGTGATGCCCCAGATAATTCGTCAGCCCCAGCACCCGCGTGAGAAAACACGAACTCACCTCCGTGGTACTCTCGCCCACCTTGCGATCAAACTCCTCCGCCTTCTCCACCATGACCACGCGCGCCTTGGGCAACTGGCGTTTGATCAAAAGAGCCGCCGCCGCCCCGGAAAAGGCGCCGCCGATGACCGCAACGTCGCAGTTTTCGGCGGAAGTCAAATTGCCCATCCCCCTGCTGTAATGGAACATCCCCCCGCCCGCCACCCCATTCGTCTCCCACCTGCCCTCTCACGATAACCAAAAAATACACAGAGAACACAAAGGGCGCAGCGAGTGGAATCTCGCGCCAACGCAAAATATCCGCGCCCATCCGCGCCATCCGCGGTCCAATGCCTTTATCTGCGCTATCTGAGTGATCCGCGGCATCTGCGGTAAAGGAACCGCCCCCTTCTCCCGCGTCTCCGCCTCTCTGCGCTCTCTGCGCCCTTTGTGGCTATTCCCGGATCTCCCCTTCCCGCTTGCCTTCCCGCCAAAACCTTCCACCCTAACACCGTCCCGCCTCCGGGATTAATCAGGTTCCACAGTCAAAACGACACAACTCCCATGAAACTCATCGCAGCTCTCGCAGCTCTCACCCTCTCCTTCACCGCCGGCGCGTTTGCCGCCGACCAAAAAATCGAAGGTGAGGCCAAATGCGCCAAGTGCGCCCTCAAGGTGGCCGACAAATGCGCCGCCGTGGTCGTGGTGAAGAAGGACGGCAAAGAAGAAGTCCTCTACGCCGAGCCGGACGAACAAGGCAAAGCCCTGCATGGCGAAATCTGCAAAGGCGCCAAGCCCGCGACCGTCGAAGGCACCATTACCGAGAAGGACGGCAAGAAATTCGTGAAGATCACGAAGTTCGAGGTGAAATAAATCACCGCCTCGCGACTCTCATTCATTGCCGGCCCTCGGGTTCGCCCGGGGGCCGGCTTTATTTTGTAACCTGGCGGCAACGCCCCTGGGATACTGGGAGATTGCCATCGCCGCGCGCTTTTCCGCATCCTCTGCGCAAGCCGGATGCGTATTAGACATTCAACCCACACGCTCCGATGAATACGAATATGACGCAGCCCGCGAATTTCACCGAACGGACCTTCCCGCCTTTCAGCCTCACCCGTCTGCTGCAGACGGTTTTCACGCCCAAGGGCGGCGAGCGGGTCTGCATCCTCATCGACCTCGAAAATCCGCGTGAAGTGAAAGACTTCGGCTTCTTGAAGAACCCGGATCTCTCCATCCAGCGCAATGCCCACGATGTCTTTTACCAAGGCCTCAAGAATGGCGGCCTGGCGGAGCTGAATCTTAAAGGCGGCGAGTTCTACGCCTACGAAGTGACTGGCGGCAGCAACCTCGATCTGCCGGATGCCTGCTTTGCCCCGGATGGCCGCGAGCTCAGCCTGGAACGCAACATTTATCCAAACTACGACATCATCCTCTGCATCTCCACGTACTCGGCCACGGCCCCGCTGACGGCGTTTGCCAAGAAGTACGGGTTCCGCGGCGCCACGATGCACGGCATGAACAAGGTGATCCTCGCGAGCGGTCTCGCCGTGGACTACAACGAAGTGAGCCGCGAAGCGGAGAAACTGCGTCTCGGCATGACGAAAGCCGACTGGGTGGAAATCGATTACCAGTATGGTGGCGAGAAGTACACGCTCCACCTCGACCTCGGCCAGCAGGAGGCGCAGAAGTCGCACGGCCTCTGCCGCGGCGGCCCAGACGTGGCGAATCTCCCCGCGGGCGAGATCTACTACGTGCCGGCGGACGCGCACGGCGAATTCCCGCTCCGCTACGAGGACGGCACCGTCGGCCTGCAGACCGTGAAGGGCGGCCGGATCCAGAGCTCCAAGCTGCTGCAGGGCAATCAAAAGACCATCGACGAGCACAACCACAAGCTCACCACGGATCCCGTGACGGGCGAACTCGGTGAGCTCGGTTTCGGCACACAGCGCCTGCCCGTGAGCGGCCGCGACATCCAGGACGAAAAGATTCTCGGCACCATGCACGTGGCTACCGGCCGCAGCGACCATCTCGGCGGCAAGCTCACGCCCGATCGTTTCGCCAACAAAAAGAACGCCACGCACGACGACATCCTCTTCGCCCCGACGAAGACGCCGGAAATCTGGGTCCCGCAGGTGCGCATGCACCGCCATGGCCAGACCGTCGTCCTCATCGAAGGCTACGAGCCGGCGGCGTACATGCAGGGCTTGCTGGCGGAGTAGCCTTGTCGCCAACGATCCCGGCGCCCGAACGGCGACGCGGGGAACGTGGGACTGCTCTCCGCTTTCACCCCCCCCTACGCCGGTTTGAGGTAATGGTACGTACGTTGCCCGCTTTGACACTGGTTCCCACCTTTGCCTAAACTAGGGTACGATGAAGCCCCACCTTCTCTTTTTCTGCGCGCTGCTTTGTACCAGCGCCTTCGCCCAGGTCGGCGTCTCCACCAAGACCACGGATACCGGATCGGATCTCACGCCCGCGTTGACCAGCGGCACGCTCTGGAGCGGCGGCGCGCTCCCGGGCAACTGGCGGGCCATCTCCTCGGCGAGCGACAAGACCTCGAAAGAGCTCCTCACGCTCGGCTTGGTCTTTGGCGCGCGCCCACAACAGGTGCAGGCTTTTTACGAAGGGGGCCAACTCAGCCGCCTCGAAGTAGTCTGGCTCGAGGCCGGCAACTTTTTCGGCTTCGCCAAATCCAAGGAAGATGCGGCGCATGACAACCGGGACCTGACGCCCAGCGAGCGCCAACGCAAAGAGAAGGAGCGCAAGGAAAAGGAAAAGGAAGAGGAGGCCGCGCTGGCGCCGAAGCGCAAGGAATTCGCCGACCGGTTCCAGCTCCTGGAGCGCTCCATTCCGCCCGCCATCACCGCGCTGGCCAAGGTCCCTGGCCGCCGCATTAACCTCGGCAACCAGGGGCTGCTGCATTCCCGGGCCACGGAGTGGGTGGTGGACGGCGTAAACCTGCGCTTCACCGCCGATGATGATCAGCTCATCAGCCTTTCCATCCAGCCCGCCGCCGGGGCCACCAAAAAGCTCGCGGAGCAGACGGGCGGCATCGCCCGCCGGCGCGACGCGAAGGAAGCCGTGGAGGAAAAGTCGAATGGCGATTTGATCATCACCAATATCCCCATGTTCAACCAGGGTGGCCGCGGCTACTGCGCCATGGGCACCCTGGCGATGGTCACGCAATATTACGGCCTGAGCCTGAACATCGACCAACTCGCCGCCAAGGCCGGCTATAGAGACGGCGACACCGCGAACGCCAAGGTGATCCCCGTCTATCAAGCCGCCGCCAAAGAGGCCAAACTGCGCTTCACCGAAATCCGCAACCTCCCCTACCGCGATATCGTGCGCATGGTGGAGAAAGGAAAACCCATCCTGGTCTGGCGCAACTTCAGCCGCGAGCGCGACGAGTTTCACAGCAATTTCGCCCGGCGCGTGGCCGCCGACCCCACCGCTGAGTTGCCCGATCCGCGCAAGGACAAGGATGACCGCGCCCAATGGCCCACAGTCAAAATGGGCGGCCACGCGAGCCTCATCACCGGCATCAACAAGAAGCGCAACGAAGTGCTCTTCACCGAAAGCTGGGGCGAAAACAATCGCAACCGCCGCATGCGCGCCGAGGAGATGGAAGCGACCACTTACATCGCCTTTTTGTTCGAACCGTAAGAGCGAGCGGCGCGCGTTACTGGGAGCTGGGGCCACTCCGGTATTCCCAATCGCACACCCGCATGCGAGCCTGCGTGGCTGCATGCCCAAACCCACGCGAGATCGCCGGCCCTCCGGACGAAAGACCAACCGGAAGCCGCCGACCAGCGAGGGGCGCCCGCACGGGCGCACCAGCAAAGATCCCGAGCGTGGACCCGTGACGAAAACGGCGCTGCATGCCGAGGTGATTACCGCGCTCCTGGATGTCTTCGTGGGACGCTTCCGCCTCGATAAGGTCATCGAACGCCGGCTGCGCGCCAACCGCGAGTGGCTCAGCAACACGCGCGAGCAATTCGTGGAGACGATGCATGAAGTGGTGCGACACTGGCGGCTGCGCTGGCATCGCGCGGGGCTGCCCGAAGCCGACTATTTGCAGCGCGTCAATTTCGGCCGCGCCAAGGAACTGCTGAATGCCTCGCCGCTGCCCGAAGCGCGCGAGCAGGGCTGGAGCGAGGCCATCCGGCTGAACGTGCCCGACTGGCTGCATGCGCTCGGCGCCGCCGAGCTGGGCGCACGCTGGACCGGCATCCTCACCGCCCTGAATCAACCCGCACCGCTCTTTCTCCGCGTAAACACCCTGCGCACCGATGCCGCCGGTCTGACCGATGCGCTCGCCGCGGACGGCATCGCCACGGCCCCGGTGGACCGCGACCCACAAGCGCTCATCGTCACCGGGCGTCGCGATCTGTTCCGCACGCAGCCGTTTCGCGAAGGCTGGTTCGAGGTGCAGGATGTCCACTCCCAGCGCGTCGCTCCATTCTTGCAGGTGGAACCCGGGCTGCGCGTGATCGACGCCTGCGCGGGCGGTGGCGGGAAGGCGCTACATCTCGCCGCCCTCATGCGGAACAAAGGCCGCATCGTGGCGCTCGACACCGCCGAGTGGAAACTCGCCGAACTCCGCCGCCGCGCCGCCCGCGCGGGGGTGGATAACCTCGAAGCCCATTGCCTCCAAGAACCGCCGCCGCCGAAGGCGGATGAGAAAGCTCCGTCCCGCCGTCCATCGACGCCGACGCGCTTGCTCAAGCGCTTTCTCGGCACGGCGGATCGCGTCCTGGTGGATGTGCCGTGCAGCGGGCTGGGCGTCTGGCGGCGCAATCCGGATGCGAAGTGGAAACTGAGCGAAGAAGATCTCACCCGGCTCCGCAGTCTGCAGGCGCAATTGCTCAGCGACTACAGCGCGCTCACGAAAGCCGGCGGGAAGCTGGTGTATGCCACGTGCAGTGTGCTGCCCTCCGAGAACGAGGAACAGGTGCGCGCCTTTCTCCGCGCTCATCCCGGCTGGATGCTGGAAGAGGAACTCCGGCTGCATCCCACGCCCCACGGCGGCGATGGCTTTTACGCCGCCCGCCTCTCACGCTCAAAGGAGAGATGATCCGCCTGCAGCCTCCCGGCCGCAGCTACATGCTCACAGCCGCTTGTCCGCCCGCTCGCTGCGGAGGTGGATGGTCTTGCGCTCGAGATCGTGGATGGCGCGGATGTAGCGCACGGTCTGACTGCGGGCGCGCATAAGAATGCTGCTGGTGATGGCCTTTTTTCCCATGAGCTTCACCCCGGGGAGGAGGGGGCTGTCACTGATGCCCGTGGCGCAAAAGATGCAGCTATCGCCCCAGACGAGGTCGCGGGAGTGGAAGACGCGCTTCAGCTCGTCAGCGCCGACGAGTTTTTCCGCGGCGCGGCGTTCTTCCTCGTCGCGCGGTGCCATGCGCAGGAGCATGTCGCCGCCGAGCGCGCGGAGCGCGGCGGCCGTGAGGATGCCCTCGGGCGAGCCGCCGATGCCGTAGAAAAGATCCACGCCGCTATCCGCGAGCGAGGGCGAAACGGCGGCCGTGATGTCGCCATCGGTGATGAGGCGCAGGGCGCCGCCGGCCTGGCGGACTTTGGAAATGAATTCGTTGTGGCGATCGCGCTTGAGCGTCATGACCACCAGTTCGCTCACGCGTTTGCCGAGCGCGGAAGCCATCTTGCTGAGCATCTGCTCGACGGGCTCGTCGAGGCTGATGGGGTCCATGCCGCGCTCGACGGCCTGCACCACCGCGGGGCCATAGGCCAGCTTCTCGGAATAAAAGGTGGGGAGATTTTGCATCACATGCGGCGTCTCCTCCGTGGCCTCGCTGGCGGCCATCACGGAGATGCTGTTCGGCAGGCCCATGGCGATGTTCGTGGTGCCATCGATCGGATCGAGCGCAATCTCGAAGCGGGGCGCACTCGCACGCCAGGTGCCCAGGTGCTCGCCGAGAAAGATGCCGGGAGCGTTGTCCTTGATCCCCTCGCCAATGACCACCTCGCCGCAGATGTCCACGAGGTCGAAGACACCGTAGATGGCGTCACAGGCGGCGGCATCGGCCTTTTCCTTTTCGCCGCGGCCCAGCCAGGGAAGGCTGTTCAGCGCGGCGTTTTCGGTGGCGCGGACGAACTCAAACTCAATCGTGCGCTCGGGATCGGTGGACGTAAGAGAGAAAGCCATGGCCGCCATGGTGTCCCTACGGAGCGGCCGTAGGAAAGGGGAAAGCGCTGCGGAACATCCAACACTCGATATCCAACATCGAACATCCGATGCGGGCGCAAGCGACTTTCGATGGAGGCGCCTATATTTTTCCACTCGCCGCTTGGCAGGATCGCGGGGATGCCGCATCCTCCGGCATGTTTTTTGTGACCATCCTCGGCAGCGGCAGCGCGGGCAATTGCGCGCTGGTCGAGACGCCGAAGACCCGGCTCTTAATTGATGCCGGGTTGAGCGCGATGCAGACGCGGCAGCGGCTGGCACTGTGCGGGGTGAATCCGCTGGAGATCGATGGCATCCTGCTCACGCATGAGCATGGCGACCACGCGGGCGGGCTGGATGTGTGGTGCAAACAATTCCACACGCCGGTGTATGCGAATGCGCTCACCGCGGAGTCGTTGCGGCGGCAATCGACGGTGCCGAAAGACTGGCGGGTCTTCGTGACGGGGAGCGATTTTCAGATCAAGGACCTCGCCATCCAGACGTTCAGCGTGCCGCATGATGCGATGGATCCCGCGGGATTTGTGCTGCACCACGGGCGGGAGGCGCTCGGCTTTCTCACCGACCTCGGCTTTGCCACCAAGCTCGCCTGCGAGCGGGTCCGGCAGGCGCACACACTGGTCATTGAGGCCAACCACGACGAGAAACTGCTGCAGGCGGATACGAAGCGGCCCTGGTCGACCAAGCAGCGCATCATGTCGCGGCACGGGCATCTCTCGAACGATGCAACCGGCGGCGTGCTTGCAGGGATGCTGGGTGGAAATCTCATCCGCGCGGTGCTGGGACATCTCAGCCGCGACTGCAATTCCCCGGAGATCGCGACCGAGACCACGCGACGCCACGTGGCCGATGCGGGCGGGGACAACAGCAAACTGGAAGTGTTTGTGGCGATGCAGAAGGAGATTAGCCCCCGATTTGCGGTGGGGGCGGTGGCATAAAGGACGAAGCTCCCGGGCATAGGACCTATCGGCCCCATAAGTCCTATGTGATCCACCCCATCGATCCCGCGCTTGCGGGACGCCGGAAGGGTGGCTAGGTTGCGCGCCCTTTTTTTACATACCGACATGAGCCAGCAAACCGCCATCACGCCCCGCCGCGACGAGAATTTTCCCGAGTGGTACCAGGAGGTCGTGCGCGCCGCGGATCTCGCCGAGAATTCGGACGTCCGCGGGTGCATGGTGATCAAACCCTGGGGCTATGGCTTGTGGGAGCGCATGCAGAGCGGGCTGGATGGCATGTTCAAGGCCACTGGGCATAAAAACGCGTATTTCCCGCTCTTCATCCCGCTCTCGTATCTGGCCAAGGAAGCGGAACACGTGGAGGGCTTCGCCAAGGAATGCGCCGTGGTGACCCATCATCGGCTGGAGGCGGACGGTAAAGGCGGACTGCGTCCCGCACCCGGGGCGGAATTGGCCGAGCCGCTGATTGTGCGGCCCACCAGCGAAACGATCATCGGCGCCACGTATGCGAAGTGGGTGCAGAGCTATCGCGACCTGCCTATCCTCATCAACCAATGGGCCAACGTGGTCCGCTGGGAAATGCGTCCGCGCGTCTTCCTGCGCACCGCCGAGTTCCTGTGGCAGGAAGGCCACACCGCGCACGAAACGGATAAAGAGGCCATCGCCGAGACCGAGCAGATGCTCGAAGTCTACGCCACGTTTGCCCGCGACTGGCTGGCGCTCCCCGTCTTCACGGGGGAAAAGAGCGCCGGGGAGCGCTTCCCGGGCGCGGTGCAGACGCTGTGCATCGAGGCCATGGTGCAGGATCGCAAGGCCATCCAGGCCGGGACCTCGCACTTCCTCGGGCAAAATTTTGCCAAGGCCAGCGAGATCAAATTCGTCTCGCGCGACAACAAGCAGGAGTTTGCCTGGACCACGTCCTGGGGCGTGAGCACGCGCCTCATCGGCACGGTCATCATGGCGCATGGCGACGACGACGGCGTGATTCTGCCGCCCCGGATTGCCCCGGCGCAGGTGATCATCGTCCCGGTCACGCCCAAGCCCGACACGCGCGAAGCCGTGCTCGCCGCCTGCCAGGCGCTTGCCACGAAGCTCCGTGCGGCGACGTTTGCCAACGAAGCCATCCGCGTGGAAATCGATGCCCGTGATCTCGGCGGCGGCCAGAAGAGCTGGGAATGGATCAAGCGCGGGGTGCCCGTCCGCGTGGAGATCGGTCCCCGCGACCTGGAGAAGGGCACGCTCGCCGTCGCCCGCCGCGATCGCGGCCACAAGGAGAAGAGCTTCCCCACCACGGACGAATTCGTCGCCGGGATCGCCACCACGCTGCAGGAGATCCACGATACGCTGATGGCGCGCGCCAAAACGCTGCGCGACACGCACACCGTGAAGATCGAGAGCAAGGACGAGTTCATCGCGTTCTTCACGCCGAAGAACAAAAACCAGCCGGAAATCCACGGCGGCTTTGCCTTCGCCCATTGGGACGGCACGCCGGAAACGGAGGCCGCCATCAAGGAAGAGCTCAAGGTGACCATCCGCTGCATTCCCTTCGATTCGCCGGAGGAAGATGGCAAATGCGTCTGGACGGGCGCGCCAAGCAAGAAGCGGGTGCTCTTCGCCAAGAGCTATTAAGATGCGTAAGGGAAACCATTGGCGTGACGTTTCGCGCCGGGAGGATCCCGTTGAACGTTTCGAGAACGGAAGTATCTAATGACAACTTTCCCGGCTGGCCTATAACGCCGCACCCCGAATGACGCTTCAGAAGATCCAAGAACAACTACTCCGCTGGACGGTCACGCTTGTGGCCATCGTCGGGGCCTTGGTTTTGGTAAAAAAAGCCGGCGAAGGCCACTACGGAATGGTGGCGGGCGCATTTGCGGCCATCCTGATCTCGGCCCTGCTTTTCATCATGCGGGAGCGCACCTGGGTGCTCATTCCGATCGTCTGGCCTCTGTTGGGAAACATCCCGGCGCTTGGCGTTCCGGTAACGCTGCGCGATATTATGGTGGGGGTGGTTTTCGGCATCTTCATCACGCTGAAAGCATTTAAGCTGATTACGCGAAAGGCGCCGTGGAATTTCGCGATGACGATCGCGACGGTAGTATTGCTCTATGTCGCTATCAGCTGGATGCGAAATCCGACAGGCTTTGCGGCTCTGGATTCCGACCGGGTGGGTGGCCGTCCCTATTTCAACGTTTGTGTTGCTCTGATCGCCTGCTGGATGCTCCGGCAGTGCAGCCTTTCGAGCACGCGTCCCAATTTGTTGGTCTACGCGATGGTCTTCTCCCGGACCATTGAAGGTGTTCTGGGGTTGCTGATCTTTTACTTCCCCGGTCTGTACTCTATCTTCAGCGAGTACTACGATGCACCAGGCTTTACCTGGGCCAGATCTCCGGAGGAAATGGACATCGCTCCTGGGGAGGAAGGCAGCCGCCGCTGGGGGTTTCTTTCGAATGCCGGGGCTGCGTTGAGCCTGCTGTCCCTCTGTGCGTGTCGGCCCATCTCGATGCTCTTGACCCGAAAGTTCTGGTATCCGGCCCTCTTTCTCCTCGGGCTGTTGTGCATCTTTCTCTCCGGCTTCCGGTCTTTTTTTGGCTGGACCATGGCGGCGACGCTAATGAGCAGCTATTTGCGCCGGGGATGGACCGATGTCATAAAAATCATGATCTCCGGTTTCGTGCTCCTGTGCATGCTCATTCTGGGTCAGGGAACCCTCTATCAATTGCCCTTTCCGATGCAGCGGACGCTGTGCTTTTTGCCGGGGAAATGGGATCCCATCGCCATCTCGGACGCGAACGCCTCCACAGAATGGCGCGTGGAAATGTGGAAGGAGTTGCTGTCCACCAATCGCTATATCGAAAATCACACGTTTGGCGATGGTTTCGGGATGCGCAAACGCGATCTGGCAGTGATTGAATGGAATCTCCGCTGGGGCGATGACAAAGATCGGCAGGAAAGCTACATGATTAACGGCGGTGTCCACAGCGGCCCAGTCAGCACGATTCGATGCCTTGGGTATGTGGGACTGGTCATCATGGTGGTGTTTGAATTCGCCATCGCCATCCGGGCCCTCAAACTGGCCCATCGAGCGAAAAATACGCCCTTCCAGACCCTGGCGTACTTTATTGCGCTCCAACCCATCCTGGATCCGATCTTCTTCATCTTCATCTTCGGGGCCGTTGAGGACAACATCCCCACGGGACTGTACAACATCGGCATGCTGCAGATGCTGGAGAATTCACTGGATGATTATGAGGCCGCTCAGCGCTCGGAGGAAGCCCGCGAACAGTCGGCGGGAGCGCCCTCTTTGCGGCGGGGTCTCTCTGCCAGTCCGCAACCGGCCTTGGCTGTCCCGAATCGGCCATGAACCAATGACCATGCTTTGGGGCACTCTCTACCGTGGGGCAAATGAAAGCCCATCGGGCGCCAGAATGGCACTGCAAGGTAGAGCCCACCCGTAGCGAAGGCGCCGCTTCAGGGTTCGCCCGTGGTTTTACACTCTCCAACGAATTCTTCGAATGGGCCGACTGAAAAACTTTTCACGCAATCTCGCGACCAGCTACCTGCAGATGGCTGTCAACGTGGGTTATTCGCTGGTTTCAGTGCCGATCATCCTCCACTGGCTCCCAGAGGTGGAGTTCGGTTTGTGGGCCGTGTTATTGCAGTTCATGTTGTATCTAAACCTGATTGATTTGGGAATCAATCAGGCCATCTCGCGGTTTTTAGTCGATCACAAGGACGAACAGGAGAAAGAGGACTACGGGGCGCTCCTCAAAATCTCCCTGCTGGTGAGCATCGTGCAAGGGGCCATCGTCTTTCTCGTCATCATGGTCGGTTCGCCCTGGCTCGCCCAGATGATGAAGATTCCGCCGCAGTACCACGATACCTTTGTCTCTTTGATGCGGATGCAGGGGGCAATCGGGGCGCTCACCTTCTGCGCGAATCCGCTCATGGCCATGTTGTATGCCCACCAACGGATGGATATCCCGTCTCGTCAAAGCATCTATGGCATGGTGGTTTCATTCGGATTGCTGGTGTTGTTTCTCTTCCGGGGATGCGGCCTCTATGCGTTTGTCTACGCCAATGCCGTCGCGGCGGTGATGGCCCCCTGCCATTACTTTTGGAGTTGCCACCGGCTGGGATTTTTTCCGGCCGCGGGGAAGTGGGGGCGGATCTCCTGGAAGCAGTTTCAGGACGTTTTCTGGTACGGCCGGGATGTGTTTCTGATGAATGTTGGCGCGTATTTGATTACCGCCAGCCAGGTGGTCATCATTACCGCCACCCTGGGATTAAAAGCCGCCGCTCTTTGGTCGGTGGGCACCAAGATTTTTTCAATGGTCCGCTATTTTATGTTCCAGCCGTATGCCACCGCCGTGCCCGGGCTCTCGGAGATGCATGCCCGAAAGGAGTCGGCGAAGCTGCAGTCGCGCTTTCAAAGCGTCGTCGTGCTGGGGGCCAGCCTGGGGGCCTATCTGAGCGTTTCCTACGTGCTGTGTAATAGCCTTTTTATCCACGTGTGGACTGCGGGGAGAATGGAATGGCCCGCTGCGAATGACGTTTTCCTGGGACTCTGGTTGTTCTTCACCTCCTTTCAAATGACGCACTGCAACTTCGTCACGGTGACGAAGGAAATCGGGGCGATGCGCTATCTGTATTTTGGCGAGGGCATCGTGTTTGTGGTGGCCTCTCTGCTCCTGGGCTATCGGTGGGGATTGCCGGGGATCATCGTCTGTTCCGTAGCTTGTGTCTTCTTATTCTCCTACCTCTATGGCCTGCACCGCAGTGCGCGCTATTTCCACACCAGTTTTTACGATTTGGCTCTCCAGTGGGTCGCGCCCTCCCTCAAGCTGGCAGCGATTTATAGCGGCGTGGCCGTCGTAACTTGGTTTTGCACCCCGGCACTGCCCATTCTGTGGCGGCTGGTGGTCCACGCTGCGGTCGCCACCCTCGGGGGCGGTCTGCTCTTTCTTCGCTTCGGCCTGCCCCGGGCGATGATCCATGAAGCGCAAGCACGCCTGCCGCAGGCCGCCGCATCCTTTTTGGATCGACTCCTGCCCGGGAAGCGTGACTTAACCTCGGCCCCACATTGACGATCCAAAAAGATGACGCTCACTCCCAAACTTCAGGCCGCGTTATGGCGGGCCTATGGAGACCCCGCCAAACCCGCTGAATGGGACGGCCATGTCTATGGCGGGGGCAAATTGAGCCAGCGCTTTTGGGAATACCATCAGTCCATCGAACTGCTGGAATTGACGGCGGATTCCGTCGTGCTGGATATCGGCGGGGGCTCCCCGGTCACCGGCGCGGGATTTTTCACCCAGGTAATCGCCCCGCACGTGAAAGAGGTCCACGTGCTGGACGTGAATGTGGGCCAGGCTGGGGAGCAGGAAGGGAACATCCGCTTCCATCGGATGCTTGGGAGTTATGAGACGATGAGCCAATTGCTCACCGGGAATACCCACATCACTCATATCGCCTCCGTCTCCGTTTTTGAGCACATCCCGCACGACGTCCGCTGCGGCATGATGCGCGCCCTCAACGAGCACTTCCACGGCGACATTTTCGCGGGAACGGTGGAGTTTCACACGCGCGAGCGTCTCTTTGAGCACCAGCTCACCACGCGCACTCTCTCGGAAACCTTTGCGCCGTTGACCGAGTTCTACCCGGATCGCCTCGTAAAATCTCCGGTCTGGGCGGAAAACGCCTACAGCAAGAGCCGCAGCCTGGGCGGCAGGATCGTGCGCCGTCTCAAAACGCTGCCGGAGTGGGAGCAGCGAGATCCCCTGGTCCCGCTGTGGTACCCGTTGGCCTTTCGTTTCCGAAAAAATCCGGCGGGCCTATGAACGAAAGCACCAAGTCAAAACAGTACTGGGGCCCGGTCGAGAAGATGGCCACCCAAGGCCGGGGCATCGATATCGGCTGCGGCCCGGATCCGGTGACGCCCGACGCGCGCCGCTTCGACGTGGAGGACGGGGATGCCAATGTCGCAAGTCAGTATGTGAAGGAGCAGTTCGACTTTGTCTATTCCTCGCATTGCCTGGAACACATGCATGATCCGCGGGCGACGATTCTCGATTGGTGGAAACTTGTGAAACCGGGCGGCTACCTCTTCATCCTCGTGCCGGATGAAGATCTCTATGAGCAAGGCGTCTTTCCCAGTCGGTTCAATCACGATCACAAAGCCACGTTCACTATTTCCAAGGCGCAATCATGGTCTCCCAAAAGCATCAATGTGCTGGCCTTGGCCAAGAGCCTTCCGGGGGGCGAGATCCGCAGCCTGGAGTTGCAGGATCGCGACTATGACCGGTCTTTGATGAGCGCAGGGCAGTTGGAACCGGGCCTGTTCATTCGCGTTTTGGCCAAGCTCTCGAAAGTGCTGGGCAAGTTCGGCGGAGCCCAGCGTCGCCGCCGTTTACTCCGGATGCTGGTGCCCTATTTCCCCATCGACCAGACCTCTCCGGAATACGATGCGCAGGCGCAGATTCAGCTGATCATGAAAAAGTCGGATCATGAATAGCGGCGCGGCTTCCACGCTTTTCTTGGCGCGTTCCTCTTGGTCCGGGGCGCTGGCAGGCATCTTCAAAGATTGATGGCCATGGCTGAGCGTCCACCGTCGTCGTCCCCTGCTCCACCCGGACGTTGGGCGTGGTTCCGAGCTTGGCTGGGGCGTCATCTCCAAGTCCTGAAGTATGTTGTCACCGTCGTGTTGCCCCGGATTTTCTGCTCGGGATCGCGGCCGGTGCTGTTCTCCAAGTACAGCGGCATGGGTGACATCATCTGCACCTTCCCAGCGGTCCATGAACTCATGAAGCGCCATCCACGGGCGCCGGTGATCTATAACTGTCACAGCGCCTACGCTTGCCTCCCGCGCATGGGTGGCATTACCGAGCGCGTCACCCATCTCCGGCAGGTGGGCGTCTTGCACCATTGGTATCGCTGGCTGTTTGCCGGTTTCTATCAGTTTCCGAGCGCGGACGAGAGTCCCGACGACTTTTGCAAAGACTACGTGGTGAAGGAATACGCCCGTCTTCACGGCGTGCCCGAATCCGACGCTCACCCCCCCCTGAAGATTGATCCGGCCGTGACAGCGCGGGTGCAGCAAAAGTTAAGCGCTCTCGTGCCCCCCGGGGCGGACATCGTGACGATCCAGACTGGTCCCACTTGGGCGATTCGAGAGTGGCCGGTCCAAGCCTGGGCCGAGTTGATCAAAGAGTTGCAGGCACAGACGTCCGTGACCGTCGTCCATATCGGGTCCGCCCAGCATCTCTCCGTCGGGGTCAAGGATCTCCCCGCTTTGCCTGGCGTGGTTTCCTTGGTGGATGCCTTGACCCTGGAAGAGTCGTGCGCAGCGATCGCCGCCAGCCGGCTCTTTATCGGGATCGACTCCGGCCTCCTGCACGTCGCGGCCGCCCTGAGTGTGCCGTGCGTCGGGATTTTTGGTCCTACTTCGCCCCAACTGCGTCTGCCCGTGGGTGACGTCCAAAACTGTGTCGTGAGCCGGATCGAGTGCCAGGGTTGCCATCATCGCGTTCCTCGCATTCACTGGGAATCCGGATGCCCCTACGAGATCGCCTGCATGAAAACCCTTCCGACCGCCGAGGTGCTCCGAGCGTGCCGGCGTCTCCTGCAATCTAACCTGACTACCTCTAACTCATGACGTTCCGAGGCCTGCTCAAGAGAATGGAACCGTTCGGCCAGAAGATCACTGGGCAGCTCCCGCTTTGTCCATGGGCTCCCATTCTGGCTCGCCTCGATCCACGCACCTTCTCGGCGTACCCTCCGCCGCTCAAGATTCGCGTACTGGCCGAAGATGGCCCGTTCAAGAAGCTCTGTTTCGATGATCGGCACGAAGTTTGGTTTCCGGCGGATATCCAGCTCACCGAAGAGCTCTGGAATGAGTATTTGGCGGTCTTTTGGCCGAACCGTGCCAACGGACACTACTACCTTGCTCAGGGCACCCTCCTGTCCGCCGGGGATATCTGTGTTGATTGCGGAGCCTGCGAGGGTTTCTTCGTCCTGCAGGCCCTGCAAGCGGGCGCCGCCAAGGTGATTTGCGTCGAGCCGAGCGATTTCATGGTGGAATGTCTGTCGCGCACTTTCGCTGCCGAGATCCGCGAGGGCCGGGTGGTGGTGGTCAACGCGGCCGTCGGCGCGATGCAGGGAAATGCGAATTTTTCCTTCGATATCCTGCAACCTTTCGGCGGGAAATCTGCATCGGAGGGAAAGATGGTTTCCGTGCGCGTCATCACGCTCGCGAAACTCGCCCAGGATCTTGGCCTGGAGCGGGTGGATTACTTAAAGATGGACATTGAGGGGGCCGAGATTCAGGCGGTGGAAGGAGCTTTGCCACTGCTGGTGAAGCACTTCCCAAAACTGGCGATCACCACCTACCATCGTCCTTTCGATTACCAGGCTTTGCGGGCGCTCATCGTCTCCGCCGGCTACCGGCACATCCGCAGCCGAGGTCTAACCCAGAGGGAAGAAGACGGCGTTTTCCGTCCGATGATGCTCCACGCCACCCGCTGAGTCGGGCCGGCTCCGCCCACCCGCGGGCAGCAAGCTGGCGCCACTCCACGGGCCCGGTTTATCGGCGCAGCAAGACCTTCGTGGATTGCCAAAGCAGCCAGCGGAATGTTTCGAGGGACTTCCAGCGCAGTCGAGGCACGCAGCGAGTGAGAAACCATCCCCAGTCACGCCACCGACGTTCCCTCGTTGGCGTGCAGAGGACAGCGTTCGCTCGGCGGGCATTGGCTTCATCCAGCCGCATAAACCTTTCGCAATGCCGGGCGCCGATCTCTTTTGTCAAAGCGACTTGCGTCGACAGATTCTTTCGCGACACCGACTGCCCGTGGTAACGGAAACGGATCAATTTTTGCGGCAGGGCAACAAATTCCCCGCGCTCCAGCATCCGCCCCCAAAGAGAGTAGTCCTCGGCATGCCGCTCTTCCGGGAGATATCCACCGGCTTCCATTTGCACCTGCCGGTTGAAGAGCACGCTGCTGTGAGTGACGGGGCACATATAGCAGAGCCGCATCGCCGTAAAGGAACGGCTCTTCGGCAGGCGAGCCGGCTGCGTGGTCGGCGCCTCTTCCCCAAAATTTTCCACCCCGGAGTGGCACAACACGGCCCCCGGGTGATCGTTCACGGCTCGCCACTGGCTCTCCAGCCGGTCCTGCACACACATATCGTCCGCGTCCAATCGGGCGATCCACCGGGCCTGGGCCTGCGCCACTCCATGATTCAGAGCCACGACAATGCCGGCGTGGTCCAGCGAGATGACTCGGATCCGCGGATCAGTGTAGCGGCCCAGAATCTCCGCGGTGCGATCGGTGCTGCCATCATTGATCACCAGCAGTTCGAAGTCCTGGAAAGTCTGCTCGAGCACGCTGTTAACCGCCGCCTCCAGAAACGCTTCTCCATTCCAGACGGGCATGAGGACTGAGATGAGCGGTGGCATTCCCTCCGTCTCCTAAGGATTGAAGCCGACCTTGTAAATAAAATGCCCGCAGCGAAAAGCAGCTCGGAATTACTTCACGCTCGCAACATTGTTCACCCGTCCCCGGATGCTCAACGAGGCGCGCAACCCTTCGCGCAATCTCGATGGGCCTGGCAGAAGCTTTCTTTTATCAAGGTGGAGGACAGGGAGGATCCACGAGCAAGAGCAAGAGTAAGGCAACGAACTCTTCCCTCCTCGTTTCGGACGCACCATTTTCCATTACGCCGGAATGCGCACCTTGTTTTAGCGGGCGCTTGACCGTTGGCAAAAAATTCCCATCGTCACGCTCCCGCGTGTTCCTCCAAACCCATTCGACCACTTTCGTTTGTTCTCTTTAAATCATGGATATTCCAGGTCAGCTTTCCACCGGTGAACGTGAGCTTTTGACCAGCGCCCTCACCTCTTCGGCCAGGAAGCCGGAGCGGGTTGTCGAGGTCGGGACCTGGCTCGGAGGGGGCAGCACGTTGCACATCCTGCGCGCGCTTCACCAAAACGGCTGCGGCCATCTGTGGGGGATTGAATATAACCGGGACATCTACGAGCAGATGCTGGCGAACATTCGCAAGGCCTGCCCAGAGGCGATCGAGCGATTCACACCGCTGTTTGGCAGCAGTGAAGAGGCCATCCCGACGTGGCTCCGGGAATTGCCACCGGGGGCCACGGTGGACTTTGCTTTTCTCGATGGGGGCGACCATCCCAATGAGCAGATTGCGGAGTTTCTGCTGCTCGATCCGGTGATGCCGGTGGGAAGTGAACTGATGAGCCATGATGCGCTGGTGCGCAAGGGAAGCTGGTTTGTGCCCTACCTGCGGGAGCTGGACCACTGGGAGACCGAACTGCTTCGGCTGAGCGAGGTAGGTTTATTCCGGGCCAAAAAGGTCCGGCCGGCCCCCTCCGAGCAGAGCCGCCAGGCGGCGGAGCGCAAGCTGGCCCAGCTCCGTCGAAGCCTGACGGAAAGGATCGCACAGATCCTGCCGCCGGGGGCACGCCGGCTGATCGCCAAGCTAATACCCACGAGACTGCTGAATCGCATCCTGCGCGGCGCGCACCGCTAGGCGGGGCCAAGCCCACATCTCTCTTTTTCTTTGCAGACGAAACTCGAAAAACTGGGGCAGGTCTTCCCATGCATCCGCCAGAGGTTTTTCCCCCGCCGACACCTGCTCGCGGGACCCTACGTGGGGGAGTTCGGGTATGAATTGATGCAGTGGCAAGGATACGTGCGGGCTCGGAAACCGCATTACCGGGAAGTGCATGTGCTCACGTACCCAGGGCGCGACTATCTCTATGAGGGCTGCCAGGTGCACTACCACGACGTGGATCTGCGGACCGCCGGCTACCAGTACGGCACGATGCTGCCGCGCGAGCGGCGCGCCATGGCTACTCGCTTTGCGGAGAAAATCGGCCTGAAGGATTACGATATTTTCGACACCTCGCGACTCTGCACCCGCTACCACAAAATGCTTTTTTGGCGACAGGACTTCCGCCGGCTGCGGGAAAATCCGCTGGAGGGCGGCCCGCGGGACGTCGCGTTTCACTTCCGGGCGATTAATAAGGAGGGACCGGACCGGACGCGAAACTACCGGCGCGAGTCGGCCGAGGAATTGGTGGAACTGGGCCGCCAAGCAGGCTGGCGCATGATGTGTATCGGACACCCGGATTACTCCTTTTGCCCCGAAGGCGTGGAGGATCAGCGGAAGTTGGATCTACGGGAGTCCGTGGCCGCGCTTTGTTCGGTGCGGCTCTTGGCGGGGGAATTGAGCGGCCCGTTTCATCTGGCGAACCTCTGCGGCGTGCCCACGGCGTTTTTTGCGGACGGCCAGTGGCGAATCGATAATTGTCTCGGCTGGAATCCCTTTCGCGTCCCGCTCTACGTCATCGCCAATGACACTATGCAGCCCCCGGCGCCGCTCGTTTTCCAAAAAATTCAGGAGGCGCTGGCCGAGCTGCGGGTACGCACCGGCGGATTCACACAACCAGCCTATTCCACTCCGGCGCAAAAGATTTCGTGGGTATGAAAGAGGGCCCGCTAAAGGTGGCGATGATCATCCCGGACGATCGCGATGAGCACCGGCGCCCGGATCTGCCTGAGCCTTGGTTTGGCCCAGCGCCTAATACCTTGCGGCTGGGCCTCGCGGAATGCCCAGACGTGGAACTGCACATTTTGAGCTGCGAGCGCCAACTGCTTCCCGCCAGCCGCCAGCTTTCCGAAAATACGTATTTTCATCCGGTGCCGGTCTCTCGCTGGGCCTATATGCGGACGTGCTACCTCGGCAGTATCCGGGCGCTGCGAAGAACGGTGGCGCAAATCCGACCCGATGTGGTCCATGGCCAGGGGACGGAGCGCTATGCCGGCCTGGGAGCGGCTTATTCCCGACGGCCCAATGTCATCACCATCCTCGGAAACATGCGGGCCGTCGCGCGACAGCGACGCGCGCGATTTCTGTCCTTTCATTGGATTACGGCGCGGCTCGAAACGGTGGCACTGCGTCGCACGGATGGCGTGCTCTGCAATTCCGAGTATACGCGATCCGAGGTAAAATCCGTCGCGCGGAGGACCTGGAGTGTCCCGAATGGATTGAGCCCGGAATTTTTCGGGCCACGAACCGTGGCAAGAACCGGTGTCCCACGCATCGTCAATCTTGGGCACATCCATCCCTACAAGGGGCAGGTGGAGCTCTTGCAGCACATGCAGCAACTCCACGCCGGCGGGCAGCGGTTCCAGTTGGAGTTTATCGGCGGGACCGATGCCCAAACCGCCTATGGCCAAAATTTTTTGCGCCTCGTGGAGCAAGCCAGCCATGAGGGTTGGGCCCGCCATTTGGGCGCGCTGCCGCGGGAGGAAGTCATTCGCCATCTGGATGGGGCAAGCGCAGCGGTCCACGTGTCGCGCGAGGAGTCCTTTGGGCTCGCCGTCGCCGAGGCGCTGGCGCGGGAGGTAAAGATGTTTGCTTTTACGGCGGGCGGCGTCGCGGACATCGTGGCAGGGGTGAGCAGCGTGGAAGCCTTTGCGCCCAATGCCTGGGAGGACCTCGTGAGGGCTCTCGGGGCTTGGTTAAAGGCGGGGGCGCCGGCAACGGCGACGACGGCCAAAATCATGCAAGCTCGATATTCGCCACGCGCGATTGCCGCACGTCATGTGGAGGTCTATCGAGAATTGCTGGAAGCCGCCCGGCGATGATGGCAGGCCGGTGATGCGTTGACTTCCCTTCCCATGTCGGAATACAGGCTCGCACTATGGGATTGAAAAAATCGCTCATGCTCTGGCTGCTCGAGAAACGCCGTTCCACATTCTTTCGCTGGAAGAAGCTCAACGGCGTCGCCATTGCGGCGGATGATCGCTTTTGGGATGTTCATCTGGCGTTGCTTCGGGATGAACGCTGCACGCAGACCCTCCACGAACGGTATAATCTTTGGACCCTCGCCCAGGCAACGGCTCGGCTCGGAGGCGCGGTGGCGGAAGTCGGGGTCTATCGCGGCGGCAGCGCCAAACTCCTTTGTGAGACGGGCGCCGGAACGCCGCTGTATCTTTTTGACACGTTTGCAGGCATGCCGACGACCAATGCGGCGACGGATGGCGGCTTCTCAGCCGGGGACTTTGCCGACACTTCGCTGGACGATGTGCGATCTTATCTCAACCGCTATTCCGGGGTGCACTTCTACAAGGGATTTTTTCCGGACTCCGTCCACGGCCAGGAGCCGGAGAAACTGGCCTACCGGCTCGTACACCTGGACGTGGACATCAAGGAATCCACGCTGAGCTGCCTGAAATTCTTTTACCCGCGCATGCTCCAGGGAGGAGCGATTGTTTCGCACGATTACGGGCAACTCTCAGCCCCCGGGGTAAAGCTCGCCTTCGATGAGTTCTTCGCCGACAAGCCGGAAACGGTCGTCCGGCTTTGGGACACGCAGTGCGTGGTGACGAAGTGCTCGGCTACTTCTGCGAAATGAAGTCCACCACCAGCGGCTTCTCAAGGACGTCGGGGAGCAGCTTCACAAATTCCTTATGCGCCGGATGGACGAGATAGGCATCGCGCGCGGCGGTATCCTTGAAAGTAACGACCCAGCAGTGCGTGAAGCCGTCGCTCAACTTTTCCGGCGAGACATCCGTGCCCCAGTTCAGCGTTTGGACTTCGCTGACTTTGTCTTTCAGCGCGGCAAACTCCGTCTCGATCTTCTTGATCTGTTCCGGCGTGGCGCTGGCTTTGAATTTGAAGTGGACGACGTGATAGACAGGGCCGTCAGCGGCGAGTGTGGTCATGGTGAGCAGGGCGAGAGCAGCCAGGATGGATTTCATTTCAGGAGTGAGGAATCAGCGGTCAGGAGTCAGAAAAATTAGCAGCCGGTGCGCGCCTCGGCGCACTCCACGAAGGCGTAGCACGCCATGTGGAGGATGTGCATCTGCACGTCTTCCACCCGGCCATAGTGGGTGTCGCCGACCACGATCACCTGCTTTGCGATCTCCGCGAGTTTGCCTCGCTTGCCGCCGACGAGCGCGACGGTGTGGAGGCCCTTTTTGTTGGCCCATTCCACGGCGCGCACCAAGTTCGGCGAACTGCCGCTCACGCTGCTGGTGATGAGCAAATCGCCCGGCCGCGCGTAGTTTTCCAACTGGCGCCAGTAGACGTCTTCGTAGGCATAGTCATTGCCGATGGCCGTGACCCACGACACATTGTCGTTCAGCGTCAGCACGCGAAACTTCTGCCCCATCGCCTCGCTCGCGTTCTTGCCGAGATCGGTCACAAAGTGCGAGCAATTCGCCGCATTGCCGCCGTTGCCGCAGACGAAGATTTGCGCATCCCGGCGATGAGCGTCCCGCAGCGTATGGACGAGCGTGGCGACGTCATTCGGGTTCACGGTATCGACCGCGCGCTTCTGCGCTTCAAGGTAGTCGGCAATCCAGTTGGTCATAGGGTCAAAGTGTGCGGGCAAGCGAGGGGTGTCGAGCGGAGATTGGCAGCGGGATTATTCACACGAATGACGGCTTCGAAACCATGTCCCGGCATCACTTCCACGCCCCCTTGAACACCTTTCGCATTTCCTCCTCCCCCCACTCCTGCCGGTGATTCACCGGGTGCACGATCCCGTACCCTTTCGCCAGCATCTCCTGCGGCGCAAACGGCAGCGTCGGATTCCCCACGCCGAATACCTCCCCCGGAGTCACCGCATCTTCAATCCCCTGCCCCAGCCGCTTCACGAGCAGCGAGACCACCACATCCTCCCCCAGCGGTGTCGGCAGCCATTGCAGCGGATCGCGGAAAAAGCCGCTCGCGCGCATCGCCGTCACTGTCGCCCCGCGCAGCGCATAGGCCCCACCCACGCAGTATTCCCCGAGCACGTACCCCGCGAGCAGCGCATCGATAATCAGCCGCCGGATCGTCCGGTCCCGCCGGAAGAGCGTCCATTGCAGGCGCGGCCACGGCTGGTGCGTCCGCCTCCAAATCGTGAAGGGCCGCATCAACTTCTCGATGGCCGGCGCCGGCTCCCGCTCCACCGCCCAGTCTCGCGGGCGATGCGGAAAATTCCGGTAGGCCCCAATCATCGCGCACTTCGGCGCCGCCGCGAATTGCCGCGCAATCTGCTCCGAACACGGCCGCACCAGCAGCGCGTCCGTATCCAACTTCAGCACAAAATCGCCCGTTGCCCCCTGCGCGGCGAGATGGTCCAGGCTCGTCAGCACGCCCGCCGTGAGCCCCGCCAGCCACCCCGAGCCGCGCCCACGCCGCGGATTGATCAAATGAGCCACGGGAAAGCCCGCCCCTTTCGCGAGCGCCGCCAACTCCGGCCGTGGCACCAGCGTGTCGTCCATGATCACCCCCTGCGCCACCTGCCCTTTTTCAAACCGCGTCAGACTCTCCAGCACATCCGCGCAACGCCCAATCTCCCGCTCATGCGGACCAACGGGTATGAGAACGGAAAAAGCCATCCGCGCGCACCATGCCCAAGACCCGCCCTCATTGAAAAGCCGGAAAGGATCACCCAAGGACCCATCTGCGCTCTCTGAGTTATCTGCGTCATCTGTAGTAAAAGGACCGCGCCTCTCCATCTCTGTGCTCTTTGTGGTTACGAGCCCCCTTGGTCCCCACCGTTGACCCACCCCACCCCGCTCGGTTACAACCTCCGCCATGAAGCCTCGTCACATCCTCCTCGGCTTGCTGGTTGCGGTGCCCGTCGTGTGCTCCGCCACCAATATCGATCGCTCCACCCTCACGGAGGTCGTCAACAAAGTGAGCGTGATTGACTCCACCTCGCGCAAGACCTCCGCCGCCCAAGTGCGCTCCGAATTCGTGGCGCCCAATATCCTGCGCACGGGCGCCGATTCCCGTGCGGAAATGATCGCGCCCGATCAAACGGTGACCCGCGTGGGGCAAAACACGATCTTCTCCTTCTCCCGCGACTCCCGCGAGATCGAGCTCGAGAAAGGCAGCATCCTTTTCCAAAGCCCTTCCGGCAAGGGCGGGGGAACCATCCGCACGCCCGCGGCCTCCGCCGCCGTGCTGGGCACCACGCTCATCGTCGTTGCCACGAAGAACGGCGGCTTCAAAGTCCTGCTCATCGAAGGCTCCGGCAAAGTGAAGGCCGCCGATGGCACCGTGCGCACGATCAACAGCGGCCAGATGGTCTACGCCCTCCCGGGCGGCAAGCTCTCCGGGGTGTTCGAATTCCGCCTCAGCCAGCAGGTCGGCGCCTCCGCGCTCGTCAGCGGTTTTAAAAAGAAGCTGCCGTCCACCGACAAAATCCAGGCCGCCATCAATCGCCAGGAAAAGGACATCAAGAGCGGCTCGGCCATCGAGACGGGCCTGCTCGCCAGCGGTTCGCCCACCATCGCCTACAAAGTGGACGTCGCGCGCGACACCATCAAGGAGCAGCAGCAATCCACGATGGCGGCCGCGCAATCGCAGCGCTTCCTCGATGCCGCGAATACGCCAGCCACCATCGCCAGCGCGGATTTGGATCCAGCGCGCGTCTTCGTCCCGGAGGACATGGACCAGCTTGGTTTCCCCGGCGACAATCGCCCGCTCTTCGGCCTCTTCGGCAACGGCCTGCCCCAGCGCACCGACAGCTTCGCGCAATTCGTCGGTTCCGACATCCTATTCGATACGCCCACCGTTTCGCTCGATCCGTACGCCGGCCGCGAGGCCTTCCGCTTCCTTGCGCTGAACAACATCGAGTTCCAGCAGTCGGTCGACTTCGGCACCTACTTTGGCGCGATTCAATTCTGGGCCGGCGACACCATCCGCACCGCCCCCGGGATCGCCGTAAAAGTAAGCGCCATGGCCTCCAGCCTCAGCTTCATCGCCTTTGGCCAGCCCTTCTCCGTCGACCAGCCGCTTCCCACCTCGCTGGCCGAAATTGACCCCAACTCGCAACTCCTGCTCTCCAGCTTCACCGCGCAGAACTTCGCCGGAGCCATTGGTTTGGCCGGCGGAAATGTGGATTTGGAAGGCGTGCGCCTCGGCGCCGGCGGCCCGCTCATCGTCGCGGCCGGCAGCGATTTGACGGTCCGCTTCTCGGCCAGCGGCCCGTTCGCTCCGTTGTTCGAAGGCCAGCAAGCCAGCCAATTCGATGCGGCCTCGGAGCTCGTCTCCGGCGTTTCGGCAGACTTGGTGGCTGCCCGCGATATCAAGCTCAACGGCGTGCTCGTGCAGGCGCCCCGCATCCGCGTGCAGTCCGGCAACGACCTGCAACTCCGAGCCGTCCAGCTGAACGACACCAGCACCCCGGCTGCCAGCGGCAGCCCAAGCCCCGGCGGCGGAACGGCGTTTGTCCCCACCAACAAGCAAGTCTTCCTCAGCGCCCAAAAGCTGGCGGATCTCCGGAATGTGAACTTCCTCTCGAACGACGTTCTCCTCCAGGCCCGCACCATTCGCCTGGAGCAGGTCAATTTCCGCGATGGCTCGCGCGTCATCCTCGAATCGCAAATCGGCCGCCTCGCGCCCAATCCCAATACCGGCCGCCCCGCCATTCCGGGCCTCGTCAACTTCATCAAAGGCGTCAAATACGGCGACTCACCCGCCGAGCAATTCGTCATCCAAAACGGCCCCGGCCAAACCCCCAGCAGCGCCGGCATCATCATCCGCCCGCGCGGCAAATAATTTCCCTTTCCCATTTTTTGCATGAAATCCATCGCCATCCTTCTCCTCGCCTCCGCGGCCGCCAGCCTCGCCCAATTGCCCGCCGAGCGGGCTGTGACCCAGTCGCAGAGCCCGGCCGGCCGATTCCGCACCATGCCGGGCGGCAGCTTCCTCCGCGATGTGGATACCCAATCCGCGCCGGAGCTGTACCCGGGAGAAATTGAGGACGTCGGCCCGCAATTCCTGCTCGCCCGCCGCGCCGCCGCCGCCGGCCCCTCGCGTCACCAGTGGTTTGAAGCCTTTGCCGACTGGCAGCTCTTCTACACCAACAACGCCCTGCTCACCGAGAAGAACGTGCGCGACACCGGCATCATGGTGACCACCGTGCAGATGGCCGTGAACTTCCCCTCGGTGAAAGTGCTCGGCGGGGACCTCGCGACCAAGCTCGGGTACCGCCAGCAGTGGTGGATGTACTCGCCCGATAAATCGCGCGGCGACCTGAACAATTTCGACTTCTCCGTCGGCACCGTCTTCCTCGCCAGCCGCCATTCCTGGGACGACGACAAGTGGGTCGCCTCGGTCGAGATCGACTACAACCGCTACCTTTCGCGCGACGACGACTGGAACGAATTCTACGTGGAGCTCGCCCCCTATTGGTCGCTCGAGCGCAACTTCCACCCCGACGAAAAGACGCTCCTCACCGTCGGCTACTACGGCGGCTATCACTGGACGGAGACCGACCCGCAGCCCGTCACCAACATCAACGACCGGCTCGATAACAGCCTCGGCCTGACCATCACCCGCGAGATCCTCCCGCGCCTTGTCGGCCAGTTCTACTATCGCCTGCAGTGGTCGCACTACTCGACCAACAGCAACCGCAACGACCTCTACAATTCGCTCGGCCTCGCGGTGATCTACAACTTCAACAACTGGGCCAGCATCCGCGCCTTCGTCGGCTACGAAAACCGCAACTCCACCGACGAACTCATCGCCGACTACAACAAACTCGACACCGGCGGCGGCCTCACCTTCACCGCGCGATTCTAGGCGCATCGGTCGCACCATCCCCCGGGGAGAATGATGAAATACGCCCTGCTCTCGGCGTTGCTGCTGTTGCTGTGCCCCGCCTGCAAACGGAAGCCCGAACCTGCGTTCGAAAGCCGCAGCCGAATGTCTGAAAATGCGTTTGCATACTGCGGGGAAGAATTTCGCCTCTCGCACCCCGCGACCCAGTATGCCAGCTACGATGACGCGGTGGAGGATATGCCGCCCGAGGAGCTTGAGCGCCTCGAGGCGAAGCTTCTCTCCGCCCCAATCGCCCAGGAATTTTCGACGAAGATTGAGATGGCTCAGGCGGCCATCCCGCTCATGATTCCCGGCGGCGGGCTGGGCGGCCTGGATTCCGCCGGAAACATTGCCACGGTGACGCTCGGCATTCCCAAAAGGGACGCCGCTCGCTACATCACGGGCCTTGAGAAAAACGGCCGCTGGTCTGTGGTGGACGATTTCAAAGGCCCGATTCCGGCCGTCGGCACCTCGGTCAAAATCGAAAACGGCGAGTTGATCTACACGAGCTACCAAAAAGTGGTGTTTCGACGGAAGCAACTGGAATAGCGCCATCGCTCCGCAAACCCGCGCTTCCCAAATCCGCGCCCCGGCTTTACCCAAAGCTCATGCTCCTCTGGCGCGAAAAGATTCCCGACGGCTGGCTCGCCAAAGTACGCGCCGGCCTGCCCGCCGTGCTCAACGACCACGCCCACCTCGAGCGCAAGGCCGCCACCACCGCGCTGAACCTCGAAAAGTACGCGGAACTCGCCGATTCCGTCACCGAGCTCAACCACATCGCCATCGAGGAACTCCAGCACTTCCAGCAAGTGCTCAGGCTGCTGCGCGAGCGGGGCATCCCCTTCACCCCTCCGCAGCGCAGCCCGTGGATCACCGGCATGATGCGCGCCCTCCGCAAGGGCCGGCGGGAACAAGTCATCGACCACCTGGTCGTCTGCGCCCTCATCGAGGGCCGCTCCTGCGAGAAATTCCAAATCCTCTCCCGCGAAATCCGTGACCTCGATCCCCAGCTCGCCGACTTCTACGCCGGCCTCGTGGAGAGCGAGGGCAACCACTACGCCACCTACCTCATCATGGCCCGCCACATCGACGAAGCCGAGACCCACCGCCGCCTCGACTACTTCCTCGACCTCGATGCCCAGCTCATCCTCGCCCCCAACCCCCACGCGATGCTGCACTAATCAAGGGAGCTGCAGCCGGGAGGCTGTGGTCACCTTTACGGAGATCCGCCGCCTCACTTCGCCGCCGCCGCACCCACCGTCACCGTCACTTCGCCATCCCCGATATTCCCGCCCGCATCGCCATCGCTCGCGTATAAAACCAGATTCCCATCTTCTGGAACCGTGAAGGAGAGCGTATTGTCCTTCGCCCAATGCTCGTCTTTCCCCACGGCCGCCACCAGCGCCATCCAGGGAACCCCTTTTTTGACTTTGTCGGGATCGTACCCACGCCAATCCGTATACTTGCCTTTGTGCGTGCCTCCGCCCGTCCACCACACTTTTTTCGGCGTCACCGTCACCACCTGCCCCGCCTTCACGCTGCCCACCACCACTGGATTCGTGTTCACCGAGGTGGCCGGCACTTTCACGAGCGACTGCGTTGGCGCGACCTTTGAGAACGTGCCGGGCGGCGGCGAAATAATGCGCGCCGCAAACCCCGTTTCCCCCGGCGTCACCTGCACCTTCTTGCCCAGCGCCAAATCCTTCAAGGCCCCCCGCTCACCATTAATCGTGATCTCCGTGGTGAGCTTTACCTTAAACTGGTGAAAAGCCCCCTTCGCGCCCGCAATCGTAAAACTGCTCGTCGGCTGGTCAATCTGGGTAATGTCACCCGTGACCGATTGCCCACAGAGCGGCCCCGTAAATATTCCCAGGAGGAAAACGAGGAGAAAAAACGACGCGCTTTTCATGGTGAGCTGTGGGTTGATTTTGGGGTCCAGGAAATGTCTGGCTCCCTCGGATCGTATCCGCAACTCGGATCGTATCCGCAAGTCAGAAGTCAGCCCCTCCTTTCTTGGGCGGCGGATTCGAGCGGGCGAGAAAGCCCGCGCCGTCCCCATCTCATTTTCTCCGCCGCCTCTGCCCCACTACCATTCCCAGCCCCGCCAGCAACATCGCCGCCGCCCCCGGCTCCGGCACCACATTGTAGATCGCGATATCGTTGCCGCCCGTCAGCGTGCTGCTCGCCTGCGTCCCCATCCAGTTCGCGGCATACGTGATCTTCCCAAAGTACCCATTCCCCAGATCGATCGTCACCCCCTCCTCCGCTCCCACGAAATACGGCGGGAAGAAATCAAACACGTCGCTCCGCGTGAGAATGTAAAACACATCGCCCGGCGCGGGCGCGAACCCATCCGTCACCCCCGCGCTCAACGTTACGCTGGACCCGAGAAAAATCCCGCTGTTCACATTCGTGTTGTTCAGCTGGTCATAGTGCCCGGCACCGTTGCCCGGAGTACTGCCGGCCAACTCCACCGTAAAGGTCGCCCCGTCGTTGAACATTAATACCCCGTCCACCTCTAGCACCCCCGGGCTGCCTCCCGGCGCCAGCACGCCGCCCGCCTGCACGACCACATCCCGCGTCACCACTCCGCTGCCGCTCAGCTTCCCCGTCACATTCACGGAGCCGGCCAGTGTCCCATCCACCTTGAAGTTCTGCCCAGTCACCACGTTGTAGCCAAAAAACTGCGCCTGCACATCCAGCGTCGCGCCCGCCGCCACATGAATCACCGGAGAGGCCAGCGACGCATTCGCGCCGAGCACCACCGCTCCCTCGGAAATCTCGGTATTTCCCGTGTAGGTGCTGACCCCTTCCAGGAAGAGCTGGCCAGGGCCGGCCTTCAGCAGCGTGGCGCTGCCCACGATCGGGAACTGCACCCGCAGATCGTTGATCGCCAGGCCATCCGCCACGGTAAATTTCCGGGTGCCCGTCCCCAGGTCCACGAGGCGCGAGGCAAACGTGCCCGCCGCCGATTCGCCAAAGATCCCCGCCTCGAAATCCGACGCAAAACTGGTTACGTCGCCATTCAGGATGATGCCGGATCCCATGTTGGTGTCCCCGGTGTTGCCCATGTTCATCTTCATCTGCCCGCCGGTGATTTCCAGTCCGCCCGGCCCGATGGTCAGCGTGTCCCGCTCCAGCAGTGAGTTGCCCCCAATCACCGCGATGTTCCCGTTGAGGATGAATTTATTCACAGTCATACTGCCGAAACTATTGATCGCGAAATCACCGCCCAGGTATGCAAACGTCCCCGTGATGGTAATGTGATTGTGCCCGCCCGGCGGCGTCCCCGGAAAGGTTGGCGCCACGGTCGTTTTGAACACGCCCCCATTCATCGTGAAGTTCGCCAGCGTTTCGCTCGCATTGCCTACCGTCGTCCCCGTGGCGGGTGCAAAGGCGAAGTTGCCGCTGTCCATCGTCACGTTCGCCGTATCCACGATCTGGTCATTCGATTGATCCGCGTAAAACACGCTCCCGCCCGAAATCTGCAGGTTGCCGGTAATCGCCGTCACACCCGCCGGCTTGGCGAGGAACAGCGTCCCGCCCGCGACCGTCACCAGCCCCGTGTAGGTATTCGGCGCCGTGCCCGCGAGCTGCAGCCGGCCCGCGCCCTGCAGCGTCCAGTTCGAGTTCCCAATGACCGGCCCCGTAATGTTCAGATCCGGCGTGGCCGTGCCATTCGCCACGTTGAAGAACCGATCCCCCGTGCCCAAATTCACCGTGCCGCTCAAAGTCCCGGTGCCGTTGCTCGCCCCATCAAACGTAATCGTCAGCCCCGGCGCGCCGGTGAACGTCACGTCGTTCGCAATCGTGGCATTTCGCACGGTCAGCGGATTGAAATCATCGCTCAGCGTGAGCTTGCCCGTGCCGAGAATTGAGCCGCCCTGCGCGGTGATCTTCACCGCGGTCGACGGCACATTCAGCACCAGCCCGCCCGTTCCTTGCTTCAAAAGGTTCGGCGCGGTCAACCCCGCCAGGATGTTCAGGTTGTAGCTGTTGTTGGCCACCACCGTCAGCTGCAGCACGTCGGGCGTCAGGGTCACGCTCGGCACCGTCAGCGTCTTTGAAGTGCCCGTGCCGTTGATGCGATCCACCGTGATCATCGCATTGGTGATCGCCGTGATCGCATTCGGAAACGCAAACGTCTCCGGCGCCGTCGTCCCATCGCCATTGTGCCGCAGCGTCAGGTTGCCGCCGCTGAGCGTCACGGGGCCCGTGCCTAGCGCTGCGACGCCGCGCGCATCCACCGTGCCGCCCTGCACCTCCGTCCCGCCGGCATAAGTGTTGTTGCCGCTGAGCAGGAGGGACGTCGCGCCCGCTTTCAAAATGCCGCCATTCGAAATATTCGCCGAGATCAGCCCATTGCCTGTCGCGGTCACACTGATCGTCCGCGTCCCGCCATTGAGATTCAGATTCCCGTCGATGACGTTGCCCATCAGCGCCGGGAAATAGGCCCCGGCACTGGTGGCGGGCGAGGTGCCGTCGATGTTGATCCCACTCGTCACCGTCAGCATGCCCACACCCGTGGTGATGGTGAGGCTGCTCGTCCCCTGGTTGTTGGCGATGGAAAGGTTCGCGACGGTTTCGTTGAACCCCGCCAAATCCCAGTTCGAGCTGCCGATGCCCGATGTCCCCACGAACGTCACACTCGCCGTGTCCGGAATTTGATCCGCCGCCCCATTCTTCAGTAGCGTGCTGCCCGACGCCGTGGAGGAAACAAAGTCCCCCGGCACCGCATTGACGCCCGCAGTCTTCGCCAGAATCAAAATGCCTTGGTTAAAAGTCAGCGGTCCCGTCCATGCATTGGCCGTACTGCCTGCCAACATCAGCGAACCCGCGCCCGCTTTGGTCAGTCCACCCACGGCATCGATGATGGCGCCATCAATCTTCAGATCCGGCTCCAACGCCGGCGTGTCATTGACGGCGACCGTCCGCGTCGCTCCGCCGAGATTGACGTTGCCGGTAATCACGCCGCCCAGCGATCCCGTGGCGGAGTTGTAGGTCACATTTCCCGCCAGCGTCAGCGCCGCGCCCGCCAGCAGATTCGCCACCGTCCCCGCCGGCCCGCCGCCTATGATGATGTTGGTCGGGCTCGCCGCAAAACCGCCCAGATCCAGCGTGCCGTTCACCACGGTGTACTGCGTATTCGGCAGCGCGCCTGCCACCCCCACCTTCAGCGTGCCGCCCGGCGTCGTCGTGTTGCCCACGGCCACGTTGCCCGTGATCGTGCTCGTGCCATTCAGCGTCAAGACGCCGTTATCCAGCTTCGTGAGCCCATACACCCCCACGCCCGCCTGCATGATCGTTCCCGCGACCACCGTGTTGCCCGTGCCGCGCAGCGTCAGCGTTTTCGCCGCCGCATTGTTCAGCGTGATCGATGGAATCGTCAGCTTCCCCAGCCCGCCCACATTGCCGGCAATCGCCCCCGAGTCCGTGACCGTGATCGCCCCGGTATCCAGGCTATAGTCATTCGCACTGTTCGTCGTGAACGTCACCGCCCCCAGCGTGATTGTCCCAATGGTGTGCTTGTTCCCCATGGCCACGCCGCTCGGCGCATGATCCACGCTCACGCTGCTACTCCCCGTCAGCGTGAGGTTGTAGCCGTAGCTGGTCGATACCTCGTTGTTCAGCGCGAGTTGTCCGCCCGTCGCCATGGACACCGTCCCGGCCGTTCCCAGCGCGCCCGGATCCACCACCCGCAACGTGCCATTGGTAATCGTCGTGTTGCCCGTGTACGTCGACGCCACCGGCAAAATCACCGTCCCCGTATCATTCTTCACAAGCGACATCACACCGGTGCCGGTGGCCGAAATTCCGCCCGTCACGATGGTCGTTCCCGTCCCGCGCAGCGTTACGTTGGCGGCGGCGGTCCCCGTGAAGGTCACACTCGGGATCGTCAGCAGCGCCGGCGACGCCAGGTTATTGGTCATCGTTCCTCCCGCCGTTTCCGTCACCGCACCGGTCGTCACCGCATAGCCATTCCCCGCCGTAAACGTCAGCGTGAAGGCGCCGCTGGTGATCGTGGACAGGGTATGTGTCTGCGCCGTGCCCGTACCGCCCACGGCCTGGTCCGAATTGATCGTCGTGCTCGCCGTTACCGTGATCGGATTCGGATACGTTGTTCCTACCTCGTTGCGCAGATCCAGCGTGCCGCCGCCCAGCGTTAGTGGGCCCGTCCCAATGTTGTTGCTCGTGGCAAAACGCAGGATGCCGCCCGCCGTGCCCATCGCGCCCGTGCGCGCGCTGTTGTTTCCGGTGATCGTCAGCGTGCCGGTCGACGACCCTTTCGTGATCGATCCCGTCCCCAAAATCTGCCCGTCGACCGGGAGCGTAATTTCATTTCCCGCCGTGACGTCCACCTGCCCGCCTACCACGTTCGTGGTGATCATCCGGGTCAGCGCAAACGTGCTATCGAGCCGGAACACGCTCGTCGTCGCCGTCAGCGTGATGCCATTGCCCAGCGCGCCCATCGTCGCGTCGTTGTTAAAGATGGCCACGCCCGCGCCCACGTTGATCGCATCCGGCGTGAACGCGGCAAATCCAAAGTCATTCGCGGCATTCGTAAACCGCAGGATGTGATTCACGGTGCCCCGCGCGCTCGTGCTGATTTTCACATTCGCACCCGTCACTTTGCCTTGAATCTCCAGCATCGCGGCGCCCGCCGTGGTGTTGCTCGAGTTGTCTTGAAAGGTCGTGTCCTTGTTCAGCGTGATGAGCCCCGTGTAAATCCCGGTGCCCGCCGTGGCCGAAGTATCGCGTCCAATCGTCATCGTCCCCGAACTCCCCGCGCGCACCACGATGTCATTCGCCACCGTCGCCGTGGGACCCGTCAACACCGTGGCCGCATTGGTCCCGGTGGTGTCGCCAACCGTGATGACGCCCGTACCTGCCGCCCCGGTGGCATTCACCTGCGCGCTCGCATTCAAAATCTCCAGTCCGCCCGTCCAGCTCATCGTCGGCCCACCCAGCAGCGTGAAAAAGCCCGCGCCCGTCTTGGTGATCTTCCGCGGCGTCGGGTCCTCGGTGATTCCCGACAGCCGGAAAGTATTGGTGAGATTCAGCCGCAGGTCCGAATTCAGCGTCGTTTGGCTGGCCACCGTCACCGAGACATTCGTGCTCGAGACCGAGCCCACCGTTGGACTCCCACTGATGGTCAGCGGGGCGGTCAGCGTCGCTACCGTCCCGGCCGCCGCCGTCCCGAGCGCCGCGCCATTCAAGCTCGCCGTCGTCCCACCCGTGATGTTCACCGCCACCATGGGAAAAGACGTCGTCGCTGCCGTGGCCATGCTCAACGTGCCGCCGCTCATGTTCAGCGTTTGGTTCGGCGCTACGTCCACGGTCGCCGCCGCCGCATAGTTGTTCAGCCGCAGGTTGCCAGCGAGCATGGTGATGGTGCCCACATTGCCAAACGCATTCGCCGCCGCGCCCGTCACCGTGCTGTTGTTGATCGTGGTGCCACCGGTGTAGTTGCTCGTCCCGGTGATCGTGGTCGTATGCGCCGTCCCCACGAGGTTGAACGTCAGGCTCCGCGGCGTGCCGTCCTCCGTGATGCCGTTCAGCGTGAGAAAAGTCGTCTTCCCGCTCGTGCCCTGGATGGTGAGATTTCCGTGCAGCGTCGCGCCGCCGGCGAAGAGCAGAGTATCCGTATTTCCGCCATTCTGGCTGTAAGTGAGGTTGCCATTCACCGTGAGCGTGCCGAGCTGGAAGGTCTTGTTCGTCGCCGCCGCCGTCCCATTGTGGAAGAGATCGATGCTCCCATTCGCATTCAGGTCGACGTTGTTCCCGTAGAGGATCGTCTGCGCCGTCGCCGTCCCATCGCCATTATTATAAATGCCGAAGCTGCCCCCGTTCAGGATGATCTTCGCCGTGCCAAATGGATTCGATCCCACCGGCACGCCTGTCCCCGAGAGCGTCCCCGTCACCTCCCCACGCACCGCTCCCGCGTTGATCGTCAGGTCTCCGCTGAACGTATTCGCCGTCGCCCCCAGCGTGTTGCGCAGCGAGAGCGTGCCCGACCCCGTTTTCGTAATCGCGATCTTTCCGCCCGTCGCCCCATCGCCCACCGCTCCGCTCACCACCACCGCCGCATTCGCATTTGCCTGCGAAAAGGTGAGCAACTGCACGCCCGTCGTCGCGCTCGACGTCAGTGAGCCTGACAGCGTGAAGGTCCGCCCCGACGTCGCATTGAGATCGATGATATTCAGATCCCCCGTCGTCTTCACCGTCGCCGCGATCGTGTCACTCAGGTTCGTTGCCGTCTCCGTCAGCGTCGCCGCCGTGCCGAGATTATCGAAGGTCAGCGAGCCGCCCACACCATCGCTGAGCGTATACGCGTTCGTGTTATTCGTATCCCCGATCGTCAGCGCCCCGAGCGTGATCGCCCCATCCAGCGTAATCGGCGCCGCCGCCGTGCTATTCGCCGTCAGGTTCGCCACGTCCCCCGCGTCCTTCGGGTAATCCGCCACCACCACCGGCGTCCAATTGGTATCCGTGACCCACGAGCCGCCTCCACCCGGGATATTCCAGGTAAAAGTGTCCGCGTGCGCCCCGGCAGCGAGAGCCAACAGAGCAGCGATGGAGGACGACAGTACGCGCGGCAGAGTACGAGTGACGGTGGCCATGACGGAGGTGGTGGCTAGAGGGTGGGCTGGAAAGTGACGGTGATGGTGGAGGCGGGAGGCATTAAAGCGACGCATGCCTGCCTCCCATTGGCAACGGAAAAACCCCTCCTTTGCCGAAATGTCACGCTGCTATCGTAGATCCACCTATAGAAAAAGCCCTGAAGGCATTTTTGGGGGCCTCGGTCGCGCTCTGCGGGACTCGTAGGACCTATTCGTCCCATAGGTCCTATATGTCCCATTTCCGACGCCACTGCACACTTCTTTCCCCACCCGGCACGCCACCTGCGGACTCCCTTTTGACAAACCTCCACTTTCGCATCATAAATCAGGCCCGTGCGTTCGTCCCTATCTCCCACTATCATCCTCGCTTGTGCCGCTGCTGGCTGTTTCAGCCTGCCCGGGGTGGCCGCGCGTGGGGAAGACACGCCAGCCGCGCTGGTTCAGGCCCCAGCCGGACCCACCTTCGCCACCGAGGCCGGCAACCATTTTGCCAGCTGGGATGCCGACCGTGATGGCGCGCTGACGCTCGCGGAGCTGGACCGCGCCATCGCCGATGCCCAAACCCGCGGCCCGGCGGCCGCCTCCGCGGTCGCGCTGCGGCAATCGCTCGTCCGGGCCAAGGCGGAAAAGGTGTTGCTCGCCGACGCGCAGAAGGACGCCGGTACGGAAAAGACTTTTGGCTGGGCCATGAAGCGCCTCGAGGCCGCCCCGCGCGCGCTCTATGCGAAGGAGACGCCGCATCCGGAAGGCATCCGGCAGGGCAAGCTCGGCGATTGCTTTTGCCTCGCCGGCCTCCGCGCCGTGCTGGAGCGCGATCCCAAGGCACTGGCCTCCATGATTTCCTCGCAACCGGACGGCAGCTACCGCGTGCGGATCGGCACCACGGAGGTGGCCGTGCCTCCGCTCACGGATGGCGAGATTTTACTCGGGGCCAACCCCGAGGACGGCCTCTGGCCCATCGTCTACGAGAAGGCGGTGGGCCTCTACCGGACCAAGCCGTCGGACCGGGAAACGACCACGCCCTTTGCCGTCGTCACCCATGGCGGCTCGGCCGGCGCCATGATGGCGAAGCTCACCGCCCACGAAATCACCCGCTGGTCGTGCAAAGCCTGGCGGGACGCCGCGGCGACGCCCGGCAAGCAGACCGCGCTGCTGCAGGATCTGCGGACCAAGCTCCAATCGGCCTTCGCCGAGAAGCGGCTCGTCACCGCCGGCACGGACGCCAAGCCGCTCGTCGGCGCCGTCCCCGGCATGACCTACAGCCACGGCTACGCGGTGCTGGGCTACGACGCCGCCAGCGACGAAGTGCGGCTGTGGAACCCGCATGGCGACACCTTCCACACCCGCGGCATCCCGGGCGTGGCCCACGGCTACCCGCGCCTTCGCGGCGAATGGTCCGCCCCGCTCGCGGAAGTGGTGACGTTCCTCGCGGGCTTCGCCTTTGAAAAAATGCCGGCCGAGGGATCAACCGTTCCAACCGCTGGCGCCACCGGCACGTCCCTCGAAACCGAGCCTGGCCCCTCGCAGAGCACCCCGCCGAAGCCATAGCCTCGCGCAGGCGCGGTTACGCTCCCCGCTCGATCTCTCGCCGGAGCCACGCCCGCGCATACGTCCAGTCACGCCGGGCCGTGGGCTCCGCCACACCAAGGATCTCCGCTGCTTCCGCGAGCGTGAAACCGGCGAAGTAATGCAGCTTCACCAGCTCCGCCTTGCGCGCATCATGCGCGGCCAACGCGGCGAGAGCTTCGTGCACGGCCAGAACCTCCTCTTCCTTGCCAGGCACCAAGGCGATGTCCACGGCGTCCACCTCCACGTGCTCGGCACCACCGCCGTGGCGCGCGGCAAGTTTGCGGCGGGCGTGTTCGATCAGCAGTCGTCGCATCGCCTCGGCCGCGGCGCTAAAAAAATGCGCGCGATTTTCAAAACGCGGCCCGCCTTCCGCCTCGCCACCACCCAGGCGCAGCCACGCCTCGTGGACGAGCGCTGTGGGCTGGAGGGTGTGGCCGGGCTGCTCGCGAGCCATCTTTGCGCGGGCCATCTGGCGCAACTCGGAGTACACTTCGGCAAAGAGCGCACCCGCGGCACTCGGTTCACCGCGGTGCAAAGCGTCGAGGAGGAGCGTGAGATCGGCCACGAAAGAAAGTTACCCGCACGGCAGAGAGGAAGCGAGCGTCAGCGCGCCATCATTTTATCACTGGCAATGGAGGCGACGCGGCCGCTTTTCTTTTCATCGCGGCCATGTCTCGCTCGATGACCTCGGCCCGCGCGGGATCCCCCTTGTCGCGCCACGCCTGCGCCAATTCCGTCATGGTAGCAAGGGTGTTTTGGTGGTTGGGCCCGAGCAACCGGCGCTGGAGCACGAGTAACTGCTCGCGGAGCCCGCGCGCCTCATCGGCGCGACCGGCCACGTCATAGGAGAAGATCAGATGCTGGAGAGCCCGGAGCGTTTCAGGGTGCTCGGGACCACTCACTTTCCGGCGCAGCGCGAGCACTTCTTCGCGCAGCCGCAGCGCCTCCTCCGCGCGGCTCGCTTTGAAAGCGGAAATGGCCAGGGACGTCATCGCCAGGAGCGTCTCGGGGTGTTCCGCACCGAGCACCTTGCGGCGGAGCGTGAGCACCTCCTCGCGCAAGGCCAGGGCTTCCGCCGCCCGGCCCGCGTCATCGTAGGACTGGGCCACATTGGCCATCGCGATGAAGGTATCGGGATTCTCCGGCCCATTCACCTTCCGGCGAAGCGCGAGCACCTCCTCGCGCATCCGCAGCGCCTCAGCGGTGCGCCCCGCGTTGAAATAGGAGTTCGCCAGATTATTCATCGCCGCGAGCGTGTCTGAATGCTCCGGGCCGAGCACTTTGCGGCTCAGTGGAAGGACCTGCTCCTGCAGTGCCAGCGCTTCGTCGCGGCGTCCCGCCTCGCGATAATACATGGCAAGGATGGTCATCGACCACAACGTCTCCTGCGACTCGAGGCCCCAGGCCGCGAGACTGTAGGCGCGCACCTGCTCCTGCAGGGGGATGGCCTGACGATACAACCCGAGCGCCCAGTAAGTCTTCGCCAGGGTGGCCTGGAGCTTGGCGCGGCGCGCGGGCTGGCTGGTCATGTCGGTCTCGAGCCTCTTCGCGGCGCGGTCGAGCAACTCCACCACCTTGATTTCGCGCCCGTCCTGCGCGGGGTTGGGGCTGCGAAAAACTTCGCCGAGAAACTTCGCGATGTCCTCCGCGTCGCGGCGCGCCTTTTCCTTCCCGTCCCGCTCCGCCTCCATTTGCTTGAGCGTGTCCGCGATTTTCCTTTCCGCCTGCCGCGCACGCACGGCCTGCCAGGTGCTGACCGCCGTGGCAACGATAAGCACCGCCGCCATGACGGCGCCCACGCGCAGCGCGAGACGATGGCGTCGCGCGAACTTGCGAAATTGGTATGAGGCGCTCGGCGGCGTGGCGCTCACGGGCTCGTCCGCGAGGAAGCGCTGGATATCGAGCGCAAGGCTATTGGCGGTGTCGTACCGGCGCGCACGATCCTTCTCGATGGCCTTCATCACGATCCAATCAAGGTCTGGCTCCACGAGGCGCCCCAGCCGTTCCGGCTCGATGTGCCGCGCCCGCGCGATGGTCGTCCGCTCCTCCCCGGCGATGGTGCTCAGTCGCGACGACGGCCGCGGCGGCTCCACCTCGCGGATGATGCGCCGCATTTCCTCGTACCCCGCCGAGGCGAGGGTGCGTGGGTCAAACGGCGGCTTGCCCGTGAGCAGCTCATAGAGCAGCACGCCGAGCCCGTAGATATCGCTGCGCGTATCGATATCCACCGCGCTCAGCGCGGTCTGCTCCGGGCTCATGTAGACAGGCGTGCCGATGAATTGCTCGAAACGCGTGAAGAGGGTCTTGTCCGTCAGCCGGCCCTGCGTGGCCTTGGCGATGCCGAAGTCGATCACCTTTACCACCGGCTGGTCGGCATAGAGCGTGACCATCACGTTCGACGGTTTGATGTCGCGGTGGATTACCCCCTTTTGGTGCGCGTGGCTGATGGCCGAGCACACATCCGCAAACAGCCGGAGCCGCGCACGCGTGCCCAGCCCAGCTTCATCGCAGTACTGCGTGATGGGCATGCCTTTCACCAGCTCCATGACAAAGAACGGGCGCCCCTGCGCCGTGGCGCCGGCATCGAGCACCCGGGCAATGTTCGGGTGATCCATCATCGCGAGCGCCTGCCGCTCGGCCTCAAAGCGCGCGATGACTTCCCGTGTGTCCATGCCGAGCTTGATGATTTTCAGCGCCACCCGGCGCGTGACCGGCTCCAACTGCTCCGCCATCCATACCGTGCCGAACCCACCCTCCCCAATCTCCTGCAGCAACTTGTAGCGCCCGATGCACTCCCCTTCCCGCTCCGGCAGCGGACCGCCGTAGACCGCCGGCCCATTCAGGAAACCCCGCGATTCCCCCGCGCGCAGCAGCTCCTCCACCTCCGCCCGCAAAGCCGCATCCTCGCCGCACGCCTCGGCGAGATAAACCGCGCGCTGGGCGGGATCGATGAGTTCCAGCGCAGCAATGAAAATGTCCTCTACTCGCCGGGAGTTTTCACTGGGTGGCGCCACGGGCACCGCAAAGACCGGCAGCTTCATCGGCTCCGGCATCGATAAAGGCGCGGAGGGCCCGGACGGTGGCGGCGTTCTGGGCGGTGGCGGCGGCATCGGCGTCTTCATCTCACAGCCTCATGCGAAATCCAACGCGCGAAACGATCATTGGATTTGCAGTTTTCTGGGAAGCGGCGAACGCAGCGGCCCTTTCTCCCGGTCAGGGATTTCCCGTTGCTTCAGGCAACTGAACTGAAATGCTGCCGCGCCGTGAGTTCTGACCCTCAATCTGGCCCGTCCGGCCCCAAGTCCGCTGATTTGCGCTCTTTCTCGCTCCCGTCCGCGGGAGGTTTTTCTTCGGTACCACCGCCACCCGCGGCCCGGCCCAAGCCGCCGGCCAAGCCTCTCTCCGCCAAGGAACCGCCGGCGGATCTGGATGAAAAGGTCACCGCGCTGCAGGCCGAGCTGGCCACGGCCCGACGCTTGTGGGAAGCCGCGCCGCAGGGAAGAATCCCGCCCAGGGCGTGTCCCAACTGCTCAAGAAACTCGGCAGTGCGCTTCTGCGGCGATGGCAGCCGGGTGACACCGAGGCCGCGCTGGGCCATTATCAGGAATCGCTGGCGATCGACCGCGACCAGCACGCCGCTTACCCGGAAGGCCCACAAACCGGGACCCTCTGCGAGGAATTAGGAGGCGCACCGCCGCCCGCCACTGCCTAGGTCCCGGTTTGCCGCTTGACCGGGTGTGGGGCAGCGTGTGGCGTCGCGCGATGCCGCACTTCGTCTTTCGCTTCGCCCTGCTGGCCGGCGCGCTCAGCACTGCTCTTGCCACGGAGCCCAATCCCTCCGCCACCCGCGCGACCACGGACTACGTGCCGGATGTGGCAGCGCTGTCCACGCCATCCGCCAGCGAACTGCGGGAGCTGGTGGAACGCTTCTCCATCGACCACCGCGAACTGGAGCGGTTTGACGCGGCGCCCGGTTCCCCCACGGAGGACAAGCGGATGCGGGAATTTTACCAAAGCTGGCTGGCGAAGCTCCAGACGGTCGATTTTGAAAAACTGGGCGTCGAGAGCCGCATCGATGCCACACTGCTGCGCACGCACCTGGAACACGAACTGCGCCTGCTCGACCGCGAGGCCGCGCGCACCAAGGAAATGGCCGCGCTCGTGCCATTCGCCGGGCCCATCGCGCAACTCCAGGAAGCCCGCCGGCTCTTTCAGCCGGTCGACGCGCGCCAGGCAGCGACGTCGCTCGCCGAGATGAAGAAGACTTTGGAGAAGGCGCGCGCTGCAGTCGGCGAAGGACTTCGCCTGCCGGCGAAAGATCCAGTCGATGCCGCCAAAGAGCCAGCCGCCGCGCCTACGGACAAAGCCGAGCGGATCACCGTGAGTAAAGTGATCGCCCGGCGCGCGGCGACTCGCGTGGGCGAGCTACGCCAATCACTCCGCGACTGGTTCAAGTTTTACGATGGCTACGATCCGGTCTTCAGCTGGTGGGCGCGCCAGCCTTACGGGGAATTGAACTCCGCGCTGGAGGACTATGAGAAGTATCTCCGCGAACGGGTCGCGGGCATCGACCCCAAGTCGAAGGACGAACCGGTGATCGGCGACCCCATCGGGCGCCAAGGCCTGCTGGAGGATCTGCAAAGCGAGATGATCGCCTACACGCCCGAGGAGCTCATCGCCATCGCGGAGCGCGAGTTTACCTGGGTGGATGCGGAGATGAAGCGCGCGGCGCGCGACATGGGCTTCGGCGACGACTGGAAAGCCGCGCTGGAGAAGATCAAGGGCGACAACGTGGAGCCCGGCGCGCAGCCGGCGCTGATCCGCGAGCTCGCGCTGGAGTCCACGCGCTTCGTGCAGGAGCATCAATTGGTCACCATTCCCCCGCTCGCAGCGGACTCGTGGCAGATGCGGATGCTCTCGCCGGAAGCGCAGAAGGTGAACCCCTTCTTCCTCGGCGGCGACGACATCCTCATCTCCTACCCCACCGACGCGATGTCGCAGGAGGAAAAGGTGCAGAGCATGCGCGCGAACAACCGCCATTTCGCCCGCGCCGTCGTCTTTCACGAGCTGCTGCCCGGGCACCATTTGCAGTCGTACTGGGAGACACGCTCGAATCCGCATCGCCGGCTCTTCTCCACGCCGTTCTGGATCGAAGGCTGGGCGCTGTGGTGGGAGATGCACATGTGGGATTTGAAGTTCACCTCCACGCCGGAGGATCGCCTCGGCGCGCTGTTCTGGCGCGCCCACCGCTGCGCGCGCATCATCTTCTCGCTCAAATTTCACCTCGGCGAATGGACGCCGCAGCAGTGCATCGATTACCTCGTGGACCGCGTGGGCCACGAGCGCGCCAGCGCCACGGGCGAAGTGCGGCGCTCCTTCAACGGCAGCTACTCGCCGCTCTACCAAGCCGGCTACATGCTCGGCGCCATGCAGCTCCGCGCGCTCTACGCCCAGCTGGTGCCTGCCGGCAAAATGTCCGAGCGCGACTTCCACGACGCCATCCTCCGCGGAGGCCCCATGCCCATCGAAATGGTGCGCGCGCTGCTCACCGGCCAAAAGCTTCCCAGCAATTTCAAGCCCACCTGGCGCTTTGGGGAGTAGGGATTTCGCAAAAGAGGTTCCTTCGATGAAAACCAAATCCGTTCTTCACCCCGATTACGCAGCATTCGTCGCGGATCTCAAATCGCGTATCGCATCCGCGCGCCTTGGCGCGGCGCGGGCGGTAAACCGCGAGTTGATCCTACTGTATTGGGACATCGGTCAGGGCATCGTCGAAAAGCAAAAGACGCTGGGCTGGGGCGACGCGGTGGTGGAGAGGCTGGCTATCGATTTACGAGCTGACTTTCCCGATCTGCGGGGTTTTTCGGCGGATAATGTTTGGAGAATGAGGCAACTTTACGTCGAATATTCCAGCCACGACTTTCTTGAACAGGCTGTTCAAGAATCGAGAAAGCCATCGGGAGAATTTCTGGAACAACTTGTTCCAGAATTGGAATCGGCCACCGGCAGTGCATTTCTGGAACAGGCTGTTCCAGAAACACGTCGAGCTACCGGAAAACCAATTCTGGCACAGCCTGCGCCAGAAATTCTCGCGCAAGCTGTCCGAGAATTTATCGCTACCATTCCCTGGGGGCACCACGTGGAATTGATGAAGAAGGTCAAGGCCCCCGCCGCCCGACTCTACTACCTCCGCGCCACCGCACAACTCGGCTGGAGCCGATCTGTCCTGCTAAATCAAATCAAGGCCGGGGCCTATGAGCGGGCACGCGCGGAGAAAAAGACGCATAATTTCGAGCTCGCGCTGCCGGAGCATTTTGCCGAGCAGGCCGAGGAGGCGATGAAGAGCCGGTATAACCTCGAGTTCCTCGGCCTCGGCCGGGCGATGAAAGAGCGTGAGCTGGAGGACCGGCTCGTAGAGCGGTTGCAGCAGTTCATCCTGGAGCTCGGCTACGGCTTTTGCTTCGTGGGCCGGCAATACCGACTGGCACTGGGTTCGAAGGAATATTTCGTCGACCTGCTCTTCTACCACCGATTCCTCAAGGCGCTCGTCGCGTTTGATCTGAAAATCGGGTCCTTCGAACCCGAGCACGCGGGCAAGATGGATTTCTATCTCAATTTGCTCAACGACCGCGAACGCGCCCCCGGCGACGCCCCGTCGCTCGGCATCATCCTCTGCGCCGAGAAGGACGACGTGGAAGTGGAATTCGCGCTCAAGACCAAGGCGAACCCGATCGGCGTCGCGGAGTATCAGCTCCAGGCGCGGCTGCCGGCCGAGTTCAAAGGCAAACTGCCCTCCGCACGGCAGCTGGCGGAGGTGGTGCGGGAAATCCTGCCGGCGAAGAAAGCCAAGTAGCTCCAGCAAGCTCCACCGCGCGAAACGACGCTGGAAGGTCACGTCGCCCGGCGACGGCGACACAGCCATGTCAGCGAACTTAAGGCCGCCAGCACCGGCAAAGACGGTTCGGGCACGAGCAAAAAGGCAGCCTGCACATTTCCAAACTTCACGTCGCCGCCATTGTTGTTCTCAAAACCAAAAGCATCGATGGCCAGCCCAGGTGTCTCCAGGCCACTCACGATCTGGACGTCATTTACCCACAAGCCCACCTCCCCGGTATCGTAGTTGTATTGAAACGCAATTTCCGACGCCCCGAGAATACTGGAAGACCCGAAGAGATTTGTGCCCGCATCGTCGGTCGCGATGGACCAGCCGTTCGCGCTGGAAACTTTGCCGAAGAAAAGCTTCGTCACATCGCCCGCCAGCAGGTCGAAGCCGGAGATGAAATTGGTGTCCCCAAAGAAATTGGGAATGGATTCCACGTGCAGCGAGAGCAGGAGCGCCTCGCCCGGCCCGAGGGCGGAGGTGAAATTCGTCTTCGCCACGCGGGCGGCTCCCGTGGTGTCGATGAGGCTGTTCGCGATCAACAGCCCGCCTCCCACCGGCACACTCCACTGGCCGCCGACCTCAGGCGTGTGCAGCGCCAGCGCCAGTCCATTGCCGCTCGTCAACGTGTCCCGCAGCACGATCGGCGCCGACGCTTTGAACTGGGGCGTGTAGGAAAAATTCGAGACCTTCTGTACCGACGTTTGCCCGCCCGTCCCACCCGTGAACCCGATCAGAGCCGTGCCGCTCCCGCTCAAGGTGCCGTTGATGATGAAGGGAGTGCGTTTGCTGAAAGTCGTCGCTCCCTGCTGGTAGGTCTGCGTCATCTGGTACGTCGATGGATCGTAGGTCATCGTCACGTCGATGGGCGTGGTTCCAAACGTGATGCCGCCCAGACTGGAATAAAGGCCCGTGCTCCCTTTGGTCCGCAGACCGGATCCGCGCGTCAGGCCGTCGCCATTGTACAAATTCAATTGCAACGACACGCTCGGGGTAATCGCCGCCGCCCCGCCCGCGTAGCCCAGCGAGCCTCCGCCCACGCCCAGGGCAGCCACTCCCCGCGGATCATTCTGCAGCAGGAAAGTCAGCCCATCGGCCAGACCCGTGCCGGGCGTCGCGTCCCAGGTGAAGTGCACGGTAAACCCGTTTTGATAGGCCTGCGGCGTGTTGAAAAAAGTGCTCCGCGCTTCGCTTCCCCCGCCATCGGTGAGGTGCAGCACATCCGCGCTCACGCTGGGTCCTCCATTGAGGGTCCACCCCGTCCCGTCGCCCCCAAAACCAACGATCGCCGCCTGCGCGCTGCCGCCGGGCGGTAAAGTGGAGAGTGCAAGGAACAGGAGGCAGGCGTGACGGCGGCGGAAGAGACCAGCAAGGAGGCGCATGACGGAGCGAAATTCAGAGCAGCACTCGGATGAGAGGCGCAGTCCCCACTTTTGTTCCCTGCGCCCATCGCGATCGCGATCAGTCGGGCCCGCACACGGCCAATAAACTTCCCATTGACGATACCGTGCCCGGCTCCACACTGCACTCCGGCAGTTTGGAGGCGTATGATAAGAACGAACCAAACGATACTCGCGTTCGTGGCCGCCCTTGCCTGGCTCTGGACGACGCCGGCGGCGGCCCAACGGCAGCTTTTCTCGGCGCCGACGCCGGAGATGGCGATGACCACCGGGTCGGTGGCGGAGGTGGACGACCGGGCGATGACCGTTCGGGCGGCGGACACCGAATTGCTGCGGTCCCGCTATCGCTACACGAGTGCCACTCGCTGGGTGAACGACGCGGGCGCCCCCGTCTCGCGCCAAAGTGTGCGCCCGGGAGCCTCGGTCACCGTTCACTACCAGCGCGGCGTGGAGGGATTGGAGGCGTCCCGAGTGGTCTTGCATAGCAGCCCAGCCGTGGCCCCGCGGAATTCGTTGAGCGAAATGGCGGCCGCCGTCGCCGCCTTGCCGCCCAACAACCTGCCCGGCGCCCGCCCGGAAGTGCTCGGGCCGCCCCCGCCGCCGCCGATTGCCGAGGGCCCCGAGCCCGCCGCCGACCCGCCCGTGAAACGCCGCCTCGCCCGAAACATCGACCGGTCCACGCCGGCCCCGGTCCGACCCGTGGTCGTGCCCAAGAAGCGCAACTGGCTGGCCACGCTGTTCGCGCCCCGGGGACCGTAAGGGGACCGTAAGGGATGCCTTCTTTGTTCGGTCTCCGGCGGCTGACGCCGAGGGGTTACGCGCGAAGAAAGACACCAACGGCGTATGGCCGCGGAGTTCAAAGGCAAACTGCCCTCCGCACGGCAACTGACAGAGATCGTGCGGGAGATCCTGCCGGCGAAGAAGGCCAAATAGGGATCACTCCTCCGAAGACTCACTCGAGCTGAGCCGCGCCTTCCAGTAGCCGGGTTCACGGCTTTTGTGCACGATGGCCAGGATCCAGATGGAATCCTCCTCCAGCGTGTAGAGGATGGAATATGGAAACCTTCGTAGCACAGCGTCGGACGTCCCCGACCATGAATCCGAAACTCTTCGGATTCTGAAGGACCCGCCCCAAGGCGGCCTCCACCTCGATGGTGAATCTCGCCGCGAGCCCGGGTCGTTGGAGTTCGTAATATGCAGCGGCATCCCGATACTCCAGCCGGGCATCGGGATGAAAAGCGTACTTCATCGTCCGACCATCCGCCGGACTTCAGCCATGACCTCTTCCCCGGGAATCGGCTGGACGCGCCCTGCCCTCACATCATCCCGGCGACAAATCGCCTCAGTCGCCCAGAGCTGCTCCATCTCCGCCACCTCCAGGCTCTCCACCAGCTTCTCGGCCAGCAATGCCCGCGACGAGGCGGGAAGCTTCAGTGCTTCTTCAGTCACTTGATCGATCGTGAGCGACATCGCGGTAGAGCAGCCTCGGAATAGCCAAAGCTCAAGCTCCGGGACGGCGGCTCCGTTTCCCCCCCCCCAAAAAAAACTAAAACTCCGCATGCCCCGGCGTGCGGGCGAAGGGGATCACGTCGCGGATGTTGGCCACGCCGGTGAGGAACATGAGCAGGCGCTCGAAGCCGGCGCCGAAGCCCGCGTGGGGCACGGTGCCGTAGCGGCGCAGGTCGGCGTACCAGCCGTAGTGCGCGGCGTCCAGGTTGTGCCGCCGCATGTTTTCCTCCAGCCGCTCGGGGCGCTCCTCGCGCTGCGCGCCGCCGATGACCTCGCCGATGCCGGGCACCAGCACGTCCATCGCGGCCACGGTCTTTCCGTCGTCGTTCTGGCGCATGTAGAAGGGCTTAATTTCCTTCGGGTAATTAAACACCGTCACGGGCGATTTGAAATGCTCCTCGGCCAGGAACCGCTCGTGCTCGGACTGCAGATTCAGCCCGTATTCCGCCGGATACGCGAAGGTCTTGCCCGACTTTTGCAGGATGCCGATGGCGTCGGTATAGGGCACGCGGACAAAGGGCCGGTTCGCCACGAAATCGAGCCGCGCGTGCAGCTGCTTGTCCACGAACTTCGCAAACAGGCTCACATCCTCCGCGCACTCGGTGATCGTGAACCGCGCCATCTCCTTGATGAACTCCTCGCCCAGCGCCATGTCGCCCTCCAGGTCGCAAAAAGCCATCTCCGGCTCGATCATCCAAAACTCCGCCGCATGCCGCGCGGTGTTGGAATTCTCCGCGCGAAACGTGGGGCCAAACGTGTAGATGTTCGACAGCGCGCACGCAAACGCCTCGCCTTCCAGCTGCCCGCTCACGGTGAGATACGTCGACGCGCCGAAAAAATCCGCCTCCGGTTTGTCCTCCGGTTTCCCCTTCAGCGTCGTCACGCGAAACATCTCGCCCGCGCCCTCGCAATCGCTGGAGGTGATGATGGGCGTGTGCACGTAAAAGAAATCGCGCTCCTGGAAAAACCGGTGCACCGCATAGGCCAGCCGGCTGCGGGTGCGAAAGATGGCGCCAAACAAATTTGAGCGCGGCCGCAGGTGCGCGATGCTGCGCAAAAACTCCATCGTGTGCCCCTTCTTTTGCAGCGGAAACGAGGCGTCCACCTTGCCGATGAGTTCCACGCGCGTCGCGCGCAACTCCCACTTCTGCCCCTGCGCCGGCGACGGCACCAGCGCCCCTTCCACCAGCGCCGAAGCCCCCGTGGCCAGCTCCGGCAGCTGCTCCGCGCCGGGAATCGTGGCATCCACCACCACCTGCAAATTCGCCAGGCACGACCCATCATTCAGCTCGAGAAACGAAAACCCCTTCGCATCCCGCCGCGTCCGCACCCACCCTTTCGCAACCACGCTCTCGCTCGGCTCCGGGGCATTCAGGATGTGTTTGATCAAAGTGCGCATGGCGATTGGATGAAGTGAATGGAGCGCAAAATGTCACGACGGGCGAGGGCGTGGCAAAGGGGATTTGTGAGAACGCACGCCTAAAAAAGGCCGCCAGCGTTGCAATTGTAGAGATGCGAGCGTCAGTGGGCTCCACATTAAAGCGGTACGTCCCTTTAGTAGCCAATCGCGAAGAATAGAGCCCTACAAAATAATCGGTACCGAATAAAACAGCAGCTCGACGTAGCTTTGACCGATACTTTCCGCAGTTCGAACGTCCGCAGAGGGAACTCGCACCAAACCACGGTCGCGCCACTTAGCCCGGACCAGAGACTGAAACGCCCTTGGTCCAGCCAGATGCAAATTATCAGCATGATCGCTTACAATAATCTGCGGCTCGATGCCCGTAAGACGTTTTGTTTCGTCACAAAATTCTACCAGCCTAGAGAAGAGGTTAGCTACAGCGGCAACATCCTCGTCCACATGCCTCCTGCGGCTTTCATTCTTCTCGGCGATCGCTTTCGCATCAAATTCGCTTGTCGTATCCAATACGGTCGGGAAGTAAACTTGGCTCGGCTGATCCAAAAAAAGAATCGAAGGAATTAAGCATTCCTCGCCTAACGAACAAAAGTATCGGTGGAGAGCCAAAAACAGAGTGACATGCGAATATAGCCAGTTTGCTCCGCTACCCATAGAACGGAGGTAAATATGCTTTTTACGCTCCCCTTCCGAGACTTCGTGCCAAAGATCAAAAGTGTCGAATGAAAATTGTAAATTAATTGGTTGAAACGCTTCCTCAAACTCAAATGTGCTTCCTATTTCCCCCATCAATTCACCAACCTTCTTTTCTCCTGCCCGCAATTTAGTTTGCACATCGTAGTCGCGGCGCAGCAGATCCCGCCGCTCCTGTATCCGCACCTTCAGATCCGTAATTTCGGCCTTCAACTGCGACGCCCTATCCTCCAAAACTCCTTCGATTGTAACTTCAATCGAGACCTTTGCCTTGACTGCGAGTTCAAATTGGGCGCGCTGTTCGCTTAGGTCAGCAGCCTGACGATCAAGACTCGCAATTCTTCCTTCGAGGAGCGCAAGGTCATTGGCATTAGCTTCAAGGGTGCGTTTAACTATATTCTCCTCCTCCAGCAGAGATAGAGGCATATAGGCAGAACGCTCCAATTCCGTATTCAGCCAATCAATGGCTTCAGCTAGTCTATTTGCTTCCGTCTCCACCATAGTATGATCGGTTTTGCAAAATGGACACTGAGAGGCGCGAAACTTTACCTCATAGGGAACGGGAACCTCTTCCGCATGGTGAATATACCTTTCGACATCCTCGATCGAGGATTTAATGAGTGAATGTTTGCGCTGGAGTGAGCGGCGGTCTCCTAGAAGTTTCGATTTCTCCGACTCCATTAGCTCGCGTTGCCTCACATGTTCTTCGGATAGTGAGTCAAGCGTAACAGCAGCCTTGCGTATTTTCCGAAGACCCTCAGAAGGATCTGCCAGGAGTGTTGCTGCGCCACCTTCTACCAACGTGGTACCGCTAATCGCAGAATACTCGGCGAGAGCCAACTCCACCCGCTCCGCTGCACGCCGGTTTAGCTCCTCAGCCTTTGGCAGCTGGAGTTCCAGCACCCTTAACGCCCGCTCCCAATCCGCTAGTTCTTGCGCGAGTTGAAAGTATTTCGGTTGGACAAAACTCAAAAATATTTTTAGCCCGTCTATTACCTGCTGCTTCTTTTTTTCTTCATCGAACCGGTAAAATATAGCATGCTTGTTTGCCACCAGATTCTGATGTTGAAGCATAAATGACGTAAAACTTCGGATCGTTGGTGTCGCCGCATGGCTCTGATTCCGTCGCCGTCTCCGCGCCTCGAGATCTTCATCAACGTCTGTGTAGATGAGACCGAAGCGCCTCCCTACTTGCTTTTTAAAGTCCTCGATCGGAACAAATGAATCTTCATCAAAATATGCCAACGAAAATGCCTCAGCTCGACTGGCTATGCTTTCGTCGAATTCTTCGCGAAAGAACGCGGTTGATTTGGACGCCCTGCGGGCAAGCACCAAGTTCGTATCCTTGACATTAATAACCACAAAATACATCACTGCATGCTTTGTAATCTCGCCCTCCGGAACGGTGAATTCAGAGCTGCCAAAACAGTAGTCAAAGATCTCAATTAACGCACTTTTCCCGGTGGACGACTTTCCCGTGACCACATTGACACCCTGCTGGAAAGTGACTGCGTGAACCCTGTTGGCGTGGTCAATGAGCCCAATATGGCGAATGTAGGCCTTCATAGCTTTTTGATCCCAAGTTGCAGATAGATCACCGGAATTGCGTGAGGGCTCAATATTCGGCCGAGTCGCGCAGCCGCCCGCAACATGTCGGGGCGGCATACACCAGGTTCGATCAGAGCGCCACCGCTTACTACGGTAGCGTTGTGCGAAGCGATTAACCACTTCATATCTAGATTGTACTGTAGAAGTATATTCGTGAGATTGCGGTAGCTCGCTATTCTTTGCCCAAGACCAAAAAAGCACTCCCTACGTTCAACAAAAGTGCGGAGTGAGCTGTTTTTATTCAGACGCGAAAGCACCGTTCGAGAGGGCTCAGCAAGAAGAAGCGGAAGTACCAGATACGAAAGTAAGATACTACGATCCTTCTGCCCTAGCTCGCTGTAAAAAGTTGGCAATATAGGCGCAAACAAAAATGGGTTTTTATAAAGTGTCGCAAAACATTCGATTTGATTTGCGATTAGTCGGCCAGTTTCCATTTTAGTAACTTCGATTCATTATCCAGATGCATGTGGAGCACGCCATTTTTGAAATCCCTGTGCGGGTTTTCGCGGCCAGAAAATGAAGGCGAGGCCTCCCGTATGATTTCGTTAAAGAATGCCTGTGAATCCTTTACCACCGATGTCACCTTCTGCCGCGCAGTCTGATAAGCCAGTATGAACGAAGACTCGATGTCATCCGCGAACATTTGATACTCTCTTTCCTCCGCGGAATAAGCACTGAAGTCTTCGAGAATTGTCTTCTGTGTAAAAAGGTAATCCTTAAGCGCCTGCGTTAAGTGCTCTCCGTGCTGTATTTCAAGAATCTTTATAACAAAAGGACGTCCCCGAAGGGCATCATGCTCAGGTGTTAGCTTGTCCTTTATTGAGCACCGGTATTTGTCGGGAAAGCGTCGACTTCCGAGGATGAATTTGGCAGCAATTTTTTGCGCATTCGCGTCAAATTCGGATTTTTTGATTACCCACGAATTTTCTATCACTTCGGGGCGGAGCACTAATTCCAAGAGTGCGCCTAGATATCCAGGCCGATTGCTTTCGGGAATATGGGGACAATATTGATTCAGGAGTTTTTGATAGGTCTGCCCCAAATCCATACTCTCATCGGCAATAACCAATCGTTTTACGACTTCCTCAAGGTTCTCCCTATTACTCCCCTCCATCACCTGACGTTGGAACGAGTGGACCTTCGAAGGCTTTGCGGCGCCACTGTCTTGAAAGCGCTTCTCAGAAATCTTGAAAATTTCTTCCAAAATCTCTAGGCGTCTTGCGGTCGAGCACTGATTCCATTCTTTCAGGAGAGTTGTGGAACTGTACGATTGATTTGTATGCAGAATCAGCGCGTGATATTGTTTCGCGTTAGGGACGTTATCCATCCAGTTCCTTATGGACTTCCAAAAATTGGGATGTGTATTTGTAAGCGGGTCGTCGTCGCTATACAATTTAACCTCGCTTTGGCTGACGCCAGGAACCGTGACATCGCCTAGTCGTTCAACGACGACGCACTCAGAAGGGCCCATCTCGAAGCATCTTTCCAAAGCAACGTAAAATTGGTAGATGATGGCTTGAGTCGATCTCGACGCCTCATTGATCACTTTTTCTTCGCTCATCGTCGTAGGCCTCTTCCTCTCGATAGTGAAAAATTTGGGCCGCTTTGCATGGGGAGCGATGCAATTACATCCGGAACCTTCACTGAGTGCATGCCTTCGGCTTCAGTCTGGGGGCAATCGGGAATAGCGGGGTATGAGGCCAGTAAAGCGAGGGATGCCATACAGGAGCGATTTAGAGCAGGAATTATCGTTTCATACTCAATTTACGAGACATATTTTTGTCTTCAAAATCAAAGCCGAACGGCAATTAGAGAACCGCCGATTTTCACTTACTTCTGCCTGCCGGAGCCTTCGCGGATCATCCCGTTTGCGCCCTGGACTGAGGTCTCAGTCCTGACCGACCACCTTCTTCGGCAGTGCCTTGGCGGTTTCGATCCATTCGCCGATTTGTTTTTCGGCGGGGACTTTGCCGGTTAGGGCTTTGGCGTCCTTCTCTTCCTTGAATTTGGCGGCGAGGGTGGCCGTGTGGCGCGGGGCGAGTTCGGTGGTTTGGCGGGCGAGGCTCTCGTAGTCCTCCACCGTCGCTCAGTCTTCGCGGCCGGCTTCGCGGACGCGGATTACTTTGCTGAGCGCAATGAGGCCGACGGGCGCGACCGTGGCGATCAGCGCCACGATCAACCACATCGTCGCCGAATGGCGCGGGCCGGTTTCCGGGCAATACCGCTCCAGCAAAAAGCCCGCGACGGCGGAGGTGAGCACTTTGCCCAGCAGCATCGGGACGTAGGAGAGCGCCGCATAGGAGGCTTCCTGTCCTTTGGGAGCAATCGACGCTGCATACTCATACACGCGCGGCGAGTAGAACGCTTCGCCAAAAGAGAACACGGTGATGAAGAGCGCAATCATCACGTAGTACGGGTGGACGTCCCCCGGCAGGCCGAGGTAGCTGTGGCCGAGCCATTGGCCAAAGGGGCCCGCGGCCATCGATTGAAACCACTCCGTGGGCAGGGCCATGATGAAGACCGAGCCGACGGTGAGCGCGCTGCCCAGGATCGTCATGCCATACGCGCGAAAGCGCTGCGTGAGCGCTCCCACCACCGGGACCAAAAAGATGACGAGCCAGCTATTGATACTCATCAGTTTTCCCACCGGCGCACCCGGGCCCAGCTCCCGGATGCCAAACTTGGGAAACACGTAGTACAACACCTGGAGGATGACCTTCAGGCAGGCAATCAAGGCGAGGAAGCCGAGCAACCGGTAAAAGCTCCGCTGTTGAAAGAGCGCCGCGAAGAGCCGCCCGGTGTCCCGGGCCGCGGAAACCACGGTGGCGCCCAGCGCCTGGAACATGCCGCCGCTCGCACGGGTGGGCAGAGGGGGGCGAATCTCGACGCCTTCCTCGGTCACTTCCACGCCGGACCGCATGAGCCAAATGAGCGGGAACATCACCAGTTGCAGCCCCGAACTCACCAGGAAGAGGACCCGATACGTGGGGAGCGTGAGACCGAGGCCCGGCAGCGTCCAGTGGCCGTGCTCGCCCAGCCCACTGCGCACCCCGTCGAAAACGTAGCCGTTCACGAGGAAAGCGAGGTTCATCACCATGTAGACGAGCGAGAACGAAATCGAGCGCTGGAGCGGCGTGGAGTATTGGCGCACCGCGGCGACGAGCACCGGCGAGCCCAGCGCTTCGCCGACGGCCAGGGGAAACAGGCCCCCCACCACGGCGAGCCATTTATTCGTGGCGAAGACCATCATGAGCCGCGCGAAGAGACATACCCCGGCGCCGACAAAAAAGGTGCGCCGCAGGCCCAGCGCATCCGTCAACGAACCGACCAGCAGCGTGACGCTCGTCATCGTGATGGACCACGCGAGCACGAGGGCGAGGGCGCCTTTATCGGAAAAACCAAACTCGGTGGACAGCCACAAGCTGATCGTCACATTCGTCAGGCCGTAGGCGGCGATGTTGAGAAACTTGAGGGCAAAGGTGAGCCACAACTCCGGCGCCGATCCCTTCATCACCGTGAATTTGGAGAGAAACCCTCCACGGCTCCCTTCGCTCGGTTTTTCGTCAGCCATGCGCGCGTTGGTTCGTCATCGGGAGGCCGCATCCAAGCGCATTCCGGTCCCCGGTGAAAGCACGATATTGGGCGGAAGGGATGCGCGGAAGACGAGGATGGAGTCCGCTCGCTGTTTTCCCGGATTTCGCTCACGCGGATCCGGTGCCGGCGCAGAACGGGAACGAGTGAGGAAATCTGCCACGGTCTTTCATGGCGAACACCCGCTCCCGCCCTTTTTCTGGGCGGGGCGGAAGGAAATAAACCGAGATTCCCCTATCCGCGCTCCTGGATGCGTGCTCCAATGACGGTTATGTACGAGATTATGGAGAGGCTTCGCGCGGGGGATCATGCCGCGCTCTTTTATCGGTCCCGCGCGGAGCAGCTCGCCATCGTGGTGCCGTTCATCGCGATTGGGCTGAAGCGAGGGGAGCGTTGTTTGTACATCGCGGACGACAATTGTGTGGCGACGATCATCAACGAGTTGGAGAAAAGTGGCGTGGATGTGGACGGCGCGCAGAAGTCGGGCGCGCTCACCGTTTCCACGAAACATCATACCTACTTGCGGCACGGTATTTTTGAACCGGCCAAAATGACCGCGGACTTGGTGGAGCAGGTGCAGGAGTCCATCCGCCTGGGCTACACCGCCTTTCGCGCGACGGGTGAGATGACGTGGGCCCTGTCGCTCTCTTCCGCCCTCGCCCAACTTTCGGACTACGAGACGAAGCTGCATGCGGCGTTCCCGAATCAATTTGTGGGCATGTGCCAGTATGATGAGCGCGGGTTTAGCGAGCGGGTGATCGCGGATATGATTCGCATCCATCCGGTCGTCATCGCCCGCGGCAGGCTGATCGAAAACCGCTTTCATCAGCGCGGCGCGACCGTCGAGACTTTGCTGCCGGAACTCATCACGGTGGACCAGGTGGTCAACGCCAGCCCCGAGGAAGTGTTGGCGAAGGCCAGCTAGCGGAGGGCGAAGACGAGGCCGAGGCGCTCCTGCGTCTGACCCCGCTCGACGACGAAGCGCGGATTCGTTCTGAAGTTCACGCATTTCCGCCCTGGGGAAAAGCCAGAGCTCATCCAAGGGTGGCGATGGCCCGCTGCGGCCCTTCATCCGGAAGCGCATCGAGCCAGGTCCCCTTGTGACTTCCTGGATTGAATCCGGGCGGGGAGAGCAGGATGCTCGGCGGCAGCTATGAACGCCAACTGGATGATGTTTCGCGGAGCACTATTTTTCCTCGTGCTGGCCGTCGCGGCGCGGGCCGTGGATCTCCCGTCTCCGCCGGCACGGGATCCGAAGTATCCGGCGCATTGGTGGGCGGCGGCGCCGAAGGAGGGAGCGCCAGCTTGGGAAATCCTGCCGCAGGAGGCCGGGCCGGGAGAGGTGATTTTGTCAAAGCGACACGAGCTGGGACTGCTCTCAAATTTTGCGGCGACGCCGTTTGTGTTCCACGGGCAACGCTACGCGAGCCTGGAGGGCTTTTGGCAGATGATGAAGTACCCGGAGAGCGACGAAGATCCGCGGGCGAAATTTCCCGGCCTGACTTGGGCCTACACGCGCACGCAAGTGGGGCAGTTGACCAGCTTTGAAGCCAAGAAAGCCGGGACCCTCGCGGAGGAGAACATGAAGAAGATGGGCATCACGTGGGTGACATTTGAGGGGAAGCAAATGGAGTATAAGCCGGCGCAGCCCGGCGATCACTACCGGCTCATCGTGGAGGCCACGCAGGAGAAGGTGCGGCAGAATCCGGAGGTGCAGAAGGTGCTGCTCGCGACGGGGAACCTCATCTTGAAGCCCGACCATCATCAGGAGCCGGACGCGCCGGCGGCGTGGCGCTACTATGAAATTCTCACGCAAATCCGGACCGAGTTGCAGCAGCATCCGGAGCGGGCGGCGGAGAAGTGAGGGCCGGTGCCACGCCCCGCAGCTAGCCACCAGAAAGGACGTGGGTGCAACCGAGCCGGGGCTCTCTCACTCCGCCGCGAGGCAGTAGAGGTATTTCTCGCCGCGGAGGAAGAGCTCTTTTCCGGCCACGGCGGGGGAGGCGCTGAAGTGATCGTCGAGGCGGTTTTGGGCGAGGACTTCGAGCTGCGCGGCGTCGGTGAGGACGACGGTCATGCCTTCGCGGGAGGGGACGTAGATGCGGCCGGCGGCGGCGACGGGGGAGGCGAAGATGTTGCGCAGATTCGGCAGGCGGAAGGCGCCGGGCTGGTCTTCGCCGGTGCGCGCGTTGACGCGGGTGAGGATGCCGCCCTGGAAATGGTTTAGGAAATAAAGGGCGTCGCCGGAGAGCAGGGGCGAGGGCACGTAGGGCGCGCCGCGCAGGTGGCGCCAGGCGACGTGGTCGGTGCCGGTGACGTCGCCGGTGGCGCCGTCGAGGCGGACCGCGATCATCCCCGGCGAATCGTAGGTGCTGCCGGAGAAGACGAGGCCTTGGCCGGCCACGGGGGAGGAGACGACGTTTTCCACGGAGAGGCCGGCGCATTCCCAAATCATTTTGCCATCGGCGAGATCGTAGCCGCGCAGGCGCTGCGAGCCGCTGACAATGACTTGCGCGCGGGCGGGCTGACCGGGCTGCACCGGGAGCTCGACGACGAGGGGCGAGCTCCACGAGGAGGCATGCTCACGCGGGGTTTTCCACCGCTCGCGGCCGGTCTTTTTATCGAGCGCGACGAGGAAGGAATCGCCCTCCTGATCCCAATTCACGATGAGCGTGTCGCGGTAGAGCGCGGGGGTACTGCCTTCGCCGTGGCCATGCAGGCTCTCAAGATGACCGAAGTCTTTTTGCCACACGAGGTCGCCATTGAAATCGAGGCAATAGAGCCCGCCCGACCCGAAGGAGGCGAAGAGGTGCTCGCCATCGGTGAGGGGCGAATTCGAGGCGAGGCTGGCGGTGACATGGCCGCCCTGGTGCGGGACTTCCTCGCGCATGGTGCGCTCCCACACGGTTTTGCCGGTGCGGCGGTCGAGGGCGAGCACGACGAACTTTTCCTTTTGGGTGATGGGCGTTTCATCGTGGGCGCCGGGCGCACCGCTGAATTTCGCCGGGAAGGAATCGCCAAACGGCACGGCGGTGGTGACGAACACGCGGTCGCCCCACACTACGGGGGTGGAGTGACCTTTGCCGGGAATCTCCACTTTCCAGCGCACGTTTTTGTCCTCGCTCCACTCGACCGGCGGATCCGCGTGCGGCGCGACGCCGGTGGAGAGCGGGCCGCGCCAGGCCGGCCATTGCTCGGCGGGGTCCAGGGCGGGCGATTGGGGTGCGGGGAATTTTTCGGCGGGTGCAGGCGCGGATTTTTCCGGGGACGGTTTGGCGGCAGGAACAGGCCCCCTCTTCGCTCGCGGCGCGGCGGCACAGACCACGGCCACGGCGGCGAAGAGCGAGAGAAAGATCCGTGGGGCGGCAGCGGAGCGGAGCATGGGGGCAGGCTACACGGGAATCGTAGAAGTGCCAGTGACGTTTGCGGAGGGAGCAACCTGGGGAGTTGCGGGCTCGGGCTTGGTGGCGTGGCGCTCAGCGCCGATTCGAGCGGCTCTATTCAAAAAATTGGCGAGAGCGGCGGAACAAAGGCGCGCATGGGGGCTCTCCTCTCTGCGTCCCGTTGCGGGGCGCAGCATCACGAACGCCACCATGAAAACATCACCGAAATATCTTTGTACCACCGTCGCGACCCTCATCGTTGCGGCCTTCTCCGGGACCACCTTGGCCGAAACGAGTCCCGCGACCGTCCACCAAGCCGGGAAAACACAGTTGATGACCCGGCGCGCGACGAGTCCTCAAAAGCACCGCATCTGCTGTTGCAAAAAGTGCAAGAACTGCCGGTGCTGGTCGAATCTCATTTGCCGGAAATGGTGAGGGGGATCGAGGTTCTTCGTCGGGAATAGCTTCGAGACGATGGTTCACTGGGAGCCGGGGCGCCCAGTGAGGTGCGCTTACTTCTGCAGCACGAATTTGTGCAGATGGCCGAAGGCGCTCCACTCGCTCACGATGAGGTTGCCGTCTTTGTCGATGGAGGCGCCGTGGGGGGAGTTGGTGATGCCGTCTTTCCACTGGTCCTTCGGGAGGCCGAAGTTGGCGCGCTGCTTGGGCTCGGGGTTGTCGCCGACTTGGGCGACGATGGCGCCGGCTTTGTCGAGCACGGTCACGCGGCCTTGCAACTCGGGGATCACGGCGTAGTCACCGCGGATCATCACGGCGGCGGGCATGCGCAGGTCCTTTTGGATCACGCGGACAAAATTGCCATCGAGGTCCCAATACTCCGCGCGGTTGTTGTTGCGGTTGCAGACGAAGAGCAGCGGCTTCTCACCGCGGGTATCGAGCGCGATGCCGTGGCAGGTTTTGAATTTGCCCTCCGCTTCGCCGGGGCCGCCGTACTTGCCGACGAATTTGCGATCCTTGTCGAACTTGAGCAGGTAGTTGGAGCCGTAGCCGTCGGCGACGAAGATGGCGCCATCGGGGCCGACAGTGACGGCGCAAGGATTGAAGCCTTTTTCGTCCTTATACAGGCCAGACTCCATCGGGGCCTTGATGGTCCACTCGATCTTGCCATCGAGCTGCAGCTTCACCACCTCATGCTCGCCGGCGCGGGCGCCGTAAATGACCTCCGTGCCGCCTTCGTCGCGGATCTGCATGCCGTGGATTTTCGTCGGGCCGAAGGCGCGCGAGAATTTGCCATCCGGCGTGAAGACCACGATGCCCCGCGCGGTATCGGTGGAGATGTAGATGTTGCCGGCTTTGTCGATGACGGCGCCGCCGTGCACCGGGCCGAGTTGTTTGCCGTCGGGCTGGTCGTCGAAGAAGCCGGGCGCGATGGTGAATTTCATGTCGCCGGCCCATGCGGACACGGCGAAGATCAGGGCGGAACAGATCGGGGCGAGAACTTTCATGCGAACATGGTTGTGGGCTCCGGGGGCGACTTTGGCAATCGCGGAGAGAAGCGCAAAAGTACGCAGCCTCGGCGGACGCCGCGGCTACTTTTTCTCGACGGGCTGGGGCGCCGTGGGCGCGAGCTTGGGATCGTATTTCGCGCCGGCGGAGACCTGGGTGACGGTCATGCGCAGTTTGGTCGGGAGGAATTTTTCGGGGTCGGGGCGCTCGTGCGCTTTGACGTTTTTGTTGTCCTTGATGACGAGGTGCATCTCCTTGATGCCTTCGCTCCAGACGATGTCGTCGTTTTGCCAGAACTTGGTCATATCGACGTCCTTCTCGAAGACGCCGGTGGTTTTATAGACGTCGGTGCCGAGGCAGCCGTAGCCGTGGTTTTGGCCTTTGTTGGGGATGTAGCAGACGCTCCAGGTGGTGGGTTCGCCGCCAGGCGCTTTCTCGAGTACTTCCAGGCGAACGTGCGCCGTGCCGTGGCGGTAGTCGGCGGGGGCGGTCCAGTCCTTCGGCCGCTGGGCGTTCAGCTTGTCGCCTTTGACGTAGTAGTGCGATTGGCTGGGCTTGGCATTGAAGGCATCGTCCTTCGTGTAGGTGAAGGTGACGTCGAAGAGGACAAACTGATCGGCGTGGGCGCCGGCGGTGGCGAGGAACAAAAGGGAGGCTGCGAGGGAAGTGTGACGGAGAGAGACTGGCATGGCGGCGGAGAGGATAGGGCAGCGGGAGCGGGGAAGTAAATGATCTCGGGGGATGACCATGGAAGTGGCAGGAGGGCGGCGGCAAGATTGCCCATTGGGAAAATGGGCCCGATCCGGTGGAGAGTGAAAGTGGGACGGGTTTTTAGCGAGGCACGAGCGCAACCCGTCGGGTGTGGGCTCATGGGAGGAGAGCGGCTGGCACACAGCTCCGCGCCTCGTCGCTGCGCTCCCCCCACGACGGGTTACGCTCGTGCCTCGCGAAAAACCCGTCCCACTTTCACCGTCCCTCAGTTTGGAGGTAACCTGGGTTGAAAAAAGCGGCTGGAAGCCGCTTCTCCGAGACGATCTTCCATTCATCGGGCAAGGAGTTGGGGCCGAGGTATTAGGATTGTCATGCGGTCCAGAAATTGCTTAAGATGTGCGTTCCATCGAGGCCTTTGAGCGGAACCCGACCCCACGTTCATGGCCACATCCTCATCCCTGATTTACCCAAATTTATGAAGTATCAGCGCGCACTCGCCTTCTGTCTTGCCGTCTTCCTGGCTTGCTTTGTCTCTACCACGGCAGCCAGGGCGGCGGTGGCACAGTTGGGTTCGCCGGCGCAGATCAATAATAATACCACGCTGTCGTACACGGTGCCGGCGGGGACGAACCGGGTGCTGGTGGTGAATGCGTCGGGCTCGGATCTGAACAACCTTACGAACATCACCGGCGTGACCTTCAATGGCACGCCGATGTTCCTGGCGGTGAAGCGGGACGACACCTCGGTCGCGGTGGATTCGCTGTGGTATCTGCCCATGGGGACGAACACGAGCAGCGGCACGCCGGGCACGGTAGTGGCCACGGTCACGGGCGGCACGGTGACCGCACTCGGGGCGGTGACGTTTCAGGGAGTCGATCAAAACGGTCCGATGAATGGCGCGCAAAGCGCCATCTTCACTGGTTCCAATGCCAGCTCGAGCCTGAACATCGTCAGCCGGCCGGGCGACATGGTGATGGATCTCTTCGATATTTACGATCCGAGCCAGGTGGGCACCGAGAACCCTGGCGCCGGGCAGACGGTCATCCACGACATCGATGCGCCGGCGGGGAATCTTTACGGCTATTACAAGACGAGCCGGAAGGACGGCGCGGCGACGGTGAACATGAGCTGGACCTCGACGAGCACGGCGATGATTCACGTGGCCGCGAACATCAAACAGGCGCCGGTACCCTTCACCACGGGGAACCTGGTGGTGCTCCGCGTGGGCGACGGCACTGGCAACCCGGCGAACACCACCACGACGGCCTCCGCAGGCTTCCTGGATGAATACACGCCGGCGGGGGCGCTGGTGCAGTCCGTGGCCCTTCCACCCGCGGGCACCAACCAGGCGACGGTGGGTGGGGCGACGACGGACGGCGCGCTGACGCGGACGCCCGATGGCTCGCGGCTCTACTTCGGCGCCTATCGGACGGCTCCCGGCACCACGTCCGGCGGCAGTACCTCCAATACGGTCCCGCGCGTGCTGGGCTACGTGGATGCGGCGGCCGGCGTGAACACGGCCACGGCGGCGAATGATGCCTCGCTCGGCCAGGTGCGCAGCGCGGTGTCCCTGGGCGGGACGGGGAATATCTATTTCACCACGGGCAATGGGGGCGTGCGCGTGATGACGGGGCATGGCAGCGTGACGACGACGACGCAAATCGAGGCGCTCAATGCGCGGGAGGTGGTGATTTCCGGGACGTCGCTGTTGTCCTCAAACACGGTCTCCGGCGGCGGCGCCGGGGTGCGTTCCTACGGGGCCTCGCTGCCCACGGCCGCCACGGGCAGCACGCTGCTCACGACCTCGAACCCGTCGGCGACGGGGTTTGTCGCGCTCGATCTTTCGGCGGGCGTGGCGGGAGACGACACCATCTACCTCGCCACTGGCCCGGGTACCGGCACCCAGAACACACTGGAAAAATATTGCCTGGTGGGCGGGAACTGGACGGCAGCGGGCTCGGTGAATCTGCCCGTGAATACCACGCAGTGGTATGTGGCCGGCAGCGCCTCCGGCAGCACGGCGACTCTCTACGTGGTGCTGCCCGGTTTCGCCGGGAGCGCCAGCACGGTCTACAAGCTCACGGATAGCAGCGGTTACAACGCCACGCTGACGGGATCGTTCAGCACCATTGCATCCGCGCCGGCGAACGCGGACTTCCGCGGCATCGCGATGGCGCCGGCCGCCGCCAGCAACAACGCGGACCTGAGCGCGCTGAGCTTCAGCGCGGGCTCCATCGCGCCCGCTTTTGGCGCAGCCACGACGAGCTACAGCTTCAACGTGGGGAATGCCACGACCAGCACGACGGTGACGGCGACGAAGGCCGACACCAATGCGAACCTGCAGGTGCAGGTTAATGGCGGCGGCTTCACCGCGCTCACCTCCGGCAGCCCGAGCAGCGCCCTGGCGCTCAATGTGGGCGCAAACACAGTGGACGTGAAAGTAACGGCGCAGAACGGGACGACGATCAAGACGTACACGACGACCATTACCCGCGCGACACCGCCGGACCTGACGATGGTCATCACGAATACCCCGGCGACCTTCACCGTCGGCAGTAACGGCACCATCAATGTCGTGGTCACCAACTCGGGCGGCGATGCGACCTCTGGAAATATCACGGTGAATATCCCCTTGCCGACGGGGTTCACGCTGCAATCGGTGGCCTCCGGCAGCGACTGGAATGCCACCGCTTCCACGGCGACGACCGCGATCGCGACCCGCGGCACTTCGCTGGCCGCAGGCGCCAGCGCCTCGACGATCACCCTCACCGTGGCCGTCGGCCCGACGGCAGCGCAGTCGAGTGTGGTGAGCGGCACGGTGAGCGGCGGCGGAGAAACAAACACGGCGAATGACGGTGCCACGGATACGATCCCGGTCATCACTCCGCCGGTGGTGACGACGCCGACGAGCGCGAGCGTGACCCACTTCACGGCGACGCTGGGCGGCAACGTGACGAGCGATGGCGGCGCGGCCGTCTCCGAACGCGGCGTGGTCCTTTCGGCCACCGCGACGAACAACAACCCGCAAATCGGCGGAACGGGCGTGACGAAGATCACCGCCACGGGAACGACGGGCGTCTTCACCGTAGGCCCGACGGGGCTCACGCCGAACACAGCCTACTCCTATAAGGCGTATGCGACCAACAGCACCGGCACGGGCTACACAACCGCGGGCACTTTCACCACGACCGCGCTGCCGAACCTTACCCTCAACGACGTGACCCTCGCGGAGGGCAATGCCGGCACCACGAGCTTCACCTTCACCGTGAGCTTGAGTTCCCCGGCGCCGGCGGGCGGCGTGACGTTTGACATCGCCACCGCGGACGGCACGGCGACCGCCGCCAATAGCGACTACACCGCAAAATCGCTCACGGCGCAGTCCATCGCGGCGGGAAACACCAGCTACACCTTCACGGTGCTGGTGAATGGCGACACGGCGATCGAAAGCAATGAGACGTTTTTTGTGAATGTGACCAATGTAGTCCGCGCGACGATGACGGATGGGCAGGGCCAGGGCACCATTACCAATGACGACTCGGCCGTGGCTCCAACCGTAACCACGCCGACAAGCGCGAGCGTGACCCACTTTGGCGCCACACTGGGCGGCAGCGTGACCAGCGATGGCGGCGCGGCCATCTCCGAACGCGGCGTGGTACTAGCGCGGACTTCGCAGAACGGCGACCCGCTTATTGGCGGCGCAAATGTGACCAAGCTGACCACCACAGGCACCACGGGCGTCTTCACGCTGAGCGCCACCAGCCTCACACCGAACACAGCTTACTCCTACAAAGCGTATGCGACGAACAGCACAGGCACCGGCTACACCGCCGTGGGGACCTTCAACACCACCGCGCTGCCGAACCTCAGCATCAACGATGTGACCCTGGCGGAGGGCGACACCGGCACCACCAACTTTAACTTCACCGTGAATCTGAGCGCGCCAGCACCGGCGGGGGGCGTGACGTTTGACATCGCGACGGCAAACGGGACGGCGACGGCCGGGGGCAATGATTACGTGGCGAAATCGCTCACCGCGCAGACGATCGCGGCGGGAAATACCACCTACAGCTTTACGGTGGTGGTGAATGGCGATACGGCCGTGGAGGCCAATGAAACGTTCTTCGTGAACGTGACCAACGTCACCAATGCCATCGTGACCGACGGCCAGGGCCAGGGCACCATTACCAATGACGACGTGGCGCCGACCGTCACCACCCCCACGGTCACGGGCGTGACAGCGACCGGCGCGACGCTGGGCGGCAATGTGACCAGCAGCGGTTCCGCGGCGGTGAGCGAGCGCGGCGTGGTATTTGCGCTCACGGCGCAGAATGCCAATCCGCAGATTGGCGGTGCGAATGTGACGAAGGTCTCCACGACGGGAACGACGGGCGTCTTCACGGTGCCAGTCTCGAGCCTCGCGGCGAATAGCGGCTACAGCTACGCGGCCTACGCGACGACGGCCGCCGGCACGGGCTATACGAGCGTGGACACCTTTACCACGGCGGTGGGCAATGCGGCGCCCACGGACATCATGCTGAGCAATGCGACCCTCGCGGAAAACAACACGGCCGGCGCGACCATCGGCACGCTGGGGGCGGTGGACCCGGACAGCGGGCAAACGCACACGTTCGCGTTCGCGAGCGGCACCGGCGGCGCAGACAACGGAGCCTTCACCATCACAGGGAACACGCTGACGATCAACGGCGTCGCCGACTTTGAGACGCAGGCCAGCTACAGCATCCGCGTCCGCGCGACGGACAATGGCACACCGGCGCTGAGCTTTGACAAGGTGCTCACCATCACCGTCACGGACGTAGCGAATCCGCAGACGATCACCTTTGGACCGCTGGGCGAGAAGACGTTTGGCGACGCGGATTTTCTGCTCGTCGCCACGGGCGGCGCGAGCGGACAGCCAGTGACCTTTACCTCCTCGGGGCCGGTGACAATCACGGGCAACAGTGTGCACATCACGGGCGCGGGCGATGTGACGATCACCGCGCATCAAGCTGGCTCCGCCACGGGCGACTATGGCGCGGCGCAGGATGTCCCGCAGAGCTTCACCGTATTGAAGGCGAGCCAGACGATTACCTTCACACTGCCGGCGAGCGCGGCGGATACAGACTCCCTCACGCTTTCCGCCACCGGCGGTGCCAGCGGCAACCCAGTGACCTTCACCGTGTTTAGCGGCCCGGGGGAAATCACGGGCAACGTGCTCACCTTTACCGGCACCGGCGATGTGGTGGTGCATGCGGACCAGGCGGGCAATGCCAACTATCTCGCCGCCCCGACGGTGAGCGCGACGGTCCAGGTGACCACGGAGGCCGGGCTCACGCTCGCGGATGATGCCGTGACGACCACGGGCATCCCGGCGACGGTGTATCCGCTCGCGAACGACACGACCACGAACCTCGGGCAGCTCACCATCACTAGTGTCAGCGACCCCTCGGTGACGATCGTCGGTCGCGCACTCCTCGTCCCGGCAGGCACGGCGGACTTCACCTACACCGCGACCGACGGCACGGCCACGAACACGGCCGCCGTGCACGTGATCAACAATCCGTCCACCGGCACGCATACGCAATTTAACGGCCTGCTTTACGACGGGCAGGGCGCCATCGGCGGCTGGGCGAAAGTCACCATCTCCGCGCGCGGCTTTGCCACCGCGCAAGTGCGCACCACGGCGGGCACCGGCAACGGGAAATTCTCCTTCCCCGTCGGCAGCACCTCGGGCTCGGGAGCCACGAAGCTCGGCACGGCCTCCATCACACTAAATGCGGATGGCACGGCGGACCTCACGCTTGCCGGCCCGGTTCTACTGACGGGCCATCTACGCCCCTCGCGTGGCAACGGACCGGCCGAGCGCATCCACGTGGCGCTGGCGAGCGTGCAGAGTGACATTCCCGGCGGCGGCTTCGTCGTGGTCACCTTGAAGGCTTCCGGCCTGACGAATCTCATCGGCCAATTGCCGGATGGGCGGCCCTTCTCCGCGAGCACCGAGGCGAGCGACAACGGCACGCTCGCGATTTTTGCGCTGGAAAACAAAGGCGTGAATCCCGCGGGCCGGCTGGGCGGCGAGCTCACGCCTGCCGATCTCGACACCACGGATGTGACCGGGGAATTGGGCTGGACCAAGCCGCCGCAAACGCCCGGCGCCAAAGGGCAGCACCTTAGTGGCGTGGATACCACGCTGGTGGCGAACGGCTCTCTCTACCACGGCGTGGTGCCCGGCAGCGGCTCGGCCACGCTGACGCTCTCCGGCGGCAATCTCGCCGCGGACGAAACCACCGCGGTCACCGTCAACGGCGGCATTCCCGCGGTGCCCGCCGGCTCACTCGTGGGCTGGGCCGGCGTCCGCCCGAACATCGGCAAATTCAGCGTGCGCATCCGCGTGCCTGGCAGCGCGCGGCCGATCATCGGCGGCGGCCTCTATCTCCCAAAGAGCCAAAGCGCCTGGGGCTACTTCCCCGGCCTCACCGAGGGAGGGCGGATCCAGCTGGAGATCGACGGGCAGTAGATGGCATCCAACGGAGCTGATTTGACCGGGAGGCGCCCCAAACGAATGGAAGCGCCTCACCGCTGGCGTTGCCATCAGCAGAGGAGCCCAAGGCTTCGTCGCGCTGCGCGCCCCAGGATGGCCGACGACCAGTCGGCGCTCCCAGCAACGGCGCTCACGCTGGCGAGCGCGCCTCCAATTCCTGAACTCTGTCGTTCGCGCAGACGCTACCTCAAGAACGCCTCGAACAGGCCCCCGTCGACGGTGATCACCTGGCCGGTGGTCTTGCTGAGACGCTGCGACACGAGCAGGAAGTAGGCTTCCGCTTGGTCCGCCGGGGTGATGGGCGTTTTCGTCAGGGTGCGGTCGGCGTAGAATTGGGCGAGCTTGCTGACCAGGCTCTCCGTGGCTTCGTCGTCGGTGTAGGCGATGTTGTATTTCGCGAGGGAGCCGATGACGCGGTCGCGCGGGAACATGGCGCTACCTTGCACGACGGTCGCGGGGGCGACGCCGTTCACACGCACGAGCGGGGCGAGCTCCATGGCGAGCTCGCGGACGAGGTGGTTGGCGGCGGCCTTGCTGGTGTCGTAGGCGACGCTGCCTTTTTTGGCGACGACAGCGTTGGCGCTGGTGGTGAGGACGAGGGCGCCTTTGAGGCCCTGCTCTTTCCACGTCTTGTAGGCCTCATCGGCGACGAGGTAGCTGCCGGTGACGTTGACGTTGAAGACGAACGCCCACTTGTCGTCGGGGATGTGGCCGGTGGTGTCGCTGGGCCAGAAGACGCCGGCGGTGACTTCGATAGCGTCGAACCCGCCGTAGGCGAGCGCGACTTGATCGAGCATGGCGCGGATGCTGGCGCGGTCGGTGATGTTGCAGGCGAGGCCGAGCGCGGGGCCGCAGCCGCTGAGGCCGGTGCCGGCGACGCCGATCCCCTGCCCCAGCTTCGCGGTGAGCTCGTCGGCGGTGGCCTGGGCGGACTCGGGCTTCATGTCCACGCACACGATGTGCGCGCCTTCCTTGCTCAGGCGGTGGGCCGTTTCCTTGCCGATGCCGCTGCCGGCGCCGATGACGATGTGGATTTGCCGGGCGAGTTCCTTTTCCGCGGGCATGCGCTTGAGCTTCGCTTCCTCGAGGAGCCAGTACTCGATGTCGAAGGCCTCCTGCTGCGGGAGGGCGATGTATTGATCAATCGCCTCGGCGCCGCGCATGACCTCGACGGCGCAGTTGTAAAATTCGGCGGTGACGCGGCTCTCGCTCTTGTCCTTGCCCCACGCGACCAGGCCGCAGCCGGGGATGAGGATCACGGTCGGGTTCGCGTCGCGCATCGCGGGGGAGTTCGCATGTTTGCACTTCTCGTAATAAGCGGCGTAGTCCTTGCGGTACTGCGCGAGGCCGGCGGTGAGCTTGGCCTTGAGTGCGGCGACGTCTTCCGTCTGCGGGTTCCAGTCGACGAAGAGCGGCTTGATTTTCGTCCGCAGGAAGTGGTCGGGGCAGCTGGTGCCCAGCTCGGCGAGGCGGGCGGCGTCCTGCGAATTGACGAAGCGCAGGATCTTTTCATCGTCCTGCACGGTGCCGACGAAGCGGCGCTGCTGGCTCACCTGCCCACGGAGCCACGGGTTGATCGCGGCGAAGACTTCGTTGCGCTTGGCCTGGTCGAGCGACTGGTATTTCGCGCCGCCGAAGGCCTTCGCGTCGCCGCCCTTGGCCTGGTATTTTTCCTCAATGTACTGCGCGGCGAGCTCGATGTAGCGGAGGGTCTCGGTGTAGCACTCCTTGTCGTCATCGGCCCACGAGATGAAGCCGTGCTGGCCCATCATGATGGCGCGGCACTTCGGATTTTTCTTCGCGATCTCCTGCATGGCGAGCCCGAGCTCAAAGCCCGGGCGCATCCACGGCACGTAGTCCATCTCGCCCTTGAAAATCTCTTTCGTCAGCTCTACGCAGCGCTTGCTGGCGGCGACGGAGATGATCGCATTCGGGTGCATGTGATCGACATGCTTGCCGGGCACGAAGGAGTGCAGCGGCGTGTCGATCGAGGACGGCCGCGGGTTGAGGTTGAACGTGGTGTGCGCGTAGGCGCCGACCATGTCGTCCTCCGCCTGGGACTTGAGGCCCTTATCCGCCCGGGCGCCGTAGCTCTTTTGCAGGCCGATGAGTTTCGACTGATAGAGTGAGGAGAAAAATTCGCGCCCCGCGGTGCGCAGATCGCCGCCGGAGCCCTTCACCCACAGGATCTCGACGTCCTCGCCCGTGAGCGGGTCTTTCTCAATGAGCTTGCTGGAGGTATTGCCGCCACCGGTGTTCGTGATGCGCTGGTCGCTGCCGAGCAGGTTGGAGCGGTAGACGAGCCGGTCGACGCTCTTGAGCGTGGCGAATTTGGCGTCGTCCCAGCGGTAGTTCACGTGCTTGAAGTTGGTGCTCATGTGTGATCGGAAAAAGACCGCCAAGATGGGAGGTGGAGCGCGGAGGGGCAAGTGTGGAGTTGGGGGAGGCAGCACAGGGCAAGCTGAAGGCCACCAGTGAAGTTCGAACGCGACCCTCGACCCGTAGTGTCACGATAAAAAAAGTGCGGCTCCCCGGCGCCGAAAGGCAACCGGAGAGCCGCTGTTCCCCCCAGAACGCCGCCACCTTCCCACGCCGGGACCTTTTGTGCAAGGGGAATTTGTGATTTTTTTCACAAGCTCGGTTATTACCTGTCTTTGAACGAATTATGTTTGGATTTTCGTTCATTGAAAAGCCGCGACGGACAGCGCTCATGAAAATTGTCACGGAAAGAAAGATTGGCACTGGATTTATCTTGTAGTTACAAAGCGAATACAATTATGCTCCCCACCGGCATTTTCCCCGATGAAACGCTGGTCTACCCTCCTCTTGGTTTTGTTGTTCTGGTGGCGCGGAGCTTTGACGACCGGGATAGGCGAACCCATTGAGGTGCTGGCGGAGCGGTGGGTGAATCAGGTGCATGGGATGCCGGACCTGCAGGATCTGCCGTCATCGATTGCGACGGATAGCGCGGGGAACGTGTATGTGGGGGGACACAATGGAACCTTGGACACCCACGAGAGCTATTACCTGGCGACGCTGGCGAAGTTCGACGGGAAGACAGGGGCCCTGCTGTGGCGATGGCAATCACCCAACCGCGTCGGGTACGATACGCCGGGCATGCTGCGGTTCAGCCGGCTGGCAGTGGGGCCGGATGACTGTCCGATCGTGATGTTTGGGGACGAAGCACTGATGAAATTTCGCGGCGATGGAACGGTGCGGTGGACGGTGAATTTCCGCACGTCTCATCCCTACGATGGGTATGGCCTCGCGCTCGACTCCGCCGGGAACGCGATCGTGGTCGGGCATGATCCTTCGCCCTACACGATGGGGTGTACCAAATTTGATGCGACGGACGGACACACGTTGTGGCGGCTTCCGCATTATATATCGGGGCGGCTCTACGCGGTGAAAGTAGATGCGGCGCAGGACGTGATCGTGACGGGGGAACTGTCCTTCTCCTATCCCGGAAAGACGCAGATCTACACGGCGAAACTCGCGGGCTCGACGGGGGCGGCGGTGTGGACGGCGGCTCCGATCGACACGACCAATTATTATGGAGGGCGGCTGCTCGCGCTGGACGCCAGCGGGGCGGCGACGGTAGCGACGTTTGATGGGCGGGTGCTGCGGTACTCGGGCGCGGGCGCGCTCCAGTGGCAGAGGACGGGGATGGGCACGCCGATTGACATGATCGCGGATCCGGCAGGAGACGTGTATTTCACGACGGGCACCTCCACGCCCGGCTACTCGACGCCGGAGGGCTCCTCCACGATCACGCGCTTGAATGGCGTTACCGGCGAAAACCGGTGGCAGCAGGGGCCGTGGCAGTTCGGCCGGCCAATGCCGTTCACGGTGAATCTCATGCTCCGCGGGAATGAATTGCTCCAGATGGGCGGCAGCGTGTCGCAGTTCCTCGGTGGGCTGAGCACGGCAGATGGGAACGCTTACTGGTATCGGCATCATATTTCGCCGAATACGGACGTGGCGGCGATTGGGTCGCGGGACCTGGTACTGATGGCCAGCCAGCCGGATGGCGGAGTGGTGGTGGCCGGCGCCACGAAGCCGCCCGGGGCGACGGTGTCCGATATCAACGTCGTGCGCTTTTCGCCGGGGCCATCGCTCGGCGATGGAGGGGCGACCACGCGGTGGGTCCTGCCAACGAGTGTGCGGTTCCAGGCGCAGACCGCGGCAAACGGTGATGTTTCGCAGATCCATTGGGAGTACGGTGCCACGACCGCCTATGGGCTGAACACGAAGCCGATATCCGTGGGCGATATCTTTCCCCCACCGATCGGCGTTTCCTCTGCCTGGCTCCAATCGTATGCGGGTGAGGCGAACGGGCTCGCGGAAAACACGACTTATCACGCGCGCGCGGTCGTGGTGGGGACGAAGGGGACCGTGTCTGGGCCGGATTTCACCTTTACCACGGGCTGGGATGCGAATGGCAATCATCTGCCGGATGAATGGGAGGTGGCGCAGTTTGGCAATACGTCGGCCCGGACGATCGATGGAGACGACGACCACGATGGGCTAAATACGCTGCTGGAATACGCGCTGGGGCGAAAGCCGCTCAAGCCGGACGCGGCGGGAGCGATGCCCGTGACGACGGTGGGCGGGCATCTCACGGTCACGCTGACGAAGCGTCCCTATGTGACCTTCGTCGTGGAGGTGAGCCAGGATTTGCAAACGTGGAGCAGCACGCCAACAGCCGTCGTGCAGGACGACGCGACCACGCTCGTCGTGCGCGATGATTTTCCACCCGAGAGCCCGGGACCGCGATTTTTGCGGGTGCGGGCGGTGGCGCCGTAGGAGCGGACGTGGGGACGCACCGAGCGTCTGAAAGCCGCTTCTTCGGAACTAGTTCTCCGGCTTCCAGTCCGCGGGGGGCTCGGAGACGATTTCGGGTTCGTCGTCCTTGGCGGCGGGGACGCGGAAGATGCCGCCGGTCATCGGGTCCTGCACTTTGGTGCCGGGTTCCATACCGGTCAGATCCATGCGGCGGTGGTTGCCGAAGGGACTGCGAATGATGAAGGGCTCGGCTTTGTCTTCGTCCGTTTTTTCCTCGGGATTATCTCCTGATTCGTGCTGCGGCTTTTCGTAGACGGTGTGATAGTCCCGTTGGGCCGGACGCGAGGGATAGGAGGCGCAGCCGCTGAAAAGCGAGACGGCGAAGCCGGTGAGGACGGCGAAGGTGCAGGGGCGGAAGAGGATCGTTTTCATGGAAAGTGCTATTTTTTTAGCATTAATAGATTGGCAACGCAAGCGGGTTTGTGGCCCGACGATGATGATGAACCCGGGGGTTGCGTCACGGGCGGAGGCTGAGGGGCGGCCCCGGCGGAGACAAGTGAAGAGTGGGTCAGGAATTGCCGATTGCTGATTTGGCGCGGCCTCGGTTTCAGCGCGGCCACTTTGCATGGGAGATGCCTGCGACGGTGTTCGCCGCTACAGATGGGCTCTTGCCGCGCGGACGAGGGGGCGCTAACTGGCACTCGAACGAATGCAGCATCAACCGCCTCCTCCTTTCACCACCTGGCTCACCCGATTGGTCGGGAAGACGTTGGCGCGCTTGTTTTACCGGGTAACGGCGCATGGGGTGGAATCGCTGCCGGAGGGCGGTTTTTTGCTGCTGCCGAACCATCTTACGTGGATCGATGCGTTCATCCTGTCGCTGGCGTGTCCGCGGCCGATCAAATTTTTGATTTACGATGACTTTTACCGGAACCCGGTGCTGCAGCCGTTCCTGCGCGCGCTCGGGTGCGTGCCGATTTCGGAAAAGCGGGCGAAGGACGCGATCCGCATTGCGTCGGCGCTGCTGGCCAAGGGCGAGGTGGTGTGCATTTTCCCGGAGGGATCGCTCTCGCGGAGCGGCTCGCTGCTGAAGCTGCGGCGTGGCTATGAACTGATTGCGCGGCAGGCGAAATGCCCGGTGGTGCCGGCCTGGATGGACCGGCTGTGGGGGAGCATCTTCAGCTTTCGCGGCGGGAGATTTTTCTGGAAGTGGCCGCAACGCTGGTTTCGAAACGACGTGATGGTGGCCTTCGGCAAACCGATGGCGCCACGCGAGGCGTCGGTGGACATGGTGCGCCAGCGCTGCCTGGAGCTGAGCGAATACTGTTACTCGCGCCGGCCGTTTCTGCGCGGACACCTCGCGGACGCCTGCCTGCGCGGGCTGGCGCGGCATCCGGGCGATGTAATGGTGTCGGACGGGATGGATGGCTCCTCGCTCACGCGCAGCCGCGTGCTGGCCGTGGGGCTGGCGCTGGCGCAATGGGTGCGGCGCAATGTAAAGGAGCAGCGCGTGGGCATCGTGCTGCCGGCGGGCAAAGGGGCCATCCTGGCAAATCTCGGCGTGGTCCTGGCAGGGAAGGTGCCGGTAAATTTGAATTTCACCGCCGGACGCGCGGCCACCGAAGCGAGCATCCGCAAAGCCGGGCTGAAGACGTGCCTCACCGCGGGCGTGGTGGCGGCAAAGCTGAAGGACTTCCCGTGGCCGGAGCGCATGGAGAAGATCGAGGAGGTGCTCCCGGCGCTGAAGGCCAGCATCGTGACATGGCTGGCGCTCTCGAAGATTTTGCCCGCGGGCCTGCTTGGGCGGCTGGCGCGCGTCCCCCGGAATGGCGACGCGAAGCCGGGCGCACGGGCAACCGGCGATGCGCCCCCGGAGAGTGCAGAGGCATTTTTGCTTTTCACCAGCGGGAGCAGCGGCGAGCCGAAGGGCGTGCCGCTCACGCATCGCAACCTGCTCGCAAACACGCGGCAATTTGGCGAGATGCTCGACCTCGGCCGACAGGACATTCTGCTCGGGGCGCTGCCATTTTTCCACAGCTTCGGCGCCACGGTGTGCCTGCTCTTCCCGCTCACGGAGGGCGTGAAGGTGGTGACGTATCCGAATCCGCTCGATGCCGCAAAATGCGCCGCGCTGGTGGCGGAACACGGCGCGACCGTGATGCTGGCCACGCCGACCTTTTTGCGCGGCTACATGAAGCGGGCGCACCGCGAGCAATTTGCCTCGGTGAAGCTGCTGGTGACCGGCGCGGAGAAGCTGCCGAACGAACTGGCGGATGCGTTCCGCGAGAAATTCGGCGTGGAGGTGATGCAAGGCTACGGGCTCACGGAGACGTCGCCCGCGGCGTCCTTCAACATGCCGGACCCGCCGGTTCCGGACCAGCCGAGTCATCGGCAGGGCTCCTGCGGCAAGCTGCTCCCGGGCCTGGCGGCGTGTATCCGGAATCCGGAGACGGACGCTCCGATGTCGATGTTCGAGACGGGGATGCTGTGGTTCAAGGGCCCGAACATTTTCACGGGGTATCTGGACCAGCCCGAGATGTCGGCCCAAGTGCTGGACAAAGATGGATGGTTCCGCACAGGCGACCTCGGACGCTTTGACGAAGACGGCTTTTTGTTCATCGAGGGTCGCATTTCGCGCTTCTCGAAAATCGGCGGCGAGATGGTGCCGCACGAGACAGTGGAGGCGCAAATCGTGGAGTCGCTGGATCTTAGCAGCGAGGGCGAACGCGTGGTGGCTGTCACTGGCGTGTCCGACCCCGTGAAGGGCGAGGCGCTGGTGCTGCTCTCCACCCGCGACATCGACCTGAAGGACCTGCGCGAAAAACTGAACGCCGCAGGAATGACGAATCTCTGGGTGCCAAAGCGCATCCAGCGCGTGGAGAAAATCCCGATCCTGGCGAGCGGAAAGCTGGATCTGCAGGCGTGCAAGAAGGCGGCGGAGGAAGGGGAGAAGTAGGAAGGCGCAAGCGAGCTTACGCCAGTTCTTGTGCGGCAGCCCTCTGCCGCTTTCCACGGAGATCTGATGTCTGCTGGTAAGTTGCGAGAGACTCCTTGCGTCACCAAGTCACGGGAGAAGAGGGTTGTCCTATGGTGGACACCCACCGGCTCTCTTGTACGCTGCCCGAAAGCTCCACGCACCCGTGGAAAGCGGCAGGCGGCTGTCGCACTCCAAGAACTGGCGTCCGTTCGGGTTATCCTCGTGTCTGATGAAGTTCATTGCACTTTCTATCGCTGCATCGATGGGGGCGCTGGTGTTGGCGGATGAAACGCCCACCGCGGCTCCAGTTCCGGCCGTCCCGGTGGTGACACCAACTCCCGCCCCTGCGGCCAAGCCCGCCCCCACTGGCGCGGAGATTTACCAGCAGATGTGCGCGGAGTGCCACGGGAAGAAGGGCGAGGGGGTGCAGGGAAAGTACGATGATCCGCTGATTGGCGATCGCTCCGTGGAGTCGCTCGCGAAGCTGATCGACCGCACGATGCCGGATGGAGAGCCGGAGAAATCGACACCGGAGGAGGCGCGGCTGGTGGCGGCGTATATCCATGAGGCATTTTATTCGCCGGTGGCGCGGGCGCGGAATAATCCGCCGAAGTACGAACTGGCGCGGCTGACGAACCGGCAATTCCGGGAATCGGTCGCGGATGTGATTGGGAGTTTCCGGCAATTCCAACCGGCCGGGAAAGGGACCGGGCTGCACACGCAGATGTTCCAATCCGATGGGATGAACAAAAAGAAGAAGATGTCGTTCGAGCGCGAGGATGCGGCGATCGATTTCGATTTCGGCGCGGAGAGCCCGGGCGGGGACATCAATCCTGAGCAATTTTCCATCGCGTGGAGCGGGTCGCTGCTGGCACCAAAATCGGGCGTGTACGAGTTTCGCATGTCTACGCCGAATGGCGCGCGCGTGTATTTGAACGTGGACTCGCGCGGCGACACAAACCGGCGCGATGACAGCGACGGCAAGCGCGACGCGACACTCATCGATGCGTGGGTGAGCAGCGGCGACAACGTGCGCGTGGAGTCGGGGAAGGCCTACTTGCTCGGCGGACGGAGCTATCCGTTCAAGGTCGACTATTTCAAATACAAGGAGAAGCGCGGGCTGGTGAAACTGGAGTGGAAGCCGCCCGGCGGCGTGTGGAGCGTGCTCGCGGCGCCCTATCTCTCGCCGTCCGGCGCCACACATGTGGCGGTGGTGGATGCACCCTTCCCGCCGGATGACGGCAGCTTCGGCTTTGAGCGCGGCACGAGCGTCTCCAAGGAATGGCATGAGGCCACGACGAAGGCCGCGGTGGCGGCGTCCGTGGAAGTGATGGCGCATCTCTACACGTTCTCGGGCACCAAGCCGGACGCGCCGGATCGCACGGACAAGATCAAACAGTTCGCCGCCACGTTTGCGGAGCGGGCTTTCCGGCGTCCGCTCACGCCGGAGATGCGGCAGCTCTACATCGACCGCATTTTCACCGAGGGCCTCGACCCCGAGGTCGCGATGAAGCGCGCGGTGATCGCCGTGCTAAAGTCGCCGCGCTTTTTGTATCCCGACCTCGGCGAAGACGACGACTGCGCCATCGCCGCGCGGCTGGCGCTGAATTTGTGGGACTCCATCCCCGACTCCAAGCTGCTCGAAGCGGCGAAGAAGGGCGAGGTGCACACCATCGACCAGGTCCGCGCCCAAGCGGTGCGCATGGCGCAGGACCCGCGCACGCAGACCAAACTACTCGCCTTCTTCCAGCGCTGGCTCGGCGAGGACGACATCGAGGATCTGTCCAAGGACGGCAAACTATTCCCGGGATTCGATCCGCTGATCATCTCCGATCTGCGGCGCTCCCTCGATCGGTTTGTCGAGTACGTGGTCTCCAGCGAGCGCTCCGACTTCCGCGATCTGCTGTTGGCCGACTACCTCTTCGTGAATCCGCGCCTCGCCAAATACTATGGCATGACGACGCCCACGACGAATGACTTCGAGCTGCTGCATTTCGATGGCTCGCAGCGCGCGGGCATTTTCACCCACCCGTTTTTGCTCAGCGCCTATTCGTACGCGAAGAGCACCTCTCCCATTCACCGCGGCGTGTTTCTCACGCGCAAGGTGATGGGCCGCGTGCTCAAGCAGCCGCCCATGGCCGTGAAGTTTGAGGATGAGCAATTCGACCCCTCGCTGACCATGCGCGAGAAAGTGACGCAGCTCACGCGCAAGGAATCGTGCATGGGCTGCCACGGCACCATCAACCCGCTCGGCTTCACGCTCGAAGGGTACGACGCCGTGGGCCGTTTCCGCACGATCGACAACCACAAGCCGGTCGACGTGAACACGGACTACCACACCGCCGAGGGTGACGTGGTGAAGCTGCACGGCGCCCGCGACCTGGCCGAATACGCTGCCAAGAGCGAGGTGGCGCGACAGAATTTCGTGAAGCAGCTCTTCCACTACGAAGTGAAGCAAACGCCCGCGCTTTTCGGCGCCAACACGCTCGAGGAACTCGATAAGGGCTTCGCCGATTCCGGCGACCACATGCGCAAGCTGTTCACCGAAATGGCCGTGCGCGGCGCGATGCCGCGCCCGGAAGCGCCAAAGCAGGCGAGTCGATAGACGAGCAGCCGCGGTGGATGGCGCGCTCCGCGCGGCATGAGAAAACAATACGCGCGAAGCGCGCACACTTTCGCGCGATTATTTAAATAGCGCCTGCGGCGTTTTGCTTTCTCATGCCGCGCGGAGCGCGCCATCCACCGAAGCAGCCGCGCATTGCACACTCCCGCCGAATCCGGCACATCCTCCGGCATGTTGAAGCGTCATTTTGCCAGCGACAATTATGCGGGGTCCACGCCAGAGGCCTGGGCGGCCCTGGAGGAAGCCCGGCACGGCCATGCCCGCGCCTATGGCGATGACGAATGGACCGACCGCGCGGCCAACATGATTCGCGATCTGTTCGAAACGGAGTGCGACGTATTCTTCGTTTTCAACGGCACGGCGGCGAACTCGCTCGCCCTCGCCTCCTGCTGCCAGAGCTACCACAGCATCCTCTGCCACGAGCTGGCGCACGTGGAGACGGATGAATGCGGCGCACCCGAGTTTTTCAGCAATGGCACGAAGGTACTGCTGGTGCCCGGCGAGAACGGAAAGATCGACCCTGCGGCCATCGAGCGCACCGTGAAGAAGCGGACGGATCTCCATTTTCCCAAGCCGCGCGCGGTCTCGATTACCAATGCCACCGAGGTGGGCACCACCTACACACCGGCGGAGATCAAAGCGATCTGGGCGAAGACGAAATCACTCGGGCTGCGGCTGCACATGGACGGCGCGCGCTTTGCCAATGCGGTGGCCAGCCTCGGCTGCGCCCCGCGCGAGATCACCTGGCAGGCGGGCGTGGACGTGCTGTGCTTTGGTGGCACCAAGCAAGGCATGGCCGTCGGCGAGGCCGTCGTGTTTTTCAATCGAGAGATGGCCACCGAGTTTGAGTGGCGCTGCAAGCAGGCCGGACAGCTCGCGAGCAAGATGCGCTTCCTCAGCGCGAGCTGGGTGGGCATGCTGCGCGACGGCGCGTGGCTGAAACACGCCGCCCACGCGAACGCCATGGCTGCCCGGCTGGAGGCGGCCATCAAAGATCTGCCCGGCGTGAAACTCCTCTTCCCGCGCCAGGCGAATGCGGTCTTTGCCGAACTGCCCCTGCCCGCCATCAAAAAACTGCAGGAGCGCGGCTGGCTCTTCTACACGTTCATTGGCGCGGGCGGCTGCCGCTTCATGTGCTCGTGGGACTTGCAGGAAGCGGACGTGGACGCGTTTGCGGAGGACATCCGCGCGGTCGTGTCCGCCTCGTGAGCGCCCCGCCGAAGAGCACCTCCCTCTCCCGCCTGTTTGAGCGCCGGGTCTTTTTCTACCTGCTGCTGGCCGGCATCATCACGCTGATCTTCCATGGCCTGATCCTCTTCCGCCGCCAGCAGCTCGCCAACCGAACGCGCTCCTACAGTCTCACCGGCCTGAAACTCGCCTGCGCCGCCTTTGCCGAAGACCACCAAAAATTTCCCCTCACGTGGCAGGAATTGGTCGATGCCGGATACCTCCCCGCAATTTCGCCGCGCTTCGCCAGCTCCTTTGTCGATAACCGGCTCGATCCCCTGCCCCGCTCCTACCAGGAGTCCGACTTCTTTCTCTCCTACGACGGCACCACGCTGACCATCCGGCTGAACCGAAACATCGAGGTCAACGGCTGGAGCGAGCAGGAGATGAAGGAGTATTTTTCCACCACGCTGAAATTGGGCGAGCTCACCGTCTCCAAGGTCACGCGGCAAAGATTGCTGGAGGAGTAAGGCGGGAGAAAGACGCTGGCCTTCGGCGCCAATCCTCCTTGCGGAAGGTGGTGCACTGGGTTTCTCATCGGGACGATATTCTCGTATGGGCTTCGCTCGAATCATGTTGGCGTTGGGATGCGCGGGAGTCACCGGCGCTTGCTCGCATCAGCCCGCGCCCGGTGACGCCATGGCACCGGACGTTTACCCGGCAGGGACGAAGGTGGTCCTCAACGTGAGACCGGGCACTCCCTCCGATTCGATCGAACTCGGGCCGAAGACCGCGCAGCTCTTTCTCAAGATGCTGGCGCAACCTTCCATCCACACCGAGATCTCCTCGATGCCTGCTGCTCCACTTGGCTCCTTTGTGGTGAACGGAAACCATTATGCCTGGCATGGCAACGCGGTGACCCGCGGAATTGAGGCGGAGGAGCGGCTTTGGCACGGGCCCTTCATGCAACGCCTGATCCGCGACTACGGCAATGCGGGTTACCGGGACGCCGCGGCCATCCTCGCCGCCATCGAAGCCGACCCCAATGTCGAAAGCACTTCCGTGGAAGGCCCCGGCGCATATCCCGGCGGCACGGATGCCTTGCACCCGAATACCGGTGGCGTGCGGGTCTTCACCCCGGAGCCACCAAAGCGGTAGGACCGAGCCCGAGCCGCAGAAACACATGACTTCCACATCCGCACCCGCACCCACGCCCACGCCATCCCGGCGCAAGGTGGTCTTCTACGGTCTCCTCGCGGTGGTGATCACAGTGGTGTTTTACGGCATCACGCTTTTCCGGCAGTGGCAGCTTGCGGAGCAGACTCGCTCTTTCTGCCTGCTCCATCTCAAGATGGCCTGCGCGGCTTATGCCGAGGATCACCATGATTTCCCGGAGTCGTGGGAACAGATCGTCAAAGCTGGGTATCTGAAGGAGTCCTGCTGCTTTTTTGCCTGCCCATACGTGGACAATCGCCTCACGCCCCTGCCGCGGCACTGGAGCAAATCCGATTTTATCCTGCGCCGCTCCGGGAAACAGCTGATCATCAAGCTCCGGGACGATATCCACATCCAGCACCAGACCGACGAACAACAGGCCGAGCAGTTCTCAATGACCCTCGAGTTCGACCAAATCCCACCAGTTGCGAAATCGGAGCGGAAGCAGTTGCTGTATTATTGAAGGCGGCGAGAGACGATCCATCCGTCGAAAGAAGTGCCGATGTAACGGCAGCCGTTCAAACGGCGTATCGGAGGCCCGGAGGGCCGAATCGTCCCAATCCCGGAGCAGCTATGCAAATCGAATGGCAGTCCTACTTCGGCGCGTAGTCGCCCCAAGCCTCGATCGGCAGGTACGCCTTCAGCTTTTGATACGTCTCCATCGGGATGGTCACGCTCGCGCCGCATTTGTAGGGGCCGAATTTGTCGCCGAAGATCGTCGCACCGGTGGTGGCGATTTGGGAGCCGTCCTTGAGGTAACCGCGGATTTGCTCCCACGTCACCGCCGTGCCTTCCTTCGCATTCTTTTCAATCGCGTACTGGTCCACGGCGGCGTCGAGCATCCGCGCGTGCTCCAGCGTCACCTGCGCATAGTAAAACATCCGGAACATCTCCGCGCGGTGGCCCACTTCCGTGGGCCGCTTTTCCGCGAGGGCGAGAAACTGCTTCGCCAGCTTCAGCGAGCGCGCGACTTCCTGGCGCGATTCGATGGTGCCGCCCCGGCGCCGGGCAATGTCGGCCTGCGCTTTCTCCACGGCGGGTGCGAGTTGCTTCAGCTTGTCCACGTCGCCGAAGAGCAAACCGGCATCCAGCATCGGCAGCAGCGTGTCGGCCTCCTCCAAACCGGCGGCTTTGGCCTTTTCCACGTTTTGCGTAAAGGCGGCATAATCCACGGGCACCCAATCAACCACCTGCTTCTTCAGCAGCGCGGCATCGGGTTTATCTTCCGCCCACGCGCCAAGCCCGGGCGTCAGCGTAAACAGCAACACGAGGAGCAGGGCGGTGCGCATGGCGCCCTCCGTTAGAAACTCTTCCGCATGTTGCTGGGCAGAATGTTCAGCTCATTGCGGTATTTGGCCACCGTGCGGCGGGCGATCGGGATGCCTTTTTCCTTCAGCATGTCCACGATCTCCTTGTCACTCAGTGGATTCTTCGGGTCTTCCTTGGCCACGAGTTCGGCGATGACGCCCTTCACACTCGTGTTGCTCATCGATTCGCCGTCCGAGGTCTGGTAGCCGGGCGTAAAGAAATACTTCATCTCAAACACCCCGTGGGGCGTGGACATATATTTGCCCGAGATGGCGCGGCTCACGGTGGTCTCGTGCACGCCCACGGCATCGGCGATCTGCACCATGGTCATCGGCTTGAGGCCGGACGGACCCTGCTCAAGGAACTCCTCCTGCCGTTTTACGATCTCGTGCGCGATGTTCGAGATGGTTTGCTGGCGCTGGTGGATGGACTTGATCAGGAATTTGCCGTTCCGGATTTTGTCGCGAATGTAGTCGCGCACCTCGTCCTTGTTGCCCTGCTGCGCCATCAAGTCCTTGTACGTATTGCTGATGCGGAGATGCGGGATCTGGTCCCCATTCAGCGAGATAATCCAGCGGTCGCCGATCTTTTCCACCATCACGTCCGGCAGCACGTAGTTGTTCGGGTCGGGCGTGAAAATCTGGCCAGGCTTCGGGTCCAGCGTGGCAATGAAGCTCGCGGCGCGCTGCACGCAATCCACCGTGGTGCTGCAGCGGCGGGCGATCTCCGGGAACCGCTTCTTGCCCAGATCCTCCAGGTGATTGGAAACGATCTTCCATTCGATGGAGCCTTCCTTGCCAATGCGCTTGAGCTGGATGAGCAGGCACTCGCGCAGGTCGCGCGCGCCCACGCCCACCGGGTGGAAGGTCTGCACCATCTCCAGCACGCGCTCCAGATCCGCTTCGTCCAGGCCGGTATTCTTGGAAATATCCGCCGGCGTGGTGGTCATGAAGCCGGTGTCGTCGATATTGCCGATCAGCAGTTCGCCAAGCTGGGTGTCTTCCTTGGTCAGGTCACTGCCCCGGAGCTGTTCCAGCAGGTGCTGCTGCAGCGTTTGCTCCTCCGTCAGCGAATCAAAAAAGAACTGGCGGCGCTCGTCTTCTTCGGCGCTCCGGCGCGAGTAGCTCGCGTTTTGCGCCATGTAATCGCGCCACTCTTCATCGAGTTTCGACAAACGATCGAATTCGGCGTCAAATTCCTCCGCTTCGCGTTGTTTATCCTCAATTTTGGGCTCCGTATCCTCCATTTCGAGGGTCGGGTTACCCTCCAGCTCCTGCTGGATGAGGGACCGCAATTCCAGCATGGGCGCCTGCAGGATCTGCAGGCTCTGCTGCAGTTGCGGCGCAAGGACTTGCTGTTGTGAAAGGTTCTGTGTTTGCGAGAGTCCGGCCATAGTTAATGGTTGGGCGAGATAGTCGGTCTCGCTGCGCTGTTTAGCAAGCGTTATGCCACGATTCGCAAAAAAAGTTTTCCCGTATACCCGGCGCGATTCCCGCTATAGTCCCCGATTACCATGAACCAGCCCCGAGCCTTCCTTGCCGCCGCCATCGGAGCGGTCGCTCTTGCCGGCGCTCTCGGCCAGCCGGGCCTCGCCCGCGCCCAGGCGCCTATCACCATCAACCCCAATCCGCGCCCGGCTGCGCCCGCCGTGCCCACCACCCAGCAGATCGCGCCCGCTGTGCCTGGCATCCTGCCGCCGCCCGGCGCCATCCCGCGCACTCCGCCCGCCGCGGCTGCGGCCGCGGCTGCTGCGGCCGCCGAGGAAACGCAGGCCATCGCCACGCTCTGCGCCGAAATCGCCGGGCAGCAGGCCATCATGGCCGATAACCAAAAGCAGATGGACACCAAGCTGGCCGTCATTGCTGAGAATATGCGTCTCGCCCGCATCTACGCCGCCCGCGGCGGTGGTCCCGCGGCCGGTCCTCGCTAATTTCGTTCCCATGAAGACGTTCCTTTCTCTCACCATCCTCACGCTCCTGGGCGCCGCGCCGATGTTTGCGCAAGCGCCGGTGCCGAATCCGAATCCGCCGGTGAATACCGCCGCGGTCATCGCCGCCATGGCCGGCAAGAGCCCGCTGGAGCAGTTGAAGATCATCCGCGAGCAGAACGCCAAGCTGATCGAACAACAGCAGGCGACGCTGAAGACGCTGGAGGAAATGGAGAAAACTTCCAATCAGTTGAAGTTCTTCGGCAAGCGCAGCTAAGGCGCGCCGCCATTTTCGCAGTTCACCTTGGGCGGGACTCGAACCCGCCCACGTTCCACGCCTCGTCGGACCCTGGTGCTTTCTAACCGCCAGCGGGACCGCCATGTACCGATCCCGATCCTTCCGCTTATTCCCGATGCCTGCTGAGTATGTTATTTTCCTCATTGCCGGAGCCGTCGTGCTCGGCGTGATGTTTTTTCGATACAGAGCCCAGAGGGCGGTGGTTACCCCGGCGGAGTTCACCACGCACTACATCGAGGCCCTCCAGCGGAATGCCTATCCGACGGTACAGGTCACCGTGCTGCAGGATCTGGAACTGAAGGTGAAGTTTCCCAATGGGGAGGAGCCAACGGTCTTCCTGAACAACGCTTATGACCAGTACCGGCAGGATCCGCGCGAGGAGGGCACGGTGCTGGCGCAGTATGTCGCGGCGATCCTGGATCTCTCCAAGGGCCTGAGTGAAAATGTGACCCGGCAGCAGATCGTGCCGGTGGTAAAAGATCGCCCGTGGATTACCGAGAACATGCAGGGCCTGCGCGCCCGCGGGCTCCTGGAAGCGGAGGAACCCATTTATGACAATCTCACTCCGGAGCTGGTGGTGGCGTATGCCGAGGATTCGCCGCGGAATGTGCGCTATCTGTCCCAAAAAGATTTGGAGTTGGCCAAAATTGAGCGCGGGGAGTTGCGCGCTCTCGCGTGTGAGAATTTGAAGCGCATCCTGCCGAACATCCGGCGCGAGGGTGGCGGCGGCACCTACATGGTAATTGCCGACGGCGCCTATGAGGCGAGTCTGTTGCTGCTGGATTCGACGTGGGCGCCGGGCGAATTTGAAGTTCGGGGCGAAATCGTGGTGGCCATCCCGACCCGCGACGTGCTGCTGGTGACCGGCAGCCAGGATGCCGGCGGTCTCGAGAAAGTGCGCCGCCTCGTGCGCGAGACGATGGCCAACGGCTCCTACACCTTGACGGACAAACTCTTCGTCCGGCGCGATGGGAAATTTGAGGAGTGGAAGTAGGGAGCGAACGCAATTCGGCGGAACGGGTCCGTCAGGCGCTTGGTGATTGAACAGCGGTACGTGTGTCCCTCTTTCAAGAGCGAGTGGAGCGAACAGCGCAGGTGGGGCCCGCGGGCCACAGTTCAAGGGCCCTGCGCTTTGGCTGGCGCTTCTGTGATCAAATAAAGCGGGAGTGCCGGGTTACTCTCCACCCGGCGGAAGTCACGCCTGCGTGGGCAGGGGCGTTCCTGCCGGTGCCTCCTCACCGTTCCGCCGCGACCAGGGATGCGACCGCTGCGGCGGGAACCTCCGACTGCGACGTGGCGACCTCTTCACACTCGCTGATGCGGAGCGTGACGCCCTCTTCCACGCGTTTGATCCAGTCGAAATGGGATGCGCCCGAGGCCTCGCGGCGCCAGCCTTCGCGACCGAAGAGCTGGGTCAGCCGGGCCAAAGCCGGGCGGGTAAACACAATCTCCGCCTGGAGGGGGCGGACATAGAGATAAGCGGGCAGCGCGATTCGGGCGGTGTTGAGTCGGTTACAAAAGACCCGCAATCGCATCGCGGCGCCGGCAATCTGGGAAACATCCCGCGCGAAATGCGGATTTACCGGAGAGGAAAAGGAGGTGTTCATACTTCGGCAGCGTCAGAGTGGCGTCGGGTGGAGCGGGCAGCGGGAATCGAACCCGCCTGGTCAGCACGAACGACTCCGCGCGGGGCTGGTTTCCGCGCCGATCCCGGGAGCGGCTCGGGCAGGATGACCACTTCCCGCGACAGGCAGCGGCGCTCGCGGACGGTCAGGGTGCGGAGCCAGGCCCGGAAGCTGGACCACCACTGCGTGAGGGTGGCCTGGGTCTGGCGACGAATCGGGCCGAGCGCCGGGAAAGTCTCGAGGCAGCGTCCCGGGTAGCCGCCATCGGCGAGGCACTGGGAAATGGTATGCCAGGTCTGGTGGGCGAGGTGCCGCCGGTTCGGCAGATCCGAGGGGGCCGCGGCGGCGAGGTTGAGGTATTGGTTCAGTGTTCCGGTCTTCATTTGGTATAATCAGATTGATGTGTTTTACGTGAGCTGAGTTCCTGGGAGGGCCTGGGTGGAGCAGCCTGCTCGTTCAGAGCGCCCCCCAACGCGTTGCAGATTTGGACATGATTGGTGTGGTTCCTTCTTGCCAATTGGCCACAGACGGTGGAGGAACATCCTCATGAAGCGCGCCAAACGACGGATTCATATTACGATGGCCGACCCCCTCATTGATGCCCTCGAGGCGCTGGCGGGACTCGAAGGCCGCACCATCAGCGAGCTCCTCGACGACGTGGCCCGCCAGCATCTGCGCGCCCGGGGCTACGAGCCGCGCATCACCCCGGAGGATATTTCCACCGCGATGAGCAAGAGCGGGAAGAAGAAAAAGTAAGGGCGCGTGGTTTGTCTTGGGGCCGGTTTTGATTTTCATCACACGACCAGCTTGCCACACCGGCCCCGGTGCCGACAATGGACCCGCCCGCCGCACCGTGCAGCAGCCTTCATCGAGTTATTCACATTCCTCTGTTCCCATGCCTCTCAAACCATTTCGGGTAACCACGAATATCCCGGGAGAGTTGAAAGAACTCGTCGACCAACGAGTCCGCGAGGAGCGGTACCCGTCGATCTCCGCCTATTTAGTGGGCCTGGTGCTCTTCGATCTCTACGCGCGGAAACCACACCTCCTCACGGGCTCCCTCATGCGCGAGCCACAGTGGCTGCGCGACAAAGTCATCGCGGAATTGGTGCGTGATTTTGACGACCCCGGGACGAAGCCCGGCGGCTGGTTCGAACACCGGATTGAGGAACTGATCGCGGAGCAGCAACGGGAGGGAAAGAAGGGGAAGCCGGCGGAGTAGCGGCGCGTGGTGAAGTATTCAGTATTCAGTGTTCAGTGACCCGCCCCAAAAGCTGGCGGCAGTCGCGTCTATGCATTCGCGCCAACCAAGGCCACGGTTACCGATATCTACAAGCCGCATTCAAATGCGCTGAGAACTAAACACCATTATGAAAAGGCCATTGAAGACGAACTTATACCTCCTTTTCCACTTCCTATGCTTCTGTTGGTCGGGTGCATGGGCGCATGGAGAAATAGCAGTATTTACCGCCCCCGAACCTGCTATGTTGGATAGCAAGGCATTGGTAATCCTCAGGCCAAGGGTCAAAACGGTCGAAAACGGCTCGGTGAAGAAGCTAATCCTGGAGATGATGCTGGTGAATTGCACCGGTGGCCCAATTTTTGTCAGGGTGAACCCGCGAATCAGTGCGAACGTCGATATTGCGGACGGACAAGGGGTTAATTTTAGTGGCTCGTATGGTGACCTGCCTGAAGAGAGAGACGAAAAGTATTCCTTCCTTTCGCGCACTAAAGATAAACGTTTGGATGGGTCCCCGGTGCTCGAACATTGGATTACGGAGAGTATTTTCCTCCCTAAAAGGCTCCCAGAACTGGTTGCTGAAGACGAGGCCGAGCAAGGCGCCCTTGTAAAGGCAGTGGTCACTCTCGGGTTCAACTACTTTAGTCCTTCGGAAAATGCATGGCACAATGAGACCAAAAAAGTCGAGGTGACGTTGCGGGTTAAGCAGTGAGCCTGAGCATCTTGCTTTGAACCAGAAAATAAAAAAACTGGGAGCACCGCCCCTCCACAGCGATCGCTTTGGCGGCCCCGCCAACAACGGGTGTCCTCAGACGGCGGTCCCAGTTATGCCGCGCCCACTGGATAACTGAACACTGAATACTGGCTCAGATCCCCACCGTCCACCGGATCTCCTTGATCCACTGGTCGAGCAGCGTGCCTTTGACGACGCTGGTCTCGATGCGCACGGGGACGCCATCGCGCCATTCGTCGCGGGAGTTGAGGATGCTGAGGTGCGGGTGATCGACCTCGGCATTGGTGACGTTGAAGTTTTCCTTCAGGCGCAGCGTGGAACCATCGGTGCTGACGACGACAATGCCAATTTCCTGATTCGGCTGGAGCCGGGCCATTTGGGCCGGGGAAAGTTTGCACTCCACCTCCCAGCCCTGGCGCGTGGTGAGGCGCCCGAGGATGGTATCGAGCTGCACCTTGGAGCCGACGGAGAGCGGCGCGGCCTCCAGCACAAGACCGGGCTGCAGCGCCTCGATCTGGCGCGGCGCGGCGTCGGCACGCAGGCGGGCGAGCGCGGCTTCGTGGCCGGTGGCTTCCTTGCGGAGCGCCTCGGCGTGCCGCTGCATCTGCTCTTCGATTTGGCCGATGCTCGCCTTGATGCCCGGGAGCGAGCTGCCGGCATCGTCAGCGGGCTGCACCGTGGGCTCCACGGTCGCGGCCATGGTGGCGATCTCTTTCCGGAGCTTGTTCACCACCTCCTGCTTGGCAGCCACGCTGCGCTTCACCACGGCGAGTGCGCGGCTGGCGGCGGCGGCATCGGCGCGCGATTCCTTGTCCTTGGCGTTGGCAAAATCCGTGAAGGCTTTTTCCTGGATGCTCAGATCCTGCTGCGCTTCGCGGAGCTCCGCCTCGGCATCGCGCAGTTCATCGCGGCGCGGGCTGGCGTCATGCGCCGCGGAGCTCACCCGATCCTGATTCTCGGCGCGCGCGGCGGCAAAGAGCCCGGCCACGCGCTGGCGCTCGGCGGCGGAGAGAGTGTAGTCATTCACCGCACCGCGCTCGACGGCGGAAAAGACGCGCTGGTCGCTGCGCAGGCTGACCAACTCGCTGGCCAGCTCCACGAGATGCTTCGGCTGGTTCTGCGTGCTGGCGGGGCGGCCGGCGAGAGCGGCTTCGCAAAATTCCGCCTGCGAGCGCGCGAGGGCTGCGGCGCTGGCCAGGCTCTTCACCTGCGCTTCATCCAGCGGTGGCTGCACGATGGCGATGATGCTGCCGCGCTCCAGGCGCGCGCCGGGCTTGAGGCCCCAATCGGAAATCGTTCCGTTCACGCCCGCCGCAATGGCGCGGCGCTCACCGACAAAGCTGAGGGTGCCCCCCGCGGTGAAAGGCTCGGTGATCACCTGGTGCGACGCCCACCAGGCCGCGGCCCCTGAGCCGACCAGCGCAATGCCGAAGGCCACGCCGAGAGCACGCCAGATGGAACGCTTCGGCCCGGCCGGGCGCACGGTGGACGGCGTGGGCGGATCGATCTTGCCCGAGGCGGGTCGCTCGACGGACGAAGTCGTGCCCGTGGGCTTCCCCTTGGACTGGCTGGTCTTCGGCCCGGAGTCGGAGCGGCTCTTCAGGCTTTCCTTGGTGGGACCGCCTCCGCTCTTCAAATCAGTCAGCGCCTTGCGCAGTTTTTCCGCCGGCAAGCCGACGAGCCGCGCCCAGAGCACACCATCAGGACCGGCCCAGCGATCGCCCGATTTCACGCCTTCGCCGCCCGCCACCACCCAAACGCGGTCCGGGTCGTGCAGCGTGTCTTCATCCTCCGGCCAATCCCGGGTGATGCTCTCCTCCATCACAGAATCGACAATCGCGGCCGCGCTGGAAATGCCGCCCACCTGCCGCTCCATCTCGGCCAGCACCGAACGCCAGACTTCGCCCCGGCGCACTTTGGAAAACATGTCCTCCCGCAGCGCGGGGTCGTAGCGGGCAATCTCCAGAAATGCCGGGGCGCCCACGATGAGGCCCTGCACTTCCGTCTGCGCAATCGATTTCGTCCCGGCCATACCCGAGAGGGCGGCCGCCCAGCCGGCACAATCGCCGGGCCCAAGTTCCTCCAAAAGAATAGTTTCCGTCTCCCCGGGCATCTCCGCCGTGACAGCCACGGAGCCCACGAGAATCATGCACACTTCATTCGGCACCTGGTTGCCCCAAAAGAGGGAGTCGCCCTTGGCGAAGCGCACGGACCGCGCCTGGGAAAGCAATTGGAACCGCCGGGCCGAAGACATCCGGTTATACGGTGGGGTTCGGAAAAGCAGTTTGGCAAAATCAGCGGCAGGGGCTGCGGCGGCCATGATGCAAAATGCTACAGCCAGACTCGGGCCAAATGCTTAAGAAAGTTTACGAAATGGAAAGATCGGGACGGGAAGACGGGGCTTGGAGGCGCGAGGACGAGCGGGAGCACCGCCCAAAATCTACTTCCGCCGCCGGCGCTTTGCCAAGCCAGCCAAACCAGCCAGCAACAGGGCAGCTGTCCCCGGCTCGGGGATGGAGACGAGGGCCAGGTCGGTATTATTGTCGATCAATTGGAGTTGGAACGTGGCGCCGCCCACGGTTCCGATCGTATTGTCGCTGAGCGTGCCGGATATGGGGAGGCTGCCGGCGATCAGCGTGTAGGTGCCGGCGGGATCGAAACCGGCGAGGTTGGTAAAGTTGAAGTCGTCGAACGTCAGAAACCCGGAGCCGATGATCAGTGGCCCGCCCGTGAGGGTCACCCGGTCGCTGGCGTTGGGCGCGGCGAGGTCGAAGATCAGCGCGCCCGTATTCCCGTTGGTGAGTGCGGCGCTGATGTTTAAATTGCTGCCCGTCAAACGAATCGTGAGGGTCCCCGCCCCGTTGTTCCCCGGCGCGATCTGGCCGCCATCGCCCACCACCACTTCCGCGGCCGCTCCGCTGGCCGTGGTGATAATCCCCGCGCCGCCCAAGCCGCCGTAAATGTCCATGCGGGACGTCCCAGTGATGGTGCCGGTCACGACCAATGTGCCGCTGTTGACGGTTGTCGGACCGGTGTAGGTATTCGATCCCGTGAGCGTCAGCTTTCCGGCGCCATTCTTCGTCAAGCCGCCGTCGATAGCCAAATCGCCCGCGACGGCCGAATGCAGCAACGACTGGGCAATGGTGATATCGAACCCATTCGTGTCGAAGACGGCGCCGCCGCCACGGACGTTGGCCCGGGAGAGCCCGGTCATCGCCAGGCTGCTGCCGGTGGCCTGGAGCGTGCCGCCGTTGAAATTGAAGGTGCCGCTGCCGGTCGCTGCTCCATTCACAAAGCTGCTGCGGGTGATGGTGCGATTCGTCGACAGCACACCACCATCCAGATTCACGGTGCCCGTGCCGCTGCCGGCATTGCCGAGGAAAAAGTTTCCCGCCGTGGTGCCCGTGGAGAAGTGCCCGATGCCCGTCACCGTGAGCACGCCGGTGCCGCTCCCGTTATTGGCGGTGCCATCGCCCAGATAGAGACCTTGGTTGGCGCCCGTCATGGTAAACTGGCCGTCGGAAACCGTCATCGTCCCCAGGGCATTGTTCCCCAAAACGACTGCCGCCGCGGTGGTGATGGTGCCGGTGTTCATATTGAGCGTTCCGGCGGTGCCGTCGCCCACGCCGGTGTACGTCCCCGTCGATGGAAAGGTCGCGTTCCCGCCCCAATTGACCGTGGTACCGCCCGCGATGGTGAATTTAGCCGCCGAAAAGTCGCCGCTGAAGATATCAAGAATGCCGCCTCCGGTAACCGCCACAGACGCGGTGGGAGTGGCGGTGACGCTGCCCTGCAGCGTCAGAGTACTGGCGGCGGCCACGGACCAAGTCTGGGGAGCGGTCAGATTCAAATCCGTATCAATTTCCTCCGAGGCGCCGCCGACACTCACGATGAGATTGGCGGCCAGGGTAATGATGCTGGCGCCGGAGATCAGATATCCGGCACCGGAGAAGTTGATGCCGGCGGCCGTCACCGCCCCGTCGACCGTCACCAAGCCGCCAGTGCCCCCGAAGGTGGCGGTGTTTCCATTCACCCAGGCATTGTCCGTGGAGGCGCCGTCGGACCAAACCTTGTTCGTCGCGGTGGTGTTCCAGGAACCAGTGCCTCCGCTGCCTTGGCCCTTCGTGGCCCCGGGATCCCAGAAGGTAGTGGCCGCATGCGTGCGAGCCGATGCCACTGCGAGAAGGCCAGCGAGGGCGAAAAGACGAATCGGGGGCATGGTTGCCAGGCGAAGGAATGACATAGGAAAGGATGGCGGCCGAGAACCGCACTCCCTCCGGAGGAAGACGCCTTCAGAGGGTTTATGGCCTCTTATTCAGGAAGTTGGAGGATGCGAATTATTTCACATTACCATTTCATTGCACGGAGGCGCCGGGTGAATGGCATATGTTTGTAACATTCGCCACATAATTGGCTCATTGACCCTGCGGCGGCTGATTTTTGTGGGGGTGCCAACGCGCCTTTCCCGCCTACTTACGCCGGCGACGCTGAGACAGGCCGGCCAGGCCGGCGAGCAGGAGGACGGCGCTCGTTGGCTCCGGGACGGAGACCAGGACGAGGTCCGTGTTGCTGTCAGCGAGCTGGAGCTGGAAGAACTGGCCGCCGATGCTGCCGATAGTGCCCGCCCCCAGCGTGCCGTTGATGGCCGTATCGCCCGCGAAGAGCGTGTAGGTGCCGGCGGTATCGAAGCCCGCGAGCGTGCTGAAAGAGAAGTCCGCGAAGTCCAGCTGGCCGCTGCCGATGGTGAGCGGGCCGCCATTCAGCGAGACGAGATCGCTGGAGGCGGTGGAGCCAAGCTCGAAGGTGAACGCGCTGGTATTGGCGCCGCTGACGGAGCCGGTCACATCGAAGTCGCCGCCGGAGAAGCTGAGCGTCAGCGTGCCCACACCATTATTCCCCGGCGCCAGGTGAGCACCGGAAGCCAAAGCCACCTGCCCAGTGGCGCCCGACGCGGGAGCGATGAGACCATTGCCGCCGAGGGTGCCAGCCACGTCCACGCGCGCTGTGCCGAAGAGTGCGTTATTCACCAGCAGTGTGCCGGCGGTCACCGTCGTCGCCCCGGTGTAAGTTTCCGTTCCCGTGAGGGTGAGGATGCCATTCCCCTTCTTGGTGAAGCCGCCGTCGGTGGCATTGTCGGTGCCGATATTCGAGTGCTCCAGATTCTGGGCGATGGTGACGTTGAAGCTGTTGGTATCAATCACCGCGCCGCCATTGCGCACATTGGCATGCGTGAGGCCGGTGAGGGCGAGCGCCGTCCCGGTGGCCTGCAGCGTGCCGCCGTTGAAGTTAAAGGTGCCGCTGCCGCCCGTGCCTCCCGAGCCGCTGTAGGCGCTCTTCGTAATCGTACGATTCGTGGCGAGCGTCCCGCCATCGAGATTCACCGTGCCGGCGCCGCTCCCGGTATTGCCGAGGTAAAAGATGCCCGTGGTGGTGCCCGTGGTGAATTTGCCGGTGCTGGAGAGATTCAGCGAGCCGGTGCCGTTCTGGTTGTTGTTATAACCGTCGCCGAAGACGAGGCCCAGATTGCCGGTCATGGTAAAGGTGCCGCCGGAAACGGAAATGGACCCTGTGGTATTGTTCCCCGCAAACACCGCCGCCGCCGTGGAGAGGTTACCCGCGGTGACATTCAGCGTGCCGGCCGTGCCATCGCCCGCGCCCGTGTAGCCGCCCGCCGCCGGCAGACTGGACGTGCCCGACCAATTGATGGTGGCACCATCTTTGATGGTGAATTTGTTCACCGTGAAGGTGGTGCTGGAAATATTCACGATGCCGGGGCCTCCGAAGATCACCGGACCATTGGTCATATTGCCGCTGAGGTTCAGCGTGTTGCCGGTGGTCGTCGTCCAGGTCTGCGAGGAGCCGATGTTGATCGGCGCACTGATGGTGGTGACACCACCCGGACTGGCGTTGATGTTCATCCCGCTGGCGCCCACCGTGATGGCGGCGGTGCCAATGAAAGTATAGCCGCCCGTGCTGATGGTGATACCGGTCGGATTGACCGCCCCGTTCACGGTGACCGTCCCCGCCGCGCCAGCGAAGAAAGCCGGGTTGGCATTCGCCCAGATGTTATCCACCGTCCCATCGAACCACACGTTGTTACCTGCCGTGGTATTCCAATTGGCCGTGCCGCCGCTGCCAGTGCCCGTGGCCGTGGCGCCGGGGTCCCAGTAGTAGTTCAGGGCGTGCGCCGCGCTCAGCCCCGCCAAAAGAAAACCGGCAAAGGCCAGAGCCGGAACGGAATGAACCACGAGACGACGGGCGGACGAGTGACGGAACAGACGGGTAGGCATAGGAAAATTAAGGCGCCCAAAGCTTTACGCGAGGGACATCAGAGTCGGACACGATACAGAAGAATCGTTACGTTCAACTTTTTATTATAAAGAAGCGTGGAAAAACACGCCCCGCCCGCGTCCTTTGGAGGGCAGCGGCAGGGGGGCGGAACGAATCCTCAAACCGGAGCCCGCGGGCTAATCCGGTTGCCGCTTTTGCTCCGGCGCCTTTTGGGGAGGCGCCTCCTTTTTTCGGAGCACCTCGGCGGTGTGGTAAATCCCCGCCAGCATCTGCTTTGAGGTTTCCGACCAGATGTCATTGTGGTTCGGGATGATCGCCTTCGGAGCCGTGATAATCCAGTAGCTGGAACTGTAATGGCGATGCTGGTCTTCGGGGCGGTTGACGATGCTCCAACCGGCCACCTTTCCATCCTGGCCGCGCGTGAAGAATTCTTTCGCTCGATTGGCGGGCGAAAGGTTGTACCGAAAGACGTCCACATCGCTGCCGGCCAGCGGGATGGGCGCGCTGCAGTCAGAGCAGATGTCGCGGTCGATCAGGTGCTCGTTGTGCCCGGGCGTATGCGCATAATACTGCCAGGCGGTGACCGGCTTTCCGCGGATGGTTTTCCCGTGGGCGTCTTTCCGGGCGTCGGGATAGTACTCGCGCTGCAAATCCGGCGCGACCCCGGGCAGAGCGGTGCCGATGTTTCCGATGTAGTGAAGCCACTTCGTGGCCTTATCGGCCACGGAAGTAATGGAAACGATGCGCGGGCTGGCGGTGACCCGGCGGTCGTTCTCCAGGAATTCACTCAGCTGCTTGGCATAGATGGATGGAGCCGCAGAATTGAGGAAGACGATCAGATCGAAGGGCCAGCGCGCTTCGCTTTTCGGATAGGCCCAATCCGCGTTCAACAGGCCGACGCTGGCGAGCCCAAGCGTGCGTTCCAGCACCAGGCCGCCAAAGGAATGCCCCAACACAAACACGCGGTTGCGCTGATCGCCGCCGGGCTGGCGGGGATTCTTCAACTGATAAGCGAGGGAGAAGATCGTGTTCCCGATGGGGATGGTGGAAACGTGATGCTCGGCGCGATCCTTGATCGACCAATAGCTGAAGAGGGCCGCGATCCCTTCCGGGATGCGGAGAAAACCCGGGCTGAGTTCGCGGCGATCGAGCAAGGGCTGGCCTTGGAAATCACCCGCGAGCGCGCGCTCCGCGGCAAACTGATCCGGCGGGGGCGCCGACCGATATTGCGAGCCGCGCCAGGAAAGATAAACGCCCTCGACCCGAAATCCCTTCTCCTGAATGGCCGGGGAGTTGGCCAAATCGTGGAGGAAGCCGACGAATTTTACCACGTTGCCGCTCTGCGCATTGTTATTCCAGCCGTGGCAGTAGATCACGAGCAGCACCCGGCCTTGGGCGGCCTTCTTTTTCAGGATGCCTTGCGCCTGCAAGAGCTGCGAATACTTCAGGTAGCCGCCCTTGCCGTCGAACTCTACGAAAGAGCACCCATAGCGCGCATCCGGGCCGGAGGATTCAATCCGCGCGTTTTCCGCCGGGGCGAAGGGACCGGGTTTTTCTCGATCGGGGACATGGCGGGTCACCTTGTTCCACGGCGCGCAAGCAGTGAGCAGCAAAGCCACGACCACGGAAGCAAGGGAGAGAGGGGAGGATTTCATATGGAGGATGGAGCTTCCGGCCGGCGGCGGATCGGCGGCCCCCATAACCTCTTTATGGACAGCCCCTCAGGCACACAGCGGGACACGGCCATTCACCAGAGAATAGCGGCGGTGTCGATGATGCAGTTTGGGCCCAATGGAAAAGAGCGCGCGACCAAGGGCCGGCTTCCAATGAAAACGCGCCTCTTGGGACTTCGACTTTGGGAAAATGCGACGCTTACGCCACCGCCACCGCGGGAGCTGGAGCCGCCGCCGGCTTGGCCGCGGCCGCAGCCGCTGCCGCTGCCTCAACCTCCGGCCAGATGACGCGCGCGGCCCAGTCGCCGAAACGCTCGGTACCGATCCGATCGTCTTTCCACCGCTGGAAGAGCGGCTTGAGCTCGGTGATCATGTCGGCGTCCTTCACCACGTCCTTGTAGATGCGGTTGATGCGCGTGCTGCTCTCATTGCCGCCGAGCCAGAGCTGGTAACGGCCGGGCGCTTTGCCCACGAAGCCGATTTCCGCGGCATACGGACGGGCGCAGCCATTTGGGCAGCCCGTCATGCGGATGGTGATTTCTTCGTCCTGCAGGCCGACTTCCGTCAGCGCGGTCTCGATGCGATCGAGCAGCGCGGGAATGTAGCGCTCGCTCTCGGCCAGCGAGAGTCCACACGTCGGCAGCGCCGGGCAGGCCATGCTGGCGCGGCGCAGGACGGTCGCCTGGTTTTCCACCGGCACGCCGTGCTCGGCGAGCACCTTGGTAATCTCGTCCTTCTGCGCTTCGCTGATGTGGCAGAGCAAAATGTTTTGCGTGGGCGTAAGGCGGACTTCGGGGCGGTACTTTTCCACCACCGTGCGCAGCGCCGTCTTGAGGCGGTAATCGCCCTCGTCCTTCACGCGGCCGGACATCACGAAGAGCCCGAGGAACCACGTGCCGTCCGTCGTCTGGTGCCAGCCGAATGGGTCCTTCTGCGTCTTGAATTCCACGGGGCGCGCGTCTTCGAGTTTGTAGCCAAGCCGCTGCTCGACCTCCGCGCGGAACCAAGCCACGCCCTTCTCCTCCAGCACGTACTTGAGGCGCGCATGCTTGCGGTCCGTGCGATCACCGAAGTCGCGGTGCACCGTGAGCACGGCGCGGGCGACGTCGATAATCTGGTCCGGCTTCGCAAAGGCGACGGTGTCCGCGAGGCGCGGATACGTCTGCGCATTGCCATGGCTGCGGCCCATGCCGCCGCCGGCGAGCACATTGTAGCCGGAGATCTTTCCATCGGTGCCCGGGATGGCCACGAAACCGAGGCAGTTCGTGAGGATATCCACGTCATTTACCGGCGCGATGGCGAAGGCCGTCTTGAATTTGCGCGGCAGGTAGGTCTTGCCGTAGAGCGGATCGACGAACTCCTTGTTCTCCTGGTCCTCGAGATTGAGCTGCACGCCTTCGACCCAAATCGAGTGATACGCGGCCGTCTGCGGCTTGAGCGCCTCGCTCACGCGGCGGGCGTCGTCATGCAGGAGCTTGGTGTAAATGTCGGTCGGCGGCGCCGGCGGAGCGAGCACATTGCGGTTCACGTCGCCGCACGCGGCCACCGTGTCCATCATCGCCTCATTGATCTGCTTCATCAGCGGCCCGAGGCCCGACATCACCACACCGTGGAACTGAAAGCTCTGGCGCGTGGTGATGCGCAGGGTGTTGTTGCCGTAATTCGTGGCGAGGCGATCGTAAGTGAGATAGCCGTCCGCCGTGAGCACGCCCCCGGGAATGCGCCCCCGGATCATGAACATGTACTTCTTCCCGGTCTTGCGCAGGTCGCGGTCGTCCTGCTGGTAAATGCCGTGGAACTTCATGAACTGCTGGTCGTCCTCACTAAAGCGGTCGATGGACGGGTCCGCTTTCGCGGCATTCAGCGTGGCGCCGATGGTTCCCGCCAGCGTGGGGATGGCGAGTTTGATCTCCTCGTTATGCGTGAGCTTCTTTTCAGCGGGTGCGGCCGGTGCAGCGGTGGTGCTCATGATGATTTTCGAAAGACGGGCAGTAGTTTTAGATGTGGAAAATGGTGGCAGACCGGCAGGAAGCAGGCTCCCCCAGTCTCAATTTCCCAGAGCATGGATCGGTTTCCCCTCAGAGGCAAGGGGAATTATCATAAAAGTCTATGGGGATGATAGACATTTCACGTCCAGTCCCTGCTTCACGATCGGATCTGACTGGTTTTTACAAACCTATGGCTACTGCGATGATCGTCGCCAGATGACGCTGCGTGTGTATCCACGAAGCGGCAAAGAAGCTGCGGCACCCGGTCCGCCTCCTCAGGAAAAAACGGCTCCGGATTGCGGCATGAATATCGGAGCTTCAGACGGCGAACTACAACCAACGTCGCAACCAACGCATTCAGATTATCCATATAACCCTGATCCTCTGCTACTTCTATTAGAAACACCAAAGTTTATAAACATTATAACTTAGGAAATCGGCCGCTGCGGTGGTTCGCAACCTTTGAATTTGCTCGAGCCAACCGATGGTTAACTTATATACAAATTGACATTGCGTCTTCAAATGGTTACTAATTGGGTATGAAGCCGAGCCCAGAGTTGACAGCTTTCTTGCGCAAGCTCGGCAATCCGTACGCCAAGCTTTCCATTTTGGACGATCCGGAGGATGTTCCTGACCCGGTAAGAAAATGGATTCGCGCGTCTCAAAACCCCTACGCCTCCCTCCAGGTCGTTGGTTCCGATGAAACTGCAGGAGCGGCCTCAGAAACGGCTTCTTCTAAAAGCCATCTACTCTTCGAAAATAGGCAGGCACCTCGAGTTTCAAAGGAAGCCTTTATCGCAAGGTGCCGACGTATTTTTGAGCAGTATGTCCCCCTTCAACAGGGACGCCGCAAGCTAGATCCTGAGTATACATCATTCATCGCGGAGAATTCTACTCGCTCACCCGAAGAAAGGGGCCGCGTATTAGAGGAGCTTCAAAAGTACGATTTATCGTTCCTAGGTAATGTAACTCCGTATCTCAACCGAGAACGAAAGGATGCACTAAAAGCCAAGCTCAAGCGAATCAGCAGAGGCAAGAACGAAACTGAGTAGCGTGAAAACGGAACATCTTGTAGATTTTTGCGTTAGTCGGGCCGAATCGGCATCGGATAAGTTCGGTTTTGTGGCAATGCGGGAGCTTATCGAGGCGTTTCAGGTGAAAATCGCCATTCGCCCCCTTTTGGTCGAAGCGATGATCGCCTCAAGAAAACCCGACAACCAGACGACCGGGAGCAGGTCCGAGTGGCTCGTTTTGTTGGACCAAGAGCGGTTCCCGATTACGCAACAGCATCTTGCGGAAGAGTGCAGTGTATGCACCCTCTCCCCCCGTCTGAGAAATACAATTGCGCACGAATTGACTCACTCATTATCTTTTAGAGCCAACGAGTTCGGGTTCGAACTTTTGACAAAAATTCGTGCCGGAGAGAGCGAAGAGGAGTTCGTCGATAGGTTAGAGAAGGAGACGGAATCCCTCTCTCCCCTGCTTTTGATCCCTTACAGTGGTCTAGTCAAAACCATCTCAACTTCAAATGGCAGCTTACTGAATGCATTACTGGCTCTCCGTGAGCGGAGCGCCGTTTCTACTGAGGTTTTAATCGCTCGCCTTCGGCTTTTAGCAAAGTGGGACCGAGAAGGACTTATTCTGCATCCCACCTTGAGAGACGTTGCCGTTGGCTGCGGGGAATGGACGAGTAAGAGTTCGGCGCGCATTTATGGGTGGCCGCTTTTTGTAAATTTTAACAAGGGCCACGTGCCAGAGCTGGTCTTTCGCGTTCAGCGGGACGCATTTACTGAGCCGCAAACCCTTTCGTCTGCTCCTGATTTTTTCTTAAATGGAGGAAAACAGTTCAAAGTTCCCTTGGACCTTAGGGCGGAAGAACAGAGCTTATATCTGAGAGGCGAACTCTCCATTAGCGTGGAAGCAGTTGAACGAAAGAAGGGTGCGCGGTTTCTGTACGTTATTCACTATAGCTAAGGTTGAATTCGGTATCAGTGCCTCGCAGCTCTACGGCGACGTCACGCGCATGCGCACCGTCACCACCTCCGAAACTTCACCCTCTACCGCGCCGCCGGCTCCGGCCGCTCCCACCATTTCCCCAGATGCACTGGCCGCCAGCTTTCCATCCGCGCCAGCAGGGCGACGGCATCCGTCTCCACGAGAAGCGATTCCAGGTGCTCCGCTCGCAGGAATTGCTGCGCGGTGGCGTGGCGGAGGAAAGCGAGGAGGCCGGTGTAGAAGTCTTCGACATTGAGGATGCCCACCGGCTTGTCGTGAAAGGCCAACTGCTGCCACGTAAAGGTCTCGAAGAGCTCCTCGAAGGTCCCGATGCCACCGGGGAGCGCGATGAAGCCGTCGCTCAGATCCGCCATAAGTTGCTTGCGCTCGTGCATGGAGCCGACTTCGCGCAGTTCCGTGCACTCGCGGAGCCCGAGCTCCTTTTGCATCAGCGCTCGCGGGATGACGCCAATCACCTCGCCACCCGCCGTCAGCGCGGCGCGCGCGACCGCGCCCATCAACCCGATATTTCCGCCGCCATAAACCAGCCCGAGCCCGCGCTTCGCCAGCAAGGTACCGAGCGCCTCGGCCGCCGCCCGAAAAGCCGGCGAGCCGCCCGGCGAAGAACCGCAGTAGACGCAAATCCGTTTCATGCCCGCGATGGCGTAGCGGATGGGCGCGCGGGCGCAAAGCGGATAACGGCGGGCGCACCCCACTGGCACACGAGCGGGTGGCGGGAATCGCTACGGCCATCCCCGCGGAGGCCGGCTATCGCCCGCCCCATTCGCAAATGAAGCCGACGACTTGAAACGTCTCGAATTTCCCATTCCGGGCGACGTCGTTCCAATGGCCCTTGTGCGTGGCGAGGTAGTTTTCCACGCCGCCGGCGTTGTCCGGGCCGGCCCCGATCCAGTCGGCATATTGCATCGGCGTCCCATCCACCCACACCCATACCCCTTCCTTTTTCTCATCGGTCGCACCGAGCCACACGGACGCGGTCGTCAGGGTTTTCACGAAGGCCCACGTCTCGGCGTCCGGGGCCATGGCGAGATCGCCGCCCAGGCTTTTGCACTTATCCCGCGCCGCGGGCCACGGCAGCTTGTCCAAGTATACCCGGTACCATTTGCCGTTGAAAAGTTTCGCGTCCGCCGGGACGCCCACGGGCGGTTTGGCCGGTTTGGCGGTGGGCGGCGCGGCGAAAAGGGAACACACGAGTGCGAGGAAGAGGGCGAACACTCTCATGGGTGGCGCCACGCTGCCGATCGGAACAGAAAATTCAATGACGGAGCGCGGCTACGCCTTCCGCACCGTCGCCTCCACCACGCGCAAAAGCTCCTTCATCACATACGGCTTGGGCAACACGGCGTCGAAGCCATGGGCGGCGTAGTTGGCCATCACGGGGTCGTTGGAGTAGCCGCTGGAGACGATGGCGGGGAGAGCCTGATCCTTTTCGCGGAGGCGGCGGATGGCCTCCTTGCCGCCCATGCCGCCGGGGATGGTGAGGTCCATGATCACCAAATCGAACGGCTGGCCGCTGGCCAGGGACTCGGCGTGCGCGGCGAGCGCGGCCTCGCCATCGGCCGTGGAAACCACGTCGCAGCTGCCGTGGGCGAGCATCATCTCGAGCAGGCCGCGAATGGCGTCCTCGTCGTCCATGATAAGCACGCGCTTGCGGCGTGCGGGCGTCGGCGGAGCTGGCGTGGAGACCGTGGGCCCGGCGGGCTCCGGCGATGAGGCGGGTGCCGCGGGTGGAGCCGAAAAAGCAAGGGGCGTCACGCTCGGGCGCAGCGCGGGTAAATAGATGGTCACCGTGGTGCCGGCGTGCAGCGTGGAGTCCACGGAGATGTGGCCTTCGTGCCGCTGGATGATGGAATAAGCCGCGGCGAGGCCGAGGCCCCGCGCCTGCTTCTTCGTGGTGAAAAACGGATCGTAGATGCGCGCGAGATTTTCTTCCGAAATGCCCGTGCCGCGGTCGCGGATGGCCACCCGCACGTAGTCGCCGTAGGGCAGCTGCGGGGCGTCGAAAAGCGGGGTGGACACATTCTCCGCATGCACACTGATCTCCCCGCCGGCGGGCGTGGCTTCCACGGCATTGAGCACCACGTTGCTCACGGCTTGGGCGATCTGATGCGGATCCGCCTCGGTTTCCCACAGCTGCTCATCGAGGTGAAACTCGCAATGGACGTGTGAACCGCGGAGCACAAAGCCGCACGTCTCCTCGAGCAGCCCGCGCAGTTGCAGCACCTGCTTCATCGGCGCACCACCCTGGGCAAAGGTGAGCAGGTAGCGCGTGAGCTCCTGGGCGCGCACGGCGCCGCGCTCCGCCTCGCGAAGTGGCTGCAGAATATCGGTCGGCAGATTCTGCCGATGCATGAGCAGCGAGAGATTGCCCAGCACCGCGGTGAGCATGTTGTTGAAATCGTGCGCCAGGCCGCCCGCGAGCACGCCGAGCGATTGCAGCTTGCTCGTGCGCAGGATTTCGTCGGCCATCTTTTCCTTTTCCGTCACGTCGCGCACCACCACCACCGTGCCGAGCGGCTTGCCGTCGTGCGCATAGGTCGGTGCGCAGCGCGCGGCCACCAGCCGTTCGCGGCCGTCAGGCAGCTTGAAGGCAAAGTCAGACTCCGTTTCCACCAGCGCGTTTTGCGCGAGCGCATCGGCCACGATACTCGGCGCCGGACGGCCGGTGGCACGCTCGAGGAGCGGGAAGACCTCGGCGAATGGCCGGCCGATCGCCTCGTCGCTCGAAAGCCCCGTCATCTCCGTGGCCACGTCGTTAAACAGCACCACGCGCCCCCAGTCGTCCGTCGTCACCACGGCGTCGGCCAGCGAGCGCAGGGTCACGCTCAGCCGCTCGGACTCCGCGTGCAACGCCTTGAAGTGCGCCTGCTCCATGTCGCGGAGCCGCTTCTTTTCCAGGCACGCGCCGAGCCGCGCCTGCAGCAGCACGGCGTTGATCGGCTTGGGCAGATAATCCTCCGCGCCAAGCTCGATGCAGCGCGCCACGCGGTCCACATCGGTGAGCGCGGACAGCATGATCACCGGGAGATGTTTCAGCGCGTCGTCCCGCTTCAAAATCCGGAGCACCTCGATGCCGTTCATCTCGGGCATCTGGATGTCGAGCAGCACCACATCAAAGGCGTCGTTGCGCAGCAGGTGCAACGCCTCGCGGCCGGAATGCGCGCCCACGGGCTTGTGCCCCTCGCGGTGCAACCGGCGAATGAGCATCTCGCGGTTCGTCCCCTCGTCGTCCACGATGAGCACGCGGCCGCACTCGCCACCGGAACGGTCCGGCACCACATGGATGGAGGGCGTGCGCTGGTCCCAATGCCGGTTCGCATCGAGCACAATGACGAGGCTGGAGTCGCGCGCCAGTTCCACAAAACTGCGGGCCGCATTGCGGATCACCGCAAGGTCCTGGTGGTACGTCTGGTTCTGCGGCGTGGGCGGCTCGGAGAGCACGAGCTCCACAAAGCCCAGGATACGACCCGCGGCGGCGCGCGTAGCTTCGCTCAACGGCCAGTATTCACCGCCGGGCTGGGGCGAAAAGGAGATCATCGACCGATCCTGCAGCAGGCTGGCGAGTTCGATGCCCGCTTCGCGCGTGGTGGTGAGCCCCTCGATCAGCCCACGCATGCCGTCTGCGTCGGCCGTCTCCAGCAGCATTTCGCTAAGGCCGATGATATGATTTAGCGGCGTGCGGAGATTGTGAACGATGTTGGAGAGCCGGGCTTCCTCGTTCGGCGCAGGGGAATTATTGAGTTCGGTGGTTTCGGGGCTCACATCGGCGGTGCCGGGAGGAGGCTTTCGATTTTTCCAATCAAGCGGGTAAAGTCGACGGGCTTGGTGTCGTAGTCGTTGCAGCCGGCGGCGAGGGCGCGCTCGCGCTCGCCGGACATCGCGTGCGCCGTGAGCGCCAGCACGGGAATGGCCTTGGTGGCATCGGCCTGTTTCAGCCGGCGCGTGGATTCCCAGCCGTCCAGCACGGGCAGGCTCATATCCATGATGATCAGGTCGGGCTGGTGCTGGGTGGCCGAGGCAATGCCCTCCGCGCCGTCCACCGCGAGGAGCACTTCGTAGCCTTTGCGCGCGAGGCGGCGCGAGAGCATGTCGCGGTTCATTTCGTTGTCTTCGACCAGCAGAAGTTTCTTCATAGCGGGGAGGGAAGGCGGAGGCAGGGGGTTAGGCGGCTGCATGGGCGCGTTCGTTGGGTCGGTTGGTCGCGGTGGCGCGAGCGATGCGCGTGGTGATTTCGGCGAGGAGTTCTTCGCGGCCGCACGCGCCTTTCTGCAGGATGCGGCTCACACGGCCATCCAGTCGTGCGCGATCATCGGCGGAGATATCCTTGGCCGTCATGACGACAATCGGGATGCCCTGCCATTCGGTGTGCGCACGTACTTCGCGGGTGAATTGAAAGCCGTCCATTTCCGGCATCATCAGATCCAGCAGGATCACGCCCGGGCGGTTCGTCGCCAGCTTTTGCAGCGCTTCGACTCCATTGGCGGCCTCGATGACGGTGAACTGATCTTTCTCCAGCGAGGTGCGGAGCATTTCGCGGGTCGTCGCGTCATCCTCCACGACCAGCACCGAGGCGCTGGGTTGCGGGGTGCAGAAGCGGCGGAGCACGGACACAAAGCTGCCGCGCTCGATGGGCTTGAGCATGTAATCATCCACGCCGAGCGAGAAGCCCATCTCCTTGTTGTTCACCATGGTGAGCATCACCACGGGAATGTCGGAAACTTCCGGCGTGCTCTTGAGCTTCGTCAGCACGGACCAGCCGTCCATCGTCGGCATCATCACATCGAGCACGATGACCGAGGGGCGCAGCTTGTTCGCGAGCTCCAGGCCCTCCACGCCGCTGGAGGCCGCGATGACGCGGAAGCCTTCCTTTTGCAGGAAGCGGCGCACGAGTTCGTGCACCGTGAGGTCGTCGTCGATCAGCAGCACGAGCGGCTTGTCGGTGTCGGACTCAAAATCCTGCGGCGTGGCCAGGATGGGCGCCGCCGCCTGCTCCGGCTCGGCGCCGTTGGAGAAGCGCACCGGCACGACGAGCGTGAAGGTCGAGCCCTGGCCCAGCGTGCTTTCCACGCGGGTGTCGCCGCCGAGCATCCGGCTGAATTCGCGTGTAATGGCCAGGCCCAGCCCCGTGCCGCCAAACTTGCGCGTGGTGGAGGCATCCGCCTGCGTGAAGGGTGTAAACATTTTCGCCACCTGCTCGGGCGTCATACCCACGCCAGTGTCGATGATCCGGAAGACGAGGTTTTCGCCCGCAGCGGTGCGCACGCGCTCGGCCTCCAGCCGCACCACGCCATTCTGGGTGAATTTGCCGGCATTCCCCAGCAGGTTGAAAAGGCTCTGGCGGACTTTGGTCACGTCGGTGTGGATGCTGCCCAGCCCGGGCGCCTTCGTCATTTCAAAGCGATTGCCGTTCTTTTCCACGACGGGCGCGATGGTCGTCGCCACCTCGCTGAGCATCATGTCCACGTCGAAGTCCTCCGCGTGCACCTCCATCTTGCCCGCCTCGATCTTCGCGATGTCGAGCACGCCATTGATCAGCTCCAGCAGGTGCTTCCCCGCCTTCTCGATCTTCGCCAGGTCGCGGATGAAGCTTTCCTCGCCCATGTCCTCCGCCTCGTCGCGCAGGAGTTCGCTGTAGCCGATGATCGCATTCAACGGGGTGCGCAGCTCGTGGCTCATATTCGCGAGAAACTGGCTCTTGGACCGGCTCGCCTCCTCGGCCGCCGTTTTCGCGCGGCGCAGTTCATCCTCCACGCGTTTGCGCTCAGTGATGTCCTCCACCGTCCCTTCGTAATAGAGCACCTCGCCACTCGCGCTGCGGATGACGCGCACGTTTTCCGAAATCCAGATGATGCTTCCGTCTTTCCGAAAAATGGGCGACTCGAAGCCCCAGACGGAGTCCTTCTCGTTCATCGCCCTGATGAACTCATTGCGCCGACCCGGTTCCACGTAGAGCTGCCGCGCGATTTGCTGTACCCCGTTCTTCAGCGCATCCACCGATTCATAACCGTAGATGTGCGCCAGCGCCGGGTTGGCGAGGAGGTAGCGCCCATCGGGCGTGGTCTGAAAGATGCCCTCGATGGCATGCTCGACAATACTTTGGTACGTGGCCTCGGTCGGCCCTTCCAAAAGGCTGGCAGTGGGTGCTGGCTGGCTCATCAGGTAATCAAACTTGTGGGTAAAAAGGTTAGGGTTCCTTCAGTGTTGCGATAGCACATGGGCTGCCAAACCCACAGCAAAACGTCATCAGAGCCGCTACTTTCTGCGATTTTTTTGGAAATGAAAGAATCGATTCCTATCTGAGGGAGTCTGGTTTGTGACAACGGAGTCATTACTTTTTGACTGGGATCCGGACACACCCGGAGGGACGCCAAGGGTAAACCCTCAAGGACGAGAAGAACGCCATGCCAAACCGCGGGAAAATTCCTGCGTTACGTCCGGGTTTGCGGCAGCGAGACATTGCAAGAACTGGTGCGCTGCCACGCCGTCACCGTGCGTCTGCATGGGATCCGGATGTTATCGGGTGACCCGCAACCGCATAAATCGCGAGGGCGTCGTGCCCAAGGCGACGACGTCCCGGATCTCCACTGCCAGCTTGCGGCTGGGCGAAGGGTCATCGCCGCTCACGTAACCGGGCCCGGTGAAGGGTCCGCCAGCGGTGCTGGTGGCGATCGTCGTCCAAGGGCCGAGAAAACTATCCGCCGCCTGCACCTCCACGGTGACCTCCGTGCGTGTGAAATCCCGCGGGATGACGATGCGCAGATGCCGCCCATCCGGGTAGTCAAAGATCTCCGGCCTGGGCGGACGGTCGGAACGTTCCGGTACGGTGCAGAGAGCGTATTCCGCCAGCGTTGCCACCCCATCGCGATCCGGGTCCGCGTCATCCGGTGCTGCGGCATCCCCGAGGTGGAGGAGTTTCCATTGCCCCAGCGAACCCACGGCCGTGAACGAGCGGATTTCGCCATCCTGCGTCCCCGTCGCATTCACTGCCTTCACCCGAAAATAGTAGGTGGCGGTCGAGGGTGTGATCCCGCCGAGCGACGCCGTCACTGTCACCGGCGCGCTGCCCGCCGGCAGGATCTGCGCGGCCGTCTCGCTGCCCAGCGCCGGCGAGGGGCCCCATTCAAACGTCACCGTGCTCGCCTCGCCATTGGGATTCACGGTGGCATTCAGCCGCGCCGTATTGTCCGTCACTGAATCCGCATCGAGCGTCGCCGGCGTCGGCCCGAAGCGCAGGCGATAGATTCCGCCCGCCCCGCCGGGACCGGATTGCTCCAGCCCATAGAGATTGCCGTCCTGCCCGCCGATGAGTCCGCCGGCCGCCCCGCGGGAATCCAGGAGTTGCACCGTGGTCACGGTGCCCGCGGAGGTGAAAGTGAAAACGCGGCTGGGGGCCACGGTCCCAGCCTGCCCCGTGACCCCGTAGAATTTGCCATCCGTATGCCGCCAGAGATTTCCAAACGGATAGGCGCCCTTGGTGGCTCCGCTCCCGCCGGTGAACGAAGCGAGGGTGGTGAGCACGCCATCGGGCGTCACCTTGTAGATCGTCCCCCAGTCCGCGGAACCTCCCTCCCAAGTGGTCCCGTAGAAAAAACCGTCCCCGCCATCCACCAAACCACCCAGCGGGGCACTACCCTTGTTGGTGGTGTCATTGCCGGTGAATTTCAGCAGGGTCGTAAATGTCCCGTCTGCGGCGAGCTTGAAAAGCGTTCCCCGCGAAACAGGAATATCAAAATTCCCGTAGAGAATGCCTCCCCGCTGTGTGGCGCCATAAAAGGAACCATCACTCGCCTGCAAGAGCGGCCCGGCCGGGTAGTATCCCGTCGCGCTCCCGGAGGTGCCGGTGAATTGCACGAGCGGATTGAATGTCCCATCCGGACGCAGTTGAAAAAGAGTGCCCCGGTTTTTCGTTCCACCGGCAGTCGTGCCGCCAAACAGGCTGCCATCCTGGGCGAGGGTGAGGGCGGTTTGCGGTAGATGGCCGTCCACCGCCGTATTGGCAAATTCATGTGCGCGCGTGATCACGCCTTGGGGCGTCACTCGAAAAATGCACGTGCCCACGATGCCGATGGTATCCAGCGGGCCATAGAAATTCCCATCCGCGCCCCGGACCAGCCCGGCTTGCGGGCGCACGCCAATGTATCCCGGTCCAGGCCCAACGAATTCCGCGATGGATTCGAACTGATCGTTCGCCGGCGAAATGCGAAAAACGGTCCCCCAATTGTTGATGCCGCCCGCGGAGGTAACGCCGTACAATTTTCCATCATCGCCGGCGGCGAGGGTGCCCACTGGGGTCGCTCCCAGGCGCGATTCCCCGCGCCCGCCAAAAACGGCGAGGGTGGTGAGCGTGCCATCGGGCGTCATGCGGAATACGCCGCCACCACCTCGTTCGCTAGAGGTCACGGTGCCGTAAAAATTTCCATCGCTGGCGGACAGGAGCCGGCTGGCAGGATTGGAAAGGTGGTCCACCGGAAAGTCCGCCAGGGTGGTCAATTGCCCGCTCAGAGACATTTTGAAGGCTGTGCCCGAACCTTGGTTTCCGCCGCCCCCGGTGACGCCGTACAGCTCCTGGTTTGGGCCCTTCACCAGCCCGCCCACGGGGCCTTGCCCGCGATTCGCCGTTCCTTTTCCCGTGAAGGTCAGGAGGCTCGTGAACTGCCCCTCCGTGGTCAGGCGAAAGATGGTGCCGTAGGAAGAAGTGCCGACGCCACCCGAGCCGGTGACCCCGTACAGGCAGCCATCCGCGCCCAGCACGAGGGCGCCGGGAAGACTGCCAGGAAAGGCACCGGCCGTGCCGGTGAATTCGACCAAGGTGCGGCAAGTGCCATCGGACGCCACCCGAAAAACCGTGCCCGCATTGGCTGCGCCGCCTTGCTTGGTCGTGCCGTAGAGCTGCCCATCCGGACCGACGGTCAGGGCGCCCGGATTTTGCCCGGGATGTGCGCCCGCGGTCCCGGTGAACGTGACCAACGGGAGGAGCGAGCCCTGCCGGGAGACTTTGAACAGCGAGCCAAGGTTTGGATCCGACGGCAAATCGGATCCCATGACACTGCCGTATAGGAACCCATCGGGCCCCTCGACCAGCCCGGCATTTGGTCCTTGATACAGGTAGGTTGGGGTTCCGCTGAGTCCGGCAACGAACGTTGGGGAACCGCCTGGCGCGAAGCTGAAAATGGTTCCCATGCCCCCGACGTTTGCCGACCCGGAGGTCGTCGTCCCATAGAACCGCCCATCGCTGGCCAGCAGAAGACGACCCACGGGACGGCTTCCGGTGGCCACAGCACCGTTGTAATATGGAAAAGACGAGAGGACCGTCAGGGTGCCACTTTTTGTGAGGCGATAAAGGCAGCCCACTTCGTTGGCTCCGCCATCCCGGTCGGTGCCGTAGAGGTTTCCATCGGCTCCTTCGCACAACTCATTCCCTGCCGGTTTTGCCGGCCCGCGATCCCAGTGATAGATCCGTTCGAAGGTAGGTCCAGCCAACGCCATGCTGGAACAAACGACTCCTGAGAGAGCGATCGCAATGGCGGGCAGAAATCGAAGGTTCATGGAGGGCAAAGGACGCACGCGGTCCAAGTTGGGTGAGGATTTGTATGTCTATTGTAATCACAATAGCAATACAATTTCTGCACTTTCCCCGATGGCAGCATCCTTAAGCCAGCGTCCACAGTAGTGAGATAACCGAGCCAGCCCGTGCCGTCTCACGGCTTCGCAGCTACATGGCTCCGTTCACGCTCATCGGAAGAGGCGAAACCATACCGACCGGAAGGTCGCAGGGAGCGCAGCTAAATCCTAAATCTCAAATTCCTCACTTCCCCCCATCCGCATCCACCACGTTTACGGCGGCGGCGAGGTAATCCAGAATCTTCGCCTGCTCGGCGGCGTCGAGGCTGGCGCGGCGGGACATGGAGCCGACGATCTTTTGCCAGCCGCTCAGACCCCGGCTGTCCACGGTGTCGAGGTCGTGGCACTCGGTGCAGCGGTCCGTGTAGAGTGCGCGGCCTTGCTCCAGTGCCTCGCGCGGCGTTTTTACCTTGGCGGTGGTGAGAAACTTCGGGGTGACCTTCGGCGAGGTGCGCGTTTCGATTTCCGCCGCCATGTCGGTCCGGAGCTCGAGCAACGCGGGGTGGTCGGCGCAGAGCTTGATGCCGTCGTCCAGCGCACTCAGGGCGTGGACGAGGCCGCCTTCAAAGCGCCGCATCTTCTGCGCGGTGTCGCACAAGTGCTGCGCTTCATCGATGTCCTCCTTCACCTTCGGCTGCCAGGCTTTCAGCAGGGGATGCGCGGAGGCGGCTTTCAGCCCCTCGTCGAGATTCCGCTGGGCGGCGATGAGCTTGTGCGTGGCGATGCGCTGGCGGGCCAGGATGGCCGCGCGCTCCGCGGCGGCCGCCCGGGTGGACGCCGCCGCGCGGTCCAGCTTGCCCGCGGGCGGATTCGCCACATTGGCGCCCTTCGCCAGCCGCTCCGCGCCTTCATCCAGCGCCGCGGCGAGAGCCGGGTGGCCGGCGGCATCGAGTTGAAAGGCCACGTCACGCAAATTTCCGAGCGTGGTGCCGAGCGCCTGCATTGCGGCTGCCGTACCGTTGCGTGCCAGGGCGGCTGCATTCAGCGCGCCCTTCAGCCGCGGCAGCAGTGCCGCCGCAAGCGCGGGGGAGGGATCCTTCGGACCCTTCGGGTCCGGCTGGGCATCCGCCTTCGCCGCGCGGACGAGCAGGCGCTCGTCAAATCGCTGGTCGCGAAAACTTTCCAAACCGCGGAGCAGATCCGTCCAGGCCGCCGGCGGACACGCCTCCAGCGCTTCCTCCGGGAGTGTGGGCGTCACCCACGTGCCGTCCTCCTGCAAGATGCTCACTTGCACCTGCCCCTTGCCGAGCACCGTCCCCGCCACCACAAACTCCGAGCCTTTCCCCACCCGCCCGTAGTTCTTCCCATTGAGCAAAAGGTTCTCCACTTTCGTGAGCCGGACCGTGTCTCCCTTGGCAAAGCCCGCGCCTCGCGCCGCGACGGCGGTGAAGAAGATGGAGAGGAGGAGGACAAAGCGGAGCATGAGGCCCGCAGTATGCCGAGGAAAGGCGCGGGTTCAATCCGCGTTCCCAAAATGCTCGCCGGCCGTCGGCAGGCGCCGCCGTTGACGGCTCCGCATTTTGGTCTACACCTTCCGCCCGGCGATGACTCCCTCCCTCGAATTTCAAGAAATGGCAGCGGCCGGTCGTGAACGGCCGGCGCCGAGTCTTGCGCAGAGCGCGGAGGAGGAGTGGGCGGAAAAGCGGGAGCCGGAGCATCGGCAAGTGATGGCCCGCCGTGCGAATGCGGAAGGCGAGGGCGCGTGGAAAATGACCAAGGAAGATTGCGCGGATCTGTCGCTCGACGATCTGCCGCCGGAAGTCTCGGCGTCAGGCGCGTTCGAGGCCTCGGTGGAGACGCTGCTCTTGAACGTGTGGGGCGAAATTTTCGAAGCCTCGAAACAAAAAGGGCCCTGCGAGCGGCTCAATGAGCGCATTGCGCTGTGGCCGGTGTTTGCGCCGCTGCTCGAAAATTCCGCCGCGCAGATCGAAATGCTGGCGATGCTTTGGCGCCGCTACGGAAAGAATTGCTGCCCGCCTTATCCGCGCGATGCGCTGGAGACCTTGCAGCACCGGGGCTGGCCGCTGCCACTCGTGATGGAGGCGGCGCGCGGGCTCTTTTATCTGCGGGCGCAGGGCCGGCTGGAAGACGGCTGGCTCGTGCCCCTCCTGGAGCGGCTGAAGCGCTGGTTCTCCCGCATCCTCCGCCGCCTTGAGGAAATGGCCCGGCAGCCCGGCGCGACGAGCCGTCGCCTCGCGGCGGCGGTGGACCGCATGCGCGAGCGCAGCCGCGAAGTGGCCGGCATGCTCGTGAATCTCACCACGGTGGAGATCGAAACCTCCGGCCGCGCACAGGTGGTGAAAGATAAAACGCAGCCCCAAGTGGTCCTGACCGCGGCCGACCGCGAGCTGTACGAAGCGATGAAGGCCATCGAGTCCTCCTGCGGCCACCCCTACAAGATCGGCGTGAATGTGGTAATGCGGGACGGGCTGGCCTGAGACGGTGGCTACTGCAGCTTGAGTGGCACAAACATTTCCTTGGTCACCACGGCGCCGAGCGCGCAGACGTCGGTCTCGCCCCACATGTATTCGGATTGGTTTTTGTAGGGAAATGGATTGCGCGTACTCTTGATTGGGCGTGCGTAGCGGGCGGAGGTGGCCAACTGCGCGGCATTGAAATCGTTCTCCTCCGGGTCGGGCAAGATGCGAAAGGTGGTGTTGGAAAAATTCACCATCTGCTGTTTGTCGGACGCTACAAACAGCATCTTGAAATAGCGCGGCGCGGTCGCGTTGGTGAGATGCACCACGATGCGATCCCCGGGCTTGAGCTCCGTCTCCGGCGACTGGGTCATGCCGTTGGCGGTCCGATGGACTTTGATGCCGTTGATGAACAGGACGCCCAGGTCGTCCACATCGATGTAAAACTTTCCTTTTACCGCGCCATCCTTGCGCGCCTCCGTGGGGCCGGGCGCGCCGGCGGCGACCACCGGTGCCTTGAGAAAGGCCTTTCGCTTGGCCACCGGCAGCGACAGGTAGTGCTTGATGGCCTTCTCGTAGGTGATGTCCTGCATTTGGCCTTTTAGCGATTCGGCATATGCTTTTACGTCGAAGGTTTCCGAGCCCTGCCGTCCCTCGGGGATGCCGGTTTTCAGCCAGTGCTCCACGGCGCCTTTGTAGTTGCCCTTGCCTACGGCGGCCTCCACGTCGGGATACTTGGCCACGTAAAACTTTACGCTGAAAACCGGCGAACTCTCGCGCCCCTCGCGCATGCCTTGGGTGATCCAGTGGTTCTGGGCCGCCGCCGCGTTGCCGCCGTAAAAACGCGCGATATCCGGATTTTGCTGCATGTAGTACTGCACATCAAACGCCAGCACACTGCTGAGGGCGGCGGGCTCTTGCGCGGAGCCCGGCCCGGCCAGGGCGAGGAGCAGCAGGAGCAGAGAGAGGAGAGGTTTCATCGGGGAGGGAAGGTGGGCGTTATTGCGTGCGCGGGATCTTTCTGCGGATTCGCGAGCGGGAGGTCAATGTCGCCTTCGTGCAGGCCTGCCGCCCGGCTCGCGCGAGCTATCGTTTCAACAAAGGGCAGATGAGCCTCGTTACCCTTTCCGCCGCGGATGCAGCTTTTCCCACAGCACTTCCAGTTTAAGATCGCGGGCGAGGGGCCGCTTTTCTTTTCGGCCCACGTCGAGCACGGCTTGCAGTTCCTCACGCTCGGGGGCGAGCGGAGTCAGGGCCTTCACGAGATTCGGCACCACGACGCGCTGCAGGTATCGCTTTGGCGCGAGGTGCAGTTGGAGAAAGGTGTAGAGCATGCCGAGCGTCAGCAGGCCGATCGCACCGAGAACGAATTCGTCCTGGAATCTCCAAGGGACAAGGTGCCACAGGCACACGGCGGCGATGAGGAGCAAAAGTGTGGCCGCGCAGCCGATGGCCGACGGCGGGTCCAGGCGCACCTCGCTTTCGCGCCGCTGGACCATCGCGTTCAGCACCACAAAGGGTTCGACGAGCAACTGCGTCCGCTCCTCGGCGGTGAGGTTTTTGGGGTTCCGCCGGAGGCGCTCCTCCACCCCGAACCGTTCCGCCATCGTCTCGGGCATGGTGGGGAAGGTTTTGAAGACGAGGTAGCTGAAATCCTCCGGCCGTTGCGGCTCGATGGCCGTATTCCGATCCGCCGTCGTATCAAACGCCGAACCGCACTCCGCGCAATCGATGCGGAGCCCGACGAGCGCTCCTTCGGTCATGGCCACGCCGTAGAGCGTGGTGGCTTCACCGAGCCGCCAAAACTGAAACGCGCGCGGCAGCCGGCAAATGGGGCAGAAGTCGGCGACCCAGCCCAGCTTGCGCTCGGTGATTTTGGTGCCGATGTGGATCATGGGGATAACATCGCACCGGAAACGCGTCAGGGCACATTCAGTTTCGCCCACAGGGCGTCCGCCTTGACCCGCTTGCCGATCGTCATCTTGCGCTGTTTGCAGGCGCCGAGGATGGATTGGAGCTCCGAGAGCTCGGGCTTGAGCGGACCGAGGGCGCGCACGAGATTGGCGAGGGTGAACTTTCGGACGTAGCGCCCGATGCCGAGATTGCTTTGAATCAGCGTATAAAGAATGCCGATGCCCAGCATCACGAGCACCACGATGAGCGCCGCATCCTGGGCGGGAACCGGGACGAGATAATGGACCAGAAAGGGCGACGCGAGGCCGAGCGCCATCGTGCCAAAGCAGCCAAGACCCGTTTGGAAATCGACGACCGAACTATGAGCACGGGTGGTCAGCGCCGGCTCGAGCAACTCGAAGGGCTCGCACAGCATCTGCCGCCGCACGGCGGGCTCCAAGCTTTTCGGATCGTCGCGGATGGCCGCCTCAATCGCGAAGCGCGAGGCATATTGTTCCGGCATGGCCGGAAAAGTTTTGGCCATCAGATCGGCGAGATCGGCGGGCCGCTTCTTCTCAATGCCCGTGTGACGGAGCGCTTCCGTTGCCGTGCGCGTGTGGCACTCGGCGCACTCCACCAGCGTCGCCACCGGCTTTCCCTCGCCGAGGCTGACGAGGTATAGATGGCTGGCGACATTCAGACGAATGAGCTGGCAGGCGGTGGGCCGCCGGCAGATGGGGCAGAAATCCGCCACCCAGCCCAGGCGCTTTTCGATCTTCTTTTGGCCGTGAACAATGAACATCGGGGGGGGCGGCGACGCAGTTTCAGTGCCACTATCCGCCGATCAGCGTCCGCGCTTGCGCGAGGGCGGCGTCGAGCTTGGATGGATCCTTGCCGCCGCCGCGCGCATTGTCCGGCTTGCCGCCGCCTTTGCCGCCGACGATCGGAGCGATGCCCTGGATGAGCTTGCCGGCCTGCACCTTCGCGGTGAAGTCCGGGCTCACGCTCGCGACGAGCGCCACGGCGCCATTCGCGGTGCCGGCGAGAACGGCGGCGCCTGCAAAGCCGAGGCTCTTCAACGAATCGGCCACGGTCTGCAGCGCATCGCCGTCGACGTCGCCGAGATGGGCGATGATGGCAGGCGTGCCGTTCAGCGTTTCTGCCTTGCCTACGAGATCCTTCGCGCGGCCCGCGGCTTCGCGCTGCTGCGCGGCCTTGAGCGTCTTTTCGAGTTCCTTCTGCTGCGCGAGGAAGCCGTCGAGCTTCTTCTCGAGATCCGCGAGTGGCGCGCCGAGCTTGGCGGCCACGGCGGCGAGGCGGGCGTGATCGGCGAGGGCGCCTTCGTAGCTATTCAGGCCGGCGATGGCCTCGATCCGGCGCACGCCGGCGGCGATCGCCGCTTCGCTGGTGATGCGGAAGAGACCGATTTCACCGGTGTGGCGGGTGTGTGTGCCGGCGCAGAGTTCCATGCTGTAGCCATTGAGCGCGCCCGCGGGGCCGCCGATTTGGACCACGCGCACGGTCTCGCCGTACTTGTCGCCGAAGAACTGCATGATGTCCGCGCGGCCGCGCACATCGGCGTAGGGGACTTCCGTCCAGGAGACGCCGGCATTTTCGAGGATGCGCTCGTTCACGAGCTTTTCGATGTCGCGCACCTGCACGGGCGTGAGCGCGGCGGAGTTGAAGTCGAAGGTCAGTTTGTCGGGCGCAACGCTGGAGCCCTTTTGCGTGGCTTCCTTGCTCACCACTTCGTGCAGCGCCCAGTGCAGCAGATGCGTCACCGTGTGGTGGCGCTGGATGGCGGCGCGGCGGGTACTATCGAGCTGGATGGTGATGTGCTCACCGACGGCGGGGCCGTCGCTTTCCTCGAGGAAGTGCAGCCACGTGTTCCCGCTCTTTTGCGTATTGGCGATGCGCCAGACGTTGCCGCCGTGGCCGGAAATTTCGCCGGTGTCGCCCACCTGGCCGCCCATCTCCGCGTAGCACACGGAGTTGTTCGCGACGACGACGGTCTTGCCCTTCACGGAGAGAACTTCCTGCACATCAGCACCGGTGTGGCCGTGGTCGTAGCCAAGGAAGTGCGTGGGCGTCTTCGTCTCGATTTCGGAGAGCTCGACCACGGTGCGGGTTTGCGCGGCGCGGGCGCGGGACTTTTGCTGCTCCATCAGCGCCTTGAAACCTTCGATGTCGACCGTGAGACCGCGTTCGCGGGCCATCAATTCGGTAAGGTCGAGCGGGAAGCCCTGTTCGTCGTAGAGGCGGAAGGCGAAGGCGCCGGAGATGGCCGCGCCTTTTTGGAGACGGCTGGCCTCCTCTTCGAAAAGCTGGATGCCCTTATCGAGCGTGCGGTTGAACGACTCCTCCTCCCGCTTCAGCACTTCCTCCACGTGCTTCAGCTTGGCGCGGATTTCGGGGAAGACGTCACCCATGGTGCGGGCGAGGACGCTGGCCAGCTTGTAGAAGAAGGGCTGGGTGAAGCCGAGCGAGCGGCCGTAGCGCACGGCGCGGCGCAGGATGCGGCGGAGCGTGTAATTGCGGTCCGTGTTGCCGGGCTGGATGTTGTCGGCGATCGAGAAGCTCAGCGTGCGGATGTGATCGGCGATGACGCGCATGGCGACGTCGATCTTCTCCTGCTCGGTCGTCGGGATGACCTGGCCGGCGGCGTTCGGCTGCGGCAGGGTGCTGCCGTATTTTTTGCCACTGAGTTTTTCGAGTTCGTCGAAAATGGAGCGGAAGATGTCCGTCTCGTAGTTGGAGATCTTCGCGTTGGCGAAATCGGTGAAGCCTTTGGTGCCCTGGATGATCGAGGTCACGCGCTCCAGGCCCATGCCGGTATCCACGTGCTTGGCGGGAAGCGGCGTAAAGGTGCCGTCGGCGTTCGCGTTGAATTGGATGAACACGAGGTTCCAGATCTCGATGCACTCGGAGGTGCCCTTGTTCACGAGCGCGCCTTTGGTGTCGCCGGCGGGCGTCAGGTCGATGTGCAGCTCGCTGCACGGACCGCAGGGGCCCGTCTCGCCCATCATCCAGAAATTATCCTTCTTGTTGCCGTTGACGATATGAATGGCGGGATCGAGACCGGCGGTCTGGAATTTCTCGGCCCAATAGCCCCAGGCTTCCTCGTCACGCTCACTCGGGTCGCCGAGGGATTTATCGGGATTGTAGATGGTGGCGTAGACGCGGTTTGCCGGGAATTTCCAGCGGTTCACCACGAGATCCCAGGCCCATTCGATGGCTTCCTTTTTGAAGTAATCGCCGAAGGACCAGTTCCCCAGCATTTCGAAAAACGTGTGATGGTAGGTATCAAGCCCGACGTCATCGAGGTCGTTGTGCTTGCCGCCGGCGCGGATGCATTTCTGCGTATCCGCGGCGCGGGTGTCGCTGCCCGGAACGACGCCGGCCCACTTGCTCACGTCGGCGCTGCGCTCGCCGAGGAAGATGGGCACGAATTGGTTCATGCCGGCATTGGTGAAGATGCGGGCTCCGTCGCGGGAGTTGTAGCCGACGTTGTCGGACGGCACGATGGTGTGCTTCTGCTCGCGGAAGAAATCGAGGTAGCTTTGGCGGATTTGGGCGCTGGTCAGCATGGCGGAAAATGGTGTGTGCGTCCGAGGTGTTTCCCTCGAAACGGGGGGCGGACGCTAGGCGGAGTGCGGCCCGGGTGCCAGAGGTTTTTAGAGGGAGGGGAACCGCGAAAAGAGGAAACGAGTGGCGTGGGGGGAACGGGATTTTTCGCCGCTGGACTGGGGGGCCAACCCGTGGTCGCGCGAGCAGGCGAAGGACTTTCGCGCTGGCGGTAGAGGCACCTTGGCCGCCACCGCCCGTCAGCGAGAGGGCAATTCGCCCACTTTTCCCGCGAGGATCTCGTAGCGCTTCAGATCCGGGTGTCCGGCCGGAAGTGTCTTGCGGCCGCCCTCCAGCGCCCGGCGCGCCAGCGGGCGCGCTTCCTCGAATTTGCGCTGCTCCCAGAGCACCAGCGCCAGATTATACGCCGTCTCCGCAGTGGCGCGATTTCCGGCTCCCAGGGTCCGCTCTTCGACTTCCAATGCGCGGCGATATTCCTTTTCCGCGTCGGCGTATTTTTTCTGCATCTGCAGCGCCACGGCGAGGTTCATGCGGCTTTGCGCGACGGCGGCACTGCCGGCCCCGAGCGCCCGCTCCTCCACCGCAAGGCGGGCGCGATGCTCGGTCTCGGCCTCCGCGTATTTGCCCTGCTGATCCAACGCGGTGGCGAGATTGTTCCAGGTGCCGAGCGTATCCGGATTTTCCGCGCCGAGCACCCGGCGGCGGATGGGTAGCAGCGCGCGAAATTCCTGTTCCGCTTCGCCCGCCTGGCCGGTGGCCAGCAGCATGCTGGCCCAGCGATGTCGTGCGGTGAGCGCGATGGGGTCCTCCGTTTTACCCGCGGCCTGGCAGGCCCGCCACACGGGCGCCATGGCGCGCTCGGCCTCGGCGTAGTGACCCTGGAGATAGAGCAGCCAGCCCAGGCGGTTTTGGACGTCAGCCCATTGCAGCACGTTGCCCTGCGCCGAAGTCCGCGCGGCGGCGGCGCGATACCGCGTGGTGGCTTCGTCGTATTGCCCGAGAGCCTCCGCGGCCTGGCCGGCAAGCACGAGCGCATCGATCGCCTTTTGGTCGCCGCCCGCGATCGTGGGCGACGGACTGCCGCCCCCCGCCGCGCCTCCGCCGGAGGGCACGGAGAACAAAGCCACCGATTTGGCGTCGCCGAATTTGCCGGTCGCCATCAGGGCGCGGGCGCGATCGAGTTGCACGGTGTCTTTGCGCTGCAGCAGCTGCTCCGCAAATCTCGGCAGCTCGTCCTTGAGCGAGCCCGGCGGCAGTTTCAGCCGCGCCTCCAAATCGGCAAAGGCGCGCTGCAGCCGGGCCTGCTGGTCCTCCGCCTGGCCGGGCTGCGCGGTTTGCGAAAGGCTTTGTGGGAGGTCGCGAATGGCCGCGAGCAGCTGCTCATTCATCGAGCGTTGGTCCTCGCCCTGGCGCTGGATGATCTCGTTTGTCCTGGACTGGCGCAGGACGATCCACCCAAGCACACCGACCACGATGACGATGGCGACCGTCGCCATGGTCCGGAACCGCGCGGCCTGCCGCCGCTCCTTCTCCCAATCGGCCCGCAGCTCTTCGAGCGGCTGGCGGAGCTTGAGGACAAAGGTCTCCACCGTCGCCATGTCCGCCGCGAGTTGGTACAGATCGCCGCCTTTTTCCAGGCGATGTCGGTAGCGCTGCTGGTTTTCCCGCGCAGCGCCGGACTCGTCATTCGGCTCGTCGGCGGGAAAATCGGCCGCGAGCAGAATGGGCCAGATCTTCTTTCCCGTTTCCCGCGCGTGCAGCAGCTCAAACTGCGTGTAGGAAATGGCGCCCGGATCGCTCGCGGGATCGGTGGGCCCGAAACCGAAACGCTGCCCGGCGAGCTGCACGAGGCCCTGGCACGGCGCGATCTTGCTGCGCAGCATTTCCCGGAGGTCGCCGCTCTGCGCGCCAAACACATCCTGCCACACCGGTTCAAAGCCGAGGAACGTCAGCGTATTCGCCACCAATTGCCGTGCGCTCTTCAGCTCCCTGCTCACCGCGCTGATAAAGATCCGGGGTTTCGGGTCCATGGAAAGCTATCGTTCTATCGTGTCTCGTTCAGTGGTGCAAGCGAGGGACCAACTCCGCGCGCCGGCGTCGGGACGACGATTGACATCCCCTCCCCCACCCCGCAGAGTTTTTGCTTGGATTTGACCCAAACTCCACGCGCCCACTGTCCGGGGCCATACCGGCAGCCGGGTTGTCTGGGTCTTGTTCCGCGCGTCCCGCGGTAGTGAGCCACCGGTCGGGACATCGCGGGGCCGGGTCGGCGCACGGCGCTCCCGCCCGCCATGCATAGCAATGACCGACGACAGCGTACCAGCCACACCATCCGACTCCGCCGCGCAGGCCGGGTCCCCCGCTCCATTGCCCACCACGCCCAGTTTCTTGCAAGAGTGCCGCGCCACCCTGCGGCTGGCGCTGCCGCTCATCGGCGGCCAGCTCGGGCAAATGGTGATGGGCCTCATCGATACCGCCATGCTCGGGCACCTCGGCGACGTGGTGCCGATGGATGCCTCCGCCTTTGCCACCAGCCTCGTCTCGGTGCCGTTTGTCTTCGGTATCGGCCTGCTCACGGCCATCTCCGTGCGCGTGGCGAATGCGCGCGGCGCCGGGCGCCATGAAGACGCGCACAACGCCCTGCGGCATGGCACATGGTTCGCCATCGGCTATGGCGTGCTCGTCACGGTGGCGATCGCCGCGCTCGTGCCGTTTTTGCATATCTTCCGGCAGTCGCCCGAGGTGACCCGGCAAACACCTGCCTTCCTCCTGATGTTCGCGGCCTCGGTCATTCCGGCCTTCTTTTCACTCGCGTGGAAGAATCACGCCGACGCCCTGCACAACCCCTGGCCCTCCGTGTGGATCTATGTCTGCGGCATCGGGCTGAACGTGCTCGTAAACTGGCTCTGGATCTTTGGCCATTGGGGCTTTCCCGCGATGGGCCTCATCGGCTCCGGGCTGGCCACGCTGGTCGTGCGCACCGCCATGGCCGTGGCGATTTTCATCTGGTTTCAGAAGAGCCAGAAGATGCGCGCCTGGCTGCCGCATGGCGGCTGGTTCAAGGTGAGCTGGGCGGGCATCCGCAATCTCCTCGCCATCGGCGGACCCGCCAGCCTCGGCCTGCTCACGGAAGTCTCCGCCTTTGCTGCCGCCACGCTGGTGATCGGCGGGCTGCGCGATGTGGTGGCGCTCGCCGCCCACCAGGTGGCGTTTAACTGCGCGGCCACGGCCTTCATGATCCCGCTCGGCGTGGGCATGGCGCTCACCGTGCGCATGGGCGCCATCGCCGGTGCGAAACAACGGGAGCGCATGCATCGCGTGCTGTGCAGCGGCTGGGTCATCGGCGCGGCCTTCACGCTTATCTCGATGATCGCTTTCCTCTCCTCGGGCCGCTGGTTCGTGCATCGGTTCATCACCGAGGACGAGCCGCGGTATAATGACATCGTCGCCGTGGCCACGCAGTTGCTCGTGGTCGCTGGATTTTTCCAGATTTTCGATGGCCAGCAGGCGATTTGCGCCGGCGCCCTGCGCGGCACGGGCGATGTGCGCATGCCCGCGCTGCTCGCGCTGCTCGCCTACTGGGGGCTCGCCGTGCCCCTCGGCGCCGCGCTCACGCTCTATTTCCACTGCGGCCCCGTGGGCATGTGGATCGGCCTCGCCGCCGGCCTTGGCGCCTCGGCCATTGTGCTGAGCATTCGCGCGTGGATGCTGCTCGGGCCGAAGGCCAGCGGGCTGGGGACGGCGGGCGAAACGTAAACTACTTGGCCACCTTCCCCGGTTTGAACTCCCGCAGGGAAATCGAAACTTTCGCGCCCACCGACAGCACCACGTCCGACTTGATGCTGCCCAGGCCCGGCGCCTGCCACATTACTTCCGAATAGCTCCCGTCCTTGGCCGCCGCCTGAATTTTATAACAATCCTTGTACGTCGTCCCGTGGATCGTCAGGTCTTCCCGCGCCAGCACTTCCATCGTCACGACCATCTTTCCGTTGTCCCGAATCCACTTGCGCCCCACCTCGAGGGGAAAGGCGATGCTGAGCGCCTCTTTAAGCCCGGGATCGCGCAGGTCGATGGCGTACAGTCCGGTTTCATCCCGGCGCAGCAAAGTTTCATACGGCTTCAGTTGGGGAATTCCCTCCATGGACGTCCGCATCCGAAAGTAAGTCTTCCCGTCCCGCTGTTCGCTGGCACCGACGGTTCGATGGGCCGTGGTATCGATGACCTGGCCTTCGGGCGTCGTCACTTTGGCATCCATGGTCCACTCCATCCCCTCGGCCAACGGGCCGTATGCGGAAGGCTCCGCGCCCCGGGCGAACACGGCGAAACCAATCAATGCGGAGAGAAGCCAAACGTAACGCATGCCTCCGTTCATAACTACGGTTTCCCGTGCCACCAATCAGAAAGCTCCGTCACCGCCGCCGCTCATGCCTCGAGCCGCGGGCACTCCGGATCAAGACAAGGAGCCACCCCGAGGTCCCAGCAAGGTTGCATACCCTGGCTCTTCGGGAGTAAAGGGGTTGTCCACTTTTCATGGACACCATTCAGCAAACTCTCGAGACCCGGCTCCGGGCGGCCGTCGGCGATAGCGGCGGCGTGCCGGTCACGGTGCAGGCGGCGACGGACACGCGGTTCGGCGACTACCAATCGAACGTCGCCATGCAGCTCGCCAAGCACCGCCGCGCAAATCCGCGCGCCGTGGCGCAGGAGATCATCGGGAAACTGCAAGTGGACGATCTGTGCGACACGCCGGAGATCGCCGGCGCCGGCTTCATCAATTTCCGGCTCAAGCCCGCGGCCATCGAGGCGCACTTCAACGCGCTGGCCGCGGACCCGCGCCTCGGCACGCCACTGCCCGCGGACCCGCGCACCATCGTGGTCGATTTCTCGTCGCCCAACGTGGCGAAGCCCATGCACGTGGGCCACATCCGCTCGACGATTCTGGGTGACGCCCTCGCGCGCACCGCACGGTTTGTCGGCCACCGCGTGGTGAGCGACAACCACATCGGCGACTGGGGCACGCAGTTCGGGATGCTGTGCCTGGCGTGGAAGACGCTGCTCGATCGCGAGGCGCTGGGCCGCGATCCGATCAGCGAATTGGAGCGCATCTATAAGGTGCAGAATGAACGCTGCAAGGCGGACCCGGCCACTATGGACGCGGCGCGCGCGGAGCTGGTGAAGCTGCAAGCCGGCGACGCCGAGAACATGGGCATCTGGCGCGAAATGCAGCGGCTCTCCCAGCAGCAGTTCGACAGCATTTACACCCGCCTCGGCATTCATTTCGACCACACGCTCGGTGAATCGTTCTACAACCCGTGGCTCCGCGACACCGTGGCCGAGTTGGTGCAAAAAGGCATCGCCCGCGAGAGCGATGGTGCCATCTGTGTCTTCAGCGATGGCTTGGTGCCGGAGAAGGAAGACCCCTTTCTCATCAAGGACAAGGAAGGGTGGCAGCCTGCGCCCGCGCTGGTGCAAAAGGCCGATGGCGCCTCCAACTACACCACGACAGACCTCGCCACGCTGGCCTATCGCCAACGCGAGTTTGCGGCGGACGAAGTGCTCTACGTGACCGACGGGCGGCAGCAGCTCCATTTCCGCCAGCTGTTCTCCATCTGGCGGCGCTGGCGGCCGGAAGCCACGATGAAACTCGCGCATGTGTGGTTTGGCAGCATCCTTGGCGAGGACGGCAAACCTTTCAAAACGCGCAGTGGCGACACCGTGAAGCTCAAGGACCTGCTCGATGAAGCCGAGGAGCGCGCCCTCGCCGTGGTGACGGAAAAGAATCCCGAACTGCCCGAAGCCGACCGCCGCGAGATCGCTCGCATTGTGGGCCTGGGCTCGGTGAAATATGCGGACCTGCTTTCGAATCGGCAGAGTGACTATGTATTTTCCTGGGATCGGATGCTGAGCCTGCAGGGCAACACCGCGCCGTATTTGCAATACAGCTATGTGCGCTGCCGGGCCATCCTCCGCAAAGCAGCCGACTCCGAGATTAATCTCGCCGACGCCAAAGCAGCCCTCACCGAGGCCGGAGAGATCACGCTCGCCAAAAAAGTGGCGCAATTCGGTGAAGTCGCCCCGACCATCCTCGACGACTACCGCCCAAACCTGCTCTGCAACTATCTCTTCGAGCTGGCCGGTACCTTCCACTCTTTCTTCGAAGCGTGCCCGGTGCTGAAAGCCGAGGAGCCCACGCGCAGCTCGCGCCTGCTGCTCTGCGACACCACCGCCCGCGTCCTGCGCCAAGGCCTGGAGTTGCTTGGCATCACCGCACCCGAGCGGATGTAGCGGGCGTATTCAGTGGAGCGTTCGAACGTCGGCTGAATACCGGATACGGAACACGGAACACTTCCCACCGTTTCTCCAAAATCGCCCCATCCGTCCCGTTACCCTTTCCCTGGCTCCGACGCTTGCCCGGGCGGGCTTCCTCCGGTCCCCTCCCGGCGCCGCGATTTTTCCTGCTCCCGGCATTTGCCAATTCATTGATCCGTGTTTACCTCTCGGCCCCATGGCTAACGAACCCGCTCCCAAGCAACAGAAGATTCAAATCAAATACGAGGACATGACCGCGCGCTATGCGAACCAGGTCGTCCTCACCACCGGGCAGGAGGAAATCTTCCTCGATTTCTGCAGCGGCATCATCCCTGACCAGGGCCAGGGCTACAGCACCCTCCCGATCCACACGCGCATCGCGATGTCGGTCAACGGCATCCGCCGCCTGCACCAGAGCCTTGGCGACCTGATCGGCAAGTTGCAGCAGCGCGCCGCGGGCGCTCCCGCTCCCGAGGCCAAATCGTAAACCCGATCCCGGCGGCTCCCCACGCGGCCGGCATCCGCATGACTCTTTGGCGGCCAACGCACGTTCGAACTCCCCTTCCGTGCGTTGGCCGCTTTGTGTCTGGCTAACCCCATATGAGTCTCCCCACGGCGCAAACCTCCGCCACTGGTTCCCCCGTTTCCGCTCCGCGCGCGCAGGCCAGCCTGCCGGATGGGCCGCGCGTGCAGGATCAACTCGCCGCGCTCACCGAGACGGGTGAGCTTCGTTCGTGGCTCGATTTTCTCCGCGCCCTGCTCAATGCGCGCGCCGTGGCTCTTTTCCCCAGCACTCCGCGGGAAAATGCAGCGGCCGTGGTGGTGACCACGCGCGGCATCCTGGCGTCCGCGCTGGCGCCCATCGGTGCACGGCTTGCGCAATCAGCCTCCGCCGTCGTCGAGCCCGCGCCCGATCTGGGCGAGGAAGGCTATACGCTCGCCGTGCCCGTGCGGCGCGAGGATCAACCGGTGTGGGTGCTGGTCGCGCAACTCGCCGTGGCGAATGCACGCGACCTGCAGGCTTACCTCGTCATTTTGCAAACCGTCGCCGGCTACCTGCTCTACCGCGAGCAGCGCTCGGCCACGGAAAATCTCGGCTGGGTGCTCGCGCGCACGAGCGGGCTGCTCGACCTCTTTCGTCGCGCCGGCGCCGAGGAGGACTACAGCAAGGCCGTGCGCATTGCCGTGGACGGCCTGCGCGATTATCTCGGCTGTTCCCGCGTGATCTACGCGTTTCGCGGCCATCTCCAGGCGATCAGCGGCGTGCAGCGCCTCGATGCCAAGAGCCCCGCACACCAGCCCGTGGAGGCCGCCCTGCGCGAGGCTATCCTCCACGGCGAACGCGTGAATTTTCCCGCCGACCAAAACGCCATCGCCCACCAGCTCCTTGCCGAGCAGACGGGCGCCGTGCGGATCGTCACGCTTCCGCTCCCCGAGGAAAAGGGCGCGCTGCTGCTGGAATGGTCCGCCGAGCCGGATACCCGCACGCCCGCGCTGCTCGAAGCCGCGCTGCCCTTCGCGCCGCCGCTCTTTCATCTGCTGGAGCGCGCGCGGCCAAATCCCACCCTCTTCTTTTTCCGCCGGGTCTGGCGTCGCGCCACGCGCAACCGCCGCCGCGCCATCCTCGGTGCCATTGCGGCCCTCGTCGCCCTGCTCGCCTTCCCGTTTCACTACGACATCAGGTGCGATTGCCGGCTTATCCCGAAAATACAGCGAGTCGTGGCGGCGCCGTTTGAAGGCCAGCTCGGCCGCACCCGCGTGCTGCCGGGCGACCGCGTGCAGGAGGGCGACGTGCTCATCGTGCTCGATAACCGGGAGCTGAAGCTCAAGGAGGCGGAAATTCTCGCTGCCCGCGACAAGGCGCTGAAGCAGCGCGACCGCGCCATGAGTGCCGCCGAGGGCGCCGACCTCGCCGCCGCGCAGGTGGCCGGGCTCGAGGCCGAGAGCAGCGCGCAGGAACTGGCGCTCGTCCGCCGCAAACTTTCCCTGCTCGAAGTGCGCGCGCCGATCAGCGGTGTGGTCGTGACGGGCGACCTGCGCCGCGCCGAGGGCCAGCCCATCCGGCAGGGCCAGGCGCTGTTCGAGATCGCTCCGCTCGAATCCATGCTGGTCGAAATCGCGGTGCCCGACCGCGAAGTCAGCCGCGTGCGCGCCGGCCAGCCCGTGTCCTTCCGTCTCGAAGCGCGCGGCGGCTGGAGTGGCGACTCCATGCTCGCGAAACTCTACCCGCAAAGCGAGCAGCGCGACGGCGCCAACATTTTTCTCGCCGAGGCACCGGTGAAGGAATCCACCGCCGATCTCCGTCCCGGCATGAAAGGCCGCGCCGTGATCGAAGGCAACCGCAAGTCGCTCTTCTGGCAGCTCACGCATCGGCTGGGCGAGTGGGTGGAGACGACGTTATGGTGGTAAGTGTGCGCCAGAAGTCAGCGATCAGAAATCAGAAGTCAGCATCTGAAAATATGAAACTTCAAAGCGCCAAAGACCTCACGGTCTACGTTAAGGCGTATACGCTCGCGATGCGCGTCTTTGAAATCTCTAAACGATTTCCTCCCGAAGAACGATTTGCCCTTACCTCTCAAATCCGCCGATCTTCGCGTTCCGTTTGCATGAACCTGCGCGAAGCTTGGTCGAAGCGCCGCTACGAAGCTCATTTCGTCAGCAAATTGACCGATTGCGACGGAGAAAACAGTGAAAGCAATACCTCCCTCGATTTTGCGAAATCCTGCGCCTACATTTCGGATGCGGAGCACTCAGAGTTGGTAGGGCTCACCATAGAGACCGGCAAAATGCTAGGCGCCATAATCCAGAATCCGGCTCCTTTCCTTCTGACCTCTGACCTTGAACTTCTCCGTCCGCGAACTTGAATCTCTCCGCCCGCGCTTGCGCGACGGACTGCGCTTTACGGTGCAGGAACAAGGTGCAGAACGCGTGTGCGTCATCGAAGATCCGGTGTCCTCACGTTTCTTCCGTGTCGGCTTCGACGAATACCGCTTTTTCCGCTCCCTCGATGGCTCGGAGCCGGTCGCCGTGTTGCTCGCTCGGCTGGCACGCGATTCCAGTGGCGAAGGATTTTCCGAGTCGGAGGCGATGCAGATGCTGCGCTGGCTGAATGACAATCACCTGCTCGCCACGGAGAGCGATCGTAAGACGGAGGACCGCACGGAGGCCCAGCGCGTGTTCAGCCGCGCGGCGACCTGGCTGAATCCACTCGTCCTGCGCGTGCCCCTCGCGCGGCCGGACCGGTTCTTTGCGCGGCTCGCGCAGCTGCTGCGGCCGGTGCTCGGTGGCTTTGGTTTCCTCGTGTGGCTCGGTGTGCTGCTCTTGGCCGGCTCGCAGCTGGCCGTGGAATGGCCGCGCTTTCGCACCGGCTTCGAAGGCATCCTGGCACGCGACAACTGGCTCTGGCTGCTCGTGGTGTGGGTGGGACTCAAGGTATTCCACGAGTTCGGTCACGGGGTTTTCTGCCGCCACTTCGGCGCGAGCGTGCGCGAGATTGGCGCCATTTTCGTGCTCTTCCTGCCGATGGGCTACGTCGATGCCACGGCCTCGCTCGGGCTCGCCTCGCGCTGGCGCCGCATCGCGGTGGCCTGCGCGGGCGTGTATGTAGAGCTCTTCATCGCGGCCATCGCCGCGCTCTTTTGGGCGCACACGCCGAATGGCCCGACGGCCACCATCCTGCACAACGCGGTGGTGATGGGCAGCGTGGTCACGCTCTTCTTCAATGCGAACCCGCTCATGCGATTCGACGGCTACTACGTGCTGAGTGATCTCGCGGGGCTGCCAAATCTCGCCACCCGTGCGCGCTCCTGGCTCAGCCGCACGGCTGGCTGGCTGCTGCTCGGGGCGAAGTCGCTGCGGCCGGAGCGCCCGCACGGAGCGCGCGATTGGTTCATCGCGCTCTACGCCGTGGCGGCCTGGCTCTGGCAGCTCCTGGTCTTTGGCGGGCTGCTCTTTGGCGCCAGCGCCCTGCTGCGCGGCGGCGGCGTGCTCTTCGCAGTGATCGCCGCGCTGCTATGGGCGTCGGCTCCGCTCCTCACCATCGCGCGCGAATTCTCCGGCTGGATGCGCTCCGGTGTGGGCGCCTCGCGCCGCTTCTTCGTGCGCGGGGCGGTGCTGCTCGGCCTGGTCGCGACGCTGCTCTTCACGCCGTATCACAAAAGCGTCGTCGCCGCCGGCGTGGTCGAGTTCCGCGATACCCGCATTCTCCGCACCGAGTGCCCCGGCTTCGCCGACCGCATCCTTGTGCACGATGGGGACCTCGTAGAAGCCGGCGACCTGCTCGTGGAGCTGCGCAACGACGAAGCCACCTCCGAGTTTGCCCAGGCCCGCCTCGAACTCGCCGCGCAGCGCCGCCGAGCCCGCTACTCCTACACCCGTGGCGAGATTGCCGATTATCAAGCTGAGCAAAGCCGCGTGGATTCGATGGCCAAGGTGGTGCAGGAGAAGCAGGCCTTTGTCGCCACGCTGCAAATCCGCGCACCCATCGCGGGCCGTGTCACCTCGCGTACGCTGGAACGCAGCACCGGCGCCTTTTTCGAGCGCGGCGCCGAAGTGCTCCGCATCGGCGATCATCGTGACCGCGAGGTGAAGGTGGCCGTCGGCCAGGACGCCGAACCCCACTTCCGCGCCGCCGGCGCTTCCTCGTCTCCCGCTTATGTGGATGTGCGAGTCGAAGGCCGCGACGGAGACCCCTTCCCCGGCGTCCTCAATCACCTCGACGACCAAGCCAGCCACCACCCTCCGCACGAGGCGCTCACTGCCAGCATCGGCGGTCCCCTCCCCGTCCGCCGCGTCCCGGCGATGCGCGAAGAGGCGGAGCACTACGAGCTCGCCGAGCCGTACTTTGAAGCCCGCGTCCTCCTCTCCGTGGAAGGCCTTCCGTATCTCGCCGACGGCGAACTCGCCCGGGTGAAATTTCGCAGCCCCCGTAGCGTCACGCTCTTCAGCGAAATACAAACCGCCTTCACCCGCTGGGTGCGGAAGTACGGCGGTGGATGACGCCCCCCGCGCCGTGCTAAATTACGGGGCGCGACATGAGTGACTCTCAGCCAACCACCACCAATTCGCCTGAGCCGGGCACCAGCCAAGGCCCCCCGACTCCACGGGGAGGATACACCATCACGCATGCCGACCGCGTGATGCACGTTCGTATGATGACCGGATTCGCCGCAGTCATCGGCATTGGCGAAGTCATCTTCACCCTTCTGCCGCCGGATTCAGCTTCAGCCGCGATGGGCAATGTGGACCTCTATCATTCTCTGCAGTGGCGCATTTCTGCCGGGTATTTTCTGCTCATGGCCGTCGGCTTGTGGTTCCGCTGGCGCTGGGCGTGGGCCGCCCTGTGTTTCATGCCTTTGGTCATGGTGACGGTGCTTGTTTGGGGCAAATGGGATGTCCTCCTCTCCAACCACCAGGAGTGGAGCGTGCCCATCGTCTTGCTGGGCATCGCTTCCCTCGCCAGCGGCTTCTGTGCCTTCCATCCGCGGGGCTGGCGGGGTAATTTATATCTGTTTCGCTGAACTTTAATTTGCCGGTGCACCATGAGCGATCCTCAATCATCCGCGACCAAGGCCCCGCCGCAGTGGCCTGGTTCGGCCCCGGAAATAATCACGCCTGCGGACCTCGTGCGGCAGGTCCGCGTGCTGACCGGGTTATCGGCGCTCATGGGCAGCAGCGCAGCGGTGCTGGCGTTCCTGCCGGTCTGGGCGCTCGATTTCCTGGCGGCGGGCTCTCCGGACTTTTATCACTCCGTTCCGTTTTGCACTTCCGCCGGTTACTTGGTGCTCACGGCGCTCGGGCTGTGGCTTCGGCGGCGCTGGGGTTGGGCCGCCGTCTGCCTCCTGCCCTTGGTGGTGAGCTCCTTGCTGCTTTGGGGCGGCTGGCGCGGATTCCAAGACGGCCATCAGGAATGGAAGATCGCGAGCGTCCTACTGGGCGCGGCGGCGATTTTGTCCGGCGAATGCGCCTTCCGCGCCAAAGGCTGGCGGGCGGCGTGGTATCTGTTTCGCTAAGCCCGCGCGCCGTCACTGCAGCGGCACTTCGCAGAAGGTCAGGGCGGCGATGCCGTTTTCGCCGCGCAGGAGCGTCTTTTGGCTCCACGCGGCGCTGTCGAGATACGTGATCGTCTTCGGCTCCACGGGCGCGCCGAGTTTGAGCGTGAGGACATTTCCCGCAACAGAGCCGGAAACAACCCGGTCTTTGATGCCATCCAGGTAAAACTGGCCGGTAAGCGACTCGTCCCACTGCACGGGCTGATCGAATTCAAGCGTGATGGTGTCTTTCGCCGGGGTGGCGAACGTGGCGCGGCGGAGATTAGGCGGGGTGACGGGCGTGGGCGATTTCTTGCCGTAAAAGTCCTGCTCCACGAGCGGGAAGAAGAGGCGGGAAAGCACCACGTAGCCGGCGGGCGGGTAGTGGCAGCCACCGGCGGGCCCGATGCCCAGCGTGGACATGATGTGCATGTGCGCGAACGCCGCGGGGAGCGTGCGCTGGACTTCGCGCAGGCGGTTGTCGGAGCCGTTGATGCCCATGCCGCAGGACTTCGGCCAGATTTGGAAAATCTCGTAGTGCTGGATGTTCGGGAAGTCCTGCTTCCACGACGCGGCGAGCGCGAGAAAGTAGGCGCGATACGTCTCCCAGCCAAAGCCGCCGGTGGGGCCGTCGGCGCCCTGATCGTTTTCGCCCTGGTGCCAGAAGACCCCGCGGAGGCCGTGGGTGAGGCGCGCCTCGCGCACGCGCCAGAGCATGCGGCCATAGATGGTCTTCATGTCGGCGGGGTTCTCCGGGTTGCGCTGGTGCAGATCGATGCGCGTGCCGCCGACGGCCTCATTGATGATGCAGATGGGGACCTGCTCGGTCTCGACGAGCTGGCGCGCGAGCTCCATCGGCCAGTAGCCGATTTGCAACCGCCCCTCCTTGGTGCGATAGCCGGCCTCGCCCCACACGTGCTCGCCCTTTTGGTTGCTGGACATGTTGCCGAAGGTGCGGATCCACGGGCTGTGGAAAGTGGGCGGCTCCTCCTTCCCCCAGTCCGTGGAGACCGCGTTGGACTGCCCGGCGACCAAAAACGCATCGCCGCACACGAGGTCTTTCGCGGTGTGCAGGACTTTGTCACTGGCGCCAAATTCCGTACGGTAGTGAATGAGGCCAGCTTTGAGCTTCACGGGAATCGAGTATGCGCGGTCCGCCCCGACTTTTGCGGTTTCCGTATGCACGAGTTTGTCGTCGGCATAGAGCCGGACGAAGACGGACTCCGCCGGCTCCGCGAGCGTGCCGCAGTAAAAGAGCGTCCCCTCATTGCCATCCTCGCGCGCGAAGAACTGGCCATCTTCCGGTTGCTCCTCTTTTTCCGGCGTGCGGGCCACCCAGGCGTCATGGGCCGGCTCTTGCACGACGATAGTCACGGACTGCGTCACTGGCTGGCCGCCATTGCTCATCGTAGCGGTGACGGTGAGCGGGCCGCTGTTTTGCGCGCGGCGGAGAACGAGTTTGCCGGGCGCGATTTCCTGGGTGACGGCGAGCGGCGTCGCGCTCCACTCCGTTTTCACCTCGCCCGCGCCTTTCGCCTGCAAGGCGGCGAGATTGGAAATCTGCGGCACCACCTCGATGGTCTGGCGTCCATCCCACTTCGCAGGGGCGCACAGCGTGAACTGCGGATCGGCGAGGTCTTCCTTAATGGTGATCGGGATGTCCTTCGTCTTCACGCCCGTGGCGGTCACGGCTTTCAGGCGCAGCGTCACGGCGGTGTCGCCGTTCACGCGGCCGGCGTCGAACGTGTAGGCGAAGCGGTCCACGGCCAGCACCGTCTCGCGGCCTTCCGGGCCCTTGGGCACAAGCGACCACGTGACCTTTTGCGCGCCGCCGGCGCGCGCGGTGAACACCACGCTTTTCCCCTCGGCCACGGTGGCCTGCTCCGGCGCGACGGCGAAGGCATCGCCCGTGGGCACGAGCGGGCCGACGAGCGTTTGCCGCGGCTTTTGGTTTTCATACTCCAGCCGCACCCACTCGGCCGAGCGGGCCACTTTGGAAATGCGGGCTTCGTCGAGGTCGCCGACGAAGTCATACCGGTTGTACCAGCCGCCGAGCCACAGCCGCGCGGGACTCTTGATGTCGAGCTTGGTCGTGGCCTCGCCGTCCAGCTGGCCGTTGATGTAGATGCGCTTCGGGGCGGCGCCCTGGCCCTCGGGGACGCCATACGTGTGCGCCACGTGGATCCACTCGTTCATCGGCAGCCGGCTTGTGCTGCGGATATCGGAGAAATCGCTGTCCACACGCACATGCGGCGGGCTCTGGAATCTCATCTGCACCTTGCATCCGCGGCCGCCGCCTTCATTGCCCCAGGCGAGGATGGTCCCGTTCGGCCGCTCCGCGCGAAACCACACCTCCGTGGTCTGCGCCGCACCGCCCACAGGATAATTCACAATTTGTTCGCCGCCAGAAATCCCCCTTCCCACGAGATGTCGCGCGTTCCCAATCACGCCAGCCGTCAGCGTGGTGCCGGCGTCTTTCGATTCCAGCGTCCCCACTTCGTCCCGCACCGTTGCACCGAGATGCCACACGCTCACGTAGCCGTTCGCTTCATTGAAGACCGCCTTTCCGCTCGATTCACTCGCGGCATCCGCTTTGCCCCAGTGCATCTGGATGGTCTGCCGCGCATTTCCCTCGATGCGCGGGATCCGCACCCAGATGCTCGCCGCGCCTTTCGCCGCGTCCCAGTCCTCCACCTCGTACGGCAGCGCATGGCCGTCGGCGGTGGAAAACCGCACGTCCTCCCCAGTGGGCTTGGCTTCGCGGAAATCGAACCAATCTCGATCCAGTCGCACCACCACAGGGAATTCCGCCACCGCCGCGCCCGCCGGGAGATTCGCGCCATCCGGCGTGGTGAGAATGGTGAGCGTGCCGGTGTGCGCCCAGCCGGCGTAAGGATCGGCCTGCGCGAGGAAAGGGAAGAGGAGGACGCTGAGGAGGTGGGTGGGCTTCATGGGTGCGATGCGGGTATCCGGGATAAGGCGGAAGCTGAGGGACTTTTTGTGGGGATGATCAGGCCACGGTCGATTTGGAGCGACACCGACACCCAAGGCACCGAGGGCTTGCGGGTCGTCCCGCCACACCCTTGCTCCTCCGGTGAAAACACTCCAGGTCCTCTTCGCACGGTACTTTCCATCGCTCCTGCTCCTGCTCGCGCCGGCACGAAGCGCGGAGGCTGCGCTGGAGCCATTATGGACCAGCGACACGGTGCCGACGGCCGAGAGTTGGGCGCCGCAGCGGGCGGCGTTGCGCGCGACGTGGGTGAAGTTTCTCGGTGCTTTTCCGAAGGAACCGGCGCCGCTGGCTGCGCACTGGCTGGGTGAAGCGGAAGATTTCCCGGGGTACACGCGGCGCAAGGTGGCGTATGCCATCGAGCCCGGCGCGGAAATGGATGCGGTGCTTTTTCTCCCCAACGGCGCCGCAGCCGCCGCGCCCGCTCCGGGGATTGTCGTTTTTCACCCGACGCTGAAGGAGCACTATGCGCAGGTGGCGGGCTACGATACTTCCCAACCGGAGAAGATGATGGGGCCGCAACTGGCGGTGCGGGGCTTCGCCGTGCTGTGTCCGCGCTGCTTCATTTTCGACGAGGCTGGGGACTACAAAGCCATGGTGGCGCGGATGCAGGCGAGGCATCCAGATTGGCGCGGCCTGACGCGCATGACATGGGACGGGGTGCGTGCGCTGGATTATCTCGCCTCGCTGCCGGAAGTGGATGCGAAGCGACTCGGCGTGATTGGACATTCGCTGGGCGCGAAGGAAGTGCTCTACGTTGCCGCCTTCGACGAGCGCGTAAAGGCGGCGGTCTTCAGCGAGGGCGGCATCGGGCTCGCGATGAGCAACTGGCAGGATCCGTGGTATCTCGGCGCGGAGATTCGCGCACCGGGATTCGCGCGCGAGCACCACGAGCTGCTCGCGCTGATCGCGCCGCGCCCATTCCTGCTGCTCGCAGGCGGTGGGAAAACCGGCGCCGACTCCGAGCAAAGTACACGCTTTCTCGAGGCGGTGCGCCCGCTCTACCGCGCGTATCATGCGGAGGACGGGCTGGCGGTTCTGCTTCACGGGACCGGGCATCGGTACCCGCCCGAAGCACGAGCGGTGGCCGAGGAATTCTTCGTGCGGTATTTGAAAGCGGGCGCGTCGAAGTAAGATCAAATCGCGGTCTCAATTCGCGACGCAGCATCTGTAAATTGGTTGTATCACGCCTCCGCACCATTCTTCCTACGCCACGCCGCTCATGAAAACCATTACCCGCCTGCTCCTCGTTTCCGGCATCGCCACGCTGCTCGCCCCGGTCTGGGCCGCGGCGGATGAAAAGAAGACGCCACCGAATATCATCATCATTTTGAGCGATGACATGGGTTATTCGGACCTCGGGTGCTATGGCGGCGAGATCCGTACGCCGCATCTCGATCAGCTCGCGGCGGAAGGGGTGCGCTTCACGCAATTTTACAACACGGGGCGCTGCTGCCCCACGCGCGCGTCGCTGCTCACGGGGCTGAGCCCGCACCAGGCGGGCGTCGGGCACATGACGGAAGACCACGGCTATGACGGCTACCGCGGCACGCTGAACAACCACTGCGTAACCATCGCGGAGGTGATGCGGTCCGCGGGCTACCGCACGTATGCGTGCGGCAAGTGGCACGTGAGCGCCGCGGACAAGCCGGACAGCGATAACTCGGCGTGGCCGCTCCAGCGCGGGTTTGAGAAGTACTACGGCACCATCCGCGGCGCGGGGAACTACTACGACCCCGCCGCGCTGTGCCGCGGAAACAAATTCATCACGCCGCTCAACGATCCGGAGTACAAGCCGGAGCACTACTACTATACGGACGCGATCACGGATAATGCGATCCAGTTCATCCAGCAGCATGCGAAGGAAACGCCGGACAAGCCGTTCTTTTTCTACGTGGCTTACACCGCCGCCCACTGGCCCATGCAGGCGCCGGAGGAGGAGGTCGCCAAATACAAAGGGCAGTACGATGGCGGCTATGAGCCCATTCGCGCGGCGCGGCTCGCGCGGCTGAAGGAGCTGGGGCTGCTGCCGGCGGGCGCGGAGATGTCGCCGCAATTTGGCGAATGGCACAAGGTGGAGGACAAAGCATGGGAAGCCCGCTGCATGGAGGTCTACGCCGCGATGATCACGCGCATGGATACGGGCATCGGGCGCATTGTGGACGAGCTGAAGGCCGACGGCCGGCTGGATAATACGCTCATTCTCTTTCTGCAGGACAATGGCGGCTGCGGCGAGGACACGGGCCGGAAATCGAACGGCCCCGGGCCGGAGAAACTCAAGCCGCGTGGGCCGGACGAGCTGCAGCTGAGCGTCTTCCCGCCGATGTTTACGCGGGAGGGCAAATGGGTGCGCAGCGGCCCCGGCGTGATGCCCGGCCCGGCGGACACCTATGTGGCCTACGGCAAAGCGTGGGCCAACGTAAGCGACACGCCCTTCCGCGAGTATAAGCACTTTATCCATGAGGGTGGCATCAGCACGCCGCTCATCGCGCACTGGCCGGCGGGCATTCCCACGGAGCGGCGCGGCCAGCTGGAGACGCAGCCCGGCCAGCTCATGGACCTGATGGCCACGTGCGTGGATCTCGGCGGGGCGAAGTATCCCGCGGAGTTCAAGGGGCAGACGATCACCCCGGCGGAAGGCACAAGCCTGGCCCCGGCTTTCACTGGCGCAAAGCTGGGCCGCACCAAGCCGCTCGTGTGGGAGCATGAAGGCAATCGCGCCATCCGCGAGGACCAATGGAAGCTTGTGGCGAAAGAGAACAAGCCCTGGGAACTCTACGACATCAATGCGGACCGCAGCGAGCTGCACGACCTGGCTTCATCCGAACCCGAGATGGTGAAGCGTCTCACCGCCGACTGGGATGCGTGGGCGAAGCGCGCGCAGGTACTGCCGATGGAAGCGTGGCGCGCGAATGCGAAGGGCGCGCTGGCCAAAAGCGGCGCGGCGCGGCTGAACAACACCCGCCGCTTTGAGCTGAAGCCCGGTGATACTTTGGAGCGCGGCGAAGCGCCTGCCGTGGGCAAGAGCGCCTTTCGCGCGACGGTGGCGTTTGATGCGAGCGGGCAGAAGGAGGGCGTGCTGCTCGCGCAGGGCGGCTCCAAGAATGGCTACGCCCTGTATCTCGAGGACGGCCGTCTCGTGTTTTCCGTGCGGCGCGACGGCGACATCGTGACCATCCAGGGCGATGCCGTCCCCGCCGGCGCGCACACGGCGATCGCAGGCATCGATGCCGCGGGCCTGCCAAATCTACGCCTCGATGATCACGCCGCCATCGCGGAGAAGGTGACGAAGGGCTTCCTGCCCGTCACGCCCGGTGAAGCGCTCGACGTGGGTGCAGACAATGGCAGCTCCGTGGGGCCGTACCAGGGGCCGAATGAATTCAAGGGCAAGCTGAACTCGGTACTCGTGGAGCTGCTGCCGGAGAAATGAGGGGTGCCGGAAAGTGGAACGGCTTTTTAAGCCGTTCCACTTTCCGGCGTCTCGCCGATTCCTTCCGGTTTCCTGCTTGGAATGGGCCGCAAATCCTTGGTATCAAGGCTCCAAGCATCCTTCATGAAACCCATCCTGCGGCGCCGCAAATTCACCGAGACCTCCATCGAAGAACTTGAATCGCTCGGCAACAGCGACCGCGCCAAGGATGGCCTCACCTTCCGCCAGCAGCTCGAGCAGCACCGCAAGAATCCCGAGTGCGCCGGCTGCCACAAGGCGATGGACCAACTCGGCTTCGGCCTCGAACAATTCAATCCCATTGGCGCCTGGCGCACGACGGTCTCCG